>Ga0302252_1000001_pt1 | contig 1212389 bp, 1116 predicted proteins | sample AAG_RA_Leu_MG_FD_193511 | JGI IMG/M metagenome (GOLD analysis project Ga0302252, IMG submission 193511) | Enriched activated sludge microbial communities from anaerobic digester in WTTP, New Holstein, Wisconsin, United States - AAG_RA_Leu | ecosystem: Engineered > Bioreactor > Anaerobic >... | reverse complement strand
GGAACGTTGTCGGGAGCCGCGGGAGCGTCATCCCGCTCTTCAAGGAACAGGCAAAGACCGGCACCATCACCATCACCGATGAGCGGATGACCCGGTTCTGGATCACGCTCGACCAGGGCGTCCGGTTCGTCATCAACAGCCTCGAGCAGATGAAGGGTGGCGAGATCTTTGTCCCGAAGATCCCAAGCATGCGGGTGACCGACCTTGCCGATGTCGCGGCACCGGGCGCGAAGATCCGGCAGATCGGGATCCGCCCCGGCGAGAAGCTCCACGAGGTCATGATCACCGAGGACGAGAGCCGGCACGCCAAGGAGTTCCCGTCCCATTACGTGGTCGAGCCCGAGTTCGCGTTCTGGCGCAAGACCAACTACCAGGACGGGAAAGACCTGCCCGAAGGGTTCCGGTACTCCAGCGAGATCAACACGGAGTGGCTCTCCAAGGACGATCTCAGGAAGATCGTGGACGCCGAATAACCCGGCGGTCCCGTCCAGTTATCCCACCATGATACCGTACGGAAAACAGTCAATCGATGACGACGATATCCGGGCCGTCACCGAAGTCCTCAGAAGCGACTGGATCACGACCGGCCCGAAGATCCGCGAGTTCGAAGATGCCCTCTGCCGGTATGCCGGCAGCCGGCACGCAGTGGCCGTGAACTCCGGCACGAGCGCCCTTGACATCGCGGTCCAGTCCCTCGACCTTCCCGCCGGCTCGGAAGTGGTGACAACCCCCTTCACGTTCGCGGCGACCGCGAATGCCTGCCTCTACAACGGCCTGAAGCCCGTCTTTGCGGATATCGTGGGGGAGACCCGGAACATTGATCCGGAGGCTATCCGGGCGAAGATAACGAAGAAGACGCGGGCGATCATCTTCGTTGATTTCGCCGGCCACCCGTGCGACATCCGGCAGATCCGTGCGATCGCGGACGAGCACGACATCTTCCTCATCGACGATGCCTGCCATGCCCTGGGCGCGGAGTACGGGGGGAAGAAGATCGGTACGTCAGCAGACATGACGATCTTCAGCTTCCACCCGGTCAAGCACGTGACCACCGGCGAAGGCGGGGCCGTTGCCACGGAGGATCCGGACCTGTACCAGCGGCTCGCCCTCCTCCGCACCCATGGCATCGACCGCGATGCACAGGCCCGGTATGGCAGGGACGCCTCATGGGCATACGACATGAAGTATCTGGGGCGCAACTACCGCATCACCGATATCCAGGCAGCGCTCGGGATCTCGCAGCTGAAAAGACTCGACACCTTCATCGAGAAGCGGACGGCCCTTGCCGCCCGGTACAATGAACTGTTCCGGGACATGGGCCTCATCATCCCGCCGGTCACCCTGCCGGGCGTCCGGCATGCCTGGCACATCTATACCGTCCTCCTCGACCCGGCGATCCGGCGCGACGAACTCTTCCGGTACCTGCGGGAGCACGAGATTGGGGCAAACGTCCACTACATCCCCGTCTACCGCCACACCTATTACCAGGAGCACGTGGGCTGCAAAGGCATGTCCCTGCCGGTAACCGAAGATGTATTCAACCGGATCATCACCCTGCCGCTCTACCCGGACCTGAGTTTCGCAGAGCAGGACCGGGTTGTCGAAACCATCCGGGCGTTCACGAAGGAGAAGGGCATTGCCTGAAAATCACCAGACCGTACAGGGAGTTCCACGTCACATGCCAAAAAAAGTCCTGCTCATCCGGCCCAGGAATGTCTACAATTACAACAACTATCCCCCGCTCAACCTGATCCTCCTCGCATCCACGCTGAAGCGGGCGGGGTTCGAGACCGGGATCGTTAATGCCGCACTTGAGCCGGACGCACTTGCGAAGATCCGCGGGCAGCTGCCCGACACCTTCCTGGTCGCGATCACGCTCCTTACCCCGGAGGTCCCGGACGGTCTTGCGATCATCAAAGGAATACGGGAGAGCTCGAACGTCCCGATCGTGGTCGGGGGATGGCACTGCACCCTCTTCCCCGAGCAGATGGTTGCAAGCCCGCTCATCGATTATGTCATCCCGGGCGAAGGGGATGACCACATCGTTGACCTTGCACAGAGCCTGGCGCGGGGCGACGCACCCGCACAGAAACTCTACCCCCGGCAGTTCGTGGATCTCAACACGCTTCCCGAGCCGGACTACTCGCTCGATCCATCCATAGAGCGGTTCATCACGAGCTACCTGACGGACACGCTCGCCCAGTACGTCCCGCAGCCGATCCGCTGGCTCCCGTACGAGGGGAGCAGGGGATGCCCCTCCCAGTGCACGTTCTGCATCAACGTCGTGACCGGCAACACGAAGTACCGCAAGAAGACCGCGGAGAAGATCCTTGACGAGATGGAGCATATCGTCAAAAAGCACCAGCTCACGCACTTCAAGATCATCGACGACAACTTCTTTGTTGATATCGGGCGCGTGCGGGAAGTCTGCCGGGGCATGATCGAGCGGAAGATCGATGTCACCTGGGACGGCGAGTGCCGGTGCGATTACTTCAATGACCGGCTCATGAACGACGAGACCCTTGCCCTTGCCCGCAAATCCGGCCTTGTCCAGCTCACGCTCGGGATCGAGTCCGGCTCCCAGCGGACGCTTGACCTCATGAAGAAGAACATCACGGTCGAGCAGGCCGAGAACGCGGTCCGGATGTGCGACAGGCACGGGATCATCGCCCGGTCGTCCTTCATGCTCGAAATCCCCGGCGACACGAAGGAGGATATCGTCAAGACCATCCGGTTCATCAACCGGATGCGCCAGTACCCGTACTTCTCCTGCGGTGTCGGGACGTTCCGGCCGTACCCGAAATGCGAGCTCTCCGAGCGTCTCAAGAAGGAGGGGCACCTGACCGAACCCCGGGACCTCGAGGAGTGGTCCTCGCAGGAGGCAATGAACATGTACACGGCCGCGGAATATGTCCGGCCCTGGCAGAAGAACGGGCAGTACGCGATGACCGCTGCCTATTACCTGAACATGGAGTCGTCCATCCGGGTCGGGAGCCACCAGATGACCCGCCGGACCGACCGGATCAAAAACAGCCTCTACATGGCAATTGCAAAGATCCGCAACCGGCTCCTCTTCTACCACTTCCCCGTTGATATGCAGCTGTACAAGAATTTCCTCGAGGACTTCTACCGTAAACAGGCTGACAAGGACAAGAGAGAGCAGTACCCCCTTGCCGCACCCGACAAGGACTGTGATAGCTGAAAATTCCCGGAGCAGAGCATGACAAAAGTGATTGGTGTGATAACGGCCCGGATGACGTCCACCCGTCTCCCCGGCAAGGTACTGAAACCCCTCGCGGGCAAGTCGATCTTCGCCCACCATGTCGAGCGGATGCAGAGCGTCAATGGGATCGATGGCGTCTTTTTGGCAACCTCAAAGAACCCGAAGAACGCCCCGCTGATCGAGGAGGCAGAACGGCTCGGGTGCGGGTACTATGCCGGCTCGGAGGAGGACATCCTTGAGCGCCATGTCCGGCTTGCCGAACGGGAGAACGCCGATGCGGTCATCCGGGTCACCTGCGACTGCCCGCTCTTCAATATCGATATCACCGGCGATTTTATTGCCGCGTTCAAGAAAGAGGGCTATGACTTCATCTACTGCTCCAACATGACCATGATCCAGGGCACGCTCGGCGAGCTCATCTCGTACGATGCGCTGAAGCGTGTCCACGAGACCTACCGCGGCCCGGCGATCTCCGTCCCGATCCGGGAGAACTTTGGCGCATACAAGACCACGAGCCTCCCTATCGATGAGGAACTCGTCCGGCCGGAGTACCGGCTGACCGTTGACGAGCCGGCCGATTATGAACTGATGGGGCACATCTACGATGCGCTCTACCAGGGAAAACCACTCAGCCTCTATGACGTGTACCGCTGGCTTGACGACAACCCCGAGATAGCAAAGATCAACCAGCATGTCGGGATCAAGGGCGTCAACAAGTACAGCGCAAACCTGATGGAAGCCCCGCTCTACTCGATCGTCAAATCGGCCGGGAAGTACACGATTCTCGACGAACAAAAACGGTATGTCGCCCCCGAGGCCTTCCTCGCGAAGTTCCGGGAGCTCTTCCCGGAAACGAAGAAATAAAACTTTTTTTGCTCTAGGGAAATCTCAATGATTACGATGGGGGCTGATGCCCCCATACCCCCATTACGATACCAGCCGCCGCCCCGAAGGGCGCCCCGCGGCGGCATCAATACACGGCAAAGCTGAATCACGTGCTGATGAAAGATTCCTGCTGCTAACCTACCTCCCCCGCCCGCACGACTGCCTGCCTGTGGCGGCAGTCGGGTGGGGAGGGGGCCGGGGGGCACTCATTCCTATCTGTCGCATGAAAATTTGATCGACCATTTTAAACTCATGTGGACAAAAACCGAATCCCATTTTAATTTTCACAATTTTGGAATCTGTTGCGCATCTTTTCTTCTCCCCATCTCCGGTCCAGTACAAACCATTTATCCCCGGACGATCAAAACTGGATAATCATCACCCCGGAAAGGACCGGTACCGCATCCATGACGACCAGCACCCTGATTATCCGCGCCGATGCAGAGCAGAGGATGGGGACCGGCCATGTCATGCGGTGCATTGCGCTTGCACAGGGATGGCAGGAGACCGGCGGTCCTGTTGTCTTCCTCATCTCCCCCTCGTCGCGACCGCTGGCGGACCGGATCGCCCGTGAAGGATTCTCTGTCCGGTATCTCGAAAGCCAGCCGGGCTCGACCGGTGATGCCGATGAGACGCATGCGTTTGCCGCTGAATGCGGGGCATCCTGGATCGTTGCTGACGGGTACCAGTTTGGCGATGCGTTCCTCGACCGCCTCGTCTCCGGGCCGGTAAAGATCCTCCTCATCGACGACTACGGGCACGTGAAGCATTACCGGAATGCAATTGTCCTGAACCAGAATTCCTATGCATCCATGGACCTCTACCCATCGCATGACGATTCGGTCCGTTTCCTCCTTGGCGGGAAGTATACGATGCTCCGGCGGGAGTTCCTGGCAAAGGGGCAGGCACGCGACCGGGACCTCTCCGGCCCGGTGAAGACTATCCTCGTGACCATGGGAGGATCCGATCCCGATAACGTGACTACTGCCGTGATGGAGGCACTCAGGCCGCTTGTTGCCGGAACTCCCGTCCGGGTCACCGCTCTGATTGGCCGGATGAACCCGTTCCTCGCGTGTGGGACACCGCCCGGCACCGGCTGGGAAAATTTCGCGGTCAGGCATGCAGAACGCGAGATGCCGGATTTGATTCGAGGTGCGGACATAGCAATCATTGGTTCAGGGTCTACAGCATGGGAGACGGCGTTCCTGGGAACACCCATGATCGCGGTCGTGCTGAGCGCGAACCAGGCGCCGGTTGCCCGGAAGCTGGAAGAGGCCGGGGCAGCGGTTGCGATCCATGACCGGAAGGATATCCCGGCACAGTTGGCCCCGGCCGTGCGGGAGCTGATGGCATCCGCAGAAAAACGCAGCGCCCTCTCCGGTGCTGCCCGGACATTGATCGATGGCGAGGGCGTTTCCCGCGTGGTCATGGCCATGCAGGGGGGACCGGTCCGGCTCCGCGATGCACGGGTAGCCGATTCGGACCTCCTCCTCGCGTGGGCAAACGATCCGGTTGTCCGCGGGAATGCGTTCAGCAGCGATCCCATCCCGAAGGATGCTCATGAGCGGTGGTTTTCCGGAAAGCTCGCATCGTCGGACTGCCGTATCTTCATCGCGGTGGACAGGGACGAAGTTCCGGTCGGCCAGGTCAGGTTCGACCGGGACGGGGAATCGGCCGAGGTGGATATCTCCGTTGCAGCCGCTGCACGCGGCAGGGGTCTTGGCACCCGCATCCTCCGGCTGGGGACAGCAAAAATAATTCATAGCACGGATATAAAAACGATAATTGCACGCGTAAAAACAGGGAATACCGCATCGAAGAAGATATTCGAGCAGGCCGGCTACCGCTGCACCGGCACCGCTCACGTCAAGGGATCGGACGTATATGAATTCGAGTTCCGGCGTTCGTTCCTGACCGGGAAAGAGGATTCATGAAGCAGAAGACAACCATCCTGATGACCGGTGCCGGAGGGGCGGCACTGCCGTTCCTCATCGCATCGCTCAAAAAGCACGGGTACCGCGTCCTGACCGCGGACATGGACCCGTTCGCTGCCGGGCTCTTCCTTGCCGACAAGGGCTTTGTCATCCCCCGGGCGGATGCACAAGAGTTCCCTGCGGCGATCAAAAAGATCTGCACGGACGAATCGGTTGATATTGTCATGCCGCTCGTGGACGAGGAGCTGGTGACGGTCTCGAAGATGAAGGGGATCAATGCAATTCCGCTCATGCCCCGCACGGCGTTTATCGAGACCTGCCTTGACAAGTACCGGCTCGTGCAGGAGCTCGAGGCGCACGGTATCCCTGCGCCAAAGACTGTCCCCGCAACCGAAGGGCCTGCGGCTGTCGGCTTCCCCTGCATTGTCAAGCCCCGGACCGGCCGCGGCAGCCGCGATGTGGAGCTGCTGAAGAATAAAAAAGATTTCAACCTCTGGAAGAGCAGCACCGGCGACAGGGCCGACCGGTTCATCCTGCAGGAGTATATCGACGGCACGGAGTACACGGTCTCCGTGGTTGCCTGGCGTGACGGCCGGGTCCAGTCGGTTGTGCCCAAGGAGATCATCTCCAAGAAGGGGATCACCCGGCTCGCGGTCACCCGGCGCAATGTGGCGATTGACGAGTACTGCACGCGGATCCAGGAGTGCCTGAAAGCCGATGGCCCCTTCAATGTCCAGCTCCGCTGCGACAAGACCGGCCAGCCCCTCCTCTTCGAGATCAACCCCCGGTATTCCACAACGGTCTCGCTGACGATCCTTGCCGGCATCGATGAGATCCACGGGCTGGTGCAGCAGGCGCTCCACGGCCCGGACGCGTACCAATTCGGCCGGTTCAAAGAAGACGTGGTCCTGATGCGGCACAACGAGGACTCTGCTGTCACGATGAAGGAGTTCCGGCGGCTGCAGGGATCGATCGAGGACGCAGTATGATCTTCGTCACCGGTGCACGGGGCTTCATCGGGTCCGGCCTGGTCACCCGCCTTCAGGCTTCGGGATCCGATGTGTTCCCGCTGACACGGTCGGAATTTTTCAGCATGGAGACCGACCGGGCCGAGCTCGATCTCTCGTCCCGCGATCACCTGGACCGGCTGAAGGAGGCGGGGATCCGCCCGGATACCGTCATCCACCTTGCCGGCCACATCGAGATCGCCCTGAAGCCCGGTGCAGGAAGCACCGCAGCCCCGGTGCCCGGCCGGGAGGACATTGCAGGCATCTACGGGGCGAACCTCCTTGCCACCATCAACCTCCTTGAATTCTGCATGGAGACCGGCACAAAACACCTCATCTTTGCATCGAGCCAGACCGTGTACGGGATGCCGCCATCGGAGCATATTACGGAGGAGACGCCCCTAAACCCCCTTGAGCACTACGCGATGAGCAAGGCCTGCTGCGAGAACGTGCTCCGGCTCGCTGCATCGGATGACCTTGCGGTCACGGTCCTCCGGTTCCCGGGCGTGTACTCCGAAGAACGGAAGAGCGGGGCGGTATACCGGTTCTGCGAATCCGCACGGAAGGAGAAAAGGATCCGGGTCACGTCCGATATCCCGCTCCCGTTCGATGTCATCCACCGCGACGATGTCCTCGATGTGTTCGGCCGCGTCATCGCAAAGCCGGGCAGGGGATTCTCGGTATACAACATCGCAACCGGCGAGCCCTGCAGCCTCGACATCCTCGCAGACCGGGTTGCCGCGCTCGTCCCGGGCTGCACGGTGACGCACGCGCCGGTTCCGCAGCCGGCGATCCGGATGGATTCCGAAAAAGCATTCCGGGCATTCGGCTGGAAGGCACAGCCGTCATCGGTGCGGCTGAAACAGGTCCTGGATTCGGTTGTGCCATGATCGAGATCCTGAAACGATCGGTGAGTGAGTCCGGCAGGGCGCTCCTTGCCCTGCGCAGCGATAAGGTGTACGAGGGCGAGTGGAAGGGCCCCCAGTTCAAGGCAAAGGCCGACATGCTCATCAACGAGGCGCTGACCGAGAGCCTCCGCTCGCAGGCACCGGAGATCCCGGTGGTAAGCGAGGAGGACCCGGCCTCGCTTGCCCGGATCGGCCGGGAGCCGTACTTCATCATCGACCCCATCGACGGGACGGCAAGTTTCGTGCACGGCTTTGCCGGGTTTGTCACGCAGGCAGCGTACGTGGAGGACGGTGTGGTCGAAGCATCCGCGATCTGCGCCCCGGTCACGGGCGAGCTCTTCCATGCGGTGAGAGGTGGAGGGGCGTACCGCAACAGCGAGCGGCTCCGCATCCGCGATCCCTCCCGGTGGGAGACCATCATCGACAATTACCCTGAGCCCCGGGGGATCGCGGCCGAGGCATTTGCCGGGCTGGGATTCCACAAGTACGTGGAGTCGGGGAGCATTGCGCTGAAGATCTGCCGGGTGGCCGACAACACTGCCGACATCTTCTTCAAGGACGTGCCCGTCCAGCAGTGGGACATCGCGGCTCCGGATCTCGTACTGTCAGAAAGCGGGGGCACGCTCGTCCCCCTCTCCGGCAAACCGGCCGATTATACCGTCCACGAGGAGTACCAGGGCATCGTCGCTGCGAACAGCGACGGGCATGCCAAGCGTTTAATAGCGTGGTATTCGAAACTTATACGACAGAGAGGTGGAGCATGACGGTACTGGTGCTTGCTGCCCACCCGGATGACGAGATTCTCGGGTGCGGGGGAACGGTTGCCCGGCTGGCGGCCGGGGGAGAGGAGGTGCAGTGCGTCATCTTCGGCGAAGGGATCGCGTCGCGGTACGCGAAGCCCGGCAAAGCCGCGAAGGGTGAGATCGCCGCCCTCCACAAAAAATCCAAAAAGGCCAACAGCATCATCGGCGTGAAGGAGACCCGGTTCCACGATCTCCCGGACAACAAATTCGACTCCGTCCCGCTCCTGGAGATCGTGAAGCTCGTGGAGAGTGCGATCGAACGGTGCAGCCCGTCGACCATCTTCACGCACCACGGGGGCGACCTCAACATCGACCATGTCCTGCTCTTCCGGGCGGTCATGACCGCGGCCCGCCCCCTGAAAGGGAGCCCGGTCCGGGAGATCTACACCTTCCCCGTCCCCTCCTCAACTGACTGGGCGTTCCAGAACTTCTCGCCGGTCTTCAAGCCCAATACCTTCTTTGACATCTCCGGCACGCTGGAGACCAAGATCAAGGCGCTCAAAGAGTACGACTCGGAGATGCGCCCGTCACCCCATGCACGCTCGTACGAGAACGTGGAGAACATCGCCCGGCAGTGGGGCGAGGTGACCGGCACCGGCGCGGCAGAGGCGTTCGAGCTCGTGCTCAAGACCGTATAGGATTACTCATGACAACCCCGACCATCACCATAGGAAAGCGGAAGATCGGCAAAGGACACCCGGCGTACATCATCGCCGAGATGTCGGCCAATCACCAGAACGATTACAAAATCGCCGAGAAGATCGTGTACGCGGCAAAGGAGTCCGGCGCAGACGCGATCAAGCTCCAGACCTTCACGGCCGACATCCACACGCTCGACTCCGACAAGAAATATTTCCGGGTCGGCGGCGGCACGCTCTGGGACGGGGCAACCCTGCACAAGCTGTACAAACAGTGCGAGATGCCCTGGAAATGGCAGGTGAAGCTGAAAGATCTTGCCGATGACATCGGCATCGACCTCTTCTCGGCAGCCGTTGACCCGACCAGCGTAAAATTCCTGGAAGAGGTTGGCGTGCCGGCCCACAAGGTGAGCTCGTTCGAGATGGTCGACCTCCCGCTCATCGAGACGATGGCCCGGACAAAGAAGCCCATCATCATGTCTACCGGCATGGCAACCCTCTGCGAGATCGAGGAGGCGGTCACCGCAGCACGCAAAGCCGGGTGCCGGCAGCTCGCGCTGATGAAGTGCACGAGCTCCTACCCCGCACCGCCGGAGGACATGAACCTCCTCACCATCCCCCACATGGCCGAGTGCTTCCATGCGCCGGTCGGCATCTCCGACCACACGATGGGGATCACGGTCCCGGTCGCTGCCGTCGCGCTCGGCGCATCGCTCATCGAGAAGCACTTCACCCTCTCGCGGAAGAACAAGGGCCCCGACAGCACCTTCTCGACCGAGCCGGCCGAGTTCGCTGCGCTCGTTGCCGCGGTCCGCGACACGGAGAAGGCGCTTGGCCGGGTGCAGTACGAGATCACCGCGTGCGAGGAGAAGAGCCGGATCTTCCGGCGCTCGCTCTTTGCGGTGAAGAAGATCAAAAAGGGCGAGGTGCTCTCGGAAGCGAATGTCCGGTCGATCCGGCCGGGTCACGGCCTCAGGCCCAAGTACACGGAGATGGTCATGGGGTGCGTTGCAGCGCAGGACATCGATGCCGGCACGCCGCTCTCCTGGGACCTGATCAGGAAGAAGGCGTGAGCCCGGTGGCTCCGGGCCCGGGCCGGATCATGCACGCAGAGCGCAGGGATTGAGGGATGACGAGCGAAAAACCGGTACTGTTCATCGAGCGCCTCTCCGTCTTCACCGTGCTCGTCACCCTCCTTACCGCGGGGCGCTATGAGCGGATCTTCTGGGTCCACGAGACCGGCACGATAAAATCGCTCCGTGCCCGGTTCCCCTCAGTTGATGCACGCATCTCCGCAGCGTTCACGAAGCTCGACAACGTGGACTTCCTTGGCATGTTCTACGATTACATGGAGGAGGCGTGCGAGCACTGCAACGAGCGGATCTTTGAACGGAGCAGCAGTAACACCTATGCCCGTATCGCTCTCGATTTCTGCGGCGATCCCGGGTATGCGGTCGTCCTCAAGAAGGAACTCCTGAACCGGTATGTGCAGTACCGGGCCAAGACGTACCTGATCCTGAAGAAGAACGCGGAGCGGTACGAGCGGACGGTCTTCTTCCCGCAGGACAACGAGGATATTGCCTCAACGTTCTCGGTCCCGTTCAGGACTGAGGAGATCTGCCATGTCCCGGCATTCATCCGGGTCATCAACGCGCTGAAGTACTGCGTGAAGAGCACCGCCTTCGTCATTGCGTTCCCGTTCCTCCTTGCCGGGGTCGCGGCAAAGATCGCGATGAAGGGCTTCATCCTCCGCACGCCCGTGCCGCAGAAGTTCCGGTACGCCATCGACATGCAGCGGAACGGCCTCATCAACGAGCGCGGGCTCGACCTCGAGACCTCGCAGTTCTTCCTGTACAATGACGATGACTTTGCTGCCGAAAAGATCCTGCACATGGTCCGGCTCGGCCACCGGCTCGACCCCGATGCCCGCGCCGTCTTCGTGAAATACCAGTGCCCGTTTGTCGAGCTCGACACGCTGAAGGTCCCGGCCCGGTTCTTCGCAACCCGCGTCCTCTGCAACCTGGCCCTCGGCTCGGTCCTCCGCGAGATGCGTTTCCTCTTCTCCCACAACCGGAACCCCTTCTTCATCATGCCCGCCCTTGCCGCGATGAAGATGCTCATCGAGGAGGAGGTCGTGAACTTCCACTACTCCGCCAAGGTCTTCATCTCGCGGGACGACTACAGCCCGTACCACATCGTCCGCACGCTCATTGCCCGGCAGCGGGGGAACCGCACCGCCGGCTTCCAGTGGGCGGACTACTACAACCACAACAGCACCTTCAGCCACCTCCTCTATGACCGGTACGCGGTCTGGGGCCGGTTCTACGCGGAGTTCCACAAGCGGGCGCTCGAGGGAAGCACGCCCGTCGTGATCGGGGCCGGCATCTATGGCTCGGACACGATGTATGAGCTCAAACGAGCCGGGTGGTACCCGGAGAAGTACCGCGCAATCAAAGAGAAGCAGTTCATCATCGGCATCATGGGCTCGGCGTTCGAGCCGGAGACCTCGGTGACCAAGGGCCCGGCCGCTCGTTTCCATGACGACGTGATCGAGCTCACCGACAAGTACGCGAACGTCTTCCGGATCCTCAAGCCCAAGACCGACTGGCAGGACGACCACCTCAACGAGTTGATGAGGACCCGCACCAATCTCGTGCTCGAACGCGAGCTCACCACCCCGCGCTTCATCCTGGTGCCGGACCTCATCATCGTGATGAGCAACTCGTCGGTGGGCATGGAAGCCCTCATGACCGGCGCCAAGGTCGTGTACTACAGCTTCGTCACGCCCGAGCCCCACCAGAAGATCGCGAAGTACAGCCGGAACATGGTGGCTTTTACCAGAGAGGAGCTCAGTGTCATCCTGGACCGGATCATCCTTGAGGGGAAGTACGAGGACGAGGCGGTGGTCGAGGGGATAAAGGAGCGGTTCGGGTACAAATTCGACGGGCAGGTTGCCGAGCGGTTCCGGCAGGTGTGCCGGGAACTGGCGGCGGAGTGAGAGGGGCCGGGAGCGAGCGGGTTTTGTGTATGTACGCTGAGCGGAAATTTCTGAGTGGATTGTTCTTTGGGATTTTTCAAAAAAACCGCTGATCAATTCTGAAATGAAAAACGCTGATCAATTTTTCCGGAAATTTTTTTGATCGCGATCACTGTTGCGATTTGAAAATGAAAACCGGAGATCGATTTTGAACTAAAAATCACGATCCGATTTTTACGGATAAATCGCGGAGCGATTGTGAAAAGTTAAGCTGATCTGAATCAATACGATCTGTCAGTGTTAGGTCTGTTGATGGATATCTATCCGGATTTTTCAATCGCGATCCGGTTTTGAAATAAAAATCGGATCCCGATTTCTCCAGAAAAATCGCTGAGCGTTTGAAAAAGAAAAATCGATGATCGATTTTTCCGGAAAGATTTTTGATCGCGATTATGTTTGCGATTTGAAAATGAAAACCGGAAGTTGTTTTGAAAATGATGAACCCCGATAGGATTTCAAAAAAATTTCCGGTAAAAAATTTCGATACAACGATGGGGGCTGATGCCCCCATGCCCCCGGTTGCGATGACTGCCGCCGCCCCGAAGGGCGCCCCGCGGCGGCCTCAATGACAAGAAGAGCTAACCGCACACAGGTCTGTTCAAGGTATGTTCAACCATCCTCCCCCGCCCGCACGACTGCCTGCCTGTGGCGGCAGTCGGTGGGGAGTGTTGAATCTCATCAGAGATGAAACACGAGAAGAACCTGAAAGGTTCTTCGAGGGGGTTGGGGGGCACACGCTCCCAATTTCACTCATTAAAAGCCCCCCCGCACAAAATCGGTGGACACCCCCCGCCACCGTCGAAGGTGGCAAACCGGCCCCTCCCCAAAACTCCCCTCTCCGACGTGAACCTTACCTCTAAACGCTCCCCTAATTATATAGTGCAGATCTGTCCACCGCGACTTTACCGATCTATAGGTACCTGCTACAAGGAGGTTTACGCACATTCTTAGAGGGGGTTCTGGGGGGTGTTACGACGGAGACCGACGGTGGGGACGGGTGTTTTTCGTAAGAGGGTGCTGCGGAAAATTTTCCGGAAAAATTTTTGCCCCGCTCTCACATTTTTACTGATGAAACTGTTATGACAAATTGTCAATGTATCAACACCTTCTAAAAATCGTATAGAACGTTTCAACGCACTGAACTCTCGGTAATATTTTTAGTCATGAAACCTCATGATAAAATATGAATAATAATTTTGTCATTCGGCTTGTTATTTTTCAAATAATTTTTTTCATTATTGTGGCTGCCGGATGCACAACGACTTCAATGAATAGTGCCGGAACTCCGGGAGATTCTGGTTCAACGATAAACAGCATGACGCAAGCTCATATTAATCCAGGTGCCGGGTGGTCACCGCGATATGGACAGAGCAGCGTGGTTCTGCCGGATGGAAGTATCGTTCTTATGGGGGGATCTGCATTAGAAAAGATCAACAATACGCGACAATTTATTGATGTCAATGATGTGTGGCGGTCCACTGATAATGGTGCAACATGGGTCCTTATGACGGCAGATGCCGGCTGGTCCCCAAGGTATGGCCAGGAGAGCATCGTGACAAAAGACGGCAGAATTGTGTTAATAGGATATAATCATGGAATAAATGATATATGGAGCTCAACAGATAACGGTGCAACATGGGAGATCATGAATTCCCATGCGGAATGGTCCACCCGAAGCGCTGAGAGCAGTGTCATGTTGCACGATGGCACTATCATCCTCACTGGGGGAAGCACCGTCACCAATCCCCATCCACCTTTCAACACCTGCCACAATGATGTATGGCGGTCAACTGACAATGGTGTAGCATGGACACGGATCAATCCAGCAGCCGGATGGCCGGGAAGAGCAGGTCACTCCAACGTTGTGATGCCTGACGGTACTATCATTCTTATAGGCGGTTCAGTCTGCGGTGTGGGTTTGGTTAATGATGTATGGCAATCCAGAGATGGCGGCCTGACATGGAATCTGGTCAATGCGAGTGCAGGATGGCAGCCCCGGGTTGAATTCAGTGCTGTAGTGACGAAAGCCGGCAGCATCATACTCATGGGGGGTAGAGACCCTTATGAAAGAAATGATGTCTGGCGGTCGAACGACGAGGGTGCAACGTGGACAGAAGTAAATGCCAGCGCAGGATGGTCGGCACGTAGCGGTCAAAGCAACGTGGTCACACCGGATGATAAAATAATAATGATGGGTGGTTTTACCGGGGAACTTAACCTGACTCGCCGGGTTCTGAATGATGTATGGGAGTCAGATGATTCCGGCGAAACATGGAAAATGGTGAAAAAAGAGCGCTTGAAAATCAGCAATTAACGTTTTGATGGGGAGGCTTACTCCGCCTTCCTCGCCATCCTCACCAGATCCGTGGCAAGATCGATCTTCTCGCCGCGGAGCACCCGGTCGAGCACATACGGGATGTACTTCTGCGGTGGCCTGCTGATCGTGGTCACGTCCCCGAACATCCGCTTCAGCTTCGGGTTCGCGTCAAGTTTCTTCAGCGTGTCGTCCGAGACTTCGAGGTTGTTGATCTGGAAGACATCGCGGAAGATATCGCAGTAGTCCTTCAGGAGATAGTAACGCTCCTCGTCAATCCAGGGCCGGTACTTCTGCCCGCCCTCGAAGTCGAACCTCGCGTTCTCGTAGTGCAGGAGGTCGTGCGGCATGGCAAAGCCCATGGTGTCGCGGATGTAGGATTCGAGCGGCGTGTCGGGCAGGGGCATGTACAGGTACGGGTTGCCCCGCACGAACGGGTTGATCTCCTTGAGTCTGCGCATCAGGGCGATGTTCATCGCAAGCTCCTCCTCCGTCTCGGTCGGGAGCCCCACGATGAAGTTGTGGATGGTGGTGATGCCGTGCTCGAAGAGCCGGCGGTTGATATCCGGGACGTTCTCGACCTTCAGGCTCTTTTTCAGGAGCGAGAGGAGGCGGGGGGAGGCGCTCTCGAGCGCGTAGATGCCGGTCTGGACAACCCCGCTCATCGCCCCGATCAGCTCGGGGCTGTTGAAGTTGTTCATGTGCCCGATGCACTGCTCGATGTACAGGTTGTTGTGCCGGAAGTATTCGAGGATCCTGATCGCCCGCTCGCGGTTCACGAGGAAGTTGTCGTCCCCGAACGTGAAGACGCGGGTGCCGGTCAGGTTGTGGATCGCGTTGATCTCGTGGATGACGTGTTCCGCGGAGCGGTAGCGCCAGACCGGCGAGTCGGCAAGGATTGTGTCCTCCACCTGCCGGTTGTAGCAGAAGGTGCACTTGAACGGGCAGCCTTTGCTCGTCATGATCGAGAAGTAGTACGGGAGCTGCCGGATATTGCTGTACTTCCCGAGCAGGTCCCACATCGGGGCGGGGAAGGCGTCGAGATCGTCCTGCAGGTGCCGGGGCGGGTTGTGCACGACCGCGCTGTGGGACTTGTGCGAGAGCCCGCGGACATGGTCGATCTTCATCTTCCCGTCAAGTGCCAGGACGAGCTCGTAGAGCGTGTTCTCGCCCTCGTACCGCACAATGTAATCGACCGGGTACGTGCGGAGGAACTCCTCCGGGAAGATGGAGACCATAACGCCGCCGTACACGATCGGGACATCCGGGTTCGCCTCGCGGATCTTCAGTGCGATCTCCCGTGCTTTTTTCTGGAACTCGCCGATGAAGACCGTGAAGCTGACCAGCCCGTACTCCCCGCGGCGGACCCTGTCATAGTCCACATCATCGAGCGCCGTGTCGACAATATCCGACGCGATGCCCTTCATCTTCAGGAACGAGCTCAGGTACAGGGCCGCGAGCGGCGGGTCGTAGCGGAGCTCCGCACGGGTCGATTTGGGGACATTGCGCGGGGACGACGGGTTGACGAGTAAGACCTTCATGGGGCACCGGGAAGCACAAACTATCTAATCGCTGGTTTCCAAGTACTTAGAGAGGCTCCAAGGGTAATAAATTTCAGGTGCTCCCGTCATACGCGGGGGCCGGGCAAAAATCCTCCGGCCGTCACCGTACCCTTTCGGCAGTGTGCGCATGTATTTCATCACCGAGTCCTGCAGGATCATCCGGGAAGAGGGGATATTCTCCTGGCTGAAGCGGCTCTTCCGCCGGGCATTCTTCGAAGGGTCGACCGTCCTTGCATGGGCGTACCACGGGATCGCCGGGCCAGAGGAGCGTTTCAGCAAGGCAGACCTTGACCGCGGGCTCCTCCCCCCAACCGCACAGCCGGTCTTTTCCGATGACGACCTGCGCCGGATCATCCGGGCATACCTGGCGGCAAAGCAGGCGCAGGCAGGGCAGCCGGCCGAGTACGCGGTGACCGGCGACTGGGCAGCGATCGTTGAGGAGCAGCACCGGGAGATGGCTGCCGCGATCCATGCAGAAGACCTCACACGTCTCCGGCAGATCCTCACGAACTTTTCCCGCGATAAGATCAGCAGGGGACTGAGCCTTGCCGGCAACATCCCGCACTCGTTCCTCGACAAGCTCCACATGGTGAAGGCGTACAACCGGACGTACGTTGTCTGGAAGCGGATGACCGGGTTTCCGGACTCCGTGCTCGAGTACCCGAAAGAGATCGGGAACATGCATGGCATGGACGCGGGCGGGAAGGCGATCCTGCTCCCCGCCTTCCACCAGTCGTACTTTGCGCAGTCCATCGGAACATTCCTTGCATCGAAGGGCCCGGCCCGGACGACCGTTGTCGAGATTGGCGGCGGCTACGGCTCGCTCGCGTACCACCTCTTCCGCGACACGAAGCTCAACGCAACCTACGTCTCACTCGACATCCCGGAGATGTGTGTCATCTCCGCGTACTTCCTGCGGAGCTGCTTCCCCAATAAGAAGATCCTGCTGTACGACGAGGGGCCGGTCGATGCCGCAGCCCTCCGCGAGTACGACATCGTCATCCTGCCCAACTTTGCGCTCAAGGAGCTCCCGCCCGCTTGCTGCAACCTTGTCTTCAACTCGCACAGCATGACGCAGATGACCCCGGATACAATCAAAGAGTACCTGCGCCAGGTCGACCGGACCTGCACGGGCTTCTTCTACCATGCAAACGATGAGACGCTCCGGCTGAACCAGGCCGGGGACACCGCGTATGTCAACCTCAATGCCCCGGAGTTCGAGCTGCCGGCCGATACGTTCCGCCGGCTCTACCGCATCCCCGAGCTGATCCGGAACGACGGGTATCTCAGCCCGGAGTTCTCATCGTGGGAGTATTTGTACGAGCGGATCGGGCGGTGAACGGGAAAAAACCACGGCACGGTTGGTATGGCGGACCTTCTCCTTCTCTTTTCTCCAGTCGTTCTCCTCATTGTATCAGCACCCGCCTTACTCCTGCTCGTCTCATCAGCAAAGATCGAGGCAATTATTGGAAGGTCCCTGGAGTTCACCGCCCTGACCAAGGAACTGGCAGAGCTGGAGGCAACCTATACAGAGTTTCCCGAGAGCAAGGTCCAGCTTCGGCTCAAATACAGCGCACTGATCGAGCGCCAGAAGAACAAAATCCGGATCTTCCGAAAGGATGTTACCCGCCTTGCCGGAAGTTTTGAGCAGGCCCCGGCCGGAAGTGAACACCTGGTCCGGGCACATGGGTTCTTTGCGGAGGGGAAGTTCCGGCAGGCCGCAGAGCAGCTCGATCCCGATGAACTGCAGGCAGACCAGCAGCGCCTCTGTGCACTTTGCGATGAGGGGTCGCCGGCCGATGGAGAGGCTGGCAGGCTGCTCCTCCTGAACGCAGCCGGGTTTCTGGTCAGGGCACAGATCATCGCCCTCGACCACTCCCGCCCGGACCGGTTCGACGAGGCAAAGAGATCCTATATCCGGTCAATCCGGAGCTTCCCGTCCGCCAAAAATCTGCATGCTTTCGCCCTCTTCCTCCAGGATAATGGAGCGTTCGATGACGCCGAATCGGTGTACCTGCGCCTGCTCTCCGATTACCGGGACGGGCTGGACCCGGCCGGGGTTGCTGCAGCCCTCACCGGCCTTGCGGAGGTTCATACCGCAAAGAACAGCCTCAGCGGAGCAGAGGCTGAGTACCGGGAGGCTCTGGCGATTTACCGGAATCTTGCAGCAGCAGACCCGGGGACGTACCGGCCGGCGGTGGCAAAGGCCCTTGAGATGCTTGCCGCCCTGCACACTGCAGGCGGCGACCGGGCGGGTGCGGAGGCAGAGCTCTTTGAACTGCTCGCCATCCAGCGGGACCTCGCAGCATCCGACCCGAAGACATACCTCCCCGGGGCTGCAAAGACCCTGCATGCCCTTGCGGGGCTGCACCGGTCCGCGGGGGATCGCGGGCGGGCAGAGCGGGAGGATAACGAAGCCTTCGCGGTCTTCAAAAAACTGGTAGCCGTTAACCGGCAGGAATTTCTACCGGACGCTGTCCGGCTCCTGAACAGCCAGGCTAACCTGGATGCGGCGGAGAACCGGATCGACCGGGCAGAGCAGGAGTTTCTGGAAGTCCTCACGTTCCGCCGGGAACTGGCAGCCGCAAGCGCGGCGTTGTACCTCCCTGATGTGGCAGAGACGCTCAATAACCTGGCAGTCCTCTCCGCAGCAAAGAAGAAGTACGAGACTGCAGAGCGCCAGTATGCGGAGTCGTTCGACATATACCGTGAACTCGCGGAAGCGAGCCCGGCCGCGTTCCTCCCTCACGCGGCAAAGACGCTCACGAACCTTGCTGTCCTGCACGCGGTGATGGGGAAGTCAGCGATGGCGGAGGCGGAGCTCCGCAAAGCCCTCTCAATCCTCCGCCACCTTGCATCCGTCAGTCCCGCAGCATTCCTCCCGCATGTTGCCAGGACACTCGATAGTCTTGCCGAGCTGCATACCGGCACGCACGAGCCGGAGCTGGCTGAGCAGGAACGCAGCCAGGCGCGGGAGATCCGAAAGTCGCTCACATCGTCCCGGTAACCGTGACCTGTGCCATTCCCGACAATCTTCCAACCCCTCCACCTCCGCCCGACCACGAGGCGTTTATCTGTGCAAATCCCAATGGATTAATGAAAACGGATGACCGGTACTGCCACTCAGCGGAATGTCTTCCTGGTGCCCGCAACCCTCCCCGCGATCCGGGACGCGTGCACAAAGAACCCGGCATGGCTCTCCCTCCCGTGGCTGTACCTGTCGCGCGATGCCCTCCTTCGGCGCCGGATCGCCACCGATATCTCGCAGGATATCCTTTTTGTCGATATCGGCGACCGGCTCCAGGACGCGGCGCACGCGTCCCGCCAGGAGTACATCGATTATATCGGGGAGCTGTCTGCCACGTACAACTCACCCGGCTGGTGGCTGACCTCCGTGTCGGAGAAGAACCCGTTTGTCTCCCACCTCTTCCTGTACATCTGTTACCTTGCGGTGCTTGAGCAGGAACTCGCGAAGGGCGGCGATCTTGTTGTGGTCTGCGACTCGGCGCCGCTCATGGATGCGATACAGGACTCGTTCGGCTCGCGGGACGGTCTCGCGATCTCCGTTCACGGCAGCGGCTCCCCCGGCCTCTCCTCCCGCGCCGGCAGCCGGTTAGGGGGACTCGTCCGGAAATCCGTCTTTGCATCCCGTTTCCTTTGCCGGATCCTGGTTGCAAAGATCTTCCGGCTCCTCCGCCCCGGCAATTTCCGGGGAGACGACGGGATCTTCATCCATTCATGGACGGACACCCGCTCGTTTGCCCGCCCGTCCGTATACACCGACACGTACTTCGGGCAGCTTGCCGACACCATCCAGGTGGAGTGCCCGGGGACGACCGTCATCAGCAACGTCCTTCCCACGCTCTGGTACCCGAAGGCGGTGCTCGCGCTTATGAAATGCGGCGACCGCGTCAGGCTCTTCGAGAACTATCTCTCGATTGCAGATGTCTTCCGTGCCCTTGCTATGGTCCGCTCGCAGCTGCCGGATATCGCAAACGCGCCGCCATTCCGGCAGTTTGTCCTCACCGCCATCATCCGCGATGCGCTACGTGCGGACCGGGAAGAGTCCATGCGGGCGGAGCTCTGTGCGCTCCACCTCTTTGCCGGCCGGCGGCTCGGTAAGGAGGGACCGCGGGAGGTCCTTGCAACGTTCGAGAACCACATATGGGAGAAGATGTTCTGGGCCGGCATCCGCGAACCGGGCGCCGGCTGCCGCTGCATCGGGTACGCCCACTCGATCGTGAGCCCGTGGTACCTCTTCTACTCGCTCGCTGCCGTGGAACGGCAGATCGCTCCGGTCCCGGATTATATCCTCGTGAACGGCCCGGTTGCGCAGGAACGGCTTGCGGCCGCGGGCTTCGATCCGGCAACGATCCGTGTCTGCGGGGCGTTCCGGTACGCGGGCCCGGCCGGATCCGGCGCTCCCGTGCGGGTGCCCGATAGCGAACAGACCGTGCTCGTGGTACCGACGTCAGGTCTGAATGAAACGATCGAGCTTGTGGACCAGGCAGTCCATGCTTTTTGGGATTCTCCGGATATCCGCGTGAAGATCAAGCTCCACCCGACCACGCCAGCGGCAACGATCCTCCCGCTGTACAGGGACCTGCCCCCGCAGTTCTCGTTCACGGACGAACCGGTCGGAATCCTCCTGAAATCCGCGGATCTTGTCCTCTTCACCGAGTCCGCGGTCTCGATCGAGGCGCTCGCGGCCTCGATCCCGGTCCTCCGCATCCGGTCCTCGCTGCGAATCGACATGAATATCTTCGATGGGATCGGGAGCATCCCCTCCGCGTCTGCACCGGCAGAGATCGCACAAAAAGCCCGGGAACTGTTCGCGGGAGCGGGGACGGGCGCCCGGTATGATTCCCTGGTGCGGTCGTTCTTCGCCCCTGCGGATGAGTCTGTGGTGACAGAGCTGCTGCGCTCCGCTCCCGGTGAGCGGGAGTAACGGTAAAAAGTGCTCTCTTAAAATCCTTTGAATATATGATGGGGGCTGATGCCCCCATACCCCCAAACGCGAGGGGAGCCGACGATTCGAAGAACCTGATGGTTCTTCTCACATCTCATTCCTTGGGAATTCGATGCCCCGCGGGGCGCCCCCGCGGCGGCCTCAATTTCTATTTTAAGAAAACAATTCTTTGTCGGAGTATCCCGTACAGGTAATACACAGGCATCACATGCGCCCCCGGGTCGAAGAATTGCTACGCAATTCTTCTCCTGCTGAGGGTTACAGAACCCTCGGCACCCCCGCGGGGGTGTCGAGTCTCGCCAGAGACGAGACACGAGAAGAACCCCATGGGTTCTTCGAGTCAGGGCTGGTGCAAGGGGGGACAATTATTCGGTTCGAGGACTTCAACAGAACAAAAAACGAGTAAAAAAATTATGTCTGGTATTTTTTCAGCAGCGGGTCGTTCTTCATTACTGAATCGACGAACTCCAAATCTTCCTTTGTGTCCACGCTGTAGATATTGTCCGGCGAGACAACGGTCATGATCTTTTTCCCATGCTCAAGGACGCGGAGCATATCCACCGACTCGATCTTCTCGAGCGGTGTGGGAGTCATGGCATTGAACTCGAGGAGGAACGAGCGGCGGAAGGCGATGATGCCCAGCTGCTTATAGCGGGGAATCTCCCCTTTGTATTTCTTGACGGAGGGGATCGGCTCCCGGGAGAAGTAGAGCGCGTAGCCTTTCTCGTCAAGCACCATCTTGACGACATTGGGATCGAGGTACTCGTCGTCGTCCTCGATCGTGGCGATGAGGTTGCAGATCTGGATGGAGGGATCTTTCATCATCGGTTCGATCAGCGCATCGAGCAGGCGCGGGGTGACCAGCGGTTCGTCGCCCTGGATCATGACAACGATGTCGACGTTCTTACCGGTCTTCTGCTCGGCCTTGGTCATCGCCTCTGCCGTCCGGTCGGTTGCCCGCTCGTGCTTGTCGGAGGTCATGAATGCGATTGCCCCAAGTGACTCCGCGTAGCGCACGACCTCGTCATCGCAGGTCGCGATATACACGGCATCGAGGCTCCCTGCCATGCGGCAGCGGTGGTAAATATGCCCGATCATCGGGATGCCGCAAATCTTCGCCAGCGGTTTTCCCGGGAACCGGGTGGAGGCCATCCTCGCCGGGATGATCCCGATGACGGTCATCTCCGCTGCCCCTTCTTTTTTGCCTTTTTGAAGAACCCGCGGATGAGGTCGCCCTGGAGCGAGGCGTCGCAGAGGTCCTGCATTTTATTGACCTGTTCAAGGTCAAGTGAATTGTTCATCTCGAGCCGGTTGAGCGTGCTGATGTCAAGGCCGTTTGCAAGTACCTTGTCCTGCACAAAACCGCAGTCCTCCAGCATCTCGCGGAAGCCGCGGACGGAGAAGAGCATGATGTGCCGGTCGCCCTCGATGATCCGGTCAACGGTCCCTTCGGTCTGCTCGTAGTACCGGACCAGGACCGAGTCGCCGGAGGGCACCTCCATGACGAGCATGCCGTTCTCGGAGAGCAGCCCGTGAATGCTCCGGAGCGCTTTCTTGGGATCGAAGAAGTGCTCGAGCACGCCCCAGAGGGTGATCAGGTCGAACTTCTCATCGGTATCGAAATCGTAGATGCTCTTGTTGATGACATTGAGCCCGAAGGTTTTCCGGGCATAGTTAGCGGCAAACTCGTTGAACTCGACACCCGTACAGTCCCAGCCGTTATCCTGGAAGACGCTTAAGTTCTCACCAAGCCCGCAGCCGATATCGAGGGCGCGGCCGGGCTTTTTGAAGTACTTCATGATCTGCTCGTACTTCCGGGTGGCAAGGACGCTCTTCCGGTATTCGATGGACGGGATGAGCTTGATCTTGTAGAACTCGGAATACTCGCTCTCGCTGTACATATTGTGGGTGATAGCCTCTTTCAGCCGCGGGTTCGTGTATACCATCCCGCATTTTTTGCACCGGACATGCCGGAAGCGGTTCACGGTAAACTCGCCGATAATTTCCGTTGATCCGCAGTTGTAGCAGGGGACGTCCTCAAAATATTTCTTCACCGGCTTACCGTCTTTGAAGTATTTTCCCAGCATCCCGTCGAAATACTGGTGCAGTCTGCCGACATTCGGGTTGATCTTCGATTCATCGATCATTAAGAAGCTCCACTAACTGTTGTCACGGGGCCGTGAAGAGCAGTTGTCCATGTATTGGAGAAATAAAAATAAAAAACAGCAAGGTCACCTGCCGGCCCGGTTGTCCCGGCAGTCCTTTCTTACCGTCTCATCGCTTCTTCGGGAACTCGCGGCGCAGCTCCTGCATCTGCGTCCGGCAGATCTTTTCGAGGAGGAGCATGTCGGAGCTGAACGCCATGATGGTATAGCCCCGCCGTATATACTCGTTCATCAGGGCAAGGTCCGGGTCAACGACATGGATGCCGAGGGGCATCCCCTTCTCCCGGCAGGCCTTCTCAACGTCCGCGACCGCCTTCTTCACCTTTGGGTGCGCCAGCTTCCCCGGCATCCCCAGCGATCCCGAGAGGTCGTAAGGGCCAATGAAGCAGCCGTCAAGACCGTCGACCGCGATGATCTTCTTGATGTTTCTGACGGCATCGATGTGCTCGATCTGGGCGATCACGATCGACTCGTCGTTGGCAGCGGCAACGTATGCGTCAAAGTCCCTGCCGTAGCCGTGCGCCCGGGCAATGCCAACGCCCCGGCTCCCGGCAGGCGGGTACTTCACCGCATCGACCGCTTTCTTTGCATCGGCAGCGGTGTTGACCATCGGGACGATGATGCCGTACGCGCCGGCGTCCATTACGCGCTTGATCAGGTTCGGGTCGTTCTCCCCGATCCGGACGAGCGGCACGATGCCATGGCCCTCGATGATCTGGAAGAAGTGCTGCATCGTGTCAAGCGACGTGACGCTGTGCTCCATGTCCACGGTCAGCCAGTCAAAGGCCGACCGGGCCATGATATCGGCGGCGTTCGGGCTGTTGAGCTGGATCCAGCTCCCGATGGTGAGCTGGTTCTTCCTGAGTTTCTTCTTGAACGGGTTTCCTGCGATCATTTCCTTACCTGCCTCTTTGCCGGTCTCCGGGCCGGGCTCCTGTTGGTTTTCGCTGCTGGTTTTCCGGCTGCCCGGCTCACGCTCGTTGCCGGCTTCTTCGCGGCACCTGCAGTTGCTGCCGCCTTTGCCCTGCCCGCTGATTTTACCCCGGTCATGCGGGGATAGTTCCCGGTGAATTCATCGAACACGGAACGGACTTCATCCTCGGTCAGGTCATCGTACTTGCGCTGCTTCCCCACATCCGCCGAAAGGATCATGGTGAGCCCGCAGCCCACCCGTTTCTTGTCCTGCTTCAGGTACGTGATGATATCCTCTGCGGTGATCGTGCCGAAGTCGAACTGCGGGTAGTGCGCTCGGAGGATAGACTCGAACTCCCGGTATTTTTCCGGCGTGATGATGCCGCGGTGGAGCGAGACCAGGTTCGCAAAGCCCATGCCGGCGATGACCGCCTCGCCGTGGTTGACCGAGAATTCCGACGCCGATTCGAGCGCGTGGCCGAAGCAGTGGCCGTAGTTGAGGAGGTTCCGCCGTCCCGAGTCGAACTCGTCCTCTTCGAAATAGGACTGCTTGATCTTCAGCGTCGAGAGGATCATCTTTTTGAGGAGCGCCGGGTCCCGCGGCCTCTCTGATGCGAGGTAGTCCGTGAGCGTTTTGTACCCCTTCGCATCGGACTGGAGGTGGAACTTGATGATCTCGCCAAGGCCGCTGTTGAAGTACCCGTCAGTCAGGGTCTCGCAGAACGCGGTGTCGATGAAGATAATGTCCGGCGGATAGAACGTACCGATCATGTTCTTGCGCATGCCGAGGTTGATCGAGGTCTTCGAACCGATGCAGCTGTCGGCCTGCGCGAGAAGGGTTGTCGGGATGAACGCCCACTTCAGGCCCCGGTACAGCGTGGATGCGATGAAGCCGCTGATATCCTGCAGGATGCCGCCGCCGATGGTGACGAGCAGGTCGCTCCGCGTGAACTTGTTCGCTATCAGCAGCTCGTAGTAACGGAGGAGCGCCGAGTATTCCTTGTTAGTCTCCTTTGCATCGATCAGTACATAAAAGTCATTGCCGACAAATGCCGCGATCTGCTTTTTGTACAGATTATACACCGCTTTGTCGATGAAGAAGAAGCAGCGGCTGTGGGGCACCTTGTCCAGGAGTTCCCGTTTGTCCAGAATGCCGTCGACCATCTCAACGGAGTAGTCTTTGATCTTCGAGCTGATGTGGAGCATCCTTCTGTGTGCCTCTTGATCTTCTATTTGACGATGAAATCACCTTAATCTATCGGGTGGGGGGGTGACAAAATACGGTCTCTCCATCGTATCGCTCCCGAGATCGTTCCAGACTTTTTGTGTGACGTTGTAGGTGCCAGTCGAATTATAAACGTGGACCGGGTTCTGTATTGAGGAATTGCTGCCGTCGCCGAAGTCCCAGAACCACTGGTTCGGCCTGAGGTCGGATGTGTCCGTAAACCGTACGGTCAGCGGGGATTTTCCGGAGACCGGTGTGGCGGTGAAGTTGGCAAACTGTCGGGCGTAGACATTGAAGGCAATCGACTCACCCCGATTATTCCAGCCATAAAACGACCAGAACGGTTCCAGCAGCGTCTCATTATTTGTGACCTTCTTTGCGTAGTAGGTCAGCGCCATGGTGTCGATAGTGACTTCCATTTTATCATCGAGATACGCTTCCAGCGTCTCCCCCTTCTCAAGTTTACGGATTGCCTTGTCCAGCGGGATAACCGGCACATCCCCGATGTAGGTGTAGTTCCTCCAGACCTTGATGACATACAACAGTTCATCGTTCTCACCGAGTTCGAGATTGATCCAGTTACTTTCGCCAATCACTCCCCGGTTGTTGACCAGCTGGAAATAGGAGACTGAGGTTGACAGAGGTTTTTTCGATTCGACTGTGTTCGAAGTAAAATTGATATGTTCAGCATAGGTTGTCTCGGCGCCCTGGTATATCGCATCAGCGGGAATGCCGCCAAAGGGTATCATAGCTTTTCGTGCCACACGATCGGCATCTGGAACGGACGTCACATTCTCCCTGATTTTACCAAGATTCCGAAAATGATATTCGAAATTATCTCCCTGATTCTGGATGCCCCGGTAAACCGGAAAAGTGGCGGGAGATGCCGGGAGGATCTCCGTGTTGATAGTGATGTTGCCGAATACGCCATACCCGCGAATTTTTTCACCGGGGATCGTGGTGTTGGATGCAGGCGATGCGGACTGGTTCAAGTTGCCTTTTTCTTCCGGAGACCGGATCATCCCTGAAAGTGTCCCGCCAAGCACAAGTACAGCGATGAGAGCCAGTATCAACACCAGTTGCATTGCCGGTTTCATGTCCATTCCTTTTCAGTACGGTCCGGGAGCATGCGGATGATAATGTATGGATATTGATCAATATAAGATACAAGGATTTAATCGTGAGAATTTTTTATGTTTTTTCTGATTGAAAAAATCTGATGGTATCAGGGCGCTGCCAATACTCGAGAAATCCTGAAATCATCTTAATTTTATGGGAGGGGGTCGAATTACAAAATCATCTCCAATTTCATCATAATACAGATTGGAGCGAGTGCCCCCCAGCCCCCTCGAAGAACCTTTCAGGTTCTTCTCGTGTTTCATCTCTGATGAGATTCAACACTCCCCACCGACTGCCGCCACGGGCAGGCAGTCGTTCGGGCGGGGGAGAATAGTTTTCAGGTTTGAATTCATTTCCGAATTAGAATTTTTACTTAATGAGGCCCCCGCGGGGCGCCCTTCGGGGCGGGGGCTCCACTCGTTCCATGGGGGTATGGGGGCATCAGCCCCCATCATCACATAAAAGGATTTCAACAGAGCAGGGTGATCTCACCGTATCGTGAACCCGCCGTCCACGACCAGCGTCTGCCCGGTGATGTAGGTGTTCTGGTCCGAGCAGAGGAAGAGCCCGGCCCGGGCGATCTCGTCCACTTCGGCAAACCGCTGCAGCGGGACATCCGCCCGGAGCTTGTCCATGTCGGCCTTCGAGAGCACGGACTTGGTCAGCTCGGTCATGGTGAAGCCGGGGCAGAGGGCATTGACCAGGATGTTGTACTCGGCAAGGTCGAGGGCGCTTGAACGGGTGAGCCCGATGAGGCCGGTCTTGCTTGCCGAGTACGCGTTGCGCTTCTCCTTGGAAACAACACCGAAGATGGAGCTGATGTTGAGGATCTTCCCGCCGTTTTTCTGCCCCTTCATCTTCTGCGCTGCTACGCGGCTCATCCGCATGGGCCCGGAGAGGTTGACCATGAGGATCTTCTCCCAGGTCTCGTCATCGATGGCATCGACCGGCTCGATCTTGTTGATGCCGGCATTGTTGATGAGGATGTCAAGCGACGGGAGGGGCGCGATGACCTCGTCAGCGAACCGGCGGATGTCCGCTTCATCGGCAAGGTCGAGGGCCTGGAACGTTGCTCCTTTTGGTGTCCTGCCGGCCGGCTCCTTTGTCCCCGTGTAGATCACGCTGCAGCCGCGGTCACACAGCTGTTTGGTCATCTCTTTCCCGATACCCCGGGTGCCCCCGGTCACGATTGCGATCTTCTTTGAAAAGTCCTTGTCCATCGGCTTCCCTCTCCTGCCAGTTCCGCCACACGGTGCGGAGAAAAAGTTGTTATCACCTGATCTGTTGGCAGAGGACTATCAGGGTTTTGGTTGGTACTTGAACCAGGAGGCGATCATGTGCCCGATGATGAGGTGGGCGTCCTCGATCGGCTCGTACTCGCCGGGGCCGGAGGGGACATGCAGGCACTGCTGTGCGATCTTTCTCATCTGCCCGCCGTCAAAGCCGGTCAGCGCAATGGAGACCCCGCCGTTGGCGTTGGCGTACTCGAGCGCCTTGACAACATTGGGCGAGTTGCCGCTTGCCGAGATCCCGACCACAAGGTCGCCCGGCTCAAAGAGGTTCTCGAGCTGCCGGACGAAGATGAGGTCGTAACCCTCGTCATTCCCGATCGCGGTGATGTTCGAGACATTGTCGGTCAGGGCAATGGTCCTGAATGCGGCATGCCCCCGCTTCTTGGGCCCGAGCGCAAGGTCCTCGGCAATATGGGTCGCCGTTGCCGCGCTCCCGCCATTGCCGCAGATGAAGATCTTCTTCCGTGCTGCCCGTGCCGATTCGAAGGCCTTCACGATCGCGGTAAGGGCGCCCATGTCCATGGACGAGAGAAAGCCGGAGAGGTAGGACGTGTATTCGGTTCCAAACGCAGCGGGATTCTTTTCCCGGGTCAAAAATGCTTCAAATCGGTGCATGCCGGTTCCTGGTACTTAGTAAAAAATGCAAGGATTAAATGCTATTGTTCGTGCCAGACAGGACACCGGCGATATTCTGTGCAGCCTCGAGCTCCATTGCCTCGCGGGACTCGATCGTATTCGAGCCCATGTGCGGGGTGAGGATGACGTTGTCGAATGCGGTGAGCGGGCCGGTGTACGGTTCCTTCTCAAAGGTGTCGATTGCCGCACCGGCAATCTTTCCGCTTTTCAGGGCCCCGCAGAGTGCGGCTTCATCGACAATCCCCCCGCGTGAGAGGTTGAGGATGAACGACCCCTGCTTCATCAGCGCGAACTCCTCCCTGCCGATGATGGATGGCGCCCCTTTCGTGTACGGGACATGGAGCGTCACGATGTCGCATTCCCGCAGGATGGACTCCAGATCGGTGAGGACCACGCCGTGCTTTCCTGCCCATGACGCATCCGGGTATACGTCCATGCCCATCACGCGGGCGCCCAGCGCGGTAAGCATCTCCGCAACGAGCCTGCCGATCCGGCCAAGCCCGACAACGCCAATCTTCCTGCCGCCGACCTGGATGCCCAGTTTCTTCTTCCAGATCCCTTTGCGCACTTCGCGGTCGTGCGCGGTAACCCCGCGGGCAAGGTCGAGGATCATGGCAACGGTCAGCTCCGCGACGGCACGCGTCGGTGCTGCGGGCGTGTTCTTCACCACGATACGGCGCTCTTCTGCGGCAGCAGGGTCGATGTTGTCGAGACCGATGCCCACCCGGCTGATGCAGCGCAGTGCGGGCAGGGCAGCGATGACCTCCCGGCTGAGCGGTTCGTTGCCGGAGATGATCCCGGTGCAGTCATGAGCGAGCCGGATCACCTCTTCAGCGGTCAGCGTCCGCCCGTGCGGGTTGGTGATGTACGCGATGGTGTGCTCCTCCAGCACCCGGAGGGGGGCGGCACTGGTCACGGCAAACGTCGATGTTGCGATCAGGACTTTGTTCTGCATGGTGTCACCCCCGGCCGGCGCGGGTCTTTTTCGGTTTTGCCCCGGCCTTTTTCGATGACCGGCGCTTCTCCTGCCACGTGCTGTCGCCGCGGTAGATCGCGTCGACCAGCTGCATCACCTTCAGCGCATCCGAGGAATCGCCCTGCTGCACACGCCGGTTATTGACGATGCAGTCGGCAAATTCCTTCACTTCCATCTCCCATGAACGGTCCGTGTCGAAGTGGATGACGGTCTCCCTCGGGTTGCCGACCGCGTGCGCCTTGTCCTCGAACTGCTTGTGTGCCATGATCAGGCGCTCGCCGCCGCCGTAACTCCGCGTCGAGGAGAGGATGCCCTGCAGGGAGAGGTACCCGTTCTCGCAGTAGATGTCGAGAGAGAAGGTGTGCTTCCACTGGGTGGATGACGAGTGGATGAAGGCGATCTGCCCCGCATCATTCCGCATGAGCGCAAAGGCATTGTCCTCGAGATCGATGTGCCAGTACGCGGTCGTGACAAAACTCTTCACTTCGGAAAAGTCGCCAAGAAAGAACCGAAAGAGGTCGAGCATGTGGATGCCCTGGTCGAGGAGGATACCGCCACCGGCAACCTCGCGGCTGCTCCGCCATTCTTTCTCGAACGTCGTGCTGCCGGCCTTGCCGTAAATGCCCCGCACCCAGAGGACCTTCCCGAGCGCCCCCTCGTCAAGGATACGTTTTGCCTCCATCACCGAGCCGTGGTACCGGTGATTGAACCCGAACTTGAGGACAAGCCCCTTGTGCTTCTTCTCCTCGCGGCAGATGGCCTCGATGTCGTCGATGCCCCGGCCCGGGGGCTTCTCGCAGAAGACGTGTTTTCCGGCCCGGAGTGCGGCAACCACGATCTTTGGGGTGATGTTGTTGGGGGTTGCGACAAAGACGGCATCAACATCGGCTTCCAGGAGGGCATCGTACTTCGCGTAGTAGGGGAACTTCTCCCACCCGCTGCCCGGGCCGGGCTGCTTCACATCGCAGACCGCCGTCACGGCAAGCCGCGGGTGTTTACTGATGAGGTCCCTTCGTGTTGCGCCAACCCTGCCAAGGCCGATTATCCCGACATTGATCGTTTTTTTCATCGCAGATCCTGCCCCGTTCTCCTGTGATAGTGTTGGATTGTTCTGATATCAAATACCTGCCCGTCAGCGAAAAAAGAAATTATTTTTTAAGGCCGGCCCGTTCCCAGTCGCGGTTGAAGATCTCAAGGCCCTTGTCCGTGAGCGGGTGGGCAAAAAGCTTCTCGAGCACGGCAAACGGGATGGTCGCGATGTCGGCCCCGCACCGTGCCGCTTCCGTGACATGGAGCGGGTGGCGGATGCTTGCCACGATGACCTCCGTGTCGAAGGCATAGTTGTTGTAGATCTCCATGATCTCCATAACGACCTGCATCCCCTCGTGCCCGGCATCGTCGAGCCGCCCGATGAAGGGGCTCACGTAGGTTGCGCCGGCTTTTGCCGCAAGCAGGGCCTGGTTTGACGAGAAGACCAGCGTGACGTTGGTCTTGATCCCCTTGCCCGCGAGGACCTTTACCGCCTTGATCCCTTCCGGCGTCATGGGGATCTTGACGACCACGTTGGGGGACCACTTCGAGAACTCTTCGGCTTCCTTCACCATGCCCGCCGCATCGGGGCTGACCGCCTCGACGCTGACCGGGCCGTCAATAATTTTGAGAATTTCCAGAAGAAGCCCCTTGAAATCCTTCTTCTCCTTTGCCACCAGGGTCGGGTTGGTCGTGACCCCGTCGATGATCCCCCACGCGACTGCTTTCTTTATCTCGTCGAGGTTTGCCGTATCCAGAAAGAACTTCATCTCCTCACCTTCATGAGCGCCTGTGCAGCGCTGCCGATCGCTTTGTGCGTCAGGCCATAGTGTTCGAGCAGCTCGCGGTAATCCCCGGACTGCCCGAACGTGTCGTTGATCCCGAGGATCTTCAGCGGTACCGGGGTGTGCTGGCCCGTGCACTCAGCAACCGCGCTCCCGAGACCGCCGATGACGCTGTGCTCCTCGATGGTGAGCGCAGCCCCGCACCGTGCCGCAACCTTCCCGACCGTCTCCGTATCGAGCGGCTTGATCGTGTGCACGTTCACCACGCACGCATCGATCGAATGCTTCGCAAGCCCCGCCGCAGCCTCAAGGGCCGGGGCAACCATGGTGCCGGTGGCAAAGATGGCGATGTCCGAGCCGTCCCGCAGGATGTCGGCCTTGTCCCCGTCATACGCGTACCCGGCATCGTGGAATACCGGCGACTCGGCCCGGTTCAGCCGGATGTACGCGGGCCCCGGCCGCTCTGCCTCGTCGCGGATCGCCAGCACCGCTTCCGGTGCATCGGCGGGGATGATCACCCGCATGTTCGGGAGCGCCCGCATCAGGGCGATGTCCTCCACCGTCTGGTGGGAGGAGCCGTCCGATGCATTGGTGAGGCCGGCATGGGTGACCACGATCTTCACGGGGAGGCTGTCGTGGGCAACCGTGTTCCTCACCTGCTCGAATGCCCGGGTGATGAAGATCGCGTAGGTGCTGGCAAAGACGGTCTTCTTCGAGACCGCGAGGCCGGCCGCAACCCCGATCAGGTTCTGCTCGGCGCACCCGACATCGATGAACCGGTCCGAGTACTTCTTGGCAAAGAGGCTCGTCTTGGTCGAGATGGAGAGGTCGGCGTCCAGGGCCACAATATCCTTGTTGCTCCCAAGCGCAAGCAGCGTGTCGCCATATGCATCGCGTGTTGATTTCTGCTCCATGATCAGTCCAGCTCCGCAAGTGCCCGGTCGAGTTCTTCTTTCGAGAGCGACTTCCCGTGGAAGGAGCCGATCCATTCCATGAACGAGATGCCCTTGCCCTTGAAGGTGTGGGCGATGATGACCGTCGGCCTGCCCCTGCTCTTTTTCGCAGTTGCAAACGCTTCTGCGATCTCCGAGGTGTCGTGGCCGTTCACCTCGATGACGTTCCAGCCGAACGCTGCCCATTTCTTCGTGAGGGGCTCGAGGCGCATGATCTTCTCGGTCAGCCCGTCGATCTGGAGCCCGTTCCGGTCCACAATCGCGACCAGGTTGTCGAGCTTGTAGTGGGAGGCGAGCATCGCCGATTCCCAGACCTGCCCCTCGTCGCATTCGCCATCGCCGAGGAGGGCATAGGTGCGGTACGGGCTCTTGTCGATCTTTGCGTTGAGGGCGATGCCGCAGGCGACCGAGAGCCCCTGCCCGAGCGATCCGGTCGAGACCTCGATGCCGGGGATGCCCCGGTGCGGGTGGCCCTGCAGCAGCCTGCCGGTTTTGCGCAGGCCGTCCAGTTCCTTTACCGGGAAATACCCGCACTCCGCGAGCACCGCGTACAGCGCCGGGGCGGCATGCCCTTTCGAGAGGATGAACCGGTCCCGGTCCGCCATCTCCGGCTGCTGCGGGTCGTGTTTCATGACCGAGCAGTACAGGACCGTGATGATCTCGACACAGGAGAGCGAGCCGCCGGGATGGCCGGAGCCGGCATGGTAGATCATTTTGATGATATGGCGCCGGATCTTCCGGATCAGGGTATCGCTGATGGCCTGGTGTGGGTGGTGGTGTCGATCCATGGTAGTCCCCGTAGTCAGCCGCTCACCGTCCGCACGAGCGCGGCACTGTCAAGCGAATCGAGTGTTGCAACCAGCTCGTCCTTATTGACCGTTGCCTCGCCCAGCTTCCCGACCTTGATGCCGGCTGTTGTGTTTGCCAGGACGGCCGCTTCGAGCATCCCGTCCCGGTCAACCGCAAGCGAGAGGGCGAGCACGGCAGCGACCGTGTCGGCAACGCCGGCGGTCTCCTTCACCTCTTTTGCAATGGAGGGGACATGGTGTACCTGCCCGTTCCGGTTGAAGAGGGTGAGCCCGTCCTTTCCCTGCGTGATGAGCACATAGCGGGACTCGAGCTGGGTGAGCATCCACTGGCCGATGTTCCGGATGCTCGTCTCGTTGATCTGCCCGATGCCGGTGATGTCGCCGGCAACCTGGTGGTTGACCTTCACGATGTCAACGTCCCGGTATTCCATGAAATGGTCGATCCGCGAGTCGGCGACGATGATCTTTCCCCTGGCTTTTGCGAGCGGGATGAGGGATTCGATGAGGGCGGTGGTGATGACGCCTTCGTCATAATCCGATACCAGGACCACATCGACCGCATCGATCGCGGAACGGATATTGGCAAGGAGCCGTTCCGTGGTGTCGGTGCTCATCTCCGCCGGATTGCTCCGGTCGATCTGGAAGAGGTTCTGCTGGAACTTCTCGGCGATGATCCGGGTCTTCTGGGATGTCCTGCGTTCCCTGTCCGTGACAATCCCGCTGGTGTCCGCCCCGGCGCGGGAGAGGATCTCGAGGAGGCACTTCCCGTCCGGGTCGTTCCCCACAACGCCGACGGCATGCACGCGGCCGCCCAGGGCCCGGATATTGCAGATGGCGTTTGCAGCGCCACCCGGCCGGACAACCTCGGACGTGAGTTCCAGGACCGGGGCCGGCGCCTCGTCCGAGATCCGGGCAAGGTTCCCCCGGATGAACCGGTCGAGCATCAGGTCGCCGACAACAAGGATCCGTGCGGTATCGATCTTCCCAATAACGTTCCTGATTCGGTCTTTCTCCATCGGTACCCTCGTGTTGTAGTACTCTGGTGCGTAAGAGTATCTATATATTATCGATACGAAAAATACGGTTAAATGATAGCAGGATTCATCCGAAATCTCTTAAAAATCCTCCGAATAGATCCTCATACTTTTTTGTTCAAAATCTTTTACGCGAACTCAAAGGGTATCCTCGATTCCAAACTTGTATCCCTGGACGCGGATACCAGGAAGCTCGTGCTCGAAGAGGACGAGCGCCGCCACTATGGCGACTCGGTGCTTGATGAACCTGCATCCCAGAACGTTGTGCGGAGCTTCTCGGTGGACCGGATCCGGTTTATCCGGGAATGCGTTGACGCAGGATCGGTCCGGACCGTCCTTGATATCGGGGACTCGAACGGTCTCTTTGTCCGCTCGCTGGGACAGGATGGCATCAGTGCCAATATCAGCGACGAGACGACCCGGTACCTCAAGTCAAAAGGTCTCGAGGTTGTCAAGGCAGACATCGAGTACCTGCCGTTCCGCACCGGGAGTATCGACCTCGTCCTCTCCTTCGAGACGCTCGAACACGTGAAGAACCCGGTCCGTGCGCTCGAGGAGGCGGGGAGGATCTGCCGGCAGTCCTGCATCATCTCCGTCCCGTACGTGGAGAAGACGTACATCAACCGGGCCGGCAACCGGTACGGCGAGCGGTACTTCCTGCACCATATATTCGAGTTCTGCCCTGCCGATTTCAGAAATATCGTGAAGCTCACGCCCTTTTCCGTTGCCCGCGAGATGCGGGCGGTGGTCATCGACGGTCGCGTCTCCCTCTTCCACCGCATTGTCATCGGCTCCTGGGACCGGTTCGTGGAGAAGGACTCGTTCTGCGGCTGCTTCCGGGCGTTCTGGCTCTGCCACCTGAAGAAACAGCAGGGGGCGGGTAACGCATGAAAGAGGATGACATCCGCCCGGAGGCGCTCTTCCGGCGCTATCTTGCCCTGACCAGGCGGGACGCACGGACGTACTTTGCCGATGCCCCGCGCAAACACGTTCCCTGCCCGGCATGCAGGAACGAGGAAGGAACAATCCTCTTCAAAAAGAGCGGCTTTATCTTCGAGGAGTGCCCGGCCTGCGGGACGCTATATGCAAACCCGCGACCCGCGCCGGAGGTCTTCAACCACTACTACGAGTCTGCCCCGTCCATCGAGTTCTGGGCAACGCACTTCTACAAGGAGACCGAGGACTCCCGCCGGAAGCTCCTGATCCGGCCCAAGGCGGAGCGGGTGAACGCGATCCTCAAAAAGTACGCCCCTGCTGTAAAGCCCGGCGACTGTGTCATTGATATCGGTGCCGGCTACGGGGTCTTCTGCCAGGAGCTGGCAGCGATCACGAAGAACCGGCCGGAGGTGATCGCGGTCGAGCCGTCGCCCGGGCTCCAGGAGGTCTGCCGGCAGAAGAGGATCCCGACCATCGGGAAGTTCTTCGAGCAGGTCACGAAGGAGGACCTTGAAGGGAAGCGGATCATTGCTGCGACCTCGTTCGAGCTCCTCGAACATCTCGCAGATCCCGATGCGTTCATTGGCTCCTGCCATACTGTGCTCCCCAAAGGTGCTCTCCAGGTCCTGACCACCCTGAACTGGCACGGGTTCGACCTGCAGGTCCTTCGGCAGCGCTCCCGCAGCATCCAGCCGCCGGCCCACATCAACTTCTTCAACCCGGCATCGCTCCGGATACTCCTTGAACGCAACGGCTTCTCTGTGCTTGAGGTGACAACGCCCGGGAAACTCGACGTGGACATCGTTGCCAAGCAGGCCGGCGATATCCGGTGCGAATTCATATCCCGCCTCATCGAGACGAGCAACGAGGCGGCCCGGCAGAAGTTCCAGGAGTTCCTGCAGGAATCGAAGATGAGCTCGCACATGATGATCGTTGCACGGCGGGACTGATTCCGGAACCATGATCCCGATCTCCTATTCGCTCTCGGGCAAATCCCCGCTCTATCCGGGCACGCAGGCGCTCGTGCAGCAGCAGCTCCGGTCGATCGCGAAGGGTGACAGCTCCAATGCGGGAAGCGTCTCGTTCTCCGTCCATTCGGGCACGCACATCGATGCACCGCTCCACTTCTGCCCGGACGGGGCACCGGTTGCTGAGGTGCTCCAGGCCGAAACGGTCTTTGCCCCGGCATACTGCCTCGAGATCCCCCGCACGGGGCTCCAGGCGCTGCGGCCGGAAGATCTCGAACCGCATCTTCCCGGCATTGCCGGTGCCGAAGCCCTGCTGATCCGGACCGGCATGTGCACCCTCCGTGACAACCCCCGGTACACGGCGGATTATCCATGGGTGGACCCGGCGGTCCCGGACCTCCTGCGCAAACACCTGCCCCGGCTCCGGCTCTTCGGCATCGATGCGATCTCCGTATCGAACCCCGCGCACCGCGAAGAGGGGAGGGCATGCCACCGGAACTTCCTGTGCGGAAAACCCCCGGTCATCCTCCTTGAGGACCTGGACCTGTCCGATTCCCGCATCCCCGGTCGGCCGTGGACCCTCCGGATCTATCCCTGGATCCTGGAGAATATTGATGCAACACCGGTCATTGCCCTTCTCGATGATGCTGATGCGTCGGGCAGAACCGGGGGAGGGAAGCCATGAGGCTCCTCTTTATTGCGGACGGGCGGAGCATCCACACCCAGCGCTGGGCCGAATACTTCGCCAGCCGCGGGCACGAGGTGCACCTCATCACGTACGACCCCATGGAGCGGGTGATTCCGAATGTAAAGGAGTACGTGCTCACGTCCCGGTGGAAGAACCTGTACCTGGCGTTCATCCCCCGGCACCTTGCGATAAAGAAGATCGTCCGGCAGGTGAACCCCGACCTCATCCACGCCCACTTCATTGCAAAATACGGCTTCCACCTCCCGGGCCTCTGCCGCTGCCCCACCATTGTCTCGGCATGGGGCGATGATGTCCTCATCCTGCCACAGAAGAGCCGGCTCATCCACCATTACACGAAAAAAGTCCTGGAGGGTGTTGACCTCATCTACGCGGTCTCGAAGAACATCCGCGACCACATTGAGCAGGACTTCTCGATACCGTCCGCAAAGATCCGGTACTTCCCGTTCGGGATCGATACGGACCTCTTTGCCCCGCAGTCCGGCGCAATGCCGGCGGACGCCCCGTTCATCGAGGTCTTCTCCAACCGGGGGTTTTTCCCGGTGTACGACAACGAGACACTGGTACAGGGATTTGCCCGTGCCTATGCGCAGGAGCCGCGCCTCCGGCTGACCCTCAAGGGCGACGGGCCGCTGGAACAGGAGGTGCGTGACCTGGTCGCATCGCTGGGGCTCATCGATGTTGTCACCTTCCGGCCGAAGACCTCGTACGATCAGGTCCCGCTCGATTACCGGAAGGCCCACATCTTCATCACCACCTCGGTCTCGGACGGGACCCCGGTCTCCATCCTTGAGGCGATGGCAAGCGGCCTGCCCTGCATCGCGACCCGGGTCGGGGGGATCCCCGAATGGATCGACGACGGGGCTGCCGGTCTTCTCATCCGGCCCCGAAACCCGGATGCGGTCGCAGAGGCGATCCTGAAGCTTGCAAAAGACCCGGCCCTGCGGGACGGTATGGGCTCTGCCGCCCGCGACGTGGTGGTCCGGAACGGGCAGTGGGCATCCCTGATGGCGCAGGCAGAGAAAGATTATCAGGCACTCACCAGAACATAATAGACAGGATACAACCATGAAGTGGCAGGGGAAGAACGTCCTCGTTACCGGGGCCGGGGGATTTATCGGCAGCCACCTTGTCGATGAACTGGTGAAGAAAGGTGCGGATGTCACGGCGTTTGTGCACTACAATGCACGCAATGACTGGGGCATGCTGGAAGGCAGGTACTCCGACACAACGGAGAACCTCACGGTCATTGCCGGCGACGTGACCGATGCGCTCTTTGTCAGGAAGGCGGTTGAGGGAAAGGAGTACGTCTTCCACCTCGCGGCGCTCATCGGCATCCCGTACTCGTACGTTGCGCCGGAGTCCTATGTCAATACCAATATCAAAGGCACGCTCAACGTCATGCAGGCCTGCCTCGACCATGACGTGACTAGGGTTGTCCATACCTCCACGAGCGAGACCTACGGCACTGCCATCTACACTCCCATTGACGAGAAGCACCCGCTCCAGGGCCAGTCGCCGTACTCGGCGAGCAAGATCGGGGCCGACAAGATGGCCGAGTCGTTCCACTGCTCCTTCGGCCTGCCGGTCACCACCATCCGGCCGTTCAACACCTTCGGCCCCCGCCAGTCCACGCGGGCCGTCATCCCCACCATCATCACGCAGGCGCTGACCGGCAACACCGTGAAGCTCGGCTCGCTCACCCCGGTCCGCGACCTCACGTACGTTGCCGACACCGCAAACGGGTTTATAAAATTCGCCGAGAGCAAAAAGACCGTTGGCATGACCGTGAACACCGGTTCCGGCCGGGGTGTCACCATCGGCGAACTCGCGGAGATCATCATACAGCAGGTGAACCCGAAGGCGAAGATCGTCTGCGAGGAGAAACGGGTCCGGCCGGAGAAGAGCGAGGTGATGGAGCTCCTCTGCGACAACCGCCTTGCTGCAGAACTCGCGGGCTGGAAGCCGGAGTACACGCTCGAAGAGGGACTTGCGCTGACGGTTGAATGGATGAGAGAGCACATCGGCTCCTACAAGCCGGGGACGTACACGGTGTGACCATGCAGGCGATCATCCTTGCGGGCGGGAAAGGGCGGCGGCTCATGCCGTACACCACCGTGCTCCCGAAACCCCTCATGCCGATCGGCGACTACTCGATCCTCGAAGTGATCCTCCGGCAGCTGAAGCACGCGGGTTTCAAAAAAGTGACCATCTCGACCGGCTACCTGCACGAGCTGATCCACGCGTACATCGACAGCAACAAGAAGCTCGGTCTCGCGGTCTCGTATGTCCACGAGGACACGCCTCTCGGAACCATCGGCCCCCTCCGGCTGATGAAGGAACTGGACGATACGTTCCTGGTGATGAACGGCGACATCCTGACCGATATCGATTACAAAGCCCTCATCGCGTATCACAAGAAGAAGAAGGCGATCGCGACCGTTGCAACCTACCAGCGCGACTCCCATATCGATTTCGGCGTGCTCGACCGGAACGAGGAGAACCGGATTGTCGCGTTCCGCGAGAAGCCGACCTACCATTTCGATGTCAGCATGGGGATCTATGTCTTCTCAAAAGAGGTTTTGACATATGTGCCGAAAGGAAAACCCTTCGGCTTCGACCAGCTGATGTACGCCCTAACGGAGAAGAAGGCGCCGGTCTTCAGCTACCCGCATGACGGCTACTGGCTGGACATCGGCCGGCCCGATGATTACGCACGCTCGATCGAGGAGTTCGAGCGCTATAAGGACAAGTTCCTCCCATGAGAGTCCTGGTCACGGGTGCATCCGGTTTCACCGGCCGGCAGATGATGGCATATCTCGCTGCGCAGCGCGGCGTGACACCGGTCGGCCTGGCCCGCAACAACCTCCTGCCGCCCCCCGAAGGACAGGCCCCGTTTCTCACTGCCGATCTCCTGGACATGAAAGCGCTGGAAGCGGCGGTTGCATCGGCGAAGCCCGATGCGGTGGTCCACCTTGCCGGGCTGACCGGCGGCAAACCGGAGGCGCTCCATGCCGCCAATGTCACCGGCACCCGGAACCTGCTGGACGCGTGCCATGCAGCGAACCCGGAGTGCCGGATCCTTGTTGTCAGCTCGTCGGCAGTGTACGGGTATGCGGGCGAGGCGCCGATCCCCGAGACCGCCCCGTACCGGCCCGTGAGCGATTACGGGAGGAGCAAGGTGGAGCAGGAGACGCTTGCGCTGAAGTATGCCGGCCGGGACGCGGACATCGCTATTGCCCGGCCGTTCAACCTCGCGGGGCCCGGGCAGTCCGACCAGTTCGTCTGCGGCAGGATCGTCCGGCAGGTTATTGAGATTGAGAAGAAGAGGCGGGATGCAATCGAGCTCCGCGAGATCGTCTCGTCCCGGGACCTCATCGATGTGCGGGATGTGGTGAAGGGCTACTGGGCGCTCGTATCCCATGCCGATTTCACGGGCGACTGTGCCGGCCGGGCGTTCAACCTCGGCTCAGGGAACGCGTATCCCTTGTCGACCGTGATTGCCCTGGTCGAGGAGATCACCGGCAAGATCTACAAGGTGCAGCTGCCAAGGGAGCACCCGGAGATCCCGGTTATGACGCAGAAGAGCGACAACTCGCGGATCACCGGGCTGACCGGGTGGAAGCCGGAGATTCCGCTGAAGGAGACGCTTAAGGATATGATCGAGGTGGCGAAGGGGAACCGTGTTTGAAATTTTTTCTGAAAAAAAATTTTAAAAATTTTCATTTTTTTAAAAGTCGTTTGATAAGAATTTCCCAGAGGCAAAAAAATTTAGATAGTGAATCCTTTCAGCTTTCCCGGCGGTAGCCGTCGTAATGCTCTCCATAATGCCCCTCTAAGAATGTGCGTACCCGGACTCCCGTGCTGACCTGTCTACGGGTGCACCAACCCGCATACAGGTCAGATGACACGCAAATTCGGGCACCCGAAAACCAGGTCCGAAAAACGGGGTTTTTCGCGAGTGACCCCTCCTGCACCCCGCCCGCCCCTGAGATCCGCCAATGTAATAGGCCCTATTAGGGTTTTACACGACCCGGGAAAATCGTCCGATTGGCGTGAATCGCGAGGAAATGGCGTATTTCCAGAACACTTGCATGAAAATACCCTGTTTTTGCATATAATTCCCGGGCGGGGAGGCAAAACTGGTACAACCGGGCCCTGTACGGGCCCGGATTCATGGGTGGGGGGGACTGTCTTTTCGAACCTTCAACACAGGTATACCTGAAGTTGGTTGATTCTTGCAACAATTCCATGGTTGATCGTCATGAAAAATTACGATGACCCCCCGCCTCAGGGCCTCTCCGAGGCACGGCGGGGCAGATTACCGTACATGAATTTTCCCGTATTGAAGCCGCCACGGGGGCGCCCCGCGGGGGTGGCGGCTCATCTCGCAACCGGGGGTATGGGGGCATCAGCCCCCATCAAAAAATCCTGAAAAAAATTTTCTCTGAAAAAATTTTCGAAAAATTTCGTATGAAATTCCGTACGATTTCAAAAAATTATCAGCCTCAGATTATCCCCATCTCCGTCAACCGCGCCGGGAGGTACTTCTTCGTAACGAAGTCGAGCCCCCGGGCCGCGAACGCCTGCTGTTCTGACTTGAGGTTCATCTCGATCTGGAGATTGATCTGCTTCTTCCAGTAATCCGTGGCAAACCGCGGGTCGGTGAGTTCCGCTTTCAGCGCCTCGACATCCTTATCGGTCAGCTTGTCGGACGGCAGGTTGTAGTCCCGGATGTCGCTGGGCTGCAGGCCGAGGAACTGCGCCTTCGGCGTTACCAGCAATTCGGACATGTGGGCGCTCTTGATGGCCCCGTACGCAACCGAGCCGAAGATGCGGTAGGACCAGGGGTCGCCATCCGTAAAGACAAGCACGGGGAGTTCCCAGGCCGTGCTGATCTTGTTGAGCATCCGCCGCGTGGACCGGGCGGGCTGGCCCTTGAGGTGGACGAGGATCGCGTTGTGCTCCTCATCAAACCCGTTCTCGATGAGACGGTCGTACATACCACCGGTCTCTATCGCGATGACGAACTTTGCATCGTGATCCACGAACTCGATGTTCTCGACATTGTTCGGGATGGTGTAGCCCGCCTGCCCCACATCGTCCTGGCAGTGGATGGTCTTCATCCCGCGCCGGGTCTCCTCGCGGATCCGCATCGGGCCGTAGATCGAGGCGCCGTTCTCCTCGGGATGGAGGTGGAAGCCCTCCCGCGGGACGTCCGAGAGGATCTCGAGGTCCTCGATGAGGAAGTTGCTCTCGTCCTGCGCCCCGAACTTCGCCCGCTTCCAGCCCTCCGAGATGTAATACATCTCTCTCAGTGTTGAGGAACGGTTCTCGGCAAGCTGCTGCTTGATGAAGCCGATGACGTACGCCATCTTGAGGAGGTGGGTTGCGCTCTTTGCGGACGCTGCGGTCCGCATGCTCTCCTTGTCGCCGTACTTCCAGACCTCGCTCTCGTCATCGTACTCGATGTTGTACTTGGTCCGGCTCGGGAGGGCGATGGACGGGATCTCCCCGGCCTTCATCTGGTCGTACCAGGCAGTCGCGATCCGGAGCAGCGCTGCCATCGACTTCTTCTCCAGTTCTTCCTTAGACATCGAGGTCCACCACCATCTTCTTGGCTTCGTCCACGCCGCGCACTTCGATGATCCCGCCGCCCTTGCCGGAGTACGCGATACGCGCTACTTCCTTGGGCGGCACCACCAGTTTCCAGACCTTGGTGAACTGGCCGTCCATCTCGCTCACAAAGTCGGCCTTCGGTTTTGCATCGGCTGCGTTGTCTGCCGAGATATCGTATACCGAGATCTCGCCATCGTGCCCGCTGTAGTTGGCGAGCTCGATGGTCACCTTCCCGTCCCGGGTCTGCTTCTTGACGATCAGTTTCCGCATCAGTTTTCCTTCAATCGGGGAGGTGTCCACAACCGGCTTCTCGACAATCTCGCTCACCTTCTCTGCAATCTCCGGGATGATGGCGCAGACCGCCCGGGCCCGGTCCTCGGCAAGCTTGCTCCTGTCGCGCCGCGAGACAAAGAGCTTGAGGTCCCGGCCCAGGTCCTGCAGGGCGAGGATGATCTCCTTCTCGATCTCGGGGATGCTCGCGATGGCGTCCTTGCTCTCGCTCGTGAACGGGACATTGGTGGAGGCAACGTGGACCAGGATGAGGACCGGCCCGGTCGGGAGCCCCTGCTGGGAGATGTTGTAGGACTTCCAGTTCACGCGGGAGATGCAGTCGGTGATAGCGCAGGCGCCCTGCTGGTACATCAGGGGGACGCGGTTCGCGAACCGGAGGATGGTCGCGTTCCCGTCAGAGGGGAGTTTGCCGCCGTACCCGATCGCGGCCTCGACCATGAACGAGTGGCCGGAGAAGACCTGGCTCGCCCGCGTCCGGGCCGAGACAAAGTCCATCTGGAACTCCTTGTCAAGCCCCCGCCGGATCAGTTCCTCGCCAATCGGGGAGAGGCACTGGGACGAGGGCGGGGCGGGGACAGCGACCGCCTGCATCGCGGCAAGCAGGGTCTTGAGCTGGTCGGAGTCAAGCCCCTTTGCCTTCAGCGTGCCCTTCATGCCGGCTTTGTCGAGCATGTCCTGGGCAGCCTTCTTGCCCACGCGGCTGAAGCCGTTCACCAGGAAGTCGGCAAGCTTCTCCTCGCTTGCCGCGGCCATCCGCTTGAGCTGGCCGAACTCGATGCCGTGGGGGTGCGGCTGGATGGCGACCGGGCACGCGATGACCTCCTCGCTCACGCGCTCGAAGGTGAAGGACTCGTCGTCGAGCTCGACCCGGAACTTTGCATGGGGATTGACGACCGAGGTGTAGCGGAGGTACTCGACCAGCTTCTTCCTGGCCGCCATTGTGCTCTTGAACTCGATCTGCACGCGGGTGCCGTGGGTCCGGTCCCACTCGAACGGGCCTTCCGAGATAATTTCGGGCTCGTTGGTCTCGATCTTTATCTGGATCTCGAACTTATACGCGGGCTCCTTGTGCGAGGTCCGGGAGATGACGACCGACGGGACGCCGCTTGTCAGCTGGGCATAGAGGACCGCTGCCGAGATCCCGATACCCTGCTGGCCGCGGGTCTGCCGGATCTGGTGAAAGCGCGAGCCGTACAGGAGTTTGCCAAAGACATACGGCACCTGTTTCGGCACGATGCCGGGGCCGTTGTCCTCGACAATGATCCGGAACATCTCCGGGCCGGTCTTTTTGATGCTGATAAAAATGTCGGGGAGCACCTGCGCCTCTTCGCAGGCGTCGAGCGCGTTGTCGACCGCTTCCTTGATGGTGGTGATGACCCCGCGGGTGGGGGAGTCAAAACCCAAAAGGTGCTTGTTCTTCTCGAAGAACTCCGCTACGCTGATGCTGCGCTGCTTCTTGGCGAGCTCCTCAGCGAGCACCATGGGCACGCACCTCGGCAACGGCTGCCTCAAGGCTCATGGTCTTCTGCTCCCCCGAGTGCAGGTTCTTGAGCGTGACCTCGCCTGACTCTGCCTCCTTCTTGCCGATCACGACCGCGAAGTCGCAGGACTTCGAGGCATGGGCGAGCTGGGCGCCAAGTCCCCGTTCCATGAGGTCGACCTCGGTGCGGATCCCGGCTTCGCGGAAGGCCCGGGCTACCGCGAGCGCACGCCGGCGCCCTTCGGGCATGCAGGCGAGCCCGACCACGGTCTGCTTCGCTGCCGTTGTCTCACCGAGCGAGACCATGACGCGGTCGAAACCGACCGCGAACCCGCAGGAGGCGACATCGTCGCCACCGAAGAGGTGGGCGAGCCGGTACGCGCCGCCGCCGAGGATCTGGTTCTCGGCGCCCAGGTTGTCGGCAAAGCCCTCGAAGACCATTCCCGTGTAATAGTCGAGCCCGCGGGCGATCCCGAAGTTGAGGGTGTATTTTATTCCCGCTGCATCGAGCAGCCCGACCATCTGCTCAACGCGCTCCCGTTCGGGGATCGTGCCGGCGATGGTAAACGCTTCCTGAAGATCGCGGGTCTCCACCAGCGCCGTGAGGGACGCGAGGAGATCGGTCCGGTCCAGCGATTCGAGGGTTGCTTTGAGCCCGTCGAAGTCCTTCTTGTCCAGGTGGGCACGGACCTTTCGCTGTACCGGGGGTTCGAGGTCCTTCACCAGGTTCCGCATGAACGAGAGGTGCCCGACCTTCAGCTCGTACTTTACACCGGTCGCCTCCAGCATCTCCGAGGCGAGCATGATCGTCTCGGCATCGGCAGCAGCCGTGTCAGCGCCGATCAGCTCCACACCGAACTGCCAGAACTGCCGGTACCGGCCTTTCTGCGGCCGCTCGTACCGGAAGCAGTCCGCAAAATAGCACCAGCGCAGGGGTTTTGGCGCAACCTTGGCCTCGTTGATGTACATGCGGATCACCGCGGCGGTGATCTCGGGCCGGAGGGCGAGCTTCCGGCCGCCCTTGTCCTCGAAGACGTACATCTCCTCGATGATGCCCTCGCCCGAGCGCATGGTGAAGAGTTCGAGGTCCTCGAACTCCGGCGTGCAGATCTCGCGGTATCCCCACCGGCGCGCAACCTCGCGCAGGCGCCATTCGACAGCGCGGCGCGCTTCCATCTCGTCCGGGAGGAAGTCCCGGGTCCCCCGTGGTTTCTGGAGCATGGTAAAAAATCCCTGTATCCTTTTGGTTCTTTACGATTATTTCTTGTTCATCCGTCTTATCGGTACGCTGCCGAGGAAACGCGTCATGGTGTCCTCGTTCCCCCAGATCTTCTCGCGTTCGATCCTTCCCTGCAGGTAGAGCGCGAGGAGGATCAGGCCCAGGCCGAGGAGCTCGAAGCTCGTCATGGTGAGCGTAACCATCGTGCCCAGCGTTGCCAGGGCACCATACAGCACACCGTGATACGCAGCCTTCCGGTACCCGGCAAGGCCGGTCCGGTAGTAGATACGCGCATCGCGGAGCCAGAGGAAGATGGTGGCGGCAGTGCCGAACATGGCCACGTAGACAAGATAGGTCATGCGGGTGTACAAGCTTATTATACGGCGTTCCATATCTGTATTATTACAATCATGCCCGCAAACCGCGCCCTTGCAGACCTGCTCAGAAAGTACCGCGACGGCGAGATCGGCCTGGATGAGGCAGCCGAAGCAATCGTTGGGCTGCGCCTCGATGCGGTCGGCGAGATCGCCCGTATCGACCTTGGCCGGGATGTCCGGTGCGGCATGCCGGAGGTTGTCCTCGCGGAGGGCAAGGACTCCGACCACCTTGCCGAGATTGCGGTACGGCATGCTGTATCGTCCGGCCGGTGCATCGTAACACGGGTCAGCGCAGAGCAGGCAGCCGTGATCCGGGCACTGGCAAAGAAGCGGAAGGTGCCCGCGGAGTATCGCGAGGCCGGCCGGATCATGATCCTCGGGAAGCGACCCGCACCCGAACCGACTGGCGGTATCGTTGCCGTCATCACGGCCGGCACCTCCGACATCCGGGTCGCCGAGGAGGCGAAGGTGATCGCCGAAGAGATGGGCTGCGAGGTCCGGACCGCGTACGATGTCGGGGCAGCCGGCATCCACCGGCTCTTCCCGGCCCTCAAGCCGCTCCTCCCCGCGCACGCGTTCATCGTCTGCGCCGGCCGCGAGGGGACCCTGCCGGCGGTCGTGGCAGGTCTTGTCGACAAACCGGTCATCGGCGTCCCCGTCAGCGTGGGCTACGGGTACATGGGAGAGGGGCGGGCGGCGCTGGCGAGCATGCTCCAGTCCTGCTCTGTCATCTCGGTTGTGAACATCGACGCCGGGTTCACGGCAGGGGCGTTCGCGGCGCGGATCGCAAATCTCGGAGCACGAAAATGACCATCAGGCGCGGATTCTATATCGGCAGGTTCCAGCCGTACCACAACGGGCACCAGTCCGTTCTCGAACATATCGCACGCAAGGTTGACGAGATCATCATCGGTGTGGGCAGCGCCCAGCTCTCCCACCATATCGACAACCCGTTCACCGCGGGTGAACGCGTGATGATGATCACCCGCTCGCTCGAATCCCTCGACTGCCCGTACTATGTCATCCCGATAGAGGACATCCAGCGCAACTCGCTCTGGGTTGCGCACGTGCGCTCGATGGCCCCGCCGTTCGATATCTGTTACTCCTCGAACCCGCTCGTGGTCCGGCTCTTTAAGGAAGCCGGGGTGAAGGTCCAGTCGCCCGCGATGTACGAGCGCGATACGCTCAGCGGGACCGAGATCCGGCGCCGGATCCTGGCCGGGGAACCCTGGAAGAACCTGGTCCCGCCCGCGGTCGTGCAGGTGCTCAAAGAGATTGACGGCGTGGGGCGCCTGCGGCAGATCGCCCGGGATGACTGAACAACGGCAGGAACTGGTATGCGCGAACTCCTGAACCGGATCTTTGGCAGAAGCGAACCGGAGACTGCGGTTATCGAACTCCGTTCGCTCCCGCAGTTCTTCAGCGGGCGGGAGGCTGCACTCAGGTCGGTACTGGATGCTGAGACTGCGGAGCCGATGCAGAACATCCGCAATGCCGATGCCCAGCTCCGGCTCATCGTCAACACCATTGCCGGGGCTGAGCACGACCCTGAGCTCCACCCGAAACTCAAAAGTATTGCAAAGAACACGCTCCCGCAGTTCGTCCGGTCGATGAAAGCCGCCCTGGCAAAAGAGCTGCCCGATGATCCGGAGGAGTTCTACACTGCGGCGATCGAATGCGTCAAGGCATGCCTCAACAGCCTCAAAGGGCCGGGCCGGTATCTCCAGATCGTCTTCCCTGAAGAGATGAAATCGGCCCGCAAAGGGATCGATGCCATCGGTACCGAGATCAACGTGATGACCGCAGCGCTCGGCACGTACCGGCGGGGCATGGAGAGCGTCCGCGCAGCACAGGAGACCTGGGCGACCCTGGAGGGTAAGAACCAGGAACTTCTCAAAGCAACGGAGAAGGCTGCGCGGATCGACCAGCGGCTGGCGGAATTCGCCGGCAGGCTTGCCGCCATTGAAGAGGAGGAGGCGGGGATCCTGAAGAATCCCGCCATGGCTGAAGCCGAACAGAAGAAGGTCGTGGCACAGGTGAAGGCAAAGGCCCGTGACGAGACGGCACGCATCTATGCATCGCTCTCGATCACCGCCTCCCATGTCCTGCGCAAGGCAGAGAAGATTGCAATACGGCAGAAACACCCGGCGGAGATCCCGGTGCTCCTGCATGCAATGGAAGTCCTCTCGGACCATGAACTCCCGGAGCCGGCAGGACTGAAATCGGCGCTCCAGGCAGCATGCCCCATTGCAGAGCGGATGATCGGGTCTGGGGATATTGTCCTCAAGAACAAGGAGGAGCGGGCAGTCTTCTCCGATACCGGCGCGTTCTGCACTCATATCTGCGAGACGTGCCAAAAGGTCAGGGAAGAGGAGGTTGCCGCCCGGGAAGCAGAAGAGGCGGCGCTCAACAGCCCCTGCCTGGTCCGGCTGGGATCGCTTGAGCGTGAAAAGGGCCAGCTCCAGGCCATGAGTGCGAAGGAGCAGCAGGCAAAGCAGGATCTTGGCGAATGGCAGGAGAAGACCCGCAATGAGATCCCGGTACTTACCGAAGCGCTGCGTAAAAAGGTGGGGGAGATTATGGGAAAGAACGTGCAATTTCCGGATGGGGACCGGTTGCCGGCATGAGGGTCAGTGCCGGGTTTCAGGCCTCGTTCTCGATCTCATCCAGTTCCGAAAACATCTCGTCAACGTGCCCGATCAGCCAGTTCAGCCGTTCGCTGGTGAGGTCTTCGGTGAATATCGTATTCATTGACTTCCCCGTTGCTCGCTGTTCTGCCGGTTTTTTGTGGTGCTGACACCGGCATCATACGACCGTATGTCGATGAACTCCTCCAGGCCTTTCTGGCCGCCGGCAAATTCGTCCGACCAGCCATAGCAGTCATGGAGCATCTGGGCAATTACATCGGAGAACGACATGTTCCCGCGTTTGAGCGCCAGAAGCGCCTCATACACCTCAGGATCGATCCGGATAGAACGTCCCTCGCCTGCACGAGGCATAATACCACTTTGTGGTCACGCAATATAAATATATCGCATAATTTGAGGGAAATACGTGTCTGACTTTATATGTAGTGCCAAAAGCGCGTGAAATTCATTGAGATCAGGAGCTGCGTGCCGGCGATATGAGCCGTAACCGGGATGATAAATCGGCCGGATTTATTCCCGGGGCAGGATTCGGATGAATGAGAACGTGGAGTAATCCGTGTACGCGAACTCCGGGATGAACCCATGGCATCCCCCGACGCGGAGAAGGGTTGGGACATCAAGGGGGACCTTCGCAACTTCGAGAGGTATGCTCCTGCCCCCGGCTTCGAGCGAGGCCGGCGAGAAGGCCAGGTCCTGCCGGATGATTCCCTGCTCCGTCTTCCGGCAGCAGATGGTGGCATGCTGGTGGCCGCAGCACATGTGGGTGAGCCCGCGCCGTGCCAGCTCGTCGAATGCCATCGGTGCCGTGTAGTGGTAGCCGGTGTAGAAGTCGCCGGGCTCGTGGGAGAGGCGCTGCCAGCACTTGAGCCGGAGGGTCTGCGTGCCCAGCTCGAGCGGTCCGCCATGCACATAGAGCATCCCCGTGTCGGTCCACTCCATGGGCATGCTGTCGAAGATGGTGACGAGCGGGGAGCTGCGGAGCTGCTCGTGGCGGTAGGTGCTTGCCGCGTCGCTGCCGCTGACCAGGATGCCGTTGATATAGGCATGGTCGTGGTTCCCGAGGACCGAGATCACCTTAAACTCGCGGGTGAGCGCGTGGAATTTTTCCAGGGTCTCCTGGGGGTGGTTGCCCCGATGCACCAGGTCACCAAGGTTGACCAGGACATCGACCGGCCCGAACATGGCGGAGAATGCCGGTGTCCTGATGCAGGAGGAAAGCGCATCGATTGCCGCTGCATCGGCATGCACATCGGAGAAGATTACTGCACCCATACGGTCGCGAAAATATTGGTGTTTCATTCTGATATAAACCATAGATGCCCGGGGTTCTGCCAATATGGCAAGCCTTAAAGGATATGTTGATGTACAACCGGAAAAAAAATACTACCGGGTTACAGTATCCTGCGATCCGGCAGGCCGGGTGCCCGCGGATATGGATCGTGGACCAGGAGGGATTTTGGTAAATGGATAAGTATCTGGATCAGTATATCGGGCGGATGAGAGCATCGTACCCGGGGTTTCCCGCAACAACTGCGCACGAGATCGCATCGTCGTTCATCGCGTACAAGTTCGGCCTGTACGAGAAAGCGGTGAGCGAATGCACCAATGCCATCGGCATGGTGCCCGACAGCCCCGCCAATGCGCCGCTCAAGAAGGCGCTTGCCATCCTCCGTGCCAGCGCCGACGACCGGGTCAACTCGCGCATCACCACCGAGCTCTCTGTCACGTTCACGGACGCTGAGCGGGCATACCTCCCGATTGTCGTCCCGGCAGAACGCAACGAGGAGCCGGTCACGCTCGAGATCGACAACGCGTTCATCCTGGTGTATGTGGTTGCCCTCATCACCTCGCACGATGACGAGGAGGCGCTCGGGGAGTACCGGCTCCTGATTGTCCGGCTCCTGGAGACATACAAGAAGGCAATGGGACTGGAATAAATTCAATAATTTTTTTAACGTTTTTGTGAGAATTTCTGCCTTCAAGAAATGATGAGAAGTGATGATGGGGGCTCTCACTCGCATTATTCATAGTAACCCGGGATTTTTACTCAAATAGTTATTGAAAAAGTACGGGAAACATTGCCTGTTAAGGCATTACTCAAAGGGAAAAAAAGTTACAAACTATCCATGCTGATGCCGGTAAAGTCCTGTGCAACGGACTGGATGTCCTTGACGCCAAACGCAGTCTGGATCTTATCGATCTCGAGCTGGTTTGCCGCATCGCACATATAGTCAAGGATGTCAACGGACAACTCCTTCTGGATCTTGCTCTTGCGGAGCTGGTCAAGGAGCACCGCCACCTTCTCGGGCTTCTCCATCCGGAGCTTGGCAAGGCTCATCACGCACATCGAGATGCGTGTCAAGTTCCTGTCCGTGCCGGTGATACAGTCAAAGAAATTCCGGATCACCTGTGCCTGGTATATCTCTCCACCCATGACTTCACCTCCTTCCGATGTTTCGTTTGTCGGTAAGTTCAGTGTTCCCACCATCAGCTTATAAACTTTCCGGGCAAAACGGGTTTTTGCGCAGAAAAAACGCGAAAATTATTGAGATTTTGGCAAAGTGCGTCCGCAGTGTCTGACAATTGGATGACAACCGTCATACTGCGCCGCGGACGTGCCGCACTTCCCGCTACTTTGCGGCGCTTACAATTTTAATGATGTCCCCGTTCTTCAGGACATGGTTCTCCTTGATCCGCATCTTGGTCCGTGCATCGATCGCGTACAGGAATCCCTTGCCGATGTCCGTGTGCACCTGGAACGCGAGATCGTGCGGGGTCGAGCCCTTCTTCATCAGGAAGGCATCCGGCAGCACGTCGCCCTGCTTGTTGCAGTAGTGGTTCTCGTCCTCCACCGGGTAGACCACGATCATGTCCAGGAGCTCGAAGACCGCCCGGTTGATGGCCTGCTGGACGCCCGTCCCGTTGCACTGCTTCATCACGTCCGCGATCTTCGCGAGCCCGGCCTTCTGCGGCGCCGAGAGCGATGCCTCGTTCGCGATGGTGAATACCGGGTCGCCCGGGAGGTACTTCACCACGTTTGCCGTGGCAGCATTCCGCAGCGCAAGCTCGGATGCGGCGCTTGCAAAGGAGACCTTCTGCGCTGCAAGCTTTGCCCGCAGGGGTTCGGGAGCCTCGTCGAACTTGTTACCGACCACGAGCATCGGCTTACTGATCTTCACGATCGTGGCACAGAAGGGAACAAGGTCCTCCATCTTCGCGTGCACCAGTTCCAGTTTCAGCGCCAGCTCCGCGTCCCGCACATCCTCTGGTGTGATCCCGAGGCCGGTGAAGGTCTCCGCGATCGCCTGGTGGATCGAGAAGCCCTTGACCTGCGCCTGGCGGTTCAGCTTTGCCCAGTGCTTGTCGAGGATGCCGTACACCCACATCGTCATCTCGAACCCGAGGAACTCAACGTCCTTTGCCGGGTCATGGTTGCCCACCCCGACCGGGTTCCCCTCGCTGTCGGTACCGCCGCTCGCATCGATGATGTGGAGGATGGCATTCGCCTGCCGGAGGTGGTCGAGGAACTGGTTCCCGAGCCCCTTTCCCTTGTGGGCATCGGGCACGAGCCCGGCAACATCGATCAGGTTCACCGCGATGAAGCGGTTGCCGTCAACGCAGTGCGTGCACTTCACCGGGAGGTCGGCACATGCGCACTTCTCCCGCACGTAGGCGACCCCGAAGTTCGGGTTGATGGTCGTGAACGGGTAATTGGCGATCTCGGCATGGGCCATCGTGGCTGCCTTGAAGAACGTTGATTTTCCGCAGTTGGGCTTTCCGGCAAGGGCAAGGGTGATCATGGTCTCTCCTGGTGGATGAACGGGTGAATGATCCCGGATGGAGCCGGGAAATCAAAACAAAGTTTTTCCATCCCGGCTTATTAAAGAGTACGTATGACGTTCCAGACAAAAAAGGTCTATTATTTCGATACGCCGGGCGCGGCAAATACCGCTGACGCTGCGCGGTTTGCAGTCGAGCGTGCGCAGGAGTCCGGCATCCGGACGATCGTGGTTGCCAGCACGACCGGAAAGACCGCGGAGGTCTTCGCAGCGGCCGTCAAGGGCACCGGCCTTGAGCTGGTCGTGGTCTCGCATGTGGTCGGGTTCACAAAACCCGGTGTGTGGGAGTTCGATGCAGCAACCGCAGAACGGCTGCGAACGGAGGGCGTCAGGATCGTCACCGGCACCCATGCACTCTCCGGTCTCGAGCGGGCGATCTCCCGGTCGGCAAAACTCGGCGGGAGCTCGCGAACGGAGGTTGTTGCGGAGACCCTGCGCAGGACCGTTGCCATCGGGCTCAAGGTCGCGGTGGAGTGCGTCCTGATCGCCGCAGACCAGGGTGTTGTCGGAATGGAAAAGGAGGTCATCGCGGCCGGCGGGACCGCAACCGGCGCAGACACGGTCTGCGTCATCCGCCCGGCCCACACGGCGAACTTCTTCGATCTCCAGGTCCGTGAGATCGTCGCAATGCCCCGGGACCGCTGACAATGGCAGTCGAATCGTTCCGGGAAGCCATCCGGCTTCTCACCCGTTTACCGGTCCTCTGGGTCCCGGGGATTGTCGCTGGTGTCGTTACCGCAGGGCTCTGGCTCATGCTCAACTTCAGCGGTGCGTTCTTTACCGGCCGGCTCGTGCTCCCCGCAGGCCTGATAACATTCCTGTTCCTGGTCGGGATGCTCGTCATCATCCGGGAGGACAGCGGCGATCTCCGGGCACTGGTGCGGGGCGGGATCGATTATTATTTCCGTGTCATCCTCCCGATGCTGGTGATCCTCTTCATGCTGATGCTGGTCTTCGTCCTGCTCATCGTCACGTTCGGGCTGACCGGCATGACCCCCGACCCCGGGTTCATCGGGCTCCTTGCCGTCTGTGTCATGATCCCCACCCTGATGCTGACGTTCTTCTTCGATATGGCCGCGGTCTTCGAAGACAAAAAGGTCTTTGAGTCGATCCAGCGCAGCAGCATCCTGGTCTCCGGGAACGTCATGGGGGTCCTCGCGTTCTATGTTGTATCGGCCCTTGCCTGTTTCACGATAACGTTTGGTCTCATGATGGTCTGGGAGATTGCGCTCTACGAACGGCTCGCCCCCCTTGCCGAGTATAACCAGACCCAGATCCAGGCCTTTACTTTCGACCAGCTCGCGGGAATGATCGGGCCGGATGGCATCTGGGTAACCGCCGTCGTCCTCTTCCTTGGCGCTCTCATCCTCGTCCCGCTCATCACGGCATACAAAGCCTGCTTCTTCAGAAAGCTGGCCGGCAGCACGCCCGCGGAACGGCAGATGACCGGCGAGTACGACAGCAAAGGCCGCTGGTATAAATACTAACTATTTTTAACCCGCTCACGGCACTCACTTTACAAATTCAGGGCGAGATACAACCCGACGGCACACAAGCCGCCGCCGATTGTTGCGATGAGGTTGGTCCCCGCGTTCCCCCAGATGCCCCGGTTCTCGACCGTTGCCCCGAAAAAGCTGTCAATGTTGGTGCCGATGAACCCGGCAATCGTGCAGATGGCGACCATCGGAAGGGTGATGACCCCGAGAAAGAATGCGACAAGGGAGACAACAAGCCCGCCGAGCAGGGCAACGGCTTCCCCGGTCAGGGTCACGCCCCCGTTCGTCCCGATCGGGACCTGCCGGAACGTGGTGATGAGGCGCGGGACGCCGCCCGTAACCCCGATCTCGCTTGCCAGGGTGTCTGCGGCTGCGGTGGCAACACACCCGATATACATGACAATGAAGACCGGTTGCAGAAATACCCCATAAAGGACGGCAGCGGCAGCAGCGACGATCCCGTTGGCAAAGACATTCCGGTACCCGCGGGCGCCACTCTGGCCCTGCTCGACCCCGATCCGTTTTTTGTACTGGTACTTGTACTTGGTTGCCGAGGAGCCGAGGATGAAGAAGGCGAGCATGATGATGAACCAGCGGGCATCGGCAAAGACGAGGAGGATGATCCCGACAAGAGCTGCCGAGAAGAGGCCGGTGAGATCTGCGGTCTTTGCCCGGAACGCGAAGTACCCGAACGTGAACCCGATGATGACGGCGGCAACCACCATCTGGAGGTTGGCCTGGTAGTTCAGTTCCTGGATCAGCCACATGGTCATGGCAATCCCGACGCCTTCGATCATGAGCGAGTCCTCGAATTTCAGGAGGATCACTTTCAGGAGCACGGCAGCGATGATCCCGAAGATGATGGTCAGAAACTCCATCTTGTGGAGGTATGCCATCACGAGCACGCCCGCCCATGCCGTGGAGATGATGTAATAGAGGTAGGTGTTGAGATCATCGGGCCGGTTACCAAAGACCAGCTCACCTAGGACGAGCATCGCGAGCGTTGTCGCAAAGACAAAGAACGGGAGGAGCCCCACGCCATAGAGCGCTGCAAGGACGCAGAACGTATAGGTCAGGTACTTGGTGTCGAAGAACCGCCAAAGGATGAGCGCGTACAGGATGACGACAAGGGCCATCAGCCATGCTGGCTGCACGTAGGGACCGGCAAGGGTTGCACCACCAACCAGTGCGGCTGCATATCCCAGGCCCCGTTGTCGTTGCATTGGAGAGTACTTGGCGTTCCTGTCAAAAGAGTTTTATTGTAGTCCTGCAGGCCCCGGTCCGCCTGAGATCGTCCGGCCAGTGCCCGGGACGATACGATCACCTTATTTCTCTTTACAGCAAACCTTCTCCCGAATGGTGCCATCTGATCAACTGCCGAAGAATTACGATTTCGCTGAAGTCGAGGAGCGCTGGAGGAAGACCTGGCGCGATGAAGATAACTATTTTGATAAGAATTCGAAGAAGCCCCAGTTCGTGATCGATACCCCGCCCCCGTACCCGACCGGGAACTTCCACATCGGGAACGCGCTGAACTGGTGTTACATCGACTTCTTTGCCCGGTACAAGCGGATGAAGGGCTTCAACGTGATGTTCCCGCAGGGCTGGGACTGCCACGGGCTCCCCACCGAGGTCAAGGTCGAGGAGATCAACAAGATCACCAAGAACGATGTCTCGAGGGAGGAGTTCCGGAAGATGTGCCGGGACCTCACCATAAAGAACATCGAGGCCATGCGCATCACGCTGCGGAAGATGGCGTTCTCGACCGACTGGTCCAACGAGTACATCACGATGATGCCGAACTATTACGGCAGGACTCAAGCCTCGTTCCTCCGCATGCTCGCGTCCGGCTACATCTACCAGAGCGAGCACCCGGTCAACTACTGCACCCGCTGCGAGACGGCGATCGCGTTTGCGGAAGTGTCATACGAGGATCGCGAGACCACGCTCAACTTCTTCGACTTCGATGGCGTGGAGATCGCGACCACCCGTCCCGAGCTCCTTGCAGCCTGTGTGGCCGTTGCCGTGCACCCGGCAGACGACCGCTACCACAAGCTGAAAGGAAAATCCATGAAAGTCCCGCTTTTCGGCCACGATGTCCCGGTCGTGCAGGACGAGGCAGTTGATCCTGCATTCGGTTCCGGTGCGGTGATGATCTGTACCTTCGGCGACAAGCAGGATGTCCACTGGTGGAAGCAGCACAACCTCGCGCTCCGCAAGGCCATCGACCGGCAGGGGAAGATGACCGATGTTGCCGGCAAGTACAAGGGCATGAACGCCATGGAGTGCCGGAAAGCCATCCTTGCCGACATGCAGGCACAGAAGATCCTGCACAAACAGGAGAAGCTCGCCCAGCGCGTGGGCACCTGCTGGCGCTGTAAGACACCCATCGAGATCCTCTCCGAGCGGCAGTGGTTCGTGAAGATCAAGCCCGAGGAGATCCAGAAGGCCGCCCACCAGATCACCTGGTATCCCGAGCACATGCTCCGGCGGATGGAGAACTGGGTGGAGATGATGGAGTGGGACTGGTGCATCTCGCGGCAGCGGATCTTTGCCACCCCCATCCCGGTCTGGTTCTGTACGAAATGCGGCGAAATGGTCACCCCCGATGAGAAGGACCTCCCCGTTGACCCGACACTTGTCCAGCCGAAACACGCCTGCAAAAAATGCGGCAGCACGTCGTTCTCTGGTGAAGTCGATGTCCTCGACACGTGGATGGACTCATCCATCTCGGTCCTGAACGTGACCGGCTGGGACGGCAGCGGGAAACCGCCATACTTCCCGGCGCAGATCCGCCCGCAGGGCCACGACATCATCCGCACCTGGGCGTTCTACACCATCCTCCGCTCGGTCGCGCTGACCGGTAGCAAACCGTGGGACGAGATCCTGGTCAACGGCATGGTGCTGGGCGAGGACGGTTTCAAGATGTCCAAGAGCCGCGGCAACATCATCGTGCCCGAGGACATCCTCGGGAAATACGGCGCCGACGCCCTCCGGCAGTGGGGCGCCATGGGCGCTGCCACCGGCTCCGATATCATGTTCAACTGGAACGATGTTGTCGCAGCGTCCCGGTTCCAGACCAAGATGTGGAACATCGCCAAGTTCGCCCTCATCCAGCTCGAAAAGGAGGGGCTGGACGAGAAGGCACCGGTCACCGCGCTCGCCGACCGCTGGCTCCTGGTCCGGCTCTCGGACACGGTCGAGGCGGTCAGCAAGGCGATGGAGGAGTACCAGTTCGATATCGCGCTCAAGGCCATCCGCGAGTTTGCATGGGACGTGCTGGCCGACAACTACATCGAGCTCGTCAAGGGCCGCCTCTACCAGACCGGCCCGAGCCGCAAGAGCGCCTGCCTGGTGCTCCACACCGCGTTCGACGCCCTCTGCCGGATGCTCGCCCCGTTCACGCCGTACTTTGCGGAGGAGTGCTACTCCTATCTCAATCCCGGCCACAGCGTCCACAAGCAGCCGTGGGTTGCGTTCACCTACGATGACGAAGCCGCCCGGCGCGAGGGCAACATGATCGTGCAGGTCGTTGCCGAGGTCCGGAAGTACAAGCACGACAACAACCTTGCCCTCAATGCCCCGCTCGGCAAGGTCACCATCTATGCCCCGCACACGATGGATGATGAGGGCGACACCGGACGCACCATCAATGCCGATGTCCACTGGCGCACGGATGTTGCGAAGCTCGACCGTGCCATCACCGACATCGAGTTCAACCGTTCGATCGTGGGCAAGACCTTCCGCAAGGATGCTCAGGCGTTCATGGACGCCGTGAAGGCGCTCTCACCCGCTGAACTGGAGAAGCCGCCGAAGACGCTGAAGATCAATGGGGCTGATGTTGCCATTCCCGAGAATGTGTTCACGCCCAAATATTCCTACATGGAAGAGGGTGCGAAGGTGGATGTTTTATCCATCGGGGATGTCATTGTGACGATTGCGAAGAAGTGAGTTTTTTTTAGAAAAATTTTTTGAAAATTTTTTAATGTCATTCCAGTTTTCCTGACCTTTGTGGATTTACGAGGGGGACCCACCCCCTACGGGGGTCGCTCGGGGGGCTCGTCGCCCCCTCGCTGGGCAGATTACCGTACAAAATCCTTCACGTTGTTTCAAATGATTATTGTATTGAGGCCGCCGCGGGGCGTCCTTCGGGGCGGCGGTCGTTCATCGCAAATGGGGGTATGGGGGCATCAGCCCCCATCAGTAATTAGTTCCATTTCCTCAATCGCAACTCGCTCTCTGGAAAAAATTTTCAATCGACCCGTCTTTTGCGCTGAAAAATTTTCAATCGGGATCCGGTTCATCGCCCGGATCGCTCACGTCATAAAATGGAAAAAAGGAGTAAAGTAATCCCTTAGTTGGTCAAGTACTTACCCGGCAATCAAGAGAGTTCTTCACACCTTTTTTGACAACAAACCGGATCGCGGGAGGGGGGTTGGCCCGGGAAATCCGGCAACCAATCATTTTTTCCGGGCCCCTTTCCGCTTCTTTTTCCCCGCCCCCAATTCCACCCGGATCGCATCCGCGACAAACTTTGCAACGATTTCAGGGGCAAGCATCGCGTCAACAATAACAAACCGGGAAGGCTCGTTGCGGGCGTACGTGAGGTAATTGTTCTGCACCTTCTCGAGTGTTTCCCGCTTCTCGAAGTGCTCCCGCTGGTTGTCGGGTTTCAGGCGCTTCAGCGCCTCATCGATGGGCAGCACGCAGAGGAAGGTCTTGTCCGGCACAATCGTCCAGCCGTTGTGCATGGCCCGCAGCCACCCCTCCGGGTCCGGCACGATCCCCTGCAGGGTCACGGACTGGTACGCGTACCGGCTGTCGCTGTACCGGTCGGAGATGACGATCCGTCCCTCCGCTAGCGCCGGGCGGACAACCCTTGCAAGGTGGGCTGCGTGGTCCGCCACGAACAGTGTCGCTTCGGTCACCGGATCGATCTGTTCTTTGATTGCCCGGCGGACCTGGTCCCCTACCCATGTCGCACCCGGCTCACGGGTGAAGACAGGATCGAGATCGGCAAGGAGCCCCTTCAGCGATTCATGGAGCGTGCTCTTCCCGCTGCCGTCAATACCTTCCAGCGTGATCAGCATACCCGTCCCCTCCGGATCCATGCGAGAGGGATCTTTTTGTAGTGGAGTGCCGTCGCGATGATCGCGCCGTCGAACCCGGCATCGCAGAGCATCTCAAGATCCCCCGGAGCCGCAACTCCACCGCCCCAGAAAAGTTTCCGGTGATATGCCGACCGCAGGGATTCAAGCATCTTGCAGTCCAGCCCCTTTCCGGTACCGACTGCGGTAATGTCAAGGATGATGCAACCGTCAAATCTCCAGCCGTTTGCCTGCCGGAGCATCCCTGCCGGGTCACTGCCGGACGGGATCACGCGCCCGTCTTTCAAATCAAGGCTTAAAAAACCCCTGTCGAACCGGGAGAGATCCGTTCCGGCCGTCTCCGTGCCGATGATATTGCTGATATTGTATCCCTCCAGCAGGTCTTCCGGCGATGAACAGCCCCGGTCAATATAACATGCAGAGACAAGCCGTGCGCACTCCCGCACGATGCGGTCATGCGAGCCGGTGCCCTGGATCCGGTCAAGGTCCGCGATGTAGATATTTTTCGGCGCGATGGCCTTCACAAAACCAACGGGTTCCGCAGTCGGGGAACATCCCCAGTCCAGCGGTTTATAGGTGTCCCGGTGCCCGGATTTGCCGTGGACAACAAAACCGTCCTTCAAATCCATCGCAAGTACCAGATCCATAGGCGAACGCAACCACTATTAGGATAAAAGATCATTAAATCTTATGCAATTATTGGTCAGCCCCAGCTCCATCGCCGAAGCAAGGCACTCCACCGCCGCTGACATTGTCGACGTCAAGAAACCTTCCGAGGGATCGCTCGGGGCAAACTTCCCCTGGGTCATCCGCGAGATCAAGTCGTTCTCCACGAAGCCGGTGAGTGCGGCAATCGGCGACTTCGATTACAAGCCGGGCGGGGCATCGCTTGCTGCCTACGGGGCGGCCTGCGCCGGGGCTGACTACATCAAGATCGGGCTCGCGTTCGATGGTGCCGAGCAGGCGAACGATGTCATCGACGCAGTAGTCAAAGCGGTCAAGGACGAGTTCCCGGAAAAATTCGTGGTTATAGCGGCGTATTCCGACTACGAACGGATGCACACGATCTCCCCGTTCGAGATGGCGCCCATTGCCGCGGAATGCGGGGCCGACCTTGCCATGATCGACACCGGTATCAAGGACCGGCAGAGCACCTTCGCGTTCATGGACGAGGCGATGCTCCGGTCCTTTACCGAGAAGAACCGGAAGCTCGGGCTCGGCACGGCCCTTGCCGGCGCACTGAAGTTTGAAGATATCGATGCGCTCAAGCGCATCAACCCGGATATTATCGGTGTGCGGGGGATGGTCTGCGGCGGGGACCGGAATGCAACCGTCCGCGAGGACTTGATCAAAACCGCACTCGCCATGATCAGGTGATAGCTTTGTTTGTCGAGAAACTGGACGTACCCCTCTCCTTAACTTTTGATGATGTGCTGCTGGAACCGCAGGCTTCGTGGCTTGAACCCTCCGAGGCGGATATCCGGTCGAGGTTCACGAAGAAGATCGATGTCAACATCCCGCTGGTCTCCGCTGCCATGGATACCGTGACCGAGGCGACGATGGCCATCACCCTCGCCCGGGAGGGAGGGATCGGTGTCATCCACCGGAACATGACCGCCGAGCGCTCGCTGCAGGAAGTGACCTTTGTCAAGCAGGCCGAGGAGTTGATCGAGCGGGATGTCCTGTACGTGGAGAGCACGGCAACGGTTGCGGATGCCGAGCGGATCATGCAGCAGTACAGCATCGGAGGCGTGCCGGTCATCGAGAAGGGGAAGATCATCGGTATCGTGAGCCGGCGCGACGTGCGGGCGATCGTCCAGAAACGCGGTGACGAGAAAATAACTTCCATCATGACGAAGAAGCCGATCGTGGCAAGCGAGGACATCACATCTGAAAAGGCGCTCGAGATCATGTATACCAACAAGGTCGAACGCCTGCCGGTCGTGGACAAAAAAGGCAAACTCCTCGGGATTATCACGATGCAGGACATCCTCGAGAAGCGGCAGTACCCGAATGCGAGCCGCGACCGGAACGGCAGCCTCCGGGTTGCCGCGGCCGTTGGCCCGTTTGATTTTGCCCGCGCCGAGCTGCTCGACCAGAACGGCGTAGACGCGCTGGTGGTCGACTGCGCTCACGGTCACAACATGAAGGTGGTCACCGCCGTAAAAGACATCAAGGGCAGCGTGAAATGCCAGGTGGTTGCCGGGAACATTGCCACCAAGGAGGCAGCACAGGCGCTGCTTGACGCAAATGTCGATGGCATCAAGGTCGGTATCGGCCCGGGCTCGATCTGCACGACCCGGATCGTTGCCGGTACCGGTGTCCCGCAGATCTCCGCGGTGGCAAACGTTGCCGAGATCTCGCACCATGCCGATGTGCCGATCATCTCGGATGGCGGTATCCGGTTCAGCGGTGATGTGGCAAAGGCCATCGCTGCCGGTGCCGACACGGTGATGATGGGCAGTATGTTCGCCGGGACCGACGAGTCGCCCGGCAAGGTCATCAGCATGAAAGGCCGGCGCTACAAGCAGTACCGCGGCATGGGTTCGCTGGGCGTGATGAGCTCGGGCCAGTCGAGCGACCGGTACTTCCAGAAGAAGGAGATCGGCGCCACCAAGTTCGTGCCCGAAGGCGTCGAAGGGGTGACCCCGTACGTCGGCCACGTGGGCGAGGTCATCTACCAGCTCATCGGCGGCCTCAAGTCGGCGATGGGATACACCGGGTCCAGGACCATCGGCGATATGCACACGCGGGCACGCTTTGTCCGGATCACGAATGCCGGCATGACCGAGAGCCACCCGCACAACATCATGATCACGGACGAGGCGCCGAACTACCGGCTCTTCGAGTGATCCTCTTTTCGATACGCTCATATTTTTGTACCCCCTCATCTCATCCATGGACCTCTATATCCTTCGTCACGGGAAGGCCGGGGAGGCAGGTCACGGAATGCCCGATGCAGAGCGGAGGCTGACCAGGAAAGGCCGTGCAGAGATCGAAGGTGTTGCCCGCTGGATGGCGGAGCAGGAGATCACGTTCGATGCGGTGGCGGCAAGCCCGCTCCTGCGTGCCGCGGAGACCGCGGCCATCATTGCGGAAACGCCCGGCCTTGCCGAGAATCCTGAAACCTGGGAGGAGCTCGTGCCCGGCGGGAACCCGGACGATCTCTGCAGGACTATCGACCGGTACAGTGACCGGGACGCCGTGCTCATCGTGGGACACGAGCCGCTCCTCTCCAGCCTGATCGGCAGGATCATCGGGGGCAGCGAAGGGGCGGCAGTCGTGATGGGCAAAGGGAGTCTTGCAAAGATCCGCAACTTCTCGTTCGCATCCCGTCCTTCAGGTGAGCTCCACTGGCTGCTGACCGCAAAGCAGATGGCCGGAAGAGGGGAGTGAAGGTTTTCTCGGGAAAAACCCCGGTAGTGATGATGGGGGCTGATGCCCCCATGCCCCCATAACGAGCACCGCCGCCAATTCGAAGAACGCTGAAGCGTTCTTCTCAATCTCGTGGTTCGAAGATTTGCTCTGCAAATATTCTCATCCTCCAGGTCCTTACGGACCTCTCGGATTCTGATGAACCACTCGATCCCCGAAGGGAGATTGCCGTGACCTCACGGTCAGGGCAATCTGGAGAAGAATCACATAAGTGATTCTTCGATTCGCCCCGCGGGGGCATCATACCCTTTTACAAAATCTTGGACCCGGAACCTGCCCAGCGAGGCCCCGACGAGGCGGCCGAGCGACCCCCGCAGGGGGTGGGTCCCTTCGTAATTCCACAAAGGTCAAGAAAACCGAGATGGGATTTTAAGTTTTTTCTTGAAAGGTAACGTTATGGATTTCTTCCCAATGCCACAATCACCTCATCGATCATCTGCGCCATCCGCTTATCCATTCTGCCATATTCCCGGATCCTATTGATCATTATGTCAGTACGGGGGAACGTCAAGTCCCCCGCTTCATTCTCAGCCAACGATGGCCCCCCCGGAAAAAAATCCCCCCTCAATTATTTATCCGAATGCATGATCGGGTTCAAGCGCCTAACCATTGGGATCAACGTTCAAACTGGTGCGGTTTTACGAATTTAAGTCATTTTCCATTGATTTTGATCTGTTGACTGATTTGTCCGGCGACCGGGCTGCAGTCACCGCACGAGGAGTCAGAACGATACCGGAAAGGGCAATACGGTATGTCCCCTGCACACGGGGCACCTCCCGCACACTCCCCATACACCCTGGCGGTATCTTGACTTTCCCTCTCCTCTGCTGCATCCACCTAAAACGGAGGAATATGCGTGAATCGTTTGCATAAACACCGATTTTTTATCTTCATGGTGCTGGCTGTCACCCTCTGCCTGATCAGTTCACCGGCGTTTGCTGCCCGGACCGAACCGATCATCGCTGACCACACCAGCATCCGTCTCAACCAGGTACCGCTGAGCGCGATACAGGACGCAAAATCCGAGCTCCATATCGCGTACGGGCATACCTCGCACGGGAGCCAGATCACGTCCGGCATGGACGGGCTCTTCACCTTTGCGAATGCCCCGTATGGCGGTTCCACCTATGCATGGAACAACGGGGGAACCGGCGGAGCGCTGGATCTCCATGACTACGCCATGTCCGGCGACCTGGGCAACCCCGACCGCACCTCATGGGCTTCCCGTACCAGGACCTACCTGAACGCCAACCCCGATGTCAATGTCATCATGTGGTCGTGGTGCGGACAGGCATCCTCAGCAACAGAGGCCGATATCAATACCTACCTGTCGCTGATGAACCAGCTCGAGCAGGATTACCCGGCTGTCACATTTGTATATATGACCGGGCACCTCGACGGCTCCGGTGTCTCCGGCAACCTCAACCAGCGGAACGAGCAGATCCGGGCATATGTCCGGGCCAATAACAAGGTCCTCTTTGACTTTGCCGATATCGAGAGCTACGATCCTGATGGCAACTACTACCTGAACCGTGGCGCTACCGACTCGTGCAGCTATACCGGCGGCAACTGGGCAACCGCGTGGCAGAACAGCCACACGGAAGGCGTTGACTGGTACGACTGCGGGGCAGCCCATACCGAACCCCTGAATGCCAACATGAAGGCCTATGCTGTATGGCACCTCTGGGCACGTCTTGCCGGGTGGGACGGGACCCCGGTCGGCCCCACGCCGACACCGACCGTTACCGTGACCCCCACGCCCGCCCAGCCGGTTGTCCTGCCGGGCCAGACCGCACTCCCGACCGACCCGGACAATGACACCCTCTATGAGGACGTCAATGCCAACGGCCGGAAGGACTTCGGCGACGTTGTTGAGTATTTCAACAACATGGACTGGATCGCGGTAAACGAGCCGCTGGCACTCTTTGACTTCAATGGCAACGGACGGATCGATTTTGGTGATGTTGTCCTGCTCTTTGACGAGGTGTGATCGCCATGACGTATGCACAGAGCAGCGGCAGGTTACGGTCCCGTGCATTTATTGCAGGGACACTGGTCCTGCTCGCAGTTGCCTGCATACCCGCCCTGGGTGATACCGGCATGCCCGGTACCGTTCCCTCCAGCCTGAAGATCACCGGCATTGAAGAAGCGAAACATACCCTGAACTACGATGCTGCAATGGCTGCACCGGCAACCGCAGCGCCGGACCTCCTGTGGAAGTTTGCGGTTTTCTGGGACGGCGACTTTTATGGAAGGACGGCGATTCCGGCAATTGATGGCGGATACCTCATTGCCGGCGAGTCCCGCGTGGACCGTGCCGGGGATTCAGCACAGGGCGCAGCCATCGTGCTTGAAGAACCCGTGAACGGGAATACCACCTGGCGGTGGGCCTGGCTCTACGGCACCGATGGGGTGTACGACTCGTTCTCCGATGCTGCCGCGGGCCCGGACGGCTATGTCTTTGCCGGGGGTTCGAAAGCATTCAATGCCCCCCAGACGGACGGGTGGCTCCTCCATACCGCAGCAGATGGTTATGAAGGCGTTCCGGGATCCTACTGGCAGCGCTCGTGGCCCGGAACCGGTAGCGAATATCCCGACCAGTTCAACGCAGTTGTCCGGGCAACCGACGGGAGTTTCGCCATGGCCGGTGTTACCGGCTCCTATCATCCGGACACTACCGCGAGCGATGCCTGGCTGATCCGGATGGACAGCGCCGGTGCAACCACCGGATCGGGCGCCTATGACGGCACCGCCCCCAAATCTGCAGAGAGTATCCGGCAGACATCTGACGGAGGTTTCATCCTGGCCGGGACGAGTACACCTGACGGAAGCACGTCCACGAGGATGCTGATGATCCGGCTGAACGCGGACAACTCGGTCAGCTGGCAGAAGGAGTTCGGCTCGAACCCCGAGAACGGCGCCTATGATGTCCGCGAGACATCGGACGGCGGTTTCATCGCATCCGGGTATACCGTTGATACTTCCGGCCACCGGTCGATTTACCTTGTCCGGACCGACAGCACCGGATCGCTCGTCTGGGAAGCAACACCGGCATCGGAACGCATGGCGGCAGAAGGCCGTGGTGTTGTCCAGACCGATGACGGGGGTTTCCTCGTCGCCGGCTCCTCTGCCGGCGCGCTGGTTGTCAGGGTAAATCCCAGCGGCCAGACGATCTGGGAGAACGTGTATGTACCTGAATATCCGGACAGCGAGGTTGCCTCCCTCGAGAGGACTGCTGACGGCGGTTTTTTGATCGGCGGGACGCGAATCCAGTCCGATGAACCGAACCCGGGCTTCCATATCATCCGGCTCGGGCCCGAGAAGACCGTGCAGCAGCCAGTACCCCTGCCCGGCATAACCGGGGCACCGACGGATCCGGATAATGACGGAATCTATGAAGACGTGAATGCGAATTCGCGCAAGGACTTCGGCGATGTTGTCGAGTACTTCAACAGCATGGACTGGATCGCTTCAAACGAACCGGCTGCCCTCTTCGACCTGAATGGCAACGGGCGGATCGATTTTGGCGATGTCGTCCTCCTCTTTGAGGAGGTGTAACGGGTGTCGCGGAATACCGCCATCTGTATCGCGGTCCCGCTGCTCTTCCTGATCGTCATGGTCCCCGGTGTGACCGCAGCGGACACCTACCAGTATGTCACGAAATGGGGTTCTGCCGGCACCGGTGACGGGCAGTTCCGGTCCCCGGTGGGGGTCGCAACCGATGCCATGGGCAATGTCTATGTTGCCGATGGGGAGAATGACCGTATCCAGAAGTTCACGTCGACCGGTACCTTCATCACCAAATGGGGCTCGGCCGGCACCGCGAACGGCCAGTTCCAAATCCCGTTCGGGATTGCCACCGATGCAACCGGCTATGTGTACGTGACCGACAACAACAACGACCGCGTCCAGAAGTTCACCCCCGACGGCTCTTTTGTCTCGAAGTTCGGATCAACCGGCTCGGACAACGGATCGCTGTATTACCCGTGGGGCATTGCGGTTGATCCCGCCGGCACCATCTTTGTTGTTGACAACAGCAACCACCGCATCCAGAAGTTTGCTCCATCCGGCACGTTCGTGACGAAATGGGGATCCGCCGGGCCGGGTACCGGCCAGTTCACCTACCCGGCCGGGATCGCGCTCGATCCGGCCGGGAACGTGTATGTTGCGGACACCTACAATCACCGCATCCAGAAATTCACGCCAGACGGCACGTTCCTCACAACCTGGGGGACGCTCGGGTCCGGTGACGGCCAGCTGAACTTCCCGGGGGGTGTTGCGGTTGACGATGAGGGCAGCGTGTATGTTGCCGACACCTTCAACCACCGGGTCCAGAAGTTCTCCTCTTCGGGCACCTTCGTGACGAAGTGGGGGACTGCCGGATCGGGTGACGGGCAGCTCTCGTCCCCGACGGGGATTGCTGTTGATGCTGCCGGCAATGTCTATGTCGGCGAGTATGGCAACAACCGCGTCCAGAAGTTCGCACCTGCTAGAGCGGTCCTGCCCCTGCCGGGCATGACAAACGCCCCGGCCGATCCCGATGGTGATGGTCTGTACGAGGACCTGAACGGGAACGGCAGGAAGGACTTTGGCGATGTTGTCCTCTGTTTCAATGAAATGGACTGGATAGCTGAACACGAACCGATCCCGGCCTTTGACTTCAACGGGAACGGCCGTACCGACTTTGGAGATATCGTGAAATTATTCGAGGAGATTTGACCATGAATACGCACAATACCCTGAACAGATCGCACAGCGGGATCCTTGCCCTTCTTGCGGCATTGTTATTCCTTGCCGTGCTGGCCCTGCCGGTTGCAGCATTCCAGCTGAACGGCCAGGACGTGACGGCAGATGCCGTCGGCTCAACGGTTGAATATCCCATCATCCTTGACGAAGCCCCCAATGGCCTTGCCGGCTATTCCATTACGGCACAGCTCTCTGATGGCTCCGTTGGCGAGATCACCGCGGTGAGTTTCCCCTCGTGGGCCGGTGTGAACCAGCATGGAACGCTCCCTGCAGACTCCGTCCTCGTGCGGGCTGCAGACCTGAACAAGAATATCCAGCCCGGCGCAACCGGTGTCCTGTTTGCAACCCTCACCCTTCGTGCAGATGCAGCAGGCACCACACCGGTCACCATCACCATCAACCAGATCGATGATGATAACTATAATCTTGCAAACCCCTCAGTCCGGTCCGGTTCCTTCACCGTACCGGGCTCCGTGACCCCGACCCCCACAGAGACTATCGAACCCACCCCCACCACCACCCAGACTCCCGCACCCGTTGCGGACTTCTCGGCAGCTCCCCTGAGCGGGGATGCCCCGCTATCAGTCCAGTTCACCGACCTCTCGACCGGTGAGGGTATCTCTGCATGGGCATGGGACTTCGAGAACGATGGCAGTATTGACAGCACCGAACAGAACCCCCTGCACACCTATACCTCTGCCGGAACCAGGTCCGTGAAACTCATGGTCACCGGGACCGGCGGCAGCGATGAAGAACTGAAGGCCGGACTCATCACCGTGTCCGATGCCCCGGTACCTACGCCGACCACGACCCAGCCCCCGTCACACACCGTGCCGGCCGTTACTGCATCCGCTGTTGGCAACACCGTTGTCATGAACTGGGAGAAGATCTCCGATGCAGACCTCCTTGGCTACAAGGTCGTTGTGTCGAAGAACAATGCCAACCCGGTATACCCGGCTGACGGGTACATGTACTGGATCACCGACCGCGACACCACCTCAGTGACCATCTCCGCAGGAGACGGGTACAATGGCGGCGACTTCGGCGGCTCGATCGGTGCGGGCGAGACGTATTACTTCAGCATCACCGCACTGTACGAACCCTACGAGTCCGTTGCCGGCAATGCAGTCCTGCTGACCATGCCCGGCGGTGTTGTCCCGACCCCGACCCAGGAGCCGGCACCCGTTGCCGCGTTCAGCGTGAGCCCGGTATCCGGGTATGCGCCCCTTGCAGTGCAGTTCACCGATGCCTCGTCCGGCACGGTCACGAGTTATGCCTGGGACTTCACCAATGACGGAGTAACTGATTCAACCGAGAAGAACCCCTCCTATAGCTATACGACCCCCGGCACTTATTCGGTCCGGCTGACCGTCACCGGTCCCGGTGGATCCGATGACGAGATGATGACCAATGCGGTCACCGTGACCCAGAAGCCGGCTGAGAAGCCGGTTGCGGACTTCTCCGGAACCCCGACATCGGGCTATGCCCCGCTGACCGTCCAGTTCACGGATAATTCCTCGGGAGATATCCTGGCATACTACTGGGACTTCAACAACGACCTTGTCCTTGACAGTTCGGAAAAGAACCCCAGCCACACCTTCACCCAGCCCGGCACCTATACGGTCAACATGGGTGTCTCCGGCCCCGGAGGCCTTGCATACAAGATCCGGCACAACTACATCACCGTTATGGCAGAGCCTGTCCCGGCACCGGTTGCACAGTTCTCTGCAGAGCCCACGTCAGGTGACGCACCCTTAACGGTAAAGTTTACTGATGCCTCATCCGGCAGCATCTCGGGCTATGCCTGGGACTTCGACAACGATGGTGTCATTGACAGCACCGAACAGAGCCCCTTGCATATCTATCCTCTCGCAGGGTCCTACGCGGTTAACCTCACCGTGACCGGCCCCGGCGGGTCTGATGCTGAAGTGAAACCTGCACTCATCACGGTCAGCGAACCCCTTGCAAAGCCGGTTGCCAACTTCACGGCAGACCCCCTGCAGGGAACCGTCCCGCTGGAGGTGCAGTTCACCGATGCCTCGACCGGAAGTATCGTATCCTGGGCATGGGACTTTGAGAATGACGGATCGATTGACAATGTCGAACAGAGCCCGCGGCATGTATTCACCGCACCCGGTGTCTACACCGTCTCACTCAAAGTGACCAATGCCGCAGGGTCTGACACCATAACCCGTGCCGCGCTCATCACGGTCATGGAGAAGGCACCGGTCGCCCAGTTCAGCGCGGAGCCGCTCGCGGGCACCGTGCCGCTGAAGGTGAACTTCACCGATGCATCCTCGGATGCAGCATCGTATTTCTGGGACTTTGAGAACGATGGCGTTATTGACAGCACCGAGAAGAACCCGGAGCATGTCTATACCCTTGCAGGGACCTACACGGTCAACCTGACGGTTGCGAACGGAGCAGGGTCCGCCAGTGAGATTAAGGCAGGGTACATCACGGCTATCTCCGCAGCACCCATAGCCAACTTCACCGCGAACGTGACTGACGGCAAGTCCCCCCTCGCAGTCCGGTTCACCGATCTCTCGATTGGTGACGGGATATCTGCATGGGCATGGGACTTTGAGAGCGATGGCACTATCGACAGTGCAGAGCAGAACCCTGAATTCGTCTTTGCACAGGCTGGTGCTTACAATGTCACGCTGACCGTGACCGGCGCCAGCGGATCCGATGCCATGACCCGTGAGCAGTACATCACGGTAACAATGAATGAGCCGGTTGCGGAATTTTCCGCAAACCAGACCTCGGGATATGCACCCCTGACCATCGGGTTCACTGACGCATCCGCAGGATCGGTCGAATCCTGGGCATGGGACTTCCAGGATGATGGCGTAGTCGACAGCATGGAACAGAACCCGGTGTTTACCTACCTCAGTGCCGGTAATTACACCGTCAACCTGACGGTTGCCAATGCCGGCGGCAGCAACCGGTCGGTCAGGGCTGATTATATCTCGGTCAGGAACGTTCCTGCACCGGTCGTTGACTTCTCCGCCAACCTGACTGCCGGATACGCCCCGCTCACCGTCCAGTTCACGGACGAGAGCAAAGGCACCGGCCTCATCAGCTGGAGCTGGGACTTCAACAATGACGGCATTGTCGACAGCACCGCCCAGAACCCGGTCTATACGTTTGCAACCAAAGGGAATTACACCGTCAGCCTCGCAGTCAAGGGGACCGGTGGCACCACAACCGCAAAGAAGAATGATTACATTGCCGTTTCCGGCACTGCTCCTGCAAAGCCCAAAGCCGAGTTCAGTGCAAAGCCCACCAGCGGCAAGGCACCCCTGACCGTCCAGTTCACGGACAAGTCCGTGGGTAAGGAGATTACCGCATGGGCATGGGACTTCAACGGCGACGGAGTAACCGACAGCGCCGAGAAGAACCCGCGTTTCACCTACACGACCAAAGGCAGCTACAATGTCAGTCTCACCGTGACCAATGCCGGCGGTTCGGACACCCGGGCAAAGAAGAATTTCATCAAGGTGAGCCAGCTGGAGAAGCCTGAAGCCGATTTCAAGGCAGACAAGCAGTCCGGCAAAGCCCCGCTCACCGTGAAGTTCACGGACAAGAGCAAAGGCGATGCAATCACCGAATGGTCCTGGGACTTCAACAATGACGGGATCATCGACTCCACCCAGAAGAACCCGACCTTCACCTACGCGAGCGCCGGCACCTATGCCGTCAAACTCGTGGTGACCAATGCAGCGGGCTCTGACATGGAAGTTAAGAGCGACTTCATCACCGTCAAGGGCAATGGTGGCACCACCCCGTCCGAGAAGAAACCCATCGCGGTTATCTTTGCTGACAAGACCTGGGGCACCCCGCCGATGACGGTCAAGTTCGCCGACCAGTCCCTGAACAACCCGGGCTCCCGTACCTGGTTCTTCGGCGACGGCACCAGCTCGACCGAGAAGAACCCGACCCACCTCTATTCAGGACCCGGCATCTACTTGGCCCGGCTCTATGTTGAGAACGGGTCCGGTACCGACCAGGACTTCCGGTTCATCTTTGTCCTGCCCAAGTGGTTCGGCATGTTCTACCAGTGAGAACCACACCCCAACCTTTTTTTTTACTGCGCCAGGTGGATCACGCTGGTGCGGGAAACATTGAAGTCCTATCCTCCCCCAGCACTCATCCATGGGATATACTGCCCGCATGATGACAATCACTGCCATTCTTCTCCTGGTTGCCTTCTGCCTCGTCCCGCTCTGTACTGCCCCGCAGCAGGAGGAAGGTTGCGACCAGGCCGGTGGCCAGCAGGAACCGGAATGGACTGAACAACCAACAACCGCCGTGACGTTCAACCCGGCCGGCCCAAAGCCGATCCGGCTCATCTTCATACACCATTCCTGCGGCGAGAACTGGCTCACCGATGACAACGGGGACCTCGGGAGGGCGCTGATGCAGAACAACTACTTCGTCAGCGACACCAACTATGGCTGGGGTCCGGCCTATGGTCCCGATAACACCCCGATCGGGGACATGACGGATACCGGCCAGTACTGGGCATGGTTCCGGAGCCCGCAGGCGCCGGAGATCATGGACCGGGTATACAAGGAGGATGGCCAGCACTCGGTATATACCCGTTTCTCCGAGAGCCCGGGAGGAGAGAACGAGGTCATCATGTTCAAGTCCTGCTTCCCGAACTCCGCGCTGCAGGGGAACGTGAACGACCCGGTCCCGGCCATTGCCGACAATCCGCTGAAAGGCGAGAGTTCCTGGTCGGAGTATCACACCGTAGCGAATGCAAAGGGGATTTACCTCGACCTGCTTGAATATTTCAGGACCCGGCCTGACAAGCTCTTCATCATCGTGACGGCCCCCCCGCTGAGTGACGGGAAATACGCGAACAATGCCCGGGCATTCAACGAGTGGCTGGTGAACGATTACCTCAAAGGCTACCCGGGAAAGAATGTCTTTGTCTATGACTTCTACAATGTCATGACCAGCAACGGTGGCAACAGCAACACGAACGATGCCGGAAAGGAGAGCGGGAACCACCACCGGATGGTGAACGGGGCAGTCCAGCACACGGTCGGGTCCGGTGTGATGGGGATGAAGAACACCGCGGCATATGCTTCAGGCTGGGATGACGACCACCCGACATCAGCCGGCAGCCAGAAAGCCACCGCAGAATTTGTCCCGGTCCTCAACCACGTGTATGCACAGTGGAAGGCCGGGAAGTAATTTTTTATTATTTTCAGAAGTCAACTTTGAGAATTTGAAATGGAAATGGTTTTTTTATTTCTCGTTTTTGTCTTCAGTAATTTCGACGTGTTACCCATCCCTTGAAAACGAATATTTCTGAAACAAATAGTGACTGGTAATTGAAGCCGCCGCGGGGCGCCCCCGCGGGGTTCGAGTGGTTCGGCAGAACCACGAGATCGAGAAGAACCATCAGGTTCTTCGAATCGGCGGCAGGACTCGCTCCAGGGGGTATGGGGGGCATCAGCCCCCCATCTTTTCTAAATGGGATTTCAATTAAGGAAATAAAGTTTTTATCTCCCTTTACTACCCCTTTTCCGTTTCCCCATACTTGATGTTCCCCCGGCGCCAACACGTATGTACATGGATCCGGAACCCCAGTACAGGAGAGCCGCATTTGCCGCAGGATGCTTCTGGGACGCTGAGGCAGCGTTCCGGCGGCTGGACGGCATTATCGAGACCGTAACCGGGTATACCGGCGGGTCCGTTCCCCGTCCTGCATATGAACAGGTCGATACCGGCACAACGGGGCATGTCCAGGCCGTGGGAATTGTCTATGATCCCGCGGTGATCCCGTACGATCAGCTCCTCGACCTCTTCTGGGAGATCCACGATCCAACGCAGGCCGGGGGGCAGGGCGATTATAAGGAGACCAGTACCGGTCGGTCATCTTCTGGTATGATGAAGAGCAGCGGGACACCGCCATTGCATCCCGCAGCCGGGTTGCAGCCTCAGCACGGTTTTGCGGGCGCCCGATCCTGACGGAGATCCTCCCTGCGGCAGAGTTCTGGCCGGCCGAGGAGTGCCACCAGCAGTTCTACGAGAAATGCGGGCGCGGGCTCAGTGCCAGCCGGCAGATCGTTGAGTGAGGGCTGGCTGCCTTGAGAGAAATTCATGATGGCAGACTCCCCGAAAGCGTCCTGCTCCACCAATAATTTCCCCTGACGATTACGTTCAGGAGTGAATGGGGATCCCCCCGATCTATTCTCGCCCGCTCCGTTCAACCATTGAACCCCCGGGTAAGACCGTACCACCCGGTATATTTTACCAATATATGTGCACCGGAATGCGACCATTGATCAGAGTGTTGTCGCACCCGGTAAGGGTCAGGAACAACACTCGGTACCCGCAAAAACCCGGACGAAGGCCGGGACAAAAAGCCCGGACCGCTTTCCCCGTGCTGGCCGTCCCGGCCCGACCTCCGAACTGCGGGGAAACGATGTAACGACACGGTACTGCCCGCGGTGCCGGACAGCACGCCCGTGCTTCTGGATGCCCGGTGCAGAACTGGAGATCATGCCATGACCACACACACCACAAGAACCGATGAATCAGGAGACGGGCGTGCCGCACACCATGCCCGCGAAGGATCGCACTGCGTAACGCGGGCAACACCGCACCGCATGCCCGCGGGAGGATGGATCCGTGAGGTGGCACCGAGCGAGAACTGGAGGACCACCACGATCGTCCAGCGTCACCGCGACCGGGCCTCCCCGGTACCGTCCTCGTAATCCTGTCCTGGTATCCACGCACATCTATTGATATTCTGCCGGTTTTCACCTGACCGGTACGATATTTTTTTCTCCCGTTCTCCGGGACGGTTCAGGCTTTTTTGAGATAAGACCCGATCTGGTGGTTCCTGCGGAGGAGCCGCTGGACGGAGCGGTCGGCGGCCATTGCAGCGACCGAGACGATGATGACCATCACTTCGACTGCCAGGTACCAGATCGTGTAGCCGAGGACAGGCAGGCCCTGGAACTGCTGCTCGACAGCCCCCGAGAACCAGGTGCTGAACCATGTCGGCGTGTGGAAGACCTGGATGATGATGACATGGAAGAGGAATACGTAATAGCTCAGTTCGGCGATCTCGTGGATAAGGGGGTACTCCTGATCGTTCTTCGGGTACAGGGAGTTCTGGATGAGGTAGATCCCAAGGCCGAATTCGAATACATTGCAGAGCGGGAACCACATCCAGAATGCGTCGGGCAGCACGCTGCTGTACGAGTAGAAGAGCGATCGCGAGCCAAAGCTGATGACCATGAGCCCGAGTATCGCGGGGAGCCGGTATCGCCGGATCAGGTCGGAGAGGTACGGGAAGAGGAGATACAGGCAGACGATTGTCGCGATGAACCATCCCATGATGTTGATGAACCCCGGGCCCTTTCCGAGGATGATGAAAAAGCCCGTGTACTCGAAGAGGATGTAGAATATATTTTCCCGGATGATCTGGAGTGCACCGGATGACGTGAGAAGGATATTCACGAGAAGCCCGAATACCAGGCTCATCCAGAAGGCCGGGTAGAGGCGAACGAACCGCCGGAACTGGAACCGCGTGTAGTTCACAAACCCGGTGATCTGCTGGTAATTGTATTCAAGAACGGCACCGCTGACGAGGATGAGCCCGTAGACTGCCCATCCCTGCAACCCGGCGGTATAGAAGTTCAGGGGGAGATAGCCGTCGGCGAACAGGAGACTGTTGAGCCCGGGTACGAAGGCATACTGGAGGTGGGCATAGACGATCACGGCAACACAGAGGATCCGGATGAGATCAAAGAACAGGATCCGGTTCTTTTTTTTCTCCGGCGCCTGCCGTACGCGTTCTCGTTTCATTGCACTCTTCTCGTGTACTTTTGTTATGCGGGTAATTAGTTCTGCCTTTTGGATTTTTCCTTCCCGGAAGCCGGAGATTTATCCGTACTCTCAGCAGGTCCGCTTCTCGAACGATTCGACCAGGATGATCTCGCAGCCGGCGGGATACTCGTCATTCCGGACCGTGCTGGTCTTCATGATATAGCCCTTCTGCGGTGAGATTCCGTTGATGTCCACGAGTTTTCCCTTGATGATCAGGCAGTCGCCTTCCCGGACCGCTTTCACTTGGCTCTCCAGCGCGGGGTCCAGGAAGACCAGGTGGCTGTTGCTGATGTGCTCATCGATATACTCCTCGGTCAGCCCGGTATAGGTCGGGACATCGTACGTGTATTGCAGGGTATGGTCCCCCATCGTGAACTGAAAGTACTGGAGATTGTTATTGGCAAGGAGGTCCCCGTTTGCCACGGCAAGGTCAAGCGGGATGATCCCGTCGGGCAGGGTTGCCGGGTATTCGTGCCTGCCGACAACCCTGCCGGCAAGGGTGTACGCATTGTTTGCCGTCAGTGTGAACTTCCAGGGGGGTGCTTCCTTGCTGTATACCAGCGGGGAGGCAACGGGGACCTGGAAGAAGCCACCGTTATTTGGCAGTCCGGAAGAGGTAGCGGGGGTTGCTGACCCGAAAAGGAACGAATACCCGAAATACCCGAGAACTGCGATAACGCCAATGATAAGGACCCACTGGAGGATTGTTCTGGTACGGGACATGGATGATTACTGGATAGAAGGGGAGTGTATGAAACCTTTACGCTTTTTATTGCTGAAAAAATAATAATCCCTCATTGAGCCACGGGAATTTGTGTTCATGAATCCGAAGCGGATGCTGTTGTTGTCAGAGATTTTTTTTGCCTTCGTTCTTGTCGTGGCTGCTCTGGTTTTTTTACTGCCGCACCTCTTCCGTGGCCCGTACCAGGGCACCGGACAGTATCCTGTTGCAGTATTGCTTACCGTCTGCTGCATCGGATTTCTTGTATGGTTGGCCCGCTTCATCGCGATGGACTATCCGCTGCCCCCACATGAGGATCCCTTTCTGGGAAAAACCCGCTGCATACGGTCAACTGAGGTTAACCTGTCCTTGGACGATGCATTCGATCTCTGCCTGCGCTTCGCCGGTACTCTGCCGTCCGTGGCAGTCCTTGCAGCCGAGAGGGACAAGGGATACATCCAGGTAATTACACCGGATTCCTTCCTCCAGATTATCCCGAACTGCAATATCCAGTTCATTATCCGCTTTGAACTTGAGCCGGTCACTGCAGACAAAACGGTCATTCACTACTCCAGCCGTTATGCCCCGCTCGGTGCCAGGGGTATCGAATCCGACCGTGAAGGGATGAACAGGAGAAACGTCAGGATGATCGGAGAATTCCTGGAACAGTATCGTGTTTCGTTTAAAGAATAGGGGGGTCACCGGATCTTCGAACCCGGCTCCACCGGCCTGAAGGGGACAAGGAGCGATGCCGCGTCGCCGGCAGCGAGCACCATGCCGTTGCTCTCGACACCGAAGATCTTTGCCGGTGCAAGGTTGGTGACAACGACAACGTCTTTTCCCACCAGTTCCTCCGGCTTGTAGAACTGCTGCATGCCGGCAACGATCTGGCGCTTCTCGCTGCCGATGTCGACCATCAGTTTCAGGAGCTTGTTCGACTTCGGTACCGGTTCTGCGGACAGGACTTTTCCGGTCCGGATATCGAGTTTCTGGAATTCTTCAAAGGTAACCACGGGGATCTTCTCCGCTTTCTTGTTGGCATCGGCAACGCGTTTCTGCAGGAGGCCGTCGAGCTCCTTCACCTGGGGCTCTTCCATCCTGGCAAAGAGCGGGGTGGGGGGTTTGATGCAGGCTTCGGGCACCGGGTGCGTTGCATCGCTGATCGGGTGTCGTGCCACCTCGTCAAAATAGCCCAGCTGCTTCCAGCACCGCTCCGCTGCATCGGGCATCACCGGCTGGATGAGGATGGCAAGGGCCTTGATGATCTGGCAGGCATTCTTGATCACCTGTGCAGCCGCGGCGCGATCCGTCTTGATCAGTTTCCAGGGGGCGCTGGTCTGGATGTACGTGTTGCCGAACGCAGCAAGGCCCATGATCGCGTCGACAGCGCCCTTGAACTCGTACTCCCGCATCAGGGAATCCACGTTGACAAGGGTCTTCTCGATCTCGGCCATGATGGCCGGGTCAACAGTTCCGCCCGGGATTCCCTCGAACTCCTTCTGGGCAAAGTAGAGCGTCCGGTTCACGAAGTTGCCAAAGATGTTGACAACCTCGTTGTTGATCCGCTCGGCAAAGAGCGGCCAGGAGAAGTTGAGCTCCTTGGTGTGGCTCGTGTACGAGAGGAGGTAGTACCGGAGGTAGTCCGAAGAGAGGCCCTTGTCCAGGTAATCGTCATTGGTCCAGACCACGTACCCCCGGGACTTGGAGAATTTGTGGTCGTCGACCTTGACCATGCCGCTTGCAACAACCGCGTGCGGGACGCCGTATCCCGCACCTTTCAGGAGCGCCGGCCAGAAGATCGAGTGGTGATAGATGATGTCGCCGCCGATGAAGTGGGTGACCCGGTTCTCCCCGCACCAGTACCGCTTCCAGTCCTTGCCGTTTGCCTGTGCCCATTCCTCAGTGAAGGCGATGTAGCCGATGGGGGCGTCGACCCAGACATAGACCACGAGGTCGTCGCGGCCGGGGAACTTGACCCCCCAGTCGAGCGTCCGGGTGATGCACCAGTCATGGAGCTCGTCCTTGATCCAGCCGATGGCATAGTTCTTTGCATTGGTCGTACCCCGGAGGCTCTCGAGATGCGGGAGGAGGAAGTCCTTGAACTCCGAGAGTTTGAAGAAGAAATGTTCCTGGTCGCGGAACTCGGCTTTCGTTCCGCAGACCTTGCAGACCGGGTCCTTGATCTCACCGGGCTCGAGGTGCTTGCCGCAGCCCTGGTCGCATTCGTCGCCCCGGGCCGGCTTGCCGCAGTGGGGGCAGACCCCCTCAACGTACCGGTCGGGGAGGAACCGTTTGCATTTCGTGCAGTAAGCCTGGTGGACGATCTGGTTGTAGATGTACCCGTTCTCCTGGAGGCGCGAGACGATGTCCTTTGTCCGGTGGTGATTGGCCGGGTCGTCCGTCATGCCGAACCGGTCGAAGATTACGCCCATCCGTTTGAATGTCTCGTCGAAATGCTTATGGTACTGCTCCGAAAGCGCCCGGGGGGTCGTCCCCGCCTCTTCGGCAGAGACCACGATCGGGGTGCCGTGGTTGTCCGAACCGCAGACAAAGACCACCTCTTCGCCTTTCCGCCGCATGTAGCGGACATACGCATCGGCAGGTACGTATGTTCGCAGGTGGCCAAGATGGCAGGGGCCGTTAGTGTACGGCAGCCCGCAGGTGACAAGCAGCGGTGGCGGATTCATCGGTACGTTTTAGATTCTTATGCGTAATAATATCTGTAGATGGCAAAGCGGCTGAAACTGGTGACGCGGGCGTTTGGCGCAGAGCCCGGGCTGCCCGATGTCCCCGCGCTTGCCGCGTGGATCGCCACGCACCGGGGACAGCTTGCCGATATCACCACGTACCGGCTGGATGAGTCGCTCTCCCCCCAGCTCGGTGCGGGGATCGCGTTCCCCTGTGCGGGGGGGAAGTTCTATGCCGACCGCATCCTTTCGGCGCTCACCGGGATTACCGAACGGAGGGCTGTCGGCGAACTCCATATCGACCCGCACGCAATTATCGAGGATGCGGCAGGGCTCGTGGTCCGGAAGAAGGGGGCCTGGTGTGCGCTCCCGGCCCCCCACGCGCTCGGGGTGAAGGACGAGTACTTCAATGACCCGTTCGAGTGGAACGATGCGCTCTGCAAGGCGTACCGGACGATCATGCGCACGATGCGGGATACCGGCATTGACGGTCACGTGCTGGTCTGCGATACCATCGACCGCGAGGAGCTTGCAGCCCTTGCATGGCAGAAGGCATTCTTCTTTGAGCCGCGGACGGACCGGACCAGCCTTGCCACCCTGCTTGAACGCCAGCATCAGGTCGCCGTCCGGAAAGAGGACCTCCTGATGCTGCTCGGGCTTCTGGACGAGTACGAGGTCAGCCGGATCTGCATCCTCGATCCCGATCCCCAGGCGATCGGGCTTGCCCGGGCCCACTTCGATCCTGACCAGATTGTTGCCGGCGGGTATTGCACCAGCGGCGATGCCGGGACCTACTGGAAGGATCTGGCTGGTGCGGCGGAGTTTACGGTATGAAGGAAACCGGTCAGATTGTTTTTGATATTTAAACGGGATACACGATTTTCAAAAAAAATCACAGGCTGGTTACCAATAAAAAATCGGATCCTGATTTTTCCGGAATAATTTTCAATCGCGATTGTGAACGCGATTTGAAAATGAAAACCGAAGATCGTTTTTGAAAACAAAATCGCGATCCGGTTTTAAAATGCAGGATACTGCAAAGCAGTTCCTGCAAGCGGGTATGCAATACCCGCTAATGAAAATCGCGGATCGATTTTTCCGGAGAAATCGCAACTCAGTTGAAAATCGAAAATCGATCTCTGATTTTTCCGGAGGGAATTTTAATCGCGATTGTTGTTGCGATTTGAAAATGAAAACCAGAAGTTGTTTTGAAAAAGATGACCGTGATTAGATTTCTGAAAAAATTCCGAAAAAGAATTTCGAGAGAATGATGGGGGCTGATGCCCCCATGCCCCCTTTTACGATGCCTGCCGCCGCCCCGAAGGGCGCCCCGCGGCGGCCTCAATACGGGAAAAATTCAGGTACGGTAATCTGCCCCGCCGTGCCTCGGAGAGGCCCTGAGGCGGGGGGCCATCGTAATTATCCAGATCCTCGACCGAATTCAGTTCTACCCCAGTGTTGAGGATTCGAAACGACTGTTTCCCCATTACGAGAATCCGGGCCCGTGCATAGCCCGGTTGTACCAGTTTTGCCTTCCCGCCCGGGAATTATGTGCAAAAACAGGGTATTTTCATGCAAGTGTTCTGGAAATACGCCGTTTCCTGCCGATTCAGGCCAATCGGACGATTTTGACGGGTCGTGTAAAACGAAAATAATGATAAAATAAATCGAGGATCTCAAAGTGTGTGGAGGTGTAGGTAGGGCCGTTGAGAAAAACCCCTGTTTCCTGACCCGGTTTTCCCGCTCCCTGAGTTGCATGTCGGCTTTTGTACGGTGTCTGAACAAAATCCGGAGAACCGGATTTTTTTTCAAATCACCAGGATATTTTCAAAAAAATCCGGCTGCTTTGCAAAATTCCCCGGCTAAAAATATTTCACAATCTATTTACCCAGCCAGCTCGGATTTTTTTGCAGATGACAGGGCGCCGGTTTTTATCAGAACAGCAACAGTGTGCTCTGCATGCAGCAGCGGCGCTGTGCGTGGTGCTGATTGTGGCGATGCTTCTCGCTGCAGGGTGTGTGGAGCAATCACCGGAAGCACAGGTCGTGACCCTTACATCTGCGACCCCGACTATCCCCCCGACTGACAGAGAACGTGCGGAACAGACAATCGCGAATACAGAACTGGTAATTGATAACGTCGATAAGGAGATTGCATGGTTCAGGAGCAATAGAAGCACCAGCGATGATTCTGAGGTCCAGGTAATTATCGTAAAGAGGGAGATTGCTGCGGCTCACCTGTCAACAGCCCGGGATGCATTTGCTGGCGAGGATTATGTTCAGGCTCATCTTCAAGCACAAGATGCATTTGATAAAGCCAATGAAACGTATTATCAGGCCCTGTACCGACAGCAGCATCTGATCATTCCATCCGGTTGTGGATATCCTCCGCCGACTTTCGATCAGGTTGTTCTTGCCCTTGGTCTCGGTATCATTCCGGCTCTGCTCACAGCGATTCTCTTTTCTTTAACAAATACGGTTCCCCTGCCATTGGTAAACAGGATCGCAAAATCAGTCTATCGGAATTCCGTATATGCCGTTTTCATCATTGCATGGATTTTTTTTGCGATAACACCCATCCTTGGGGGTTTTGTCAGGGAACATTCGCACCTTCTCGCATTGGTTATTTCGGGCATCTGGGTATTCCTGATCCTGGTCCTCGTGAGCATGGTCCTGATCACGATTAGTTGGGGGATCCTCCAAACCATACGTTTCCTGATGAAAAGGGGAGTGCTGCAGAAAACGGGAAGCGATGATTATCAGATGATACGGATGGAGAGGATCCGGAATGCAATCCAGATTCTGCTGTTGGTCCTCCTTACTCTGTTTATGCCCATGGTTTTTTTGATGGGAGTGACAATTTCCGCAGCCCCATTCCTGTGCATGTAATTTTCCCTGTCGGAGAATCCCCGATTCTTTTTATATTCCCATTCATTTTCCACCGGGCCGTGTCCCCGTCCCGGCCCTTTTTCAAAACATTGCGAATACTTCGGGCAGTAGCGGCATTGTGAACAATTAATCAGGAAAAAAGATCCAAAAAAAAGATTTACCGGAATATCGGCCGCGATATCTCCGGCAGCGCGATGACATCGGTGAAGACGGCATGGTAGCCATCGGGGAAGACGACCGTGCTCACGGCAGGTGAGAAGTCCGGGTTGACGAGCGGTGCAAACCAGTAACTGTTCATCACCTTCTGGGCTTTCTCAAACGAGACCACCGGGGTCACGAGCGTATACTTCCCCTTCCCCTCGTGGACGGTTGCGAACCCGGGGACGATGACTGTTGACGATGAACTGGTCGCCTTCACGACCGTCACCGGTTCATCCGAGTTTGAGTCGAATGCTTTCTTGAGCTCGGTTGCCGGGTCGGCTATCCGGAGGAAGACGGCGCTCTGTTCGACAAACGTGAGATCATATTCCATATCGATCTGCGCATCGCCATCGGGCTCGATGGTGATGGTTAAGGATTTTGCCTCAAAAGCTGCGGCCGGCACCGCTGCGAGGACGCAGAGGGCAAGGCATGCGAGTATTACAGGTGTGTGCTTCATAGAGGATTAGATGCAGGTTTGCGAGGCACTATTAAATATTAACTGGATGGCTGCGGTTCAATCCATCGAAAAATGAGGAAATTATTGAAGGAAAATTATTGCCCCTTCCGGATCGCCAGGGCAAGGGCCGCGATGGTCAGGCCGGCGAGGGGAAGCGCCGTGGGGAGCGGGGATTCGGTGGGTGCGGGTGTGGGCGCCCGCTCCTCAGCGAGCGTGACGTACACGTCAACGGTTTCCCCTTCGGCAGGCTGCCGCGGTACGGTCCCCGTTGCCGTCACATAGCCGGGTTTTGCCACCGTGAATGAAGAGAACGGAGTCCCGGTGGTCGATACCGGCACCGTGAGGACGCCGTTCGCGATGATGCCGGCCGGGCTTGAGCCGATGGTCACGGTGGCGCCGTCAACATTCGCGTGGATGGCGATGTACCCTTTACCGCTTCCCAGGGGGCTGACCGGGGTTGTCGGGAGCGGTGTGGGCTCGGACGTTGCCACCGGGACGAGCGTCACGGCAAGGGGGACCGTCTTCCCTTTCGCCGGCGCGGCCGGCATCTGGCCCGACGCGGTCACGTATCCCGCCTTCTCGACCCGGTACGTGGTGTACGGAGTTCCGGTGCTGTACACCGGGACTGTGAGCGACCCGCCGCTGGTCGCGCCTTTGTACTCTGAATTGAAGTAGACCGACGCCCCGTTCACGTTACAGGTGACCTTGTACCAGCCCTCGTCACCTCCAATCGGCGGCGCCACGGTTGTTGGTGTGGCGGTCGGTACCGTTGTGGTCGGCACCGCGGTCGTCGGGACCGGGTTCAGCGTTGCATAAAGGGTGATGGTCTGGCCATCGGCAGGCATGGAGTTGATTGTCCCGGTATAGGTGACGTAGCCGGTTTTGCTCACGGAATATGACGTGTACGGTGTGCCGGTGATCGACACCTCCTGGGTGAACGAACCGCCGGCAGTCGTGCCTTTCGCAACGCCATCGAACGCGACCGTTGCGCCGTCAACATTGCAGCTCACCTTGATCCAGCCCTTCCCGCTGCCCACCGGTTTCGGGGTGAGGGTCACGGTGATTTCCAGGTTCGGATCGCCGCCCGGCAGGAATGCGATCTCCCCGGTGGCATCATAGTAGCCGTCCTTCTTCACGGTATACGTGCTGTATTGTGCGCCATCGGCGATGTCAAACGAGCCTTGGGAGATTGTCCCTTTGAGGGTATTGTCAAGGTACACGGACGCCCCGTCAACATCGCAGTTGATGGTGAGCCATCCGGTACCGCCAAGGGGTGCGGCAGCACTGCAGGGCAACACAAGACATGCCCCGGCAAGCAGGAGAAAGACCAGTGATAGTGCGGAACGGGCTGTAACAGGGATCGCGCTCATGAGGATTACCGGATACAGATGCAAATCCCGGCAATAAAAACATAATCCTGCGAGGGATAGCGGGACGGTTCAATGTTGCCCGGCAACCTTCACCAGCTCATCGAAGTGCCTGCTCTTTTTGAAGAGCCACCAGGTGAACCGTTCGATGACCGTGAAATTGAACGATCCGCCGGCTGCATGGGGATGGCCCCCGCCGCCGAACTCGCGTGCGATGAGGTGGCTGATCGGGGGCACGGAACGGATCGAGAACTTCCCGTCTTTGCCGATGATGACCTCGATCCCGGTCCCTTTCTCGTCCCGGATGAAGTGCGCCGTCTCGCTCGGGTAACCGTAGAGCGGGGCAAACGCGATCTTGTATTTCGCATCGTAGAATGTGGCGTGCTTCAGGCTCGTGCGCATAGCCACGTCCATCTCGGCCCGGATCTCCGCGTACTGCGCCTCGATGCGGGCATCGGTGAATACGCCCCTCACCAGGCAGTCGCGGACATGGTCGCGGTTCTCCCGGCGCTGGAGCACCTGGCCGAGGACCGCTGAGCGGGGATCAGCATGCTTCCAGAGATCGTAATCGCAGACGATCCGCGCCACTTCGCCGGCAACCGGGTTGTCCGGTGCAATGTCCTTTGCCACGATCGCAGTCCCGCAGATGGTGGTGTCGATGTGGAGGAACCTGACCTCCCGCTCAATCTTCGCGATCTCGTCATCCCGCCACCGGTGGTGGTCCCGCCAGTCCACCTTCCAGCCGTTCTTCTGCGCACGCGTGGCGATGGCGACCGTATCCGGGTGATAGCCGAGGTCCGATATCGAGAGGACATCGCCTTTTCCCTCGCAGGACGCGACCACGGCAAAGAGGCCCGGGAACCGGCCTACCGAGCTCCAGATGGTAAAAACCCCGTCGCTGCCGTACACCATCCGGTGGATGGCATCGGCACCCACCGCGTCCAGATCGTTATGCGTGAGGTGGACGACATGCGCAGTGCGGCTCCGGATCGCGCTCGCAAGCCCCTGTTCGTTCTCGGCAGCATCGGCAGGCGGCATTGGATAATACTGCTCCTGCGGGGTATAAAAAACCTGGAGCCCGCACGCGGTTTTCAGGAGCAGAAACAGGGCATAAGAACAGATCATTTATTAGTTACCTGTAACAAATATTGTAGTCCTGCCCTAGTAGCTCAGCTTGGGAGAGCGCTAGACTGAAGATCTAGTTGTCGCCTGTTCAAATCAGGCCTGGGGCACTCTTCTGTTGTTTTCCCCTGCACCCGGGTGCAGTTTCGTGACCGGAAAACCCTGATAATCCGTGACTACAGAGTAATATCAGACACAATCCGGAATACAAGGGATTTGCCCGGTTTTTCCGGCTGTCCCTCATCACCAGGAACCTACCATGGACGTCATGCTCGCGCTTGCCGGGATCATCATCCTTGCCATCATCTTCCTCTACATCAGCCAGATCCTCCGGATACCGGGCATCGTATCGTTCCTCATCATCGGGATGCTTGCCGGGCCGTACGGGTTTGCCCTCATCGGCAGTGAGGAGTCGATCGAGCTCTTCGCCGAGATCGGCATCATGCTCCTGCTCTTCACCATCGGGCTTGAGTTCTCTTTCGACCGGCTCCTCAAATCGTGGAGAATCGTCATCATCGGGGGGCTTGTCCAGCTCTGCACCACGATCGTTGCCATCACGTTTGTTGCCTGGGGACTCGGTGTCCCGTTCTCGTCGGCGGTAGTCTTCGGGTTCATCATCTCCCTCTCGAGCACGGCGATCGTCATGAAGATCCTCCAGGAACGCCGGGAGGTCGATACCATCCAGGGCCGGACGCTCCTTGGGATCCTCATCTTCCAGGACCTTGCCATCATCCCGATGATCCTCATCACGCCCATCTTCATGGGCAGCAGCGGGACGGACCTCTCCGCGCTGCCGGCCGGCATCGGGAAGGTTGCCTTCATCCTCCTCGTGGTGATCCTCCTTGCGCGTTTTGTCATCCCGAAATTCCTGTACCGGGTTGCCCAGACCAGGAGCCGCGAGCTCTTCTTTGCAACGATTGCCGGGATCTGCCTTGGTGTCGCCTGGTTGACCAACCAGGCCGGCCTCTCGTTCACGCTCGGGGCGTTCGTTGCCGGCCTCATCATCGGCGAATCGGATTACAACATCGACGCGCTCAGCCACATCATCCCCTTCCGGGATCTCTTTGCCGCGGTCTTCTTCCTCTCGATCGGCATGCTGCTCAACACCCGCAGCATCCTTAACGACCGGAGCCTCATCGTCCTGATCGCCATCATCGTCATCCTCATCATCGGCATCAAGATCCTCACCGGGGCGTTTGCAGCAGCGGTCACCGGCATGACCGCACGGACCTCGATCATCACCGGTTTTGCCCTCTGCCAGGTCGGGGAGTTCTCGTTTGTCCTGGCAAAGACCGGCCTGGACTCCGGCTTCATCCCGGATATGGTGTACCAGATATTCCTTGCATCGGCTATCGTCACGATGGCGCTGACGCCCTTCTTCATGAATGCTGCTCCGCGTGCCGTTGATCTCTATTACCGGTTCATCCCCGGATGCGGGCAGCGCGGACACGGGAAGCCCGAAGAGGAGACCGGCACTCCTGCCGGGATGTGCGACCATATCGTGATCGCGGGGTACGGGATCACCGGTAAGAGCGTTGCGCGGGCTGCCGAGATCACGGGCATCCCGTATACCGCCATCGAGCTCAACCCGGATGTCATCAGGCGCGAGAAGTCCAGCAGGAGGCCGTATTTCATCTTCGGTGACGCTGTGCAGGAGGAGATCCTCCGCCATGCGGGGATCGAGCATGCGCGGTCGCTCATCGTGGTTGTCTCCGAGCAGGAGGCTATCCCCCGTATCGTCAGCCGGGCACGGCAGATGGCGCCGTCCGTGTACATCATCGCCCGGACCCAGCATATCCGGAATGCCCAGTATCTCCTCGATTTGGGTGCGGACGAGGTGGTATCCGAGGAGTTTGAGTCTGCAAAGGAGATCTTCACGCGGGCGCTGCGGAAGTACAACCTTCCGGAGCCGGAGATATTCCGGATTGTCAAAAAGCTCCAGAACTGGGGGTATACCCGGTTCGTGCGCAACGGGCAGGAATCCCGCGACAGCGTGGGCATGGATACGATGCTCCTTGCCCTGCGTATCCACATGATCCGGGTTGAACCGGGATCTGCAGCGGATGGCTTGACCATCGGGGAACTTGCCCTCAAAGAGCAGTACGGGATCAGCGAGTATGCGCTGCGCCGCAACAACAAGACCTGCACCACCCCGTCCCCGTCCGCACACCTCCGGGCCGGTGACAGCCTGATCGTCTTCACCACGGACGAGATTGCTGACGCCCTTGCCACGCGCTTCTCCCGCCCGGCCCGCGACACTCAGGAATGAACCCCCGGCGCCACGATGCCCGCTTGGTGTTCCGAAAAATTTCCCGGTTGCATTCGATTCGTTCGGTAGCCTGTTGCATGCGGAGGGGCGATGCCTGCCGCCGATGTCGAAGATTTTCATGGAAAATCTTCTCCACTCCCTTTGGTCGTCCCCGAAGGGAGAGTGCCTTGACCTTCGGGTCAGGCAGTCTGGAGAAAAACCTGAAAGGTTTTTCGACTCGCCCCGCGGCGGCCTCAATTACCGAAAAAAACAACGACACAACATTGTGTTGAGCAACCCAGCGGAACAGGTAATACGGAGGAATTGCATGCGCCCCCGCCCCCAACGGGGGCAGGGCTGGCGCGAGGGGGGCAGCATATCAGCTGAACCCATATGTTCCTTCACCAAATCCCTAGAGAATCTGTACTCGCCTATTGCTCCCCTCGTGCCTCACCGTTCTGGTACCTACCCCCGTTCCGGTTCCTGCCCCCAATTATTCCCCCCCCCTTCGGGAGGTCTGCCGGCATCACAACCGATAAATATCCCGGCCAGAGAAGAAATCAGTAGGATACTCGTATGGATCCCCCTATCACCCTTCCCGGCGGGCCGCTCGGCACCGCAACCGGCATCCTGCTCATCATCATGGGACTGGGCGCCGTCCTCTTCCCGGCGCTCATCTTCACCCTCCTCGCCGTCTTCCTGGCATCCTATGCGATCATCGTCTCGCTGGAACTCATCCGCTGTGGCCTCTCGGGACCCGGCAGCGCGAGCAGGGGACGGACAACCCAGATCATCATCGGGTGTGCCGGGATCATCCTTGGCCTCGTCATCCTTATTGCCCCCTACCTTGTCAGCGTTGCGGCAAAGGACCTCTTTGCCATCTGGGCAATCCTGACCGGTGCCGGGAACCTCCTTGCGATCATCTCCGGCGGGTCCGGTACCGAGAAGGTCCTGGGCCTGATCAGCGGGATCGTCCTTGCCGCATTGGGAATTCTCATCCTCGTCTCCCCGGCGCTCATGACCATGTACATCCTCGTCCTCATCCTCGGGCTCTTTGCCATCATGACCGGGATCTTCAGCATCTGGCTAGCCCGGGCCGAGAGCGATGAGGTGCGAACCGTCAACCACTCCATCTACAAATAGCCCTTTTTTCGCGTGCTGCTAAATTGATATAGTGCAAGAGCCCAATCCTCACCGGTGAATCTGGAAATGTCCAATGAACAGTTGCTTAAAGAGACGACCAACCAGCTCCGGGAATTCCTTGCAACCAAGAATGTCCTCGGATCGCCGGTTGACTTTGGCGAGAAGGTTGTCATCCCCGTTGCCCGGTACGGCTTCGGGTTCGGTGCCGGCGGGAACCATGCAAAGGATGCCGGCAGCCAGCTTGCCGGGGGCGGCGGCGGGATCGAGCCCGTTGCGCTCATTGTCCTTCACCGCGATGTGAAGGGTGCGGAAGGCGTGCAGGTGATGTCGCTCAAGAAGGACAGCGCTGTTGCACAGGCGATCGCTGCAGTCAGCGAGACGCTCGCCCCGCAGGTCATCGGGGCCATCAAGTCGTTCAACGAGAAGAGCGGCGCACCCGCTCCTGCTGACAAGAAGGAAGAGCTCTGAAACGCCAGGCTGACCGCTTCAGCACATGGACCAGTTCCTCCTGCTGGCAGCCCTGGTTGCAGTAGTCCTGCTCCTCTGCCTTGCCATCCCGCTCCTCCTGTACACGATCCCACTCCGTTCATCGGTCCGGATCATCATTGAGGAGGAGGCCCCCCGCGATGTCATTACGGTGAGCTGGGGACCTCTTGGTGTCCGGGTACGGCAGGGTGCGGGCGAAACCGCTGCCGAACTGTATGCCGGAAAGCAGGTCCTGTACACGTACCGGTTCCTGCCCGCGGAACAGGATAAAACCCCTCCCGCAGCAGAAAAGGAGGAGCCTGTTGTGGCGGACCACGCCGGCCCGGGGATTCCGGCGCAGCTTGTGGAGAAGCTGGCAGCACCGGTGCGGGCGCTCCTGTCAATGGTCTGGCAGGAGAGCCGGTTTGAGACGCTGCGGGGACGGGTCACCATCGGTCTTGGCGATCCCGTCCTGACCGGTGAATTCTACGGGTATTACTGGGCCGGCCGGTTCCTTCTCGAAGCCCTCAGCGTCCATATCGATGTTGAGCCGGTATTCGACCGCGAGACCTTTGCCTGCGATCTCGAGCTGGTCATGAAACTGCAGCACCCGCTCCGCATCCTCGCTGCCGCCATCCGGCTCCTCTTCCACCCGGCGGTACGGGAAATTGCCGTTGCCATGCGTGCGGGACGACCGGCCGGGGCTGCCGCATGAGTTCCGGTGTCCGGCTCCAGGGGCCGTTTGCTTATGGTAACCGGAAGATCTACCCGGTTGTTGCCGAGGCATCCGTATCCGTGGGAAACGGCATGATCGGGTCGCTGGTCCCGCTCGCGCTCATCATCGAAGAGGACGGGACGTACTCGTATATGCTCCTTGCTGCCGATTCCCTGGTTGCAGTCCTGGAGAAACTTGCTGCTGTGTATATCTGACCGTGCGGGGAGTCACTTGCCGCAGAACGGGGTGATCTGCCAGAGGACCAGTTTCCACTGCCTGCCGTTCCACCCGTACAGGGACGAGACGGTGTAGTTACCTTTCATCTTCTTCCCGTCCACCGTGATCTCCTCGTAGCACTCGTACATCAGGGACGCTGCAGTCCCGCTGACGATCATGAGGGAGGGGTCTTCTATCGTGAACGTATGCAGGAAGAGCCGGGGGAAGAAACGGACCAGGAGGTCTTCCTTGCCGATCCGGCCAAAATAATTGATCTCGCAGAACTCCGGCGCCAGCAGGGCCTCCAGCGCCTGCCGGTCCCGGCGCAGCCAGGCATCGGCTCGCGCATGTTCGAGGACAAGCAGGAGGTTTTTCAGCTGCTCCGGGTCGGGCGCGGGGTCCCGTTCGTTTACCCTGGTCTTTGCCGGCATATAAGATACCATTCCGGTACGGTTTTTAAATACCTTCTTGTCAGGAATCCCTGCAGGTGCCTCCGCGATGCCCCCATCCGCCGCTTTGTGGGTATCGCGGGGGATCGTGGAAGAGAACGTTTCTTATTGAAGGATACCGATATCCACTATACACAGGAGGCCGGTTATGGGAATCTTCGACGAGATTGACAAGGTGATGAAGAAGGCAGAGGATGAGATGAAGAAGGCAGAGCTCGACCGCCATTTCAAAGATCTCGGTGACGGGATCAACAAGGCCGGGTCCGACCTCTCAAAGGAGCTGAACAAAGCCACGACACCGGCCCCGCAGCCCGCCTCATCCCCGGCTGAGCCCGTCCCGCCATCCCCCCGTGCTCCCCATCCCGGATACTCCCGGATCACGGCTTGGGTGAAGTCGAGGTACCAGCAGAAGATCGCGGGTGTCACCGATCCGTACCAGAAACGCCTCGAACTCGAGCAGATCTCCGGTGAGGCAACGACCGGCCTCTCGCCCAAGGCAAGGAAAGGGTTCCTGGAGTACCTCAAAAAACAGAACTACGAGCAGCTCCTCAAGTAACGGGACATGACCGATCCCCTCCGCTCCTTTTACCAGCACCATCCCCCTGATATCTCTGCCATAACCGATTGTACGCACCGGCACTTCCGCATCCTCCTTCCCCGCGGCACGTTCCTCAAGGTGCCCGACCGCATCCGGTCCGGCAGGACCCTGCAGGCATGGCTGGTCCGGTACCGCCCGTCCGATGTGTATTACTCCACCAGCTGCTGGCTCGCGCCCGAGAACCTCGGCAGGCGGGAGGGGACGCCGCTCTCCGACAATATCTTCCTCTCTGCGGATATCGTCTTTGACATTGACCGGGCCCCGTTCTCCCTCGAGAACCTTGAATCGGCGCGTGCGGATACGGTACGCCTCCTTGCATTCTGCAAAAACGAGGGGCTTCCGGTACGGTACACCGCATTCTCCGGCAGCAAGGGCTTCCATGTTGTCTGCGCCGATACCGTCCGGTATCCCGATACCGACCCGCGTGCCCGCGAAGCAATGGCACAGGAGTGGAGGCGTGAGATCCTCTCCCGCGTTACTGCCGCCGGGATCGCAGTCGATCCAAGGATAACGCCGGACACGCGCCGGATCCTCCGCGTCCCCGGCACCGTCAACTCAAAGACCGGGTATGTCTGCACGGTTCTCTCGGAAGCGGAGCTCCGGCAGCCGGCGGGTGAAATTCTTAAATATATCAAAAAAGTACCGCTTAGTGCCCCGCAGATCCCGGAAACGGGAGATGAAAGCTCTCTTCGAGGCTTCCGTATTATCTCCTGGCTTTGTCACCGAATCGGGGTAAGGTCAAAGCCTCAATCTCCCCTTGCGTACGCTACATTCCTGACCAGTGCCGTCCCCGGCATCAGGCGCCACGTCCCGTTCTTCGTATACCCGGCACACCGCAGCCTGGAGAAGATCCGGGCAGATCTCATCGGCCTGCAGCGGACATACGGCCTCTCCGACATCTTCCTCTTCCGTTCCGGAACGGACGTTACGGCAGTCTGCCTCCGCACGTTTCCCATCGAACGCCTGGAAAAGATCCACAAGGCATCCCGCGCAATAAACACCGGCACGCTCCTGAAGTACCACCAGCTCTTCTTCCGGGTCGGGACCAAACAGGACAGCGACGGGCATGTCATCGCGGGCGTGCCGGAGTACATCGGGATGATCCCGGGACCCGGTGATCACAACGCCCACTTCATCAGCCGGCCCCACCACCGGTTCCTGGCGGATTTCCTGCCGGTGCCGGAATACCCGCGGATGCACGGGAAGGGAGCGGTCTTCCTGACCCACACGGTCATCGAGGAGTGAACGGGAAAAAATCAGTGCAGGAACTTTTCGATCCCGGCCCTGAGCTCGGTGATGGAGACCGGTTTCTGGAGCACGCCAAGGCGGGGGTCCTTCATCACGGCGATCTTTTCTTCAACAGAGGGGGCTGCGGTGAAGAGGAGGATGGGCAGGTCGCGAATGTTGTACTCCTCCCGGACCTTGTCGAGGAAGGCCCAGCCGTTCATCGGGGTCATCATGATGTCGAGGAGGACAAGGTCCGGGGGATTCGTCCGGATCTGGCTGAGGGCGTCCATCACATCCTGTGCAATGACCGGTTCATACCCCACCTTGCGGAGCAGCAGGTCCATCATCTCGACGATCTGCTGATCGTCCTCGACAAGCATGATTCTATGCATCGTTCTTCACCTCTTCTGGAACCATTTTGGGGATATGAATGGTAAACGTGCTCCCTTCGCCTTCCGTGCTCTCGACCGTGATGTCGCCGCCATGCATCTGGATGACCTTCTTCGCTATTGAGAGGGAGAGCCCGATACGATCGTATTTCCGCGAGAGCTTGGATGCATCGGCAAGCTGGAACGGTTCGAAGATGTACGCGATCGCTGACTGGGGAATGCCGATGCCGTTGTCGCGGATCGCGAGGTGGTGGAAATTATCGGAGGCCTCGCTCCGGTAAGAAATCGCGATCTTCCGGGGGGGCTTGGAGTAGTTGATCGCATTGGAGAGCAGCGAATCGATGACGCTGTACAACCGGTCCCGGTCTGCCGGGATGACGATGTCCTGCGGGATGCTGACAGCGATCTCCGCTTTCCCACAATACCCCGCAGTATCGAGGATGGTTTGTATCAGGGGTTCGAGCGGGAACTCCGACCGGCTGAGCTGGAGTTTTCCGGTATCGAGGATGGAGAGCTCGAGCATCTGGTTGATGATCTGCCGTTCGCGGTCAACGCTGACCAGGCAGCGTTCCAGGATCTTCTTGGTCTCGTCCACGATCCCGAACCCCTGCGGGTCAGAGATGAGCAGGTTGAGGTAACCGAGGATGGGCTGCAGTGGCGTGCGGAGCTCGTGGGCGACCGTGATGATGATGCCCCGTCGCCGCTCGTTGTCCATCGTGATCTTCTCCTCGAGCCGGAGCTTCTCGGAGATATCGATAAGGTTGAGCATGGTTGCCGGTTTGTTCGCATGGAGGATCGGGTTCGTGAAGATCACGGCAACCCGTGTCTCCCCGTCCTTTCTGATAAACCGGAACTCGGCATGGCTGGAGACCGGGTTTGGTTCCGTCCAGTGCTGGGCAAATTCCGAGAATGCGTGCAGGTCGCGCTGGTCGATATAGCCGGACAGTTCCCGGTTGATGACGTCCTGCGTGGGATAGCCGGAGAACCGGGCAAATGACGGGTTCGCATACAGGATCCGGTCCTTCTGCACAATGAGGATGCTGGTCGGGGAGTTCTCGGTGAGCTGCCGGTACTTCATCATGTTGTCGTTGTTGAGTTTCTCGGCAAGCTTGCGGGTGTTGATGTTGATGGCAGTGCAGCTGACGGTCTGCTCGTCAATCATACTCCACGAGAGGTTCACCCAGCAGGGAGCGCCACCTGCCGTGATGAGGCGGGTCTCGAAATCCGCGGTATCGGCGAACCGGTCGATCCGTTCCCGGAAGCGCTCCCGCTCGCCGTCAGAGAAGAGCAGGTCCGTGAAGGGGGCGGAGAGGATCTCGCGCTCCGAGAAGTTGAGCATCGAGGAGAACTTCTCGTTGGTCTGGCGGATGAGAAAGCCGTCGCGGCTGAAGAGGACGATCCCGAGCTGCGAGTGCTCAAAGACCGTCCGGTACCGCGCCTCGCCGGTCCTGATCTTGTCGATGAAGTACGCGATGACGATAGCAGAGATGACAAAGAGCAGGGCTTCGGCAGTGACCCCTATCATGGCAGCGGAGTCCGGGTAACGGTAATAGTAGCCGATGGCCTGGTAGATGACACCGCAGGCCGCTGCAAAATAGATGCCGCGCCGGGGATAGAAATATGCGGCATACACGATCGGGATGAAGAAGAGCTGGTAATTGATATACGGGATTGAGCGGGAGAATGCCAGCGCTGATATCAGCACACAGCTGATCGCGAGCGAGAGGATGACGATGAACCGCACGAGATCCGTCTCGGAGATGCTGGTACTGCCGAGCCGGATCGCCTCTTTCTCCATATCAGCTTCGCCATTGGCGTTCCTGTTATTTTAAGGTGACTTCAGGAGCAGTGCAGAGGACATAAAAACAGTGGATTCTTTACCTGACAGGGTCAACACGATACGATATGCGACCGTACGTGGTGGTCAATGTTGCCATGAGCGCCGACGGCAAGCTCTCGACACGGGAGCGCCGGCAGGTGAAGATCTCCGGTACCCAGGATTTCACCCGGGTGGACCGGCTCAAGGCGGGCTGCGATGCGGTCATGGTCGGGATCGGCACCGTGCTTGCCGATGATCCCTCTCTCACGGTCAAGGGCGATGAGTGCCGGCAGCGGCGGCGCGACCGGGGGACTGACGAGCACCCGGTCCGCGTTGTTGTTGACAGCACGGCCCGGATCCCCCTGGACGCCTCGATCCTCCACAAGGGCCCCGGCAGACGGGTGGTTGCAGTATCGAAACGGGCTGACAAAACGAAGCTGGATACACTCAGCCCCCTTGCAACCATCATTGTTGCCGGTGACGACGAGGTTGACCTTACGGTCCTCATGGACGAGCTCGGTTCGATGGGGATCCAGCGGCTCATGGTCGAGGGCGGCGGGACCGTCATCGCCGGTCTCATCGCGGCAGGGCTGGTCGATGAGATCTACACGTTCATCGGCAACATCATCATCGGGGGAAAAGATGCGCCGACCCTCGCCGATGGACCCGGCTTCATCCGGGAAGAGGATTTCTGTCGGCTCACCCTCATCGAAGCCCGGAGGATGGAGAGCGGTGTGCTGCTGCACTGGAAGGTTGAGAAGAAAGGTGGGGAGTAAGGGGAGGAGAAAGGCCGGCTTTTAGGATTTTGATAAACCGAAGCCGATAATGAATAGAAAAAGGCAAATTATCTTTTTTGCTCTGTAGAAAACCTATGTTGGTAAAGCGATGCCCCCCTCTTGCGCCACCAGAGTCGAAGAGCCCAGAGGCTCTTCTCCAGCCTGCTCTTTGAAAAGAGCAGTCTTCCCCCGTGGGGGATGCTGTGGGTCTTCAGACCCGCAGCAGGAGAAGAACGCTAACGCGTTCTTCGACCCTGGGCGCAGTGCGATGAGACGAGTTCGGTTAGCGGTAATACTTCGTCATCGCAAAGCGGGGGTTGCATCAGCGGCGGGGGCAGAGTCCGAGTGGGCCACCAGGACCGAAAGGAGGAGAAGAACTCATCAGAGTTCTTCGAGCGCTAGCGGAGCCCCCGAGAGCGTCAATAATTTTCAATGATTTCTACAGAGCAATCTTTTTTAAATGGGTTTGAAAAAATTTTCATGAAGTTTTTTCATGAAGATTATGTGAGTGGGTGCCCCCCAACCCCCTCCCCTCTCAACTGCCGCCACAGGCAGGCAGTTGCTCGGGCGGGGGAGAATCGGTAACGGTATTTGAAATGTGTCGGATCAAAAAAGTTATTGAAGCCCCCGCGGGGACAGCCGCAGGCTGTGGAGAAGTGATAACTTCGACTCGCCCTTCGGGGCGGCGGCAGGTATCCTTTCGGGGGTATGGGGGCATCAGCCCCCATCATCTTTTCAAAGGAATTCAACAGAGCAGAAGTTTAAAAATAATTTTGTAAACCCCCGCCCAAACCCTCATCATCATCGCACAGAAAACAACTCTCTACGTACACCGCAGTCATCGTGCTTGCCCTCGTCTTCCTGCTCATCGCAGTCCGGCAGGTGGGCAGGTTCAGCCTGAAGATCTGGCAGGTCATGCTGGGCGGAGCCGTAGCGGTCCTCGTTCTTGGCGCAATATCCCCGCTGGATGCGCTTCACGCGATCAACATCGATGTGATGCTCTTCCTCTTTGGGATGTTCATTGTCGGGGAGGCATTGGTACAGAGCGGGTACCTCGCGTACCTCGCCCACCGGTTCTTCTCATGGACAAAGAGCCCGGACCAGGTCGTGCTTGCGATCCTCTTCGGGCTCGGCCTCCTCTCTGCGCTTCTCATGAACGATACCCTTGCCATCATCGGCACGCCGCTCGTTCTCGCGCTCGCCACCCGCTGCAGGATCTCCCCCAAACTCCTCCTCATTACCCTTGCCGTTGCCATTACCACCGGCAGCGTGATGAGCCCGATCGGCAATCCCCAGAACCTGCTCGTGGCCGTGGACTCCGGTATGCCTTCTCCCTTTGTCACATTTGGCATGTACCTGCTGGTCCCCACGCTGCTCAGCCTCTGCGCAGCGTATATCGTGCTGCGTCTTGCGTTCCCTGGCCAGTTCGCGAATGCCTGCAGCCTCTCCGCTGACCCTTCACCGGAATACGAGCCCCGGCTCACGCGCCTGGTCCGGTGCTCGCTCTCGATCATCCTTCTGCTGGCCGCAGCCAAGATCGCGGCATCACTCCTTTCAGTTTCCCTCCCGGTCACGCTCCCGCTCATCGCGCTCGCGGCCGCGGCCCCGGTCCTCATCTTATCAGGTGAACGCTTCACGGTCCTGCGAAAGATCGACTGGCCCACGCTTGTCTTCTTCGCGGCAATGTTCGTGCTGATGGAAGCGGTGTGGGAGACCGGCTTCTTCCAGTCCTTCGTGGACCCGGGCAGCGTGACCACCGTCCCGGTCATCCTCGGCCTCTCGGTTGTCATCAGCCAGTTCATCTCCAATGTCCCGTTCGTTGCCCTCTTCCAGCCCATGATCCTGCAGGCCGGCGGTACGACCGCACAGCTCATGGCCCTTGCCGCGGGCAGCACGATTGCCGGCAACCTCACGATCCTGGGCGCGGCAAGCAACGTGATCATCATCCAGAACGCGGAGAAGGAAGGGGAGACGCTGACGTTTATGGAGTTCCTGAAGATCGGGCTCCCGCTCACGGTTGTGCAGGTCGGCGTGTACTGGGTGTGGCTGGCGATCGTATTCTAAATGATTTTTTGAAACTAAAATGGAGAAATTAAAAAAATTGAAAACGGTTGTGAAAATTTTTTCGGGAATGATCCCGGAAAAATTCCCGGAACTTTTTAATAGCCAGAGAAAAATTTTCGGCAATCGTATATCGCGATGAGTGGAGATACTTGGACATGCTATATGCGTGTCAGTTTTCTCCGTCGGAGAAGATCCTCTCTCCGACGTGAAGGTGATCTCCAAAAAGGGGGTTCCTTCCATTTTCCCGTGCCAGGGCCCGTGTTGGAGGAGATCGGCCTGCCAAATGATGCTATTAAGGTATTTTGAGATCTTCGACGGAAAAAATTTTTTCCGGGCCCGTGACGGGCAGGAAAATCTCCACATTGTATGGTTTTTCCATCAATGAGTGACCGTTTCCTGATGCCTGGGAGTAATCGTGCAATACTCTCCGACGGTGACCAGTGTGTGCAGGAATGTGTTGGGGATGATGGTTTCCGGGCAGATATTCTCCGACGTGAAAAGTGGTTCTCCGTCGTAAAACCACATCCGGACCCCTTCTTCATGCAATTCCTCCAGGAGTTTTGACCCGAACAGGGGGTCCGCGGATCCCAATCCGGGCCCGCAGCGGGCTCCGTTCCGGAAAACTGGTACAACGGAACCCGTATATGGCCCGGATTGGATCTGGTCTGGATCCTGGAAAAGGTGGTGTTTGGGGTGGGTTATAAAGGCAATATTCTGACAGTGGGGGGTGGGTTTTTTTTACCGGATTTTTTTACGAACGAAAATTTTTTTCACGGATTTTTTTGAAAAAGATTTTACCCGGTTTTTTGTAACTATTTTTTGAAATTTTTTGTATGAGCCTAAAATTTTTTATGGGTTTTTTCAGGAATTTTTTAACCCGATTCGGTATCGAAAAAGAGTACTAGTGGAGCCCAAATTGTCTTTCCTCAAACGGAGGTTTGGGATCGATCTCAAATCCGGTTATTCCAGATTCATAAGAAAGAAATCTCATGCAAGATCATTCTCGCTAACTTTGATTGGTTAATACAATTGCTTTGAATTGAAATTCTCAACAGAACAGTTATCACTAAATTGAAACAGGATGGAATTTAATTCGAGAACAAACATAGATCCAATAGCAGATTTACCTATGCCCACGAATTCACCCGATGCTAAAACCATATGCCCGGTTTGCAAGAAGGGGAGATTAAAACGAAATGAATCTTCTTCATTGCTTGGATTAGTCAAAAGAATATATGTTGAATGTTCAACCTGCGGTGCCGCATTTTTTAAAATCGATGATAAATACTGTCTCAATGAGATCAGAGACGAAAATTACCCCAACTGGCAGCGGTACAACCATCAGGTACTGACCGTCAGAGAATGGAATACAATTGCTCAGGGGGGGTACTCGGATGATGAACAAAAACAAGTGGATCTCGACATATGGCTCCAGCAGTTGGCTTCAGGTACCGTGACCGTAAATCCCCTGACTAAATCTCATGTGGTTATGAATACCAATGAGCGATTAGTCTTCGCGATACCGAATGTAATATTCTCTGAGCCCCGGGCAGTTCGGGAAACCACCGGAATATACGGGGGTCCTTCAGTCAGGATTACAAAAGGACTATCCTGGAGAATGGGCGGGTTCAAGGCGAAAAGTGAATCGCATGAAGAATTGAAAAATATAGACCAAGGTACCCTAACGATTACCAATAAGAAACTGGTTTTTACTGGCTCTATCAAGAATACCAGTACGGAATTTAAAAAAATCCTGTCAGTTGAACCATATAGCGACGGGTTTTGTATTCATAGGGACGGTAAGCAAAAACCAGAATATTACACGGGTATTGATACCCAGAAGATATCATTCTCAGTTCAAGGCCGGACGCATCAGATTCCCCTTGAGGGGATGATCCTGAAAATACTCATTGAGCGGGAAATATGAATCAGAATGCTGACTTTTGATTATTCCTTCGGTTATGCTTTCTATGCGGAGATAAAGCCTTGAATGTATACAATAATTTCAAATCAACTTTTTAAGCTACACAAAGGCTTTCATATTCTTGAATGACAGAACTGATCCTATTTGGTTATTTATAGAAAATTGTCTTCTGAATTGTGAACGATGATGCGTAGCCCTTGTTTCTTACCTGGACAAAATATGTTCCCGGTTTCAGATCAGTTATGTCCAATTCTTCATTATACAAATCCATGTCAGCGATCTGATCATAATGTTTGGGATTGAATGACGGGATGTACTCCTTCGCCACAATGAAGTCAAAATCTGAGGTGCCTTCAACCCGGATTCGGATATGCCGAATCAGGTCTGGATTCGTGACTTCAAAATAATAGTTTTTCACATACCCGCTGGGAAGTTTTTCTGATAAAAGCTGATTTTCCGGTAAAAACGTGCACCCGGCCCGTGGATCTGTAGCAATAGGTGTGGCAGTTGGTGATTGGGTATAAGAAGATTCTCCAGTCTCTGTGTTGATATCAGGAAGAGGGATGAAACCCAGGAAAAAGAAAACGAACGCAATTGCACAGAATGCCGCAACACCATATGTTTTCCAGGGGATAGACTCACGTCGAACATACTTTGGTTGTAAATTCCAGGATATATCTGCATTTTTTCCGGGACGCAAGGCGATTTCTTGTGAGTGAGTCTCATATCCAGACTGCGATAACATTAATGTATATGTGCCTGGAGTGATCCCGGTGAGGTTTATCGGGGTCTGACCGAGGTATTGAGTGTTAAGATATACCATTGCATGAGGTGGACTGGAAAAAATTGCAACCCGGGATTGTTCTGGTTTTTGCGGAGCATACTTTTCAGGGATGAGGTTTTCATAAATGTCGTGGTTTTTTCCCGGGTGGATCTGTATATATTTGTGAATTTTCTCATAACCGGCGAGAGACAGAGATAATTCGTGGTTACCAATAAGGATCTGTGAGATCTTCTGAGGGGTTGTCCCATAAAATTGTGGACCTATGTTGATTGAGGCCCCGCTCGGATAGGTATTGATGAATACCTCTCCGTGGGGAACTTCTTTTATCAGATTTGCATGGATGGTGATTTTTTGTCCTTCCGGAAATACGACATCTTCCTTCCATATATCGTATCCTGATAGTTCTACACGAAGATGATACAACCCAGGGAGGAGATCATGAACCTGATATGGCGAGAATCCCACTAAGGCATTATTAATGTAAACATTTGCACCCGGGGGATTGGAAGCGATATGCAGAGTACTGGTTGTTTTGAGAAGGTCTGATTCAGAAATAATTCCTAATGCCAGTGCCCATGAATCAACGGTCCATTGTGCAAGTTCGGGAATAATTCCAAGGTTGTTAACCAGCTTTTGAGAGAGCTGTTGCGATAACTGAGGATACGACAAGTGGTTTTTTTTAGCAAGCAGAGTATCTGGGATACCCTCGGTTAAAGCGTCATTGAGACACTTTCGTTCCTTTTTAAAATCCCCTTTCGTATAATCCGTATAATCATTCAAAAAATTCTGGAACTTGTTGGCATTTTGTATAACATTCAGACCCTGTTCGCGAATAAGTTCGCACAAATTTTTTCGGGGAACATCATTCATCGATCTTGGCCTGCGTTTAATCGTTCAATAAAGCCTTCAACACGTCCTCGATTATGACATGTTGGACAGGTTACAATTTTGCTCTTCCCGTCATAGCAGGACACGGAATTACAGTTATTACATAAGAAAATGTTTTTCGCTTCACAAAATGGACAACCAGGATATGATGGATCAAAATTAATTGATCCATGAATTGTGTTTTTATCGTATTTTTCCTTATGAGCAGTGGATTCTTTGATAGGAAACGCCCACGTTCCTTTCCAAACAGTTCCATCAGATTCTTCCATGCGGATTCCAAATGTTTTGTTAAAATTGTTGCATTTTGCAAGGATTATTACGACATTAACGCGGCTGTTTTTCATAAGAATCATTAGCTGTTTAAGTTCCTTTAGCGATTCTGTGACAATTAAATCCCCGGTATGAAGTCAGGTCTGGTTCATACTATTCGGTGTAAGGATTATTTTTGGAAATTTTCTCTTAATTTTTATGTCGTAAGTTGCATCACGGAATTTTTTGATCTGTGAGCGGTTAATAATTAATCCTGCTGTAATATCATCCCCGATGCCGGTTTTTGAGATATTTGTCAGCCAATCAGGAAGGCTTTCCTCGACAACCGCTAATCCAGCGGAGATACCGTCCGGGTTTTCACATATATTTGTTACAATATCCATCCCAAATTTGTTTATGCCATGATCGGGCGATGGTCTTTCTCGCCACGATCCACTGAGCCCATCTGTTGAAACAAGGATCATTAACGGATAATCGGCATTATTGGAGATTTCATTGAGTCTTACTTTAAATTCGTACCAGGCTTCTGGTAAACAAAGTGATGTAGTTTCAGTTCCAATAAAGCGGGTGTCATCAGGGATTGGTTTGTCAATCGATCCATCCTTGTTGATCACAAGGATATCCCCATCCCCCAGTTGAATAAATAGAATAAAAGTCTCATGGATCACTGTTGTCAGCAGGGTAGATCCATAAGCTATTACATCTTTTTTATCGGGTACAATTGACGGAGTTTTTGGTTCAGTCATTTTACTCTGGAGGAGGTTTTTTTCTTCTTCGGAAAAAGGGCTGCTCTCGATATCACGCTGGACATATTCAAGCCATTTCCGATAAATATCCCGGCAAAGCCATTCTTTGATTTTTGTATCTTTCAGAGAATTGAATGATGAATCCTCCAGTTTTTTGCAAACTTCAATTGCAGAATCAACCGCCATCTGTGCACCCCTATCACTTCTGAAGTGAATATTTGCACCATGGCCATCAGCAACTGCAAGAATAATTGGGAGGGTGGCACCTGAATCCGGTGAAGGGGAAAAAATAATTCGATCCTGATTCGGCTTGTTTTCCAGGATATGCTTTGCTCCGTGAGCACTCGAATATATCAAACGCCAATCATTCGATACATTACTGGAAGGCATTCGGATTACCAGATAGGCCCATTTTGATCGTCAACGGGTAATGGGGCTGGTGTGATACCTTCGCCTTTATCTCCATCAATTTTTCGCTCAGATACATCTTTAATGAGCGTAGTAGATGCCCACCTGATATAATTAATTAAAGCATGGGCATTATCTGCTCTGCATGGGGCAATTTCTGGTTTGTTGATAAATTTTTTAAGGACATCATAATCAGCATCAGTTCCGATACCAATTCCAATCCGAACAGCCTTTTTCCCCCATTTCTCATCTAATAATTTTTGCAGGCCAGACTCAAAATTGTCCGTAGGCTGACCATCGGAAACCAATACAAGTACCGGTGCAATTGCCCGTGATGCGGGCATTGGAGGGATTTTCATCGCATCAGCAACCATCGACAAAGCCTTGCCCATATCGGTAACGCCCTCTGCTTCCAAATCAAACCATGAATAATTCTCAAGGGGTATTGGATCATTATTAATCCATTCCGCACCATTTGAAAATTTTATTGCTCTGATATAGATTGATGCAAATGGATTTTTTGCTGCCTCTTTCTTCATTTCAGGAAGAGTCTGTTTGATTGCTTCATTGAGTGAAGAGATTTTCCCTTCAGCGGCCATTGAACCGGAACAATCACAAATCCAAATAAAATGGAGTGGCTTGCTTTCAGGTTTTTCTCCGGGCATAGGTACAGTCATTATTTTACCTCAAGTTTTGATTTAGGATAATAAATCTGATAAAAGTATGGATGTAAAATTAGAAGATAATCTTACCCTGAACTTTTCCAAAATTTATTACACTTCCATTCGATAACGGAAAATTTTTTCCGGGGGGGAGTTCAATTTTTGAATTATCTGCTTTTGTGATTAACCAAGGACGGTCACTCATATTTTTTAATCCCCAGATATTGGGATTTTTTGGGTGTATGCTGATTTCTGCTATCATTGTCTTGATGTCATAAGAAAGGGGTTCAATATGATATTGGAATAATTTTGTATTGCGTGTCAGCATTACGATTAAATTTCCAATTTCAATTCTGGGCGGTAGCGGGATATCGGATTTACAATGCCAGCATTTGGGCAAGGGATTGCCAGTTTTCTTAAGAGTCTCAATATCGTAAAAAGTTTCAGCTCTACATTTTGGACAATGAATAATGGAATCTCGCAGTTTCAAGAAAGCAGATTTCCATTCTGCTTCAGTTACGCGGCCATTCTGCGTATCCTTAAGCCCGTCAGTAAATGTACGGGTAAATAAGTCCTTGATAAACTGGGGATAGATCGGCCAAATTTCCAGAGGATTTTTTTGATATCGCGGATCGGGAGTGTTTGTTTTGTTATTTGGATCGAAAATAAAAATTGGATCCTTCCCAAACACGAGCATGTCATATGATAGATCTACAGGGATTTCCTCAGATTTCTTACCTTCCAGTGGATGATGGAGAAAGAGCATGTAAAACAAAAGGACTGCCAGGGAAAAGCGATCTGTATCCGTACTTGGCATCGCTTCGCGACGTACTACTTCTGGTGCCTTAAAACGCATTGTTCCTTGGATTTTTGTCTTACTTTTATTGATTGTCACATTATCATTATCACAAATCAGAACATCGCCGGTTCTGGGATCGAGAAATACATTCCCAAGAGAGATATCCATGTATGCCAGGCCATTGATATGAAGATAAAAAAAATTGTCTGCAAGGTTGAATCCTGCGGTCGAAAGTGAGAAAAAATTTGGGTGAATTTTTTGCTGTAGCCATTCGGTCAATTCGTAATAATTATGTGGCCTTAATGGCATTATATATCCGAAACCCTGAGTATCGTCAGATGTAACCAGTGCGAGTGGCCATAAAAATTTTTCAGTTGGGGATCCTTTCGAGATTAGTGATTCAATAGATCTTTTGTGTTCTTCTTGTTCTTCTGGTGCAATACTTGAAAGGGTCCATTTTAAAGCCCATTGTTTTCCCAGCGAGGATACCTTGTATACTTCTCCCTGACCGCCACCACCTAAAAACTCTTCAACTTTATATTCAATTCCGGATGGCGATCGTATTGTTTGACCCTTTGAGAATAACTGACCCATTTTTCAGACACCAGCTAATAAGTGATAATTCCAATATTGTTACATATATCGATAAAAACATTAGGCAAGTATTCATCGGCTTGTCCCAACACGTCAAGGGAGGGATTACATGTTGGTAATTTTACTTGTAAATAATATGCTTTGGAATAGAATATCTTGCCCCGTTGGTTGTACAATACTTTAGGGAAAGAAAAAAAATACAATTTCAGCGTTTACCTTTGCTCAATATCGAAAGCAGAATTGGACAAATTATCAGGTCACCAAAATGTGTGATTATTCAAATTGACTTCATCCTCACAACCATCTCAACCTTCCCCAGCTTAATTGGGTTACCATCACGCAACTCCTTGCTCTCACCCGTCACATGATATGTCCCTTTTACCCTTCCCTTTTCCATCCAGAGGGTCATGGCACGAGGCTGAATTCCATAAACGAAAACATCGTCCTCATTACTGCCTCCAATATGGATTGGAACACCTCCGAGAGTGAACGTGCTTGACTCGTTTTTCGCCCAATGCACTTCGAGATAGGCTTCGCGATAGCGTTCCTCAACAATTATCAGACAGAGACCAAGTGCGGCTCCAAGAATTCCTATACCAATCATCCGACCGAAAGTAGCTACCAGCAAGTCACTAGTGATTAAAAAACCCAGACCGCCTATGAATCCACCTACAATGCCGGCAACGATTGCTTTCTTCGTCCCGAGATTTCTGATGGAATATGAAAGACTGAATCCCAAAAAACATCCCATGATCCCCCAACAGGCTGCCTGAAAAATCACTTGGGTCATTATATCGGGAAACTCTGTGAGACTGAAAACGATCTGTGCTATTCCGCCCGATAATGCCCCTGCAGCCAACCCTGAGGGTACTGATTTCTTTAACAGAAGAGCCCAATCGGTTTGTCTTCGACTATAGACCTCGATAGCCCAGAACAATCCGATCGCAATAAGCATACCTGCAATTGCGGCCCATAACACCACATCGATCAATGCTGTGAAAAACGTGCTCTGTCTATCCATTGGAATAATTTCTGCAATAAGTGCACCGATTGCCCCGCTTCCGAATCCTAACAGCCCGAATAATAATTTCTTGTCCTGACGGATTTGCGATAACATGGGATCATTTTCATAGTGAGTTTGCAGATGAAAAGTCTTATGAACTAATTTTTATCCCAAATTAAAATGAGAATAAATATTAATTTTTACTAATCTTTTAAATATGCAAATTTCACATAAATAATTCAAATACCCCACAATAAATCAAGTACAGCTCACAGGATTATATGATTCAACGAGAACAATTTCTGCACCCGTTGGATAGAAATCATTACGTGTTGTACTAGTGGAAATACTGAAAAGTTTTTGAGGGGATTCTCCTTTAATATCAATGAGTTTGCCTGTGATTATCAGACAATCTCCTGTCTCAACATTTTTAACTTTATTTTCTATGGCAGAATCCAAAAAGACCAATCTATTGAGGCCGATATGTTCATCGATATATTTTTCGGTGAGGCCGGTTGATGCCGGTATGTCATAGGTGTATTCAAGGGAGTTCTCACCCATTGCAAATGTGAAGTATGAGAGAATTTCTGGTTTGAGAAGATCGCCATTTGCAATTGCAAGATCAAGGGGGATAATACCATTAGGCATTGTGGGAGGATATTCATGTTTGCCAATTACTTTTCCTGAAAGGGTATATGCATTATTTGAAGTAAATGTGAATGTCCAATCACCAGATGTTTTGCGATATTCGAAGGTTTTCGGCAAGGATTCCTGATAAAACCCTCCATTATTGGGAAGTTTGGAATATGCCACGGAGGAGGCCGTTGATCCTAAAAGGATACTGTATCCGAATATGAGAATGATTACAAGGGCAACAATACCTATTAAAAAACCGATCGGAAAATGAGTACGATTCTGAGGTATATTCAAAACTGGTTGTTGCCCCGAGTCAAGAATAAACGATTCTTGGATACGGACGTTATCGCCTTCCTGAATCTGAAGGGATTTTACCAATTCCTGATACCCATGAAGAACAAGTCTAATCTCATAATTACCACTGGACAAATTTAGTAGGGTTTTGGGGGACCTTCCAATTTTTCTTTTGTTGAGAAAAATCTGTGCGTTAGATGGAAATGTTTCAATACAAATGGAAGCTGAGTCGGCAGGTGACTCAACCAAGATTGCCGAAATAATCTTGTCATCTTGGGTACGAATATCAATTGATTGGGCCCAGGTTTCGTATTTGTCATATTTGATTTCGACCTGATATGTTCCAAATTGAAGATTCTTAAGTGTGAGGGGGGTCACACCCTTCATGAAACCATCGAGATAAACCCCCGCTCCGGAAGGTGTTGACGTTATTGTGGTAAAAAAGTCCTGGGGATGGAGATTATCTACCGAAATAACCCCGAGCGCAAGTGCCCATGAATCCACGGTCCATTTCGCAAGTTCGGGGGTGACTCCCAGATTGTCTATCAGTTTCTGAGATAACTGTTGTGATAACTGATGATACGACAATTGGTCTTTTTTTGTAAGCAGTGTATCTGGAATACCCTCGGCTAATGAGTCATTGAGACACTTTCGTTCCTTTTTGAACTCCCCTTTCGTATAATCGATCAAGAGATTCTGAAACTTGCTGGCATTTTGAATTACTTGTACACCCTGTTCACGAATAAGTGTGCACAGGATGATACGGGGAATATCATCCATGTTCGAACAACATTACTCTAAATGGATAATTTATTAATTTGTCCAAATGTCTCTGAAAATCATGACATTCTGTAGGTTTTGCTATTTATCGTATCCATCCGTTTAATCGATTCGTAATTTATTTGCAGAAGTCTCTCAATATCAAGAGGGCGATAGCCAATCAGTTCTGCACTAACATTGATGCGTTTTTTTGTTCCATTGATGAACGGATAGTAACTCATGCAGTTATTGTGTTTATGTCCATGAATCACCCACCCGGTCCAATTTTTCGGTACTTCGGTTGGATCATGCACAAGCAGAAATGAATGTCCTTTATAGGTTAACACTTCGTGATGTTTGGCTGTTTTGAGATAATCATCATGATTTCCAAAAATGAAAGTGATCTTCCCATGTAGCAGTGCCAGATTCTTATGAGTAGTCCCGCGCCGGCTCAAATCTCCTAAAAAGTAAACCCTATCTGATGGGCCAATTGTCTCATTCCACTTCTTGATCAACTGCCGATCCATGGAACCCACCGAATCGAATGGGCGGTGGCAAAAGCGAATAATATTCCGATGACCCAGGTGCAAATCAGAGATCAGAAATGTCCTGGGCGCATTAGCTGTTGGCGGACTGCTGCGGGGTTTTACATAATTGGGTTTTTGCCGAGATGGCGGGGCAGATCTGGGATGAGGAGAGTATTTTGTGCGATGAAATGCGGGGAGCACTACCCGCTGAACAACTTGCGAACAGCAGTAAATACCCAATCCCATCATAAGAAAATAAAACGGGCTGCTTAATTCATTAAAAAATGTCAGGATTTCTCTTACAAACCAGAAAGAGAAAGTGGTAATCCCAACCCAGAATGCAAAATTTCCGTTGAGCAGAAAAGGTTCATGGAGTGTGTGCCCCCGAACGATTTTTGCAACTAATGTTATGCCGATGCCTGATAGGATGATAAATACAATATCGTTGGTTATCCCTAAAAGCAGGATACTCATTAAAAGGACAGAACAAGCGTGAATAATTATCCAAATGATTGACCAGAAAATTTTTGGAAACCGGTTCATTTTTTACCCGCCCTATAACAAAATTGTTGGACGCACATCGTAATAAGAGAGGTTTGTTAATAAAACCCATCTCATATCATTCTGGAGAATCCTCACATTGAATCTCAAAAAGAAAAAATCAATTTTTTATGGAATAACCTCATTATTGCATGAATATAGCTTAGACAAATTCAACAATTTATCCAAACCATCATGAAGAAAAAAAATCAGCCAGATACAGTCAGTCGTTCCCGGAAAATCCTGAAAGAGATTATTTCCGGATACGGCAATTCTGTCATTACGGATCCAAAAAAATTTCAGTCACTTTTTAATGATCTCACAAAAGGAGAATGTAAACGCGAATCCAACCTCTTGTTTGATTCAATATCAGAAAATATTCCTGCTGATTTGTTGAAGAGCAAAGATTTGGGTTCTCTCGACATTGTTGTTCCCCGATTGGTTAATCGTTTGTTCCAGAACCGAAGCATTGACAGGAACCATGCAGAATGGGTAATATACTCATGGGCTTTTGCTTTAGGATTGATTGATGAGAATGATCCATTGATACAACAGACCGAGACAACGCAACAAGACAGTCAGACGAGCACTTCAGGAAAAAAAAGTGCAGCATATTCAATAGATATTCATTCAAATCCATCCGGGGGGACTGTTTTTCTTGGGGGCAACAAAATCGGAAATGCTTCATTCACTGCTTATCTTTCCGAAGGAGAGCATACTCTCTGGTGTTCTTTGATTGGGTATGAAAGCCAGTGTCAAACCATATCAGTTCCGAAAAACCATTCCATTACATTTCAGCTCAAGCGTATTGTCACTCCGACGTATACTATCACCATCACCACAAAACCACTATCCGCTGACGTATATCTGGATGGGGTCAATCAGGGAAAATCCCCTGTCACCATTCCTGGTGTTAAAGATGGCATGCACGATATTGTCTGTTCGTTGGATGGCTATGAGGATCTGCAGAAAACAATAGCGGTCAACAATGACTCCACATTCAGTTATTATCTCACCGAAAAAACCCCGCCCGTATTTACTATAACGATAAAAACCGATCCGCCAGGAGCGGATCTCGAGATTGATGGAAAGAAAATCGGAAAATCGCCGGTTTCAATACCATTGATGAAAGGTTCTTTTCAGCTATCCTGCAATCATCCGAATTTCAAACCCCTGAAAAAAAGCCTGGATGTTGTAAAAGATACTGATCTCACGATTCCGCTGGAACCTCTGAAAAAAACAATTACATCTCAGCAATCCTCACTCCTTATTTCATCAGATCCAAGTGGAGCGGAAATCTTCATTGATGGGCATTCTATCGGAATCACTCCAAAAAATATTCCATTCATTCCTTTCGGTTCATATAATCTGCTGTTAAAACTATCCGGATTTGACCCAGTCCAGAAAACGGTATCAGTTCCCAAAGAAACATCTGTTTATTCAAAGCTGAAAAGAAAAACTCCTCTACCGAGTCAGGTGCAATCAAGTTACCACCAGCAAAAACCGGGGAAGTCCCCGACTCAAAAACCATTTGGGGGAAATAAAGGACTGCTGATGTGGGTGGCTTTTTCTCTGATACTCATTCTCGTTTATTCTTTCACTATCGGGATCATCGGGGGCATGCAATCATCACATCAGGCAATACCCCCAGCCACTGGTGTTACTGGTGCTGCGATAATCCCCCCATCCATGAATCAAAGCGACTCTCTTTTATTGCAGAACGGTATCTCATATCTCAATTCGGGAAGATACGCTGATGCACTAAAAGAATTCGAATCTGCGACAGCAATTAATCCCCAATCGGCAGCTGCATGGAATTATCAAAGTTACTGCCTCTACAAACTGGGAAGATATGACGAGTCAATAAGAGCGGGGGACAAATCCCTTGCCCTTGATTCATCATTAACTGCAGCCTGGACAACCAAGGGCTGGTCACTCAACCTGTTGGAGCGATATCAGGAGGCTATTCCAGTTTTCAGGCAGGCTCTGAGCCAGGATCCAGGGAGTATTCATGCAATAAATGGAATTGGCATCAGTTATTACTCACTCAAGAATTTTTCCGCTGCAATTGATTCATTTGAAAAAGTCATCGCCATCTCCCCGACAGATAAGACAGCCTGGACTTATAGAGGGAGAACTCTTCAGGCGCAAAAGAAATATTCGGATGCGGTTGCAGCTTATAATGTCTTATTGGCAAACAATTCCGGTGATATACAAATCTTACTCGATAAGGGGGATTGTTTGATCGCATTGTCTGATTACCAGAATGCAACTCCGCTCTATTCAAATATTTTAATCAAGGATCCACAAAACGAACGTGCAATGACCGGTTGGGGAACATCTCTCATGGGTCAGGGAAAATATCAGGATGCTTTAACATCGTTCAACAATGCGTTATCTGTCGATTCAAATAATGTCAATGCCCTCATAGGGAAGAGCCGGGCATTACTGAAAATGAAAAATTCTGTCGACAGCCTTCAGATTGCAAATAGGGTGCTTGAGATTGATCCAAACAATGCTGAAGCCTTGTTATGTAAAGCAGAAATCTGGGAGGAACAGTCCAAATATACCGATGCACTTCAGACTTATGACGAGGTCCTGAAGATTGCGCCCGACTCGGAGGAAGCACTCATAGGTAAGGCCAGCGTGATGATTAAGATGGAGGATTATTCAGGATCCATTTCAGTTCTTGATCATGCGCTTTCCATGTATCCCCTGAATAAAGAACTGTGGAATAAACAAGGATATGCGCTGTTGAAAAACGGGGAAAGTGGAAAAGCCGACGTGGCACTGAATAAAGCGATTGAACTGGATCCTAAGTACGTTTTGGCATGGTCGAATAAAGGGTATGCATTATCTGCAGCAGGAAATTATGATCAGTCGCTTCAGGCATTTAATAAGGCGATTGAACTGAATCCAAACTTCAAGGATGCATGGCTGGGGAAATCAATAGTGTATACCAAAATGGGTGATTTTAAAGCGTCAGAGGAAGCAGCGAAACAGGCGCTATCCATCAAGCTCTAACCCGGAATTCAACGAGAGTAAAACTATGACACGATGTGCCTTTTGCAGTAAACCAATAAAAGAACTCGCCCATCATTGCTGGATGTGCAACGGGCAGTTCTGTTCGGAACACCGGCTTCCGGAAGACCATATGTGCGAGGGTATTTATCATTGGTCGAAGGCAAAACCACCAAAACAGAAACCGACGCCGGTTCCGACTATGATGTGTCCCCCTGTTCCGAAACAAAAACCAAAAACAGATGTCCCGAAAGCGGCTTCAAAATCTCCACCAATTAATGAAGAAAAAACTATACCGGATATTCCGCGGACAAGCCTTTGCAGGATTATCAGGAAAACCGGTCCCAAGATCCTAGATGACCCGGCCCGGCTCAGGGCGTGTTTACGAGACCTCTGCAAAGGACAGAATTCCAGCGAGATTAATGCAATTATCAATACACTGGAGGAAAAAATTCCCCAGGAGATTTTAAGAACGAAAGATAATCTGTCACATTCCGTCCTTTTCGCCCAGCTCAAGAAGAAAATTCTGGAGAACACGTATCTCTCGGAACCTCTTGCGTGCTGGGCAATTCAGACCTGGTTTGCTGCTCTCGGAGTTTCAGACAAAAAATGAACAAATTTTTTTAGTATCTGACGTAGTGATTGTTGTGGTCTCTAAAAAAACCATCAGGGAATCGGCTCCAAAAATTACCCCGATATCTCTTGAGATGATGGTCCATGCCTTGGTAAATAAACAGAGGCATTCCTATGGCTTGAACTTGCTGAAATATGATCCTGCATTGGCGATCATCGCGAGAAACCACAGTATGGATATGCAGCAGCACAATTATTTCTCTCATACCAATCGCGCAGGAGAAGATCCAACCGGCAGGGCAAACAAGAGACAATACCCCTGTCGCAGGGAGATCGGAAACCGCATCTATGATGGTATTGCTGAAAATATTTCCCAAAGTACCCTCTATGATTCAGTGACGTATGTCAATAGTATACCCCGATATCACTGGTGTACTGCTAATGATATTGTCCGGACTATTGTGAAAGGCTGGATGCACAGCCCCGGTCACCGGAAAAATATTCTTACAGCCAGATATGAATACGAGGGTATCGGTGTTGCCATCTCGGATGATGGGAAGATATACACAACCCAGAATTTTTTCTGATACAAGCAATGTTTTTCTTGTCACGGACACATCTTTTCATCAGGACGAATGAACATGAGTATGAAAACCCCCACTTCCTTTTTAATCCTGCTGTTTCTGATGCTGTTCATCACGTCCCCGGGATATGCGGAAAAACCGGAAAAAACTGAAAAAGATCTCGTAAAACAGGCACAGAATATTTCCGTTGGTGTCCCTCCGACTGGAAGCGCGCTTCTCGGTACACCCGAATCCATGTCCGAATATAACATCTGGCTTATCCAGTGTGCATACCAGCTCATTTCATTATTCAACCAGATAGTTGATCTTCTCGATATCCCTGGAATGGATTATACCAAAAACATGCAGAAAACCCTCGAGACCGGGATGACCCAGGCAAATGCGTTAAAATTTTCAAAATAATTTTTTTTTGAAAATTGTTCCCCCTCACAGCACACACTGACTGCAATCCTGCTTCCCGCACGGGATATTGTCGATCTTCCACTTGAGCGCCCACATCTTGATCCCGCGGATGATATCCACCAGCTCAAGACCGCTCTTCGTGAGCGTATACTCGCTCTTCACCGGGAATATCGTGGCATCGACTCTCTTCGTGATGACCCCTTCCTCCTCGAGCTCCTTCAGCCGCTCGGAGAGGATCTTCTGGGTGATCTCCCCCAGCGCATCCATGAGTTCCGAGAACCGGCGCGTGTGGTTCTTTCCCTTGTAGAGCTCGAGAATGATCAGGAGCGTCCACTTCTTTGTCAGGTATTTCACGGTCAGGTTGACCGTGCACTGCGGGTCCATGGTATATTTTCTGAAACTCTTTCCTATTTAACCATTGTATACAAAAGAAACCTTGTAGCAAATGAATACCAAATGGAGACTGTGAGAGTTATGTTCTGTTACCAGTGTGAGGAAACTGCCCGGGGCACCGGGTGTACGGTGAAAGGTGTCTGCGGTAAGGAAGCAGCAACAGCCGGGCTGCAGGATGTTTTGATCTACCTGTGCACGGGAATATCGGAGCGCAACATTGCCGCGATGAACGCCGGCAACGGGAACTTCGATGCCGGCAGTTTCATTGCCGAGGCCCTGTTCGCGACGCTGACCAACACCAACTTCGATGATGCCCGGCTTCGCTCGCTCATCACGCAGGCAGCGGCCATCCGTGATTCACTGCCTCCTTCCGGTGCGAAAGAGCCGGAGGCCTGTACCTGGAAACCGGCAAGTGATGCAATGATCGCGGCAAAAGCGGAGGAGATCGCAAAGGACGCTGCGAATAATGACGACGTCACCTCCCTGCGGGATCTGCTCATCTTCGGGCTCAAAGGCGTTGCTGCGTATTACCATCACGCTCAGGTGCTCGGGTACTCCGACCGGAAGATCGAGGAGTTCATGCAGAAAGGGCTCGCCGCGACCCTGCACGACATCCCGGCCGGCGACATGACCGCGCTCGTACTCGAATGCGGCGGGGTCGGCGTTGCTACGCTGGCGCTGCTCGACACCGCGAACACGAAGACCTACGGCAACCCGGAGATCACGTCCGTGAAGACCGGCGTTGGAAAACGCCCGGGCATCCTCATCACCGGCCATGACCTGAAGGATCTCCAGCAGCTCCTGGAGCAGTCAAAGGAGAGCGGCGTGGATGTCTACACGCATGGCGAGATGCTGCCGGCAAATGCCTACCCGGCCCTGAAGAAGTACGCCCACCTGTTTGGCAACTACGGCGGCTCGTGGTGGCACCAGAAGGAGGAGTTCGAGAAGTTCAACGGCCCGGTCCTCGTGACAACGAACTGTATTGTCCCGCCAAAGGACAGCTACAAGGACCGGATCTACACCACCGGCCCTGCCGGTTTCCCTGGTGTCAAGCACATCTCTGTCGGAAAAGACGGGAAGAAAGACTTCTCGGCAGTCATCGCGCACGCAAAGAAGAGCCAGCCCCCGCAGGACCTGCAGGCCCCCGGCCGCGATCTCATCACCGGCTGCGCCCACAATGCGGTGCTCGCGCTTGCCGGCACCGTTGTCGAAGCCGTGAAGAACGGTGACATCAAACGGTTCGTGGTCATGGCAGGCTGCGACGGTCGCCAGACTGAACGCGCGTACTACACCGAATTTGCGCAGGCGCTCCCGAAGAACACGATCATCCTCACGGCGGGTTGCGCAAAGTACCGCTACAACGGCCTCGATCTCGGCTCCATCGGCGGGATCCCCCGCGTCATCGATGCCGGCCAGTGCAATGACTGCTACTCGCTGGTCGTTGTCGCGCAGGCGCTGGCAAAAGCGTTCAACATCGGCATCAACGAGCTGCCGGTCTCGTACAACATTGCATGGTACGAGCAGAAGGCAGTGCTTGTCCTCCTTGCCCTGCTGTACCTTGGCGTGAAGGACATCACGCTCGGGCCCAAGCTGCCGGCATTTGTCTCGCCCGGCGTACTGAACGTGCTGGTCACGAACTTCGGGATCAGGAAGAACAGCACGGTGCAGGAAGACCTTGCCCGCATGGTGCCGGCGTAATACGGACAAAAAACCCGGGGGATATGCATAATATCCCCCCGCACGAACCCATCAGAGGAGGAAAGAGCCATGGCAGGAAACCCGGCGGAAGAGAAGAGCGCATCAGACAAGAAGCGCGAAGAACTTATCGGAAAGGTGCTTGTCGTCAATGATCTCGTCCAGTACCAGGACGGGACGGTGGCGAGCCGGATGGTGGTCTTCAAAAAGACCGGCACCATCACGATGTTTGCATTCGATGCGGGGGAAGGGCTTTCCGAGCACACCGCCCCGTTCGATGCGGTCCTCACGGTCACGGACGGCGTTGCGGAAGTATCGATAGCGGGTAAGCCCTCGACCGTGAAGACCGGCGAGATGATCATCCTGCCGGCGAATATCCCGCATGCCGTGAAGGCAGAGCAGCGGTTCAGGATGACGCTGACCATGATACGGGAGTGAACCATGGCAGAATTCCACCTGGACCATGAGGGGAAACCGGACACGGGCCGCGAGGAGCTGAAAGGAAAGGTCATCAGCCTCCCCGGTCTCGTCCAGTACGCGGACGGGACGGTGGCGAGCCGGATGGTCATCAACCGGAAGTCCGGCAGCGTCACGGTCTTCTCCTTTGATGAGAACGAGGGGCTCTCCGAGCATACCGCCCCGTTCGATGCCCTGGTCACCATCCTCGAAGGGGAGTGCGAGGTCTGGGTGGCGGGAAGGACGTTCCCGATGAAACCCGGAGATACGATCATCTTCCCTGCCGGGGTCCCGCACGCACTCTCGGCCATCACGCGGTTCAAGATGAGCCTCGTGATGATCAAGGAGTAAAAAAATTATTTTTTCGTCTTCTTCTCAAGTTCGCTCTTCACGGTCATGAGGATCTCGTCAAAGGACTTCTGGATCTGCTTCTCGGTATCCCTGACCGTCTTCTCGATATATTTCCTGCCCTCTTCAGTGGTGACAAGATCGCGGGTCACGCTCATGACATCGTCGATGGATGCGAAAACCGATCTCGTTGTCTGCGAAAGGCGCGTCTCGATGTCAGAACTTCCTGCACTGCGGGCGGGAGCCGGCGAATCCTCGACCCATTTCCCCTGTACAAAGTGTCCTTTCTTCTCGGTCATACTAATCACATTCTTCCTTCTCCTACAAAGCCTTCCTGATGGCCAGTGCCGGATATCCTGCCGGTTGCTCTGGGGCACGGCTGCCCGGCTATGCGGTCGTCACGTTTTATAATATCACCGGCACTATCCTCACTACAGGAGCAGGTTTCTCATGGCCGGCGGTGAGAAGGACGGGTATTACTGTACCATCTGTGGTGGTATCCCGCCCGACCAGATCAAGATCAAGAGGATCCCGATTGACGGGAAGGAGACCGGCATCGACCGCCTCGACTGGATACTGCAGGAGGTTGCAAACCTGAACCTCACGAACGAGGAGGAGATCACGGACGAACTGGTCAAACGGGTACTGCAGTTCAATTACATCCAGACGCGGAAGATGACGGAATACCGCGAGGCGCTCCTGCGGCAGTACCGGATGTTCGTGAAGGGAAGCGCACGGCAGAGACGGGGGAGCGGGTGAATCGGTTTCGAGCTGCAGGAATTTTTTGTCAGGTTTTTTCACGAATCTCCTCAAAATTAGGTGATTCCTTAATTCAAGCCACCAGCAATTTTTGTTCCTTTTTTTAGGCCAACCTGGAGGCAACATATCAGACGTTCTTGGGGGCTTCGGTTCCACCTCCGCCCCCGTCACTGTGGCATCCCCCGTATTGCGATGACGACGTATTACCTATTACCGACTTCGTTCAATCATAATGCGCCCCGTCCCTCTCGGGGGACTGGTGGCGCAAGAGGGGGGTGTGGTTTTAATTGGTGGCTTATAATGAGGAATCACCCAAAATTATCTCCCCCCCTTGAGCCAGGTCAGCGCCCAAAATGGTAACCGGCGTATTCCTACGGATTACTACAATTATAGAAAAAAGGAAAAACCTATCCCCGTTTTCTTCCCCACATAAGCACCGCCCCGCACATCGCTATCGCACCGAGCGCTGCCGCTGCCGTGAACCCCGGCACCGCTTTTCGTTTTGCAAGCCCGGTGACAAATTCAGCGGTCATGCCCGGGGTGATCATGGTCGTTGTTTTGAAGTCCTGGTACCCGTCCATGATGAGGACTACCGAATGGCTGCCTGCGGAGAGCCCCGGTATCGTTGCCGGGCTGATCCCTTTCATCTCCCCGTCAATGTACACGAGCGCACCGGGCGGATCGGTGATAACCGAGAGCGTGCCGGTTGTCGGGGCGGGAGTGCTCTCTGCCGTCACCGGGACCGTGGTCCACCTCGTGGTGGCTCCGGTACCCGGAGTCCCGGTCGCTGCGGGGGATTGGACCGGCTGTGGCGTTGCCGCCTTTGAGACCAGCACGGCATTCACCTGCCGGGCATCGGCCATGACTATGACCGAGTCGGTATAGTCCTGGTACCCGTCAAGGCGCAGCAGGATTGCATGCCCGCCATTGGGCACACCGTCCAGCGTCAGGGGCGTTATCCCCTTAATCACGTTGTCAACGTACACGCTTGCCCCGGGCGGTTCCGAGGTGATCCCGATGCTGCCGAATGCCGGGGTGGGCGTGGGTGTGGGCGTCCCGATCAGGTGATCGTATTTCACGACCGTGGACTGGATCACCTTGTTGCGGGCATCGATCTCCTGGACCGTGAGGAAGATCTTCGTCTCGCCAACCGGTGCCGTGGCCGGGACCCGTGCCCTGAGCTGCACTTTGACCACCACCTCGTCTTTGTCCTCGTAGTTCAGTTCAAAGCCGCTGACCGTGAGGGTCTTGCCGCGTTCTGCAGGACGGACATTCTCAACGCCATTTACCATTACGACATAGGTCCAGACCGGATCGTCAAGTTCGGTGACAAACTGGATGTCGTCATAGGACGGGAAGGCAACGCCTTCCGCTGCATAGACGGTGCAGGAGACATTAATGGCATCGCCCGGGTTGACGACACCCGACGGGGTGATCACCACCTTGTCGACCGTGAATGCTGCCGTTCCGGGCATGAGGACGAGGGCTGCGAAGATGAGCAGGATCCCCCTGCCGCAGACCTGCAAAGAGAGTACCATGCGTTAAGGTGAATCATCGCACCTATAATATTCTGCTGGGTGTTGAATCTCGTCAGAGATGAAACAAGAGAAGAACCGGTAAGGTTCTTTGCAATGTTGAATCTCGTCAGAGATGAAACAAGAGAAGAACCTGAAAGGTTCTGCTGGGTGTTGAATCTCGTCAAAGATATCCCGAATTCATTTCACTAAGTGACGGCCGGGATAAGCACGTATGTTGCTTAAAAATTTTCAAATTACGATGGTGACCCCCTCTCTCTTCGAAGAACGCTGGCACGTTCTTCTGCAACCTCCCTTCGGTCTGTCCCCGGAGGGGGAGGCAGCCCAAGGGGTGCGCCCCCTTGACCCCCGATTAAATGAAAAGTGTCAAACAGCGTTCTTGCCCAGCGAGGCCCCGATGAGTATCAGGCTTGCATCAGGAAGACTGATTCGCAGAAGCCATCGGGCTTCGAAGCGGCCGAGCGACCCCCAAAGGGGGTGGGCTTGCTCATTTTTATTGAATATTTTGGGAAATTATTTCGGGATAGGGCAGATGTTGAATCTCATCAGCGATGAAGCAGGAGATGAACCTGAAAGGTTCTTCGACATCGACCGGAATTATGACGATCCGAACCGGAACGCGCCGCGCGGGATGGTGATCTCGAACCTGGTCCCCTTCCCGTACGTGCCGGTCTCCCGGATGGTCATGCCGGTGATGGAGAGGACTTCCCGTACCAGGAAGAGCCCGAGACCGGATCCCTTCCCGTACCCGCGGTCGAATATCATGTTCTTCTCCTCGACCGGGATGCCGACACCGTTGTCCTCGATCGCGAGAATAACAGTGTCCGGTGTACGGGTGTAGTGGAGCCTGACGGTCGTTGCCTTCACGGAATGATGGAGCACGTTCTCCATGATATTGAAGAGCGCCTTCTCCAGGAGCGGATCGGCAAAGACCTCCAGGTCGTCCAGCCGGAGGTCCTGCTGCATGGTCATGAAGTCGAGATGCGAGATCGCATAGAGGAAGACCTGCCGGACGTTCTGCCAGCGGGCCGGATGGATCCCCATCTCCTGGTAGTTCTTGGCAAATTCCAGTGTCCCGACCATCTTTTTCAGGAACAGCTCCTGTTTCTCCAGGTAGGTCTGTGCCCGTGCATCGCTGATCACGGTCTTGACCAGTTCCTGGTACGCGGAGAGGGAGAACGCGGAGGTCTGGAGGTCCTGGAACGTGACGGCATTCAGGAGGTTGAGCTTGTTGCGCGCCTGCTGGAGTGCAACATTAATCCGGCGGCGTTCTGAGATGTCCCGGCAGAGCGTCAGGACCACATCCCCGCTCTCTGCATGAAAGACCGTTGCATTGATCTCGACCGGCTGGATGGTGCCATCGGGCCTGAGGTAATCGACCTCAAGGCCGCGGACATTGCCGGTCTTTAAGCACTTTGCAACCTCCTGTGCATTCCGGTCAAGGTCGTGGGGGGCGGTCCACTCGGTGACCGGGCGGCCGGACAGCTCATCAAGCGAGGATCTCCCGGTCAGCCGGACATAGACCTCGTTGGCGTCGATGACGATACCATGATCGTCGAGTACAAGGTACCCGGTATCGGTGATGTTGACGAGGGAGCGGTACCGCTCCTCGCTCACCTTCAGCGCCTCCTCCGACCGGATCTGTTCGATCGCCGCCCCGATGCCGGCAGCGACGGTCTCAAGGGCGATCTGGGCACTTGGCGGGATATCGTCGCGGGTATGGGAAGCAACGTTGATGCAGGCAATGACCCTGCCCGAGAACTGGATCGGGATGATCCCAATGGCTCTGAGATTCTCATGTTCCTGGACCGGTGTGTGGACAAAACCGGTCTGGTTGTAGGGAACAAAGACAGATTTGCCTTCCATCACCATCCGGGCACGGGGGGAGCCGGGCTCGTAATGGGCGATGCTTTGAACAAACTCCTCCCCGAGGTTATGCGAGACAACAAGATCCAGTGATCCGGTTTCGGGATCAATGAGATAAATGCCACCGGCATCCATTTCCGCGATACGGATCGCTGCCATGAGGCTTGTCCTGAGGGTATCATCGAGTCCGCCGGTCTGCTGGAGCGCGAGACCGAGTTCGAGCTGGGCTCTGATGATCCGGACCTGCCGCACCTGCTCGGTGATGTCCTCCGCAATTCCCAGGAGGAACCGGGGCATGCCTTCGGGATCAAGGATCGGGATCTTTTTCGTGTGCAGGATACGTTCGCCCTGCCCGCGGGTCGTGATCAGCTCTTCAGGCACATCGGCCGGGGTCCTGCTGTCAAGGACGAGGCGGTCTTTACCCGTGAAGAAATCCGCCTGTTCACGGGGGAAGAAATCGTAATCGTTCCTGCCGAGCAGTTCCTCCCTCCGGTACCCGAGCAGTTCCTCACCCGCCCGGTTGAACCGGACGAACCGGAGATCGGCTGCGTCCTTCACAAAGAGCATCAGGGGGATGTTCTCGATGATGCTGGTCAGGAACTCCTCGCTCTCGCGGAGGGCGGACTCGGCTCTCGTCTGCTCCGTGATGTCACGGGAGATGCCCCGGAATCCCCGTATCCGGCCCGCTGGATCGATCATGGCTGCGGGCCGGATCTCAAGATTGATGAGATGCCCGTCCGCGTGCCGGGCCGTGATCCCAAAGGCAGTCTGGTGAATACCCTGCCTCATCATCCCCTCATAGATCCCGGTCGCGACCGGGATCTGGTCTGAGGGGACCAGGGAGAAGACGGTCTTCCCTAACATGTCCTCTGCCGGATACCCGAGGAGATCGGATACCATCGGGCTCAGGTACGTGAACTTTCCGTCCGCATCGGTCTCCCAGATGAGATCCGGCGAGGTCTCGACAATATTCCGGTACTTCTCCTCACTCTCCCGGATTGCTGCCTCATCCTGTTTCCGGGCCGTGATATCCTGAATGACCCCGAAGACGATCTTGGCTGACGGGTCGTACTCGGCGATGGAATGGATGTGGACGATCTCCTGGTCCGTGGGGCGCCGGATCGTGAACTCGACATCGTACGGTTTTCCCGCTGCTATCAGGGCCCGGAGCGCCTCGTCGAGCATCGGGCGGTCCTCGGGCAGGGGGATAGTCTGGACCTCGGGAATTGTCCACTGCTCACCGGCTAGGCCGTAGATCCTCCGTGCCCCCTCGGATGCCATGACGGTATTGGTGTCCAGGTGGAACTCCCAGTGCCCGATGCCGGCAACGAGTTCGGCTCGCCGGAGCCTCGCGCTGCTGCGCGCCAGTGCTTCACCTGCGGCCTTCCGTTCCGAGATGTCGGTGATGTAGGCCATCGTTACCGGGCCTTCCGAGAGCGTGATGACCGCGATGGTGATCTCGTAGGGAAAACGGCTGCCGTCCTTCCTGATGCCGGTCGATTCATAGTGGAGGTCAGCGGGTTCACCCCGGCTCCGGGCCCGGATGTATCCGGCCACCCGCTCCCGGTATTCGGGCGCGATGAAATCCAGCAGGCTCCTGCCGATCACTTCGGAGCAGCAGTCATACCCGGTCATCTGGCAGAACGCTTCGTTCGCATAGACAAAGATCCCGTCGCGGGCAAGAATGATCGGGACCGGGGAGGAATCGATGAGGCTGCGGAACCGCTCCTCGCTCTTCCTGAGCTCCTGTTCCTTTGCTGCCGTCTCGTCCATCTGCTGCCGCAGCTCCTCCTCGGTCGCGGTCTGCTCCTCGTACGCTGCGTTCAGCTCCTCGTTCTTCTTCTCGAGATCGCGGATCCGCTGCTGGAGCTCGGGATAGTAGCTCTTCCGGATCGATGATTCCCCAAGGCCGATGATCCGGTCCCGCTGCGCCTCCCAGTCCGGTGGTTCTTCAGAATGCTTTCGCATAGATTGCTTCGATATCTCCTGTGGTCATCTTCCGGGGGTTGGTGGCAAGGCAGGGGTCGCGGATGGCTTTCTTCGCAAGCGCCGGAAGGTCCGCTTTCTTCACGCCGAGATCGGAGAGGCGGTCCGTGACGCCAAGCGACTCGCGGAGGGTACGGAGTGTGTGGACGAGAGCGGTCTTCCCTTTCTTTGCGCCGTCTGAATCCTGCAGGAGAACGCTGATGGTATCGTACCGTTCCGGGCATGCTTCGTAATTGAACTCCGCAACATGCTCGAGCAGCAGGGCATTGCATTCGCCATGCGGGAGGTCCGAGTACCCGCCCAGGCTGTGGGCCATGGCATGGACGGCTCCCAGGCTCGCGTTCGAGAAGGCAAGCCCGGCAAGGAGACTCCCGATCATGGTCTGGTACCGCTCGGGTATTGAACCGGGATTTTTGTATGCCGCATGCAGGTGACCTTTCATGAGCCGGATGGACTCAAGGGCCTGGATATCGGTGACCGGCGAACTGGCGTTCGAGACATATGCCTCAACGCTGTGGGTGATGGCATCCATCCCCGTGTGGGCGGTCAGTTCGGGCGTGAGCGTGGTCAGGGGCTCCGGGTCGACCAGCGCAATATCGGGGACGATCATCTTGCTGATGATGGCGATCTTGACGCGCCTTTTGGTGTCGTTGATGATGGCAAACTGCGAGACATCGGCGCCGGTGCCGGCCGTTGTCGGGATGCAGATCAGTGGCGGCGGCGGGATGGGGACGTTGTCGACACCCTCAAACTCCAGCACATGCTTGTTGTTGGTTGCGACAATGGCAATACCCTTGGCACAGTCGATCGGGCTTCCCCCGCCAATGGCTACGATCGCGTCGCAGCGTTCCTTCTCGTACAGCGCAGCACCGGCCATAACCTCCGTGTCGCGTGGATTGGGCGTGACACCGGTAAAGAGCGTATGACTGATCTCCGCTTCGTCTAGGGTCCGGGTCACGCTGCCAACCCAGCCGGCCCGGTTGACCTCGGGCCCCGTTACCACAAGGACATGGCGGGCATGGAAGTTCTTAGCGTACCGGCCGGCGAGCAGTCGTGCCCCGGGACCGATGACGAACTCCGGGGCAACGAATTTCCGTAAACCGGGCACCTGGTCTTTCATGGCTGATCCTCCACTCTCCTCTTATGAGTTGAGTACCCGTTTTGGTATTTGAAGGTTTATTCATTACCCCGGCAGGAGGGTGGACACACGGTTAATGGACGGTCCTGACCGATACTCCGGGAACAAGGATCTCGAACCGGGCCCCTTCGCCCGGGATCCCGGTCTCCCGGATGCCGATGCCCGTGATGGCAAGGATCTCCTTTGCCAGGAAGAGGCCAAGGCCGGTATTTTTCCCGTACCCCCGCGTGAAGATCTTCTCCTTCTCGGTGAGGGGGATCCCGGTGCCGTTGTCCTCGACGATCACGATCATGCCGTCCGGCTCGCGTTCGCAGCGCACGGTGATTGCCGTCACGGTTCCGCCATGACGGGCAGCGTTGTCAAAGAGGTTGAAGAAGACCCGCCCGATCATCGGGTCGGCAAAGACCTCCACGCCCCTGCAGGTGCCGGAGAACCGGACCGGGATTGTGCTCTCTGCCGATGCCACCATCTCCTCGATCCGGAACCAGGCCGGGTCCTTTGCCGCAAGCTCCTGGTAGGTCCGGGTGAACTCGATCTGGCGCGTGATGGTATCGGCAACCCGGCGGATCTTCTCAAGATACTCGCGGACCGCCGGATCGGTCTTGATCATCGATGCGATCTGGATGAACCCGTGCAGGGCCGTGAGCTGGTTGGTCACATCATGGCGCGTGATACTGTTGAGAAGGGTGATCTTCCGGTTCGCTTCCCTGATGGCCTGTTCCATGACCCGGTACTCCGTGACATCATGGATCGACCCTTCGATGCCGGCCGGTCTTCCCTCCGCATCTATCAGGTGGTGGGCGTTCACTGATCCCCAGAACATGGTACCATCGCGCCGTTTCAGCTCGAGCATCATGTCCTGTATTGAGCCATCGCGCGTGATGCGGTCGTTCAGCGTCTTGCGGACCTCCTCGTCACGGAAGAAATTATCGATACGGTGACCGAGAATGTCCCCGGAATGGGAATACCCGAACATCCGAGCCGCAGAGGGGCTTGCCATGATGATCCGCCCGTCGCGGTTGATCCGGAAGAACCCGTCCTGGATGTTCTCGATAACGCTCCGGTACCGCTGCTCGCTCTCCTTCAGGGCGCTCTCTGCCTTCTTGCGCTGGGTGATATCCAGGTGCGTGCCGGCCGCCATCAGGGGATTCCCGTTGTCGTCGCGATCGATGACCCTGCCCCGGTCCAGCACCCATATCCAGGAACCGTTCTTGTGGAGCAGGCGGTGCTCGCACTCGTATGCTTCGGTCTTCCCCTCCAGATGCATCGAGAGGAGCTCGCGTACATGGGACAGGTCGTCCGGGTGGACGAGCTGCTCCCAGCTGCTTATGCGGGGTTCGATCTCCTCGATCCGGTACCCGATCATCTCCGCCCAGCGTTCGTTGAAAACCACCCGGCCGGTCGGGATGTCCCAGTTCCAGGTGCCCAGGTCGGCACCGGCAAGCGCGAGCTGGAGCCGTTCCTCGCTCTCGAAGAGGATCTTCTCTGCCGACATCCGTTCGGAGATGTCCGTTGCAACGGAGAGGATGACATCCCGGTCTTTCCACCGGGCCAGTTTTGCATTGATATGGAGCGGGATCTTCGAGCCGTCCCGGTGGTAATGCTCAACATCGAATGCTGTCTCGCCTTTCGTCTTCAGCTCGTCGATCCTCCCGGCATAGAGCGCTGCGCTGACCGGCACGTCCAGATCCCGGACATTGAGTTTCATGAACTCGTCACGCGGGTAGCCGTGCAGATCGAATGTCCGCTGGTTGGCGTAGATGAAACGACCTTCGGGATCGTGAACCGAGACGGATGCGGGCGAGATCTCAATCAGGCCGGCAAGGACCCGAATCTGCTCGTCAGCTTCCCGGATAGCGGTGACATCATGGAAGGTCCCCTCCACTCCCGCCGGGTTCCCGTCCCGGTCAAAATACCGGTGGCTGCTGGTTGCCACCGTGACCGCAGTCCCGTCCTTCCGTTTCAGGACGACCTCGTAATTTTTCACCGAACCGTCCTTCTGGATCCGGTCCATCAGTGCCTGCCGATCGTCCGGGGAGAACCATAAGTCCCTGCCGATATTTCTGCCAAGAATTTCGTCCACTGAATCATACCCGAGGAGGGGCAGTGCGCTCGGGCTGATCATGATGAGGTTGCCGCCGGCATCGCTGCGGTAGTACACGTCCTGGATGTTATCGAGGATACTACGGTACAGTTCCTCGCTCCTGCGGATCGATGCCTCTGCCTCTTTTCGATTCGTGACATCACGGGCAGCAGCATAGATGAGATTGCCGACCGGGTGGGATCGCCATTCGATCCAGCGGTATGACCCGTCCTTGTGCCGGTACCGGTTGGTGAAGTTGAGGATCTCCTCCTGGCCTTTGAGCCGGCCGATAGTATCGAGCGTTGGCTGCAGGTCATCGGGATGGATGAAATCGAGGAACCGTTTCCCCTCGAGATCGGCAAGGGTATATCCAAGCGCCCGCTCCCACTCGGGATTGAGCCGGCGGAAATACCCGTCCGTGTCGGCAATGCAGAAGAGGTCAAGACTGGTGGTGAAGTAGAGATCCAGTTCCTCGGTTTTTTTGCGCAGGGCCTCTTCGGATCGCTTCAGTTCAGTGATGTCCGCAAAGACGGCAGCCATCGCCCCGGGACGAATCCGGAATGCATGCACGGTATATGCCCCGCGGATCTCGTCACGTTCGTATATGACCTGGTCGGTATGCCATACCATACCGTCCCGTGCTATGCTCCGGTACCGTTCAGGGACCTCGGTTGAGGCGAGGCCGGGAAACGCCTCTTCGATGGTCATGCCAATGAACCGGCTGTTCTCGATCCCGAGGATCCGGTCGGCTGCCGGGTTTGCGCCGGCAAAGACGAGTGCGCCGTCCGGCCTCAGCTCGTAGAAGTGCATGCCCAGCGGGGAGAACTCAATCACATTGCGGTACCGCTCCTCGCTCTCACGGATGGCGACCTCCGCAGCCTTCCGCTCGGAGATGTCGCGGATGGAGGTCTGGAAATAGGTCTTCCCCTCGATATCGAAGATCGAGATGAAGACCTCGGCCGGGAATGTCGTGCCGTCCTTTCGTTTGTGCACCCACTCAAACCGTTCCTCTCCTTTTTCAGCAGCGGCTTTCAGGTGTGCAAGGGCAGCAGCGCGGGAATCCGTGCCATCAGGCTGGACCTCGGGCGAGGCATCTGATGAGAGCAGTCTTCTCATCTCTTCAACCGAATCATACCCGAACATCTCGAGCATTTTCATGTTACAATCCAGCAGGGTCCGCTCGTCACTCAGGACCAGGGCATCGTGCGATTTGTCAAAGATAGCGCGGAACCGTGTCTCGCTCTCCCGTGCCTTCTTCTCGCTCTCGGCCAGGATCTCGAGCTGGCCGCGCAGCTCCTCCTCGCTTGCCGTGATCTGCTCGTAGGCTGCAAGGAGCTCGTCCTGCGCCTTGCGACGTTCCGTGATGTCGATCCCGACACCGGTGATGTACGTCTCCCCTTCGATCTCCAGCCTCTGGGCCGTGAAAAAGAACGGGATCTTCCTCCCGTCCCGTGTCCGGACCTCGCCCTCGGCAGATCCAAAACCGTCCCTGAATGCCCGTGCAACACCCTCCCTGACAGCCTGTAACGATATATCATCCCCGCGGAACCAGGAGAGCACATCCCTGCCGGCAAGCTCCTCTGCCGAATAACCGGTCACCGTCTCGTGTGCCTTGTTCCACCGCACAAGTTTGCCGCTGCTGTCATACATATAGAGGAGACCGGGGATGCTGTCTATTACGGCATCCGAGAACGTCCTCTCCCGGGCAAGGGCCTCTTCGATCTTCTTCTTCTCGGTGATATCCTCGATTGTGCCCTCGTAGTACAAAACATTGCCCTGCGGATCGCGGACTGTTGTCGCATTGATCAGGATCCAGACCTGGTGACCGTCCTGGTGATAATAACGGGCCTCAAAATCCCGGACAAACCCCTCGGTTGCAAGAGTGTTCGTGAACCGGTCCTGGTCAGCGGCATTGACATACAGCTGGGTCCGGACATCACGGATCGCTTCCATCATCTGCTGCGGGGAATCATAACCCGCAATGTGGGCAAATTTCGTATTGATGGCTGAAAATTTCCCCTCAGGGGTGGTCCGGAAGATCCCGATAACCGAGTTCTCAAAAAGGTCCCGGTACTTTTGTTCGCTCTCGAAAAGCGCATCCTTGGTCCTCCGCTGCCGGAGGACCTGCCAGAGCCCGTGCATCAGGACCGAGAGCTGACGGATATCCTCTTCGGTATAATCCTCCTGCTTGTTTGCAACGCCGGCAACGATAACAATCCTCCCGCCATCGATGACCGGGACATTCATGTGACGGAAAATGACCGGATGCCCTTCGGGATACCCTTTCTTTGCGGGATTGGGGGAAGCGTAGTCATTGGTGATGACGGGTCTCCTCTGCCGCACCGCCTCACCCCAGAGCCCGGTCTTCTCGGTCTTATAAACAATGGGTTTATCCCGCAGCCTGCACTCATCCATCGCGCTTTTTGACCACGCGTACATGGAAAGCTCGCTCTCATCATCGTTCAGGAACGCAAGGTACCCGAGGGGACTCCCCGTGATGAATCCGGCTCCTTCTACCGCGTAGTCCAAGAGTGCTTTCTCGTCCCCTCCGGCCCGCTCATAAAATCCGAGCATGTACCGGATCCGGGCAGCATTCTCCCTGACCTTCCGCTCGCTTACGGTCAGTGCCTCAACCTGCTCGCGGAGCTCCTCCTCGCTTGCCGTGATCTGCTCGTAGGCCGCCTTCAGTTCATCCTGCGACCGGTTGCGCTCCGTAATATCCCGGATCGATTCGATGGCCCCGGTCAGTTCTCCCTGCCGGTTATAGAGTGGCGATGCTTTTGCCAGGACCGTGATGCGGGTGCCTTTTGGATGGGGAAGGTCCGTCTCGGCCGTTATCGACGGGCCTTCCCGCGAGAGATTGCTGTATGACTGCAGGATCTCATCGTCGGTTCGTGAGACGAGATCGATGAGGATGGGACGGCGCTCGCCATAGAAGGGGAGGGCATACTCATAGTCCCCTTTGCCGAGCATCTCCGTGGCAGTGCGCCCGGTCATCTCCTCGATGGCCCGGTTCCAGGCAATGATCGTTCCCTCCCGGCTGATGGCAAACGTGGCATCGGGAAGGAAATTGATGATATCCGACAGGCGCTTCTCGGAGTCGATGAGCCTGCTCTCGGTCTTTTTCCTTGCATCAGCCTGCCGGATTTTATGGGCGAGTTCGGCGAACTGGGACTTCACGTCCCCGCCTTTCTGGAGGTAAAAGTCAGCGCCGTTGTTGATCGCCTCGATGACGATCTCTTCGCGGCCCCGGCCGGTGAAAAGGATGAAGGGAAGGGTCCCGAATGATGCCCGGACGGCCTTGAGGAACGCGATCCCGTCCATTCCCGGCATCTGGTAATCCGATATGATGACATTATACGAACCGATTGCCGGCGAGGCCAGCGCATCTGCCGCGGAGGTGGAGGTATCGACATGCATGTCCGAAGCCTGCTCGAGAAAGAGTTTTGCCAGGTCGAGCAGGTCCGGCTCATCGTCAACGTACAGTATCGAGATCATCACTGAGGCGCGCCTTATACTATCCTGATGCTATGGTTATCCTATATAATGGGTGCGGAATCCTGTGCGGGAGAAAAGGGTGGGGGGTTCAGCCCAGTTTCCAGACAGCCCGGTCCTGCCCGTCAAAGACGATCTCGACCCGGGTCTTTTCCGGTGTGAGCGATTCCGGAACCTCATAGATGATGTACCCGTCAACAGCATTTCCCCTGCCAGGATAGACAAAGTCCTGGGTAGTCCCGTGGGAATACCCATAGTCTTCGACCAGTTCCATGTTGAAGAAGTCAGATTGTTTTTCAAGCTCGCGGATCTCGATGGGCCTTGCATCACGGTCGGTTGCGATGTCCGGAAGGAAATGGCTGGTATCGACACGGTACACGTTGCCGCCGTAATGGACAACGATCATCGACGTTTTCGGGTACGGGTACCCGTCCGTTCCGAGGTTCTCGATGTTGACGAAGACAAAGAGGTACTGGTAGCCTGCCGATGGACGCTGCACGTAGTAGCGGTTGTCCTTGTCATTGTGCCATTGATAGGTCTCATTCATCCAGTACCGGTACACGGTTGCACGGCTGGCGTACTTCCCTTCATTGTACGAGAACAATTCCTTCAGGGCAAGCGCATCGGGGAACGGGTCGGGCTGTGTGGTCGGGATTGTTGTTACCGGGATCGTGACAACGGTTGCCGGTGGGGTGGTCGGCACCGGTGTCGGGACGGGTGTCGTTGTTCCGGAGAGCGTTCCGCCATCCAGGCCCGGCAGGATGATGATCGCAGCTGCGGCAGCGATCAGGACGATGATGATACCGGCAATGATTGCAGAGGGCATCCATCCCCTGCCTGCGGCAGCCGTGGGTTGGGGAATTTCTTCCATGGATGATGCCGGCGGCTGCGGCATAGAGCCCTGTGGTTGCCCGACCGGCGAGCCGCACGCCTCGCAGAACTTCTTCCCCTCGCCAATCTTCGCGCCGCATGCGGTGCAGAACTGCTGTCCCATGTCCGGTACTCCTCCGGCGGAGAATAAAAAAGGTGTGATCTACTGGACCCTGACCGGCAGGTCGGCCGGGGTCCACTGGGCGATGCTCTTCTTGTCCTCCATGTCATGGAACTGCCGCAGGGAGACCGTTATGTCTCGGGTGAATGCAAAATACCCGATCTGGGTGGTGCGGCAGAGTTTCATTGCCATGTCCATAAGCCCGCGGGGATCGGGGCGGGCTTCGCCAAGCCAGATATGGAAGATGTTGCCACCATCAACGATCGGGAAGAACGTGTGCTCGATCTGCATCCGCTTCGTTAATGGGATGTTGGCACCCGGTGCAACATGCGTGCCGTTCGTGTAATAGATTGGAAGGTCGCGGGTCTTGCCCAGGCGGGCGATGCTCCCCTCGAGGTCGCCCTTGATGATCTTCTTTGCATAGTCATGGTAGCGGCGGTCGAGGAGGTCGGCGACAGCAAACCGCTGCCCGGTGGTCTCGGCCGGCGTCCGTGCAAGCGCAATCGTCATGTTGTTGCGCTGCGAGAGCTCTTTGCCGTACTGCTCCATCTCGATCATTGCCCGGACCGCGAGTTTGAACGCATCTTTCGATTCGTGCATCTGCTTGCCGGTGTGGTGCTGTACCATCTCGTTAACACCAACGACACCGACCGTGTATACGAGGCCTTCGAGGTCCACGGCAACTGCCCCGCGATCACCGGTGTTGGGATCCTTGGGCCGCTGCATGGCAAAAGGCATCCGGTTGTTGGCCCGGACAATGTTCATCCAGCGCCGCTTGATCTTGAAGATCTCGACAGCAACGTCCATGAGCTTCTTGAGTTCGGCAAAGAGCCGGGCATCGTCGCCTTCCGCATTGTAGGCAGCCCGCGGGCAGTTGACGGAAACGACCTGCCAGGAGCCCATCGAGAAGTGCCGGCCTTCTTCAAAGAGGAGTTTCTGGTCAAACTCCGAGTCCTTGTCGGCAACCGTTGAGAACTGGTAGGCGCAGCACTGGTAACAGGAGATGCCTTTTCCTGCGCCGCGATAGACCGGCAGCTGGTTGTCGTAATAGGGGGTGCCGAACTTGCTGGCCAGCTCAAAGGTCATCAGGTACAACTCGTTGTAGGTGGGGAGGTCCGGGTGCTTTTTATTGAACTCGGTCCTCTCCTGCATGAAGTCCGGCTCGATCGAGATCTCGGGCTTGGGGAAGTTGAAGGGTTTTCCCCAGTAATCGCCTTCCAGCATGACCTCCATGAGTGCCTTGAAGAGGAGCCGGACCTCGCGCTCGAACTCGCCATAGGTGCGCAGCGGGGCTGATTTGCCGTCCCAGATCTTGCCCTTGTACACGCAGGGCTTGTCAAGCCAGAGCGTGGGAACGCCGGGGCAGAGCTGGATGGACGAGAAGACGAGCTGGCCGCCGCGGGCCACCATCATCTGCGTCATCTCGTATACGAACATCTGGACCATCTGCTTGATCTCTTCGTAGCTGAGCCCTTCCATGTAGGGGGCAAGGAAGGTAAGGAAGTTGTAGTAGCCCTGGCCACCGGCAAAGTTGGTCTGGGCAGAGCCGAGGGCCTTGACCGCGTGCAGGATTGCAACCTCGGCGCGTTTTGCCGGGCCGGCCACCGAAGCCTTGGTCCCGTTGCCGTCCGGCATCAGGCCATAGTAGAAGAAGTAGCGCAAATCCCAGTCCTGGCAGAACGGCCGGGTGCCGAAGTACTCGAGGTCGTGGATATGCATCTCGCCGCAGAGGTGGTGGTCGGCAAGTTCCGGCGGGAGCTGGAGCAGGTACTGTTCCTTTGAGATCTTGTCGGCCTTCTTCTTGTGCGAGGTCTCGGCATTCTCCTGCAGGTTTGCGTTGTCGTGGGCCTCAAACCCCTTGCCGACATCGATCAGGTGCGCATCATAGACCGGGGTACCGACACGGGTCGAGACATTGCGGTACTGGATCATGCCTTTTTCCAGGAGCACGATGTTCACGATCTCACGGATCAGCGGGCCCGAAAGGGACTTGAGGCCCATGGTCTTGATCCGCTGCTCGACATCGATGGCGATCTCCTGCGCCTGCTCTTCCGTTGCGCCGACATAGCCATAGAACGTCTCGACAAGTTTTGTCTCTTTGACAATCTGCTGGACAATCCGGTTGCGGTCCCACTCGATAATATGGCCGTCGGTTGTCCGGACACCCGGGAGGGCCGGGACGGCAAGACCCTCAAACGTCAGCTGTTTTGTTTCACGGTGAGCCGGCATCAGTCACCCGAGATGATCTTCGCGATCTCTTTCTCGTCCAGTTTTCCGCCGGGAAACATGTCATCAGAGGTGAAAAAGTCATCGCCTTTCTGGAGCACCGGCGCCTCGTTGACAAAGACACCGTTGACACGGAGCTCGGTCAGCGATTCAGCCGAGGAAAGATCGCGCTCGGTATACGTGCAGCCCTTCTTTTTCAAAAAGCCTTTTAATTCTTCGCAATGCGGGCAGCACTCAAGTGAATATACAATCAGGTCCGGAAGTTTCGGCACAAAAAACAACCCCTACTCTGTCATCTATCCAATAGGCAGTATGTGAATAAAAAAATCTTGGTTTGCACATACAGTCTTGTTATAAAGGACCGGAACTGGTTATAAAGGACCACAACTGGTCCGGGCCGGTCCGGTGACCGCGGTCCGGTCCCGTGGCAGTCCCGCGCCATGAAGCGATTATCCTTATCTGGGGAATGGGACAATAGTACCGTAATGGTAAGGGCATTTCTCGCACTCGAGCTTTCAGAAGAGATCCAGACCGGGCTGAAAGCAGCGCAGGACATCCTGCGCACCTCATCTGCCCGCATGACCTTTGTGGAGCCACGGTATATCCATATCACGGTGAAATTCCTGGGCGATGTGGATGAAAAACTCCTGCCCCGGGTCATGGATGCGATCCGGAATGTGCCCTTTGCCCCGTTTCCGGCAGCTGCCGGTACCGTCACGGTCAACAACCCGAAACGGCCGTTTACGGTCTGGTGCAGTATCCGGGACGGCGGGAAAAGCGCTGAACTGGCAGCTCGCGTGGAAGATGCCCTTGCACCGCTCGGGTTTGAGAAAGAGACCCGCCGGTTCACGCCGCATGCAACCCTTGCCCGGGTCAAAGACTTTGATCCCTCGCTCTTTTCTGCCTTGAAAAACCTTGAAGGAAAGGAGTACGGCGAGTGCCGGATCACCGGCATCCGGCTGAAAAAGAGCACGCTGACGCCCCGGGGCCCGGTGTACGAGGACCTGCTGGAGGTTGCATGGTGACGCGGACTACTCTTGAGGAGAAGGTGCTTGCCGGAATCCGACCTACGCAGGAGGAGCGCGACCATGTCTGCGGCATTGCGAAAAAGCTGCTCGCCGCCATTGCCGCAACCGGCCGCGCTCAGGGAATGGTAGTCGGCTCGATCGCCCGCCACACCTGGGTCAGTGGGGACCGCGATCTCGATGTCTTCATGCTCTTCGACACGGGGCTCTCCCGGGAAGCGCTCGAGAACGAGGGTCTGGGGCTTGCCCGGCAGATCGCCGCCGGCTTCACGGACCAGTTCCACGAAAAGTATGCCGAACACCCCTACATCAGCGCCCGCATCGATGATGTCGATGTCGACCTCGTCCCCTGTTATGCGGTGGAGAGCGCGGCACGAATCCAGAGTGCGGTTGACCGGACACCCTTCCACACCCGCTATATCACCGACCGGATCAACAGGATGGTTGACGATGTCCTCCTGCTCAAGCGGTTTGCGAAATCGGGTGGCATCTACGGCTCGGATCAGATGACCGAGGGTTTCTCGGGATACCTCTGCGAGCTGCTGGTCCTCCACTATGGGGGTTTTACCCCCCTGCTGCAGGCAGCATCGGAATGGAGACCGCAGACCGTCATCGATGTTGAGCAGCATACCACGAAAACGTTCCCCGAACCGCTGGTCATGATCGATCCGGTCGATCCCAACCGGAACGTTGCCGCAGCCGTCTCCCTTGACCGGATGGTAGCGTTCGTTGAACTTGCCCGGGGGTACCTGGAGGAGCCGTCGGAACATTTCTTCACCCTGCCGGAAGAGCGGAGGATCTCACGGGATGAACTTGACCGGCTTCTTGCGGACCGCGGGACATCGCTCTTTGCGATAACCTTCCCGACCCCCCCGTATATCGAAGAGGTGATCGTCCCCCAGCTCAAGCGCAGCGTCATCGCCATCGCCGAGCACCTTGAACGGCACGGGTTTGTCGTCCACCATGCACATTACACGATGAGACCGGAACGCTGCATCTTCCTCTTCGAGCTGCTGGTGGCCGATCTCCCGAAGATCCGCACGCATACCGGCCCACCGGTCTGGAACCGGGTCAATGCAGAAAAGTTCCGGGAGAAGCATATGGTCTCGCCCCTCCCGGGGCCGTACATCAGCAACGGCCATTATGAGATGGAGGTGTTCCGGGAGTTCACCAGAGCCCGCGACCTGCTCGCTTCCGAGAGTCTCCTGCAGGTGAGCCTCGGCAAGCACGTGCGCCAGTCGCTTGTCGGGGGCTGGCACGTTGATGAAGGGGCTGCATGCTGGCACCCGGAGTTTGAGCCGTTCATCGCGTCATTCTTCAGCCGGGGGTCGCCGCTTATCCGGGTACGGCGGAAGATTTTGGGGCTTTAAATGTGAATGCCCGGGTGAAATGAAAACATTTTCCATGAAAAATTTCTGTAAGAGTTAATGGGGCTCTGCCCCAAACCCCGACATGAGTGGTTGCCCCCGCCCCGACGGGTGAGTCGAAGGTTGATACCTTCTCCAATCCGTCCTCGCTGATGCGACGATGGATTCCCCGCGGGGGTATCAATTCGGTTTCGTGATGAAGAGAGGTAGTATCGCATCATGGTCGCCGCGATTCAGGTAATTCTCAACTAAAAACATCCTTGCCCCGCCGTGCCTCGGAGTCCGGATGGTTCATCGGAATCCGAGAGGTCCGTAAGGACCTGGAGGAGAAGAAGAACGCCTTTGTGTTCTTCGACATGGCCCTGAGGCGGGGAGCCTCCCATATCCAGATAGTCTTCATGCTTCGGTGGAGGGCTCGTTCATGACCGTTTCTAAAGTGGCAGGGAACCTGGTGTTGCCGCGGGGTCACGGCGCGAGGAGGTCATCGGCCGGATCCCGGCTCTTTTTCCGCCGGCTGATGTCGCGGATCAGCACGAGCAGGCTGTTGATCCCGCCCGAAGCATCGTGCAGCGGCGTGGTCACGAGTTCGCCGCGGAATTTCGTGCCGTCATGGGCGATCAGGAGGTATTCATGAGGGTCGGCATCGAGATCGCCGGCAAGGATCATCTCCATCCGCCAGAGCGCGATCTGGTGGAAGGCCGGGTCAACGAACGCGAGCACTCCGAGCCCCTCAAGGGGCATCTCGGGAGGGATCCGGAAGATGTCGTATACCCGGGGCGAGACGAAGGTAATGTGGCCCTGGCGGTCGATCGTGACGATAGCATCTCCGGACGCAGTCACGATAGCCCGGTACTGCTCTTCGCTGGTTCGCAGGTTCTGCTCGAGCCACTTCCGTTCGGTGATGTTGGTCGAGACAACGAGAACCGCGTCTGCAACGCCATTCCAGGAGACCGGGCTGACCTGGTGGGATAGCCATTCCGTGACCTCCCGGCCGAGCGGGACCTCGGACTCGAAGCGGAAGATCTCCCCGGTAGCAATCACCCGCCGGATCCCGGTGGAGAGGATATGTTCGGAGCCCGGGGCAAGGTACTTGCCTGCCATAGTACCGACAAGACCGGCCGGATCCGCGGGGGGCCGGGCCTTGTTGATAAAGAGGAACCGGCCGTTCTGGTCAATTACCGATATGATGACGGGGGCTCTTGTAATGATCGCCCGCCACTTCCTCTCGGTCAGGATGAGCTCTTCCTGGGCAGAGTGTAAATATGTTATATCGTAGAAAGCCCCCTGGATATGGACGATGATATTGCTGCGTGTCCGGCTGTTGCGCATGATGCCGTGCAGCCACCGGACCGGACCATCTCTCCGGATAATCCGGAATACGATATCTGCTCCCGCTCCCGGCACCGTACCGAGCCGGTGGATCTCGGCAAAGAACCGTTCCCGGTCATCCGGGTGGATGAGCGTTTCCAGGTATACCCTCCCTGACGTGAAATCATTCTTCGTATACCCGGTTATCTCCTCAACCGTCCCCTCAAGGAGGAAGAAGTTCCCGGCCGGGTTGATCCGGAACGCAATGCCATCGAAGTTCTGGACGAACGATGAGAACTTCTCCTCCGAGCGTTCGAGCCGTTCTTTGATCCGGTGGTTCTCGACCGCCCGCCCGAGTTTATGGATGAGATCGGTATACTGGGCGCGGGGCTCGCCTCCTTTCTGGACATAGAAATCAACACCGTTCTCGAATGCATCGATCACGACATCTTCCCTCCCTTTACCGGTGAAGATGATGAACGGCATGCCGGGGAACTCGTTCCGGATGATCTTCAGGAGGTCAAGACCATTGATATCCGCCATCTGGTAATCGGCGATGATCGCATCGAAGGATGACGTCCGGATCTTCTCGAGCGCTTCTTTTCCCGACAGTGCGGTCGTGACCACAAACGATCCGGTATGCTCGAGGTATTTTTTGCAGGAGTCGAGGATAGCGGGTTCATCGTCAACGTACAGGATGGAGATCATTTCCAGGTTCCCCGCGTGGGCTTGATTTCAGTAAGAATAATTCATAGCAGTATAATATAAAATGTACCTATTCTGTCCGGCCCGGGGCCCACAGCAGGACCGGACCCGGCTCTCCTTCCGGGAACATCAAAAAAAGAGAGACGAGGATGGGAAAAAGGAGAGGATTATTTCCGGGAATTCTTCCGGATCTTCGCGGATGCCAGTTTTTCAATCGCTGCGGTATCCACACCGGCACCAATGATGAGTTTTTTCTGGCGGACTGCATTGTCGACCAGGGCTTTCCCGGTCTTCGTCCTGATGATGAGCGTTGTCATTCCCGCAGGACTCCCGATCGCCCCGGCCGAGAGGTCGGCAGTGGTTGCCGTCAGGTCGGTGCAGCACGCGCATCCGGGACGGATGCACTTCTCGAGATCAGCGAGTGGTACGGAGATCGTGTTTCCGTCATGGCTCATGACCTCAAGTTTCCCCTTGACATCGAGTTTGCGGATATCCGATGGCTCGATATGGTATTCCTGCCGGAGTTTTTTCGTCATCAGCGCAGTATAATCGAAGCTCTCGGTGCAGAAGAGGCCGATGACCGCCCTGATGGACTTAGCATAGGGAACAAGCAGGTCGTTGTCGCCCGACCGGATCCGGGCGACTGCCTGGGCAACGCATGGGACACCGACCACAACGATCCGCCGGAACTTCTGCTCAACCACTGCCTGCCTGAGCGCGGCAAGCAGCGGGACCCACCAGCTGTACCGGCTGCCGGCCTTCCGGACAAGGACATCCGACTGCGTGATAACAACCGATGCCGGCTGAAGCGTGAACGGATCTTCCGTTACCGTGACAACGGCATCGATGATCCCTTCATCCAGTGCACTCGCGAGGATCGCGGTGACTGCACCCCCGCTCTGCCGGTGCGGGATCTCGAATGCCGCCTTCCCGGTTGCAAGTTCAAGATACGAACCCAGCGTTTCGGCAGACTGCCGCCCGGTGCGGGGACACGCGGCATAACACGCGCCGCAGGGGACATGGTCCGTCTCCTGCTTGCAGTACCCGTTGCTGACCGGGCTTGTCGCCATCTTCCCGTCCGGAAATGAGAGTGCATCGGCGGGACAGACTGCGGTACACGCACCGCAGCCGGAGCAGGTTGAGGTCTCCCACACCTCGCGTTTCAGATCAAGATAACTTTTGGCTGCCATCGTTCTCACTCCCATGTGTACTTGCTGGCAAACGGTCGTTTGCTGGCCGGGGTGATCCTCGAATACTCTGCAGAAAAGACCGGTTCCGGATCGATGGTGAACGTCCGGACAAAGTCTTCCAGGATCGGCCGGATCCCCTCTTTCTGTTCTTTCGTGAGCTTCTTCTGGTCGGCGCCACCCCCGAGGAATGCTTTGTCAATGCTGCCCCGCACGATGATCTCTCCGCCATGGATGCCACTGCCGACACCCCGTTCGTTGACCGGTGCGCCCCCCTCCAGGCCGAGGACGATGATGAGGCCCCCGGCCATGTACTCCCCGAGGAATGCACGGGCGGACCCGCCCACGACAATAACGGGGCGTTTTTCCTGGAACTGTTTCATGTGGATGCCCCCGCGGTACCCAATGTTGTCCCGGACATACATCCGGCCGCCGCGCATGCTGTGGCCGACCGCATCGCCGGCACTGCCATGGATGACAATCCGGCCGTTGTCCATCGTGTTGCCGGGTGCATGATCGGCATTGCCGTTGACGATGATGGTCGGGCCGCTCATGAACATGGCGAGATCTCCTCCCGGCACACCGTTGATGGTTATGGTGACATCGTCTCCCCGGATACCATCGCCAATGAAGCGCTGGCCGAGGACGTTGTCAAGAACGATATCTTTCTCGCCACCGGCAACGAGCGTGCGGATCCGCTTGTTGAGCGCCTGGTAGGGCATGTCTTTTGCATTGATACGAACTTCTCCCATGATTTATGCACCTACCGTCTTTACGTCAAGTACATTCAGCAAACCTTCGTCAAGCATGTAGCCCCGGAGCCGGTCGCGGTTGCCACGCAGGCTCTCGATACTGTTGATACCGGCGGCACCCATCAGTTCGGCAAGTTCAAGCGTCCAGCCATGGATCAGGTTCTCGACCTGGACGGCATTGACCTCCGGATCCAGGCGTGATACGAGTTCCGGTTTCTGGGTGGCAATGCCCCATGCGCAGGTGCCCCGGTAGCAGGTGCCGCAGACCCGGCAGCCCATGGCAACGAGTGCAGAGGTCCCAATATATACCGCATCGGCGCCAAGACAGATGATCTTGGCAACATCGGCGCTCTCCCGGATCCCACCGCTTGCGATGATGGAGACTTCATTGCGGATCCCCTGCTGCCGGAGTTTTGCATCAACGCTTGCCACTGCCGCTTCGACCGGGATGCCGACATGGTCGCGGAATACCCGCGGTGTTGCACCGCTGCCCCCGCGGAACCCGTCGACAACAACTGCGTCGGCACCGGACCGGGCAATGCCTGCTGCGATCGCGGCTGAATTATGGACTGCCGCGATCTTGACAAACACCGGTTTCTTCCATTCGGTTGCTTCCTTGAGGCCACGGACCAGCTGCTTTAAGTCCTCGATACTGTAGATGTCGTGGTGTGGAGCGGGGCTGATGGCATCGCTCCCTTCCGGGATCATGCGCGTGCAGGAGATATCAGCACAGACCTTGTCGCCCGGCAGGTGGCCGCCGATACCCGGTTTGGCGCCCTGCCCGATCTTGATCTCGATTGCCGCCCCGCGTTCGAGATAATTGATGTCCACGCCAAACCGGCCGGATGCGACCTGGACAATCATGTGGTCCTGGTACGGGTACAGGGATTCGTGGAGCCCGCCTTCGCCGGTGCCCATGAAGGTGCCGATGCGGCTGGCTGCTTTTGCGAGTGCAGTCTGGGCATTCAGGCTGATTGCCCCGTAACTCATGTGCCCGATCATGATCGGTGTCTCGATCTGGAGGTTGGGGGAGAGTTTTGTGCAGAGCTGGATGTCGCCGTTGTCGTGCAGGCGGAGTTCGAGAGACGAGGGTTTCTTGCCGATATAGGTGCGCAGCTCCATGGGTTCCCGGAGCGGATCGATGCTCGGGTTGGTGACCTGGCAGGCATCAAGTACGAGATGGTCGAAGATGATGGGGTACGGTTGTGCATTTCCCATTCCGGCTAGAACGATCTTACCTGTCTTTGCCTGGTTGAAGATCGCTTCCCTCACCTCGCGGGTCCAGACCGGGTGGCTCCGGTAATCCCCGGGCTTCTCTTCAATCTCGATTGCATCGCGGGGGCAGAATGCAACACAGCGGTGGCAGGCTACACAGTTGTGGGAGTTGATCCGTATCCGGTCGCCATCCCGCCGGAACACCCCATACGAGCAGTTCTCAATGCACCGGCCGCAGTCCATGCAGAGGTCTGGATCGATCCGGACCCGGAATTTGAGCGGTGTGCTGCCGATGCTCATGGATACACCTTCCCGATGACCGGCTCGCCCGCCCGGGGCATGGAGATGTTGCCGACATCCGGATCGATGTGGCGGATCGCAGATTCTTCACTGGAGATGAAGAGCCGGTCGCCGCTCTCGCCTGTCACGAGCGGGCGGAGCTTGATGCGGTCGGTGAACCCGAGAAGCATGTTCTCGTTCGCAACGCAGATGGCGAACGGACCGTTCATGAGCGCCGAACCGTACGCGAGCCGGATCGCCCGGTTGAGCTCACGCTCGTCATGGGGCATACGGTCGATCTCATCCCAGAACGGCGGTGCAAGGGCCCTGACGGCCAGCTTCTCGGGGAGCCCGTGCCGGCGGACCAGCAGGTCGACCAGGTATGCTACAACTTCGGTGTCCGTATACATGGTGCATTTGTACCCGTAACTCTCGATGAAACGCCGGTTCGTGCCATAGGATGTGATCTCGCCATTGTGGACAACGCTCCAGTTGAGGAGATTGAACGGGTGCGCCCCGCCCCACCAGCCTGCCGTGTTGGTGGGGTAGCGGTTGTGCGCGAGCCAGAGGTAACCCTTGTAGTCCTGGATACGGTAGAAGTTCGCAACATCCTCGGGCCAGCCGGCTGCCTTGAAAACACCGAGGTTTTTACCGGATGAGAAGATCAATGCCCCGTTACGCTCGCTGTTCACTTTCATGACAAGGTAGGTGATGATGTCATCTTCCGGTGACGTGCTGTTGGGCATCATGCTCGGGTTCGGCCGGAAGAAGTAGCGCCAGGGGGTATGGACCCTGCGAAGCCCGGGTTGCTCATACGTCTTGATCTGTTCATCGTGAATGATCATACCCCATTTTTCCAGGAGATTCTCCAGCGGGACCTTGTGTTCCCGGATATTGTCAAAGAAGACATGCAGGGCATAGTAGTCCTTGTAGTCCGGGTATATGCCATATGCAACATATCCTGCACCTTCGCCGCTGCCCCGTTCATCCATGGAAGCGAGCGCCTCTTTGATCTTGGAACCGTCCATGAGCTGGCGGCGCCTGTCAATTACACCTATAATACCACACATATTATCACAATGGAGACTGATCCAGTACTGTTGAACATATGTTCATGAGATTATGAACATTCGTTCAGTGACCAGTTAGATTAGTTCAATAAGTATAAATACAATTGGGTGGAAGGTGTATTCCGATATGTCAGCAGAAACAGCGAAACTCCTGAAAAAGATCGAGGCGGAAAAGATCAAATTTATCCGGCTCCAGTTCACGGATATCCAGGGTTTGCCAAAGAATGTCTCAATCCCTGTAATCCAGGCAGAGAAAGCACTGACTGAAGGCATCTGGTTTGACGGGTCATCGATCGAAGGTTTTGCCCGCATTGAAGAATCGGACATGCTGCTCCGGCCGGACCCGGCGAGCTATGTGGTCCTCCCCTGGAGACCCCAGGAAGGAAAGGTTGCCCGGTTCATCTGTGACATCCAGACATACGGCAACAAGCCGTTTGATGGTGATCCCCGGTATGCCCTGCGCAAGGCCATCGCCGAGGCTGCCAAGATGGGATTCACCTTCAATACCGGCCCGGAACTCGAGTTCTTCCTCTTCAAGATGTTTGACGGGGTCCCGACCACGGAGTTCGAGGATCGCGGCGCATATTTCGACCTTGCACCCACGGACTCTGCTGAGGATGTCCGGCGCGATGTCGTTCTTGCGCTCAGTGACATGGGCTTTGAGATCGAGGCATCCCACCACGAGGTTGCCGACAGCCAGCACGAGATCGACTTCAAATACGGCGATGCCCTCACCACTGCGGACCGGGTCATCACCTTCAAGTTCGCGACCAAATCCATTGCCCTGCAGTACGGGCTGCATGCATCATTCATGGCAAAGCCGATAGCCGGCATCAACGGCAGCGGCATGCACACCCACGGCTCGCTCTCGAAGAATGGCAAGAATGCCTTCTACGATCCAAACGCCGAACTCCAGCTCTCCGACACCGCGATGTACTATATCGGTGGTCTCCTGAAGCATGCAAAGGCCATCACCCGTGTGGCAAACCCGACCATCAACTCGTACAAGCGGCTTGTTCCCGGTTATGAGGCCCCCTGCTACATCTCGTGGAGCGCGGCCAACCGCTCGGCCCTGGTCCGCGTGCCGGCAGCCCGCGGCAACAGCACGCGTGCCGAGTTCCGCAGCCCCGACCCGATGTGCAACCCGTACCTGACCTTCGCCTGCATGCTCATGGCCGGCCTCGACGGCATCAAGAACAAGATCATGCCCCCGGAAATGACAACCGCGAACATCTATCACATGGACGCAAGGACCCGCAAGAAGCTCCGCATCGAGATGCTGCCCGGCAGCCTTGCCGAATCCAATGCTGCTCTCGTCAAGGATGATGTACTCTGCAAAGTCATGGGCGACCACATTGTCGAAAACCTGACCCGGATTGCGGAGATGGAGTCCGACTCCTTCCGGCTCGCGGTTCACCCGTGGGAACTTGACCGGTACCTGGCGACCTACTAAACACCTCAAATACAAAAAAATTTTTCATAATTCAGAATATCCGGAGATCTTCGGACTTGTAATCCCGTTACGATCGGCCGGCCGTTCTCTCAGACCAGAATAAGGAAAGCCCGGGCTCTGCTTCATGCGGGTGTGGATACACGGTGTGGTATCCGTGTCTGCATATCCGGGGCACGAACGGGAGGTCAGGAGCGGTCGCTGCCGGTCACCGGACAACGGTGATTACCATGGCAATCGATACAGGCGTTACCTGCTGGATTCTCGTCTCGGCACTGCTGGTCATGCTCATGACCCCCGGTGTCGGCCTCTTTTATGGCGGACTTGTACGGAAGAAGAACTTCATCTCGATGATCGCGCTCTCGTTTGTCTGCCTTGCGGTGGCAAGCGTGCACTGGATCCTGATCGGCTACTCGCTCGCGTTCGGCCCGGATGTCGGCGGGTTCATCGGCAACCTGAATTACCTAGGACTGAATGGCGTCAGCGCCGATGCAGCGACTGCGGCATACCCCCCCATGGCATTCATGGTCTTCCAGCTCTTCTTTGCGGCGGTGACGATCACGATCGTCACCTCAGCGGTTGCAGAAAGGATCCGGCTCATGTCCTTCATCATCTTCTGCATCATCTGGCTGACACTCGTGTACTGCCCCATAGCCCACTGGGCATGGGGTGGCGGCTGGGCACAGCAGATGGGGCTCATTGACTTTGCGGGCGGTACCGCGGTCGAGATCTGCTCGGGCTTCTCGGCCCTTGCCCTTGCGCTCGTCATCGGGCGCTGGGCCGGTTTTGGCGAGTACGTGATTGAACCCCAGAATATCCCGATGGCGCTTCTTGGTGCCGCCCTTCTCTGGTTCGGGTGGTTCGGGTTCAATGCCGGCAGCGCCCTCGCGGTCAACAGCAGCGCAGTCACCGCGTTCGTGAACACGAACACTGCAGCGGCCGCGGGGACGCTCGCATGGATGGTTGCCAGCTGGTACCATGGCAGGCCGAGTTCGCTTGGCATGGTCAGCGGTGCGATTGCCGGCATGGTCGCGATCACGCCCGCGGCCGGTTTTGTTACGCCGCTTGCGGCAGTGCTTCTCGGTGCCGTGGCCGGTGTTCTCTGTTATGGGATGATGCTCTTCCGTATCCGGAAAAACCTTGACGAGACGCTCGATGCCTGGGCGATTCACGGCATGGGTGGCTTGTGGGGTACGCTTGCAACCGGTATCTTTGCCGCAGCCGCGGTTGGCGGTGTCGCGGGCCTCATCGAAGGCAGGCCATCGCAGTTTCTGATCAACTTCATGGCTGCCATCGTGGCAATGGTCTACTCGTTTGCCGCAACGTGGATTATTTCAATGGGTGTTGACCTGACCTGCGGCCTCCGGGTATCGGAAGACGAGGAGTATGTGGGGCTCGACATCTCCCAGCATGGCGAGCGGGCATAAGAAGGGGGAGGATGCCTGTCACGGGTTGTTCCGGAATAGTACTATTCCGGGCCCGTTACGGGCTTCTTTTTCCAATCCGGGGTATGCGATATTTTTTCCAGGGGAAATGGTGTCCACGCGACAGGAAAATACTGTAATCCTGCGGTATCCTGGCAAAAGAAGCGATTAGCGCGTGAAATGATCCTGCAAAATAGCGGGTTTGTACAGGACCCCCGCATTTTACGGTACTACCGAAGGCTGGTACAAACCGGAGGAGGGATTTGGGATCGGGATGGAAAATTCCCGTTTTCCGGATAGGCTGCCTTCCATGATTCTATTGAAAATCCGGATTGTTCAGAAACGTTCCGGATTTTTTTTCATTAACGGGATGGTTTTTTCCGATCATCGTGTGGTGCAAAAAGAATTCTCCGGTGAAAAATTTTCATCATGATGCATCCCGATCGTGCGGACAACGGTTTTCTTCACCGCTCATACTCAGGGAAAAACCTGGTCCGAACCGTGCAGCATGAATGGGCAAACTGATGTTCTTCGTTTTTCCCCGCCACCCAAAACTACATTTTTCCCCAGCACCCACGCATCAGAAGACGTTTCATGCAATCCTCGTTCCGTCCCCTTTGCATTGCGCTCCTTCTGGCGCTCATCACGCTGAGCGCCGGCTGCTCGACCCTGCTTGATGACGAGCCTCTTCCTGAGGATGTGCCGGTGCAGGAGACCATATCCGTTCCAAGGTACCAGGTCACGATTGCGCAGCCCGACGCCCGCTCGGATTACATCCATATGGACTCGGACGTGTACAACGCGGGCGAGGTGGTGGAGTTCGTGGTAACCAATGACGGGCTCCTGCCGCTTGCCTGCAGCAGCACCCCCCCGGACTTCCGCGTTGTGTACCAGACCGGCAGCGGCCGGTGGACGACCCGGATGGGAGCGGAAGGGTCGGTTGAAGGGAAAAAATCGTCCCTTGCGAAAGGCGAATCAACGCAGGTGTACCGTTTTGTCACCACCAGCTGGGATGCCGGGCGGTACCGGATAATTTCGGACTGCGGCGTTGAGCGGGACATCCTCATCCGGGTCGTGAGGACCCCGGCACCCACGCCGGCACCAACAATCTGCCCGCCTTCGAATACAACGGGTGCTGCAGCGTGGATCACGATCGAGCCCGTCCCGGCCCAGACCGTCTCCCGTCCCTTCATGATCCGCGGGACAACCAATATCCCTGCGGGAACGGAACTCGGCTACTCCATCTTTGCGGTAACAGAGCAGGACAATGCCAGGCCGATCATCGGCAGGGCAGGATCGTTTGTCACGGTCGTACAGGAAGGCGCCTGTGGCATCAACACCTGGAGCGCCGAGGGCGAGATCCAGGCAGCCGGCGAGTTCTTCATCGGCATCGAGAACCAGGAGCGGACCGCGACTGCGATCAAGCGGTTCACCGTCAATCAAGGATGAAGAGTTCAGGCACATTAAGGCACAAACGCACCCGTCATTTTTCCTGAAGCAATACGGACTGGATTCATCAGATTCATATTGTTAAAAATTTTCACCCAAAACTTCATCGGTTCTCACTACACATACCACCGCATACCGATATGACACGGGCACTTCGGTTCCTGCTCATGATGACGCTGGTCATGTCTCTTCTTATTGCCGGTTGCACATCCCCGCCTCCCGAATATCAGGAATTCCCCCGTGTGTCACCCGCCCCAACCCCGCATCCCGGGAATCTCTCTGGTCCTGCATGGATATCCATCAATAATTTCTGTGACCCGACCGTTTCGAGCCCATTCGTCATCAACGGGACAACGAACCTGGAGGCAAACACGGTGCTTGAATACACGGTTTACTCGCACCATGGGCTCCTCGGGCACCCCAACGTATCTCCGGAAATGTTTAGTACGGTATTTCCCACGATAGTGAGGAAAGGTGAAGGGGATATCAATACCTGGAGTATTGATACGATCGTGTGGTATCCCGGGGACGCTACCGTGAAAATCTGGAACCGGCAGGGGAGCGGTTACGCGATGAAGGATTTCAATGTGCGTCCCGGTTGATTCGGTGAGACGGCAATCCGCTCATCCCGTGATATCTGACGAGCATTATCTCATGTAACATTTTATCATCCCGGACCCGTAACCGGTGTGAGCGATACATGATCTTCCCGCTCTATAGACTCACAATCGAACCGGTCAATCCGCTGCAGTTCAGCCTGCCGGGGCTCCGGTCTGAACTCCTGCGGCAGCTTGCTGCATTCATGGCCAGTGGCTCGGGGGAGGCTTTGGATGAGCACGTCCTTCACCGGTACCCGGCAGTCCAGGTGAAGCAGATTGGTGCCGGGCTGCATGTCCTCGGCATCTGCCAGGGTGCACGTTTTCTCCAAGAACTCACGATGAGCCGGACCACAATCCTGGACGGGAACAACCGGAGCGCAATCGTTGATCGGGACATGGTGATCCGTCAGGAAGAGTTCGGAATCGACGGGACAATGCACGAATATGAATTCCTCACGCCCTGGCTTGCGCTCAACCAGCAGTATGCCCGGAAATTCTATGACCTGAACGGGAAACCGGCGCGGGACGCGTTCATGGACCGGCTGCTCCTCACACACCTCACCACCCTTGCCAAATCGCTGGACGTACATCTCACTGCGCCGGTTACCTGTGCGGCGCACGTGCGGTTCAAACGTGAACGGATCGATCGCGAGAATGTGATCGTATTCCTGGGAAAGTTCAGGACAAACCTCCGCATCCCGGATCATCTCGGGCTCGGGCAGTCGGTCTCGCAGGGTTTCGGGACGGTCCGGCAGATCGTCCCCGACCCGGGCCCGCTGCCAGAAATCTCCATGGAATAATTGTTCCTGGTCCCGGAGTACCGGAACCGGTGCTGCTCAATCTTTTTTTTGTGGTACAGCATACGGTACCATCACCAATGATTATCCTGCGTCCCCTCCGCGATGCCGATGTCCCGGGTATCAGGGCATGGCCGGCGTACCCGCCGGAATTTGCCGATCTCGACTACTGCCTTCGCCCCGGCGGGTGGCTCGATGAGTACCGGAAAAAATCCGGCTCGATCATCCTTGCCGCGCTGGACGACGGGGAGATTGCCGGTTTCTCGATCCTTTCGGACGACGGCCCGGGGGTCCGGGAGTTCCGGATCGCGCTCCACCCGGCCCGGATCGGCACCGGTGCGGGCCGGACAATCCTGCGACGGACGCTCGAGTACGGGTTTGCCGATATGCGGGTGAAAGCCGTTCAGCTCATCGTGCGCCGGAACAACCTGCGTGCCCAGCGGCTGTACCTGCAGGAGCATTTTGCCGCAACCGGCGAATGCGTCAGGGATGTCCAGGGAAAACCCGTGGAGTTCTTCACGATGGCGATCGACCGGCGCACATTTTTCCTGGGGAACCGATCATGAAACAGGCACTCCTGGTCATCGATGTCCAGAACGAATATTTTAAGGGCAAGCTTCCCGTCACGTACCCGGAAGGGAGTTTTGAGAATATCCGGAAGGCTATGGACTGGACGCACGCGTCCCATGTCCCGGTCATCGTCATCCAGCACACGAACAACGCGCCCGAAGCGGTCACGTTCCGGAGCGGCACGCACGGCTGGGAACTGCACGATGAGATCAAGCGCCGGCACGCGGACGTCATCATCGAAAAGACCCTGCCCGGCAGCTTCACCGGGACGAACCTTGACGAATGGCTCAACAAGGAAGGTGTCACGACCGTCACCATCGCCGGCTACATGACGCAGATGTGCTGCGACACCACGGCACGGCAGGCATTCCACCGCGGGTACTCCGTGAATTTTCTCTCCGATGCAACCGGCACCCTTTCCATCACCAACCCGGCGGGATCGATCACCGCAGCGGATCTCCACAGGGCAGTGCTCATCACCCAGCAGATGCGGTTTGCCCGCGTGATGAAGACCGACGAGTGGATCATCGGCATCTGATCTTTTTTAGCAAAAGCCCGATATGGGATCAGCAGTACATGGTTTTTAGAGATCCTCATCCATGTTCTGGGCTTTTCTTGCCGGTATCGGTGCATGCACGAATGCTGCATATTTCATCGTCAACAAGCGGTTCCTCGAACGGGTTGATCCCAATGTCCTTGCCGCAACAGGATTTCTCTGCACATCGCTCTTCCTCTTCATTCTCGCGCTCATCAACGGGATCCCGGTTGCCGGGCCCGGCTTCCTGGTGGCGGCACTCGTCACAACCGTCCTGAACATCCTCGGCACAACCCTGACGTTCCGCGCCCTCTCGTCTTCCGACATCTCGCTCTCCATCCCGATGCTCTCCTTCACCCCCCTCTTCCTCATCGTGACCGCGGCGGTATTTCTCGGAGAAATGCCATCTGTCGTGGGGGTCCTGGGCATCCTCATCATCGTGAGCGGGTCGTACATCCTCAACACGGCTGCCGAGCATGAAGGAATCCTGGATCCCTTCCGCGACATGATCGCCCATCCCGGCGTTATGGCGATGCTGACCGTTGCCTTCCTCTATTCGATCGCGATCAACTTCGACAAGATGGTTGTCGTGACCACCGATCAGTTCTTTGGCCCGGCCATTGTTTTTCTGATGCTTGGTTCGTCGTTTGCCATTCTTGCACTGCTCGCGCGGGGGAAGTGTCTGCCCGCATGGTCTCTCCCGCCGCCCCACCCGGTCCGCGATGCAGGGTGTGGCGCCCCTCCCGCATCGTATGGATATATCATTGGCGCCGCCGTTGTCGTTGGAGTCCTCATCACGCTCGAGGCCGTCAGCATCAACTCCGCGTACCTCCTCCAGATCGTGCCGTATGTCATCGCGATAAAACGCATGAGCCTGATCCTCATCGTGCTCTACGGAACGATCGTGTTCAGGGAAAAAGAGCTTGTCCGCCGGCTCTCGGGTGCGGGGCTCATGGTCCTTGGAGCGGTCCTGATCCTGGCGTTCCCGTGATCTTGCTCACGAACCGGTGAAGAGCGGAACATCCTGGAACGCAATGCCGTCAAAGACCCCGCGGTCGGTGATCCGCAGTGCCGGTATGACCGTGAGCGAGAGGAACGAGAGGTACATGAACGGATCTTCGATCCCGCCCATCTTCTTCGTCACCGCCTGAAGCGATGCAAGGCGCTGGACAACCTCCTCGTACGGAAGCGAGGACATCAGCCCCCCGCAGTCGAGCGGGATACTCACGACCTCGTCATCACATGCGGCTGCCATGCCACCTTTGCGCCGGATCACTTCCGCGATTGCAATGAGGATGTCCCGGTCGCTGGTCCCGCATGCAACCAGGTTGTGGGCATCGTGGGCAATGCTCGATGCGATCGCGCCCCGGGTAAAACCAAAGCCATGGACGAGCCCGACCCCTCTCCTGCCGTTGCCGTACCGGTTGCAGACCACGACCTTGAGGATGTCATCGCCGGGTTTTGACGCCCCGTCCCACCGTGAGAGGACCTGCTCCGTCACGATCTGGTGCGGGATGAGGCTGATGACACGCACCTCTCCCGTGCCCGGAATCGCGATGTCGCCCGGAGCCGGCGGCGTGCACCGGAACGGCGCGGAGAGCGTGCGGGGTGTCGGGGTCACGTGACTGTGCGCATGGAACTCCCTGCCGCCAACAAAGACGCGCTCGACTGCGAGGGTTTCTCGGTTTTCGGTGATGAAGAAGTCAGCCCGCCGCCCGGGCGAGAGCGCCCCGCGGTCGGCAAGGCCGAACCGTTCCGCAGCGGAGAGCGTTGCCATCCGCAGCGCCAGTTCGAGCGGGACACCGCAGGCAACGGCACGCCGGATGCAGCGGTCGATGTGGCCGTCGTTCATCAGGAGATCGGCATGGCAGTCATCGGTTGCAAAGCAGCAGCGGGAGACGGTAGCAGGGGTGATGAGCGGGGCAAGTTCCGCGATGTTCCGCTCGGTCGAGCCCTCGCGGATGTAGATATACATCCCTTTTTTGAGTTTCTCCTCCGCCTCTTCCCGCTTCGTGCACTCATGGTCGCTCTGCAGCCCGGCCAGGACGTACGCGTTGAGGTCCTTTCCGCCAAGGAACGGGGCATGGCCGTCACGGATCGCTGCAAGCCGGATCTTGGCAAGAACCTCCGCGTCTCCGGCAAGGACACCGGGGAAGTTCATCATCTCGCCAAGACCGAGAATGCCCTCGCTGTGCAGGAATGCCGCAAGGTCGCGGGCCGGGAGCTTAGCGCCACCCACATCGGCCGGCGTTGCAGGGACGCAGGACGGCAGCATGTACCGGATATCCACGGGAAGGCCGGCCCGCTCAGCAAGCATGAATCCGATACCGTCAGCACCGGCAACGTTGGCGATCTCATGGGGGTCCGCGATCACGGTCGCGGTCCCGTGCTGTGCAACAAGACGGGCGTATTCCCGTGGAGTCAGGAGCGAGCTCTCGATATGGACATGCGAATCGATCAGGCCGGGAATGAAAAATTTGCCGGCCGCGTCCTGCTCCACCCTGCCGTGGTAGTCACCGGTGCCGAGGACCATGCCGTCTTTGATGGCAAGGTTGCCCGTATCCCATGTGCAGGTGAACGGGTTGAAGATCGTTGCATTCCGAAATACGATGTCTGCCGGGGCATGCCCCCGCGCTGCATCAATCAGTGCTTTTACCGGTTCTGTCATACTGCCTCACACGACGATATCCCGGATGGTGGCTGTCTGCCGCCCGCCCGGGGTCAGGATATAGATATAGAGTTTGTAGCTGCCAGGGGAGAGCGGGAGCGGGACCGATACCCGGTTCTCCCCGGAAACCAGGGTTACCGGCTGCTGGACGGAAGCAAGCTCCTCCTGGTGGAAGTCTGCAATCCGGTATACCGTGACCTGGATGAACATGTCGCCTGTCTCACCCGTGCAGGTGATTGGCACCTGAAGTGTCCCGTTGTCATATACGACATCCCCGATCGTGCTCGTGGTGCAGCCCGCGCCAAGAATGGTTGCGGCAAGGACGAGAACCACGGCAAACGGAACTGAGCACCGGTCCGGCATAGTTGAGTGATCTGATTTACTGGTAAAAAAGGTGACAGGTTTGAGAGGATCAAAAAGATATGATGCGTGGCACTGCCTAGCACCGGAACTTCGTGATCTCGGTTGCGACTTTGTCGACGACCTGGTTGATGTTGCCGACTGCGCGGGTGATCTGGTCAACTGCTGCACTTGACTCTTCGGATGCTGCTGCCGAGTCCTGCGCCTCGCGGGATGTCTGTTCCACGAGTGTCATGACCTCGCTGACGCTCGCCGCGACCTCTTCGATGGAGGCAGCCTGCTCTTCTGCCGCTGCAGCGACTTCCGTCACGTTCTGGTTGATCTTCTCGATGGAGGCGACGATCTTGTTGAAGTTCGCGATGGTCTCATGGAGCGCCTCGCTGCCGTCCTTGACGCCCTTGTTGGACTCAAAGACCGCTTCGACCGCATTGTTGGTCTGGGACTGGAGGGTCTCGATCATGCCGGATATCCTCTCCGCAGAAGCACGGGACTCAACGGCAAGGCTCTTGACTTCGGTTGCGACCACGGCAAACCCGCGCCCCGCCTCGCCGGCCCGGGCAGCTTCGATTGCGGCGTTGAGCGCAAGCAGGTTCGTCTGGTTGGCAAGGTCGGTGATCAGGCTGACGATCTCGCTGATCTTGTCCATCTGGTCCTTGATCTCGCCGATGATCTGGTTCACATCATTACTGGACTTCGTGATGCCCTGCATCCCGGTCTCAGTCTTCCGGGCAAGTTCCATGCCGTTCCGGCTGTAACCGGTGGTGTCGGTGACGAGCTGCGCAACCGCTTCGGACTTGCTTGCAACTTCCTGGATCGCCCTGGAGAGATCGTCCATTGCCTGCTGGACCTGGTGGATACCCTTGCTCGACTTATCGGTGTTCTCGCTCACCTTGGTCGCGTTCATGGCTATCTGCTGGGAACCGGCCGAAACCTCCTGGATACTGGCATTGGCTTCCTCGGTGTTTGCGGCAAGGTTCGTGACCTCTTTGTTGATCGCAATCATGGCTCCGGATATGTTTTCGCCGATCCAGTTGAGGGAGTTCTTAAAATTCTTAAAATCGCCACGGACCTTGATCTTCTCGTCAAAGCGGGCAGTGAAATTGCCATGGGCATACTCCCCTGAAACCCGCATCCCTTCACTCAGCGGGATGACAACGCATTCGAAGGTCTTGTTGATACCGGCGATGATCTCCCAGTACCCTCCCTTGAACTTGTCCGCATCGCCGCGGACTGCGAGCTTGCCCTCAACTGCTGCGACCGAGAGTTTGTTCGATTCATTGATGAGCGATCGCAGGGTCTCGGTCATCTTCACGAGTGCCGGTACGATCTCGTCACGCTCATCGCGCGACTTGAGGTCGCGGGAAAGGTCCCCCTCAGCGATCATCTGCATGGTGCCGATAACGTACTTCTGGAGATCGTTCGAGAACTTGTCCATCTCTTCCGCAAGTTCCCCAATCTCGTCTTTCCGGTTGAGGGTGATCCGCTCGCCCAGGTGACCCATATGGATCTCGTGGATGTTGGATCGGACCTTTGCGATCGGCCCGGTGATGCTTCGGGTCAGCACATGTCCCATGGCTAATGATACGGCGATGCCGATAAGGCATGCAATGATTATCCCGCTGCTGCCGGGGGCTGCGCCCGCTGCGGCAAGGATCGCGATTATCACGAATACTGCTGATGTCACGAGGAAGGAGCCGTAGATCTTCTTCCCGAGTGGCATGTTGTCAATGCTCTGCATTCCTGTCTACCTGCTTGTGTTCTGGGACACCAAGTGTCCCGATACTTCTTTTGGGGGATTATTCCCCGGTTATCATTCCTTATGGATCAGGGAAAATTTCCCATCACTTCCACACTCCCATAAACGCCGGACAGTTATGCCTGCGTGATACTGAGCGTCTTTCTGATATCGATCCAGATGACCAGTTCGCTGATCTCGTTCTCTTTATCCCGGATCTTCTTCTTGATGATACCAAGGATTGCATCGTCGTCGCCCGCTCCTGCTGTTGAGGCGGCGTCGACATCGCTGGTCTCGAATGTCGAGACGGCGAGGACATCATCGACAAGGATGCCGGTTTTCACCCCGGTCAGTTTCTCGTCAAGGACGATGAACCGGCCCTCCTCAACCGTTTCGGTACCGGTGGTGGGGATGTGGAGCCGGTCCTTGAGGTCGATGATGGTCGTGATCTCGCCCCGGAGATCGATGATGCCCTTCATGTATGACGGGGCATTGGGGAGTTTGGTGATCGGTGTGAACTCCACCACCTCCCGCACATCGAAGAGGTCGATGGCAAAATGCTCCTTACCAAGAAGGAACTCGAGGACCTGGAAGGTCCTGCCTCCCGGTACATGACTGCCATCCTTTGCCTGCGGCAGGAGACCGGCCTGTGCCGGTAAATCCTTCACCGCTCCGGATTCTGTGGACATGGACCTCTTCCTCCTTACTTGAAACTGTTGATCTCGTTCTTGACACTCTCGACAACGGTCGTGACATTGCCGATGACCTTGCTGATCTGCTCGATAGCAGCCGATGACTCCTCGCTTGCCGCTGCAGCGTCCGTTGACTCCTTTGCCGTATTCTGCACCAGCCCGTTTACCTCGTTCACGCTTGCCGTGATCTCTTCAACGGATGCTGCCTGCTCCTGGGTAGCCGAGGCAACATCGCCGACATTGCGGGTGATCTGGTCGATGGAGTTGGCAATCTTGGAGAAGCTGGCTACTGTGTTCTGGAGTGCCGCGCTGCCTTCCCTGACGCCGGTGTTTGCCGCGGAGACCGCCTCAACGGCGCTGTTGGTCTGGGCCTGGAGGTTCTCGATCATGTCTGCGATACGTTCAGCCGATGCACGGGACTCGACAGCAAGGGATTTGACTTCGGTTGCAACGACCGCAAATCCGCGCCCTGCGTCCCCTGCCCGGGCCGCTTCGATTGCAGCATTGAGCGCAAGCAGGTTCGTCTGGTTGGCGAGATCGGTGATCAGGTTGACGATCTCGCTGATCTTGTCCATCTGCCCCTTGATCTCGAGAATGATCTGGTTCACGTCATTGCTTGACTTGGTGATACCCTGCATGCCCTGCTCGGTCTTCCGCGCAAGTTCCATGCCCTCACGGCTGTAGTCCGAAGTGTCATGGACGATCTTGGCAGTTGCCTCGGCACGGGATGCAACGTCCTGGATGGTGCGCGAGAGGTCTTCCATTGCCTTCTGCACCTGCATGATCGCTTCCATGGACTTCTCGACGTTTACGCTCACCGCTGTTGTGTTCTTTGCTACCTGCCCGGCACCAGCTGCCACCTCTTCGACATTGGCGTTGGCCTGCTCGGTCCCTGTCTGGATCTTGCCCATCTCGCCATTGATGAACGAGAGTGCGTCATCGATCCGCTTCTGGGCTTTCCTTGCTGCCTCCCGGATATCGGTGAGGTCGGTGAAGAACTCCATTGCACCGATGGTGTTGCCACTCTCGTCGACAATCGGGACGCCGGAGTACGCGATATCATACTGCCTGCCGCCGGGGAATGCCTGGGTCTCGGACGAGACCGTGCGGCCGGACATCATGCACTGGCCGGAGGCACATTTGGGCGAACGGCACTCGGGTGTCTTGTAGAAGTCGTAACACTTCTTCCCGAGCATCCCGGTCGCTTCCGATCCTGCCATGGTTGCTGCTGCCTTGTTGGCATAAATGATGGTGAACTCCTTGTTGATGATGAATGAAGGGACGGGGATTGCGTCCAGGTGGCCGACCACCGCCCCGATGGTGTTGTTCAGCCCCGTGATCATCTGGGCGTACCCGCCTTTGAACCGGTCCGCGTTGCCGCGTTCCGTCAGCCGCCCCTCAACCGCTGCATTGCTGATGGACTGGATCTCGTCGCTGAACGCCTGGATGTTGTTGACCACGCCGGTGAATGCCTCGGAGACCTCGCCGATTTCGTCCCCTCCTCCAACCATGCGGGAGTTCTCGTCTATCTCCTGGGCGGCACCAGAGAAGTCACCCTCCATGACCTTCCTGCCCAGTTCCACGAGGTCGCCCATCCTGCGGGCGATCGAGTTGCCGAACCGGAGCGCCATGAACGAACCAGCGCCGATGCTCACGATAAGGATGATGATAATCCAGTTCCGCAGGTTGTCGACCGGACCGGAGAAGTCAGCCGGGTTTACCCGTGAGACGACAATCCAGTCAAGCGGCGCGAAGTAGGTGTAGTATGCTACCGCATCCTTACCCTGCCAGAGGTACGTGATGCGCTTCGTGCTGTCAGTGACCGAGTTCTTGTCTGCGATCATGGTCTTGACGAACTCCTCGTTCCCCATATTCTCGCCCTGCATGGTCGGGTGGATGAGGAGATCGCCCTTGCTGTTCATGACGTAGAGATACCCGTTCGCCCCAATCTTGGTGTTCAGGATCTCGGTCTTGAGGGGGCCGTAAACATTGTCTTCGGGGGTGCCGACAAAGAGAATCCCGATGATCTCACCGGCTGAATTCTTGATCGGTTCATAGGCTACAACATATTTTTTGCCAACGACATCGGCAGTGCCGTAATAGGTCTTGCCACTCTTGATGACCGCATCGTATACCGCTGCCGATACCTCAGTTCCAACCGCCCGCTTGCCATCTGCACCAACAACGTTGGTCGAGACACGGATGGCCTTGTCCCCGATCTTCTGGAAGACGGTAGCCTTGCTCCCCATATCCGATTCGATCGAATCGACAATTTCGAAGTTGTCGTTGACGACATGGCTGCCATACGCAAGGTTCTGTCCGGTAATGGACGGTGATCCATAAGCGGTAAACCGGTTGCGCAGCAGGTTGAGGTCTCCGTCCAGCTTGGTCTTGGACAGGTCGTACGAGTTCGAGGTCATTCCCCGGATATCGTTCACCTGCGTGTTCAGGGTCATGTCGAGCTGGTCGTTGATTGCATTACTTGCAATGACATAGGCTACACTGCCGATGACAAGCGTTGGAACTATGACAAGCACTAAGCAGATGATCAGGATCTTGGTCCCGATCTTCATGCGGTTGAAGCGTTCGGTTAATTCGGAATTCATCATTATCACACCTTTTTTAGCAACTGGACTACCTGGTCTCCTGGCCGATGCCGTTCAGGAGCCGGCGGATATCGATCCAGATGATCAGTTCATTTTTCTCGTGGTCTTTCTCCCGGATCTTCTTCTTGATGATGCCGATGATGGAACTGTCTTCCCGTCCCCCGGCCGAAGAGGTCGAATCAATGTCTCCGCGCTCGAACGTTGATACGGCAAGCACATCATCAACCATGATTCCCGTCTTTCCCCTGGTGATCTTCTCGTCAAGGACAATGATCCGGCTGTTCTCTTCCGGCTGGTCCGGTGCATCCTGGATATTGAGGCGCATCCTCAGGTCGATGATCGTCGTCGTCTCTCCCCGGAGATCGATGATCCCCCGCATATACGCCGGGGTATCGGGCAGCTTGGTGATCGTGGTGTATTCAACAACCTCACGCACATCGAACAGGTCGATGGCATAATGCTCTTTCCCGAGCAGGAATTCGACGACCTGGAGAGTACCTTTCATCTCAGTGCCCTGGTTTTTTTGCACCGGGCTTTCAGCATGTTCTCCGGCCACGTCCTGAATCTTCTGTTCTGCTGCTCCGTTTTTCATGGTCCTGCACCCCGTTATACCTTGAACCGGGAGATCTCAACCGTTACATTATCGACGATGCTGTTGACGTTCCCGACAACCCTGGTGATCTGCTCGATGGCAGCACTGGACTCCTCGCTGGCCGCTGCTGCGTCGGCTGCTTCTTTTGTCGTGCTCTGCATGAGGCTGTTGACTTCCGTGACGCTCGCGGTGACCTCCTCAACTGACGCAGCCTGGATCTCGGTTGCCTGGGCGACCTCGTTGACATTATGGCTGATCTGGTCGATTGATGTGACGATCTTGCTGAAACTGGCAAGCGTGTCCTGGAGTGCAGCGCTGCCCTCCCGGACGCCATTGTTTGAGGCGGTAACGGCATCCACTGCGCCCTGGGTCTGCTTCTGGAGGTTCTCGATCATTGCGGCGATACGTTCTGCCGATACGCGGGACTCGACTGCAAGGGACTTGACTTCCGTTGCAACAACCGCAAATCCGCGTCCTGCTTCACCGGCCCGGGCAGCTTCAATCGCCGCGTTGAGTGCAAGCAGGTTTGTCTGGTTTGCAAGGTCGGTTATCAGGCTGACAATCTCGTTGATCTTATCCATCTGGGTCTTGATCTCGCCGATGATCTCGGTTACCTCGCCCGAAGAGCGGGTGATCCCCTGCATGCCGGCTTCGGTCTTGTGAGCAAGCTCCATGCCCTCTTTGCTGAATGTCGTGGTATCCTGGACGATCTTCGCCACAACGTCGGATTTGGTTGCAACATCCTGAATGGTATGCGACAGGTCTTCCATTGCCTTGAGGACCTGCGCCACGCCCAGCGTTGCTTTCTCGGCATTGGTACTGACACTGTTCACGTTTCGTGCAACCTGTGCTGAACCGGCAGACACCTCTTCGACACTGGCATTGGCCTCTTCTGCGCTTGCTGCCAGCTCATCGACATGCTGGTTGATGGCAGCCATGGACTTGGCTACCTCGATTCCGATGCTGTCCAGTGCCTGCTTGAATTCGACAAAGTCCCCATGTACCGGGATCTTCTCGTCAAACCTTGTGGTGAAGTCACCTTTTGCATAGCCGGCGGAGACGCGCCGGGCTTCGTTGAGCGGGATGACCACGGCATCGAGGGTCTCGTTGACACCCTGGATGACCTCGCGGTATCCTCCATTGAACCTCCCGGTATCACCCCTGGTGGCAAGGTTCCCCTGGACGGCAGCTTTTGAGAGTTTTGTCGACTCAGCAATCAGTTCGCGGATGGCAATGATGGTCTTCATCAGTGCCGGGACGATCTCGTCCCGGTCATCGCGTGGCTTGAGGTTGCGCGAGAGGTCCCCCTCTGCCATCAGCTTGAGGGTTCCGATCATGTATTTCTGGAATTCTTCCGAGAAGTTATCCATGGTCTCGGCCATCTCCCCGATCTCGTCCTTCCGGTTCAGGGCGAGCCGGTGGGAGAGGTGGCCCTGGTGGATCTCTCGGATGTTCTGCCTCACCAGTTCAATCGGTCCGGTGATGCTCCGGGTCAGGAAGACTGCAAGCGCAATGCCGAACAGTGCGGTTCCCAGGGAGATGAGGACGAAGAGGATCGTTGTTGACTGGTAATCCGCACGGATCTGGTCCTTGAGCGCTTTTGCTTCGTCGCGGTTGTACTGCTGGAGTGCCTTGAGTGCATCCTCTGCAGCGTCCCGCGGGACCTTGAACCCGTCAGCCTTGATACCCTCTATCGCGCCCTTCGTGTCCCCGGCCAGCAGGCTTTGGGCAACCCTCTCGTATGCCGCGGCATACTGGGGGAAGTTCTCATCGAAGATCGCGATCTGGGCCTGCTCTTCCTCCGATAATGATTTGGATTTGTACAGGTCGATCTGGGCACGGATATTTTTGAGTTCTTCGGCACTTTCGGGGATCTTCTCCGCGGTCTCATCCGTTGCCCAGACCAGTTTGTACGTGTTGACCCGCATGTTGAGGAAACTGGCATCGGCACTGGTGAGGTAATCGAGTTTCATCAGGTTCTCGTTATACATCCGGTCGGCATTCGATGACATGCCGCCCATTACCAGGAAACCGATCCCGGCGATGACAATTGCGATGACAACAAGTACCAGGAATCCCGCGATCAGTTTTCTGCCGATTCTGATATCATCAATGAAGGTCATGGGTATCTGCTCTTGGGTGGATTATTTGACGTCTATGTCGCTCAGGAGGTGGCGGATGTCAATCCAGATGATCAGTTCGTTCTTCTCGTGCTCCTTCTCCTTGATCTTCTTCTTGATGATGCCGTTGATGGCCGCATCCTCACGTCCGCCGGAGGCGGACGTGTCGTCGATATCGTCCCGCTCAAAGGTAGAGACTGCGAGGACATCGTCGACAAGGATGCCGGTCTTGGCTTTCGTTATCTTCTCATCAAGCACGATGATCCTGCTGTTCTCGATCGGCTGTTCGGATTTCTCCATGATGTTGAGCCGTTCCTTGAGGTCGATAATGGTGGTGATCTCGCCCCGGAGGTCGATGATCCCCTTCATGTATGAGGCCGTGTTGGGGAGCTGGGTGATGGAGGTGTACTCCACCACCTCCCGGACATCGAACAGGTCGATTGCGTAGTGTTCCTTCCCAAGCAGGAACTCCACAACCTGGAGTTTTCCCACCTGGTGGTCGTTCTTTCTCGCTGTTGCCATATCCGGCGCCTGTCCCTCAGGCGCCACCGGAGATTCTTTTTCCCCCTTCTCACCTGCTGCTTTTGCCATGGGAAATCCTCTCCGGTTATACCCTGAACTTCGACACTTCTTTTGTCACCTTGTCAACGATGGTGTTGACATTTGCCACCACTTTGGTGATCTGGTCGATGGCTGCGCTGGACTCCTCGCTTGCGGCTGCTGCATCGGTTGCCTCCCTGGTGGTGTTCTGCATGAGGCCGCCGACTTCGTTGACGCTGGCAGTGACCTCCTCAACAGAAGCTGCCTGTTCCTCCGCGGCAGCAGCTACTTCACTCACGTTCTGGCTGATCTTGTCGATTGCCGCAACGATCTTGTTGAAGCTTGACAGGGTCTCCTGGAGCGCTGCACTGCCTTCCTTGACGCCGTTGTTCGATGCGGTGACTGCATCGACTGCATCGAGTGTCTGTTTCTGGAGGTTGTCGATCATCTCCGAGATGCGCTCAGCCGATGCACGGGACTCGACGGCGAGCGATTTGACCTCGGTAGCCACGACCGCGAACCCGCGCCCTGCATCTCCTGCCCGGGCTGCCTCGATAGCCGCGTTGAGCGCGAGCAGGTTCGTCTGGTTCGCAAGGTCGGTGATCAGGTTGACGATCTCGCTGATCTTGTCCATCTGGCTCTTGATCTCGCCAATGATATGGTTGACATCGTTGCTGGACTTGGTGATGCCCTGCATGCCCTGTTCGGTCTTCTGGGCAAGCTCCATCCCCTCTTTGCTGAAGGTGGTCGTGTCCTGGACAATCTTGGCGACAACCTCAGATTTGGTCGCAACGTCCTGGATGGTACGCGAGAGGTCTTCCATAGCCTTCTGGACCTGGTGGACGCCTTCGGTAGCCTTCTCGGCATTGATGGAGACGCCGCTGGCATTCTTTGCCACCTGTGCCGATCCGGCCGAGACCTCCTCGACGCTGGCATTGGCCTCTTCGGCACTTGCTGCAAGGTCACCGACCTGCTGGTTGACTGCCGTGAGTGCCTTGGAGACCTGGACGCCGATGTTGTTGAGGGCATCCTTGAATTTGATGAAGTCGCCCTGGACATTCAGCTTCTCATCAAAGCGGGCCGTGAAGTTCCCCGATGCATAGTCGTTGGATACCCGCATGGCCTCATTGACCGGGGCAACCACGCCATCAAGGGTCTGGTTAATTCCAACGATGACCTCCCGGTACCCGCCCTTGAACTTATCCGCATTGCCGCGCGTGGAGAGCTGGCCGGCAACCGCTTCTTTCGAGAGCATGTTGGCTTCTGCAACGAGAGCACGCAGGGATGCGATGGTGGTCTGGAGTGCCGGGCCGATCTCGTCATGGGCATCTTTCGCCTTGACTTCCACGGAAAGATCTCCATCGGCGATCTTCTTCATTGCCCCGACAACCTGCATCTGGAGATCGTCGGAAAACTTGTCCATGACCTCAGCCATCTCACCGATCTCGTCCTTTCGGTTCATCTTCAGGCGGTTTCCGAGATGGCCCATGCTCATCTCCTGCATGTTCCGGCTTGCCTGGTCGAGCGGTCCGGTGATACTCTTTGACAGATACAGAGCAATGGCAAGTCCGGCAATGATGGCGATAAATGTTGCAATGATCATCATCATCGAAGCAGATGCAGCAGATGCAGCTGCCTGATCGTTCAGACTCTTCGCATTGTCTGCACTGGTCGTAGATATCTTGTCTACCGCGGCAAACGTGGCAGTGCGTGCCTGGATGGTCGGACTGGTTGCCAGCAGTGCAGCATTCACCGCATCCATGTTACCCGCTTCAGCATCCTTCATCAGCTGGCGGTACCCATCCTTCATCTTCGGCCATGCAGCATCGAACTCAGCAACAGCGGCCTTCTGGTCAGCATTCAGGTTCGCGCTGCGGTATTTATCCATAAGTTCATCATTTTCGGTAAATGCGGCCTCGATGCTCTTCCTCATATCTGTCCGCGAATCCGCTACGTAGATGAAACGGTAGATGTCTCCTCTTGCTTTCTCGCCGTTTGCATCGATTTTGGCCATATACTGGATCGGTACAAGCGCGTCCTCGTACATGGCAGTCGACCGTGCAGCAGCATCCTGGAGGTTGACATAGCCGATCACTGATACACATACCAGAATAAGCAGGATGATGATGAACCCGCCCATCAGTTTCTTTCCAACTTTCATATCGTCAATGAAACTCATACGCAATCACATATCTCCTTTGAAATTCCCCGCCGGAACATGTCCGGTTCCACCCGTAGTATTCATCACCACGTGCTCCCAGTCCTCCCAAGAGAGCACGCCCATTAATCATCATCATATGTGCTCATCAAAGAGTCTAGGGCAACATAGACTTACGTCGTCCATTCTATATAAACATTGGCTCAAAACTCATCAAAAGTAATGTTTATTTATGTTGAGCAATAATGATGATTGCGGAGAATCAGGCCCCCTCTGAATACATTCTCTCATAGTATCGGGAACGATCGTATGGTGCGCGAGGAAGAAGTCAGGAGAATTATTGATCTGCTCGGCCAGAACCCTGCGGGGCTGACCATTGAGCAGGTATCGCGGCTCCTGTCCATCAACAGGACAACTGCCGCCAAGTACCTTAATTTCCTCATCGCATCCGGCCAGATCAAGAAGCGGAACCTCGGGCCTGCAAAGATCTTCACGCTTGCGCCGCGGATCCCGATGACTCATTTCCTCAACCTCTGGCAGGACGGTATCGTCATCCTGAATATGGATCTTATTATACAACAGATCAATGATGCGCTGATTACCCTTCTCGGGCTCGGGCATGAGGATATTATTGGGGGCCGTATCGAGAACACGCCCCTCGCCGCATTCGTTGACCAGAATGCCATGGCCCTGCTTGAGAAAGCCAGGGAGGGAAAGGAGCAGGTGTACAAGGCAACACTGCGGATCAATAACCGGGATGAACAGTTCCGGCTGAAGATGATCCCGCTCCTCCTTGACCAGGGGGAGCATGGCATTGGTCTTATCTTCGAACAGCTGCCGCACCTGCCCGATTCCCCTGCCGATTCTTTAGACGGTTCAGGTTCAGCGGTAAAGGTGCCATACGAACAGGCAGCAACCGAAAGCGATGAACTCCAGCGAAAATTATCCGAGCACCGGAAGATTGAGAAAGCGCTGGTGGAATCAGAAGCCAAGTACCGGGCGCTCGTGGAGAACATCAGTGAAGTGATCTTCACGCTCAATGATTACGACCAGATCACCTATATCAGCCCGGCTATCCGGAACCTTACCGGTTACTCGCCTTCAGACATGATGGGTCGGCGGATCCAGGAGTTTGTCTATGGGGAGGACACCATCCCCTTCGAGAAGGGACTGGGCCAGACCCGGCGCGGCAGCACCGGGCCCTTCGAGTTCCGGCTGATCACCCTGCAGTCCTCGATCCGGTGGGTTCAGGTATCCGGCCGGAGCATTCCCGGCAAAGCCTCCGGCTCGGGATTCCATGGGGTAATCGCCGATATCCATGAACGAAAACGTGTTGAGGATGCCCTGCGCCATGCAAACAAGCAGATTGCCCTTCTCACGAGCATCACGCGGCACGATATCCTCAACGGAATTACCACCCTCCGGCTCTCCCTGGAGCTCATCAAGAGCGAGCCCCAGAACGAGAAACTCACCCATTATCTCGAACAACAGGAGAAGGTGATTGCCCAGATCCAGCACCAGATCAGTTTCACCCGGGATTACCAGAATATCGGTGTGCGCCCCCCGAAGTGGAAGGATGTGGGGGAGCGTTTCGCCCAGGCAGCCGCCACCATACCCCCGGGCAAAGTCACCATCGATGCCGATGTCCACACCATTGAGGTCTTTGCCGACGATCTGATCGAACGGGTGTTCGTCAATCTTATCGAGAACACGCTCGAACACGGCGTCAAGGCAACCGCGATCAGGTTCTTCTCCGAGGTCAGGGGGCGCGACCTGGTCCTCATCTACGAGGATAATGGTGTCGGGATCCCGGCCGAGGAGAAGGAACTGGTCTTCGATCATACCCGGAGAGGGAGGATCAGTTACGGGCTCTTCTTCTCCCGGGAGGTACTGGCAATAACCGGTCTCACCATAAAAGAGACCGGAGAGCCGGGAAGCGGTGTGCGGTTTGAGATCCTGGTGCCGGAAGGGTTATTCCGGTGAAATGTCCAATTACGGCAGAGTGTCCACGAATGAGGAGTTATCATGGCAACTGAGAGCAGCTCGAACACAGCTTCATGCATGAACGGAGAATCCACTGAAGTCCTGGAATTCTCGCTCAGCACGGAGAACTATGCGCTGGATATCAATATTGTGCGCGAGATTGTCGAGATGATGCCGATCACGGCGATCCCCCGGGCACCGGTCCACATAACCGGCGTCATCAATCTACGGGGCGAGATCGTGAACATCGTCAACCTGAACACCTTCTTAAAACAGCCTGACCGGCCCATCACGAAGGAACAGAAGATCATTGTCCTCATGGCTGAAGTTGCCGGGGGAAATAATGTGGGCATCATCGTTGACAATGTCAGCAGCGTGAGCGAGATCACGGCTTCACAGGTTGACTGCATGACCGAGGGTCTAGCAGGGAACGAGTCGCGGTATATCAAGGGAATCATCAATGCTGCCGCAGGGGCTGTCCAGGAGAAGGAGAAAGAGGGGAAAGGTCTCATCATCTGGCTGGATATCTATAAAATGTTCAAGGATATAGAAAAGACTTGAAATCTATCATTCAGGACACACACGCCATGGAGGAATCTGCCGCCGACTTTACCCTGTTGAAACGCCATGTGGAACAGCTGCTGAAGATCCAGTGTTCGAATTACAAGGAAGATTATATCAAGCGCCGGTTTTTGTCCCGGATGCGTTCAACAAATTCTGCTACCTATGCTGACTACCTCCGGTATCTCAAGAGCCACCCGGCCGAGACGGAGCCCCTGCGTAATGCCCTGACCATCAACGTCACGGAATTTTTTCGGGACAAGGAGGTCTGGGACGAGGTGAAGAACGTCATCCTCCCGGCATTATTCCGCCAGAAGAAGCGTATCTCCATCTGGTGTGCCGGGTCGTCGACCGGGGAAGAACCATATACCCTTGCAATCCTCCTTCACGAAGCCATCGTCAACCACAAGGAGCTCTCCGGCATCATCACGGCAACCGATATCGATGAGGTTGTTCTTGCCAAGGCAAAAGCCGGTATCTTTGAGGAGAAGGCAATCCAGAAACTCCCGACTATGCAGGTCCAGCGGCACTTCACCAGGCGCCCGGACGGTCTCTACGAAGTAAAACCCCACCTGAAAGAGCTGATCCGGTTCCGCCCGCACGACCTGATGAGCGGTGTCCCGCCGGTCCGGTATGTCGATCTCATCACCTGCAGGAACGTGACGATCTACTTCACCGAGAAACAGAAAGACGACCTTGCCCGGCTGTTCCACTCGGCACTGGTCGCGGACGGGTTTTATGTCATGGGCAAGACGGAATACCTGGGCCGGCAGGTCGAGGATCTCTTCAGCCCCAAGAATGCATCCCAGAAGATATTCGTCAAGCGGGAGAAATCCGCTGTATCAAAAACCGTCTAGTGGGATTGCCGGTCGTCCTTCTCTGCCTCAGATCCCCTCACAAAATCTTTTGTCAGGCTGCGCTGGAACTCTTTTCGTGCTGCATGCGCTTTGACCTGGTTCAGTACTGTATAGAAGTTCACGCCGATGATGATGAGGACCAAAAAAAGGCTTACCCAGAGCATAACGCCCTGGGCCGAGAGGAATGCAGCCCAGAGCAGGACAACGAAGGATATCAGGTAAAAGACAATCCATGTCCGAAGGCCGGGTAGTTCCATGAGTGCTCACCTCAGAAGATACCTGCAGCGGCAGGCCCCGTTCGTTAGGGAAGATATGAACGGGAGGAGTTCTTCTCTCATCAACCATATCCACGGATCGGTAAATAAAATATCCGGCGGCGCGCTGAGGAAATACCTCCCGTTCTGCCGGACGGTTTTCCCGTGACAGTCACGTTTTAATTATTTTTGGGACCAATCTAGAGTGTGGAAACCGGAGATATCCTCACCATTGTCGGCGGGCTCCTCCTGGTGCTGATCGTTGCTGTTGTCATCAATCCCCAGTATGTCCGGGAGAGTCCGCTTCCTGATGTCACGCCGGTTACCGTACCCGCGACACCACCCCCCGTGACATTGCCAGAGACTGTTGCACCCGCCGATACACCTGCTGTGCCTGTAACCCCCGCAATGACCGCAACCCTGCGCCCGGATGATCCGCCATACCAAATATTCTATACCAGTAAACCGTTTGATTTTCCACGGTTCAAATTACCGGAGAACATGGAGACGTTCGGGGCATCCGATATCCCCCTGCGGAGCGAGGAGCTCGTCCCGTTTGCATTTGTGCGGGATACGCGGGGGGGACTGACACAGAAATTCTCCGTCCCGTACCCGTTATGGGCCATCAATACAACAGTCACCGCCAACCGGACACCCCAGTATGGAAACTTCCGGATGGTGCTCTGTTACGCGAATAATGGTACCGTGATCGAGGGTGACGAGATCCTCAACCGGGGGACTTCCTACCGGATTGTCCAGACTTCGAATACCGACCTCTACTTCATCATCACGACAGCCTATATCGACCAGTACTATATCAGCCTGGAAACCCCGCGGAGTTATTACAACGCATACCGGCCATAAGTATGGCCGGCTTTTTTGGTACCTGTTCCCGTTGTTTTTTGTTAACTGCCGTGATTGCACTCAGATCTTTTCAACCGTGATCCGTACACGGTCACCGGCTTTGAGCTGGTGCCCTTTCGGGATATCAATATTAAACCAGAGCGTACCGGGGTTGTCCTGCGTGCTGTCCTGGGACATCAGGCAGTCTTTCTGGCCGTTGATGTCAGCGACAAACTCAATCGCAGACTCAAATTCGAGAACTTTTGTCATGACTGGGAAAAAAGGGTGTTCAGATTGCGCGGGGGGTGACCATCCAGGTGGTGCTGTTTGAGTAGCTCCAGCGGATGATGTCCAGTTCCTTACATACCTCAGCAAGGATAGCCATATTTGTTCCAACTTCCTTGGGGGATAACCCGAGGTCTTTTGCAATATATTTGGACTTGAAGTAGTGTTTGCCCTTGGTTATCCCTGAGTTGAGATACAATACGATCTTGTGCTGGGTCTCATTATACGTCTCACGTAGTTTCTTGGTTGTTGACATGGTGTGCCTCAGCATTAGAAACTCATATAGATCAACTGCTATTTATATATATCTTTTTTTAGGGGTAAAATTACGGTCTTTTTTCCCGCAGATCGCAAAGATTCTGACCAGAAAGCATATATTACGCCCGTATTATGGACGTTTTTTCCGGGAGCGGGGTAGGATGCCATCCCACGCTGTTTCTGGGCAGGAATCCAAAAATAAGGGAAAATATCCTATTTCTGGACCGGTGCATCGGCGATCTTTTTGATCAATGCCTCGAGCACCACATCGCGCATACCTTCCACGAATTTTATGCTGCCGACAACAAGGTGCCCGCCGCCACTGATGCCACCGCCGGGAATCTCGACCCGCAGTTCCCTGACCATCCGGGGGATGTTCATGTGGACGCCCCGGGACCGAAGCACGGCAAAGTCCGGCCCAAACCCGATGGTGACAACGGGTTTTCCGGCATGCTCCCTGCAGAGCCGGTCGTGGACTTCCCCGCTGGTCTTCCCCGGCGGCGGGAACGTGAACTTGTGGGCATGGATCTCAACATCGATGAGGAAGAGGTGTGCATCGTTGGCAAGCACCCGCGGGACCACGTGCGGCATGCAGGCGTTCATCTGGTCCTCGATCATCGTGTTGGCACCTTCGACCAGGAGACTGACGAGTTTCCGGTGGCGTTCGGTGTTGCCGGTGATGTTCAGGATATCCTTGACAATCTCCCTCCCGTCATTGAACCGGAGCCAGAACTGCTCGTAATCGAGTGCAAGGGCAATGTCCTTGCATGCGTTCTCGGGATACTGGTCCCGTACCAGGGAGAGGAAGAGTGCCCGTTCCGGTGCCTCGCTCCGGTCTCCGACACCGGCAACGGCCGGCAGGTGACGGATGAGCGGCTCGACCCTGGGGTTGATCAGCCGGGCAACTTCCGTTCCGAGCATCCCGGCAGTGATACCAAAGTCCCCTCCCACATGGTAGGGGTTCACGTGTGCCCTGAGGTATTTGTCGATGGTCGCATCGGGGTGGTGGTGATCGATGACCACGAACTCGATATCATAGACGCTCGCGATCTTGTACGATGGCTCGTCCTCCTCAGTGGATCCGTTGTCGGTGAGGAGCACGAGCGGCATCTTCTGGCCGAAGCGGACATGGTCCTTGAGCGCGAAGTCAAGGTCGCGGGTGATGTCCTCGATCTCATAGAAGGGAGCTTTTGATGGTGCCCGCTTGAAGAGGAAGTAATCGGCATCGAAATCCCCGCCGCTCTCCCGGATCAGGGCAACGACAGCCTGCTCGATGGCGACCGCCGAACAGATCCCATCCGCATCGGCATGGTGGCGGAGGATGATGGGCTGGGATGTGAACACCGCTTTCCTGATGATTTTCGCAATCTTCCGCATCTCGGGACGGAGTCGCTCCATGACCTCACTCGGGACCAGGAGCGGGATGTCCTCCGGCTCTGCCCGGAGGTCGAGCGCTTTCTCGATCCGTGCCCGTACAGCAGCGGACTCCTCATCATTGAGAACGGTCAGGACATCCACTTCGATCTGGAGCTGGCCGTTGCGCATCATCACTTCGCCAATGACCCGCACGATGTTGCCGAGTTCGGCTTCAGGGTATGCCCGGACACCGGCCTCGATGAATGCTGCGGCATTCTGGGTGCCGGTCTCATCGACGATAGTGAAGATGGTCGGACCGCTGGTCTGCTTGATTTGGGCGATCTCCCCTTCGATGGCAATGGTCTTGCCAATCCTGCCGGAGAGATCGGCTATCCGGACCGTGTTCGTCTTGCGCTCGATATTCTGTACCTGGTACACCTGGATCTGGACCTCTTCGAGATCGATGTTGCCGTTGGGACGGATCTGCCGGACCCGCACCAGGATTGAATCCCGCTCCTTGTGCTCGGCCTTCATATTGGATTTGTGGACCAGCCCCTTGATCCGGTCGTTGAGCTGGACGAACATGCCAAAGTTCGCAAAGCCCTGGACCTTTCCCTGGTAAATCGTTCCTTCGGTAATATCAGCCAGGTCACAACCGGATCCCAGCCTCATGACAGTGACGTCATCAGTGTCGGTATTTCTCATACTTCTCTCTCCACACACGGCGAAACGGGCATATTGTTGCGATATGGGTATGGTATCGTCAACACCACGCTGGTTCAGCGATTGTTTTGATATATGTATGAATGTGGATTCTCAAGATTATTTTACTTGTTATCCGGGTACGGCTGCGCCGGGATTATTCATCCCGGAAGAGTACCTCGGCCATGTCGAGATCCTTGGGTGCAAGGATGGTACCGGAATATCTCTTTTGTGCATCGCTGATATGGGCCTGTGTATCAGTATATCGTGAACTGATGTGGATGAGCACCAGTGTGCGGGCGGCAAGTGCCTGTGCCGCTTCGCCGGCCTGTGCTGCGGTGGCGTGTTCAAACTCAGCCGCCCGGGCAGCCTCCGTCTCTTCATAGGTTGCATCGTGGATCAGGAGATCGGCGTCTCGGGCGATCTCCCCGATGGTATGATGGATCGCCCGGGTATCCCCGGTATAGACGATCTTCCGCCCGGGCCGGGAATGGCCCATGACCATCTCCGGGCGGATCTCCATGCTGGTTTCCCCGTTCTTTACCGTAACCGTCTCCCCGCGCTGGAGTCTCCCGAACAGGGGGCCCGGCGGCACCCCGAGTGCTATTGCCTGTTCCCGGTTGAACCGGCCCGGGCGCGGGTCTTCCTCAAGAATGAAGCCGAGGGCAGGGATCCCATGGCGCACGGCGAATGCCGTGACGGTATAGCCGTCAAACCTCACCCAGGAACGGTCGGTCAGTTCTACGGATTCTATCGGGAATTTCAGGTTGAAGCGGGCAACATGCCGGAGTGTCCGGACAAATTCATGCACCCATTCGGGACCATAAATCGTGAGCGGCTCAGTCCGGCCGTTGAACGACATGGTCTGGACAAGACCGAAGACACCGAGGAAATGGTCTGCATGCCAGTGGGTGATGAAGATGCCATCGATGGTGAACCCGCACCGGGCCCGCATCATCTGCTGCTGGGCACCTTCGCCGCAATCGAAGAGGAGTGTGTCCGAACCCCGCCGGATCATGATGCAGGCCGGGTTGCGCTGCGGCGTGGGCAGGGCACCTGCTGTACCCAGGAAGTGGACATGGAGTGTCTCACCGCTCATGCTCCGCACCCCGGTGACTTCCTGAACAGGGCAGAGTAAATGGGCGAGAGCCGCTGGTCGAAGGATCCTCCAGGTTCTCTTCCGGCTTCCCGCTCACGCCCGTCGTTCATCGGAACCACTTCCTGAATGCCGCAAGGCTCCTCGTTCCTTCATCGAGCGATCGCCCTTCGACAACCGCGATGCCGGAGTAATTTGCGGCAATGATCTTCCCGGCCTTCTCCCAGTTGATGGTCCCTTCGCCAAGCGCCAGGTGTTCATCAGATTCGCCATGGTTGTCATGGATATGGAGGTGCCGTGCCCTGCCGATACACCGGAGAAAATCGTCCACCTTTCCGACTGTGTTGGCATGACCGATGTCGAATGTCATGGCGATACCATCGATCCCTTCGGTCATCCCGATGAGTTCCTCGGGAAGCCTGCAGAGGAACTCCTTGATGCTGATCATGTTCTCAAGGCAGGCGGTGACATGATGTTCAGCAGCACATCGGCCGATCTGGTGAAGGGCTTCTTTCTGGAGGTTCCAGACTTTTCCCGGCATCAGTTTGCCGACCGGCGACATGTATCCCGGGTGGATGGTCACGATATCGGTCAGTTCTGCGGCATGTTCTATACAGGTGCAGGTCTGCCGGATCGATTCCCGCCAGATGGGATCGTTCAGGGTGGCAAGGTTCAGGTCCCCGAACGGGGCATGGACGGTCACGCCAAGGTTCGTTGAGGCAAGGACCTCTTTGATCCGGGCAAACGCGGCAGGGTCGTCAAGCCGGTAATTCCCGTCACTCATGAGTTCCCAGCCCGCGTAGCCGGCATCCTCGATGCCGGGTACCCAGGCGATATCTTCCCAGACGCGGGAGGATGATGAGAAGTATGGCGTAATGCTCATGCAGCCTGCCCCAGTCTTTTCAACAGGTCCTGGACATCCCGGGTAAACTCTTCGAGGGTGCCTTCATTTTTCAGGTGCAGGTCCGCCATCTTCAGGGCATTCCCAAGACCCCATCCCAGTTCCCGCGTATCCCGGTTGTGCAGGGCATCGGCAGTCGTGAAATCATCCGAACGGGCCCGGGCCGCGATCCGTGCCAGGCGGTTGTCGAACGATGAGTCGATGCTGATGACGGTAAACCCGGTAAAGTTCTTCCGGAAGAGGGCGATCTCGGTGTCCCCCCGGATGCCGTCGACAAGCACGAGCGGTGCGGACTGCCTGCGGATCTCCGGGACACAGAGCTGGGCGATGGCATCCATTCCCCGTTCTGCCCGGAGGCGGTTTGCTGTTGCGCCGAAATTGGTGTCACTGGGTTCAAGACCCGCTTCCTTCACGGCATTCCGGATCATGTCGCCCATGACGATGACCGGGATGCCCATGCCGGCTGCTATCTTGGAGAACTCACCTTTGCCGCTTGCGGGCATTCCGACGACTCCTATCACCTTCATAGACAATCTCACCTCCTTCGCGCGTCCGTATCCTGACAGCCCGCGGGAGGCTGTCGGCAATGATCTTCATCTCGGACTCAGAGAGCGGCTTCACCTTTCCGGTCACGCCCTGCTGGAGGACAATGTCAACATCGCCAGCCTCCTGGGCAATGATAGCGACTTCGTCATCGTATCCCCTGAAGAGCGTGATAACAGCCTCGAACTCGGGGAGGCGTCCGTCGCGGTGAGCGTCCCGGCAGAGTGCAAGGGACCGCTGTACATTCTCAACATAGTTACCCCTGAGGAGGTTATTATACCGTGCCCACCGTGCCTTGATGTCAAGGGCGATGTGGTCGGCAAGTCCCCGGTCGATGAGGGCCTGGAGCGTATCCGGATAAACCCCGTTCGTATGGATTCCGACAAGAAGCCCCATCTTCCTGGCCGCTGCCGCGAGTTCGAGCAGCGGTTCCTTCTGCATGGTCGGTTCGCCACCGGAGAATATCACGCCGCTCACCGCAAGGAGCGATTCTTTCATCATCGTGATGATCTCGCGGATATCGCGCAGGTCATTCCCGGTCAGGATTGCTGAATTCTGGCAATAAGCACACCGGACCGGGCAGCCCCGGAAGAAGACCGTGCAGACGGACCTTCCCCGCCAGTCGACCGTTGAAAGGGGGATAAACCCGCCAAAATTCAGCTGGATATCAGATCACCGTGCCGGAGTATTTTGGTAATGACATTATAAGAGCATATTGAGGTATCACAAGCCGTTGCGTATCTGTGATGTGTACTATTGCATTTTTGCCCGGTTTATGAGGGATTGAATTCTGCGCTGCGGTTATCGGGATGGCAAAAAAAGAGGATGGATATTCAGAACTTAAAGTGGCGGTTGACGATCTTGAGTGCGCAGTAATCGCCGCACATCGTGCAGGCATCGCCGTCCGCGGGCAGGCGTTCGTTCCGGATTGCCTGTGCCTTTGCCGGATTCATGGCAACGGCGAACTGGCGGCCCCAGTCAAGGTCCCGGCGGGCATGCCCCATCTCGAGGTCGAGTTCGCGCGTCTTCTTCAGCTTGATCATGTCGCCGGCATGCGCCGCGATCCGGGAGCTGATGACGCCTTCGTAAACTTCCTCGGGTGTCGGGAGGGCAAGGTGCTCGGCCGGCGTTACGTAACAGATGAAGTCTGCTCCGCAGGACGATGAGATCGCGGCACCGATTGCCGCTACCCGGTCGTCATACCCGGGTGCGATGTCGGTAACGAGCGGGCCCAGCATGTAGAAGGGCTTGTTGTTGGTGACGCGCTTCATCACTTTCACGTTGGCTTCGATCTCGTCAATCGGGATATGGCCCGGTCCCTCAACAATGACCTGAACGTTCTCCTTGTGTGCCTTGTCTGCCAGTTCTGCATTGATGAGGAGTTCCTGGAGCCCTGCCCGGTCGGTTGCGTCATGCACGGCGCCGGCCCGCATGCCGTTGCCGAACGAAAGCGTGACCTCGTGCTCCTTCATGATCTCGAGGAGATAATCAAACTCGGTGTACAGCGGGTTCTCCTTGTCGTTGTGGAGCATCCACGCGGTCATGAACGCACCGCCCCGGGAGACAAGGCCCCCGTGACGGCCCTGGTTTTTGAGCCGTTTCACGGTCTCCCGGTTTATGCCGGTGTGGATGGCCATGAAGTTGGAGCCGAGTTTGGCCTGTTCTGCCGTGATACGGAAGAGGTCGTCCTCTTTCATGTGGATGACCGCACCGTCCCGTCGGGCAGCCTCGATGAACGCCTGGTAGAGCGGGACGCATCCGACCGAAAGGGTCGTGTTGGCGATCACTTGTTTGCGGATCTCGGCGAAGTCGCCGCCGGTCGAGAGTTCCATCAGCGTGTCTGCACCGGCAAGCTCAGCCTGCTTTGCCTTCTCGATCTCTTCGGGAATATTGACGATATCCGATGATGTGCCGATGGATGCATTGACCTTGGTACGGAGGCCTTCACCGATCCCGCAGATCTTGACCTTGCGGTACGGGGAGACCGGAATGGTGATGTGAGCACCGGCAACCCCGCGGCGCACGAAATCCTCGGAAACACCTTCGTGAGCTGCGACAATCTTCATCTCTTCAGTTACGATGCCGCGCTTGGCATCTGCTACGATACTCATAGCATACCCGTTGCTCCAAAGACAAGATAAAGGCTCGGATTTTCCATTCAGGATTAAATCTGGCTTGTTCTGTGGACAAGTAAAGTTGATTTGGAATAACGCAGAATTTTTTGTTCTCGCCCCCATCGGTCAGCAATCAGGAAAAGCGCCCGGAATATCCTGAAATTTTTAAGGGAGCCGGGGGAACCAGTGCAGAAATGTTTATATATTAAGGCACGCTAACTTATGGTAAACCTTGAATGAACGAGGTGCTTTACGATGACTGAAAAGGACTATTACGAAGTTACGGTGAAGGAAGCAGCGCATGACGATGCCGGCCGGGGGATTGCCCGGGTCAGCATCGAGGTCATGAAGAAACTTGGCCTGGTCTCCGGTGACGTTATCGAGATCCAGGGAAAGAAGAAAGCTGCAGCCATTGTCTGGCCGGGGTTTGCGCAGGATACCGGGTACGGGATCCTCCGTATTGACGGGAACATCCGCGGGAATGCCGGTACCGGTATCGATGAGAAGGTGAGGATTGCCAAGTCCGAAGCCGAGTACGCCAAGAAGATCGTCATCCAGCCCACGCAGCCAATACGTCTGGTGGGGGGTGAGCAGTACCTCGCGAGGGTTCTCCGCGGGCGGTCTGTTATCGAAGGGCAGACGGTCCGCGTTGATGTGATCGGCAACTCGATCACGCTCGTTATTGCCAAGGTGGCACCCAAGGGCATAGCAATCGTTACGGACGATACCGAGATCGAACTGAAAGAAGAGCCGTACAACCCGGAAGAGGGCAAGAAGGAAGTCTCTGATATCCACTACGAGGATATCGGCGGTCTCGGCCGCGAGCTCCAGCTGGTCCGCGAGATGATCGAGCTTCCGCTCCGTCATCCCGAGATCTTCGAGCGGCTCGGCATCCAGCCCCCGAAGGGAGTGCTCCTCTACGGCCCACCCGGCACGGGTAAGACCCTGATTGCAAAAGCGGTTGCAAACGAGGTTGACGCGCACTTCATCACGCTCTCCGGTCCCGAGATCATGAGCAAGTATTACGGGGAGAGCGAGAAGGGACTCCGGGAAAAGTTCGAGGAAGCAGAACAGAATGCACCGGCCATCATCTTCATCGACGAGATTGATGCCATTGCCCCCAAGCGCGAGGAGACCAAGGGCGAAGTTGAGCGGCGCATTGTCGCCCAGCTCCTTGCCCTGATGGACGGGCTCAAGGGCCGCGGGCAGGTCATCGTCATAGCCGCGACCAACCTGCCCGATGCTATCGATCCGGCGCTCCGGCGCGGTGGCCGGTTCGACCGCGAGATCGAGATCGGCATCCCCGACAAGAAGGGCCGGCTCGAGATCTTCCAGGTCCACTCCCGCGGCGTCCCGCTCGCGGATGACGTGAAGATCGAGGAGTTCGCCAACTCAACCCATGGCTTTGTCGGTGCCGACATCGCGCTCCTGGTCAAGGAAGCGGCCATGCATGCCCTCCGGAAGGTCATCCCCCAAATCAAGATCGACGAGGATATCCCGACCGAGGTGCTCGACCAGTTAAAGGTGACCAATGATGACTTCACGGAAGCCCGCAAGCATGTCGAACCCTCCGCCATGCGCGAAGTCCTTGTTGAGGTCCCGGACATCAACTGGAAGCAGGTTGGCGGTCTTGATGAGGTCAAGCAGGAACTGAAAGAGGCAGTCGAATGGCCGATCAAGTACCCGGATGTCTTCGACCGTCTGCAGACTAAACCCCCCAAGGGTATCCTGATGTTCGGCCCGCCCGGCACCGGCAAGACGCTGCTCGCCAAGGCCGTTGCCAACGAGAGCGAGTGCAACTTTATCGCCATCAAGGGCCCCGAACTCCTCTCCAAGTGGGTGGGGGAGTCGGAGAAGGGCGTGCGGGAGATCTTCCGGAAGGCCCGGCAGGCGTCCCCGTCGATCATCTTCTTCGACGAGATCGATGCCCTGGTGCCAAAGCGCGGATCCTACCAGGGATCGTCCCATGTGACCGAGAGCGTGGTCTCCCAGATCCTGACCGAACTGGATGGCATGGAGGAGCTCAAGAACGTCACGGTCCTCGCAGCCACCAACCGCCCGGACATGCTCGACGATGCCCTGCTCCGCCCGGGCCGGCTCGAGCGCCATATCTACGTGCCGGCACCGGATGAGGAGGGCAGGAAGAAGATCTTCGAGGTCTATCTCGGCGGCGAGACGGGAAGCATCCTTGCCAAGAATGTTGACATCGACACGCTGGTAAAGCAGACCGATGGCTATGTTGGTGCGGATATCGAGGCTGTGGTCCGTGAAGCCAAGATGGCGGCGATGCGGGACTTCATCATCCAGATGGCCGGCAGGACCGAGCAGGAGCGGAAGGACGCGATCAAGAACGTGATGCTCACCAGGGAGCACTTCGAGGCCGCCCTTGTAAAGGTGAAGGGATCCCTTGACCGCGACGCGCTCGAAGCCTCCGAGCGGCAGGCATGGCAGATGCTCTATAACACCGAGCAGCGCGAGGTGCTCGACAAGGCGGTTGCGGCAATCCGCATGGCCGACATGAAGCATCCCGGGAAGGATGAGCCGGCGATCAAAGACCTGCGTGCCGCAATCTACCAGCGCAAGAAGGACTTTGCGGCAGTGAAACGGATGACCGAAGAACTGGAGAAGAAGAACAGGAAGTAATCCGGAGGAATGCACTATGAACGGATATCCACGCGATATGTTCGATGAGATGGACGAGATGTTTGCCCGGCTCTTCAGCCGGATGCACCACGAGATGGATACCGGTTTCCTGCCGGCATCCGGATATCACGTTGTCTACCACGGGACCCGCGGGATGCCGGCGGAGCCGGATCTCCCGAAGGTCCAGCCCCGGGCAACGAGAAACCCGGCAGCTGAAGTCCATCAGATCGATGATGAGGTTATGGTTGTCGCCGAGCTCCCCGGTGCCCGGCCGGAGTCGGTCCGGATCAGCCTGGACAACACGCTCCTGACCATCAGTGCCGATGAACCGGAGATGCCCTATCACACGCAAGCCACACTTCCCCCGGTTGATCCTGCAACGATGCAAAAAACATTCCGGAACGGCGTTCTGGAAGTCACCTTCCGGCGTCTTGCGGACCCGGAGAACCGTTCCGGTAGCTGATCCAATCACCCTTTTTTCCGGAATCCAGAATTCAGATTATGCATGCCAATAATACTCCTTCACCCGCAACAATGAATCCGTGGGAGGGGGTCTGCTGGTAACCCCCCCACCCAAAATTTTCAAAAACACCACATCCCCCCTGCCATGGGGGTGGGGGGGTATGCGGTCGACCCCCTCCCCTCTTCGGCTCGATCCGACCCCCCTACCCATCCATGAGTAGGTCAATGAATTTTTTGTTCACGTCAGAACTTCCATCGGAACTCAGGGATTGTCGCGTGCGAAACATGGTGCTTTACCCAATTTTGAGGATGGGGGTATGCCGGTGACCCCCCCACCCGTTTTTTTCAAAATCGCAGGACCCCCCCTGGCACAGGGCAGGGGGGGTAGACTTAAGAGGAATTCAATGGGGTCGATTATCCTGGTTACCTATATACCTGCCAGTAATGGATGGGGGAAGCCGGATCCGCGGTGGTATCACTCATGACACCCCGTGGCGGAGTACCCCCGTCTCATTTCACCTGCTGACGGACTACTTTGATGACGGCGCCGGGTGTCAGGGTGTAGGTGCTCTCCCGTAACCGCCCGTCATATCCCGGAGATGCTCCGCGCCCGCCTCCGTCAGTTGCCCTTCGGTCAGGCGCCACCCCCAGTTGCCGTGTTCGGTGCCGGGGGTATTCATCCTCGCTTCATTGCCCAGACCCAGGAGATCCTGGAAGGGGATTATCGCGATCCGCGCTGCAGACATCATGGCAAGGCGGATGAAGAACTCCGGCAACTCACCTGCAGGGGACTCTCTGCCGACATACCGTACGAACCGGCCCTTCTCGGCAGCAGATGCGTATCGTTCAATCCATGCCCGGACCGGGGGATTGTCGTGGGTCCCGGTATAAACAACCATATCGCTGGCCGGCATCGTGGAGGTAATCCGCGAACCGGTAGGCCGAAGGACCGAGGTCCCCGATTCCATACGGGGACGGGAGGGACGTGATGTGCAGCAGGATGCCGCTTTCCCGTTCAGCCATGTCGCGGACCTCCGGACCGGTTTTTGCACCAGGGAAACCGCCTGCCTCCCCCGTTATTCCGGCAGAGTGTTATCCGATACATTTCACTCCCAGCCATGTCCCCAGTTCCGTAAATACCGATATCCACTCGCGGGCCCGCGGGTCACCGGCCTCTGCTTCCCGCCGGACCTGGCAGGCATACTGCCTTCCGATCCGGAAATACTCGTTCTGGCACTCCCAGAGATCATAGTCAAGCGACAGGGGTGCAAGAATGGAGAAAATTTCAACGATTGTCTGCAGGATGCGGATATCTTCCGTCGCCGTTTTCATCTTTCTGGTAAGGCTGGCATACAAACGTGACGCGGAATAATTCAGAATGGTTCGATCAGGGGGAAAATTCCCTCTTGTCAGTGCGTTTACCAGCTGGCGGATCTTCTGCAGGTCGGTATTTTCATCGGTAAGAGCCCTGTTCAGATCGGTATTGAGCACGTACCATACGGGGTCTTCCAGTATCCGGGGAACGGGGATGTCCATCTCCTTCATCGCATGGATAAGGGTGATATGTTTCCGGTATGCCTCCCGGAACGATGATTCCATGGACATGAGCGTGGACTCAAGCAGGAGGGACAGTATCTCCCGCTGTGCATCCTTGAAAAGGTGCCAGAACGAGTACACCGAGGTCCCGAATTCCTGCTCCATGATGGCAACGATATTTTTCGGATCGGGACCGGCAAGGTCGTCGACGATTTTTCTCTGCATCCCTAAAAACGGTTCATCCCCGGAATATTCCCGTACACCCCCGACGACCTCGTAATTGCCGAGATGAATGACCGCATATTCACGATTCCATACCTCGTTCGTGCAGTCGCAGCGGAGGGCTATCCTTCCAAAAACCATGCGATAACGGCCTGATTGCGACAATTCATACGAATCCTTCTCTTTGGTATAATGCCTGACTGCCCGGGGATAAGGTTTTCCTGTCACCATGAGGGTCAGGGCATGATTGAAGACGATCCGGTTGATGTCAATCATCGCCTTTTTCACAAAATTCTGGTAGATGTCGGCTCCGCTGCCGTATCCGGGATTGTTGCTTGCAGCGTGGGACAGGATATTCAGAAATGCCGGTTCCGGGTTTTGGTCGGACAGTTCCCTTGCCAGCTGGATCGCCCTGCAGGCATATTTCATGACCTGGATGGACTCGATGCCGGAGATATCATCGAAGAACCAGCCGCAGCTGGTGTACATGAGCAATGCATATCGCTGCATCTCCAGCGCTTTAAGGACAATGGTCTTTTCCGGGCCCGTGAGCGCACGTGATGAATGCCGGGACAGGAATGTTTCAAGTGATTCCGGCGACTGATCCAGAATGACCCCGATGTAGTCATCGCGTGCCTCCCACGGGTTTGCCACATACCGTCCCATAGCATTCTCGAAGACCGGTGCAAGGTCATCCCGGAGCTGGTCCATTGCCTCGCGCAGGGGTCTTCTCCATTCCTGGCTCCAGGAGCGCTGAGTTGGAATGCCCGCAGTGGCGGCTTCGCGCTGTACCGGTGTCCACCGCGGGTAAGCTTCCGTATCCTGCATGACCGTTCCCATGGTTGAACACCCGCACCCGCTCCTCCACCGTTCGATGCCATGCGGGCAGCTCCATGAGCTGTACTCCTTGATCAATATCTCGGCAGTCGGCGGGTGATCGGAAAGGTATTGCCCGAAAACCGTCATCTCAGCCTGCCTCTCCTGCCCGATACGGTACAACGCATACGCCAGTGCCATATCGGCAAACCGGTGGTGATGACCGAATGTCTCGCCGTCAGATACAATATTCAGCATCCCGGATCCTTTGCCTGGCCGGGAGAAGTGGTGCATCATGCGGCTGGCAAATATCTCCCCGTTCTCTAATATATTGCTGAATGCGATGTCATGGGAGATGCTGCTCTCGTACAGGAAGACTGCAATCGTCTTTCCTCCCTTCAGCCTGCAGAAGTATGGGATCGAGCAATCGATGTCGTCCGCAGGGGACCATGCCGATCCCGGGAGGGATTTCACCATTGCTGCCTGGTCAGGTGAGAGAACCGTGAAGAGGATCCCTTCTCCGGCCATGATATCCAGCGTCTCAAGATCCACAGCAGTTTCCGCCAGCCACATGCCTTCCGGTTTTCTTCCGAACCGGTGGACGAAATCACGGATGCCCCAGATAACCTGCGTCCGCTTGTCGCGGCTGTTTGCAAGCGGCATGATCATATGATTGTAGACCTGGGCCATTGCCGATCCGTGGCCCGAATGCCGGTTCCGGCTTTCCCGGTCAGCTTCGAGGATGGCGGCATAAGTGCGCGGACTGTTCTGTTCGAGCCAGGTGAGGAGGGTCGGGCCGAAATCGAAACTTATGGAAGCGTAATTATTCACAATATCAATGATGTTCTTCGTATTGTCGAGTATCCGGGATGCTGCATTGGGAGCATAGCATTCTGCGGTGATGCGGGAATTCCAGTCATGGTAGGGATACGCGGAATCTTCAATTTCCACCTCATCAGTCCATGGGTTTTCCCGTGGCGGCTGGTAAAAGTGCCCGTGGATGCAAATGAAGCGATCCATCCTATCTCCCGTTACTGTCTCTGTATTACCGGTACAATAATAGCCTTCTGTTCGTAATTCTGGGATACGTGCGTCCGGCTGGCACGTGCGAACCGGATGCCGTGCTGATTAATGCTCGTGGTACTGCGATGGTACGGGGAAAAAGGGAGGTTTCCGTCATGATTTCCGGTATACTGCAGCATTCTTCAGGGCAGGATCATATCCCCTCTTCACATATTCCTTGACCATCCGACGGGCCGAGAACTGGTGGGAGGTGGTGCGCATGGCCTCCTTCATCTTCTTGACCCACATGTGGGGAATCCCGTTCACGCTGGTGGTATAATAGAGTGGGACAACCTCCCGCTCCAGCAGTTCATACAATTGCTCCGCATCGTGCCGGTCCCGGTCCGGCCCGTGGTTATTGTTGCCAAACTCCCAACCGTTCGTGCCGTTGTATCCTTCGATCCACCAGCCATCCGGAATTGAGAGATGGAGAACCCCGTTGAGGGATGCTTTCATGCCGCTGGTCCCGCAGGCTTCCATCGGCAGTACCGGGTTATTGAGCCAGACATCGACCCCGTGGACGAGATACTGGGCCATCTGCTCGCCATAATCCTCGACAAATGCAATCCTGCCGCCGAAGTCCTGTTGGTACGCGTATTTATACACTTTCTGGATGAGCCGTTTCCCGTCGTCATCGGCCGGGTGGGCCTTGCCGGCAAAGATGAACTGGACTGGTTTCCACCGGTTGTTGACGATCCGCTTGAGCCGTTCAAGGTCCTGGAATACCAGGTCAGCCCGCTTGTATGTTGAGAAACGCCGGGCAAACCCGATCGTGAGGGCGTTCGGATCCAGGAGAGCCCCCCCGGTGATGACATTGACCGGGTCCGTCCCCTCCCCTACCCATTTCCTGCGTTTGAATTCCCGGATCCGGTTCACGAGTTTGCGCTTCAGCTGCGAATGGACCATCCACAGTTCCTCATCCGGTATCTCGGCGATCATCTCCCAGATGGTCTGGTTGTCATGATTGTCGATCCAGCGGGGACAGGCCGGGGAGAAATACCGGTTGAGGAGGAGCTGCATCTTGGGGTCAAGCCACGTGGGGACGTGCACGCCGTTGGTGATGTGGGTGATGGGCACGGTGTCCTCGGGGTAATCCGGCCAGAGCGGCCGCCACATGGCCCGGGCTACCTCGCCGTGTTTCTTGCTCACGCCGTTCCGGAAGGTGCTCATCTTCAGCGCAAAGGCAGTCATGTTGAAGAGGCCCGGCGGATCGGTCGGGGACCTGCCCATCTCGAGGAACGTGGAACGGTCAATCCCGAGGAGGGGATAGTAATGGTTGAAATATTTGTCCATCAGGGCATGCGGGAACTTGTCGTGCCCTGCCGGGACCGGTGTGTGCGTGGTGAAGAGGGTGGTCTCCCGGACCCGGCGCGACGCCTCCTCGAAAGTCTGCTTCTCGGTTACCTGTTCGCGCATCCGCTCAAGGAGTGCAAAGGCCGGGTGTCCTTCGTTAAGGTGGATGATGGAGGGGCGGATCCCGAGAACGTCAAGGACATAACTTCCTCCAATCCCAAGGACGATCTCCTGCCGGAGGCGGAGCTCGTTGTCTCCGGTATAAAGGCGGTAGGAGATGAGCCGGTTGGAGGGATCGTTCTCCCTGATGTCGGTATCGAGAAGGATGAGGGGGATATTTCCCACGTCCACCCGCCAGACGGCAACATAAATGGGAGGGTCGATGAAGGGTATCTTCGCGACGAGCTGGTTTTCATGGTTGTACATGACCCGCTTGATCGGGGCGGAGTCCCTGTTCAGCATCTCCCGGATGTTCTCCTGCCAGCCGTCAGCATTGATATGCTGGTGGAGGTATCCTTCGGAGTACATGAATCCCACCGCCACCAGGGGGAGGCCGAGATCGCTGGACTCTTTGAGGTGGTCACCGGCAAGAAACCCAAGCCCTCCGGCATAGAACGGCAGTGAATGGTGGAGGCCGTACTCTGCCGAAAAGTAAGCGATGGTCTGGTTTGGGCTATTGGCGAAATGCGAGGAGAACCAGCTCGTCCGGGTGTCAAGTTCATGCCGGAACCGGGCCATCACGATATCGTAGTGGCGGAGGTAGAGGGGATTTTTTGATGCTGCGACAAGAGACTCTTCCGGCATCTCGTGAAGCATCCGCACCGGGTTGTGGATGCTGTCGCTCCATGCCAGCGGGTTGAGCTGTTTGAAGACCATCTTCACTTCGGGGTTCCAGCTCCACCAGAGGTTGTAGGCGAGATCCACCAACCCGGCTATCCGTGCCGGAACGTGTTCAAAACCTTTTCTCCCGGTATCGGCCATTGCGGACCCTCAGTGATTGTGTAGTCGCACAACCTCCCATAAATACTATTGCATGATCGGGGTACGACAGCCGGCAGGTGAAAAGGTAAAGATTCAAATCAGGTGCCGGCACAAGGAGGAGATACGTGCATGGAACCGGAGAGGATGTACTGGGAAGAGCGGTACCGGCAGGTTACCCGCCCTGTTATAGGTCCGGCGATCACCGGCTACAATGTCAACCTAGATCGTGTCATCACCGTAGGCCGGGACCTGCTGGAGTCACCGGAACTCGGTTCGGGCATGCTGGGTGGACTCAAGGAGCGTCTTGTCAGCTCCATGGAACGATGTACCGCTGCCGAATGGATCGTCGATGACCCGGACCTCTTCCGGCGTATCTCTGATTTTTTCGCTGGCAGTGGCTCATGCTCGCTTGGCGGGCAGGCTGGTATTGCGGCACGGCACCTGACCGGGCTTGGTGCTCCACGGGTCTTCTGCGCAGCACCCGGCATGGGAGTGACTGCTACAGGGATGCTCCGCGAGCATGATGTGACGGTGGTAAACTCTGCGGGCGGACCCGATTGTACCCATATAATCCTTGAGTACGCTGTCGGCCTTGTTCCTACCCCCGATGATGTCATCCCCCGGAGCAACCGGTTCATCATCTCCCCCCAGAAGACCGGTCTGAATACCATCCTGTCTCACGATCTCCTTGCCCTGGTTCTCCAGAAGGTCCCTCTCTGCACCAGGGCATTCCTGTCCGGCTTCCAGTATCTGTCCGGCAACGAGGAATTCCGGGACGCCGTCAGCCAGATCCGGGCCATGAAGGATGCAAACCGGGACCTGAAGGTCCATATTGAATGCGTCTCCGTTACCGATCCTGCAGTGAATGCGGGGATCCTGCACCACATCCTGCCGGCGGCAGACAGTGTGGGCCTGAACGAGAATGAACTCTCCCTGCTGCTCGGTCGTCCGTGCGGATCCGATCCGGTCATGCTGGTGCACCATATGGAAGAACTGGGACGCCTCACGGGACTGTCGCGGATTCACCTCCATACGTTCGGGTATTACCTCCTCCTTCTGAAGAACCAGGGTGCGGATCCCCGGGGATCGCAGGAATCCCTGGTGTTTACTGCACAGGTTGCCGCTGGTGCCGCCGAAGGAACGGGCACCGCTGTCCCTGCTGTGGGTCTGTCTGCTGTAAAAATGATATCAGGCCAATTCGGTCCAGGTCCGGCCCCTGGCATTTTTGTTACCGGTGATTACCATCTCCTCGTTGTTCCGACCCTGATCGCCGAAGGTGTCAGCAGGACGGTTGGTCTGGGGGACATCATATCCTCGACCGGGTTTGTTACCGATCCATTCGAGTGACCATGAGCGCATTTCTGAAAAATCCCCGCCCGACGTTCTTTTGATTATCCGCGGGTGATTTTTCAAGATGGACACAAAAGAATTTTTTAAATCTATATATTTTTTCCATTGTTTTTCTAATATTTCCCATGGTTACATTTAAATGGAAGATAGCGGTATCATACTATGCTGGGCAGGAATTCGTTCTGCACGTACTGAACAGGTTTCAGTGGAGTTCACCAGGGATACCGTAGAATGGTTACCGGTTCCAGGAAGGAGTGAGTCATCATGGCTGACCTATGTCTGGGTTTTGAGGTCCACCAGCCTTTCCGGCTTAACCGGCACTTTGTACCGGATCCCAAACTGAAAAAAAAGGACCTGTTCGACCGGTATTTTGACACCCTGAACAAGGAGGTCCTCCTCCGCGTTGCCGAAAAATGTTACAACCCGGCAACGCAGATCGTTCTTGAGAAACTCGACGAGGGGTACCTGAAGTGCTCGTTCTCGATCTCCGGCACCCTGATCGAGCAGCTGGAACGATGGAGCAGGGATACCCTTGATCTCTTCAGCCAGGTGGCACAGCACCGGAACTGCGAGATCATCGGGCAGACCTATTACCATAGCATCGCGAGTTGTTTTGCCGACAAAACGGAATTCAGGGAGCAGGTACGGCTCCATTCCGATCTCATGTATAACCACTTCCGCGTGCGCCCGACCATATTCGAGAATACAGAATTCACCTTCAACAACGAGATTGCAGCAACGGTAAAGGATATGGACTTCCAGGCGGTCTACACCGAAGGTGTCGACCGGATCCTCGGGGGAAGGAGCCCCAATCATCTCTACTCCTGCAGGGATATCCCGGTGCTCCTCCGGAACGTTACGCTCTCGGACGATATCGCGTTCCGGTTCGCGAACCGTTCATGGGAACAGTATCCCCTGAAGGCGGATACCTATGCCGGGTGGGTGGCATCTTCACCCGGGGATATCGTCAATGTCTTCCTGGACTACGAGACGTTCGGGGAGCACTTCTGGAAGGAGACCGGGATCTTCGATTTCCTGCGTGCCCTGCCGGATGAACTAGCACAACGCAATGTCCCGTGCCGGCTGCCATCGGAAGTGGTTGCAGCCCATCCCCCGGCAGGCAGCATCGATGTCCGCGAGAGCATCTCCTGGGCGGACCTTGAGAAGGACACCTCGGCGTGGATGGGCAATGACCGGCAGAAGACTGCCTTCCATGCGGTCCAGAACGCCCGCCCCTATGCCGTGGACAAACCGATCTGGCGCTACCTCCAGACAAGCGACCATTTCTATTACATGGCGTCAAAGTTCGGCACCTGTGGCGAAGTCCATGCCTATTTCAGCCACCATGATGCCGATGAGGCATTCAGGACCTACATGCGGGTGCTCGCCCACATGGAAGCCCGCAACATCAGGGTGATGAAGAACCGGAAGTCGGCCAAGACCCTCAGAATCCTGTCACCGGAAAATGCGTTTCACTTTGCCGGCCCGGCCGGTTTCATCGGTCACACCGCGTACAGCCTTGACCAGTTCGAGGAGCTGCTGCACGTGGTGCCCAAGGACGTTATCCAGCACCACATCGCCCGCAAGGATTTCATCCGGTGGATAACCGATGTGCTCGAGGACCCGAGGCTGGCAGAGAGCATCACCGGTCTTTCCGAACGTCATGACCTGATACAAGCAATCCGTGAACGGAGGGAACTCTTATGGAGTCATATAAGATAGCATTCTTCTGCTGGGAATCCATGTACGCCGAGCGGGTTGGCGGCCTTGCAAGCGCAGCTACCAACCTTGCCGAGACACTTGTTAAGCAGAACCATGAGGTCCACTATTTCACCCGGGGGACGATCCCCGACCAGGTGATCAATGGCGTCCATTACCACTACTGTAAGCCGTTTGGCAACAACATCGTGGAGTACTGTGACACCATGAGCGCCCGGATGGTGGAACAGTTTGTAAAATACGATAACCCGAACAGATTTGACTTCCTCCATTTCCATGACTGGCACCCGGTGCAGGCGCTCCATACCCTGAAGGACCGGGACACCATCCTGACCTTCCATTCAACGGAGTATGGCAGGAACGGCAACCAGTTCGGGAACTGGTGGGAATTTAAGGAGATCTCGGGCAAGGAATGGTATGGAGGTCTTGTTGCAAAACAGGTGACGGCGGTCTCCACGACCATGAAACATGAGGTGATGCACCTCTATAATGTTCCCGAATGGAAATGCACGGTCATCCCGAACGGGGTCGTGCCCCAGCAGTACCGGGCAGAAGGGATAGACCCGGGCGAGGTCAAGAGAGCCTACGGCATCCACCCGTATGCCCCGCTTGTTTTGTTCATCGGAAGGCTGGTATACCAGAAAGGCCCCGACCTCTTCATTGAGGCTGTCCGCGAAGTCTGCAGGCACCGGTGGGATGCGCAGGTCATTGTTGCGGGTGACGGGGGCATGCGGCAGTACCTCGAGTCCCGGGCAAAAGATCTTCCGGTCAATTTTATCGGCTATATCCCTGATTCGGAATATATCCGGCTCCTGAATGCCTGCGACCTTGTCGTTATCCCGAGCAGGAACGAGCCGTTCGGTCTCGTGCTGCTGGAGGCATGGAGTGCAGAGAAATGTGTGGTGGCGTCGGATGTTGGCGGGCTTGGCGAGAATATCGATTCGTTTGTCAACGGGATCAAAACGGAAGTCCACCCGGGTTCCCTGGCATGGGGGATGAAGACCATGATCGATGAACCCTGGAATGCCGGTGCCCTTGGCATGCGCGGACGCCGGAAGGTCGACCGGATCTTCCTCTGGGGCCCGATTGTGCAGCGCCTGACCGATACCTACAGCAGGGTCGTTGCCTGAAGTTTTGTGGTGCTCTCCATTTTTTGGTTACCGGTGGAGGGAACCCCATGACAGGTGGCGGGCAGGCGCAATGCGCTTATATATATTGACAGGAGATTATCAGAACAGGAGAAGGAAGGGATGAGACGAATCGGTATCCTGACCGGGGGCGGGGACTGTCCCGGGCTCAATGCAGTGATCCGGGCCGTTGTCCGCTCGGGACTGCCCCATGACATTGAATCGTTCGGTATCCGGAACGGCTGGCAGGGGCTCATCGATGGCGACGTTGAGCCGCTGACCGATTTCTCGGTCTCCGGCATCCTCCCCAAGGGCGGGACGATCCTCGGCACATCCCGGACCAACCCACTTGCAAAGACCGAGGACTTCCAGAAGATCCAGGCAAACCTGAAAAAGTTTGATATCCACGCGCTCGTGGTCATCGGGGGGGATGGCACCCTCTCGGCTGCCCGCGATGTGGCAAGGCGCGGGATCAATATCATCGGCGTCCCCAAGACAATCGACAATGACATTGATGGCACCGATATGACCTTCGGTTTCGATACCGCCGTCTCCATCGTGACCGAAGCAATCGACCGCCTTCACACCACTGCCGAATCGCACCACCGGATCATTGTCGTAGAAGTTATGGGGAGAAACGTCGGATGGATCGCACTCCTGGCGGGAGTGGCCGGTGGTGCCGATGAGATCCTCATCCCGGAGGTGCCGGTCACCATCGAGCAGGTCTGCGAGAACCTCATGAAACGGTACAAATCCGGCAGGAAGTTCTCGATTGTTGTTGTAGCGGAAGGCGTCCGGCGTGATACCCTGGGCCTTCCCCCGGTCCCGGAGGACATGCGGGACGAATGCGGGCATGAGAAATTTGTCGGGATCGGCAATATCCTGGGAAAAGAGATCGAGAAACGCCTCGGTGTCGAGACACGGGTGACGATCCTCGGGCATGTCCAGCGGGGCGGGTCTCCGACCGCCTATGACCGCATCCTTGCGACACGGTACGGGGTTGCTGCCATTGAGCTTGTCCGTAACAATGAATTTGGTAAGATGGTTGCGCTCCAAGGAAGCGAGATCATCAGCATCCCTCTCGAGGATGCCGTTGCCCGCCTCAAGACGGTCGATGTCCGGTTTTATACCATGGCCAAATCCGTGATCGGGGGTCTCCAGTGAAGACCGCATGCCGGCAGATCTTCGGGGGTGCTTTCCTCCCTCATTACACACTGCACTGGAAGGGCCCGGCGCCTGATCCCGAGCTCCGGATGGCCGAAGACCTGAACGGGATATACGCCCGGCGGGGATGCCGTGCATCGGGCCCGATCTATGCCATGTTCCGCGATCTTGCACAGAATCCCGCGGACCGCTGGTGGATGAAACAGAACTGCCTCCGCTACGATGTGACCGTTATTCCCCCGCGAAAACTCTGCGGGGAGTATGTCAAGACCAAGGGACACTACCACCCGCTGAATGAAAACCGGTGCGGGTACCCTGAAATATATGCAGTCCTCAATGGAAAGGCGCATTATCTCCTCCAGCGGGAAGATCTGACCGACGCCGTACTTGTCGAGGCAGGGAAAGGGGATGTTGTTGTTGTCCCGCCAGGCTACGGGCATGTCACCATCAACCCGTTACAAGACGAGGTGCTCGAGATGGCAAACATCGTCTCCTCACGGTTCTCCAGCAATTACGCGGGATACGAGGAGCATCGGGGGGCATTGTATTACGAGATGGATACCGGGGAATTCCGGAAGAACCGGGCATATGACCGGCACCCGCATTTGCGGTTCGTGCAGGCCCGCCGTATCCATGAACGTGCTGCGCTCCTGCCGGGCCCGTTGTATGACCTTATCGGGAAACGGGCACCGGTTCTTGAATTCCTCAATTTTCCGGAGCAGTATCAGTCACGGTTTGCGGGATTGTACCCCTGAGCGGGACTCCTGTTTCCGGCTGCAGGCCAGACAACGCCTGAATAAACCTAGAAAATCCGCCGCGGCAGGACAATAATCCTGATAAGCAACGCAATCATACGATTGCATACATCCGGGAGTCCTCAAGATGAACTCCTGCGGTCGCATGCTGTAGTGCAGCAGGAAATGGTGGAACAACGTGAGACTCAGTGATTTCCTTGTTGAAACAGGAACTGATAAAAATCTGACCGAACTGATCCTCTTCTTCAGCGAACAGGCCCGGAACGTGAAACACGGCTTCTTCTGCACGATCCCCCGGACACCATCAGAGGAGATCACGCGGAACCAGTTCGGCGAAGAACAGATGGAGCTCGACAAGTATGCCGACAATGTCTTCATCTCCGGCCTGAAGGAATCCCGCCTGGTCCGGTACATTGCAACGGAGGAGCAGTCACAGATCATCGAGGTCGGGAACCCGAAGAACCAGTACGGGGTTGTCATCGATCCGCTTGACGGATCATCGCTCATCGATGTGAACCTCTGCGTCGGGTCCATCATCGGGATATATCCCGGCCATGTCCTTGAGCGGGGGATAACCATGATTGCGGCCCTCTATATTCTGTACGGGCCGCTTACGACCCTCACCTTCACGACCGGCAAAGGTGTCCACGAGTTCGTGCTGAACGATGCCGGCGACTTTGTCCTCCGTCACAAGGACCTGCGGATCCCGGACGGCAAGATCTATGCTCCCGGTGCCCTGCGCAGGGATTACCTCCCCCAGCATGCGAAATGGATCCAGTCGCTTGAAGAGTCCGGGTACAAGCTGCGGTTCAGCGGTTGCTTTGTCGGGGATGTCCACCAGATCCTCCACAAGGGCGGCGTCTTCACATATCCCGGTTTTAAGGGAAAGGAGAAGGGCAAGCTCCGCCTGCTGTACGAAGCGAACCCGATGGGCATGATCGTCTTCCAGGCTGGTGGAGCCACCAGCAACGGCAGGGACGATATCCTGACGGTAAAACCGGAGTCTATTGGCCAGGTGACCCCGATATATATCGGTGGCAGGAAAGAGATCGCGTTAATTGAAAAGTTTATGACAGAAGGATGAGTAATCAGGAGTGATCAGTCTTATGACAGGAAAAGGATTTGGCCCCGTTGCCGGGTCTGCGATATTCCGGGGGATCGCCGGCCAGAAGAAGATCATCATGGCCGCAAACATCCGGGTTGCGATGGTAGCAAAGGGTATCTTCCAGGCAGCGAAGGATACCGATTCAGCGGTCTTTATGGAACTCGCCCGGTCGGAGAGCGACCTCAAGGGCGGGTACACCGGCATGACACCGCAGGTGTTCTCGGATAAGATGAATGCCGCGGCGAAGGAGATCGGCTGCGATGTCTGGGCGCTCCATGCCGACCACATCACCATCAAGAAGGGTGACAAGGCAGAGATCGATTCCACGAAAGAGCTGATCGATGCCCAGATCAAGGCAGGGTATACTTCGTTTGCCATCGATGCCTCCCATATCTTCAATTTTGAGGGGAAGACCGTACGCGAGGAGCTTGCCGACAATATCCGGGTGACCACCGAGCTTGCAGAGTTCATCCGGAGCCGGATGAACGGGAAGGAGTTCGGCCTCGAGGTCGAGGTCGGCGAGATCGGCCGCAAGGATACCGGGGGACTCATCCTCACGAAACCCGAGGAGGCCGTCGAGTTCATCAAAGCCCTCAACGAGAACGATGTCTTCCCGCAGGTCATTGCCATCGCGAACGGCAGTACCCACGGCCACACCTATGATGCGAACGGGAACGTTGTCGAGCAGCTCTCGATCGACATCCCCCAGACAAAGGCGATCGCAGCAGCACTCCGCGACAACAAGCTCGCTGTCGGCATCGCCCAGCACGGCATCACCGGTACCCCCCGGGACCTCATCAACCTCCACTTCCCGAAAGGGGACATCATCAAGGGCAATGTCGGGACGTTCTGGCAGGACATCGTGTACTCCACCCTGAAGGTGTATGAGCCGAAGCTGTACCAGGATATCTACACCTGGACCATCGAGAAGTACCGGCCACTGAACGCCGGCAAGAAGGACCGCCAGATCTTTGATGGCAACTGCAAGATGGCGATCAAGGAGTTCTACAAGGAGATCTATTCGGTCGAGGAAGCAACCGAGAAGGCGATCGTGGCCATGTCCTATGCCGAAAGCCTGGTCTTCTTCCGGGCATTCAGCTCGCAGGGCTCTGCTTCATTAACCAGAAAAGCGATCCGGTAATTGAGCAGCAACCTTATTTTTGCCTGCCGGGGAGGAGATCGCGATGCCGAAAACAACCATTTCTGTTATCAAGGCGGACGTGGGGAGTTACCCGGGACACTCCCGCACCCACCCGAAGCTGCTGGAAAAAGCGGCAAAGATGCTCAAGGCCGAGCACGGGAAACTCCTGCTCGATTCATTCGTCACCCATTGCGGGGACGATCTGGAGCTGATCATGACCCATACCCATGGCGTGGATGATACGAAGATCCACAAGCTGGCATGGGATGTCTTCATGGAGTGCACGAAGATAGCAAAGGAGATGAAACTCTATGGTGCCGGCCAGGACATGCTCGCTGACGCCTTTTCCGGCAATGTGCGGGGAATGGGTCCCGGGGTTGCCGAGATGGAGTTCGAGGAGCGGGCGTCCGACCCGGTCCTGATCTTCATGGCAGACAAGACCGAACCGGGTGCGTGGAACTTCTTTTTGTACAAGATATTCGCGGACCCGTTCAACACCGCCGGCCTGGTCATCGACCCGTCCATGCACAAGGGCTTTGTCTTCGAGGTACACGATCTGGTAGAGAAGAGACGGATCCTCTTCAAATGTCCGGAGGAGATCTACGATATGCTCGCCTATATCGGGACGCCATCGCGGTTCGTCATCAAGCATGTCTTCACCCGCGGCGGGGTCATCGCAGCCTCGACCAGCACCCAGCGCCTCAGCCTGATCGCGGGGAAGTACGTGGGGAAGGACGATCCGGTGATGATCGTGCGGTCCCAGAGCGGTTTTCCGGCCGTTGGCGAGATCCTGGAGCCGTTCTGTACGCCGGTCCTCGTGGCCGGCTGGATGCGGGGCTCCCATCACGGACCGTTCATGCCGGTGGGCCTCTGTGACTCCAATTGCACGCGGTTTGACGGCCCGCCGCGGGTCACCTGCTTCGGGTTCCAGGTAGCCGACGGGAAACTGATCGGCCCTGCGGATATGTTCGACGACCCGGCGTTCGACCGGGTCCGGGACCGGTGCAACGAGCTGGCCGATGTCATCCGGGCCCAGGGGCCGTTCGAACCCCACCGGCTCTCCCTTGGCGAGATGGAGTATACCACACTGCCCGGTGTCGAGAAGGAGCTGAAGAAGCGCTGGGAGAAGATCCCGGAGTAATTTTTTTTTAGAAACTCTGAAAGTCGAAGAACGCTGCTGCATTCTTCTCCTCCCCGGGGTTCATGCCTGACCTCCAGGATGCTGCCTCAACATCAAGGGATACATTATGGTCCCGATAACCCGGTTGTATCACCCATGACACCTGCTTCCCCATCGCCCGCGACGATAAATCATGCCCCGTTCCCGGACACCGGCGATGAATCCCTCCGGCAGTTCCAGGCAATGGTCCTCCGGTATTACCGGGCCTGCGGGCGCGACCTTGCCTGGCGGAGGACAACCAACCCGTACCGGATCGTCGTCTCCGAGATCATGCTCCAGCAGACACAGGTTGAGCGCGTGTCGGAGCGGTATCCCCGGTTTATCGCGGCATTCCCGGACTTTCCCTCGCTTGCCGGTGCACCCGTCCACCAGGTTCTTACTGAATGGCAGGGAATGGGCTACAACCGCCGTGCACTTCACCTGAAGGAATGTGCAGCCCGCGTGGTACAGGATCATGCCGGAAAGCTGCCGGATGATCCGGATATCCTGGTAACCCTGCCGGGCATCGGCAGAGCAACCGCTGCATCGATCTGCGCATTCGCGTTCAACAAGCCCATTGTATTCATCGAGACCAACATCCGCAGGGTCTTTATCCATTACTTCTTCTCTTCCGGGACTGCCGTTGAGGATGCCCAGATACTGCCGCTTGTTGCAAAGACACTCTACCATCGATCCCCGCGGATGTGGTACAATGCCCTGATGGACCTTGGCACCGATCTCAAGAAGAGCGTCCCTAACCCGAACCGGAAGAGCCGGCAGTACACGAAACAGGCAGCATTCGAGGGCTCGGATCGCCAGGTACGCGGGGCAGTCCTTCGCCTGCTCCTGAAAAAATCACCAAGGCAATTCGGGGACCTCGTGCACCTGACCGGCGGGGATACCGCACGGATCGGGCGCATCATTGCGGATCTCGCAAAGGATGGCTTCCTCGTGCAGGACCATGATACCATCCGGCTGAAAGAACCAGAAGAACGCCCGCTCCCCGGAACCTGAACAATCCACAAACATATCCGATGAGAAAAATCCCTTTTTTTTGTCAATCCTGTGGCCGGGAATCTGCCGCCAGCAAATACTTGATAATCCAAAAATCTCCATAGCACTACAACAAACGGGGAGTATTGATGGCAGGACTCAATGATATTCCGGGTGAAGTCAGGTGGCGGATCGCGGCGGAGTTCTCGGCACGGCTGCCGGCACTGTACGATGCCGCGTTCCGCCCGGTTGCCGGTGTGCAGTTCAATGAGATCGAACAGGAGATCTGGATGGAGCTTGCCAGGACCTCGCTTGCTATTGCACGCGATCTCTCCCTCCCTACCACAACTGCACAGGAACTTGCCGACACCATGCGGATCGTGATGGTCATCCTCTTCGGTCCCGGCTTCAAGACCGAGATGCTCGAGGTCTCAAAGGACGGTGCTGTGATCCTGATCAGGCGGTGCCCGATCCTGTCCGAAAGCGCGGGTGCAGGTGAGGATGGCGAACGTACGTTCCACCGCTGCATGGCGTTCATGCTCACCGGTATCCCTATCCTCAACCAGAACTATACCGCACGGTTCGTCCGCACCATGTGCACCGGCGACCGGCAGTGCGAGATAAAGATTGCACCCAAAGAGGCACCGGCCCCGATAAAATCCGGCAAAAAATGAGGGTGCTTCAGGTTATTTCAGGTAATACCCGATTGCCATGCAGATCAGCCCGAGATAGAACATCAGGGCGAACGGCCAGGAAAAGCCGAGGTTGATCGACTCCAGCCTTTTTAAGTCCTGGACCGCGATCATGATGAACCCGATGACGAATAACGCCATACTGAATTGCGTTCTGGTTGCCTTGTCCATGAAGGTGTCTCCGGTACCATGTCGGAGCGCAAGGGAAAAATGTTTGCTGGTCCCGCTAGAATCTCCCGATCACCAGGGAGTACAGGGCAGAACCGGGTACCGGCGGCGATGTGATATCGCCGACAACGATCCGTTCGTTGGGATACGCGAGCTCCTCGCAGAGCGCAACCTGCAGGGGCATCCGCAGCGCGGCGAGGCGTGAATACAGTTCGCCGGCATCGAACTTCGGGTCGGCGAGGAGGAAGACGATCCTGCCCCGTTTCACCTCCTCGACCGTGTCGTGCATCCCCTGCTCATGCCCCCGGCCATGGGCGACAACCACAACAATCCGCGAGAGCGGGATGTGGAGGCGGGCTGCTGCAACCTGGAGGGAGGATATGCCGGGGATGACCTCGCCTTTGAGGTACCCGAGGCCGGCCAGCATCGGGTCGCCCGTTGAGAGGACAACGGCATCGTCCGGCAGGGTGTGGAGTCGCTTGTAATCGTCAATGGACCTGACGATACAGTGCGGGGTGAGGTACGGGCGTGCAAGTTCGATCGCCCGTTCCGATCCATATGCAGTCCGGGCCTTCTTCAGCTCCGCGATTGCCTGACCGGTCAATAGGCCGGGGCCGCATCCGACACCGATGATCTTCATGGGCTCTCACCAATGATCTTACCGTCCCGGTTAATGAGCACAACGGTAACCGACGGGCGTACCTGCCGGAACCCGGCAAGCGTCCGTGCAACGATCTCCGGGAAACGGGGAGACTGCGTCAGTTCCTCAACGGTCGGGCAGCCGGTCCCTTCCAGAATGCCCGGGCTGATATGGCGCAGGATAAGGGCCGGCAGCCCGCATAAAATGACCGTTCCCGGTGCAGCATCCAGCGCTTCTTTGAGTTTCCCGCCAACCAGGATGACCTCGCGGTCCGGAAAGAGGAGCCGGGAGTACCGGAGACCGACCCGGCCGGTGGTCAGCACCGGGTGCTCCGCAGCGCGGATGCGGTCCATGGTGGATTCGGTCAGGTGGTCATCCCATGGCTCGACAAACCCGGTCGTCCCAAGGACCGATATGCCGTGTTCGACTCCCATGCGGGGATTGAGGGTTGTTTTCGCTACCTCCCCGCCGCGGGGAGCGGAGATCCTGACCGTGATACCGGTCTCACCGATCGTGTCCAGCCCCTCCTGGACGGCCCGGACTATGCATGAAAGGGCCGGCGGGCTGACGGCCGGCGTCCCCTTTTTGTACCGCGGGGTGTCGCGGGTAAACCGGCCGATGCCGTCCCCAAACAGGATGGTGATGCAGCCGGGGTTTTTCTCCGCCACTGCCTCAAAGACAAGGCCTGCCGTCACGTCAGCCGGGTAATCCCCGGAAAATTTTGCACAGGTGCCCCGGCCGGCAGCTCCACCGGCCGGGACATTGACGGTTATCCCGCAGGGGAACGTGACCGGGACAGATGCACACGGTTCCGTGAGCGAGAGGACTGCAGCCTTTGCCGCAGCTGCGGCGGTCGTCCCGGTGGTGAATCCCCGGACCAGGGCCGTTCCTGCAGAGGTCAGGACCGCGAGACCCAGTTCCGCCATCCGGAGGTGCTCCGGGGATGCACAGCGCCGGACCCATTCTTCCGGGTACTCAAAGCCAGTGACCGGGTCTCTCATTCGGCAGAGCCTTCAACAAAGATCGTGATGCATTCGTTCATCGCCGCAACGGCTACCGGCGTCCCCCCGCGGGTGCCTTCGTTGGAGATTGAGGGGATGTCAATGGTGCGCAGCAGTTCCTTGGACTCGGCGGCATTGACAAAACCTACCGGGGTGCCGATGACGACAGCCGGCCGGATACCCTCCCGGATCATCTCGCAGAGGGCCAGGAGGGCCGAGGGTGCATTCCCGATGACCACGATCGAACCCGGCAGCCGTTCACGAAGCGCAAGGAACCCTGCCGAACTTCGGGTTATGCCCTTCTCGCGGACAAGCTCAGCACCATGATCGAGCGCACAGATGACCTCGGACCGGTGCCCTTTCTTCTGGATGCCGATCTGGACCATCCTGATGTCAGTGATGACCGGTGCACCGTCGGTCAGGGCAGCCAGCGCGGCCGGGACCGGGTCGCGGGTGAACCGCATGAGACCGGCCATGGCAAAATCGCCAACCGCAATTGAACATCGCTGGCGTATCCGGTCTTCAACCGTTGCATTGCCCACAACCGACCGGGCCAGGGTCCGGGACTTCTGCGAGATCGCATAGCCCTCCCGCGTGTCGGCACCCACATCAATATACGTATTTCCGGTGGTATCCCCGGGGCGTGATGATTCCTTTGACATCGTCTCCCATCCTCCATATCCTGCTCTCGCTCCCGCCAACAATGACGGTCGTGTGCATATCAATCTCCTGCTCGAACTGCCCGATATCCCCAAGCGTCGTGATGATGGTCTTTTCATCCTCGCGCAGGGCATTGCGCACGATGGCAACCGGTGTGCCGGGCACAAGGTGGTTGCGTGCATGCTCAAGGGCCAGGGCAAGGTTATGCGGGCGCCCCCGGCTCTTCGGGTTGTACAGGACAACCGGGATACCCAGGGCGAAGACTGCTTCCAGCCGTTTTTCGATGACCTCAAGCGGGGTCAGGAGATCCGAGAGGCTGAGTACGGCAAAGTCGCCCGAGAGCGGGGATCCTGCCCGCGAAGCCGCGGCGGTTGCTGCGGTGATACCGGGGATGATCTCGACATTGATGCGCTCACCGGAGTGCTCGAGTACTTCAAGCACGATGCTCGCCATGCCATAGACGCCGGCATCTCCACCGGAGACCAGGGCAACCCGGCTGGTGCGGGCAAGATCCACTGCCTGCCGGGCCCGGTCCACCTCCTTTCCCATGGAACTGCTCATCACATTTTTGCCGGCAAGGATGGTGCCGAGCGGTTCGAGGTACGTTGAGTGGCCGAGAACATATTCCGATCCGGCAATGGCTTCCAGGGCCCGGCCGGCCATGTACCCGGTCTTTCCCGGCCCGAGACCGACAATATACAGACATCCTGCTCCGGATTTATCGTGCGATGGCAACTGTCACGCTCCCGTATACCTTCTTTCCCATAATAAGCGTCCTGTTCCTGGCTGTTGCAAGGGCGCAGGGCTCGGCAACACCCAGGAGGCCGATCCGGGATGCCCGGGAAGGCCCTGTCCCTTTCTGTGCGTTTATGGTATCGTCGTCAAGGAATATTAAATTGCCAGAGAGCGACGATACGGCATCGAGAAGACCGGTCTCGTGCATCTTCTTGACCGTTGTCGCATAGACAAAGACATCGGATTCGGCAATCCCGTTTGCAGTCAGGGCTTCCCGTACCGCATCGAGAACATCACCCGCCGGTACCCCTTTCCGGCACCCGATACCAACGGAATAGGTCCCTTTCTTGACAAGGACCGACACGTCAGGACCGGCAAGGACCATCGCGGGACCTTTCACGGCATGGAGCGGAACATCCGCTGAAAGGAGGGCAGCATTGACCTGCCGGGTCGAGTCCCTGTTGAGAATATCGCATCCTTCCCGTTCCGCAATGGCCTCAACCGATTCGCGTCCCCGTGACTCGGTTGCGGTGGTAATTACCGGGTTCATACCAAGACCGTAAAGCTCCTTTGCAAGGGCATTGGCACCGTGATGGCCGCCAAGCACCGGGATTGCGTAACGGGAGTCCGGGCTTACGACAACAACGGCCGGATCGGTCCACTTGTCGTCAATAAGTGGTGCCAGTTTCCGGACTACTATCCCCATCGACATCAAAGCGACGATTCGTTTCCGGGTGCGGAATGCCGATTCGAATACATCGCCGGAATATTCGACAATGTCCGCGCCAAGGAACGATGCGATGCGCTCGGCATCTTTATGCGAATAGGGAAACGTGATTACTACCGTATCGTTCATGAGTAGAGGTGCGATCGCCGGAAGCCGGAACCGGTGCCAAGGACTGCCCTGCCTACGATGAGGAGGGCAGACCGCGTTATGCCGGCATCTTTTGCTTTCTGTGCGATATCGGCAACCGTGCCGGTGAGGACCTGCTGGTCGGGCCAGGATGCACGATAGATGACTGCCGCCGGGGTATCTTTCGGACATGCGAGCTTTTCCGTTATCTCGGCAAAGTGCTCGCTGCCCAGGAAAAACGCCATCGTTGCCGGGAACTGCGATAGTCCCCGGATGGAGTCCTCTTCAAGAGTCTTTCCGGCAGGCCGGGTGATGATGAGGGTCTCCGACACACCCCGGGGTGTGTATTCGGTGCCGAGCGCAGCAGCCGCGGCAAAGACGGATGATACTCCCGGCACAATGCGGACGGTTATTCCCTGTTCCTCAAGAAGGGCGATCTGCTCAACGATAGAGCCGTAGAGGGCCGGGTCTCCGGAATGGAGCCGGACAACCGTCTTCCTCTCCCGTGTACGTGCCACAATCAGGGAGACTATGTCCTCAAGATGCATGCCCCAGCTGTCCACTTTCTCGGCAGCGGGACAGGAAGCAACCAGGGCGGGATTGACGAGCGACCCCGCGTAGATGAGGACATCTGCCCGGTCGAGCAGGGACCGTCCCTTCACCGTTATGAGTTCCGGGTCTCCCGGGCCGGCACCGACAAACCAGACATCTGCTGCATCTTCACTTCCGGGCATACATCACACTCATGTAATCGCTGGTTTTTGGAAGGTGATCGTTCCGGTATACTTTCATATCAGGGAAGAACATCCGCTCGACCAGGACGAATTCCCGGTACCCTTCTGACCGGAGTTCGGCAGCCCGCTCCATCGGCCTCCTGACCTTGAGCAGGATCCGGGTATCGGACATCGTACCGTCGGAAACGGTGAACCCTTCGTTTACCGGGACCCCAGCTGCCGCGGCAAACGCCGTGATGGAACTGATCCCGGGTTCCGTCCGGCACTCAATCCCCGGGTGGGTTGTTGCAATGATGGCACAGAGCCGGGAGAAGGTTGAGAAGAAGTTCGGGTCGCCCAGGATCCCGAAGACGGCAAGCCCTTCCTCCGCAACCGGTGCGATCTTCGCAGCATTCGCCTTAAGGCATGCCCGGATCTTCGCTTCATCATCGGTCATCGGGAAGTCGAGCATGACAGGGTCGCGGTAGGGCAGGACCAGATCGCGGGCAATCCGGCCGGGGACGAAGACGGTGTCTGCCTCTTTGAGGAGCCGGACCGCCCGGAGGGTGAGCAGCTCCGGGTTACCGGGCCCGAGACCGAGTCCTACGAGCATGCGTCCCCCCGTGCTACAATGATAAAGACCGGATCGACGGGCCTGAACATGATGCTGTCTGCGATCGGGTGAGAGCGGGATACCTGGACCTGGACGACCTCGGTAAAAATCCCCAGCCTGCGGGTTACTGCGACGGCACGCTCCAGCGTACCGAGCATCACCGCGTTGATGACAATCCGCCGCCGTACTTTTTTTGCAAGAACAGGGAGTATCTCCTCAAGCCCCTTGGTCCCGCCAATGAATGCACAGTCATAGACCCGATCGGATTTCAGGAACTCGCGGGCATCCGTGCAGGCGAACGAGATGTTCCGCACCTTCGCTTTCTCTGCGGTCATCCTGGCATAATCAACTGCTTCCTGCCTCACATCAAGCGAGATGACCTGCTGTGCCTGCCCGGCCAGGGCAACCGATACCTTTCCCGTTCCGCACCCGATTTCAAGGACGGTATCGGTCCCGGCAGCACCGAGTTTGAAGAGCGAGACCGCCATGATCTCGTCTTCGGTCGGACCGCCGGCAAGTTTCGTCCCGTTCATCTGCACAAGTTTGGTTGCGTTAATGTATTAAGGCTTGTTTAATGAGGGGAATGAAGACGCATCCGGGGTTTTCTGGTAACCATTAATATCTGGTTCTTCCATTGAAAGAGTGTATGAAACCCATCCTGGCTGTCCTCTCTCTCGCTCTCTGTTGTGTATTCCTGATCTCTGCCGGCTGCACCGGAACGCCATCCGCTCCTGCACAACCGCCGGGGGCATCATCCGGAGTATCCCCGGGTGTGGCGGGCGGGGCGATCGTCCCCTGCACCATCGCTCCCCCGGCGGCCGGGGCCACTGCTGACAACCTCGAGATCCTCAATGCCCAGGGAGAGACCATGAAAAACGATGTTCTCATCTTCTCGGGCAAGGTCCGGAACAATGGCGGCGAACGGGCAATGTCCGGCATGAACGGCAGGTCCTGCGATACCATAACCGGACGATGCGTTGAAGAGCATGTTGCCGGCGTCATCCTCGAACCGTACGAGACGGTTGACATCAACATGGCAACCATGGGGGGATGCCCGACATCCGGAACGGCACAGACCTGCACGTGCGAGGTCTGGTTTGCAGGAATCAGATAGCATAATCTTCATTTTTTAGGTGATTGCGTAATTTTAAGCCACCAGTAATTTATTGTTTTAAATTTTTTTTTTTGGCCACCCTGGAGACAAACATCAGACGTTCTTGGGGGCTTTGGTTTCCACTTCGATGAACCCTGAAGAGTTCTTCTCAATTTCCCGGGCCCGATGGCTCGCTCAAACTCCGCCCTTGCCACTGGGGGATTGGGAAGGTGCTTTTGCACTTTCCCGAGCCCTCATCGCTTTCTGCTGATGAGAGCATCCCCCGTATTGCGATGACGACGTATTCCCTGTTACCGACTTCGTCCAATTATAATGCGCCACATGCCCCTCGGGGAAAGACTGCCGTTCCCTCAGGGAAGGGCAGGCTCGAGAAGAATCTGAAGGATTCTTCGCTGTGGTGGCGCAAGAGGGGGGAATTGTTTTAATTGGTGGCTCATAATGAGGAATCGCCTTTTGTATTGTGATGAGACATTCCCGCTGCCCCGAAAATCCCGCTTCTCACCCGCAACACATTTCCCCTCTCCAGAATAAAACCAGTAGTTGAGACTATGAAATCCGAGATCCTGGGCAGCAACCTGCAGATGGCAAAGATCGATCTTGCACCGGGCGAGGGCATCTTCGCCGAAGCAGGTTCGATGGTGAACATGAGCGGCACCATGGCGATGGAGAGCCAGCTCAAAGGCGGGATCATCTCCGGGCTGAAACGGGCGGTAGCGGGCGACAGCCTCTTCCTTACCCGGTTTTATCCGGCAGATGCCGGGGGATTTGTCTCGTTTGCCGGGACAATGCCCGGCAAGATCTTCACGGTCAGTGTCGGTTCGGGAAAGGAGTTCATTGCCCAGAAGAGCTCTTTCCTCTGCTGCGAGGAGTCCGTGAACCTTGATATCGAGATCATCAGAAAGCTCGGCGCCGGGTTCTTTGGCGGCGAGGGGTTCATCCTCCAGCGGATGACCGGCAACGGGACTGCATTTCTCCACTGCTGCGGCGACATCATCGAACTTGACCTCACCGATGGCGAGATCATAAAAGTCCAGACCGGGCTGGTCGTGGGATTCGAGAGCACGGTGAGCTACGATATCGCCCTTGCCGGCGGGATCACGACCGTACTCTTTGGCGGGGAGGGGCTCTTTGTGACGACCCTGACCGGGCCGGGAAAGGTCGTCCTCCAGTCCATGGATATCGCAAAGATTGCCTCCGCCATCCTCCCCTTCCTGCCAAAGCCGGAGCCGGCACACAAGTGACGGATCACTGGTCCCATCCGAGGCGGCTGCGGAGCGCAGCGGTCTCGTCCACCGCTTTCTTCTTCACTCCCCGCGGCTGGATGACCAGGGTGATGGCATCCTTGAGCAGTACCGGTCTCCTCCCTTTCTCCTTGCAAAGGGGATAGTCGCCATTGAAACGCCGCAGTGCCTTGATGAAGGCGTCAAGGATCTTCTTTCGGCTCTTGAGATCGCTCTTCTTCAGGCGCATCAGGTGCTCGAAGACCGAGACATCGATGAGGGTACTTGCCATCCACCCGATCTCGCAGGTGTACCCGAATATCCAGGCGATCGATGAGTTCTTTGTTGTTGAGACAAAATCATCGATATTGTTGCCAACGCTGCAGGAACCGATGAGCACGCCTTCGATATTGGAGTAATTTGCCGCATCCCGCACGGCCTTGAACATCGCCGGCAGCTTCATGCCGGTCCGTGCCTTGAGACCCCCGATCCGCTTGGTTGTCCCGTGGGCAGCGACATACAGGAAGAGCCGGTCCTCGCGGGTGTTGGTCAGGTCATCCTCAAGTGCGCGCCGGAAACCGACCTTCTCGTAAAAGTTGGCATAATAGATATTGAAATCCCCCTCGACACTCTCGAGGCCTTCCAGGAAATGCAGTACGGACGGGCGTTTGGGTTTCTGTTCCGGCGTCCACCAGAGCCCTTCGATAACAAGGAGTGCAGTGCTTGACATGGCGGCCTTCCTGCCTGACTATACCAGAAGAAGTGCAGGAATCCTGATATACTTTTTTCACGCCCGACTCGTTCGCGAATCTATAAATCCGATCAGGGATGAGCCTGTATGAAACCTACGGTTCCCTGCGGGGTGTTTTGACAATGGCGGATCCGGAACAGGATGATTCTTCCCATTCACAGGACGGGGCGGGGATTGCCGGATCCGAACGCTGCACCGATCCTCCCGGCATGACCCTTGAGGACATCATCGATATGACCGGTGAGATGGAACACCTCAATGAGCTGGTCATGCTTCATCTGGAGATCGGCGGGGGGTATGCCGGAACCGATGCCTACTTTGCGGCAGTCCGGCCCATCCTCGATATGCTGGAGAGCGAGATCCGGATCAACTGCCACCCGGGAATGGAACCCGGGGTTATGAAAGGGATCATCGCCACCTGGATCGACCGCGAGATTGTCCTGCTCCAGTGAGATCAGAAGAGGGAGGCAGCCCACGCCCCCATATTGGACACGCCCTGGGAGATGACCTGGACCGGGTCCACGCCCAGCACCGGGAAGAGGAAGATGAAGTACAGGATCGTCCCGAGCAGGCTTCCGAGGTTCCCGAGCGCTGCAACCAGCACGACCTTGAAGAGCGGGATCTTTGCCATCTCGGAGAGCGACTCGGTCTCGTAGATCTTCCTAAAATCCGTGATGGGGGGCTGGCGGACCCGTGCCTCGACGTACGCACCGATCCACCCGGCATGGAGCATCGGGTTGAGGGAGGTCATCCATGCAACACAGAAGCAGGTCAGGGCCGAGTACGGGTGACCGCCCGCAAGGAGGACGAACAGCCCGGACAGGACCCCGTGGATGACGACCCAGAAGAGGAAGGCATACAGGAGCACGCCGAGCCCGACCCCGGAGAACCAGATGGCCGCAAGGAGAAACGCAAAGAGAGCGGTCACACCAAACCCGAAGAGTTTCGCCCACGGGAACGAGCGGGGTTCTTTCGTGAGCGATTCGAACGCCGGCAGCGTCTTCGGATCGTCCAGGTACCCGGATATCCCCAGCCGGTGACCGGCCCCGACCACGGCAAGGATCCTCCCTTCCGGGCGCTGGGTTTTCAGGAGCACCAGCTGGTGGGCGATGAACGCGTCCCGTTCGTCAATAAGCGCCCGGGCGCCGTTGGGGGAGAATTTCCGGAACTCCTCCATGACCATATCGATGACATCCTGGTTCTTGAGGGACTCGATATCGATCTCCTGGCCTTCATCGATCTCGGCAATGGAGATGATGAGTGCCCAGACCATCCGGAGTTTTTCAAAGAAACCCATCGCGTTCCAGAAGCGCAGGAGGGTGACGCGGATGTCCCGGTCTACCAGGGCGATGGGGATCTGGCGCCGTTCGGCTTCTTCAATCGCGGCTTTCATCTCCGCGCCGGGCTCTACACCGACATCGAACCCGATCTTTCGCTGGAGATAGGCGAGGAGCCACTGCACGAGCAGTGAGTTGAAATTTTTAACCTCCAGGACGTCCCTGACGGTCGGATCGGCAGCCTGGCGTTTCAGGGCGGCAAAACGCGAGGGATCGAGTTCGATCGCGACAATGTCCGGTTTGTACTCCTCAATCCCGGTCCGTACCTCGTCCACACTGAGTTTTGAGACGTGCGCGGTCCCGATTATTTTTATCTCAGCCATCTGCCACCGTTATGCCATTTCTATTGGCGCTGCACCAAGATAAGCGATGATGGTTGTCCACAAAATTATGCGGAAACGTGCTGTCAGCGGCTCTGGAAATACGGGTCCGGGGGCGTCTGGCTCCGGGAATCGCTCTCCAGCTCCTTGAATACCCCCATGGCAAGGATGATGAGGGGGACGATCTCGACCCTCCCGAGCCACATCAGGAGGATGAAGATCCATTTCACCATCACCGGGCTCGCGGCACTGATGAACCCGACAGTAAGACCGGTATTGGAGAGCGCTGATACGATCTCAAACGCAACCTCCTCCATCCGGAATGACGTGATGTACAGGTGGAGCGTCAGGACCGTTGCTGCAATGATGGTGATGACATAAATGACGATGACGAGCATGTTCTTGGAGATGGCAAGGTCGGAGACCTCGCGCGAGACGGTCTTTCCCGAGAACCGGACCGGGACGAGGACACGGCCTGAGACAAAGAAACGCCGGAACCACCACATGACACCCTCGTACGCAAGGATGATCCGGTTGATCTTGACACCTCCCGCAGCACTCCCCATCGCACCACCGATGAACATCATCATCGTCACGATTGCAAGCGGTATCACTGCCCAGTGGTGCAGGTTGCTGTTCTGGAAACCGCAGGTGCAGATACCGGAGATGGCAGTGAAGGTCCCCTGCCGGAATGCCTCCGATATCGGGAGGTTCGAGAACGTATAGAGGTCGATCGAGACCAGCAGCGAGCCGGCCGCTGCAACCAGGAGGAGCGTCCGGACGGTCCGGTCACGGATCATCTCCCGTACCTTGCCATTGTACATGAGGAAGAAGAACTTGAACGGGATAGCGCCCACGATCATGACCGGGATGAGCAGGAGCTCCAGCAGGGGGTTGTTGTAATACGGAATGCCCCCGGTATGGATGGTGAACCCGCCGGTCGCGATCGCCACCATGACAAGGTTGAGCGCATCCCAGAGGGGGATGCCGGCAAGCATGACCAGGCCGGTGAAGAAGAACGTCAGCACGAGATAGATCATCCACATGCGCCGGCCGGACGCTGCCGTGACCGGGACGAGTTCGTCCTCCCGTCCCTCGGCTTTATACAGGCGGGAGAGCGAGACGCGGGTCTTGCGGTGCAGAAAGATCCCGAACGCAACGATCCCGATGCCCCCGATCCAGGTCGTGAACGAGCGCCAGAACAGCAGGGTTTTTGGCGTTGCATCGAGCGCCTGGATCATGGTAAACCCGGTGCCGGTCCAGCCCGACATCGCCTCAAAGATGCTGTCAGGGTATGACATCGAAAGGCCGAACATGAACGGGAGCGCACCGACAAGTGAGATGAAGAGCCAGGAGAGGGCAACCGCTGCAAGAGTCGCCGAGACCGAGGGTTCGAGATCTTCATGCGGGAAGAGGAAGAGGAGGTAACTTAAGAGAAGGAAGACGACCGGCGCACTTGCCATGGGGAGGAGGAGATGATATTCGCCGAAGATGACGAGCACCAGGAACGGAAGAAGGGAGGCGATCCCGAGAAAATGGAAGATCACTCCCATGTCATGTGCGACCATGGCGAGGTGCCGGAACCGGTTCATGGGATATCCATCCATTTTTTGGCAGTCCGGCATGTTATGGGTATCGCTCCCCGTTCGTTCCTGCAGGGGACCGGGACGGGATCATTTAATGCAGGACCCGGATTTATAGGTATATACGATATGAACGTCTTCCGTTCCGACCAGTTCCCGTTCATCCTGATGGTCATCCTCGCCGTAGCCGGGATCATCGTCTTCTGGTCGATCATGGACATGGTACTCCTCGGCGCTTCGCTTGCCATCGTCCTCCTCCCGCTCCATGACCGGCTTAAAGCACGGGTACACCCGGCCTTCTCCGCAGCCGCAGTCACCCTCCTTGTCTTCTGTGCCTGCGCTCTCTTCGCGTACCTGACTCTCGTCTTCCTCTCGTCGAATGCCCAGACTCTCAGCACCCTCTTCTCCACCATCAGCGCCTGGGTCGGCGATCCCGCGACGAACCTGAGAGCATACGGGGTCCCGTTCAGCAAGACCAGCCTCATCTATTATCTCAACCAGGGCAACGAGCTCTTCATCGATTACCAGAAGACCATCTTCTCGGCCCTGCCGTTCCTGGCCTTCAAGGCGTTCACGTTCTTTGCAACCCTCTTCCTCCTCATCCTCCATGGGGAGGAGCTGAGGGACCATATCATGACAAGGCTCCCTCCCGCAATGAGCGAGTATGTCACCAGCCTCTCGGCCGTGACCGTGGATACGCTCTACGCGATCTACATCGTCCAGGTCATCATCGCGGTCCTGACCTTCTTCATCGCGCTCCCGGTCTTCTACCTGCTCGGGTACGGGGACATCCTCTTCTATTCGTTCTTCACGGCTTTCTGCGAGCTCATCCCGATCCTCGGCTCGTCGCTCGTCTTCATCATTGTCGGGGCATATGCCCTGGCACTGGGCGACATGCAGGGGGTCCTCATCCTCTTCATCCTGGGCTACCTCGGGGTCTCGCTGGTGCCGGAGGTCTGGATCCGCCCGGTCCTGGTCGGCCGGCGGGTGAAGATCCACCCGGTCATCATGTTTATCGGGATCATCGGGGGCCTCCTCACCATGGGCCTTGCAGGGTTTGTCCTCGGCCCCGTGATCATTGTGCTCCTCATCAACACGTACCGGATGTACATCCGGGACCGGAAGGACCGGGCCGTATCCGTGGATGAGCAATGAAATTTTCAGAAACACGGGTGAATTAAAAAAAAGGGAAACCCTTATCCCTGTTTCTGATGACAGTTGAGAAGCGATGCTCAAAGGAAGTTACTCCGTCACGGACATGGTCAAATCCATGGGGCTGGTATTTGGCGATATCGGCACAAGCCCGATCTATGCCCTGACCGCGATCTTCCTCCTCATCCCCCCGACACCGGCAAATGTCATGGGCATCCTCTCCCTCATCATCTGGACCCTGACCATCCTGGTCACGGTCGAATACACGTACCTTGCCATGCACATCGGCAAGAAAGGTGAAGGCGGCACCATCGTGCTCAAGGAGACCCTGCTGCCGCTCCTCCGGTCCGGTAACCAGGCAGCATTCGTCTCGCTCCTTGCCATTGTCGGGATCTCGCTCTTCATTGGCGACGGCGTCATCACCCCCGCGATCAGCATCCTCTCGGCAGTCGAGGGGATCCTCCTCATCCCGGGTTTCGAACAGACCACCCAGACAACCCTGATGATCATCGCCGGGATCATCGCGATCTGTCTCTTCTCGTTCCAGTCCAAGGGGACCGAGCGGGTTGCGTTCACGTTCGGCCCCATCATGATCATCTGGTTCATCGCCCTTGCCGGCTTCGGCACGCTCGCCATCTTCGCTGCCCCCTCCGTGCTCCTCGCGCTCAACCCGATGTACGGGATCCATTACCTGTTCGGCCACGGGCTCGAAGGTTTCCTCATCCTCTCCTCGGTCATCCTCTGTGCAACCGGCAGCGAGGCCCTCTATGCAGACATGGGCCATCTCGGCAGGGAACCCATCATCCATGCCTGGTACCTCGTCTTCATCGCCCTTTCCCTGAATTATCTCGGCCAGGGTGCGTATGCCATGATGCACCCGGGCGAGAAGAACATCCTCTTCAGCCTCGTCTTCTCCCAGGTGCCGGTCCTGTATATCCCCTTCCTGCTCCTGAGCATTGCCGCAACGGTCATCGCGTCGCAGGCCATGATATCCGGCATCTTCTCCATCGTGTACCAGGGCATCACCACCCGCATCATGCCCCTGCTCCGGATCGAGTACACCTCCCCGCAGCTGCGATCCCAGATCTACATCGACATCATGAACTGGCTGCTGCTCTTTGCGGTCCTCATTGTCATCCTCATCTTCCAGAACTCCGCAAACCTCACCCTGGCGTACGGCCTGGCGGTGAGCGGCGATATGGCAATCACCGGCATCCTCATCACGATGATCCTCGCTTACCGTGGCGAGATCCTCAAGACCGGCCTTGCCTTCTGCATCCTGCTCGTCAACTTCACCTTCCTCTTTGCAACCTTCCACAAGATCCCGCACGGTGGCTACCTCTCGCTCCTGATCGCGTTCATCCCGTTCTGCATCATCATGATCTTCATCCGCGGCCAGGAGAAACTCGGGCGGGCACTCAGCCCGGTCCCGCTGGATGAGTTCCTGCCAAAGTTCAACGAGACCTACCGGACCGTCAACCGCATCGCGGGCTCCGCCCTGTTCTTTGCCCGGGATTTCCGCAAGCTCCCGCAGTACATCCCACGGATCATGTTCACGAACAACATCATCTATGACGACAATATCATCATCTCGATCATCCGCACCGAGCAGCCCTTTGGCGTGACCTGGGGCGTTACCCGCGAGATCACGCCGGGGCTCTCGATCTTCGAGATCTACCTGGGCTACATGGAGATCGTTGATATCGGGAAGATCCTCCGGGAAGCGGAGATCGATGAGAAGACCATCTTCTACGGCATGGAAGACATTATCACCACCAATGCCATCTGGCGGGTCTTTGCCACGCTCAAGAAGCTCTCCCCCTCGGTCGTCCAGTTCTACAAGCTGCCGTCCGACAAGATCCACGGTGTCGTGACCCGGGTCGAGATGTGAGAACTGCCCTGCGATACTCTCATATTTTGCACCGACAAAGTACCCGGGCAGGCAGATTTGATCAGTTTCTGGATCTGCTCATGTCTGATCAGTTCCAGATCATTCGTTGTGCGTGGATATCCGAGTCTGGTCAAAGGAGCGGGATTTAGGGTCCCGTCGCGCAGGCGTTCGCAGGTTCAACTCCTGCTCCACGCATTTTCTCCTTTTGCGATTATGTTGATTTTCTCAAAGGGTGTTTTTTGTTCTCAGGAAAAATTGGGATGTAGCCCATGACATCAGGGAAAATGGAGCCCGTCCATAGTCTCGGACATATTCCTGATTTGTATACGTACGCATATACATCAGTATATGCCCCTGCTCCACGCAGGGTTGTTTGGGGTGTCATGAGATCAGGTTATTTTCCTATACGCAGATATCCGGCATTTCCGGCACCTGATGATCACCACCCAGAAATTATTACGTCAGAACCCCATTTTCCCCATTCCAAAACTATAATTGCCTATAGCAAACTATATTTGATTATGGCAATGACAACGGTTCAGCTTCGGCCTGAGACGAAAGAGAAACTGGATCACCTGAAGCTTCATCCCCGTGAGACCTATGACAAGCTCATTGACCGGCTGGCTGATGCAGCATTTGATGATGAAGACCTCTCACCCGAAGAGATTGAGGATATCCGGGCAAGCGAGAAAGATATTGCTGCAGGCCGCACCCGCAGTCTCCGGGAGATCATGAAGGATCTTGGAGATGACAAGGCACTACGCTCCATGGTGGAATAATGGTCTACCGGGTGCGGTTCACCCAACGGGCTGAGAAGAAGTTTGCCGTATTGCCACAGAGCGCACGCATCAGGATCATACTATCTCTTGAAAAATATGCTTCCGATCCATTCCATTATCATAATGTGAAAAAAGTGAAAGGGTGCCCTGCAGATAAACCCCGATTTCGTATCAGGATTGGGGAATACCGTGCAACATTCCGGATAATCCAGGACCAGTTGATTGTCTGTGTTGTTGCGGTGGGGAAAAAGAAGAATTTTGAATACTGACCCTGCGAGGAAAAATTCCCGGGTTCAATGGTTAAAACCTGAGCAAATGTGTTCGGGAAACAAATCCCGGAATACTGATCTCACTGCAGCTTTTTTATCGGCAGGACGGGGATAACAAACCGTCCGTGATTTGCAGTCCTTGGTAATTGTTGGATATCCGGTCCGGTCAACGAAGCGGGATTCAGGGTCCCGTCGCACTGGCGTTCGCAGGTTTGTACTCCTGCTCCCCGCATTACTGTTTTTACTGCCCGGCATCCATTGAGGTGAAAATGGTCTCCAGACGAACGTGTAACCGGGGGATCTCATTGGACACTCCATCAGCAACAACATCCCAGTCAACACCAAAATCCAAAGAACCTGCACCGGGGCAACTGCAGTATCCTGACAATGCATGGTGCATTGTTCCTGTCACCCTGATTGGCGGAATTACCATGATGTCGTCGTGCAGTGCCAAAAGTATTCACGGTTACAATGCTTACACTATGATCATGTCAGCGGTGAAGCGGATCCCGGTAACAGAGCCGGTCTGGAAAGATCTTGCCGAGATGCGGGCGGCAGGGCAGACCTATACTGACCTGATCGCAGAGATGATAGAGGACCGGAAGAAACGCCGGCTTGAGGAAGATGTCCGTACCTGGGGCCACCGAAGAAAAGACGGGTACGTCTCTCTTTCGGAGATTACGGATTGACATTCCGGCTGATTCTCTGGCATGAGCTGGCTGATGAGATCAACCGTCTCCCGGATAAAACCCGCCGCATAATCCGGACTGCGCTGAAACGGCTGGAAGAGGATCCGTTCCCGGGTAATCTGGGGGACAAGGAAAAACTTATCCTCCGTGGCGGGATTATCATCTACCGGCTCCACATCTCCCGGAGTTACATGGTGTTTTACGATATCGATAAGGATGAGAAACTGGTGATTGTCCAGGAGATCCTGCCGATAGGGCAGGCACATAAGAAATACGGGCAGTATTGATCAGCCCGGTTCTCTTTTCTTCCGATTGTCCCCAAGGTGTTTGAGAAAAAACCGGGTTGAGGTCGCCACCGGGGCGGGTCGAAGGTATCACTTCTCCACATCTTTCGGGTGTCCCGCAACGGGGTGTCTGTTGGCAGGCATCGCAATAATCCGGTAAAATCTCTCAAACCGAGTGCAGATTCTGATTTTCATGGGCAAAATCTGATGTCTCATGCTGGCGAGACCTTCCGGTGCCGTTCAGTCTGGCATGCGCCCACTCGTGAAGGCGTGAATTCTTACCGGTCCTCCCGCCATTTACCGGCACACTGCTCCACGCATTTTATCACCTTTCGTGCCGCTATGCTGTTCTGAGATGGTTGGCCGATGATCTACGATACGCTCACGAACCTGCTCAACTACGACTGTATCCCCCATGTCGATGACATTGCCTGCTTCCTGGACAAGGCTGAGTCCTCGCGCCTCGGCGATGGCCCGCACCCTATCCGGGGCGACGACCTTGTGCTGAAAGTCAGCCGCTATTCGATGAACGAGCCGCCGAATACCCGGTTCGAGTCACACCGCCGGTTTGCCGATATCCACTTTGTCTTTGCGGGCGAGGAGATTGTCCGCACGGTCTTTCCCCGGAGTGCCCACATCGTTGTCCCGTACAGCAAGAAGGACGATGTCGAGTTCTTCTCGGCCGATGCCCCGGTCACGGAGTTCGTGCTCCGCGACGACATGTTCCTGTACCTGGCACCGGGCGAGATCCACCAGCCGTGCTGTAAGTGCGGGGGGTACGGTGGCGAGGTGGTGAAGGGGGTTGTGAAGGTGCGGATCGGATAATCAAAGATTCAGTAACGTGTAGATGAATCAGAACAGGGAAAAAATTAGATGAGCATATCCAGGACAACCTGTTCCTGGCCATTGTCAAAATGACCAATAATAACAATATGATCTTTATTGATGAAACCACCACTTGCCGTTGTTACAGTCATCATAGATCCAATTCTTCTCTCGATTTCGATATCAGTTGGCTTTGTTGGATCAGTAAATGATATTGTCGTATTTTTATAGGTGACTGAACCTCCGTTGGATGGAGTGACAACTACGTTCGAATAAAGTAGTGTATTTGCATCTGGACCGCCATGATAGGTTATGACAATGGTATTCCCATCCGGTTGATCAGCAGAATACGCAAGTGTCCGAGAAACGGGAATATTCGGCATCATCCCGAACATGTACGCTGCAACGAGAGATGCCAGAATCACTGTCAGGGCAACGGCAAGGACAGTTGAGATAGTCTCAGATACAGCAGATTCCTTTTTGGTTCCTTTCATAGTAAGAGCTCACATCAGATACTTCTCTCTGAATCACACTGTATGATGAATTGTTGCAGTCACCAATAAATAAATGTTTCTTAAATTTTTGTTTGTTATTTATGATTTTTTGACTTTTTAACCAATAGAGGGAAGATATCACCCGGGTTCCCCGTATCGGAGCAGAAGGCTTCAATAGATAAGACATCTGAAAAATAGATAGATGGTAAAAAAAGCATTCATCACCGGCATCACCGGACAAGATGGATCATATCTTGCAGAGTACCTTCTGTCAAAAAAGTACGAAGTTCATGGATTAATCCGCCGCTCTTCCACGTTTAACACCAGCAGAATTGACCATATTTATATTGACCCCCATAATCCCGGGGCAAGACTTTTCCTTCATTATGGCGATCTCTCCGATTCTGAACAGATCGCCAATGTAATCCATAACATTGCTCCGGACGAGATCTATCACCTTGGAGCTCAGAGCCACGTCCGAGTGAGTTTCGATACGCCCGAGTACACCGGAAATGTAACTGCTTTGGGAACAACCCGGCTGCTCGAGGCAATCCGGAGGAGCAAAAAGAAAATCCGGTTTTACCAGGCTTCATCGAGCGAGATGTATGGTTCTACCCCTCCTCCCCAAAACGAAAATTCACCGTTCCAACCCAGAAGTCCCTATGCATGCGGAAAACTCTACGCATACTGGATGGCCCGCAATTACCGCGAGGGGTACAATATTTTCTCTTCGAACGGGATTCTCTTCAACCATGAGTCTCCAAGGAGGGGCGAGACATTCGTCACCCGCAAGATTACCCGGGGCATAGCAAAAATCCTGGCAGGAAGCGAGACAAAACTCTTCCTGGGAAATCTCGATGCCAAAAGGGACTGGGGGTATGCCCCGGAATACATTGAATGTATGTGGCGGATCCTCCAGCAAAAGACACCCGGTGATTATGTCATCGGGACAGGGGAGACGCATTCGGTCAGGGAGTTCGTAACCGAAGCTTTTGCCTATATCGATCTGGACATGGAGAAGCATGTTGCGATTGACCCCCGTTATTTCCGTCCAACAGAAGTCGAAGCGCTTGTTGCCGACACAACAAAATCCGCTAAGGATCTTCAATGGAATCCAAAAATCCATTTCAGGGACCTTGTAAAGATCATGGTCGATGCTGATATCCGCGCTGGCGGCATGACTCCGCCAGGTGATGGTGATGCCATCATAACGAGAATATTCCCCAACCGATGGTGGAAGAACGATTAGGATGAGAGTATTACCGGGGTATCGCTGGAATGTCATTCTGGAAAGGTAAACAAATACTCATCACCGGTGGCGCTGGTTTTCTTGGTTCGAAAATCACCGATCTATTGCATGACAAGGGAGTGACCCGCGACCAGCTGGTAATCCCACGGAGCAGGGATCTCGATCTCCGCATGTGGGAGAATTGTGTCCGGGCCGTTCATGACTGTGATATTGTCATTCACCTTGCGGCGAATGTCGGAGGAATCGGGTATAACCAGGACAACCCGGGACGATTGTTTTATGATAATGCCATTATGGGAATTCAGCTCCTTGAGGCAGCGCGACAGGCACAGGTTAAAAAATGTGTTGTAATCGGAACCGTTTGTGCTTATCCAAAATTTACCCCGGTCCCGTTTAGGGAGGATGCTTTGTGGGACGGGTATCCGGAAGAGACCAATGCTCCCTACGGACTTGCAAAGAAGATGCTGCTCGTGCAGTCCCAGGCATACCGGAAGGAATACGGATTCAACTCAGTGTACCTTCTGCCTGTGAACCTCTATGGTCCCGGGGATAACTTCGATCCGGCGAGTTCTCACGTGATCCCGGCTCTGATTAAAAAGTTCTGCGATGCTGCAAAGAGAGACGAGCCTTTTGTCGAGGTCTGGGGATCCGGTTCGGCATCGAGGGAATTTTTATATGTTGATGACGCGGCCCGGGGCATTGTTCTTGCCGCTGAAAAGTACGATAAGCCGGAACCGGTTAATCTCGGTTCAGGAACAGAAATCTCAATCCGCGACCTTGTTTTCCGGATACAGGAATTGACCGGGTACAACGGGGAGATCCGCTGGGACACAACAAAACCTGATGGCCAGCCCCGGAGAAGACTGGATATCAGCAGGGCTAAGGAAGAATTCGGGTTTGCTGCGGAAATATCATTTGAAGAGGGGCTGACAAGGACACTTGAATGGTATCGGGAGCATGAAGAGGCGTTGAAAAAAAAACCGGGTGGCTCAGGACATTGCTGATATCAGCGGACTGGGTATTCTGAATCAACGACGAAAGGAATTTTACTTTGCCGGTTAACAGATCTGACAGAATATACCTAAAACTCTGAGAAAAACCGGTACTACATGAGATTCTGGATATATATGATAACGTGATGAAAATGACAGAAGGAATTCAGGAAGACCAACGGGCTAAAACCCATCTGAGGATCCGGCCACCGAAAAAATGGGTTCCGGTTGATCTTCCGGAGGTCTGGAATTATCGTGAACTCCTTCTTTCATTCACCGCACGGGATATCAAAGTCCGCTATAAACAGACCGCACTCGGCTTCCTCTGGGCAATACTCCAGCCGCTGTTCATGATGATCATCTTCACGATTTTCTTCGGCAGACTGGCCAGGATCCCCTCAGAGGGAATTCCCTATCCGCTTTTCGTGCTCGCAGCACTGCTCCCCTGGATGCTCTTCTCCGAAGGGCTCACCCGGTCAACTATGAGCATGATCGCCAATGCCGGCATCATGACTAAAGTATATTTCCCGCGCCTCATCATGCCGGTTTCCGGAATACTCTCGCCGTTAGTGGATTTTGCAGTCTCACTCTCTATCCTGGTCCTGATGATGGCATATTATGGTTTTATTCCAACCCTGAACGTGATATTCCTGCCCCTCTTCCTCCTGCTCGCACTTGCAACGTCGCTTGCAATAGGGCTCTGGCTTTCTGCCCTGAACGTCCAGTACCGCGATTTCCAGTATACCATTCCGTTCCTGATCCAGATCTGGCTGTTTGCGTCACCGGTCGTTTATCCCGCAAGCCTTGTTCCGGAATCCATGCGGGCGCTCTATGGACTGAACCCGATGGCAGGAGTTATCGAGGGATTCCGCTGGGCCCTGCTGGGCACCGAGATGCCCGGCGCGATGATGGTCGTTTCGGTTGGCGTTGTCGTTGTTCTGCTCGTCACCGGCGCGTTCTATTTCCGGAAGATGGAACAGTACTATGCGGATGTGGTGTGAATGGCTGACAAGGAATTTGCCATTCAGGTCCGGGGACTGGGGAAAAAATATACCCTTGGCGGACCACAGGAACGTGGTCTGACATTCCGCGAAGCAATTGTTAATTCAGTGAAGGCGCCGTTCCGGAGTTTTTCTTCGAAGGCCAATCCTTCCGAAGAATTCTGGGCTCTCAAGGATGTTTCATTTGATATCGAATCCGGGGAAATTGTCGGGATAATCGGACGGAATGGTGCCGGAAAATCGACATTACTCAAGATTTTGTCCCGGATAACTTCGCCAACAGAGGGAACTGTCGATCTTTACGGTCGTGTAGGTTCGTTGCTCGAGGTCGGAACAGGGTTCCATCCGGAACTGACGGGACGGGAGAATATCTTCCTTTCCGGTTCAATCCTTGGGATGAAGAACCGGGAGATTGAGGAAAAACTCGACGAGATTGTGAAGTTCTCGGAGATCGATAAATTCCTCGATACTCCGGTCAAACGCTTCTCGAGCGGCATGTATGTCCGGCTCGCGTTTGCCATCGCTGCTCATCTCGAACCGGAGATTTTATTGGTGGATGAAGTTCTGGCGGTGGGAGATGCTTCATTCCAGAAAAAATGCCTTGGTAAAATGAATGATGTGGCAAAAGAAGGCAGAACCGTTCTGTTCGTGAGCCATAATATGGGAGCAGTAGCAAACCTCTGTACACGGGGAATTTTACTCCATCATGGAAAGATCATATCCATAGGCCCTATCTCAAAAACAATCAATACCTATCTGGATACCCGTCATACTACATCGGCTGAAGTTTCCTTTGAAAAGGATTCTTCCAAAAAGATCCAGATTCGAAGAATTACACTGTTTAATGATCAGAACATTCCCAGTTTGATTATTGACCGGACATCTCGGTTTCTAACGAGTATTGAATATGACGTTAATTCGACTGTGCAGAACGCGGGCATCGGTTTTATGCTGGAAAAAACTGACGGGCTGCCCGTATGTCATTCAAACGATCTAGACGCCACTGAAAACCGGATAATCCCAAGACAACCGGGGTATTATCGGGAAGTTGTAGAGTTTCCTGGAAATCTTCTGAATGCCGGAGTATATTCTATCCGCATCGGAATTGGGACGATGGATGGAATAATTTTTGATCACCGTGAAGCATTCTCATTCGAAATCATTGAAAATGGAGGATTTGCATCGTTTGGTGCTGAGGGGAAGCAACGGCCGGGACTTCTGGCCCTGCCATTGACATGGGTACGGGAAAAAATATACTGATTTCATACTTCAGCCACAGATTATAATATTAAAAATTTTAATGGTATTTTCCGATTTACCGATATGTAATGAGATGACATTCTTTTATTCTCATCAAATTTTACTAACAAAACGAATAAATGGGAAACTTAAAAGATTAATTTACAACAACATACGTGTTAAATGGGAGCCAAAATTTTAAAGGAGTTATTTCTCAGCATTATTGTTACATCTGAATTAACGGTTCATAATCAGGAAGTTGACCATAGTTCATATATTAGGAATTACGGATAATTAATAAATCAAAAGTAATCATAGGCAGTCTTTGGAACGATTTTTTCCTAAAAAAGGTGGTGCTAAAACGATTTGATTGTATGAAATATTTGATTGTGATGTAAAGCACATGACTCATAATAATTGGATTATGATATGCGCATCAATTCTATAGATTTTCTGAAAGGGTTGGCGATCCTTGCAGTGATAGCGCTACATTCGTTTACCGAATACGGTCCATTTAAACTGCTGCTATTGCAATCGGTCCCCATATTCATTATTTTGATGGGCTTTAATTGGACTATGAGTCTAAACCGGAGTGGGTTTGAGGTTAAAGATTATATAATGAAAAAAACAATGCGATTTATTCTCCCACTTATCCCAATATTTTTTATTACTCTGGCAATTCTCTTGTGGTTTGACCCTCCAACAAATATAATTACGTTCGCAAACGGGGGTTTATCCTATCTCTTATTTTTTTTAGGACAAATGCCTGTTTATGGCCCTGGTAATTATTATATTGGAGTATTACTGCAGGCTCTGATTGCAATTCCTATTCTATGGTGGTTTTCAAAAAAAGATATGCGTCTGATGCTGATGAGCGCATTTGGTGTTTCGGCCGTATCAGAGATTTCGTACTTTCTTCATATTTTTCCGCAGGACAATTACATTTACGAACTCCTGATTTTCAGGTGGGTTTTCGCGATAGCGCTCGGTATTGTGCTTGTTGATATTGTTAACCAGCGCATAATTCCGCTCTGGTTGAAAGTTGGGATTATCTTATCTTCAGCTATAATTTTAACCCAAGCAACATTCGGTGTAATGTTTATGACTGCGTATTTTGGATATCTAAATGTACTCACATATTCCTTCGCGGCCGGACTTATTCTGGGTGTAATTTTTCTTAACCTATCATGGAAACCAATCAATTTACTTGGGCAAGCATCTTATCATATTTTCTTATCGCAGATGGTATGGTTTATATTATTTAATTTTGGATATCTCTTAAACCTCATAATCTGTGTTTGTTCTGGGGTTACATTTTATTATTTTAACAAAAAAATTGCTAATATGCCATTATAATCGCTTCACTCTAGGGATAGAATACAATTTTTAATCGATTACTTAAAGTTCAAAAGTTAAATAAAATTTTGACATTATTTTGGAATACCGTACGTATTATCGATAAATACATTATTTGAAAAAACACTGTCTGATGAAAGAGGAAAAATCTTGAAAATTAACAAAGGGCAGTTCACTCTGTCTTCGTGGGACACTCTGAAATTCAATCTCCGGAAAAGTAATGGCCATCATATCCGCTTTCTTATCAACAGGATATATTGGCATTTATTTCCAAGACTCCACCGTGTTCCTGAGTTTCCCGATCACGTTGACATTGAGATATCAACCATATGTAATATGAACTGCCCGATGTGCTATACCCGCACAGACGAATTTAAAAAAAATGTGCCACGGCAACTGATGCCTTTTGAATTATTTCAAAAAATCATCGATGAATGTGTGCAATACAACATATATTCTATTCGCTTGAGTTTACGAGGAGAGCCGTTTATCCATCCTGATATATGCAGGATGATTGCCTATGCAAGAGAGAAAGGAATTCGGGAGATATCCACGCTCAGCAATGGCCTCGCCTTGAGTCCTGAAATGTTTGAACAGGCCATGAATGCCGGGCTGACATGGCTGACACTGTCAATTGATGGCACCGGTTCAACGTATGAGTCCATCCGTAAACCTGCAAAGTTTGATGACATCGCAAGAAAAGTCAAACAATATGCGGAAATAAAAAAGAAAAATAAAAAAATTACACCTGTTATCAAACTCCAGTCTGTCTGGCCGGCGATAAAAGACAATCCCGAAGAATATTACCGGTTATTCTCTCCGTACGTTGATTCCATTGCAAGTAACCCACTGATTGACTACCTTGGAAAAGACGACGTGTCAACGATAGATTACGAACCGGATTTTGATTGTCCGGTATTGTATCAAAGACTGGTAATCGGTTCTGATGGCAGTGCACTCCTGTGTTCCAACGATGAACTGGGAAAAATGATTATTGGGAATGCGAATAACCAGTCACTATACCAGATTTGGCATGGAGAGCACATACAAAACGCAAGGGAACTTCATCGGATACATATCGGATATCGGGAAATAGATGTCTGCAGGCATTGCTACCTGCCCCGAAAAACCAGATCCATTATGGAAAAAATCGGGAATAAAAAAATTTCCGTAGATGAATATATCGGTAGAACAGAAAAAATTGGTGAGTGATGTTGAAAAGAGTGAGTATTCACCAGCCTGAGCATCTTCCTTGGCTAGGTTTTTTTCATAAGGTAATGTCTGTCGATGAATTTGTTATTCTCGATAATGTACAATTCGAAAAAAATTATTTTCAGAACCGTACAAAAATTCGCACGAAAGAGGGGTGGCAATACATTACAGTTCCTCTGAAAAAATTTCACTCCACACAAAAAATTTCAGAGATAGAGATATCTCACAATCACACCTGGGAATGGCATAATTTGAATAAAATCCAGAATAGTTACCGACGAGCAAATTACTTTCCTAGTTATTTCACCGATTTTCAAAAAATATATTCTGAAAAGGTTGCAATGTTATGTGATTTTAATATAACACTAATAGATTTTTTATTGAAAATGTTTGAAATTCCCACCAAGATAATCTTGGCTTCTGATTTGACTTCTCATCCGGAGGCCACAGGAACCGCTCGTCTCATTGATATTTGCAAAACTCTCAATGCTGATGTTTACCTATCGGGTCAGTTCGGGAAAGAGTACCTGGATTTATCTGAATTTGAAAAGGAGAAAATTCAAGTTGAATTCCAGGAATTCGGGTATCCGGAATATAAACAGCAATACCAACCTTTCATTCCGGTTTCAGCTATCGATCTTCTCTTTAATTGTGGGGAACAAAGTAAAAAAATCATACAGGATTGCGTGAAAAAATGACAAAGGAGATACTTCTGGATTCAACACCTGTTGGCGGGAGAACTCCGGTATATTTTATCGCCGAGATTGCGGGCAACTTCCGAAATTTCACTGAGGGAAAACGGATCATCAAATCTGCAATATCTGCCGGATGTAATAGTATAAAATTCCAGACCTTTGAGGCAGAGACTGCCGTTACAAAAACTGCAATGTTCGACATGGAAAATGTCGGTAAAGTCCAGCAATATAAGGTTTTAAAGGAGTACCAGTGCTCGAAAAAACTGCAGAAACAGATTATGGATTATTGTAATGCGAGGGAAATACTGGCCTTTTCTGCCCCTTCACACATTAACGATATTGATTTTCTGGAGGAAATTGATAACCCGGTTTATAAAATCGGGTCTGATCTTGCCTGTCACACGCCATTACTCAAGATTGTAGCACAGTTAAACAAACCAATAATCCTGTCCACCGGACTTTGTACTCTTGAGGAAATCCGTTATTCTGTTGAGACCATTTTCAATAACGGGAATGATCAGCTGATGCTGCTGCATTGTGTTGCTGACTATCCGGCAAAAATTGAAGAGATAAACCTTGATGCCATCAAAACGATGCAGGATGAATTTGATGTTCCCGTGGGATATTCGGATCATTCCACAGGTCCTGAAATTTCCATTGCTGCAGCAACATTGGGTGCCCATGCAATTGAGCGGCATTACTGTCATAAACTGAATGCCAAGGGGCCGGATGCGGTTATCAGTTCTGATGAGACAGAGATGAAATACATCATTGATACCGTCAGGAAAATTGAACTTGCACGGGGAGACGGCAAAAAAAAGCCTTCCAGAACAGAATGTAAAAACCGGCTTACCAACAGGGTCAGTATCTGTGCCAAGGTAGATATTCCCCCGGGAACGATAATCCGTGAGGAGATGATAGATATCAAAAGGCCCGGCCTGGGGATACAGCCGCGATTCTTAACGGGGGTCATCGGAAAAACCACTAGGAAGATCATTCACAAGGATGATGTTGTTACCTGGGATATGATACAGTGACTGATGAGCAGCGATTGAAAACGGACTGTCTCTTAGAACAATTGAATGTCAATTGGCTTCGTCCAGAAAGTGCACTATGGCGAGCATTAGATTCCACACTGATATCTCAGTTTACCATCTCCCAGCCCTCACTTGATCTTGGATGTGGGAATGGAATTCATAGTTTTATCAGTGCCGGAGGTGCTTTTTCAATACAATATGATTGGTATATCAACACAAATCCAGAAAAATTTCATGAAGGGCAGGATATTTATGATGTTTGTAAAAATACATCCATAAGCAACTTTATTTCTCGAAAACCCGCTTATCAATTTTCAGTCGGATTAGACCAAAAAATCAACCTGTTGAACCAAGCAAAACAACTTAATTTTTATGATTCCATTATTTGTCATGATGCAAACAAAAAACTTCCATTTGATGATGAGTCATTCAATACCGTTTTCTCAAATATCATTTACTGGCTTGAAAACCCGGAAAAATCCTTAACAGAAATATACCGGGTTTTAAGAAAAGGGGGAGAAACGCTTTTATTTATTCCAAATATTACGTTTCGGGATTATTGCCTATCGTATCAGTGGGAGAAGAATAATTCAGACCTCCTGAAAAAAATCAATCACGGGAGATCTGAAACGATGCAATGGGAAACGAGCAGGGATGATTTTTTTCTGATAACAGAAAAAATTGGGTTTAGTCCAGTATATCACAGGGAATATTTATCAGAATTGACCCTCAGTTTTTGGGACATTGGGTTAAGGCCGATTTCTCCGATTTTAATTAAAATGGCAAATAAGATATCAGAAAAAGACCGATTAGAGATTAAAAATGAATGGATAACCACGGTCTATGATCTTTTATTGCCTATTTATAAAACAGATCTGGATGTCAAAGAAGGGGGATTTCATTTTTTTGTATTAAAAAAATAATAATTAACGTTTGAAGGAAATACATGAAAACAGGATTCCTGATACAAGCCCGGGTGGGCTCAACACGTCTGCCGGGTAAAGTACTCATGAAATTACGGGGAAAGCCGCTTCTCTCTCTTATCATTGACAGGATTCGAGAAGTGGGTAACCAGTTTCCTGTTGTGATAATCACTTCAAACACCAAGAAAGATGATGCCATTGCAGACTTCTGCAAAGAGAATTCGATATTAATGTTCAGGGGCAGTGAAGAGGATGTTCTTGACAGGTACTACCATGCCGCAAAGCAATTCGGTCTGGATGATGTTGTCAGGCTGACTGGAGATAATCCGCTGGTCGATTCGGAAAATTTACAGTTTCTGCTTGATGAACATCAGACAAGTGATGCAGATTATTCTTCGAATAAATCCGAAGTGGGTAGTGGATTACCAATCGGTGCCGGTGCTGAAATCTTCAGATTTTCTGCATTATCACAATCATGGCATGAAGGAAAAAAACCGAATCACCGCGAACATGTCAATGAATACATTCTTGAAAATCCGCAATTGTTCAGAATTCAGAGAGTCCGAAGCATCCGTCAATACCCTGAAGAATGCAAAGACCTGAGACTGACTATCGATACATGGGATGACTTCCACCATGTCGAGAAAATTTTCGTCCTTCTCGAACAGCATCATCTGAAGATCAACCTTGAAAATATCTGCAAAGTCACAAAACGGGGATCGTTGCCGTGAGAATTCTCATTTATACCTATGGCAATCACCAGATGGGTATGGGACATGTCTTCAGGATGTCAAATCTGGCAATGTTTTTAAAAAACAGAGGACACGAAATTATGTTTTTTGTGCCTGACTGGGAAGAGGGTATTTCAAAAATTCATCAGGATGGCTGGCAGCCTATCCCGATCTTATGTGAAAAATTTGAAGACGCTGCCACGTACAGAAGACATCTTCACAATCTGGTATTCGATTGTATCATTGTCGACGCGCTCGACGTAGATGAATCCATCATGAAAGTATTCAGAGAGAAAACGCCGTTGTTACTCAGTTTTGATAACAAAGGGCAGGGAAGGGTGATTGCAGATATTCTATTTAATATTTTATACAAATGTACCCCCACTCTGGCAGCGCCAAAACTCGAAATCAATGACTTCCGTTATCTTATACTCCATCCCGGTTTTTCAAAGATCAACAGAAAAAAGAAAATAATTCCGCAGAAAGCCAGAAAAATCCTGATCACGCAGGGAGGCAGTGATACCTATGGGGTTGTTCCTCAACTGATTGCCCTCATGCCCGGTGAAAATCAGGACATAGAATATTATGTATTCATCGGACCCGGCTTTAAACATTTTAGGGAGTTACACGAATCACTGCAAAAAACCACAGTAAAAATTCATATAATTGATAATATCTCCGATCCATGGAACCTCTTTTTTGGCATGGATCTTGCTATAAGTGCCGGTGGGATGACCTTGTTTGAACTTCTCTGTTGCGGGGTCCCGACCATCGTTACCACCAGGGAACAGAAAGAACTTGAGACAATTTCGGATATTTCGAAGAACCAGGTAATTATCGATCTCCAGGAATTCGACATGAGTCTGAATAGACTTCTGGTTTCAGCACTAACAGATCTCGGTGAAGATTTTGCGAGGAGGAAATTATTATCCGTGAACAGCAAAAAGTTTATTGACGGCAGAGGGTGTGAAAGAATTTCCAGGATCATCGAGAACTATCATTCAAAGAGGATTACTTCATGAATGTTTTGGCGATAGGCGCTCATTTCGACGATATTGAACTTGGGTGCGGGGGAACCGTTGCCCGACATGTCAGGAATAACGATACTGTCTATATGCATATTTTAACAGATTCCGGTTACGGCACACATAATGGAAAAGTTCTCAGGACCAGCGAGGATGCTGCACGGGAGGGAAAGGACGCCGCGAAGATACTTGGAGTCGAACATTTGATTTGCGAAGGATTGCCCACAAAAAAATTGCCCCATGTTGACGACCTCGTTGAACGAATCAATAAGGTTATTGATGACAATAATATCCAGTGTATTTATACCCACTGGCTGCACGATGTCAATCAGGATCATGCCGCTGCCGGGCGTGCAACCCTGACGGCAGCAAGGCATGTGCCGAGGGTCCTGATGTATCGCAGCAACTGGTATGGGACCGATTCCCCTTTCAGAATGAATTACTATGTCGATATCTCAAAATTCATCGATATCAAGATCCGCGCAATTAAAGCCCATAAGACAGAATATCAGAAATTCGGGGAGAGATGGGTTGATTTTGTCAAGCACCAGAACCGCAATAACGGTATCGAAATGGAGATTGATTTTGCTGAAGCATTTGAAATGATAAAATACCTACAAGAATAGCCGGTATGCATGTCATTTGGTGATCATGATGAGAGGATCGTTCAAGATTATTGCCGATTGGGTAATACCACCCAAGTTTCAAAAGGCACTTTCATCTTCGATATATCCTTACATTCATCAACAGAAACTTTCCGCTGAAGACCGGCAGATCATTACACAAAACCTGAAATTCAAAAATTGTCACCAGGGCAAACGCTGTTTCATATTAGCAACCGGCCCGTCAATAAAACGCCAGGATCTCCTACCTCTGAAAAATGAAATTTGCTTTGCTACGAGTAGTTTCTATCTGCATCCGGATTTTCACCACATTTCTCCCCGATATTACTGCGTTCCGGGTTTCTGTTCAAACAGTACAGAAATCTTCTGGGATGATTGGATGGATGCTCTGATCGAATGCACATCTTCACAACCGACAACCTTCTTTTTTTCTTTGTCCGATAAAGAGCGATGCACACGAACCGGAAGATTCAGTAACAGAGAGATCCATTTTCTTGATTTTTTTGGATCTTTCGAAGAACCCTCGGTGAAATATATTGATTTGACGCGCCCGGTTCCCAGTCCTCAATCGGTCCCGGTGATGGCGCTGGAAATTGCTCTCTTCATGGGTTTTTCTGAAATCTATCTTCTTGGATGCGATCATGACTGGATCTTCCATATGTATGAAAGCCGACATTTTTACAATGAAAATCTGAGTGTGATGCATTCTCATAAAATTGATGAATGGATGAACAACACTCTTGAAATCAATTTTATTTCCTATTTGGCACTCTGGAAACAATATGGCCAGATAAAAAATATCGCAATGAACAGGAATACAGCCATTTTCAATGCAACCAATGGTGGTCTATTGGATGTATTCCCCAGAACAGAATTCGAAAAATTATTCAATCCATGATTTTTTCACGAGATATGAGTATAAAACCATTAATCGTATAATCATATGTGGGGGAAGAGGTATTACCGTCAATAAATTCAGAAGGATCATTGAACGAATAATTTTTGGCGGAAAGTTTCGGGAAGGTGTACTTTTATTTCTCCTTTCAAAATATTATCAAAGCTTATTTCGTCGTCAGTGGTATTGGACGGATACTGAAATGCATCACGAAAATCAAAGAATTTTCTCATTCGATTTTGCTTTTTCAAAACCACCACGCTTCACAGGACCATATCCTTTTTTCCGTGGATTTTATTGTTCGGATGTTATAAAAAAAGGGGATAGTGTTTTAGATATCGGCTGTGGAGACGGCTTTTTTTCTATGCGTTTCATATCCCCGCTTGCAAAAGTTGTTGATGCGGTAGATGTGGATGTAGATGCAATAAATTTAGCAAAAAATGAAAATGCAGCACCAAATGTTCATTACTATGCACTGGATGCGATTACTTCGCCGTTCCCTCGGGAAAAATATAATGTAATTGTATGGGATGGCGCGATAGGACATTTTTCAAAAAAATCATGTAATATTTTTTTGGAAAAAATATCCAATCATCTTGAATCCCAAGGAATTTTTGTTGGATCCGAAAGTATTGGAACTGGGGGTCATGAAACAATAAATACCGAGGGGCATGATCATTTGCATCACTTTAAAACAAAAGAAGAACTTGCAAAGATATTGCAATCACATTTCAAATATGTCCTGATAAAAGAAATGCAATATCCATTATCATGGGCAGGGGGTTTTCTCCGCACAGAGGCCTATTGGAGATGTACGAATGATCCTTTACGGCTAGATGAAATCGCGTGGATCGATTATTCATCACCATAATGGGTTATGCCGATGATACAGAATGGGCATTAAATTACCGGGGTGGAAGATATTGATTTTTCGGAGAATAGTTGCCTTTTTAAAAAAAACGATGAGAGGGATAATTACCGGGTATCGCTCGTTATCCAAAAAATATACCATCAAACAGTATCTGAATTCGGACCGAAGACCCTGGCGTACCGGATACCACGAGTACAAACAATATTATTTGGATTACACATTAAAAAATACAGATTTATTAACATCATTCAAGAGTCTCAAGAACCTTCCTGAAAACTATGGATATCGTCTTGATGCCCGCGTCGTTGAAATTCCCTGGGTGTTATCTCACATAAATAATCGACCTGAATCAATTCTCGATGCAGGATCCTCGTTGAATAACGAGGTTACAATTTGTGCACCGTCATTAAAAAATAAAAAAATAACAATCCTGACATTAGCACCAGAATCAATTGCCTTTTGGGATAAGGGAGTTTCATACGTATTCGGAGATTTGCGTAACATCTATTTCAAGGATGAATCATTCGATGTCATAGTATGCATATCGACGATTGAGCACATCGGGATGGATAATTCGATGTATACGAGGAAAAAAACCACAAACAACCCAGAAAAACCCAATGATTTTATTATAGCCGTCAAAGAATTGAAAAGGATCCTGAAGTCAGGGGGCACTCTATTTTGCACATTTCCGTTTGGAAAATATGAGAATCATGGATGGTTCCAGCAGTTTGACAGCGGATTGATAGATGTACTCAAAAAAGAATTTGCACCTGCCGAATATGAAGAGACCATTTTCAAATACAATCCGGAGGGTTGGATCGTCAGTTCACGACAGGAATGCTCGGATTGTGAATTCTTCGATGTGCATACGAGCAAATACTTTGATCCCAGCAGTACTATTGAATATCCCCCTGATTATCCGGCAGGAGAGCGGGCGGTTGCATGCCTTAAACTCATTAAATAGACGATATTCATTAAGTATTCAAAAAACTAATCACATTCATTCATGGTTCTGGAAACGATCGAATTTAACGGTCTCCGGTATGCTGAGATCATCTGGGCAGACACAACCGTTGATCACACTACCTTTTTCTCACCTCCGGAATCCTCGTTCCAGTTCGGACTGCTGGCCCACAAATCGGGATTTGTCGAACCTCCCCACATCCATCATCCCATTACGCGGACAATCTCGGATCTCCAGCAGATGTTCGTTGTCCAGAAGGGTGTTGTTGCAGTCCAGCTCTATAGTGACGATGGGGCACTGCTCAAAGAAGTCATTTTAAAAGCAGGTGATGCAATTGTCCTGATTCACGGGGCACATGCAATACGGATTATCGAAGACATGCAGTGCATCAGCGTTAAACAGGGGCCGTTCCTGGGAACTGAAAAGGACAAGATTCTCGTTAAGGTGAAAAAGTGATCCCGGTTTTTGAGCCATCCATTGGGGAGGAAGAAATCCAGGCCGTGGTTGCCGCGCTGCGCCGCGGAGAGATTTCCGGAACATTCGGGGAGGATTTGGAAAACTTTGAGAGAGAATTTGCCGCTTATTGTGGATGCGAGTATGGTGTTGCGGTAACCAGCGGCACAACGGCACTTCATCTTGCCGTAGCAACCATGGAAATTCAGCCTGGCGATGAAATTCTCGTCAGCGCCAGTACGAATATTGCAACTGCTCTTGCAGTTGTCCACAACGGTGGCATACCTATACCGGTAGATTCTGAAAATATTACATGGAATCTTAATCTTGATTTGATTGAGACCTTAATAACAACAAAAACACGGGCAATTATTCCTGTTCATCTTTTTGGCCATCCTGTTGATATGAATCGGTTAAATGAAATTGCTGAAAAATATAAATTAACTGTGATTGAAGATTGTGCTGAGTCTCATGGGGCAACATGTCGTGGCCAAAAAACAGGAAGTTTTGGCGAGATGGGATGCTTCAGTTTCTACGCAAATAAAATAATCACAACAGGAGAGGGGGGAATGGTAGTGACTGATGATGAAAAAACGTATGAGCGTCTCACCCTACTCCGCAATCTGGCATTTACAACTCCTCGTTTTCGCCATGAATACGCAGGGTATAATTTTAGAATGGCTGGGTATCAAGCTGCGATGGGACTTGCCCAACTGAGAAAAATTGATCAGATACTTTCAGAAAAGAGAAGAGTTGCTCATACATATCAAAAATATTTAAAAAATATTCAAGGGTTGCAACTCCCTGTTGAAATGACCTGGGCATATAATGTATATTGGATGTATAGTGTTGTTGTGAATCAAGAATTTGGAATATCTCGGGATCAACTTATAGCAATTCTTACGCAGAATGGAATAGACACGCGCACTTTTTTTTGCCCAATGAACCAACAGCCATGCCTTCAGAAGATTCAGGGTTTCCCGAACAACCCATGCCCTGTAGCAGATCATTTATGGGAAACTGGATTTTACCTCCCATCATCAGTTAATCTTAAGGAAGACACTATCAAATTCATTGCTGAACAGATAATCAATGCAAAAGAAAGAGGATATTAGTAGTGGAGGGGGACCGGGGGTGAGTTCATATATTGGACGTCATGCTGAATTGTATGACCTTTTTTATGCGGATAAACAATATTCCAAAGAGGCAGATTTCATCCATAAATGTCTCCAACATTACAGTAAGAAGATGCCTAAAAGCGTTCTTGAATTGGCCTGTGGCACCGGATCCCATGCATTTTCACTCGAAAAACTGGGATATCAGATTTTTGCTATCGATAATTCTCATGATATGTTGGAATGTGCGAAAAGAAAAGCATACCAGCATTCATCAAAAATTACCTTTTATGAACAGGATATGCAAAAATTTCAAATTCCCGATGAAAAATTTGACTCGGCGATCTGTTTATTTGATTCAATTGGATATGTTTTGACAAACACTGCAATTGAACAGGTTTTTTCTCACGTTCATTTACATCTAAAAGAAAATGGTCTTTTTGTTTTCGAGTTTTGGCATTCAGCTGCAATGGTAAAAAAATATGATCCATTGCGGGTTAGACGATACAAGTATCATAATAAGGAGATTATCAGAATATCTGAAACTGAACTCGATTATACAAAGAATGTTGCTCATGTAAAATACACAATTCTAGAATCAAATAATAACGGAGATTATAAAAAAATTGAAGAAACACAAAATAACAGGTTTTTTTCAATATCTGAGATGACTCTTTTTCTAAAAAACCAAAATTTCGAACCGATAAAATTTTTCGATGGGTACACCTATAATGAAACAATTACGGATGATACATGGCATATTGTTGCAATTGTCCGTCGAAAATAAATAAGGGCAAGTACACAAAAAGATAACGTAATCATGAGAATCGGTTTTTATTTTTCAGATTTTTCACCGGAGAGTGGAGGCGGGTTTACATTCGAAAAGGAAATATATCAGTCACTCTTATCATACACCAACAATTGTAATCATCAGTTCATACTTTTTTTCAACGATAAAAAACCAGTCACTATTCCAAATAAAAAAATTCAACTTGTGCAAATTTCGTCTATGAAGAAAATTGAAAGGCTCATAAAATTTTTCATCCAAAATTTTGTGCCAAAGTCTCATCTTTTTAATAAAGCATTATCTCAATATTCTAACATCGAACAATATATACGAGAAAATAATATTGACATTATTGTATTCACAAATCCATTTCATAACCCAGTTGACCTACCCTATATCACAATTGTATGGGATTTACAGCATCGGCTTCAACCGTGGTTCCCTGAAGTAAGTAATAATGGCGAATGGTTAAAACGAGAGAATATTATTTCAACACATTTACAACGATCAACATTTATCATAACCGGTACGAAGGTTGGACAAAATGAGCTCTCATTATTCTATGGAATTCCCAAAGAGAGAATAAGAATTCTCCCCCACCCCACACCAGGATTCGTTCTTGAACCAAAAATTCAAAATACGAAAGAATATATCAGACATAAGTTCGGTATTGACAGAAAATTCCTATTTTATCCTGCTCAATTCTGGCCACATAAAAACCATGCCAATGCATTGGAAGCATTAAAAATCGTAAAAAATAAAATTCAGGAACCCTTGATGTTAGTTTTTGCTGGATCGGATAAAGGAAATTTATCATATATCAAACAAATGAGTCATGATCTTGGTCTTTCTAATGATGTAATTTTTTTAGGATTTATTAATCGAGAAGACATTATTAAACTCTATCAAAATGCGTCTGCTCTACTTTACCCATCCTTCTTCGGCCCAGAAAACCTTCCCCCATTAGAAGCTTTTGCATTAAAATGCCCGGTTCTGGCATCTAGGGTTTCTGGATCTGATGAACAACTCAAAGACGCAGCCTTTTTATTCAATCCTGAAGATCCTGATGATATTGCTATGGCCATTATTGCATTATTACAAAATCCCCAATTAAAATCCCAATTAATTGAAACGGGATATCAAAAGGCTATTCATTGGACTGGAAAAGAATTTGTTACTGAATTAATTTCTATCATAGATACCTTTAATCAAATAAAAAAATGTTGGAAATACGAAGAGGGCGTGTATAAACCATTATGATTTGAAGAACTCTCTATTTTTAAAGAAATTTTTATAGTATATAATTGGTTTTTACCTCCCATTTATCCCCACTCCAGAAAACAACGGGCGCAGGAAAAAGAATATGACTTTTTTCAAAAAACTTCAATACAGGTCGAGGTAATTTTTCACACTGACAGGGATTATTTAAAAATGAATATTTCAGCAAGTTCCTGAACCGGCTATTAATCATCCCATATGGTTTCATACCATGAGATTCTAGGCACCGTTTTCCTTCATCGATATATTTTTGCATGGCAAAGCTTGTTTTTTGTTCATGGTGTTTCCGAAATCCACCAATGAGGGTTTGTACTGAATAGAGATCAGTTTTCTGAAAAAAACGCAACCATAAATCGAAATCTCCAGCATATTTCAGGGAATTATCCATCATACCCCCAGACGTGTCCCATAATGATCGTTTCCAGAACGTTGATTCCTGTTGGATTGTATACTGAGCAAACCATGAACTTTCAGGAAGATTTGATCCATTATAAAAGGAATCCCGATTATACCCGCCACGATTTGGGCATTCGACCGGTTGTCCATAACAATTCCAGACAATAGGTAAACTGGATGTGATCCAATGGATGTGAGGAAACGTTATAAAAATCTCTGCAATAGTGAATAATGATCCTGGCAGCAGTTTATCGTCACTATTAAGCCACCCCATAATTTCACCTGATGATTGCGAAAAACCCTTATTGATGGCATCATATTGTCCATTATCTGGCTGACTTATCCAATATTTCAGGCAGTGTTCATATTTTTTTATAACACTGAGTGTTTCGTCAGTTGATCCACCATCAATTATGATATATTCCAGATTTGGATATTTTTGATCGATAATGGAGAGAATAGTTTCTTCAATATATTTTCCCTGATTGAAACTAGGTGTAACAATACTGATTTTTGGCCAGGTAGTTTCAACAGACAAATTTTACACATCCACAATCCAGTTTGTTTAGGAAATATGTTAAATGATTGAATATTCGAATTTAGACATGAAAAATTATGAGAAACTCAATTATCTGTTTATCATCCTATGTCAAGAATATCAACTGTTATACGGATAATACCATGTTATTTCTATTGACACTATATCTGTTTTTCAAAAAAATAATTGCCAAAAAAGATTGTTTTGTTGATTTTGGCTATCGGATCTGGATTCTCCGCCGGAATATTCTCATAGACATACAATTAATTTAGTTTTCGCACCCTAAAGAAAATGGATGACAAATCCTTTAAAAAGGTTACAACTTACGCATACCCTTTTTTTCGAACATCCACATCCCACCATCGTCGATATCAACCTGACCGAGAAATGCAACCAGAAATGTATCTATTGTGAGATTGGTCAGGGCATCGTAAAAAAAGAAAAATCTGACAAACCGTACCTGAACCTTGATGACCTGACATGGATTATTGACGAGATGGATCGGGAAAAAATTCCTACTCTGATCCTCCAGGGGGGCGAACCATTCTTATTCAAGGACTTGTTCTCGGTAATTGAATATGCAGATAACGCAGGTATTCAGGTCGTAATCACGACCAACGGGATGTTAATCCCGCGCTTGACCGATAAAGAACTCTCGCTCCTGAAAAAGGCACACTGCACATTTTCAGTTTCAATTGATTCCTGCGATCCCGCAACCGAGAAGATCGTTCGGGGCGTTGACAATGCATATGATGCTGCGATTGAAGGGATTACCACCCTCATAAAAAATGAGATACCGGTATCAATTTGCACGGTTGTTACAATGTATAACTTCCAGAACTTGGCAGATCTTGTAAAAATTGCTGACGATCTTGGGGTTGCATCAATTCATTTTCAACCGCTTATTACAATCTCAAATTATCCGGAAGTGTCCTGCATCTCCGAAAAAAAAACCCTGAATCTCCGGCCTGAAGATATCGAGGGTCTGGTAAGGGAGTTTAAGAAAATCCTCGAATTTGAGAGAACGCATACAATATCGACAAACATCACCAATTTACAGAAATGGATTTCTGATTACATACAGTTCTGCTCTGGCAGGAATTCGGAAAAAACGTTTTTTTTTGAGTATCATTTATACCGCTTTTTCTGTTACGAATTATTCAATCGTATCCGGATAAATTATTATGGTGAAATCCTTCCCTGTCACTTTATTCCGGGAAATGTCTCTATTAAAAATTCTCCAGCCAGAACACTTGTGGAGTTATGGAATCAGGTATGTCAACCGGTCCGTACCTCAATCAGGAACCAGGCCTATCCCGCACAATGTAATGGGTGTGTATGTTCTCATGACACAAACCTTGTGCTATCCTCGATAAAGCACCCGGTTGTAAACAGGTCCATGCTTCTTCGAATATTCCAAAAAGAATGATAACGGGTAATTTTCCGGTCTATGCATTTACTGATAAACCTGAGGATGCCAAATCACTCGCCGGGATTTCTGTTCCTTTTGAATAATCCTTTTATACGGTTTTTCTTTTCCCGATAACCTGGTTCCAGATCTGATTTGACAGCATGGGAAAAACACAGGATTGCATTCCGGTCTTCAAGAAGAACTTTCGGTGATAACCGGATTGCCCTGACTATAAGATCCCTGGACTCAGAAAAACTGCCCATCCTGAATAAGGCTTCTGCCCCTCGGAAATAACATCGGGCGAATGCAAGAGGTTCTGCATTCTTCAAAGATACGGATAAACCCGGCTGGGAAAAAAACCGGGTAAGGACTATGAGCTCATCCTTATAGAATAAATCCTGCTGACTTGTTGTTTTGGCATCTGTATGCAGTCTCATCGCTGCAAGATCCTGGGGAACATATTCAATGGTATATATCTTTGCAATTTTCAGCCAGAAATCAAAGTCCATTGTATAATGAAGGTTCTCATCAAGGTACCCTATCTCATCAAGGAGTTTCCGCCGGAAAAACATGGCCGGCTGTGGAATTGTCTGGATCCGGAGAAGGAGACGACGCAGGTCAAAGGGCTGGCCATTTAACCTGCCGATGGTTTTCCCATCTTTATCGATATAAATCGCATTTCCATAAATGAAATCTACATGGGGATTATTTTCAAAAAAACTGGATACGCGGTTCAGTGATCCTGGAAGTAACAAATCATCCGAATTCAGATAACCAATAATCTCCCCGGTCACCCGTCTCCATCCCTTATTGATAGCTTCGCATTGTCCATGATCACGTTCACTAATCCAATAAGTGAGCGATTTTTCATAGCGTTTAATGATATCAACACTGTTATCAGATGACCCCCCATCGATGACCAGATATTCCAGGTCGGGATAATTTTGATCAATAACCGACTTTATTGTACTAGTGAGAAAAACACCCTGATTATATGACGGAGTTACAAGTGAGATTTTCAGCATGGAACAACAACAACCATCAATTCATTACTTGTGATAATTTCTGCAGTAACAAATCTTCTGAATAGTCCGTAGCTATCGTTGTCCTTGCAGAATCACCCATTTTCTGACAAAGATTCGAATCCAGCCAGAGTTGGCTACAATACAGAGCAAATTCTTCAGCATTGTTTGCAATGAATCCATTTACACCGTGAACAATCGGAGACGTTTTTGCCGAGTAAGATGTTACGACAACCGGCAATCCATGAGCCATCGCTTCAATGATTTTTATCTGCTGGCCGGTGCCCCCGAGAACAGGCCCTATTGCAAAACGTGCACAACAATAATGGGATTTCAGTTCGTCAACATAACCTGCAAGGGAAACAGAATTTACCGGGCGGATTTTGTCTGAACATGCTCCGGTTACCGTGAGATGAAAATCCGGGCAGGAACGGAGAATTTCTGGCAAAACACGATCTGTGAAATAAAACAATCCCTGTAAATTAAAAATATTCGGGCCGGTCGTAAAAATTGCCGGACCTGCATAAGAATTACTGCAATGAACCGGAGCAGAGGTAACCGGGATATGTGTGACATCGGCTTCCGGATTAAATTTTTTTAACAATTCTGCTTCAGGTTCAGAGATTGCAACAATTTTATCAAAACGGGTAATGACTTGCAGTTCTATCTCATCAGTATAACACTTGTGCGTATCAAAAAAATCTTCACGCAGGAATTCAGAGTTTTGCAGGGTATACGGTCGGCCAAAAAACCCCTTCTTCACTTCATGATTAAGTTTGAGATTGAGCGATATCAAATCGTGATAATCGATAACCCGTGTTGGTTTTTTCTCTCCCTCACAGCTAATGAGCGGATCATAATAAGAATAATTCATCCAGATAATATCCGGGTTATAATGAGATTGCATTTTTTTAAACCACGTGCGCATCCCAAATGGGGTATACTTCAATGAGTCGGCAGGAGGTAACTGGTTAATACATAAATACATTCTTCGGATAAGAGCACTCATCATCGAGTCGACAAGAGTTGCCCGGTAAATTTCGATCTTTTTGACACCGGCTTTTTTTAAAAACTCAACCGACTCTGCATTCCATGTATTTTCCGAAAAATTGCTTAAACTAAGAAAAAAAACTTCACAATTTAATTCAAGAAGCCCCAAGAGAATTTTTAGGCATCGGACTTGTGCGCCGGAACGTGGAGGATAGGGATTATATGGAAAGAAAAACAGGATTCTCCGAGGTTTTGCACCGCTCTCTGCTTTTTCCATGATTTGATTTTCCTTACCTGTGTATTTAGGTCCATTGGAAATATAATTTGACCTGTTGTTTAGGTCTCGTAAATTCGCAAACTGATTATTAGCATCTAAAAAAACAGAAAATACTGAATAGACCTCGAGTGCTGGATAATATGAAACAACAGAAGAATTCAGGTTGTACGAGATCAGAATTGCAGGCTGATGAAGTTTTTTTTTTTATATCATTACTCTGAATGTAGTAGACGGAGATATACGATATCATCAACCGTATACACATGTATCCATTTTTCGATATGATGAAATAGTGACCAAAAGGATACATTCAATAGATGAAAATCGGGATGATAACCGGCAATACAGGAGATATCCGTTCCGGCATTGGAAATTACATTTTCAACCTTACCAGCAACCTGAAAAAAAAACCTGATAATGACCTGACAATTATCGGATACGGAGAAAATCATATTTTTGAGGATCTTCCTTCTGTAACCCCATACTACCCAAAAATTCGGTATAATTCAGTGTTATGGAGCCGGGTAGCTTCCCTCCAGAAGAAATGTTTCAATGATTTTGACATTGTTCATAACCCTGCACATTTCCCACTCTTGAGAAAACCGGGAAAACATTATGTGAGTACGATTCATGATCTTACACCACTCATATTCCCTGCATGGCACCAGTTCCACCGGGTTGTGTCTTCAAAAATGCTCTTTCCGAGGTTAATCCGTGATTCGGATAAACTAATTGCGGTTTCGCAGAATACAAAAAATGATATAATCAAATATTACCGAGTCAAGGAAGAGAAAATTTCTGTCATCCCTCTTGGAGCATCAAAGGACTACAAACAACTGGACTCTCAGATCACCGATTCTGTGAAAAAGAAATATCATCTCACTTCTCCGTTTATATTATTTGTCGGTACACTTGAGCCGAGAAAGAATCTCCCCTCCCTTTTAAAGGCATTTGCAATCGTGAAAGAAAATAATCCCCTGGTAAAACTTGTGATTGCCGGCCAGAAAGGCTGGAAATATTCAGATATATGCACAACCATTGCATACGTTCATCTCGAAAAGGAAGTTATATTTTTAAATTACATTGCCCATGAAGACCTTCCGGCACTATACAATGCTGCGGATCTTTTTGTTTACCCTTCGTTATACGAGGGATTCGGACTCCCGCCTCTCGAAGCGATGCAATGTGGCATTCCTGTTATTACTTCTGATACCTCCTCGCTGCCGGAAATTATGGGTGAAGGGGGGATCATGGTAAATCCATTAGATATCAGGGAACTCGCAGACAAAATTTCACTTCTTCTAAATGATGATCAGGAGAGAAAAGAGAATATCCGGTACAACCTCGCACGAGCAAAGCTGTTCTCCTGGGACCGGTGTGCGTGTGAAACTACTCGCGTTTATGAAGAGATATCCACAACGGGTCGATAACAATTATCTGGTTATCATAACTGCCTTGTAGAGATCCAGATACTCATTCGTCATCTTCTCAACCGTGAATAAATCATTAATTCGTTGTCGGTTAAACACTCCCATCCTCACCTGTTCATCCGGATGATCTGCAAGATATCGTATCCTGTCGGCATACTCCTGCACATTATCCATACCGCAGAGAAATCCGCCTTTTTCATTTACAATTAATTCCGGAATCGATGAACAATTCGTTGCAACAACCGGTTTTCCGCAGGCCATTGCTTCCGCAACGGAGAGGCCGAACCCTTCAAGACGGGTTGGTGTGAGGAAGATATCACAGAGATTATAGGCATCGACAAGCTGCTCCTGCCTGAGATATCCGATATCCCGGATATTGCGGATAGGTGTCCCTGGAATGAACGGATTTCCTGAAGTTGTCAGGAGGAGAAAACGGTCCCCGAGTTCCTTCATAATGACCGGGAGGAGATCTGCACCTTTCCTTAGTGAAAGATTGCCGGTATTGAGCAGTATGCAGACATCATCAGGAATCCCCCATTTTTCACGGTATACTGGAACTGGCTTGAAGAATGTTGTATCGATGCCGTTGTAAATCATCTGCGTATCGGATAATCCGAATATTTTTTCGGTCATATTCCGAGTATATTCACTGACAGTGACAATGGCATCAGCGGATCTGAAAGTTTTTTTCTCGCAATGGAATATCCATTGGTGGAAACTCTTCTGGCCAGCGGTTTTGTAGGGAGTAAAAGCCGGGTCATGAACAACATGATGTTCCGTCACAACAAGCGGGCAATCTTCCTTAAACGCATACCCGTTCCATGAATTGCTCTGGATGATATCTGAATGTTCAAAAGAGTCCTTCATGAATCCTGGCATTGAGCAGAACTGGTAAATGATGGACCTGAGATCCACCTGGCAGTCATATCCGGCTGTGTGCAGCCCCCGGCACAGATTTTCTGCCCAGACATCCGCCCCGGAATTCCCCTGCACCTGCCGGATGGTGATTTTCATGCAACACCTTGTCGTGGGAATTTATGATGAAGTTGTTCATAGATTCTGAAAAATTGCAGGGATATCTTCTCCCATGAAAACCGGTTCCGGACTGTTTCATAACCTGCATCGCGAAACCGGTCTGCGAGGACGGGATCGGATAAGAGGACCAGTATCTTTTCTGCCAGGTCTGCAGAGTCTCGTTCAGGGACCAGGAAAGCATTTTTTCCATTCATAATAATATCAGGAATGCCCCCGGCATCCGTTCCAATGACCGGGCAACCGGAGGCCATAGCTTCAAGAATCACTACACCAAGTCCTTCGGTCTGACTCCCAATGGTTATTGATGGCAGAACAAAAACATCAGCCCGGTGATAGTACGAACAGAGGCTTTCCTTTCCTACAACCCCAAGGAATTGGATTTTTTCTTCAAGACCCAGTGCTTTCACTCTTTGTTTTAGCTTTTCTTTTTCAGGGCCGTCACCGATAATATACAGGATTGACCGGGGATATTTCTGGAGGATAACCGGCATTGCTTCAATAAGATACATGGTTCCTTTCCAGTCAATAAGTCGCCCGACCGATAAGATGATCTTATCAGGTGTGGAGGACACTCCTCTGATATTTGCGGATTTTTGAAAAACATCCGGATTAACCCCCATCGGGATTACGCGTACCTTATCCTCACAACCGGGTACGATCTGGAGCAGCAGATGCATCATATACGTACTGTTCAGGGTGATAAAATCAGAATTTTTTACAATGAACCTGCATACCGGGTGTAAAACCCGGATACTCTTGATAATTGTAAGATCACTGCCATGGATTGTCGCAACATGGGGTATCTTAAGTGTTTTCCGGAGGATACTTCCGATCAATCCCTGGGGTATAAGCCAGTGGGTATGGATAACATCAAATCGTAACCGGAAAAAGATCACAAGACTACCCAATAATTCTGCAATGATAAAGGGAATAATACCAATAAACGCCAGGAAATTGCGACGGAAATTGTATGCCAATCCTTCCCCGTATGCCAGTTGCTCGCAGGATGTAGGGAAAAAATACGGGAACCGGAAAATCGGGATGGTATTTCTGGTTTCCCGGATTGCACCCCCAGGAAAATGCGGAGCAAGAATTATCGGATATATCCCATGAGACAAAATCCCATGAACCATCTCCGAAATAAATCCACCTTCATGGGTATTGTCTTTTTTTGGGAATGAACTGGTTAAAACGAGGACCTTCAAGGGAATTCACTTCCCAATAAACAGGATAATTTTGTCCTGTACAATTTGAGAGAGAGGTATCATAGGATCAGAATGTCTCCCAGTCCGAGAGAGAAATTTCCTTGTTCTCCTGGATATCAAACATAAGTGCAAATGACAGGAACTGAATCCCCAGCGCAAAAATGAGGATTGAGAGGACGCCCCGGATAAATAACGGTCCGTGCTCGATTATCACAAAAAATAATGTGTAGAGGAGGGACAGGCATCCTGCGATGGTCAAAAGGATGCCAAACAGGTAAAAAATAACCAGCGGGTGGAAGCTCAGGACGATATATTTCATCCGCAGCCGGTAAAAGAAATCCCTGAACAGGAGCCATGACACCCTGCCGATATACGGTCCGTATCGGATCTTTGACTGTTCGCGCCCGTACCGCGCCGGCATCTCGACATCCATTACCCGGAATCCGAAAACATTGAGTTTCACGAGAAGATCATTGCAGTAACCATACTGCGGATAGACACGGTCAAGATTGATCCGTTCAAGGGCCCTCCGGGATATGGCAGTGTACCCGTTCTGGGGGTCCATCAGTTTCCAGTAGCCGGAAGAAAATTTTGTCATGAACGTCAGAATCGTATTCCCGATAAACCGCCAGCTGCTCATCCCTCTCCGATATTCCGGGCTGAGCAGACGGTTGCCTTTCGTGTAATCGGCCTTATTATCAATGAGCGGATCGATAAGAGCGGGCATAACGTCGGGATCCATCTGATTGTCTCCGGCCATAACTACCGTGACATCGATCGTTTCGAGAAGGGACTGGCGGTACCCGGACACGATTGATGCCCCGACACCGGCATTCTTTGTATGGATTATGGGCATTATCCGAGGGTCGGTTCGTGCAATTTCATCGATGATTCCCTGGGTGTTATCCGCTGACGCATCGTTGATCACAAAAATCCTGTCTACAAATCCGGGAACGGAAGAGAGTGTTTCCCGGATTAGGAGTTCCTCGTTATACGCGGGGACAACCACGGCAACGGAACGGTTACGGTACACAGGAATTCTCTTGTTTTTAAGGTTAATAAAGTAATGATTTCATAAATTCCACTCATTGTATCCGTTAATCCGTCACCGGGATACAGATACTTGCACCGCTTTCAGAAAGATGAGAAATTAATGCACAAAAAGCGGCGATGACATTACATCATATAGGACACGGGTAACCGGAATCCATGCCGCAAATCCAATATTGGTTGCACCAAACAGCCAGAACCGGACCGAGATGGTAATCTGCCAGATAAACGGTAACGCACAGAGCGATGCTATCAAAAAGGCGCACAGTGCATCATGTCTCCTGCCGTAATAACTGATAACTATTGAAATAACCGCCAGGATTGCGAGAAGGAGAATCGCGAGTGTAAATGCATTGGACAGGGGGACATCCAGCTGATCGGCAACTGCCTGGTCTGCATATGCTGTTGCGGTCATGTACAGGGATATCGGGATTCCAACAAGACAGATAACCGGTATTGTTTTCATGATTGCCGGGAGGTTGTCTGTTACTACCGGGATCTTCCTCGCGATCACAAGCCCGATGAGGGTCAGGGGAATATACACGGGCAGAAGGTACCGGATATCCGGGGTAATTCCGATACTATAATTCAGCCCGGGAAGGTCGTTTGAATAGGCGAGAATGACCGGCAGGGCGAGAAATGAGATGATGGCTATCATATGAAGTTCATCTCTGGTAAAAGAGATCCGCCGTGTCAGAAGCAGGGCTCCAGCGACTATCCCCATAACAAGGAACAGGGGGGTGAGCATGAATACCCCCATGCTCCCATTCATCGGATGGAAAAAAATTCCAAAAAGGTCTGCGGGGATATTTGCAGAAGGCACGGTATTTTTCATCGTAATAATCTGGTTGATGGACGATCCCTGGATACTACTGCCCTGCTGCAGCACCGATGCAGTAGGTGAAGCAAGACCGGAATATTTCGCGGACAGGTAGATGGCACCCGGGGGGACGAGAGGATTTTTCATCACCAGATAATTGTTGAGGAAAAACGGGAGTGCACCGATAAGAGTGAATGCGGGTGAGAGCAGGAATACGACCGGCTGCTTCCATAATTTTTCATTGAAATTCCGGAAAGCTGAATAAATCCATAAGACACACAGGGCAAAACAGACCCAGAGAGCGAGTTCCGGCCGGGCCCAGGCAAGCAGCCCGGTAAGGAGGAACGCAAGCGGGAGATCCCATTGTTCGCCGGTTTTATGAAGTTTGACAATGCAAAAAAGAATTCCTGTAAAAAGGACCATTGTCAGGATATGGTCCTTGCATCCGGAGACCCAGAAGAAACAGGATGAGGATGTCAGACAGGCAACAGTCCCAAAAAACGACAATAATGGATCAGTAAATAATGTTATACAGAGTTCGTACACAAGAGCCGCGGCGATAGAGATGAGGAGGATATTGGTGAAGACAACGGCAAGAATTTCGGGATAGGGATCAGATCCATAGATTGTCACCGGGAAATAGAATAACAGATTCAGGAAAAAAAGGATAAAAATCACAATAAAGGCTGACGGGGTCCAGCGCCATTTCCCGATATAAGAATAGTCCTGATAGAAAAGATGCACATAAAACACGAATACGAGGGGAATGAAGGTCCAGAGATATAAAAGAAGAAATATGGAATGTTCGCCAAAGATATCAACGAGCCAATATGCCGGGATGGATATAAGGGGAAGGAAAAGCGAATACCCGAGAAGATTGCCTCTTGCTGCAAAATATTCTGAAACAGTACCGTCTTTATATAACCCGTATTTTCCTTCGTTGATGATGACCTGATGCCCGTCATGGAGCTGGTGGAGCTGATTGACCGTGATCTGCTCGTCATTGAGCAGGAGTTCCGGATGAGAAAATGTTATACCGACAAAAAAGACAAGGAAAAAAACCAGGATGTGGACACGATAGCACCGGACTATCGCGGTGATATGTTCATGTGCATCAGATTGATTCATTGTTATCCGTTTAGTTATTGTGGTGAGATAAACACTCTGAAAAATAAACAGTAAACATAGATTGGTCCTGCCACAGCATTTTCGATGGGTTCGGCAGACATAAATCGTATATGATTAAAGAACAATATTTGACTAACACACTATGATAATCGCTGCAATTCCCGCATATAATGAAGAGATCGCGATCGGCAGCGTTATTCTTCGTGCCAAGCAAAAGGTTGACCTGGTTTTTGTCATTGATGATGGGAGCACAGATGCTACTTCAGAAGTTGCCAAACTTGCTGGTGCGGAAGTTCTGAGACATGATTCCAACCAAGGAAAAGGAAGTGCACTCATAAATGCCTTCCATATCGCCAGGGAAAGAAATGCTGATATCCTTGTATGTCTTGATGGCGACGGTCAGCATAATCCCGATGAAATTCCTGCTTTGCTGGCACCAATCAGACAAGATATGGCTGATATGGTCATCGGATCACGGTTTCTTAATGTAAAAAGTGATGTTCCTATTTACCGAAGGATAGGTCAGGAGATTTTAAATTTTTTAACCAACACAGTGTCACATTCTCACGTTACCGATTCCCAGAGCGGGTTTCGTGCCTTTTCAAAAAATGCAATCCGCTCCCTCTCTCTTGATGAGGGGGGAATTGGCATCGAATCTTTTATGCAAAGAGCAGCACACGAAAAAAAACTCCGAATCACTGAAGTCCCCATATCCTGCCGCTACGATGTAGAGCATGCTTCGAAAATGGGATCGGTTCGGCATGGGTTCTCAGTTGTAAATACACTCTTGAAAATTGTTGAAGAACGCAGGCCGCTACTTGTATTCGGATCCACCGGCCTTGGAATTGTTATCGTAGGTCTTGGTCTTGAAATCTGGGTAGTTGATATCTTTTCAAGAACGCAAGAGCTTGCTCTAGGAACAACCCTTATCGGAATTTTAATGATAATTGTCGGCATACTTGCAATTTTTACCGGCATTACTCTCCATGCGATAAGTAACGTGCTTACAAAAATGCAAAAGAATTGAAAGGGTTTTTCAAGACTGATGATTCTTTTTTGAACCGGCTTCGTCCTCACAAGAGAGATATAGGATTTCGACATACAAAATGAGTATCTACTGGGATAGATCCATTCTGGAGTTGCTGATGGTTCCCTTTGTCACGATTCTTGTCCCTACAAAAAATGTTGCCCCTTACATCGGACAGGTTCTCCAGTCGCTCATGGACCTTGATTATCCCAAGGATCGGTTAGAAATTGTTGTTCTTGATGGTTTTTCTGATGACGGCACTACAGACATTATTAAAAAATTTCCTGTCATTCTTCATGAAGGGGGATGGAATGTTCCCGAATTTTATAATCGGGTCATGAATACAGTAAACGGCGAGATAATCGCATTTGGCGACGGTGATGCAATTGTTGATAAAACCTGGCTGAAAACGCTTATTCCCCATTTTGAGGACCAGCAGGTTGCAGGAGCTGGCGGCCTATGCCTGACCGCCAATCCCGAACATCTTGTTCCACGAGTCATCGGATATGAATTAAAAGCCAGATATGAATGTATGCCTAAGAATATTTCCCGGATCGCCACGATGAATGTTGCATACAGAAAATCGTCACTCTTGGATATTGGGGGTTTCAATGAAACACTCGATACCGGTTATGATACCGAAATCGGTCACCGGCTTCGCCACGCAGGATATTTTATTCATTTTGATCCAAAAGCTGTAGTGTTTCATTATAACCGCCCAACTATTCGTTCATATTTCCGGCAACAATACATTTACGGCAGAAATATTGCCCGGATGTATGTACAAAACGTCCATATTGCAGCGGGTGACGAAATCACTCCTGTTTGGATGAACATCCAGCCTTTTCTTTATTCTTTTATATTTCTCTCGCTGGTTGCTGCAATTCTTTTCCCCGTGGCAGTAATTCCAGGACTCGGAGTTCTACTCTGTTTATTTTTTGTATACACTTTTACTGCAATTAAATTAAGTTACCAGGAGAAGGATATGCGTGCACTATTTTTCATTGTGTTATGTTTTATCCGGGGGATTGCGTGGACGCTGGGTGGGGCCAGTTATACTATATTAGCACTGAAGAACACGATACAAAAACAAATTTCATCCCGGTCAGATTAAAATGAAAGTCTTATTCCTTATGCCCCCGGCATTGGACGGCACGAGTGCCGCTGATCGATGTTTTGGTTGTAATTACGGCATTTACCCCCTTCCCCATCTTCCAACCTTGTCTATGGCAACACTTCTCCGGGATAATGGATTTTCTGTTGCAATCCATGATTTTGCTTCAAAGAAAACATCGGTTGATGAGTTTAGACAGTTTATTTTAAAGGATGATGCGGACATCTGTATTTTTTTTTCCGTTTTCCTTTCCGGCAAAACGGATACTCTTGCCCGGGAGATGATTAGAAATTGCCGGACGAGTATCAGATTTATTTTCACAGGAACGCAACCAACAAGTTGTCCAGACCAGTTTCTGGATATGAATGACAGTTATGTTATACGGGGTGAACCAGAATTTATTCTTTTAAATCTCCTGCAAAATTTTTCAGCGGGAAAAGATGCAACAGGAATTAACGGAGTATCCTGGATAAAAAATAATTCAATTATTGAGAACGGTTCTGCCGGAATAATCGAGGATCTCGATACATTGCCGATACCCGATCGGACTCTTCTTGATCATACACCTTATTATAATCCCAAACTCTCCCGTACCCCCCATACTGCAATCCTGACATCAAGAGGCTGTTTCGGGAAATGTTGGTATTGTGTCCCAAATTCCCTATCGTTTTCAAGGGAACTCGAATTCAAACGATTCAGTGGGAAAAAACCTATACCACGTCTCCATTCAGTGAGGAGGGTCATTGATGAATTTCAGATTATTCATTCGCAGGGATTTAAATCGGTAACCGTTCTTGATGATGAATTCCTATGGAATGAGGAACGCACTATCGCAATCTGCAACGGTATCCGGGAATTTAAACTCGAATGGTTATGTCTTGCCAGACCGGATATGATTACAGATCAATCGGTGACTGCGATGGCAGAGGCAGGGTGCCGTTATATCGATCTTGGGATAGAATCATTCTCCCAGAGTATTCTCAATGATGTTGGAAAAAATATTTCTGTTGGATGTGCACGGAATGCTATCGCGACGATAAAAAAGTACGGCATTGAACCCAAAGTGAATATTCTTTTCGGAGCCTCCCCTCTTGAGACGGAAGAGACTATTAGGAATACGATCGATATTGCAGAATCACTCGGTGTCCGGTATGTTCTTTATAATGTGGCAGCCCCCTTTCCGGGTACTGATTTTTATACTGCAGCTAGGGCAAATCACTGGTTTGTGACACCCGATAATGATTATCATCCATTGGATCCTTCAGCAGAAGCGATAATTGAATATCCTCATCTTTCCCAAAAACGACTCGAATACTTCTTATCCTATGCTTATCGGCGGCATTATTTCAATATTGGCTATCTGCTTTCGCAGATCAGGTCTGTTCAATCATTTTCTGATTTTTGGAATAAACTGGGTGCAGCTGGCAGGATTTTCAAGAGACATTTCATGCTCTTCCATGATCATAAGTGAAACCTGTTTCCAGGTTATTCTACACAGGTTGGGTGCATCAAATTTTTTTTATAAACAACCCTCAATTCCTGAAATTTTCCCCCGAATACCGGGGGAAATTTCGAAGACGAGATTACAACACAATTTAAGGATTTGAAAAACTGCCGGATATCCTCCTCAGCCACAAAATGTTTATGACCGACATCCTCACGAAGTCCGGCAACAAATCCAGCATAACAAGGGACGATGATAATTAGCCTTCCTCCCGTCTTAAGACTACGGTATGCATTTTCTATTGCCCGTGCCGGATTATCCAGATGTTCCAGAACATGGCTTAGTAGGATGGTATCGAAGGTATTTTCTCGAACAAATGTATTGACATCCCCCACTTCTGCGCGGATCCCTTTTCTCAGGCAGATCTCAACATTATCTGGATGTGCATCTATTCCAAGACAGGGTCCTGAATATTTTTCCAGATATATCCCTGGCCCACAGCCCATATCGAGAACTGCCCCGTAAAACTGACGGACAACCGGGCTGATAAAAAAAATCTCACGAAGCCATTTTTTTATTGGATTTTGTTGGGAGAATTTACTAAAATTCATGAGCCCATCATAATAAATTTCGGTGGTTTTATCAGGAGAATTATCTCCACTTACTGGTTGAGACATAAGCATCGGGTATTGATATGCGTTGGCTCACTGATCATTAAACGGTAACGATGTCTGTTTTCCCGATAACTCATGAATTTTCGCAAGGAACACCTTTTTACAAGACTCAAATCCCAGAGATTACAATCAAAGTAAATTGTTTCGGTTGAAGGCGAGCGTGAAAATGAATTGTTTTCATACTTTTGCATGCCAGAGGTTTTTTTCAATTATGAACGCAGAATTGTAATACTGTTAATAAGGAAACCGTATGAATATCCCTTCTGACATGGATTATATCGTTGTTAATCCGCCTCCTGATACATTACAGGCAGATATCATCGACATAAAAAATCCTCCTCTCGTATCCTTTTGCATTCCAACGAAGAATAATGAAGACACTCTTGAGAGCTGTCTTTCGAGTATCGTTGATCAGGATTATCCAAACATCGAGATCGTCATCATTGATGGAAAATCGACTGATAATACCATTGCGATTGCACGAAAATTTACGGATAAGGTATATTCTGAAAAAGGAATGCTCGGCAAGGCACGACAGCGAAGCTTAGAGGAGGCCGCAGGATCTGTTGTTGCTCTCTTTGATTCCGACATTATTATTCCCCATAAGAACTGGCTGGCAAACATGATTCAATATTTTAACTATTCAACCGATATCAGCACCGTTTGGCCATATTACACATTTCCTCCTGGTTCATCCCGTACCACACGACTCTACCTGAAATTATGGAGAGTTATAACGGAAGACCGGATTGCACAAAAAAGGAGTTTTTTTGGAGGGGGGAATTCCTTGTTCCGAAAGGAATGTTTTGATAGTATTGGCGGCATAAACCAGGATATCCACTGGGGCGAGGATTTTGATTGGGCGAAAAAATTTAAGGACATTGGATATCGTGTCGTTATGGTTGACGACCCAATTTACCATGACACAATGCACACGCTCAAAGAATTTTATCATAAACAATTTGTTGGCGCCAAGACCTTTACGCAGACCGGATTCGGGATAATGGGTCTTTCAACAAAGGAAATCCTCTATGAAAACTTTATTCTCGGCCCCAAAGCAATGATTCGCGGGTTATTCATTGATCGGGACCTCTGTTGGTTATATTATCCATTGTTTCTCGGCATAAGGATACTTGCGTATTCTTACATATTATTACATAATTTCTCTTGTCGGAAGACCGAATGACCACATATCCCTGTTATCATTAATAGCAGGGGGATGCAATAAAGAATAAGAAATAATCAGGATATTTCCATCAAAACGATAACCAACAGGTGGGAAAAAACTCATATACGAAAATATGGAATCCTGCCGCTCAAAGGATTTGTAAATGATGTCGGATAACCAGCAGCCAGTTGAATATTCAGAAAAGATCTCCTTTCTGACACTCAAGAAATTCTTCAATGATCCTCTTTCAAAAAACGCCGTCATTCTGCTAATGACCTGGTTCATGAATGCCGCAGTTGGTTTTATTTTCATTTTGCTTGCTGCAAAAAATTACTCGGTTGATATTGTTGGCATTGCAATGCTCCTTATTGCTTATTCGAACATTGTTATTCTTGTATCAAGGTTCGGAATCGAACAGTCAATGATACGATATCACAATGATTATAACAAGAGCCTCATTTTTTTTACTGCGGTTATCATCACAACTATATTGGCGGTGATTATTGGAATCCTTGTATTAATCATGTCATTTACGGGATTCCTTGGTCAGGACATTCTTACAAATTATGCGGGAATTTTTCTATTAGGAGTTTGCCTTCTTTCGGTTTGTGAGGTTTGCGGCTTTTTTTTCCTTGCATATGGTAAGCCGGAGTTGTATTTCATGCAGAGTGTCGTTACTGGAACACGCTTGGTTTTTCTCATTCTTTTCATCTCAATGGGAGTATTCGGACTATTCTCATCATTGATTGTTGCAATAGGTCTTTCTGTTGTTTTCTCCCTGCCTTTCGTATATCATTTAGGTGCAAAGCAGTTTGCAATCGGGAAAATGTTTTTACTTGATTCATTGCATTTTTCCGTAGGGAATTACATCAGTGACTTTTTTCTTACGACTCCGGTTTTTTTTCTGCCAATTATGGTTTACCTGTTATTTGATCAGAGGGCTACAGCACTGTATTCTGTCGCATATGCAGTTGCTTCGATTGCATTTTTAATCCCTTCATCAATCGGATATGCAACATTTATTTCCGGTTGCAGGAACAATAATTCGGATAAATCTATCCACACGATTATTCTCCCGACACTAGCCCTTATCATCGCCATTATAAGTGTTTTTTTCATCTGGGGACAATCTATTGTTGGTTTTTTCGGCCCGGATTATTCCGGAACATCTGGAATTATCACCACAATAATGACTGCAAGTATTTTTGCATTATTTTTCCAAATATACACTGCAAATTTCCGAATTCAAAATAGAATAAAAGAGTTGATCCTTTTCAATATGGTTTTGTTTTTTCTGCTTTTGACAATGAGCTATTATTTCATGATCTATTTCGGTTTAATTGGTGTGGGATATGCATGGATTGGATCATATGCTGTTTGCGTCATAGCTGTTGCTGGATATTCATTCCTAAAAAAATATCTGGCTGTGTAATTTCTGGAATTATGGAATTACAGGAAAAAACTAGATCTCACCATTCGTCATTTTAACCTGGATAGAACATGTTGTATGCAGGAAACTTCAATTATTTGATTATAGAGATCAAAGATAATAAAAACATTTAACCCAAATAATTTTCAGAAACCGTATTAGTATTGAAAACCGGACGATTCTAGCTTATGAAATTAAAAGACATTCACATTTTGTTGATCAGACTATTCCCTGTAACTATCCGTAGCTATTTTTGGAAAGAGAATTATCTGACTGCTCATCCTTCGGTAGATTGGTGGGAGGGCCATATCAATTTTCTTGTTTTAAATCAGTATGCTCGATATCTTTCTGGCAGGGTCGTGGATTTCGGATGTAATCACGGTGCATGCACGATACTGGCAGCTCGAAATCCAGAAATCAGTGAGATTATTGGCATCGATATAAATCCTAAAAGTATCGCCCTGGCGAATGATCTCCTGAAATTATCTGATGAAAAGCAAGAAAATAAAATGAAAATAAAATTTTTCTCATCTGATTGCACAAGATTGCCCTTCGAATCAGATTTTTTTGATAATGGATATATGTTCCATGTTATAGAGCATATGAGCCCGGAAATCCGGATAAAAGCTTTATCAGAAATAAAACGGGTTTTGAGAAAAGAGGGATATTTTTTACTCACTCTGCCATTTATGCATGCATACGATGATTTCCATCACATTGAGTACTTTGATGAAAAAAAAATCCGCACGGTCATAGAAAGTGCAGGATTCGAAGTTATTGAATGTTATCGGGATCAACGTACTGATAGACATGCTCCGAAGGGCCACGACTGCCTTACTGTGTTATGCAGAAATCATAAGGCTTTCTAATTTTTTTTATATCGCAGAATAAAAATTTCTTTTTGAGTGACCCTAAAAAATATCCTGCCCTTATAAAAATTATCCGATAAACGAATCAAGGATGACTTGGTGGGTTCCATCTTTAAAGAATGCTGTTGCTAGAATTCTTTTTTTCCCCGAATACGAAGTACTCAGCGTTTTTGTTGTCCCGACAGTAAGAGCTGATCCGGAGGGAGATGTTACTCCCATATAGGTTAATGCAACCGCAGTTCCTTCATTTGTAGTCAGTAACCATCGTATACCGACACAGGTATCCTGATCCTGACCTCCCTGGTATGTTACTGTCACATGATTTGCATCAACATGCGATATAGAAGTAATGACCATTTTAGAATCGGGGATCTCTTTTGTCATCCCAAAAACATAAGTCGCAACGATAGCTGCAAGGATAACCGTGATTGCAACGAGAAGCACCACAGATATCACAGCGGATACTGCAGTATCATTGGGATTTTTCTGAAATGAAAAATTCAATGTCATCAGTATTTAAAGATTCAGTTCATAAGAATTTAACAATTCCTATGATTCAGGTAAGATGGTTGAACCAACATCATCGATTTCTTTTTCTATAAAACCCGGACATTGACAATGATTTCCCAGATGACTCTTGTCACCGGTATCCAGAACGTATATCCGGCATATCCGGAAACTGCCCGCACGACAATTAATGTCGTTATCTGCCATAAAAAGGGGATAAAACAGATAAAAATTATAAGATTTTGCGATAAAATCCTCCCGAGATTTAGGCACTGCGTAAAAAAATACCCAAGCAAAAATATGAAAACGACCGCCAGGGCATATACCGAATAAAATTTTCCAAGAGGTAGGCCGAGCTTTAACGTATAAATCCCATACAAAGAAACAAGAAGAATTGCAGTTTCAATCCCACCGATCAAGAATAATCGTTTTATCGAGTCAACCGGATTCTTCGGTAGAATATCAGCCTTTTTCAAAATAATCAAACCAGAAACCATCAGGGGGATATAAACAGGTGATAAATACCTCACATCCGGGACAATTCCCATATCTGCATTCAATGAATGAATCTGGCTGATATAACCGAAAAATATGGTAACTGATAGAAATATGCACAGGGACATGTTTGTCCTTTCCTGAGAAGTGAACTGCATTTTTTTCATTGAAAATAAATACCACCCAATCACGACCATAGCCAGGAAAAGTGGCACAACTGCAAACAGGCTTATACTGCCCGTCTTAGGATAAAAGAAAATGCCTGCAGAATCGGAAAGAAAATCAAACGGAAAATTTTCTGTAATCTTTGGTAAAAACATCATTACTACCGATTCGAAGGATCGGACGCCGGTTTCACGAACCCATGGTTCCGAATTGTTTGAAAATAATGCCCCCGGAGTTCCCTCGATTAGATAGAGCGATTGTACAGGTAAAAGAATATTTTTTGTCATAAGATAATTGTTCAAAAAAAAGGGAACGGCACCGATAAAGGTGAACAATGGGGCGAGGATAACCGACAGGAGAATTACTGCGGATCTCCTCTGTTTTGAGTACTGAATACAGATATACATCGAAAGGATGATTAAATAAATGAAGATCCAGAGTGCCAGTTCAGGTCTGGCCCAGGCAAGCAGTCCTGACAAGAGAAACGCCAGGGGAAGGTACCAGTATTCATCTGATTTAAAAAACCGAATAGAACACAGGAAAATTCCGGCAAAAATCGGTAATATCAGGATATGATCTTTACAATGGGTTGCCCAGACAAAATATGAAGAGGAGAACAGGCACACCAGGGTTCCGAAAAATGCAAATGGGGAGTCTTCGAAAATTGCTTGGATTATATCAAAAATTAACACAGAGGCAATGGATAAAAGAATAATATTGGTAAATACGATAGCAATAATTTCTGTGAACGTATCAAAGGAGTTTACGGGAAATGATGCATAGAATATGAGATTGATAAAAAATAATGCAAACGCAAGAATGTAAGCACCAGAGATCCAGTTATGCGATCCGATACGGGTCAGATCAGGATAAAAATGATGTAAAAGGATCAGAATACTGAGCAGGATCGCCATCCAGAGACATAGTATTAAATAAACACAATGGTCCCCTGTCAGGTCAATTATCCCATATGCGGGAACGGATATTAGCGGCTGAAAAAGGGAATACCCAAGGATATTTGCCCTTGCTGCAAAATATGCAGACATTGAACCATTCTGTTGCAAACCATATTTCCCTTCATTACCTGCAATTTGATGACCTGCATAAAGCTGATGCAGCTGATTAGTAGTAATAAACTCATCATTCAGGAGAATTGTAGGATGTGTCAGAGTCAGAGAAATAAAAAAACAGGTTAAAAAAACGAGGATATAGATACGATATGTGGCAATAACCGAATATGTCTTGGAGGATATTTTTTCAATATTCATGTATCATCAGAAGTCACTTTTTTTCCTGATAAACACTCCGGTATTTTCACAATTTTTTGTATTCAGTAGATTTATAAGGCGCAACAAAAAACATCATTACGTGCGTCGCTATATCGTCTTGTTCATATTGTGTTTTATTTTTTTCTTTCTTCCGCTCCAAGTGTATATTATCGGTGATTTCACCGGCATCGGTGTTCAAGGAGCAACCTTCCGGTATCAGGTATCCGGTTACGGGACCTCATTGATCCCAGTTACGCGGGATCTTATGTTTGTATCCAGTGGAATTTACTTTGGACGGACTGCACTATCCAATATCCTCTGGGCTTTGGGGACATTACTCCTTACGTGTACAACCCTCTTTGCGTTGATTAATGTAAAGGATGAAACCGTGGACTGGTTTCGGCAGATTTCATACGGTCTGGTTTCCGCCTGCCTGATTTATATTTGTGCATGCATCGCCCAATACGGGCTTCTCTTTCATGGCCCGGCCGGATTCTCTCTCCCGTTCGGAATTTTATTGATACTTGCCTGGATTTTTATATTTTATAGATATCCGGATTTTTTCTCTTGCTTTGATGAAAAGAGCGATTGAACCTACCGGCATTCAGATATTTGTTCCGCAATTTTGTTTATTTTTTATATTATTCACAATTACCCATAAGACGGCGAAATAAATCAGGAATTTTACCGAATAAAAAATAAAGGGAAATGAAGGAATTGAATTTTCCAACACAAAATATTGTCTGCCATCACCATAAACAATCCGGTATAACAGAGGTGTTTCAATGTACACAATAATTTCAATGAGATAAAACAAGACGATCTCATGTATGGTGTGAGCAAGGAGGAGAGCAAGAAACGGTGTAATCCAGATGATATAAGATGCACTGAAAACTTTATTCAGGAGTATAAAAACAAAAACACTCAGGAAAATAAAATACATGAGGGATATCATATTCGTATCTGAATATCGTAGATAATAATACAAGAATCCGATTTCAAGCCAGATTAGGAGTATGAGACATGCTTGCACAACCGTTCCCCGGTCAATAAAATTACCGAAGATCGTTTGTAGATAATAGACAAAACTATGTGTTTGAACATCCCGGGTGAAATGATACGTATAAGTTATCAGAAATACCTGCATTTTCATCAGGAGGAACGGGACCGTACTTATGAGGAAAAGTGTAATTGCAATCGCCGAAGCCCGTAATGCTTCGCGAAGACTTTCCCGACACTTATAGGTATGAAGTATATAATAAGGAGAGGCAAAAACAGGATACCACTTCATCAGTGTACCGGAAAAAACGCAGATGTATGCAAAAAATTTTTCCTTGTGAAGGTAAAGGAAAAACGAGAGAAACAGAAGAAATGTTGGAACGAGATCATAGGTTAGTGGGATAAAAAACGCTGCTGATACTGCTGTGGCGTATAATAATCCACAGGTAAACGCCCGGGCTTTGCCGAATAACACCAATGCTGTATTATAGATTAAACAGAGCATCGCAATATCAAGGGCATACATCAAGACCATAAAAGAGAACAGATATGAAGCAAGCCCAGGAAACACAACTTGAGGGATGAATGCGGTAAGTGCTGGAATGAAAAAAAACGGAGGATATTCAACCGCGAAATCGACATAGGGAATTCTTCCGGTAAATATCAGGGACACATAATGATAATATAATGTGATGTCGCCGGTGACTGCATCGTAAGGTGCATATAAGGAGATAAAAAAAAGGAGATATTTTATAATAATTGATAGAGCAATGAGGTAAAGCAAGTCATTGGAAATTTTAAAATTTTTGCTGATCCAAGGTATATGAAAATATTTTTTATTATCTTCGTCAATGAAAATGTTTCTTCTTTCAGGTTTTGCAGCCGATCCTGAATCAGATGTATTTCGATATCCCCAGTATCCAATAAAAAATATAAACGGGATGCCAACCGGAATACAAATGCCGGCGGGGTTTTGAAACGTGAGACCATATTGAATCAAATCAGATAGTAAGAAAAAGACGCCACTAAGGATTATGATGAGAAATGTTTTTTTAACATAATAAGACGGAAGAAATCGTATTGCTAATAAATTTACAAGAAAACACCCGAGGAGTAAAAAGACTCCGATTGCCCAAATGATTATCGCCAGCCCGCTTTTTCCTTGAATGATTCCGAAATAGACATAACCCATTTCCGTTGAGAATGAGATCAGGCTTTCTCCAAGATAGCTTACCTGATACCGAAAAAGACTCCATTGAATACCACATCCCATCCAGTTTCCGAGAACATATACATTGACGGGAATAAAAAACACAAGGCACTGGATTAGTTGGGCGATACGGGGATTTACCATTGCCAATTCCGATCATTATTGGTTGTTTGAGTTTTGACATTTTTGAAATTGTAATAGTCGGAAGGGTTGGGTAAAAAGGGTTAAATTGTGTTATCAAGAATGACCTGTTGGGAGCCGTCAGAGAAGAACGCGGTTGCAACAACATGGTCTTTCCCAGAAGTTCCAGAAAGAGTCGCACTGGTACCAACAGTTAGTGGGGTTCCACCGGTGCTTCCCATCATGGAGGTTGCAATCTGTGTACCGTACGAGTTAGTGATCGTCCACTGGACTCCAGTACAAGTCTGTGCATCCTGGCCACCCTGGTAGGTGACAATGATGTGGGTTGCATCGGGCTGCTGGGCCGTTGCTGCAACGACCTTGGTCTTGGAAATGTTTCCTGCCATACCGAACACGAACGCGGCAATGACTGCCGCGAGAATCACCGTGATTGCGACCATTAAGATCACACCAATGACCGGTGATACTGCCTCTTCATTCCTGATAATTGCCATTGTTTCAAACACCTTAACGAATGTCCGCGATGGACATGACAATGAAATATGACAATACTATACCGCGGGACATATATACTCTTCTTAAAAAGTTGACAAATTGCGAGGGATTTTTTATAAAAAAAATCTGCCAAAATGAAGTGGATAACAACAGAAGAGAAAAAAGGATTAGATAGTGTTATCGAGAATAACCTGCTGGGAACCGTCAGAGAAGAACGCTGTAGCAACAACATGGTCCTTGCCAGAAGTGCCCGAAAGGGTTGCGCTGGTACCAACAGTTAATGCAGTTCCACCGGTGCTTCCCATCATGGTGGTTGCAATCTGTGTACCGTACGAGTTACTAATCGTCCACTGAATACCAGTACAGGTCATTGCATCCTGGCCACCTTGGTAGGTAACAACGATGTGAGTTGCATCGGGCTGCTGTGCCGTTGCTGCAACGACCTTGGTCTTGGAGATGTTTCCTGCCATACCGAACACGAACGCGGCGATGACTGCCGCGAGAATCACCGTGATTGCGACCATTAAGATCACACCAATGACCGGTGATACTGCCTCTTCATTCCTGGTAATTGCCATAGTTTCAAACACCTTAACGAATGTCCGCGATGGACATGACAATGTGTAATCACGTTATTTTACGTGTTTGTATATAAAGATGTCCATCCGAAAAACGGGAAATGTGCGTGCCGGAGCCTGAAAACCGTGCGGGATTCTGGATTAATTTTTCATTCTGTGGCGGGCACGTGACGGAAACGGGAATGTTTTTATGAATTTTTCCAGGAAATAATTTTTCCCGGGTTTTTTTCCCGGGTTTGATTAATTATTTTGTTCGCGGCCGGAGTTTTTCAAACTTTTTTAAATTTTTTTGCTCTGTAGAAAACCAATGTTGGTAAAGCGATGCCCCCCTCTTGCGCCACCAGTCCCCCGTCGGGGGACGGGGCGCAGTGCGATGAGACGAGTTCGGTTAGCGGTAATACTTCGTCATTGCAAAGCGGGGGTTGCATCAGCGGCGGGGGCAGAGTCTGAGTGGTCCATTAGGACCACGAGGATGAGAAGAACTCCAAAGAGTTTTTCGAGCGCTAGCGGAGCCCCCGAGAGCGTCAATAATTTTCAATGATTTCTACAGAGCAAATATTTTCTTTACTTAAATTTGAACCAAGTATTGATATTAGTAAACCGGACTGAAGTTTTCTCCAGGGCATTATTTCAAAACCGATCCTCGTTTTCAAAAAAAAAGATCGCAACCATGATCGCGATTCGAAGACGTTCCCGTGTCATCTTCTCCTCCAGGTCTGATGACTTGTCGGATTGAAAATTTTCCGGATCGATCAGCGATCGATTTTTGTTTTGCAATCGATCAGCGATTTTTCCGGCAAAATCGATCCTCGTTTTCAAAAACAAGATCGCAACCATGATCGCGATTGATTTTTTTTCCCGAGAGATCGCAGATCGATATCTTGTTGGTGATCAGAGATCGCTTTTCATAACTATTACCGGATCCCAGTTGGAAAATAACCTGAGAAACCGATACAACAGATCCTACCAACCACCGCAACCCACAGATATTCCCTCCCGAAGAAACCCATTTTTCAGGGATCGGACCGAATCCAATCCGGGCCCTACACGGGCTCCGATGTACTAGTTTTCCGGAACGGAGCCCGATACGAGACCCTCTCCATAAGGAGGGGGGCTTGAGAAGAACCTTCAGGTTCATCGAGTGCCCGGATTGGGATCCGCCGACCCCCTGTTTGGGTCAAAACTCCTGGTGGTTTTTGGATAACAGGGGGTCCGGATATCATTTTACGTCGGAGTGGTCATCAGGCTACGTCGATAAGATGGGAGACCCAGGCGACCTTCGACTTTGGGGGGAACATCTCTTACGTAAAATCCCATTCAGCCCCACTTTCCCACTATCTAATCATCAAATTCTCTCCATTTTACCAGAGAAAAATCGGTCATAGCGCTATCCCGGACGGCCGTTCGTTCAGGCCCCTGCCCTGGTTAAGCCCAAAAAAACGCCCCAACGGAACACCACTAAAGGGAAGATTTATTGTCCCGGAAATGACCGGTTTTTGCCATTCCGGGGAAGATTTGCCGCCTTTTTCCGGGCGGTGGACACGCAGCCCCCCAAATCATGTCCACCGAAACCACCCCCCGGAAAACGGAGCCTGTATTGACCTTGTTTTCTGATGGGAGAATGTATCTCCGGGGGAGGCGATGCAACGATACTCTCCGCCGTCAGCGTTCCTTTTGGATAGATACTGCCGGATGATACCCATCAATCTCACACCAGCAACCCTCATCTAATCATCACATTTTCCCAATTTCCCTCAACAAAATTCAGTCATGGTGCTATCCCGGGTGCCGGCTATCTCCGGGCCTTTCCCTGAAATAATCACCAAAAACCCCCTCCGGTGAATACCGCAGAAAGGGAAGGTCCCCCGTCCCGGAAACGGGCGTTCTTTGGCAATCCGGGCTAAAATTAAGGGTTTTGTCGCCGCGGTGGACACGCAGCCCCTCAAATCATGTCCACCGAAACCACCCCCCGGAAAAAGGAGCCTGTTTTGACCTTGTTTTCCCATGGGAGAATGTATCTCCGGGGGAGGCGATGCAACGATAGTCTCCGCCGTCAGCGATCCACCTGGATAAATACTGCCGGATGATACCCATCAATCCTACACCGGCAACCCCCACTTAATCATCACATTTCCCCAATTTCCCTCAACAAAATTCGGTCATGGTGCTATCCCGGGTGCCGGCTATCTCCGGGCCTTTCCCTGAAATAATCCCCAAAAACCCCCTCCGGGGAACACCGCAGAAAGGGAAGGTCCCCCGTCCCGGAAACGGGCGTTCTTTGGCAATCCGGGCTAAAATTAAGGGTTTTGTCGCCGCGGTGGACACGCAGCCCCTCAAATCATGTCCACCGAAACCACCCCCCGGAAAAAGGAGCCTGTTTTGACCTTGAATCTCCAGAAGGGAGTGTATCTCCTGGGTGGGGATACAAAGACAGCGTCGACCGTCAGGTCTTTCCAGATCGGTACTGCCGGAGGATATCCATAAATCCCACCCCCAGCAACCCTCATCCAATCATCACATTTCCCCAATTTCCCTCAACAAAATTCGGTCATGGTGCTATCCCGGGTACCGGCTATCTCCGGGCCTTTCCCTGAAATAATCCCCAAAAACCCCCTCCGGTGAATACCGCAGAAAGAGAAGGTCCCCCGTCCCGGAAACGGGCGTTCTTTGGCAATCCGGGCTAAAATTAAGGATTTTGTCGCCGTGGTGGACACACTCGCCCCCAAAACCTGTCCACCAAAAACACCCCTCTGGAAACGGAGCCCGTTTTGACCTTGAATCTCCAGGGGGGAGTGTATCACCCCCATGGATGGTATTGTGACGGGATTTGCCGGTGGAAAATCATCCGGCAGGGGAAACCCGGACTTACAAGAAAAATTCCCGGTGTGATCTGCGATCTCAAAAGATCCGGCATCTCGAAAGCACTGGTATTTCGGACAGGAAAAAATCCCGGTCTACGAACATCACCACAGCCCATTAATACGATCCTGCTCAACGTCCGGTATGGACCGGAAGGTTGCCATCTTCCAGCACGTACCGAACGAGCCCGCAGGATACTTCGAGACCATCTTCCACGAGAACAACACCCCGTACGAGAACATCCGCATCTACGAGACGAACGAGATCCCCCGGCTCAAAGGCACCACCCACCTCCTCTTCATGGGCGGGCCGATGAGCGTGAACGATGAGAGCGAGCTTCCATGGCTCGTCCAGGAAAAGGAACTGATCCGGCGATCGAGAAAAGACAAAAGAAACGTCCTCGGCATCTGCCTCGGCGCCCAGCTGATCGCTTCAGCATTTGGCGGGAAGGTCTACCCGTTCGTGAAAGAGACCGGCTGGCACACGCTCACCCTCGAACCGGATGCTACCGGTGCATTCGGAAAATTCCCGGACGAGTTCCGCGTCTTCCAGCTGCATGGCGAGACCTTCACGATCCCGTACGGCGGTACGCTGCTCGCCCGGGGAAGTATAGTAAAGAACCAGGCGCTGCGGATCCAGAACGCGACCGGGCTCCAGTTCCACCTTGAGATGACGGAACCGATCATCCGCGACTGGTCAAAGGACCTCAGGAAACACCAGCGTGACACCATCGCACGCGACACGCCCCGCTTCATCAGCGAGAGCAACCGGCTCTGCCGGATTGTTGCGGAGGAATTCCTCTGCTGACATCATAAAATACAGAAACCGGTACCATCCGGAATACTCAGGTGGATGAAATGCTGCGATTCGCAGCTCAGGTCCGGATTATTATCAAGAGAACATACCCGGGTATCAGCGGAAGAATCGTTTGTACCTTTTATGGGCGTCTTCGATGGTCATGACATCCAGGACGGTAACCGTCCCGCCGGGAAGGACATCAAAAAAGGCTGTATAGGAATGGGAGATGTGCATCCGGCAGTGGCCATTCTCGAAGATCTCAACGTCGGGAGCGGTGTAAGGATCTTCGAGTTTCAGCAGGTGCTCTTTGATAAGCCGCCGGTCTTTTGCCGGAAGATCGTTAACGTACCGGAGTGCCTTTCGATCGATGGTTACCCGCACGTGATGCCTCCCTCTTGATCTCAGCATATTCGGGATCGTTGTCGAGGGGAACAAAATCTCCCGCCCGGGCTACTGCATCAAGATGTGCGATAAACTCGCTGCGTTTCTGCGCCTGGACCAGCCGGGCGATGACGTCACCGTATCGCTCACCCGGCATTTTTATTCTGGTCAGTCCCAGTTTTGTATCCGGTGAGACCAGGACCTTTTCAGTCAATGCTTCACGGGCATGCATCATTATCAGTCTCCATCTTGGGCTTGTAAGTACTTTTTGTCCCTTTTTGACCAAAAGGGTTTCCTCCGTACATCACTTGAAAATTACTCCGGATGCTGGAAAAAAACGTAAAGGAGAATATTAGAATCAATAAAAACCCTGGTTTCTTTGGGAATGGTGGATAATTTCAATCCAATCCTTCCATAGAAATGATTGTATCGGCAGTTTTCTTTTCCGTGGAAAGAATCCCGTACATCTGATCGGTAACAGAGCGTTTTATCTCGATGATAACCGATTCCCCCTCCTGAAGCGGAAGATCCCGGTCCGGTTTGAGCATTTTATTTTCATATCGGGCTGCAGAATGAATTGACATGAATAATCACAGATTTCGTTGTGGTTAATATGCCATGGGAAGATAAAATTTTTCCGGATATCCTGGTTTTTCCAGATGGACAAAAAGGGTGGATGATGGAATACGCATGGTAAAATTTCAGAATCGATCTCCTGAAGTTAATTTCGCGGATCATTACCTCATGAGAACACACGGAATCATAAGGAACGAGAACCATGAAAGCCGGGATACCGCCAGCAGAACCCAGCCCAACGGTGAAATTTCGTATACTTCAGGATACGGGCACTCTGCTCTCAAAACTCATTCTTCACCGGGTCCAGCAGGATCTCGTGCGGGAGCCCCGCGAGCGCAACCGCCCCGAGCGCCCCGATGACCCCGTTGCCGCCGGCAAGCGTGATGCCGAACCGCTCGGCTGTTGCTTCCGCAACCGGCCGGGAGATGATCTGCTGCCGCACCATGCGGCCGTACTCGCGGAGATCGGGCGGCATGATAAAGCCGCTGCGGACGGCAATCCCCCACTCTTTTGAGTCCGCCTCATCCGCAAGGAACCGCCGGCTCTTGGTGATGACACTCTCGTACAGGTTCGGCGGGACGGCGATCTCGATATAACTCGCCGAGTTGCCGGCCGTCTTGCCAAAGACGGCAGGGTTGAGCATCGCAATGTGGTGGCTGATGGGCAGGATCCCGCGGATGCGGGAGAGGTGGTTGAGGAGTGCAAGGGCAAGGGCAAACGTTGCGCCCCCCTCTTTCGTGTCCGTATCGTCAATCCCGATGGTCACCTGGGTGAGCGCACGGGTCCAGACCTTCCCCTTGACCAGGTGCCCGTCATGCCGCGGTTCGACCCGGAGCACACCATCGGCTTTGGCCATCATGTCCGAGAGCGAGTACGCGGGCCCGCCGATGGAGTGGATGTGCTGGACGATCGCGTCGCCATCGCGCGAGACACCGGATACGCCCACGGCAGACAATGGTGCCAGGCCGACCTCGATCTCCGCGGTTCCGATCCGGGCCGACTCCTCCAGGAGGGTGCCGTCGCGCCGGACACCCGAAAGGACCCCCCCGGCAAGGGCATGGTGGTGCCCGCAGAATGCGGCACAGGCGCCGCTGAGGCAGTCATGGTAGATCTTGACCTGGTCACCGTCAACGGTGGTGAAGATACGCCGGCAGGTGCTTGAGGGTATTGCGCTGATGGCCGCGTACCGCGCCGGGCTGCGTCCCCGCTTCTCCGCCCGCTGGAGGACACAGCCTTCATGCAGCAGCCGGTTGACCCAGTCCTGCGCCGTGCTCCGCGGGATGCCGGCGGCTTTCTGGATATCCGTGACCGTGAAGTACCCGGCATCGAGCGTGAACTGCCGCATCAGCCGGAGATAGTCCCGCCGGTGCTCAAGCACGCTTACCATAATGGTCCCGGATATAGATGAGATCGCCGATGACGGCACTCGCGGTCTCCACCGACCCGGCGCCCTTGCCGATGAGCGTGATCTCCTTTGCCATATCGGTCTCGAGTGTCAGGGCATTGAGCGTGCCTTCGACAACGAGCGGGTGGCTCTTGGGAATGATCCGGGGTGCGACCCTGAGCACATGGTTGCGGGGGATCGCCTCCGCGATCAGCCGGATAGTACAGCCTTCTTCTTCGGCCAGCCGGAGCGACTCGGCAGTCAGGAGATCGATACCCGTCCGTTCAACATCCGCGAGGCGGGCACCGTTGTCCCAGATCGTATTCGAGAGGATGACCAGCTTGATGGCGGCATCGATGCCCTGCACATCATAGGTCGGGTCGGCCTCGGCATACCCCATCTCGCGTGCCTCGAGCAGCGCCTGGTCGTACGTGAGTCCTTCGTCGGCCATGCGGGTGAGGATGTAATTGCAGGTACCGTTCAGAACACCGTAGATTGCGAGGACTTCATTGCCCGCAAGCCCGTGCTCCAGCATGTGCATGACCGGGATCGCGCCGGCAACGGTTGCTTCGTAGCGGAGACCGACGCCCTTCTTCTGCGCCATCGTACGCAGTTCCTTGCTGGCAAGTGAGATAGGCCCCTTGTTTGACGTGACGACATGTTTCTTGCGCCCAAGGGCTGCCTTGATATAGCCGATGGAGGGCTGCCCGGTCACGGCATTGGTCGGCGAGACATCGACCAGGACATCGTACTCGCCTTTTTTGACCACGTCTTCAGCCGAGACCGAGGGATCGCCGACCATCCCGTGCTTCTTCTTCTTCGCGAGAAGGGCACGGATGCTGATGCCATCGGGGCTGATGCAGCCGCTCTTTGAGTCGGCGACCGCGGTGATCGTGAAGCCGAGATCTTTTTTCTCCAGCATCTCAGCCACGCCGCGGCCCACCGACCCGAGCCCGAGCAGTGCGATCCTCATGATATATCCTCCAGCGGTTCGATCAAAAGAAGGGATTTCTGCTCTGAGACCCGGCGCAGGATCGCGATAGCAGCCGCCATGTCGTCCCTGCTGACTGCCTTGATGGTGATGCGGGAGGAGGAGCGATCATTCACCGCAGGCATGCTCATGGCAAGCTCGCTCACCTCGGCAAAACCGGTTGAATCGATCTGGTCGACAGTATCGGAGAGGTCGGTGTGCATGAGATGGCCGATCAGGATGACGGTGCGCTTGTACAGCAGGCGTTCCTCACCGATCCGCTGGATATGGACACCCTGGGCCTTGAGGAGCTGGCGGAGCTTGTCGAGACGGCCCTCCGGCAGTTCTAGGACGATCTGGACGTTGAGGGTATCGGATTTGGTGTCCGGTTCGCGCTGGTGGATGACCGCGATGATGTTACCGCCAACATCGGAGATCGGTTTGAGGGCTGCAACGAGCTGACCGGGGGAGTCCTTCATCTCAAGCTTCATGGATACCTGCAAGAAACCACCTTTGCAGTAGATTATGCGCATTTCCTGATAAGCCTTTATTTTATTTCCGGGCGGCACCGGGAGGAAAAATTACATCCGCCGGAGTTTCCTGTCAACTTTCTCGAAGAAATTCCGCCGGATATCGACAAACAGCGCCGGGTTTTCGTGGCGGCTGATGGCAAGTGTGACCGAGGTCCCGAGGTCGACGGTCTCCTGGCCGTCAATGACCATGCTCGTGGGCTTCGAGCTCTCGATGCGGACTTCGAGTTTGCGGTTACTGCTGATCAGGTGCGGGCGGGAGGAGAGGAGATAGGGCGCCAGGGGGACGAGCAGGAACCCCTGGATCCGCGGGTCAACGATCGGGCCGCCGGCGCTCATCGCGTACGCGGTGGATCCCGTGGGGGTACTGATCAGGAGGCCGTCAGCACGGAACCGTTCGGTCATCACGCCGTCGATGATGATGGAGAAGAGGAGCATCTTGGCCGGGCGGCTCGTGACGATGAGGGCTTCGTTGAGCGCTGTGCCCAGGAACCGGTTGTCCTTGTGGATCGCGATGCGCATCCGCTCCTCGACCGGGAATCCCGGACGCAGCTGCCGGATATAGGCGAGTGCCTCGGCCTGTTCGAGGTCAGCAAGGAACCCGACCTCGCCCCAGTTGATACCCAGGACCGGCACGGGCTTCTCCATCATCTGGACCGTGCGAAGGATGGTCCCGTCTCCTCCTACAACAATGGTGATATCAGCTGGTGCGCCGCCGGCGTCCTCCCCCCGGCTGTCCAGGGCAGCGGCCGTGTCCTGGTCGTACACAACCGTGCACCCCTCTGCCTCAAGGGCTGACCGGATCTTCGCAGCGTACGCAAGTGCTTCACGGTTATCGATTCGTGAGACAATGAGCGCTTTCATGCCGGTTACCTCAGGTATTCGATGACTTTGTGATGCAGCACACCATTCGTGGCAATCAGGCTGCGCCCCACCGTGACATCCTCGGGAAAATCGATCGCCTCTCCATCAAGATCGGTCACGGTCCCGCCGGCTTCGCTGCAGACCAGCATGCCGGCTGCTGCGTCCGTGACGCGGAGTGTGCCCCGCAGGTCAATGAACGCGTCGATCCGCCCGGCACCGACATAGCATAACTCGAGTGCGGATGCACCAAGCAGCCGCCAGCGCCGGATCTTCTGCCCGAGCTGCATGACGCACTCCGGATCGAACTTGCGCCCGTATACGCTGATGGCACACGATGAGAGCGATGAGACCGGGGAGACCGTGACCGGTTTGCCATTGCAGCGGCAGAATTTCCCTTTCTCGGCAGTGAACCGTTCGCCCGTTGCCAGGTTCTGGACAAATCCCTTCTTCACCACGCCGTCCTCGGCATATGCAATGGAGAGGGCATAGAACGGGATACCGGCAACCGCATTGAAGGTCCCGTCGACCGGGTCGAGGAATATGGTTCCCCGGGAGCCGGGCAGGTCGACCTTTCCCGCCTCCTCGCTGATGAGCAGTGCGCCAAGCGCGTTCTCGTTGAGGAACCGGATCACGACATCCTCGGCAACCTGGTCGATGAGCTTGGTCGGGGTCCGGTCTGCACCCATCCTGACCGTCTTCCCGCCCTCCGGTACCCCGACGTACGGTGCAATCGCTGCTCCGACTTCTTCTGCAACCTGGCTGCATGCATCAAGGAAGTCCATCGCGCCCGTGCTCCTTTTTCCAACGGTGTATTTATGTAATGCAATAAAGATAAATTACTATCACGTTTACGATATTGTAAGATTCAGGTGAACCACAACATGAAGGAACAGACCGAAATCGGAAAGATCAAGGAAGGCCGCTATATTGTTATCGACGAAGAACCATGCAAAGTCATGGCAATTGCAACATCAAAGCCCGGCAAGCACGGGGCGGCAAAGGCACGCATCGATGCCGTCGGCATTTTCGACGGGGTCAAGCGGTCCATCGTCTCCCCGGTCTCGGCAAAGACCTACGTGCCGGTTGTCGAGCGCAAGAGCGGCCAGGTCCTTTCCATTGCGGGCACCACGGCACAGCTCATGGACATGAAAGACTTCTCGAACTTCGAGATGGCGATCCCTGACGACAAGAAGGGGACGATCGAGGTCGGTAAGGAATACATGTACATCGAGTCGATGGGCAAAAAGAAATTCGACTAAATACTTTTTTTCCCGCATCTGCTTTTAAACCGTGAGTGCAGATGACGGGTGGATTATCGTGATACCGGGTCTTCCTCAGTATATTCCGATATACCGGCTCGGGATGCGGACATCAAGGGAATAGGATTCGAGGCCCTGGGCAGTGATGATGAAATAGTAGCTTCTCTCACCTTCGAAGAACTTCTCGGTCCAGGGGCGGGGATCAACGGCGATGAGCTTTTTGTCCTCGGTCGTTTGTTTCTGTTTCGTGGTATACTTCGGGTTCTCGTAGGTCTCCCGCGATGCACCGGTCCAGAGATCAAGGTCGATGCCCCCCGGGGGGGTGATCGTGCGGACGATCCGGTTCGGGTCGTCGCCATCCATGACCTGGATGGTAAAAGCGGATTTTGCCGTAGAATATGATCCGGAAATACCGCTGTATGAGAGCCCTTCGCCTTTTGTCGGCTGTATCTCCATCTTGGAGACGGTCGGCGCTTTGGATGGTTCAACGGTGTACACGAGTTCCCAGTACGGGAAGGGGATATGCATGATGGCGGTTGTGCCGCTTGCACCATTCTCAGAATTGATGGAGGCAAACGTTGTCATGTTTGTGTCGAGGGTAGTGTAGTTGATCCGTGAACCCCGGGGGAGGGTCTGGTTTAACGAAACGCCATACTCCGCCGGGTTGACAAAACCCACCTCGGTGCTGCGGTCCGGGTTCCACGTAGGCGCGGGTGTCGGGGTTGGAGGAGTCGGGGTGGGCAGCGTCGATTGCGCTGCCAGGGCAGCTGCAGCAGCCATGCGTGCATCCAGCGAGTCCTCCGCCGGCAGGGGCGTGGTGGGAACGGGTGTGGGCGTGGGAAGCCCGATATCGATTGCCTGGCCGGTTGCGAGTGGTTTGACTACCAGGGCTATGACAACGATGATCCCGAGTGCCAGCGCACCGTACATGAGATCCTGTTTCTCCATTCCGATAGCCTGATCTGTTGTTTCTCACATAAATTGTTCGTGCAGCTGCTGAATAATGCTATAGAAAAGTACGATAATGATCTAAATAGGTAATAACAATGATCTGCATAAATCCCTGATTGATCTGTTCGTATACGAGCCCCCTTGTTTTGACCACAGGCGTATCTTGCGCGGTTTTGTCGCAAAATAATAAAAATGAAGTCAATTGAAAACGACCTCGACCTCAAATTATAAATACTATCGGCGCTTTTTAACAACCATGGGCTTTGAGTCAGAGGACTCTCTGTCCCTGTGATACGAAGGTGAAATACCCATGAAGTCATACATTACTGATGAAGACGGGTTCACCGGCCTTGAGGCGGCGATTGTCCTGATCGCATTCGTCGTCGTTGCGGCCGTGTTCTCGTACGTAGTACTCGGCGCTGGGTTCTTTACAACCCAGAAGAGCCAGGAGGTCGTCCACACGGGCGTCCAGCAGGCAAGCTCAACCCTCGAAATAGTGGGCAATGTCTATGGAAACAGTGACGATACCGGTGGTATCAATGCAGTTAACTTCACCATTGCTCTTGCACCCGGCGGAACCGCCGTTGATTTTGAGAAAGTTGTCCTTACCTACAGCAATGCAACCCAGTTAGAGACTCTTGCCCGCCAGACCACTATCGGAGCAGCTGCATCCACAAAACAGTGGACCCTGGTTGCGATCAAGAACGATGCCGGTGGCAACAACTGGCTCCTCGAGAAGGGTGAGCAGTTCGATATCATGGCACACCCGACCTCCCTGATCTACAAGAACGACAACTTCAACCTTGAAGTGAAACCCTCAACCGGCTCGCCGCTCGACATCAAGCGCACGATCCCGGCTGCTGTAAAGAACGTCAACATCCTGTATTAAGGAGGGTGAACAATCATGAAAAAATACAGTTACCATGAGAACGCATTCACCGGCCTTGAAGCAGCGATCGTCCTGATCGCATTCGTCGTTGTTGCGGCAGTCTTCTCGTACGTCGTGCTCGGCGCAGGTTTCTTCACGACCCAGAAAAGCCAGGAAGTAGTCCACACCGGTGTCCAGCAGGCAAGCTCGACCCTCGAGATCGTCGGCAACGTCTACGGCACCGGGACCGAAGGAAAGATCGCGTCCATCAACTTCACTATCGCCCTTGCCCCGGGTGGCACTGCGGTTGACTTTGAGAAAGTCACGATGACCTACACCAACTCAACCCAGTACCAGCAGCTGACCCGGAACACCGATATTACCACGTCAGTCACTGACGGATACTGGAATATCGTTGCAATCCGCAATCCCATGGGCAGCACCAACTGGCTCCTCGAGAAGGGCGAGCAGTTCGAGATCGGTGCACGGCCGCTTGGCGGCGTGTACAAGAACGACCAGTTCAGCCTTGAAGTGAAGCCCTCAACCGGCTCACCGCTGGACATCACCCGGACTGCTCCTGCAGCAATCCAGGCGATCAACATCCTCTACTAATCTTTTTTCTTTTTCCCGGAACATTCACGGACCCGGCCTGCTTTTTTCATTCAGGTGCGCACCCGGGGGAAGATATTTTAAAAAAACCCTGATTATTAAAAAATTTATCATCCTGCGATTATCTGCGCAAATTCCCCGACGCCAATGTTTATAAGTTAAAAGGGAAATATAACCTCCTGATACCTTATGGCGGTTAATCAGTCGCAGGTCGACCATATCATTACTGCCGCATCAGAAGATGATCCGGAAGTAAAGCTCCAGAACCTGGAGCGGGAAGTCGACCTCATCAAGACCTCCATCAAGCGGCTCTTAATGGATATACGCGAGCGTATGAACGAACTGGAGAACCCGTTCACGATTGCCGCAGCGGGAGCCGGGGGTACTGCGGGAGCACCGGGCACCGGCATTGATGCCAATGCGGACGAAGCACGCAAGTCTGCCCTTGAAGCCCGGGAAGCGGCACTGGATGCCCGCGAGTCGCAGATGGATGCGACCAAGGCAAAACTCGAGACTGAATCGGTGAATGCTGAAGAGGAGGAGGAAGAGAAACCCAAAAAGAAGAAGAAAGAGACTCCTCCGGTAAAAGATACCGAAGAGAAACATGCCCTCGATGAACAGATGCTCTCCCTCATCAAGGCCCAGCTCGCCGTCCCTCCCAAGGGGATGCCCCCGGTACCCCCGGCACAACAGACCACCGAGAAGCTGCGGCTCCAGAAAGTCTACAAACTCTTCAAGTGGACCCACCAGTCCGTCAAGAAATTCGGCCATGACCGGCTCGAGATCATGCTCGAATCATACCGCGTGATGGGGTACATCCCCAAGGAATCTGCCGACGAGATCCGGGAGATCTCGCGGCTGATGCCGGCAAACCTTGGCGAGGAGCACGAGGTCGGGCCGGACGAGTTCGTTGCCGAACTCTATGCCCTCAACCGGATCCTTGCGCCGAACGATACCTCCCTTGACCGGGACATGATAGAAGTGATGATGGAGCAGCGGCAGCAGCTGCCTGCCGACGGGACACGGAAGACTGACGAGAGAATCGACCTGTCGAATATCAGCCGGGGCGAGAAGAAGAGCCCTTCACGGAACAACGAGAAAGACGAAGAGTGGATGAACCTCCCTGACAGGATATAACCCATGTCCGCTGAAACATTTACCAGCGCGATGTTTCTGATCACGGCAGTCCTCGCCGCTGGCGTCCTGATCAATGCAGTCTTCCCGGTTGTCTACAATATGGCAGGGACGTTCAGTTCCGCTTCGCATGAATCCGACCAGCGGCTCCGGACCGATTACAAGATCATCACAACCTTCGCCGCGGAGGGGAGCCCGGGGACCGCTACCGTCTGGATGAAAAATACCGGGAGCGCCCGGATCTCCCTCGCGGATATCGAGCGGTCCGATGTCTTCTGCGGGGCCATCGATGATTTCGACCGCCTGGCCTGGACCAACGATGCTTCCCCGGGACCGGAGGAATGGACTGCAGATTTCACGGCGGTAACCTATGACACCAACAGCAACGGGTTCTGGGACCAGGGCGAGACCGTCAAGATCATTGCCTCGACATCGAAAATCCCCGCATCGGGAAACATCGTGTATTTCCAGTTCGCCCTCCCGAACGGCATCTGGCGCTCCGCGGAGTTCACGGTGAAGTGATCAAAAATGGCTGTCGCAGAGATTATCGGTGCTGCAATCGGCATACTCCTGCTGGTCATCGTGGCATATCTCATTGTCGGAGGAACCCTCTCGGTAGCTGAGACGGTGGCTGTCGCCCAGAAAGACCTGGCTCTCCAGACCGAGAGCCGTATGCGAACGGATCTCCGGCTGAACAATTCTGAGACTTCCATCGCCGGTACCGCACTGACGTTCAGTCTCACCAATACCGGAAACGAGATCGTCTCGGATTATCCGCATTTCGATGTCTTCACTGATGACAACAGCGGCACGCCGTACACCCATTACACGTATGCAGATATCCCGGGCACTGCCGGGACCTGGGCGATCATCCAGCGGGACAATGACCGGATTCATCCCAACCAGTTCGATCCCGGCGAGAAGATCTGGATAACCGCAACCTTCTCCGGCAGCGATCCGGTCTGGCTCATGGTTTCGACCGATAACGGCGTGTATGCACAGATGGCTGCACCGGCACTCGGGTGGAGGATCTGAATGGCAAACATATCTGACCTGATGGGGGGAGAGGACCGGCAGATCATCTCCACCGGCAACAGCGAGCTTGACAAGAAGATCGCCGATGGTCTCCCCCTTGAATCGCTCACGCTCATTGAGGGCGAGAACGATACCGGCAAGAGCGTCCTCACCCAGCAGATCATCTGGGGTGCGATGAAGCAGGGATTATCCGTTGACCTCTTCACCACCGAGAGCACCAGCAAGAGTTTCATCAAGCAGATGGAGTCGATGAGCCTTGACATCTCCGAGTATTTTGCCTGGGGATACCTCAAGGTATTCCCGCTGCACGTGGTCGGATTTGAGTGGAAGAAAGAGGAGATGGAGTACATCCTGGTCGACCTTATCTCCCATATCCAGAAGAGCAAGTCGCAGGTCATCGTTATCGACTCCCTGACCCTCTTCACCGAATATGCGCAGACCGATACCATCCTCACGTTCTTCACCAACTGCAAATCGCTCGTCGATCATGGCAAGACCATCCTGGTCACGCTCCACACGTACGCGTTCGAGGAGGACACGCTGGTCCGGATCCGGTCCATCTGCGACGCACACCTCAACATGAAGAAGGCGCTGGTCGGTGACAAGTATGTGATGGTCATGGAGGTCATCAAGGTGAGGGGTGCACGAAAGACGACCGGTAACCTTGTCAGTTTCGAAGTTCACCCGGGCTATGGCATGAAGGTCATCCCGATGAGTTTCGCGAGGGTCTGATATGGGAACGCTCTCCGTTGCCGTCAACCTGCCGTTCAAGCCGGAGACGGTTGACTCCACCATCGACTTCTACACGGATATCGAGTCGAGCGCCCTGTACAAGATGCTCCCGGCCAATGCCAAGGAGTATGTCAGGGCAAGCCCCCATCTCCTGGAATACCTGCACACCTTCCCCGTCAACACCTACGGGATCCCCCTCTTCCTCTCCGAGCTCAAAAAGGACCTGCGCTCGATGAAGAGCCCGAATATCATCTACCCGGTCAACGATACCACCTTTGTCCATATCCTTCCCGACCCGGATGATGTGCGGAACTTCTATATCCCCATCGAGCCGTCCTTCCTGCACTCGGTCAGCCAGATGCTCCCGGTCATCGAGACCAAACTCATCGATCTCATCGATGGCCTGGAGGAAGACCCCATCAGCGACAAGGAGCGGGCGGAGGTCATCAGGAGGATGCTTGCCAATGTCGCGGTCATCAAGCCCAAGAATGTCGATATCACCCAGCTCACCGGATCCGGGCCGGGGCAGCAGGACCTCAAGTCCAAGATCACGACCTTCCTCAACACCGATTTTTCCGCAAAGGACAAGATGAAGAAGGTGAAGGCCAAGCACCAGGTCCCGCTCACGCCGGACGGGAAGGTCATCCTGACGAACGAGGAGTACCGGGCCATCGAGTACCTCCTGATCCGCGACAAGATCGACATGGGGGTCTTAAAACCGTTCCTCTCCGACAACTATATCGAAGACATATCCTGCGATGGGATCGGTCCGATCTTCATCGAGCACAAGATCTTCAAGGGGCTCAAGTCCGTCATCGAGTTCAAGGTCTCGAGCGAACTCGATGAGTTCGTGGTCAAGATGGCCGAACGCATCAAGCGGCCTATCACCTACCGGAACCCGGTCGTCGATGCAACGCTGCTGGACGGTTCGCGTATCAACATCGTGTACGGGACGGCCATCTCCCGCCATGGCAGCAACTTCACCATCCGTAAGGTGAACGAGGTCCCGCTCTCCATCCTCAATATCGTCGAGAGCAATGGCATCGATTACACCGCAGCTGCCTATCTCTGGATCTGTGTCGAGTATGGCATGTCCCTGTTCGTATCGGGCGAGACAGCGAGCGGCAAGACAACGCTCCTCAACGCCATCACCACGTTCATCCCGCCCGAGAACAAGATCGTCACCATCGAGGATACCCCCGAGCTGAACGTGCCCCACCGCAACTGGATCCGGGAAGTCGCGCTCGCAAAAGGCAAGGGCGAGGGCGGCGGCGCTGGTGGCGAGGTCTCGATGTTCGACCTCCTCAAGGCTGCCCTCCGTCAGCGCCCGAACCAGATCCTGGTCGGTGAGATCCGTGGGGTGGAGGGCGCGGTTGCGTTTGGTGCCATGCAGACCGGCCACCCGGTCATGAGCACGTTCCACGCGGCATCGGTCGAGAAACTCATCCAGCGTCTCTGCGGAGACCCCATCAATATCCCCAAGACCTATGTCGATAACCTGAACCTGGTTGTCATCCAGAGCGCGGTCAAGCGCCCGGACGGGCAGCTGGTCCGGCGGATGATCAGCTGCAACGAGCTGGTCGGGTTCAATCCCGAGACCCAGGGTTTCACCTTTGTCCAGATGTTCACCTGGGAACCGGTGTCCGACACGTTTGTCTGGACCGGCAAGGGCAGCTCGTTCCTGCTCGAGAACAAGATCGCCACCATGCTCGGAATGCCCGAGAGCAAGAAGGCCGAGATCTATCTTGAAGTGGAGAAACGGGCAAAGATCCTCGAACGCCTGCACAAGGCAGGGTATACCAAGTTCTGGGACCTGTTCCACATGATGACCAAGATCAAGAAGCAGGGCCTCCTGCAGATCGGTTCCTGACGATGGCTGATCCGTCCGCCCCGTCCCTTCCCCCCGGGCAGGAGAAGACCCAAAAGGCCATCCCCTTCGCCTCGACCATCGAAGACCTCAAAGAGAAGATTGCAACGGTCACCGAGGCCAAGAAGATGGGGGCCGACCTGCTCTTCATGAACACCTATATGGCATCGCTCGCCCTTGCCAATGCATCCCGCCCGGAGATCTTCACGTTTGCGGCAAACCGGAAGGAGTACCTCTCCTCCAAGTATATCGAGAAGGTGGACATGTTTGTCAAGAAGTGGAGTTACAGTTACTCCGAAGCGCTCGGGATCGTTGCCGAGCGTGCATCGAACCCCATCCTCCAGAGCATGCTGAACCGGTACGCCAACGCCATCGACTCGGGAGTCCCGGATGACGATTTCCTCAAGAACGAACTGTCCACGGTCAGGAGCGTGTACCGCAGCCAGATCGAGCAGGGGCTCGAACTGCTCAAGAAATGGGGAGACGCTTATGTCGCCATGCTCCTCTCCGGGACGGTCATCGCCGTCACCATCATGATCTCCATTGCCATTTACTCGCCTGCCGGCCTTGAAGCCACGCTGAACATGGCATACGCGATCATCCTCATCATCTGCGTCTTTGGCAATCTTTTGATGTTCCAGTCCGTGCCGGACGATCCCAAGACGCACGGGCTTACCACCCGGTCCTCCAAAGAGCAGCAGACCATCCGTTCGATGGAGCGGATCATCGTCCCGCTGACCATTGCCGCTGTCATTGTCCTTGCTCTTCTGGGTGTCAGCGCCGGCCTGGTATTCCTGCTGGTCGGCATCCTGATGGCGCCGCTGGGCATCATCGGGTTCATCGATGACAGCAACATCACCATGCGGGATAACGACTTCTCCACATTCATCCGGAGTTTCGGCGCCGTGATGGGCGGTCAGGGGACCACGGCCGTGTATGCCCTGGCAACCATCGACAAGAAATCCCTGACCGCGCTCGAACCGCTGGTGAACTCCGTGTACTCGAAGATGAACCTCGGGCTGGATGACAAGCAGACCTGGGACAAGTTCATCGGCGAGTCCGGGAGCAACCTGATCTACAAGTACCTGAACATTTACCTTGATACGGTCACCCTCGGCGGACCACCGGAGCCGATCGGTACCGTGGTCGGTTCATCCATGCTCGAGCAGACGCTGCTCCGGGAGAAGAAGGATATGCATGCCCGCAGTTTCATTGTCCTGCTCGTGCCCATGCACATTGCAATGACGGGGATCTTCGTTGCGCTCTACCGGATCATGGTCGTTCTTACCAGTTCGGTTACCAACCTGATGACCCATTTTGCCGAGCAGTCAGCAGCAGCCACCGGGGGAGGGAGCACCCAGGGGGGGCTATCGGCCAGCTCGGCGCTTGGCGGAATGAGCATGTTCACGAACTTCCCCGAGAAGGAGATGGGATTCTTTGTCGTCACCATCCTTACGATTATCACCGCATCCAATATTCTCGCGGCACGGATCGTGGGGGGCGGTGATCGGTATATGTTTTATTTCTATACAGCCATATTCTGTTCATTGACCGGTCTTGTGTTGATCGTAGCCCCGATCGGTGTCGGAATGTTCTTCAGTCCCGAGGCATTGCAGAGCATGGCCGGGGCCGGGGGAGGTGAATGATACCATGAGAAAAGAGATCCGCCGGATAATCATGTTCTGTGCCATCGTGACCATCGGTCTGTTACTCCTGGTTTTCGATGTCACCTTCATCCAGCTCCTTGGCCTCATCCTCGCTATAGCCATCATCATGCCGTTCCTCCTCGGCCTGGTCACGATAGCCGAAGTGAAAACCGCATATGGTACGTTCAAGGAGCAGCGCCTGAAAAAGATCGGTTTTTTGAAAAAACTTGACAATATCAAACTCTTTGAGAAGAAAGGGAAGGCACGGATCGAGACCCCGGCACCGAAAGTACCGGCTGCACCCGCAGCGGTGGCTCCTGCCGGGAAAGGGGCTGAAGCCGGAAAAGCCGGCGGGCGGAAGCTCCCCTTCAGCACCCAGATCGGTTCGCTCGTGGCTACCTTCAAATCGTTTGGGACCTCCATACGCGAACGGACAAAACGTGAACGCAAGGTCGAGGATATCAACCGGATGCTTGACAGTGCCGTGAGCGAGAAGGTGGAAAAACCAAAGGCTGCGTCCCCCACCCCTGCCGCGGGGGCAGGCCCTGCATCATTCCCCTCACCCGGCGGATCAGGCTCCTCCGGGGCAGACGAGACCGACCCCTTCCTCTCCCTCTCCGGTGATGATTTCGATACCGGGCTCCTCGACGGGCTCGATGAGGACGGGATGGAGACTCCCGATGCAGCGGCCCCGGCCATGGGTGCTGAGGCCGGCCTGGATGCAGCCCCGATGCCGGACATGACCCTGCCGGAACCCGAACTCTCGGTTCCCTCCGCGGAACCGGGTGCAGCTGACGGTTCTTCTCCGGAACTCGATGCCGCTGCCGCGGAGATCCTGAAATCCCAGGGCATTGAAGAGGGGCTCGATGAGTTCAGCGGACTGGACTCCGCCGGCACTGGAGCAACTGACAGCGATTTCGGCGACCTGGAAAACATCAGTCTTGACGACGTGGATATGGATGCCGAACCCGGCGATGAGACGGGTGCCGCCGCGGGAATGGAAGGAACGGCAGCCCCGGCAGCAGCTGCACCCGCGGCACCGGCCGGATCTCCCCCTGCCGAAACACCCGGCGCGGTCAAGACCGCGTGGATACCCTCGGATGCACCAAAAGGTGCTGATCAGCCGGAGGATGCAATCGGTACGCAGGCCGACATGGCAAGCTTTGCCGGGGGTGCATCCGGGACGGATGAGGACCTCCTCAGTTCGATCGCCTCGGATGTCAAAAAGACGGTCAAGGAGAAAGATCTCAGCCTGCTGCGGGAGCTCAAGGACTTCAAGGCACCCGCCAACCAGATCGAGAAGGAACTGACCGACATGTACCAGAGAATGAGCACCGTACAGAAACCGAAGACCGCTCCAGAGAAACCCACCAATGAAATCAAATAACCCGCTGGCACATACGTATGTGATCCGCCAAATTTGGTGTAAAATCGACGGGGCGGCAGACAACTGAGGACGCCATGAAGGAAGTTCCGGTAAAAATTGAGCACAACAAGCAATGGATTGTCGTAAAACTGGGTATCGGAGAGGACCGGCTGGTCATACCGGCGCCGGTCAGCAAGGAGATCCTGTTCAAGACGGTTCTCGATGTAGCCGAGCGCAAGAATGTCCTCATCATCACGGTGAAGACCGATGCTGAAGCCGTGTACAAGATCCTCTCGGTCGAGAAAGTCCTCGCTATCCTGAAGAAGATGATCCTTGCCCAGTGCAATGCTTACCGGCTGATGGCCTACTTCATGTCCCCGGCCATCCGTGGCGGTGTCATGATCAAGGACGCACAGTGGGAGAAGGGGAGCGTTGTTGTCGTCCACACCGGTATCTGGTTCGTCAGCCAGGCAAAACAGATCTGTGTCCCGGTCACCGATGTGGCGGCAATCGAACTTACCAAGCGGGAGGTGCAGGGGAAACCCACGGACGTGGTCAAGATCGATCACCTCGAATCCGGTGAGGTTGTTTCAAGCCTGGTGCTCTGCCCGCTCTCGACCCTGCAGGTCCTGTACAACTTCCTGAAGGAGACTACCAAGGGCATGGATATGAAAGGGACGGAACTCGACGGTGTCGACCAGCAGGTGGCAATGCTGATCTATTCCGGCATGGATTCCCATGCAATCGAGAACATGCTCAACATCTCCCACAAGCAGCTTGATATGATTTACGACAAGATCCTCAAGCTCGGTCTTGCCGAGGTTGTGATTATCCGGCGTGAGGTCCAGCTCACGACCAAGGGAGTCCGGTACATCTCCGATGCCACGAAATCCCAGACAAACTGATTGTTTTGGTAATCCGCCCCCGTCCAATTTCCATTTTTCTCCATAACAGTTTTATGTAATGATCTCCCTATCAGATATTTGATCGTCAATGGGAAAGATTCTGATCGTAGATGATACCCTCTTTATGCGGACCCTCTTAAAGAACATCCTGTTCTCGGGAGGGCACACCATCGCCGGTGAAGCAGGAGATGGGGAAGAGGCGGTTGCAAAATACAAGGAACTCAAGCCGGATCTGGTCACCATGGACGTCGTTATGCCCAAGATGAACGGAATCGAAGCACTCAAAGGGATCAAGGCAATCGATCCTGCTGCAAGGATCGTCATGTGCACGGCTGTCGGCCAGGAGCAGATGGTGAAACTGGCCATCAAGTCCGGTGCCAAGGGCTATATCGTGAAACCGTTCCAGGCCCCCAAAGTGCTCGAAGAAGTCAAGAACGTGCTGGCATCCTGACGTTATGGTGAAAGTTCTGATCGTTGACGACTCCGTATTTATGCGGACCGTCATCCGGGATATCGTCTCAAAAGATCCGTCGTTAGAGATAGTGGGAACGGCATCGAACGGACTTGAAGCGCTTGAGAAGATCGGGAGCCTTGAACCGGATATCATCACCCTCGATATCGAGATGCCCAAGATGAACGGGATCCAGGTGCTGGAAGAACTCAAAAAGGTAAAAAAACGCCCGCATGTCCTGATGCTGAGTTCGCTCACGTCAAAGGATGCAGAACTTACCCACCAGGCAATACGGCTCGGGGCGGATGATTTCATGCTCAAGCCAAAAGACATCCCGCATGTCCGGGAGATCGGTGCGGAACTGATCTCCAAGATCAACCATATCATCACCCTGCCGGTAAGAAAACCGATAGCCAAACCATCGACAAAAGGGCAGGCAGCGCAGCGGGTTGTCCTGATCGGGTCGTCGGCCGGCGGCCCCCCCATGCTCGATACCCTGCTTGCCATGCTCCCGCCAGGACTGCCGGCGGGCATCATCGTTACCCAGCACATGCCAACCGGGTTTACCGCCGCACTTGCGGAACGGTTCAACCGGATAGCACCGCTCCCGGTCAAGGAGACGGAGAACGGGGATACCGTTGAGACCGGCAAGATCCTCCTCTCCAAAGCGGGGGTTCACACCATTGTCAGCGGTGTCATTGACGGGAAGAACACCAAGACCGGCCGTATCGTCCATTCCAATGCCCCGCCGCTTCACGGCGTCCGCCCGGCTGTCGACAAGACCTTTGAATCCGCGGCCGCGGTCTATGGAAAGAACATTGTATCCGTTGTGATGAGCGGTATGGGCAACGATGCCGGCGATGGGGCGGTTGCCATCAGGGATGCGGGGGGGAAAAATCTGGTCTGCGATGAGAAGGACTGCCTGGTCTATGGTATGGCCCGGTCAGTCATCTCCAAGAATGCTGCGGACAAGATCCTTCCCCTGAATAAACTGGCCGAAGAGGTCGAGCGAGCAGTGCTCCAGATGGAGGCGGAAAATGTCTGAATTTGAGGCGTACCGGGGATTATTTGTCGCTGAATCACGGGAGAACCACGAGAACCTGGTCAAGAACCTGCTGATCCTGGAGAAAGGGCATGACCAGGGTGCCATTGACGAGTTCTTCCGCTCATGCCATACCCTGAAAGGGGCATCGGCATCCATGGGATTTGCCGAGATGGAACGGCTCTGCCATGCAATGGAAGATGTATTCCAGCTGGTCCGGGGCGGAAGCGCAGAGATCACGCAGGACCTCTGCGATCTCCTCCTGGGATGTGCCGACCTGCTTGAGCAGATGATCGATGACGTGGAGGGGGGTGGCGACTCATCCTCCAAAAATGCCGATGAACAGGTGAATGCACTCAAGGCCTGGCTGGACCAGCGTGGCGGCAAAAGTACCCAGAAACCTGCAGCAGCCCCGGCGCCTGCCGGTAAGGCTGCGGCTGAGGCAGATGCCCCTGTGCAACCCTCACCCGACAGTAACCTGCCGGAATACGACCTGACCGTAACCGTTGCTAGCGAATGCATGATGAAGGATGTCCGGGCCATGCTTGCCATCGGAAACCTCGAGGCACTGGGCACCATTCTTACGATCAGCCCCTCCAAGGAGGCAATCGATGAAGGCAAATTCGATGGCATCCTCACGCTCCGGATCGCGAGCGACGCCGGCGAGGAAGCACTGAAGACTGCTGCGTCGGGGACCGAGATTGCCGGCGTTGATATCAGACCTGTTGTGCGGGAGGTTGTGCCGGCAAAGAAAGCGGCAGAGGCAGAGAAGAAGCCGGCACCCGGGACTGCACCGGATAAGAGCCGCGAGATCAAGAACCTCCGGGTCGATATCCACCAGCTTGACCATATCATGAACCTGGTCGAAGACCTGGTGATCAACCGGGGCCGGCTCAAGCAGATCGCCGAACAGCACCGGATCAAGGAGATGGACGAGGCCATCGGCATGGTCGAGCGGTCGGTTTCGGATCTCCAGAACCTGATGATGAACATCAGGATGATCCCGCTCAACCAGATCTTCAACCGGCTCCCGCGGGTTGTCCGCGATGTCGCCATCTATGACGGCAAAGAGGTCGAATTCGTCATTGAAGGAGGAGAGACCGAACTCGACCGGAGTGTCATGGACGGCCTCAACGATCCGCTGCTCCATCTTATCAGGAACGCCGTTAACCATGGTATTGAATCCCCGGATGTGCGGGAGAAGAGTGGCAAACCGCGGAAGGGATTCGTCAAGCTCTCGGCCCACCGCGACCGGGACAATGTCATCATCGAACTCATCGACGATGGTGCGGGCATCAATGTCGGGAAGGTCAAGGCTAAGGCCATCGAGAGAGGCCTCATCAGCCGGGAAGCGGCGGAGACCCTGACCACGGATCAGGCTGTCGACCTGCTCTTCCAGCCGGGCTTCTCAACGGCTGACAAGATCACGGACATCAGCGGGCGTGGCGTTGGGCTGGATGTGGTAAAACGATCGATCGAGTCGCTCAAGGGCACCATCCGCGTCGAGACTACCCCGGGTAAGGGAAGCCGGTTCGAGCTCCTCCTGCCCCCGACCATGGCCATCGTGGATGTCATGATCGTCAGGATCAACGGAAGGCGGCTTGGCATTCCCATCAGCAGCATTGTCGAAGTGGCAAACTTCAAACGCGATGCAACGCATTTCATCGGGAAGGGCGAGGCAGTTCTCCTTCGGGACGAGGTGCTCCAGCTGATGTGGCTCAACGACATGGTCGGCACGTCCGAAGTCTGCGAGATCCTGATTGTCGTCCAGTACGAGAAGCGGAAATGCTGCATCCCGGTTGACCTTGTCGAGGGCAAGCAGGAGGTTGTTGTCAAACCGCTTTCCAGGCTCATCGGCAATACCCGGGGAGTCAGCGGAATTACCATCCTGGGCGATGGCGAAGTCGTACCGGTCCTTGATGTGAATACCATTGCGTAGGAGAGATCCATGAAACTATCAACAGTCCAGGCAGATGCGATACAGGAGCTGGGAAATATCGGGGCAGCGCATGCGGCAACCACGCTCTCCCAGATGCTGGGGAGCACGGTCGAGATGAGTGTCCCGGCCATCAAGGCGATCGAGCTCTCACAGCTCGGCGATTACATGGGGGAGGAACCTGCAGCCCTGGTTGCGTTCGAACTCCAGGGCGAGATCCAGCATGGCGGGTATGTTGTCTTTTATATCTCCCGCGAATCGGCAATCCGGCTGACCAATACCATGCTCGGGCTCACCGACATGAACCGTCCCCTGAACGAGATGGATGAGAGTGCGCTCCTCGAAGTGGGCAACATCATGGTATCGGCATTCCTTGATGCCACTGCCGAACTCCTGGGTTTTGTCATGCTCCCGTCTCCTCCCGCCCTCACCATCGACATGGCACACGCTGCAATGTCCTCCCTGATCGCCCAGATGGGGGAGGAGATCGACGAAGTCCTCCTCTTCTCCACCGAACTGATGTGCGAAGAGCATAAGATAGACAGCGACATCATCATGATGCCCGAGACCAGCACCCTTGCCCGTATTGTCGAACTGATGGAGAACATGATGAAAGGGGTATAATTACCCCCGGCCGGATAAGACCTATGCCCGAGATAACCAAACCGGACAGCCAGACCGCGATGATAGGGATCGGTGAATACCGGGTAGGCTCTTTTCCCATGATGACCATCGGTCTTGGTTCCTGCATCGGGCTCACCATCTATGATGAAACCCTGAAGATCGGCGCTATGGTCCATATCATGCTCCCGGACAGCGCCGGCAGGAAAGACCGGCCGGGCAAGTATGCCGACACCGCCATACCGTTGCTGATTGGCGAACTGACGACCAAGGGTTCCAAAACCCGGTCGCTCGTCGCAAAGATGGCCGGCGGGGCCTGCATGTTCGAATACTTCGGGACCAACCTCAATATCGGGGAGCGGAATGCCGAACGCGTCCGGGCAATCCTCAAGGAGAACAATATCCCTCTCCTCAAAGAGGATGTCGGGGGAAAAGTCGGTCGCTCGGTGACATTCCTCCCTGCAAATGGCGGCAAGGTCACCATACGGCGGGCGGATGGATCTGTTGGAGAACTGTAAAGCCGGCCTGGTTCTTCTCTGCATCCTCATCCTGGTATCCCCTGCGGCAGCTGTACCGGATAGCGCAGCACATGGTACACCCGGGGCGGACAGTATGGGGATCACCCTCTTCATCCCCTCCCCGAACATGATCCATTCCGACCAGGTCCTCGACATGATCAGCACCCCGGAGGGGGGTGTGCTCTTCGGGACCTCGTTTGGTCTTTCCGAATATAACGGGACATGGTCAACCCGCCACATCAACCGCGATAATATCTCCGAAGGGCTCATGGATGAGTTCATCACCGCGGTCGAGTACGACAGCAACGGGGACCTCTGGACAGGATATTCCGGCGGGATCCAGATCTATGACGGTCAGTATTACCAGACCATCCGGGACCAGCAGCTCCTCAAGGATCCCCGCATCCAGGACCTCCAGCGGTGGAACGACGATATCTGGATTGCAACCGGGCACTCGGGCATCCACCGGTACCGTGCGGGGACCTGGACATGGTTCCAGCCCATGACACGGGGTGGTCCCGGCTTTTACGAGATCAGCCAGATGGCTCTGGACCCGGCCGAGAATCTCCTGGTCATGGCTACTGCGGATAACGGTCTCTGGATCGTGAACTCACCGGATGATCCGGTGGGTTTTGAACAGATTGCTCCCCGCGACGGGACCTGCCGTTCTCCCCAGCAGGTACGGCGCGATCCCTATGGCGGGGTATATTTCTTCAATGATACCACGATCACCCATTACCGGAAGGAGACCGGTTTTATCACAATCCTCTCAGCCGATGACCTCACCCAAAAAGAGATCTCCATCAATGATCTTGCAGCTGCTACCACGGACGGCACGATATACATTGCTACCGATGACGGGATCTATCTCTGGAGGGACGGGAAGGTTCTCCGGCATATCAGCAGGTTCGAAGGGATCGGAACTTCAGAGATTGTCCGGACGATAGGGATCGATGCCCGTGGGCGGGTATGGTTCTCGACCCGGGGATATGTCGGGTTTTTCTCTGAATCATCCGGGACACGGACGCTCCTCCCCATCGAACTGAACCACACCGTGACATCCGCCCCCACCCCGCTCGTATCCCCGGTTGCAGAGCCGGCCGTGGTGCAGCAACCCCCAAAAACCCCCGTACCCGGCGAGACGGCAATGATCCAGCAGCAGGGTCTGGCACCCATGCTGGATCCCATATTCCAGGCGATACGGTCGGTCCTTGCAAAAATTGGCATCTCTATCTGAACCCCTGCAGGGACCGGGCTGCTCCTCTGCGGAATGGAGGAGACAATGGCAGACCGGATCGGGGAGCAGATGACCGGTGCGGGTTACTTTCTCTTCAGTTCCTCGGTGCAGAACAACTCGATGGTCTCGATGAGTACCTTCTTCGCCCGCTTCACCCGTGATTCGTCTGGGGAGGAGAAATCCGACGCAATATACCGCAGGGCGCTCGCAAAGAACTGGTAGCGCGGGAACTCCTTCTCAAAATCAGCGAGGCGGTTGGAGGCCTCCTTGAAATCGTGGTTGAGGAGCTCGAAGGAGAAATCGAAGAGCTCGAGGATCTGCGGGGGCATCGATTTGGAGGATGCGAGCTTGCGGAAACTCTGGTAGGTGATCTTTTTGGTGGTCAGGAGGGAGAGCTTGAGCCCGAGGTAGATTGGCTCCAGTTCATCCGGATACTGCTTGATCAACTGGTTGACGATACCGGCTGCCCCTGCGGCATCGCGGGTTTCGAGCTTGTAATAATACATCTCGCGGAGGAAGGAGATGTCGTTGTAAAAATGCTCCGAACCGATATCGAGCAGCCGCTTGCGCATCACCGGATCATTCGTCACGGCAGCGTTCTTCAGGCCGATCTCGACATACCATTTTTCGCTCGGGAACCATTCAAGGCCGGTGAGGATCATCTGCCAGAAAATCTTCTCGATGAAGGAACTGTCATCGATGTCGAGCTGGCTGATATAGTTGAGCGGCGGCCTGATCCGGGCGAGGTTGAGCATCAGTTCCCGGGCAAGGAGTTCCATCTCACCCGGGCGGTGCCGCTGGGTTGCCTCGTCATCTTTCTTGAACTCGCGAAGGGAGAGCGAGTAATAACAGTAGGCAACGACCGTCCCGAGCTTCGTGTCGAGGGTTGCATACTTTTTGAGAAAATCCAGGGCATGGGCATAGTCGCCGATCTTGACCAGCTTGAGGCCCACGACGATGTTGATGCCGATCTCGGCATTCTTCCGCTTCTTGAACCGGATGGCATTGACGATCACCCGCTTGACAAAATCAAAATCATTGATGTTCCTGCTCGTGTCAAGCACTTTGTAGGTGATACTGTCAACGAACTCATCATGGGCGTCGTCGGCGATATTCGGGAAGGAGTTCTCGAGGGCGGAGATGATGTACCCGTAAAAGACCGGGAGGTTGGCATCGACTTTGGCAGTATTCCGTTCGATATACCCGTAAAAGTCTCTCTTCAAAAGATGCAGCTTGTCGTAGACAATCGCATCGGAGAGCTTCTCCTCCCGCATACAGGGAGAATGGCATGGGAAAATATAAAAAAGTATAACAGTCGGTGTTTACGCCTCATCCTGGGCGTAATAGTAATATTCACCGAGCCCTTTCTGCTCCCGGTCCAGGAAGGATTCCGGCTTGTTGATCCGGGGCCTCCCGCTCTGGTCGCGGCGGAAGGTGACGTCCAGTTCCTGGAGGAACCGGTTCATGCCATCCCGCATCGGGAACGGACCGGCTGCAGTGCCGCTGACGCCCGGCTCGCCCTCGAAGACGAGGATACGTTCGCTGATCATATCGATCAGGTAAATGTCATGGTCGATGACCATGATGCCGACCTCCTTTCCTTCGGCATGGTGCTTGATCATCCGGGTAACCTTGACCCGCTGCTCGACATCGAGATGGGCACTCGGCTCATCGAGGATATACACGTCCGCATCACGGGAGAGACATGCAGCGATTGCAACACGCTGCAGCTCCCCGCCGCTCAGGGTGTTGACCGGTGACTGGAGGATTGGCTGGAGCGAGAGCGATTCCACGATCTCGTGCTGGTAGATGGAGGAATCGAATTTTGTCGTGATCTGGCGCAGGAAGAACTCCACGGTATCGGAGGTCTCACCCTTGATGTACTGGGGTTTGTAGGAGATCCGCAGCGTTGTCTCGACGGAGCCGGTTGTCGGTTTCTCAGCGCCGGCGAGCAGCTTGGCAAACGTGCTCTTGCCCATGCCGTTTGCCCCGACAATGCCCAGCACCTCCCCGCTCCGGACGGTCCCGCCGGAGACGGTGAGGTGGAACGTGTCGTACTGCTTCGTCATCTCCGGGATGAGGAAGAGATCCTCGCGGTTGGATCCCTTGTCATGGGCCCGTTTCTCGAAGACCACCTGGGTGTCGCGGAACCGGACGTTCTCTTCGTGCAGGAATCCTTCGAGGTACTGGTTGATGCCGACCCGGACGCCTTTGGGCCGGGTGATGATACCGAAGACCGAGGGCTTGCCGTACCCGACATGGACCGTGTCCGCCAGCATGTCAAGGATGGCAAGGTCGTGTTCGACAATGACGACCGGGCGGTTTGTGGCCAGCTCGCGGATAAGTTTTGCCGCTGCGATCCGCTGGTAGATATCGAGGAAGGGGGTGATCTCATCGAAGAAGTACAGGTCTGCATCCCGGGCAAGGCAGGCAGCGATAGCCACCCGCTGCAGTTCGCCGCCGCTGAGCGTACTGATGTCGTTCTCAAGAATGGTGTCGAGCTTGAGCACGGGGAGGATTTCAGCAAGCCTGCCACGCTCATCGGTAGTCCTGAGGAGAGCACTGACCGTGCCGTTGAATACCCTGGGGATGTAGTCGATATACTGGGGCTTGGTCGCGATCTTCAGCGTCTTCTTTGAGACCGTCTGGAGGTAGTCGAAGAGCTCCGTGCCGGCGTATCGCTTGAAGATCTCGTCCCAGGCAACCTCCGTTTCGAAGCTGCCAAGATTCGGGCGGAGCTGGCCGGAGAGAACCTTGATTGCCGTACTCTTCCCGATACCGTTTGCTCCCAGAATGCCCGTGACCTTTCCATCGACCGGGATCGGGAGCCCGTACAGGGCAAAGCCGTTCTTCCCGTAACGGTGTGTCGGGTGCTCGAGTTCCTCGGGAAGGCTGATGATATCAATGGCATCGAACGGGCACTTCTTGATGCAGATACCACAGCCAACGCAGAGCTCTTCCGAGATCACCGCTTTGCCATCCTCCCCGATTACCACCGTTTCATCGCCGGTACGGACCCGCGGGCAGTAGATGATGCATTCCGTGCCGCACTTCTTCGAATGGCAGCGATCCTTATGGACGATTGCGATCCTCATAACGACTCCGAGCAGGAAGGATTACCTTGGAAGAGACGTAAGAAGGATGGTCCAGGTGACAAACCAGAACGCAAAGGTCATGAAACCCTGGTAGAACCAGTCCTTGCCACCGAGTTTTGCCGTATCCATACCGGAGAGCATGAAGATATGTTTCTGGACAACGATGCCGGCCAGCATCAGCATGAACCCGAGGAGCCCGCCTGCCTGCATGCCCTGTGCATCGGGCGTGCCTGCGGCAAAGTACGCGACCGCTCCCGTGATGATGCCCATGAAACAGGCAACTGCCGTCCTCTTGATACGGTCGATGTGTTCAGCCTGCTTGTCAGCCTTGGTCTTCTGCTTCTTGGTCTGGACCGGCTTCTCACTACTCTCTTCTGCACTCATCCCGCTTGCACCAGTAGTCTTATTTTTTAGTGCGCAAGCCATATAAATTGGGTATAACCCATGGCCTCCGAACAGGGAATGAGCGGGATCGATGTCAGGGCGATGACGGCAGAGCTGTCTGAGAAGCTGCCGCTCTGGATCGACAAGGTGTACCAGTTCGATCCCCGCACGCTCGCGATCCGGCTCAATGGCGAGAACAAAGCGAGATACCAGTTCATTATCGAGGCCGGGAAGCGGGCCCACCTGGTTACCGAACTGCCGGATCCCCCGAAGAACCCGCCCCAGTTTGCCATGCTGCTCCGGAAGTACATCTCCGGGGGAAAAGTCCTCTCAATCCGCCAGCACGGCCTCGAGCGGATACTCCTCATCGAGATTGGCAAGGGGAGTACCACGTACCGGCTCATCATCGAACTTTTTGACGAAGGAAACGTCATCCTCACTGATGAGAACAGCCGTATCATCAAACCGCTCTGGCATCACCGGTTCCGGGAGCGGGAGATCATTCCCGGTGCCCAGTATTCGCTCAGCGCAACCGATCCGACAGCCTCTATTGAATCATTCACGGACTTTCTCAAAAAGGATGACCGCGACCTGGTCCGGGCACTGGCAGTAGGCTGTATGCTCGGCGGGGGATATGCCGAGTACATTTGCCAGAAAGCAGGTACTGAGAAATCTGTCCCGGCAGCGTCCGCGGATCCGGTACCGTTGTATGCAGCACTCGGGGAACTCTTCGATGCGGTTCTCCGCCACCGGAACCCCGTCATCAGGGGAAAGCACTGCGAGCCGGTCAATACGAGCGGGGAGACCGAGGTCTGGACATTTCCGGCATTCTCTGAAGCGCTGGAAAAATTCTACCCCCTGACAAAAACACCCCGGAAGACCAGTTTCAAAACCGTCATCCCCAAAGAAGACCGGATCCGCAAACACCAGGAAGCAGCAGTCCGGAAATTCGATGACACCATCAAAAAGACGGATGAGACTGTCAATGCGATCTATGAAAACTACCAGTTCATCGCACAGCTGATCCGGTCGCTCGATACGGCCAGCAGGCGCCTGTCCTGGCAGGAGATCGAGAAGCACCTGAAAGGGGCGTCATCGGCAGATGCGAAGAAGATCACGCGGTTCTTCCCCGAGGAAGCGGCTGTTGAGGTCGATATCGGCAGGAAGGTCAAGATCTATGTCCACGAGAGCGTTGAGCAGAACGCCGGCCGCTACTATGACGTGATCAAGAAGTTCCGGAAGAAGAAGGAAGGGGCACTGGCAGCGATGGCCCGGACCGTTGAGAAGAAGACGGTCCGCCGCCGGGAGATCGTGCCCATGAAGAAACTCTGGTACCACCGGTTCCGCTGGTTCATCACGAGCGACGGGGTCGTTGTGCTCGGGGGAAGGGATGCATCGCAGAACGAGGAACTGGTCAAGAAGTACATGGCCGGCGGGGACCTCTTCGTCCATGCCGACGTTCACGGGGCGAGCGTTGTCATCGTGAAGGGGAAGACTGAACGGATGGACGAGGTTGCCCGGTTTGCCGCATCATACTCGGGGGCATGGAAGAGCGGCCATTTCTCTGCCGATGTCTTCTCTGCCCTCCCGAACCAGGTGAGCAAGACACCCGAGTCCGGGGAATTTGTTGCACGGGGGTCGTTCATCGTGAGGGGCGAGCGGACCTATTACCGGAACATCCCGCTTGCAACGGCAATCGGTATCATGCTCGAACCGCATGCAGCAGTCATTGGCGGTCCGCCCGAGGCTGTCCAGGGAAAGACGAAGGCCCATGTCATCCTGCAGCCGGGCCAGTTCGAGGCAAACGATGTGGCAAAAAAAGTCCTGCGTGCCCTCAAGGAACGGATTGGCGAGGATGAGGCAAAGGGGCTCAAGGGAATCCTCAACACCGATACCGTTGCCGCTTTTGTCCCGCCCGGGGGATCCGATATCGTGGTGGGTGCATGAAAGCCGAATTCCTTGAGCTGAAAGGCGATTATGGCGAGGCACGGCTCCTTCCCGAGAGTATCGATGATCTCTGGCATCTCGAACACCTCATCTCCCCGGGCGATCTGGTCTTTGCCACAACCTTCCGCAGCGCTGATACCGCAAGCGACAAGATCCGGCCGGAGAAGGTGGAGAAGCGCCCGGTCCGGCTCGGCATCCGGGTCGAACGGCTTGAGTTCTCCGCCCATGGGGTCCGGCTCAGGATATCCGGCATCATCGAACATGGCGTGGACATCGGCGCCCACCACACCCTCAATGTCGAGACCGGGTACGAGATATCGGTCATCAAGACCTGGCGCCCGCTCGACCGCGAGCGGGTGGACCGGGCGGTTCGCGCTTCGGTGTACGGGGTCATCCACATCCTGACCATCGAGGAGGGTGAAGCGGAACTCTTCCGGCTCCGCCAGTACGGGCCGGAGAGTGTCATCACCCTCTCAGCGGGAAGCGGCAAAGGGGACGGGACCGATTCGCGCACCGGCTTCTTCGAGCAGGTGATCGGGCACATCACCGGGATAACCGGGCCGCTCATCATTGCAGGTCCCGGTTTCATCAAGGACGATCTCGTGCGACTTGCCCGGGACCGCGGGTGCCCGGCAGCGGAACGGGCGGTTGTCGTAGAAACACGGCGCATCGGGCGCGGGGCAGTCCAGGAGGTCATCGGCAAGGGCGCACTTGACCGGCTCGTTGCGGATCTCCAGCTCTCCCGCGAAGTACGCGTCATGGATGACGTCCTGATGCGGATCGCCACAGAGGGTGCCGTGACATACGGCCGGGCTGAAACGGCAGAGGCGATCGGGTATGGTGCTGTTGAGGAGGTCGTTATCGTCGACTCGCTCCTCAAAGACCCGGAGATCCAGCAGATTGTCGGCAATGCTGAGTCCATGCGGGCAGCGGTTGTTGTCCTCTCCTCCCAGTTCGAGCCGGGCGAGCGCCTCGCCGCACTCGGCGGGATCGCCGCCCTGCTCCGGTATAAGTTAACGCGGTAGAAATTGGTCTCCTCATACTCATCCAGTTCCTCAATTTTACCAATTCGATCTTTGTTGAAATTCAGGTTCGCGAGGATGAGGCTGATCCATCAGCATCTCTGTTCAAATACCAGGAGCCGGAGTTGAAGAACGGCAATCCATTTTTCACCCATCCCTTGGGATTCTATCAGGGATTTATTTTCCTCTGCGTTTTTGTACAGAATGGATCGCCCCAAAAAGAACACGATTCCCGCAGATCGTTGATCTGATCGTCTGTATTCAACCACCTGCCCGCCTCGCGGCCCGACGAGGCGCCGCGTTGGGCGGGGACTATCGCTAAGAGACGGAAAGGGGCGAGAATCCCCCCATCCAATCTCGTATATCAGTATCAAAATCCATATTCTAAAAAGAAAATATTAGCCCAGACACCTGTCGCTTTAATGGCTGATTATTGGCAATCGCCAACGAAAATATCAAAAGGGATTGTTGGATTATTCGATTTTCAGCGTATCGGTACTCGTTGCGAGAACCGTGCCACTTGAATCGACAACAACCACCTGGAAAGTTCCGGTAACACCATTCGGGATTGTGAAATACCCTGTTGCATGGGTGGTATCTGGTGCATACGTAGTGGCGGTGATCGTGCTCGGGCCAACGAGTTTCATTCCCGTAGGTGCAGTAAGATTGGTCCCAAGAATTCCCACTGTTTTATATGATTCAGTCCCCCCGGTCACCAACAGCGTATCCTGGATTTGGGTAATTTTGACAACAGATGCTGATGAAGTTGATGAACCCGTCGTCGTTGGTGTCGCCGTCACCGTTCCCTGCAATATATTGAATGCATTCTGGAACTGGTGGGACTGACCATCCGGGTTCGTGACGACAACATCCCAGTAACCGAGTTTTGCATCAACCGGGATATCGAACCTGCAGGTGATCAGGATCGGGTTGACGACTACGTCCTTTGCAACGATGGATGTCTCGCCGGCTTTCTTCAGCGCAACCTTTGCACCGGTGACAAAGTTCTGGCCGTCAAGATTGTTGATCGAGACTGTCTCGCCGGTCTTGCCTTTATCGGGATCGATATTCTTGACCTTGGGCGCATATGCCGTGCTTGTTGTCGTTGTCGCTGTGGCCGTTGCGGTTGCCGCGGTGGATGACGTGGTGGCTGCTGGCGCATAGGTGACCGCAGCCGTTGCTGCAACGGTCGGCTGCCCGATCTTCACGGAGGATACCTCGACATGGGTAACCTTCACCGTATTCACCTTCTCGAACATTCCCCGCGAGATCGTCTCGGTTCGGGCATCGATACGGTACCCCCATGTCCCGTCCGCATTCCGGTAAATGAAAGCCCGTTCGTAATTGTCGGTGGCTGCATTATGGGTGAGGATAAGCCAGCCCGAATCTGCACCTGCTTTCGCACTCCGCACAATATCCCCGGCCTGGTACTGCGGGGTATCTGCCGCAGTCGTGACCACTGCCGGTGTCGAAGCAGCGGCCTCTTCCGATGCCGAATCGGAACAACCGGCGAGAATGGGGCAGAGAACAAGGAGAAGAACCACAATGAGTGAGTAACCGGAATTCAACTGCATGCAGTACCATTTCACACGGTAACTAATAATCCAGCGGTATCAGCACCGTGCACGTGCCGGCAACCGGTTGTTGCCGCAGGCGGTATCGTCCGGGTCGTAACCATGGGGTGGGGCGCGAGAAGGATCAGAATCCGGTATCGCGGTTGCGCCTTCTCCAGATCACGAGGTATCCCATACCGAGCATGAGAATACCGAGAGTCAGGAGAGGATTATTGAGGATGATATTCGTGAGCCACAGCATCATGCTCGTGAAGATGCTGATGGCAGTTGACGGAGGAGCCGGCAGTCCCGCCAGCCTGTGACTTCCGGTATCGGGAGCGGGGGGGCTGATGAGATGGGGCAGACCCATAATCCCACGGGCCTCTTTGATTCCTGACAGAGGATCCCCGCGGAACCGTATCAGGGTATGGAACAAAAAGGAAAAAAACGAAAAAAAAATTATTCTTCTTTCTTCTCGGGGCGCCTGAACGATTCTACAAGGACGATCTCGCTGATGTCCTTGGTGAACTCGAAAGCCTCGTGGATGATCCGGCCGCGCCAGAGGAGCCAGCGGCGGTCGTAGATGATACCCGGGGGAAGGGTGACGGTTGCCTTGCCGTCATCAAGGGAGACTTCCATGTCCCGGCCGGAATAGAGCTTGACAAGCCCTTTGAGCTTGTCGGAAGATTCAGTAACTGGCTCCTCGATCTTGTAGGTATAGGTGAGGGTCTGGCCTGCAAGGGGTGCATTGAAATCCACGATGACCTTGGCGCCGATGATATCGACGACAGTTCCCTCGCCCTGCTCGCCGAGCCGGACCTGCATGCCGCGGACGGGCTTCTCCTTGAACTGGTTCTTGGGGAAGGACTGGATGCGCTTGGGGTCGCGCTCACCGAACGCCTTCTCGGGTGCGACCGTGACCGTGCCCTCGGCACCGACTTTCTTGCCCACGAGTTCCTCGTCAAGGCCGAGGATGACATGTTTCTGCCCGATGCAGATCGTCACGGGTCCGTAGACCGCATTCTCGTTAAAAATGCCTGCGTTCTTTGCCTCTTCCTCGTACGTGGTATCAAAGACGTTGTCCCCGACCCTGCCGGTATAGCTCAGCCGGATAAAATCTCCTTCTTTTATTGCCATGGTTCACCTGACTATATTAAGTCGTAATCAAGACAGATAAAAGGTGTGGAGAGAAGCATGCTCGAAGTAGAACTGAAAGTCCAGGTCCCCTCGCTCGAACCGATCCGGGAACAGCTCATCCAGAAGGAGGCAAAAGTGCTCGAACGGGTCCACGAGCATGATGTCTATTACAATGCCCCCCACCGGGATTTCGGGAAGACCGACGAAGCGGTCCGGGTCCGGTACACGGACAAGAATGCAGTCGTGACTTACAAAGGTCCGAAGAAGAAGGAGTTCGGGCTCAAGGCCCGCGAGGAACTCAACTTTGCCGTTGAGAGTGGCGAGGCGTTTGAGAAGATGCTCGACCGGCTGGGATTCACCCGCACCGCGGACGTGAACAAGTGGCGCGAGAACTACAAGTACGGGGGAGCCTCCATCTCGCTCGATACCGTTGACGGGCTCGGGACATATATCGAGATCGAGGTCATCGCCAAGGACGAGAGGGACAATCCCACCGGACGGATTGAACAGGTTGCCCGGGAGATCGGGGCAGAAGGAAAGCCGCTGCTGGAATCGTACCTGGAACTCCTGCTCAATAAGCGGAAGTCCGGCATCTGATCCCCACCAGGATTATTTGGGATCCCCCAATGGCGGCGGGAATGTCTCCCGAACGTTCTTGTATTTTTGAGAGGACAGGCTCCGCTGTCGCGATTACTCTTAATTCCACCGGGTTGAGCGCTTCCGCCCGGTCGCAAAAACAAAAAAAGGTTGATCGGAGAAGCCGGTAAACCGGCCTCTCCCCATGCTGCCGGCTTAAACCTGCAGCAGTTCGATCCTGATGTCCCGGGCATCGTTGCCGAAGTGGAGCATGGCACAGTAGCCGTCCATCGCCGGGCCGGGGTTGACGATCTTGACGCCGTCAACTTCCATCACGCCACGGGCTTCGTGGATATGGGCACAGCAGACGATATCGAACGCCTTCATGTGCTTCCTGATGCTGTGGCTCCCGATGTGCTCCCCTGCCGGCTTGTCCAGCGTCTCGAACGGGGGTGCATGGGAGAGGAGGATGTTGTGGGTCGCCTTCTCCATCTTTTTCATCGCGCTGCTCAGTACGTCATCTATCTGCTTGTCGGTCATCTCGAACGGGGTGCCAAACGGGGTCGGGTTGGATCCTCCAATGCCGACAATCGTCATCTTCCCCAGGTTCATCTGGTGCCCGTGCATGTTCACGGCATCAGAGTGTTCGAGCGTCTCGAGGATCTCACGCGGGTCGCAGTTGCCGGGCACTGCAAAACACGGCACATCGATGCGTGCGAGCACGTCATCGACCGCGTCAACCGGACCCATATTCGTAATATCACCTGCAATAAATACCGCTTCCGGATTGAGTTCCAGAAATGAATCAATTTTACCGAATTGACCATGGAGATCTGCTAACAAGAGCACATCCGTCATGCTATATCATTTGAAGGGCGTCGTAAAAACCTTATCTGCGGGTCGTCCCATGACCCGGTCAGCTTCCCCGAGAGAGCAAGTTCCCCGCACAATTTTTCCGTTTCCAAAAGCAGCGAACGCGCGGGCTTTTCAGCAAGTGGTGTTCCGGGCAGCGGGATGAACCGGTGGACATGGACCGTTCCGACCCGCGCAACGTGCCGGATGAGGTCAAGCGTTGCACGCTGGTCGTCATCGGTCTCGAACGGGAGGCCGACAATGAAGTCAACAACTGGCTGGAATCCATACTCGCCACAGAGATCAAGGGCCCGGTGAACGTCCGCAACCGTATGCCCCCGCCCAAGCCGGGCGAGTACGGCGTCGCTGCCGGACTGTGCACCGAAATGGATCTTTGTATTCGTGCAAAAGCGGCTGACCAGCGAGAGCCCTTCATTGCAGACGAACTCCGGTCGCACCTCGCAGGGGAATGTACCGAAGAACACCTGGTTGTTGCATGCCCGGAGCAGGCGTTCAACCTTCTCCCACCGGGGCCGAACGCCGTCCGATCCATAGGCAAAAGCATTGGGTGAGACAAAGCGGGACTGTGCATGCCGGTTGGCATATCGGGCAATCTCATCTATCGAGCGATGCCGCATGCAGTGCCCGAATATCTGCGGTGTCTGGCAGTACCCGCAGGCATACGGGCATCCGCGGGTTATCTCAACATACCCCTTAACATCGGAGAATGCAGGGAACGCGTCAAGCAGTACACCGGTATCCGCGGGAACGTACCATTCCCCGGTCATGACGCCCGGTATATGCCCTGTTCCACCGTTGCTGAGGTCAGTAAGGAGACGGGGGAGGGTATACTCTCCTTCGCCGACAATAACATAATCGGCATACGCTGCCACCTCCTCCGGGCATGCTGTGGCATGGGGACCTCCCACAACCGTGAGGCAGTCTGCCGACGCGATCTCCTGCCGGTAGGCAGGTTCATTGAGCGAGTTGAGACTATAACAGGTGATCTGCCCGGATGGGCCGTCAACCGGGTTCAGGTCCCACCCGGCCTTTTTACATGCGGCATATAGGATCGCGTAGGTGTTCCGCGATGCGTGGATATACCGCCAGTTGGCCTGCATGGCTGCGTACCTGTTGGTGAGCGGGAGAAAAAGAGTTGGCGGGATGATATTACTGCCGCGTGCGATAGGGGCTCAGGACATCGTTCGTCTTGAGCCGGGTGCCGTTATCAAAGGTGATATAAACAACAACGCGGTCCGTCTGTTTGGTTCCCTGGATCTCTGCCATATCGCCTTTCCTGTTTCCGACAGTAGCGGTCCTTGTCTGGCCGTCAGCACAGTATACCGTCACATCGATCTGCTTCACATGGATCTGGCCCATGCCCCCCTGGAATGTTACCGGGATGACCCCAAGATAATCCTTCTCGCCAACATCGACGGTCACCATATTCTGGCTCGGGATAGTGTCCGTTGACGTAGGAACCAGGTTGTCCGGTGCAGATGCTGTCGTACCACTCCCGCCTTGTGCCGGCCCTGCAGTCGTACCGGAACCGGTCGCGGGCGATCCCGTGCAGCCGGAAAAGATTACGCCGAGGCAGACGAGAATGCCAAAAATCAAAAACGTTCTCTGGTGCATGAAAAAGGGTGCGGTCTGTTGTTATTTGAGGGTTGTGATAAAAACCGGCTTATTCTGCAGTTACGGTCCCGGCATCGCCGTCAACCGTAACCCGGGTTCCTGGAACAAGAGCCGGCGGGAGGGTGACACGGTCCACCATCGGTATTCCCCCGATGATAGCGCCGGTCGCAATGATCGCCTCGGCCTCGGCATTGATGATAGCTGCGGGTGCGTGCCCGTTCCGGCTGAGGGCGTAAAGAATATATGACCCAACAGTTGATCCCTTCCCGTACGGGAACGCAAGCACCGTTCCTGCAATGCAGGTACCCTGGAGGGGATGGCCCTTCTCCACCACGACACCGGTCTCCGGGTCAACGCCGGAAAGGAACGAGATCGGTGCCGGGCTTATGAGAAGCGGCCCCGTCCCTTTCCCTCGTGCAATACCTCTGCCTTGCAATAGCAAAATCACACCACATAAATGGTTGAAGGTGATCATATATGATTGATATGGAAGAGACTGCCGTCAATAATGCATCTTCGGCCGAGCTCAAATACCAGATACAGATCAACGAGCTCGAAGCGTCCATGCTTGACCTGAAGGTGAAGGTTGACGAACTCAGCAAGGAGAACGGCCAGCTGCGGCGCGAGAACAACCAGCTCAAGCGGATGCCGCTCTTTGTCGCCGTTGTTGTCGATATCCTTGAGAACGGGGAGATCTACCTCCGCCAGCAGGGAAACAACCAGGAGTACCTCACCCATGCACCGGAAGACCTGCGTCCGCTCCTGAAACCGGGCGCAAAGGTTGCGGTCAACAACGCCCTCTCAATCGTCAAGGTCATCGGGAATATCTACGATGCCCGGGTCCGGGTCATGGAGCTTGAGGAGTCACCGGAGATCTCGTATGCCCAGATCGGCGGGCTTGCCGACGAGATCAAGGAGGTCCGCGAGGCGGTCGAGTACCCGCTGACCAAACCCGAGATCTTCCAGCGTATCGGGGTCGAACCGCCCAAGGGGATCCTCCTGTTCGGGGCACCCGGTACCGGCAAGACCCTGATCGCAAAGGCGGTTGCCCATGAGGCGAAGGCAACCTTCATCCGCATGTCGGGCTCGGAACTGGTCCACAAGTTCATCGGTGAAGGGGCCGGTCTCGTCCGCGAGCTCTTCCAGCTTGCCCGCGAGCGTGCGCCCGCAATCGTCTTCATCGACGAGGTCGACGCGGTCGGCAGCATGCGTACCAATGACGGGACCAGCGGCAGCGCCGAGGTCCAGCGCACGCTGATGCAGCTCCTTGCCGAGATGGACGGGTTCGACAACCGCGGCGATGTCCGGATCATGGCCGCCACCAACCGTGCGGACATGCTGGATCCCGCTCTCCTCCGGCCCGGGCGGTTTGACCGCCTGATCGAGATCCCGCTGCCGGACAAGGAAGCCCGGCTCCAGATCCTGAAGATCCACTCGCGGAAGATGCACCTTGCCGAGGTTGACCTGGAATCCATTGCTGCCCAGACCGAAGGCACCACCGGTGCAGAGCTCGAGGCTATCTGCCGCGAGGCCGGCATGATGGCGGTCCGTCGCGAGGCGGAGACGATCGGCATGGTTGATTTCTCCGATGCGGTCCGTAAAGTGAAGGACGAAGCGATCACCGAAAACACCATGTATACCTGAAAACCGGTCACTCTTCTCATTATTTTTACAGGGCACCTCTATGAAGATCCTCCTGATCCAGAAGGACGGCGTTGATCTCCACCATACCCTCTTTGAATCGGAGACGAGCCGGCTCGCGCTCCGGTTCTATCGCCCGAAGAAGGTTTCCTGTGGCGTCCTCATTCACTGTTCCACCCTCTCGAGCGCCCTCTCGCTGGTAGCCGAGCTGCGGTGGTATATCCGGCGGTACGTGCGTGAAGCCCTCTTCGGGCTCGAACCCGGGATCTTCTTCACCCACCAGCTGGCGCAGGACGTCTACTACGAGCGGACTGCAGTCCTCAATCCCGGCTGGGAGTACCGGAAGCTCTACGGGTTCAAGAACGGGAAGGTGGTCAGTTCCATCCCGATGAGTACGGGTTCCACCATCGATGAGTACCACCAGGAATATATCGGCGTAGACCGGACCATCGAGATCTGGTGCAACCAGGACGACGTTGAAGAGGGTGAACTCCTGGAATCCGGTGATGAGCAGCAGGAGTGAACCCGGGCCGGACCCGGTTTTTTCCAAATACAAGAAAAATCGTGCATAAAGTATAATACCCGGCATCTGAAAGGAACTATCATCCATGGGGGTACATGGTGGAAGCCGGCAATGGACAGAACGGGGCCCGGGTGTCGTTCAATTCCCGGGATATATTCTTTAACGATATCTTCAATGCAGTCCAGACTGGTCTTCTCCTCATCGACCCGGAGACCCACACAATTCTTGACCTTAACCAGACCGCTTCTGACCTCATCGGGGAGGAGCGCGAGAATATCATCGGATCGGTCTGCCATCGGTTCATCTGCCCGGCAGAGCGGGGTGCGTGCCCCATCACCGATCTCCGGCAGACCATCAACCGGTCCGAGCGTGTCCTCCTGAAACGGGACGGGACGAGACTTCCCATCATCAAGAGTGTGGGGTACATCGAGATTGGTGGCCGGCGGTGCCTTCTCGAACACGTCATCGACAACTCCGGGTATGAACAGGCCGAAGCACGGAGGAAGGAGAGCGAGCGCAAGACCCGCGCAATCTTCGACCAGGCATTCCAGTTCATCGGCATCATGTCCCCGGATGGCACACTCACCGATGCGAATCGGTCAGCGCTCAAATTTTCGGGCGTGGAGGAGAAAGACGTCATCGGAAAGCCGTTCTGGGATACGCCCTGGTGGACACATTCGGCAGAACAGCAGGAGCGCCTGAAAGAGGCCATACATCAGGCAGCCGCCGGAGAATTTGTCCGGTTCGAGGCAACCCACAAGGCACCGGACGGTTCCCTCCATACGATCGACTTCTCGTTAAAACCGGTCAGGGACGAGGACGGGAAGGTTGTGTACCTGATCCCGGAAGGAAGGGATATCACCCGGTGGAAAGAAGCGCAGGAAGCGCTCATGAAGACAAACGCCGAGCTCATTTCGACCTGCGGGCAGCTTGCAACTACCGAGAAGGAACTCCGGGAAAGTTACGACGAGCTTGCCATCAAGGAAGCAAAGCTTGCTGCCGGCGAGAAGAAGATGCGTGCGATCTTCGACCAGACGTTCCAGTTCATCGGCATTATGTCCCCGGACGGCCGACTCACCGATGCGAACCGGTCGGCACTCGAGTTCTCCGGAATTCCGGAGAAGGAGGTTATCGGAAAGCCGTTCTGGGATACGCCCTGGTGGACACATTCGGCAGAACAGCAGGAGCGCCTGAAAGAGGCCATACATCAGGCAGCCGCCGGAGAATTTGTCCGGTTCGAGGCAACCCACAAGGCACCGGACGGGACACTGCATTACATTGACTTCTCCTTAAAACCCGTCATGACCCAGGACCGGACTGTTCTGTACCTTATTCCCGAGGGCAGGGATATCACCGACCGGAAACTGATGGAGGATGAACTCAGACAGAAGAACGAGGAGCTCTATGCCGCGTACGAACAGCTGACTGCAGCCGAGGAGGAACTCCGGCAGCAGTACGATGAACTTGCACGGAAGGAAACAGCGGTGGCAGCCTCACTTGCCGAGAAAGAGGTCCTCCTGCGGGAGATCCACCACCGTGTCAAGAACAACCTCCAGATCATCATAAGCCTCCTCAACCTCCAGTACCGCAATTTCACGGACCCGAAGGTGCTCGAAGCGATCCGGGAGACCAGGAACCGGGTCCAGGCGATGGTCCTTGTCCATGAGAAGATCTACCAGTCCGCCAATATCGCGGATATTGACATCAAGGACTATATCCGGTTCTTTGTCCGTTACCTCTTCGAACTCTATAAGACCGAGGCAAGGACCGTCAGTTTCGTTGTCGATGGTGATGCCATCCGGGTCAGTCTCAATACCGCGGTGCCGCTCAGCCTTATCATCAACGAGCTGGTCTCCAATTCCCTCAAATACGCCTTCCCGGACGGGAAGTCAGGAAGGATCCGGATCGGGATTTGCCGGAAGTCTGCAAATGTTGTCATCACCATCAGCGATGATGGTGTCGGCATTCCCGATGGGGTTACCCCGGAGACAACCGGGAGCCTTGGTCTCCTGCTGGTCCAGGGCCTTGCCAGCCAGCTGAGGGCGGATATTACCGTAAACACCTGCGGCGGTACGGTCTATACCCTGTCCATGCCGGAAGAGTGCATTGTTTCCCGTTAATGACGCGGAATGATCATCGTCCCCGGACGTAAGCCGGGCTGTTCCGTGCGGCCGGGATACCACTCCCCGTTCGCAGGGCAGGGCTTTCGTAGCGTTCCCTTACAACTCGCGCAGCAGGATGCTTCCGAGGATGAAGATCCCCATCAGGATGAGGACGGGGATCCGCTCGAGCATCCGTATGACTGCAACGATATCGGACGATGCGTGATATGTGTTCATTTCACCTGCTCCCTTTGAATTCAACGGTTCCTGAATAGACATTGAACAGGATCCGGTCCATGACATCCCGCTGGTGGTCGGTCAGCGGGTAATGGTTGTCGCATTTCAGTGCTTCGATCTGGCGGATTACATCTCCGATGTTGGTCATGGCGATCTGCGGTTCCTGCTTTTTCTGATACAACCGTTGAGGGAGTCAGGATATATATTGACCAAATGGGTTCAGTTGACAGCCAGTACCAGACAGGGAATTGATTGAACCTGGAGGTTCATGGGATGGGGTGATCCCATCTGCCCGCCACAGAATAGACCGGGCTCATAATTCCCGGGGGGTAAGGAAATCCAGGTGCTGCCGGCACCAGTTCTTAAAAAATGCAGGAGAACGCGTTTCCTGCGGGTTTGGGGGTTTCGTCCCGCGATTCAGTCTTTCATATACAGAGCACGCGGCGCGGGATTGCACGGTCAGGTTCATGCTCGTAAGCCCGTTCCAGGAATTGCCGGACCTGCAGCCGCAGGTCTTCCGGACTGATGATCGCGTCGATATGTCCCTCACTGAGATAATGAGACGGCGTCGTGGTCAGTTCGGCAACCTCGTGGAGGGTTGTGCGCTGCTCCGGGCTCAGGTGCTGGTCTTCGGCCAGCAGGTCAACTGCCTTGACCCCGTATATCGTGATAGCAGCTCCCGGCATGGCAAGGATCCGGTCGGGCCCGAATCCCGCTCCCCCCATTGCATAGTAACCGGCCGTGTAGGCCTTGCGCATGACGATGCAGAGATGCGGAACATCAAGTGTCGCGAGGACCGAGAAGATGAGCGCACCATGGTGGATGACGGCTGCCTGCTCGGCATCCTTTCCCACCATAAAACCCGGGGTATCCGCAAGGAACACCAGGGGGAGGTTGAATGCATTGCAGAGCGATGCGAATGCGGCAAGTTTCCGGCAACTCTCGGGGAAGAGGATCCCGCCCCGGACCGCTGAGTTACTGGCGATGATCCCAAGGGGCATGCCCTCCACCCGCGCAAATGCCGTGATGATCTCGCCGGCATACCCGGCACGGTGCTCCAGCAGTGAACCTTCATCGACAAAGAGGTCCAGGATCCTGCGGGTCTCGAATCCCACATTCAGGTCATCCGGAATCCCGGTGGTTCCGGGATCGGGAGCGGGATCGGCCGGATCGGCCCGGGGGGGGGCCTGCCTGAACGATGATGGGAAATACCCGACATAGCGCCGGACCCAGGCAAGGGCGTCCGCTTCCGAGGCTGCGAGGAGATCGCAGGTCCCCGAAACTTCCGCATGCATGCGGGCACCGCCGTACTCCTCGTAGGGCCGGGAGTCATGGACCATCAGCCGCATCATATCCGGGCGGGCAAGCGACATGCCCGCCTCTTCGAGCATCACGACAGCATCGCAGGACGCAACCGGGAACGTGAGGGTAGTGGCGATCGGGCGGAAGACAACGGCAATGCGGGGGACAATCCCCGAGAGACGGGCGAAACGGGCAAATTTCTGCCCGGCGCCCTGGCGGTCTATGAAGGTCCGGATGATCGCAAACGGGATCGCGGTCGTCTCCATAGCCACCCGCCCGGGCCGGTCCGCGAGATGAATGAGCGGGATCTCCTCCCGTTCCGCCAGCTCAAGGAGGGCGAGTTCCTCCTGGAGGGAATCGAACGGGTCCACCCGCACCTCTGCCCCGGGATTGCAGGCGAGGATGCAGACGCGGCGGCCATCGATCGTACCGGTCCCGCCCAGGATCTCGCCATCATCGGTCTCGCCATGCAGGACAAAACTTCCCTCGTCCAGGAGCAGGCCGAGGCGGCGGGTCATCAGGGCGTTCATGGCTTGACCCCGTTCCGGGAAAGGAGGGGGACAATCATTTCACACGGACCACCATGAGCGTGATATCATCGTACTGCGGCTGCTGCTGGCTGAACTCGCTGACCGAACGGATGATCTCACGGATAAGCTCCGCCGGTGTGCGGTCCCGGTTCGCCCGGATGACGTCATTGAGCCGGGCGGTCTCGAACATCTCGCTGCGATCATTGATAGCTTCGGTGACACCATCGGTGTACATGACAATCAGGTCGCCGGGATTGAGGCTCACGCTTCCTTCCTCGTAGGGTGCATCCTCCATAACCCCCATGGCGATACCGGTAGCAGGCAGTTCCTCGGGTTCGTCAACACCAGCCCGGAAGAGCAGCGGAGGGTTGTGGCCGGCGTTCACGTAATCAAACGACCGCTTTTCATTGTCGAGCACCCCGTAAAAGACGGTCACGAACATCCCGGTCTGGGAGTCACGGCTGATGATGGGGTTGGCGAACCGGATTACCTCGCCCACCCCGCCGTACATGGATGCTGAGACACGGATCACAATCCGCGAGAGTGCCATGAACAGCGCCGCGGGAACCCCTTTGCCGGAAACATCCGCTATCATCACCCCGATGCACTTCCGGTCCAGCGGGATGACCTCGAACGGCACCACATCGTAAAAATCTCCCCCGACTTCCTTTGCAGGGATGTTGGTGCCGGCAATCTCGAACCCGTCGATCTGGGGGATAACCCCGGGAAGGAAACTCTGCTGGATCTCGGCCGCGATGGAGAGCTCCGCATCCTTGCGGGCCATCTCCCGTTCGAGCTGGTCCTTCTCCTTCTGGACCCGCTTCTCGTTGATGAGGTTATGCACGATCAGGGAGAAGATGGCCACGGCAAGGGTTGTCAGGATGATCATCGGGATGGCCACGTTGGTGATGACCGCAACGAGACCCGTGGTATTCCCGCTGAACACGCGAATGGCAAGCGCGAAGGCAGAGACGAATGATTCTATGATGACCGTGAAGATGACGGCAGCTTTGGTAGAGACGATCTCCCGGTTGTTATAACGATAGATCAGACCGGCTGCAAGACCGGCAATGACCGGCCCGGCTGCAGCGGCAAGGACGTTGGATCCCCCCATAGAAATCCGGTAGGCCGCCCCGATGAGCCCGGCACCGAGACCGATTGAGGGGCCGCAGGTCAGCCCGGCGATGATGGGACCCAGGTCGCGGATGTTCGCCGTTGCTCCTGAGACCGAGATGCCGCTCGTGAGACCATAGATGGAGAGGGCCCCGAAGATAACGATGAGGAGTACCTGCGTGCCGGCCATGGGCCGGTGTTCAAGGACTTCGATGAAGTACCTGCTCCGGGTGAAGAGGTAGGCAAAGACCATGACCACGCAGATCATCTGGAAGAGCATCAGACAGGTCTGGAGCAGCGAGAGATCCATATGCATTCTGAATGGGTAAAAAAGGGATAAATAGATTGAGTTATGCAAGCGGCATTCCGGTATTCTGCCGCTCCATTGGAATATTCATACCCGCGGACTGCCCTGGTGCGGCGGTCCCGGGCAGGGACGGCAAACGCAACAACCGGAATCACGCGAGAACGAATTGAAGAAAAAAGAGGTGCCCTGTAGAAAACCTATGTTGGCAAATCGATGCCCCCCTCTTGCGCCACCAGAGTCGAAGAGCCCAGAGGCTCTTCTCCAGCCTGCTCTTTGAAAAGAGCAGTCTTCCCCCGTGGGGGATGCTGTGGGTCTTCAGACCCGCAGCAGGAGAAGAACGCTTCGCGTTCTTCGACCCGGGGCGCAGTGCGATGAGACGAGTTCGGTTAACGGTAATACGTCGTCATCGCAAAGCGGGGGTTGCATTAGCGGCGGGGTCCGACTGGTTCAAAGAACCAGGAGGAGGAGAAGATTTCTTGGTGAAATCTTCGACTGCAGAATCATGAAAGTCGAAGAACGCTATCGCGTTCTTCTCCAGTCTCATCTTTGATGAGATTCGACACCCCCAAGAGCGTCAAAAATTTTCAATGATTTCTACAAAGCAAAATGATGAGATCAGGCAAACATCGTGCCTTCGACATCGCCATGCCGGTGGCTGAAGTCAAGGCCGACCTTTGCGATAGCGGACTCAAAGTCATCCTGGGTTATCGCAGGGCGTTCCTTGCGGATCGCAAACATACCCGCTTCCATGCAGATCGCCCGCAGGTCTGCACCGTTTTTGCCTTCCGTCATCCTGGCGACCTTTGCCAGGTCAACGTCCCGGTCAACCGTCAGGGTCCGGCAGTGGACCTTCAGAATTGAGAGCCGTCCACTCTCGTTAGGCAGCGGGATCTCGATGATCCGGTCGAACCGGCCGGGCCGGAGGAGCGCCTTGTCCAGGATATCGATGCGGTTTGTGGCACCGATGATCTTCACATCGCCGCGGTTCTCGAACCCGTCCATGCCGGCAAGGAGCTGCATCAGCGTGCGCTGAACCTCCCGGTCACCGGAGGTGTTCGCCTCGGTCCGGCTTGCACCAACTGCATCGATCTCGTCGATGAAGATGATGGTCGGGGCCTTCTTCTTGGCAAGGTCGAAGAGCTCGCGGACGAGCCGTGCGCCTTCACCAATGTACTTCTGGACCAGCTCGGAACCAACGACCCGCATGAAGTGAGCATTGGTCTCGTGGGCTACAGCCTTGGCAAGGAGTGTCTTGCCGGTGCCGGGCGGGCCGTGGAGGAGGACGCCCTTGGGCGGGTCGATCCCGATCTTCTGGAAGAGCTCGGGGCGCTTGAGCGGGAGCTCGACCGCTTCCTTGATCTCGTTGATCTGGTGGTCGAGACCACCGATGTCGGTATAATTCTCCTGCGGGGAGTCCACCAGTTCCATCCCGTACACCTGTGCATCAAAGGAGCTGGGCAGCAGTTCGACAATGGCAAGGGACTGCTGGTTGAGCGTACAGCGGGCACCGGGTTTCAGGTCCTCGGCATTGAGGGAGGGCGAGCTCCGCACCAGGAACCGGGGGCCTGCGCTGCTCCGGACAATGACCCGGGACGCATCCACAACATCCGTCACGGTACCGATGATGAGCGGCGGGCTCCGGAGCTGCTCGCTCTCGCTCTTGAGCTTCCTGACCTCCCGTTCGAACCGGATCTTCTGGGTCTCGATATACCGCTTGTCGGCCTCGACCTGCCGGAGCTGCTCGCGCAGTTCGAGGTTACGGGACTCAAGGTTGCCTACCCGCTCCATCATCTGGACCTCGAGATCGTGCTTGTCATTCTCGATCTGGGCAAGCTGCTCGCGGAGCTGCTCCGAGAGGGTGCGGTAGAGCCGGTATAATTCTTCAGGAGTCTGGGGATCCTGTGACTGGTGGATGGTATCGGCCATTTCGAGCCTCATTGAATATATAGGAAAAACATTATTTAAAGTGTTTCCGAATGGGCAATATAAAGAACCTTTCGGGCTCTCCTCCCGTGCACGAGCATTATAATCTCGCAGGGCAATTGGTATACTGACATTATGCAGTGCGAAATGTGTGGTGAGACTATCCGTGGTGCCCCGAAACTGGTGAGGGTCGAGGGCGCCGAGCTGCAGGTCTGCAGCAGGTGCGAGAAGTTCGGCACCGAAGTCCAGCAGCCCCGCCGGTCGGTACCGGGCATGCCTGCTCCGGCCCGGCAGGGGAGCCCACGGGCGCCCGCTGCCGTGCAGTCCGCGTACCGGAAGAAAGACCTCTTTGACTACATGGAGGGTGAGATCGTCGACGACTACGCTGTCCGCATCCGGCACGCCCGCGAGGAGAAAGGGCTCTCCCAGAAGGACCTGGCAATGCAGCTCAAGGAGAAGGAGCACCTGATCAAGAAGATCGAGAATGCCGAGCTGGTCCCCGAGGAGGGTGTCCGCAGGAAACTGGAGAAAGCGCTCTCGATCCGGCTGATCGATGCTCCGGAGACCGATGCCGAGAAGAAGGCCCCGGGCAGGCTCACCCCCACCCTGGGCGACCTCACGATCATCCGCAAAGCAAAGAAATAATTTGTATCTTTTCCTGAGCCGGGACCCGCCCGGCTCCGGCGACTGCACCAGCCAACCCGTGCAGGAACCCATCACGTTGCCTTTTTTATTCAGCGGGAGATATCGCAGTATTTTCGGGAACGGTCCGGGTTTTCCCGGAAATAATCACGCCAGGTCGATCACGGCGTTATGCAGGATGTCGAGGGTGTCGCGCATCGCCCGCCCGGCATCGCGGAGATGGTGGTAGACCTCCCGGGTCCGGATGGCGTTCATGGCATCATCCGTGTGGAGCAGTTCTGCCATGCCGGCGATGTACTGCTCCTCCAGGGCATTGTATGCAGTGCGCGCGCTGCGGATCTCCGCCTCAACCGCCGCTTTGTCGGTCGCAAGCGCGTGCACGCCGCGGGCTATGGCTTCCGTGCCCTGGAAGAGGAACCGGGCCATGGCACCCACATGGGTGTCCGGCAGGACACCGAACGCGTACATCTCCTGTGCCGTCTCCCGCGAGAAGTTCAGGACATAGTCCATCTGGCGCGAGATGCTGTAGATGTCCTGCCGGTCGAACGGCGTGGAGAACGAACTGATGAGCTTCTCCTCCATATCGTGGCGCATGGTGTCGACCTCGTTCTCGATACGCGCCAGGTCTACCGGGTTGGTGAGCGGCCGGATCTCCATCCACCGGATGAACTCTGCAACGCCGCAGACCGTCCGGTCGGCCTGGTCCCCGAGCATAGCGTAAAAGTCATGCTCCCGCGGGAAGAGCGAGGAGAAGATCCCGCGCCATAAACCGGCTCCCCGGGACCGGTTCTCCTGCTTCATGCCCCTTTCCTGCTCCATGGTTCATCCGCTCCCGCACAGCACTGCAATGATATGGTACAGTCCGGCCGACATTATCAGGGTAACGGGGATCGTCACCATCATCGCGATGAGGATCTGCCGGCCCACCTCCCACTTCACCTTCCGCGGGTTCTCTGCTGCCCCGACCCCGAGGACGGACATGGTGATGACCTGCGTTGAAGAGACCGGCGCACCAGCCGCAGTCGAGATCGCGAGCGATGTTGCCGAGAAGAACTGGGAATCGAAGGAGTGGACCGGCCCGATCCGGAAAATCCGCCTGCCAAGGGTGTTCATGATCCGCCACCCGCCGCTGATCGTGCCGGCAGCGAGCAGAATGGCACAGCAGATACGGACCCAGGGCGGGACCTCCATGGTGAGCGCAAGCCCCGACCCGGCAAGGACCATGACGATCATCCCCATCTGCTTCTGGGTATCGTTGGCTGCATTGGCAAACGCCATAACCGCCGCGGCACACCAGTTGAGGATGATGATCTGCCGGTTTGCTGTCCGCCGTGCGTTCCGCATCACGAAGGACATGAGCTGGTGGAGCAGGTAACTTCCGGCGAACCCGATGATGAGCGAGAGGACGAAGAATGCGATGATCTTGGAGAACCCCATAAGCGAATGGGAAGGACCGAGTAGTTCCGTTACGCCCCAGGCAATGCTGCCGGTCCCTGCTGCGGCAATACCGGCCCCGCAGAGCCCCCCGATGAGCGAGTGAGTCGATGACGAGGGCAGCCCGTACTTCCAGGTGACAAGGTTCCATACAACCGCCGTGATGAGTGCAGAAAAGAGGATGATGATCTCCATACGTCCCGAAGGAACGGTCACGAGTTCCGTTATCGTGAACGCAACCGCGCTGCCGCCCAGCATCGCCCCGGCGAACGACATCATGGCAACAAGGATGATCCCCTGACGCGGGCTCGCTGAACGCGATGCAATGAAGGTCGCCGCGATCGAACTTGCGTCCTGGAAGCCGTTGGTGAACGTGAAGGCAAACGCAAGCAGGATGGTGAGGATGGCAATCTCGAGCATGGCAGGTCCGGGAAGGGGACAACGCTGCCCCGCCCGTTCATCGCTGTTTTGGTCAGGGGATGGTAAAAAGCTAGTGCCGGCCCGCTCCGTTTCTCCTGATCACGTTGTCCGCGCGGAGATTGACGGAGGCAGGAAGCGGTGCCGCTGCACCGCTTCACATCACCTTCAGCACGACAATCGTCATGTCGTCGAACTGCGGCATATCCCCGCAGAACCGGTTCACCCGGTCCCGGATCTCCCTGACGATCCCGGCTGCCGGGAGTGTGGCGGATTCCCGCACTGCATCCCGGAGTCGTTCGTCACCAAACATCACCTCGTTGCGGTTGATGGCCTCAGTTACACCATCGGTATACATGACCAGGATATCACCTTGTACGAGCCCAGTTTCCGTCTCGCCGTAACCCGGGTCATCGACAAGGCCGATGACCGGGCCGGTAGGCCCGAGTTCTTCGATGCTCCCGTCCCGGTGGAGGACCAGGGGCGGGTTGTGGCCGGCGTTCACGTACGCAAGACGGCACTCCTTCCCGTCAAGGAGGGCATAGAATGCCGTAACGAAACTCACCGACCCGGCATCCTCGATGAAGATGGTGTTGGAGCCCTCCAGCACGCGGCGTGCCGAGCGTTCCCAGCGCGAGACGATCCGGACCGCGGTGCGCGAGAGTGCCATGAAGAGCGAGGCGGGGACTCCTTTGCCGGAGACATCCGCGATGACCAGGGCATATCTGCCATCCCTTACCGGGAAGACATCGTAGAAGTCCCCGCCCACCTCCCGTGCCGGGTAACTTGCCGCCGCAATCTCGTAGCCCGGGATCTGCGGCAGGTGTTTGGGGAGGAATGCCTGCTGGATGTCCGCTGCAACCTGGAGCTCTGCCTTCTTGCGCTCGAGTTCTTCCGTGTAGGCCATGATCCTGCCAATCATGGTGTTGATGCCGGTCTCCAGTTCAGCGAACTCCCTGGTATTGACGCTATGGATGGTATGGGCAAGGTCCCCGTCAGCAACGATCCCGACGTCCTTCACGATTGCACCGATCTCGCCGGTCAGTTTCCGGAACATGAGAAACGCAAGCAGGACCCCCATGAGGATGGCGCAGATGCCAATGACAATATACTGCATCACCAGCGTGCGGGTGGCAGCATCCAGACGTTTGGTACTGTACCGGAGTTCTACGACAACGCTCGAATCGGAGACCGCGGCCGGGTTCCGGAGGTCGACAAAGATGTATCGCGTCTCGGTCTGGTTGGCGGGATCAACGACAACGGAGTCGGCCCGTGCCGCAACAGCCTGCATGGCATGGACCCTCCCGTCCGTGCCCGGGTCACCGGCCACTGCTGCCGGGTTGCTGTAATAGTCCCAGACGCAGATACCAGTCAGGTCCGGGTTCACGGCAAGGAGACGCTCGGCCATCTCCTGGTACGAGAACTGGGACCGGACATCGGAAAAGTCCGGGGAGTCCACCCCGATCTCCAGCACGTACCGGTGGTCGGGAGTGGGGAGGTACGCGAATTTCCGGAGCGTGCCGCCAACCGAGAGGTCGCTCTCGTTCTCGACAGAACGGACCACGGCATCGGCTGCAAAGTCCGAGCCGAGCCGGACCCGCGTGAGCTCGCGGTAGAAGTCCGGGTAATTCCGGAAATCGATGCCAACAACATCGGGGAGCGTAGAGTACTCGAGGATCCCGTCGGCATTGAAGATGTACAGGTCGGTTTTGCCGGGATAGTCCGGTGCAATACGGTCCCGGATCTGTGGGAGGTCCATCATCCCGGGATCGTTTCCCGCTTTCACGTACTCATCACGGACCCTGGCGAGCGACCGGTTCAGCTGCGGGTCCATGGTGGCATCGATCAGCCGGAGGCCGGTATTGACGAGCCAGACCGATTCCACGGCATTGTTCTTGGTATTCTCCTGCAGGATCTCAAAGTCCTCATGGATCTCCCCGGCGGCAGCATAATACGAGACAACAAGCGATGAGACAACAACAATGCCGACGATGAGCGCAATGAATCCGATCAGGTACCAGATGAGGGAGACCGGCCGTTTGCGCACAGGGATCGTTCCGGTCACCCGATCACCCGGACCCATCCTGCACCCCGGTCCAGGGCATGGCAGGAGCGGGGGATGAGACGGGTCGTTGCTGGAGAGGCATGACCCGGCACATGGCGCTTATGCCCCGTCCCTGATTTCCCGGACCGGTATGACGCCCACAACTGCGGACCGCACCGTGCTGATCGCGAGGAGGTTGTGCATGGCGACAAACTGGCCGTTTGCCGGGGCTGCACGGATCTGGTCGTCAAAAGCCCGGGCATTGTCCCAGTGCAGGTTCCGGTAGATGATACCCTTCGTGCACTGGAACGGGCCGGATCTCTTTGACCGGGGATTGTCGTAGTATAATGCGGCAGCGGTCCGGGCGGAGAATGTCTGCCCCGCAGCCGCCGGCTCGATGGCGTACCCGATGCCGATGAGGATGTCTCCCGCGTACTTCGGTTTCACGTCAACGGCAGATACCTTCTCGGCAACGCTTCCGTCGAACGGGAGTTCGGTGACCGTCCTGCCAACCGGCACCGGCACGGGCCCCCGCTTCGCATACTCCGCGGCTGCAGCCATGACTGACGTCTTCATGTCCGCGCTGCAGATACCCCCGATGGTTGCCTTGATCGCGACAGCGCAGACACCGCTGAAGTCCGGGTACTGCTCCCTGAGGTACCGGTATACCGCATCATAGACTTCCGTGAGGGTAATCCCTTCGGGCTTTTCCGAACTGATCCGGAGGACATCGGCAAATGGCCCGGAGAAGGATGCTGCAAAGAGGGTGAACGTGTTCATGCCGCTCGATTCAAGATCCTTTGCGGTGAAGAAGTCCGGGTTCAGGTTCCCGTCGGTCGGTATCCAGTATACCATGCTGCCGGCCTGCACCATCTCGCCCAGGAGCGGGGCAGCACCGGTTACGTCCTTTGCCATCGCACCGGTTGCAATGCTGAACTCCCCTTGTACGAGGGGGATTCTCCGGATATCGTCACTCGTCACCTTGCCGTCGTGGACACGGACAATGCTGCCGGTGACGGAAAGGATGCCCGGTACATCTGCCAGGTGCCGGGCCGTAAGTGACCAGCCGGTGCCGTTGATTATCTTTTCACCGGGTGCAGGGGCAACAGCCGTGGCAGTGCCGGCAAGCGCTGCCTCAACGGACGGGAACTCATTGAGGATGCGGGTGAACCCGCCGGCAGTGAAGAGCTTCCTGACAAACTCCTGCGGCCGGCAGACAGCAACACTGCCCTTGCGTTCCTTCATCCTGCGGGCACTCTCCTGGAAGACGCGGAGACCGGCTGAGCTCATGTAGTCAACGCCGCCAAGCTCAAAGATGAGGACACTGTCATGGTCGGTCAGGTTCTGCTGGATGGCGGACGTGACCTGCTGTGCACCGGTCCCGTCCATCCTTCCGGCGAGGGAAAGGACCAGCTGCTCTCCGGTTCTGGTGGCGCGAATCTCCATAGATCTCTCTCCAGAACCTGTAGAGCCGGAAGGGATTTAGGGCTTTCTATAAGAGGCAGGGGTGAGAGGCAGGGTGTGGCAGGGGCCACATCCGGTAACCCGGCCGGGATTCGCGCGGGGGGCACCCGGGCCCCGGCCGGTATCATGGCACGGGAACGGGTTCACCGGCTTGCCCGGTTCACCGCTGGATCGCCACGGGCCGGGTGGCCATACAACGCAAACCGCACCGGTTTAATAGGTATTTCTTCCAACCCGGATCCATGAAACCGGGACCGGCTCACCTTGTTTCCCTGATCACGCTTGCACTCCTGCTCATCGCTGCCGGATGTACCCAGCCGGCACTCACCGGCCCGGCCTCCGGGGCCATTGGCCGGCAGGCTGCCCCGCCGGAGTTGTCCGCAGCCCAAGCCCCGGTCTCATCCCCGGCCGAACCGGTTATCTGGATCCTGTATGGTTCAGAGAAAGGCGACCTCTCGTACACGGACGCCGCGTACCGCGGCCTCTCCCGTGCACAGCAGGAATGGGGGATCACCACCCGGGAGTTCGTGCCCGGTGACCTTGAAGCACTCCCCTCCCTGCTCAATGCAACCACCGAAAGCGATCGCCCCGGTCTCTTCATCACGGTAGGCTTCCAGTATGCAGACCTGACCCGGCAGCTCGCGGCCCGGCACCCGGACATCTGCATCCTTGCCATCGACCAGTCCATGGAAGGCAGCGGGAACCTGCAGGCATATGAGATCACCTCGTACGGCGACAGTTACCTTGCGGGTGCCGTTGCCGCATCCTCTTCTGCCACCGGGAGGGTCGGGATCATCATGGGGATGCGATCCCCGCTGCTCGATACGTTTATCCGGGGGTACACTGACGGTGCCCGGGCAGCAGATCCTTCCGTTGCGATCGATCAGGCGTACGTGCACGAGGATTCGGTGGAGGGGTTCATGGACCCGGGCGAGGCAGGGCGGATCGCCGAAGGGATGTACCGCAATGGCACGGACGTCATCTTTACCGGCGCCGGCATCTCCAATACGGGTGTGTTTGACCGGGCCCGGAATACGACCGGCAGGTATGCCATCGGTACCGACACTGACCAGTCCCCGCTCGGGCCCCGGTTCATCATCGCGTCCGCGGTCAAGCGGGTTGACCATGTTGTCTATACCGGTATCGCCGGGTTCCGCAACGGCACATTCTCCGGGGGGACCCGGGTTGCCGGTCTTGCTGAGGGTGCAACCGGCATTGTCTGCAACCCGGTATTTCCTTCCTGCAATGCAACGGTGAGTGCATGGCAGGAACGGGCTGCGACCGGCGAACAGGAGTACCTCGCCTCCCGCTGATACAAGGATGAAATCCCCGGGAACTTGGGGGCCCCGGGCAGTTCCGGTCGCTGTATGGCCCGGATCCTGCCCGGGCGTGCATACATCATCTCTTCCGTTTCCGCTCATCCGGCCAGCCCGGCCAGCTCTGGTTGATACAGAACGGGTACTCGTCCCGGTACCGTTCGCACGCCGGGCCCCTGCAGACCGCAAGCCCGGCAGCCGGGTCGGCAGCCCGTGCAGCCCGGACCGCGTTGTTATCAGCACAGCAAAGATTGCCCATGCCGGAATATGGGGCGGCAGGATATATGGCACCGGGGATGGCGGGGGGTGAAAGTGACGGCAGCAGGATCGGTCCCGGGGATCCGGATGCAGCGAGAGAAAGAGAGGCCGGGCTGGTTTTTTTATTGGATTTGCGGGCCAAAGCATACCGTTAAGTGGAAACAACGCGAACCAGAATCAGAGACAGTAACGAGGTTACCAAATGCCGACAAGCAAGAAAGAACTGGTAAAACTGAACCGGGCAAAGAAGGAGAAGGCAGACGAGCTTGCAAAGCAGGCTGCAGCGGGAAGCGAGAGCGCAAAGAAGAAGCTCAAGAAGCTTGAGAAGAAGATGAAGTGAGCGTTCCTGCTCTTCTCATCGTTTATTTTTGAAATACAGGATCATCCTGTCATCGCATTTTTGGTGATTTCTCCTTCTTTCCCGTCCTCGTTCCGGGCGCAACCGGTTCGGTCAGCGAAAACCCATACTTTTCGAGGCCACCGATATCCATCCTCCCGGGTGGTTGATCGGGAGAGATTGCCGGCATGATGAATTGAAAGAACCCGCTCGTGAACTGCCGGTTGCTGAATCCCTCCGACTCGATCACCCGGATCCACTTGTTCTCGAGCGAGAGGACTCCCATGAAGGATATCATGAGATACATCGAGGCAAGGAACGGATCGATATCAGCCCGGATGGTCCCGTCATCAATCCCTTCCTGTATCGCATCCCGGAGGATCATCCGGCAGGTGCCGTAGCCCCTGCCGATCGCTGCGGTGCACGGGTTCTCTTTCGAGAACCGCTCGGACCCGTAAAAATGGATGAGGCGCAGGTAGTCAGGCTGCTCCTGCGAGAACGTGTAATACGCCTGGCCCATCAGCGCCACCTTCACGATACCGGGGGCCTCCCGCTCCATGCATGCCGAAAACTTCTCCCGGAGGATATCAACGCCGCGGAGCACGATGGTGGCAAAGAGTGTTTCCTTGTTGGCGAAATACAGGTAGATGGTGGCCTTGTTCAGCTCAACCGAGCGGGCGATGTCGTCCATCGGGACGTCCTCGTACCGCCGGGAGAAGAAGAGCTTCTCGGCAGCATCGAGGATCTCAGCCCGCCGCTGCTCCTTCTCGCGTTGGCGCCGGTCAGCGATCCCCATCGTCCCCCTCCTGTGTCCTGCAACGGACCCGGCACCTGCCGGTCACCGGCACTCCCCTGCGCAGGAATTCCGGTACCGGGATCCTGCCACGGGTCCGCATGTTCAGAGATACCATTCCGGCTCCTTTCGTTCCCGGTTCAGGTTATACACCCGGGTCGAGGCGTCCATGACGATGCCAGGTTTTATCGACCGTGCGTGTTCCGGGCAGTGCCGGATGCATGCGCAGCACGTGATACAGGCTTCCGTATCGATCGCCCTGCTGTCCCCCGGGTCGATTGCACCCACCGGGCATCCCGCTGCGCAGATCCCGCACTGCGTGCAGGCATCACTGACTGCAATGAAGTCAACATTCCAGAAGACCGTGCCCTTTTTGTACGGGTGGCAGGTCTCCATCCGGTACGGGCGGCTGCCGGGGAGGATGAGCTGCGGGATCCGGTCAGCTGACAGGATGCTCATGAGTTTTTCCCGGATCTTCTGCCCGAACGCCGCTGCCTGCTCCAGGTCCCCGGTATCCGGGCGACCTGCTGCAGTTGTTGTTGCGGGAGTTGAGAACGAGTGCTGCCCGATAACCGCTGCGCCGGCAACCGGCCTGCACCCGCGTGCTGCAAGCAGGTCCTGCAGTTCGACAAGAGCATCATCGTAAGCGCGGTTGCCGTACACGACAACGCAGACCGCAGGCGTATCCTGCGCCTCAAGCGTGTGCAGCCATTCAGCAGCCAGTGCCGGGATCCTTCCCAGGTAGACCGGCACCCCGACAACGAGCAGTTCGTCCGCTGCAGTCCGCAGGGATTGTCCCCTTGCACCCGGCCGGGTGATATCCAGTACTTCCGTATCGCCGCAGTTGTATCCGCGGGCAATGGCCGCGATGACCGCGTTCGTTGTTCCCGTTGGCGAGAAACAGACCGGTCTGACCGATTCGATCTTCATTTTTTTTCTCCATTGAGGCACCGGTTTCTCCGGTTGTTTTTATTCAGCAGCGGCAGGTGCTGCACGTGGCAGTGCATTCTTCGTTCGCGTTACAGGATCTTCTTCCCGGGCTCAGGGCCCGGTTTGACCAGGTATGCATCCGTGATCTGCACGAGCACGGCCCCCTTGGGAGTGAGATTCGGGCGGAGCTCCTTCATCCAGGCAATGTCCTGACTGAAGACCTCGTCATTCGTATGGAGGGTAACCGTGCCCTTGATCTGATAACCGCCTTTCTCCGCCCACCACGAGAGGGCAATATGCGGGTTCTCTTTCAGGTTGGCGAGCGTCTTGTTGAAGAACTGGTCCGAGATGAGCATCGTTCTGTCATCAAGGAGCTTCATTGCCGCGATCGGAACGACATTGGGGATGCCGTTCTTCGATGATGTTGCAAGGAACGCCAGTTTTGCGGCCTGCAGCGATTCTTTAATCTCCGGTGTAAGGCTGACCATAGTACAGACTCCTCGTTGTCTGAGGTATTCTCCCGGGTCCTGCCCGGAGGCAGTCCCGCTGATGAGTGTGTACCTTCGGTTATAATATAACTATTGGTTAGTGAATAACCATCGGTTACAAATGCCACTGCCGGATCGATACCCGGGGCCACCAGATGATCTGGCATCGCCACCCGCTGCCATTATCCCTGTGTGCACCGGAACCCGGGATCCGGGCACGATCCTCCAACCGGCAGCGGTCACGCGAAAAACAAAAAAATGGTCCGGTTTACATCCCGGACTCCGGGGCCTGCCCGGATGTTCCCGCGGTGTACAGGTCAGCAATCGCGACACCCGCTGCAGCAAAACCTGCAGCCATCAGGACCCAGAAGGCAGCGATAAGCCCGTAACAGACAGCCATCATGGGCAGGTACCCGCGGGAAGCGGAGATAAAAAAGTCATAGTCATGGTTGAGCAGCGCGGGAAGCTGGCCGACAATAACTCCGAGCGTGAAAATCCCGAGAAGGATGACCGCACAGACAACCAGGCACCCGGCAAGCTCGCGCCAGGTACGCTTCAGGAAGGGAACTGATCCGCCGAGAGCATCAACCAGCCCCTTCTTCTCCAGGACAATGGCCGGCGCCAGGATGAGGACTGCAATGAAGAGGAGCGTGTTGACGGCCATGGCTGATACACTGATATACGTCGCGGAGTAGAAGAGTGCCGAGAGCATCCAGTTGTGTGGGTTGTAGTATGCCCAGGGGAGCCAGAAGAGCATCATGACATTGCTGATGATGCCTGAAAAAACTGCATTGGTGAAGATCAGCTCATAGGAGATGGTTGCAATGAATGCCATCACGAGGGACAGGACCGCAAGGGAGCCGAGGGATGGCCGGATAGCAGAGAGGGTTTCCCGGACGGTAGCCGGGCACTTCTTCCCGCCACCGGCCCGGTGCAGGATGATACCGGCCAGCACCGCGGAAAAGCCAAAGAAGCAGACCGCCTCGAGGAGGAAGAACCCGAAATAAAAGATAAAATGCGCCTGCCCGATGGGGATTGCAACGAAAAGGTACTGCATGCTCACGGAAAACGTTCTCCCGCCAATGACAAAGACTGCCGGGAATGCGGGGTCGATGTACCGGTGGTTCCATCCTTCCACCAGCACCAGAAAGAGCATAATGAGCCCGGTGACGAACGCAAACCAGAACAGCCGCCGGTCCCGGAGAAGTGCCCGGAGGCTCGCAACCGCGAGGCTGATGCCATCCCGGATACTCCCGGACCTGCCGGCGGGCCCGCCGCCATACGGCACAGCGGGCCGGGCCTGCTCCGGGTCACACACTGCTCCTGCAGGTGCAGCGTGCATGCCGGGACATTTCCGGCAGAGCCCGGTCCATGATTCTGATGTCTCGTTGTGGCCGGTCATCAGCGCATCCCCCGGATCTTTTCCAGCAGCTCGTCAGCCATCGTTGTCGGGTCAGCGGTCTTTTCGAGCCGGATCCCCAGCTCCGATGCAAAGTCCCAGATGAACTCGATACACTTCGTGTACTCATCGCAGGACCCGCAGTCGCCATCGTGCTCGTACCAGACCTGCATGCCATGCTTCTCGGAGACGAAGATGTAGGCCGCGGCCTGGAACGGGACCGACCTGCCGAAGAGGACTCCCTTCTCCACATCGATCTTCTCAACCTGGATCCGGTTTGCCTGCGCCATCTCCCGGAGGGAGGACTCGATCTTTTCGTCCATCGCGCGGAGTGCCTGCGATACCCCCTGCCGGGTGATGCCGAGCTCGTTTGCAATGGAGATATTCTGCATCCCGCTCCGCCGCATCTTCCAGAACCCGAACTGTTTTTCGTTGACCGGGAGGAACATAAGTAAATGTATGCACATTTACTATATAAAAATGATCTAAAAATTTTACGGCATGGCACTCTGCAGGACCTGCCGGATGATCCATGAAGGAAAATTTTCAGGCCCTGCACCATCGCGGCAGATCATCCCGTGTTCGGGTGTGATCACAACAACCATGTGCACCCAGATACCGGTTCCGGTTCGCAGAATGCCGGATACCGGATTTTGTCTGGAAGTAACGATGGGAAGAGTGACCCGGTATCCAAAAAAAGATCCCGTCTCCCGGTTACGCGGGGGTGAGCGGCGACTCGTCCGTGCCCAGGAAGAAGACCGCGGTCTCGCCGTACTGGACCGGCGCGTACCGGGACCCGATATGGTTCAGCCCCTGGTACCGCACGAGCCACGAGCCGTTGATCTGCCCTGCCATCCGGGCCGAGACCGCATCGGGCGTTGTCGTATCCCCGGTGCCGACAATGAGCATGACATCCTTGTCGATGCCGGCAAGGTCATCCCAGGTCCCGTTCCAGGCAAGGTTCGCCTGCGCCTCGGACCGGAGGCCGGGCGTCTGGTTCATGTCATACGCGGTCGCTTTGAGGACCGCGTACAGCTGCCGGCATTCGGGAACCCGGGCATCATATGTACTGGAGTCAAGGATGAGTTTTCGCACGCGCTTGGGATGATCGATGACCAGCTGCTGTGCCGTGGAGGAGCCCATGGACTCCCCGTACACGTGCATGCTGTCATACCCGAGGGCCTGGATCAGGCCGGCGGCATCATCCGCATACAGGTGCATCGTGGGCGTTGCATTGGCAAAACTGCTGTACCCCATCCCCCGGTGGTCGTACGCATAGACATGGTATTCTGAGGAGAGGATGCCGAGGAAGGTCTCGTTCCAGGCCACCGTTGCCGGCGTTGCGTTGGCGACCGTCCCGCCAAAGCCCTCGATGAGCAGGACCGGTTCGCCGGATCCCCACTCCCAGTACGCGAGGCGCACACCATTGACATCCTTGTACCGGACGGGCGTCTTGCTGATGGATACCGGCGCTGGCTGGGCAACTGCCGGGGCGGCCGCGACGGTCGCTTCCGGGCTTTTTGCCGGGGCTGCACCAGTGCAGCCGGCCACGGAGATCATGCTGGCGAGAATGGCAAGGATAACGAGAACGGGAACGGGTTTCATGATGTATCGGCCTCCGGATCTGTTCATTCTCATCAGGAAGGAATCGTGATAAAGCCTTTGGCGGCGGCACGGGTACAGGGAGAGCGGGATCCTTCACCCCCGGTTCATCAGGGTCTATTCCGGATCCGCTCGACCTGGACGATCGCACGGCTCACGCCGGCGAGCGGCGGCAGGAGGTGCGAGAGCGTCTGTTCGGCGGTGCACCTCCGTACGATACCCCGCGAACTTACCTGGAACCAGCCATCCTCGTCTTTCTGAAAGGATTGCAGGACTTTTCCGTTTTTGTTCAGGAACCTGATGATGCACTCGTTGTTTCGCATACAAATCACCCGCCGTCAACGTTCCGGTGGAATGCCGGTTGTCCGGAGAAGATGGTAATCCTGCCGATTCGACAGTGTGATATCCCGAATTCATTTCACTCAGTGGCGACCGGGTAAACTACGTCTGGTGCCTTAAAATTTTTCGAATTGCGATGGTGACCCCCTCTCTCCCCCAGTGGGGGAGGCAGCCCAAGGGGTGCGCCCCCTTGACCCCCGATTAAATAAAATTTTTCAAACAGCGTTTTTGCCCAGCGAGGCCCCGACGAGGCGGCCGAGCGACCCCCAAAGGGGGTGGGCCTACTCATTTTATTGAATATTTTGGGAAATTATTTCGGGATAGGACATTGCCGATTCGACCTGCCCCGGGTGCCGGAATCCAGTGTACCATGCCTCTCCATAAAATCCCCGGTTGAAATTCGCAGCCGGTAACCGGATTACCACACGGGATACCCGTGCCTGTGAAAAAAGGGGATGAACATCTGCCAGTCCGTGACAGCAATGGACATCATATGAGGGGGAGGGAGTGGCACATCCTCAAGACCGATCTGACACCCGCGATGTACAAATCAAAAAAGTTACGCTCCGGCCCGCACAAACATGCCGTTCCGCCAGGGCTTCTCGTACCGTGAGAACCACACACTCCCGGCATGGGTCCCGGTGCCGGCACTGAACTTCACCAGGTCCTGGCCGGATGCTTCGCAAAACGTGTCGCCGTCATAGGGCGCAAGGGGCAGGGGTGTTGTGCTGTGCCCGAAGTATGCCATGAGGGTTCCGGATTCTTCGACAATCCTGACCGTACCAGAATAGTCCTGCGTGTAGGTGCCGGTATAATACACGGGGTCGCGGGCAGGCTTCGGGTTGGCCGGCTTTTCTACCGGCGGGGACGCCATGGCATCGAACGCCGCCTGCAGGTGCTTTTCGGCATCGCCATACCAGTCCTTCCCGATCCTGCCGGTATAGTACAGCTCGTTCCAGCCATTGCTGACGCTGCCGGTGACAAGGTTCCCTTCCGGGAACCGGTTGGTCATGACCACGAGTGCCATCTTCTCCTCCGGCCAGACCGTGACGAGGGTTGCAATGCCATGCGAGAAGAGGCCGTCCTTTTCGACCCGGGAGCGGCCGCCGTCCAGGTACGTGTTCCAGCCCATCCCGGTCCCGGTCATCCCGGTGCCCGAGTATGACCTGATGTACGATGGGGTATGCATCTCGCGCATGGCGCTCGCATTGACGACCTGCTTCCCGTCAAGGAACCCGCCGTTTGCCTGCAGCCGGGCGTACCGTACCATGTCGTTGAGCGTGGAGCTCACCCCGCCGGCAGGGGAGTTGATGTCATCGTCATTGAGCGGCCCGGCAACGGGCGTCCCGTCCTGCATCGGGTACACCTCGACGCGGTCGGCCGACTTTTTGAAGTCAGCGAAGCGTGCGCTCGTGTTGTGCATGCCGGCCGGGATGAAGATCCGTTCCGCGATCAAATCCTCAAACGGTTTGCCGGCTTTCTTAGCCGCCGTAACTCCCGCAATGGTGATCCCGATGTTGGAATAGGCGTACGATGAGCGGAACGCGCCAGGCATCCCGAGGTACCGGAGCCGGTCCATTATCTCCTGCCGCGAGTACCCGAAATCGTTCTGGAGCTCGTCAGTACCGTACTCCGGGAGGCCGGACCGGTGCGCCATGAGGTCGCGGAATGTCACGTGCTGTGTCACGTACGGGTCTGAGAGCGTAAAACCGGGGTCCACCGAGACGATGGTATCGTCCCACGACAGTTCGCCGTTCCCCGCCATGGAGGCGATGAGGGTCCCGGTCATGGACTTGGAGACGGAGGCGAGCTGAAACTTCGTGTCCGGGGTGACCGGTTCCTTTGACGTGACATTCCGGACGCCGAATGTACGGAGGTAGATGACCTTGTCATCCTTCACAACGGCCACTGCCATTCCCGGGACGCCGCTCTTTTCAAACAATTTCTCTGTGTAGGCATCGAACTGCGGTACGAGCGTGCTGGCATCCGCTGCAGCGGGAGTTCCTGCAGGGGTGGTTGTCGTTGCCGGTGCCGGTTGCTGGACCGATCCTGCCTGGGTGCAGCCGCACGCGAGAACGACTGCACAGACCAGGAGCAGGATAACGAGAGGGGAGTGGGACGACATGCTGGATACAGCCGGATTTCTATTTCCCCGGGCGATAAATCTGGTGATTTATATCCGGGATTTGTCCGGGCGCTACAAACGGGCCGGGCCGGCTGCGACAATCCCGGCCGGACCGGTTCCCCTGCCCGTAAAAAAAGCCGCACAACCAGATCGCAACCGTTAATCGTCCGGCCCCCGGATATCCGGGTATGCCAAAGAAACGGATGTACGTCTGCTCGCTCGATGCCGGGATCGACGTGATCTGCGGCAGGTGGAAATCTGCCATCCTCTGGAAGATCCGGGACGCACCCCTCCGTTTCGGCGAGATCCAGGAGAGACTGCCGGCAGTCTCGCAGAAGATGCTCACCCGGCAGCTCCGGGCCCTTGAACGGGACCGGCTCATCTCCCGCACGGAGTATCCCGGCATGCCGCCCCGCGTCGAGTATGCCCTGACCGAACGGGGAGAGAGCGTCATGCCGATCTTATCCTCCCTGAAAGCGTGGGCGGACGAGGAGCTGGCAGACCAGATACACGAGTGCGGATAGCCGGGATGCAGGCAGGAATGGATTGTTTCTGCGGGTGCCGTTTACCGGCGGGTGAAATTTTTGTTCCCGCTGGTTTTGGGGGTGGAATAGTGTCCCGGTAAAAATTCCCAATCACCTGCGTTTATATTTCATTCACCCCAACAGGGATAGATAAAAAACGGATGGTCATGGATGTCACAACCCGAACGCTCTCCCCTCGCCAGGCTCGTACTCTTCCTGCTCTGCTTATCGATTACCGGTAGTATCCTTGCCGGGGGGGCCTGTTTGATCAAGGCACAGATCAGCCAGGATATGATGATCTCCCATCCTCCCGGAAATGATGGTGACAATTGTTACGAGGTTGACTGGTGGACCTCGTTATGGCGGCAGATATTCGGTATTGGTGACTGCCATGTAGCGTATGCCCACAACGAATGCTGCGATTAAGAAGACCTTCATTGTTTTTTACCTGACTATTCCGATGCGCTCGTGCGTGTATCAATCCGCGGGTACATGACCGGCATATCTTTCATGTTGTTCCTGCTGTAAAAAAAGCGTTCATTCCCATGAAGATTCAATCTCCGTTTCGCTGGCGGGACCTTTCGCTTTTTTCCTGTCCCCCTTCCTGATATTTTGTCCCTGTTCCCTGTTTATCCCCGCGCGGTCTTCGTACTCTCACCGGCCTCTGTACTCCCGAACAAATGGGAAATCCTTTATCCGCGAATGTGACAAAGAAGACAGGAAACGGAGTATCATTATGCCGGCGGAAAAGATCGGGTTCGCCAATGAGAGGGAAACCATGCTGATGATCCGTTATCCCCGAACCCCGCAGAGCACCTGAGGTTTTAATCGTGGACGCACTCACCCATGCCCTTGTTGCTTCCTCTCTTTTCCTTGCGACAGGATATCCGGACCTCGTTCCTTTCGCTATTGTCGGTTCAGTTGCGATAGATATCGATATCCTGCTCATGCGGTTCCCGGAGCGGAACCCGAAGTATTACGTCTTTACCCACGGGGGGTTCACCCACAGCATCCTGGGGTCCTTTCTTATCGGTTGCATTGCCTTCGCAACGGTCGCGATAGTGACCCTCCTGGGATCTGGAGCCGGACTTTTCGGAGCCGGGTTCGGTATACCGGGGTTCCTTGCCATCCTCATAGGATCGTTCACCCATATCTTCTGTGACTTCCTCGCCTGTCCCGGCATTCCGCTCCTGTATCCTTTCACTGAACGAAAGTACACCGCAGGGATCTTCGCCGGTCCGAGCCTTTTTCTCCTTGCAGTCAGCCTGACGTACATCGGCATGCTTCTTCTCTCCCTCACAACGCTCGACAATTACGGAGTATGGGGTGCAATCTTCCTCAGCTATACCGGAATAAAGGCAATCCTCAAACTCTACGTAGCGGGGACAACAGACGGCGTGACTATCCCCGCCGTGAATCCTCTCAAATGGTTGGTAATCCGTGAGGAGAACGGATCGTACGCGATCCAGACCCGGCACCTCTTCAAAGGGCTCACCGAGTCCAGGATCTATCCAAAGTTCCGGAATGTTGATCCGGAAGAAATCGAGCCCTACTGGAATCTTCCCGAGGTGAGGAGGCACAGCTATAATTCGTATATCACGACCGTGGAGAAGAATGGTGACACCATCACCTTCAATGACCCGCTGCGGTCTGAGGGCTATATGCGATATCCCTTTAATCACGTGAAAGTTGACGTGATCCCGGGAAGAGCGGTGCTGGCGAAATCGTAAGGGGTGGAGGGTCAGTCGCCGCCCGCGTCTCCCCTCTTCCTGACATTTTTGTCCCTGTTCCCTTTATCGTCCCGCGGGGTGTTCGTTTATCCGGAGAATAGTGATAGGATGCTGTACAGGAAGTTCCCGCGTTGCCCGCACGATCTCTCGATCCTCGGGTTCGGGTGCATGCGGCTGCCCCCCGCCGAGGGCGAACAGGCCGGGGGAAAGATCGACGAGCCTCAGGCAATCCGGATGATCCGCACCGCGATTGATGCCGGTGTCAACTACATTGATACGGCCTACCCGTACCACAACGGCGAGAGCGAGCTGGTTGTCGGGAAGGCGCTTGCTGACGGGTACCGCGAAAAGGTCTTCCTCGCAACAAAACTCCCGAGCTGGCTCATCACGAGCCGGGCCGACATGGACAAGTACCTGGACGAGCAGCTTGCAAAGCTCGGCACGGACCATATCGATTTCTACCTCCTCCACGGGCTCGGTGCCGAGACCTGGGAGAACCTGAAAAACCTGGGCGTGCCCGAATTCCTGGACAGCGCCCGGGCCGATGGCCGGATCCGGTACCCGGCGTTCTCCTTCCACGACACGTTCGCGGTCTTCAAAGAGATCGTGGATGCGTACCCGTGGACCTTCGCCCAGATCCAGTACAACTACATGGACGAGGAGTACCAGGCCGGCACACAGGGGCTGCAGTACGCAACAGCGAAGGGACTTGGTATCGTGGTCATGGAGCCGCTCCGGGGCGGTCTCCTCTCGGGCGATGTCCCCGCGATCCACCAGCACCTCATCGATGCCCCGGTCCGGCGCACGCCCTCGGCATGGGGGCTCCGCTGGGTCTGGAACCACCCGGAGGTGACGGTCGTGCTCTCCGGCATGTCGGCACCGGAGCAGGTTAACGAAAACCTTGCCTGCGCAGGGCAGGGGCTGGCGGATTCTCTCACGCCGGCCGAGCTTGCCGTTATCGGCAAGATGCGCGACTCGTTTGCCTCCCGCGTGAAGATCCCCTGCACCGGCTGCAGGTATTGCATGCCGTGCCCGAACGCCGTGGACATCCCCTCCTGCTTCATGTACTACAACCAGGCGTACACCTACGAGGCCAAGGAGAAAGCGGCGGGCGTCTATACCTGGGCCCTCAGCGGTGCGTTCACCGACGGGATCCCGGGATATGCCTCCTGCTGCCTGCAGTGCGGGGAGTGCGAGGATAAGTGCCCGCAGCACCTCCCCATCCGGGACCACCTGCACGAGGTGAGTGAATTTTTCGGAAAGTAAGGATGATTGGGGTGTATCAAAATTATTCGTCTGTCCTTTAATCAAATTTGGGAGGGTGACCCCCTCTCTCCTCAAAGAACGCTGACGCATTCTTCTGCGACCTCCCTTCGGTCGTTCCCCAAAGGGGGAGTCCGAATGGTCCATCAGGACCATGAGGAAGGAGAAGAACCCAGAGGGTTCTTCGAGGGCGGAGAAGATGCCGTGCATCTTCTTGTCTCGCAGTCCAGGACAGCGAAGACAGCCCAAGGGGGTAAACCCCCTTGACCCCCCATTTCCAACAAAATTATTCATATGAATTGGTAAAAATGTCATGCTCCACGGGGCGAGCCCCGACGAGGCGGCGAGCGCCCGTGGCTCCCATCGTAATAACAATGGAGATTCCAGTAACATTTCAACTCAGTAAAAAAGTGAGGTACTATCATGCCCGTCATTACGATTGATCTCTGGAAAGTAAGTCCTGAAACGAAAGCAGAACTGATCGCAAAACTGACCAAAACCGCGTCGGAGATAACAAAACTCCCGCCGCTGGCATTCTTTGTCTATGTCCGGGAGTACCCGCTCGACGCTATCGGCACGGGCGGCATCCCCCTCGCACAGCAGCAGCTGCCGCCGCATGCGCCGAAGGAGTAATAACTCCTCCACCTTTTTCCCGGTCCGGAAACCCAAACGGATTTCCTGGTCACACCGTACTCATCCTGGTATTGAGCTTGCGTTTATTGAGCGTTCAGGTGTTGACGGTGCACGGTGTCCCGGCCCTGCTCTGGGCGGTTGAACAATGGGACTTCCGGTCATGTTCAGGGGAATTCTCGCTCCGGTAACGGGTGGAAAAATGCCTTCGACACCCCCGGGATCCTGCAGGACGTTATGACCGGGACCGCATTGGTAAGCAGGCCGTGGGGAAGCGGGGTGTTCTGTACCATGACCATCCGCAGTCCCGGCTCCTGCGGGTGTCCGCAATCATTACCTATTTCTGCCGGAATGTCGGATTGAGAGATCATGACCAAGCAGAAACACACGACAAAACTGGTCGATGAGAAGACGGGACTGATGGAATGCCTTGTCTGCGGTGAGAAGTATCACACAACCGTGAAGGCTGACGCGGACGGGAAATTCCACCCGGAGAACTGGGAGTGCGTGAACAAATGCCGGTATATCCACCATGACGAGAAACCGGGGCACCGGAAGTGACACGATCGTCATTTCCTGATTTATTCCATTTCCGATTTTCCAAAAAATAACGGATGCAGACCGGTCATGAGGCCGGGTGAGATTCCTGCCCCCCTGCCCGGAACGATACATCATTCTATCAGGCCGGACGACCAATACTGTCTATCACAAACGGTTTTGCCATCCTTTTTGACTGCATTGAAAGGAATTCCGGTTCCCGCGGGAACACCTGCAAAACGATTTCTGATAGCGCCCGCGTGGTCTTTTAAAAAAGACTGACCGGGACGAATGAACACCACCCTGTTATCCCGATAATGAGATCCCACAAATCCTATCCCGAAGTCCGGGGCACACGGACCGGCTACATGATCCGGTACACCTGCCCTCAATGCATCGCCGAGAGCGTCATCGTCAACAACTCTCCCAAGGACCATTTTAAAAGTTCCCGGGTCGTCTCCTGCCGGCACTGCAAAACGCGCCTTGCCGTAATGACACCCGGCCGTGATTCCTGATCAGGCCGGCCGGACCCGGATGCCGGGTAAACCGGACTTTTTTTACCAGCGCATCCGGCACGGGGAGCCGGAAGACTCAGATCCCCGGCAGCCGCTCCCGGATACGGGCCGGGCCTCACCGCCGGCTCATGATGGCAGATGGCACTTTATCAGGACGCCTCGGGGGGCTGGATCAGGACCCGGCCCCGCGAGGTGAGGCGCAGCAGGATCTCCCGGGCAGACTTCCCGCCGTCAAGATATCCCCCGGACATCAGGGTCCGGACACCGGCCCGGACACTGCTCTCGCTGCGTTCAGGTTGTAACCGGGTCACGATGTCGCCAATGTGACAGTTCTGGTGGCCGGCAACATCCCGGAGAATATCGAGCTGGAGTTCCGTTGCTACAAACAATTCCTTGGGTGCATACGTGATCTTCGGCATATCGTTCATGAAAGGGCATCCTGGTGAATGCGGGGAAAAAACCGAACACCGTGAGATTGTTTCAGGGCCCGGGCGGGTCACCACTCTACTATCCGCCCGCTGACATGATGTAACCATGCATGCGATTTGGGAAGCGCCGGCCGTGAAGAGACCGGGAGATTATTTCCGTGATCGCTTCGTCTTCTCCCGGATATAGATGATCTTGCCGTACTGGTCCTTTGCCTGCCGTTCATCGATCTCGAAGAGGCCCAGCGACTGGATCAGGTCGAAGAACTTCCGGAACCCGTAGTTGCGGGCATCGAACTCGGGGCTCTTCTTCTGGAGGTTGCTCCCCACCAGGCCCAGTTCCGCCCAGCCCTTGTCATCGGACGAGTCCTCGATGCTGCTCCGGAGCAGCCGGAGGAGCCGGGGATCGTTCTTCACCGTGCTGATGCCGGTGATGGCCGGACGGGAATCTCCCGAAATCCCCGGGGAATCGGCTGGCCGCAGGATCTCCGTGTAGATGAACTTGTCACAGGCATCGACGAAGGGCTTGGGGGTCTTCTTCTCCCCGAACCCGTACACGATCAGGCCAGACTCGCGGATGCGGGACGCGAGCCGGGTGAAGTCGCTGTCGCTGGAGACGATGCAGAACCCGTCAAGGTTACCGGCATGGAGGAGGTCCATTGCATCGATGATCAGCGCGCTGTCCGTGGCGTTCTTTCCCGATGAGTAATTGAACTGCTGGATCGGGACAATGGAATGGGAGAGGAGGACGTCCTTCCACGGCTGGAGCTGGGGGGTTGTCCAGTTGCCGTAGATCCGTTTCACGGATGCTATGCCGTATTTTGCAACCTCGTCCAGGAGGTTCTTGATGGTGCTGGCCTGGGCATTGTCGGCATCGATGAGGACGGCGAGTTTTCTCTGTCGCTCGGATGGCTGGCGGGTAGGATCCATTGCCAGAGGGTTTGCACCCGGCCACATAAAGATATGCCGGGACGGTCATGACAGCCGGCGGTTTTGGCCGGAGACGAAAAAGGGGAGGGACGGCGTGGTGTCCCGGTTACCTTGTTATCTGCGGTCCCTGGTGTTCATCTTCCGCGTGATGAACCCGGCGATGCGGTTGCGGACACGCTTGCTCGGGATAACTGCCGAGAGGGAGAGCTGCTGCTTGTTCTCCTCGAAATCTTTCGAGAAGTCTTCCCGCTGCCGGTTGATGAGTGTCGTGCCGATGGTTTTGATGTACGATGGTTTGATTCCCATGAAAATGCCTCGTTATGCTCTTTTCTCAATGCGATGTGAAGGGATAAGGCTATGCTATCCGGCCTGGTCTCCGGTCCTGCTGCCGGACGATCGGCGCCCGGCCTGCCGGCCGGCAGGTATGGTGGATTCTGCGGACCTGCGTGCGGGCTCGCACCCCCTGGTGCTTCCCGTCAACCGTGAGGGGGCCGGTGCTGACCGGGCGGGCTCCTTTTTCTTCTTATCAGCAGGATCCCGCGAACAGAACCACTCACGCCCAACTCACGCGCATTTTCATAGTACCCGAACCAATTCTCCCTCATGCCAACACAGCGATGCAGTTCCAAAAAATCCGGGACTGCAGTCAGCCCAAAAGGTACGCCGGCCATTGTCCCCTGCAGCGGAAAATGTTCTGCATGGTCGTTTGAGAGCCCCCGGGCTCTCACCGGTCCTGCAGCAGAATTTCCGGTAAACCGGAAAACGAGGATGGCGGCGGGGGCTGATTCGATATGATCGGAAGTCGCCAGGTTCCCGGGAGTCTCTTGTGATCAGCTGTCCGGTCTGCAAACGGGAGTTCCGGGATACGGGTACCCGGAAGTCCCGGCGCTGTCCCCTCTGCGGCAGCACCCTTGTCCATACACCGGATAGATCGTCACCCCCGCATTCCGGCAGGGACCATCCAAAAACCCCACGAAAGGACTGACATGAATCCTGATCGTTCAGGACCGGCACGGGATGGTGCGGGTGCCGCAGTGCAGCGTGCTCCCCGGTTCCCGCAGGGATTTGGATGCGTTATGTCAGGATCGTGATCAGGAACCACACCAGGCCGAGGCAGCCGGCTGCAACGCAGCCGCGGAACCACCAGGCCTGCCAGGCCGGGCAGCTCCTGCCAAAATCATAGGAGAGCAGGTCGGTGTCATTCTGCTGCAGGATCTTCTGCAGCCAGGTCCGGGTCATCCGGTTGGCCTGCGGGACCCTGGCCGCATCGGGGAGGACGGGCACCGGTTGCCGGGCCCTCTCCTGAACGGGATCTTCCTGCTGTCACGCATGGGATGCATGGATTCAGAGCAGCCCCTGCGCCCCGTCAATGAGTTGAATGGAGTACCGGTGGGGATACGCGCTTTTGGAGAGCGGGCGTGTTCCCTGGATATAGAATCCGAACCGGGCAGCGCGGATCTGGTTGGTGTACAGGAAATTGAGCATGTGACCGATCGCTCGCGAGGTGCTCTGCGGCAGGTTGTAGAACCTGGCGATCTGCTGCGAGGTTATTTCAGCGCAGGTAAGGTTCTGGGATATCATGTAGGAGCAGACAAGCCGGGCGTAATCGTATCGTTTTGATGCGGTTGATCGGGACCCGGTCATTTCTCCCTCCTTTTTTGTTTCTTTCACTGTATCTTGGCGCGTATGATGATAATACTGCGTATTGCGGGAAAAATTGAAAAATACGCGGAATTTTGCGTTTTTAAGAGGGGCGATTCCCGCATGCCAAGAAAAATCTCTATTGTCACCAGAGCGAAGAGTACCGGTGTGAACGATCTACCCTTCATTCTCCTGCTCGTGATTGGCCTGCTGGCTGCCGGGTGTGTTACCGGGAGCCAGGAAATTCCCGGTGCGCCCGCCGGGATTCCTCCTGCATATGGCAGCGCTGACAACGCTCCGGTTGCATCCACGACCGGGTACGCAACCGGGACCCCGGGGCATATCCTTGACATGACCTATCCGTTTGACAATGCATCGATCTACTGGCCGAACGCTCAAGGATTCAGCCTGGAGCCGGAGTCAGCGGGGATGACCGACAAGGGATACTGGTATGCTGCCAACTTTTATTCCGCTTCGGAACATGGCGGCACCCATGCCGATGCACCGCGTCACTTTGCAAAAGACGGACGAACCATCGACCAGGTCCCCCTTGCGGAATGGATCGGCCCGGCGGTCGTGATTGATGTCCGGGACCAGTGCGCCCGCGACCGGGATTATCTCCTGTCTGTTGCGGACATCGAACACTGGGAGCAGCAGCATGGCCGGATCCCGGCGGGGGCATGGGTCATCATGTACACCGGATTTGACACGCAATGGTATCCTGACCCGGTGAAGGTCATGGGGACGGATAAAAAAGGTCTCCCCGCGATCCCGTACCTGAGCTTCCCGGGGTTTTCCAAAGAGTCGGCGGAGTTCCTGACAACGCAGCGCACCATCACCGGCATTGCGCTTGACACGCCGAGCATGGATTACGGCAAGTCGCAGGATTTTCCGGTCCACCGCGTCATCTGTGGTGCGGACAAGCTGGCGCTCGAGAATATCGCAAACCTGGACAAGCTGCCGCCGTCCGGCGCAACCCTTTATGTTATCCCCACGGACATCCGGGGCGCGACGGGGGCCCCGGCCCGGGTCTTTGCGATCATTCCCTGACGACTTTTTTATTCACACGACCCGTGCGGGATTGTGGTGATCATGGAGTTTTTTGGGAGATGTCACGGTGCGATTGCACCATGAAAATTTAAAAAAAAGGTAGCCGGCCATCCATCCGGCCGGACTCTGCCATGGCCGGTTGTTCAGAACATGCAGGGGCCCTGCATGACAATGGTCATTTCAGATACCGACTGGCAGCAATTTTTGTAACACATATATTCATAACACAATGTGTAGTAAGGTCCGCCTTGGGGATAAGGGCAGGGTACATAGGGGGCGGTATTTTCGGGTGCCGGGGGTACGGCTTTCTGCTGCGGCAGATCGATTGCGAAATAGTGGATCCCGGCAGCAAGTGCGGCGACAGCCGATATGCAGACAAGGAAGAGCACGAGACGGGCAAGCGGGGAGCGTTCTGGTTCTGACATGGATGGGATCACCGGATATTTATGGTTAATAGTTCGTCTGGGCTGGCGGAGATGATAAATTGGCAGGATTTGTGACGGGGGGCAGCTCCACCGTTTGCATTTCACCATCCGGTTATCCACTACGGATGCAGTGTTTCCTTTTTTATGACAAGGGCACCAGGTGCCTGAAACGACCTGTTCTCACCCGCGCCGCTTCCGTGACCGGAACATGTGGATGCAGAACGGATCTTCTTTCCGGTATTTTTTGCAGGCAGATTCTTTGCAGGGGACCAGCTCGATGTCCGGGTCCTGCTTTCTTGCCGCGCTGACTGCTTCACTCTCGCGACACCATAACGTTGTCATGAAACCCGGTTGGTCCGGGAGATATAGGGGGTGCGGCAGGCGGAGGGTGAAACTGTGAGGGGGGTTTTTGGTGACCACGGTTTGGGAGAACGGTCAGGAGGCACCTTGTCTGTATCAGAGTCCGGTAAAAATTTTAAGAAGGGTACGATGGCCATTTTGTGAGCAGGGTCCGGTTGATCCGGAGCATTTTTTTGATCGCGACAGGTCATCAGACCTGGAGCATGAGAAGAACCTTCAAAGGTTCTTCGAATCGCGGTCGTGATCGCGATGAATTTTTTCGAGTGCGGCAGGTTATCAGACCTGGAGCATGAGAAGAACCTTCAAAGGTTCTTCGAATCGCGGTCCGGTTGAAAAAAGTTATTTGTACAGGTTTTTGTAACACGAATAACAGACGGGCTTGTCAAGAGATTGTTTTGATTCCTTTCCGCAGACATGACAGAATTTTTCAGGATATGTTGGATCCGAGAATTTCGCCCATCCGGGAAAGCACCTGAAGCACAGGGGTTTATCCGGGTTCAGCGGGATCTCTGCACCGCACCGGATGCAGAATCCTCTGGTCGTTTTCCGGGATTCTGAACGGTGTTTTGTCGAAGAGTCGGTTTTTGCATCCGGAGCTGTTTTCCCGACCTTCTCCATCCCGAACTGGAACTCATGGCTGTTCCGTACAATCTTCTTCACGGCTTCGTTGATCTCATGGTATAACTTCGGATCATGCTCTGATGTTACTTTCAGGCCCATCTCGGTATTATTCAGTTGGGAATAGTCGGAGAGGTTCATGGAGGTGATGATAGCGGTTTTGTGATTAAGGTAACATTTTGCATGAAGGTTCTGGTGGGTGTGCAGGCTGATTCCGGATTCCTGTAAAAAACTGATATCAGCGGGGTCATGGCTCTCCCCCTCGCGAACAATAACGGTAATCTTCGTGTTGAATTTTACCTGGTCTTTAAGAGTATCTCTGAACTGCCGGGCAATTTTCAGGTACGGGGTGACCAGGATAATTTTCTCGCCACGGGAGTCATTGATGAGTTTTTCTATCTCGCTGGTAATTGACGCCGTGCTCGCGAGTAATTCTGCCATGCGGTTCCCTCAACAGAATCTGCTTCATATGAGAGGATAAACGTTTCATCTTTCCGTGAACGTTTCAAAAAAAAGGAGAGTAGGATATGAACGATCCTGCCATCCGTACTCACATCCGGCTCAAATTATGCAGTGGAAGATGATAAAAGTGATTGTTGTTTGCCGGGCCGGGATTTCTTGTGTACGGGGCGGGGAGTGCTTGGGGAGGGAGCGGGTGCGGACCGCGTTATCTGATTGTGGGATGGCTGTGTTATCGCAGGGAATCGTGGATGAGATGGGGGGTCGGAATAACCGGGGCAAACGGATAACGAGCGAATCTCCGACGTTTTCTAAAGTGGCATCTCTGATAATGGTTTATTTTCACTCCACACAGCCCGCTCTTCATAAACCCGTATAGCCGAACCATGATTCACGTGCTTTCATATGAGAATCTATCTCGATGTCTGTTGTCTCTGCCGGCCGTTCGATAACCAGCAGAACCGAAAAATCCGACTCGAATCCGAAGCAATCATCTCAATTCTCGAACGGTGCGGCCGTGACTGGCAACTGGCGGGCAGCGTTGTGATTGACGAGGAAATATCACGCCTCACTGATATCGAAAAACGGCTGAAAGTCGAGCAGAAACTGGCCCTTATCGGTGATTACATTGAACTGGATGAGGAAATCCTGGTAAAAGCAGCGGTTTTCCGGAATGCCGGCCTGAAATATTTTGATGCACTTCATCTCGCGTGTGCAGAGCGCGGACAAACTATTTTTCTCACCACAGACAATAAGGTTATTACGATCGCAAGGAAAATCCCCGCAATAACCATAAAGGTACATAATCCGGTGCACTGGCTTGAGGAGGTGTCAGCGTATGAAAACAATAAATGAAGTCAGAAAGGAAGGATTTGAAGCCCTCAAAAAAACGCTCGGGCCGGCAGATATGGCCCGGTTTATCCGGAGTTTCGAGACCGGATCCGGGGATTATACCAAAGAGCGTCATGAGTGGCTGCCGGATGACCCTGATGAGATCATCAGCAGTCTGATGGAACGGCAGAAGAAACGCAAGGCAGGAAAACATTCCTGACCCGGCCGGTTTTTTATCCCCTCTTTTTGTAGTTATTTATCTGGATGAAAATGAAGAACAAGACCATCGCCCAGATCCAGAGTGAGGGGTACGAGGCCCTGGTAAAGGCACTGGGACCGGAGGATGCAGCCCGGTTTATCCGGAGTTATGACCCCGGCAGCGGCGATTACACGAAGGAGCGGAAGAAGACCCTTGGTAAGAAACCCGCAAAGCAGATCGGCAAAGAGATTCTCGAATTGCAGAAATCTCTCTGACTTTTTTCAATAATTATCCAGACAACCGGCTCGGCCCTCTGTTGAACTGGTCGTAAGAAAAAAACATTTGGGGCATTGCCGGAAACCCCCACCATATTTTTTCCCGGAGGAGGCCGACCCCCCTCCCATTGTGCGGGTGCGGGCCGCGTTACCCGATTGTGGGATGGCCGGGTTATCGCGGGGTGTCGTCGGGGAGTCCCTTCTGCGGGCTCTGGGATGACCGCATCGCGTGGCAGGATATTGCTGAGCCGTACAACAAATGCAAGGTCCCTGCCCTGTGCAAGGTACTCTGCTACATTGCCGTTCTCATCGAAGAATACCTGGTATCCCCACTGGTACAGGCAGCGGGTATTCCGGTGATCAAAGACGTGATGCTCGATATAGGTACCGGGATTTTCCCGGTTCAGTGCTCCGAGGATACGCTCAACTTCGCTCCTTTCGTCTTCCGGTATAATGGTGAAAAAATTTGCTGCGGCAGTACCGTTTTTTGTCGTGAACCGGGTGAATGGTTCATTGGAGAGCGTGGGTTCTATAACCCGCGATAAACCACGCTGCGGTGCCGGACATAATACACAATAACCTCTCGGCTCTCGTGCAGTACCTGGTAAATCACGCGATAATCACCGACACGGATACGATACAGATGCTCTGCGCTGGCAAGCTTGTATGCGTCATGTGGGACCGGCTCCGATGCCAGGTTTTCAATGTGTTCAAAAATGTGAGGAATAATTTCTTTGGGAATTTTCCGGAGATCTTTTTCAGCACTCTTTTTATTCGAAGAATTTTGATAAATTCTTCTCGTCATCAAGGTTCAGATGAACCTTTCAGAGAAATCTACCGAATATGGATCCATGATGTGGGATCACATCACGCGTTTCTTCAGCTCGGCAAGACTGATCGTGTCCTCGTCCCGCCGCTCGGCCACCATCGCGAGGTCGTGAAGATCTTCCCGGAGGTGCTCGTATTCCCTGATGGGAAGGATCACCGCGACCTTGTTGCCGTTCTCGTCCACAACATACTGTTCCGCAGCTGGCATACGGGTTCCTGGTATTACGTTGTATTTTCCTGATGATATAATCGCTTTTTCGTGCAACCGGGAGACACCCCCGGATCACCCCCCACCCTCACCGAACCCTTTGCAATCCCCGGGCTCCCCCGCCCGCCAGCTGCTGTAACGCTGCTACATACTACCTCACCGATTCCCGCCGGAAAACCCGAATAATTCCGGGAGAATTACCGTGGTTTTCCGAATTACGACCGGGCGAAAATGGGAATGAGGCAAAACTGGTACAACGGAGCCCATTAAGGGCTCCGATTTCCCTCCCCGAGAGGCATTCGAAAAAGGGAGTCTATGACGGGGAGGTGCGACAGGTTCTCAACTACCAAGGTCGGCTTCGCCTCCCTTCTCGTCCTCAAGGTCGGACGGACCTTTCGGATCCTGGAGCAGGAGAATCGAACAAGTCATCAGACTTGTGAGATGAGAAGAACGGAGTTCTTCGAAGAGCCGCAAGGCTCTTCGACTAGGTTCCCCCCGTCGTGCTCCCTCGCTGCTACCCCGGCCAGGTACTCGGTCGTCCCGCCGGTCTCGATCCGTTTCCCCTTCCGGTCGATCTCCACGAGCGTGCTCCGCGTGACCTGGAAGAATCTCCATGTCCCGTGCCGGGACCGGATCCAGAGCTCGAGCATGTTCGCGGCGTCTGGCATTCCGTAATTGCCGTTTGCACCGATCATGTCAGGGTCATAACAGGTTATATGCCGGAAGAAGACAAATGGATTGAGTACCGTAAGAGGAGGGATGGACCATGATTCCGGAACGCTGCAGTTTCTGTAAGGGCAGTCTCCATGCAGGGACAACGGAATTTCTGGCACATGCTGCCGGTGAGGTTGTCGTGATCAGGGATGTCCCGGCCTATGTATGCGAGCACTGCGGCGAAGCATACTTCACAACGGAGACTTCAAGGAAGATCGATGGGATCATGCGGGATGCCCACAAGAAAAAACTCTGCATGCGCCCTCTCCCTGCCGGTGAAGTTTCCCTGAAGGGATAATTTTTCATCTTTTTTAAAGGATTCATGCAGGAAAAACCCAGCAGCTGAATTTCTCACCGTGATGGTTCTCCCACTTTATGCCGGGTGCGGGCCGCGTTATTTGTGTATAGGATGGCCGGGCTTTCGCGGGGTGATATCTTTCTATTCATCAATCCTGATCTCGCGTTCATATCCGCCGCACAAATATTGAAGATCATCGTCCGTTATCCAATACCGGGTTACCAATCCGTCACGAGAGCTGACCGACATATATACACCTGAATCAGAGATCGCTCCAAAATCTCCGGAGTACGAGATCCTGAAATAATCGCCGTCTCTGTCTTTGTTAAAATCCGGCCCATAACTGAGGACGAGATGTTTCTCATTGAAATTCGGGTATTTTTTTTGTACAAATGTATCGGAAAGGTCTCTGGCTTCCGCGGTAGTAATATTCCTTTTCTCAGATTTGCCAGAAAATCCCGGTCGGACGCACGATTCATGCAATCTTGCAGAGATCATAGTACCGGAAAATACGTCAACCCTGAACTCACAGTCAGTCGTATTAATTTTATAATACTCACCCTGGTATCCACCACTGCACATGTCTGAAACCGAGCGGAATCTTCCATGATATGTCAGATTTGCGGCCGTGTTTTCGATAAATTCCTGCACGGATTTCATCGCAGCATCTTTTCCTATGGGTCCGGATGTCCCGATGGCTACGTACGATGATGGTGAAACGTTCAGAGAAGAAAGATTCCCCCCTATTTGAGAGAAGTTTCTCTGGTTGCCAAATATATCACGAATGGAGCGGGTGTATTTAACCGGCCGGTAACCGGCAGGAATATAGAAAATAAATGGCATGCCTCTGACGGTGTCAAATGATGATATCCTCCAGACGGGTTCAAGATAGGTCTGGTTTGCGGGATCTTCCGAAACAAAATATCGTACTTCCATGGTCTTAATCGAGAGGTTAAACGGACCATCAGGGATATAATTGTAAATGAGCGTTTTCGTTGGCGGGTTGAATCGTCCATCGCGTTTTTCAAGACGATTGACAGCTTCTGACGGAGGGATGATCCGCTCCATCCCCACTTCCTCAACAGAAACCCATTTTTTCCGGATAAGGTCCGGTTTCCCTTCACTGACGATGCATACTGCGAGCGAGCCCCCATGACCGGTTACCGGTTCTCCATAGAGGTACTGATGGTAATTGGCACACCATTCCTCGGCATGTTTGGTTTCAATCCATGTTGAAGGATCAATTGTACCACCCCATGCCGTTTCTTCAAGTGATGAGAGCACTGCATTTTTCGGCAATCCGCCATACGGTTCCAGGGCTTTTTCGATATATTTCTGACTTTCATTGATGGGAGGAGCCGGCTCAAAAGGCCAGTCGCGTTCACCAATAGTGAACGTATCATTCGTACCATTGATTATTTTGAACAACGGGACACAGGGATCGATCAGCATCCCTGATTCATTGACGCGGCAGTTTTCATCACTGACAGGACCGGATATTTTGTCCGGAGTGGAGGTGAGGACAACAATTGCAGCCGCGACAATAATCAGGCCGAGGATAATGAATATTGAAAAATGCATACCAGAGAGAGAACCCGAATCGTCCATAGAACACCATAAAAATTTGTTAAAACAAACGCCGATTATAAAATTTATTTTCATTATATTAAAAAATTTTTAACTCACAATCTTGTTTATCCATTGATTTTATGCCATCAGGCCCAGGTTCCCATCAAACCCCCTCGCGGGTTGCCGGTGCGGGCCGTGTTACCCGGTTGTGGGATGGCCGGGTTATCGCGGGGTGTCGTCGGGGAGTGCTTAGGGCATCCCCGGATCACCCCCCACCCTTGCCGAACCCTTTGCAAGTCCCGGGACTTCCCGCCCGAGATCTGCTGTAACTCTGCTATTTACTGCCTCACTGATTCCCGCCGGAAAACCCGAATTATTCCGGGAGAATTACCGTGGTTTTCCGAATTACGACCGGGCGAAAATGGGAATGAGGCAAAACTGGTACAACGGAGCCCGTAGCGGGCTCCGATTTCTCTCCCCGAGAGGCAGGGGAAAATGCGACAGGTTCTCAAACCTGGAGCAGGAGAAGAGCCGCAAGGCTCTTCGACTAGGCGGTCCCCCCGCCGTGTTCCCTCGCCGCTACCCCGACCAGGTACTCGGTCGTCCCACCGGTCTCGATCCGCTTCCCCTCCCGGTCGATCTCGACAAGCGTGCTCCGCGTGACCTGGAAGAATCTCCATGTCCCGTGCCGGGACCGGATCCAGAGCTCGAGCATGTTCGCGGCATCGCGGGCGATGAGCCGGAGCCGTGCGAGATCTTTCTTGTAATAATCCGAAAGATCCGGGATCGATGCAAGGATATCCGGTGCGAATGCAACGCCCACGAAGATGTGCGGGATCTTCGAGACGATCGACAGGTCGTAGATCCTTTCGGGTCCGCCCATCGCCAGCTGGATGAGCCCGCGGGCTTTTGCGATCGGGATCGCATCCTTCAGCGCCCGGTGCGGGCGCGGGCCGCGGGTCATTGGTTCTTACCTCGTTTGTTTTTCATTGGTGTTTTCATTGGTGTGGTGTGCCTCCTGTGATTTTGTGTCCTCATCGCGATGAGTGATCAGGATGGATGCCTTTCATTTAATACGTTTTATGTTGAGCGAATTGTTTAAGAGGGGAGATGGAAAACGGGAGTTCATTGCTGGTAGCCATACGGTATTAAAACCGGATCCTGATTTTTCCGGAACGGTTTTCAATCGCGATCATCATCGCGATTTGCAAATGAAAATCGTTGATCGATTTTGCCGGAAAAATCACGGAACGATTTTTCAAAAAAAATCGAGATCCGGTTATGAAAAGTTAACCACTTATGCACACACGAGCCGGTCCGCTTCACGACGGCAGCCGCACCCGCGGGGGGCTCTTTCAATCGCGATCCGGTTTCTCAAAAAAAATCAAGGATCGATTTTGCCGGAAAAATCACGGATCGATTTCAAAATGAAAATCGGTTATCGTTTTTTCCGGAGCGAATTTCGATCGCGATCATGGTTGCGATTTGCACATAAAAATCGCGGGGCGGTTGTGACGATGAGGGCCCAGGTCGCCCGCTCGACCGCGTGGAGTGCCGGTGCGGGCCGCATTACCTGATTGTGGGATGGCCAGGTTTTCGTATGGTGTCGTCGGCCGCGGTCCGGGAGTGGGGCGCTGGGGGTGTGGGAGAGAGTGAGGGGGCTTGTGGATGGATGGGGAGGGGGGAAGAGGGCCCCCGGTTTTCAAGTGAAGGGGAGATGGAATGTATACGGCGTTTTGAATCCAAAAATCCAATTAACTTCTGCGGGTTGAATCTCCGACCGATATTTTGTCACATTTCGGGTTTTTTGAACTGTTCGATATTTTGTCACCTCTTTCGCAACGGGGACGTTTCGGGATTGTGAATACGTTTGGGTATTTGGGCATGAACATTCATCGCAGTAATAGGAAGGAACCGTATTGGGATTCGAAGTATAATGGCTGCAAGAACATGGCGATACGCAACTTTTCCAATAATATCCCTCTGGAGATTCATGCCCAACACTAGATGTATGTGCCTCCTGCCATGTTTCTTGTTCGTAAACGAAAACATAGTCGCGATACGATTCATTCGCGAGATAGGTTTCTGTGTCCTCATAGGGCACGTCAACATTTTCCGATATTGTTTTTGTTGGAATGGCAATCAGTCCAATTATTACTATTAAAAGAGCGATTTTCAAGAGGGGGAAATAATTGGAAGTACTGCTGTTTTTCGGATAATAAGTTTGATTATTCTGTGAATTTTTCGATGGGGATTGACCTTTTGATATCTCGGGATTGTCATCATAAAGACTGATATCAAAAGGATGCCCGCAGAAAGGACACACCTCATTGCTTATATCAGAATATTTTGTGCATTTCAAACACATTTTCAATTTGGGCATTCGGTCTCAATATCATATCTTAAAAAAAATATATAAAAAATTTCTGATTTCAATTTATGTGAAACCATTCTCTGTATTCGTTTCAGGATCAGTGAGGATTTCTTGAAAGAGTGACAAAAAGTTGTCTGTTTTTTGCATATCCAATGGGAGAAAAATTATTCCTCTGTCTTGTCGACTTTCAAACCCATTTCAGATTGTCCCCACGGGGTGTGCATCCGTCCTTCTTTGTACGATTGGGGCCAGATGATGCATTTCAGATTTTTTGTATCAATCGAACTATCAAGATTCCCTTTGGGTTTCACCCAAATTTCTGAGATTACCGTAATGTCCTTCCCTTCTGTTTCTATGAGGAAATTGCCACTCTTCATAATCCGGATTACATCATACCCTCCGAATTGTAAATCGAAATAGCCACCTTCCATCTCATTCTTGCCGAATGTTCCCTGAGATATGATTGTTCCGGTGCTTTTATCCCGGACCGTGATGGCATAATACGAAGCATAATTCCCATCCGATCCTTTCTTTGTGTCGGGGATAGTGTAGTTGATATACATAGGAGCGTTTGCCAGGTTGAACGCCACCGCTTTTTTGTTATATGTCGTGAAGACCTGCTCGCTCCGATCAATCATACAAACCATATCATCAGGATTCAGCGTGGGGGTAACTACTGTATTTCGTGTCTGAATTACCGTAGGTGTTCCATAGGGTGTTGCAACATCGAGTATCCCTTGTGTTGGAGTCACTGCAGGTGTTAACGTATTCGAATTTTGAGTGGTGGGGGCTGTTGAACAGCCGGCAATCACAATGAAAAAACACAGAAGAGTGGTATAACTCAGCAAATGCGCTCTCATAAGTAACCATTTGAGAATGTGACAAAGCAAAAATCTTCCTTTTTCAGAATACAGAAATTCTAAAAAAAACTCGTTTGTAATGTCACAACCCGGTTACAATTTTTTTGCCGAAGATTTCTCAAGATTTTTTGTTTTGGTAAAGTCACGAGATAATCTAGGTATAACATCTGCAATCCTTTGGATTCCAGTTCCCGCCAATGCACGGGGAATAACAGTGATAATCCGCTTCACAGCAATTTAATCCAACAGGGCAATAACGTCCCTGAGTTACATCACAGGTTGGGGCATTCGTTGGAATCGGGGAAGTGGTGGAAGTTAGACTCTGTGAAGAAGATATCCCTCTCATCAATCCATATTTGGCCACTAAAGACAACCACATATAGTAATAGGTTTGATCGAGAAATCCACCGGAACTTATGGAGATCTGCTGAAGTTGTTTGAAGTATTGAGCGTCCTTGTATTCTTCTGAAATTGTATCAAAAGAATCCCCGTCACTGATCTGAAGGATTTGAGGAGAACTGGTGAGCTTCCCTACACCAAGGTAATTATTTTCTGAATCCGTAGGAATGGCCGGTCCAGCAGATTCAACAAAAGCGAATCCGGAATTTTGGAATGAATATTGGTTCGGACTTTTCACACCGACTGCCATATGACTTTCTTCTCTGAACTCAAAGAGGACAACGCCATATCCCAATTCCCTAAGTAGATACGCCAGTAAAAGGGATTTTTCTCCGCATACACCACGGTTGTCGTAAACCACTTCATAAGGTGTTCGTGACCTATGTTCCTGGGTGGTCGATGATGATATTGAATAAAATTTCTCATAATCATAAGGGATTTGCTGAACGAGGCTGATCGCAATTCTCGCTTGATCATCTGTGTTCGGGGTTTTTGATCTGATGGCGTCCACGATATTGTTAAGAGTTTTTTTCTGATTTGGTTCGTTGAGAAATTGCAGATAATATTGGTTTAATTCTGCCGTTGTACATGGTGATGGGTCGTGATTATACCGCACACAATAGGTTGGTGAAAACGTAGACGATATTTCTGCATTAATACTTGAGTAAGCGTTAACGCTGATCGTGTCTGTTTTGCCTTTAATGACATACGGTAATGAACGTGTAACCAGCCCGGTCTCTGGAACACGAGTGGGAACAATTGTAGTTGGAAAAACAGTCGTCGGAGTTATTTTGAATGATTCAGTTGGCTGGGTCTGGTATGGAATTGAAGAATCGATTGTCGTTGCAGGGATCGGATTCGATATTTGTGAATTGGAAAAAGAAGATATCGCCTGATTTGTATTATCTGAAAAGTGAGTATAACTTCCTGAACTTGAAATGACTAATAACGAAACAAACACGATACCGAATGCAACATAATCAAATCGCGGGAGAAAATATGACCTGTACTTGTTTTTTTGGTTAAAAACGATTTTCTCAATCTGTTTTTTAACATATATGAGAAGATGCAAAAGAATTGCAGAAAGTATTGCAATAATGGATACCTGAACAAGGAATGAAAAAAATGTTGTGTCAGAAATTTGGGATATCTTCGACGTTGACAAAAAATAAACCAATATGGGGATCGTGAGCATTGATACAGCATAAGCAGGGTTTCCGCTATCCCAACAATTCACAGCATATACAACAAAGGCCAGTAAGAAGCCCCAAAATCCAATGCTGTAAAGAATTATCGAGGGGGAGTGGATATTACCGGAGGCGGAGTAGCTGGTCAGGAAACCCGTAGCCAGGAGAATGAGACTAATGATTGAGAGATTTTTTAGATTAACATTTCTTTTAATCTTACCAAAGACGTGATGAATTTTTTTAAATAAATCGATATTCCATGTCAGTTGATTTGATTTTATTCCCTCCTGGTGGGGACGTGATACATCTGGTTTTTGAGGAACATAGATCTCATCGGTGCACAGGTGATCACCGGGCAACTGACAATCATCACATAATTTCTGCCCGCATTTTCTGCATCTGAACGGAGGGTCGGGAAGTTCGCGCCCACAATTTGCACAGTATTGATATTTGATTTCCTGTCTGTAAGTAAAATTCCGGAAGCAGTGATGATTCTCAGGCAGGTGATGTTCGGAACAAAACTGGTGTCCGCAACGGCGGCATTTATAGGGGAGCTCGTGAAGGATTTTCCCGCAAAAATGACACCTGCGCATCAGTCTTCAATTTGGTTATAGGACGATATAAGTTCCTAAATTTTTGCCAAAAAAAATTAGATCTGGGGAAATTTATCTTCAGAAAGTGTCTCCTCTTTTGCATTTCCATCGGCAACTTTGTAGAGTGTGACAGACCAGGTTGTATAATTTTTACTTGTTGTCTGATAGGGGAAATCATCTTCAAATTTTGAATAATACGAATTGGTTTCAAACTTTCCGGTACTACGGTTCCAATCATCTCCACGGTAGATAAAAAGGTCATACGTCCCATCTTTGATGTATTGCATCGTGTATACCGTTCGCTTTTCAATATAGACCGCAACCAGCGGAACCTTTTCCCCGCGATACGTCACAACCGCGATAGCATCGGACCCTCCTGCCATATTATCGATGGTTAATTTCCCCAAACCTCCGGAAAACTCGTTCCCTTTTATGATCATCCCAGTTGACGGAAGCAGATAAACCGAGGACCTACTTATTGGTGTTGCGTCGGGATCAATTGTTTTGTATGGGGTGGCTTCAACGACGAATTTATAGGCCGTCGTTGGAATCACTGTGGTTGTCTCCGTTTGTATTCCTGAAGAATCAATTGAATTTTTCCCGAAACCAATGCAACCTGCAGAAAGTAAAATAATTGAAATAAAAAGGAGAGGCCCAATGGATTTCATAACCTTTCCTTTAAATTCTCCATCGAAATATTTTTTCATATTTGAAAGAAGAGAAACAATTATCGGCATAGAACTCCAGCTGAAAATTGTTACCAGTTAAGATATCCTGAATCCATGATAACTTGTTGTGTTCAGTCATTTCAGCAGATCGCGGGTTGCTCACCGTGAAAATTGACGGAAGTAAAAAATGATCCAAAATGAAGTCAAGCGGATTATCGTCTCACTTATTTTGATCCTGCTTCTGCTCCCCCCGGTTTTTGCTGCAAACAATGCTGATGATGAGATGCTCCGGAAAGCGAACAACCTGAAACTGGATGTACCGGAAAAAGGTAACTCAGTACTCGGAACCCAGGGCTCAATGTTCGAGATGTGCGACTGGCTGATGGATTGCAGCCGGGCCCTCATAACTTTCTTTAACGATACGATGGATATGCTAGGACTTTCCGACACCCCTTACGTAAAGAACATGAACAAGGCCTTTGATATCGTCATGAAAGACCCGCCATCAGTCAAACGATAAATTTTGTACCGGGGTTCAGCGGCAGGGCATCGCAGCCCAGAACTGGAGCATCCTGCAGTGGGCCGCGATGGTCCCCTCTTGCGTGCGGTATTCATCGACCCATGCCACACAATGTTCGCCCAGACAGGTGATCTCATGCAATTTCCCTGATGGGTTGTCAGGACGGCTCATGAACGGACAGACTTTGTTCTTCCAATCGGTGGTGTGCTGCATATGATATGCAATACCGTCGGCTCTGTAGAATTCCTCAATGAGAACAAGAAACGCCAAAGTGGTAATCAATCTTGAGAGGTTGTAGAGGATCACTTTAATTTTGATCTCCTTGACCTGGAGCCGGAACAATCGAGCCTTGAGGGCTTCACCGAACTTTCTTTTCAGGACGGAGAATACGGTTTCAACCTTGTTTCTCTGATGATAGGTTTCCTCATCGAATGCGTGAGCAAGTCGTCTTCGATAATATCCGGAGATTCGTTTACGTTTCCTGTTTCTGACAGGGATCAGTGAGCAGGAGTTGAGAGTATCCCGGATGAACTCGTGGATATTTTCGGCATCATATCCTTTGTCCATGACGTAGAGGTCGGAATGCCTGAGTCGGTGACATTGTTTGAGGAGTTTTTCGGCGTGAGGGATATCATGGACCGGATGCTGAGAGATCTTCAGGCCGGTGATAATTTGTTGATCAGTGTCGACAGAGATCGATGTTTTTAGGAACCGTTTCCTGGTCTTACCGGTTCTCCATGAATAGTAATGGCTGGCGTATGAGCTGGTGAATCCGGATGAGTCTATGGCGGTACAATTGATCCTCTCTCCCCAGTCATAGAACATCTTCACCAGCCGGTTGAGTAACCGGGTGAATGTTATGGATCGGATTCGCTGACAGAACTTGTGAATCGTTGTGAAATGAGGAACCTGATCGAGATGGATCTTCTCCCGGAGTGAGTCCATGATCTCCGCGAGTTCTGCAGCGTCACGATAATCTTCTGACAAGTACTCTTTCAGGAGAAGAAGAATAAGTAACTGGTGCTGGGTGTAAGTTCTCTTCGAAAACTTCGATGAGAAAAGGGGGATTCGGGAATTCCGGATCAAACCGAAGGATAATTCAACAAACCTGATATACCGGTTTGCTGACACTACTTTGCCTCCTTGTCGTTACTGAACATAACAGAGTAAGGAGGCACTGTACCTTAGATCTTTTGGTCACTGGTTTACGTCTGTAATCGGAGCTTTTCTACAGAGCCATACCGTCTATCAATTATAAAAGCTAACACATTTTCTCCTGGGTTCCTGCGATCTTTTCAGTTCTATCGATAGTTCAGAGGATTTACGATATGATCAAACTCACATTTCTGAGTGGCCCCCTCCTATATTGCAAATGACTAATCGTATGCATAATTCAAGAACATTTATTCTTCAGTAGCATTGATTGCTGTATTATGTCAGAATCCGTTGGAGGACAATTTGATACATCAAAAGTTCATCCTATTGTAAAATACGGGATTGGGCTTCTACTTATTTTTGGTCTCATAGATGCGATATTGTCTGGTTCTTATGCATTTGGTATAATTGCCACTGGCATTGCTTGGTTTTATTCCGCTCCGCAATGTGTGAAATGGGCACAGCTGAGAAACGGAAATCAATCATGGGCGTTCTTTATTGGCGGCTTATTCAATTTGGTTGGAGTTCTGGCATATTGGTTGTATATTAAAAGATTGCACATCCCGATAATTGGGGGATTTGTTGGATTATTGATACTTGTGATTTTTTTGATTGTGATTACATTTGTACAATTACCTCTTGTTTATCCAGCAATGGATTCTTTTTCAAAAAGTACTGGTGCTATGGGGGCGTTTGCTATGTTTATTGTTGTTTTTATTGTAGGATGTATAATCGGATATCGTTACAAATAATTTTTTGAGGGCTTAACCGAAAATCTCAGAATCTAAACAAACAACCCAACCCCTACGGGGGATTGTCACCATCAATACGAGTAATCCAACCATGATGCTCCTCACACAGAACCTGTTTTTCACAACATGAAAAAAGTTACATCAACCAAGATACATTTCACAAAAAAGAGAGCGAGATTTGATCGATCCCGCCATCCTTACTCACATCCGGCACAAATTATGCAGTGGGAGAAGATAAAATCGATTGAGGTTTCCCGGCCCGGGATTTCATGGGCACGCGGCGGGGGTGCCTGGAGAGGGAGCGGGGGCAGGGGGCCGGGTGCGGGCCGCGTTACCCGATTGTGGGATGGCCCGGGTTGTCGCAGGGTGTTGTCGGGGAGTGCATGTGAGGTGGGCGCCGGGGGCACTTTTAAGAAAAGAATTACCTAATTGAAAATACTGGAAAACTGCATGCGGGACTCTGATTATTATTTTACCAGGCGGACGCTTGACTATGCCCAAAGGACGGCAGAGGAGGATCTTCCACGCCCGGTAAAATTCAAGAAAATTAATTGGAGCATAGTCTGCACCAGTCACGATATCTGCAAAGTCCGCGGGCTCCGCGGGCATATAAAACGGCAGAGGATTCGTGACAGTTTATGGAAGAAAGTTCAATACCAGAATCCTGCGATGAAGAAAACATTTTTTGAATATGTTTTTGGGGTTTGGGGAGTTTACAAGGTGAAGAAGTTTCTAGGGATGCAGGGGTGATGGGGAGAATAACGAACCTCATTAGTTTTTTGACGAGGCCATCCTGGTGTTTATGCGTTGAAGACGATTTTTTCAATCATTTTTTTATCACTTATCGATTGAAAATTAGATCATAAATTCGGACCTTTCTATGAATTTCTTCATCATTGTAAAATGCAACTAACCCTTGACAATTCCATGTTAAATTATCTGAAGTAAAAATTTTATTAAGATCCCCACGGACATTTGCAAAAACTGCTTGGATTTTTTCTGTCGAGAGTTGAGAACCATCATTAGTTGCAATAGTCCATCCCCCATTTGCAAATCTTTGATTACCATTGTTATTCAGAAGAGTTTCCACATGACGAGGACCTTTACATAATTCCCTTTCATCGATTATCATTTTGGAAAAAATATGATATTGGGCTTCAATCGTCATCGATTCCCGGGGGCTCGCATTAATTCTATCGAATGGGATTCGAAATCGAATTAATGAAGGATTATTGTATATCCCTAAAACATCACTAGAAATTCCAAATACCATAGATAGGAATCGCAAATCCCGATAATAATATTTTGTAATGCGATGAACGGCCGCCGCCCCGAAGGACGCCCCGCGGCGGATTAACCGGATAGCGATCCACCAGATGACCTTGCTTACGAATGATGCAACGGTCCGGATGATCAGTGGCGGGAAGTAGGCGGGGAATATTCATTGGATTAGGTAAAATCAATCTTAACTTGAATCCCCCTGATATGATTACACTCACATAGGATTCAATGATTATGAAAAATCCATATAAGGTTTACATTCATTTTTTCAGTTAATTCTGGAGATATGACAAAAATTTTATTTTTTTAAGTTTACATTGTGAATGATCAACATTGAAAAAGTGTTTTAAAATTCTAAAATTTTTAGCGCTTGTCGGTTTGTTAGGAATAACATGTTTTCTCACGCTATCAATCATTATCAATATTAGTAGCCAAAATGCTGATTTTTTTTTCCCAACACATGAACCCAATAAAAAAATAATTCATATCACATATCCTAGCATTGAACCAGAAAAATATAAATTTATATTCAAATCAGAAGACACGCCGACATTGAATTTTAATTTCACTTTACAATATGACGGAATTTTGACAGAGAATACAAAAGTAAACATTACATCCGTCGGAGTGGTCCACAAACTAGCGCCAATTTATTGTGTAATGGTTGGTTTTGAGCAGGCGCAACCCGAGAATGGGGAAATGATTATGCCAAACCTGATGTACATGGCACCGTTTTATTCACAATTTGACAATACTACACACATCCCAGCTGAAAAAGTCTTAATTAATGATCCTGCTCCGAATTTCCATGATTTGGATGGAACATATGTAGAAACAATTTACTGGGATGAGCCCGGGGAGTATTCCCCTTACATTACAATAAATTATGTCAATGGCACTACCGAAACAATCCTTTATCCAAAACAGCGGATCCATGTTACAAGTCAAGATATTGTTCTTCAACAGGGGTATGCACGAACAAATACGTGGATTTCTCTTGCATTATTCATTTTTACAATTGTTACGATTTTACCAATAATTACTAGTTTTTTACCAAAGTCTTTTATAAAAAAACATTTCGCTGATGATGAGGAAACCTATAAAAGGAGAATCCGAAAAAAGATGTTACATACTACAACCTCAATGCAATCTCGAAAAAGAAAATTTTGTCATAGGCGCACGAAAAATCGATGAAATACTGATTATAATTTATACACTACCAACTGGGATTTCTTAAGAATCACCCCTAATCACAAATTCATACGTTTTCAATTTGATAGTATAATGTGGAGCATTGGAAAATTGGGATGTATCAAGAATAATTAATACAATTTCCCTTTTTCCAGAAGAACGGTTTATCCGGATCTCTCTCAAAATTTCCAAAAACGCTCTCATAGAGTGCGGGGTTTTTTGCTTCACATAATGGAATAATGAATAGTCCTCTGTCCTCTTTCATATCCAACATGATAATGACGAATATCGGATTTTTTCTATCCCGCTCGAAGTTTCGGTATTCTAAAGAGCCTTAATTTACTTAATTTTTATAGATTGTAATAATAATGCTGTGAGTAGATAGTGTATGAGTGAAATCAAGAAAATTGGCGGCACCCAATCATTAATCAAAATGGTCAATTTTTCGGTGACAAAAGGTGAAAGTATCAGATTTCAAATTCCAAAATTTGAACTAGGCACTCATGAAAAAATTCGACTAACGATTTCAAAGATTAACGCAGATGATACTATCTGGGCATGTGGCGGCTCCGCAGATTTTAATCCCGATGGCGAAGTTACCTTTTCCACAAATCCGTTAGAGACTGGGTTTTATCGTATTGATAAGATCCAAGTGTTCAATGAGATTCAGAATTCCGAAAATGATCAACTTAATTCGATCATACCGAATCCAATAGCACTATTTGAAATACGAAATCCTGATGAAAAAGAGCATTCACAAACAGAATTACAAACGAAATTTATAGACATTGAAAAAAAACGGAAAGATGAATTCTTAAGTGGTTTCGGAGATTCACATTCTTCACCGGGAATACATGAATATCGGGGTTTTGTTTTCATTAAAAATTGTCTTATCACACAAAAGATAAGGATTGGCAATTATGAAATTTTTGGAATAGGTGAATTACCCTTCACTGATGAACAATCGATTGTTGATATCTTTATTAACAATTTTTATTTTCCTCCGTTTAAATTGAATTGGAATCCCATGCCGGGAGAACCGGTAATTGTCGTACATTTTCCACGAATATTCGCTCGTTCGTCTGAAGAAGCGTCTGAATTGATTCGTCATGAGTCAAATATATTATCGAATTTACTATCTCTTCAGCGTCAGAGTTATGGTACAATTATTTGTATTTTGATGCATGATATCGAAAATGAGAGAGTGGACGCAAAGTTGCATGCGCCTAATTATCGTGGAAATTTAGTTGGTGGGTTAATATCTGGAGAATATCCCCCTGAAATTAGAAAGAGGTTAAAAAAAGTTAGAGACAATCCCCGGTTACAACTTTATTTATCTTTATATACGGATACTTTGCGAGCAGAGGATAATAATTTCAAATATTTCCGTTTTTGGAATCTGTTAGAGACTATCGCAAGGTCTAAAAATTATATTGGTCGGTCGTTATATGATATCCAGGGGAATCCAATACTGAATAAAAAAGGTAAACCGAGAATAGTCCCAGACCATGCGGTTGAACTTGTCACCGAGTTGTTGAAAGACGTCTACAAATCCCAAGGTATGAAAGATTCTTTTATCGATGCGGTAATCCGACGCGATGAGCTCAATATTTGGTATCGTCATAGGAATTGTATTGTACATTATGGCGGATGTTTCCCTGATAATCCAAACAATTGCAAGCGTGATGACCCCGTGTCGATAAAATGTAAACAAGCTCAGGATTTGTATAAAAAGCAAGGAGGGGCTTTTGATTCAATTCTTCAAAATTTAAAAACCACGGTCGAGCTAATAATTAAAACAGAGTTAGATTAGAATTTCCAGTTATTTAAAAAAAAATCAAAAATTAGTTTTTGCTACTCCATGCTACACACTAGCACACATGCTTATATACAACCGCATCATACGATAGAACATGCAAGCGGAGTGCCACAGCATTCGTGAGGGTTTTTTCGCCCGTGAATGTCTTTATCTCAAGTAGCACGACGACCCGCTGCATAACGGAAAACGTTTCTTTGAACCTGCGCGAAGACGGTACCGTCCGGTCCGCCGCATCCGCATTCTTTAGCTTTTATTTCGCGTACTTCGCGTTTTATTACCAGTATTATTTCTGGTATTGATCACGCCCTCTGGTTTGCACAGAATGTTGTGTGAATGCAGGGGGAGGAGTTGTTGTTGTTACTATGAGAGGAAAGGAAATCCGCCTGGAAAGGATCATGAACCGCAATACGAAGAAGACCATCATCGTGCCCATGGACCACGGCGTCACGAACGGCCCGATCGCAGGGCTCATCGACATGGGCCAGACCGTCAACCTGGTGGCAGACGGCGGCGCCAACGCGGTGATAGGCCACGTGGGCCTTGCGCTCCACGGCCACCGGCAGGGCGGGCGTGACGTGGGGCTCATCCTCCACCTGTCCGCCAGCACCATGCTCGCCCCCGACCCCAACAGCAAGGTGCTCGTCAACACGGTGCAGAACGCGCTGAAGATGGGCGCCGACGCCGTCTCGATGCATGTCAACATCGGGGCCGAGGAGGAGGCGCGGATGCTCTCCGACCTGGGCGCGGTCTCGGTCGAGTGCATGGAATGGGGGATGCCGCTCCTCGCGATGATGTACCCGCGGGGCAAGGAGATCCGCAAGGACAACGACCTCGAACAGGTTAAGCTTGCGGCCCGCGTTGCCGCGGAGCTCGGGGCCGACATCGTCAAGACGGTGTATACCGGGGACCCGGAGAGCTTCCGCGAGGTCACCCGGGGCTGTCCGGTACCGGTCGTGGTGGCCGGAGGAAGTAAGACCGATGACCGCACAACACTGGAATTAATTGAAGGTGCAATGGCGGGCGGGGCTGCCGGGATCTCGATCGGCAGGAACGCCTTCCAGCACCGGACGCCCGACAAGTTCGTCCGGGCCGCGGCCTGTATCGTGCATGCGAACAAGAGCGTTGACGAGGCGCTGAAAATCCTCGGAGCATAACGGTGAAACCATGATAGGAAAGGAGATCAGGATCGAACGGATAATGGACAGGAACACGGGCAGGTCGGTCATCGTCCCGATGGACCACGGCTTCTCGATGGGGCAGATCGACGGCCTGCTTGACATGACAAAAGTCATCAGCGACGTGAGCGACGGCGGCGCCAACGCCATCGTCCTCCACAAGGGGCTCGTCAAGCGCGGGCACCGCCGGCATGGCCGGGACATCGGGCTCATCATCCACCTCTCGGGCTCAACCACGCTCAACCCGGACCCCAACGACAAGGTCCAGGTCTGCACGGTCGAGGAGGCGATCGCGCTCGGGGCCGACGCGGTCTCCATCCACGTCAACCTCGGGGCTCCCAACGAGAGCAAGATGCTCGAGATCGGTGCGCAGGTTGCCCGGGACTGCACGAAGTGGGGCATGCCGCTCCTCACCATGATCTACCCGCGGGGCAAGGGCATCGACCCGTTCTCGCCGCAGGCGATCGGCCACTGCGTCCGCGTAGCCGAGGAGCTCGGCGCGGACCTCATCAAGACCAACTACCCCGGCGACCCCGAGTCGTTCCGGAAGATCGTCAAGGCATGTTCCGTCCCCGTCTTCATCGCGGGCGGCGAGAAGACCGGCGACCTTGAATCGCTCAAGATCATCCGCGACTCGGTCAGCGTGGGTGGCGCCGGCGTCTGCGTGGGCAGGAACGCGTTCCAGCGGGCCGACACCAAATCATTCGTCAACGCGCTCTGCCGGGTCGTGCACCACAACGTTGACCCGGCCAAAGCCCTGGAGCCGCACAAATAGGGAACACTGAAGAGCGTAATGTTCTGGAGAACCTCTGATGAATCTCTGGTATATTACGATCAATGATGGGGGTTGATACCCCCATACCCCCGGCTGCGATTGACGGCCGCCGCCCCGAAGGACGCCCCGCGGCGGCTTCTGGTGGCGGGTTCCCAAAAAGGAAATTGCCCCGCCGTGCCTCGGAGAGGCCCTGAGGCGGGGAGCCCTCATAAATTCCCCCAATCAAAAAGGAAACAATGAATGAGCGGTGGAGGACAGATACAGGAGACCAGAATAATCATGATAACCGGAAGAACGGAGAATACAGGAGGACAGGTAAAATGAAACAGTTCTGGGTCGACATCCGGCCATGGAACAAGGAGATCGCGACAACCGCGATCGAGAGCGGTGCCGATGCACTGGTGGTTGAGAAGGCGGAGGATGTCAAAAAGCTCGGCCGGATCACGACCATTGCGCCGGACGGTGATCTCGTCATCGGGAAGGACATCGCGGAGTGCACGATCACCGACAAGGCAGGCGAGAACGAGGCGGCAGCAAAAGGAAAGCACCAGCGCGTCATCGTCAGCACCACCGACTGGACGGTCATCCCGCTCGAGAACCTGGTGGCCCAGTCCGATAAGATAATTGCCCGGGTCAAAAACACCGAAGAGGCGGCGATGGCGCTCCACGTGCTGGAGAAGGGCACGCACGGCATCCTCCTCAAAACAACCGACCCGGCGGTTGTGCGGGACGTCGCGAAGCTGATGAAAGGCGCCACCGGCTCCGTGAACCTTGTCCCGTTCACGGTCACGAAGATCCATCCGGTCGGCATGGGCGACCGGGTCTGCGTGGACACCTGCTCGATGCTCGTGGACGGCGAGGGGATGCTGATGGGCAACACCTCGTCGGCCATGCTCATGGTCCATGCCGAGACGCTCGAGAACCCGTACGTTGCCCCGCGCCCGTTCCGCGTAAACGCCGGCGCCGTCCATGCCTACATCCTCCTGCCGGGCGGGAAGACCGCGTACCTCGCGGACCTTGCCATCGGCGGGCAGGTGATGGTGGCGGACGCAAAAGGCAAAGCCCACAACGCCATCATCGGCCGGACCAAGATCGAGCGCCGGCCGCTCCTCCTCGTGGAAGCCGAGGCGGATGGCGCGAAGGTGAGCCTCATCCTCCAGAACGCGGAGACGATCCGGCTCGTGGGCACGGACGGGAAGGCGATCTCGGTCGTCCACCTGAAAGCCGGCGACCGGATCCTCGGTACCGTGCTCGAGGGCGGCCGGCATTTCGGGATGGCAGTCAAAGAGACCATCCGCGAGAAGTGATCATGAAGGCAGGAATCATCGGCGGGACGGGAAAGATGGGCCGGCTCTTTGTGCCGGTCTTTGAGCGGGCGGGGTACGAGGTCCTCGCTGCCGGCCGCACAACGCCCGTCTCCGCCCGCGAACTTGCGGGGGAGTGCGACATCGTCATCGTCTCGGTCCCCATCCGCGACACCGAGACGGTCATCGGGGAGATCGCGCCGGTCATGGACCGTCACCAGCTCCTCTGCGACTTCACCTCGCTCAAGACAACCCCGGTCGAGGCCATGCTCAGGAGCAAAGCGCAGGTCATCGGCCTCCACCCGATGTTCGGGCCGACCGTGCGGTCGATCCGGGGCCAGACCATCATCGCCTGCCCGGCCCGGGCGGACAACGCCCGCCTCAACAGCCTGCTGGCGATCTTCCGGAACGAGGGCGCGATCTGTACGGTCACGACACCGGAAGAGCACGACCGGATGATGGCCGTTGTCCAGGGGCTCACGCACTACATGACGCTCTGCATGGCAGATACGATCCGCCGGCTCGGCCTGGACATCAGCAAGACGAAGGCGTTCACGAGCCCCGTGTACCAGATCGAGCTGGGGCTGATGGGCCGGCTCCTCAGCCAGGACCCCGCGCTCTATGCCGACATCCTGGAGAAGAACCCGTTCGTGCCGGAGGTGCTCGCGTCCTGCCAGGCCTCGGCAGCGGACCTTGCCGCGATCGTGGAGCGCCGCGACCCCCAAAAATTCCGGGAGTTCTTCGAAGCGGACAGCCGCCACCTTGGCGCGTACTGCGAGGAGGGGCAGAGGATGACGGATGCCCTGATCGAATCCCTGGTGAACCGATGAAAAAACCAACCATCACGCTGGGACCCGAGGGCACGTTCTCGCACGAGCTCGCCATAAAGCTCGGGTGCGAACCGCTCGTCCTCAAGCCCACCATCTACAGCATCATGGACGCGGTGGCACAGGGCGTTGGGGACGGGATCGTCCCCATGGAGAACTCGGAGGCGGGCGGCGTTGGCGAGACGCTCGACGGCCTTCTCCGCTTCCCGCTCCACATCACCGCCGAGATGTACATGCCCATCCACCACAACCTCGCCTCGCTCGTCCCGCTCCACGAGATCCGGGTCATCTTCGCCCACCCGCAGACACACGAGCAGTGCAGCACAAAGATCGAGGAGTGGAAGGTCCCGGTCATCCACACGAGCAGCAATGCCGCAAGCGCCCAGGAAGCGCGAAGGGTCCCGAACGCCGGCGCAATCCTCTCCGCCGGGGCGGCAGCCATGTACAAGCTGCCGGTCATTGTCCCCGCAACCGAGAACAACAAGGCGAACACGACCCGCTTTGTCCGGATATCGAAAATACCGGCAAAAGAGCCGCACCCGGAGAAGTGCAGCGTCCTCATCGACCCGCACGAGGACCGGCCCGGTCTCCTCCACGACCTGCTCGCCGCATTTGCGAAGCGGAAGATCAACCTCTGCCGGATCGAGTCACGCCCCTCCAAGCGCGGGATCGGGGAGTACGTCTTCTTCCTCGACTTCGGCTGGACACCGGAGACCGCGGAGGTCATCCGGGAGCTGAAGGAGATCACCACGGTCAAGGAGCTCGGGTGTTACCGGAAGGTTGAGGTGGACGCATGAGCATCACGATAGAAAAGATCCGGGATGTTGACCTCACCTTCACCGCCCCGCCGTCCAAGAGTTACACCCACCGGGCGCTCATCGCGGCAGCGCTTGGCGAAGGCAGGAGCGTTATTATGAACCCGCTCGATGCCGAGGACACACGGCTCACGGCGGGAGCGCTCCGGGCGCTCGGCGTCCGGGTCACGAAGCGGAAGGACCGGTACTTTGTCACCGGCTGCGATGGCGGGATTCCCACGGATGGCGAGACCACGCTCGAGCTCGAGAACTCGGGCACGAGCCTGCGGCTCCTTGCCTCGCTCGCGCTCCTCTGCCGCCACCCGGTCGTCCTGACCGGCTCAGCCCGCATGCTCGAGCGCCCCATCGGGCCGCTTGCAAAGGCACTCCCCCTGATCGGCGGCACGGTCGACTACCTCAACAACCCCGGCTACCCCCCGCTGCGGGTCGGCGGGAGACTGACCGGGGGCAACGTGGTCATTGACGGCTCCATCAGCAGCCAGTTCATCTCCTCGGTCCTGATAGCAGCCCCGTACGCAAAGAAGGAGGTCGAGGTCCACATCCCCGGCCTCGTGGCGTCGGCCTCGTACCTGGACATCACCGTCCACGTCATGCAGGCATTCGGCGCAAAGGTCAAGCGGGACGGCTGCAGCGTTTTTCGCGTCAGCAACCGGCACCACTACCGGGCGCGGGAGTACGCGGTCGAGGGCGACTACTCGTCCGCCTCGTACTTCTTTGCCATGGCAGCGATCTGCGGCGGGAGGGTCACGGTGAATAACCTCAACCCGCTCTCCGTGCAGGGCGACCGGCGGTTCCTGGACGCGCTCGCAAAGATGGGGTGCATGGTCACGTACGGGAAGGACTCCGTCACCGTTGAACGGGACGGGAAGCTCGAGGGCATCACCTTCGACATGTCCTCCTCGCCCGACACCGTCCAGACGCTTGCCGTTGTCGCGGCGGTGGCAACGGGCAAAACAACCATTAAGGGGATCGGCCACCTGAAGTACAAGGAGAGCGACCGGATCAACGGCACGGCAGAACGGCTCCGGGCGCTGGGCGCGGAGGTTGTGGTCGGCGAATCCTCCATGACCATCCGGCCCGGGCCGTTCCGTGGCGGGACGATCGACCCGGCAAACGATCACCGGACCGCGATGAGCTTTGCCGTGCTCGGACTCGGCACCGGGGGGATAACCATCACCAACCCCGCGTGCGTGAAAAAATCCTTCCCGGGCTTCTGGGACACGCTCCGAAAGAACGGGGTCATACCATGAAACGGATCATCTTCTGCGGGTACCGCGGCACGGGCAAGACCGATATCGGCAGGATCGTTGCCGACCGGACCGGCCTTGCCTTCATCGACACGGACAGCCTCATCGAGGAGAAGACCGGCCGGTCCATCCCGGACATCTTCCACGAGGACGGGGAGGAACGGTTCCGGACCGTGGAACGCGCGGTGATCGCCTCGCTCCCGAAGACCGATGCGGTCATCAGCACCGGGGGCGGCGTGGTCGTTGACCCCGGGAACATGGAGAACCTGAGAAGGGACAGCGTGGTCTTCGTGCTCCACGCTGACATCGATACCATCGAAGAACGCCTCAAACGAAAACCCCGGCCTCCCCTCACCGGCCTCCCGCTCCGGGAAGAGATCGCCGAGATGCTGGAACGGCGCCGGCAGCACTACCAGGCGGCCGCGGACTTCTGCATCGACACCACGGAGACGACACCGGAAGTCGCCGCTGCCTCTGTCCTGCGGGTCCTGCAGTATGGCGTTTTCGACCGCAAGTACCAGAAGCCCTGCATGGACTTCTTCCGGTCCGGCCGGCTCCCCCCGCGCTGCATCGAGCGGCTCGACCGGCTCCTTGACGAACACCCGGATGACCCCCTGACCCGGCTCATGGGCGTTGCCGGCTATCCCTGCGCCCACAGCAAGGGGCCGCACCTGTACAATGCCCTCTTTAAAAAGTACGGGCTCGACTACTTCTACACCTGGTTCGAGGACCCCGAGCTTGACGAGATCATGCGGGTTGCACGGCACCTGGATGCCAAGGGGCTCTCGGTCACCATCCCCTTCAAACAGGATGTGATCGCGTACATTGACGAGGTAGACGAGCACGCAGCGCAGCAGATCGGGGCGGTCAACACGGTCGTCTTCTCCTGCGGCACCGCCCGGGGCTACAACACGGACTGGATCGGTGTCAGGAAACCCCTCGTGAACCAGAAGGGCTCGCGGGCAGTCCTGCTCGGGGCCGGTGGTGCTGCGGCAGGGGCCGCGTTCGCGCTCACCGACCTTGACATGGACGTCACGATCCTGAACCGGTCGCCCGACAAAGCACGGGCGCTTGCCGAACGGTTTGGCTGCAGATGGGGAGATCCGGCTGACTTCGACCGGATAAAGCCCGATGTGGTAGTGAACTCGACGCCGCTCGGCATGAAGCCGGACGACCGGCTGCCCGTGAACCCGGAGCTGCTGGACAGCAGCATGACCGTCTTCGACCTGGTCTACACCCCGCCGATAACCCCGCTCATCGAGGCAGCGCAGAAGAAGGGCTGCACGACCATCACGGGGACCGAGATGTTTATCGGGCAGGCAAAAGAACAGTTCTACTTGTTCTTCGGCATCGATGTGCCGGCCGACACGATACGGGAGCTCATTCCATGAACACCTTCGGGAGAAACTTCAGGGTCACGACCTTTGGCGAGAGCCATGGCAAAGCGCTCGGCTGCATCATCGACGGGTGCCCGCAGGGGATCGAACTTGCGGAACCGGACATCCAGGCACTGCTCGACCGCCGGCGGCCGGGCAATTCCCCCCTCTCATCGCCGCGGGCCGAGGCCGACCGGGTCGAGATCCTCTCCGGTGTCTTTGAAGGAAAGACGACCGGGACTCCCATCGCGATGATCGTGCGCAACGAGGACAAGAAATCCGGCGACTACGAAGCGCTCAGGGCCGTCTTCCGGCCGGGCCATGCGGACTTCACGTACCAGCAGAAGTTCGGGATCCGCGACTACCGGGGCGGCGGCAGGAGCTCGGGGCGCGAGACCATCGGGCGCGTTGCCGCCGGGGCACTGGCTAAGAAGATCCTTGCCGCACAGGGCATCGCCATCGAGGGGCGTGTCCTTTCCGTCCATGAGAAGACAAAACCCGCTGAGATCGAGCAGGAGATCCTTGCCGCAAAAGCCGCAGGAGACTCGGTCGGCGGCATTGTCGAAATTGTTGCCCGGGGCTGCCCCCCGGGCCTTGGCGACCCGGTCTTTGGCAAACTCGATGCCGCGATTGCGGGTGCGATGATGGGCATCGGGGCGGTGAAGGGTGTTGAAATTGGCGACGGGTTTGCTGCAGCAGCACACTTCGGCAGCGAGAACAACGATGCCATGAACGAGGATGGATTCACGACAAACCATGCCGGGGGGATCCTCGGCGGCATCTCCTCCGGGCAGGATATCGTTGTCCGCATCGCGGTCAAGCCGACGCCGTCGATTGAGAAGACCCAGAAGACGCTGGACACCAGCGGCAAGTGCGTGGACATCTCGGTGAAGGGCCGGCACGACCCCTGCATTGCGCCAAGGATCGTGCCGGTCGCTGAGGCTATGCTCGCGCTGGTGCTCATCGACGCGTGGCTGGAACAGGAGAAGTACCGGAACCGGTGAGGGTCCGGTGCGTTTTCCTCTTTATGTCCGAAGAAAATCCCGCTGCCTGCACCTGAGCCGGAACTCTTTTAGCATGGGATGAAGAGTAACCAGTACGGACCGGCCAGGGCGCCCTGATACAGGTCGCCCCGCGTTCCCGGAACCGCGGGCGTGAACGGATGAGCAGTGTTGAGAAAGTACAGGACGAATACCCGCCCGACTTCTGCACCCTCCTTGAGGTAACCTACGGCAAGGGTTTCCTGTCGGAAGGGGGAGCGGAAGCGGTCGACGGCATGTTCCGGGGCATGGCACTTGCGAAGAAAACAATCCTCGAGATCGGGTCGGGTCTCGGCGGGGCAGCCCACCATCTCGTGAAGAACCACAACGCCACCGTGACCGGCCTTGAGATCAACCAGCCGATGGTCGACGAGGCCAACCGTCGCGTCCCCGCAGATCTCCGGACGCGGCTCGGATTCGTATACTACAACGACGTCGGCAGGCTCCCGTTCGGTGACCGGTCATTCGACATCGCATTTGCCAAGGGCGTCCTGCTCCACCTGGATGTTGCCGAGAAACGCACGCTCTTTGCCGAACTTTTCCGGGTTCTCCGCCCGGGTGGGATCGTTGTCATCAACGACTGGCTGAGCCCCGTGCACGGCCGGTGGGAGGCGACGATGCAGGAGATAATTAACGAGGACAATCTCTCCATCGTTGCCAACACCGAGGATGATTACCGGGAGGTTATCAGAATGACCGGGTTTGTCCTCGACCATATCGATAACGAGGACCGGGACTATTACCGGTACAACAAGAACCTGGACGACCACCTGCGAAAACCGGCAGTACAGAAACAGCTCCAGCCGCTTTTTACGCGGGAGAAGATCGAGACTGAGGCACGCCTGTATGGGCTGATAGCCGAATCCATTGCCGATGGTCAGATGCAGGTACGGCGGATCGTCTGCCACCGGCCGGGGTGACCGGCCAGATGAGGCCGACTCCGGCCCGCATACCTGCCCGGCCGGATGGCAGCGGGCCCGGAGAAGAGGGGAGAACGCGCGTTCCCTCAGATGAACCTCCGCCGGAGATCGCCCACCCCCCTCAAAGAAACCATCATCTGACAGCATCTCCCATACCTGAGTAAATGTCCGATCTCCTCCTCCTCGCCATCGCGCCGGCGGTCTTCATCCTCCTCTTCATCTACTCGAAGGACCGGTACGAGCCCGAGCCGCTCCACCTGGTCATCGGGATCTTCTTCCTCGGGTGCCTCTCGGTCATCCCCGCCGCCCTCCTTGAGGCGCCGTTCCCGGACGGCACCTTCACCTCATCGGTCGTTGCCCCGGTCGTTGAGGAGAGCTGCAAGTTCCTGGTGGTCTACCTCTTCATCTGGCGCCGCCGCGAGTTCTCGGAGCCGGTCGATGGTTTCATCTATGCTGCAGCCGCAAGTCTCGGGTTTGCCGCTGTTGAGAACATCTTTTATGTCCTTGATGGCGGCCTGGGGGTCGGCATCCTCCGGGCATTCCTCTCGGTCCCCGGTCACGTCATCTTCTCGTGCGTCTGGGGCGCAGCGCTCGGGATAGCAAAGTTCCGGCCGGCAAAACAACAGCCCGGGATCATCCTCGGGGGACTGCTCGGCGCCATGCTCCTGCACGGCATCTTCAACTTCAGCATCGATGCCCTGGACATTGCCGGTGTCCTCATCATCCTCATCCTCGTCCCCGCCGGGGCATGGTGGACCTGCCGGCGGATCGAATGCGCCCATGCGGACCCGGATGCCGCATGCAACCGGGTGCCGGCGAATGTAGCGGGTATGCAATCTGGTATCCCGGCCGGCGGAGAACATGAGTTGTCCGCGGGGCAGAACTTCTGCACCGGCTGCGGCGCACCGCTCCGGCCCGGTACCCGGTTCTGCGAGAACTGTGGCAGGCTGAGATAGGCGGGGGATGGCATGGGTACGGAATCCGAAAAGATCAACGGACAAGTACCTGCCCGTCTGCGAGAGTGGTTGAATTAGTTAACTGAAATGGGAGCGAGTGCCCCCCTACCCCCTCGAAGAACCTTTCAGGTTCTTCTCGTGTTTCATCTCTGATGAGATTCAACACTCCCCATCGACTGCCGCCACAGGCAGGCAGTCGTTCGGGCGGGGGAGAATTGTTGTCAGAAAAAAATAAACAGGTACCTGATCGAGAATTTCTCATCCTTGAGGCCGCCGCGGGGCGGATCGAAGAATCTCCGATGAGATTCTTCTCAAGACTGCCCTGACCCAAAAGTCACGGCAGTCTCCCTTCGGGGTCCGAGTGGTTCATCAGAACCATGAGGATGAGAAGAACCGTCAGGTTCTTCGATTGGCGGCAGTGCTCGTTATGGGGGTATGGGGGCATCAGCCCCCATAATTTCGAAAGAGTTTAACGAAAACCGGAAAAATGAATTCTTTCTAAAATTTTTATCCCCGCATTCGTACCATCACCCGCAGGAATTTTTCTGATTATACGACAAGAGACAGATCCAATCCCATCTGCACACTGCTGGTCGTCGCAGGGGTACAGAAAATTGCGAGGGGCATCACTGCTCCTCAATCGTGTGAGTAAAAGTGAATGAACCCGGCACTCACACGCCCAGGATCTTCCGGAGCTGCACGAACTCCTCAACCGAGTACTGCCCCGCGGCTGTCGGCGCACCGGCCGAGCAGTACACGAACTCCGAGCCGAAGAGGGGCAGGATTGCCCGGGCGTGCCGGAATGCATCGCCCATGACACCGGTGCAGATCGGCTTGTGGGCCGCCTGCGTGAACGAGAGGAGCTCGATGACATCGGAATCATTGCCCGGTGTTACCACGATCTTCGGGATATCGCCATAGGCCCGCAGCTCGCGCTCCATTACAAAGAGGATGTAGAGCGGGATCATCTGGCCCGTATGATGGGATGCGATGATCGTCTTTTTCGCGGCCCGTACCTCCGGCGCATGGCAGGCGAACGGCTGTTCGATGTCAATGTAGTCGGCGTACGGGATGAGGGGCCGGACGTTCTCAATCCATGCACCGGCATCGCCGAAGAACTGCCCGCCCTCCTGTGCCGAGCGCAGGGTGATGATGACCGGAAGACCGCATGCAGCCCGTGCCTCCTTCACCACCGCTTCAGGGTCCCCGTCGTACAGGTCAACGCGGAGCTCGACCAGGTCGGCTCCCATCTCCTTTGCCTTCCCGGCCTGCGCGGGGTCCGTCAGTGCGGCAACGATCTTCATGTGTAAGAGTATCCGGGCGGGAAGGCGATAAAATGGTAGTGCAGGCGGACTTGCCGGTTCCGGCCGCGGGGGACCGGACCCTTTTTGAGTACCGTTGACAACAAAGATGTACGCATGATCCGGCGCTACGTGATACTTGGCATCGGTCTCCTCGTCCTCATGGCCGTGACATACCCGGATGCCGGGGAGGAGACGGCACTTGTCCTGTACACGACCGGGCTCATCTCCCTCTTCTTTGGCCTCCTGAACAGCCGGCCGCAGCCCCCGGCACCCGATCCATTTATCCGGCCAAAGAACCGAGCCTCTCCCGAACCCGTGGCCCGGGACGTTTCATCCGGGCTGAATCTGATTATTGTTATCATTGTTGTCGTCTTCCTCTTCACCGGCATGATCATCGGCGGAATCGTTTTTTTCCTTGCCATGGAGGAAGCCGAAACCGGGCCATGGACGGATGAGGCTGTTCAGTGGCAGGACGACATGCCAGACGAGATCCTGTTCACCAACCAGGAGACCGGCAACGCGTATCTCGTCAACCGTTTTGGTGACCGGGTCGATATCTCGGATACCCAGTATATCCTCTTCTCAGGTGACGGCTTCCAGCGACGAATCGGCCGGGTCTGGATCAACATCACGCCAGTTGCCGGGTTCCACATCACGGAGATGCAGTACGTCAACAACGGCATCCAGGTGACCGGCTGGCTGTCCGAGGGTGAAGAACTGCAGTACCACTATGATGCCGGCCTGACTGACTGGACAACTTACGAACCCGACCCGGTCACCGGCACCGGCCTGCGTCCCGTCACCAATGCGGCGGCCGGGAGCACCATCGATGTTGTCGGGACCGGCGACGGGGGTGCACAGGTCATGGTCAACAATTCCCTCATCACCACCTTCAGGCCGCCGGACGTCATCGATTCCTCAGGCAAACGTCAGGTCTTTTCCGCCTCGTTTGATCCGGAGAACCGGATCCTGACGTACTCGCCGGAAACGGACGATATGGCCTATCCGCTTACCTGCACCCTGTACTTCTGAAAAGAGAGGAACGGACCCGCACAAGTCGGTTTTTTCATCGGTCAGCAGAAAAAATTCCGCCCGTATGGGATGATAATACAGGTTTTTATGGTCTTATCGCCCACATAATCATACCGTCTATGCAGAGCGCATCTCTCATCATCAGTTTCCTCACCCGCCTCACCGGTGCCTTGTCCAAGGGTATCATGCTCACCCTCATCATACCGCTTGCCATCGCGCTCCTCTTCAACATCCCCGCCATCGAGACGCTCGGCCTCATCGGCACGACCATGGTCATCGAGTACGGCGCAGCACCGGTCGGGATCGCGCTCGGCCTCCCGGCAATCTTCGTCTGCTTCGTTCTCTCCTGCGTGGCCCTCGGGGTCATCATCGCCCTCTTCGACATCTTCGACTCCATCGGCGACCACTCGGACCGGGTCCGCAATTTCCTTGAACGCTCCCGCAAGCGTGCTGCAGACTCCGTCCTTTTGGCAAAGTACGGCATCTACGGGCTCATCGTCGTTGTCCTGACCCTCGGCTTCTATGTCTGCCCGGCGATTGCATGGGTCTGCGGCTGGGACCGGAAGCGCTCCATCGCGTTCACGATGGCCGGTTACGTCCTCGTCAGCATCCTCATGATCATCATCACCGGTGACATCCTCCGGTTCATCTTCCCGAATCCCTGATGGTATGAGCGACCCTGCCCCCCGTCAGCTGCCGGCCCGGCTCCCCGAACTCCTTGCACCGGCCGGTTCACCCGAGGCCTTCCGGTCCGCCATCGCTGCCGGGGCCGATGCCGTTTACCTGGGCGGGAAGCGGTTTGGCGCCCGCAAATCGTCAGTGAACTTCACCGATACCCAGATCGAGGAGGCGGTCCGGACCGCACACCGGCACGGGGTCCGCGTCTATGTCACGGTCAACACCCTCATCCATGACCGCGAGCTGAAGAGCGCCTCGGAATACCTGGTCTGGCTCTGGTCCATCGGTGTTGATGCAGTCCTTGTCCAGGACACCGGGCTTGCGGCAGTTGCCCGCGAGATCGTGCCGGACCTCGTGCTCCACGCCTCGACCCAGCTCACCATCCACAACGCGGCCGGCGTCCGGTGGGCAGCTGCGCACGGCTTTCGCCGGGTGGTCCTTGCCCGCGAACTGAGCCTTGAAGAGGTCGGTGCGATTGCAGAAGCAACGGACGATACCGGGACCGGCCTCGAGGTCTTTGTCCACGGGGCGCTCTGTTACAGCTACTCCGGCCAGTGCCTGCTCTCCTCGGTCATTGGCGGCCGGAGCGGCAACCGGGGTATGTGCGCCCAGCCCTGCCGGAAGGCGTGGGACCTGGTCACCGGACCGGCTGACGAGTACGGCAGGCCGCTCACCCTGCGTCCCGTCCCGCTCGACGGGCGATACCTCCTCTCTCCCAAAGACCTCTGCATGTACCGCAGCCTCCCCCGGCTCGTGCAGTCGCCGGCAGTATCCCTCAAGATAGAGGGCCGGATGAAATCGCCCGAGTATGTCGCCACCGTAGTCTCCATTTATCGGCGGGCGCTCGATACAATTGCAGCGGGCCGGTGGGAGCCCGCGGACGATGACGAGTGCGACCTCCTCCTCGCCTTCAACCGCGGCTTCACCGGGGGATACCTCTCCCGGGAACGCCACCGGCGCCTGATGGGGAGGGATGCGCCGGACAACCGCGGGCTCCTCATCGGCACGGTTGCGGGCTACAACCGGGAGACCTTCCATGCCCTGGTCCGGCCGTCCTGCAGTTCCGTTCCCCGCCCGGGCGACGGGCTCCTCATCACCGGCCCGCAACCGGGGGCCGAGACCGGCTTCGCCCTCAACCATGAGCCCCGGAAGCAGCGGGACGGGTACCTGATCCGGGTCCCCCGGCCGGTCAGGGCGGGGGCGGCAGTCTTCATCACCGCATCACGCAGCCTCGATGCCCGGGCCCGGCAGATCGTCTCAAAACCCCCGCCCGAACTGTTGCGCCCGGTCCCCCTCGACCTTGTTGCCGAGATCATGCCCGGCGGACGGCTCGTCCTCTCCGGTTCGATCGTGCGGCCCGACGGGAAGGTTCTCCCAATCACCTGCCGCCCGGAGATTGTCCTTGAGCCGGCCGGCTCCCGCCCGCTCCGCCGGGAGACGTTCGAGGCACAGCTCAGCAAGAGCGGCGGCACGCCGTTCGTCGTCCGATCGCTCGCGCTCACCGGCCTGGGCGGACAGTTTGCCCCGCTCGCGCAGATCAACCAGCTCCGCCGGGAGTTCCTGGCAGCGGCTGAAGAGCAGCTCGTTGCATCGTACCGGCCGCCGGTTGCTGAGGTCCGGCACGCCCAGCACCGGTGGCAGGAGCGGATGGGTTCCGAAAGCCCTGACCGCTCCGGCAGCGGGGATGCTGGTGGAAGGCTCCACTTCGCGGTTGTCACGGACACGCCGGATGGTGTGAAGGAGGCGTGCCGTGGAGGGGCTGACACGATCCTCTTCGAGCCGGATCTCTCCCGGCGGCCGGCCGGCTGCGGCAAACCTGCAGCCCCCGACATCCCGCATGACCAGGTCCGGGATGCCGCCATTCACGGCCGGGAGAGCGGAACGCCGGTCTACTGGAAACTCCCCCGGATCATCAGCGATGCCTGTCTTGACGACGTCGCACGGGAGCTCCCGGCGCTCACCGCGGCAGGCCTTGCCGGTGTCGCCGTTGACCAGTACGGTGCTGCGGAACTGCTGAAGAAGGGCTGCCCCGATCTCGTTGTTTACGGGTTTACCGGCCTGAACATCTTCAACAACCGGTCTGCCCGTGCACTCGGCCCGCTCGCTGGCTGCGTCACGCTCTCACCGGAACTCTCACGGGACGAGATCGCGGTCCTCTGCCGCCTGTCCGGGCCCGATGGTCCAAAGGCCGCCCTTGTCGTGCAGGGGACGGGCGAGACCATGATCACCGAGGACTGCCTGAAGACGATGGTATCCCCGTGCAATGCCGGCAGGGGCGACGACCCTACAGCCGGGGAATTCACCGGGATCCGGGACGAGTACGGGAAGGTGTACCCGGTCCGGGCCGGCACCGACTGCCGGACCCGGATCGGCACGGCACAGGAACTCTGCCTGGTCGACCACCTCCCCTCACTGCGGGACGCCGGGATCAGCGAAGTCATCGTTGATGCACGGTCCCGGCCGGCGAGGTATACCGGCAGGGTAGTCTCCCTGTACCGGCAGGCCCTGGAATATGTCAATGCCCGCCCCGGTACCCGGTCCGGGGATCCATTCCTCACTGCACGCAAAGAGGAGATCCGGGCGGTCTCGCTGGGCGGGATAACCCCCGGCCATTTCCTCTCCGGGCTCAGGGAATAGCCCGGCCCGGTGTGCGGCTGCCCCCGCCATTCCCCGGATCCTTCAGGCACTATCTCCTGGTCGATTTACCGGATGGAACATATCCGTACAAATATTCATCATAGAACAGCCAGATAGGAATAGTACATAAGGAACCGGAGTCCCTCGCATGACATCGCCCCTGATACTGGTCAACCTCAAGACGTACAAGGAAGGCATGGGCAACCGTGCCCACATGATCGCCCAGGCAGCAGAGAAGGTAGCGCAGGAGAGCGGCGTTGCCATCGGCGTTGCCCCCTCATATATCGACCTCCACCCGCTCAGCCACCACTTCTCCGTCCCGGTCTATGCCCAGCACGTGGACGGGTGCGAGCCCGGGGCGAACACCGGCCATATCACGGTAGAAGCAATCCGCACGGCCGGGGCGGCCGGCTCGCTCGTGAACCATTCCGAGCGGCGCCTCACCATCGCCGATATCGAGGCATCCGTCCGGGCGCTGCAGGCTGCAAAACTCGTCTCGGTCGTCTGCTCGAACAACGAGATGACGAGCGCCGGGGCAGCAGCCCTCTCGCCGGATTACGTTGCGATCGAACCGCCGGAACTCATCGGGAGCGGGGTCTCGGTCTCGAAGGCGAACCCGGATATCATCAAACGCTCGGTAGCCGCCGTCCATGCCGTTAACCCGAAGGCAAAAGTCCTGACCGGGGCCGGGATCCAGTCGGGCGAATGTGTCCGGATTGCCGTTGACCTGGGAACGGACGGTGTGCTCCTTGCGTCGAGCGTGGTGAAAGCAAAAGACCCGGGTGCCGTGCTGCGGGACCTGGTATCAAAACTCTGATTTTTTTAAATAAGAGATGCCGGGGTCACTTGAGAAACAGGTACCAGACCCCGACTACAACGATGAATAATACGATACCGATTCCAATCACGGTCATACTGCTGATATCAGAAGATTCCTCTGCCATGGTTATCGAACACACTCCCGTGACTGCATGTCACGTTAAATATCCCTCCTGCACCCTTGTATAAATAGTTTCTTATGATTCGGGAAGAATTCCTGGTAATTATTGCGGAAATTTCAAAAAAAGTTCAGGTTATCAGGGATATGAGGTCGTGCTTGGTGATGACCCCTTTCACCGCACGGCCTTCGAGGACCAGGACCGCATGGTTCTGCTGGAGGATGTTGATGACCGTCTCGACATCCATATCCGGCGGGACCGTCGGGAACCCGGCCTCCATGAAGTCCTTGACCAGGAAGAGGTGGGTCTTGTGGAGGCGCTGCTGCTCGATCGCCTTGACGATGACCGACTCGGAGATGCACCCGACCGGCACCCCCTGCTCGATGACCGGGAGCTGGGAGATGTTGTTCTTCTCGAAGATATCCACGGCACGGGTGATCGAGTCCTGGGGCCCGACCGCGTACACCGGCGTGTGCATGATCTGCGCAGCCCGGATCTTCCGGGGCTCTGCACTGTTGAGGACCAGGATGATCTTGTTGAGGGTGCTGACCCGGGGATCGACATTGCCGGCCTCGATGCGGGCGACCATGGACTGGCTGATGCCTGCCCGCCGGGCAAGCTCCGTCTGTTTCATGCCCAGTGCCTCGCGGCGCGAGCGCAGCTCTTCGGGTGTCGGGATATGCATGGTTGATTACTCATAGTCATAAAGGATTATCAAGGTTATCCCCGTCCGGCTGAATGGCGGGATTGGGTGGTACCGGCAGGAGCAGGAGGATCCGGCTCACCGGTGAGCGAAACCTTCTTTAACGGCACGGGAGTACAGTTGAATAGTGTAATCCAATGGTCCTATTGGATTAGTGTCCTCTATGCCTGATTGTCCTGAAAGTGACGATGATACCGAAGAGAACCATCGGCGGTTCTGGTATTCTTTGCCTGTTTTGATCCATCCCGCGGCCGGACATTTTTCTGGTGCTCCGGCTGTCCCGTTGTATCCTGGAGTTCCGGTGAGCGTTACCTGCGAGCGGGGCCTTCCATGACCTCCCGTCCGCGAAATGCTGCCCGCAACCAGCACGAACTCATCAGCCAGCCGGAGCAGAAGGTCATCCCCGCCCACCGCGAACGACCGAAGGGCCCGGCCCTGGTACGGGACCGGGTCTTTGCGGTCCGGCGGGATGATGCAACCCATATCATCAGCGAGCATTATACCTACAAGACCCTGCCCTATTACACCATCCTGAAACACGAACTTGAGGGTACTCCCGTGCAACCGGTCAGCAGGGCAATACTCGACTCTGCGGTTGTCCCGATCTGCCTTGAGCAGGCACGGCTTGCCGGGATCCCGGTCTGCACCTGGGGGATATCCCAGGCCTACACGCCGTTGCCGGCTATCCTGTACGGCCTGAACTATTTCGCAACACCCGCCGAGTACCGCGTCGTGAACGACAGCGACGAGGCAAAGGAGGCAGTCCGGCACATCACCAACAAGGGGAAATATCCGTTCTGCTACCAGCCTCTCGACGATGGCGCAGCGCTCGAGTCCTGCGTTGCTGTCTTTGGCAGAACATGCCGGCCGGGAACGGAAGTGCCCGATCTGGCACGGCAGGTGTATGATCTCTTCCGGATACCGCTCGTGACGCTCGTCATGGTCCATGACCACAACGGGTACCGGCTCTCCTCCCTCTCAGAAGCACGCTATTCCCATCTCACCATGGACGAGCGGGCGCTGCTCGGTGCATACCTCGCCAACCAGGAGTTCCTATGAGCAAACTGGGCATCTTTGTAGACCGCAAGACGCTTGCGAGCGCCGAGCAGCTCGGCGCCCTGATCCGGTGCCGGGACGTTGCCGAGACTCTTGGCCACCATGTCGATTACATCTTCCCGGTTGATATCAGCAAGATCCGGAACATGGACGCCCTCTTCATCCGGGCCCGGACCGACCCGATGAACGTCACCTACGTGGCGGCAAAGATGGCGGCATTCCACGGCATCCCGGTTATCGACGACCCGCAGTCCATCCAGATCTGCTCCGACAAGATCAACATGTACTCCCACCTCATCCAAAAAGGCGTAGCATTGCCGGAGACCGTCTTCCTCTCAAAGGACGACCTGACCGAAGAGCGGGTTGCAGAACTCTTTCTTCGGCTCGGCTCGCCCCTCATCCTCAAGGAGCCCTCCACCTCCTTCTCGCTCCGCGTGGAGAAGGTCCATGACCGGGAGGCGTTCTTCCGCGTTGCCCGCCGGTTTATCCGGCTCTCGGACTGGATCGTGGTCCAGCAGTATGTGGAGAGCAGATACGACTGGCGGATCGGTGTCCTCAACGGCGCGTTCCTGTACGCCTGCAAGTACACGATCCCCTCCGTCACCTTCAAGATCCAGGCATCGGTCAACGGGCATATCGTGTACTGCGGCGTTGAGAGCGTCCCGGAGCACGCGGTCCCCCCGCACGTTGTCCGGCTCGGGATCGAAGCCGCGAACGCTGTCGGCAGCGGGCTGTACGGCGTGGACATCAAGAACAACAACGGCGATGCCTGTGTCATCGAGGTGAATGACAACCCGTCCATCGAGAGCGGGGAAGACGACTGCTACCCGCAGTGCTTCGAGCGGATCATCCGCCACCTCCTCCCCTCCTGAGGCCCATAATGCATACTGACTGGATGATCCATGCCGAGGCAATCTGCGGCTCCTGTGGCGGCCGCTGCTGTATCGGGGCATGCCCTCCCATTTCGCCCGAACGGATGCGGATCATCCTTTCCCACGGGGACTATGCCGACCGGTTCGAGCAGAACGGGTACCGGCGGATCCGGGCACGGGAGGACGGCGGGTGTACGATGCTCCGGGACGGCCGGTGCACCATCCATGCCTGCAAACCCGAGACCTGCATGGCAGGGCCGTTCACGTTCAGCACCACAGACCGGACCCTGGAGATATTCCTGAAAACGGAGACCATCTGCCCGCTCGTCCGCTACCTGAAATCCGACCCGGCGGTGTACGAGATGCAGTACCACCGGGCGCTTGAGCACATCTCCCGGCTCGTGGCTGCCCTCTCCGAAGACGAGCTCCGGGTCATCTCAGGCATCCCGGAACCGGATACCGAACTTGTTGCGATCCTCGCCCTCCCGCGAGGTGATGGGCAGTGATCGGAACCGAGCATGAATACTCCATCAACGACTCACGGTTCAACCCGCTGCCCGTATCCGACCAGATCATCAGGACCATCTGCGGCCGGTACGAGAGCGAGATCCTCTTCGGCGAGGCAAAACTGGGCAAGGAACTCCAGAAGACCGTCATCGAGTTCGTGCCGCGGTCCCCGGCAAACGACATCACCTCCCTGGAAGCCCAGATCGTGCAGGGCATTGGTAAGTTCCATACCATCTTCCGTGACCAGTATACCCTGCTCGGCCTCGGCATGCACCCGCTTGCCGTGCCGGCGGATATCCCGGTCTGGGACCATGACGAGGGAGAGTACTACGAGGTCTACCACCGGCTCTTCAACATCCGCCAGCACGGGTGGCTGAACATCCAGGCACTGCAGGTCAACCTCTCGTACCGCACCGACCGGGAGCTCGTTGCGCTCTACAACCGGCTCCGGTGCCTCCTCCCGTACCTCATCGCGGTAACGGCCTCCTCCCCCATGGTCGAGGGCAGGCTCACCGGCTCCTGCGACAACCGGCTGATCTACTACCAGAAGAACCAGGAGGAGATCCCGCTCATCTGCAACCGGATCATCCCGGAACCGATCCGGTCGGTGGCGGATTACCGGGCAATGCAGGGGAAGATCTTCCGCGAGCTCCGGTTGCGTGACGCTGGGATCCTCTGCGAGGAGTGGGTCAACTCCGGTGGCATCATCATCCGGTTCTCACGCAAATGCATCGAGATCAAGGCGCTGGACGAACAGGAGTCGGTCCGCTCGGACATGGCGGTCTGTGCCTTCATCCGCGCCCTCCTCCGCTGCCGTTCCCTCCCGGTCGTGACGGACCAGGACACACTGCTCGACCTGACGGCAACCGCCATCCGCGGCGGGACCGCCGGGCTTCGCCCGGAACTCGAGGCATTGTACGGGCGGGCCCTCGCCCACGCCACGCCGGAAGAGAAGCGATATCTCCCGGTCATCGCGGACCGGATCCGCAGCGGCAGCCTTGCAGAGCTGATGCAGGACCGGATCAGGAACGACCGCTCCGTCCTCCCGGTGCTGGGCGACATGGCACGCTGCCTGCGCGAGAACCGGTCATACCGGGGCTCCTGAAACGCTCGCCTCCCCTCTCTTCTGCCGCAACACATTTATTGCTCCTGCTGGTATCTGATGATACAGACAGGGGGTTCCATGACAAAAGAGCTGATTCCGGAATCTGAAGGATATGAACTGCTCGCACAGGCCGGTGTCCCGGTACCGGCATACGGCGTTGCCCATACTGCGGATGAGGCGGCTGACCTGGCAGGGAGGATCGGGTTTCCGGTTGTCATGAAGATCGTCTCCCCCCAGATCGTCCACAAAAGCGATGCCCACGGGGTCCGGGTCGGCATCAGGACACCGGACGAAGCAGCCGAAGCATTCCGTGCCATCGTCGCGGCGGCACAGGAGTATACCAGCGCCGCCGAGATCCGGGGCGTCCTGGTCGTGCAGCAGCATAAAAAAGGTTTGGAGATCATCGTCGGCGGCCGGACGGACCCGTCCTTTGGCAAGATCATCACGGTGGGCATGGGCGGGACCCTGGTAGAACTCCTCCGCGATGTCTCCATCCGGGTCCTGCCCATCGGAAGGGACGACATCGCTGCCATGCTCCTGGAACTCCGGGGAGACCGGCTGATCGAGGGATACCGAAATGAACCGGCCCGCGACCGGGAAGCCCTCATCTCCTTCATCGACCGGATCGCACAGTTCTTTTTCGGGCGTCCCGATATCACCGAGTTCGATATCAACCCGGTCATCCTGTACGAGCAGGGCCTTGCCGTGGTTGATGCCCGGTTCTACATCACTCCCGGTGCAGCGATGGCCGCCACGCCTCCCGCAATCCCCCTGCCGGAGAAGATCATGAACGTCCACTCCATCGCGGTCATCGGGGCCTCGCCCGAGCCGTCCAAGGTGGGGTATGCCGTCCTGCGGAACCTCCTCTCCTTCCCGGGTACCGTGTTCCCGGTGAATCCCAAGCACCGCCAGATACTGGGGCGGGACGTGTACCCGGCGCTCGGGTCAATCCCCGGCCCGGTGGACATGGCGGTCATCGTCCTCCCCGCAAAACTCGTCCCGGGTGTGCTTGAGGAGTGCGGGGCTAAAGGTATCCCGCTCGTTGTCATCATATCGAGCGGTTTCCGGGAAGTCGGCGGTGCCGGTGCCGAACTCGAGGACCGCATCCTTGCGATTGCCCGCAGGAACGGTACGCGGATCATCGGGCCGAACTGCCTGGGCCTGATGCTCCCGATCCAGGGGATCAACACCACCTTCGATCCCGTCTCTCCCAAGCCGGGCCGGATCGCGTTCATCTCCCAGAGCGGGGCGATCATCACGACCATCGTGGACTGGAGCCTCCCCGAGGAGATCGGGTTCTCGGCCATCATCAGTGTCGGCAACCAGACCGATCTCTCGTTCGAGGACTTCTGCCTCTATGCCGGAAGTGACCCCAGCACCCGGGCCATCATCCTCTACGTGGAGCAGATCCGCAATGGACGGCGCTTCATGGAGATCGTCCGGCAGGTGACCGAGAAGAAACCGATCGTTGCCATCAAGTCGGGTTCGTCGCGGATCGGCCAGATGACTGCTGCATCGCATACCGGATCGCTCGCCGGGTCCTTCGATGTCTACATGGCAGGGTTCTGGCAGTCCGGGGTGATCCCGGTCCGGTCCATCCGCGAGGCATTCCAGACTGCAGAACTGCTCTCGTCCGAGGGGTACCCGAAGGGCATCCGGGCGATCGTGATCAGCAACGCGGGCGGGTTTGCCGTGCTCGCATCGGACTATGCCGAGATGTACGGGATCGAGATGGTGGAGTTCCCCGAAGCGATCATCAGGGAACTCGACGCCATCCTGCCACCGGACTGGAACCGGCGCAACCCCATTGATATGGTCGGCGATGCCTCGGCAGACCGCTTTGCCCGGACGTTCGATGTCATGATCAAGAACCAGGACCTCTGGGATATCTGCTTTGTCATCGCCGTCCCGTCGGCGATATCGGACCCGATCCGCGTCTCGAACGAGGTGGTCCGGTTCTCGAAGAGCACGCACAAGATGATGGTCGGGTGCATGATTGGCGGGGACTCGATGAAAACACCGCTGCGGATCCTCCGGGACTCCGGCATCCCCAACTTCCCGGACCTCGAGGATGCGTTCCGTTCGGTCGGCAATATCTGCCGGAACATCTGCTGGAAGGAGTTCCACGGCAAAAACTGCGTGCAGAAGAGAGCGGATAAAAAAGACTAAGATTACTGCTCTGTAGAAAACCTATGTTGGAAAAGCGATGCCCCCCTCTTGCGCCACCAGTCCCCCGTCGGGGGACGGGGCGCAGTGCGATGAGACGAGTTCGGTTACCGGTAATACGTCGTCATCGCAAAGCGGGGGTTGCATCAGCGGCGGGGGCAGAGTCCGAGTGAGCCATCAGGGCCGCGAGGATGAGAAGAACTCGTCAGAGTTCTTCGAGCGCTAGCGGAGCCCCCGAGAGCGTTAAAAATTTTCAATGATTTCTACAGAGCAAGATTACAGGGTAATCTTCTTCATGATCCGGCCGTGGCGGAAGACGGTTATCCCGCCGCCGCTCTGGGAGACGACAATTCCGATAGTGTTCGTGACCGCCGTGATCGCGGCAACCGAATTGTGCCGTGTCCCCATGCCCGGGGGGAGGGAGACGCTGCTTGAGTCCACGGTGATGTAACGGCCCACGGACTCGACGAAACCATCGCCCGTGATGACGAATGCACCGTCAAGCTGGGCAAGGGCCTTGATGTTCTCGGAGAGGCCGGGGTTCGTGACAACCCGGAGCTCGGGCCGGTGCCCCTCGAACGGGTTGAGGATGATCTGGCGGGACTTCTCGAGCACATGGTTGGTGTCCCCGATGAGGAAGGTGGTCCCGACCGCCTTACCCTCGCGGCCCTCGATCGAGATCTCCGTGCAGATATGGAAGACCGCATCGAAGACCTCCTCGCGGACATCCGAATCGGCGATGATGCCGTCCTTCCAGCTCTCGGTGCTGATCCGGACCTCACCGGTGCGCTTGCGGTCGGTGATATCATTGCCGATGCAGAGGATCTCGGATATCCTCCCCTGTTCGTCGCGGATCGCCTTGTTGATCCACGCGATCCAGACCCGGTCGCCGTTGCGCCGGACATTCTCGCTGACATTGACCGCGAGGCCCTCGGCACCGGTATCGTTCGCTATCACCGGAAGGTCATACTGTGCCCGGGCCTTTGGCGGGACGATAACTTCCGTGATATTCTTCCCGATCACATCATCGGCTGCAAAGTCGAAGAACGTCAGCGCGAAGGTATTGAAGAAGGTGATCGTGCCCCTGGTGTCCATCCGGATGATGATGCTCTGGCTGCTCTGGATCGCCTCGCGGTACCGTGCCTCGCTCTGCCGGAGGGCGGTTGCCAGTTTCTGCCGCTCGGTGATGTCAGTGACCACGAACGTACCTCCCCGCCGGATATCGCGGGGATCGAGGGCACGGATCTGGAGCCGGCAGGGCAGTTCGGTCCGGTCCTTCCTCACCAGCCAGCACTCGGCAAAGGTCTGGTCCCGCTCGTCGCGGCGGACCAGGAGGTCCCGGAGTGCCTGCTCATACTCGTCCGGGTTCCGGAAGAGCATCCGGATATCTTTTCCCACGAGCCCGGCCTCGTCGTAACCGAGCAGGGATGAGAAGGGCAGGTTGGTCCATTCGAGGACCCCGTTGCGCATCTGGAATATTCCCAGGGGCGTTGCCGAGAGGATGGCGGTCAGCTGCTCATTCTGTGCCCGGACCTCGCGGTCGGCCTTTCGCCGGATCATCGTGCCCTTGATCAGCGTCACGATCTCGAAGAACGCCGGCCTCGTGTCACCGCTCTGGGAGAACGCAACCTCCGTGCCATTGGCAATCTCCTGGAGGACAAGCTTTCCCTGCCCTTTGCGGGAGTAGAGGATGACGGGAGTGGCAATCCCCTGCGACTTGACATATTTTAAGAATTCCACCCCGTTCATGTCGGAGACGAACTCGATCCCGTTGACGGCGGGGATCTCCGAGTAGGTGATGATGACATCGTACAGCCGGTTCTTCAGTTTCTCGGCTGCCTGTTTGATGGAGTGCGCTGAGTCGACACGGATATCGCCGGTCTTCTCCAGGAATGCACGGATCTGGACCAGGAGTTCGGTATTGTCATCCACAAACAGGACAGTGATCATGGGACTGCTCGGGTGTAAAACACGGGGTTAATCGTTACTAAAGGTGAGAACCCTGCTCATAAATACTTGTTGCGGGGAGGACAGGCGGACAATCCCGACGGGGGAAAATGACCGGAAAATAAAATTCATTGCCCGGTATCCGGGCGGGAAAAACGGTTATTCTTCCTGGTGCTGGACGATCGCGAGCTGGTACATCCAGTCCATCAGGGGGTGGCACTCTTCCACAATGCATTCCAGCTCGCAGCCGATACAGGGGATGAGCTCGTCACCGGCCAGGAGATCGTCCGGGTTGACCGGCATCTGGCGGGCTTTCAGGAGATATGTCTTGATGCCCTCCCGCTTGAACTCGATACGGTCGATGAGCCCGCTCTCTTCCAGCTTCTTCACGATCCGCGAACACTTGCGGCTGTCAACACCCAGTTCCTTCCAGAGCTCGCTCTGGAGAACCCCTTCGGGCTTCGACTGGATAAGTTTCAATCCTTCTTCAACGGGATCGGACATGTACAGGCTCCCAGATGACCCGGTATCAGATGACCGGCGCGATCGTCAGGATGTTGTTGCCCCGGATCACGACCGTGCCAAGGCTCCTGCCGCGCTGGTTGTCAATGTACTCAATGGTCTCTTCCATATGGATATTCAGGTATTCATCAACGGCCACAAGCCGCCCCTGGAGCTTACGGCCCTCATCCTTTATCTCGACAGAAATTTTCGAATCTACGAGGGCAAATACCTTTTTTATCGGCAAAACAATTCCGTTAACCATCTGCCCTAATTTGGGATGTGAGATAATTAAAGTTTGCTTATCGCGAGGGTCGAAGACCCGAGCGAGGAGAAGAACGCATCAGCGTTCTTCGACTTCGTGAGGGTCATCAGGCAAAACACCGATGAAGACACTACGACAGGTCTTCGACTTCGTGAGGGTCACCATGCAAAACGCAAAAAACCCCACAAGTGTTCATCTATCTCTCACGTGTCATCAGGCAAAACACCGATGGAGACACTACGAGATGTCTTCAACTTCATGAGAGTCGAAAACCCGGCCGACTCAACCCCCCCAGCGATCCCCCATTCGGCAGACCTCCCTCACAGGCGCTGGAACATCCCGTCCAGCTCTTTCCGGGAGAACCGGATGATCGTTGGCCGGCCGTGAGGGCAGGTGAACGGGTTCTTCATCTGGCGGAGCTGGTCCACGATGCGCTGGCACTGTTCGCGGGTGCAGACCGTCCCCGCCTTGACCGCACCACGGCATGCCACGATGCGCCGGATGCGCTCGCTGCTGCTGACCGCCAGCGATGCCTCCTCGTTCAGCAGGTCGCTGATGATATCCTCGATGATTGCGGCTCCCTCGATCCGGCCAAGCACGATCGGGACCGTCCGGACAAGGAATGAGTCCCCGCCAAAACGCTCGATGACCAGGCCCTCCTGTGCAAGGTCGGGCAGGAGCTGGCGGAGGAGGGCAGCATCTTTCTGCGTCCGGTGGAGGACCAGGGGACTGATCAGCTCCTGGGCCGGATGAGTCCGGCTGCTCTTCTCGCAGACCTGCTCGTACAGGATCCGCTCGTGGGCAGCATGCTGGTCGATGATGAGGAGTTCGTCCTCCGGTGTCCGGGCGAGGATATAGATGCCGCCGAACTCCCCGATCACCTCAATCTCTGGCAGCAGGGACGAGACAAGGTATGCGGGTTCGGCACTGAACGGGAGCTCGGTCTGGCGCAGGCGCTGGTCGGTGGATATCGTGCCGGCATGGGTACATTCGAAGACACCGGAAGGCATCTGTGCCGGGGAGGCGGGGATCCGGTGCTCCCCGGTATCTGCTTCCGGCAGGACCGCGAACGATCGTACCGGGGAACCAGAGCCGGCCGCGGGGATGAGATCGCGGGAGAGGAGGGCCCCCTGCACCGCATCGCGGACCGCTGCCGTGATAGCCTTCTCCTCGGAGAACCGGACCTGCTTCTTGGTCGGGTGGACATTGACATCCACAAAACGCGTGTCAATGGTGAGGCTGATGAAGGAGACGGGGAACCGGTCTTTGGGCAGGAGCGTCCCATAGCCTCCTTTGACTGCGTCACTGATGGCGGTAGAACTGACAAAGCGCCCGTTGACCGACAGGAGCATGCGTGCCCGGTCCTTCCGGCTGAGGGAAGGCCGGCCGATATACCCGGTGATGGTAATCCCGTCCCGGGTCGCTTCAACCGGCTCGAGTTCGCCGGTGACGTCGCTGCCGAAAACCCGGGCTATGGTATCAAGCGGGCAGGAAGTACGTTCGGTCACCAGCTGCTCGCTGCCATTGTGCAGGACACGGAATGCCGTCTCCGGGTGCGAGAGGCAGATCCCCTCGAGCAGTTCGTAGACATGGGCGATCTCCGTGTTTCGTGCTTTTAAGAATTTTTTCCGTGCCGGGGTGTTGAAGAAGAGATCCTCGACCAGGATACTGGTCCCGTCCGGGGCACCGGTCATGGTCCGGCTCTTCAGCATCCCCCCTTCCATGACCATGCGGGTCCCCGGGACAGCCCCGCTCCCCCGGGGTTTGGTGACGAGCGTCACCCGCGAGACCGCAGCAATCGTTGCGAGGGCTTCACCCCGGAATCCGAGGGTATGGATCGCATCGAGATCGGCTGCTGACCGGATCTTGCTGGTGGCATGCGGGACAAAGGCGAGATCGGCATCCGCGGGTTCCATCCCGCACCCGTTGTCCGTTACCTGGATTGCCACGAGAGCATCTTTGGTCGAAGTGAGACTGATGGTAACAGCATCAGCCCCGGCATCGATAGCATTCTCGACAAGTTCCTTGACAACCGATGCAGGGCGTTCTATCACCTCGCCGGCCGCGATCTTGTTGACCGTGGCCGGGTCGAGGATATGGATCCGGGGGGAATCCTTGCCGTTCATGGATGGTTCCCCATATCAAGCTGCTTTTTCAGGTCGGCTATGGCGGAGAGGGCCTGCAGGGGCGTCATCTCATCGGGGTTGAGGCGTGAGAGTGCGGTCAGGGCCGGGTGGTCGGCAGGCGGTTCTGACCTATTGTCATCCACCAGCAGGATCTGGGTGTACCGTTGCGGTTTTGCACTGCCGGTACCCTTCCGGTTCATCCCTTCCGTAAGGAGGATATCGGCACGTTCGGTCACCTTCTTCGGGATACCGGCGAGCCGGGCAACATGGATGCCGTAACTCTTGTCCGTTGCGCCCGGGATGAGTTTTCGCAGGAACACCACCTCGTCTTTCGTCTCGCGGACGGCAAAGTGGAAGTTTTTGGTGCGTTTGAGGTCTTCCTCGGCAGTCACCAGCTCATGGAAATGGGTGGCAAAGAGGGTCTTGGGGCCGGACGAGCCTTTGCCGTGAAGGTATTCAAGGACCGCCCGGGCAATCGAACTCCCGTCAGCAGTACTGGTGCCGCGGCCGATCTCGTCAAGGATGACAAGACTCCGCGACGTGACATTGTTGAGGATGTTTGCCAGTTCGAGCATCTCGACAAAGAAGGTGCTTTGCCCGCTTGCCAGGTCATCGAATGCACCGACCCGGGTGAAGATTCGGTCGATGATTCCGATGCTCGCGTGCCGGGCAGGGACATAACTGCCGGCCTGCGCCATGATGCAGATGAGCGCGGCTGCCCGCATGTACGTGGACTTGCCGGCCATGTTCGCGCCGGTGATGATGAGGATCTGGGTGTCATCTGAAGAGAGATCAACGTCGTTCGGAACAAAACCGCCGGTCATACCGGGTTCGACCACGGGATGCCGGCCATCGCGGATGATGAGGGCCGGGCCGTCATTGAGGTGCGGGCGGACATAGTTCCGGGTGCAGGCGACCTCGGCAAGGGCTGAAGCGACATCGAGGGAAGCGATGCCTGCAGCAATCATCTGGAGATCCGGGACGGTCTTTTTCAGCGTCTCCAGGATGCCGGCAAACAGTTCCCGTTCCAGCTGGAGGACCCTCTCGTCCGCATTGGTGATGAGGGCCTCCTTCTCGCGGAGTTCCGGCAGGGTATACCGTTCGCCCGTTGCCGTTGTCTGCTTCCGCTCGTAATGGGCCGGGACGAGCGGCAGGTTCGGCCGGGTGATGTCGATATAGTACCCGAAGATCCGGTTGTACCCGATCTTGAGCGATTTGATCCCGGTCCTCTCCCGCTCCTGGTCCTGGAGCGCGATGATCCAGTCTTTTCCGGAGTGGAGGACGGTGTGGATCTCGTCGAGCTCCGCAGAAAAGCCCCGCCGGATAACCCCGCCGTTCCGGGCAATGAGCGGGGGGTCGTCGGCTATCGCTGAGCGGATGTACGCGACCGTCTCCGGCAGGTCCCGGGTCCCGTCAAGCGCGGAGCGAAGGAGCGGCGGGAGACTGTCGCCGGCATTGGCCTGCACGGTCTCCCGGAGCGCCGGGAGGGCGGCAAGCGAATCGGCAAGAGCGACCAGGTCCCGGGGCCCGGCATTCCCGTAGGCGATCCGTGCCGCAATCCGCTCGATATCGGCAAGCTTCCCAAGCTGGCCCCGGACGGCAAGGCGCCGTGTCGTATCACCGCAAAAAAATCCGACCGCGTCCAGCCGGGCATCGATCTGCCCGATGTCGAGGAGCGGGCGCGCAAGGTGACGGTTCAGGAGCCGGCTCCCCATGGGGGTCCGCGTCAGGTCAAGGGACGAGAGGAGTGTTGCACCCCTGCTCCCGCCCCGGATACTCTCCCGGATCTCCAGGTTGCGCAGCGTGATGGCATCGAGCATCATTGACTGCGACGAAGCTCTCGTGGAGAGGCTGCTGATGTGGGGCAGGTTCGTGAACTGCGTCTCCTGTGCATAGACAAGGGCAGCACCGGCCGCGCCGGTTGCCGCCGGTTCTTCCTCGCAGCCGAAGCCGGCGAGGGTTGCGGTCCCGAACTGCGCAAGGAGGGCTTTTTTTGCCGCAGTATGGGAGAACGCCTCGTCCCGGAACCGGGTCACGAGGACACCCCGGTCCGCGATCGTCTTCGTGAGTGCCCCGGGGACGGAAGCGGGGACGAGACATTCGGCAGGACGGTAGCGGCTGATCTCGGAGACCAGGTTCGTCAGGTTGTGGTCGTGGTCGATTATGGAGACGAAGAACTCGCCGGTCGAGATGTCCAGGAGCGCGATCCCCCACTCCTGCCCTTTTGCACCCGGGCAGACTGCCATGAGGTAAGTTGCTGCCGCAGAAGGCACCATGGATGAATCGATGACCGTGCCGGGCGTGACAATGCGGGCGATCTCCCGCTTAACAACTCCCTTGGTGGTCTTCGGGTCCCCGACCTGTTCGCACACCGCGACCCGGTACCCTTTCGCCACCAGTTTGGCGATATACCCGTCCGCTGCATGGTAGGGCACGCCGGCAAGGGGGATCCTCGCCTCAGCGCTCTTTGACCGCGAGGTGAGGACGATATCGAGCTCCTTTGCTACCAGTTCCGCGTCGCTGTTGAACGTCTCGTAAAAATCGCCGATGCGAAAGAAGAGGATGGTGTCCGGGTGCTGCTGCTTGAGCTCCTGGTACTGGCGCATGACCGGCGTCAGCCGCTCGGTTCCGGTATCACCGGACCCGCCGGGTGCGGGCCCCTGTTCCTTGTCGCGAACCATTGGTGAATTAAGTGGTTTTCCGATCAATTAATACCGATCAATTCGTCCCGGGCAGCGTCAGGACCGGCACCGGTACGCATACCAGATGATGAGCGGGGAAGAGATCACGAGCGCCATCGAACCATACACGAGACCGAGGGTGAACCCGATCTCCAGCAGGCGCATCAGTTCCGCGAGGAGGAAGTTCAGGATGGAGATGTCGGCCCAGATGATCATGCCGGCGCAGAGCGTGAGGAGGAAGATCCCGACCGTTGCATTCTTTATATCCTGGGAGCTCGGTGCAACCGAGAGGACGATACTGACCGTGAGGTAGAGATACAGGATGAACCACCCGTTGAACCGGGTCACCAGGTTCTCCCGGATCGTGTAACTGATACCCTCCCAGAGGAGAATAAACGCATCGAACGAGAAGATGGACTGGGGAAAGGCCGGGAAGATACAGCCCAGCCAGGTACTGAAGATCCCGGTGATGAGCAGGAGGACGAGGGGGAGGAGGAAGAGGGGTGCGGTACCAATGATGACATCACCGATCCAGGGGATGAGGGGCCGGGAATAGTGGACGGATCCCCCTTCGCGGGAGAAGAGGGTCACTTTCTGGATCCGGGCACCGGTCAGGATGCAGCCGGCAATATGGGCACATTCGTGCAGGATCACCCCCGGGGCGCGGAGGAAGAGATACAGGAACCTCATGGGGAATGCTGCAGCCCATACGCGATCGAGTGTATAGGATAATGCCATGATGATGAGCCCGGAGAGAAGGATGAGGATGAAACCGGTATAATCCAGGGGCATAGGACGTGTACCACGTTGTGCTCCGGCAGGCATAAGCAGATCGGCAGGACTGGTACGGCTGAAAAGCTCATCACCTCCCGGAACCCATGAGACCGTACGGAGAAGCATTGGAGCGGAGATGATGGAACCCGATCACGAGCCCGGAGCGCAGGGAAAGAACCGCCTGGCACGCGAGAAGAGCCCGTACCTTCTCGACCATGCCGCAAATCCTGTTGACTGGTACCCGTGGGGGGAGGAGGCATTCTCCCGTGCCCGGGCAGAGCAGCGTCCGGTATTCCTCTCGATCGGTTATGCCACATGCCACTGGTGCCATGTCATGGCACGCGAATCATTCATGGATCCCGGAATTGCTGCCATCCTCAACCGCCATTTCATCGCGGTCAAGGTTGACCGGGAGGAACGCCCGGATATCGACAGCCTCTACATGACTGCCTGCCAGCAGCTCACCGGCCAGGGCGGATGGCCGCTCACCCTGATCCTGACCCCGGAGCAGAAACCGTTCTTTGCAGCAACCTATCTCCCCCCTCATTCGCGGGCGGGCATGACCGGGCTCGCCGAACTCCTGGCGCAGGCAGCCCGGCTCTGGGAGGAAGACCGGGACCATCTCGGCCATGCAGCAGACCGGATAACCCGTGCGCTCGCTGACCTGCAGGCGGAGCCGGAGAAGAGCGAAGCAGACCGGACACTTCTCCGCGAGGGGTTCGGGACGCTGACCGGCCTGTTCGATCCGCTGAATGGCGGGTTTGGCGGTGCGCCGAAATTCCCTGCTGCACAGAATATCCTGTTCCTCCTCCGGTACTGGAAGCGGACCGGCTTGCCCTACGCGCTCACGATGGTCACAACCACGCTCGATGCCCTCCGGTGCGGCGGGATCCATGACCATGTCGGGGGCGGGTTCCACCGGTATGCCACCGATGCCGCGTGGCGTGTGCCTCATTTCGAGAAGATGCTGACGGATCAGGCACTCCTCCTGATGGCGTTCACCGAAGCGTGGCAGGCAACAAGGAACCCGGAATACCGGCATACCGCCATCGCCATTGCCGAATACGTGCTCCGGGACATGCGCTCGCCCGAAGGAGGTTTCTTCACGGCAGAGGATGCCGACAGCGATGGCCGGGAAGGGTTGTTCTACCTCTGGACCATGCAGGAGATTGAGAACCTGCTCGGGAACGAAGATGCACAGTTCTTTGCCCGTCACTTCGGGATGACGGGACCGGGGAATGCACCGTCCCTCCACCAGCCCGGGCAGAACGTGCTCTTCCTTGCCATCGAACCAGATGAAGGTTCCCGGAACCGGATTGATGGGATGATCCGGAAACTGGCAGACGCGAGGCAGCACCGCCGCCGCCCCGCACGGGATGAGAAGATCCTGGCCGATACAAACGGGATGATGATACGGGCCTTTGCCCTCGCTTACCGGGCATTCGGCATATCCCGGTATCACGAAGCAGCAGCCGGGTGCATGCAGTTCCTCCTCTCACGGATGAACCGGCCGGGTGGCGGCTTGTTCCACCGGTATTATGAGGGGGCATCAGGGATCAGCGCGTTCTGCGATGACTATGCCCATTGCATTGCTGCGCTCATCGATCTCTATGAATCGGATTTTGACCGGCAGTGGCTCCTGGAGGCCATTGCGCTCGACCAGTACCTTGTCGCGCATTTCTCCGATCCGGTTAACGGGGGCTGCTTCACCACATCCGGACTTGAAGACCCGCTCATCCTCCGCAAAAAGGAGTTCTTCGACAGCGGCGTCCCTTCACCGAACGCGGTAATCCTGGAAAACCTGGTACGGTCATGGCACCTGACCGCCGATCCGGCATACGAGGAACGGGCGCGTGCCCTTGCCGGTGCAATGGCCGCTCCTTCGCGGCAGGTGCCGGCGGCTGCCTCCACCTTCTTTGCCGCGCTCGACCTGCTGCTCTGTCCCTCAGCCGACGTTGTCATCGTTGGCAGTATGGCGGATCCCGGCACCAGGGAGATGCTGTCGGTGATCCGGTCATTATATCTCCCGTTTGTCAGCATCCACTGTGCCGGGCCGGATGAACGGGAAGACCTTGCCCGGATTGCCCCGTTCACGGCAGGGATGAAGCAGATCGGGGGGAAAGCAACCGCGTATGCCTGTACCGGCACCACCTGCCAGAAACCGGTCGTCACCGGGCATGACCTGGAGCACCTGCTGGAGCAGGTCACAAAAAAGGGATGAATTACAGGTTCTTTAACGAGACGATGTCTTTCACGCCGGCGAGTTTCCAGACAAGGGATCGTTCCTCTTCAGCGATTGCAATGGGTGCATCGGTCGGGGAATGGCCGAGTGCGGCAAGGATATTGCAGGAGAGGTTCCGCTCAACGATGAGATCCACGAACTTGTCCCGGATGATCTTCTTCTCGATGGAGTCGTGGACCTCCTCGAGATAGCCCTGCAGGGTCACGAACATATAGGACGAGAGGTCTTTGTTGAACCTCTCGATCTCCACTGAGGCATACGGGCTCTTTCTGAAATATTCGATCTTCTTGCCGTATTTCGTTGAGAGGAAGTACAGGAACGAACCGTCGAACACGTACAGGAAGGGGGCGATATAGGGATACTTCTCGCCCTGGAATGCGATCCGGCAGACGTACCCTTTCTCAATAAGCTTGTCGTACTCCGCCTTGTCTGCCCGGGGGATCTTGAGAATATCCATACTGTCTCACACTTCGTTCCCACCGAGGGACTATAAACCTTTTGAATTGATGATGAACCGTGACCCCGCACCCGCGTGCTGCACCCCGTTCTTATGTCGTGCCGCGCGGGAGCCCGGGGGTACCGGGTGGGGGGAATACCGGTGGGTTTCGCAGGAGAACCGGGGTGTTGTCCCCACTACTCTCCTTCCGGGCCAGAATATCCGTTATCTCCCGGAGGCTTACCGGGCGGTACCCGATCACCTCTGCACTGACATTGATGGTGCGTTGTTCCATGCTGATGAACGGGAACTGCCGGAGGTTATTGTTGTGGTGATGCCCGTGGATGATCCAACCGGCATGGTCCTGCGGGGCACTGGCGGGATCGTGGATGAGCAGGAAGGAATAGCCCGCACAGGACAGCTCAGCATGATCCGTTCCCGGGAGGCTGCTGTCGTCATGGTTGCCGGTGATGAACGATATCCGGCCCCGCAGCCGCTTCCGGTAATCATGGGACGGGAGGGCGTCTCTCCCATACCGGAGGTCGCCGAGGTGGAAAACCTGGTCATCGGGTGTGACCGTATAGTTCCAGTTCTTTAAAAGAACATGGTCCATCTCCCGGACATCGGAGGCGATGAAGGGGCGCGAACAGTACCGGATGATATTTGCGTGCCCAAGATGGAGATCGGAGATGACAAAGGTCCCGGGCGGGTGGGCAGGCAGGGGATCATGCAGCTCGAGGCCGGCCAGGCTCCGGTGATGCCCGAGCGTGCGCTGCCAGCTGATCCCGGAATGGTCATGGCCGGCGGAGAGCCAGCGGTGCTCCAGGAGATCGTACTCCGCGAGGATATGCTCCCCTCTCATCACGGTGATGCGGAGGCCGGTCTCATTGAGGAGCGGGGGATGGAAGGCTCTTCGTGCAGCAACCTCCTTCCTTTTTTGGGAGAACAATCCGGTCAGTGCGCCGAGAATACCAGGCTTCCCTGCACCCTCATCCTGCTCCGGTATGCCGCCCCCCTCCAGCAGAGCGTATACCCGGGCACAGGTCGGGGCATCGAGCCGGTTGGCTATCGTGACATGGTACCATTTCTTCTCCGGCTGGCTGTCCCAGGCATTGAGGCTCTCGACACGGGGGCTGAGCGCTTCCCCGATAGCGCCGTTGAGCGCCTGCAGGTCTCCAGATGGCCGGACCGGGAACGCGAGGACGCTCCCGTGCAGCCCCTCGCGCTTCTCCCACCCGTCGATGAGAAACGGGACTGTCGAAAACCGCGACGCGATGGTGCCGATCGCTGCAAGGATGTCCTGTTCGGACATCCCTTCCGCGAGCCTGAACGGGCCAAGAAGGGTGACATGCGGGTGCTCCTCCCGGAACTCGTCAATCCGCCCTTCATGGCAGATGGATGCGACCAGGTCCTTTATCCGCCATTTCGTGAGGGCAAGGCGGATCTCGACAAGATAGGTATCATCAGCAAAGACCGGCACGATAGATCAGGATATGTTCGCCATGGATGGTTAATCTGTTGCGGGTCGGTGCCGGATCCGGCAAAACCTTTATGGGATGAGAAAGACGAAGGAAGTCCGGGGTACGCCGTATGGTGTGCATCTGTTACAAGATGAGTACGGGAAGGCAGTCCCATTCCATCACCTGGAATACCCTTGGGGTTTATCCGAGAACGGAGGCGGGGTTCCACGAGGCGCTCCTGCATGAGGCTGCATTGATAAATTCAGCATATGCCGTGCGGATTGTCAAGAGCCGTGACGATGACTGCCGGAAGGTCTGGCTTGTCCAGCAGTGCCGGCCATGGAAGCATTGCGAGCCGGGGATGCCGGAGAGCTGATCCCATCCATTACCGGTGATAATGTGAACCGGAGAACCCTCGGGTGAATCCAGGCTGGCACGGTAGTTCCCGTACTGCAAAACAAGGGAAGGTTATTTTTTCCGGGGCTGCGGCTCCTGGTTGGCCTTTGCCATCTGGACGAGCATGACAAGACCGACAAGGATTGTCGCAACGCCGGCAATACTGACTACGATGAAGATCCACGAGAATGCTCTTGCTGCGGCATACACCCCTGCCGCAATGAGAAGTGCCCCGATCAGGATCGCGATGATGGGGCCCATAACCGGTTGAACCATGAGATAACTCCGCGGGCTGCCCGGGTGGCAGCCATCCTGCATTCCACTAGGTTGGCAGGACTGTGTAATAAACCTGTGCCGCCACCCATATCCTGATGCCCGTGGAACGCGAATACTAAAAGAAATGACACGCGGCATAACGACAATCCTCTTCGATATGGACAACACCCTCTTCGATCTGGTCGGCGCCCAGATTGCCGCATGTACTGCCGTTGCGGACCGGTTTGCCGTTGCCGACGGTCTCACCCTGTACGGGCAGTATTTCCGGAGCGGCCGGTTCGGCTATGAATCGCACGAGAATATCCGGCAGTTCCTCGCCGATAACGGCATCCTGCAGGAGGAGACCTATTCTGCAGGCTGCCGGATCTACGAGGAAGTCAAACTTGCGCATGTTACCCCGTACCCGGTTGTTGAGGAAACACTTGCTGCGCTGCGGGAAGACGGCTATAACCTGGCCGTTATCACGGATGCCCACTCACGCGATGCCACCCGCCGTCTTGAGAAGACTGCCCTGCTCCCGTATTTCCTTGGTCTGGTGTCCTATGATATGGTACGGGTCAAGAAACCCGCACCGGAACCGTTCCTCACCGCCCTTTCCATGATGCAGGCTGCAGAAGATGAGACGGTCGTTGTCGGTGACAGTCCCGGCCGGGATATCCGCCCTGCCCGCGATCTGGGCATGCACACGGTCTATGCCCGGTACGGGGACCGGTTTTCTGAAGTTCCCGGATGCCCCGAAGCGGAGTACAGCATCAGCAGCATGGATGAACTCCTGCCCATCGTCCGAATGCTCGATGCGGAAACGAGCTGCAACCGGGACTGAACCGGGCCGCATTCTGGCGCTCAATATCCCATTTTCCTGAAATTTTCCCTCGTTTTTCACCAAACCCTTAAAAAAAAGGACGAATAACATTAGGGTATGTATGTTCCTACCAGGATTTTTTTCACCAAGGGCGTTGGTGTGCACAAGGACCGGTTGGCATCATATGAGCTGGCACTCAGGAAGGCCGGCATCGAAAAATGCAATCTCGTCTATGTCTCCAGCATCTTCCCCCCTTTTTGCAAACAGGTGTCCCGGCGGGAAGGTCTGACCTGTCTCAAGCCGGGTGCCATCACCTATTGCGTTATGGCCCGGAACGAGACCAATGAACCCAACCGGCTCGTCTCAGCGGCCATCGGTCTCGCGCTCCCGAGCGAACCCGAAGAATACGGGTACCTCTCCGAGCACCATGCCTTTGGCGAGACCGAGCGGCGGACCGGGGAATATGCCGAGGACCTTGCGGCAACCATGCTCGCCACGACGCTCGGGATCGAATTCGATGTCAATGCCGCCTGGCAGGAACGGGAACAGATCTACAAGACGAGCGGCAAGATCATCAAGACCCAGCATATCTGCCAGTCCGCCGAGGGCGACAAGAACGGGCTGTGGACAACGACCATCGCGGTGGCAGTCTTCATCTGACTGCAGAACCGTTCCCCTGGCGCTGGCGGGCAAGCGCCAGGATCTTCCCTGCCAGTTCCCTGACCGCGGTGCGTGCAGGACTTTTTTCCGGTATGAGTGAGACCGGCCGGGCCTTCAGGTCGGCCAGTTCAACTTCCGGATCATCCGGGATGATTGCTATTGGTTCCTCGGCGCCGGTATCGACCGGTGCCGTCCCGGTCCGGTACTGGTTGAAGACCACCCGGATCTTCTCCGGCGCAAGGCCGAGCTGGGTCGCGATATCCCGGATCCGGGCAATGGTCCTCAACCCGCGGGCACCCGGGTCGCTGACGATCAAAAGCAGGTCCGGCTGCCCGATCGTCCCCCGGGCGATATGCTCCATGCCGGCCTCGGTATCGATGATGACAAAATGATAATCCCGCTCAAGTTCGCCCATGCACTCGGAGAGGAGGTCGTTGGCAAAACAGTAACAGCCGCTCCCCTCCGGCCGGCCCATGGCGACAAGATCGAATCCTTCGGATTCAACCAGCGCCTGCCGGAACCGCAGCCGGACATAACCGTGCCGGTTCATGCCGGGCGGGATGTTCCGGCTGAACGCCTCCTCCCGCATGCTGCCCAGTGTCTGGTAAACACTCACCCCCAGTGCCTCGTGCAGGTTCGCGTTCGGGTCTGCATCGACGGCAAGCACCGGGACTTCGCCGAGCTCGATGAACGAGCGGACCAGCAGCGAGCTCGTCGTGGTCTTGCCGGTGCCTCCCTTGCCGGAGACGGCTATCGTGAATGGTTTTTTTGGTCCGGGCATGAGGGTCATCCGCGTGCTGGGCAGTTACCGGTTCCGGATTCTCCGCGAGATCTCCGCTGCCGCGCCCATGATGATGCGCGACTGGTCCCGGTCGGCAAACCGGATCCCGCAGCTGGGGGTTATCATCGACTGTGCATCGAAGAGCTTCTCCGGCATCCGCGCGCACATCTGGGCCCGGATATCGAGGTATTTTGCGTACAGGGTATCGACCGTCTCGTTGGCATAGACCCGGTGATCGGCCGGCACAATGCCCCATGCCACGATACCGCCGCGTTCCATGTAGGAGATGATGGTATCGGCATACAGGAGGAACTCCTTTGCCGTGACGTACGCGTCCATGGAGATGAGGGACGGCTCGAGGCCGATGAGGAACTCCCAGTCGGTGTTGGAGCAGCAGTGGACGCCAAGACCGCCCGTTGCCAGGGATGCAATATCGTTCCATCCTGAACGCACCGTCTCCTGGTCGACCGGGACAACAGATGACCCGAGGGATGCAAGGTAGGGTTCGTTGAGGACCACCAGCGTTTCACGGGCGCCCGTGTTCTTCTGGATCTCCTCCTCGCACCATCGCACCTTGAGGGCGATCATCTTGGAGAGGACATCGGCAAGCTGGGCATCGTAATAGATCGGCCGTTTCTCCGCGTCCACCACCTGCATGCCGAACGTCACCGGCCCGGTGACCTGGCATTTCAGGACCACTGCGGAAGGCACCTTCCTGGTCATCATCTCGATGAATGCCGAGGCATATTCCCGGTGCAGGCCATAGTCGGCAAAGTTTCCTTCAACGTAATCGAGGTAGACCTTCTCCATCGCGGCGGTCTGGTCCTTGGTGCTGTCGAAGAGGAGCCGGTCCTCGCGGATGAGCCGGCCCGGGAGCTGTTCGGAGTCATTGAAGACGATGCTCTCCAGCTGGCCCCGGTCGGGGAGGGTCGGGATGTACGGGAAGTCCGGGTATATTTCAAGGACATCATTGCATGCCTGGATTGGGTCAGTGTGGGGCAGGGCGCCGACGCCCGTTGCGCGTGAGTGGGGGGATGGAATCATCTTTGCCATAGGTATCAGTCCTTGCGAATCCGGCAGGACTCGAGCATCTTCTGGACATTGGGGAAGAGGGTCAGGTCCGTGTGCGGGAGGAACGTGCTCGAGGTATACTCATCCATGAACGAGGGTTCCGCGTTGAGCTCGATATAGGCGATCCGGTACGCGATATCGTCGAGCCTCTTGCGCGTCCTGCGGTTGACGAGGGCGATGTTGGCTCCGGCTACAGCCCCGTTGCCGATGTTCCGGATATTGTCGATCTCGATCTCCGGGATGAGGCCGATGATGGTCGCGTTCTTCTTGTCCAGGTAGTTGCCGAACGCGCCGGCGAAGTAGATCCTTACGATGTCGCGATGGGTGACGCCGGCCTCTTTCATCAGCGTCACGCAGGCTGCATGGACGGAAGCCTTGCTCATGATGAGATTCTTGATATCGTTCTCGGTGATGACGATGTCCTTGCCGATCCCGGTCTCGGCAGCCCAGGCGATGACATACTCCGGGAAGTGATCGGCCTTTCGTATCCGCGGGTTGGCGACATCCGTGTTGATGCGCCCGGTGCGGTCGATAACACAGGCGACCAGGAGCTCTGCCATGAGATCGATGAGCCCCGAACCGCAGATGCCGCGGGGCTTGACATTGTTGATGGTGGTGAATTTCGGGTCCAGTGTGACGGGATCGATGGTGATCTTCTCGATTGCACCAGGATTCGCCCGCATGCCGAAGAGGACCTCCCCGCCTTCCAGTGCCGGGCCGGCAGCACCGGCGCAGGAGAACATCCACTCGCGGTTCCCGAGGACGACTTCGAAGTTGGTGCCGATATCGATGAGGAGCGCTATCTCGTCGCGGTCGGCCATACCGCAGGCAAGGATATCGGCGATGATGTCGCCACCGATGAAGTCGCTGACCGCGGGGAAGGCATACACGCCACCGTTCTCGTTGCATGCCACGTTGAGCCGGCTCGACGCGATGGAGAGTGCCCGCCGGACCACCGGCACATAGGGTTCGGCTATCATGTACGCCGGGTCGATGCCAAGGAGCATATGGGTCATGACCGTGTTGCCGGCAACAACCACTTCATAGATGTCCTCGCGGTCCACGCCGGCGGTGTTGCACGCGGAGGTGATCGCCGAGTTGATGCTGTCAACCGCGAGCGCCTGGAGTCGGGAGAGCCCGTTCTTGCGGGCATAGTTGACCCTCGCGAGAATGTCCTCGCCGCAGCTGATCTGCCGGTTGTAGTTCGATGCAACGCCGACAACCTTGCCGTTCACCAGGTCCCAGAGGTAGACGACCACGGTCGTCGAACCAAGGTCCACGGCCGCCCCGTACACGCGGGAGGAGGTATCGTTCTCCTGGAGGTCGAGGACCCGGTACCCGCCGGGGACGAGCCCGATGGTTGCGGTCACCTTCCAGTCGCTGTGGCGGAGGATGGACGGGATGTCGCGGAGGACTTCGAGCGGTGCGTACATCTTCTCCGCCACCGGGCCGCCGCTCTTCTGGATGCCCCAGAGGAGGCGGGAGAGATCGGGCGAGGGATCGCTGAGCGTCGGGGGGTTGAGTTCGACATAATATTTCCGGACGGACGGGAGGAAGTCGATGGCAGCCTCTTCTCCCTTGATGAGGATCTTCTGTTCCTGGATGAGGGTGCTCTCCGGAACCATGACCAGCAGGTCGCCCCGGACAATGGTCTCGCAGGCAAGGCACGCCCCCCGGTTCAGTTCATCTTCAGTGAAGAACCGGCCATACTTCTGCCGGTCGAACTCGGTCTTTCCCGACTGGATATAGACAATGCACTTGCCGCACTTGCCCTGCCCTCCGCAGACAACGTTCATGTTCAGGCCGGCCCGCTGGGCAGCATCCAGGACCGTTGTGCCACGCTCGACCTCGATCTTGCGGTAGCTGGGAAGAAATGTTACCGTCCGCATACGCAGTATTCCTTGCTTCAACCATTGGGAAACCGTGGGTAAAATAGCCTGCGGTGATGACTATCGGGAAAAAGGGTATCAGCAGGAGCCTGTTGCGGTGGCTGATGCTGAAGAGAGGATCGTGCTGCATTCGGCCGGCGGCGTGTCAAAACTGTTGCAGATGGCCTGCTTGAATGCCTCGGGCGTGCGTGCACCGGAATATTTCACCCCGTTGATGATCAGCGTGGGCGAGGAGTATGCATTGTCCGATCCCGCCTGGGCCTGGTCGGTCTTCAGGAGCGCCACGCCATCGGGACCGGTTGCACAGGTGGTGAGGGCTGAATAATCAATCCCAAGCGAGGTCGTGACATTTCTGCGGCAGCTCTCGAGTGCCGTGCTGCTCTGCCAGAGCGGGTAACATTCATTGTTGAAGAGGGCAAGGTAATCCCAGAACTGATCCGGCTTCTGACTGAAGAGGCAGGCCTGGTACGCATCCTCGCGTGCCTCGGATGGCCCGTGAAGAGAACTGACGGAATCGATCGTTGAGCCGGTGACGGTCGTGATATAGCGGACGCGGATATCGGCTTTCTCCTGCAGCAGGTTGTATACCGGGCGCATCGCCGTCTCCGCCAGGGTGCCGTACGGGCAGAATCCCATGGTATAGAGCGTCACGGCCGGTCGTGCGGATTTGACCGGGGCTTTTGTCGGGGCCGGTGTTGCTCGTGCTGCCTGCATGTTCAGGGCGCTCGGGAAGAGGAGCGAGCAGTCCCGGGTCGCATACAGGGTATATTCCTGGGACTGGACGCTCACTCGTATCACGTACATGCCTTTTGATTCCGTCACCCCGAGGAGCGTGACACCGGCTCCCGGCTGGACCAGGTTATTTTTGATGTACGAGACTGCGGTATCGGCACAGGTCTCCTTTGCAACCACTGTGCCGGAGCCCGGAGGGGAGGTCATGGTACTGGCAACGAGAAGGATGACCACGAGGGCGATGATCCCGATGATGACGGCGATCATCGCTCTTCCCATAAAGACGGTCCCGGCCTTTCCTGCCTGCGGACCTGCCGGAGTTTCCGACGCGGTATCTGATCCTGGTGATTCTTTCACGTATTATCCCGGAACATTTTATTGCACGACGCTATAAACGATTGGATATTGATTGGCGGGCTAAAAAAATAAAAAAAAGTGTTTCTCAGGAAGAGGTCTCTTTCTTCCATTCCTCGTGGAGATAATCGGCGATCTCGGCAGCATCGCGGGGCCCGACCAGGACCTTCCAGCCGGTCGCGTCCTGGATGCGGCCGGAGAGCGGGGCTGCATAGCCCGGGATGATCAGTTTCTTGTGGGCAACTTCGTTCTCCAGCCCGAACTTCTTGATGGAGTCCTTCACCAGCGTCTCGCTCAGTTTTCCTGCGGCAACCGCGGTCAGCACCGAGAGCCCCTCGGTATCAACGATCAGCATATAACACGGGACCCGGGCTGACTCCAGGTATCCCTGCAGGGTGAAGAATGTGAGCGAAAAGTTCACGGTCATCAGCACGGGCGCGTTCTTGTCGGGCGTGCCGACCCGGTACAGCCCGGGGTTCATCTGGATGGGCTTCTGGGGGTCCGTATAGATATTCTGGCGAAGTGTCAGCGCCGCTTTTGCCGGCCCGGGCCTGAGCGGCATGGTGACGATGACCGATGCATACTTCACGATGCCCAGGACCACGGCCGCATCCTGCCCGGGGGCCGAAGCCGCATCCAGGTATACCGGGTACCCGAGTTCCGGCACGGCACGGGTGATGGCGAGCTGCCGGATCGCGGTCGAGCGGGTGATGAAGTCGTGGGATGAGGCAGGGGCCGGGTCGAGGACCAGGTCCGGTGCCCCTTCCGCCGTGCAGTCCTTCACGAGCTGGACAAGCCCTTCAAGCGTGGGTGCCCGGACCACCAGCGGGCAGCCGTGCTGCTTTGCCATCGCGGCCATTGCCTGGAAATTCTCCGGTGTTGCTGCATGGAGGAGCGGCCGGTACGTCCCGCAGTGCACCAGCGCAGCGGAGAACGCTGCCGGGTCCTGTGCAATCAGGACCGGCGGGAGGTGGGCCTGCTCGTTCTCGACCGCGGCAACGGCCCGGGCGAACTGCTCCGGCGACCCGCTGGTGTTCTCGATGGCAATGCCATTGAACCGGAGATCGGAGCCCACACGGGTGAAGGTCTCGTCCCGCACACGCCGCGTGACAGCCGCGATCTCGTCAACCGGCTGCGTGTCGGAGACCTTGAAGAGGATTGCCGGGGGGTGGTAGAAGGTCTTCTCGTGCCGGTACAGGACCGTCTCCTCGCCGACCTTGAAGTTCCGGACGCCGACGCCGACCTTGACCAGGCGGATCGGGGGCCGGGTGGTTGCGCCGAGCACCGATTTGGCCTGTTCATCCAGATATGGGCAGAGATCGACATCGGTCTTTCCCCCGGCGAGTTTCATGGCAAAGGTCAGGCAGGTCGGGTCGCCGCATTCCTTGCAGTTCTTCTTCGGGAGCAGCTTGTAGATGTCCAGGGCCTTGAGTGCCATCCTACTGCCCTCCCGATACGCCGGCTGCAGGCATCAGCCCGGCAAAGGCTTTTTTCAGGAGGCCGATGGTCTGCGGGTGCCGGACGCAGACGATCTCGGCGCCGGCAGCAGCTGCCGCAAGGCAGGTGTAGAATTCCCACGAGACTGCCATCTCGTTCACGCCTTCCGGGGGTGCTTCCCTGACCTCCTTGATGGTGAGCGTGTCCGCGGCTGAGCAGATCATCGGCATCGCGAGATCGGTGTCGCCCTTGAGCGCGGAGAACCGGATCCGCTCCATGGCAGAGTAGGAGTACTCAAAGCCATACCCGAGGGAGCCGGTGTACGGGTCGATGACGATATGGTCGCGCTGGACGCCGATCTCCCGCAGAAGGATGTTGAGCTGTTTTGCCAGGTTGATGTCGATCGGCGACTGCGCGATGATGGAGTGGTTGTAGGCCAGGGCAGCGGCAGCGATGCTCCGGTACCGGGACGCTTCGGCAGTGCCAAGCAGCAGGCGTTCGCCTTGGCCGGTCTCCCCGCACCGCTGGAAGACCTCGCTGTCGATCTTCGGTTCATTGCTCCCCTCGATAATGAGGGGCAGGGCGGTTGCGGCAAGCACCGATTCAACCGTTTTACCAACAGCGGGAATATCGGAGAAGTTCCGCGCCCGCGTGCTCGTAAGGTAGAGCCGGACCAGGTCGGCGCTATAGTCCCGCTCCGCGGTCTTCGCCCATTCGGCAGGGTTGTTTACGATATCGCCGCAGTACTCCCGGATGATGGGAGACCAGTAGACCGGGTTGTCACAGACCTCGAATGCGATGAGAGGTGGTCGCGAGGATGCGGCCGGTTCAAGGAACGGGAGGGTGGTCCCGCCACCGATCTGGTAGGCGCATTTCCGCGTGCCCCCGTCCGCTTTGGTTGCACCCAGCGTGACACTGCCAATGGAACCGCTCCAGTCGAAAGAAACTGCAAAGCTCATCGTGCACCCTCACACCAGCGGTTTCATGGCAAGGGCCGGGTGACCAACACGCTCCAGGAAAACCATCAGGTCCTCGATCGTGGTCGCCGTATTCTCGTCCGCAATCTTCTCAAAGAACCCGGCCTTGCCGGCATCGGCAAGCTTCTTCTCGAGCCGGTTCTTCAGCTCCTCCTTGAGCTGGGCAGGCATCCAGACCAGCCGCTCGATACCCCCTTCGCCCTGCAGGAACCGGTCGGAAAGGATGAAGTTCTTGGCAATGCCGGCAAAACCCGGTGTCTGGGCGCCACCGCCGATTGTCCCGGCAAGGGTCGAGAACGACATGCCCGATGGCGTCGTGCCCTTGTACTCGCGGTTGACCACCATGATGCCGTTCACCTCCGGGAGCATGAGTGCGATGGCCTCGAAACAACCGCAACAGGTCATCGGGTACTCCATGACGCTGTAGAGCGAGATGCGCTCGATCTCGCCATGGCTCGCCTTCTTAACGAACCGGTTGATACCCTCGTATTCGCCGTTCTGGATGTTGATGACCGCCCCTTTCTCGACCGGCTGGTTTGCGCCGGAGGGCGAGATCTCATACGCGATCTTGCCATCAAGCCAGCTCAGTGCACCGCACAGGCCGAGCCGCTCGGGGGATATCACGCAGACATGGTTCGGGGCAAAGGTCTGGCAGAGCGTGCAGGAGTAGTAGGTCTCCACGTCATTGTCCCGCATGCCGCGGATGCGTGCGTCGCGCTCCTCGTAGATCCTCTCCGCCTCCCGCTTTGCTTCGAGGATCTTTGCCGGATCGGTGATGAGCGTCACCGCGACCGCGTCGAGGAGCTGGGGGAAGTCCATCCGGAACTTGCTTGCCAGGAGCTTGCCGATGTGCTCGATCTTCACGCCCTTGGCAACAGCCTCCTTCGATATCCGTACCCAGATGAGGTCCCGCTGGGCAACGTGCCACGAGCCTTCGCCATAATTGACGAAGTTATGGATGCGGCGTTCAAGCACCGGTTCGTAGTCCGTCTTCATGGCCTTGCCGGCAACCTCGATGATGATCCCGAGCGGGTTCGCCGACCCTTCCTTCATGGCATCGATCTCGGGCCCGATGACCGTGACCTGGCCGTCCCGGATCTCGTTCTCCCCCCGCATCCGCAAAAGCTCGAACGCCGGCGACCTGCCGCCACCGAACTCCACGTACATCTCCTCTTTCCGGATGCTCTTGCCTTCGAACGCGGGAGAGCAGCTCATCGGAATGGGGATTGCCGTGACATTGACGCGGATGCCCTTCTGGTCCATCCCTTTCCTGACAATGTCGCCGGGCCCGGCGGTCAGCCATTCGCCGCCTTCATACCCGCCAAGCGAGAGGATGGGGAACCCGAGCACCCGCATGCCATCGACAAACGCGATCTCCTCGTCCGAGAGGCCGGGGAAGACGATGACAATGGCCTTTGCCCGCTCGGCAGCATAGCGAAGGAGCCGGTGCGTGTCGCCCGGGGTGACCCCGCCAAACATCATGGCAACCCGGGCAATGATATCGACAAAGTGGATGCCGTACGCGGGACGGGAACCGAGCGGGATGAGGCGGTAATCAAGCCCGAGCCGGACACCGGACGCGGAGAGGGTGGGGACGATATCGCCGGCAAGGAACGTCAGCATGTATTTTTCCTGCAGTTCGCGGCAGATGGCTGCAGCACTGTCGGGTGTCTCCGGCTTTCCCACCAGGAGAGCGAGCCCGAGGATGCTGCCATCGACCAGCGAGTACCCGAGTTTGCGCAGGACCGTGTCGCCAATGAATCCCGCATAGGGCTCCGGTTCCTTCCCGGCAACGGCAGTGTGCTCCGCAAGGATACATTCCGCGGCTACGAGCGGGTTCTTCCCCGTCTTTGCATATACCTCAAGGGCTGCGGCCTTGTCGTGCACCGCGATGCCGGTCAGCGCGAACGAGACCGGGAGGTGGTATGCGGTCTCATCATAGGAGAACGGTTTTGAGAGCGCAGCCATCTTCTCCTGCGCCTGTTCGTTGCCATGGTTCCTGGCCATTTCCACGTCGGTCATTGTCGAATCCCTTCATCATTGGGTTACCCGGTAAGATAGATATACTTTCGTTATCGGGTAATGCCCAAAATCACGAGAATTGCCCGTAAAAACCAGAAAAACGTGCAGGAATGACAAAAATATATATCCATTCTCAATGATATCCTCTTAACCGAGAGGAACGAGAATGGAAACGGTGAAAGGCAAGAGATATCTTTTTACGATCGGCCTGATTGCAGCGCTGGTGATGCTCATCCTGCCCGCTGCAGCGGTCAATGGCACAATCAGTATCGCGTACCGGGGATCCGGAGGAAGTTACATCGGCGACCCGGTCATCTTTGACGGGAAGAACACGTTCAGTAATGTCACCCTGGTCCGGATGACCGGCCCAGGGCTGCCTCCTGAAGGTGTGCCCGTATACGATGTCAACGGCCAGGCGGGATCGGGCAACACGATCCAGGTGAATCCTGATGGTATATGGAAGCTGGTCTGGTACACGAATAACATCAAGGGATGGGAGCGGCTTGAGACGGCCCGGTATTACATCACCGCATTCGACTCCGTGTATCCCGAACAGACCTCAACAACATCCATCCTCCTGAAACGGCCTGAATTCTATGTCGTGGTCACGCCACCATCCGGCCGGTACGGCGATTATGTGCAGCTCACCGGGACCGTAGAGAAGGGCAGCAGCAGCGTCTACCTGAATATCGCGGACAGCACCGGGAAGGTAGTTCACTCGTACGATTCGACGGTGAGCGGTTCCGGGTACTTCAACAAGGGATTCCATATCGACATGCCTGCCGGTGTCTACACAGTCACGCTCTCCACGCCATCCGGCAGGAGCAGCTACACAAATTACCTGGTCGTGAACCAGTCTGCCGACGGCCCCATGTCACCTACAGCTGGTGAACCGGGCGAACCGGTATCGGTCGTCACACCCGAACCGCCAGCCGGCCCCGGGTCCCTGTCGATCTCTTCAAACCCGGCCGGTGCAACAGTATTCATTGACGGGACCATGGCCGGGTCAACTCCTTACACGCAGGACGGGATCAGCGCCGGGACGCACCTGGTAGAAGTGAAGGCTCCCGGGTTTGCAACCTACTCGCAGCAAGTCGAGATCCGGGCCGGTGCACCGGCAACCGTCAGTGCCCCGCTCGCCCGCAGTTCCTCCTCTGCCCTGCCGCTCTCCATCATCCCGGTCCTTGCCGGTCTCATCATCGTATCCGCGGTTGTCCTCGCGTCATCCGGCTCCCGGAAGAATTAATCCTTTTTTTTAATAAGATATTTTTACGTTAGAGACCAACGGTTCTCTCGCAAACGGTGAGGTCATCCTTGAAGAAATTCTCCTTTATTGCGCACATGCCCGACACCCCGGGTTCGCTGCACCGGGCTGCAAAGATCATCATGCAGTATGACGGCAACATCAACCGGATCCAGTTCGACCGCCGCATCGACCCGGGCACGGTCTTTTACGAGGTCACCGCCACGGACGAGGCCTATGCCGCCATCACCCGCGACCTTGCCGCCATCGGGTATCTCCAGACGAGCCTCAAACCGCTCGACTTTTTAAAAATTACCGTCGACATGCCCCACAAGCCGGGCGCCCTCCACGAGCTTCTCAATTATATTACCGGGGCCGGCGCCAACATCACGTTCATTGACTTCGATGACAAGGGCCGGCACCCGCACCGGCTCACCATCAGCCTGAACGCGGGGGACAGTGTCGCTGTCAAGACCCTGCTCGACCAGCTCAAGTCCCGGTACCGGCTGGAGATCCTGGAGTATGACCGGACCGGCAAACATCTTGACGACACGGTCTTCTATATCCGCTTCGCCCAGAGCGTCCGCGAGCTCATCGGGGATTCGGGCGATGAGTTCCTCCTCTCGTTCCTTGCCGATACCAACCACGTTGCCCAGGCCCTGATGGACAAAGGCTGCGACCCCCACCAGGTCTTCGGGAGCGTGCTCCAGACCGGCCGGTCCATGGCGGCCACCACCGGCAGCAGGTTCTATGCCGATGTCCAGCAGTTTCCGGTCACCGGCACGGTCACCCTCTCCTGCTTCCAGCCCCCGTGCGGCGGGAGCCTGTACCTGCTGCACACGGAAGACGAGATACTGATGATCGATACCGGGTACGGTATCTACCATGACGACATGATGGCCATGCTCGCCCGGTACGGTCTTGGCGACCTGCGCAAACTGAACCGGATTGTCGTAACGCATGCCGATGCAGACCATGCAGGCGCGTCCGGGTTCTTCTCCGTCCCCGTCCTCATGCACGAGGGGACGCAGCGGATCATCGAGACGAACGACCGTTCCTACGGCCAGCAGAACGAGCTCTCGGCGCTGAACGCATTCTATACCCGGATGGTCAACCTCTTCTCCCACTACCGGACGCCCAAGGAGATCCGCCCGTTCGGGCAGCCGGACGGCACGAAGCGCGGGATCTTCCCCGTCATCGGGACGATCACGTTTGCCGGCATAACCCTCGAAGTCCTGGACGGCCTCGGCGGGCACTGCCACGGGCAGGTCTTCCTCCATTCACGCGAGCACGGCCTCCTCTTCACGGCCGACAGCGTCATCAACTTCGCGAGCATGACCAAAGAGCGGGCCGAGTACAGCTCGCTTGCCGCGTTCCTGATCGGCTCCGTGAACGTGGACAGCGACCATGCAAAGGAGGAGCGGACCGCGCTCCTCGCGCTCGCAGCCGAGACCGATGCAGCAATCAAAGAGTCCGGGCGCCAGTGCCTCATCTGTTGCGGGCACGGGGCGGTCTCGGTCCTGAAGGACGGGAAGCTCGCTGCAGCCGGCGAGATCCGGAAGTATGAAGCGGGCAGGCAGGATGCTGCGGGTGTCTGAGAAGAGTTGGGGGATTTTTTGCTACGCACATTAGTGCGTGAAATATGCTCGTTGAAAGCATGAAGGAGCATTGACTGACATAAGATGAATCTTATATAGAAATGGGAGGGCCCCCCGCCTCAGGGCCTCTTCGAGGCACGGCGGGGCAAGGATGTTTTTTTTTTAAAATCTCACGATTTATCGTGACCATGATATGATGCTGTTTTTTCCAATACCGAGTTGATGCCCCCGCGGGGCGCCCTTCGGGGCGGGGGCAAGCATCCTCATGGGGGTATGGGGGCATCAGCCCCCATAATCACTTCAAAGAATTCCGCAAAGAATTTTTGAAAAATCACATGATTTTTTTGAGAGTCAAAATGCTTATGAGAGTATCTGAATTAATTCGCTGATTTTTACTGAGTAGAGAAATAGCCGCGACTGGCCTCCGCCCTCACCCGGTTGCGTAGTTCGTGACAATGATCTCCTGGATGCCCTTACGCCGCTCTCCATTACAGTTGATGAACCGTTTTGCATCGACCGTATCGATGGTGAAACCGGCATACAGGTCCTCGATCTCTGCAACCTTGGAGTTGGAGAGCATCACACAGACTCCCTTCTTCGACAGGCGGGTGAAGAGCCGTGCAAGCCGTTCCTGCTCTTCGAACGGGAAGCCCCTTGAATTGTAATCGGTGAAACTTGCCGTTTTCGAGAGGGGCTGGTACGGGGGATCGAAATAGATGAAATCGCCTTTCTTTGCCGGGCGGACCGCAGTCTCGAAGTCCCGGTTCTGGATCTTCACTTTTTCGAGCATGGCAGAGAACTTCAGGATGCTCGTTTCAGAAGGGATCGAGCGCTTCTTGTAACTCCCGAACGGGACATTGAACCTGCCCTGCCGGTTTACCCGCCATAACCCGTTGAACCCGTGCTTGTTGAGGTAGATGAGGAGCGCTGCCCGCTCGAGCCGGTGGTCCGGGCTGCCGATGATGCTGTTGAACCGCTCCTTGAGGAGACGGTATGTCTCTTCGTTGTTCTGGAACTCCTCGCTGGCAAGAGCGGTGATGAGTGCACCGGGCGTGTCCTTTACCACGCGGTAGAGGTTGATGAGCTCGCTGTTCAGGTCCGAGATGACCGCCCGGGTGAGAAGGCCGCTGTTCTCAAGATGGACAAGGAGCGCCCCGCCGCCGACGAACGGCTCGTAGTACGTGTCCCAGGACGGGGGGAGGCGCCGGCCCAGTTCCGCAAGGAGCTGGCGCTTTCCCCCGGCCCATTTGATGAACGGCGAACACTTGACGAGCGGGGATATCACGATTCAGTTTTTATAAAGCATTCTTTAAAGATCTATCCTTCATTCTGCCCGGGAGCGGACGGTGCAGCCGGTAGAAATTCTCATCTACTTACGCGGTGCATATTGAGACGGGAGAACCATGGAACCGCACAGGGTACAGGAAATGATGCAGCTGATGGCATCAAAGATCCGGTCCATATCCAATTCCATCTCCGATGAGGAGATCGGGAAATTTTTACACGAAATCCTGGCAGCGAAACGCGTCTATGTCATTGGCGCCGGCAGGTCCGGGCTGGTTGCCAAGGCCTTTGCCATGCGCCTGATGCATCTCGGCCTCCAGGCATACGTGGTCGGCGAGACCATCACCCCGGCTGTCAGCAAGGGGGACCTGATGGTGGTCTTCTCGGGATCGGGCCGTACCAAGACCATTGCGGAGATCGTGGAGACCGCCCACGCGATCGGGGCGCACGTCTGCCTCATCACCTCCAATGCAGAGTCCCGGATCGGTAAACTCTCCGAGTGCGTTGTGGTTATCGAGCACCAGCGCGATGCGGTCAGGGACGATGCGGTGGAGTTCGAGATCCGGCAGATGCTGGGCGAGCACCGGTCGTTTGCACCGCTGGGCACGCTCTTCGAGACCGCGTCCATGGTCTTTGCCGATGCCGTCATCTCCCGCCTGATGGAGATTACGCAGACCGATGAGTCCGCCCTCAAGAACCGCCATACCAATATCGAGTGAATGTGATTCTGTATGACCCAGAAATTCTCTAAAAACGTTGCCGGGATCGAGATCTCCGGCATCCGGAAGATCTTCGAGGCTGCCGGCCCGGGTTCCATCAACCTCGGCCTCGGGCAGCCGGACTTTGACACGCCGCAGCACATCAAAGATGCGGCCATCAAGGCTATCCAGGAAGGAAAGACCGGCTATACGACCAACAACGGCCTCCCGGAACTCCGGGCCGCGATCAGTAAGAAGTTCAGGACCGAGAACGGGCTGAAGTACCATCCTGACCAGATGATCGTGACTGCCGGTGCGAGCGAGGCCCTGCATATCATCATGCAGGCAATGCTGAACCCGGGCGACCGGGTCCTCTGCCCTGACCCGGGTTTTGTCTCGTACGCGTCGCTTGCAACCATGGCCGGCGGGACGCCGGTCAGCCTCCCCCTCACCAAAACCCTCCATATCGATGTCGAGGCGGCCAAGAAGCTGATGGACAACGCGAAGCTGATGGTCATCAACTCGCCCGGCAATCCGACCGGTGCGGTCGAGAGCGAAGAGTCGATCAAAGCACTTGTCGAGTATGCTTCTGACAAGAACGTGACGATTATTTCCGATGAGGTGTACGAGCACTTCATCTACGGCAAGAAGCACTACAGCGCCGGCACCTTCGGTGACAATGTCATCACCATCAATGCCACGAGCAAGACCTACGCGATGACCGGCTGGCGGCTCGGGTACCTTGCCGCATCGCCCGAGATCGTTGGCCAGTGCTTAAAAGTCCACCAGTACTGCCAGGCCTGCGCCACCTCCATTGCGCAGTATGCCGCGGTTGCCGCGTACGAGGGGCCGCAGGACGCAGTGAAGACCATGCGCGACGAATACCAGGCCCGCCGCGACATCATCTGGAACGGCTTAAAGGACCTCGGCTTCGACTTCCCGAAGCCCGAGGGCGCGTTCTATACCTTCGTGCCGATGAAACCGGCGCTCACGCAGAAGATCATCGAGGCCGGTGTCATCGTGGTCCCCGGCACCGCGTTTGGCGTGAATGCGCCGGAGTACACCCGCTTCAGTTATGCCACATCCCGGCAGAATATTATGACCGCACTCGAACGTATCGGAAAACTGGTGTGATATCATGGTCAGGGAACTTCTGCAGAGATTATCCAATGCTCACGGCGTGTCGGGCAGCGAAGGCAGCATCACCTCGGTGATCAGGAAAGAACTGAAAGGACATGTTGATGAGATCCGCGAGGATGCCCTCGGGAACCTCATTGCTGTCAAGAAAGGCGGAAAATTTAAGGTCATGCTCGCGGCTCACATGGACGAGATCGGCCTGATGGTCAAGTATGTCGAGGACAAGGGTTTCATCCGCTTCGTTGCGCTGGGCGGCTGGTATGACCCGGTGCTCTTCACCCAGCGGGTGATCCTCCACACGCCGAACGGCCCGGTCCATGGCGTCATCGGGGGAAAACCCGTCCACATGATGAACGACGAGGAGCGCAAGAAGGGCGTGAAGATCGATGACATGTTCATCGATGTCGGGGCCGTCAACCGGGAGGAGGTCGAGTACCTGGGGATCGATGTCGGGACGCCCGTCACCATCGACCGCGAGTTTGCCACGCTCGCCAACAGCCGTGTCACCGGCAAGGCATTCGACAACCGGGCCGGCGTCGCGATGCTCATCAAGACCCTGAAGGAAGTGAAGTCCCCGCTCACGATCTACGGCGTCTTCACCGTGCAGGAAGAGGTAGGTCTCAAGGGAGCACGGACGAGCGCGTACACGCTCGAGCCGGACTGCGCCATTGCAACCGATGTCACGATCCCCGGCGACCACCCGGGCATCGAGATGAAGGACGCGCCGGTCGCGATGGGCAAGGGGCCGGTCATCACCGTTGTCGATTCCAGCGGCCGCGGGCTCATCGCGAGCCGCAAGGTCGTGGGCTGGATGAAGGCAGCGGCCGATGCAGAGAACATCCCGGTCCAGCTGGAAGTCGGGAGCGGCGGGACAACGGACGCAACCGCGATCCACCTCACCAAGGGCGGCATCCCGAGCACGACCGTGAGCATCCCCACCCGGTACATCCATTCGCCCGTTGAGGTGCTGGACCTTGCCGATCTCGAAGCAGGTGTAAATCTTCTGAAAGCAGCGCTGAAGAAGAAGCCGGCGCTGTAAATTTTTGCAGTGCCGGAAATTTTTGGAATTTTTTTTTTGGATTTTCCCGGATGAGATTGGATTTTTTTGCTCTGTTGAAAACCTTTGAAAAGATGCTGGGGGCTGATGCCCCCATACCCCCGTTGTGACTTTTGCCGCCGAGGTCGAAGATTTTCGTTTGAAAATCTTCTCCACTCCCTTCGGTCGTCCCCGCAGGGAGACTGCCGTGACCTTCGGGTCAGGGCAGTCTGGAGAAGAATCTCATCAGAGATTCTTCGACTCGCCCCGCGGCGGCATCAATTTCTGTTTTGGGAAAATGATTCCTTATCGGAGTGCCACGTACTGGTAATGCAGCGGCATCACATGCGCCCCCGCGTCGAAGAATTGCTGTGCAATTCTTCTCCTGCCGAGGGTCCGAGAACCCTCGGCACCCCCGCGGGGGTGTCGAGTCTCGTCAGAGACGAGACACGAGAAGAACCCTATGGGTTCTTCGAGTCAGGGCTGGCGCAAGGGGGGTAACGAGTATCCGAAATGAGGAATTCAACAAAGCAGATTTTTTAATTTTTCCGGATATGTGGATATAACGGACATATCCTGATTCTGAATCTCTCACCCCCGAAATAGCCTGCATGACGGACGATGAGGTGTGCCGGGGTGCCCGGGATGGTGTCTCCGGATACCCTGATCCGGGCCCGTATAGGGCTCCGTTGTACCAGTTTTCCCTCAGCCCGGATCAATTTCATGCAAAACCAGCTGGTTTATGTACAAGTGTTTTGGAAATACGCCAAATCCAAGGGATTTGCGCCAATCGGACGATTTTGCGGGGTCGTGTAAAACCTAAATAATGCCTATTTAATTTGCCGATCTCAGCTCAACACGTATTCCTGCACGATAATTGAAAAGAATGGCGCTATTGCTGCCAGGGGATTCCAGTCAGTGGAGAGAGAATCACGTCAGAGAAAGCGGGGCTTTCGGATTGTAAAGTGGGGAATTATGGTGGGTTGGAAGCAGATATCGGACCAGGGGGCGGAAAATTTTCGTGCAGACCCTGCTGAAATTTTCTTAATCAGGATCAGTTGGAAATTTTCGAATAAAGGTTCGATTGATCCGGATCAGTTTTTTGATTGCGATTGTGATCGCGATGAAAAATTTTTCATCAAGGATCGATTGAAATTTTTCCGGCATGGTCTGCTGAAAATATTTCAAGCAAGGTCTGGTCGTGATAAGTTAAACGGATCTGCAATGGTTCGTACCGTCAGAGCCCCCAGATATTCATTCCATTTTCCGGCAGGATCCGTTTGGAATTTTTTGAGCAGGGTCTGCTGAATTTTTTTCAATCAGGGTCTGGTGAAAATTTTCAAATCGGACCGTGATTGATCCGGATAATTTTTTTGATCGCGGTTGTGATCGCGATGAAAAATTAGTGAGCAGGGTTTGATTGAAAATTTTAAGCAAGGTACGTTTAGTTTCACTGGACTAAGGTTGATTGCCGGGCCGGTGAGTTGCGATGCCCTACGCCCGAAAGGCCTGCCGGCTTTCGGGCTATCAATTACCCTATTCTGTTTGGATGAAACCGATCTTGCCCAGCGAGGTCCCGACAGGCGGCCGAGCGGCAGCGAAGATTTTCCTTGAAACTCTTCTCAACCTCCTTCGTCAGTCCCCGCAGGAGTGGGGAGGCTCGCAAATCTGAATATCAGAAGCCGATATCAGTAAAAATCACAAAAGGCTGGAAAATTACGCCCCGGCCGGGACTTGAACCCGGGTCAAAAGCTCCGGAGGCTTCTAGGATGTCCACTACCCTACCGAGGCATACGTTACCCTGCACGAAGTCGTGCAAAGTACCACATAACTAACACCGTGCAGCCTAATAAACCTCACGTTAGCCGCGAAGGAAGAAACAAAGTCACTCTTCTTCAAACGACAGGTCCGGCCTCGTGTTCAGCAGGCCGGCGGCGATAAACGCAAGCCCAACAATCCACCCGATGACAAACGTGATGATGAGCATCGGGTTCCACGGGAAGAGATGTGAGTAGCCGCCCGTGACGATATCCGCAAGGGTGAAGGAACCGGTTGCCGGCGCAGGTGCAGGGAAGAGCGGGAAGAAATAAATCGATGCAATGATTACGAGGCCGATGACGACCTGGTATGGATCGGGGCTCCGGATCCGGGGAATGTCATTGGTCTGGGGTGCCTGCAATCCCTCCCAGTCATCGGGATCAGTATCCTTTGCTGTCATATCCGCACCGGCTTTTTTTGACCGCCAGTAATGCTCCGGTTCACACTTTCTTCATCTGGTACATGTGCCAGATCTTGCAGGCGCCCTCGTGGCTCACCATGCACGGTCCCACGGGCTTCCGCGGGGTGCAGACCTTGCCGAAGAGCTTGCAGTCCGACGGGTTTGCAAGTCCGCGGAGGATCTTGTCGCAGCTGCAGGCCGAGTGCTTGGTGATATGTTTGAACTCGATGTTGAACTTCTTCTGGGCATCGTACTGCTCGAACTCCTTCTTCAGCCGGAGGCCGGATCCCGGGATAACGGGAAACCCGCGCCACTCCACATCGGACGGCTCGAAGACCTCGTACATTATTTTCTTGGCCTTGACATTCCCCTCGCGGATGACCGCGCGGGGATACGCGTTGTCCACGCGGTGCGTCCCCTCCTTCACCTGCTGGACGAGCATCAGGAGCCCGAGGAGGATGTCCTCCGGCTCGAAACCGGCAACTACCTGCGGAACCGGGAATGCCTCGTACTCCTCGTAGCCCATGATTACGCAGACATGGCCCGGGAGCATGAACCCGTCAAGCTTCGCCTCACCCTGCTCGAGCAGCCATTTCATCGCGGGGGGGACGATGCGGTGGCAGGAGAGGATGGAGAAGTTCTCGGGCGGTTTTGTCAGGAGCATTGCGGCAACGGTCGGCGCGGTGGTTTCGAAGCCGACTGAGATGAAGACGACCTCCTTGTCGGTCTTCTGCGCGATCTCGACTGCCTTGTGGATACCCTGCACGATCCGGACATCCCCGCCGCTGGACTCTAAGGAGCCCTGCGAGCCCGGGACATGGAGGAGGTCGCCGTAGGTCGTGACAATGCAGTCCTTTGATGCAAGGTCGAGCGCCGCATCGATCTCGCCCTGCGGCGTGATGCAGACCGGGCAGCCGGGCCCCATCACGATCTTCAGCTGCTCCGGCAGCAGGCTGCGGAGACCCGTCCGGGCAATCGCAGCCTCGTGCGTCCCGCAGATGTGCATGAAGGTCATGTCCCGATCGACCAGCTCGTGCAGTTTCTGTGCAATCTCCTTTCCCGTCGCCATAATCTCAAAACTATTTACGTTTCAGTGACATAAGATTACGTATATGGATCTGTCTACGTTCTCGCCGAACTTTATCTATGCAGCACTGGTAATCCTGCTCGGTATCGTTCTTGCGTTCCTTGCACGATCTTTTGTCAAATGGCTCGAGGCAAAGGCCGAGACCACGGACACCTACTGGGATGACATCATCATCGCCGCCATCGGGACACCGGTCCAGCTGGCGATCATTGTCATCCTGACCTATTACGCAGTCACCTGGTTTGACATCCTGCCGGCAAGCATGGCATGGGTGCACGACCCCCGGTATGCAACCACCTTCTGGATCATCATCGGTGCATGGATCATCTCCACGTTCCTGCACAGTATCATCCACGTCTATGGCAAGCGGATCGCGGAACTCTCGACCTCCGATATGGACGACCGGCTGGTTGACCTGCTCGAACTGGTGATCCGGTATGTCATCTGGTTTGCCGCAATCCTTGCGGTGCTCAAGGTCTTCGAGATCGATGTCACTCCCCTGCTGGCTGGTGCGGGTATCGCCGGTATCGCCATTGCGCTCGCGGCCCAGGACTTCATCTCCAACTTCTTTGGCGGGGCGGTCATCACGGTTGACAAGCCGTTCAAGGTCGGCGACCGCGTGAAGATCGATGACTACTATGGCGACGTGATGTCGGTCGGGACCCGCAGCACCCGTATCCGGACGCTCGATCACCAGGTGGTGACGCTCCCGAACAACAAGATCACGACCAACGTCATCGTCAACTACTCCGAGCCGGACGAGAAACTCCGGATAGCCGTCCCGGTCACGGTTGCATACGGGACCGACCCGAAACGCGTGAAGGCTATCCTGCTCGAAGTCGCACAGGAAGTCATCAAGAACACGCCATGGGTCCTTGAAGATCCGGCACCGGTGGTATTCTTCACTGAGTTCGGGGAGTCGAGCCTCAATTTCATCTTAAAGGTCTGGATGAAAAAGTACAACACGCCCGATGAGGTCAAAGATGCTATTAACATACGGATCTCGGAGCGGTTTGCAAAGGAAGGCATCGAGATCCCATTCCCGCAGATGGACGTTCACATGAAGAACTGATCATCCCTCCTCACCCCCCTAACCTTTTACGCCCCCTTTTTCAAGCAGGTTTATTTTCTCCGTGTACAAAAGACCGGGTATGTTCGGCGTCTCCACGTACTGTCTCCATGCGGAACCGCTCCCGTCCGCGCTCGACCGGCTGTCGGCAGTGACGGGCTTTATCGAGGTCATGGATGAAGGTCTCCATTACCTGGAGAATGCCGATCTGCTCACCTGTTATTCCTGCCGGTATTCCATCCATGCACCGAGCCGCGGCACTAACCTGGCGAGCCTGCTCGAACCGATCCGCCGGGCAAGCGTGGAGGTGATGGCGCAGTGCTTCTCGGTTGCGGCTGAGGTGAATGCAGGTGTTGTCGTCCACCCGGGCTATTTTGCCTGGGAGGAGGAGCGACGGAAGGCAGAGCAGCAGTTGCGGCGGTCGCTTGCCGACCTGCACGCACATGCACAGGAATATTCAGTGAAGTTCTTTGTCGAGAACATGGGCAACTGGGAGTATTTTCTCGTAAAGACCCCGGCCGAGCTCGAGTTGATCGGGACCACGCCCTTTGCGCTCGATGTCGGTCACGCCCACCAGAACCATTGCCTGGAAGCGTTCCTTGCCGGCCCGCCGGCGCAGCACTATCATCTCCATGATAATGACGGGACCGAGGACAGCCATGCGGCGGTTGGTGACGGCACGATCGATTTTGGCGCTGTCATGCATTCGGTGAAAAAGTCCGGCGTCACACCGGTGATTGAGGTCGGGACGCTGCCGGGCGTTCTCACCAGCATCGGGCGGCTGGAGAAGATCTAATCCAGGAATGCCGGGACAGAGCAGGGGTTTTGGTCAGAATCGGAGGAACGAATCATTGAACCGATGATTTGTGCAGAAGATTCGGACAGCACAGGTGCGCGTACCGGGAAAATCTTCCGGAAATCTCCGGCCCGGGCTGTTTTTTCCGCAATGTTTTATAGGGAGTAACCACAACGTAGTTAGGCAACCGGGAACGGTGGAAGAACTGTTGTCTCTCCCCGTGAAGGTGCAATAAATCCGACCAGTGCCTATGTGACACAGCCTGGCAGTGTGCCTCCTTGGTAAGGAGGAAGTCGCGAGTTCAAATCTCGCCATAGGCTTCTTTTGTGAGAATCATTTCCAATGCTCTCTGTTTTTAAAAAATGTTTTTTCAATTAATCGTCAAGTGTATTTTACGAGCGAGTGCCCCCTAACCCCCTCGAAGAACCTTTCAGGTTCTTCTCATGCCTCATCTCTGTTGAGAGTCAACACTCCCCGCCGAGTTCCGCCACAGGCAGTCATTCGGGTGGGGGAGGAAAGGTGATCGAAAAAAATTTCTGTATCTGATCCTTTCCTGCTGTTGAGGCCGCCGCGGGGCATCGAATCCCGCAGGGATGAGATGGGAGAAGAATCCAGAAGGATTCTTCGACTCGCCCCTTCGGGGCGGCGGCTCCATCTTTTTCGGGGGTTTGGGAGTGTCAAGCATTGCGTCAGCGATGATTGACATGAGAGGAACGTTTCAACATTCTTCGAACATCAGCCCCCATAATCAGTTCATACATTTCCACCAGGGAGTAACGAGTAAAATGCTGTTTGTATCATCTCTTCAGGCCGAAAATACCAAAATTTGTCCCGGAATCCGGGAAAAATCCCAAACAGAAAAAATATAATAATTAAAAAACCCCAGTGGTGAATCAAATGTCCCGCACATACTGCCCGCCCTTCAGCGCCGTTGTATCCTTCCTCTTCATCATCCTGGTATCGGTCGGGATGATCGCATACTTCCTGCGGGAACTGCCAAATCACACCGAGAGCGGGCTCTATTACATGTCGTACTTCATCATCCTCGCGTTTGCAGCGGTGGCCGTGGTCTGCAGCCTCATCGTCATCCACATGCTGTTCGTGAAGCGCGCTCTTATCCCGCCGCCCTGCCAGTAAGCGCCGGCACGGGAGATCGTGCCCGATTTTCCGGCAGGAAAAACCGGTGCAGGGTCACCGGATCCTCATCACCAGGTCGCCTTCCGCGGTAACGGAGAAGCGTTGCATCAGGACATGGTCATCGAGCGTGACATCGCATTCAAAGACTTCCCGGAACTTGTCCCGGACCTTCTGGACACGGGCCGGGTCCTCCGTGAAGAGGGCGCCCGGGCGGCTGGTTCGTTCTGCCATACCCTGATGTCAGGAAGAACGGGCGGATAAAGGGGGGACCGGGCGGGGCGTGAAAGTGTTCTGTGGTCAGGTTCTTCAGTCATAACGCTGAATAATATAAGAAAAATCTGGTGAACCATGAACACCCAGGAACCAGTTCCTACCCGGAAAGTTGCAGAATCCTCCGGACACATGCGGTTTGCACCGCGGATGGCAAAGACTCCCAAGTCGTTCATCCGCGAGATCCTCAAGGTCACCGAGAACCCCCGGATCATCTCATTTGCCGGCGGGCTCCCGAACCCTGCCCTCATCGATGTCGATGGCATCGCCGCTGCAGCCGCACGGGTACTGGAGAAGGACGGGCGGACTGCCCTGCAGTACTCCACGACCGAGGGCTACCGCCCCCTCCGCGAATGGATAGCGCAGCGATACGAGTGCCGCCTCGGACTTTCGGTCAGCCCGGACGAGATCCTCATCACGAACGGCTCGCAGCAGTGCCTCGATCTCATCGGCAAGGTCTTCATCGGCGCCGGCGACTGCGTGGCAATCGAGCGACCCGGCTACCTTGGCGCAATCCAGGCCTTCTCGCTCTACGAGCCCCGGTTCAGGACCGTCCTGTTGCACGAGGATGGCCCGGACACCGCGATGCTAGCGGATGTGGTCAGGAAGGACAACCCGAAGTTCTTCTACGGCGTCCCGAACTCCCAGAACCCTTCCGGAATCACGTACTCCGCAGAGCGCCGGCGGGAGGTTGCCGACATCCTGACCGGGACCGGCACCTTCCTCATCGAGGACGATGCGTACGGCGAACTGAACTTTGCCGGCCGGAGCATGCCATCGTTCCGGGAGTTTTTACCGGACCAGGCTATCATCACGGGCTCGTTCTCGAAGATCCTGGCGCCGGGCATGCGGATGGGCTGGATCGTTGCCCCCACCGCAGTCATGGAGCAGCTGATCATCGCCAAGCAGGCATCCGACCTCCACTCCAACTACCTCTGCCAGCGGATCGCCATGGAGTACCTGGCCATGGGCGACATCGAAGTGCATATAACGAAGATCCAGGCAGCGTACCGGCACCAGTGCACCGTCATGCAGGACGCCATCCGGGAATCCTTCCCTCCCTCAGTCACCTGCACACACCCGCAGGGGGGCATGTTTGTCTGGGTCACGCTGCCGGACGAGATTGATTCGATGAGCGTCTTCAATGCCGCACTCAAGGAGAATGTCGCCGTCCTCCCGGGAGTCCCGTTCTACATTGACGGCGGCGGGACGAACACGCTCCGGCTGAACTTCTCGAACTCGTCCGATGAGAATATCCGGGAGGGCATCTCACGTCTTGCCCGGGTCATCAGGGATCTCTTGTAAATCCTGACCGGTTCTCTCTTTTTTCCCATGTATTTAAAAGAGTATTCATAAATCTGCAAATTCTATAATAAGCGTAAGTACCGGAAAGGGTATATGCGCCTGTCGAGCAACCTGTATACAGGAAGGTATAGATCTCCAGTATTCTATACCATAATACCAGTGCAGGACGGAACAGGAGATCCGTACGAGAGGTTACTGAATCCATGAACAAGAGTGATGCGGAAGCGCTGATGCGGCAGGGCATCGAACTGTATGACCTGGGAAAGTTCCAGGAAGCCATTGTCATGTTCGATCGCAGTCTTGCGCTCTTTCCCAAGCTCGCCAAGGCCCACTATTTCAAGGGGATCGCCCTGTACGACCTGGGCAAATTCGATGAAGCTATCGAAGCCTACGACAAGGCCGCGGCGCTCGAACCGCAGGACCCCAATGCCTGGTACAACAAAGCCGCAACGCTCGCCCAGATCGGGCGCAACGAGGAGGCGCTCGAGGCCTGCGACCGGCTCCTGTCCATCCAGTATGACAATGCCGAGGGCTGGATCCTCAAGGGGATCGCCTTCTACGAGATGGGGAAGTTCAAGGAGGCTATCAGCGCCTATGATCATGCCCTGATGGTCGATCCCCGGCACGCGAAGGTCTTCTACAACAAGGGGATAGCGCTTGCCGACATGGGCCGTCACCAGGAAGCGATCGCCGCGTATGACAAGGCCATCGAGATCGTGCCGGACTATGCGAAAGCCTATTACAACAAGGGCATCTCGCTCTACGATCTCGGCAGATACGACGAGGCGCTCGCTGCATTCGACCGGGCAAAGGAGCACGACCCGGACGATTTCTGGGTCAGTTACTACCGCGGGTTCATCCTTGCAAAGCAGGAGAAGCACGAGAGTGCGGCGGAAGCGGCTGAGGAGTTCATCCGCCACGAGCCCGGTCATGCCGACATCTGGGCCATCCGGGGAATATCCCTTTTCAGGCTGGGCCGGTATGCCGATGCCATTGAGGCCCTTGGTCAGGCGATTACGCTCAACCCGTCAATCACCGATGCTCTGTATTACCAGGGGCTCGCGTATAACCAGGCCGCCCAGTACAGCGAGGCGATCGGCCCGCTCGGGAAGATCATCGGGCAGGACCAGAACAACGCGGATGCATTCTTCCAGCACGGCCTTGCCTGCTTTCGGCTGAAGAAGTACCGGGAAGCGGCTGATGACTTTGACCGGGTCACGGTCCTCACGCCCGATAACCCTGACGCATGGTACCGGAAGGGTATGACCTGCGTCTTCCTGAGCATGTACGAGGATGCCATCGATGCCCTTGCAAAAACGCTCCGGATCAATGGCGACCATGCCGGCTCGTACTATTACCGGGGGATCGCATTTGGACGGCTCGGACGCCACAAGGAAGCCATCGAATCGTTCGAGAACACCCTTGCCCTCGATCCCGAATGCGCATCGGCTGCCTATCAGGAAGGCCTCGCATACGCGAACCTCGGGAGGTACAGCGAGGCAATCGCTGCATACGATCACGCGATCCACATCAGCCCGGGCTTTGCCGAGGCATTGTACAACAAGGGGTTCGCCCTTGCCAAGCTCGGCAGGAACGAAGATGCGATCATGGAGTTCAACCGGGCCCTTGCCCAGGACCCGAACAACTTCCAGATCCATTACCAGAAAGGGACGCTCCTTGCCCGGCTCGGGAGGTACGATGAGGCCATCGCGTCATTCGACCGGAGTATCAGCCTGAAACCCACGAATGCCCAGGCCTACTATGATCGCGGGCTTGCGCTGATGAAACTCGAGCAGCCCGCCGATGCAATCGTGTCATTCGACCATGCAACCTCCATCAACCCCAATTATGTCAATGCCTATTTTTACCGGGGCCTTGCCTGCATCACGCTCGAGCGCCCCGAAGAGGCGATCGCCGCGTTCGACCAGGCGCTCGAACTGGACCCGCTCCATACCCTCTCGCTGTATCACCGCGGCCATACGCTGATGCTCCTCCACCGCTACGCTGAAGCCGTGACCGTCTTCGACAAGGTGCTCGAGCTCTCCCCGCAGTACACCGCGGCGATGGTCGAGAAGGGTATTGCCCTCATCAGCCTCTCGCGGTACACCGAGGCTGTCCCGGCGCTCGAGGAAGCCCTTGAACTGAACCCGGCCCTTGCCGATGCATGGATGAACAAGGGGATTGCGCAGATGCATACCGGCCAGATGGAACAGGCGGTCGCTTCCTTCGACCACACCCTCTCGCTGAATCCACGGTTCCCCGATGCGCTGGTCCGCAAGGGTATCGCCCTCTCGAACCTGCGCCGGTACGAGGAAGCAGTGACCGTCCTGAACGCGGCGCTCGAAACAAGCCCCCGCAATGTCCGCGCATGGTATTACAAGGGGACTGCCCTTGCCGCGCTGCACCGGAACGACGATGCGGTCCGGGCATTCGATACCGCGGGCGACATCGACCCGCACTGTGTCCCGGCCCTGAGGGCAAAGGCACAGGTGCTTATGGGAATGGGCCGGCTCGAAGAGTCCGTCTCTGCGCACGACGCTGCGCTCGAGATCGAGCCCGACAACCCGCCGGCGCTCCTGGCCAAGGGCATCGCACTGCTCGGCCTGAAGCGGTATGATGAGGCCATCAAGGCATTTGACGATGTCATCGAGATCGACCCGGGCATTGCCGACGCCTACTATCACCGGGGGCTGGCCCTCCTCCGGCTCGGCGAATTGGACGATGCCATCCTGGCGTTCAACGAAGCTGCCGAGACCAATCCCTCCCACGAATCAGCCCTGTATTATACCGGGACGACCCTGATGCTGACAAAGCGGTACGAGGACGCGGAAGCGGTCTTCAACCGCCTGCTCCTTGTTGCACCGGGCAATGCGCCGGCCCTCTTCCAGAAAGGGCTTGCCTGCTTCCGGCAGGGGCGGTTCTCTGAGGCGAACGAGCTCTTCGACCAGGCAGTCGGCAGCGATCCCGGCCTCCGGGAGGTCTCCAGGTTCAAGGGCATCGCTCTCACCCGGCTCGGGCGCCATGCCGAAGCGGTTGCCGCGTTCGACAAGGAACTCACGCTCAGTCCCGGCGATACTGAATCAGCGGTACGGAAGGGCATGGCGCTTGCAAAGACCAGCCAGCACAAGGCTGCCATCTCCCTCTTCCGGAAATCCCTCGAGGCGGAGCCCCGCAACATCTGGGCATGGTACAACCTCGGGATCTCCTTATCAACGCTCGAGCAGTATGAAGAGGCGGTCCGGGCATTCGACAAGGTTATCGAGATCGACCGGCGCTGTGCCCGAATCTATTACGAGAAAGGCTATGCCCTTGCCCGGCTCGGCAAGCCGCTCGAGGCGGTGGTCTCGTTCGACAAGGCCCTTGAGATCAATCCGGACGACTCCCGCACCCTGTACCACAAGGGCGTTGCCCTTGCCCAGAAGGAGCGGTATGACGATGCAATCAGGACCTTCGAGCGGGCGCTCTCACTCGACCCCCACAATGCATCGGGCTTCTATTACCTCGGTATCGCGTACGCCGGGCGGGAACGCTACAACGATGCCATCCGGGCCTTCGAGAGTTCGCTTGCCATCGAGCCCAAGAACCCCCAGGCAGAACATTTCCGGGGCATTGCGCTCATCCAGCGCGAGCGGTATGACGACGCCATCACGGCGTTTGGCAATGCAATCGCGCTCGATCCCACCACGGCAGCCACGTATTATTACCAGGGGCTTGCCTACATCCAGTCCAGGAAATACGAGGAAGCCATCGCTGCGCTCGGCAAGGCAATCGAACTCGATCCCTCCCTTTCTGACGGGTACATGTACCAGGGCACGGCACTTGCCTCGCTCTCCCGCCACGAAGAGGCGATCGCCGCCCTTGACCGGAGCCTTGCCGCCAACCCCTCCCTGATCGAAGCCCTCATTGCCCGGGCTGCTTCGCTCTTTATCCTGGAGAGGTACGCCGATACCATCGAGACCGACGACCGTATTCTCTCGCTCAACCCGACCCTCATCGACATCTGGATGCAGAAAGGCGATGCACAGTCCCATCTGGGCAGAAACCAGGATGCCATCGTTGCATACAGCAGGGCACTCGAGATCAACGCGAACCTCGCCGATGCGTGGGTGAAGAAGGCCGATGCACTTGCCGAGACCGGGAAGGTGCAGGACGCCCTTGTCGCGTACACGCGGGCGCTTGATGTCAACCCGGCGCTCTCGGCCATCTGGATGAAGAAGGGTGACATCCTCAGCCAGCTGGGGAGGACCGAGGATGCCGTTGTCGCATTCAGCAAATCGCTCCGGATCAACCCCGACCAGGAGCCCGGCTGGATCAAGGTTGGCAAGGCCCATTTCAACACCGGCAGGTTCCAGGACGCCATCGAGGCATTCGACAACGCCATCTCCCTCAACCAGCGCAGCACCGAAGCGTTCTATTACAAGGGGCTGTCGCTCGAGAAGGTCAACCGCGTGGAAGGCTCTATCCATGTCTTCGAGGTCCTGCTCGAGATCGATCCCAACCACCGCGAGGCACATTACCACAAGGGGCTTGCCCTTGCAACGCTGGGCGATCACCGGGATGCGATCATCGCCTTTGACAAGGCGCTCTCGCTCCAGCAGGATTTCGCCCCGGCATGGTACTCCATGGGCAAGTCGCTCCTTGAGACCGGAAAATTCTCGGAAGCGATCGCTGCGCTGAACCGGGCGATCAGTATCGAACCCTCCTACACCGAGGCTTCTTATTACCTCGGTCTTGCCTACCTCAAATCGGGCAGGTACGAGGACGCGGTCGGCGCCTTCGACACGAACCTTGCGCGGGATACGAGCAATGCCCCGGGGCACTTCAACCGCGGCATGGCGCTTGAGAAACTCGGCCGGTTCAACGAGGCCCTTGAATCGTTCGACAAGAACCTTATCTATGATCCGGAGAACGCGCTCGCATTCTATCACAAGGGTAAGGCCTTTTCCGACCTCCGGCGGTACAGCGATGCTGTATATGCGTTCGGCAAGACGCTCCAGCTCAAGCCAAAATATACCGATGCCCGCCTGCGCAAAGGGATCGCGCTCTACAATCTCGGCAGGTTCCGGGAAGCGATCGAGGACTTTGACAAGACCACGGAAGAGAACCAGAAGAGTTTCCTCGCACACCTCTACAAGGCCCGGTCACTCTGCGAGCTGAAAGCGTTTGACCAGGCGATTCCTTCTTTCGATGCTGCCCTGAGCATCAATGCGGAGAGTGCCGATGCGCAGTTCGAGAAGGGCAAAGCCCTGATCGAGACAAAAGAGTACGAGAATGCCGTCCATGCATTCGACCGGGCACTCGCGCTCGATCCGGCCCGGATCGTTGCGCACTATTACCGCGGTCTTGCCCTGGACCGGAACGGCGATCACAAGGATGCAGTCACCGCGTTCGATGCCTGCCTGGCCGGCATGCCAAACCATGCCCGGGCCCATTACCAGCGCGGCCATGCCCTGTACGCAACCGGCCTGTGCCGGGATTCCATCGATGCCTTCGATCACGCCATCGAGTACGACCCTGCCTGTGCACGGGCAGCGTACGAGAAAGCCGTTGCCCTTCACGACATGGGGCGCGATGAGGAGGCGGTGGTTGCCGCGACAAAAGCGCTCGAGATCAGACCGGCGTTTGCCGAAGCATGGGTCATTAAGGGGATTGCCCTTGCCAGCCTTGACCGCCACAGCGACGCAGTGCAGAGTTTTGACCGGTCGCTGGAGCTGGAACCCGCGGATGCGCAGGTCTCGTTCAACCGCGGGCTCTCGCTCCTACGACTGGGCCGTCACCTTGAGGCAGTCGAATCATTCGACCGTGTCCTTGAACTCATCCCCAATTATGCCCCCGCGTTCTTCCACAAGGGCATCGCCCTTGCCGAGCTCGGCATGCATGGTGAGGCGGTCCTGGCATTCAGCATCACGCTCGAGATCACCCCGGACAACCCGGAGGCCCAGTACCATAAGGGACTCTCCCTTGCCCGGCTCGAAAATTACGAAGAGGCAATCACGGCATTCGATGCTGCGTTCCTCCTCGACCCGAAGAAATCCGATCCCCTGTACCAGAAAGGGCTCTCGCTTGCCGCTCTCGGTTACCAGGACAAGGCCGAGGAGGCTTTCGCCAAAGCCCTTGAAGTCGATCCCGGGAACCGCGATGCCCTGTACCACCAGGGCCTTGCCCTAGCGGAACTGGGCCGGTTCAACGAGGCTGTCGATGTGCTGACAAAGACCCTTGACGCCAGCCCGAAGATCGCCAATGCCTGGCTCATCAGGGGTTTCTGCCTCTTTGCGGTCGAGCGGTTCCAGGAGGCAGTCCTCTCATACAATAAGGCCGTTGAGATCGATTCCGGCAATTCCCATACCTGGTTCTACCTCGGCAGGGCGCAGATCAGCCTGGGCAACGACCAGGAAGCGGTCACGGCATTTGACCGGGCCATTACCCTTGCACCGGAATTCGGGGAGGCATTTTATTACAAGGGCACGTCCCTGTTCCGGCTCCGGAACCTGGCCGAGGCAGCGTCCGCGCTTGCCATGGCAAACAGCCTCATGCCGGACTTCACCGATGCATTCCGGGAGAACGGGCGTGTGCTGTTTGCACTCGGGCGGTACCGGGAAGCGGCCGATGCTTTCAGCAGGGTCCTGAACGCCGAACCGGATGACCTTGTGGCAACCTACGGGCTTGCCCGGTCGCTCGACCACCTTGGCTCGTACCGGGAAGCTATCGCCGCGTATGCAAAGGTCAACCGCCTCGAGCCGGGTTGCGAGCGGGCCTTCCTGTACAAGGGCTTTGCCCAGATGCTCACGCACCAGTACGATGATGCTGTTGAAGCATTCTCCGCGACCTTGGAGATCAGTCCAGGTAACGCGGAGGCGTGGCAGGAGAAAGGCCGGGCACTCTTCATCCAGGAGAAGTACGAGCAGGCAGTATCGGCCTTCGACGGCTTCCTTGCACTGAAACCCGATACGGTGGATATCCTTTTCCAGAAAGGTCTTGCCCTGACGCAGCTTGAACGGACAGAGGAGGCACTTGCCGTTTATACCCAGTGCATCGGTCTTGGCATGAACACTGCCCGCGTCCACGCGGAGCAGGGCTTTGCATTCTTCCGTCTCGGCCGTTACGAGGAATCCATCGCGGCCCTTGACCGGTCCCTGGAATCCGAGCAGGGGGATGCCCGAATTTTTGTATTCAAGGGAGAGGCGCTCGCGTTCCTGAAACGGCGGGAAGAGGCGATCGCTGCCTTTGATGCTGCCCTTGCCCTGGATGCGGAGAACGAACGGGCTCACCGCGGCAAAGGGACGGCCCTCACCTACCTCGCGAAATATGAGGATGCCATCATCTCCCTTGACCGCGCCCTCGAGAACGATGCGGCAAATCCCGAGATCCTCACCTGCAAGGGATACTCGCTGTACCGGCTTGGCCGGAACAAGGAGGCAATCGAATCGTTCGGCAAGTCCCTCAAGCGGTTGCCGGCGAATATCTTCACGCTCTTTTACCGGGGCAAGGCATACTTCCGGATCGAGCGATGGCATGATGCGGTCACAACATTTGACCATGTCATCCGGCTTGACGAGAAGCACGTTCATGCCTGGTACTTCCGGGGGATCGCCCTCTCCCGCCAGGACCTGCACACCGAAGCCCTTGAGTCCCTCGATAAGGTCCTGACCCTTGATGATTCGTGCGTGACCGCGTGGTACCACCGGGGACTCGAGCTCCGGTCGCTCGCCCGGCCGGACGAAGCGATCCGGGCATTCGACGAGACGCTGGCCCGGGCTCCCGAAATGGCCGATGCCGCACTGAACAAGGCATCCGCACTCGCCGGGCTTGATCGACACGAAGAGATGGTTGCTGCCTGCGATTACGTGATCCGGCTCACTATAGCCCAGCCGGACATCTTCTATTACCGGGGACACGCGCTTGCGGCGCTCGAACGCCGGGAAGAAGCCATCGGGTCCTTCACCCAGGCGCTTGAACTTGTGCCCGATGATCCGGCCTCGACCTTTGAACGCGCCGAATGTTATTTCCTCCTCCGGCGCTATGAGGAAGCAGTCCCTGCCTACGATGCCGCACTTGCCCTGTATGAGAAGAATGCGATTGCCGCATACCACCGGGGCATAGCGCAGGCTGAACTGGGCAACGATTCCGGTGCTATCGCCTCCTTCGACCTTGCGCTCGGGATCGACGGAACCCTGTACGATGCTGCATTTGACCGGGGCTGCGCGTACCTGCGCATATCGCGGTTCGCCGATGCAGTCAGGTCATTCGATTACACGCTCGAGCATGAGCCGGAGCATGCAGGGGCCCACTACCGCCGGGGTATCGCCCTGCAGGAATTGGGGAAGTTTGACAAAGCGATCCGGTCATACAAGCTTACCCTCACGCACGATCCGTCCATCGCCGATGCGGTTTTCCGGACCGGCGTCTCGTACGCGAACCTGGGAAAACACGAGAATGCGCTGGTTGCCTTCGACCAGATGGTCGGGCTTGCCCCGGACAACGCGGATCTGCATTTCCAGAAAGCCAAATCCCTTGCAAAACTCCACCGGTTCGAGGAGGCCCTGCCGGTCACTGACACCGCGCTCAATCTCGTGAACAACCGGGCGGAGGTCTGGCTGTTGCGGGGAACCGTTCTCTTCGAGCTCGGCAGGTACCATGACGCAGTTGAATCGTTCGACCGGACCCTCACCCTGGAACCGGACTCCATCCCCGCATGGTACCGGAAAGGTCGATCATACCTGGAGATGGCAGCCTACGCCGAGGCAATTACCGCGTTCGACCATGTCCTCGCGTCCGATGAGTCCTGTTCGGGCGCATGGCTGTACAAGGGCAGTTCCCTCCTCTCTGTAGGCCGGTTTGAACCGGCGCTCGAAGCACTGACCCGGGCCCTTGACCTCAAACCCGGGAACGCCAACGGCTGGTACGACCGGGGGCTGGCACTTGCCGAACTCGCCCGGCACGAGGAGGCGGTTGCCTCGTTTGACAAGGCAATCTCCATCAACCGGAAATTCACCAATGCCTGGTATGACAAGGGAGTATCGCTCGTCCGGCTCGGGCGCGACCAGGACTCACTTGCCGCGTTCGACATGGTCGTCTCAATCGACCCCCGGTTCATGAATGCCTTCCATGAGCGGGGTCTCGCCCTTGAACGGCTCGGGCGGTTCCGCGATGCCCTGGGATCATTTGAGTCGGTCATCGCGCTCCAGGCAACGTTCGTGCCGGCGCTCTATCACCGGGCGTTTGCTCTCTTCAGTCTCGGGCAGTACGACGATGCTGCAACGGCATTCACGGCAGCACTCGACCTTGACAGCAGCCAGTTCGATGCCTGGTATTACCAGGGGCTCGCGCTCGTCCATCTCGGGAACCTCAACGAGGCACTCACGTCCTTCGACGCTGCCATCCGGCTGCAGCCGGCCTCGTACCAGGTACAGTTCGAGAAAGGGATGGTACTTTCGGAACTTGGCCGGTACGAAGAGGCCGTGTCGGCCTTCGACTATGCCCTGGCTTCCGACCGTTCGCAGCGGGACTGCCACTATGCCCGGGGGCTGGCCCTCTCGAGCCTTGAACAGTATGAAGAGGCCCTCAAATCCTTTGATCAAACCCTGCAGATCGACCCGGAGCTTGCCGAAGGCTACTTCAGCAAGGGGCTCGCCCACGAACGGCTGGGACAGCTTGAGGAGTCCATCGCCGCTTTCGACGGAATCCTGAAACGCGTCCCCGGCCATTCGGCCGCATGGCACCACCGGGGGATCGTCGCGGAGAGGCTCGGCCGCGATGACGAGGCCGCCCGGTCGTACGAGAAGGCCCGGCAGAGCGATCCCCGCAATGCCGGCATCGCATTTGCCGAAGGCAACACGCTGATGCGGCTCGAACGGTATGACGATGCCATCCGGGTCTATGACATCGCCCTCGGGATCGATCCCATGAACGGGCAGATCCTGCTGCAGAAGGGTATCGCCCTGGCCCGGATAGACCGGCACAACGATGCCGAGGTTGTACTGCATGACGCAGCGACTCACCTGCCGGGGCAGTGCGATCCGCCCTATCTCCGCGGATTGTCCCTCGTCAAACTCGGGCGGTTTGCCGATGCGGTTGCCGAGTTCGACACCGCACTGGGCATCACGCCCCGGGATGCCGGGATCTGGTTCCAGAAAGCCTCTTCGCTGATGCAGCTCGGGAAGTACGATCCGGCAGTAACCGCGTTCGACCATGTCCTTGCGGAGGAGCCGGACCACCTCGAGGCACACCTGGGCCGGGGCCGGGCCCTCTTCCGGCTCGGGAAGTTCCGGGAAGCCGCAGGATCCTTTGACCAGGTAATCCGCCTCAACGGCGATCATGCTGACGCATGGTTCGAGAAAGGCGAGGCGCTGTACAGCCTGAAGGAATACCCGGAGACCATCGGGGTTCTTACAAAAGCCCTTGCACTCAACCCGGGCAATGCGGTAGCCATGTATTCCCTGGCATCCTCGTACAAGGCGCTCGACCGGTTCGCCGAGGCAATCGAATCGTACAACCATCTCCTCACCTTCACGCCCGACAATGCCGATGCATGGTTCGAGCATGGCACCTGCCTCGTCAGCACCGGGCGCCATGCCGATGCAGTGGGGGCATTTGACCGGGCGATCAGCCTGCGCCCGTCAATGTTCGAGGCGCTGTACGCACGGGCACGGGCACTCGACACCCTGGAGAAGACACCGGAGGCAATCGGTGCCTACAACGATGCCCTGGCGGTCCAGCCCCTCCATGTGCCCTCCCTCCACTTCAAGGGTGCAGCGCTCGTGCGGCTGGAGAAATACGAGGAAGCGGTCAAGATCTTCGACCGGGCAATCGAGATCGACCCGACATTTGCCGATCTCCAGTACGACAAAGGGCGGGCGCTTGCCCTGCTTGGCATGTTCCGGGAAGCGGTCAAGACCTTCGAGAAGGTAATCAGCATCGACAAGAACTATCCGCCGGCATATTTCGAGAAGGGCCGGGTCCTGGCAAGCCTGGGTCGCCATGATGAGGCCATCGTTGCATTCAACCGGAACCTGGAACTCGATCCCGACAACGACCGGGCTTACTACTCCAAGGGGCTCTCCCTTGCCGAGACGGGGAGGTTCCAGGACGCTATCGAGGCATTCGACCAGGTGCTCCGGCTCTCCCCCCGGTTCATCGATGCATGGCTCCAGCGGGGCAAGGGGTTAGCCCGGCTCTCGCGGTATAATGATGCCATCGAGTCCTCTATCCATACGCTCGAGATCGATCCCTTCAATGCCGAGGCCTGGTACCTCAAGGGTAGTGCGCTCTTTGCCCTGGCCTCGTTCGAGGATGCCATCGAGGCGTTCAGCAAAGCCCTCGAGATGCGCCCGGACTTCTTCCAGGCACACTACGAGAAGGGCCGGGCACTCTGCGAGATCGGGATGTTCAGCGAAGGCGTCATCGCCTTTGACAATGCCCTCTCCGTCCAGCCAAAGTTTGTCGATGCATATTACTACAAGGGCATGGCGCTCATCCGTCTCACGCGCTACGATGAGGCCATCGGTGCCTTTGACCGTGCCCTGAAGATCCGGCCGAACTTCGGCCAGGTCTGGACCGGCAAGGGGATGGCCCTCTCGTATACCGGAAGAGACCAGGATGCTGTCGGTTTCTTCAACAAGGCGCTGGGCATCGATCCAAAGGACTCCCGGGCAAGTTACCATCTCGGCGTCTCGCTCCTGACCCTGGGCAAATACCAGGAAGCGATCCGGCATTTCGACAATGCCCTGGTCCGGAAACCGAAGTGTGCCCAGGCATTCTACCAGAAAGGGCGGGCACTTGCCATGCTCGCGATGAACAATGAGGCGATCACTGCATACGAAAAGGCACTGGGCATCAATGACCGGATTGCCGAAGCATGGCTGTACAGGGGTGTATCCCATGCGAGCCTTGGCGATTATCATGCCGCACTCGCGGATTACGAGCGGGCGCTTGCGATCAATAAAGGATCCGCCGTACCCTTCCTCTTCCGCGGCATCGCCCTTATTCACCTTGACCAGTATAATGATGCGGTCTCAAGTTTCGATGATGCCCTCGCACTCCAGCCGGATTACCCGGAGGCATATTACCACAAGGGGCTGGCACTCCTGAAATCCGACCGCCCGGACGATGCCATCCTGGCGTTCGACCATGCACTGATCTCCAACAGCCGGTACGCGGAGGCGCTCCATTTCAAGGGTGTTGCCCTGATGCGGATCTCGCGGTATGATGAAGCGATCGCTGCATTCAATGCCGCACTTGCAGTCCACCATGAATATGTTGACGCCATCTATGAGCGGGGCCGGGCCCTTGTCCATACGGGCAAATACAAGGAGGCGGTCTCCTCCTTTGACCATGTCCTCTCCATCAATCCCGGCCATGCCAATGCCCTGTACGAGAAGGGGCGAGCCCTGGTTGCGCTCGATAACCTGAACACGGCAATCATGGTCTTTGACCAGGCGATCGATGTCAACCCGTCCTGCTGGCAGGCATTCTTCCGGAAAGGTGTCTGCCTCTTCATCCAGGGAGGCTTCGATGCCGCCATCACCATGTTCGACCGCGCCATCGAGCTGAACCCCCGGTTCTGGTCGATGTACGATTACCGGGGCAGGGCGTATGCATCGCTCGAGCAGTTCCGTGAAGCGATCCGGTCATATGACCAGGCCCTCGAGATCGATCACCGTCCGGAGATCTTTGCCCATAAGGGCGTCTGTCTTGCCGAGATGGGGATGTTCCGCGATGCGATCGAGGCGTTCGACAAGGCCATTGACCTTGATGAGAACCTTGCCGAGGCCTGGCTCGGGAAGGGCAACGCCTATTATGATCTTGGCAAGTACTCGGAGGCCCGCGTGGCCTATGACCGGGCCCTTGCGCTCGATGACAAGAATCCCGAGGCTTGGACGCGGTACGGCATGATCCTCTCGTCGCTCCAGCAGTTCGATGCCGCCATCGAGTCCTATGACCGGGCAATGCAGGTGGACCCGACCTTCTCCATTGCCTACTTCACCAAGGGCAGCGCCCTCATCGCCCTCGGGAAGAACCAGGAGGCGGTCGAGGCGTTCGATGCCATGATCGACCTCCAGCCGGAGTTCACTGATGCCTGGATCCATAAAGGCCGGGCGCTCCAGGAGCTGAACCTCTACCAGGACGCCCTGACATCCTTCAAGCATGCCCTTGAACTCGAGCCCGGTCGAAAGGAGATCTGGAACGATATCGGCGATATCCTCAACACCATCGGGAAGCACGAGGAAGCAAAGATCTGTTATGAAAAGGCACGGTGAGGGGCAATCCCCTCTCGTGTTCACTGGTTTATCCTTTTTTAAAAGTGGTTACTCGTCTTCTGATCGTTTGCGGCTGTGCAGGTACCAGCCCGCGAGGATGGCGGCTATGGTGACGATGCCGATGATGGGTACCGCGTACCTGACATAGACCGGTGTTGCCGCATCCCGCAGTACCCGTGCCTGCTTCTGGCTCAGCGCAAGGTTGGGATACGCGGGATCGAGTGCCTGGACCCTGTCGAATGCTGCAATCGCCTCATCGTATCGTTTCATGCCGGCAAGGGCATAGCCCTTGTTGAACCAGGCTTCCGGGTTGCCGGGTTCTATCTCGGTTGCTTTCTCAAAGGCAAGGAGCTGCTGGGTGTAATACTCCTGTGCTTTGGCCGGGTTCTGCTGCTGGTCCTCATAGTAGTACCCGATATTGTACAGGATCTGTCCCCGGTTGATCCAGCCATCAGCATAATTCGGGTGTATCCCGATTGCCTGGGTGGAAGCGGCAAGGGCATCGGAGAATTCGCCGGCCCGGTTCAGGGCATCTGCCTTCCGGTCCCATGCCTCGTAATACGTGGGTTCGAGAGCGATTGCCTGGTCGAATGCAGTAACCGCCCGGGTATAATTCTTCGCTGCCAGGTACTGGTTTCCTTCATCAAACAACTGCACCGCATTGTCCGAATATGCCATTGCAGGAATACAGGTAGTGACTACCAGGCAGAGAAAAATGCCTGCCAGGGCAGCGAAGTTCCGGTTCATATCCATGGATATCCGGTATGATCTGGTCTGACCGGCATATTAAGAATTCTTGAAGAGCAGGGCCGGATCAGGACCCGAGGACCAGGACCCGCCGGGTGAGGCTCTTGTGCACCCGTTGTTCGTGGGATTCGAGGATCTCCATGATCGGCCCGGCAATGGGAGAGATATCCCGGTGGGTGACAACAACTGCCCGCCGGCCCTTTTTCAGGACCCTCCTGATCTCCATAAGGGATGATGCATAGAGGCGGTCCATGGTATCGGTCTTCCTGATGCAGACCGACTGCCCGTAGGGGAAATCGGTCACAACCGTATCGATTGAGCCATCGGCAAACGGGAGGTGCGTTGCATCGGCAAGCATGAGCGATGCGGACGGGATGTTCTGTATGCTGCCGCCGACCATCAGCGGGTCGAAATCGCTGCCAATGGCGTTCGTCCCGAGAAGATCTGCCTCGATCAGTATCCCGCCGGTCCCGCAGAACGGGTCAAGAAGGGTATCGCCATTCTGCGCACGCGCGATATTGACGAGGGTCCGCGCCATCCGGGGCATCATGACACCGGGATGGAAGAAATCGCGTTTCCCCGGGTTCCGTACATCATAGGATCCCCGGTTGAACGTGACCAGGACCCGCCCGAAGTAACAGCGGTCCTCGGAAAGGATTGCCCGGTATTCGGCCTCGGGGTTCGCAAGCGAAACGGGACCGTCAATCATGGTCCCGATCATCCGCTCGAACTCCTTCTGGGAGCAGGGATTCCGTTCATTACAACCCCCGTGGACCTTCTTGGCCCGTCCTGCAAAAGGAATTGTTGAGGTTATCGCAAGGTCCGCGAGCAGGGAACGGAATGCCGAAAGATCCGGTTCGCACTCCCCAAGATATTCGAGAACAACATGGGTCATGGCAAGCCGGTGGACTGCAGCCGGGTCAGGGACCTCGGCAACAGCGACCTGCAACCGCTTATCGAGCACGGTACCGGTACAGCCCAGTTCCGAGAACGGGAGTGTCGGGTTCTCGCCCGAGAGCTCAAAGAGCAGTTTCATCCTGATCTCATTGGGGAGGGAATGTAAAAAAGGGAGAGGTCATCCACAAGAAGACCGGGATTATTTCTTTGCCTTCTTCTTCCCGCCCATGATGCTGGAGAAGAAGCCGCCGCCACTGCTGCTCTTTCCTTCAAGTTCGAGGATCTTCTGGTACAGGTCTTTCTGCTCAGACGAGACCGAACGGGGAGTGGTAATCCTGACCCGGATGAGCAGGTCGCCGGGCTTTCCCCGCCGCTTGATCCCTTCGCCGCTGATCTTCAGGGCGGTATTGTACTGGATGCCGGCAGGGATTTTGACGTCAATATGGCGTTTGTCGATGGTCTCGACCTCAACCGAGGTACCGAGGACTGCCTGGGCGGGGGAGATCTCGATGAAGGTCTCGAGGTTGTCACCCGCCCGCATGAAGCGGTCATGCGGCATGATGTAGACCTCGATATAAAGATCGCCGTTGCGGGCTCCATAGTCTCCCGCTTCGCCATAGCCTTCCATGCGCAGGCGCATCCCGTTGTCGATGCCTGCCGGGATGTGGACCGTGATCTTCCGTTTGATCCGGTTGTGGCCGGACCCGTGGCAGGCCTTGCACATCTTCTCCGGTATCTTTCCGCGCCCCTCGCACTGGGTGCACGGGGTCATCCGGATAAACTGGCCGAACGGCGAATTTGATGCCTGTCGCATCTGCCCGGTCCCGCCGCAGCGGGGGCAGGTGTTGAGGCGTTTGGTCTCGCTGCCCGATCCACTGCACGACTCACAGGGTTCGGTATGCATTACCTCGATGTCACGGTTAATCCCGCTCACTGCATCTTCAAGCCGGATCTGGATCCGCATCAGGAGGTCGGCACCGGGCTGTGGTCCGCTGCGCCGCTGCCCGCCGCCAAAGAAGTCGAAGATGTCGCCAAACCCGGAGAAGTCGGCGGAGAAGCCGCCGCCCCCGAACCCTCCGCCGCCGGTATACGAGCCCTTTGACGCATTGGTATAGGTCTCGTGACCCATGTTGTCGTACTGCTTCCGTTTCTGGTCATCCGAAAGCACGCTGTAGGCCTCGTTGATCTTCTTGAACTTCTCTTCGGCACCGGGTTCCTTGCAGACGTCCGGGTGGTACTTGCGGGCGAGGTTGCGGTACGCTTTTTTGATCTCCGCATCATCGGCACTCCGGGGTATCCCGAGCGTGTCGTAAAAGTCGCCGCTTCCCATGGTCCCGTCACTCGTCTTTTACCTTGTAGTCGGCGTTGACAACGTTGTCGTCGTTCTTCGGTTCCTGCTCCGAGGGTCCGGAACCGGGGCCGGACCCGGCACCGCCGGCCTGCTGCTGTGCCGAGGCCTGTTCGGCCTGCATCTTCTGGTAGATCTTGGTGGTGGCGGCATAGACGGCCTCGGTGAGGGTCTCCATCGACTTCTTCACATCGTCGAGGTTCTCCCCTTCGAGCGCCTTCCTGACGGCAGCGATCCCCTCTTCGACTTTCGTCTTGTCAGCAGCCTCGAGCTTGTCGGCGCTCTCCTTGAGCATCTTCTCGGCCGTGAATACCGCGGTGTCAGCCTGGTTCCGGAGCTCGATCTCCTCGCGCTTCTTCTTGTCGTCTGCCTCGAACTGCTTGGCAGCATCCATCATCTTTTTGATGTCTTCCTCGGAGAGCTTCTTGTCCCCCTTGATGGAGATGGCCTGCTGGTTGCCGGTCCCGAGGTCCTTTGCCGAGACATGGATGATACCGTTCGAGTCGATATCGAAGGTGACCTCGATCTGCGGGATCCCGCGGGGGGCCGGGGGAATGCCAGTGAGCTGGAACTTCCCGAGCGTGAAGTTGTCCTGTGCAAGCGCACGCTCGCCCTGTACTACATGGATCTCGACACTGGTCTGACCATCAGCGGCAGTGCTGAAGATCTGGCTCTTGCGGGTCGGGATGGTGGTGTTGCGCTCGATGAGTTTTGTGGCGATACCGCCAAGGGTCTCGATACCGAGCGTGAGCGGGGTGACGTCCAGCAGGACGATGTCCTTGGTCTCACCGGTCAGGACAGCACCCTGGATGCCGGCGCCGAGTGCGACACACTCGTCCGGGTTGATGCCCTTGTCCGGTTCCTTGCCCAGGAGTCTCTTGACGGTCTCCTGCACGAGCGGGACACGGGTGGAGCCTCCGACAAGGAGGACATGGTCGATATCTTTGGGTTCCAGTTTGGCATCCGCAAGCGCCTGCTTGACCGGGCCGACCGTGGATTCAACAAGGTCGCCGATAAGCTGCTCGAGTTTCGACCGGGTGAGATCGATGTTGAGGAACTTGGGGCCGCTGGCATCGGTGGTGATATAGGGCTGGTTGATGTTGGTGATCTGCCGCTGGGAGAGCTCGATCTTGGCGTTCTCTGCTGCGTCACGGAGCCGCTGCATGGCGTAGGGATCGTTCCTAAGGTCGATACCTTCCTTCTTCCTGAACTCATCCACGAGCCAGTCCTGGATCCGCTTGTCGAAGTCGTCCCCGCCAAGGTGGTTGTTACCGGCAGTTGACTTGACCTCAAAGACGCCGTCGCCGAGGGTCAGGATTGAGACATCGAACGTACCACCCCCAAGGTCGTAGACAAGGACCGTTGCATCATTCTCTTTATCGATCCCGTATGCAAGGGCGCTTGCGGTGGGCTCGTTGATGATACGCAGGACTTCAAGACCGGCGATCTTCCCGGCGTCCTTGGTTGCCTGCCGCTGGGCATCGTTGAAGTACGCAGGGACCGTGACGACGGCTTTGCTGATCTTCTCGCCAAGATATGCTTCGGCATCGATCTTGAGCTTCTGCAGGATCATTGCCGAGATCTCCTGGGGCGTATAATTCTTGCCATCGATATTCACTTTCTCGTCGGTTCCCATCTTCCGCTTGATGGACTGGATGGTCTTCTGGGGGTTGGTGACTGCCTGCCGCTTGGCAAGACTCCCGACCAGGCGCTCCCCCTCCTTGGTAAAGGCAACAACGGACGCAGTGGTCCTTCCGCCCTCCGCATTGGGAATGACAATCGGTTTGCCTGCTTCCATGATGGACATGCAGGAGAAGGTGGTCCCGAGGTCGATACCAAGAACTTTCTCTTTTGCCATTTTTTTCCTCCGTTACGCTGAATTTCCTTTTGATACCGCAACTTTTGCGTGCCTGATGATCTTTTCATGCATCCTGTACCCGCTGGAGACAACATCGATAACCGTCCCTTCCGGCTGGGGGGAGGGGACGTGTGCTATCGCGTCGTGTTCTGCGGGATTGAATGGTTTGTTCAGTGCGTCGACCGGCGTCACACCGTGGCGCTCCAGCTGGGCGCTGAATAACTGCCTGATTTGCATTAAGCCTTCTCTAAGGTGGGCATCGTCGGCCTTCACGGCCCGGTCAAAGTTGTCCGCCACTTCGAGAAGATCAACTGCAAAACGTTCGTTGGCCATTGCTATAACCGACTGCCGTTCCCGTTCCGTGCGTCTCCTGAAGTTCTCAAAATCCGCAGCAAGCCGCAGGAGGCGTTCATTCAGTTCGGCATTGGCCTTCTTCTGCTCATCCAGTTCTGACTGGACAGGTGCGGGTTCCGATACCTTCGCATCGGGTATGCCGGATCCTTCCCCGCCCGGCGGAACCGGGTTACGTTCTGCATCGCTCATAAGACATCCCTGATTGATGTTCCATTATCTGTTGTATTGTGGTTCTATATAAATATAGGGTTGATTCATACAGGCTAATCGTGCGCATTTCGCCAGTTTTTTGAATAGGTCGCAGAATCGTTCTTCAATTTACCATTCTGCCCCATATTGGTGAGAAGTGAAGCTGATGCCAGACGATAAATTATGGGAAGTCCCGGATACCGGGTTTACCTGAAGTAAATGCCGAACCGTCCGGGCTGGATACATTTTTCCTCATGTTCCACTAAGTAGTATCCATGAAGTGGGCACTCCTTTCGGTATGGGACAAGACCGGTATCATCGATCTTGCCCGGGACCTTGCTGACCAGAAATTCAGTATTATGAGCTCCGGTGGCACCGGGAAAGCCCTGGCACAGGCCGGCATCAAGTATACGGAGGTATCCAGTTATACCGGCTTTCCCGAGATGATGGACGGCCGGGTCAAGACCCTTCATCCCAAGGTCCACGGCGGCCTTCTTGGCCGACGGCAGATCGATGACGCGGTAATGGCAAAACACGGTATCAACCATATCGATCTCCTGGTTGTCAACCTGTACCCGTTCGAGGCAATGTCACAGAAGAAGATGAGCCTTGAGGAGCTCATCGAGTTCATCGATGTCGGCGGCCCTGCCATGATCCGTGCAGCTGCCAAGAATTACAAGGATGTTGCCGTTGTGGTCGATCCTGCCGACTACCCGATGATTATCAGATCCCTGAAGGGTTCAGGCATCACTGCTGAAGACCGGCTGATGCTTGCCAAGAAAGCATTTGCCCGGACTGCTGCATACGACGCAGCCATCAGCAATTATCTCTTCAGTCTTGAAGCCCCGTTCCCCCCGACATTCTCAATCCAGTATACCCAGGGCAGGGCACTCCGGTATGGTGAGAACCCGCACCAGCAGGCTGCAGTCTATGGGACCCGGGGTATCGCTGGCACAGAACCCATCCAGGGAAAGCAGATGTCCTATAACAATTACCTGGATGTCAACGCCGGTGTCGGGCTCCTGCGGGAATTCGATGAGCCTGCAGCAGTGATTGTGAAACATAACAATCCCTGCGGCGTTGCAACCGGAACAACGATCCTCGATGCATACCTCACGGCACGCGATGTTGATCCGGTCTCTGCATATGGATCCGTTGTGTCCGTGAACCGCGAAGTGGATACAAAATTCGCTGAAGAGATCTGCAACACCTTTGTCGAGGTGATTGTCGCTCCCTCCTTCTCAAAGGATGCTCTTGCACTGATGAAAAAGAAGGAGAATATGCGTGTCCTCATCCTGCCGGAACAGACAAATGCTGACGAGATCCGGACAATCGACGGCGGTGTCCTTGTCCAACGGACTCCGGAATACCAGGAGCACTGGGAAGTGATCACAGACCGCGACCCGACCCCCGATGAGATGAAAGCGCTCCAGCTGGCATGGAAGGTCTGCAAGCACACCAAGAGCAACACCATCATCTTTGCAGACCAGAGGCGGACGCTGGGAATCGGCGCCGGGCAGATGAGCAGGGTTGATTCGGCGAAGATCGCCATCGAGAAAGCCTGCGCCCCGCTGAAGGGCTCTGCGGTTGCTTCGGATGCGTTCCTCCCGTTCCCGGACACGCTGGAAGTTGCAGCAAAGGCCGGGGCCACTGCCCTTGTACAGCCGGGCGGTTCAATCCGCGACAAGGAAGTAATCGAAGCTGCAAACCGTCTCCACATGGCAATGGTTTTTACGGGCGTACGGTACTTCAGGCACTGATTTATTCAACTCTTTTCCAATTTTAGCCAAAATTCTGCAATAAATTTATATTCTGCGAAGTTGTTAACTAATTTAAATCGTTTGTGGCTGGTGCAGTCACGGATGATTCAGCGATTTGATTTCCATAACGTGGTGAAAAAAAGATGGATTACGGAAACATGGTAGGAGACTCCTTTGAATATGCAAAGGAGGCTGTTGTCGGAAAGTGGAACCAGTGGATCATGCTTATCATCGCAACGATCCTCCTGGGTATCCCGCTGGCCGGGTATTCCCTGAAGGTTCTCCGCGGTGAGAAACCGGCTCCCGAAGTTACTGACTGGGGCACCCTCTTCATCGATGGCATCAAGTACATCATCGTCGCCCTTATCTATGCGATTCCGCTCATCATCGTCTTTGGCATCCTGATGGTTGTCGGGTTCGGTGCAGCAATGACCGGTGACGCAACTGCAATCATGGCAAGCGCCGGCATCATGCTCATCGGCATGCTGGTCATCCTTGTCCTGGCGATTATCATTGCAGTCTTCGAGATCATCGGGGTTGTCCGCTTTGCGCGGACCGGGAGCATTGGCGAGGCATTCAATTTTGGCGAGATCCTTGCAACCATCAATAAGATCGGCTGGGTCCCGTACATCATCGCCATCGTTGTCCTGATTGTCGTAGCAATCATCTACGCTATCATCGTTGCAGTCATTCAGATGATCCCGATCCTGGGCATCCTGATCTATCTCTGTCTTATTGCACCCTGGACCCTGTTCTGCACCCGGTATATCTGTCAGGTCTATGACAGTGCCGGTGCATAACCAGGGATCTTTCAATACTCTTTTTCTCAATTTCCGTTCCTGCAGGAACCGCACCCGGATACATTCCGGGAGGGGATAAAAAAGAAAGCTGATATTATTCCCGCTGCACAGCACCAAAATTGGCCTGCCCCACGGTGGCTGCGTACCGGGCGAGAACGCCGGTGAGTAATTTCCTGACGGGTTTCCATGATCTCTTCCGTTTTGCGATCTCGGCAGCCGTGACTTTGAGATCCAGACGCTTTTTTACCAGGTCGATTTCGATCTGGTCTTTCTCCCGGACAAATGCGAGGGGTCCGCCGACTGCTGCTTCAGGTGCGATATGCCCGATGCAGGGTCCACGCGTACCGCCGGAGAAACGCCCGTCGGTAAGGAGGACGACCTTCTCATACCCAAGCCCCATGAGCGCTGAGGTGGGTGAGAGCATCTCCGGCATACCGGGTGCTCCCCGCGGGCCTTCATACCGGATGATGACCACATCTCCCTCTTTGATCTTTCTTCCGAGGATTGCCTTCATGGCCGGCTCTTCGCCATCAAATACCCGGGCCGGGCCGGTATGCGTCCACATTGCTTTCGGTACCGCAGCGCTTTTTACCACGGCACCATCCGGAGCAAGCGTTCCGGACAGGATCCGGAGTCCGCCCTCATTGCTGATGGGCTTTGACAACGGGCGGATCACCTCCTCGCTGCGGATGGTCGCTGATTTGATGATCTCGGCAGTCTTCATCCCGGATACGGTCGGGCAGTTGTCAAGGTATTTTTCAAGCCGTTTAAAGATTGCCGGAATCCCGCCGGCCCGGTAAAGTGTCTGCATAGAGTGCGGTCCCGAAGGCTGCATATAGCAGATATGGGGGATCTTTCCTGCAATCTCGTCAAAATCATCAAGCGATAGCGGGACGTCTGCCTCCGTTGCAATAGCCATCAGGTGGAGAACGGTATTGGTTGAGCCCCCAAGCGCCATATCAACGCGGATTGCGTTTCGTAAACTCTTTTTCGTGATGATGTCGCGAGGTTTGACCTGCTTTTTCACAAGCGGCAGGATGGCCTCCCCCGTCTCCCGCGCAATCCGGTACTTGCCGGCCTCAACCGCAGGGATTGCGGCACAACCGGGTAGCGACATCCCCATCGCTTCGGTCATACAGGCCATCGTGTTCGCCGTGTAGAGCCCCTGACAGCTTCCGCACCCGGGCATGGCGGCACACTCGAGCTCGCATAATGCACTCTCGCTCATCTTCCCGGCCGCGACCCTGCCCACACCCTCGAAGACATCTATGAGGGAGAGGTCTTTCCCGTCCTGGTACCCGCTCATCATTGCACCGCCGGTGATGACGATACTTGGGATATTGCACCGGGCCGCGGCCATCAGCATGCCAGGGACAATCTTATCGCAGGTACAGACGCAGACCAGGCCATCAAAGCGGTGGGCCTGCACCATGAGTTCGATAGAGTCTGCAATATTTTCACGGGACGGGAGGGAGTACCGCATCCCCTCATGGCCCATGGCAATCCCGTCGCAGATGCCGATGGTGCCGAACTCGAACGGCACCCCACCGGCTGCGGCGACGCCTTCCCGTACTTTTTCCGTAATCTGCCGCAGGTGGAGGTGACCGGGGACAATGTTGTTGTATGCATTTGCAATACCAATGAACGGGAGGTCCATCTCCCGGTTCGTTACTCCAAGGGACCTGAGGAGAGAACGGTTCGGGGCCCGGTGATATCCTTTCTTGACTTCATCACTTCGCATGAAAAGCCACCTGCTTCATACAAGGTGTATTCGTGTTACAGGATTATATTACTTGTAATGACCCGGGGCTGTTCACTGATGGGAATACCGGACTGCTGCGGCAACGATGTCTTCTGCAACGGGTGTTGAAAAATAGGCATGGGTGTATGTACCGATAGCATTACAGGAGAAGATCCCGTCACGATCATCAGTAATGCCTTTTCCCCGGGAAAGACGGAGGGCAAATTGTGCATCGCTGTCAGGGGATACCGATGAATAATGGAATTCATGCCCCAGCAATATGCGCGATACCGGAAGAATTGACCCTCCCGATACCACTTCTGCCTTCACGTACCCGAGCCCCTGGATCTTTTTTGTCATCATCGTATCAGCGGGCAGAATTCCGGTCATGCGGAATGTCCGCTCGCTCTCCACTTCGCGGGTAAGGTACATCAGCCCCCCGCATTCTGCATAGACCGGCAACCCCCGGTCAACTGCGGATTTCAGGGATGCAGTCAGGGGCGAATGGGAGAGTTGTTCAAGATGGAGTTCCGGGTAACCTCCACCAAAATACAATCCTGATACCGGGGGAAGCGGATCGGTGAGTGGGCTGAAGAAGAGCAGGTCAGCTCCTGCCGCCCGCAACCGGTCGAGATTGTCCTGGTAATAAAAGCAGAACGCGTCATCCCAGGCAATGCCGATTGTGACAAACGGGTTCGTTTCATCCGGCTGGACAGGAGCAGGGAGCATATCCGGTGCGGAACGGGCAGAACTGACGATCCGGTCCACATCGGCATGCTCCTCAATAACATCACCGGCTGCCTTTAGCGAACTGTCTTCATGGGCCATAACAAGCCCGAGGTGGCGGCTCTTCAGGCCGATGCCATCATGACGGGGGATCCAGCCGAATGAGGGCAGGGCAGCTGAAGATGCGATCATGTCCCGGTGGCGGGGACTTCCGGTCCGGTTATAAATGATTCCGGCGATTTTTACCGAGGGATCATAGCTGGCAAATCCCTGCGTAAGCGCATGGACGCTGCGCGACATACCTTTGACATCCGCGACAAGGATAACCGGAGCCTGAAGAATCCGGGCAACGTGCGCCGTGCTTGCTACGTCGCCGCCATCGATACCATCGAACATTCCCATGACGCCTTCGATGACAGCGATATCTGCTCCCGCCGTGGCACGTACAAACGTTTCGCGGCACCCCTCCTCGCCCATCATGAAGGGATCGAGATTGCGGGAGACCCTGCCGCATATCCGTGTATGGTGGGTTGGATCGATAAAATCGGGTCCCACTTTGAACGGCTGGACTACATGGCCCCGGGCCGTAAGAGCAGCCATAATTCCTGATGCAACAGTGGTTTTACCACAGCCGCTGTGCGTCCCGGCGATAACAATACGGGGGATTGAGATCATGGTCCAGGCTCACCGGAAATCCTTTGCTGATTGTGTGGATTGGTCGAACGGCGTTACGCTGATTGTAATGCCGCTTTCTTCTCCATATTCGGCAACACGTTTATGGATACGGGGTACCATTGAGCCCGTTGTCATAATAAGGGAATCATGCCCGCGGAGAGCCCGGAGGATGCACTTGTCAATAACGCCATAGGTGAACTCCAGTACAATGCTGCTGGAAGCTGCGCATTGCTTTGCGCGGGTACCCATTGCCCCGACAACAACATCCGGGCAGGTCTGCAGGAATCCGGGAATCATCCCCGCATTGAGTTCGTCCGCGTTGAAGACGATGATCACGCCAGGTTTCCGGGCTTGATCTGCACTCCTGATGTGTGTTTCGATAATATGCACCATATCGAGAACACTCCGCGGTTTCCTGGCCGGGATTGAGAAACCACGTTTTGACAACTCGGCAGATAACTCAAGGAGTGTGGGGACCGAAAGATGCGCCATCCGGACAAGCCGGGGGCTCCCGAACGCCACGTCAGGAACATCTTCACGGATAATCCGGCCGTCTGCCAGAAGAATGGCCCGGTCCGCCCACGGGTATGCGAGCTCGACATCGTGGGTGGAGATGACAATCGTCTTTCCCTCATGGTTCAGCTCCTCAAGAAGTTCCATGAGATCTTCAGAACCGGACGGGTCAAGACCGCTTGTCGGTTCATCGAAGACCAGGATCTCCGGGTCCATTGCAAGCACACCGGCAATTGCAACGCGCTTTTTCTCGCCACCGGAGAGCTGGTGAGGAGGTCTCCGGTCAAACCCGGAAAGACCAACATGGGCAAGCGCGGTTGCAACCGCAGCTCGGACTTCCGTTTCCGGGTAGCCGAGATTGATTGGCCCGAATGCAACATCCTGGTATACTGTCGGTGCGATGATCTGCCGGTCCGGGTTCTGGAGGACAAAACCTACTTTCCTGCGCAGGCAGCGGAGCGAGGCGGTATCGTACTGCAGTGGTTCATTGTCAAAGAGCATCATCCCGGAGTCCGGGCGGATCATACCGTTGAACATCTGGAGGAGTGTGGATTTCCCGGCACCATTCGGGCCGACAAGTGCGATCTTTTCGCCCCGCCGGAAATGGAAACTTATCCCGCGTATCGCTTCCTGTCCCCGCGGGTACCGGTACCGGATCTCCCGTGCTTCAAGAACGATGCTGCTCATAACGGTGCTCCTATAAAATGGTCATTCCCTGCGTTATCAGAACAATGACAGACCCTGCAAGAAGGAAGATGACCAGCATACCAACCGAACGGACTCCGGCCGGATGACATTCCCCGAGAATGGCAAACTTCCCGTCATAGCATCGTGCGTCCATGGCCCGGACAAGATCATCACCGGCATCCCAGCTGGCAATGAATGCCGCACCGCACATCATCGAGAAGGTTGTTATTGATTCCCGCCATGCGGAGTACCCGAGGCGCATGACCTGTGCATGGTGAATCTGCCGCACCTGGTCGATGAGGAAGAAGATAGTACGATAGACGATCATTGAAAGGTCGATAACATAATCGGGAACTCTGCAGCGGCGCATGACCCAGAAAAGGTCTGTCATGGGCGTTGTCAGGGCAATAAATAACAGAGCCGATGTTCCCCCGATAACCCGACAGAGGATAAAAACGCCCTGGTTGATGCTCTCACGGGTTATGGTTAGCGAGAGAAACGGGAGCGGATCCATCCTCCACAATACGGTCTGACCGCCGCTGATGAGGACAATAACCAGTGCACTCATGAGCGCAAACGAGAGCGGAACAAAAAAAAGCTCCGCATAAAACCGGGCATCAATATGTGCCAGCAGGATTATTGCCGCCGAGAGGATAACCGCGATCACCAAAGGGGCAGCATATCCCGAAGCGAGGAGACAGAGGATGATGGCACCAAGCCCTGCAGCGAGTTTTACCGAAGTATTTACTTCACGCAACCCGTTTCTCTGGGCAACATCTTCCAGCAGTTCCTCAAACATGAATTACTGATTGGTCCTTGATTCTGTTAGGCTTTTCTTCTGGCCCAGCCAGTACCCGAAAACCCCGCCAACAAAAATTCCCCCAAGGGCGGCCTGGAGGGCAAAGAGACATGATTCGATCTCACCACTTGGCGGTTCCCACTGGGGGATCAGAGGGGTGAAACTCTCGGCCGGCTTTCCGGATAATTCAGAGACCAGGCCGGATCCGACGTTATCCGAACCGGCAAATTCCGCCCCTTTCATCGTCGAACTCGTATACAGGAAAAGTATGCAGAAGGCAAGTATTGAGATAATCGTCAGGATCTCAAGCAGGTATTTCCGGGCCATCAGGCATCACTCCGTGCTGCATTGATCCGATCTTCAGAGAAGATATTCATCCGGATGAGAATGTCAGGTTTCAGGTCAATGATATACTTGAAGACCAGGGCGAGGACAATGCCTTCGACAATCGCGAGTGGTATCTGAGTTATCGCGAAGACTGCCATGAACATGATGAACGAGCTGGTGAACCCCCCGACTTCAGCCGGGTATGCAAGCGCGAGTTCAGCCGAGGTGACAATGTACGTGAACAGGTCGGCCAGAGCGGTCGCGAGGAAGACGGTCACATACAGGTTCACTGAAGTATCCTTAAGAATACGATACACGGCGTAGCCGACACAGGGGCCGACAATTCCCATCGAAACGATATTTGCACCCAGGACCGACAGACCCCCATGGGCAAGGAAGAGACTCTGGAAAAGCAGGACAATCGCACAGATTACGGATGTTATCCAGGGTCCGAAACAGATTGCTGAGAGACCGGTACCGGTCGGGTGCGAGCAGCTCCCGGTCACGGAAGGGAGTTTGAGGGATGAGAGGATGAAGATGAATCCGCCGGTTACTCCAAGGAGGGGCAGTGCCTCACGATCGCGGGCCATGACCTTTTTCAGTTGCCAGACACCAACCGCGAGACACGGCAGGGCGATGATCCACCAGACCAGACACCATTGCCAGGGGAGAAATCCTTCCATGATATGCATACGTTCACCACTTTTTATGAAAATTTAATTGAATTAACTCCAATTAACTTGTATTAAAGAGTGAGTTCATTCACTATTAATAGTTTTTTAAAAAAAACAGAGGATGGGAAGAATCACACCGAAGGATGTTTCTTCTTCTCGATCCATTCGGAAAGCTGCCCGATGACAGAGAGGACAGCCGGCATGATGAAGATTGCCCCACACAGGGAGAAGGCGACTGCAATGAGCGTTGATATCCCAAAATTGCTGATGATGGGGAAGGTGGCAAGGCACAGGGCCGAGAAACCAAAGAAGGTAGCAAGCCCGGACACCGTGATAGCGGTGCCGATCTTCTGCACGCTCTCCTGGATTGCAGCGATTGGATCGTGAAGGCGCTCCTCCTCTTCCGCATACCTCTCCATGACCAGGATGGTGTACTCTGCTGCAACGCCGATGGTCATCGATCCGAGCGTTGCAGTAAGCGGATTATAGGTGAGCCCGATGATAGACATCATGACCGCGTTCCACCCGACCACAAAGATGATCGGGATGATTGGCGAGACAGCATGGAGATGCCGGTAAACGAGAATCAGGAATACGAATACAAAGATAAATCCAAGGATTGTCATCGTGTCTTTCGATTCGGTCATCGCTTCAAGCAGGGTCGTGGTGACCTCAAAGTTTCCCGCCGGGTCTATTGAAATGCCAACCGGCGGATCGAGAAATTCGATATCCCGCACCATCTGTTCCTTCAGCGTGTTCTGCTGGTTGATAGGGACATCAATGGTACTGAACCGGATGATCCCGCACATGGGATCGCTCATGACCGATTTCCGGGTGTCCGCAGGAATCCTTGCAAGTACAGCATCGAGTTCGGCCTGCGTCTCAGGCATCACACCGTTGTTGTATTGCAGGATGTAGGTGACAATGCTTGTTGCGCCGGTGAGTTGTGAATGACGCGAAAGTTCGTAATCCTGGAACTTTTTTATCCAGCGCACCGTATCGAGATCAACAACCCGCGACCCCTGAACAAGGAAATCGGCTGTACTAGTCGCGCCGATAACCCTTGTGACCTTGTCCATGTTGACTTTCGCAGTCATATCCGATGGCACAAACGCATTCTCATCGGAACTGACCGGGATGGTTGCATCAATCTGAAATCCGATGAGCGCGATGAGACCGGCTACCAGGAGGACGGGGATCGGGTTCTTTGCAATCCTCACCGAGGTATCGGTCAAAAACTGCCCATACGAGAAACCATTCTTCCGGTCCTTTACCGGCTTTTCCGTACTTCCGATAATCGAGTCGCATGCACCGGTGCCCGTGGCATAACACTGCCCGGTCTGGACCTTCGGCTGGTAGTTCAGGAGAATGCCCAGCGTAGGCATCCCGATGCAGGATATCCAGAAACAGGTGTTGATACCGATGATTGAGACGAGGCCGAACGACCGGATCATTGGAACGGTTGAGACGTACATTGCCACAAAACCCATGGACGTGGCAAGCATTGCATAGAGGACCGCAGGGCCGGTACGGGTGACCGTGACAACGACTGCATTCTCAAGGGATCCTTTCCGCGCTTCCTCGTCAAACCGGGCATGGAACTGGATTGCATAATCGATCCCAAGGCCAATCAGGACCGGAAATGCCCCGATAACTGCCATGTTCAGGTTGATTCCCGCAACCCCCATCAGGCCAAGGGATGTCACCAGACCAATTGCAACAAGCAGGACCGGCATGAAGCGGTGACGCACATACGAGAAGAGGATCCCCATGGTGATGATCATCAGGACAAGCGCGCCACCGATGAGAATCCCCATGTTACTCGAGAGCCCTGCACTCATCTGCTGCTGAAATGCCGGGGAGCCGGAGATCTCGACCTTGACGCCGGGCGGGGGATTGGACGAGTCAACAACCCTGCCCACGTTTGTCAGAACTGATTTCTGGACCTCCTCCGATAATCCGGGCGTCAGCTTGATCTGGACAAGGGTCAGGACATTTGATGGATACAGGACTGCACGAGTACTCTCCGGGAGGGAGTTTACGATTTGCTCTGTTTCGGCCTGTGATGCAGGCAGCGCTCCCCCGTTATACATCCTCAAAACATCAGTAAGGCTCTGGACACTCTTGATATTCTGCTGTTGCCGCAAATCGGTCTCAAGACTATCAATGTAGGAGACGACTTCAGGACTCAGCGGGTCGCCAGCTTCAACAATGAGGATGATTGTGTCAGACTTGTACTCTTGATTATATTTCTGCTCGATTGCACCGGAAGGGGAATTCTTGTCAACATACGTTGTCCAGCCGGTCTCCATGGTAAGCAGCGTCATGCCATAGAGGCCGATGCAGAACACTGCAAGAATGAGGAGAGCAACCAGTTTTGGCCGTTTGATGATGGTATCGGCGATTCCTTCGAAAAGTCTGCTAATCACAGTGTTCACCAATTCTGCCAGAGATTCATGCGGACATTGATTTTATTAAATTTATACATATAATAGTCAGAATCCAGAAAATAAAATTTGATTATTGTTTTTTCCGGTAATGATAGAACGCATACACGATACCAATAATCACGGCAAAGATGATCGAGAGATAGATTGGATTGGATACAATTGTTGTTATTCCGGCCGTGGGAACAACATCAACCCTGACTTTCATGGTATCGCTGATATAGGTGTTATCAAGGGCATCGCGGTACCGTATCTCGGAGTCAAGGCCATATTCCTTGATGGTTGCTGTCCGGTCAACACTGACGACATAGTCTGCCGTTGCAGACTCGCCGGGCATAATATCCCCGAGATATGCAACATCATCGTTGCTGGTGAACGGATCGACTGCACTGATACGGCCCTGGGCACTGTAGACCGTTGTCGAACCGGTATTCTTGTAGACCACAGTGAGTACTTTCTTGTTTCCAGGGTTCATCTCCGGTGGAGGCGAAGTGATGGAAAAATCAACTTTTCCCCCGACTGGAACGCCAACCGTGTCACTCCGTGATGTGACAAAATCACCTTCAGAATTTTCATACACAACAACGACATCGACAGGGTAGGTCTGGCTCTCAGCGGTTTTTGCAACTGATACCTTATACCTGCAGTCAATGGTGCTGCCGGATTTGAAGTCACCAATATATACGCTGCTATCAGTCGGAACAATCGGACTGTTGCCGCTCTGGACAATCTTGACAATGGCCTTCGATCCGTCTTCAGATCCGATATTCCTGATCTTCATGTTCAGATAGCCTTCAGTACCCACATTCAGGTGTTCCGGTGTTGCAGACAGGACATCAATAGAGACATCGGATTTAATCTTCACGGGGATGCTGATGTTGACGTCCTTTGTTTTGTAGGTGTACTGGATCGTGTCTACCCCGTACTGGTCAGCAGTATACAGGTAGGTGTAATTCAGCGATACGGGCAGCTCATATGTACCGGCCGGCGCATCCGCCTTGACTTTAACCTGGAACACCGCATTGACGCTGCTGGCACCCTTGAGATCGCCCAGCATCTGGGGGTCGGATTTGATAATCAGCGGGGCATTTCCCGGGTACAGGGAAACGGTAAGGAACTTCGCAGTATTTGGCTGATCGTCACGGTCGACAATACCGGACTGTACGAATTTGAATTCGTTAAGCCCGGTATTCTGGATAACAACAGTCAGCGAGACATCTTTCCCGGGAGTGAGTTCATTGCTTCCAGAAATATATGCAGAAAGTTCAGGACTCCCTGCCATATATTTGGTTCCGGCAAATGCCGGAGATATCAGACACAATGCTATGATGAATATGAGCAGGGTCTTTCTTCCAGTTGATTCCATCAGATATGTCCCCTTAACGGATTATGGTTTTCATGTAATGGATATGATCGTTAATAATACCAATCTGCCGAACAGGTGATTGTTGACAGTGTTTCTCATTGATATTGTGATAATTTGTTATATAGTTTTGCATTATTTGTAACATTATTTGGTTACATAATAGAGTTACATCTACCACAAATGCTTTAATACTAAAAATAGAGATCTGAATAATGGATCATTTTCTTGATGAGACCCGGCAGATAAAAGAGATCCTGAAATCATCTCGTCAGGGAATGAGCATTACGGATATCGCCCGGGTGATGAGGAAGAACAAACACTCGGTTGGCAGATACCTGGACAATCTCCTGGTATCCGGTCAGGTTGAGATGCGGACTTTTGGCAATGCCAAAGTATTTTCCCTTTCAACCCGCGTGCCATTTGACCAGATGCTTGGCATGGTTGATGATCTCATCTTCGTCCTTGACCAGGATCAGAGGATTGTGAGGATCAATAACCAGGTTCTTGCATTTTTTGAAAAAGACCGCAATGAATTTATCGGGAAAAATATTCAGTTCCTCCATTTTCCGGAATCCTGGATAACTCACTTCTTTGAGAGGACAAAACAATTACTGGCTTCCGGTAATTCAGGTGAGGAAATCCATGTTCCCGAACGGGGCGACCGGTTTTTCCGCCAGAAGAATATCCCCACGGTCTTCGAGGACGGCAATACGGGGATGACCATTCTCTGTGAAGACATCACGGCACGGAAAAAAGCCGATCTCGCGTTACGTGCCAGCGAGGAGCAGTTCAGGCTCATGGCCGAAAATATCCAGGACGGTATCATCATCCAGGAAGGTCACAAGACGACCTACATGAATCCCCGTGCTGAAGAGATTCTGGGGTATTCTAGGGAAGAGATCCAGGCCCTGACACCCATGGATCTTGCAGCTCCTGAAGACCGGGAACAGCTGCGACAGGTTATCAACAGCTGTAAAACGGAGAAGATTGTTCCCACTGATATCACGTTCTGGATTGTGCGGAAGGATGGATCCCGCCGGTTCATCTCAAACCGTATAACGATGATCCAGCACAAAGCAGGTAATACCTGTTACATCATCATGACCGATATGACCGAATGGAAACGTGCGCAGGAAGCCCTGGAGAACCACCTCGGATTTTTGCAGCATATGATCAACACCTTCCCCAATCCGCTCTTTTATGCTGATACAACCGGACGGATCCTCGGGTGCAATTCGGCGTTCTGCAATATGACAGGTAAAAAACTCGAAGATATTGCGGGAAAGACGAGCGGTGAGTTATTCTTTGGGGAGAATTCTGCCCTCATCACAAAATATAATGAGGATCTTCAAAAAAATGCCGGGGTAATTACCTATTCGGGTACGTTCATCCACCCGGACCAGTCACGATCCTGCATCTCCATACAAAAATCGACCCTCAATTCGCAGGACGGTCACCGTGCAGGCATTGTCGGACTTGTCCTGTCCCTGCAAAAGATCGGATAGCCACGATTTGACTTGCAATATTTAATTACCTTAAACACAGTACGTTGTTCAATGATGAGAACGATACAAATTCAGGTTATCTGCACTGCATTTATCATTTTTTTACTGGCGAATGCAGGATGTGTAGCTCCACCGACAGATACAACATCAGGACCGGTGGATTTGTACGATCCCAACCAGTTTGCGGAAACAACAAAACCGGGTGAAGTCCAGCACCTTCTGGAAGAAGTAACTCCATTCGAGACTGCTGCGACACCGACTCTTGCATATAATGTGATACAAACGGCGACAATCAATCCGGAGGATATGGTTTGTCTTATTGACCTTGTGAAAGTGGATATGAAATTTACTTCAAACAAGACTGCCAGGAAAATTGATCTGCAGAACCCGCCACTGTATATTAACTATTCAATATCCAAACCCTTCAATGTCACAGAGACCCGTCTCGTCACTGATAAAACCGGCAAGGAAAGCAAGATAAAAATTTCCCAATACAGTCCGTATGCATATCTCAATATTGTTATACGGAACCCGGACACCGGGGAAATTTACCTGCAGGACGGTTTTGGTAAAGACTATGGTTTCAAACTGAACAGGACAATTCAGGTCAATAAACAGGGCAATCTTCTCATTGAAATTGGTGGATTCAATGTGACCCCGACAGTTGGTATCTGGGTAAAACCTTCAGGGAACATTGACACTACTGTGGTCAATGTCTCCACCCTTGATTGCCGGAGTCAGGCTGAAGTGAAACGGATGTTCCAGTAACCATCCCTGTATTTTTTTCGTGAAAAATCATTACCGATGAGTGAGATATTTAAGCGATAACATCATTTTAAGTAAGGCAGGCAAACACACCATGTCCCGGTGGGGTAGTGGATATCCTAGAAGCCTGCGGAGCTTTTGACCCGGGTTCAAGTCCCGGCCGGGGCGTAATTTTCTTTTCATGATTTGTCTGTTCAAACCACCAGTATCCTTCGGTCCGGTTTTTTTTAAATCATCATGGAAACAATCCGCCAGATATTCTTGAGGCCTCTATGCTCATCAGACATGAGTCGATGAAGGAAATGCAATTTCTTCGACTTCCGCATCGAAGATTTATGATAAAAATCTTCTCCGCAGGCGCTCTCTTGAGCAGTTCGGATCGTGCCGCTGATGCATCGCACGGTGTCTTGCACCCACCAGGGCCCTCATCACATTTTGCTGAAAAGAGCATCCCCCACGTTGTGATGACGACATATTCGTCCTTACCCGTCTTATCCAGTCATTTTACGTCCCGGGTCAAAGAGCATATCGGGTTCAGGAAAAGATTGTGATCCTCTCGTACCGAATAACTAATGTTCTCTCCACATTCTCCTGTTGCGAATTGGAGGATCCTCCGAATTCCCATGAGGAGATATCAGATCTCATCAAAGATGTTACAGGAGAATCGCCATGAGGCTTTTCGATTGTTGTGGCACTGGACAGGGTGAACTATTAATCAGTGGCTCATACTGAGAAATTGTGTTTTTCTTGCCACTGCGTTCCAATAAAAAAGGAGTGCCCTCTCTACACCATCTGTGCAAAAAAAAGGGCCGCAAACCCGCATCCTGAAAAAACAAGGATCGAGAAAACGGCGTAATCGCGGGCAGCAAACCGGCGCTCCCGTACATGGGTTTTATTGCCGGTCCGGTATCCCCTCATGTCAATGGTGAGTCCAAGAACATTCGATCGGATGAGCGCGTTGGATACCAGCGGGATTACGATGGGAGCCACGCTCCGGATCTTGCCAATGAATCCCGTCCCCGGGTTATAGCCACGGGCAAGCTGGGCCTCGTGGATCCGCTGCCCCTCAATCTGCAGGGTGGGGATGAACCGGAGTGCAATGATGAACATCAGGATATAATCGATCGGAAGACCGGTCTTCTCCATGGCGTGAACAAGGTCCCGCGGCTGTGTCGAGATGAGGAAGAGCTGGAATGCCAGGATGAGGATCATGAAACGGAACGTGAGGATCAGCCCGATCATAAGACCTCCCGTTGTTATTGGGATAAGCCCGCCGATTACCGGGATACCAAGGGGAACCAGGTAGCCGAGAAGATCCCCGGCTGGCATGGTGATGATGGTGATGAGGATGAAGATGACGCTCATTACGAGGATGAGCTTGAGCTGGCTGAGCGATTCAATAAGGAGCCGGCTGAACGCGGCGAATACCAGCAATGCAACGACCATGAGCGCGAGAAAAACGAGGTCCGATGCAATGATGCACATGATGCTGAAAACGACAATGAATGCGATCTTGGTATAGGGATGGAGCCGGTGAAGGAACGTATCCTTGTGGACGTACTGGAGGATCTCGGTCATATCTCATGCACTCCCGGTGTCGGCAATAATCCTGCCGTTCTCCATGGTGATAATCCGGTCAGCACAGTGCCGGGCAATATCCCGGTTGTGGGTGATGATCACGATTGTATGGCCTTTCTCCTGGAGTTTTTTCAGGATCTCGATGACAAGGAGGGCTTCGTACCCGTCAAGCCCGGTTGTCGGTTCATCCAGGACAATAACACGGGGCTGCATGGCAAGTACGCAGGCGATGCCAAGGCGCTGCCGCTCCCCGCGGGAGAGCCACCGGGGGTAGAGTTCGGCCGAACCGGTAAGCCCCGTATCCCTGAGTGCCGCATCCGTCAGGGCATCTCCATTGGCCAGTCCGAGATTCTTGGCGCCGTAGGCAATCTCTTCCCTGACGGTATCAGCAAAGAACATGTGATCCGGGTTCTGAAATACAAGCCCGACATCATGCGCAAGGTCGGCAATACTGTATTCCCGGGTGTTCCGGCCATTGACAATCACATCGCCGCTTGTGGGAGAGAGGAGCCGGTTGAAATGTTTGACCAGCGTAGTCTTGCCGGAACCGTTCTCACCCACAACCGCGACAAACTCTCCCTTGCGGATGGTCAGGTTGATACCGGAGAGTGCAACAACCTCATCGTATGCGTGCGTCAGGTCCCTGACCGTTATCACGGGTTCATTTTCCGGCAGCGCCGGCTTTGCGGATCTGACCGTTGAGAAATCCGGCAGGATCATCCCCCGTATCCGGGTATCGTCCAGAACCTCGTCCGGAACTCCCATGGCCGTGATCGTTCCGTTTTCCAGTACCACCATCGTATCGACAATGTCCCTGAAATGAAGGTATTTATGCTCGATGAGCAGGATGGTCTTCCCCTGGCTTTTCAGATTGCGGAGGATCGCGGCTATCCGGTTTGTTGCGTGTTCGTCCAGCTCGGAGGTCGGTTCGTCAAGGATGAGGATGTCATTTCCGAGCGCAAGCGTTGCAGCCAGGGCGACGCGCTGTTTCTGGCCGCCTGACAGGTGGTGGGGTGATCGATCCCGGAGTGCCTCGAGATAGGTGGTCCGCATGATCGCATCGAGCCGCTCCTCAATAACTGCTGCCGGGAGCCCGCGGTGTTCAAGAGCGGAGAGGATCTCCTCTTCAACAGTAGTGAAGATCATCTGGGCTTCCGGATCGTCAAAAACAACACCGACATTCCGGGCAAGATCCGAGAGTGTCGGATAATCGGCAACGCTCCTGCGGTCAATGATCACGGAGCCTTCCTTCTTCCCGCCATATTCATGGTGCAGGACACCGGAGGATGCAAGACCCAGAGTGGTCTTTCCGGCCCCCGATGGGCCGGTAACCAGGATGCACCGGCCTTTTTCAAGAGTGAGGGTGATCCGGTGCAGGGCCGGCTGCACCGTCCTGGGATATGTGTAACTGACGTTATTGAGCTCAATCATTCCTGTCCTCTAAGTAGAACCCTGCTTGAAGGGATGTAGAGGAACTGGACTACGATTGCATTAAAGACTGCCGTTATGACAACGATCGGGACAAAGACCGCAACGAATGCCATGATGTCGCCGCCATATTTCGGACTGGCAAGCACGGTTGCGCCGACAAAGATCATTGCGACAGCGGCAAACGAGAAACCGCTGACAAGCGTGGTAACGAAGGTTGTCACGGTCGGGGCAAACTTTGTCCGTTCGCTGAGAACGGCATATAATGCAAAGCAGGCAAGCGCGCCGAGCGGTTCACTGATCAGATTGGCGGGCGGGAACATCGAACTCGATATCAGCATCGAGAGGATACCGGCAACGAGCCCGATACCCAGCGCTTCCAGGATCTTCGGGCGGATCAGGATGATCGCAAGACAGTAGAACGCAATGATCATGTTCGGGGTGAGCGGCGTGTGAAGCATTGCAAGGAAATACCGGAGTATTGCACCAATTGCAAGCAGGATACCAACAATAGCAATATCTTTTGACTTCATGGAAACATCACATCTTTTTAGGATACTGATAACCTTAAACAGGTGAATCGGTCAGTCTTTTGATTGACTAACTTATACCTTAATGTATATTTTTGTTCATTTACGTATAAATACGTAACCCCCGAGATTCATCATTTCCCCGGATTCTATCCAGATCCGGTTGTATCCGCCCTTTTATGTTCCGGCGCAGAATTGCAGAAGAGTGCGGATACCATGAAGATCCTTATCCGGTATTATTCGATGTTCGGGCATGTCCACCGGATGGCAGAGGCGGTTGCCGAGGGAGCCCGGGAGGTACCGGGTGCCGATGTTCTCCTGCGCCGGGTCCCGGAGACGCTCCCGGCAGAGGTTCTGGCAAAAGTGGGTGCTGTTGAGCCACAGAAAGCATTCGCCCACATACCGATCTGCACTCCACAGGAACTTGCATCCGCTGATGCGATCATCATCGGCACGCCTACCCGGTTTGGCAACATGTGCGGGCAGATGCGGCAGTTCTTCGACGCCACCGGAGGAATCTGGAAAGCCGGAGCACTGGTCGGTAAGGTTGGCAGTGTATTTACCAGTTTGGCAACCCAGCACGGGGGCCAGGAATCCACCATCCTCAGCGTCCACATCACTCTGCTGCACCATGGCATGATCATTGCCGGGCTGCCCTACACCTTTGCCGGGCAGTCACGCATTGATGAGATGACCGGGTGCTCACCCTACGGGGCATCAACTATCGCGGGAAATGACGGGACCCGGCTTCCCTCGGAGACCGAACTTGCCGGTGCACGATTCCAGGGAAAATATGTTGCGCAGATTGCACTGAAACTCTCCCGGTAACAATAAAGAATCTGCCCGGATCCTCCGACCACCAGATTCTTTACCTGTGCCTGCACTCACTCATACAGGGAACCCGCATATGATATTCACACCCGGGAGCGACGGGATCTACCAGGAATCGCTTGCTCTCCACGAACAGTACAAGGGCAAACTCGGGATCCGGTCAAAGGTCCCGCTCAGGACACGGCGCGATCTCTCACGGGCATACACGCCGGGCGTTGTGCAGGTCTGTCGCGAGATCGCAAAGAACCCGGACTATGCATACCGGTACACGCTCAAGGCAAATACCATCGCCATCGTAACCGATGGATCCGCAGTACTCGGTCTCGGTAATATCGGGGGTTATGCGGCAATTCCGGTGATGGAGGGGAAGGCAATTCTTTTCAAGGAATTTGCCGGGGTCGATGCATTCCCTATCTGTTTTGAGAACAGCAAGACGGATTTCATCGACAAGGTTCGCAATATTGCACCGGTCTTTGGCGGGATCAACCTCGAGGACATTGCTGCACCGAAATGTTTCGAGGTGGAAGACGCCCTGCAGGATATCGGCATCCCGGTCATGCATGACGACCAGCACGGGACTGCCATTGTTGTCCTTGCCGGGCTCCTGAATGCCTGCAGGGTCACCGGTAGAAAATTTACTGACCTGAATATTGTCATCTGCGGAGCAGGGGCTGCCGGGTTTGCCATCACACGCCTTCTCAAGTGTATCGGATATGATCCGGAGGTCTGTGAAAGTGTCAACGACATTATTGTCTGTGACACGCAGGGGACAATTTTCCGGGGCCGCGACTCCCTGTACCGGAACAAGTACAAGTTCATTCTTGCCCAGGAGACCAACGCAGCCCGGCTTGACGGGACGCTTGCTGATGCGATGAGAGGGGCCGACGTCTTAATCGGGGTTTCAGGACCCGGTACGGTAACCGGCGCAATGGTCCGCACAATGGCAAAAGACCCCGTCATCTTTGCCATGGCCAACCCGACACCCGAGATCATGCCGGACACCGCCCTGGCTGCCGGGGCCGCAGTTGTCGGCACCGGGCGCAGCGACTTCCCCAACCAGATCAACAACGTACTCGCGTTTCCGGGAGTATTCCGGGGAGCACTTGATGCACGGGCAACCTGCATATCTGATGAGATGAAAGTCGCCGCTGCCCATGCCATTGCCGACTATGTGCCCCGGCCCCGGCACGATCATATCCTCCCCAATATCCTTGACAAAGGCGTAACAAAAGCGGTGGCAAAGGCAGTTGCCGGTGCGGCAATCCGGAGCGGGTGCAGCCGGGAGATCTGATTTACCCGGGCACAGGTACTGATCCTGGCTCTCCAAAAAAAGGAGAATGATACCGCTCTGCCCTCACTCATCCGTAACCGGTTATCTCGTAATCGATCGCTGTTGAGCGCTTTGCGCACTCCTTCCCGTGTACAAGAACCTCATCGATCGCCCGTTTCAGGAGCGCGGGATATACCGCCCCCACCATCTGCTGCACGGGTTTTCCGTTGCAGAAGAAGGAAAACGTAGGCGTGCTCCGGACACCGTACCGTTCGGCAGTCCACGGGTTTGCCATGACATTGACCTTCACAAAGACCACGGAGTCACGGTACTCGCGTGCATACCCTGAAAAGTACGGCGCCATCTGATGACAGAATGCACATGATGGCGAGTAGAACATGACCGCAACCGGGCGTTTCTCCCGTTCAACGATCATCTCCCACTGGAGATCTCCCACTTCAGCGGGAGCATCTTGCTGCCCTGGCTCCGCAGGTCCAGGAGCTGCTGTCGTATCGGGAAGGGTCGGGCCCGGTTGTCTGTCGTTCACAACAATCATCCCTTATCCGCTTTTGAAAGGACTTGGGGGCATTCGGGCGATAAATCTTGCGCCGGCAGTGCCGCAACCGGTGGTCTATCGGCGGGGTGTTCCGCGCCCCGGCCTGCCGGGCACCGGCGTTCCCTGCCGGCCAGTCCACTTTCACTCCCCGCCACCCGGCCCTTTTTACCTGCCGCTGCCGCAGGAATCCGGTGCCATGCAGATCGTATTGCGCAGGGGGATCACACTCCACCCGGGATCGTTTACGGCAGTCATAGCCCCGGAACAGGTCATCCTCACGGCATTGAACACCAACCCGGAACTCGGGCGTTTCCTCTTCCTCTTTGTCTGCGGCAACTATTCCCGGCTCATCTCGCGTATCGACCGGTCTTCTTCAAACTTCGAGGTCTGCCGGCCGTTCACTGCCGACCAGTTCCTGACCGTTATCCGCGAGGGCGGCCACACAATCCTCTTTATCGAGCATGACACCTCGCTCTTCGAGAGCGCAGAGCGCCTCATTGAGCCTGCCGGTTCTGCCCTGAGAGAGGCCGGCCGTGAAGCACTGGTCGTCCTGTACTCCCCGTCCATGGACCGCTCGTTTGCAGCACTTGCACGCCATGCAGACCGGCTCATCGAGATTGTAAATGCGGATGACCTGAAAACGCCGGTTGCCAGCGCCGGCTCCCGGTGTGGGCGGACCGAATGCGCCCGCATTCCGGGACAGACCACCCTGGGGGTGCTCTGACGGGCCGAAGTTTCCTGAGCGTCCGGCTTGCCGTGCGATCCATGACCGAACGGTGGGAGCGGGCAGCTGCCCGGCTGGATCGTCATGACCAGCGAGCCGGCCGCGAACTTGCCCGGATCGCCCGGCAGCACTCGAGCGAGGCGTTCTTCGGCTGCGACACGGTACTTGAGGCCGGCGTCTTCTCTTCCCTTCTTGAGATCTGCCGGGACCTGCCCGGGGGTGACGACCATGTGGATCCTTGACTGCACGTATCGTGACGGGGTCGATCTCTGGTGCAAAAACGGGACGGTGACCCGGAAGCATTTCGACTACGATCCTCCCTTCTTCTTCAGCCTTGCCGATCCTCATGCTCACCAGGAAATGCTGGACGCACTCGAAGAACACTATCGTGCCCGGCCCTGCACGTTTCACACGGTCTTCGGTGCACAGGACGGGTTCAGCGTTCATGCAGACCGGTCCGTTGCAGAGATGATCGAACTGCAGACACAGTTTGATGCCCGGCTCTTCAACGTGGATGTGCGGCGCGACCAGCAGTTCCTGGCTGAGCGGGGGCAGTTCCCGTGCGGCAATGCCGGTGAATCCCGGTTTACCGCAGACTACTCGTATGACCTGCAGCAGGTCGCAATCCATATCCCTGATGACCCGGACCGCTTCCCGCTGCCAGCCCGGATCGAGTTCGATGACGGGCGCCCGGACCGGCTTGAAGGTGATGCAACCCGGATCCTCACGGACCTCTTTTCCCTGATTGAGGCGCTCGATCCCGATGTCATCCTCATGTCCCATGCCGATACGTGGATGCCGCGGTTCCGCTCCTTTGCCGAGAAGAGCGGTCTTTCCCTGCCATTCTCCCGGAACGGGAAATACCGCCGGATGAACTCCCGGTCGTACTGGAGTTATGGCAGGGTCGAGCACAAGGAAGCTGCCCTGATCCCGGATGGGCGGGTGCTGATCGATACCGATCAGTCGTTTGTCTACCGCGAAGGCGGTCTGGACGGGGTCTTCATGGCCTCGCGGATATCCGGCCTCTGCCCGAACCTTGCTGCACGGTTCACACCCGGCACGCTCATCAGCAGTTACGAGACGTATGAGGCGGTCAGGAAAGGCATTGCGGTACCGTTCCGGAAGCCAGACCCGGAGGCCGTCCGGAAACTCGCCAGTCTTCGGAGCGCTGACCGGGGCGGGATGATGTTCCAGCCGGAACCGGGGATCTACGCGGATGTGGACGAGATTGACTTCACTTCTATGTATCCCAGCATTATTGTCAAGTTCAATCTCTCCCCGGAGACCCTCACAGACCCGGACCGGCCCGGTTTCCTCCCTGCAGTACTGGATCCGGTCGTGCAGCTGCGCAAAGAGACCAAGCGGATGAAGAAGATGAATGCCCGGTATGCCGGGATCGACTCCATCCTCAAATGGATGCTGGTGACCTGCTTCGGGTACACGGGATACAAGAATGCAAAGTTCGGCAGGATCGAGGTCCATGAAGCGATCACCGCCCGCTCGCGCGAGATCCTCCTGCAGGCAAAGGACCTTGCCGAGTCCATGGGGTTTACGGTCATCCACGGCATTGTCGACTGCATCTGGGTCCAGGGATCGCCCGTGAGTCTCCTGAACGAGCGGTTATATGCAACCACCGGGATCCCGGCCGAGATCGAGCATTTTACCTGGATCGTCTTCCTGCCGCTCAATAACGGGTCGGGGGCATACAACCGGTATTATGGCCGTCTCTCCGATGGCAGCATCAAGGTGCGGGGCATTGCTGCCCGGCGCCATGACACGCCGGAGTATGTCCGCGCCATGCAGCAGGAGATGCTGGAGATCATGCAGGCACAGGCAACCGTCCGCGGTCTCGCTACGGTCATGGACCGGGTGCGGCAGGTGTACAACACGAAGCTCCGCGAGCTGCCGCAGGCCGCCCCGGAATCCCTTGCAATCAGCCGCAGGATCAGCCGGACCCGGTATGCACACCGCTGCCTCGAGAGCGCTGCTGTACAGATGTACCGGGAGGCCGGCATGGAGATTGCGCCCGGTATGAAGATACGTTACGTTGTTGTTGACGCACGGCGCTACCGGGTAGGACCGGCATGGGGAGAGGACACGATCGATATCCCGTACTATCGCACGCTTCTTGAGCGGGCGTGGGAGGAGATCTCCTATGCGTTCTCCCGCATCGAACCAGGATGTTCCGGGGGGCAACGGGAACCAGCGGTCTGTCCCGGATTGGCCATTCCCGCATGCGGGGTGCCGGTATCGGAAGACTCTGTCCCGGCCCGGGACCTGCCGGGTCCCGGTACGGGTGAGAGTTGAATACCCACCACCGTGTACCATTACTATGGACAGACCGCGGGGGTCCTGACTATGCAGATGAGAATTGGCGGAGCCGAAATTGCATCACCCGATGAGCGCTGGATCGATGTACGAAATCCGGCAACCGGTGAGATCATCGACCGTGTGCCGTACGGAACACCGGAGGACGTATCCAGCGCCGTTGAGGCAGCAGCGTCTGCCACCGATGCCTGGAAGAAGAAGACCATGCGGGAGCGCGGGATGGTATTCTTCCATGCGGCATCCAGGGTGCGGGAACAGCACAAAGAGCTTGCGCAACTGCTGACCATGGAACAGGGAAAGCCGCTCCGCGAGGCGATCGACGAGGTCCGCGGGTTTGCCAATATCCTGGAATTCTATGCAGCGATATCTGCGCAACCCTCCGGTGAAGCGGTCCGGCTCGGGGCTGCAGGTGACTGCATGGTGGTCCGGGAACCACTTGGCGTCTGCGGCGCGATCATTCCCTGGAACATGCCCGTGATCATTCTCGGGTGGAAGGTGGGACCCCCCCTTCTTGCCGGCAACACGCTGGTGGTAAAACCCGCTTCCACAACGCCGCTCACCAGTCTCCGCCTTGCGGCAATTCTCGATGAGGCGGGGCTCGTGCCGGGTGCGCTCAACATGGTTACCGGAACCGGCGAAGAGACAGGGGAGGCGCTGGTCTCCCATCCCGGTGTCAGGAAGATCTCGTTCACCGGCAGCTGCACAACGGGTGCGCGGGTCCGGGAACTTGCGCAGCAGAAGGAACTGATCCTTGAACTGGGCGGATCCGACCCGATGATCGTCATGGATGATGCGGATATCAGAAAGGCGGTGGAAGGGGCAGTGCGGGGACGGTTCTACAATGCCGGGCAGACCTGCAGTGCGGTCAAGCGCCTTTTTGTCCATGAAAAAATTGCACCGGAATTCATCCGCGTTCTCAAAGAGCGGGTGGCGGCACTGAATGTCGGCAATGGTCTCGGGCCGAAAACGGATATGGGTCCCCTGAACAGTGCCGGCCAGCGGGACCGGATTGCCCGGGCTGTCGAGACTGCGCGTGACCAGAATGAAGGGACAATTATTGGCGGGGGCGCTTTGCTGGGCAAAGCGTACGAGCCGGGATTCTTCTATCGCCCCACGCTCGTCACGAATGTCACTCCGGAGAGTGGTCTCATGACCGAGGAGATCTTCGGGCCGGTCCTGCCGGTGATGACCGTTCCGGATCTTGATACTGCCATCCGTGCAGCAAACGCAACGCAATACGCGCTCGGCGCTTCAGTCTGGACGACCGATCTTCAGACAACGCGCCGGGTCTTTGATGAAGTCCATGCGGGCATTGTCTGGGTGAACCGCCACCTCACCGTCCCGCCGGAGATACCGTTTGGGGGAGGCGGCGAGAGTGGTATCGGGAGGGAGAACGGTCACCATGCCCTGGAACAGTACTCCCGTACAAAGACACTCTTCCTTGGCTGGTGATTCACTTCCGGCTGGTTGCCACCAGCAGGGCAGCGGCACACGCTGCGATCGCAACCGCAGGGAAGAGCGGTGACTTTTTCGCCGGGGTTGGAAGAGGCAGTTCTGCGGGTGTCGTTGCTGCTTGCTGGAGCGGGACAGTTGACGGGACCGCTGCAGGTGTCGTGGGTGATGGAAGAACACGCTCCACAATATTGAATGTGGCAGTGCCCCGCACATCAACCGTGATGCCGGAGACCGTCACGATATACTCGTCTGCCAGGAACTCCGATGCATCGACATCAAAGGACCAGCGGTTGTAGCCACCGGTCCCGGGATAGACCGTGACCTGCCCGCTGGCGCCGGAGAAACCAGCCGGAGCATTCTTTGATGTGGGGCGGAACGATGATGACGTGATCTCCACCATGAGATTGTCACCGTCAGCAAGGTTGGTTGACCCGGTGATGGTGAACCGTTCGCCAACAGCATGGTCTCCGATGGGATCGATGAATGCCGCGGGAGGGGAGACCGTGAACGTGTACGTGGTGAACATATCGTCAATGTTCTGGCTGCTGATGGCGCTCACCAGTGCCCCTGCACTATCGGGACCCTGCAGGCTCCCGCTGCCGGACATCTGGTAGATGACCATGCCGCCGCCCAGCTGCCGGTTGATGACCCTGCCGGACGATGAGTCATAATAGACATCGAACTGCCCGTTCATCATCGGGTGCTGGATGACGACATAATACTGGCCCGGCGCAAGGTTCTGCGTGTCGGGCCCCCGTATCTCGAACCGGTAGGAGTTGTCGGAGTTCACATCGACCGTACTGATCTTCAGGTAATTCTTACCGATAACCCAGACCTGGAGGCCGGCGTTGGGGTGTCCCGTGGCAATGCCGCGGACAATGGCCGGATCGCCGTTTGAAATGGTATTGCCGCTTCCCGAGCCAAGCTCCAGCGCGGATACCGGGATGACTGCAAGCGCGGAGGCGAGAACGAGAATACAGGCACTCAGTGCAATCCAGCGAATCGGGTTTCCGGTCATGGTATCAGATCCTCTGTATCCAGTATGCCCGGTACTGGGAGAAAAATCTGTGTGCCGGAAAAACATTTGGGAATGCTTCCACGCGGACTTATTTTTTATTTTAGATGAACGTAATTTCTGGTTGATGAACGCCCACGGTCAGATACATCACCTTTCACCCGGATACAGGGCACTCTTCACCGGCTCTGTACTCTGTACCATTTTTTTACTGATGTGTGCCGGCTGTACCCAGCCCGCTGCTCCGCAGGTTCCGCCATCTCCTGCCACGATTGTTACACCCCAAGCCCCGGACCCGGTTGCTGTGACGACAACCGGCCGTGCCGTATCCGCGATTGCGGAGAAACCGGATGCGACAAAAATTGTTATCATGTTCCAGGGTGGCACCGATTCAGACCAGCTGATGGAACTTGCAACAACCGTGACGGACAGCAAAGGGACTGTCCGCATGCAGTCTATGGGCTCCCGCCTCGGCACCACGCCAGTCCAGCGCGGCGGTTCCATTACCATCTACGGGCCGTTCAGCGAGAAGGCGCATGTAGTGAGTGTCGGGTATTTCTCGGACGGAACGTACGAGGAGATCCTGGACACCTGGATCTGACGGGACGCGGCAAAAAAAATTCCCGGCCCGGTGATGTTGTATCGGCACGATTCTCTGGTATTGAGTGGGGGAGAACCTGCCAGCCATATTCCTGGCGCTCCGGACTGATCCCCCCGGTTCGATCCATAACCACCTGGTGTGATCCTGCAGGTGATGAGGGCTGTAACATTGCTAAATACTGCCTCACCAATTCCCGCCGGAAAACTCTGAATTATTCCGGGAGAATTACCGTAGTTTTCGGAATTACAGAGCGGGATTACCGGTGGGTGAGGTAAAACTGGTACAACCGGGCACTTGACGGGCTCCGATTCCTTCTCCCGAGAGAGGATGGGCAAATACGGGTTTACGACGAGGGGTATGCGGCAGGCACGTTCACCAGGAGATCCTGGGAAAAGAATGAGTGGGAGGAGTAAGCCTCCTTTTGTTTCAGCGGCATTCAGCTATGCGCCAAACCCGGACAAGGACCGGGCGGCCCGTGTGTCCTGTTCTGGCTTGCACCCGCAGGGATTCGCCGTTTCATCGTATCCTGCCCGTTAACGCTCAGCGGGTTACTCGCATGGAGACCATGCTTCTCGCCGTTTCCGGCTCAGCCGCTTCATGACTGATGGCAGGCCGTGTCGTTTCTGTGCCATTACCGTGACTCTCGCCACCCGTACTTGCGTACGGCTGCGTGCCCGGTGGGTGGGGGGACTTTCCTCAGCAACACTTAAGTCACCGTCGGCCGCTCTCTCCCTCTCGCTGTATGTATTGGATGGCCGGGGAGATAAGAGCAGCGGCAGGGGTATCCGGGTGTGGAGGAGGACGTGAGCCGGGGGGAGGCCTGGAGAGATATCCTCACCAATCCAGAGCGAGAAGGAATCACCGACGGAGAGATCCGGGCCCCGGGAGGGGTCGGGCCGTAATACCCTGTTTTTGAGGCACTAAGTCGTGAAAAAGAGGCACTAAGTCCCCTGTTTTCCCGGTTTTTGACGCCGTTAAAAAAGATCCTTAAATAGCACTAATTGGCTGGCAGAACTCCCAAAAACACGGACAGGGATACAGGGTTTTGACCGGTGCATGATATGGGGGTCAGTCCACCGTCGTATGGGGGATCTTCTTCGTTGAAGAAATTTCGGTTTTTCCGGGTTCCCGAAGTTACCTGCCATGATACCTTCAGAAAGGTCAGCGCGATCACATGGATCTGTAATATCCTAAAGGGGGGATTTTGTCCGGAGGGTGGTGTTTGCTATATTGAGTGGTTCCAGAAATTTTTTTGAGGATGAATATGTTTGAAATTTTTTTAGGGGGTTAGGAAAAAATCAAGAACTCAAAAAAATCCAATTTTTTTTCTGGAAAAAAACAAAATAAATCCAAAAGTTTTTCGTAACTCTGAATTTTCGTAAACACTTAAAAGGACCAAATAAATTTTTCATTCAAAAATTTCCCAAAAAAATCCGGGAAATCCCCAAACTCACTTCGCTCATTTTTTTCGGCCCGCTGCCAGCAAAAAATCACGGAACAACCTCTTTCCATAAGCCACGATACATTGTTATTCCTGACACACTAAGACCGTGACAAAGATGGTGGGGTGATCGGTTGGACCTCTTGAACAACGATGAAGGAAAACTTGCGCTGCAGTTGGCCCGTGGCACACTCGAACATGTTCTCCTGAAAAAACCTGTACCGTCCGGACAACTCACCCCGGTCTTTGACAAGAAACGCGGGGTCTTTGTCACGCTGACCATTAACGAACAGCTCCGGGGATGCATCGGCTTCCCGTACCCGGTGATGCCGCTGGGCGATGCCATCCGGCAGGCTGCAGTTGCCGCAGCACTCGAGGACCCGAGGTTCCGGCCGGTGAGTGCGAACGAACTCCCGTCAATCGATCTGGAAGTCACGGTCCTGACTCCCCCGGTTACAATGGAGGGCGACCCGGAGGACCGGCCCAGGAAGATTGTTGTCGGAAAGCACGGGCTCATTATCCGGGGCCGGGGAACAAGCGGGCTCCTGCTCCCGCAGGTCGCAACCGATTACGGCTGGGACGCGAAGACCTTCCTTGATCATACATGCACCAAGGCCGGTCTCTCCGAAAACGCCTGGCACGATCCCCGGGTCGAGCTCCTCACCTTCGAAGGCCAGATCTTCTCGGAGCACCGGTAGGGCAACCGTTTAACCTGTATGCAGCACATATAAAGGGAAAAAAGGTGCGGCATGGCAATTGCGTTCGAAAGTCTGTACAGCGATATCGCGGGAAGAAACGGCAAGCTGACGGTCGGTAAAAAAGTCATCAGGACTCCGGCCCTTCTCCCGGTCATCAACCCACACCTCCAGCTCGTCTCCCCCAGAGAGATGCAGAAGATGGGAGTCGAAGCCCTCATCACGAACGCGTACATCTTTTCCCAGAGCAAACAGTTCCGCGAGCGTGCCCTCTCTGACGGGCTCCACAAAGTCCTCGACTTCGATGGCGTCATCATGACCGATTCCGGCTCGTTCCAGCTCTCGGTGTACGGGCAGGTCTCGATCACCAACACGGAGACGCTCACGTTCCAGCGCGATATCGGGAGCGACATCTGGGTGCCGCTTGATATCCCCACATCACCCGCCTCCGACCGCCCGACAACGGAAGGCGAGCTGGCAATCACCATGCAGCGGCTCAAAGAGGCGAAGGAGGTCTTCGGGCCAAATGCCCCGCTGGCCGGGCCGGTCCAGGGCGGCATCTTCGAAGATCTCCGCGAACGGGCCGGAAAGGAGGTCACCGATCTCAATTTCTCGTTCTGCCCGATCGGTGCCGTGGTCCCGCTGATGGAGAATTACCGGTACAAGGATCTCGTCAGCGTCGTGATGGCGGCAAAGCGCACGCTCTCCCCGGCGTCCTGCGTCCACCTCTTCGGTGCAGGCCACCCGTCCATGTTCGCGCTGGCAACCGCGATGGGCTGCGACCTGTTCGACTCGGCAGCATACGCGCTCTATGCAAAGGACGGACGGTACATGACCACGCACGGGAGTTTCCGGATCAGCGAACTGATCGATCTCCCGTGCGCCTGTTCGGTCTGCCGGAGCCACACCGCAGAAGAGCTTCGGGAATCAAAGGAGCGGGAGCGTCTCCTCGCGCTCCACAACCTGCACGTGACCCTTGCAGAAATTGCACGGATCCGCCAGGCGATATTTGACGGGACGCTCTGGGAACTGGTAGATGAGCGGTGCCGGGCACACCCGCAGCTTCTCGCGGGATACCGGGCGCTGCTTGCCCATGGGCCCGCACTTGCAGAGCACGACCGTGTCTCGAAACGCCGCTTCTTCTACCGCGGCGATGAGAGCTGCAAACGGACCGAGGTCATCCGCTACCAGCAGGGCCTCTCCCGCATCGCACTCGGAAAGTCTGTCCTTGTGGCATTTGAGGGTGGCGAACGGGACGAGTTTGCATCAACGCTCTTCTTCAAGCCCCCGTTCGGCCCGTACCCGAAGGAACTCAAAGAGACCTTCCCGATAGGCCCCTGCGAGATTCCGGACTGGGATGACACCATGGTGCGAAAAGGCTGCGAGGGCATCCGGGTTCTCATGGAAAAAAACCGGGAGAGCCGGTTTACCGTGTCATGCCCGCCGCGATGGAATGCGATCGTTCGTGAAGTTCTCGGCAATATTGAGGTGCGTAATGACGCGGTGTAATATCCGGAGAAGGGACGGCCTTGCACGGACCGGAACATTTGAAACGGAAGGGGGGCCGGCGATAAAATTCCCGGCTGCGCTGGATACGGAAGCGGTCTTTATGGCCCTTACCCGGTTCGCGAACGCAAACCTCCCTTTGTCAGCACCAAAAGCGCTGGTTGTGAAGTATCCCCCGGAAACCGGCATTGTGCCGGTCACCATCCACCCGCAGGCCGATAACACCGCCCGGAGCGGGGACTGCGTCATGGTTGCCGGCTGGCACACGGCGTTTTCCAATCCCCGCAACTATGCAGAATGGCTGGTCGGGCTCAAAGAGAAGACACCGGTCGATACCGCATGGTATGCCCCCGCCGCAGCGCTTCCTGCAACTGTCGCCATCCTCTGTTACTCCGGTTTCGACCTCTTTGACTTCAAGGCCGTTGACCTGCGGTCCGCTCAGGGAATTTTCTGTACCGCGGAAGGTGAATTCCCGCGCAACGCACTGGAGACCGGGATCTGTTCATGCCCGGGATGCCGGAACGGGGACCTCAAAGAGCATAACCGCGACGCGCTCCTGCGGGAGGTTGCGCTTGTCTTTCGGTTCATCGAATCGGGCCGGCTGCGTGAACTGGTCGAGTCCCGGTGCCGGATGGATGCGAACCAGGTCGCAATCATGCGCCACCTGGACAACCGGTACGAATTCAGCGAGCGCGCAAACCCCATCGGCAGGGCAGGCACCATGCGGGCGAATTCGGCCGAGTCCATGCAGCGGTGCGAGGTGCGCCGGTTCATGGAGCGCGTGGTCACCCGGTATATCCCGCCAAAGAATGCCGATGTAGCCGTGCTCCTCCCGTGCTCGGCAAGAAAACCCTACTCCCTCTCGCAGACTCATCGCCGGTTCCAGATGGCTGTCGGCAACCGCGCCCACGAGTTGATTGTCACATCCCCGCTCGGCCTCGTCCCCCGCGAGCTTGAGACGGTGTACCCGGCCATGCACTACGATGTCCCGGTCACCGGGTACTGGGATGCCGAGGAATGTGCCGTGATTGCCGGTGTTTTGACCGCATATTTCCGGAAGAACCAGTACCGCCGGGTGATTGCGCACCTCGAGGGAGGCGCACTGAAGGTTGCCCGGATGGCAGCCGAAGCCTGCGGGATTTCCCTGGAATGTTCGTGCACGGAGAACCCGGCGGGCGATGCCGCGCTCAATGCCCTTGATGCAGCACTTGCCGGGGAGCGGAAGATCAAGGATGACCGGCTCCACGGTATGATCTCCTACCAGTTCGGTGCGGATGTTGATACAAAGGGCACAACGCTCCGCGGGCATTACCCCGAGATCTTTTACAGCCGGAATAATACCCAGATATTTTCCATCGATACCGGCACGGGACTGCTGCGCCCGACCTTCGATGGCTGGGCCCTGATTCCTTCCGGGTATCGTGTCCATATCGATGATTTTGTCCCCGAAGGCGATGTCCTCATCCCGGGCGTGACCAGCGCCGATCCCGGTATCCGCGATGGTGATGAGGTGCTGGTTATGGGGTCGCGTGCAATGGCAACCGGAAAAGCAGCGCTTCCGTCTGAAGAGATGGCACGGTCAGCCCGCGGCGTAGCGGTCCGGGTGCGTAAGATAAAGAGGCTGGAACCCAAATAGCTGGGGTAGATCACCAGTTACCATTCATTTATCATTGCACTGGAGTGGAGATAGTGTACAAAATCGAGAAGACCGGCGCGATTGCCGATAAAATCTACGAGATGTGGGTAAATGCGCCGCACGTTGCCCACCATGCACAGGCAGGCCAGTTTGTCATATTCCGCATCGATGAGAAAGGCGAACGCATTCCCCTGACCATCTCTGCTGTTGACGGGGATTCAATCCGGGTCATCTTCATGGTGATCGGGAAGACCACCAGCCACCTTGCGACACTGGGTGTTGGCGACAGCATCCTGGATGTTGCCGGGCCGCTTGGGAAACCCAGCGAGATCCGGAAGTTCGGGACCTGTGTCCTGGTCGGTGGCGGCGTTGGCACGGCCTGCCTCCCCATCATCGCGCATGCGCTCAGGGCCGCGGGCAACCGGGTCATCGGCATTGTCGGCGCCCGGAATGCCGGGCTCCTCATCCTTGAAGACGAGATGAAGAACGCCTGCGATGAACTCCACATCTCGACCGATGATGGCAGCAAGGGGTTCCATGGCTTTGCAGCAGATCTTCTCAAGCAGGCAATGGCGAGGGAGCAGCTGGATGCGGTCTGGATCATCGGTCCGGCCATCATGATGAAGGTGACCTGCGAAGCGACACGCCCTGCCGGCATCAAAACTTTCGTCAGCCTCAACCCGGTCATGGTTGACGGAACCGGTATGTGCGGCTCCTGCCGGGTCATGGTTGACGGCGAGGTGAAGTTTGCGTGCGTGGACGGACCGGAGTTCGATGCCCACAAGGTCGATTTCAATGGGCTGATGCAGCGCATGCGGACATACCAGCCCGAGGAGAAAGAGTCGCTCGAGAAGTTCCAGGCACACCAGTGCCGCTGCGGGGGCGGTCACCATGCATGACCGGCCGGTGGAGATCCGGGTCCATGACTTTGGTGAAGTCGATACCGGCATGACCGAACGGGAGGCAATGGTCGAGGCAGAACGCTGTCTCCAGTGCAAGAAGCCACTCTGCGTCAAAGGCTGCCCGGTCAGCATCGATATCCCGGCCTTCATCCGGGAGGTTGCAGCAGGCGATTTCAGGAAAGCCGCTGCGATCATCAAGGAGCAGAACATGCTCCCCGCAATCTGCGGGCGGGTCTGCCCCCAAGAAGTCCAGTGCGAGGGTGCCTGTATCCTTGGGAAGAAAGAGCACCCGGTCCCGATTGGCGAACTCGAGCGGTTTGTTGCCGACCATGAGCGTGCAAACGGCATGGTCACGCCCCAGAAAAAACCTTCAACCGGCCGGAGGGTGGCGGTTGTCGGCGCCGGACCGGCAGGACTGACTGCTGCGGCAGAGCTTGCACGGATGGGATACCGGGTGACGCTCTTTGAGTCCCTGCACGCTGCCGGTGGTGTCCTCATGTACGGTATTCCGGAGTTCCGTCTCCCGAAGCAGATCGTGCGGGCTGAGATCGATGCTGTCCTCGCCCTTGGCGTTGATCTGAAACTCAACCACCTGGTGGGCAGGAGCGTGACCACCAAAGAACTGCTCAGCTACGATGCAGTATTCCTTGGCACCGGCGCCGGTCTCCCGTACTTCATGGGCCTCCCGGGCGAGAACCTGCCCGGCGTCTACTCTGCAAACGAGTTCCTGACCCGCGTCAACCTGATGCGGGCGAACAAATTCCCGATCTTCGATACGCCGGTCAAGCGCGGCAGCCGGGTCGTGGTTGCCGGCGGCGGCAACGTTGCAATGGATGCAGCACGGGTTGCCCGGCGTCTTGGCGGGAAGGTCACGCTCGTGTACCGCCGCCGCGAAGAGGACCTCCCGGCCCGTATTGCCGAGATCGAGCGGGCAAAGGAAGAGCGGATCGAGTTCGTTATGTGTGCCAATCCGACCAGGATCCTTGGCGACCAGGCCATGACCGGCGTTGAATGCGTGAAGATGGAGATGTGCGCGCTGGACGCATCCGGCAGGCCGGAGCCCCGGGAGATTACCGGGAGCACCTTCACGATCGACGCCGATGTCTTCATTGCTGCCATCGGGCAGGGCCCCAACCCGCTCCTCATTGGTGAACTTCCCGAGCTCAAACGCGGAAAACGGGGCAACGTGGTCATCGATGAGAACGGGCGCACATCCATGCGCAAGGTCTTTGCCGGTGGCGATGTTGCAACCGGTGCTGCAACGGTCATCCTTGCGATGGGTGCGGCAAAGACTGCTGCCCGTGCTATCGACCAAATGCTCAGGGAAGAATAATTTCCCGATCTCATTTTTCCTATTTCAATCCGTCCAGGCATATATAGCAGGACAGGAAGTCCGATGGGGATCTTCTTGTTTAATTGGTCAGCAGGTTTTTGATGCTGGTGACTTCCGGTATCCTTATTTTACCCTGCAACTAACGGGTAGAGGAAATTTTAGTGAAGAGGATACTATGAATTTCGGAGCATTAGGCGGAATTGGCGGATCGGTTGCCGGGTACCTGACAACTCCCGAAGGACAGGAAGCAGTGAAAAAATTCCTTGCATCACCACAGGGTATTGCGCTCCTGCAGAACTTTGTCACAACACCGGAAGGAAAGTCAACCATGGCGGGCGTTATGCCGCAGGCACTTTCGGGGCTCAATCTCCCGGCCGGAACGGCCGAGACCGTGATTGGCGCACTCCTGGCAAAGAAGTGAGTCAGGAACCTTTTTTTAATCATTGCTTCGTTTGCTGCCGGTACCGGGAGTAATTCCCAAAAGAATATACGATATCCGGTAAATTCAGGATCTTATGGCGTTCTGCACCGAATGCGGAAAGGAACTTACGCACGGGACAAAATTTTGCGAGTCCTGCGGCGCACCAGTAGACCAGAATGCAGCACCTGTACAACAACCGGAACCTGCGGTAACGCAAACTCCTGCCACACCGCCGCCCCCTCCCCAGAAAAAGGGGATTATGGTCCTGCCGGTCCTGGGTATCATCATCCTTATTCTGGTTCTTGCCGCGGGAGCATGGTACCTTGGGCTGCTGACACCACAGAAATCCGGCACAGTCACGCCAGCCGTGCCATCCCCCACATCGGTTGCAATTGTCCAGGAACCGACCCTGGTACCGGTACCCGCAACGACAACGGTACTACCCACCTCACCATCCGTCCGGAAACTCGAAGGGCGGTATGAAGAGTATTACGATGAGATCTACACGCTGGACCAGTCCTTTTCGAACGGGCAGAAAGAGACGTTCACGTACGATGTCACTACCCCGCCGCTTTACATAAAATATGATATCACGCCCCGACAGATTACCCGGGAGAAGGTCATCAATATCGGCACCTCATCCGAACAGACCATCCAGGTCTCCTACCCGAGCCCCACAGCATGGTTCGAGGTTAAAGTCCTGTACGCTGACAACGGGGGCGTTGTCGAAAAGAAAGGATATGGCGGGGATTACCCTGACGTACCAAAGAGCGAGTTTATGGTGAGGTCTGCCGGCAATTACCGGATCGAATTCTCCGGCAGCGATGTCACGGCAAAGATCAGCGTCCTCCAGGGGAAGAGCTGATCCCTTCACGGGTTTTTCCGTGAATCGATGATCTCAAAGACCAGGTTGCGCGAGAATGCCTTCTCGAACGCCTTCTTCTCGCTCTCGATACCCCAGATCTCGAGCTGGCAGTCACCCCGTGCCGTCACTTCCAGGGAGACCGTGTCTGCATCTGCACGGGAGAACCGGACATGCTGGATCAGCGCAGTATGGCTCCGGTCTAAGGTCTCCCCAAACCGCACGAACGTGGAGAGGACCTTTAAGCATTCACGTTCGCGGGCATCGAGTTCGTCCATGCCGGGATCTCCCTTCCGGGGCGTCTTCTTCCGGTGGAAGCGGGCGATATTTGCCATGAAGGCGATCTCCCGTTCGTTAAAGCCGAGGAGCTCCGAGTTACGGATGATGTAGTACGAGTGAGCCTGGTGGTTGGTGTACGATATGAACGAACCAATATCGTGGAGGAAGGTCGCATATTCGAGAAGTTCGCGCTCTTCCGCCCCGCAGGTATGGAGCCCGAGCTCCCGTGAGGAGTCGAAGAGTTCGAGGACCAGTGCGGTCACGGTCCGGGCGTGAGCTTCGTTGATCCCGCAGGACCGGCCCAGCTGCAGGATGCTGCGCTGGCGGGGAGAGAGCTCGCCAAGGAGCGGGAATGCATCCATGCGCGAGAGGTAATCGACCAGGAGCCCGTCCTGCAGCCCGCGGGGCGTGGTCGCGATGGAATCAATTGCCAGCTCGTCCATGAATGATTCGAGAATTGCTGCACCGTGGATGATGATATCGGCCCGCTCGGGATTGATCCCCGGGACCTCCCGCCGTTTTTCCAGCGGGAGACTGCACAGGGTGCCGATGACCGTCCTCAGGTCGATCCGGGAGAGGCGGTTCTCCGCAGGGGATACGGAAGGGCGGCAGATCTTTGCTGCAATCTCCGCCAGGTTCATGATAGTGCCGGAACTCCCGAATGCGCAGTCTGGGGGAAATTTCCGGAGTTTTGTAAGGGACCCGGCAATGGTGCTGCGGACATGGTTCTGCATTTTTTTGTACTGCCCGGGGGATATTACGCCATCCGGTTCACGCCCCGGGTAGATCGATGCAAGCCGGATGGCACCGAGCCGGAAACTGCGGAGGTACTGGTAGTTGCGTTCGTCACCGCAGGCAATCTCGGTACTGCCCCCGCCAATATCGATGAAGAATGTATGCCGCCCCTGCAGGTGGAGCCCGCTCGCGACCCCCAGGTAGATGAGCCGCGCCTCCTCCTGCCCGGAGATGACCCGGATATCCAGTCCTGCCTCTTTGCGGAGCTGGTGGAGGATTGCATGCTGGTTCTCCGCTTCCCGCATCGCCGAGGTTGCAACAGCAACGTACTCTTCGGTTCCGAATGACCCGGCCAGATCGTGGAACTTTTTACAGACCAGTACCAGGCGCTCAATCGCTTCCGGCCGGATCACATCATTGTCAAACTCCCCTTCCCCGAGACGGATCTGCTGTTTCTGGCGCGTGAGGATCGTGTAGGAATGGTTTGGGTTGAGCCGGACAACCAGTATCCGGACTGAGTTGGTGCCGATATCGATGAACGCAACGACACGCCCATTACTCCCGACCGGTGTTGCGCTCACCGGATCACCAGCGGTTTGGAGAAGACCTGCCCGAAGAGATCTGCCTTTGCCTGTGCACGGGCCTTCTCAGCAGTACAGTCCCCGTCAGCCCTGACATCGCAGAGGATCGCATCCGGCCCGGTGATGCAATGGGCTTCGGTGACCGTTCCGCTGTGGAGGACATCGAGGCCGTCGGCTATACGAAGGAGTGCTGCAATCTTCATCGATTTTTCGCGGCTTTCATCCGGGAGCGCACGATAGAGGGGATCTTCGGCCGGGGTCCGGCCCCCGCGATGACTGGAGACCGCGAGTGCGATGATTCCGCGTTCGGGAAGATCGAACGCGAGTCGCTCTTCCGAGAGGATGCGGGTTGCGCCGCGGCGATGATGGTCCTGCGCACCGCCGGTCCACCCGATATCGTGAAGCATGCCGGCTGATTCGAGCAGGAACCGATCGCGTCCGGAGAGGTGGTGGAGCGGCGCAAGACTGTCGAAGAGCATAAGAGAGAGGCGCGTCACGGTGATACTGTGGGGGACGGTTTCCGGGGAGGTCGATGCAAGCAGGCTTACCGCCACCCGTTCTTTCTCCTCATCAAACCGGGCCGGGGGGCGGAACCTGACCTTCCGCTTCCCATCCAGGTCGAGCATTAGGTCGTCCCAGGTGCCGGTACGCTCAAGCATCGCCCAGTACCGCGTGAACTGCCGGTAGATCCCCCTTCGCTCTTTCTCCTTCTCCATGAGAAAGACGGCAAGGCTGGCAAGGATCTCAGGACTCGGTCGCTTCCGTCTCGACTCGGTCCGCAGGAGACTGCGTTCCCGCAACCGGAGAGAGATGATGCGATCGATCCAGACATCGCAGTCATGAAGATCGCCCAGGATCTCCTGGATCCGCTTCACCCGTGCATGGTATTTCAAAAGCCCGTTCCGGTATGCGGGGCCATAAATCTCAAGGGTGTACCGGAGCTTCTTTGCCGCAATCCGGGTTGCATGATGCTCGGCAACCGCTTCAGGGTGACTGATCCAGGGTTCATAGGAGTGCAATACCCTGATGCGGCTGGCGATCTTCCGGGCTCCAACCATCGGGATGGCATGCAGCGGGGGTGTCCTCCGCCGGCTCCTCGCCAGCGTGTACCTCTCGCTGAACGCTGCCTGCATCCCGCTTACCAGCCCGCTCTTTTCCAGTGCATCGAGCGCTTTGTTCACCGGACCCTGCAGTTCGGCCCGGTGCTTCTCCAGATCAGCAAGGAGGAACCGGGCAGCCGGAACACCGGTTATCTGCAGATCCGGTTCCGTTCCGGTGGCTTTGCGCTCATGCTTTTTTAAGTATTTCCGCAGGTAGGCGATCTGCACGTCGGTATCGCGTGCTGCACCGAGCGCACGGGTTATCCGGGTGAGACCGGTCATCCAGCGGGCATACTGCTTTTCGGGAAAACAGGGCCGGAAGACCGGGAGGGCCGCCCTGAGCCTCCGGGACGCGACCCGCATGCGGTGGATGTACTCGATATCTTCGGCTGTCCGGACCCCGCCGATCTCCCGGGAGAACGCCTCTAGGAGGGGTGGCAGGCGCTGGAGCATGAACCAGCAGAGGCCGGCCGGTGGCTCCCGGACATCACGGCCGGAGATCATGCCAGCATCCCCGGTTCTCTACCAGCCAGGACTGTGCATTCATTTGCGATCCGGTAGGTTCATTGCTCTTTCGCGAATAGGTCCCGTTGCTCATCATCATCCGGGTCTTCACCGTGTCCTGCAGCTGGACCGGAAGGATGGTGTCCGTGATCGCCTTCCGTATTGCCGGGTCCCGGAGGGGGAAGAGGATCTCAACGCGCTTCTCCAGGTTGCGGGGCATCAGGTCGGCACTGCCGAGATACACTTCCTCGTTGCCGCCATTGTGGAAATAATAGATCCGTGCATGCTCCAAAAACCGCCCGACAATAGCACTGACCGTTATGGTCTCGCTGATCCCGCTGATACCGGGGCGCAGGCAGCAGATGCCCCGCACCTGAAGGTCGATCTTCACGCCTGCCTGCGATGCCCTGTACAGCACGGCGATGCATTCCGGGTCAACAAGGGCATTCATCTTGAAGATGAGGTGCCCGTCGCCATGCGCCCGGTGCCGCTCGATCTCGCGTTCGATCTTCTCAAAGATCATCTTCCGCATTGTAACCGGGGCAACGAACAACTTGTGGTACCGGTCAATACGGGCATACCCGGTCAGGAAGTTGAAGAGGTGTGCCACATCCTCACCAATCTCCCGGTCGCAGGTGAGGAGACCGAAGTCCGTATAGATCCGGGCTGTGCTCGCGTTGTAATTACCGGTCCCAAGGTGCATATACCGTCGTATGCCGTCCTTCTCGCGCCGAACCACCATGCAGAGTTTTGCATGTACCTTCAGGTTCACGACTCCGTAGACAACATGAACGCCCTGCCGCTCCAGGGCCCGCGCCCAGGTGATGTTGTTCTCTTCGTCAAAGCGTGCCTTGAGCTCGATGAGCGCTGCAACTGCCTTGCCGTTCTCCCGTGCCTCCATAAGCGCACTGACAATGGGGGAGTTGGGGCCGACCCGGTAGAGGGTTATCTTGATCGCGAGGACATCCGGGTCGTGCGCAGCCTGCCGGATAAAATTCACCACCGGAGTGAAGCTGTCATAGGGGTGATACAGGAGAATATCCCGGTTCCGGATTGCAGAGAATATGTCCTTGCCATCCCCAAGTTCTGCCGGGATGGATGGCTGGAACGGGATATCCTTCAGGTCAGGGCGGTCAAGCGACATCAGCTGCATGAAATCGGCCATACCGACCGGGTGGCAGACGCGGTAGATCATGCCGGCCGGAATATTGAGTTTGCTCTCAAGGATGGTGCAGATGCCGTCATGCATGGAGCATTCCACTTCAATCCGCACGGGTTTGCCCCGGGCCCGCTGTTCCATGATCTCTTCAACCGTGGTCAGGAGATCGGATGCCTCATCCACCTCGATCTCAAGATCGGCATCACGGGTGATGCGGAACGGGAACGAGCCCACGACCTCCATGCCGGGAAAGAGCATCGGGAGGTGTGCGGCGATGATCTCCTCGAGGTAAACCATGTGAACGCTGCTGTCGTCTTTCCGGACAGTGCCATCGGGTTCCGGGATCCTGACGAGCCGCGTGAAGAGATCAGTGGGGACTTTTACGCGTGCGAAGAACTCTTTCCGGTTCTGGTCCCTGACGATTATGGCCAGGTTGAGCGAGAGGTTGGAGATGAACGGGAACGGGTGCGAACTGTCAAAGGCAAGGGGGGTCAGCACCGGGAAGACCTCATCAATGAAGAACTTCTCCATTGCCCTCTTCTGGGCTTCCGACAGGGACGAATAGACATGGAGATGGATGCCGGCGGCAGCGAGTTTTTTGAGCAGGTCATTATGCCAGCAGTCATCCTGGGCGGCGAGGTCCGGTATGATACGTTCATGGATCGCTTCCAGCTGCTGGGCAGGGGTCATCCCGTCCGGGGGTACCTTGAGCACGCCCTTTGCCTGCTGCCGCTGGAGACCGGATACCCGGATCATGAAAAACTCGTCCAGGTTGTTGGCAAAGATTGCCAGGAACTTGATACGCTCGAGCAGGGGGTGGCTGGTATCGAAAGCCTCGTCAAGGACATGCCGGTTGAACCGGATCCAGCTCAGCTCCCGGTTGATATACAGGGATGGATTATCAGCAAGCATTGGCGGCGTATTCATAGGGGGACCTCATCGGGAAAAATATCCGGACGTGACCTGCGGTTCCAGTACTACTCATGGACACACCATGAAATAAATACTCCGTGAAAACCGCGCCGGACAACGGAAGGATATAGTGAGAACACCTGAAGTTCCGGCCGGTTTTGATCACCCGTTGAAATTATGATAACGGTAGCAGTTGTCGATGAATTCCTGTTTCCGGTGTTCGCTGCCATCAACCGGGGGCCGGAGGTACCCGATCTCCGGTGTCTGGAGGGCCGGGCAGAACGGGCAGAGAGCAGAGTCAACATCTCCTGCCTTCTCCCGGACCGGGCAGTAATAAATCCCGTCGATGAGCTGTACGGCATCGCCGCCCGGGAACGGGGTGCCGACCGGGTGTCCGGGTTCATGCTCGATAACCATGCAAAACCCGGCAAGCAGGTAATTGAGGAAACGGAGCCTGATGCTGCTGTCATTGTCGCTCCCGCACTGGTCGGCAACCATGTCCCAGTACGATCGCTGCAGGCCCGTGACCGGCTCCTTCATGGCATTGAATGAGCCTTGCTGGTTCCGGAGCCGGATCGTCTGGTAGGTACCGAGCAGGTGCTCATTGATCTTCCTGGTGAGCTTGTCGCGGTATTCGGGAGAGAGGTCCTGCACCTTTTTGCCGAAGTTGCGCTTCATCTGCTGGATGTCCGCGGGGGAATGAATGAGGACGAGCCGGGCGATCGCTGCCCCAAGATCGCCGCGGGTGGTGATACGCTTCAGGTTTTCGCATTCCCTGCGAACATCATCGGATGCTGCTCCGCCGGCTGCTGCCGGCCGGTTCCAGAACGGGAGGAGGGACATGGAACTATCTCGTTATGTACCCCTTGTGCCTGCCCGGCAAAAAAATTATGGATGGTGGCGGTACGGGTTGGCCGGGAGGCGGCTGGCGGTGTGCATTGTTGCGGCGAACGGGGATCCTACCGTTAAGGAATCCTAAACTTATGCGGACTGCTCCGGTTTATCCTCTACTGAAAACCTTATTATGGAGAACACCAAGGGTAGAACGTGGTATCCTATGATTTCGAAAACCATGGAACAGGCCCTTAACAAGCAGGTCAACCGCGAACTCTATTCGGCGTACCTTTACTTAGCCATGTCATCGTATTTCGAAAGCGAAAACCTGAAAGGATTTGCCAAATGGATGCGGCTGCAGGCAAAAGAGGAGCAGCAGCACGCACTGAAGATCTATGACTACCTGAACGCCCGCGGCGGAAAGATTGCGCTCCTCGATATCGAGGCGCCGAAGACCGGGTGGAAGTCGGCGGGGAAAGTCTTCGAGGAGACCTATGCCCACGAACAGAAGGTCACCGCGATGATCCACGCCCTGGTGGATCTTGCGATCAAGGAGAAAGACCACGCCACATTCGAGATGCTCCAGTGGTTCGTGAAAGAGCAGGTGGAGGAGGAGGAGCATGCCAGCGAGATCCTCGCAAAGATACACACGGTCGGCGATGTCCCCGGCCACCTCTTCTGGCTCGACCACGAACTCGGGAAACGGGAGTAATCCTGTCCAAAATACGAGGTGACCGATTATGGTAAACAGATCTTATGCACTCCCGAAGCTCCCTTACGGGTACAAGGCGTTGGCTCCCGCAATGTCCGAAGAGCAACTCACCCTGCACCACCAGAAGCATCACCAGGCGTACGTTACCGGAGCAAATGCCCTGTTCGAGAAACTCGACAAGGCCCGCAAGGAGAACAACGACCTGGACATGAAGGCTGCCCTCAAAGAACTCTCGTTCCATGCCGGCGGCTACCGGCTCCATGGCATCTTCTTTGGCAACCTGGCACCGGCCGGTGACGGGGGCGGGGGAGAACCGAAAGGCGAACTGGGGAAGCTCATCGAAGCGGAATTCGGCAGTTTTTCCCGGTTTAAAAAAGAGTTCACCCAGGCCGCATCCAGTGTCGAAGGCTCGGGCTGGGCGGTCCTCACGTACTGCCTTGAGACCGGCCGGCTCATCATCATGCAGTTCGAGAAGCACAATGTCAATGTCATCCCCGGGTTCCGGATCCTGATGGCGGTCGATGTCTGGGAGCACGCGTATTACCTTGACTACAAGAACGACCGGGCGAAATTCATCGACGCGTTCTGGACGATCGTGAACTGGGACGAAGTGAACAAGCGACTGGTGACGCACCTGAAAAAATAATTTTTCCTTTTTTCTGTTCGGATCAAAAATCCATACGGAACCGGTTGCTGACAGGTACGGTTAGGCACAGTCATGCTGTGCCCCCAGCATGACGATTACGGCTGACCGGTCTGGCGGACACGGAGAATGGCAGACAAAAACTCACGTGGTGCAGCGAGATTTTTTATATGCACCACCCCAATAGTAAACTATGGTGATAGCCATGAGTGAGTGTTTTATTTGCCAGTAACCTGCGCTTTTTAGATACAACATTACGGGACGGGGAACAGACACCCGGCGTGTCCCTGACGCCCGGCCAGAAACTTGAGATTGCAGCCAAACTTGCGGCCGTAGGTGTCGATGTCATCGAGGCCGGCTCCGCTGCTGCCTCTGATGGCGAGCGGGACGCGATCCGCCTCATTGCGGATGCGGGTCTGTCTTCCGAGATCTGCACGTATGTCCGTGCCCTGCACGAGGACATCGATTATGCTGCCAGGTATGGAGCGGACTCGGTCCACCTCGTCATTCCGGTCAGCGACCTGCATATCGCCAAGAAGATGCGCAAGACACGCGAGCAGGTAGCTGCAATGGCATACGATGCCGTTGAGTATGCCAAGAGCCGCGGGCTCATTGTCGAACTCTCCGGTGAGGACGCGTCGCGTGCCGACCAGCAGTTCCTCCGGGAAGTATTCACCGAAGGGGTCCGGCGCGGCGCCGACCGGCTCTGTTTCTGCGATACGGTTGGTCTCCTGACGCCTGAGAAGGTTGCGGAGTTCATCCCGCCGCTTGCAGCGATAGCACCGCTCTCCATCCATTGCCACGATGACCTCGGGTTTGCCCTGACAAACACCATGGCAGCCCTGAAATCCGGGGCGTCCTGTGCCCATGTGACCGTCAACGGCCTTGGTGAACGCGCCGGCAACACGCCGTTCGAGGAGGTCGTTATGGCCCTCGAGATCCTCTACGGGTACCAGACCCGGATCAAGAAAGAGGAGATCTTCCACCTTGCCACGCTCGTATCGCGGCATACCGGCGTCCCCCTGCCAATCAACAAAGCCGTGGTGGGCGAGATGGCGTTCACCCACGAGAGCGGGATCCATGCCCATGGCGTGATGCGCGAACCATCCACCTACGAGTCGATCAAACCGGAGATGGTGGGAAGGAAGCGTCGCATGGTCCTTGGGAAGCATTCAGGAACCGCATCGGTAGAAGCAGCTCTTACCGAGATGCATTACCATCCCGATGACAACCAGCTCAAAGAGATCGTCAAGCGGATCAAGAAACTGGGCGATGACGGCAAGCGCGTCACCGACACGGACCTGATGGCAGTGGCCGAAGCGGTTCTTGCGCTCGAGTGCCGGCCGTTCATCAAGATGCGGCAGTTTACCGCATCCTCCGGAAGCCATATGATCCCCACCGCCACGGTGACCCTCATGGTCAATGGCCAGGAAATCACCGGGGCCGCAACCGGAGACGGTCCCGTGGATGCTGCAATGCAGGTCCTGCGAAAGTCGGTCAGCGATGTTGCAGATATCCAGCTTGAAGAATACCACGTCGACGCGATCCGGGGCGGTACCGATGCCCTTGTTGACGTGACCGTAAGGTTAAGTAAGGACGGGAAGATAATTACTTCACGCGGCGCCAGCACCGACATCATTATGGCAAGTGTTGAGGCGATGATCGCCGGCATGAACAGATTACTGAGGGAAGAACATGAAGACCGGGGCAAAAATCCTCGTTGAATCACTGCAGCGCGAAGGGACCGATATCATCTTCGGGTACCCGGGCGGTGTAGTGCTGCCGATCTATGATGAACTCTATGACTCATCGCTTCGGCACATCCTTGTAAGGCACGAACAGGCTGCTGCGCATGCCGCTGACGGGTACGCGCGTGCGAGCGGTCGTGTAGGCGTATGCCTTGCAACGAGCGGTCCCGGCGCATGTAACCTGGTCACCGGTATTGCCACCGCATACATGGACTCCATCCCGATCGTCGCTCTTACCGGTCAGGTCCCGACCAACCTGCTGGGCAACGATGCATTCCAGGAATCGGACATCACGGGCATCACGATGCCCATCACCAAGCACAATTACCTGGTGAAGAATGCCGGTGACCTGAGCCGGGTTGTCAAAGAGGCGTTCTATATCGCTGGCACAGGGCGGCCGGGACCGGTGCTCATCGATATCCCCAAGGATGTCAGCACCATGAGCGTGAAAGATACCCCCGCACCCGAGAAAGTTTCGCTGCGTGGATACAACCCCACGTATCATGGACACAAGCGCCAGATTGAGAAAGCCCTCCAACTCATCGCCCAGGCTGAACGACCCGTGATTTACGCTGGCGGCGGAGTGATCCTCTCGAATGCCTCGGCCGAACTCCTCTCGATTGCTACCCGGCTCGGGATCCCCATCACAACAACCCTGATGGGCCTTGGGGCAATTCCGGGCGACCACCCCCTGAACCTGGGCATGCTCGGTATGCACGGTACGGAGTACGCGAACTTCGCCATCACGGAGTGCGACCTGCTCTTTGCAATTGGCGTCAGGTTTGATGACCGGGTAACCGGCAAGACCGAGACCTTTGCAGCAAACGCCAAGATCATCCATATCGATGTCGACCCCGCAGAAATTGGCAAGAACAAGCGGGTTGATGTGCCGATCGTTGGCGATGTCAAATCGGTCCTGACCGATATGCTGACCTGCCTGAAGAAGACCGGGGGTCACGACATCTGGATAAAAAAGATCCAGCAATGGAAGCAGCACCACCCGCTCAAGTGCCCGAAGGACGGCCTGCTCCACCCGCAGTTCATCATCCGGCAACTGAGCGAGCTCCTCGACGGGAATGGGATCATCGTCTCCGAAGTCGGGCAGAACCAGATGTGGACCGCCCAGCACTACTGCTTTAAACAGCCCCGGACATGGATAACCAGCGGGGGCCTCGGGACCATGGGCTACGGTCTGCCGGCTGCGATGGGGGCACACTTTGCCCGGCCGGACCTCCCGGTCTTCGATGTTGCCGGCGATGGCAGCATCCAGATGAACATCCAGGAGTTCGGTACCCTCGCGGCCGAGAAGATCCCGGTCAAGATCGCAATCCTCAATAACCGGTACCTGGGGATGGTCCGGCAGTGGCAGGAGCTCTTCTATGACCGCAGGTACTCGTACACCGAACTCCCGCCGGTCGAGTTCGTGAAGATCGCCAACGCATATGGCATCGAGGGTATCACGGTCACCGACCCGGACGACGTCAAGTCCTCCCTGCAGGCCGCTCTCGACTGCGATGGGCCGTTCGTCCTCGACTTCCGGGTCGAACGGGAAGAGAACGTCTTTCCGATGGTGCCGGCCGGTGCTGCCATCAACGAGATGATAGGAGGGCATCCCCGATCATGAAACCGCACACGCTTTCCATCCAGGTCGAGAACAAGGCCGGTGTCCTGTCCCGGGTTACCGGCCTCTTCTCCCGCCGCGGGTTCAACATCGAGAGCCTTGCCGTGGGGCCCTGCGAGGAGCCGGGCATGAGCAGGATCACCATCGTTGCAATCTGCGATGACTTCAAGATCGAGCAGATCATGAAGCAGCTCAACAAACTCATCGACGTTATCAAGGTCTCTGACCTCACCGATAACCCGCGTGTGGAGCGCGAACTGGCTCTCATCAAGGTGACCGCCGAGCTCGGCACATCCCGTGCGGAGATCATGCAGATTGCCGAGATCTTCCGGGCCCAGATCGTTGATGTCAGCCCCAAGTCTCTGGTCCTGCAGGTCATCGGTGACACGGAGAAGATCGAAGCGATGGTTACCCTGTTGCGCCAGTACGGCGTCAAGGAGTTTGTCCGGACCGGGACCATCGGCATCCTCCGTGGGGCAAAGACCGTCACGGTCGGCAAATAATCCTTCTTTTTCACCGCCCTTCTTTCCGTTTGGTTTTTCACCAATCACCGCGTTCGTTCCCGTGATTCGGAACCCCGGCCCGTCTGCTGGTATTCTTCAGGACAACACGCTCATCCTGCACCACACTATTGGGAAAACCCGTGACGGCGCAACACAGACTGAAGTAAATCGATAGTATTTATTATACCAAAATCCCATCATTACAATGCCATGCTATATCATAGCATAGAGGGTTCCTCATGAAAAAGTCTCTCCTGGTCCTGATGGTCCTGATTGTTGCAGCCGCATTGATTGCAGGCTGCACCCAGCAGCAGGCAGCACCGCAGCAATCGGGTGCTTCCGGTACAACTCCCGCCAGTGTCATTAAGGTTGGCGTTATTGCATCCCTGACGGGCCCTGCCAGTAACGTCGGCAACAACATGTGGCAGTCCGCCCAGGTTGCAGCGGAAAAGATCAATGCTGATGGCGGCGTCACGATGAAGGACGGGTCAAAAGCACAGATCAAACTCATTATCGGTGATGACGAATCCACCCAGCAGGGCGGCCAGAAAGCGGCAACCAAGCTGATAACGGACGACAAGGTTGATGTCCTTGTCGGGGGTTACTCAAGTGCGGTCACCTCCGCGTACGAACAGACGGTGGCTGAGTATAAAGTCCCGTACATTGTCACCGGTGCATCGAGCCCGATCATCACGCACAGGACCGACATCGACACCAGTTATGTCTTCCACCACTGCCCCACAACCGACAGCTACGGTGAGTACACTACACAATTTATCGATGAGATTGTCCGGGCAGCAGTCAACAAGAAACTCTCTGCATCATCAGATCGCCCGTTCCGTCTCGCCCTCCTGTACCAGGATACCGCATTCGGCAAGGGTGTCCAGACTGCGGTCAATAACACCATTACCAGGAACAAACTCAACATTATCCTTGTCAGCCAGCAGAGTTTCAGGATGGGTGAGAGCGATTTCCGGACCCAGCTGACCGCAATCAAGGCAGCAAAACCGGATGCAGTCTATCTCGCAGCATTCCCCAATGAAGGAGCTCCCATCATCACGCAGGCTCGCCGGGATATCGGCCTCAACACGATCTTCCTGAACGTGGAGAACAATGACAATGCCCAGTTCTACAAGGATCTCGGACAGTATGGCGAAGGCGTCATTATCGAGAGCCGGTTCTCGCCCTACACGGCACCAGCCGGGGCCGTTGCTGATGCCCAGACTGCGTTCAAGCAGGCCTACTTTGCTAAATTCAATTCATACCCGGACATGATGGGCGCATCCACGTATGAGGGCATCTTCATTGCCGCGGAAGCTGTCAGCAAGGCCGGATCTACTGACAAGGCCAGTATCCGCCAGGCACTCGTGGATCTCAAAATGCCCCAGGTAATCGAAGCAATGAAGGATGGGACGATCTCATTCTCCCCCGACTTCCGCGAATCATCATTCGACCTCTGGATGGAGCAGCTCGCAATGGACACAAAAGCCGGCGAGACACGCCCGTCGATTGTCTGGCCGGACAACCTGAAGACCACCGAATTCGTCCTGCCTTCATGGTATGAGGCAGGAAGTGCGTAACACCTCCATTCCTTTTTTATTCACGCAGGCAGATGTATGGTTAACACGTAAAGACAGGTGAATATCTCCGCTATGGACGACATTTCCATTATCCTGCAGATCCTCTTCTGGGGACTCTATGCCGGCTGCATCTATATCCTGCTTGCAACAGGACTCAACCTGATCTTTGGCGTTATGAAGGTCGTGAACTTCGCCCACGGGGAGTTCCTGATGCTTGGCGCGTATATTACTGCCACCATCTTCTTCCTCAGTGGGATCAACCCGTACCTGATCATCCTCCTCTCCATGCTAGCCCTGGTCGGCATCGGCGCCGTGGTTGAGCGCCTCTGTTTCCGGCCGATTCTCGGCACGGGAAAACTGAACGAGATCTTCCTCTCCATCGGCCTCATCTACATCATCCAGAACGGTGCTGCAATTATCTGGACTGATAACTGGCAGAGCGTCAAAAGCCCGTACGATGGAATAACAATACCCATCGGGGATCTCTCGGTTCCGCTCGATTATGTTATCATCATGGCCTTCACAGCGGCAATCCTCATTGCCCTTTACCTGTTCCTGACCAGAACAACCATCGGCATGCAGATGCGGGCTACGAGCCAGAACCGGAAGGGAGCGATGCTCGTCGGGATCAATGTCGAGCGGATCGATGTCATCAGTTTCGGGATCGGCTGTGCTCTTGCGGCAGCAGCCGGAACGCTCTGGGTGGTCAGCGGGCAGGTCTTCAACCCGTACATGGGCTCAATCCCTGCAGTGAAAGCATTCGCAATCATCATTCTCGGCGGGCTGGGCAGTATCCCCGGTGCAATCATCGGGGGACTGCTGATGGGACTGGCCGAGAACGGCGCCGCGTTCCTTCTCGGCGGCATCTGGAAAGACGCGGTCTCGTTCATCATCCTCATCATCGTGCTGGTAATACGACCGACCGGCCTCTTTGGCGGGAAGGAGGAATGACACCATGGAACTGAACCGTCCTACGCTCGAAAAGGCAGGAATGGCCCTGCCCCTTCTTGCCGCATGCGCCATTCCGTTTGCCACGGATAACATGTTCCTCCTGAACCTGACTGTCCTCATGCTCATCTGGATCATCTTTGCCTCGGCATGGAACCTTCTTGCATATTCCGGACAGGGATCGCTTGGCCATGCGGCATTTTTCGGCATCGGCGCTTATGCATCGACCCTTATCGCAGCAAAACTGGGCATCACCCCGTTCATCACCACCTTCCTTGGCGCAGCAGTGGCAGCAGGGGTCGGGATCCTCATCGGTCTCACGTGCGTCCGGCTGAAGGAATGGTTCCTTGCCATGGTCACGTTCGGGTTCGCGATAATTGTCCAGACGCTTACCGTCAGTGTTCTCGCACCAGTGACCGGTGGATGGGACGGGATCTCCTCGGCCCGGCTTGTCAGCCCGTCCATCCCGGGATACCAGTTGATCGAATATTACGCGATTCTCCTCATCACGGTCCTCTCAATAACCGGGATTTGGTATCTGATGCGCTCGCGAATCGGGCTTGCATTCCTTGCGATACGGGAGAACGAGACCGAGGCCCGGGCTGCCGGCATTGACCCGGTCCGGTACCGCCTGCTGGCGTTTGCCCTCTCCGCATATCTCGCGGGTGTTGCCGGCGCCCTCCAGATCCACCATATCGGGTACATAACGCCCGAGCTCTATGGCGTGGACAATTCGTTCTGGCCGATCACCTATGTCATCCTTGGCGGTCTTGGCACCCTGGCCGGGCCGGTGATCGGGACCATTGTCCTGACCGTATTATGGGAGGGGCTCAAGGCAACGGGCCTGACGTTCGGGCGGTACGTTATTATCGGGGTTATCCTGATCCTTACCATTATCTTCCTTCCCCGCGGGCTTGTCAGCCTGCCCGATGAGATCCGGGAGTGGATGCGGAGGCGGCAGAAGAGAGACGATAGCGCACCTGGCAGTGAATCATCGGCATAATTTTTTTGTGCAGGGCTGTCCAGCCATTGCTGACCGGCAGTGATCAGAAACCGAGGTATGCTTTCTGGATATGCGGGTCGTGCAGGAGCTCTTTTGATCTGCCTTCCTTGACGATCCTGCCATTCTCGAGAACATAGCCCCGGTCACACATGGCAAGGGCATTCCTGACATTCTGCTCAAGCAGAAGGATGGTCATCCCTTCCCTGCCGAGCTGCTCCAGCGCACGGAAGACCTGCCCCGTGAGAAGGGGGGAGAGTCCGGTTGACGGTTCGTCGAGGATAAGGAGCCGGGGATCGGACATGAGGGCTCTGCCGATGGCAAGCATCTGCTGCTCCCCTCCGCTCAGGGTCCCGGCTTTCTGTCGTTCCCGTTCATGGAGGATGGGAAAGAGGCGGAATATCCGATCCAGGGCTTTAGCTCCCTGTTTGTTATTTGTTCCACCGAGGCGAAGATTCTCGATAACGGGCATAGACGGGAATATCTCGCGTTTCTCAGGCACCAGGGCCAGGCCGGCGGCAAAGAGATCATACGGGTGGTGACCCAGGACAGGTTTCCCGTCAAACAGAACGGAGCCGGTTGCCCGCCGGTTCAGGCCGATGATCGTTTCAACCGTAGTGGTCTTGCCGGCCCCGTTCGGGCCGATCAGGGTAACCAGTTCACCTTTTCCAACCGAGAAGGTGAGATCCCACACTACCTGCAGATTTCCATGGAAAACATTGAGTCCGGATACGGAAAGCATGGCAGGATTCTCCTAGAATGCGTCGATGTCACCGAGATAGGTGTCGATGACCCGCTGGTTGTTCATGACCTCGTACGGGAGTCCGTCGGCAATCTTCTCCCCATGGTCGAGGACTACGATCCGGTTTGAGACGCCCATGATGACACTCATCACGTGTTCGATGATAAGAATGGATGTTCCGCCGTCACGGATCTTCCTGATGAGTTCCACTGCCTCGTGGCTCTCTTTCGGGTTGAGGCCGGTCGTCAGTTCATCGAGAAGGAGGAGTTTTGGCTTTGTTGCCAGTGCCCGTGCAAGCTGAAGGCGCTTGAGTTCGACAACATTGAGGTTCCGTGTCAGAGTCTGGGATTTTTCCAGGGGGAAATTGACCTGCCTGAGGATATCATCTGCCTCTTCCTGTGCCTCCTTCATGCCAGGATGAACATGGTTTCCGAACAGGACTCCAATCATCACGCACTGGGAGGCAGTAAGGTTCGGGAACGATTCTGCGATCTGGAATGTTTTCGCGATTCCCCTGCGGCAGATGATATCGGCTTTCAGTCCGGTGATGTCATCCCCGCAGAAGACGACTTTTCCTGCAGTGGGGGGCAGCATCCCCGCAATGATATTGAGGAGTGTTGTCTTTCCGGCTCCGTTCGGCCCTACGAGTCCTACGATCTGGTTATCCTGGACGTTCAGCGAGACATTATTCACCGCAGTCAGGCCGCCGATCTGTTTGGTTATGCCGGATAGCTGAAGAATACTGGATCACCTTTGGCAGGATGGAAAGTCCGTGCTAATTATTAGCATGCAGGGCTATTAAAGGTAGTTTTCCACGACTAGCTCTCCCGCGTTATTCTGCAATGGGAAAAAAGATCATATCGAATGTGTTATAACCTAGCATGCTACAAGCTAACATGGTACAATGTTCGGACTACCAGATATTACCATTGCTGCAGTCGGCGGCGTCGTGATCGTTGCGATCATCGCCCTGCTGTACTGGGGCATCACGTTCACGGGGCATGATTAACGATGGCTGACATGGTTACTATCGTCATCGTCGGGATATATTTTATCGCGATGCTTGCCATCGGCGCCTGGGCATCGAAGAAGATCAAAAACACTGAAGACTATCTTGTTGCAGGACGATCGCTCGACTTCTGGGTCTTCGTCCTCCTCATGATCGGAACAGTTGCCTCAGGGATGTCCCTCCTCGGCGTCTCCGGGCTCGGGTTCAAACTCGGGTGGCCGACCATCTGGGAGCAGATCTTCGTCCCGCTCTCCATCGGTTTCTGTATCATCTTCTTTGGTGTCAAACTCCATACCATTGCCCGGTCTGCCGGCTATGTCACCGTACAGGATTATCTTGCCCACCGGTACGAGAGCCCGGTCGCGCTCCGGACACTCTCAGCGGTTGCCGGTATCATCGTCTCCCTCATCTATCTTGTCGGGCAGTACACTGCAATCGCAATCGTCCTCATTGCAATCTTTGACATTCCCCTCTGGCTCGCGCTGGTCATCGCGACACTGGTCGTGACCGCGTACACAACCATTGGCGGATTGTATGCAGTGGCATGGGCAGCCCTCGTCCAATCCATTATCCTCCTGGTAGGCGTCTGTATCATGGCCCCGCTCATCATCTGGAAAGCCGGGGGATTCACCCATGTCAACGAGGTCATGGCCTCGGTCAACCCGAACCTTGTCATGCCCTGGAACCCGGCCGGCGCATTTGCCCTGCCCTATGTTGTCTCCTTTGCCGTTCTCCTGATGGTCGGCCTTGCATGTGCCCCGCACGTTATCAACAATGTCCTGACAGTTCGTGATGTCCGGATGTTCAAGTGGGCACCTCTGCTGGCGTTCATCGGGTATGGCATTGTCATGTTCCTCTTAAAATTCACCGGATTTGCCGGCCAGGTCCTGGTCAAGGAAGGCACAATCGTCCTCCCAAAGGTGGCAAATGCCGGAGATTATGTTATCCTCAAGGGTATCGAATCCGCCATCCCTATTGAAGCGGTCTGGGCAATCTTTGCGGTCATCGTTCTTGCCGCGGTGATGTCCACAACCGACCGGCTCATGCTCACCATCGGGGCAATGTTCTCATGGGATATATACAAGAAGATCATCAGACCCGATGCACCTGATGCCAAAGTCCTGTTGATCTCCAAGATCGTTGTCGTCCTCTCAGCACTGATAACCATGCTCCTTGCGATCAACCCGCCCGAGATGCTTGCCATCCTCATCTGGATGGGAATCGGGACGATGCTCGGGACGTTTGCCGTGCCGCTCCTGGCCGGCCTCTACTGGCGCGGTGCAACGCGTGAAGGAGCACTTGCCAGCATGAGCCTTGGGCTTATCTCTGCTCTGACCTTCGGGTTCCTGAATTACTTCAAGGTCGTTGTATTCGGTGTTGACTTCGCCACGATCCCCCTGCATTTCTCGGCATACGCATTCATCATCTCCATCCTTGCGATGATTGTCGTCAGCCTTGCAACCAAGAAGACGGATGAGAAGATCCTGGATGCTACCCTGACCGGCTGGTATATCCAGCGTTAATCTCTCACTTTTTTCAAGGGGTATTTTCAGGAATTACCGGGCAGGGTAATGCTTACCCGCAGATTAGCAATGAAAAAACCTTTTTTGTTCTACCGGAAATAGTATCAGAACCAGACTGGTGATTCCTGTGTTACGCTACTGCCCCCAATGTGGCTCTCCGATCGATCCCGACAAAAAATTTTGTACCAACTGCGGGGCATCCCTCCAGCCGGATTTGCCCCAGGACAACATTCCGGAACCCGGCTCTCCTCCGATCCAACACACCCCCGCAGCACCAGCCGGAAAATCGCTCCCGCTGATTGCCGGTGCGGGAATTGTCCTTATCCTTATCGCTCTCATTGCAGTGTTCATCGGGTATCCTGCCATTACCGGAAACAGCCTGTTATCAGGAACCGTGACTGCAGATACACCCCAGCCCAAATCTGCGCAGACTGGCAATTCCGGGGGCAGTTCGTACGTTGTTGTTGAGACAGAAAATCCAACCCTGATCCCCACCACGATGATCCTCACGCAAACAACAACCATTATTCCCACAACGATAATTCCCGCGACCACGGCCAGGCCGGAGAAACCCGTCATCTGTCCGTCGGACAAACTGAAATGCAATAATACCTGCATCGATTCAATGACCGACAGCAAAAACTGCGGGTATTGCGGGAACGAGTGCGAGGCAGGTCTCGCGTGCGTTTATGGCCAGTGCATCCTTTCCTGTGGAACCGGCCTTACCAGCTGCCCCGAAGGATGCTTCAACCTGAAGACCGATGGTAACCATTGCGGATCGTGTCTGAACAACTGTCCTGCTGGCCTCATTTGCCGGGACGGAATTTGCAGCGGGCCGGATACACCCATGATCGTCCCGCGCTGATAATCTGCCAACCCTCATAAATATAAATACGGCGGACGAACCTGTAAGGAGTGACAACAGCAATACTGGGCGGGGGGTTAACCGGGTTAACCCTGGCCCGACTCCTTCATGAGCGCGGCGACGATGTTATTGTCCTGGAAGCCGAACCGCGCTACGGCGGCCTGTGCCGGTCCCGGACAACCGACGGATTCACGTTCGATATCGGCGGCTCCCATATCATCTTCTCGCGGGACCAGGAAGTACTGTCGTTCATGCGCAGGATGATTGCGGAGAACGAGCAGCGGAATGACCGGAACACCAAGATCTTCTACAAACAGCAGTTGGTAAAATACCCCTTTGAGAACGGACTGGCGGACCTTCCCCCGGATGACCGCCTCTCCTGCACTTTCGGGTTCATCCGGAACCTGATCGCGGTCGAGAAAGGGGAGATACCACTCCCGACAAATTTCCGGGAATGGATCTATTACACCTTTGGCGACGGGATCGCAGAATGTTATCTTGTCCCGTATAATGAAAAGATCTGGAAATTCCCCACCGATCAGATGTCGCATCACTGGGTCGACGGCCGAATTCCCCGCCCGCCGTTTGAGGATATCATCAAATCCGCAATCGGCATCGAGACCGAGGGATACACCCACCAGGCCGTTTTCTCCTATCCGCTCGACGGGGGGATTGAAGCACTGGTCACCGCGATAGCGGCTCCCATCAAATCCCGGATCCACACTGGATTCCGGGTGACGTCTCTCAGGCGCAGCGGGCAATCCTGGAGGATAAGTGACGGGAAGTCCGAGATCACTGCCGATACCATTATCTGCACCATACCGGTTCAGCATCTCCTTCCCTGCCTATCCGGTGTGCCCCGCAGGGTCACGGAAGCCTGCAATGCACTCCGGTACAATTCCCTCATCTGCGTCAATGTGGGAATTACGGGAACCGTCCCCCCGATCTCATGGTTATATGTCCCGGATCCGGCGCTCGGTAAGACCAACCGGGTCTCATTCCCTTCGAATTACAGCAGGAACGTTGCTCCTGAGGGCTGCAGCGCCATCCTTGCAGAGATCACCCACCAGCCACTGGACGAGATCAGCACGATCCCTGACACAGAGCTGATCGCTGAAGTCCATGATATGCTGGAAAAGATGGATTTCTGCACAAAAGACCAGATCATCCATACCTCGGTCGAGCGCCAGCCGTTCGCGTATGTTGTTTATGACTTGGACTACCAGGAGAATATAGCGATCATCAATGAATTCTGCAGATCCGCAGGCATCCCGCTGGTCGGCCGCTTTGCCCAGTTCGAATACCTCAACATGGACGGCTGCATCCGCAGCGTGATGGACTTCCTCAAAACCTGGAAACAGGAATGACAATTGCCAGCACTCTTATCATTTCGCCAGTATAACCCTAGAACAGGAGACCCCCATGATATCGGTTGTCATCCCCACCTTCAATGAAGAGGAGAATATCGCCCAGTGCCTTGTCTCGTTATCGCACCAGACCGTTCCCCGCAGCGAGTACGAGATCATCGTTGTTGACGGGGGATCGAAAGACGCCACCTGCGAAATTGCAAAAAAATATGCCGATAACGTCTTCACGCAGACCAGCAGGAAAGTCGGCGGCGCACGGAATGACGGGGTTAAAGCGGCAAAAGGAGATGTCATCGCAACCACTGATGCCGACTGCATCCTCCCGCCCCACTGGATCAAACAGATCAGCGAGGACTTCAAAAACCCGGCAATCGCGCAGGTGTATGGGCCGGTCTACCCGATCGAGGAAGGATTTGGCAACCTGGTATCGTTGTTCCTGGCAAATTCATTCTCACGTATCGGGTACTACAGCAAAACTTTCTATTATACTCTGGGCTGTAACACGGCATTCCGGAAGGACGCATTCGAAGCAGCCGGCATGTACCGCTGCATCGATGCCGGGGACGATCTTGAGATTGCCATGCGGCTCAAGGAACACGGCGATATCTACTTCGATAACCGGCTCAAGGTCGGGTTCTCCATGCGCCGGTACCAGAAATTCGGGGCAGTCCAGTCGATCTATGAATGGATCGCAATCGTTTCCGACGGGGGCGAGAGCGGAAAATACTCCTACAGCCGGAAAGACTACAAGTGACCTGGCGAACGGACTCCCCGCGTAAGAACCATGGATCACCGATCTTCATCCTCTGACAGCCAGGCAATAATCCGGGACCAGATCCGGCTGTTCAACGACAGCGAATTCGCCCGGCTCCTGGGCATGACGGTTATCGAGGCATCCGAAGGATATTCAAAAGTTACGATGGAATGCCAGGGCAAGATGAACCCGGGCGGGGTAGCCCATGGCGGGGCAATATTCGCCCTTGCCGACCAGGCTTTTGGGATAGCAGCAAACTGCTGCGGGATTCACCGGGTTGCTGTATCGGTGAGCATCCAGTACATTGCTCCTGCAAAGGGCAGCCTTGTTGCAATAGCCCGGCGTGTGGAAGACAATGGCTCAACGGACACATACCGGATCATGGTCTCTGAGGGCGACCGGATCATTGCAGAATTTACCGGTGTGGCTTTCCGGGTATGAAAGCCCCTTTTTCATCGGTTTTCATGCTCAGGAGTGGATGCACCAATTATGCTGATTACCGACAATTCTTATCCGATGATGGGATTGACAGTGGGTGACCTGTCGTCATTCAGTTACAGAACGAAAAAAATTTAGCATCAGGATGACATCCACCTATGATGGGAGAAGGCATCCGTGTCCTCTGCGTGGATGATGAATCCCCTCTGCTCGAGGCAGGCAAACGGTTTCTTGAACTCAATGGCGGTTTTATCGTTGATACGGCATCGTCTGCAACGGCGGCGCTTGATATCCTCAGAGGAAAGACCTACGATGCAATCGTCTGCGATTACCAGATGCCGGCTATGGACGGCATCGCTTTCCTAAAAGAAGTCAGGACAACGAATACAAATATCCCCTTCATCCTCCTGACCGGGAAAGGCCGGGAAGATGTGGCGATTGGTGCACTCAACAATGGCGCCAATTTTTACCTCCAGAAAGGCGGTTCACCGCAGATCCTCTATTCCGAACTCAGCCGGGTCATCCGCCAGGCAGTAGCAATACACCAGACCATGAACACGCTTGCCGAGCAGGAGCAGCGGTTCCTGGACATCCGGAATACGAACGACCTCATACAGAGTATAACACCTGACGGCCGGTTTCTCTTTGTCAATCAAAAATGGCTCGATACGCTCGGCTACCGGGAAGAAGATCTCCCGAGGCTGACATTGCATGATATCGTCCATAAAGACAGTTCCCGGTACTGCATGGAGACATTCAGCCGGGTCATATCGGGCGAGAATGTCGGGATCATTGAGGCAGCATTCCAGACAAAAGAGGGAAAGAAGATCTATATCGAAGGGATTGCTTCCTGCAGGATGAAAGATGGCAGGTGCCTGTATACAAGAGGTCTGTTCAAAGACATTACCCGGAGAAAAGAAGCTGAGCGGGGCCTTTTTGAATCCGAGAACAAATTCGCAACGGTCTTCAAACGGAATCCGGTTCCCCTTACGCTGGTTGCCGCGAGTGACGGGGTCTTTGTTGACGTCAATGATACGTTCCTGGTAAATACCGGTTTTCATCGCGATGAAGTGATCGGAAAAACAGCATCGGAACTGGGATTGTTTGTCGATCCCAAGGATTATTCTGGTATGATCCAGGAACTCCGTACCGCACAGGTTGTGCGTGGCAGAGAGATCCGGTGCAGGATAAAAACAGGTGGGACCCGCATCTGCCGGTTCTCATCATCGATTATCATGGCCGGGGACGAGCCCCATATCCTCTCCACCATCGAAGATATCACGGAATACAAACACCAGGAGGATGCAATTCGGGAGAGCAGTGAGCGTTATCGTCTCATTCTCGAGAATGCACATGACGGTGTCCTCATCAACGAAGTATCCCCGGACGGACCGGGCCGGATTCTCGATACCAATGATCGCGCCTGCCGGTTGTTTGGCCTGAACCGGGAGCAGATACTGGAGATGCGGTTCATTGACCTTATCCATGCCGGATCCGGTACACAACTGACCGATGTTTGCCAGGAACTGGTCACCAACAACCATGCCCTTTTCCAGATCCGGTACCGCACCAGGGAAATGCCCGAGAAGGTCCTTGATTTCAGCGTGAGCCTTTTCGACCTGCGGGGACAACCGACCATGCTGTCGGTAGTGCGGGACATAACCCGCCAGAAAGAATCCGATTCTGCGATCCATGCCCTGGTACAGGGGATCGTTGGAACGACCGGAAGGGAATCACTGGACAGGATCGCCCAGAGTGTCAGCAGCTGGCTGAAGGCTGACTGCACCATGATCGGCGAGATTGCCGCAGGGGATGATCAGGTCAGTGTCCTTTCCATGATTCTTGACGGGGAAAAAATTGAAGGCTCCCGGTACTTCCTGAAGGGAACCCCGTGCGAGAAGACCGCTGAAAACGGCTTCTGTGTTTATTCAGATGAAGTATCCCTGCTATTTCCCGACAGTATCGACCTGAAAAAATTCCAGATACGCGGGTACCTGGGCACACCCCTCCGAAGTCCTGAAGGGAATGTCAACGGAATCCTCTGCGTCCTTACCAAAAAACCCCTCTATCTCCCGTACAATGGCCGGGAGATCATTGATATTATTGCAGCAAAGGCATCGGCAGAGATTGCACGCCTGCACACGGTCCGGGCTTTGGCGGAGAGCGAAGAGAAATTCCGTTCCCTCGTCGAGTACTCGCTGGATGGCATCCTCATCCTGGATCTGACCGGAAGAATTCTTTTTGCAAATCCGGCCGCTGGTTGTATCGTCGAATCGGATAATTATCGCGATCTCACCGCCAATGCGAACATCCTGGATTTTTTCGCTCCCGAATCACATTCAGCAGCCATGCAGGATTTTCAGGATATCACCGGTGGAGGCGAGGGATTCTTTTCACGGTACCGGATCCTGACCCTGAAACGCAATGAGCGGTGGGTCGAATCCCTGGGTGTTTCGGTATCATTCCGTGAAGAGCCGGCAATCCTCATCTCCATCAGGGATGTCACCGAACGACAGAGAGCAGAAGAGCGTCTGAAGAAGAGCCAGGAGATGCTGGAACTCGTCGTGAACGGTGTACCAACCTTCATCTCTTATCTCGATACGGATCTCCGGTTCGTTTACACGAACAAACAGCATGCCACGTTTTTTGGTGATGCCCATACTGAACTGGAAGGAAAGAAAATATCGCAGATTTTTTCACCGGAAGAATGCACTCATGCAGCGCAATTCTTCCGGAGAGTTCTCACGGGGGAGGAGGTCACGTACGAGACACCGGCAAAAGATGCAGCGGGGATCGACCGTATTCTCGTTGTCCGCCTGGTCCCCCATATCCAGAATTCAACGGTTGTCGGTATCTTTGCTGCCGTAAATGATGTAACCGAGCGCCGCAGGGCAGAATCGGCCCTCCGGGAGAGCAGGGAGATGCTATCACTGGTGATGGATGGTGTTCCCACCCACCTCATCTATATGGACACCGGTTACCGGATAATCTACCTCAACAAAACCTATGTCACCGAATGGTATGGATCCTCCGATGAGGACCTGATCGGAAAGAACCTCTGCGATATCATACCGGCATCTGCATTTGAGGTTGTCCAGGAGAATATCCAAAAGGCACTGAGCGGCAGGCGGGTCCTCTTCCGCAACCACATTACCGACAAAAACGGCAGGGAGCGCACACTCGAGATACACGTATCACCGCACATCCGGGCGGGCAGGGTTGTCGGGTTCTTCTCGGTCGTGAACGATATCACAGAACAACAAAGACTCGAGGATGCCCTGCACCAGGCCAATAAGAAGCTCAATCTGTTGTCGGGCATAACCCGTCACGACATCAACAACCAGATCCTCTCGCTCAATGCATACGTTGAACTCCTGCGCGACTCGTTACCGGACAATTTCAACCAGGAATACCTGACCAATATCCGTAAAGCAACCGGCCGTATAGCCTCAATGGTACGGTTCACCAAAGAGTACGAGAAGGTCGGCGTCAACCGGCCGGTCTGGCAGAACCTCTCCCTGCTCATCTCAAATAACACCAACGCTGCCTGCCAGGGTGATGCACGAATACTTAATGAAATTCCCCACAACCTGGAGGTATTTGCCGATCCCCTGATCACCAAAGTATTCTTTAACCTGATTGACAACGCCGTGCGCCATGGCGGCAATGTATCAACTATCCGGTTTACCCTGGAGACCCGGGACAGCACACGGGTAATACTCTGCCAGGATGATGGTGGCGGGGTCCCTGCAGACCTCAAGGAGAAGATCTTCGAACGGGGCTTTGGAAAAAATACCGGCTTTGGCCTTTCGATATCCCGCGAGATCCTTGATATTACCGGCATGACCATCAGGGAGACCGGAACTGCCGGTGACGGTGCACGGTTCGAGATCATGGTGCCGGACGGACAGATCCGCGAACCCGATGCATCCACCTGATATACCTGCCATGCAGCGCGGCCAATAACCTTTATCCTGCATTTACTCCCATTATCACGCATGACCCCGGAACAGAATGGGATTGCAATCGCTGCTGACCTCATGGCACTGGCCGCACGAACTGCGCCCAAGGGCAAGGGAATCGATACGCTCGAGATCCGCGTGCTGGCAAAACGCGAGTGTAAGAAACTCGGCGCACGCCTGAAGAAGATGGGCGGCGAGAACAATATCGGGTTCTTCATCCGCGATGCAAAGAATATTGCTGCAGCAGATGCCTGCCTCATCATCGGGTGCAGGGGTGATGTGACAGCAGGGATCAACTGCGGCGGCTGCGGGTTTGCCAGCTGTGCCGACTTCACCAAAGCGCGGAAGATGATGAAGGACTCCGGACCATTCTTCGCAGGCCCCAACTGTGTTATCCGGATGGCGGATCTCGGGATCGCGATCGGTTCTGCGGTCAAGACCGCCCAGATCCATAATGCCGATAACCGGGTGATGTATTCCGGCGGGGTAGCTGCACGGGATCTTGGCATCATACCACAGGAATGCCTGGTGGCTTATGCAATTCCCATCTCGGCATCGGGAAAGAATATCTTTTTCGATCGCCCGTCATCCCGCTGATATCCGGACGCCGCACCCGGGGCTGCCCTGGTGCAGACAACCTTTTTCTCATCGCAGTCCTAACGAAACTGTTACCTATGGCAATAATGAAGATTCGCGGGGGGGATCTCGACCTGGTGGAGTACGAGTTCCGAACATTCGCACCCGGAGAGACCCTCAAGACCCTGGGCCTTGAGAAGAAGAAATTCATGATCAGGCCCGGGAAGGGAACTGTCCACGTAAGGGCCCCGGCCCGAATCCACCTGACAGTCCTGGACATGAACCGGTTTGCCCCGGATCATGCCGGTGGGGGCGGTATCGGGTTTGCCATCCAGTGCTATTGTACCGCTGAGGTCAGCTGTACAAAAAAAGAGACAACCATTGATTACAACCGTGCGGCGATCATCGAGAATTTTGTCGCGGTCTTCAAAAAAGCAACCGGGTATTCCGGGGGTTTTGCGATAAAAGTGACCGACCATGAACACAAGCATGTCGGGCTCGGGTCAACCAGCACGGTCATGATCGCGGTGGCAACCGCCCTGAACGAGGCCATCGGTTCCCCGCTGTCCGGTACCCAGCTGCGCCATCTCATCGGCCACAATTATTGCGAGGAGACTGCTGACGGAAATATTGCGTTCGGGTTCGAGACCGGTGTCGGGCCGGCAGTCAGCACACATGGCGGCATGGCAGTGCTTGGTGATGAGCTCGCGCTCGTGTACCATCACCCGTTCGCCGAGGGAAGGAACGTATATATCGTCATTCCCCCTTCGGATATCTCTTCTGCCGGCACGCAGGAGTTCGATCTCCTGATGAACAAGGCCCGGACGCTCGATTACCGGGACCGTGAGCTGAAGGCGTACCTCTTCTTAATGGACCTGATACCGGCCCTTGAGCGGGATGACCTGAAGAAGATCGGGGATATCATCTGGGAGATCGAGTTCCGCGGGTCCAAGCGTGCAGAGGTTGAGCACCACAGTTTTGCCATCTACCACTACATGAGCCAGTTGCGCGAGAAGAACCTGGAGTTCGTAGGCATGAGTTCGGTCGGCCCGTCGATTGCCATCGTGACGGATAAGGACCGTAAATCTATTGAGAAGATCCTCAAACCCCTCAATCTCTCCATTGCTATCGCAACCCGTGTTGATAATACCGGCCTGCAGATCACCCGTACCGGGTGAACGGGGGTGGGTGGAACCCTTTTTTTTGAAGAGAGAACGTTTGCCCCCCCAAAATTTTTTTATCAGACCCTGCCGGAAATTTTCCCATCGCGATCATAACCGCGATCGAAAATCTGATCCGGATCAATCAGGATCCGATTTTTCTTTTTCAACCAGACCCTGCTCAAAAATTTTTAAGCAGACCCTGATGAAATAATTTTAAGCAGACCCTGATTGAAAAACTGTGGAATATCTGGGGGCTCTGACGGTGCAATCAGTTGCAGATCCATTTAACTTTTCACAATCAGACCATGATTGATTTTTTTTTGGCAGACCCTGCTCAAAAATTTTCAATCGCGATCCGGTTTTTATTTTTCAATCGCGATCATGATAGCGATCAAAATTTTGATCCGGATCAACCACGATCCGGTTTTTATTTTCAATCACAGCCTGATAAAAAAAAGCAGAGCCTGGCCCATATTCAGAATCAGCAGGTCCTGCATGAAAAAGTCTAGGCAGATCCGGGTAATTTCTCGGCCCAAAATTTTTCCGGAAGATTATAGCAGGTATCAACGCGTTCAGCGCCGGACAACTACTCTTCAGCCTTCCGTCCACGGGTGCGCTGGTACCATCCTTTCACCATCAAAGCGAAGATATACACCAGCGTTCCCCCGGACAGGATGAGGACCCCGATTATCAGAAGACTCATGTTCTCCTTGACGACCGTCAATGTACCAAAGTAATACCCAAGAAGCACCAGCCCGAGTGTCCAGCAGACAGCACCCAGGACATTGTAGAACAGGAACCGCCGGTATTGCATGGTCCCGACCCCTGAAAGGAAGGGCGCAAACGTGCGCACTATGGGGACAAAGCGGGCGACAAATATCGTTGCTCCGCCATATTTTTCATAGAACATGTAGGTGCGGTCGATATACTCCTTCTTCACCAGGTCCGGGAACCGCTCCAGGAAGACGCGAAGACCGAGATAATTACCAATCCAGTAGTTCAGGGTATCGCCAATGACAGCCCCGAGAATGATCACGATGATGAATATATTGAGATCGATGATCCCGCTCGCAGCAGCAGCTCCCCCGACAAAGAGCAGCGAATCCCCGGGCAGGAACGGGAAGATGATCAGTCCGGTCTCAAAGAAGATGATGAAGAACAGGATCAGGTATGTCCACACGCCGTATTCCGATACAACCAGTGCCATATTCTGGTCGAGATGGAGGAATGCGGTCAGCAGTGAGTCGAGCATGCGTACCGGAATTATTAGGGCAGGAGATCCTGATAAATGGAACGGCACAGCCGTATACCGGAAAAAAACACCGGAGGTAACTGAAAGATTATCGATAAGGAGAACGTACAATACTCCTGCACAAAAGGTCTTGTATCATCTTCAGGACGGATTGTTTCCATGGTAACAGATATCCCGCTTTCAGCCCGAATCTTTCTTGTATCGATATGCCTGGTCATGATAATTCCCGGGCCGGCTGCAGCATTCACCGCCAACTCACTGGAGATAACGGTTGATAAGAACGGTGATGCAATTGCAATATTCAGCTTCAGCCTGGAGGGCTTTCTTGAGAATGCAATACCCCAGTCCGTACTGGAAGAGCAGCTCCTCAAGGGCCTGAGCACCAGTTCTGATCCCCCCGAACTCATCGCCATGGATCGTTCAAGCGCAACAATCCGCATGAAAAAATTTGCTGATGTGTCCGGTGTCCCGACCGGCACAGAATACCGGACGGCATCCATGAACTTCAAGAAAGCAGAGATTGCCCTGCAGGAATCTGCCCTTTCGAGCGTCGTGACCGCAGATTTTTCACCTTCATCGATGAAGGTGACGTTCCCTGACCGGTATGAGCGCACGTTTGCAAGCTCGGACATTCTGCCCGCGATAACCCATGTTGTGATCGATCCTGCTAAGGCCGCCGCTGCGATGCAGACGCCAATCCCCGGGGGATCGGCGAAGATCATATCGTCACCGGAAGGTGTCCAGGTCTCGATAGATGGCAGCGTCATCGGAACCGCGCCGGACACGTTCACCGGGATTCCGGAAGGTTCGCACAAATTCGAGTTCGCCAAAGAGAATTACGCGCCGGTCTCCAGGACGGTTACGATAAAAGAAGGCCAGACCGTCCAGGTATCAGTCTTCCTTGCCCCGATTGAATCAACCCCGGCAAAACAGGCACCCGGGTTCTCCCTGGTGCTTGCCGGTTTTGCGGTCCTGGTATCGCTGGAATTTTTCCTTAGGCGCTGACACCTGCGGGGATTTTTTTACGAAACGAAAGTCGAAGAATCTGTTGATTCTTCTCCCTTCTCATCCATTCAGGATCCGATGTGTCGAAGAATCTGTTGATTCTTCTCCCTTCTCATCCATTCAGGATCCGATGTGTCGAAGAATCTGTTGATTCTTCTCCCTTCTCACCCCTTCGGGATTCGAAGTTTCACGGGGATCGGTAAAGGAAGCCGGGAAGATCAGCTGCTATCGGGTTCTCTGAATCACGGAAGCGTATGAAAAAAAAGTGATCGTGTGCCTATTCTTTCCGGGAAAGGACGAATCCGGCAACACAAAGAGCGAGGAGAACCAGAGCAGCCGGCACCGGGGACTTTGGCGTCGGGAGAGTTACTGCGGTGAGTGCAGCAGAAACGGTACTGGTGGCACCGGCATTGACCGGTGTTGTTGTCGAGTATTCCGGGTATCCATCCATCCGGATCGTCACGGTATGCGTCCCGGATGCAACGCTCGCCAGTGTCAGCGGTGTGATGCCGATAAAGGCATTGTCAAGGAAGACCTGTGCGCCCGAGGGGGTTGATGAGACGGTCAGTCCCCCGGTTGCAGATACGGGAGCCTGCGGTGTGAGCACGGCAGTCACTTCGGATACCGTATTGGAATAAACGCTGGTCTGGGCAGAATACGGGGCATACCCGGCCAGTATGAGCGCAACATTATGGCTGCCGGTTGCGATATTGTTCAGTTTCAGGGATCCGGAATACGGTGTCTGACCAACAGAATTCCCATCAAGCGTGACTGAGGCCCCGCCGGGGCTCGAGGATACATAGATCCACCCTGAGGATGCTGATGGCATCGGGTTGAGGGTTGCCGAGAGGGTCTTTGTTCCCCCGGCCGGCACCTCAACTGACGATCGCCAGTCATAGTAGCCCGGGTGATCGATCTCCAGCGTGTGCATACCGGAGGATATGTCCGTGATCGTCATCGGTGTCCGGCCCTTGTAAACGCCATCGAGGTAGATGTTGGCATTTGCGGGGGATGAGAGGACATACAGGGACCCGGCGGTGTCGAGGCGTGAGAGCGGGCAGTAGACATTCGAGCGGGTGCCTGAAGAGACGGTCGTTGTTGTCGTGTAGCTCCGATACCCGGATTTCTCAGCAGTTATGGTATAGGAACCCGGCCACACATCGGAGATGATCACCGGGCTCAAACCCCGGTAGTCGCCGTTGAAATAGATCTCCGCACCGGACGGCGTGGAATCTACCGAAATAGACCCGTACATCACCGGGGTTGGTGTTGGAGGGGCAGGTATCGGGTTGAGCGTGATATAGACTGTTGTAGTCATGCCTTCAGCAGGCATCGTGATGGGAGCCGAACCGGAATAGTACCCTGCCTTTTCAACCGTCGCGGTTTTGAACGGCGTTGCCGTGGTATACACCGGCACCGTGAGTACACCTCCGGAGATAACTCCTTTATACGAACCATCGAACATCACCGATGCACCATCAACATTGCACCGGACTTCCACCCAGCCTTCGCCGCCACCCAGGGCAGAAACGGAAGGGAGGAGGATGAGACAAACAAGACAACCGATAACCACGGGGAGAGACTTCATTTTCCATTCCTGTAACCATGAGATGGGCGCTGGCTGGATAAAAATGGTTGTCATCAGGAGCGGCCGGTCTGCCCTTTGGTGAAAACAGCGTGAACCTCGGACCGTTCGAATACCTGTCCCCTCACACGGAGATTCCACGATCGGGTGTCCATGGATAGGCAGTCAAGCATGGAGAACAACGACCGGACTTCTTCCTCGGTAAAGTAATGGGTGCGTATCCCGCTTCCGCGGAGAACGGTTCCTGACTCTGCAGGACTGCCGGAACTGGAGCGGAGATCGGAGATCGAGAACTCTGCAAAGAGGAGTGCCCCGCCATCACGGAGTACGCGGCAACTCTCCTGAACAATGGCGATGCGATCGCGTTCCAGCATATGCCCGATTACATGGAATGCAATGACAGCATCGCAGGAAGCAGGCCTGAAAGGAATCGACCGGGCATCAGCGAGTATGAACGAGGGCTGAAGAGATCCGGGAATGAACTTCCGGGCAGACCTTAGCGCAGCAGGTGAAAAATCAAGCGCCAGTGCATCCCATCCCCGCACAAGGAACCCGGAACAGGTCTTGCCGTTCCCACAGCCAAGTTCGAGGACCCGGGAACCGGCGGGGAGGTCCGGCAGGGGCGGTGCCGTTCCAGCCCAGAGCCTCCCCTGCCGGCCATATTCGCGGTCCCACACATCGCGGTCATCGGTCATTTGATGGTATTCCTGTCCGGTATATCTATCCGGCTCAGGGGTTGTTATCCTTTTCAGTGAATAAAAGGAAAACATCATTAAACAAAAAACCCCAATCAGGAAATAACCAAAGCGCTCAAATAACTGCGGGAGAAAACATTTAACAGATTTATATCTACCACAGACTTCCCACAGACCTGTCGATACCACCTGAGAGATTCCGATCTGAAGAGCAGATACCATGACCGAAGTCATCTATCACGAATACCAGAAATCCGGTAAGAATACCATCGATCACTCTTACCTGATAGATGTGGGCGATGAGATTGAGATCCAGCAGGTCATGGAATACAAGTGGAAAGTCTTTGACAGCGTGGTCCTGAAACCCCCGCACCCGAAGACGCGATATTTCGAACTCTTCATCCGTGAATATAAGGAGGCCGGTTCTTCCCTGGTTGAGGATCTCCATGTCTACCCGGTGCATGCAACGCGCTCCGCAGGAATACGGATCCTGGGATTCACGATCAGGGCCGGGCAATGGCATATCACCGAACGCATCTACAAAAAAGCGAATACTACGGAGATCCAGTGGATATACACCGACGATTTCCATCTCTTTGCCATCACGCATGCCCAGGATTCCCTCGAATCGATGGTCGAACAGGTTGTTGCGAAGATCGAGGAGATAGCATCATCCATCAGGTCAGGGTACCGGATGTATTCCCACATGGAGAACCAGCGGATGCGCAGGGAAGCATTCGATGCTATCATGGAGAATCCCAGCGGGGTTACCATCAACAAAACAGCCATCCTCAAGCATCCCGAATTCCAGCTCATTGCCGAACTTGGCGACGGCGACCGGAAACGGATGCAGGATGAGATCCTCCGCGACCTGGTTGCCCTGGGGGCCACCCTCGATACCTTTGGCGGATCCAACAAGATAACGGCAAAGATCGAGATTCCCGAGACCGCAGATATCACCAAACAGATCTCCCATATTGAAGAACTGGAAGATCTTGGCTGGCTCTTTGAATGAGAAGATCGAAAAAACGGATCGCACTAGACCGGCACCAATGCGATATAAGTTTAATGACGATTACCGGCTTTCCCCGCTTTACCGGAATTACTCCTCTTTTCCGGGGATATAGAGTGCAGCCGTATATTCCTCGATAAAATCTGCATCAACAAGCAGGTCGATGTAGACCATTGTACGCGCCACTTCCTCGATCTCCTTCCGTCTGTCGAGCGAGAGGAGCGCCGCACAGGCTCCTGAGAGCGATCCGTTCCCGATACACTGGACGGCAGCATTGGGGAATACCGGGATAATACCGAATGTTTCAAGTTTTTTCCGGTCTGCGTATTCACCAAAACCACCGGCAAGGTACACATGGGAGATATCGTTCACGGACAGTCGGTATTTTTTCAGGAGGACCCCGACCGCCCCGAAGGCAGCGGCCTTCGAATCCATGAGGTAGGCCAGGTCCTGCCGGGTGATGACGATATCCCGGCCTGTCCCGGTTTGGGACTTCTCCACCAGGACAAATTCCGGGCCATCAGGAGTGTGCCGGACACCCGGTCGGCTCTCGATGAGCCGACCGGAGAAATCAATGATCCCTGCCGTTACCAGCGCTGCCGCGGTATCGATGATTCCCGAGCCGCAGATACCCCGGGGCGATTCGCTGCCGATCGTAGAGAACGAGACCGTGCAATCAGCGGGATCGATCACAACATGGTCGATTGCACCGCTCATCGCCCGCATGCCGCAGGACATCCCGGCACCTTCGAATGCAGGGCCCGAGGCGCAGGATACCGATGCGAGCCAGTCCTGGTTCCCGAGGATGATCTCGCCATTGGTCCCGAGATCGATCAGCAGAGAAATTTCCTTTGACCGGTTCATCCCCGATGCAATCACATCCCCGACCGCATCCCCGCCGACAAAGCGGCTGACATTGGGAAGACAGTACAGGTAAGCCCCGGGACCAGTGTTCAGGCCGGCCTCGCGGGCTTTGATTATCCGGGGCACGCGGGGGATACCGGTGTTTGCCATCTCAAGCACCGATGCATCGTTTCCGAGCAGGAGGTAGTGCATCACGGTATTACCAGCGATACAGGTCTCGGCAACTGCAGTACGGTCGATTCCGGCCTTTCGGACCAGCGAATCGATGATTGCATTGACAGACGCTACCGCTGCAGTGCGAAGGAGTTCCCGCCCTTTCGTTGTCTTTGCTGCCGCGATACGGGTCAGGAGCTCCTCGCCGAATGCTATCTGCTGGTTGAGGATTGATGCCTCGGCGCAGACTGAACCCCGGATACAATCAATGAGGACACCCGCTACGGTTGTTGTCCCGATATCAACCGCGATACCGTACAGTGCCATGGTCGTGTCCCCATCTTCAAGGGCAATGATCTCCGGATATCCAGGGGTCTTTGCGATGGTAGCGGTCAGTTCCCGGCACGCGGCAGCCAGCAGCTCGTACTGGTCGCGGGTCATGCGGGGGCGTGCGCCGCGGTATCCTTCGAACCGGATTGAGTGGTGACCGGTGGGCGAACGGTCGCGGGATGACGGGGGGTGCAGGAGGAATTTTTGGATGCCGGGCGAAGCCGCGGTTGTGGGGAGATCATAGTGCATGAGGATACGGGGCGACTCGATCCGGCTTTCCAGGGGAATGGAGAATTCGCAGTTCCCCAAAATATGAGTCTGGCAGGCACGACAATACCCGCGGCCAATCTCCTCGCTCGTCAGACCTTTGATACTTGCCGGGCTGCCGGCATCGCTGTCGCCCGATAAAAAAACCACTTTGCATTTGTTGCATTCTCCCTTTCCCCCGCAGATGCTCTCAAACCCAATCCCTGCCATCCGGATTGCCTGCAGTACGGTTGTCCCCGGAGGTACAGAGACACAGGTACCCCGGGGCTGAAAAAGAACCGTTACCGGTTTTTCCATGACGTGAACCACCTGCCGGGAGACATACCGGGATCGAACGAATGTTCAATCCGGGTGCCAGCGTCCCGGGCTGCTCTGCGCGAGGATAATCTCATGATGAGGATGTCCAGTGATCCCGGAGGAACTGCGGGATACCGGAAGAATCCTTTGGCCCGACCAGGATCTTCCAGCCGGTCGCATCTTCCGTCTCACCGCTCAGGCGTGCAGCGAGCCCCGGCAGGACCAGTGTGGTATGATCGACAAGAGTGCTGACCGCGTACTCTTTGAGGGCAGTGGCAATCGCTTCAGCAGTAAAATACCTGCCTGCAACAGCACTTTCAACACTGAGACCGCCGGTATCGGCAACCACGAGATAACAATCGATGTTCGCTGCCTTGATATCCGATTCCACGGTGAAGTACGTGAGAGCATAATTCGTGGTGATGAGAACCGGTGACTTCCGGTCAGGCCGCCCGAACGTCTTCACACCGGGCTCAACGGATACGGGTTTTCGCGGATCGGTATAGAGGTTGAAACGCCAGATCAGCTGGGGCAGGATAACCCACCCGTCAAGGCTGTGCATGATAAGAAGATCCGCGTACCGTGAGATGAGCATCGATGCAAGGACCGTCTCCTTCCACTTGAGAATGTCCTCAGATAACTCATCGCCGGCCCAGACTGCCATGGGAACACCCAGGAGCGGAAAACCGAATACCTCGTCAAACTGCCGGCATGCTGCGGTCCGTATGGCCGTAAAATGTGCAATAGTGACAGGGAGGCCCTCGTCGGTCGATGTCCCGGGATCAAGGACAAGGTCATGCACCCCATATGCAGTGAGTGTCCGGACCAGGGACCGGAGGAGGTCAAGGTCACCGGGTGCCGATACAACAAGCGGGGCATGGCAGGCAAGGGAGAGGTCTGCCATCGCTTTCCAGTTCGATTCGGTTGCCGCATAGAGGAGCGGGCGCCTCTCCTTCACCTCCATAACGCCGGCTTCCATGACGGCCGGGTCGGGTGCGCAGAGGATCAGGGGCAGTGGGGAGGTCCGGGCAACCGCCTTCACCGCTTCCGCGAAGACGGCAGGATCACGCGATGTTGACCGGATCGCAATGGCGTTCAATGCCAGTTTCCTGCCGATGTAATTATACGAGAACTGCCCGATGGCTTCCGTTCTCCGGACAAGTTCATCGGGAGGCATCAGGTCATGGACATCAATCGCGATCGGTGTCGGGTTATGGTACGTGAACTCATGCCGCCACATCACGTACTTTCCCCCGAGGGTGATGGTATGATCGCCGGATCCGATTGTGACTGCCCGTACCGGGGGCGCCATGAGCCGGGAAAGCGCTGTATGGGCATCCCGGTATTCGAGCGTATGCAGGGGCGGGCAGTCAGAGAGCAGGAGCTCGCCATTGACCAGCCGGGTTGCATAGGCCATGCAGTTTGCTTCTTTGCACTCACCGCAGTTTGTCTTCGGGAGCAGTTTATAGACATCGATAGGGCTGATCTCCTTGATGCCCTTCTTCTGTTTCTTCTCCACCGGTGCGCTGCTCATAACCGCACCCCCACCCAGTCAGGTGCCGGAACCGGCACCTGCCCCGGCGCCTGTTCAAGCCGGGCAATGATGTCCCGCAGGGTCAGGACTGCTGCCGGGTGCATCATCAGGAAGAGGTCAATGCCGGCAAGGAGGAGGGTAACCGCATTGATGGTCTCCCAGATCGGACCGCGGAGTTCCCGCGGGCCGTACTGGGCCGGCATCTTCATCCATGCTTCCCGCGCCGCCCATGCATTGGTTGCCGCGGAGATGACCGGGTGGGCAAGTTCGGTGTCGCCCATCAGCGCTGCGTAGCGGGCACGTTCATGGATGGTGAAGGAGTATTCAAGACCATAGCCGAGGGCAACGGTTGTCAGGTCCATGACGATTTGTTCCGGCGGGATATACTCGTACAGCCTGCGATTGAGCTCCTTGGCATTGTTCAGTTCAAGGCCGGTGAATGCAAGGAGGAGATGCCCGTTCTTCCGGGCCGATGCGGCTACGCTCTCGAGGGTCTTCGACTCGGCCATGTCCAGGGTCACGGAGTTCAGGAGCAGGCGTTCCCCGGCAGCCATGTCGGAGATGGCGGTAAAAACCTGTGCATCTTTCTTCGGGTCTCCGCACCCGCCAATGATGAGCGGAACATCAACAGCCTGGAGGATCTCCTCGACCGTCTTGACCGCTGCCGATGGCGTGGCATCCCTGAAGAGCGGATCCGTGCTGGTAAGGTGGATCGTGATGACATCGGCACCGAACTTTTTGACATTCATCTTCGCCCATTCCGCAGGATGATCCAGAACCTCCGCAACATTCTCTCTGAGAACCTTGGGGAGGGAGACCGGCATATCAAAAACATCGAGCGAGATGACGGGGCCGTGTGGGGGGAGGTGAATCCGGTCAGAGTATGCCGGCATGGTTGCTCCCCCGATTGTGACGGTTGTTCCCCGGCTCCCGCCTTCCGCCTTTGTTGCACCCAGGGTCACTTCCCGGATCGTTCCGGGATACCGGGCAGGATACGGAACGAATGTATCCCTGATGATCTCCGCAGGTTTTGCGGGGACTTCGGGTGTGATTGGCGCAGGGGCAGAATGCGGCAGGGCAAACCCGGATGACGGGATGAAGAGATCGAGATCGCCAATCTCCATGCTGAAATTATCCAGCTCGAGCTGGTTGACACCCTTGAGCAGTTCAAGGATCTGAGGGGCGAGGTTGAGTATCATCTCACTGTCCGTGCCCTGTTCAGTCTTTTTTCGCGGCATGCCGTTCACCCCCGGTTTTCCCGTGCTGGTTGATGGGCTGGATGATTACCTTTTCTGCGGTAATCCGGGCATTCTTGAGGATGATCCGGAACCCGGATGCAGTTATCGGGATGTCCCCCCCGGAGAAGACCTGCACCTGCGGTTTTCCGGCATCCTCATCAGCGGCATCCTGGTTCCAGTGGGTTGTGACGGGATGATGGTTCTTCTCCAGGAATTTTTTCAGCTCCGTGATGTCCGCGACATCGGATTCCGTTGCAATCAGAGGGTAGATGTCAGGCGGGATGAATTGCCGGAGGCGCTCCTTTGTCTCCTGCGGCATCCAGACAACCCGGGAATAGCCCCCGTCAGCATGGAGGAACATCCGGGATCGCATGTACTCCAGCGAGATGCCGTGGAACCCGTCAATCTGCCGGCCGCCGGCAGTTGAGTCTGCCATCGTGGAGAAGGCAAGCCCGTTCACCGTGAGGTCACGGTAACTCCGCAGGACGATGCCAAAACCATCCACCTCGGGGATGTAAAAGGCAATACCTTCAAAACACCCGCATGACGTGTGGGGATACCCAAACGCTGAATAGAGGTAAACCCGGTTTATCTCACCCATTGAGCGCTTTTTTGCACTCTCGTTGACCCCGGTGTACTCTCCCCGGTCCTGGTCGAGGCACTCGCCTTTGGCAATAGCATAGATCGGCCCCTTGGGATCAATCCCAGCTGCCGCCCTGCCATCGAACCAGCTGATCGCGCCACAGTTGGCGTACCGCTGCGGGGTTATGACACAGACATGGGTAGGCGCGAATGACTGGCAGAGGGCGCACCCGTAAAAGGTATCGACATCATCGTCAAGGAGCCCCCGTGCGCGTGCATCCCTCGCATCATACGTCTTGAGGGCTTCCGCGTACAGCGGTTTTATCTCGAGCGGATCGGTGATGAACGTGATCTGGACCTTTTCGAGGATGGGAAGCTCGTTCCTGAAGAGATCGTACATCACCAGCCCGATGAACCGGAGAGAGTTGAGACCTTTCTTATAGGATTTCTTCGAGAGCCGGATCCAGATGTCATACCGCTGGTTCAGGTGCATGAACCCTTCGATGTAATTGCAGTATTCATGGATACGGCGCTCAACAACCCCCTCAAGGTCCGGTTCAACCTTCTCCCCTGCTATCTCGACAAGAATGCCGAGGGGGTAGGCTCTGCCCTCCTCCATCTGTGGGATGTCGGGCCCCAGGATCTCGATATTCCCGTCGGTGATCTGGTCAACCGGCCGGACCCGGACAATCTCGAACTTCTCCGACACCGAGGGGCCGCCCAGTTCGACATGCATCTCCTGCTTGCGAACGCGTTCACCCTCGTGAACCAGACCAACTTCAACAGGTATGGAATCGAACATGATACCTCGCGCGTTAGTCCTCCAGGTTTGTCACGATCGCCATGAGGCTGTCAGCCCATTCCTTGATGGTGCTGTTCGGGAACGACCAGCTGGCATTGGGCTGGTACACGCAGTCCAGAGTCATGGTCTTGACCCCCGGGGCAAAATGCTTGAGCCCGGAGAGAATCGTCCATTCCATCGAATAGGGCAGGCCGACGAAGATAGCGAGATCATACGAATCCCTGCCATCAATCCCTTTCCATGCCGGGTCGGTCAGGCGGTTGGCAATATCGACTGCGGGCATAACCGCTGCCGGGGCAAATCCCCGGGCAATGAACTCCTTGTTCGTGCTTGCCGAGACCACCACGGGAATTTCTGCTTTGGTCGCAAGCTCGATGAGGCAGTCGATCAGTTTCTTTCCCCCGACATCGTACTCCACGATTCCATGACCGACGATCATGAGCGGTCTCTTTGCCCGCCGTATGAGTGCATCGGCAATATCCGGCTTGACGATGAGTGAAGCCTTCTTGGGTCCCGGTATTTCAGCGGTCTGCCAGGAATCGGTGAGCGGCATGATCGTCTAATCCCTCCGTGGATGGATCATCCGGGGCAGGAGCGTCGGGTCCGGAATCGGCTGCTCTTTCCAGTTGTTCTTCATCAGGTGGTCGAGAATATCATCTTTCATCGTCAGGGGGATATCGGCATGAACCCGGACAAACCGGTGGACATCCGGAGGAAGACCGCCAATGTTACGCTTATGGAGATCGACATAATTGGCAAGTTTGTTGGCCCGGCCCTTGCTCGTATCATTCGGGCGCATGGTCAGTTTTGCAACCATCACCATTGCTTCTTCCTTTGTTTCCGCAGCAAAGAAGAGGTGCTCGGGCACCGGGCAGCCATACACCTTCTCCCCGCTCCGCGCATCATAGACAAACCAGTCCTCATCCCGGTCTGCCCGCCCGAGGAGCAGGCGGCGGTATTTTGTGCCGTGGGGGCCGACAACGACCGGGATACCGAGACGCCAGAACCCGGCGGCAATGGATGCGGCTTTCTGTGACATGGCACCCCACGCCACGCCGACAGCCCCGACACGGTTATAGACATAATCGGCAATCTCTTCATAGTTCCCGCGGAGGGGACGCTTGGCAAAGATACTTGCGATCTTGATTGCGGCCCCGGAGATATGCGCATTGGAAACACAGGAGCCGACATTCACGATGCCACCGGCTTCAAACGCTCCGGAGAATTTTTCATATGCCGTTTTGCCATCTTCGTCCCGGTACATACCGGCAGACATCGCCGAGCACCCGGAAGTACAGACGATATACCGACGCCGTGCAAATTCCATGCACATCTCAGCAACTTCCCGGGAACCTTTCGGGTAATTTGCACAGCCGACAAAGGCGACAACTCCCGGTATCTCCCCCAAAACGATCGGACCACCAACCTTCCGTATCTCGACATCCTGGATGGCACCCCGCCCGGCCCGGATGCAGAATGTCTCCTCCCTCGTCATCTTTTCTGCCGCACCGATGATGAGGCTGTGGACCGGAATCTTCTGCGTGCAGGCAGATTCGCACCGCCCGCATCCGATACAGTCATCGTAGAGCTCGTTCAGGGGACCGAGGTTGCCCCCGGCAGCGGATTTTATTGCCTGGGGAATGGCAAGGTCATTCGGGCAGGCCCGCCGGCAGAGCATGCACTGCGTGCATTTCTTTGCAAGAGCGATGACCTGCTCCTTTGCCGGGATTGCACCCGACTTCCTCCGTTTTGGTGCAACACCCTGTACAGTCCTGACCGCCACCTCCCCCGCTTTGACGGGATCCGTGATGAGTGCCCCGGTGACTTTCCCCGAGACAAAGTCTTTCACGATCTCATCGGTATCATCCAGGGTCCGGTCGGGAAGCCCGAGGCAGTTCTTGTCATTGGTGGCAATGAGGGGGGCATTGATCCGGTCTGCTTCCAGGACGGTGTCGGTCCGGATGCATTGTTCATCGATAACGATAACATCCGGGACCCCGCTGCGGATGTAGCGCAACTGCCACGAGATGGGACCGACAATCTTTGCCCGTGAGGAGTAGCGGGTCATATCCAGGGAGGTGCAGCAGATCCCGGTCACCTCAATCGTGGATGCAAGGTTATTCGACCGGAGATAGTCGATGATGCTGGTGGAGGGTACGACGTTGTGCCCGATGACCAGGATAACCGGTTTTGAGGAATCGACCGTACCAAGGCCAAGATCGGCAAGATCGGTCTGGGGATCAGCTTTTGGGAAACCAAGGGCAGATATCTGAACGATATCAGCAACCTCCATGCCGACATGGTCGATCATACCAGCGTGAAAGACCTTGGACTCGAAATCAAGATTACTTCCTTCCTGACCGGTATGGGTTACCGCCAGCAGCTGGGTAATCTGGTTCTCGCAGTAATCAAGGACCGGCTCAAGGTCGCCAAGCGTCTCCGGCTTTATACCGCATACCAGGCGGGTGACAGGGGCCTCGACACCCACGCTCGTGCCACCGATATTGAGGGCGAAGTCGCTGCCGTATTCCTCCAGGAGGTGATCCAGGAGGTGCCGGGCATGGCTGGTATGGGTAGCAGCACCAATGCAGGCGGCAAGAAGGACGATCCGTGACTGCTGTGCAGGCATGGTGATCCCACATGCACCGCGTTTTGATCCTGTGAGATCGCACTTCCCGTACGTGCACAAGCAGCAGAGATCGCAGAACGGGAGATAGAAGGGTTTGTACCGTTTCAGGAGCGTGTGATCCCATGAACGGAGTGTTGTGAGGGAGGGAAACGGGGTAGGACCCATCGCCTCTTCCCATCGGTCACCATGGATAGAACCAACAGAGATGCTGAGGTCACGAAGCCGGGCAATATCTGACTGGATCTCCCGTATGTTGAGACTGACTCCTTTTCTGCTCACGATCTCCCCCCGTCCCGTATCAGCTATGTATTGAGGAACGAGTTTTTATAAGGTTATCGCACTTCCCAGCGGAAGATCCGGGGGTTATGCGGACTCAAGTCGCTCCATCAGTGCTGAGACTGACCGGAATGCCGGAGAATCTGAGGGAAGGTCAAGAAGGGAATCTCCGGCAAGAACCCTCCGGGCAAGATCGGGATCCGGTTCGATCTTCCCGAGGTACGGGAGACCAGTCTCTTCAGTAGCCCGCTCTGCCAGGTTACCAGAGAACGCATGACCCCCGACAACATAGAACCGGTCAAACCGGATACCGACCTCCTGGATGACCCGGTAAGCCCGTTTCACGTGGGCAAAGGACTTGCTTGACGGTCCCATCACATCGAGGATGATATCGACATCGCTGGCAATCTTCCGGTTGAGGTGTTCAAGGCCGCCCGGTGAATCGATCAGGATATACTGGTACTGCCGCGTTATGGAGCCGAGGGCACTTTTCAGCGCAGCATCCGGCAGGCAGTAGCAGCCCTCCACCCATTTGGTCCCCACCGAGAGGAGATCGAAATGCTCTCCCTCATAAAGGCCCTGCTCCCAGATCCTGTTCTCAATGCGCCTTGACGGGGGAACACCAACGGTTGTTCCTCCCCGGGCAATGAACGTGTCCGCAAGCAGTTCGGCAATGGTTTTTTTCCCGGAGGATTCGGGATCCACACCTACCATCTCGGCAAGGTTCTGGTCGGGATCCGCATCGACAAGGAGGATGGGGGTTTTGCCGGATTCAATGCAATATTTTGCCAGCAGGGCAACGAAACTTGTCTTACCGGTTCCCCCCCTGCCCATGGTCACGATGATCTTCATGCGTCTCCCCCGGACATGCCGCCCGGCCTGTCGTGTTCCTGCAACAGCAGCGATGCCAGTCCGGCGATTCCGGCAAGGGCGGCCGATTCCGATCTGCTGACCGGTTCCCCGGTAATCCCGGCGTCTGCGATATGGTTGTCATAGGGGATAAGCGCAGCGATGGTGACCCGGTTCTCCCGGGCAAACGAGCGGAGGGTCTCTTCATCGCGCAACCCGGCGATACGGTTGCCGACAACCCGGATTTGGGGAATTCCTGCATCGCGGGCGATCCTGATAATGGCTGATGCAGTGCCGAGGGATTTCCGGTTTGAATCGGTGACAACGAGGATGGTATCGACGTGAGCGGCGGTACCCCGGCCGAGATGTTCGATCCCTGCTTCCATATCAAGAATGACAACCTCATCGCGCTCGACAATGACATGCTGCATCAGGGCTTTTATCACGGAATGTGCGGGGCAGGTACAACCCGATCCCATTGCCTTTACCGTCCCCATGATCAGGAGAGCAGGGCCGGCCGGGGTTCTGACAGCAAATTTTGTGACGATGTCATCAACGGAAAACGTGAGGCGGAACACGCCTGGATAACTGGTGACGGTCTTGAGCCGGATGAGCTCATCGTTCTCTGCCACCGGCACTATCCTTGCTGCCTCATCCGGGGATACCCCGAGCGTAAGCGCCAGGTTCGGACTGGAATCTGCATCTATCGCAATGACCGGATGTCCCGCCCGGGAATAGTGCTCTGCAAGACTACCGGCAATAAAGGTCTTTCCGACCCCGCCTTTGCCGCATACTGCCACTTTCATGTTATTCCTCCGCTTGCCAGGCCGGCTTTCACTGACTGGTTTTCACTGATAGAGTATTCCTGGAAAGACAAGAGGTTTTGGTTTGGAGCAGGGCCGGATATCCTGTGACAGGCAGCAAACCGGTGAGCATGTAACCAGTTGGTTCAATCAATCCAAATAACGGGAGGTGAAAACGGGTATTGCAGTGTATTGAATCACCGGGGTGTGTGCCCAATCCATGCGGTTCTTTAACCGAGCAAAGAAAGAAGAGAGACTCTGCCCGAACTGTAAAAAGCCCGTACCGGAAGGGATCGTTTTCTGCGAATCCTGTGGCCTGCGGCAGCTTCCCCCGCCCACCTGCGGAAAATGCAGCCTGCCCCTGGCGCCGGAAGCAAATTTCTGCGAATCGTGCGGGACGCCGGCAGGGGTCACACCCCCGCCGGAACCGGCACCCGCAGTTGTGGGAAACGAGGAGACCGGTGAACAAAAAAAGGCAGACCGGTCGCGTAAGAAAGGATCGAAAAGACGGAAGAAGAATGCCGCGAATAGTGATCCCGGGAACGGACACGGGAGCCACGGGGAGACGGGAGCCAAAGAGCCAGTGCCGGCTCATAATCCCGGTTTGATGAACAAACCCGCCGAACAGGGTAACCCGTCACCGATGGCAGATAATAAAAATCCGGCTTGCGGAAAACCGATACCACAACGACCGTTTTTCAATAAAAAGAAGGCTGCAGTTGTGATCGGCATCGTCTTCTTCATCATCCTCATATCAGTGAGCCTCTCTTCAGGATGGATGCCGGGGAAAAATGCCGCTGAAAAACCCCAATTCCCAACCACGCTGCAGTCCCAAACAACAGGATCACCAGATTCTGCTGGCGTGACGGAAACATCCGTTCCGGCCAGGATCATCCCGGTAGTTGCGGTCACCATCACCCCGGGACCCACCCAGGTCCCTCCCGAGAGCCTCATGGTCTGGATTCAGGCTGAACGGGAACCAATAACGAGCGAAGTGACGGTTCTCTTTGAGGGAGGCAAAGGCCAGCGGGCAGTCCGCGACGTTACTGCCCGGCTTACCCGTTCCGATGGCGAGATTATTACCCGGACGTTCAGGCCTGTTACGGTTGGACAAGGTGCTATACTGCAGGGAACCCGTTACACCGACCGGCTTGAGGTCATCGTGAATTATAACAACGGTGACCAGTTCACGGTCATCGACAAATTGTTCGAATATAAAAGAAGGGAATGAGCAGGACCCCCCCGATACGATCAGGAGATCCCACAAGTCACTTTTTTTTATGAAAACTGATGATTTTCAGATAATCGGCACCCCGGCAATGCTGTTTTGCCTCCTTTGCCTTCTCCTCGGTGTCTGCCGTACACCATGAACCGGTCTTCAGTTTCTGCGTGCAGCCGGGATCGGCAGACTCCTTGCCGCTGCTCTCCTGCGTACCGACAAGATGCCTGCAGATATAGAAGAATGTGGTCATATTAACCCTCAAAAACCCCTTATGGTGCCGGACATGATAAAGGAGCAGGCAGGTCCCGGCCGGCCTGATGCGAAAAAGAAGTGGCAAAACCCCCGACATTACCGGAACCGTATTTACCGGTCAGGATCCGGCCAGGAAGAGCCGCGGCAGAGGAGAATGATAAAGTATGAAGGGTCACCATGATATTGTATATCCAAAGTGGCATTCATTCGAGGTTTTTTATGCTGGATATCAGATTCGTCCGGGAGAACCCGGAAATAATCAGGGCAGATCTCCGGAAACGCAACGATACGGAGAAGATCGGGTGGGTCGATGACCTGCTGGCAAAAGATGCTCGTTCACGGGTACTGAAGGTCGAGACGGACCAGGTCCGGCAGCGGCGGAACACGATTGCACGAGACATCAATGCAGCAAAGAAAGCCGGACAGGATCCTCAGCCCCTGATGGCAGAAGCTGCATCTCTCCCCCAGAAGATCAAAGACCTGGACGCGGAACAGGAAGAGATCAGAAATGCCATCCGCGGGTACCTCATGCGCCTCCCCAATATCCTGCACGAGAGTGTTCCGGTCGGTAAGGACGATACTGAAAACGTTCTTGTGAAAACGGTCGGTACGCCCCGTTCCTGCAGCTTCGAGATCAAGAACCATGGCCAGCTTGCCGCGGAACGGGGCTGGGCTGATTTTGAACGGGCTACCAAGATCTCGGGTGCGGGTTTTTATTTCCTCAAGGGGGACCTTGCACTCCTTGACATGGCACTCCAGCGATATGCCATCGACCTTCTTGTGAAAAAAGGATTTACCCCGGTCATTCCCCCGTACATGATCAACCGGAAGTCATACGAGGGCGTAACAGACCTTGGGGATTTCGAGAAGGTCATGTACAAGATCGATGGCGATGATGCATATCTCATCGCAACCAGTGAGCACCCGATCGGGGCCATGTACCAGGACGAGATATTCGAGGAGAAGGATCTGCCCCTCAGACTTGCCGGGATCTCTGCCTGTTTCCGGCGCGAGATCGGGGCACACGGCCTTGACACCAAAGGACTCTTCCGCGTCCACCAGTTCACCAAGATCGAGCAGTTTATCTTCTGCATGCCCCAGGACTCATGGACGTTCCACGAAGAACTCCTCACCAACGCTGAAGAGATCTTCCAGGGCCTCGGCCTTCCTTACCGCGTGGTGAACATATGCACCGGGGATATCGGGACCGTTGCAGCGAAAAAATATGATATCGAGGCCTGGATGCCGCGCGAGAATGCATACAAGGAAGTGGTCTCGTGCAGCAACTGCACTGCATACCAGGCGGTCCGGCTGAATATCAAGGTCAGGGACAAGAGCGATTTCGAATCAAAACAGCACCTCCATACCCTGAACTCTACAGCAGTCGCAACATCACGGGTGTTGCGTGCAATCCTTGAGAATTTCCAGCAGGAGGACGGGTCGGTTATCATTCCGGAAGTGCTGCGCCCGTATATGGGAGGACGGCACACGATCCGATGACATGCCGGCCCCGGGTAATCTGACAAACACTTATTGTATTCAGATAGTCATAATATAATCAGGAACGTGGTTGCATGGCGTACCCCGATCTGTACAAAGACGAACAAAAAATTCTGGAAACCCAAAATATCAAGGTTAAATCCGTATCGTTCACCGCGGTTCTCACCAACCGCCGGCTGGTCCTCATCGATGGGAAGAAGGGCATGCTGCCCCCGCAGGAGATCCTGCTTGCAACACTCAAGAATGTTGAAAGCGGCGAGAATGCAATCCGCGATCCCACGATTACCCTCTCCATCCTCACCAGCACGGGAACTACCCGGCAGATGATCCTCACGTTCTCGAAGACCGCAGGTGGCGAACGGAAGCGGGAATGTGATGACTGGGTGAAGGCCCTCCGGCAGTTTGTCACGACGACAATCGAGCACCCGGTCCTGCCGGACATCCCATCGCTGGATGAAACGACCACACCCCCTCCGGTGGAGAATATTCCGGTTCCGCCTCCCCACCCGAAGATTGAGATTGTCAGCACGCCCCAGCAGAAGAAACGGATTGAGATATCCCGCCCGATGAAGAAGATCGTCGAATCAGCCCCCGCCATGCCTGCACCCGTTGAGACAACGTCCCTTCCGGTCGGCTCGTTCTGTAACCGGTGCGGAAGCCGCGTACCCCCGGAATCGGCATTCTGCAACCGGTGCGGCACACCGGTCGTGAAGGAGGGGGACATTGAGACCGTGCTTGCACAACCCCCGGCGACACCGGCCCCCCCGGTTGTTTCTCCCATGGTTGAAGTATCCCATGTTCCGGATACACCTGTCAGCGAACCCGTTGCGCCCGCCCATGAAGTCCCGCAGGTAGCGGTCCCCATGCCACCAGTCTTCGGGCAGGCTGCGGACAGGAAGGAACGTCCTATCGAACAGGTCATCCATTCCATTGAACCACTGATTGAAGATTCGGTCCCCCGGACCGAGCCGGCTCCGCTTATTCCAAGACCGGTTGCCATGCAGCTGCCGGAGCAGCAGACGAGCCCCACGGAACCTCAGCCGGCTGAACAGCCCGAAGAGGTACGGTGGCCGGTCATCAAACCGCTCACACCCCCTCCCGAAGCAGTCTCTCCACAACATGATGCTCCCACTCCGCAGGTATCTTCGCGGGGTGAATCTGGGAAGAAGGGATGGCTGACGTACGCGATAGCCGGCATCGTCATTATAGCCATCATCGCTGCGATCGTCATCTTTGCCAACCCGTTCGGTCAGACAGGTGTCCCTGCGCAGCCAACTCCGACCCCGGTCCCAACAGCAACCGCGATCATACCAGCGACGATCACCACAACTGTTGTTCCAACCGGGACGGTCACCACTGCTGAACCGGTTGTTACACCAACGGTTGCTGCAACTGTTGTACCATCCGCGAGCATTCCGGACACCGGCGTCTGGGTCCGCATCACCTATGCCAACCAGTTCAGCGGCACCGTCGGGACACCCAATGCGCAGCGGGATGTGAGCGCAACCGGGGAGAAGGTATACCAGATCTCGACCAGTACCGGCACGGTCCAGGCCATCATCCAGAAAGATGACGGCAGCGGGGAGAGACTGATCGTGGAGATCTTTAAGGATGGCGATCTGGTGACATCAAAGAGTACGACTGCCCCCAAGGGGATTGTCGAGATCCAGGTAAGCCTGAAGCCGTCTCCAACCCCGACACCGGTGGTAACGCTCCTTACTGTTACCCCGGATGTCACGACACTCTCTTCAGAAAATATCACGGCGAATGCTACTGCCGGAAATTAATCCTTTTCTCTCTTCCGACAGGAATGGGACGGCGTCCCACAGGTGCACCAGCAGGTTGACAAGAATCTCCTTTTGGGAAAGTCGTGAGCGGCGCTGGGAAAGGAGGAGAACAGGACAACAGGAGCCTGTAACGAGAATTCAGGCTTGAACTGACTGTTGGAATTATTTTAGGAGGAAATTAAAAAATACATACTGTTATATACATCAGGGGCTATAGCAAAGCAGTGGTGTCAGGGATGCCAAGATCGCCACTCGCCCGGCTCGTATTATTCTTAGTCTGTTTATCGATCTTCGGAAGCTTCATTGCCGGTCTCCATTATGTTGCTATAGACCAACCGGCACAGTATGCCGCAGCCCATCCGCCGATAAACTATGAAGAACGGGAGAAAAGTTACAGTTATTGTCTTGACGTCGGCATCTTTTGGGCAAAAGTTTTCTCAGCATTATCCTTTGGTTGTTGTGATCATCACGAAACAGAGATCTGTTGCAGATCGTGGTAAGTGAGGGTAAATTGAGGACAACTTCAGGTCAGGATCGGAAAAAAGCATCGCTCAATCAGCGATAAAATGCTGCTATGGGGATTCGAACCCCAGTCGCGGGCGTGAAAGGCCCGCATGATTGGCCGGACTACACTATAGCAGCACGTTGCTCTATCTAATTTTACGTAACGTCATAAATAAGTTATGGAATCCCGGGAAAAATCAAATGACTGCGGAAAAATCCTTTTAAGGGTATAAAAGCTCCGTGGTTGTTCCATGGCACGGAAAAAAACGTGAATTTTCCCTTCTTTACCACCGCAACGTTTCGGCAGTCCTTTATACTACAAACGGTTATCAATCTTAAGCAGCGACTGAAAATTGATAAAAACGGAAAAAAGTTGACCGCCGTGAACGCGGAACACCACTCTCCCGGCGCATAATTTTTTATCCACAGAAATTCACCGATTTCACAATAATACGATCAAAGGGGAGCAACCACACTGCATGACGAACCAGTCCGAGGATACCCAGCCGATCTCACTGCTCTGCGTTGACGATGACGAGTGGGTGCTTGATATCCTGCGGAAATTCTTTGACCGGGAAGGGGATTTCTCGCTCTTCACCTGTTCCACGGGAAATGAGGCCCTTGGCCTGATCGCGCAATACCAGTTCGATGCGATCATAGCAGATTATTCCATGCCGGATATCGATGGAGTCTCCCTCTTAAAAGAGATCCGTCGCCAGAATGACCCGGCGCTTTTTATCATGTTCACCGGCAGGCACCTCACCCAGGTTGCCATCGAGACGCTGAATAACGGGGGAAATTACTATGTCCAGAAAGGCGTGGATATCCAGCGCGAACTTCCCCGGATGATGGAGTTCATCCGGACCTCTGTCCGGCGCAAGCGCTATGAATTCAAACCTGCCGACAGCGATGCCTGGTATCGTGCGGTTGTCGAGCACCAGCAGGATCTCCTCTGCAGTTTCAAGCCGGATGGTACCATCACGCTCTCCAATGAACCATTCACCCGGTTCACGACAAAAAACGGTACTGCCGCAGCAAATTTTTTCACCATTATACCGGAAGACGAAAGGAGCGAAGTTGAGCGTATCCTCGGAGCACTGAACCGGGAAAATCCCGGTACCTATATCGAGCATCACGTCTTTGATCACCGGAATACCCGCTGCCTGTACCAGTGGGGATACCAGGTATTCTTCGATGAGAACGGCAATGTAGCAGAGTACCTTGCACAGGGCAGGGACCTTGCATTTGTTGTACGGCTCAGCAATATCCTGCCACGCGATGCGGTCATCCCAGAGCCCGCAGAAGGGACTCCCCGGACAACCACCTCGGAAGGGCCGTCAAAAACACCGGAATTGTCCCAGCTCGCCGAATCGATCGAGATGCTCCAGTACCCCATCTTTGCCATCGATAACAACGGGACGGTCATTGCATGGAACGAAGCGATTGCCGACCTGACCGGCATCGATAAACAGACGATGATCGGGAAAGGGGATTACGCATATGCCTTCCCGATTTACGGCGAACCAAAACCGATGCTGATTGACTACATCATCAATCCCCCGTATGCCGGGGACACCCGGGTCTTCCCGCGGATAACCCGCGATGGCGATTCCTATAATGCCGAGGTCGAAGATGTAATCATCCGTGGCCAGCTGGTAAAAATCTGGGGGAAAGGAACGGCCATCTGGGACGGGGCGGGGAAGGTTATCGCTGCTGTCCAGTCCCTCATCGTCAGTGGCGGTCCTGGAAAGCAGACGGGAACAGACGAGGCACCGCCAGAGCATTACATTGGCGGCGTTTCAAGCATCATTCTCAAGGTTGCCGGCGAAGGAATCTCGGGCGCCATTGCCGGTGCCATTGGTTCAGCCAAAGGTGGGTACGGTGTTTACGCAACCGACCAGCGCCTCTTTGTTGTCCACAACCCGGAACTGGATGGGTCCCAGAGCACCAATATGCAGTTTGGCGAGTTCATTGTCAACGAGCTCTTCGGTACCAACGTTGACATGCATCCCCGCCCCATTGCCGACCTCGAACGGCAGAAAGTGTATGAAGTCTGGCGCAGGGATATTGCACGGATCGAGATGAAAAAACCCCGGCTCTTTGCCGGTTTCCTCATCATCCACACGAAGAAAGGCGAATCATTCCGGATCTATGTCGACCATAAAAAGGCATTCGCCCATCTCGAGCAGCTCTTAAAACTCTTCTATCCGGAGATCCTCCAGTCCGAATCTGCGGTAATTGACGATGAGGATACCGAATGGCTCGATGAAGTGCGTACCTTTGAGCTGATTGGAAAACTCCAGATCACCGATCCGCTCAAAGATCTCCCGACAACAACGGCAACCCACCTGCCATCCCTGCCCAATCTCCCGCGCCTCCCGGACCCGTCTGCTATCAGCGTTACCCGGGGCCGGTGGGACAGCCTGAACCAGTCCATCCGGCATGTGCCCTACCCCATTTTCGCGATAGACCTCAATGGCAAGGTAATTGCATGGAATGATTCAATCGCCCAGCTGACCGGTATAACCGCACAGGATATGATCGGGAAAGGCGATTACGAATACTCCATACCATTCTACGGCCAGCGCAAGCACATGCTGATTGACTACATCATTATGCCCCCCGATGCGGTGATACCAGGTGAGATCCCGAGCATCACGCGCGAGGGTGACACCTTCTTTGGTAACCTTGAGAGCGTCACAATCCGGGGCAAACCCATGCTGTTGTGGGGCAAGTGCACGGGGATATACGATGCCAAAGGATCCATCATCGCATCCATCCAGTCCATCATGGTCAGCGAACAGCCGAGCGTCAAGACCATCATCGGATTATATGAAGAGGAGCAGTATATCGGCGGGCTCTCGAGCATCACCGTGAAGTTGCCCGGAGCCGGAGTTACCGGGGCGATTGCCGGAGCAATCGGATCAAGCACTGGCGGGTATGGCATCTATGCAACCGACCAGCGCCTCTTCATCATCCACAACAAGGACCTGGATGCAACCAGATCCGACGGGGTCCAGTTCGGGACGTTCATCCTCGATGAACTTTTCGGGACAACTGTTGACACCCACCCGCGGACCATTGCGCAGCTTGAGAAGGAGAAGGTATACATGATCCTGCGTAAGGATATCGTGACCATTGAGATGAAGAAACCGCTCCTCTTTGCCGGATATATCAACCTCCGCATGCGGAACGGCGAATCCATCCGGATCTACATCGATCACAAGAAAGCGTTCATCCACCTTGACCAGTTATTGCGCCTCTTCTACCCGGAAATTTTGCGAATCGAATGAAGATTGAAAACACCACGTCCCGCTGTTATTCTATTAAGATTCTTCTGGTGTGTTGAACCCTCGTTCATTCCGAGGGGGCATATGCCTCCGTCCTCATTACCCCGTATTCCTTCATAGTACATTCATTTCAGAGAACCGGGGTTGCGGATGCCAGGCCGAGCAACAGGATGATGACCGGCTGGTGAACGAGATAGATAAGGAGCGAGTGCCGGCCAATGAACGAGAGCGGCACCATGAAGAGATCCGGAAACGGTCGTATCGGGAAATGCCGGTTCCCCCCATGGTATAACACATCCCCCATGCCAAGACCAATGAGAACAACGCCGAACCAGGGGAACAGGGGTGTGTAATCCACCGAAGTGAAACCTTCCGGCATGATGCCCAGGGGCAGCAGGAATGCCGGACCATGCAGCCCATAAACCAGGAATCCGAGGGCGAGGCAGACGACGCCGAGTGCAATATTCCAGCGCCTGAACCGGAAGAAGAAGGGCGAGAGCATCACTGACACGCCAATGAGGTGGAGGATACCAAAGACGACATATCCGTCATGCAGGTAGAGCCAGGTCGCCAGGGTTACCACGAGCCCGAGCGCAACGATCCCGGCTCCCCGGATAAAATATTTTTTCGCAAGCTGCAGGCCGGCGAGGGTCTTTTGTGCCCGTGCATGGCTGACCACCAACGAGATCCCGACGATGAGGAGGAAGAGTCCGGCGGTTGCATACGCAAAATACCGCCAGAACCCGCTTGTCGTGTTCACCGGAACGATGGAGAAAAATCCCAGATCGAAGACCGTGTGGAACACCACCATCATGAGGATCGCAATGCCGCGGGCGCAATCAATCTCCCATAACCGGGGATTATCCGTTTCCATCCACTACTTGTCTTTATTACCCGGATGATATGCATAACGGAGTATTGGTACTGGCGATCTCCTTAAGAAACAATACTCATAACCGGTATACCGAAGAAGCATGGCCCCGAAAAGAGACGAGCATATCATCGAAGCGATCGGCCGGTGCCGGATCGTCATCCGCGATGGAAACGTGGTCGAGGTTGGGGAAGCGCAGATCAAAGACTGCCCGCTGGCCAGACGGTTTGCCTGCCCGATACCGGATATCACGCCGGAATCGGTGAAGAAGAATATCGAGCACCGGATCAACGCGTTTGGTATGTGCACCCCACACCGTGAAGTCCTCGATGACCGGGAATTTGTCGGGTTCGGTGCATCCGAGATCCTCAGCTTCGGACTTGCCGCGGGACTCATCGATGCCGTCGTGCTCGTATGCGACGGGGCAGGAACCGTTGTGGTGGCAAAACCAGGCCTTGTCCAGGGAATCGGGGGGCGCATGTCCGGGCTTGTTTCAACAACGCCGATACCTGCGGTAATGGACCGCATCGAGGAGCAGGGCGGCCTGATTCTCGACCGGGAGAATGCCCCCCTGGACCAGGTCGCCGGTGTCACCCTGGCCGTCGAGAACGGTTACCGGAGAATCGCCGTCACCGTTGCACTGCCAAAAGACGCTGTCAGTATCCGCCGCATCCACCCGTCAACGATCATCTTCGGGGTCCATGTCACCGGTCTTACGCGGGAAGAGGCAGAGTCGCTCGTCTCTTCAGCGGACCTGGTCACCTCGTGTGCATCGAAGACGATCCGCGATGCCGCCGGTCCAGGGGCCCTTGTCCAGGCCGGTGTCGCCATCCCGATCTTTGCCATGACGGATGCCGGCAAGGAGCTGATCATCCAGAAGATCCGGCAGGGAAAAGAACCGGTCCTGGTGAAGCCGACAAAACTTCCGTCCCTGACCGGGGAACAGCCCTCCCCGCTGGTCTGACCGGATTATCCCGATACGAAAGACTAATCAGCGTACAGGCACAGTATGCTTTGTCGTAAGCAGCGATCCCGGCCCAACCATGACATCCATCCTGTATGTTGACGACGAACCCGATCTCCTCGACCTGGGAAAGATCTTCCTGGAACAGAACGGGACGTTTGACGTCACAACAGCCAGTTCCGGCCCTTCTGCACTGGACCTCCTGAAGAGCCGGCAATTCGATGCCGTTGTCTCCGATTTCATGATGCCTGAGATGAGCGGCATCCAGCTGCTCCAGAACATCCGGAAGTCCTCCGACATCCCGTTCATCCTCTTCACCGGCAAGGGACGCGAGGAGGTTGTCATCGATGCTATCAACAACGGGGCAGATTTTTACCTCCAGAAAGGCGGCGATTCACAGGCCCAGTTCGCCGAGCTTGGTCATAAGATCAACCAGGCAGTCAACCGGCGCCGGGCAGAGCGGGCCCTCAGAAAACGCCTGGACCTGGTCCGAAAAGCCTCCGATGCCTCGACACGGTTTATCCGTCTCCGGGCCGATGAGATCGATGCTGCCGTCGACAATCTCCTGGGGGAGATCGGGACACTTTTGGGCGTTGACCGGTGTTACCTGGCAAAGGAGTCCGAAGTACCGGGTCAGATAACATGGATTCATGAATGGGTCGGACCGGGGGGTATTCCATCACTGCAGGGGCAGATGAACCAGCACCCGGGCGTGGATTTCTCACCAACTGCAATGAAAATCCGGAATATGGAATCGGTTATCGTCCCCAGTGTTGCCGCAATGCCGGCCGGACCGGACGGGAACACCAGCGAGAAACAATTCCTCGAAGAGCACAACATCAAATCACTCCTCATCCTCCCGCTGACAATCGGTCCTGCGGTGATTGGTGCTCTCGGGCTTGAAACGATACAAAAAGAGACCCGGTGGCCGGAAGAAGATATCGACATCCTGAAGATCTACGGCCAGATCATCGCCGGTGCCCTTGCACGAAAAGCCGGCGAACAGGCGATCCATGAATCAGAGGAGTTATACCGGACCGTCTTCGAATCCACCGGAACCGCGATGATGATACTTGAGGAGAACCGGATGGTTTCTGTCGTCAACCGCGAATTCGAGCGGATCTCAGAATATACAAGGGAGGAGGTTGTGGGAAGGATACCCTGGACCGCCTTCGTATCACCCGACGATCTCGAGCAGATGAAACAGTATCATGCATTACGGCGGACAAATCCGGAGAAAGTCCCCCGGAACTATGAGTTCGATTTCATCTCCCGCGACGGTAAAAAGATCAGCACCTATATTACGGTCGAGATGATCCCCGGGACGAAAAAGAGTGTAGTTTCCCTCATTGACATCTCCCGGGAGAAGAGTGCGCAACAGGAACTCTCTGACTCTGAAGAGAAGTTCCGCAACCTCTCTGAATCGCTGGCTGAGGGGATCTATATGATCCAGGACAACCGGTTCATCTACGTCAATCCTGCATTCTCACGCATCTGCGGGCGTTCTGCAGAAGAACTGACTGCTCTTGCGGATTACACGGAGATCTTTCCCGAGAGCGATCGCCCGAGGGTACGACAATCCGTTTCCGACCGGTTATCCGGTCTGCGAACATCCGAACGATATTCGGTCAGCGCCATTCACAAGAACGGGACCCTGATCCCGGTAACCATCCATGGATCCCTGACACGGTATCATGGAAGGCAGGCATTGATCGGAACAATAATCATGGCCGGAGATCTCTGATCCTCTTCCGATGAGATCCTGCACGGGTGAAGCCAGTCACCCGTTCACCGCATATTTTTATGCAGGAACAGGATACAATAACAGATACAGGATTTCTATGTCCTGTACGGTGTTATTCTATGGTTGACAAAACAATCGGTGATGCTGGAAAAGCACTCGGCGGCGGGATATCCACTATCGGCAACGGTGCCCAGGGATTCAGCCAGGAATTCATGGATTTCCTGAACAAATATCAGGTCATCGGCCTGGCTGTTGCGTTTGTTATCGGAACAGCTGCAACAAAACTGGTCAATTCAACGGTAACCGATATCATCATGCCAATCATCGGGGTTCTTGTTCCCGGGGGGGACTGGCGCTCAGCCACCCTTGATATCGGCCCCATGAAGTTCCTTGTCGGCGATTATGTCGGGGCGATCATCGATTTTGTCATCATCGCGCTCGTGATCTTCATTATTGTAAAATACATCATGAAAGGGGATACATCAAAGAAGGTTTAATCTTTTTTCCTGCCTTTTTAACAACAGTTGTCCTTTTGCCGGTTCAGGCGGTATGGGCTGCCGACCAATTTGTTTAAGCATAAAAAAAGTGAATGAGAACAGAACAAACCGGCTGACCCCAGGAAAAACCCGGGCAGCCCTCAAGGAAACCATGATGAAGAACCAGATTGCATCCGTTCTGGCTGTCCTGTTCCTGGCCCTGGCTTGTGCTCATGGCGTAACAGCCGCCGACACACCTGACAATGGTGATGGATTTATTGTCGTCACCAATCCTCCGGTTGCGGAATTTTACACCAGCACCCGGTATGGGAATGCCCCGTTCACGGTCAGTTTTTTTGAGAACTCACCAGGTGCCTCCCCGATGACATACCACTGGGACTTCGGGGACGGAACGACATCCGATCGCCAGAACCCGTCGCATGTCTTTAAAACCGATGGCGAATACACGATAAGACTCACGGTAACCAACGAGTACGGGAGCAATACCCGGACAATGCCGGCTTATATCGGAGTCGGTAACCCGCCCGTTGCCGGTTTCTCCGCATCTCCCGAGGGGGGCACTCTCCCCCTGACCGTTACGTTCACTGATACCTCATCAAACAGACCTGCCACCTGGAACTGGAACTTTGGCGACGGTACAACCTCTTCTGAACAGAACCCGGTCCATACCTACACCACGGCAGGACAGTACTTTGTCACCCTGCGGGTCAGCAACCATTTCGGGAGCGACGGCCTGACAAAATCCAATTATATCATCGCAATGGACGCAGGAGAGGTTGAACCCCTGCTGCCCGCACCAGCACCGGAGACGAGAGCGGAAGGTTTTGCCGGCCTCGTCCAGCAGGCCCGCGGATCGATGCAGAAGACGCTTCCCGCATCAGGCTTCATCCCGCCGCAGTTCATGGCGCTTGCCGCTGTCATCACCAGCATCGCCATCCTCATCATCCAGGTGATTTTCGCCAACATCGCGTTCATCTGGCAGATCCTGCTGAAATTTGCAAAATTCTTCTCGGACCTGGTCTTCGGGCACGCGGTTGAGAGACTGAACGAGAAGGAGATCGCCGCACGGAGGATTGCGGTCAGGAAGATGGAACAGCACTACTTCGGCCTCTCGGCTACCGAGCTCCTGGTCATTGAGGTCGCCATCCTCATCGTTGCGCTGGCATTCATGCTCGCAGACAGGGTCGAACTGACACTTGAGATGGTCCTCATCTATATCATTGTCGGCGCGGTATCCGTCCTCCTCCATGACTTTGCGCACCGGATCGTAGCAACAAGGCACGGCCAGGACGCCGATACCCGGTTCTGGGGCCTTGGGACCCTCATCATGTTCGTCACCGCATGGCTCTTTGGAAATGCATTCGGCGCATCCTACCGGAACCTTGTCAACCGGAATGATGACGGGGATCCCCGTACGGTGGGCATTGAGATGGCGGCCGGTCCGGTTGTCAGTATCGTGCTGACATTCATCTCCCTATGGCTCGTCACGCAGGGCGGCACCTGGGCCGTTGCGGGGGGAATCGGGTTTGTCATCAACCTGATCACGGCAGTATACAGCCTGATGCCGATAGAGACCATGGACGGCCCTGCGATCTGGCGCTGGAACAAAGGGATCTATCTTGCCCTGCTCGTACCGGTCTTCATGTTCTACTGCTGGACGTTCATCATCCTCGCGTAAAAGAAGCCGGGCTGGCGGGATCGGGAGGAGCCCCTTTTTTTAGCTTCTCACGATATTGGGGATAAGGTATGTGTGGGAGATATACTCGAGTTTCTGCGAATTCTCCTTCATCTCCGAGAACGAGAATGCCGTGCCGGTCCTGAACCGGATATTCACTTCAACGGTGCGGGGATATTTGTCCGTTGCCTCGCTGATCTTCTGGTTCAGGAAGACGATTGCGTTTTTGAGCGGATGGATGGTGAAACTGAGCTTCTTCGTATGGGATTTGCCATCATAGAACGTAACAAAATCCGGGACCTCGATCAGGAAGTTCTCCGTGAAGAGATACAGGTCCGAAAGGACCGGCTGCATATCGACATCAATGAGAAAATCCCGGATGATCTCGGTGGGGGGAAGGACGGACTGCAGGTATGCTTCGTACTGCCGGATGGTACTGATGTTCCGGTCATCGATGCCGGCCAGACGGAGAGAGTCGATCTCCAGTGCCATATTCTCTGCTTGTCCGGTAACCTTTTAAAAATAGTGATTGGGCTGCAGAACGAATGGATCCGGTCACCGGTTCTTATTCATCGCTGCCGCAGCCATACGCCAGAACCAGAGGATTGCCAGCCCGAGCACGCCATAAATCAGGAACGATCCCATGAATGCATCGGCCATGGTAACCAAGGACGCGCTCCAGAGTGCTGACAGGATACCAAGAACGAATGCAATGGCAATCACCACGTATTCGCCTTTCATACAACCAGTGTGAGGGCAGGATCGGAATAAGGGTTTGCAATCAGCATGCGTCGGCGCCTGTGGATGAAAACGACCGCCAATGCCCTGGTAATCAGAAGGCGTGCATGGCAGAAGCGCGACAGAACAGGTAGGATTAAAAGAATGGGAGGGATGGGATTCGAACCCAAGAACTCCTGCGAGACCAGGCCCTGAACCTGGCGCCGTTGACCTGGCTTGGCTACCCTCCCGGGTCATTGCACGAAGCATTCCCGTGCCTGTATAGATTACGCACCGGATTTAATAAAGGTGAGGGAGAAGAGAGGGGTTATTCCTTCTTCTGGCCAACGGTCCCGTTCTGGTATTTTTTCATCTCGCGGTCGCGGAGCTCATTCCTGCGGATCTTACCGGATATCGTCTTGGGAAGGGCGTCCACGTACTCGATTGCCCGGGGATATTTATACGGTGCAGTGACTTTCTTGACATGATCCTGGATCTCCCGTGTCAGGGTGTCAGAAGGTTTGAAGCCTGGTTTTAAGATGATGAATGCCTTGACGATAAGCCCGCGGATGTCGTCCGGTGAACCGACAACGGCGGCTTCCTGCACCGCGGGGTGTTCGATGAGGGCGCTCTCGACCTCGAACGGCCCGATACGGTACCCGGATGCCTTGATGACATCATCATCGCGACCGATGAACCAGAGGAACCCGTCCTCGTCCTTGTATGCCTTGTCACCGGTGTAGTAATATCCCTTGACAAAGGACTTCCTGTTCTCCTCATCGTTGTTCATGTATTCGCGGAAGAGACCGACCGGCCGCGGGTCGAGGTTGATGGCGATCCGGCCCTCTTCATGCAGGCCAACGGGTTTGCCATGGTCATCGTGGAGTTCGATATGCCAGCCGGGGGCAGGTTTGCCCATTGCACCAATCTTGGGTTCCATGCCGGCAAAAGTCCCGATACAGAGCACGGTCTCGGTCTGCCCGTAACCTTCGAGGATGGTCAGCCCGGTCGCATCTTTCCAGGCCTTAATCACCTCGGGGTTGAGGGGTTCCCCGGCACTGACGCAGTGGCGGAGCTCGGTGAAATCGAACTTGTCAAGGTCTGCAAGGATCAACATCCGGTATATGGTCGGGGGGCAGCAGAACGTGGTGATCCCGTATTTCTCGATGAGCGGGAGGATCTCGGTTGCATTGAACCGGCTGCGGATATCGTACACAAAGATTGCACTGCCCTCGATCCACTGGCCATAGAACTTGCCCCATGCGCTCTTTGCCCATCCGGTGTCGGAGAGGGTGAAGTGGAGGTCGTTCTGCCGCAGATCGTGCCAGAACCGGGCGGTGACGATATGGCCGAGCGGGTAACTGTGGTCGTGCACCACCATCTTGGGTTCGCCGGTGGTACCTGAAGTGAAGAAGATGACGAGCGGATCGGTGCTCCTTGTCTTCTTGGTGCCGGGCATGTTCACGATCTTGGCCGAGACCGGTGCAGGATAATCCAGTTCAACCGGGTAACTGATCCAGCCGGGTCGTTTTGCATCGACGAGGATCTTGCAGCTTAATGAGGGACATTCTTTGGCAATCTCCTCGATCTTCGCCGCATGCTCCTCCATGGTTATGACCATCTTGATGTCGGCAATGTTTATCCGGTACTTCAGGTCCTTGGGTGTCAGCATCGTGGGTGCCGGGCAGTATACTGCACCGCGTTTGATGAGCGCGAGCGTAAATGTCCACCACTCCGGGACACGGGGCAGCATGATGAGCACTTTGTCGCCTTTGTTGACCCCGTATTTGATCAGGATGTTCACGATCTGGTTGGAGAGTCGCATAAGATCCCAGAAGGTGTACCGCTTCTCGACGCCTTCCTGGTTCACCCAGATCATGGCGAGTTTGTTGCGGTCTTTGTTTGCCCATGCATCGATGATGTCGAACCCGAAGTTAAAATACTCGGGGACATCGATTTTGAAACTCCCGAACACCTCATTGTAATCAGACATGTTGTGGTGTTCCGGGCCGGGTGCAGGCCCGGCACAGGGAAGTGATGCGGGGCCGGCCATTCCCGCACTGGGGATTCCCGAAAGCCGGGACGAACAGGCCTCGCTGATCCATTCCGAACGTGACATCCTGCGTTTACCGCACTCCTTGTCGACAGTGGCGGTGAGGGTATCATCCATAGTAACGGAGTATCGCACCATACAGATCCATTTAGTGGTGCACTTATTACTCTTTTCGCTTTATTGCTGCACCAAAAATCCGGATGGAACCGGGATGGTTCCCAAAAAAAAGTACCGGAATTCCGGTTACTGGTTGTCGATATATTTCTTCAGTTCGCGGGACCGGAGCTCGTTGCGCCGTATCTTGCCAGATATCGTCTTGGGGAGTTCGGCTATGAACTCGATCTCCCGCGGGTATTTGTAGGGTGCGGTGGTCCGTTTGACATAATTCTTGATATCCCGCACCAGGGATTCGGATGGTTCGTATCCCTTGTTTAATACGACAAATGCCTTGACAATAACACCGCGTATCCGGTCAGGTGAACCGACAACTGCCGCTTCCTGGACTGCCGGGTGTTCGAGAAGGGCACTCTCTACCTCAAACGGCCCGATACGATACCCTGAGCTCTTGATGACATCGTCGCCCCTGCCAACGAACCAGAAATACCCGTCGTCATCATAATAGACCTTGTCCCCGGTGTAGTACCAGCCATTGACAAACGATCGTTTATTCTCTTCGGGATTGTCAAGGTATTCGACAAACAGGCCCGGGGGCCGGGGGGTGCAGCTGACAGCAAGGCGTCCTTCTTCATGGGCCGGGAGCGGTTTGCCATCGTCATCATGGACCTCGATCACCCAGCCGGGCGAGGGTTTGCCCATGGAGCCGGGGCGGGGCTCGACAGTGGGAAACGCGGCAACGCAGCAGGCGGTCTCGGTCTGACCGTACCCCTCGCAGATGGTCAGGCCGGTCCCTTCCTTCCAGACCCGGATCACCTCAGGGTTCAGGGGTTCGCCGGCGCTGGTGCAGTGGCGCAGGCTCTGGAGATCGAACTTCTTGAGATCGGCGAGGATGAGCATCCGGTAAATGGTCGGGGGGCAGCAGAACGTGGTCACCTGGTACTTCTCAAGGAGCGGGAGGACCTCGGTTGCCTGGAATTTTCCGGTCATATGGTACACAAAAATACAGGCCCCCTCGATCCACTGGCCGAAGATCTTGCCCCATGCACATTTTGCCCAGCCGGTATCCGACATGGTGAAGTGCAGGTCATTATGCCGGAGGTCCTGCCAGAGCCGGGCGGTGACAATGTGGCCAAGGGGATATGCCTGGTTATGCAGCACCATCTTGGGTTCACCGGTAGTCCCGGACGTGAAATAGATGAGCATGGGATCAGTGCTCCGGGTCCTCGGCTGATCGGGGATACTCACCGAGCGGAACGAGACCGGCGCCGGATAGAGGAGTTCGTACGGGAAGCTTGCCCAGCCAGCAATCTCGCCATCAGCGAGGAAGCGGGAAGTCAGGGTCGGACACTCACTGCAGATCTCCTCGACCTTGGGGGCGTTCTCGACATCGGTGATGATCATGCGGAACCTGCCCTTGTTGACACGGTACCGGATGTCCCGCGGGGTGAGCATGGTCGGGCAGGGGGCAAAGACCGCCCCGAGTTTGATGAGCGCGATGGCAAAGATCCACCATTCCGGTACGCGGGGGAGCATGACCAGGACCCGGTCGCCCTTGTTGATCCCGTACTTCAGGAGGATGTTTGCGGCCTGGTTTGACAGGTTGGCCAGGTCAAGAAAACTGAATTTCTTCTCCTCGCCCTTCTGGTTGACCCAGATCATGGCGAGCTTGTTGCGGTCCTTCTTTGCCCATGCATCGATGACATCGTACCCGAAATTATAGTACTCCGGGACATCGATGCTGAACCGCTCGCACATCTTTTCATAACTTTCATTCGGCTGCCCGCTCTTTCTCATGAAAATCCAAAAATAGGTAAACCGGGTTCCTTCATTAATCTGCTTTTTTTATCCGGTTCTCAACAAGCCGGTCATATAAAAAATACCGTCGGGAATGGCAAACGTGATGGGAACATAAAGGTTGTGCATTAGTATTATGATTCAGAGCACTTCATAGTATAGTGGATGGCTGACAAGAAATACGCTTCATTGAAGATTGAGAACATCGTGGCATCCGGCGTGATTGCCGATTCCATTGACCTTGCCGAAGTCTCCGGCAAGATCAAGAGCTGCGAGCTCAACACCAAGAGGTTCCCCGGGGCGGTCTACCGTATTGAGGATCCCAAGATCGCATCGCTGATTTTTTCCTCCGGAAAGGTTGTGCTCACCGGTATCCGGGACAAAAAGGCACTGACGGACGGGCTTGCCCTGATCATCAAGTCCCTCAAGGCTGCCGGTGTTGATACCTACAAGGAGCCCAAGGTTGCGATAACCAATATTGTCTGTTCCTATGATATCGGGAAATACATCAACCTCAACAAGGTTGTCATCACCTTAAACCTTGAGAATATCGAATACGAGCCCGAGCAGTTCCCCGGTCTTGTTTACCGCATCAAGGACCCCAAGATCGTCGCGCTCCTCTTCTCTTCAGGAAAGATCATCCTGACCGGCGGGAAGAACCTGGAAGACATCAAGCGCGGTCTCGACTTCCTCGAGCAGAAGCTCGAGAGCATAATGTAACTTTTTTCCGGATTTTTCTCCTGCTTTTTTAGTGAATCGTTAAAAGAACCGGTATCTGCGGTTCCGAATGGATTATCATCGGACGATTTCCGGATGATTCCCTCCCGGCCTCTCGCGGGAATTGTGAAGGCGGTAATGGATGGTATGCCCCAAACACGGGAGGTCACTTGGGAACATTTTGGCTGATTCTCCCGGCTCCGGATAAAAAATTCAATCACCCCCCCGTACCCTGCCCGGAATTTTTCAATCGCAATCCGATTGTTCAACCAGACAACTCACGCGGGAGACGATAAAAAATTGTAGGTTATACGATTGTTTTGTAGGTAAAAAAAACCTACAAACGGCTGCATAATTAACAACAGATTTTCCAAAAAATAGTCATCTGAACTCATCGTTCATTACGATGGGGGCTGATGCCCCCATGCCCCCATAAAGATGCCAGCCGCCGCCACCGACAGGGCGCCCCCGCGGCGGCCTCAAACAGGGAAAACAGAATCAGAAGCGGATAACCAGGTCATCCTTCCTCTCCGGCCCGCACGACTACCCGTCAGTGGCCGCTGTCAGCGGGGAGTGTTGAAGATCAAGAGAGATGAAACAAGAGAAGAACCTGAACGGTTCTTCGAGAAAGTTGGTGGGGCACACCCTCCATTCTCTTACGTATGAAAATTTTGTTGACTGATCCCTTTGACAACGTTCTCGAAAATGAGCCCGAGCCCACCGCTTCATGTCCAATACCGGTGTGTCTGGATGAAACTGCGCTCGGCTTTGAGGATCTCGCGGTAGAACGCATCCCCCTCGGTGAGCGTTGCAAGGATCCGCGATGCATTCTCCGGCCCGACGCCCCGGGCCGAGAGCGCGATGACAGCCTTCTTCCCGCTTGAGAGGACGATGTTGGCATTCCGGAGCATCCGCTGCTCCGTTGAGCGCTCTTCCGCATTATTCTTCGCTTTCTTGACCAGATCATACTGCTCTTCCTCGTACGGTTTGAGTGCGGCTATGAGGCGGGCCCCGCACTTCGGGCATTGGGGGTGCTCGGCAACGCGGGAGACAACGGTATGGCTCTTCCAGTCACGGCAGTTCATGCAGCAGAGGATAATATCGTCGTGATCCAGCCGCTTTTTGAGGGTGGCAAGGACTGCCCCGTCCGCGGTGGGCGGCGGGATCTGGTCGCGGGATGAAAGGAGACCTCCGGCACCGATAAGGGAGTGCGGGGCGAGGGAGACCGTGATACTGCCGTCGCGGATGAGGGTGACAAGGGCTGCAGCGGTGTCGATATCCATGTACTCGGTGAGGAGCTCGCGATACGCCTCGCGCTGGACAACCGTATCATCGAAAAATTCCAGGAGCCGCTGGATGCTGATCTTCTCGTAATCCGCATCGGGATCGATTGCGCCGAACTTCTTGGCGATCTGGACGAGTTTCCATTTGAAGAGGGCCGTCCTCTTGAGCGCAAGCCGGATGATGCCCGGCATGGTCTGCGGGTCGAGCGCGAGGAGATGGTCGCGGACATCCGCTGCCCGCACCGGGGACGGCAGGCGGAGGAGCATCCGGTACGCATCAAGTTCGAGACCGACCGTGGTGCCATACCGGGCTGAGATAAGGATCGAGAGTACCCGGCCGAGCGCTTCGTTTGCCTTATGGCCGGCACAGACATTGACCACAACCCCGTCCTCGGTATTCTCGAGCGTGATAAGTTCATCGGTGGGGACCAGCGAACGGTTCTTCTCAACCTCGCGGAGGAATGCACCGGCAAAAGCGATCCCGTCATGTTCCCCGGTGTAATCGGCAACCGTGCGGGTACGCCGCAGCGCCCCGGCCTCCTGGGCAACCGGGAAGGGGACCGGGATCTGTTCTCCCTCCCATGACGGCAGTTCACCCTGTGCCCTCTTTGCGGGTTCAACGGTCAGCCTGCCGTCCGCGATCTCGAGCACGCGCCACAACTGGCCCTTGGTGATGAAAACGGCACCGGTATGGATCCAGCTGACCACGAAGGACTCATCGAGCGTCCCGACCGTCCGCCGGGTCACCATGTCGAAGATCGGGACCTTGCGCTCGTCGTGGATCATGGAGAGGTTGCCGGCAAGGTAGCGCCGCGCACGTGAGGTCGTGACAATCCGGCTCCCGTCGAGCCTGATGAGCCGGTGATCTTCCATCTGCCGGCATACCTCGTCAAGGAGTGCACCGCAGTCAGGAAACAGGGCAGACCGGTCAAGGATTTTCCGGATGCGATCCCGCTCGATCTCCCCGTACTCAACAGCGATTGCGGCAACCTGGTTGGCGAGCACATCGGCAGCATTTTTCGGGGGATTCACGGGTTCGAGCACGCCGGCTTTTGCGCGCCGGGCTATCACCAGGGACTCGAGCAGGTCATCGAACCCGGTGGCGAAGATCGTGCCACGGGAAGTCGTGTTGAGCTGGTGGCCGGCACGCCCCACCCGCTGCACCAGCCGGGCAACCTCGCGGGGCGAGCCGAACTGGATGACATGATCGACCCTGCCGATATCGATGCCGAGTTCCATGGACGAGGTGCAGATGAGGGTCCGGATCTCCCCTTTCCTGAACCGCTCCTCGGCATCGATCCGGACATCCTTCGAGAGGGAACCATGGTGCACCTCAACATCCCCGCGGCCATAGAGCGCATGCCCGAGCGCCTCGGCAGTGACCCGGGTGTTCACAAAGACAAGCGTGGAGCCCTCGCGGTTCAGGGCCTTTGCAAGGGTCTCCGACTGGTGCCGGAAATCATCTCCAACGTACTTCACCCCGATCTCCAGGTGCTTTGCAACCGGGACCTGGACGATGGTGCACGGGCGGGCACCGCAGAAATAGGCGGCGATCTGATCAGGATTCCCCACGGTTGCAGAGAGGCCGATACGCTGGAATTCCCCGGCATATTCATACAGGCGCTCGAGCCCGACCGCCAGCTGGGCGCCCCGTTTGCTCCCCGCGAGCTCGTGGATCTCGTCCACGATAACGTACTTCACGGCAGCCAGGTGCTGGCGCAGGCGTTTTCCCATGAAGAGGGCCTGGAGGGTCTCCGGGGTGGTGATGAGAAGGTCCGGGGGCGACAGTGCCTGCTTACGCCGCTCCGCCATCGGGGTATCCCCGTGGCGGACACCAACACGCAGACCGAGTTCCCCGCACCACCACTGCATCCGGGAAAGGATATCTCGGTTCAGGGAACGGAGGGGCGTGATGTAAATCGCGGAGAAGCCCTTCCCGTGCGGGAGGGAGAGGAGGTTGTCAAAGACCGGAAACATGGCGCTCTCGGTCTTCCCGGTACCCGTCGGAGCGATGAGGATGATGTTCTTCCCGTCATGGATAAGAGGGATTGCCTGCTTCTGGGCCTCCGAGAGCGAGGTGAAGCCCCGTTTCCTGACGCAGGCCTGCACCCGGGGATCCAGGATCTCAATCGCCTTCATCGGGTATCACCGCCTTTGCCGGGCCCAGGTAGGTCCCGTCTGCAAGGATGATCTCGGCATTCTCCCGCGTCAGGAGCCGCGAGATGGGAGAGAACGGATCCCTGATGATCCGGGCTATATCATAGCCGGCCACTTCGTTGAAGGACGGGACCAGCAGGACCTTCTGCGTCCCGGTCCCGGTCGGTTCGCGATCCGGCCACAGCTTACCGGTCGCCGCTTCAGCCCGGATATATGCCGGTGCCTGTAAGGCGCACCCGACCTCGTCATGAAGGGAGACCAGCGGGTGGTGGTGCCCGACAATGAGCAGGTGCCCGGCAAGCGCCGGTGCCGGGATGGTGTGCCCGTGCAGGTACCCCACATCATCGATGATGCCGCCTTCCTTCTGCCAGAGCTCGCCATCGTTGAGGAACCGTTCGATCCCGATATCGTGGTTACCCGGGAAGACCTCGAGCTGCACGTATCTCCTGAGGGTTGCAAGGATCTCCGGGAGTTCATAGAACTCCTGGCGCGAGAGCGACGGGATGCGGTGCTTGACATCCCCCAGGAGCACCAGCCGGTCGGGATCTGCTTTCTCTATGGTCGCGATCATCCGCTCCAGTCGTGCCTTTGTCCGGCTCCGGAAATGGATCCCGTGGGCAGCGAGGTCTGCCTCGATGCCAAAATGGAGGTCGGCGATGACCAGAACACGTTCGGTGTTCTCCACAACAACGGCCGGACCATCCGGCAGGAACTCCATCTTCATAACAACCGGATGAAGCCCTTCTGCGGCTGGTAACATTCGTCTTCAACGATCAGCGCCTCGATGGATTTGAGGACAATATCCTGGAACACGCCCTTCTGCCCGAGGGTCTCAATGATCTCCTCCACCGGGACCCCCCGGGGACCGGGGCTTGCTTTGAGAATATCGATGATAAGGAGCCGGGGATCCGGTTGCGCATCGCTGCCGGTTTCGGGTGGTGCAATGCCATCAACTGCCACCTCTGTCATCGCTGCAAGGGCATCGAGATCCGCGGCTGACGGGCGATAATGCCGGGCTGCTGCGGCAATGCAGTCATCATTGCCGGATGGACTGGCGATGAAATCCCGGACCAGCGAGAGACGCCGGATCGTCTCGCGGGCGGTCTTCAGGATCCAGCGATCGCGGGCCTTCCGGTCAACCTGCCGTACCATATCGGGTCGGACCGCGAGGGTGACAGCAGGGGTGTTCCGGGATACCCTCACACGACCGGTGATCTCGATGAACGAGGGGCGTGGGGCAGCCCTCAGGATTTCGGAGACTCCCGGGTTCCTGCTGCTGCAGACCAGGTCAAACCCGCCCGTCGGGTCTGCCATGCGGGCATAGAGCATGTCATTCTCTTCATGGACCTCCATCAGGACCCCGGAGAGGATGACCTGCCCGCATGATGCCCCGGACGGAGTTACCACACCGGGATCACCCGCCGGATCCCCCTTCCTGAGCGGGAGTGTTGACCGGTTGAATTCGCCTGCAAAGATATGGACTGCCCCATCCATTGTGCAATAATCTTTCTCGTGCAGGGACTTCAAGATTTAGCAGGTGCCATAAAAGGGATGACATTCCGGTTCTGGTGATAACAACAGTTATGATAACGGAGTCTGACGTCCGGAGAATTTACCGGGATTCGATGCCCCACGAGTGTACCGGGTCGTGTCGGAGAGGAGACACGGGGCGCCGATGGCTCTGCGAGTCAGGGCTGGTGCTGGGGGAGGCAACTATACAGATGGAAGATTTCTACAGAACGGAAAAACATGCCCTATCGAACTCCTGGAAATGATGATGGGGGCTGATGCCCCCATACCCCCGGTTCTGATGAACTGCCGCCGCCCCGGAGGACGCCCCGCGGCGGCATCAGTTCGCTTTTATGGAGACAATTCGCTATTCGGGTATCCTGTACGGGTAATACGGAGGCATCACATGCGCCCCCGGGTCGAAGAATTGCAACGCAATTCTTCTCCTGCCAGGGGTCTTTTTGACCCCACGGCACCCCCGCGGGGGTGTCGAGTCTCGTCAGAGACGAGACACGAGAAGAACCCTAGGGGTTCTTCGAGTCATCGAATCCCGAAGGGATGAGGTGCGAAAAGAGCCAAGGGCTCTGTGAGTCAGGGCTGGCACAAGGGGGGAGGGAGACCAATTATCCGGATGAACGATTTCACCAGAGCCAAAAAACAGGAATGCTGGAGATTATCTCCTGACAAGCATTGCCAGGACGGCACCTGTCGCCAGCGCACCGATCGCGAGGCCCGGCATGACCGGGGATTTCTGGGTTGGCGGGACCGTCACCGGGGACTGTGCCGGTGAGGTTGCAGTTGCCGGAATGACCGTCATGGACGGGGACGCTGCGGTGGTCCGGGCAGGCGTTGCATCCTCCATCACCGGGAGGACCAGCGTGTTGTCCAGGGCATAGGCATGGTCATACGCCTCGCGTGCTTCTGCAATGCGTCCCAGGTTCTTCAGCGCATTCCCCTTGTTGAAGTAGGCGATGGACCGGGTTGTGTTGAGGTCACCTTCAATCGCAAGGGCAGCATCGGCGGCGGCAACCGCCTCCGTGTTGCGGTTCAGCATGACCAGGATGCCGGCCCGGTTCGACTGGATCAGGGCAGTCAGGGACGTGACATTCATGGCAAGGGCCCGGTCCGCTGCATCGAGCGCCTGCTGGTATTTGCCCTCGTTGGCGAGATCCACGCTGTCTGAATACAGTTTTGCTGCAGAGTTCAGCTGATCGCTCCCGGTATCCGCGGCAAGAACGGGAGTACCAAGTAAACAGGCAATAAGAAGTACCGGCAGAATTATTTTCATTTTCATAACGAAAAACTCCCGGGGGTATTTGCGTTCATGCGGTATAAATACGAGTGAGGAGGAGAGCGAAGGGCAAGGGGAGAATGGGGGAATTATCCGACAGGAAGATTTCCCATGAAAATCAAAATCTTACAGGTTGGTTGATGGGGGTTGAGACCCCCATACCCCCAAATATGATTAGCGCCGCCGCCCTCTGGCGTGGGCGAGTCGAAGTTGACACTTCTCCACAGCCTGCGGCTGTCCCTGCGGCGGATTAGGACGGTTAATATGAATTTTTTATGTGGATAAAACCGACCTTGCCCCGCCGTGCCTCGGGAGGCATAGAGTCCTGAAAGGATGAGATGAGAGAAGAACCATACGGTTCTTCGATTCCATGAGGCGGGGGGCCATCGTTAATTTCAATATTTTCCCGATTTTCATGCCTTCGGGTGTGAACTCCCGTTCATGTGCGTTTCAGCAGATCAACGGAAAAAAGAAGAATTACCGGTTGCGCCGGATACCGAGAAGCACGGCAGCAGTCCCGAGTGCGGCAACGGCGATCCATGCCGGAAGGGGCTGGTACGGGGTCTTGGTTGGTACCGGCGTCGTGGTCAGTTCAGTCAGCGCCGGGACAACTGCTGCCGGCGTGACAGCGGGGGTGTCCGGTGCTGCAGTAGACTCTGCAGACGGGGGAACGGTAACCGTTGACGTTACCATCACCGGCTGTTCGAAGGTGACGTCCGTGGAATTCGAGAGTTTCCCTGCCGTATCAGTGATACCTGCCGCTTTGTACACTCCCGCCATCCCGTTCAGGTTCTGGCTGACCGTGAAGGTATACTTCCCTGCCGGGTAGAGCAGCTCGCCGATCTTGTTCTTCGATGCCCGGTTCCACGCACTCCCGGAAGACCACAGGTACGGAGAGGTCGTAACACGGGGGGCGCTGTCGAGAGTCAGGACCTGGGTGTCGGAAGCCCCGGCACTGCCGGTGTAGATGTTCGTGATGCCCTGTCCGTACGGGTTGGTCAGCTTCACGGTCCAGAACGAGTCGGCCGGCGTGAGATCGGGGCGGTATCTGAGCTGCATCGCGGCATCCATGTTCGTCTCGATACGATAGGTGATATTGGTAGCCATCGGGATTGTCTTGCCGGAGACATCGCGGTCGTTGTCAAGGTCCCACACCCGGATCAGGACCTGAGGCTCGCGCACCACAAACACGACCTTTCGGGGTTTCTTCTCCTCGCAGTACCAGTTGCCCGGGTATCCGGCATAATCCTCAACGCTGATGGTATAATGGGACAGGGCGGTCGAGAGCTCGTTGAGGGGGCGCAGCGTGATATTCTTCTCCCCGGGCCCGGTACTCGTATCGGCACCTTCCGGCCACCACCCGATGATCCGGCAGTTATCGAGTGCCTTGGAGATATCCAGGTTCGTTTCCCCGATAAAGACCGGGGCGCCCGCTGCGATCTTATTGGTGGCAGCCGCCGTCGGGGGGAACAGGAGGAAGATGACAACAAGAGCGAGTAAAATATATTTTCCTTGCATGAGAAGTAATTTCAAAACCCTTATGATAAATATTATGACATTCTTTACGTACAGCGCGAATTTTCCAGCCGGACATACTTATCAAATACCTTTGTCCCTGACGCGATTCTGATATACCGGGTTTAAGCCAGTGGAGATGCACGATGGAAGAGAGCCACACAATCTGGATCGAGAAATACCGGCCCGCAGTGCTTGCCGATATTGTCGGGCAGGACGAGATCGTTGAACGGCTGACCTCGTATGTCAGGATCGGCAACCTGCCCCACCTCCTCTTCACGGGAAGTGCCGGGGTCGGCAAGACCACCGCTGCCGTGACGCTTGCAAAGGAGTTCTTCAAGGATTCCTGGCAGATGAATTTCCGGGAACTGAACGCATCCGATGAACGCGGTATCGATGTGGTCAGGAACCAGATCAAGCAGTTTGCACGCACAACCCCCCTGGGGGATGCCACGTTCAAGATCCTCTTCCTTGACGAGGCAGATGCACTCACTACCGATGCCCAGGCTGCCCTGCGCCGCACCATGGAGAGTTATGCCCAGACCTGCCGGTTCATCCTCTCCTGCAACTACTCCTCCAAGATCATCGACCCCATCCAGAGCCGGTGCGCCATCTACCGGTTCAAACCCCTTGGCGGGGACGCGGTCAAGGAAGAGATCCGCCGCATTGCCGGCCGGGAGGGGCTTACGATATCTGCCGGCGCAATGGACGCCATCGTCTATATTGCCCAGGGAGACATGCGCAAGGCCATCAATGCACTCCAGGGAGCGGCCATCATCAGCCCGACCATCGACGAGAAGGGCATCTATGCCATCACATCGACCGCCCGTCCCGACGAGATCGAGGAGCTGCTCAGCCTCGCCCTGCACGGCGACTTTGATACCGCAGAATCCCTCCTTCACCACCTCCTCCATGAACGCGGGATTGCGCCAAACGAGCTCATCAACCAGTGCTACCGGGCACTCCTGAAACGGGACATGGACCGGGGGCTCAAGGTACAGCTCATCGATCACCTTGGCGAAGCGGACTTCCGGCTCTCCGAAGGGGCAAGCAGCGATATCCAGATGGAGGCGCTGATCGCCCGGTTTGTCCTCTCTTCCGAGAAGAAGATCTGAGGTGGCGGGATGGAGACCAGGACATCCGGAGCAGGGGATGCTGACAAGGCAGCTGACTGGACCCGGCTCCTCAAGACCAAATACAAGAAGGAGCTCGGCGAGATCTCCCGCGAATACCCGCACAAGCGGTCACTCAATATCGATTACCGGGAGATCGAGAAGTCCGGCAGGGCTGGCATTGCCCTTGCTGACGAACTTTTAGAGAATCCCGGGAAGGTCATCGAGGATGTCAGCGAGGCTATCAGGGCCGCCCAGCTCATCCGGACAAAAGACGGCAAGGATCCTAAGGACATCAATATCCGGTTCACCAACCTCCCGAAGAAGAAGCTCATCCGGGATATCCGGTCGGACGACATCAACACCTTCGTCTCGGTCGAGGGGATCCTCCGAAAGACCACCGAGGTCCGGCCCCGGGTCGTGGAGGCCGTCTTCCGGTGCCCGGCCGGCCACTTCACCCACAAGCACCAGAAGTACGGGAAGTTCGTTGAACCCGACGGGTGCGCAACGGACGGGTGCACCTTCAAGAAACTTGACCTCATCCCTGCCCGGTCCCGGTTTGTCGACTCGCAGAAACTTCGCGTCCAGGAATCCCCCGAGGGGCTCCGCGGCGGTGAGCAGCCCCAGACGCTGGACATCGACGTTACGGACGATCTCTCCGGAACCGTCTCACCTGGCGACCGGGTGGTCATCAACGGGATCCTGCGGTCCATGCAGCGGATCGTCAAGGGCGAGAAGAGCACGGTCTTTGACATCTTCCTCGAATGCAACTCCATCGAGATCGCGGAGAAGGAGTTCGAGGAGGTGGAGATCGATGAAAAAGCGGAGGACGAGATCCTCCGGCTCAGCAAGGATCCGATGATCTACCGGATGATCACCCACTCCATCGCCCCGACCATCTACGGCAGCGAGAACGTCAAGCAGGCCATCGCCCTCCAGCTCTTCGGGGGGATCTCCAAGGACATGCCGGACGGGAGCCGGCTCCGCGGCGACATCCACGTCCTCCTCATCGGGGACCCGGGTATTGCCAAGAGCCAGCTGCTCCGGTATGTCGTCAAGCTCTCGCCCCGGGCGATCTACACGAGCGGGCAGTCGTCAACCGCGGCCGGGCTCACGGCAACGGCGGTCAAGGACGAGTTCGGCGAAGGGCGGTGGACACTTGAGGCAGGGGCGCTTGTCCTTGCCGACATGGGTGTTGCTGCCGTCGACGAGATGGACAAGATGGAGAAGGGGGACCGCTCGGCACTCCACGAGGCGATGGAGCAGCAGTCCATCAGCGTTGCCAAGGCCGGGATCACCGCCACCCTCAAGTCCCGCTGCGCCCTCCTTGGTGCTGCCAACCCGAAGTACGGGCGATTCGACATGTTCGGGGACTTCTCGGAGCAGATCAACATGCCCCCCTCCCTCCTGTCCCGGTTCGATCTCATCTTCATCATGACCGACCAGCCGGACCAGAAGCTCGATCTCGCCATCGCCGAGCATATCCTCAAGGCCCACACCACAGGGGAGCTGATCGCCCAGCACAAGAAGAAACCCATCCCCGGGGTTACCGACGAATACATCCAGCAGCAGCTCAAGCCGGTGATGCCCGATATCGAGCCGGGCCTCTTCCGGAAATATGTCGCGTATGCAAAACGGACCTGCTTCCCGATGGTCACACCGGAGGCAAAAGAGACCCTCGTGAATTACTACCTCAAGCTCAGGGGCATTGCTGATTCCAACAAGCCGGTGCCGGTCACGGCCCGGCAGCTCGAGGCGCTCGTCCGTCTCGCTGAGGCGAGCGCACGGATCCGGCTCTCGAACTCGATCGAGCAGAGCGATGCAGAACGGGTCATCCAGATCGTTGACGCCTGCCTGCGCCAGATCGCGTACGATGCCAAGACCGGCACGTTCGATATCGACCGGGTGGTCACGGGCATCTCCAAGGAGAAACGCGATATTGTCCGGGTCATCAAGGACGCGATCCGGGACATCGGCGGGGAGGGCCGGCGCGCCGCAATCGACCAGGTCATCGATGCCGTCAGCTCCAAGGGATTCCCGCGCGAGAAGGTCAAAGAGGGCATCGACATGCTCCTGCGCCACGGCGAGGCCATGGAGCCGAAGTCCGGTATCATCCAGCTCATCTGAGGTGCACCATATGCAGAACGACAGGGAACAGGCAGTATTTGAAGCAGGGATCAAGCTCGGGGCGCTCTATCACCAGTGGGTAGGGACACCCATCTCGCGCAACTCAGCGGCAAGCGTTGAATCCGCCATCGAGAAGGCGGTCGTCCTCCAGCCGTTTGTCGAAGAGATAACGGTGAGGCTGGACCGGAACCTGATGACGGAGAATGTCTTCGGGTACAGCGAATTGTCCGGCCTGATGTTCAATGTCGACATCATTACCCGGGTCGGGTTTACGTACTGCCATGCACGCCTCGCACCGTCCGGGGGATACCCGCTCATGAAGATCGTGAAGTGCCATGAAATCTCCCGCCATCCCCATCACTGACGATCACATCCATATCGACCCGGTCAACGGCAGGGGCATCGAAGCCGCAAAAGACTTCTCCCGCGCCGGCGGCACGCACATCTTTCTCGTGTCTAAGCCCTCCTGGTCCCTTGGCGTATTCCCAACAACCGGTGACGATTACCGCAGGGTCTTCGACGAAACGATCCGGGTTGCCGGGCTGGTTGCAGAAGCCGCGGGCATCGCGGTCTTCCCGGTGCTGGGGGTCCACCCGGCCGAGATCGGGAAACTCGCGGAGCGCATGCCCCTGGACCAGGCAGCGGAGCTGATGAAGTCCGGTCTCGACTGCGCAGCGGGATATGTGCGGGAGGGGAGCGCCGTTGCCCTCAAGAGCGGCCGGCCGCATTACCCGGTCGATGACGTGGTCATGGCAGCATCCAATGACGTCCTCTTCCATGCACTCAGCCTTGCAGCGGACTGCTCGTGCGCCCTGCAGATTCACGCGGAGACCGGCTCGTGTGGGGATGTTGTTGGCATGGCGCAGCGGGCCGGGGTCCCGGTCGAGCGGGTTATCAAGCATTATGCAACGCCCGACACCCCGCTGCACCCGTCCGTGATCGCAAAGCACGAGGGGATTCCCGAGCTGGTCCGGAGCCGGCGACCATTCACCATGGAGAGCGACTACATGGACGAGAACTCGCGGCCCGGCGCCGTGATCGGGCCGAAGTCCGTACCGCGGTATACCCTGAAGCTGCTGGAGAGCGGCACCATCACGGCTGATGACTGCTTTCGTATCCATGCCGAGACGGTCGGCCGGGTGTACGGAGTGGAGATCCGGCTCGGCTGATCTGATTCCCCCTTGCCTTTTCCGCTTACCTTTTTTATCACACCGGACAAAAGAGTAACCAATGTTCTTAAAAATTCACCGTTCCAAGGAGCTCGGGGACGTGGTGGCGGTCTGCGACCGCGAACTGATCAATACCACCCTCTCCCATGGCTCCCTGACGGTAGCCATCACCGAGGCGTTCTACGGCACCTGCCCTTCCACGGAGGATGAGGTCCGGGAAGCCCTGCGCAATGCGGACAATATCAATCTCATGGGGGAGAGGGCTGTCGGGGTTGCCATCAGCATGGGCCTCATCACCCGCGACGGCTGCATCATGATCGGCACGGTCCCCCACGCGCAGGTCTTCCGCCTATGAGCATCCGGGATAACTTCTGCCCCAAATGCGGCGCACCCACCGACTCCCCGGGCCTCTGTACCAAGTGCCGGATCGGCAGCACCCCGTGGTTCACCTGCGACCCGCGGGTGGTCCATATCCAGTGCCCCAGCTGCGGCGCAGTCAGGCAGGTCAATACCTGGACGGACTCCGAACGGACCCGGGATGAGATCGGCCCGGACCTTGCACGATCCGCAGTCCATTTTCACCCGGATGTGAAAAAATCTTCAATTGATGTCGCGATCACCGACACCAGCGTCAACCGTTCCCGGGCAGATCTGACGATCCGCGGGCTCCTGTACAAGAAGACGGTGGAGGGCACCTGCCAGACCGAGATCGTCTGGCAGAAGGAGCAGTGCGACCGCTGCAACCGGATCAGCGGGAGTTACCATGAAGGCGTTGTCCAGGTGCGGGCCGACGGGAGGATCCCGAGCACCTATGAAGTGCAGATGGCCTCGTCCATTGCCCAGCAGGTCGAGGACTCGCTCCAGTCCGGCGGCGAGCGGCTCTCGTTCATCTCCGACATGACCCCCATCCGCGACGGGCTCGACATCACCATCGGCTCCCAGCATATCGGCCTTCTGATATCCCAGGGTATCGTTGCCCAGCTCGGCGGCCGGTATACCACGCACCCGAAGCTGGTGGGCGAGAAGGCCGGCCGCCAGCTCTTCCGGATCACGTACTCGGTGCGGCTTCCCCGGTTCCAGAAGTACGATGTCGTGAAGATCAAAAACCGGTACCTGGAGGTCGAGCACGTTGAGTCCCACTTTGTCCGGGGCTTTGATCTCGCTGACGGCGGGTCCCGCTCTGTCCGCGACGATGATGTTGAGACCATCATCGGGAATGCGCGGAATGCCGAGAATGCCCTCGTTGTCTATACCGAGCAGAAGACGGCGGGCATCATGGACCCGGCAAGCCAGAAAACCCGGGATATCCGCCTCCCGCCGTGGATGAACCTCCGGGCAGGCGACCAGGTCAGCATCCTCCGGGACGGGGACCATCTCATCATTGTCAGGTAGAGGATGAGGGTCCGCAGCGTTCCCAAAAAAGACCTGGCGGCGATCTCCGGCGCCGGCTGGATCGATCCGGAACACCGGCCCTTCATCGATGGCGAGACCGCGTGGGTGCCGGTGCGGGATGGAGAACCGTTCGACCGGGAGATCGGACGGGATCCCCGCTACAGCGGGCGCGGGTATTTCATGATTGGTGACATCGCGGTCTTCCATGGTCCGCGCCCATCACCGGATGATGTGCAGAAGATTGTGGATCTGAAACACCCGGCCGGCGTCATCTGGCGGGAGGCGCTGGATGACATCACCCGCACGCCACGGGTCGTGGTCCTGTATGGGAGCTGTGGCGAGACCCGGCACCGCGAGAGCGGGTATGTCTATTATCTCGATCCGTCGAAGGTGATGTTCTCCCAGGGCAACCGCGGGGAGAAGGGACGGATCGCAAAGCTGATCCGGGAGCGGGGCGAAGGGGAGCGGGTTGCCGACATGTTCGCCGGTATCGGGTATTTCACCATCCCCGCTGCCGGTGCCGGGGCAGCAGTCCATGCAATGGAGATCAACCCGGTCTCCTGCCAATACCTCCGGAAGAATGCAGCCGCCAACCAGCTTGCAGACCGCATCACTATAACTGAAGGGGACTGCCGGGAGAGTCTCTCCGGCACCTATGACCGGATTCTCATGGGACATTTCGATGCACCGTCCATGCTCCTCCATGCACTGGGGCATGTCAGGCCCGGCAGCGTCATCCACTTGAGCAGTCTCGGGACAGATGAATCAGCCATCCGTGAGTGCGTTGAAAGCGCAGGTTTTTCTTGTGGTATCCAGACACATAAGGTGAAGAAGTACCGGCCCCGCACCTGGCACCTGGTACACGACATCACGATAACATGACCCGGCAGACCCTGGCAGGAAAACAGATCGTCATCGGTGTTACGGGCAGCATCGCTGCCGTTGAGCTCGTAAAACTCATCCACGAGCTGCGCCGCCGCGGGGCCGATGTCCGGGCGGTCATGAGCCCGGCAGCTGCCGGCATCATCACGCCGGATGCCATCACCTATGCCTGCGGGCACGAAGCGATAATTCGGATCTCGGGCATGGTCGAGCATGTCACGTTCTGCGGTGACGAGGGGACGGCTGACCTGCTCCTGGTCGCCCCCTGCACGGCAAATACGGTTAGCAAGATCGCCTGCGGCATCGACGATACCCCGGTCACGACCTTTGCAACAACAGCGCTGGGCAGCGGTATTCCGGTAGTGGTCGTCCCGGCAATGCACCACAGCATGTTCCGCCACCCGGCGCTGGTGGAGAATATCCGGCGGCTGCAGCAATGGGGGATCGATGTGCTCAGCCCGCGGATCGAAGAGGGGAAGGCCAAGATGCCGGGGATCGATGAGATCGCCCTCACCTGCGAGCGGAACGTGCTCGGCCGGCCGCTTGCCGGAAGAAGCGTCCTCATCACGAGCGGCCCGTGCCGGGAGCCGGTTGACGATGTCCGGATCCTGACAACCCGGTCGAGCGGGCAGATGGGCCGGGCGCTCGCTCTCGAGGCGTACCGGCTCGGGGCGGATGTCACCATCGTGCACCGGGATACCGTCCCGCTCGTTACCAACATCCATATAGAGACGGCTCACGACATGCGGACGGCAGTTATGCAGTACCTCAATGACAAACCAGCCGATATCTACATCAGTGCCGCTGCAATCTCCGATTTCACGCCGGTTGTCACGGAAGGGAAGATCCGGAGCGGGAAGCGCTCATCCATAACGCTCGAGCCGGCCCCCAAACTGATCACCGAAGTCCTGGAGAAAGGACCTGCTGTCACCGTTGCGTTCAAGATCGATCGTTCCCCGCTCAAAGGAGCAAAAGAGCTGCTTGGCCAGGGTGTATCCATGGTCCTGATGAACATGCCGGATACCATGGGGAATGTTCACGGGGACTATACGCTTCTCTCACCAACAGGTTCCACCCCTATGAACGGGACCAAGGAAGAGATAGCCGGGCTGGTTTTTGAAAAGATACTTCCCGCAATGCAGGGATCCCATCACGCAAATCATCGTACAAAAAAGCGTTGTTAAGCAGCCGCAAAATTTTATAATTTCGCAACATTTCCTTATCCCCTCGTGGGATATGCCCGGAATTATTGAGTAACTTTTAAATGGTGTTTTTGTAAATACTAGTCTATGCCTTCAAAGAGAGCGGACCAGAAACCGGCTCCGGCCGGCTTCACCTTCCAGATCCCCATCTTCTACAAGCTGATGGTAAGTATGCTGTTCGTCGCCACCATCCCGATGATCCTCCTCGGCATCGTCTCCATGGGCGGCACGACGAGCATCATCAACAATATCGGTCTTGCCAACAGCATCTTCATCATCACGCTCATCACCCTCTCGGTGGTCGTCATGTGGAGCTTCTTTCTGGCAAGCAGCATCACCAACCCCATCGTCAAGCTCTCCCGGATCGCAACCAGCATGAGCACCGGGGAACTCAAGAACCCGGAGATCGAGCTGCTGAGCAACGACGAGATTGGCGAGCTCCAGACCGCATTCAACCGGATGATCAATACCTATAAGATCCTTGATACCCTTGCAAAGGAAGACAACGAATAAACCCGATACTCCTGCCCGCCCGGGCAGGAACCTGCTGCAGTCGGACGGACTGCCGCACAACACCATACCCGGTTCCCGCAGTTCTGTCGTGAACCATCTCTGTCCGAGGTAAGTTTAGGATGCTCAAAGAGACCCTCAACAAGTTCCTGATCCTCAACGGCGTCCAGGCAGCGATCGTTGTACAGGAGAACGGGGAGATCATCGAGAGCATGAAATCGGGCATCTCCCTTGACCAGGATCTCCGGGAGGTCATCGCCACCATCATGCTCGACTCGAAAGTCACGGCTGCTCATTTCGGCGATGCCTCGCTCTCCATGGTCTTTGTGGAATACTCGGAGAACTTCCTGATCCTTGGTCCGCTCATCGAGGAGTTCTTCCTCGTGATCATCGCCGATAACACGGCCAATATCGGGCAGATAACGTACGAGATGAAGAAAAACCAGGACAGCATCGTGGCACAGTTATGATCGACCGGTTACCTGAAGGGGTCAGTATCGGGTGGATGCAGGCGCCGCCGCAGTGGATCTTCACCCATACGGTCCGGTTTGTCGGTATTGTCCGGGTTGTCATCCAGGACGGCGAAGGGTTCATCCTTATCCAGAAAGGCAAGCCCCTTGCCTACTACTTCAAGCACGGCCGGATCGAGCTGCGGGGACATGCTGCACTCGATTATTTCAACTCCCATCCCACCATCGAGTTCAATCTCTGCAAATACACGGCCGACGAACTTGCCGAGGCAATGAGCATCTACAATGCCGACGAGCAGGGCCCCGCTGCAGCGCCGCAACAGCCGGAACGGAAGGTTGCCGAGACCGTCCCGGCCAGGCCGGCAGTCCCGCAGCCGGCACCCCCTTTCCCGGTCCCGGAGCCCCCCGCACCGGAACCGCCGGTCGCACAGCGGGAGGAACGTGCAGCCCCCGCTGAACCGGCACCGGTCCTGACGAGGACCGTTCCAAAAATTGTTCCGGAGGCTCCGGCCGATGTTCCGGAACCGGTTGCTGATGAGGTCGTGGAACCGGAGCCGGTGATCGAGCAGGTCCCGCGACAGCGGCCTGCAATGCGGAACATCCCCCCGCCCCCGCCGGTCATCCCCATTGCACCCGAGGTTACGCCACAGCCCGCAATCCCGTCCCAGCAGGTCGTGCTTGACGAACATGCGATCCGTGTCATCGGGCAGATCAAGAAACTCAACGGTGTCGTTGCAATATCGGTCTTCAACGATGACCGCAACATCCTCCTGATGGGCGATGTTGAGATCGAACCGCTGCTGAAGATCGCCCGCAACATGCTCGAGACCCAGCGGAAGATCACGCCGCACCTCGAGTGGGGCTCCTTTGTCCATATCACCCTCCAGATCCCGGAAGGAAATGTCATTGTCGCCCCGTACCAGGAGAATTATCTCTGCCTTCTCACGACCCGTACCATCAACATCGGGCATATCCGCCGGATCCTGCGCGACCTCCAGATCGGCAGCGGATAATCGGGTTTTTCCCGGTCACCCGTGCCCGTGCCGTTGTAATGCTTTTCTTCATAGAGAGACCACCAGTACCTGAATACCTGCAAGCATTCCCGAAAGATCCACCATGAGTATCAGTGCATCGTGCCCCGGCCACATCTCCGGGTATTTCAGGAAGATCACCGGACCGTCCGGGACCACCACCGGCAGCATCGGTGCCGGCGTTGTGATCGAACCGGGTGTGACCGTTACGGTCAGCACTGCAGAAAAAACGTCGGTGAGTGTCCGGCAGGTCCTGCCGGGCGGTTCCCACCGGCAGGTGGCTGACCGTTCACCTCCGATTGCCTCGGCACTCCGCCACATCGGCACCGATGTCCGGGTGATCACTGAGTGCCGGCTCCCGATCGGCGCCGGCTTCGGGCTCTCTGCTGCAGCACTCCTCGCCACGCTGACTGCGGTCAATGAACTCGAAGGTCTCGGGCTGACCGGTCATGAGATTGCCCGCATCGCCCATGAGACCGAGGTTCTTCACCGCACAGGTCTTGGGGATGTTGCGGCCTGCCAGGACGGGGGCAGGGTTGTCCGGACCGGTGCCGGAATTGACGGCGAGATCCACCGGTTCTATGATCTCCCCGGACCTCTCTGTGCAGTCTCGTTCGGCCCGATCCTGACGCCCACGGTCCTGGGTTCCGCGGAGAAGATGCGGCGCGTGGAGAGCGCGTTCCCGACAACGAAGCCCGCCAGTCCTGCGGAGTTCTTCAGGTGCTGCCAGGACTTCTCCCACAGGAGCGGTCTTGAGACGCCGGAGGTTGCCCGCGTCCTTGCGGCATGCAGGGCCGAGAAGATTATGGCCGGCATGACCATGCTCGGCAACGGTGTCTTCGCCTGCGGTGAACGGGCATATCCGGTGCTCCGGCAGTTCGGCGATGTCTATCCCTGCACGATGGCACGGGCCGGCGCACGGCTCACCGGAGGAGCTCCATGATCCCGCCCGACCACCCCCGGTACCGTTCCCTGGTCACCCGGGAGCGCCTTGCACAGGCCGCACAGGACGGCATCGTTGCGTGGGAGGGGCTGACCGCCCACGGGCGCGGGGAGGCGTTCGATTACCTCATCGGTGAGCGGACAACCCGGAGTGCAGCCCTTGCAGAACGGACGGCAGCAGCACTGCTCAAACGAGCCCGCCACCCGGTCATCTCCGTCAACGGGAACACCGCGGCACTCGCTGCAGCGGAGATCGCCGCACTCCAGAAGGCATCCGGCGCACTGGTTGAGGTGAACCTCTTCCACCGGACCGAGAAACGGATCCGGCTCATCGAGGACCTCCTCACCCGTGCCGGCGCCGAGGTCTTCTCGGGGCCGGCGGAACGCCTGCTCCCGCTCTCGCACGACCGTGCATGGTGCCGGCGCGAAGGGATGTACGCAGCGGACGTTATCCTCGTCCCGCTCGAAGACGGAGACCGGGCCGGGGCCCTTATTTCGATGAACAAGACCGTCATCGCGGTCGACCTCAACCCGCTCTCCCGCACCGCCCGGGCTGCCAGCCTGACAATCGTGGACGAACTCACCCGCGCCCTTCCCGCGATCACCGCCGCCTGCACCGATCTGAGCGACGGCGAAGCGGCAGCCCTCATCGCAAATCTTGACAATCATTATCTTTTAAAAGAAGCAATACGTGAGATGACGACGAGGCTTTCTGATGTTCTGGATTGAGAAGTACCGGCCCACTGACCTGAACGGATTATCCGGCCAGGACCAGGTCATCCGCCACCTCTCCTCGTTTGCTGAATCGAAGATGACCCCCCACCTCATCCTCTCCGGCCCGCACGGGACCGGCAAGAGCGTTGCCGTCGAATGTTTTGCCCGTGCCCTGTACGGCGAGAACTGGGAGCTCAACACTTCCGTCTTCCAGACCGCGGACCTCTTCCTGCAGGGAAAGGTCCTCCTCGAACAGGACGAGCGGTATTCCCACATCTACCAGAAGAGCCAGTCCCTCATCACCAACTTCAAGCACATCGTCAAGTGGTATGCGGCGATCAAGCCCCTGAATGCCGAGTACAAGCTGATGGTGTTTGAGGACGCCCATACCCTGACCCGGGACGCCCAGCAGGCACTCCGGCGGATCATGGAGCGGACGAGCACGACCTGCCGGTTCATCTTCACCACCACCAACCCGAGCGCCCTCATCCCGGCCATCCGCTCGCGCTGCCTCCCGCTCTTCTTTGGCCCGGTCGGAGAAGACCAGGTCATGGGACTCCTCCGGACCGTCCGGGAGCAGGAGCGGGACTGCGCCCACACCTGTTCCGATGATGAACTCGAATTGATCGTCCAGGCCTCGGGCGGCGATCTCCGGCGGGCCCTCCTCCTCCTGCAGGCAGCAATGGAGACGGGCAGGTGCACGGAGCTCTTCGATCTCTCGCAGTCGGAGACCACCACGATCGCCCAGGGTGCACTGACTGCAATGCAGGCCGGCGACGCACCGGGTGCGGTCCGCCGGCTCGAATCGCTGATGATCGATTACGGGCTCTCCGGCGCAGAGGTCATCGGCGAGGTCCGGTTCGCGGCAAAACGGGAATACAACCATCCCGCGCTGGCAATCGCCCTTGCGGAGGCCGAAAGCCGGATGATCCACGGCAACAACGAGTTCATCCAGGTCGGCGCGCTGACATCGGGGATCCGGGAGGTTTTTTCATGAGCACGACCAAGACGGACAAGATCCGCAAGCACTACGATACGGTGGCCGACACCTACGACCACCACTACGATCACCACCGGGGAAAGAAATACCATACCCACCTGAGCAACCACCTCATGAACGTCCTCCCGAAGGGGGGCAACCTCCTGGATATCGGTTGCGGGACCGGCCTGTTTGTCGAGAAGTATATCAAAAACGGCGGGTGCGGGACCGGACTGGACATCAGCCGCGGGATGGTGGCGAAAGCAAGGCGCCGGTGCCCCGACTGCGAGTTCCTGGTGGGCACCGGAGAGAAACTTCCCTTTGCCGACAACTCCTTCAACGCGGTATCGAGCGTGCTCGTCTTCAGCTACGTGAAGGACCCGGCATCGATGATCGCGGAGGTGTACCGGGTCATGGAGCCGGGCGGGTCCATTGCGCTCTGCACGCTGGGCAAGAAACTGATCACCCGGGGGATCCCGTCCCTGTACAAGATCGGCGAGAAGATCAAGATCAAGCACGTGGTCATGAAAGACTTCGGCGAGCACTATTACGATGAGCAGGAGATGTTCTCGCTCTTCGATGGCGCGGGCTTCTCGGATATTGACGTGAAATGGTGCTCGTTCGCCCATATCGACATGATCGACCCCATCTTCAACCTTGCAACGAAGGTTGAGCCCTTTGTCGAGAAGCGGGTCCCGCAGCTTGCGTACAATATTTTTGTGAGCGCGAAGAAGGAGTAACCCGGGACAGGTGAGGACCTGAACCGGGGAAGATCGGTTTTTTGTCCTTTCACCCTGCCGCCCGCGTCCGGGTCCGCTGCACGGATCACGTCACCCGCCGTTTCAGCAGGTAGCGGGCCCGTTTCGGATCGGATGGTTTCGGCCCCCGTTCATACGCGATATTCGCAACAATGAAGGGAAACTGACCGAAAGGGCGAAACTCAAGCCGGCGCAGGAAAAAATTACGGACCGGGTTCAGTCTTTCCGGTCGTCGTCCGTTACCTGGGCAAGGATCTCTTTTGTCGGCCCCACGTCAATGATTTTCCCGCCCCGCATCAGGGCAACCCGGTCACAGATGTCGCGGACAAAGTCCATGTCATGCGAGACCACGATGAAGGTCTCGTCCATCTCGTCCCGGGCGTTGAGGATCGAGTGCCGGACGTCCTGCTTGGTGATCGGGTCCATGGTGCCGGTCGGCTCATCAAGCACCACGAGGCGCGGCTCGCGGATGAGCACCTGCGCAAGGGCGACCCGGTGGCGCTCCCCGTCCGAGAGTTCGCCCGGGAACCTCTTGAGGATTGCCCGTGCCTTTGCCTCGGTGAACCCGGCCATCTGCAGCGTGGCGATCGCTTTTCGCATTGCCAGCTCCATGGGGAACTCGAGGCCGATCGAGTCAGTGAGGTTGTCGAGAACGGTCCGGTGGGGGAAGAGGTCGTACTCCTGGTGCAGGAGCCCGATGTACTCCTTGGCCCGGCCGCGCTGGTCGATGCCGGGTTTGGTCATATCCACCCAGTCGTCGCCGATCAGGATGTTCATCTCACCGCTGGTCGGCTCGATGATACCCGAGATGATCCGGGAGAGCGTGGTCTTGCCGGCACCGCTCTTACCGATGATACCGAAGATCTCGCGCTTCGAAACATCGAACGTCACGCTGTTGACCGCCCGGACAACGCCGCGGTCAACCGAGATGTACCGCTTGGTCACGTCCCGGGCAGCGAGGATCTTCTCGCCCAGCTCCACGTCCTCCGGTACTTCATCCTCCTGGTAATCTTTTGCAAACGCCCGGATCACGGACTTCGGGGTGCCGATGGCAGCGATCTCCCCGTCAGCGAGCAGGATCGCCCGGTCCGCCATGTCCTCGATGACCTGCGAGAAATGGGAGGTCACGACCATACCCATCGTGTTCTTCTTTGCCGCGTCAAGGAGCATCTGGTGGACGAGCTTAGCGGTCCCGGGGTCGAGCGTGCCGGTGGGCTCGTCGGCAAAGAGCATGGCCGGGTTCTTGGCCAGCTGCCGCGCCAGCACCACACGCTGCTTCTCGCCACCGGAAAGGTCGCGGGCGATGTGCATCATCCGGTGCGAGAGTTTCACCTGGTCGATGAGATCGGCAGCGCGGCTCACGGCATGTTCCTGCGGGTAACGGATGTCGTCGAGCGCATGGAGCACGTTCTCGATGACCCGGTCGTCGCCATAGAGCGCGAAGGTGCGCTGGAACATGATCGCGGTCCGGTTCATGACCCGCGACTTCAGGCCATCGGTCTTCTCGTCCCAGAGATCCACATCGACCGCGCCAAGCGTGCCACCGCACTCCGGGCATTTCCTGCCGGCCCGGCTCCGCACGTCCATGTGCGCGCAGCGGTCGCACGCTGCCATGTGATAGATGACCGAACCCTTCGTTGGCGGCTCCTCGACACCGCGGAGGAGGTGCATGAGCACGCTCTTTCCCGCGCCGCTCCTGCCGATGACCCCGACAATCCCGCCTTCCGGGATCTCGAACGATATATTATTCAGGACACGGTTGTCGCCGTAGTCCATGCAGAGATCGTGTACACTGATGAATGGTGCTGCCATGGTCTTCCCGCCTCAGGGTGTTTTCATCCGGTGTTCTGGTCCCGGCTCATCGGTGCAGGATGGTTCCGGGTCTTTTGGCGGGTTATTCCGGCAGGGCCCCCGGCCCCGCTTCAGTGGTCCCTGTCCGTCAAAATTCGGCATGATGGTTCCCTCGTTACGCAGGGAATTATTACACATATGAGCATAAAGATTTAAGGATCGGGATCCAACAAAAAAATGCGGCACGGGCGACGGCACGCATCTCCCGGGTCCTTCTGGTCCCGGCATGCCGGAATCCCGCCCGCGAAAACGGTTCACTCACTCCTTTTCAGGATCGCTCTTCGGGCATCTGGGGCTGCGCTCTTCAGCAGCCATCATGCAGCCGGTCATGGTGATGCCTTTCCCATTTCCCAGTGCATCGGCAATCCTGCAGCGGGCTTTGTGGAGGTCCCGCCATGCGGTCCTGCGCGAGACCCTGGGCCGTTCGGCAGCCGCTTCCTGTTCGAGGTCCTCGGGATTGATGAGCCGGATGAGCTCGATCGCCCCGGGATTGATCGAGATTCCCTGGACGGGATCTTCGCGGCAGCAGGGCATGTAGCAGCAGAAGTCCGAAGTACTGGGAATGGTACGGCGTACGCGGGGCCGTCCCCCGCCGCGGGCATTGGGTAATATCCGGCCGGGTTACCCGTTCTGCACCGGATAGCGGTGCAACGGATGAATAGTCAGGTATTTTACCGGGTTTTTTCCGGTTTTTGTATGACAGGATTGCTGCTTTTGCGGTGCGACGGACGCTTTTCCACCAGGTACCGGCAGATGATGCGGTACGGGGGGATGGAATCCACGAATTTCTCAATACGGCTCACCTTGTATGGGCAGGAAAAGAACGGACCACTCGCGAGCCGCTGGAGAAAACCGGATACGGCCGGCCCGGCCGATTCATCGAGCGAAAAGTGTGCCCGGATGTCCCGGACCGTGACCCAGCGTGAGGATACACCCGCTTCTTCCATGTATTGTTCCAGGAGATCCGGAACTTCTTTGTGCAGCCGCAATTATACCGCGTCCGAAAAAATCAGTGGCAGCGGGGCACGTGGCCGCAGTGTTTCCGGTGCCCGGCAGCTGCCGACCCGGTGCCGCAGCAGCAGGAGTTGCCGGGTTTTCCGGGAGGTGTACATTCGTCCCACAGACTGCGGCTGCCGCCCGGCCGGTGCCGGATCGCTTCCCCGCGTGCACAGGTCTGGAAGGTGAAGCGTTCGTTGTCGTTTTCTCCTGAATGGTGTGGGGGTGTCTGGTTATCGTTGGGCATTTGTTCACCGGTCGTACGAAGATCTTTCTATAATTACTCATATGCGCATAAATAATTTAAAGAATCGCATGGGTGTAAATCCGGGTTTTCTTCAATATTATGGGCGGAAATGCCCGGTATTGAAAACATAATCAATGCATTAACAGTATTTTTACCGGAAATTTTTTTTTTCGGACCGCAAAATGAACGCGACAATTTACCTGTCGCGAAGTCTGAAGACAGCGGAAAATTTCTCCTGAGAGACCGGATCGTAATCGTTCTTTCAAAATCAATTTTCGTTTTCAAAAAAAAAATCGAAAGCAGGATCGCGATTCGAAGACACGTTCACGTGTCCTTTTCATCCTTCAGGTGTGTGATGATGTGTCGGATTTAAAAAATAATTCCGGAGCGATCGCTGATCGATTTCCGGTTTGCAGTCAGAGGATCGATTTTTTGTAAGAAAATGGATCGCGATGAAAAATTTTCACCGGTATCCGGTTGGAAATAATCCGGATACAAAAACCCGGACCAAAACCATTCTTCCACCCACTCCACCGTCATATACCCACCGATATTCACCTTCCCCCGGATACGGTATTTTCCGGGATCAGACCACATCCAATCCGGGCTATATACGGGCTCTGATGTACCACTTTTCCGGAACGGAGCCCGCTGCGGGCCCGGATTGGGATCCTCAGACCCCCTGTTTTGATGAAAACTCCTGGCGGATTTGCCCTTACATGGGGTCCGGATAACAGTTTACGACGTAGAGTGACAATCTTTGACGTAAAATATCCAGACAATCCGGGATATTCTCCGACGGGATATGTACATCTACTGACGTTAATCAGATCCCAAAAACCACCCTTCTTTTCATCCGGGCAGGCTGTTGGTCGATCCGGAGGGAGATCGGCCATCCAAAAGGGACTATTAAGGTTTTACAGCACCGCGCAAAATCGTCCGATTGGCGTAAATCCAGTAAATCAGGCGTATTTCCAAAACCCGTGTACATAATTGGGGTGTTTTTGCATATAATTCCCGGGCAGGGTGGAAAAAGAAGGTAATCCGGGGCCGATACAGGCCCGGATTGAGGGTGGACTGCTATGGGGAAATGGGGGGTCCGGAGAGGGGGGTTTACGGACCGTGGAGCAGGCGTCCTGGTTGCAGTTCTGTGCCGGGATTTTGCAAAAATTTTCCCGGGATTTTTTTGTATAAAAAAAAAAGGTTGGAGACAAAATTTTTGCCGGAATTTTTTTAAAAAATTTTTGTGAGAACGTTGTCAGATTTTTTTAGATTTTTTTTTAAAAAAAAAAATAACGGGGACTTTCTGTGCATCAGCATTCAGGTAAAATTAAAAAAAATTATTTCACGAGCCCGGCACCGAGCTCTTCAGCTTCCTTAATCTTGTCCGGGTAGTTGTCGAGATCTTCGGGCCTGAAGCACTGGTTCTGCCAGATGAGCCCGGCGTCCTCAAAGCCAAGGAACGAGAAGACATGCTTCACGTACGTATTGACCGGTTCGATTGCCTCGGCCCCCATGCCATCGCTGGTCATGGCGAACACGATCTTCTTGCCCTTCGGGAAGTCGGTGGTGAAATCCGGTTTCAGGAGCGAGTAGAACCGGTCGATGAGCGGGTAGGCCTGCGCATTCAGCCGGCCCCAGTACATCGGCGAGCCGAGGACAACAACGTCAGCCTTCTCAAGTTTCTTCACCAGTCCCTTGAAGTCGTCCTTCTGGACGCAGCCGTCCTCGTGCTTGCATGCACCGCAGCCAAGGCAGGGCTTGATCTCGAGCTTGGTGATGCGTACGAATTCGGTCTTTGCACCGGCTTTTTCTGCGCCGGCAAGCACGTGTTCAACCAGTGCCTGGCTGTTCCCGCCTTTCCGCGGGGTTGTGGCGATCCCGATGATCTTCATGGTGTATCTATCGGTGATTGTACGCATGGGGGAATAAAGGATGGGGTGTGGGGGGAGGTGAGGAGGGGACTGGGAAATTGAGGAATAGATAAAGAAAATTTTTTACCCGGCGTTTAAAGATCCCTTCGGTTAATTTCTGCGGAGTTGCGATGCCTCCCCGCCTCAGGGCCTCTCCGAGGCACGGCGGGGCAATTACCCGGATTTTAAAAAGTGATACCGAATTGAGGCCGCCATGGGGGCGCCCCGCGGGGATGGCGGCTGGAATCATAACGGGTTTGGGGCGGAGCCCCATCATCATTCCAAAGGATTTCTACAGTGCAAAATATTTCTCACGAGCGCCTGCCCCGGAAAATCCGGCCATAACAGATCAGTAGGCCGGGCAATCCATTCGAAAAAATGTTCATGGTTTGATGATTGCCTTGATCGCATCTGCCTTCGCAATCAACTGAACTGCTTTGTCATGCGGGATCTTCTTACCGTCCTGTGCCGTTACGGTACTGATGAACAGATCAATATGAGAGGCAGCAGCCTGGTCCTTTCCACATTCGAGATTGAAGACCGCCCCCTCGAGCTCAAGGAGCAGGGACTGCTCTACGGAGCGCTGAATATTCATTCCCTTCACCTCGGCTGAAAGGGACTTTGTCTGGTCAATCGCCTGCTGGTTCACCGGCAGGTTGATTGCCTGGATGATTGCATCGGCCGCGGTCTGCATGGTTGAAGCCTGGGCGGTTGTCAGCGGCCAGCCTTTGAAGAGGTTGACCGTGAGTTTGAAAATTTTCATACCCATCATCGCGTCATCGGGATGGTTGTCCTGTAGCGAATACTTCACATCAGTGAGTTCGCCAATCAACATGTTCTGGACCCATTTTGGCACATTGTTCTGGTTCCGGATATAGGTTATCAGCTGGTCGATCAGGGTGATCGCATCGTCCGGTTTCTGGACTGTGATGAAGTTCGTCCGGACGGCCGTATCGCTGCCGTCATCATTGGTCACGGTCAGGGATACCGTAAAGTTACCTGCTGCGGTATAGGTGTGCAGCGGGTTCTGCCCGGTTGCAACGGTCCCATCACCAAACGACCAGTTCCACTCTGAGGGGGTGTTCTGCGATGTATCGGTGAACCTGACCACCAGCGGAATTTTTCCGGTCGTGTTTGTGGCGGTGAAGTTGGCAACCGGAGGTGCCGGGATGGTGACCACGATAAACGCCGGCCTGCTGAGCGTATCGCTGCCCAGGTCATTCCAGACCCTCAGCGTGACGTTGTACGTGCCTGCTGCTGCATATGCGTGAGTCGGGTTTTGCTCCGCTGAGGTTGTCCCATCACCGAACGACCAGTTCCATTTGACCGGCGATGCATCGGAGGTGTCGGTGAAGGTAACCGTCAACGGGACTTTGCCGGAGGTAGGTGTTGCGGTGAAGTTGGCGAACTGCCGGGCGTAGACCTGGAACATCAGCGAGTAATCTGATGTGTTGCCGTAAAAGAGCCAGACCGGCTCCAGCGTGACCTCAGGTTGCTCCATGCCTTTTATGTAATATGCTAAAGTGATGCCATAGACACAGACATCATTTTTATTACCTGCCGGGGGATTAATCACATCACCCTGTCCGAGTTTTTCGATCGCTTTATTCACAGGAATGATGGGAACACTGCCAGCAGGCGAATATGTTCTCCAGCGTTTGTATATCCACAAAGGCGCCCCGTTATCTCCCAATAACACCTGAATAAAATCTCCCCCGCCAACGATCCTCCTGCCATCTATCTTCCGCCACCATGATACCATGGTGTCCTCGGGAAATCTATCAGTCACTTCCCAGGTTGAAGGGTCTCGTAATTGTCCATATGATGTTGAGGCGCCCATGAGCAATGCATCTGGTGGCAATCCTCCATATTGTTCAAGAATTTGTTTTGCGATAAAGGGCGCGTCCTCTTCAGAGGGGACATTTCCCCTGCGTTTTGACGATTCCGGAGACACATCAATTAAATCCCCGGGCAGAAATACTCCTTTATATACGTTTATCGACTCGGGGGATTCAGGAATCGTAGCATTGAAGGTGATATTGCCAACCGCTCCTTGATAGACGTTGACTCTCGTTCCGGAAATCGTAGTATTTGTGATAATGCCGGGAGAATCGCTCATCTTGTCACTATTCTCAAGAGTATTCGTACCAGTTCCTGAAAGGAGTACCACTGCGAACACTAAGGCAATGAATCCAATGCCGAGCACTATTTTATGGAATAGTTGCATCTTTATCCCTCCTGTGGCGGTTTATTACACGGCCAGTCTGTTTCATAGAGTTTATTTGGTGGATTTGGATAGATCCCAGTTTTTATCCCAGGTAGGTAATCATTATCAGCCTGTTCTTGTGATTTAAATACCACCGCTGCAATGGTCATTTCCTTCGGACCGCTCTTATCCCAAGGATTAATTTCGACCCAATCGTTTTTCATTAATTCGTATGTTGTCCACTTGAAAGAATCATAGACTGTTTTTTCATCATCTAGGGCATGTCTGAAGAATACCTGGGTAAATTCAGGATGTTCGAGAGCAACTGTTTTAAATCCCAAAATTCCGTGTGATGTGCCCAAAGCTTTTCCCCAGCTATCATTACGCAATACAAGACACGAACTTAACAAAACCCATTTATTATTACCACCCCATTTTCCCTCGACTTCTGCAGGGGTGAGTTTGATTGTAGGTTTATTGTCAGAATCAAGTAATTCAAGATATGAACCTGTTCCATCCCTTTCAGAATATCCATGACCGGCATGAAAATGTAACGTCGCCGTATTCAAGGTCTGATCCCCGGATTGTGAACCAGCTCCAAATTGAGTTTTTGTGACAGAATTTCCTCGAAGATAAAATTTTTCTTTCCACTGGTTCTCCGTTTTAAGTATCGTTACCATATTTTCATGATTTTTATCTGCCGCAGACCATCCAAGTTCATCTGTCATCGAAAATGTCGGTGCCTCTACCACGATTAGATTCGTCTTCACCATTGTATTGCTCCCTGCGCTGTTCGTCACCGTCAGCCGGACCGTGTACGTGCCGGCCGTTGTGTAGGTATGCTTCGGGTTCCGCTCTGTCGAAAATGAACTGTCACCAAAATCCCACGACCATGACGTCGGCGAGCAGTCCGAGATGTCGGTGAACTTGACGGCCAGCGGGTTATAGCCGGTGGTGGGGGTCGCGCGGAAGTTAGCGACCGGGGGAAATACCCGGTCCGGCGTAATCCTGATCGAGTCTATATGTCCGTGGGTTTCTCCATAGGTCCAGATATCGAGCGTGCTTGTACCGGTCAGTGTTGTCGTGGCTGACTTTACCGACCAGCCACGGACCGTCTGCATCGGGTTGTTGACAATCCAGTTGCCGTAGGTATACCAGACGTTTGAGACGGGGACGTCAAAGGCACTTGGGACCGGTGTTGCAGATGCAACCGAAACCGTCGTCGCCCCATCATAGTTCACGCCACTAGTTTGCCGCAACACCGAGTATCCGCCCCCGCCGACCACGTCTAGGTAATAGGTTCCTTCATAAGGCTGGTAAACGCCATCGCCCTTTACAACTTGGTATCCCGATGTATCGCCCTTATAGGATACCCAGCCATTCTTCCAATCCCCGCTCTCGAACCCGCCGTTCGTCACCCGCTCGGTCGGGTCGACGGTGACCGGGTAAGCTGCCCCGGTCAGGTCGCCGGTTATGGTGATGGTCTTTCCATCCTTGTCCAGGATATAATCCATGTCGAACTCTCTGCCAGAAGCATCGGTGGCAAAAGGCTTCGGGAGTACCTCGACATCCTCGCCATTGACACTGATGATGAGGTTGCCCCACCCGTCACGGTCGATGTCAATGGAACTGTCCCTAGCGTAACTGGTCACTTCTCTGGTGTACGGGTAGGACACTATCTCCGTGTTGTTGGCGTCACGGGAAGTCTCCGGTCGGGAGAAGTCAGGTTCGATGGTCACCCAGTCCGAGAGCGCGAGATCGTACGAGTAACTGACAGTTTCAGGTGATTCCAGAACAACCTGCTCCTTGATCATATCGCGATAGACTTCGTAGTTGATCTGGTTTGCCTTCCCGTACGAGCGCCGGTTTCCTTTCATGTCTTTCTTCTCGTCAAGTCCCTTCAGCAACGGTTTCATCTTAACCGAGACCCTGCCGATCGTGTGCGTGTACTCTGCACCACTGAATTCTATCCCGGATGTCTCACTTAACTTCACAGCATCGGACCCCACATCGACTGCAACATCGTAAGGGGTGACCTTGTGTGCATTCCTGTACGGGTTGTCCATGGCGAGAACAGGCGGGACAACCATGATACAGAGAATTACAGTAAGGATCAGAAGAAGTCTCTTCATGATCCTTCTGCCTCCGGTAATCCCGGGATGTTCGGATAGCGTGGCGGGTACCTGGTTCCGGAAGTGCGTGCGCATCCGGCCGTGCCTCTTCGTTCATGCAAATTCATGACTTATATCGACCTCTATTCTGCGATATGCGGCACGACCGGAAATTTCATCATCTGGAAAGTATCACGGATCCATGCCTACGGGCGGGAACCGGTCCATCGGGCTTTCCACGGCAGACGGACCGTTCCCTTATCAGTTTTCATCAGACAGCAGCATTTTTTATAAATCTGCCAGATATAAGAGTGGAAATTCTGGCACTATTAATCTTGTGATTTATTTTTGGATTGTATTTATTTGACAGTGTATGTACCGTCTTGTTATTATTTCCAATAACCGGAATGTCCAGGCAGAAAAAAAGAGGATGGTCGATAGGTCTCGTTTCACGTGCGGTTTGTGATTCTATCCAGAATCACGACTTCTTTTGCCGGAGCCGGGCGAGCACCCGCTCCTTCTTCCGGATCGCCGCCTCCGACGCCCGGAGCACCTCCTCCTTCATCTCATCGAAATCGCGAGAGTGCGTATCCACAACCTTCTTGACCGGTGTATACGCGGACTCGCGGAACCGGGGCGTGAAGTCCTGCTCCTTGCCATCGGAAATTAAAACCGCCTCCGGCTTCCCCTTCTCCACGCGCCCGATCTCCTCGATGTGCACGCCCGCACCGCGGACAACCTTGCAGATGTCTGCAGCCGCAGCCTTCGGGGCAACGATGAGCAGCGCATCGAGCGAGACGCCGAGATAATCGATCTTGAGCTTCTCAAGCATGTCGCGGACATGCGGCTCGACCAGCCCCGCGACGTGCTCGTCATCGATGACGATGCGGGCCTGTGCGGTCTCGGCCATCTCGTAGATGTCCCCCCGCAGTCCCCCGTTCGTGACATCGGTCATGGCATGGATCTTCGTGAAGGCTTTGCTCTTCATCAGCGTCTCGCAGGTGGTGAGGAAGTTGAGGTTGATGGTCTGCTCCACAACCTCGGGGAACCCTGAGTAAATGCCGGCCGTTGCGATCGTCCCGCCGCCGGCGCCCTCGGTCATGAGGAGCACGTCGCCGGGCTGCGTGGACTTGCGGGCGGTCATGTGTTTTGCGATACCGACCGCACCAACGCATCCCGTGAGCCGGCTGCCGAGCACCATGTCGCCGCCGATCCGCAGGGTCGATCCCGTGACGAGCGGCACGTCCATCGCCTCGCCAACGGTCGTGATGCCGGCCGTGTAATCGAAGATCTTTGCAACATCGCCATCGTCGGCAACGTGGATGTCGGAGAAGAGCATGATCGGTTTTGCGCCCATCACGTACGTGTCGCGGAGCGTTGCCCGGGTAACATGGAACCCCGCAAGGAACGGGAAGTCCGAGAGCCGGGAGTGCATCCCGTCCACCGTGCAGATGACATACTGGCCGCCGACTTTGACAGCCCCGGCATCGTCCATCTCGTCAACGCCGACCGAGGCGCTGGTCTTGCCGATGATGCGGGCGATCTGGCGGTGCGCAAAAAAGTCGCCATTGCCCCGGGAACCGACCCCGAACTCGCCCATCTTCACGCCGGCATTTTCCGTATTGAAGAAGTCGCCTTTGAGGTCCGAGGAATTTTTTACCTCATCGATGACTGCCCGGGCGAACGATGCCGCATACTCCGGGCTGACACCCTTCTTGAAACTGGCAATCTTTTTGGTGAGTTTCTTCTGTATGGTCTCTTCGTCCATCCCGTCAGCAACGCGGGTGCGGACGAACTCTTCTACATCCATATTCTCCTGTACGCAAGGCGTGCATAAAAAATGCAGGGATAGGACCGGAGGGGGTCAGCGCAGGAGGACGCCAAAGACGTCCGAGAAGCACCGGAGCGCATCGTCAAACTTGCCGATCTTCAGCATGGACATCCCCCGCCGCACACCGGACCGGACATCCTTGACATCGATGTAATACGCCTGGTCAAAGGCCCGTGCCGAATCCTCGAGCCTTCCGAGCATGAAGCAGGAGTTGGAGAGGACGACCCAGGCATCCGCAATTGACGGATCGACCTCGATGGCACGCTCGAGGCAGCGGATAGCCTCCTCGTGACGGCCGATCATGCTGAGGGCAAGGCCCTTGCGGTACAGGGCTTTTGCATTGTCGTTCTCGATCGCCAGCGCACGGTCGAGGACCTCGACCGCCTCATGGTACCGCTTCAGGTTGATGAGGGCGATCCCCTTCTTGATGACCGCCGAGAAGTAGAAGGGGTAGATCTTGAGGGCCCGGTCGTAACAGAGGATCTCCTCCTCGTACCACTTGAGTTTGCCGTACGCAAATCCCTTGTTCACCCATGCCGAGAGATAGCGGGGGCGGATCTCGAGGGCCCGGTCACAGCACCGGATCTCGGCCTCGAACTTCCCGAGCATCCCGAGTGCAACCCCCTTGTTGTTCCAGGCAGTCGCGTTCTCGGGATCGATCTCGAGCGCCTTGTCGCAGCATTCCAGCTTGTCCTCGAACCGGTCAAGCATGCCGTACGCGAACGCCTTGTTGTTCCAGGCATCGATGCAGTACGGGTCGATCGCAAGCGCCTTGTCGCAGCACTCGATCTCCTCTTCGTACCGCCCGAGTTTACCGAGCGCAAAACCCCGCCCCACCCACGCAAGGGCAAGGGTCGGGTCCACAGCGAGGGCAAGCGAGAATGAGGTCAGGGCATCCTCGTGCCGGCCTTCCCGTCCGAGCGAGAGTCCTTCAAGGTAAAATTCCCGGCCTTTCTGGGGGGACATGCCCGTGTCGGGGGAATCGTGTGCGCTCTGCATGCGGGAGTGATCCTGGAAAATGCTCGTACAGATGCTTGGTGCCGGACATATTTATGTCCGCGGATAAGGTGGGCAGGTCACCACCGCCAAGACCCGGTAACGGGGTTGCTGCCGGCATGAGCGGATGAAAAAATACTGGGACGGGAACACAGGTCCCGGCCTGACAGGATTTGTTACTTCTTTTTTATGGGGTGTCCTTCCTTCTCAGTGATCGTCTTGAATGCTGCCATCAGCTGGCGGGTGACGGGGCCGGGCTTTCCGGAGCCGATAGTCCTCCCGTCAACCCAGGTGATCGGGGCCACTTCCGCTGCGGTTCCCGTGCAGATGAGCTCGTCCGCGGTGTAGATGTCGAAATATCCCATGTTCTGTTCCCGGACCGTGATCCCGAGCGATTTTGCGGCTTCTAAAAGGACCATCCGCGTAATGCCCCGGAGGTTGTTCAGCGTCGGGGGCGTGATGATCTCGCCATTCTTGACCACGTAGAGGTTGTCCCCCGATCCCTCGGAGATGTACCCGTTCGTGTCAAAGAAGATCGCCTCGTCGCCGCCCTTGTAGTTCGCCTCGATCTTGGCAAGGATGTTGTTGAGGTAGTTGAGGCTCTTGACATTGGGCGGCATGGATTCTGCCGGGTTCCTGCGCACCGAAACGGTTACGGCTTTGAGGCCCTTCTCGTACAGGTCGCCGTACATCGCGCCCCAGGTGACCGCGACGATGATGACCGACGGCTTCTTGCATTTCCGCGGGTCAAGGCCAAGGTCGCCCACGCCGCGGGTGAAGATCGGCCTGATATACGCATTGTTCAGTTTGTTCTTCCGCAGCACCTCGCAGATGGCCTCGGTCATCTCCTCCTTGCTGATGGGAGGCGCCAGGTCAATGGTCTTTGCCGAGTCATAGAGCCGGTCAAGGTGCTCCTTGAGCCGGAAGATGCGGCCATTGTAACACCGGATTCCCTCAAACACGCCATCGCCGTACAGGAATCCGTGATCGAAGACTGACACCCGTGCCTGCTCCTCGGGCAGGTACTTCCCGTCATAATAGATTATCATGATCTGTGATGGGGTGGCCGGGGTTTTGTAGTTTTTTCTTTTGATCGGTTCATCTATACTAATAAATACCGGAACTGCGGAAGCAAATTAACGCGATTAGCATCGGGATGATGGAGACATGGCAGGGAAGATTGGCCTGGTATCGGGAACGGATGATGAACTCTTACAAAAGAATGACGTCCTCCGGATTGTATTTGAGAAGATCCAGGCAGGGATCCTTATCATCGAATCGGACACCCATATCATCGTGGACGCGAATCCTGCAGCGGAAGAATTGATCGGACTCCCCCGCGAACAGATTATCGGGAGAGAGTGCCACCAGTTTGTCTGCCCTACGGAAAAAGGGGAGTGCCCGATCACGGACAAGGGCAGGGGGGTTGACCGGTCCGAGAAGATGCTCCTGAATTCCCGGGGAGAACGGATCCCTATTATAAAAACCATAACAAAAACACGGATCGGCAATAAAGAGTTTCTCATTGAGAGCTTTATCGATCTCTCTGACAGGGCGGTTGCGGAAAAGCGGCGGGTTGAACTCATCGCATACATGAACGAAGCCGTATCCCGGGTCAACAGACCAATGGAGCTGACGATAGCAAACCTGCAGAATATTGTTGACGTGGCAAAAACCGGTGTATATGATGCCGAAGATTTGCGGATGCAGCTCCAGATCCAGACCAACAATCTCCGGCAGATGGTGAAGAACCTGAACGAGATCACGGAGAAAGTAACCCGGGATAATGAGGACATTCCTGAAGAGTTTAAAGAGTATTTTGCCGGGAAGTGAACCTTGTGGAAGAGATCGATCTTCATACGCCTGATGACAATTCGTTACTCTACCTGCTGCTTGCCCAGCCCGAATCGATCAATTCGATGAATCTTGCCATGATAAAGAAACTCCAGAGCAGCCATTGCATACCGCTGCTCGTGACGGTCAACCAGCCATTTAAAATTCTCTCGAAAATTTACAAGGCCGGCGGTATCGATCCTGAATCGGTCTATGTTGTGGATGCCGTCACCTTGTATTCAGGAGGGAATACGGGACCGAACCCGAAAGTGCGGTACGTGAACAATCCGGCAAACCTTACCGATCTGGGGATCGCCATAACCGAGATTCTCAAGATAATGCCCGAGGGAAAAAAGTGTATCCTTTTTGATTCGGTCAGTATGCTGCTCATTCACATTCCATCAGTGAGTGCCGCAAAATTCCTGCATTTCGTCATCAACAAACTCAAACTCTCCGATGTATCCGGCATATTCCTCTGCGTTGAAAAAGGGGTTGACCCGGTGGTCATTGCCCAGATGTCGGCCTCGGTTGACAAAATCGTTGACTTTGAATCCGGCAAAACCGGCGATTGACACCGGGCAGGAGAGATCCAGAGAATAATAATCAGTGTTGTCTGCACAGGCCCACAAAGTGCCGGAACATGCCGGCGCTTGCAACCGGGTGGAGGTGCGTATAGCTCCCGAGGGTGTTATCAACTACGGCACCGTCCCGTGAATCCGCAATACCTTCTCCCCGGCTGAGCCGGTACGCGTACCTTGTACCACGTTCAAGTTTCACTTCCGAATAGTGAAACTCGTGGCCCCGGAACGAGGCTTTGCCGAACGGTGAGTCGGCCGAACAAGTCCCTTCAACGTACCGGACAACCCGGTGCGCCGGTAGGATCGTCTCACCGGCAAACACCCCGCACATCTCCGCTTCGTGCGTGTCCGTGCGCCCCTGCCAGCCCGGCAGCAGTTTCATGGTCCGGGTCAGGTACATGAGACCGCCGCATTCGGCGTATACCGGAACGCCGTTGTGCGAGACCTCCCGGATCGCTTCCCGCATCCGGTCGTTCCGTTCCAGCTCATCCATGAAGAGCTCGGGGTATCCGCCACCGATGATGTACCCGTCGGCTTCCGGCAGGGCATCGTGGACCGGGCTGAACGGGACGATTCGCGCACCAAGGGACGGCAGGAGATCGAAGAGGTCCGCGTAGTAGAAATTGAAGGCCTCATCGAGTGCAACGCCAATGGTAATATCCTGATCGGCACACGCGGGGAAGAGGGCTTTTGCCGGCTGTTTCACCGGGGCATCCTTCATCAGCGCACAGAATGCGTCGAGGTCCACGAACTTTCCGATGACCGTTGTGATGGCCTCGATCCGGTCATCGAAGTCCTTCCCCCCGGATCCTTCGCGGAACGGGACGAGGCCCAGGTGGCGCATGGTGAGGCGCATCTCGTCCGTCCTCGGGATGGCCCCGATGACCGGGACGCCGCAGTAGTGCTCGATGGCCTGTGCCGCCTTCTCCTTGTGCGAACCCCCGCGGATATTGTTGAGGATGACCCCGCGGATCCGGACCTTCGGGTCAAGGGCCTGGAACCCCTTGACCAGCGCTGCCGCGCTCCGCGTGATGCTCTGGGCGGAGACCACCAGGACCACCGGCAGGTCGAGCATCTTGGCAACCGCGGCGGTGCTGCCGGTATCACCGAGCGCTTCGGCCCCTTCGTATAGTCCCCGGACCCCTTCAACGATCGCCATGTCGGCATCCCGGCAGCCATGGGCGTAGACCGCACGGATCTGTGCAGCACTCAGCGTGAAGCTGTCCAGGTTCCGGCAGGGCCGGCCGGAGACCGCGGTCAGGTACGAGGGATCGATATAGTCCATCCCGACCTTGAAGCTCTGGACCGTGTGATCCTGTGCAAGCAGGGCTGTGAGGGCAAGCGTGATGCTGGTCTTGCCGCTGCCGGAACGGTCGCCCGTGATGAGGATCTGTCTCATGGGATGCTCCGGAGCACTGCCCCGAACTCGCTCTCCACGATCTCCCGGACCCCGAGCGTCTTGGGGTGGAGGTCGACCTCGACGATAACGTGCTGGTGGCCGATCTCCCGGAGCGGTTCGACCTGCCGCGGCCCGTTGGTAATGGAGAAGCACTCAACCCCTTGTGTGTATTCGGGCGGTATCGCGTGGGGCACACCGGCGATGAGCGCGAAGGCCGGGCCGATTCTCTGGATCTCCTTTCCGAGCGTCTCGCCATTCGCCCCGTACTCGTCAAGGGCACCGACCAGCCGGGCATCGATCCCGCGGGTGATGACCGCGTCAAGGATCCGCTGTGCATCGGCCCGGGTCTTGGGAAGCCCGCGCTGCTCGAGGTTCACGATATAGGTGATATCCGCTGCGGGGCAGCGGTCGTGGAGCGCGATCAGCTCGTCAGCAAACATGTACGCGGTCTCCTTCTTGGCGTTCAGGATCGCCACGCCTTTTTTGCCGGAGGCTGCGAGGGCAACCAGCTGCTGGGCGGCAACGTGCTTGAGGTCGCCCCGCGATGGCTCGATGTACGGCTTGTATGCTGCACCGCGGAGGCGCTCGACCTCGTTTGCCTTCTCCATCATGAACCGCTGGCGCGTGAGTTCCTCTGCCGTGATCCACCCGGCCCGCTCGGCCGCCTCCAGGGTCAGGAGGACACCGGCAATATTCTCCGGGTAACCGGCATGGATGTCAACGGAGATCGTGGGGGTGGTGATCCCCGCCCCGTCGATTGCGGACTGGAGGTCCTCGCCGATGATCATCGCAACGCAGGTCCCGATCACTGCCATCCGTTTCGGGGAGAAGTGGTCTTCTGCGTACCGCAGCACGGTCTCCAGGGGGGTCTGGCCGCCGAAGATGAACTCGTTGTCGGCAAGCGAGGTGGTCAGGACGCGCATCCCGTCCTCCTCAAGGAGACGGGCATGCTTGAACGAGCAGCCGGACGGCCCGTGGAGGATCGCGACGTCGACACCAAGGTCGCGGGCGGTATAGAGTGCTGCAACGATCGAGCTCGGGCGTGGGTGCATGGATTTTACGGGCATGGTTTATCTCCAGGTTTTTACGGCAAGGACAACTGATCCGTGGCGGGTCTTTTCAAGCGCGATCCGTTTCCCTTCTGCAAGATCGAGGCAGACCGCATCCACCCGGCCTCCGACGGCTTTGTACGCATCGGTGCCCGGCTCGGGATACTTTCCGACCCAGATCACGTGGCGGGGGAGGATCTTGTCGATCGCAAAGGCGATCTGGTCCGGGCTGAACCCTTCGCAGACCGCGCCATCGGACGCGGACTGGCCGATGACGAGCGTCAGGTCGGTGACCCCTGCACAGTGGCGTGCGTACCGCGCTGCGCAGAGCGTGGTGACGACATTGGTGCCGCTGTTCGAGTTGTCGACCACGACAAGCCCCTGCTCGCTGGTCACGGACATCCGGCCCGGGAGCGCAGCGAAATGGTTGAGCGGGGTGGGGTTGACCCGCAACATCATGGCAGCAGCGGCAGCAAGCATCATGGGCATGCGGTAGGGCGGGAGGGCAAAGAGCGGATTTTTGAGGATGAACTTCATCCCGCTCTCCTCGACCGTGCACACCATGCCGTCGCACCGCACGACATCCCCAACACGGGTCACGTTCTCGTAACTGCAGGGGATATTGTCGGCCACCAGGATCCGTTTCGCACGGGCAGCGGATGCCAGCTTTGCTTTGATGGCGCATTTCTTCCCGTTCGCAAAGACATAGTCCTCCGGCGAGGTGATAATCGCCAGGTCCCCGGCCCCGGTGACGCCGAGGGACTCCTCCGCGATGAGCCACCCGGGCATCGCCTTTGCATACTTTACCGCAGGGATGACCGATGCAGGGGTGATACTCCGCTTCCAGAGCATGGTCTTCGCAGGGTAGGAGTACGTGCCGGTTGACGTGTGCAGGACGCCTTTTCCGCAAAAGACATGCGCAAGGGCATGAGCGGTGGTGGTCTTGCCCCGTGCCCCGGTGATCTCGATCATGGGTGTCGGGAGATCCTCTCCCAGCAGCTGCCGGACCGCTTCATGGTGCGTGATGATAGGGCACTTCCGCCGCGCGAGGAGGGGATGGTCCGGGTCGAGATGGACCGGGACAACCACCAGGTCGTACTCCCGCTCCTTTGCTGCGGAAAAAAGTCCGGGCGTGGTACTGGTGTACACGTCCACGGCATCCACCGTATGCCCTGCTTCTGCAAAGGCGTCCCGGATCTCCCTGCCGCCGTGGATTGTGTCCAGTACCAGGATATGCATAAAAAAGGTTCAGAGGTGTTTCAGCGCTGCCGTTGCATTCTTGACCATGAGGTCGGCAAGGAGCGGGTCGCTGCCGATCGGGTCGGCATAGACGAGGGGGATGCTCTTGCCGTTCATGGCAAAGCTGCCCTTCTTCACGCCCTCGGGAAGCCCGATCTCGCCCGGGATGTCCTTCTCGATGTGGACACCCTTTGCAAGGAAGAGGGGGACGACAACGAGCACATCGATCTGCTCTTTTTTGAACTCGTTTAAGGAGTCCTTGATCGAAGGGGTGTTCATGTTCATGAACCCGCATTTGACAATGAAGTCCTGGTTATTTGCCTTGATGAGATCTGCAGTTTTTTCTACCAGTTCCTGGTTGTAGGGCAGCTTGCTCCCGTGCCCCACAAGTAACATTCCCTTCTTGCTCATGTGATATACTCCGTATAAATTGCCCGCGGGTTTCCTCATTCCCGCCGGTGATGCGTGCTTTTCCGTATGCCGGAAGATCGGCATGAGAAAATACTACGTATGAAAATCTACTTAGAATCGTAATAACTTTCTTGTTTGTTCGCGACGGATGGGACCGCGGCAACTGCCCCGGCAGCGGGAAGCACGGATCCGGGAGCAGGGTCCCGGCCGGCCGCAGATGAATGGGTTTTTTTGCACCCGGATCACACGGGTATCAATGAGTGATTTCGAGCGGGAGATCGTCCACTGCCTGAACCGGTTCTTTGCCGCCAACCATATCCAGGGCTTCGCGTACCGGCTCAAGCAGCACAAGTTCACGAGCCAGTATGTCGACGTGCTGGTCGACTCCCTCAATCCCCGCTATTACCTGTCGATCGAGTGCAAGTCCATCATCGACAAGAAGCTCTACTTCTCCCAGCACTTCCACTCTGACAAGAAGAATGTCCACCAGGTCGATGCCATCTCGGAGTTCCTGGCACGGACCGGCCGGATCGGGTACCTTGCTGTAGAGTTCCGCCAGGGGCCCGGCAAGGCAAGCGAGGCTTACCTCATCCCGTGGCCCCGCGTTGTCGAGCATTTCAAAGCCAACAAGGGGATCACCGTTGAGGACGCACGCACCGGGATCTCCCTCAAACGGATCAAGGACGGGTATTCGCTCGAATCCCTCGGGTGAATCCCCGGGCCGCGGATGCAAAGGAATTTGTTCCATTACCTTCAACTGATATGAACTTATGATGGATGCGTTCGAGCGTTTCGGGCTTCTTGTGAATGACCGGGTGGTCCGGACACCCATTGCGATCGCATCCATGGCCGGCATCGTGGATGCCGCATATGCGCTTGTGCGAAAAGAGCACATCGGACTTGCATTTATCGGCGGGTACTCCATCGATGCAAAGACCATGGAGGCCACCCGGAAGATGGCCGGGGACCGGAAGGAGTTCCTTCCTGATGACCCGGTCAGCGAACTCAAAAGCCAGCTTGAGAAGTTCAAATCCTCCGATGTCATTCCGGGTATCAACCTGCGCGGGAGCAGCCCCGAGGCGTTCACGGCCATTGCCCGTGCGCTGGGCGACACCACCGTATATGAGATCGATGCCCACTGCCGCCAGCAGCCCATGGTCGAAGCGGGCTGCGGGGAGTATTACCTGCACCACACAAAGGAACTCTCGGCGGTTATCCGTGCGCTCAAGGCAGAGAACGTCACGGTCTCGGTTAAGATACGGGCCGGCGTTGCAAAGGACGACCGGGCCCTCGCCATCGAGTGCTGGCGGGCCGGTGCAGATATCCTCCACGTGGACCTGATGGACGCCGGTTTTACAAAACTCCGCCAGATCCGGAACAGCTGCCCCCTCATGATCATTGCCAACAACTCCATCAACACGTTTGACCGGATGCGGGAGATGCTCTCCCACGGCGCCGACATCGTCTCGCTCGCACGCCAGTCCGATGAGCGTACTCTTGCCGGCCTTGATGCTGCCATCACGCGGTATGCCGATGAGGAGGGATGGTATAACTCCCCCAAGCAGCTCTGCCGCGGGGGAGACATCCGCGCACTCACGTTCTGTTGCATGCCGGTCAAGGACTGCCCCCTGATGCCGACCCTCAACCGGATCGGCCTGGGCAAGGAGGAGTACATTACAATGAAGCTCGGCGCCGTTGCCGGGACACCGCTCGAAGGGGGCAGGCAGACCTGTTTTGGCAGCCTTGCCTGGTGCTGCAAGACATCGTCCCCCTGCATATTCCGGGACATGACCCTCAAGACCGCCGGCCTCTCAAAGAAAGAGTATATGCGCCTCAAGCGCGATCTTTCAGATACGATCATGAGCCGGGTATTCCATGACATCCCTCCAGCTGACTAACGTTGAACGCGCCCAGATGGCGATGATGCTCGAGGTCTGCGCTTATCCCAAGCCGGGGAACGTGGACCGGTGCCACGATTATCCAGAGACCCGGCTCGAGCATTTCCTTGCCTCAACGATCCTCTCGCGGCCCGCGCTCGAAGAGGCCGACAAGGGCACCGGCCGGATCGGGGAGATCCTCAAACACGCAGTGCGCGACACCAACATGCACTCCGGCGGCAACACCCATTTCGGGGCCTTCATCCTGCTCATCCCGCTGGTGTACGGCAAAGGGATCGCGGGCGCCATGGACGCCATCATGAAGACCGACAGCTCGGATGCCGTCGCGTTCTACAAGGCGTTTGCGCTGACCGCGGTCCATATGAACGCGTCCGACGATCTGGACGTCAACGACCCCAAGACCCTCACGCATATCCGGGACAACGACATGACACTCCTGGACATCATGCAGCACTCGGCGGCAAACGACATGGTGGCCCGGGAATGGGTGAACGGGTTTGCGCTGACCCGCCGGGGTGCGGACATCCTCAAGGCAACGGGGCCCGGCCGTCAGTCCATTGTCACCATGTTCCTCACCCTCCTTGCAACGGAGCCGGACACCTTCATCGCCAAGAAGCACAGCCTTGCCATTGCGCAGGAGACGATGCTTGCCGCCCGCGATGTCCTCGACGGGAACCGGACGGCAGAGGACCTCGATGCCGAGCTCCTTGAGCGGGATATCAACCCGGGCTCCATTGCCGACATCACGATAGCAGCAATATACCTGGCACTCGGGGAGGGCTGGTCGTGGGACTCTTAAGGGGCGGCATCAACGAGGTCATCGCGACCACCGCGTCCAATGCGGCACCCATCGGCATCCATTACAAGGCCGGCGCGGCATCGATGGTCCTCTTCAAAGGGAGCCATACCGCACAGAACGTTGCACACGACGGCTGGGTCATCGCCAACTTCATCCACGACCCGGTCCTGTACGTGAAGACGGCGTTCGAAGACCTCCCGGAGGAGGCGTTCATCACCGTCACTGTCAGCGGCAGGACCATGCAGCGCCTCCGGGGGGCTGATGCATGGGCTGCCTTCACGACAACCATCGAGAAGGAGACCAGCGAGGCACTGATGGTCCGCCTCACTCTAGTTTCTGAGATTATTGAAGAGGTCGCGATTCACCCGGTGAACCGGGGGTTCGGGAACCTCATCGATGCAACGGTCCATGCAACCCGTTACCGGATGAACCGGGATCCTGCACTGAAGGCGCTTATCGATTACCATGCGGGTGTCGTGCGGAAGTGCGGCGGGAAGCGGGAAGTGGAGGCGCTGGGGATATTATTGAAGTACTGTGAGTAATCGTGATTCGGTCTGCTTGCTCAGATCACTGTTTTTCCTCATTTCCAGTTGATTCCTTCAATCGCAATGATGGGGGCTGATGCCCCCATACCCCCGGTTGCGAGCACTGCCGCCGATTCGAAGAACCTGATGGTTCTTCTCACATCTCATTCCTTCGGAATTCGATGCCCCATAGGGCGCCCCGCGGCGGCTTCAATAACGAAAAAATCTCAGACTACGCTCGATTTTTTCTAGCAACGATCCTCCCCCGCCCGAACGACTGCCTGCCTGTGGCGGCAGTCGGGAGGGGAGGGGGTTGGGGGGCACTCGCTCATTTCTCCATTTCAGGAATTCTCACTACACAAGATTATTGGAAATTCTCAAAAAACATGGCAAAAATATCTGAAATGAGAAAATCACAGCGCTTATCGTCGGAATAAAAAAATGATAAAACCGGATGCGCCGACCGGGACTCGAACCCGGGTTTAGGCGTTGGCAACGCCTAGTGATAACCACTACACTATCGGCGCAGTGTGCTCTACAATGTGGGTATTCAAATGATTTAAGCGTATCGAACTGCAGGGCGGCGGACGGTCCCCGGACTGTCCCGGATCCCGGCCGAATCAACATCTTAATGTAACGATATCGCTCTATCTACTATTCAGAATGATTCCTCTCTTTGTGGACTGCACCGGCCGCCGTATCATCATCTTCGGTGGGGGAGAGGTGGCGGCCCGGAAGGCTGCCTATTTCGCCGGCGAGGCCGAGATCGTTGTTGTCAGCCGGTCGTTCGACCCGGCCTTCGATACTATGAAGATCACCCGCCAGGACCTCGATCTCGTGACCGCGTCTTCGCGGAACCTTGCCGCCATCCTCACGGGTGCGTTCCTGGTCATTGCCGCAACGTCCGACACCGTTGTCAACAACCGGATCGGCAAACTGTGCAAAGCGACCGGCGTCCTCTTCAACAATGCCGATGGCGAGGCCGGCGATATCACCCTGCCCGCGATTACCGGAGGAGACAACTACACCATTGCCGTCAGTACCGGAGGGGGGAGCCCGGCCGCTGCCCGCTACATCCGCGAGCAGATCGAGCAGACCTTCCCCGCCCTCGATGAGATGATCGCGCTGCAGATCCGGCTGCGGGAGATCCTCCGGGTGCAGGAGCCCGACCAGAAGAAACGGAGCGCCATCCTGAACAAGGTGCTCCGCGATCCGGTTGTCTGGAGCGCGCTCGAGGCGGGCCGGGAGGATGTCTGGGAGGATGTCCGCGGGAGATACCTGGAATGAACGAGCCGGCTGGCGTGCAGGTCGCCATAGCGGGCGTCAGCCACCACACTGCCGATGTGAAGTCGATCGAGGCGTTCCGGTTCCCCGATGAGCCGGCGCTCCTTGCCGCCGCAAAGGAGCGTTTTACGGGCGCCCTCCTCCTCCAGACCTGCAACCGGGTCGAGATTATTGTCGAAGGCGATGCACCGGCGCTGCGGGAGTTCCTCTCGTCGCAGGGCCGGAACGGGTTCTTCATGCACGAGCAGACCGGCGCGCTGCGGCACCTCTTTGCCCTGGCGTCAGGTATCGACTCCATGATCGTGGGCGAGGACCAGATCATCGGACAGCTCAAAAAGGCACTCCTTGACGGCCACGAGGCGGGGACTGCCTCGCCCCTGCTCGAACACTGCGTGACCAAAGCCGTTCATGTCGGCGTGGAGGTCCGGAAGCGCACGCTCATCAACCGCGGTGCGGTCTCGATCGGGTCCGCAGCTGTCCAGCTCGCCGAGGCGGAGATCGGGAGCCTTGAGGGTAAGCACATCCTTGTTGTGGGAAGCGGCGAGATGGGCCTCCTCGTTGCCCAGGCGCTGGCCGAGAAGAAGCTCACGGCCATGTACGTTGCCAACCGCACGTATGGCCGGGCCGTGATCCTTGCCGACAAGATCGGGGGAAAAGCCGTCCGCCTCTCGGAGCTTTACCATTATATCACGCTCTCCGATGTCGTCATCTCCTGCACAGCCGCCCCCCACCCGATCATCCGCCGGGCAGAACTGGCACATGCCATGAAGGACCGGTGCTGGCCGGTGGATGGGCACCCCCGCCCGCTCATCATCGTAGACATCGCCCAGCCCCGGGATGTGGAGGAAGGCGCCGACTCGATCGATGGCGTGCGGCTCTTTACCATCGACAGCCTCCGCATGATCAATGAGCAGACCATGAGCACGCGCAAGGCAGAAGCTGAGCGGGCCCACGCATTTGTCGAAGCCGAACTGGCCATATTCCTCCGGCACCTCAACCGCCGTTCCGCTGATGACTTCCTCGCCTCCCTCCACACCTGGTCCGAGAAGGTCCGGGTACGCGAGCGGGACCGGGCCCTTGCACGCCTCGGCTGCACGGACCCGAAAGCCGCAGAGATCATCGAAGACCTCTCCCGGGTCCTTGCAAAGAAGATGATCACCGACATCACCTTCTCCATCCGCGCCAGCGCCGAGGAGGGCGACCTCCACACTGCCAAAGCGCTGGTCAAAGCCATGACCGAAGGGGAACGAGTCGGGCCGCGCAACGAGTAGGTCCCGGTTATTTTTTCTGCCGGCGCGCCCGACCGGCACTTTTCCCTGTCCGATCCCCCATCAGGAGATGGATCACATTGTTTTCGTAATGGCAGGATACCGATTATGAACACGGGTTCCGGATCCAGCCCGCGAGGTATCCCGCATGACCGCAAACAAACCGGGTCGAAGAACGCTTATGCGTTCTCCGAAGAACTACGTTCTTCTCATCGCACAAGTCTGATGACTTATTCGATTCTCCTGCCTCGCCCCTTGCGGGACTCGGCAATTAAAAGAAGACGTCTTCCCGGGGCAGGCGCCATTTCTTTGAAGGCTTGTCAGCTGCATACCCGATGGCGCAGAGTACCACGGGAACATACTCCTCGGGAAGGAAGAGCACCTCGGCGAATGCGACCGGATCGAACCCGCCCATCGGGCAGGAGTCAAAGCCCAGGGATTTCGCGCCATTGATGGCATTGCACAGGGCGATATAGATCTGCTCGCGGGAGAACGCCATCCGCTGCTCCGGGGTCATTGAGGCGATATATGCCCGGATCATCTCACCATACTGCTGGACCATCGGTTTTGGGATCCCGGACTCCTCCATACCCGCGATCGCCTTATCGATGAGGGGCTCGAGCTCGGTGTTGGCGCAGAAGACCAGGAGGTGCGAGCAGGTGGTGATCTGCGGCTGGTTGTTGGCATGGGGGCTTAAGGATTTCTTGATGCGGCTTGCCGAGACTACCTTGATCTTCCAGGGCTGAAGGTTGAATGCAGAGGGCGAGAACCGGATGATATCAAGGAGGGTGAAGAGCTTGTCCTCCTCTACCATCCTGCCATCGAACTGTTTGGTTGCATACCGCTGCATCACGATATCCTTGAATTCCATCCATAACCTCCGGGTACTTCCTCTCTCGTCTCCTGCTTATTCTCTTCCATCCACCATTAAAATACTGGTCGGGTTAGACTTTTTGGCCTGCCCTTCAGAGCCGCGCGCCCGCACGCTCTGCAAGGTCAAGGAGCACGGCGTAATCCGAATGCGGCCCGGTCATCCGGAACACCTCAAGGGTCGGACCTTTGATGAAGGCAATCTCGATAACGTCCTGCTTGAGCGATCCCTTCAGGGAGCCGGATGCAAAGGGATCGCTCGTCTCCGGGCGCATGACAATCTGCGATGCCGCCTTGCCCGAGAACGCGAACCCCCGGTCCCCTATACCGGGCGAGGGCAGGTCCATGATCTCCAGTTCCTTGTCGGCCTTATCGTTCTTCTCAATGAGCGAGAGGATCTCCGGGGACCGGTCGGCCGGGTAGCGGGTGATCGTCTGGGTTATCTCAGTCGGGCCCATCTGGTGGCCGGGCATTCCCGAGAAGCGCACCACGTACCCCTCATGCCACCCGAGGCTCTGTGCCAGGGAACCGACCTCGTCGATAGACTTCGCCCGGCTCTCAACAAGGGTGTAATTGACGGGCGCATCGGCTGCCGTGAGCCCAAGGGCACGCAGGTCTTTGTCAGCAGCGAACGGCGGCATAGCTGCAGGATGAGCGGGCGCCTGCGTTCCGGTACATCCTGCACAGACCAGGATGACGGAAAGGACCAGAACACAGAGAGAGGAGACTGACCACTTCATGATACCAGTTGTGGAAGTCATCCAAAAAAAGATATCCGATAATTAGCAGCTTGCAGGAAAAAAGGGTTCACCGCTGCTCGTTCTCCGGTCCACGGATGCAGTACTGCGAACGGGTGAGCCCGAGCCGGAGCTGCACCGGGCATTCCGGGCAGCTGCAGCCGACCGGATCGAACATACAGTCGGCAGACGTCCCCTCCAGGCAGAAGACAATGCCATCTTCCGCCCGCATGCATTCGGTATAACTGGGGCAGTCCCTGCAGATACAGAGCCCGCGAACATCATCGCTCACCCGGCCGTTCCTCATCTCCGTCATCGGTTGTCCCCGGTGAGTGATTGCCCCGGATCGATAAGAACTTTATCGGACAACCGTGATACTACCGTATGCCAGCACCCATTGTCGGAAGGAAGTTCGGGGTAAACGTTATTCCGGCGCCGGACCAGAATGTCTGCAGACAGGTCCGCGTCCTCGGCATCTCCGGATCGAGCCGGCAGGCTCCCGGCATGAGCAAGTCCGAGATGCTCCTGGAACGCGCCCTGAAAAAGTATCGCGGGTTCGGCTGCCCGACCACCCTGATCCGGCTCAAAGACCTGACCATCCACGACTGCGAAGGGAATTACTCCGAGGACCCCTCGTTCTGCACCTACCCGTGCCAGAGCTCCATGAAGTATCCCGACGACCAGATGCAGGAGGTGTACGATGCCGTCCTCTCCTGCGATATCCTCATCCTTGCCACGCCCATCCGCTGGAACAACCACTCGGCGCTGGTCCAGAAGTTCGTGGAGCGGATGAATGCCATCGAGAACCAGTACTCCTGGTTCGGGAACCGGATGATCACCGGCAAGGTGGCCGGCCTCATCGTCATCGGCCATGTCGACGGGGTCCAGCACGTTGCCGGAAACCTGCTCAATTTCCTCTCCTGGGTCGGGTTCCTTATCCCCGAGGTCGCCATTGCATCGTGGGTCGGGGAGAACGACGAGGACACCACCAAGGACCGTGCCCTGATCGATGCGAACCGGTACACGCAGGAGGATCTCGAGAACCTGGTGGCAAGCTCACTGCAGCTCGCGTGTACCCTCAAACAAAATCCCTCCGGCAACCCGGGCCGGGGATAATATAACCATAAATACGATGGACATGAAAAATCTGTACCGGGAACAGGTACAGGGGCAATACCGATGAGCATTTTTCCGAAACGACGGATGCGGAGGGGGCGGACACGGCATATCCAGCCGCTCCTGCGGGAGATCTCCATCTCGAAGAACGACCTGATCGCCCCGATCTTCGTGGACGAACTCATCACTGCACCAAAACCGCTGGAGGCGATGCCCGGGCAGTTCCGTTACCCCGTTGACGGAACCGCAGCAGTCGCTACCGAACTCTGGAACCTCGGGATCCGTTCGATGCTCCTCTTCGGGATCCCAAAGGAGAAGGATGCAAAGGCGAGCTCCGCCTTCGATCCGGAAGGTGTTGTCCAGCGGGCAATCCGGCAGATCAAGGGTGCCGTGCCGGAGATGGTGGTCATCACGGACGTCTGTGCCTGCGAGTACACCGACCATGGCCACTGCGGCATTGTCGGGGAGACCCGGTACGGGAAGGATCTGCTGAACGACGAATCCCTCGAACTGATGAACCGGATCGCGGTGAGCCATGCCGGGAGCGGCGCCGATATTGTCGCCCCCTCGTGCATGCTGGACGGCATGGTCGCGTCCATCAGAAATGCACTTGATGAAGCAGGGTTCGAGGAGGTTCTCATCATGTCGTACTCGACCAAGTTTGCCTCGGCATTCTACGGTCCGTTCCGGGAAGCCGCAGAGTCCGGGTATGCATTTGGCGACCGTTCAACCTACCAGATCCACCCTGCCAACAGCCGCGAGGCGATCCTTGAATCCGAGCTGGACAAGGAGGAGGGGGCGGACATCCTCATGGTCAAGCCGGCCGGATTCTATCTCGACATCCTTTCCGACGTCGCTGCGCTGGGCCTGCCCGTTGCCGCGTACCAGGTGAGCGGCGAATACTCCATGATACGGGGCGCCGCTGCAAACGGGTGGCTGCGGGAGAAGGATGCAGTCATCGAGAGCCTCACCTGCATCAAGCGGGCAGGCGCCGATCTAATCATTACCTATTTTGCGGCCGATGTCGCGAGGTGGATGGATGAAATATAACACGAGCAGGGACCTGTATGCCGAAGCGGCAACCCTGATGCCGGGAGGCGTCAGCAGCCCGGTCCGGGCGATCAAGCCATACCCGTTCTACACAGCCTATGCGAGCGGGGCACATCTTACCACGGTTGACGGCGCAGTCCTGATCGACTGCTGTCTTGCCTATGGCCCGCTCATCCTCGGCCATGCCCCCCAGCCGGTCCGGAAAGCCGTCATGGCGCAGCTGGATCTCGGCTGGCTCTATGGCACACCCTCGCCGCTCGAGCCGGCATTTGCCCGGCTGATCACATCGGACCATCCCGGCATGGACATGGTCCGGTTCGTATCGAGCGGTTCAGAGGCCACGATGGCGGCGATCCGGGTTGCCCGGGGGTATACCGGCAAGAAGGACATCATCAAGATCGAGGGAGGATTCCATGGCGCCCACGATGCCGTGCTGGTCAAGGCAGGATCCGGGGCAACAACGATGGGTGTCCCGGACTCGGCAGGCGTCCCTGCAGACCTCGTTGCCCATACCCGGCAGGTCCCGTACAACGACACGGAGGCGCTCGAGTCCCTGCTCGTCTCCAACCGCGACATTGCCGCCCTCATCATCGAGCCGGTCCTCGGCAACATCGGGCCGGTGCTGCCCGAGGACAACTACCTGCGGGAGATCCGCGAGATCACAAAAGCGCACGACGTCCTCCTCATCTTCGATGAGGTCATCACCGGGTACCGCCTCGGTATCGGCGGTGCACAGGTTAAGTTCGGCGTGAAGCCCGACCTGACCACGCTGGGGAAGATCATTGGCGGGGGACTACCCATCGGCGCATTTGGCGGCCGTCGCGAGATCATGGAATGGGTGGCACCGCAGGGTCCGGTGTACCAGGCCGGGACATTCTCCGGCAACCCGCTCTCGCTCACCGCGGGCATCGCAACGCTCCAGTACCTCCACGACCACCACGACATCTATGCTAACCTTGACGAAAAGACCCGGGCAATGGAGGAGTCGGTCGGCAACCGGGCCGGGGGCTCGTTTGTCCGGATCGGCTCGATGTTCAAGTACTTCTTCCGGCCGATTGTACCGAAGAACTACCGGGATGTCAAAGAATGCGACACGAAGGCATTCGGTATATTCTGGGAGAAGATGCTCCGCGCGAAGGTCTTCCTGCCACCCTCGCAGTTCGAGACCAACTTCATCTCCGCAGCGCACACTGACGACGATATCGCCACCATCGTACAGGCATACACGCAATGTCGGTAATCATCGGGACGCGGGGGAGCAGGCTGGCCCTTGCACAGACTGAAAAAGTCATTAACCTGCTCGCCGGAAAGGGCATCAGCGCGAAATATGTCGTGATCAATACCCAGGGAGATACCACGACCACCGTCCCGCTCCACGAGATCGGGGGGCAGGGGGTCTTTGTGCGGGCGCTCGACGATGCGATCCTTGACGGCCGCATCGACTGCGCAGTCCACAGCATGAAGGACATCCCGGCGTACCGCCCGTCCGGGCTCTTCACGTCGGCAATCCTGGAACGCGACTCCCCTTCGGACTTCATGGCATTCACCGGCAGCCGGAGTGCCGTTTCGGTCCTCGGGACCTCCAGCACCCGCCGTCGCGCCCAGCTCCTGCGGCACAACCCGGCGTATGTGGTGAAGGACCTCCGGGGCAATGTCGATACCCGGCTCCGGAAACTTGCAGACAAGAACTATGATGCTATCATGCTTGCCGAAGCCGGCATCGAACGGCTCGGCCTTTCGGTTCGCGGGGAGCGGCTCGACCCGGCCGAGTTCGTACCGTCACCCAACCAGGGGACCGTGGCCGTGGTCAGCCGGGCCGATCCGTCGCTCATGGAACTCCTCTCGACCATCGACCACCCTGCAACAAGGACTGACGTGATGATCGAGCGGGCGGTCATGTTCGAGCTCGGGGGCGGGTGCTTCACGCCGCTTGGGATCTTCTGCCGGAGCGGCCGCCTGATCGCCGAGGTCCTCTCCCTTGACGGGAAACGGACCGAGCGGATCGAGACACAGGTATCGTCCATCGAAGAGGCACGGGAGCAGGGGAAGGCGCTCCGCGCCCGCGCACAGGACCTGATTGCAGAGGCATATGAACGACTGGGGATAACACATGGCGGGTAAGGTTTATCTGGTGGGGTCCGGGCCCGGAAGCGAAGGGCTCCTGACGCAGCGTGCACGGAAGATCATCGATGCGGCGGATGTGGTGCTCTACGACCAGCTGCCCGGCGAGGAGATCCTCTCAACGCTGCCCGAACGGGCTGAGAAGATCGACTGCGGGAAATATGGCGGAAAACACACGCTCGAGCAGGACGAGATCGAGGCGCTCATGGTTGACCGGGCAAAACGGGGAAAGACGGTTGTCCGGCTCAAGGGCGGCGACCCGTTCATGTTCGGCCGGGGTGGCGAGGAACTCGACACCGTCCGTGCCGCCGGTATCGCAGCCGAAATGGTGCCGGGGATATCGAGTGCCCTTGCCGTCCCTGCATCGATGGGCATCCCCCTGACGCACCGGAAGTATGCATCGCAGGTCACGGTCCTGACCGGGAACGAGGACCCGACCAAGGCAGAACCCGCGCTTGACTGGAAACTCCTTGCGCAGATGCGGGGGACCATCGTTATCCTTATGGGAGTTGCCAACCTTGGAAAGATTGCAGACGTCCTGGTCAGGAACGGGAAAGCCGCGACAACTCCGGTCGCCATCATCGAGCGGGGTCTCCGGAAGGACCGCCGTATTACGACCGGAACGCTCGCCGACATCGCTGCAGTGGCGAAGAAAGCCGGTGTGAAACCCCCTGCCGTGATCGTGATCGGCGATGTTGTCAGCATGTATGACCCTGCCTTGCCCGACCTGGTACCATTCGAGGAATAACCCATGGAATTTGTGCCTTTCATTGAAAAGATCGAGAAGGGGATCTATGCCGGCCTGATAATCATGCTGGTGATTGTACTCCTGACCTCCATGGTCGACCTTGCATATATCCTGCTGAAATCGCTCTGGACCGTCAGCCCGATCCTGATGGAATCCCAGGAGATGATCTCCGTTCTCGGCGCCTTCCTGCTCGTCCTGATCGGTGTCGAGCTGCTCGATACCATCAAGGCCTATTTCCACGAGAACACGATCCATGTCGAGATCGTGGTCCTCCTTGCCATCATCGCCGTTGCACGGAAGGTCATCCTGATCGATCCCACGGGCAAGAGCGGGTTCGAGTACGGGTTTGAACTGATGAGCATCGGGGTCATCGTTGTCGGGCTGGCTGCCGGGTATTACCTGATCAAGAAGGCCGGGCTCACCATCGGCCCCGGCAACGGCGGGGCAAAAAAGGACGAATGAACTTCTCTTTTGAAATCTTTGGTCTGGTGAAATCCTTTGAAGTGATGATGGGAGCTGATGCCCGAAGAATCCATCCGGATTCTTCCTAGACCTGCGGTCTTCTCTTGTTTCAGGCATGATGACCTTCACCATTCTCAAGTCAATCATCGCTGATGCGACTCATGAATCCCCCGGCCCCCGATACGAGGTCAGCCGCCATTGTCAAAGTTTTTCGTTTGAAATTTTCTTCACTCCATTCAGTCGTCCCCGAATGGAGACTGCCGTTCCTTCAGGAAGAAGGGGAGGACCGGGGAGAACACCTTCGCGTTCACCGAGTCATCGAACCCATGGGGGATGAGATGCGAGAAGAGCCGGAGGCCAGGTGAGTATGGACTGGCACAAGGGGGGGCGATTATCCGTAAGGATATTCTCATCAGACCAGAATAATCCTGCATCGTAATCTCATATACTGCTCTCGGCGAGGGGAAAAAAGATGTTCAGTTCTTTACCGGGGGGTTCTTTTGCATCGCCGCATCCTGCTCGTCGAAATAGGTATCCAGGAATACGAGAGTCTCAAGATCGACATCGGCAAACGTGTCCGGGCCGAACTCGAACGGATTATCCATGTCGCGGATCAGGAGGAGGAGCCCGATGAGCATCGTACAGATGACTGCAAAGACGAGCGTTGACTCGAAGATGGGATCCATCTTGAGGAAGAGCATGAGGAGGATGACGCCGCCCGTCGCAACCTCGGCAAGGGCATATGCGGCCGGGATGAAGTCGGTCCGTATGATGACTTCGACACGGTTGCAGATCCGGTCGATCGCCCCGAGTTCATTGCGGAGTTTCGCAACCAGCGGCGGGGCAACATTGAGGTACGCAAGGGTGCGGATATCATTGTTCAGGACGGTCATCTCGCGGTTGACATCTGACAGGCTGAAATTATTGCCCCGGAGACCGGTGCTGATGGTGCGGTGGAGATCGCGGACATGGGCACGGAATGCACGTGCCGGCGCTTCATCTGCCAGCGGGAGGACAAGGCTGTCGTTATAGAGCGCCTTGAGCGCGGCTGCAAGGTCTCCTCCGACCTTCTCGCTCTCCTTGAAGTCAGTGAAAGTACCGGTGAAGATGATGGCGATGGTGAAGATGGCGCCGGTGATGAACGCCCCGACGACCGGGCTGATAGGGACCGTGTCGAGACCACTGATGTCGATGTATGTCCGTATTGCAAGGAGGACGACCATCATGACGATGGCCCGGATGATGATGCCCCATTTTTTCCGGAATTCTGGATCCATAGAACTCTCTTCCTTTCCCGGATAATAGGCCCTGTGTTTTTGTCTCACCATCAATTACCGGAGGGGCAATACCGGGTTCCCGGTTCAGGGCAGGAGGGACTTCCCCATCCCCAGGGCTGCAAGAAAACCGGTCGAGAACGCGGCCTGCAGGTTGTAACCGCCGGTATCGCCATCGATATCCAGCACCTCCCCGGCAAAGAAGAGACCGGGCACGATCCGGGATTCCATGGTCCGGGGATTCACGGCCGGGAGGGCAATACCTCCCCGGGTGACCATGGCTATCGGGAAATCGCCTTTTGACGCAATGGTCAGGGGCAGGGCGGTACAGTTCGTGACAAGCCTGGACCGGAGATCTGCAGGGAAGTGGGCGCAGGTGAGCCGTTCCGGTATGCCGGATATTCGGATGAGCTGGCGGATGAGGCGCTCCGGGATCGGGTACTTTGCAATGAGCGTGCCGATGAACCACCCGGGATTCTCCGGCGCACGTGTTGCAAGGTCTGCGGCAAACTCCTCGCGCCGCAGGGTCCCCACGAACGAGAGCCGGATCTCGTCGCCGCTCCTGACATCCCGCGAGGCATCGAGAATACCGGGACCGGAGAGGCCTGCATGGGTGAAGAGGACATCCCCCAGGTAACCGGCAACTTTTTTGTTGTCACGCCAGATCGAGAACGGCATCTGCTCAAACGACATCCCCGCGAGACTGCCAAACGGGTAGTCCCTGATGATAAGGGGCGTGAGGGCGGGAGTGGTTTCGGTGACCGGCTGCCCGAGTCCCGCAGCAAGGCGGTACCCGTCCCCCGTTGTCCCGCATTTCGGGTACGATTCCCCGCCGGTGGCTATCACCACTGCCTTGGCATGATACCGTGCTGAGCCCGTGGTGATCGTGAAGCCGGAACCGTCCCGGCTGACCGACTGGACAGGCTCGCCGCAACGAAGGATCACACCCTGCTTCCCGCATTCATCAAGCAGGACAGCGAGAACATCACTGGAACGCCGGGTTGTGGGGAAGACCTTGCCATTCTCCTCCGTCACCATCCCGAGACCGCGATCGGAGAAGAACCGGATCAGCTGATCATTGGTCAGGGCCATGAGGGCAGGCCGGACAAACCTGCCATGGTCTGCAGCGCCATAATGCCGGGGAAACTGCCGGATATCGCCCGCGTGCGTGATGTTGCACTGGCCGGAGCCGGCCAGCAGGAGTTTTGCGCCGGGCCGGCTGTTCTTCTCGAGAAGGAGGACGCGTCTTTTGGAGGCTGCTGCATGCAGGGCACAGAATAGTCCCCCCGGGCCGGCACCGATCACGACAGCATCAAACGGGTCCATGTACCAGATCTGTATCTTTCCACGGGTATGAAGTGTTGCCTGACCTGCCGCCCCCTATAAGATAGCTCCTTCTCCCATACCCTTAATCGTGATCAGCACCAACCCCGGAATTACGCATGGTCGATGAACGGGAGAAGAAGATCATCCTTCTGGTCGCCTCCCTCTCAAGTTTCCTGGTCCCATACACCGGTTCCTCGATAATGGTAGCCCTGCCAGCCATGGCAGCGCAGTTCCAGGCCGATGCCGTCACCCTCGGATGGATCACGTCTGCCTACATCATCGCCGCCGCGGTCTTTATCGTCCCGTTCGGGAGGTATGCCGATATCGTTGGCCGCAAGAGGACATTCCTTGCCGGCGTACTCCTCTTCACCATCGCATCCGTTGCCTGTGCGGCTGCCCCCTCGGCCCAGGTCCTGATCCTCTTCCGGTTTATCCAGGGCATCGGGGGAGCGATGCTCTTTTCCACATCGCTTGCAATCGTCACCCAGGTGTACGGATCCGGTGAGCGGGGGGCTGCCCTCGGGATAACCATCGCCACTGTGTATGCAGGACTCTCCATCGGCCCGTTCCTCGGCGGTTTCCTCACGGACACGTTCGGCTGGCCGGCCATCTTCCTCTTAAACATCCCTATCGGCGTTATCACGATCTTTTTCACGGTCCGGGGCATCCCGCATGAATGGGCCGATGCAGCTGGCGAGGAGTTCGACTTCGCGGGCGCCTTCATCTACGGGATCATGCTCTTCGCCCTCATTTATGGCATGCTGGTGCTTCCGGATATCACCGGGCTGCTCTTTTTGGCAGCATCAGTCGTCGCTGCGGTCTTCTTCCGGTGGTGGGAGAAGCGCGAGAAGAGCCCGCTCATCAACCTCTCGGTCTTCTCGGGCAACCGGACATTCATCTTCTCCAATATCGCGGCCATGATCAACTACGGGGCGACCTATGGTGTCGGCGTCCTCCTCGCCCTCTACCTCCAGTATATCCAGGGGTATTCGGCAGCCTTCGCCGGCCTCGTCCTCGTTGCCCAGCCGGTCATCCAGACCATCTTCTCGCCAATTGCAGGGCGCATCTCGGACCGGATCGAGCCCCGGATCGTCTCGACTGCCGGCATGGCAATTACCGCAACCGGCCTCGCGTTCTTCATGTTTCTTACGCCATCAACCCCGCTGTGGGCCATCATCGCGTGCCTGATGGTCATGGGACTGGGCTATGGTACTTTTTCGTCACCGAACACCAATGCCATCATGAGCTCGGTCGACAGGAAGCACCTGGGCATCGCCTCGGGTATGAACGCCACCATGCGGTCCCTCGGCCAGCTCCTCTCGATGGGGATCGCGATGTTCTGCTTTGCGGTCTTTATCGGCCCGGTAGCGATAACTCCGTCCGTGTACCCGGCCCTGATGGCGAGCGTGACAGCCGCTTTTGTCATCTTCACCATCCTCTGTATTGCCGGTGTAGCGGCTTCGTATGTCCGGGGCACCATCCACGACCCGGAGCCATGAGGCAGGAATCAGTGTGCTGCACCCTGCCGGCGTCTCTTTAAGGCAGTGGTGTAATGGTGACGGAGTTCCTCTTTCTCCGCCTCAGAAAAGTCCTTCTTCTTGGTGGTATGGAGGTGCCGTTCCATCTGCCGGACGATATGCTCGGCCTCGTGGTGGTCCTCGACTTCCAGGTACACCTGGGCTTTTGCTACTTCATAGGCATGCCCGCAGACCGGACAGAGCTTCCACTTCTGGAACCGGTCCACGTAGGTAAAGGTCCTGCAGCCCCCCGGGCACCGGATGATGAAGTACATAAGTATGACGTTGTGCGTGTTGTCCGTATATATAAATATCGCCGACTCCCCCGCAGGGTTTCCGGTGCACGCCATGGGAATACCGGCACGTTCACGCATTCCGCCAGCCATACTGCCGGGGCGGAGTGATTTCGAAACTCTCTTATCGGACGCCTGTCTCATAGAGAGGATATGGAAGATATTTCGGTCATCGGGGTGCGGGGGCTCCCGCTCATCTGCGAAGGTGACGATGTTGCAGCGCTCATTGCCGGCAAGGTTGCTTTTCGGGATGGCGACATCCTCTGCATTGCCTCAACCATTTATTCCAAGGCAAAGGGCTACACCCGGAGGCTCGCCGATATCACCCCGGGCGAACGGGCAATCCGGCTGGGAAAACTGAATGGGGAGGACCCGCGGTTCGTCCAGTCCGTGCTCGATGCATCAACTGACATCATCATGGAGCACCCGTTCATCCTCTCCGAGATGTCCTTCGGGCACATCGGCGTCCGGGCGGGCGTTGACCAGTCCAATATCGATGACGGGATGATCATCTGCCTCCCCCCGGACCCGATGAAATCGGCACAGGAGATGCGGGAAGCGTTACAAAAGACCTGCGGGAAGGATGTCGGGGTCATTATCACCGACACCTGCGGGCGGTCGTTCCGGCGGGGCCAGACCGGTAATGCCATTGGCTGGAGCGGCTTTCCGGCAATCCGCGACTTCCGAGGGGATACGGACCTCTTTGGTCATGTCCTGAAGATCACGGAAGAGGCGGTTGTCGATGAGATCGCCGGGTTTGCCAACTTCGTGATGGGGGAGAGCAACAACGGGGTCCCTGCGGTTGTCTTCCGGAACTGCGGCCGGTGGACCGGCCATGACAACCTCTACTTCCGTGGCGATGAGGACATCACAAAAAGGGTACTGAAAAAGGAGACGGGATTTAAAACATAAGGTCGAGCGCGTAGATGATGATGCCGACTGCAGCGGCAACAATCATGACGGTGACCGGGCTGATATGGACAGCCCTCCGGTCCTCGCTCTCGTAATAGTTAACGAGACCGGCTGATGAGAGTAATCTTCCACCTTGCTTCTTTGCCATGCGAATATATTTGGTTCCGGTGTTATATAAAGAAGTGTAATCCCCCATGAAGTCCCCCTCAAAGAATGGAACCCGGGTCATCTCCGGACACGCACTCGTTGGCGAAGAACTAGACCTCCGGCCAGTGGATATCACGATCGAGGAAGGTATCATCAGGTCGGTTGATGAACGGAAGACCGCGCCGGAGCAGTGGATATGCCCGGCCCTCTTCAACGCCCATACCCACCTGGGCGATACCATTGCCATGGACTGCGGGGTCACGGGGGACCTGGTCTCGCTGGTCACCCCCCCGGACGGCCTCAAGCACCGGCTGCTTGCTCAGGCACCACGAAAAGACCTTGTTGCGGGGATGCGGTCAAGTATCGAAGGGATGATTGCGGGCGGGGTCTCCGGGTGTGCGGACTTCCGGGAAGGGGGAAAGACCGGCGTGAAAGCGCTGAAGGAGGCTGCAGAGGGCCTGCCATTTGTGCCGGTCATTTTTGGCAGGGACGGCGGGGAACGGGACGGTCACGGGATCGGGATCAGCAGCACCCGTGATGTCCCGGGTGTCGAGCGGCTCGTTGCCGAAGCACGCAGGGAGGGCCGGATGGTTGCATTCCATGCCGGCGAGCGTGATGCGGACGATATCGATGCTGCGCTCTCATACGATCCGGACCTCATCATCCATGCAACACATGCAACCCGCAGGCAGCTTCGTTACTGTGCCGAGAAGGAGATCCCGATTGCGGTGTGCCCACGGTCGAACTGGGTCCTCGGGGTGACCCGGTCGGATAAGCACCCGCCGCTCTCCCTCATGGGCGAACTGGGATGCACCGTTTATTTCGGCACGGATAATGTCATGTTCGTCCCGCCCGACCTTTTTTCCGAGCTGGCGTTCGCCCATTTCGTGTACCGTCAGCACCCGAAGAGCCTCCTCCATGGAGCCGTGGCAGGTTCGCGGCTGGCGGGTGTCCCGTCATTTATCCGCCCTGGTGCACCCGCCCGGCTGCTGGTGATCGACACTGCGCGTTCCGGGCTTCGCTTCAGCCGCGATCCGGTCGGATCGCTGGTAAAACGAGCCCATTCCGGTATGATTTACAATAATGTTTTTAATTGGTAAATCAAATAAAAAAGGCATGTTTGTTTTGGGTGATTCCGGTGTTTGCTAATATCCTTGTCGCGATTGACGGTTCGGAAGCCAGCCAGCATGCTTTCGATCGTGCTCTCGAGATCGCCAGGGCAGGTAAAGCCAGCCTCCATGCCGCCTACATCGTAGAGACCGGGCTCTTCTCCTCCCTGCCTGCAGACAATACCGTCGAGATCATGTATAACGTCCTCAAGAAGGAGGGTGAGGCGGTCGTCGCAAAGGCGAAAGGGCTTGCAGCCGAGGCCGGGGTCACCCTGACTACCCATGTAAAATTCGGCCACGCCGGCAGCGAGGTCATCACGCTCGCCGACAAGATCAAGGCAGACCTGATTGTCGTCGGCTCTCATGGCAAGAGCCAGACCGACCGGCTCCTGATCGGCAGTGTGAGCACCTTTGTTGTCACCCACAGCACTGTATCGACCATGGTGGTGAGATCATAACTGAAATGATTGTCAGAGACTATATGACATCCGACGTTGTCCACGTCGAGATTCCCGGCAACCGGGACGATGTCCTGAAGATCCTCAAGCGTACCGGTATCTCCGGTGTGCCGGTTATCAAGAACAAGAAGATCGTCGGTATCATCACGAGAAAGGACCTCCTCCGGAAGCCCGAGGAGACCCAGCTTGGCCTGCTGATGACCGCCAAACCGATCACCATCGATCCCGACACGGAGATCATCGAGGCTGCCCGCCTGCTCGTCACCCGCCGCATCCGCCGGCTCCCGGTCGTCGAGAACAACAAGCTCATCGGGCTCCTGTCGGTTGCCGATATCATCCACGCACTTGCCCAGATCAAGTGCAAGCAGGAGATCAAGGAACGGTATGTGAGCAGGACTTTCGCGCTCTGGGAAGAGACCCCCCTGCCGGTTGTCGGCCGTGTCATGGAGATCTCCGGGGTCGATGCAATCCCGATCCTGGATGCCGAGAACACCCTCATGGGGATCATCTCAGAGCGTGACCTCATCCGGAACTCAAGCATCGAGGACTCGGTCGGCGTCTCGGACTTCTCGAACGGGACCGACGATGACGAGTGGACCTGGGAGAGCATCCGTGACAACCATACCATCAGTTTCGGCATCTCCAAGGTCCAGCTGCCCAACCGGCCGGTCAAGCTTGCCATGGTAAAGAATGTGGTGGCCGTGCCGCAGAATGCAGAAGTGAGTGAATGCGCCCTCAAGATGAAACGCTCCCGCGTCGACCAGCTGCCGGTCGTCAATGGCGACAAGAAGCTCGTGGGCATGCTCTACGACCGCGAGCTGATAAGGGCATTCTGCGAAGAGTCAGAATAACAACCTTTTTATCCCCTGATATCATCTAATACCTTAAGCGCTTTTAAAGCAACATTATAGCGTAAATTTGTTTTTGGGAGTTATCATGCCTGAACAGTTACAGGAGTCCATGAAAGGGACAACCACGATCGGGATCAATTTTGCCGGTGGTGTCATCCTTGCAACCGAGAAGCGGGCGACCATGGGCTACATGATCGCAAGCAAGAAAGCCAAGAAAGTATACCAGGTCGCGGACCGGATCGGCATGACTACCGCCGGCGGCGTTGGCGATGCCCAGCAGCTTGCCCGCATCCTGACCGTTGAGTGCAACCTCTACCAGATCCGCCGGTCACGCCCCATCACGGTCGGTGCGACCGCAACCCTCCTCTCCAACTACCTCAACCAGAACCGGTACTTCCCGTACTATGTCCAGCTCCTTGTCGGGGGCATTGACGAGAGCGGTCCGAGCGTTTACTCGGTCGATGCTATGGGCGGTGCGACAAAGGAGGAGGAGATCGTGGCAACCGGTTCGGGTTCCCCGATGGCATACGGCGTTCTTGAAGACCGGTACAAGGCGAACATGAGCGAGGAAGAGGCCATCGAACTTGCGGTCCGCGGACTCAAGTCTGCCATGAAACGCGATGCCGGTTCCGGCGAAGGGATCCACGTTGTGGTGATCACGAAAGACAAGTACCAGGAGCTTTCCGAGGATATGGTGAAAAAGTATCTCTCCAAGACTTCTGCTTAATTCTTTTTTTGGGACGACTTTTTTATGAACATTGAAGAGCGGTTAAAGGAACTCAGAGACAAGATCAATGAGAAGGTGCCCCGCGGCATCAACGTAACGCAGGTTGAATTCGAAGGCCCGGAACTCGTCATCTATACTGACGACCCCAAGCGGTTCGCGGACGAGGCCGACCTGATCAAGATCCTGGCCCGGGACCTGCGCAAGCGGATTGTCGTCCGCCCCACGATCCTTGAGGACCCGGAGAAGGCTCACAACGACATCAGGGCGGTCGTGCCGGAGAATGCCGGGATCACGGACATCTTCTTCGATGCAGATACCGGTGAAGTCCTCATCGAGGCCGAGAAGCCCGGCGTGGTAATCGGCAAGAACGGCACCACCCTGCGGGACATCACCCGGCATATCGGCTGGACACCCAAGGTTGTCAGGACACCGCCGATCGAGAGCTCGACCGTCAAGCAGGTCCGGCAGTACCTCCGTTCAGTGAACGAGGATCGCAAGACCTTCCTCCGCACCATCGGCCGGCGCATCCACCGCGATCTTCCCGGCAAGGACGATACGGCCAAAGACTCCCCGCGCAAGGACCAGTGGGTCCGGGTCACCACGCTCGGCTGCTGCCGCGAGGTCGGCAGGGCGGCATTCCTCCTCTCGACCCAGCACAGCAAGGTGCTGATCGACTGCGGAGAGAAACCGGACAATGCTGGCGCCACCCCGTACCTGTACGTGCCCGAGATCCACCCGCTCTCATCGCTCGATGCCGTTGTCCTCACCCACGCCCACCTCGACCACTGCGCCCTCATCCCCCTCCTGTACAAGTACGGCTACGAGGGACCGGTGTACTCGACACCCCCTACCCGGGACCTCTCTGCGATGCTCCAGCTGGATTACCTCGATGTTATCCACAAGGAAGACCGGAAAGTCCCCTACTCCTCGAACGAGGTCAAGACCTACATCAAGCACTCCATCACGCTCAACTACGGGAGCGTGACCGATATTGCGCCGGATATGAAACTCACCTTCCACAATGCCGGCCACATTCTCGGTTCCGCAATCGCCCACTTCCATGTCGGGGACGGCCTGTACAATATCGCGTTCACCGGTGACTTCAACTACAGCAAGAGCCGGCTCTTCAACCAGGCCGTCAACCAGTTCCCGCGCCTCGAGGCGCTCTTCATGGAGAGCACGTACGGCGGCAGCAACGACTTCCAGCAGCCCCGTTCTGAAGCAGAGGGGCGGTTGTACGAGACCATCAACGCGGTCCTTTCACGGGGCGGCAAGGTCATCATCCCTGCGTTCTCGGTAGGCCGGTCGCAGGAAGTCATGCTCGCCCTCGAGGAGGGCATGCGCCTTGGCAAGATCCCGAAGGTCAAGATATACCTCGACGGCATGATCCGCGAAGCAACCGCAATCCACACGACCTATCCCGAGTACCTCAACACCGAACTGCGCAACCTCATCTTCCGCGAAGGCATGAACCCGTTCCTTGCGGAATGTTTCCAGCAGGTCGACTCGTCCGAACTCCGCGAGAAGGTCATGAACGGTGACCCGTGCGTCATCATCTCGACCAGTGGCATGCTCAACGGAGGCCCGGTCATGGAGTATCTCCTGACACTCGCGCAGGACCCGAAGAACGCCCTGGTATTTGTCGGGTACCAGGCTGACGGGACGCTCGGCCGGCGCATCCAGAAGGGCTGGCGCGAGGTGCCGATGGGCCGCAAAGGTACGATCACCATCAACCTTGAGATCATCACGGTCGACGGGTTCTCCGGTCACTCGGACCGTCGGCAGCTGATGAACTATATCGGCCAGATCCAGCCCCGGCCCGAGAAGATCTTCTGCATCCATGGGGACGAGAACAACACGATTGACCTTGCAAGCTCCATCTACAAGCGTTACCACATTGAGACACACTCCCCCATGAACCTCGAGACGTACCGCATGGTCTGATGGCGGGAGGTTCCTCGTGCGGACCCGTCTCACCCTCTTTTTGGGAATCTTTACCGTGATGGCGCTCTCGAATGCCATCGTCCCGGTTCTCCCGTCCTATGATGCCGGGTCCTCCCTCCAGGGCCTCATCTATGCGGCTTATTTCCTTGGCGCCTTCGTTATCACGCTCCCTGCCGGGATCCTCTCGGACCGGTTCGGGCGCATCCCTATCATCCGCCTCGGCCTCGCGGTAACGGTGACGAGCGGGCTCTTCCTTGCAATGACAAGTTCCGCAGTCCCGGTCATTGCCCTCCGGTTTACTGAGGGGATCGGGGCCGGACTCTTTGTTGCTGCGGCAATGGCGGCCGTGAACCGCGACCCGGATCATCTCCGGATGAGCGGCTGGTTCATGGCATGGCAGAATGCCGGCCTGGTCCTCGGGCTCGTCCTGGCCGGATGGCTCGCGGTCAACATGCAGGCGCCGGCAGCTGGTATTCTTCTCTATGCGCTGGTTGCCTTCATCCCGGCCGCGGGCGCGTTCTTTGTCAGCGAAGAGGTTGCCCGGCAGGAGTCGTACGAACCCGAGACCGTTACCGGGTATCTCCGGGAGTACAACTGGCTCTGGTACACATCCCTTGTCCTCATCGGGATAACGGGTGTCATGACCTCATTGTATCCGGAGTTTTCCGGAGTCTCGTACAGTACCGTGGGTTCATGGATTGCCGGCATGAGCATCGCAACGATCGCAGCGGTCATCGTATGCTCCCGCACCAGGTTCCCCCCCGTCCCGGTCTTCCGGTGGTCGGCACTCCTCATGGCAGCCGCAGTGATCCTCTCATTCTTCACGCCGGCCGGTCTCATCGCAATCGGTGCGCTGGCCGGGGTTGTCATGTTCGCCGTGATGGCGTACCTTGCCCATATCCGGGAGCACCAGGGGATTGTCATGGGCCTCTTTGCCACGACCGGGTATCTTGGCATGGCCATTCTCCCGGCCATCGCCGGATTCGTAGCCGAAGGGACCGGATTCTTTGTCGCGTTCTGCTTCACGGCCGGTTGTGCGGTGACCGTGGCTCTCGCGGTATCCCGAAGCTTCTATGGGTCGGACTGGTAACCGGCAAGCAACAGATTCATCTGGGATCAAGGGGAAATTTCGTCATGAGAATATGAGATCCCCGCTGATTGTTTTATTCCTCATCGTCACTCTCCTGCTCATCGCACCGGTCCATGGCGAGGACGCCCTTGAATGGTACACCAAGGGGCAGAACTCGCTCATTGCCGGCAACTACGATGCAGCGATCACATACTTCAACAATGCGCTGGCCGCGGACCCGAAGTATGCGGCCGCCCTCTCCGGCAAGGCAGCTGCGCTCAATGCGAAACTGCAGTATTCCGATGCACTCACTGCTGCCGAGAGTGCCCTGAAGATCAAGGCGTCCGATCCGGTTGCCCTGAACGCCCGTGCCCTGGCACTCTATGGAATGAAAGACTACGAAGGGGCAGTTGCTGCATATGACAGGCTCTTCCTTGTCCAGACCAACCGGATGGATGCGTACTGCAACCAGGGGTATGCATACCTGCAGCTGGAGAACTTCGAGAAATCGGTCGTCTCGTACGATTACTGCACAAAGATGGACCCGCTCAACTTCATGAACTGGAACTACATGGGTCTTGCTTACATGGGTGCAGCCCGGTATGACAAGGCGCTCTATGCATTTGACCAGGCAACGAGCATCACGGTGACCAATGCAACGGTCTGGAACAATAAGGGGCGGGCACTCACCGCACTGAACAGGCCCTCCGATGCACTCCAGTGCTACTACAAGGCGCTTGGGATCGATCCGAACTACAATGATGCGCAAATGAACAAGGAGAACGTGATGAACAGGCAGCAGGTGGTCAATTATTCGGGTACCATCACGCCGGTGCCGACCATCAGCAGGATCGGGACCTTCTTCACAACCCAGCCACCGGTCACTGAGCCTCCGGCAGTAGTAACGGTGACATATACAGAACAGCCTGTTACCGGGGAGCCGGCGGGGCCGCTGCAGACCACAGCAGTCCCGAAACGGACAACCTATGCACCGGTCTCACCATTAACCGTGATCGGGGCCCTCTGTGTTGCAGCCGGGGCTGCGTTCGTTATGATGCGGGAATAAATACTATTTTTCTGTTTTTTCAAAAACATATTTTCGCTATGCGAAGGCCTCTTGCGTCATTATCACTGCAAAGGTTTTCTCAAAAACTGCTCTGTAGAAAAACTCCATCCGAATATCAGTTTCCCCCTTGCGCCAGCCCTGACTCGAAGAACCCAAAGGGTTCTTCTCGTGTCTCGTCTCTGACGAGACTCGACACCCCCGTGGGGGGTGCCAAGGGTTAAAAGACCCTCGGCAGGAGAAGAATTGCCTAGCAATTCTTCGACCCGGGGGCGCATGTGATGCCGCCGCATTACCTGAACGAGATACTTCGACAGGCAATTGTTTTTGGAAAAAGAAATTGATGCCGCCGCGGGGCGTCCTTCGACATCGGCGGCAGTAATCCCTGGGGGGGTATGGGGGCATCAGCCCCCATCATCACTTCAAAAAATTTCTACTGAACACCTAAAACAAAAAATTTTCAGCAACCCCATCACCCCCGCCCGGAATTTTTCAGACAAAACCTGCCCGATCGACCGGAACACTCACGCCGGAGAATTTTGTCTGCTGTTAGTTGTACAACTGCGGCACAGTTCTCTAACTGCGGCGCGGTTCGGTAACTTACATCATTTTTTTGTGTTCAAAGGGTCTCGGAGATCGCGGGCGTTCGCTGAACCGCGTGAACCCCTTCTTATTGCCCGTCAATTTTTCTTTTTGCTCCCGTTTTACCGGTACTGGAGCATGACCTGCCCGTACACAGCCGCGGCCTTCTCGAGCGATTCGATCCTGACCCGCTCATCGATCGCGTGGAGGAGCGGGAGCTCGCCCGGGCCATACTCGAGCACTGAAAAACCGTGACGGCGCAGGTGCCGGGCATCACTTGCCGCCCACTGGACAATCGGGAAGACCTCACCTCCCCAGACATCCCGGATGGCATTGCAGGTATGCATGACAACCGGGCTTTCGGGCAGGGTGATGGTGGGCACCTGCGTCTCCTGTACAGACACCTCGTTCTCACTTCCAGCGTTCGATTGGAGGTCCGCAGTAAGATCCGCGATACTGCATCCCCACGGGACCCGGAACTCCAGCTCAAGATCGCAGCGCTGGGCAACAACATTGGATTTCTCGCCGCCATGGATCGTTCCGGGATTGAACGTCAGCCTGCGGAGGATATTCTCGACACCCGACAGGCTGAACTCCCGGGCAAGGATGCCGAAGGATCGCCCGAGGATTGCCTCAAGCGACGGGTCGACCGGGTAATCCCGTGCGTATAATCCTTTGACGTATTCAAGCAGCCGCATCGACTCCATGATTGCGCTGGATCCGACTGCCGGGTACAGCGAGCCATGGGCCGGTTTCCCGTTGAACCGGATCCCGACGCGGAGGAGCCCCTTCTGGCCGATGGACGGATGACGGGCGGGGGTCGGTTCTGCGATGATGCAGTCAGAAGGGGTGAGGGCCTTTTTTGCCAGGAGGTGGCAGATGCCGTTCCTCCCTCCCGTCTCCTCATCCCCAACAAACGCCAGGGTTGCAGGCACCTCGCCGTTCTGGTCGGCAACCGATTTGCAGGCAGACAGGATCGCAGCACACCCGCCTTTCATATCGGTTGATCCACGGCCGTACACGAAGGTGTCGTCGATGATACCGGAGAACGGCGGGGTCTTCCACCCGCTGTCAAGGGCAGGGACAACGTCCACGTGCCCGCAGAGCAGCAGCTTCCGCGCCGGCCCTTCCGTGACAAGGTTGTCCTGACCATCCGAAGAACCGATGACCCGGGACTTCATGCCGATTCCATCGAGAAACAGGCGGATGTACTCGATGCAGTCCGCGGTATGGTTGGGCGGGTTCTCGGTGGCGATCTTTACAAGGTCTGAACAGATCCGGCTGACGTGCATATCAAGGGGTACCCGGGGTGCGATTATGCCTGTGAACAGTAGGTCCTGAAGAGGCCGGCAAGCGATGCGTCGTCGTAGATGCTCTTGAGGAACTCGGGCTCGAAGAATTCGTCAATGATGGCGTAAAAGAAATCCGGCGGGATCGGCGTCTTGCTGTCCGGATCGATGACGATACGAAAACTCCGGTAACCTGCCGGGTCTTCGGTGTCGTAGATCATCTGCCAGAGCGAGGGAAGAGCGGCAAACTTTTCCGGATGGTTCTCCCGCAGCCAGTTGACAAAGCCGGGGAATTTCTGGCGGTCGCCTTTCTTCTCCTCGTCAATCCTCCAGCGGAGGTATTCGGCTCCCATGATATTCTTGGGCGAGCCGTAATTGTATGCATAAATCCCTGCCGTGTAATCGATGTGGGCAAGGGAATCGATGAGATAAAAATACAGGACTTTATTGAACCCGCTGGTGTCCTGCAGCATCAGCGACTTCCTGTACAGGTAATCGAGGATCGATAAAAATTCGTTCTCTTCCGGCATATCCGGTAGGTTCGATGCGGGATTGTATATACGTTGTCTTGATGCGCAGGCAGGTTACGAAAAAAGGAATCTCTTCCGGTCACAATCGAAATAAGAGATCAGAAAAGGTGTCGGATCTGTCTCTTCCATTCGTCAGTAAGGAACCCGTAAATGGATCCGGCTGTCACCGGGAGCCATGCCAGGATCTCTTCGCGGGTGAGGCCCGATGCGGCGCTGTATTTTTGTAAGTAGACCTCTGCAATCTCTTTGCTTCCCATGTAATAGTCCATGTAGGTCCGGCAGGCATCACCGGCAGGAGCTCCGCAGGCAACTTCTGCCCAGTCGATGATCAGGTAGGATGTTCCATCAAAGAGGATATTCCCGCCATGGAAATCCCCGTGGCAGATTGCGAGGCCGTCAGGGAGTTTTGCAAGTTCCGCATTCAGCCGCTCCTTCTCAGCCGGAGTGAGTGACGGACTTGCTGCAATATTGGCTCCAAGCACCATCTTGAGCGGGCGGAAGACGCCCACGCTCACCTTGTGCATCGCAATCTGCATCTCCACGACCTTGTCCAGGCACGCTTCGGTCTTTTTTGTGTCTTCAAGTGCGATGTCAAGGAGGCTTTTTCCCCGGACCTGGTCCATGATGACAGAGGTCTGCCCGAGGAACGTCTCAACACCATAGATCTTTGGCACGGGAAGGCCAAGTTCCCCGACAAGCGCGATATAGTATGCCTCCATGAACGGCTGGTAGTGTGGCTGGTTCTCCCGGTATACCTTTGCGGCAACGCCATTCCTTGCATAGATGACCGCGGACTGGCCAAGCCCGATCATATCGCCATAGCGTTTCTGGAACTCTTCATCATTCTTTGGCTTTGCATAGGATGGGATCTCGTTCTTCTCGTCAGCCATGGTGTTGCCTCGTGTACCGGAAAAATCCCGGGTTTTTTGATCCATCAATTATGTAACCGCGGGTCTGGTAAATTCTTTGATCTTGAAATTAACGGAATAATTATAGGGGAATCGTCAGGCCCGGACACTCCTTTGCAAAAGGAGAGACGGGAATAGTAACCAACAAATAATGGTGCTTAAAAAAATCATACCAGCAAAAAATTTCCGGTATGCAATTCCGGTTGTCCGGCTGTTTCTCCGTGCACCGTATACCGGAGAGCGATTCCAGGATTTTCCCCATGACACCCGACACCCGGCAGAACCCCCCCATCGCGACTGCAGCCAGGGAATTTGACTTCACGCTCGAAGCAGTCATCCTGATCACCCTTGGCCTCTTCATGTTCATCTTCGGCATCCTCCTGTTTGCAATCCATGCCGGAACGCTTCCGTACGCGCCGGACAGTACCTACGGGCTCTTCCTCGTCCTTGTTGCCCTGCAGGTCATCACGATGGGCAAGACCCCGTTTGGCGAAGTCAGACGCACGTGGCTTGTTGTCATCCTGGGTATCATTGCAGGGATCCTCGGCATGACTGCATGTTTCATTCCCGGGGCCCTCTCGTCCATCGTCCGCGTACTTGTCGGGGTCCTGCTGCTTGCCGGCGGGACCGCACTGCTGCTCCAGCTCTTCCTTGCAAAGGATAAAGCGGCAGCCTGGATCCGGGTCCCCGGCATCCTGCGGCACCTCACGGTTGCGTGCAGTCTCGTGTACCTGCTCGCCGTGATCCTGGGGTTTGTCACGCTCCTGCCCGGCCTCACGACCAACCCGGTGACCGCGGTCCTCCTCATCCTGTACGGTATCAGCCTCTTCTATCTTGCCTGGGGCATCCAGGTAGTCGCAAAACGCTACCCGCAAAAGGACCCTTCAGCAGATCCACTCCCGGTCAGGGAGGGAGCCGGTTCATTCTTCCTCCGGGATGCTCCGCTCTCGTTCACCATCGCCATCCTGGTCTTCCTTGGCGTCCTCCTGTCGCTCCTTGCGGTCCTGCTCGTGCCGGTGAACCTCGGGATCATCCCCTTCTCGCCGGATGGCCAGCTGGGACTCCTCATCGTCATCATGGCAGTCCAGGTCCTTGCCATGGGCGAGACGCCGGTCGGGCAGTTCCGGCGCTCGTGGGCGATGGTGCTTGTCGGCCTTCTCTTCATCACGCTCGGTGTTGTGGCAACAATCGTCCCGGGACTCCTGACCAGCACCCTAGTCGTGCTCCTTGCGGTTCTCAACATTCTTGGCGGTGTCATCCCGCTCACGCTCCGCGTCCTCCCCATGGTGAAGGCTCTGAGAGATCCCCCGGCCGAACCGGTTGTGATTCCCCCGCCACTCAAAAAACTGCTCATCACCCAGTCCGTGCTGAACATTGTGGGGCTCCTCTTTGGTCTCTCGATGCTCCTGCCCGGACTCATCCCCGGCATGGTGGTCGCAATCATCCTGTTTGCCAACGGATTGTTGCTCTTCCAGCTGGCACGCGTCCTTACCACCCTGCCAACAGCTGCGTGACGGGCAGAATTTTTTTGCAGCATCACTTCAAAGGATTTCAACAAAGCAAATGGAGTGCAGAAAAAAACCAGAGGATTACTTGTAGAACGGTTCCCGGAGCGCTACAGCCTTTTTGAACAGTTCTTCGAGCTCCTCCCCGGTCTTCCCGCGGATGTCGACATGGTTGTCCGTGCGAAGGAGGCAGGGCTTGAGCTTCCCGTCCGAGGTTACGCGGAGCCGGGTACAGAATTTGCAGAACTCAGAGTTATGCCGCGGCCGGACAACCTCGACCTCGGCCCCGTCAAGGCAGTACTTCTTCCGGTGATGCATCCTGCGCGTGATGATCGTCTTTGAACGGGAGGCAAGGGAGTCCTCGAGGCCGTCGAGCTTGCTGTGGTGCTCGCAGCTGTTGAAATCCATGAGCTCGATGAGCTGCAGGACAAGGTTCCGGTTGCCGCGGATATATGCAAGGAAGTCATCTATCTCGTGGTCGTTGATCCCTTCGAGCACGACCATGTTGATCTTGATGGGGGTGAGACCGGCATCTTCTGCGGCTTTCATCCCGTCCAGCACCTTGCCGAGCTGGTCGAAACCGGTGATCCGTTTGTAAGTCTCCGGATTGATGCTGTCAATGCTCACGTTCACCCGCTTCATGTCGGCCTCCTTGAGATCGTTTGCATATCTTCCAAGGAGGATCCCGTTCGTGGTCATTGATGACTCCATGGATGACGGGACAGCACGGACGATGTCGATGATGTCCTTTCGTAAGAGCGGCTCGCCACCGGTAAATTTTACGCTGCGGATCCCGAACTTTTCTGAAACCCTGAGGATCTCCCCGATCTGCGCGAGGGAGAGTTCTGCTTCCGGTTTGTCTTCGCCCTCGCGGTGGCAGTAGATGCACTTCAGGTTGCATCGTGGCGTGAGGCTTATCCGGATATTGCTGACCGGGCGGTTGTAGGAATCCTTGAGGAGCATGATCGATATCTTATCCGTAGAAATTTTTTGCAATAACGTATAATTCTGTGGATCCTTTCCTGCTCGATTTCGTATTCATGGTCTTGACCGCGTGGAAGTGAGTTTTGACATCCGCATAAAACTCGGGGAAGTCCGTGCCCTGGAAGGACTTGATGGCGAAATTTCCCCCCTGCTTGAGCACACTGCAGGCAAACTTCAGCGCCATCTCGTTCAGCTCGATGATCCGTGCCTGGTCGTAGGCCTTGTGGCCCGAGAGTTTCGGGGCTGCATCGCAGACCACGACATTGACAACGCCGAGCATGGCAATGACCTGCTCCTGGATCTCCCTGTCATTCAGGTCACCAACCAGCGTATCGACACCATCAAGCGGGGCAATGGGGTTGAGGTCGATACCGACAACCTTTGCATCCGTCAGTGTCCGGAGCACCTGGCACCAGCTGCCGGGGGCAGCACCGAGATCCACGACATTGTCGTCACGGCGGATGATCTCGAACTTCTTCTGGATCTCCATGATCTTGTAGGCTGCCCGCGAGCGGTATCCCTCGTGTTTGGCCCTCAGGTATGCCTTGTCATAACCCCATTGTGATCCCATTATCACGCCTCGCCCATAAAAACCGGGAATAAACCCAAAACACTATAATTACCATAGGACGATATACTGTATAAGAGATTGTATTTGTGGGGTAAGCGATGTTAAAAGCAACGATTGATGCAGATATTTTCAAGGAAGCGATCGATGCGATCTCGGCTCTCATCCCCGAGTGCCGGCTGCACACGGACGAGACCGGCATCTCCACGCGGGCAGTAGACACCGCCAACGTGGCGATGATCTCCATGACCCTCAAGAAGGAGGCATTTGACTCGTTCAAGACCACCAAGAGCCAGCTCGGCATCGACATCTCGAAGATGAAGAATATCTTCGGTATGGCCGAGAAAGGTGACCTCATCAGCCTCGAACTTGGTGACAATGCCCAGAAGATGGCTGTTTCCGTCCACGGTTACCACTACTCCATCACGCTCCTTGACACCAACACCATCCGGAAAGACCCGAACCCCCCGACCATCAACCTGCCGGGGAAGATCGTCATCAAGGGCGAGGATCTCAACAATGCCATGAAGGCTGCAGCCGTCATCTCCGACAAGATCGCGCTCGGGATCAACCCCAAGGACCAGACCTTTTACCTTGTTGCCGAGGGCGACACTGACCATATCCGGCGCGAGTTCAGTAAAGACGAGCTCGTCTCGCTCACCCCCGCAGAAGCCCGCTCGCTCTTCTCCCTTGACTACTTAAAGGACATGGGGAAGGTCATGAGCCGGGCTGCTGAAGTCGAGATCTACCTCGGTATCGACCACCCGGTCCGGTTCTCGTTCGACATTGCCGGTGGAAACGGCCATGTCGAGTACCTCCTTGCTCCCCGCATTGAGGCAGACTGATGGTGGAGTACTCCCCATCAGCCAAGGAACTCTCCCACTTCCCTTTTTTAAAAAAAGCCCAGGAACATATCCGAAAATCATTCCCGCCGCTCGAGCAGCTCCTGAAAGAGACGCGGGGGGACGAGCTGACTGAGCTTGCTGTGCGGCGGATAAACCAGGCGCTCGCCGGCAAGCGGACGATCACTGCGCACTTCCAGCACCGCGATGAAGATGAGATTGCCGGCTATGTGCTTGCCCGGATCCTTGTCTCGTGCATTGGCGACCGTCAGGTATACGACCGGCTCGCCCGGTACGAGGCGGAGCGGGCGTATTTCTTCCTCAACGCAGAGACCGGCTCAGAGAACGAGCGGGGCTGGAACGAACATGCCGTGCTTGACGATGACGGCAACAGCCGGATTGCGAACTACCTGGCAGCGGAGTTCAACATAACCCTGGCACAGGACCGGATCCCGCTTGCGGACTATGTCGAGATCGTTGCCGTGCTCCACGAGGACCGGTTCAGGCTCGTCAACCGTACCATAGACCGGGGCTTTGTCATTGTCCGCAAAGACGAGCTCCTCGAACTCCTCCGCGAGCGGATCCGGGTCATTCTCCGGCGCGATCTCCCCTACCATGTCCCCAAAGCACTCTGCGAACAGCTTGCCCCGGTTGGCGAGAAGATCAAGAAGGAATACCAGCAGCACATGCTCGAACAGTTTGGTGCAATCGAGGAGGACGCGTTCCCGCCCTGTATGCAGGCCCTTGTCAAAGCACTGACCGCCGGGGTCAACCTCACGCATGCCGGGCGGTTTGCGCTGACAACCTTTGTCCACACCATCGGTATGGATGTACCGGCAATTGCCGCATTGTATGCCCGCTCCCCGGACTTCGATCCGGAGAAGACGATGTACCAGGTCGAGCACATCACCGGCCGCGGGGGCTCCGGCACGGAATACACGGCCCCGGCCTGCGCTGCGATGCTGACCACCGGGCTCTGTGTCCACAAGGATCAGCTCTGCGAGAAGGTGAATCACCCGCTCAGTTATTACCGGTCAAAGAAGCGTGAGATGGCAAAGATGAAAAAGCCGGCAAAGAAGGAAGAGCCAGAACCGGCCGGCGAAAAGAAGAACTGATCGTTTTTTTATTGAATTGGTAAAAACGGGGTATCGTGGGAGCGCACCGTTTACGTGATCTTGTCGTTAACCAGATAGCCTGCGCCGGAAAGGCCGAGGATGAATACGATGATTGCTGCAAGATAGGCATACGCCGGCTGCATCACCATCGGGAATACAGCGAGTGTAATACAGAGGAGTATGAATGCGGCTACACCAATGACCACATCCAGAAGTCGCGCGTCCATTACAGAATTTTTCGCGCCCGGAGGATATAGGCTTATCCGCATCCTGTGTACAGCGATCAAATGAAATCCTTAATGAGCCCCGGCAGGCATGATTGATGCATGGAGAGGACTCAATCGATCGCACTCATACGGAAGCATGTGCACGATGAGGCGCTTGTCAAACACTGCCTCGCCACGGGAGCCATCATGAAGGCGCTGGCGATACCGCTGGCCGGCGATCCGGCCCGGTGGGAGGAGATAGGCATCCTCCATGACATCGATTACGACCTTGTCAAAGGCGATATGCAGCAGCACGGAGTAGTTGGTGCTCATATGCTGAAGGATGCCGGGCTCCCTGATGACATTGCGGAGATTGTCAAAGGTCACAACCATCTCCTCCATACCGGCAGCTATACAGCCCCTGTCGAGATTGCCCTGCAGGCTGCAGACAGCGCATCGGGGCTCATCATCGCATGTGCACTGGTAAAAGGGGGGAGCCTCTCTGATGTCTCCGTCAGGACAATCACGAAGAAAGCAAAGGAGAAGTCCTTTGCCGCCGGATGCGACCGGAACCGGATCGCCCTCATCGCCCCGCTGATGGAGATGGGTACATTTTATGAAACTGCCCTCAAAGGCATGATGGAAATACGCGGGGAACTTGGCTTACGGTGAACCATATCACCTGACGGTACAGGTATCAGGGAGAACAGAACCATGAGCCCGGAACGTGAACGCGAGACCGTAATTGCACTGCTTGATGCCGCCGTCCTCAGGCTTGCAGAATCAGTCGATGAACGGCTCATCCCCCCGGAAGGGGCTGCCTTCGCATACGCGATCCGGGGGGCACGCGACAGGAACGGGGCAGCCTCTGTCCCGGGCGGGATTGGTATGGCTGCCGGAAAAGCACGGGTAACCGGTGCGAGCATGTTCGGTCGTGACGACCCTGCAGTGCGGGCCATCCTCACCGCAATGAAATTCGACCAGTCAGTCCGGTCGGCCGCTATCCTCCGGTACTCTGATCGCGTGCTCCAGGTACTCGAAGACGATCTCTTCCTTGAATGCGCATCATTCTCTGCTTCGCGGGATCCCAAAGGGATCGATACCATGGACTGGGGCATCGCATTCTGCTGCAGGGAGGGCATTCCTGACGTGATTTATGAAAAGACTGCTGCGGGGCCGGCATCAAGGCTCGTCCTGTTCGGCGAGGACCCTGACGACGTGGCAAGCAATATCATTATCTGCTCCAACCGCATTTAATATACTGCACTTTAGAGGAATTATCAATGGGAATCAAACCGTCCTACATCAAGACCCTCGGAACCGAGCTGCTGAACAAGCAGAAAGAAAACTTCACGAACAACTTCGACGAGAACAAGGCAAAACTCTCAGCGTCCGCGATTATCGAGAGCAAGCGGGTCCGGAACCGGATCGCCGGCTACATAACGAGAAAAGTAAATACTAAAAGACATTCATAATCCTATTCATGTTTGAAGGTGTCCTTCCGGCAATCATTACCCCTTTTCAAAGAAACCAGTCCATGAGCCTGGATATCCCGGGCCTTGAGAAAAACATCGGTTTCCTTCTGTCCCGCGGTATCCACGGGATTGTGCCCTGCGGTTCGACTGGAGAATCGGCTACGCTCACGTTCGAAGAACATGAGAAGGTTATCGACGTCACGGTAGACAAGGTCAACGGGAAGATCCCGGTCCTTGCCGGTACCGGGTCCAACAACACAGCGGAGGCAATCCGGCTGACAAAGGCTGCCAAGGACATCGGTGCAGACGGTGTGCTCGTCATCAGTCCGTACTACAACAAGCCCAACCGGGCCGGTCTCATCAAGCATTACCACAGGATCGCCGACCTCGATGTGCCGGTGATCATGTATAACGTTCCGAGCAGGACCGGCCAGAACCTTGAGCCCGACCTCGTGGCGGAGCTGGCACAGCACCCGAACATCTGGGGCATCAAGGAGGCGAGCGGGAATATCGGCCAGATCTCGCGCGTCATCGAAGAGACCCAGGATGACGATTTCATTGTCATATCCGGCGACGACAACATAACGCTCCCCATCATGGCGCTTGGCGGTGCCGGCGTCATATCGGTTGCAGCCAACGTTGATCCGGCACGGATGGTCGAGATGTACGAAGCCATCCTGAAAAACGACTACCAGAAAGCCCTGGTGCTCAACTTTGCCCTCTCTCCCCTCTTCCGGTCGATGTTTATTGACACGAACCCGATTCCGGTCAAGAAGGCAGCCGAGATCATGGGGCTGGCAGGTGGCCCGGTGCGCCTCCCGCTGGACGAACTCGATGCAAAGAAGACCGAGCAGCTCAAGAACGTGCTTGCGACTATCCCGAAGGATGTCACAAAGAGTGCACGAAAAGCCCCGGCCGCAAAGAAGGTTGCGAAGCCTGCTTCCCGTCCGAAAGCCGCACCTAAAAAGACCGCAACCCGGCGGACGCGGTGATCCAGCCATGATCCGGGTAGTAATCTGCGGAGCCTCGGGCAGGATGGGCCAGACACTCGGTCGGATGGTCCACGATTCACCCGACATGGAACTGGTCGGAGGTATCAACCTCAAGCCCAGTTCATTCTTCGGGGCGGAGATCGTTGAGGCAAAGGATGCCGATGCCCTCCTGAAGAGGACAAAAGCGGATGTAGTCATCGACTTTACCATCGCAAGCGCGGTAGTAGGGAACGTCCAGGTAGCTGCACGGAACAACTGTGCCCTCATTGTCGGGACAACCGGGATCTCCCCTGCCCAGCGCGCGGAGATGGAGAAGGCAATCCTCGGCCATGTTCCTGCAGTCATAACCACCAACTTTTCAATCGGCGTGGCAATCTTCCAGCAGCTGGTGCGGGAGTCGGCACGGCTGCTGAAAGACTATGACATCGAACTGATCGAGGCGCATCACCGCAACAAGGCTGATGCCCCGAGCGGGACCGCAAAGACTCTTCTCCAGATCATCGAAGAGGAGGCCGGGGCCCGTGAGAAGATGTACGGGCGCGAGGGCATGACGAAGAGGCAGAACGAGATCGGTGTCCATGTCATCCGTGGCGGCGATATTGTTGGCGACCACAAGGTCATGTACTCAAAAAATTTCGAGACGATCGAACTCTCCCACCGTGCCTATGACCGGTCGGTCTTTGCGAGCGGTGCCCTCCTTGCAGCAAAGTGGGTTGTTGGGAAAAAGCCGGGCATCTATGATATGAACGATGTACTCGGCCTGAGAAAATAAGCTGGCGTGGTACGCGAGAAAGCAATCCTTTTTTTCCCGGTATTGCCAATTATTACATTGGAGTAACCGAGATGGTCGCTATCGTCGATAACGAGAAATGCACCGGGTGCGAGACCTGTATCAGCGAATGCCCCGCATCAGCCATTTCTCTTGAAGGTGAGAAAGCAAAAGTGGATAAGGACATGTGCGTTGACTGCCAGACCTGTGTTGACGTCTGCCCGTCCGAAGCAATCACGATGGAGTAACCGTTCATGGTCGCAGTTGTTGATGAGAAGAAATGCACCGGGTGCGAGACCTGCGTGAGCGAGTGCCCGGCATCCGCAATATCAATGGAGAATGAAAAAGCAAAAGTTGACAAGGACATGTGCGTTGACTGCCAGACCTGCGTTGACGTCTGCCCGTCCCAGGCAATCCACATGGAATAATCTTTTTTCCCCATTCTCGAGCCGGTGCAACATCGTTTGTTTTATTATAACCGTCCGGCTGTCGGCTTTCTTTTTTTTGGCTGCCGATTAATAATAAAAAAAACAATGTTTTTATTATCGCAGGAGAAATGGGATTTTACACCCGCCTTTAAACGCGAACGGGAAGACAGAGTACAACTCACACAGGACCGGAACACTATGATCAATGTTGGAATACTCGGAGCAACGGGTGCAGTGGGTCAGCGATTCGTTGAACGGCTTGCAAATCATCCATGGTTCAATCTATCAGCCCTCGGCGCATCCGAGCGCAGCGCAGGAAAGGCTTACGAAAGCGTTGTTAAATGGCGTCTTGAAACACCTTTTCCGGAGAAGATCGCAAAGAACAAGGTGGTCGCAACAACGCCCAAAGCGATGAAGGATGTCGACCTTGTCTTCTCTGCCCTTCCTGCAGAGATCGCAACAGATGTGGAGAAAGAATTTGCTGATGCCGGAATTGCTGTGTTCAGCAACGCGAGTTCCCACCGGATGTACCCGGACATCCCGCTGGTGATACCGGAGGTCAACCCGGATCACCTCGGTCTCATCGATGTCCAGAAGGATAGCGGCCGGGACGGATTCATCGTGACGAACCCGAACTGTTCGACCATCATGATGTGCTGTGCCCTGGCGCCACTCCGGCAGTTCAAGTTCACGGATATCCGGGTTGCAACCATGCAGGCAGTCTCCGGTGCCGGATTCGAAGGGGTCGCAGCAATGGCGATCTATGACAACGTCATCCCCTATATCGGCAAGGAAGAGGAGAAGATGGAGAGCGAGACCCTCAAGATCATGGGTACGCTGAAAGGCAAAAAGATCCAGAACGCACCGTACAACGTGAGCGCCAGCTGCCACCGGGTCCCGGTCATTGACGGCCACACGATGGCAATCTGGATCGACATCAAAGAGCCGGTCGACACGGTCAGGAAAGCCTTCCGCACCTACAAACCCCCCATCAGGGGCCTGCCGACCCAGCCAAAGGAGTCTGTCCACTTCTTTGATCAAGAACCTGACCGCCCCCAGCCCCGGCTCGACCGCATGCGCGGTGACGGGATGACCGTATCCGTTGGTCGTGTCCGGGACGGGATCCGGTTCATGGCAATGGGTCACAACACCATCCGGGGCGCGGCCGGCGCAAGCGTACTGAATGCAGAACTTGTCGTCAAGAAGAAGTATCTCTGAAACGGGAGGGGAATCCCTTGCAGCAGCAGAAAGAGAACACCGTATTCGTCGGAAACAAACCCGTCATGAATTATGTACTTGCTGTCGTCACCCAGTTCAACAATGGCGCAGAGACCGTTGCAATCAAGGCCCGGGGAAAAGCCATCTCCCGTGCCGTTGATACCGCAGAGATAGCCCTGAACCGGTTCCTGGAAGGTGTGACCAAGAAAGAGATCGTCACCTCGACCGAGATCATCGACACCGATACCGGCAAGACCAATGTCTCGTCAATCGAGATCATCCTTGCCAATAAAAAATAACACCATTTTCATTACAAATTACGACGATAAACGGGAGAATTTCCCAAAAACCTTTTAAGGTGATTTTGCGAATGTACTATGCTATGCGGTTCTGCGCTGTTGTGCTCTTCCTTATCCTTGCATCGGGCATACTCGCTGCACCAGTCCTTGCCGCGAGCGATGACCGGTACGGGTACATTACCGTGGAAGAGGTGCAGATCCAGCTCGACAACGGCACTGCCGCAATCCATGTCGACTACTCCGTTGATGAGAGTACCCGGTTCATCTTCTTTTTATTCGGTAAGCAGGACCTGAAGAACAAGCTTCTCAAGATCCTCAATTACCAGGATGCCCAGATGAAACGGATCGATCTCTCCAGTGCCGATTTTATTGTTCACGAAGCTGCATACGATTACGGAAACGGAATCTTCTGGTACCCTGCCCATGATTTCAATATTGTTGTCCCGAGCCTCTCGGTCAGATCCCCCCAGGCAATGAAGAACTTCACCCAGACCAATAAGTTCCCCGGGGGAATGGGGTATTTTGCTGACGGGAGACCGGTTCCACCCCCACCGGGAACTCCGGTAGCGGACTCCTTCCCGGCCCCGTGAGACTTCAGGCCGGTATTCTTTTCTTCACGGTATTCTTTTCTTCACTTTCAGAGTCGCACCGTACGGGCAAAAGACTGGATTCGGTTGCCGGCAAGAGCCATTGCCTGAAGGCATAGGTCCCAAAAAAAGAATGAAACGAATTGACCTGGATTTCTGGTATCCGGTAACCTGCGGGGCCGGTAATCCCGGGATCACATAACCTCGATGATCTCCTGTTTGCGCTGTTCGCTGTTCCTCCGATTGATGAAGAACTGGATGATGACCCCCACAATCGCTGCAATGATTCCGGCAATGGCTGACTGAATGCTGATCGCTGTTGCACTTTCTGGCGCCAGCGGGAAGTCGGGGACCCCGCTCAGGTAGATGAGATAGACGCTGGCACCATAGAGGATGAGTCCGATTGCGGCAACGAAGAAGGGGAAGACGATGACCTTTCCCAGGTTCTCCCGTTCGTTTGAGTAGACATCGATGATGATGCCGACCGACAGGACAAGACCGGCGACAATGAGCCATTCGATGGCGCCAAAGATGAATGTCATCATGTAAAGGACGAGGCCCAGGCTGCCGTCAGTAGTATAGTATTTCAGAACATTCAAAAACCCGGCTGTGCAGCCGATGATGATGAGCAGGATCGTAATGGTATACGTAATGAAGGAGAACCTGCCCCGGGAGAGCGAGAGCCGGAGAGCGTCAATGATGCCATGGACCAGTTCATCAAAACCGAATCCCTTGTACAGGAGGTAACTGCCGATTACCCCAACAACGATAATGGTGGCAGCGCCCGGCCAGCCGAACAGGTACGCGATCGCGTACAGGAGCATGGCAAGGCCGATGGGAATGAAGATCATCCTCGAGATCTTGGGATCGTCAAGAAGCTTCTTCAGGATATAATAGGTCCCTTCGAGGTTCGGCATCTGGTTGACGATGACCCGGCGGACGCTTGAGACCGGGATCTTGGACTGGATGATAGGGATGACATATTCATCCTCCGCCCCGTCCGTGACCAGGATACAATTGGTGACCTGCGTCTCCTTCACGACCGTATCGAGGGCTGCAGCGATCCGGCGGTCACCATCGATCATGTGCAGGTGGTTACCGGCAACGACCGCTATTGCGGTATCCTCGCCCTTTGCGGTCAGCTCGTCGTAGATTTTGACCGCGGAGAAGATGGCGTTGACATCAGAGTCTTCGGGATCGGCAAGTGCCAGGGTATTGGCAGCCTTCAGGCATGCCGCACGGCCGATGCACGGGCTCTCGACTCTCGCTTTCCACCCGATGTCATCGTCCCGGTCGACACTCAGGACAAGCGTTCGCCCCTGCGTCATCAGTACTACTAAAGTCGCAGAGTATCTATTAAATCATTACTGACGGTAAAAAAGGGGGGATTCAGATGAGTTTGGAGCGCTGGAGGAGCAGGATATCATCAGTGGTGAGTTTCTCACCTGCACGGAAGTTCTTGAAGAGGCTCTCTGCCTCCTTCCTGACTGCTTTCTGTTCTTTGGTCACCTTGACCTTCTTGGTCTTCTTGCGCAGGCCGGAGATGACCTTGTCGTAATCGCGGAGTTCCTTCTGGCAGGCGATGAAGAACTTATGCTCGGCGTCTGCAGCTTCCTGTGCCTCGACAAAACTCTTGTGGGATGCATCCGCTGCTTCCCGTGATTTATCCGCTTTCCGGTATGCATCGACCATGAGGTCGTGGTGTTTCTGGGCGAGTTCGGCTACCTCGGTTACCTTTCCGTGAAGGTCGGATGCCTGCTTGCGAAACTCCCGCGCCTCTGAAACCTTGGTGCGCATCTCCTTGTTCTGCTCGAGCTCGGCCTCCTGCTCGCGGACCTGGCCCTTCATCTGCTTGATCTTCTCGATCAGCTCGCGTTCCTTGTCGGTAGTGAAGACCTCGGTCTGCTGGCGGTACTCCATGTACTCGATCTGCTTCTGGAGTTCCTTGACGCCACGATTCTTCTGGGTGCCGTGTTCCTTCTTGAAGGACTCGATCTCTTCGAACAGGACATTAGCCTTGTCGTTGAACTCGTTGCGTTTGGCCTTGATATCGAGGACTTCCTGGTTGTATTTGTCCCGGAGATCCTTGTTCTTCTGGGCATCCTCGACAAATTCACGGGTCTGGTTGTTTAAGGTATTGCGCTCACGGGCGAACTTGCTTGCATTGGCATTGAGCTCGTTGCGGCGGTTTTTGTGTTCTTCAGACTCTGCGAGGATCTTCTTTCTCTTTTCCATCAAATCGTTCAGCATGCGATACCACTCCTCACCAGATTCTCCGTTCGAAGGTGATGCGAGCTTCTCTCAGTGGGGCTGTTGCACACAGGAGACCAGGTCATGGATCTCAGTTCTGCCTCACTCAAACAAACACTCTGCACACAGGATGCAGGGCGAAAAACACCAGAAAAAGCACAAGGCTGTGAATTTACAGAAGACTTCATGGCGAAGTCTTTGGTCAACACTCTGTTCATGATGTTCAACTCCCGATACCAGGACATGGTCCGGAACAGCCGGACGTTTGTCCCCATCCACCCGAGCGAAGGACTGCTTCGAATGTACTATATATTAAAGGCAGGGAGTCCCTATAAGCATTTCGCCGTGAGAGGACTGCATACTGCCGGCCCGGTTCTTTTCCATTGCCGGACAAAACGTGAGAAAAGGATGTTGGTTGTTGGATGAACCAACACGTCCCGGAAACTTGGTATGGTTTTTGGTTTTGATGTGTGCGTGGTGTTATTATCGGGGGATTAACCGACCCATTCGAGGACGCCGCCGCCACTGGGCTGGTCCCTGCCGCTCCGCCTCTGGACGGGCATCTCAACTGCCTTGGGGTTGGAGCGCTTGGTCTCGATATCCTGGACCATGGTCTTGTATGACTGACGGGTTCCAAGGATCTGTGCACTCTTGACACCGGTCATGATTGCAAGGACACGGATCTTGCCTTCCATGTCGCTCCTGACGCGGGCGCCCCAGATGACATCTGCATGGGGATCGAGCTCGTAGGTGAGCGAGGTTGCGACTTCTTCTGCGTCCTGCAGAGTGAGGTCGGTACCACCGGTGATGTGGATCAGGCTGCCGGTTGCTCCGCGGTAGTCGATATCGAGCATCGGGTTGGAGAGGCACTCGCGGACAACGCTCTCTGCCTTGTTCTGCTGCTTGCTCTCGCCAACGAGCATGACTGCGACGCCACCCTTGGACATGATTGCCCGGACATCAGCATAGTCGATGTTGATAAGTGACGGTTCAGTGATGGTCTCGGAGATACCCTTGACGGTCTCACCGATCAACTGGTCCATGACAGAGAATGCCTGGCCGAGCGGCAGGTTCGGGACAAAGTTCTTCAGGCGGTTGTTATCAAGGACAATCACGGAGTCTGCTGCAGCTGCGAAGGCCTCAAGACCCTCTTCTGCACGGATCAGGCGGGCCTTCTCAACCTGGAACGGGTAGCTGACCATTCCGACGACAATTGCGCCCTGCTCCTTTGCAATCTGTGCTACAACGGGTGCGGAACCGGTACCGGTACCTCCTCCCATACCAGCGGTGATAAAGACGAGGTCTGCTGATTCAAGAATTGCTTCAAGAGTCGGGCGGGCCATCTCAGCTGCACGCTTACCAACATCGGGGTAACCGCCAGCGCCGAGGCCCTTGGTGAGGGACTTGCCGATGAGGATACGCTTGTCGGCCTGGATCATGTCCAGGTGCTGCTTGTCGGTGTTGATAGCGATTGTTTCAGCACCGGAAACTCCCATGTGGTGGATACGGTTCACGGTGTTGTTCCCTGCGCCTCCGCAGCCGATGATTACAATACGTGGCTGTCCCACGAAGTCGTCTTCCGGTGCGGCAGAGCTGCCGGGCTTGTTCATGTCTTTTTCAAGCTCGGCATTTTTCAATGCGTCGTTAATTATGCTTTGCATGTCTATCTACCCTCTCAAACCTTGAATGAAACCTGGTCGCTTTCCTTCAGGACACGGCTGGCGCGTTTTTCAACAAGATCACGGACAGCAGCCCTTACGGCTTCTGACACATTCGGGAACTCACCCGAATCAACCATCTGCTGGAGAAGGTTGATCTGCTGTTCAGGCAACCGGAGCGTGATTCTTTGCATCATTTTGTATCTCTTTCTGACATATGTCTGGCTTATGTCATGCATATGTCAGACAAAGAGAACCCTTGTGTCTGACTTAACCAGATAAAACAGAATATTACTGTGTCGTATATAAACTTTCTTGTTTGCCTTTCGCAACGATCGCATAACGCATTTAAGACTGTAAAGCCAAATATTCCCAAAAAGGAGCAGATTTCGGTGGCTGTTGACTTTCCCAAACGGGTAATTCATGGGGGTACCGGAAAGTTGCAACGGGAAAAAACCCACAAAATGGTGCTTGATTTCAGCGCGAGTGTCAACCCGTTTCCCCCAAAGATCGAATGGAACTGCGATCCATCATGCCTTTCCGGGTATCCGGATGACACGTATTCTGAACTGAAGAAACGGATCGGTGATGTTTTCTGCCGCGATCCGGAGGAGATCTGTGTCGGGAACGGATCGGTAGAGATCATCCGGGTATTCTGCCAGGTCGTGCTCGGCCACAGCAGCGCGCCGCGCCGGTACTATTTTGATCCCCCCACGTTCGGGGAGTACGAGCTATCGGCACAACTTGCCGGCGCTAAACGCACGCTGAAAATGGAGGAAGCTGACGTTGCGTTCGTATGCAATCCGAATAACCCGACCGGAATACTCCTCCCCAAGACCGGGCTCCTCACCAGCCTCAACACGGTGAAACAAAATAATGGCATACTCTTCCTTGACGAGGCCTTTATTGGTCTTTCAGATCCCGGGGAAAGCCTCTCTGCCACGCGGGATCCATCCCTGTTCATCCTGCATTCGCTCACGAAAACGTTCTCCGTGCCGGGCATCCGCATGGGATTTGGTTTTGGCGATCCCCGCCTGGTTGAGAAGATCGAGACTGCGCGATCACCCTGGTGCGTCAATGCCTTTGCCGAAGCATTTGCCATGCAGGCTCTCCTGCACCTGGACGATCTCGCCGCTTCACGAGCAGCCATTGCCCTTGAAAGATCACGCCTTATCTCCGGCATGACGGATCTCGGCCTCGTGTGCCAGCCTTCCTCGGTCAATTACATCCTTGTCGAGACAAAAAAGGACGTCGGACCCCTGTGCAGTCGCCTTAATGAAAACGGCATCCTCGTGCGAGACTGCACCTCGTTCGGGCTCCCGTCCTGCATACGGGTAGCGGTGAGGACACAGGAAGAGAATGCACAACTCCTGGAGGCCCTGGCCGCATGCGTGCGCTGATCATGGCCGGCGGGACAGGAAGCCGGCTGAGCCGGGGTGAGAAGCCCCTGGTCCTGATCAACGGACAACCCATGATACAATTCGTCATCGATGCATTCATGAACGCCGGGTGCGAACCGGTGGTCATCGCCTCTCCGAATACCCCCATGACCGCCAACTGGTGCCGGGCGCATGGCCATGCTGTCCTTCGCACTCCGGGTACATCATATATTGAAGACCTTACCAGTGCTATCCAGAACCTGGAGGAGTCCCGGCCTTTCCTGACTGCGGTCTCGGACATTCCCTGCATAACCCCCGGGATAATTTCCCGCGTTCTCCACCATTACCAGCAGTGCGGGAAAGATGCCTTGTCCACCTGGATTCCAGCCTCAATGGTCCGGTCCTGCCGGGAGAGCATGCCGTACCGGGAGACTATCGACGGGATCGAGGCATGCCCCGCAGGGGTGAATGTGCTCCGGGGCGATCTCATCGGAGAAAAACAGGAGGAGTTCTTCCTTCTCCTTGATGACCCCCGGCTTGCCTTCAATGTCAACACCTCCCATGACCTCATCAGAGCTGAAAGATTTCTGGTCGCTACTGAATACCCTTTTTAATTCCGGTAACAGGCCCAACAATCCCGAATTCATGACAATCCATTGAAAATACGAGCGATCCTGCCGTTTTAAGGAACGCATATTAAGGTGCATCGCTAAGATCCTATTATTATGGGCGAGTCTCAGGAGATCGAACTGCGGGGTCATATCATCGATTCCGGCATCATGACCCAGCTCTTCGACCGGGTCATGGATATGGGGGGGAACTTCGAGATCCTGGTCTTTGATATCGGGAAGAAGAAGACCGATCCCAGTTACGCCCGTCTCCGCATTAATGCAACAAACCGGGAAAAACTCCGGTCTATCCTCTCTGAGGTCCACCGGCTCGGTGCACGGCCCGTTGAAGTGAAGGACGTCCACACTGTACCGGCTGAAGCTGACCGTGTCGTCCCCAAGGGGTTCTATACAACATCCAACCACCCGACCCAGGTGAAGGTCGGGGGAGAATGGATCAATGTCGCAGCCATTGAGATGGATTTCCTCATCGTTGTCGATCCGGTAAAAAAGACCGCCACGGCCCGGCCCCTCGGCAAGATCCGGAAAGGTGAACTCGTCGTCGTGGGAGAGCAGGGCGTCAGTGTTCTTTATCCCGAGCGCCCCCGCGAGCAGAGCACCTTTGAGTTCATGCATGGAACCGTCTCACCTGAACGTCCCAGCACGACCCTGATCGCCAAGATCGCCAAGGAGATTCTCGAGGTCCGGAGAAATGGCGGCAAGATCGCTGTTGTCGGGGGTCCCGCGATCATCCATACCGGAGCCGCGAAATCACTTGCCGGAATGATCCGGAAAGGGTATGTCGATGTCCTCTTTGCCGGTAACGCGCTTGCAACGCACGATATCGAATACAGCCTGTACGGTACATCCCTTGGGATGGACATTTCAACGGGAAACCCGGTTATGGGAGGCCACAAGCACCACCTGTACGCGATCAGCGAGATCATGCGGGCCGGATCGATAAAAAATGCGGTAGATCAGGGAGTAATCAAAAACGGGATCATGTACGAATGCGTTAAAAAGAACATCCCGTTTGTCCTTGCCGGCTCAATCCGTGACGACGGCCCCCTCCCGGATGTCATCCAGGATGTGATGGAAGCACAGGATGCAATGCGCAAACACATTGGAGGGTGCAGCATGGTGCTGATGATCGCAACCCTCCTCCACTCCATCGCTGTCGGAAACTGCCTCCCTTCAGGTGTAAAAACAGTCTGCGTTGACATCAATCCTGCACACCTGACCAAACTGATGGACCGCGGAACAACCCAGGCAATCGGGATCGTCTCGGATGCAGGGACATTTCTCCCCCTCCTTGCCCACCAGCTCGATGTCCAGAGCGGGCACCAAAAAAAATAAATTTACCGCGTCAGTGGCATGCACCATGACCGCTCATGGGCAAGAATATATTCCCATTCCTGCCTGCACTCACACCGGGTATCAAGCAGTGCACCAATGAGTTCCCGGTCACCACTCAGTGAGAAATCCCGTATGCCCTTTACCATCTCATAATCGCATTTCCCGCAGTTATGCGGACCCCTCTTCTGCCCACCCCCGAGCGGATCGCAGGTCAGGTGAACGGGGGCGTCGTGGAGCAGCGTCAGGACACTCCAGAGATAGGGCGGACGGTATCCCCCGCGTTTCCAGTAATATTCAAGCTCGGTATTTCTCTGGACAGTACACGGATTCATGGAGAAAAGATCCGCATGGGGCATTGTGTCCTCAAAGGACTGCTTCATATCTGCAACTGCTTCCGCTTCTGTCAGAAAGAGGGGTTTGAAAAGGAAATAGGCCTTGATCCCGGCGCCTGCCCGGTGAGCGGTTGCCGCTGCATCCGTGAAATCACGGAACCTGAAGCCCTTGTTGATGCACTTCTCCCGTATCGCATCGCTGCTTGTCTCAAGCCCGACTGCGCAATAGAGGGGTGTCTTCTGGCATCCGTCATCAATGCCTTCTATGAATGAACCGACAGCCTCTTCCGTAATATACTCCGGACGGGTCTCGGCAATGACCAGTTTTCCACGGAAGGCCCGGGCAACCTGTTCCCGGAATGCCGGGGGGACTTCCTCAGGATCAAAGAAACTTCCCGAGGTGAAGATCTTGACCATCTGGTATTCCGTCGGGTTATACGTATCAAGAACAAATGCCAGCTGCGCTTCAAGATCGTTTTTCAGGAGATCGCATGACAGGTTGGAAAGACGTTCATGCCGGTAACTGCACATCCTGCATGCAGCCCAGGAACACCCGCCGCTTTTGAAGATCACCGTAAGGCACTCGAGTATGTCCGAGCCATACCGCTCCTTTCCTCTCCATGAGGCCAGCGGTTTTTTCTGCCTGTCTCCAGTCATCAGCACCTTATGTATTGCTCCGGCGGATATGAAAAAGGCTCCTCACCCCGGGAACGGGAAATGAGCGGAATGCTAATACTATTATATCTACCAGCACAGACATTTCAATAAAGAGAACAGACTGCCTGCCACACCGAAGATAATAATCCAACGGCTGGCAGTCATCGGGAGATACCAGATGAAGAAGATCGTCCTGCTGATGATCGGACTGATTTTTCTGCCCGTATCAGTAATTGCCTATCAGGTCAATATCGATGCACCAGAAACGCTGACGGTAGGCAAACCGCTTGTGGTTACCGGAACCACAACCTTTGGTATCGGAACGCCCATTGATGTTGTCCTCTACTACCAGCTGACCACAACAACGGAAGTCAAAAGGAAGATCGCGTATATCCAGCCGGATAAGACATTCAAGGCAGTTTTTGATACAACAGGCCTGAAAACCGGGACATACAAGGTCGAAGTCCCGACCAGCGGTATGGGAGGAGATGCCATTACGATGCGGGTCGTCCAGCTGGTTGACCGATCCGATGCGATCAGGATATCCACTGCCCAGACACAACCCTACTCGGGAAGACTGTATATTGCCGGCACCATAGCCGGCGGTGAAAATTCCGGCGTCCAGATCGAGGTGGTCGGCCCCGACAACGATGTCATTTTCGGCCCACGGTATGTAAATACCAATAATGCCGGGGACTTCTCTGTAGATGTTCCCATTACGGATACCGGAGACTATGAAGTCAGTTTCACGGACAGCAAGGGGTACATCGGTGCAAAGACCTTCACGGTCCAGACCAGCCCGGCCATGACCATGGAACAACCGCTCACGGAGACAACGACGGCCCCGATGGTTCATTCGGCGCACTCCCGCTCATCACAGGAGAAACCTGCATACTTCATTGTACGGACCGGCAGTGCCCCTGCGTCGCTGTATACATCCAAATCCGTTGACTGGGTTATTGAATATACTGACGATACCGGACGGAGCCCGGCGATTGTCAACAAGCAGGGAAAAAATGAAGCCGAACGGCTGGAACTATCCCCAACCAACAGGGTCTTGTACGTAAAAGTATACCCCTCAGATCCTGCCGCAAGCGGGGAGGTCTTCCTGTACGGGGAGAACGTGGATTCCATTACCCTGAGCCCGTCCACGCCGATCGCATTCATCCCCACGACATCGACAGAACTCCCCGGGACTCCCGAAACACCTCTCACGCCCCTTGCCGGTGTGGTATCCTGCATCCTTGCCATCTTCCTGTTCAGGAAGATATGAGCGGGTATTTTTCCGTATTTTTGTCCGGCAGATGATCGGTCACCCGGATCGAATTCAATCATCAGGCAAGAAGCCTTTTTACATGGGCAAACCAACATATGGAGCACTGCCGGGGTAGTCTAGTCCGGGAAGGCGGTAGCCTTGAAAGCTACTGGTGCCCTGCACCTCAAGAGTTCAAATCTCTTCCCCGGCGTCTTACGTTTTTATTGAATTTTTAAATCCTTCGACCAGTGTGACGGGGGTGCCGGAGGTTTCTTGTTCCGTAGCGGGTGATTCCGTTTGATGAACAATTCCCATGACTGGCTTTACGTTACTGATAACAAACAGGGGTTTTTGCCCGGTTCTTTAAAAAAACAGGAAAGCCCGGGTAGCCAATATCACTGTTTTTATGTGGTTGAACCTCAAACGTATAGGATAACACTGAGGAAAAATCCATGTGCGTTGCAGTCCCTGCAGAAGTCATCGAGATCAAAGACGGAAATATTGGCGTGGTTGATTATGGCGAACTCCGTCAGGAAGTACGGCTCGATCTTGTGGATGTGAAAGTTGGAGAGTTCGTCCTCGTCCATGTCGGGTTTGCAATCCAGCGCCTCTCCCGTGAGGAGGGTCTTGAGACCCGGGCACTGTTCAAAGACGTTTATGCTGCGATGGAAAACTGAATGCACGAGTATTCCATTGCCTATGACCTGTATGCAACCGCCAGGACGGCGGCTCTTGAGCATCATGCAAAACAGGTCAAGAAGATCAGTGTCGAGGTCGGCAGGATGGCGATGGTGAATTCTGACCAGGTGACATTCCTCTTTGAAACCATAAAATCCGACGATCCCCTCTTCACAAAAGCAGTGCTTGACTGCCACGAAACTGCTCCAGAGACAAAATGCTCCTGCGGCTATACCGGTGACGAGATCTTTGTCTGTCCCCGGTGCGGGGCATTGCCGGAACTGATCAAAGGCCGGGAGATTGTTGTAACCAACATTGAGATTGAGGTGGATGACTAAAATGAAAGTAAACATCATGCACGGGGCCGGCGGCGAAGTCATGGGGGAGCTCCTCCAGACCCTCACGAAGTTCCGGCACAACAATGCCGGGGGCATCGGTCTCGAAGCCCTTGATGACGGAGCGGTAATCCCCTTCGCCGGGGAGAACCTCGTATTCACAACCGACTCGCATGTTGTGAGGCCGGTATTCTTCCCGGGAGGCGATATCGGGAGGATCTCCGTTTGCGGGACCATCAACGATCTTGCCATGATGGGGGGGCGGCCGATTGCACTCTCCTGCGGAATGATCATCGAGGAGGGATTTGATGTCGATGACCTGGCACGGATCGTTGCCTCGATGGATGACGCCCTTGGCGAGGCCGGGGCAAACCTGGTGACCGGTGATACGAAGGTCTTGGAGCGGGGAGCTCTCGACGGGATTGCCATCAACACTGCCGGGATCGGGATTGCAAAAAAGGTAGTCCGGGATAATGGCCTTGTACCGGGCGATGTTATTATCGTCTCCGGGACGCTTGGCGATCACGGTCTTGCTATCATGGCGCACCGTGAGGGATTCGATCTGGGCGAGCAGATAAAATCCGATGTTGCGCCGCTCTGGAAGATGATGGAAAACGTCCTTGATGCAGGGACGATCCATGCTATGAAGGACCCGACGAGGGGAGGGTTTGCCAGCGCTGTCAACGAGATGGCCCGGAAGAGCAGGGTCTGTATCCGTATCAGTGAAGACCAGGTACCCGTCAGGAAGAGTGTCCGGAGCGCTGCCGGCATGCTGGGCATCGATCCGCTCGAGGTTGCCAATGAGGGTAAGGTTGTGATGGGCGTCCCGGCCTCCGATGCCGATGCCATCCTTTCAGCACTCAGGTCCCATAAATATGGAAGGGATGCTGCAGTTATCGGTCGCGTCATGGAAGGTGCCCATGTCATCATGGAGACTTCAATCGGGGGAGAACGCTTCATCGAACCGCCCATGGGTGACCCGGTCCCCCGGGTCTGCTGAAAAAATATCCCTTTTTTCTTATTGATTGGGTGTACGTTCAGGAGAGAAACGCGACTCGTCCGCTGCGTTCCGGTATCCTTTGCGCGGGACCTGGATGATGAACCGGGCACATTTGCCATAGATGCCGTCCTCGCGGATCGTCAGGTTGGTGATCGCAAGGATCTCCCGGGAGAGGAAGAGACCAAAACCAGTATTCTTGAAATATTCCCGCCGGAAGATCTTCTCTTTTTCCTTATCGGGTACACCAATTCCGTTATCTTCGATAATGATAAGGAGATCGTCACTCAAATTCTCGGCCCGGATCGTGATCTCGGTAACGTGATCGCCGTGCCGGAGGGAGTTGTCGATAAGGTTGAAAAAGACTTTCTCAAGGAGCGGGTCCGCATAGATCTCAATAGAGGGAAGGTTTACCTGGATCATGACCTGGCTGGGATCGATACTGGCCGATGCAAGGGAGACCGTTTCAGCCACATTATGCCACTGGGGCGAATGGATTCCGATGTTCTGGTAATCGCGGGTGAAGAGGATCTGGCTCCGGATCATTTCAGCTGCTTTCTTCTCCTTGGTGATGAAGGAGAGTATCTGGGGATCCGTTACATCCTGACGCGAGAGTTCGAGATATCCGATCAGGACCGTGAGCTGGTTGAGGATGTCGTGCCGGGTGACATTATTCAAAAGGTTCAGCTTCTTGTTCGCCTGCGTCAGTGCCTCCTGCGACAGTTTGTTGTCCGTGATGTCGACAACAGTACAAATGACACCGGGCTCCCCCGTTTCCGCTGCTGATACCAGAGCCCATCGCGTGCTTCCGTCCGATGCCCGGAACTGGACTTCAATATCACCCACCCTCCGGAGGTCACGGACCTTCTCGAGGAAACCCTCCCGTTCATGCCGGTTGGGGATAATATCCGGCAGCGAGCACTTCATAAGATCGTCGCATTCAAAGTGGATCATCCGGGCGAATTTCTTGTTTGCATCCCGGATCTTGAGAGTCGAGCGATCGTAACTGAACACACCTGCCTGGGAATTGTAGTAAGTCCCACAGCTCTTCTCACCTTCTTTCCGGTAAACCTGCGAATAGGTTGAGATGAGCACACCGATAGAGACAAAGATGTAGAACCAGACCGTTGCAACAGTATAGAGATGGGTATCAGGGAGCCCGATAATAAAGACCAGGGCGAGGTAAACCCACCCGACCAGGACGGTGCCGTAAATACTCAGTTTCGGGCGGGAGAAGGCGATAAGGGTGATCGGGATGAGGTAGAAGTACGGGAAAACATCGTAAATGCCAACAGAGAGGCTGAAATACGTGATGAGGATGGCGGCAAGGATACTGGCAACAATGCTGATATCAAACAACAGTTGTTTCTTCCTTGAAAGCGGCCGCATGGTCATGGTATTACCGGCAATTCGTCACCAGGGCATTCCGGAGCCCTGTATTAATTCATGGATGTTGATGCTCATTAATTAAGGTATGGGCAGAATATCGTGGAGAGACGCAGGGAAACAGGATACGGTGATTGCTGATAAGGTTTTTTCACGGTTGCAGAGAACAGTCTTCCCGATGGGGTTTCTGATGAGATTTATCCCGGATTTTTATTAACCGGAGAAAATACGAAAAGTCTCGTGAGAAAAATTGTAGTGTTGGGTGAAGAATATTATTTCTTCTTCGCTGCCGCCTTCTTTGCAGGCGCCTTCTTTGCCGGCTTCTTAGCTGCCGCCTTCTTTGCTGCTGCCATGGGGAAATCCACCTCCTACCGGAAAGGGTTATATTTTCTCTTAATTTGACAATTAATAAATATTTTGGTCACATTGCCTTTTTGCGGCACAGAAACACGATAAACCAGCATTTTTTCCCAAAAATCGTGTCCGCATTCTGCCAAAAACGGTTTTGCATAGCGAAAAAGTACGAAATGCGCAATCCTTTAAATTTCAGTCCGTTTTCGAAAAGAAGAAAAATTCCAAGGTTTTATAAAACAGTTCGGTGAAAATGCGCAAAAATCCTGCACGCACATCCGCCGAACTTTTTACCGGTTTTGGTGAAATGATAATCGCACGTGCCGCACTTTTCGGCAGCCACGGCAACCTTTATTCCTCCCCAGAACCACGATAAAACTATGAAGAAGCAATTCCTCGTGGGGCTGGCCGGCGGTTTTTTGGGTATCCTGACAGCAGGATATGTCATCTTCACATCATCAGCAAATGATGTTACCCTGTCAGGCGTCCAGGCAGCCCTTTTCTCGAGCCTCGGGCTGATGGGAGCGGTGATTGCAAACAAGGAGACCCGCTTTGCCGGGTACATGCTTATCTTCTCGGCAGTGTTCATCACCCTGTCGATTCCGATAGCCGGATCCCTCTCGCTCTTCACCATCTATCTGCCGGCCGTGCTCCTGCTCGGGATTGCATCGGTTCTCTGTTTTATCGATGCTCCTGATGACGGTGAAGGGGCAGCTGAGTAACCGCAGGGCGGGGCAGTTCAAATATTCACTTTTTTACCAGTTGTCGAAAGGGAACTGTGCCGGGATATCATCCGGTTTTCTGGTTCAGAAAAAATCACACATGCGGGGGAATTGTACTTCCATCGCGGGTTCCTGATTAACGATCAGATACCACTCATCCTCCGTTGGGGAGCGGATTGCGGGAACGGTTGTTTGGCTACCAGCAGTAATACCCGTTGTCTGAGAGAGCGGGGCACCGGGATTTCGGGCCAGCCTTCTCATTACTATTTCATGAACAGCGATAAGCCCATCACATCTCACTGTTCTTCAGGAATCCGGGCACGGACGAACAAAAGAGTCCCTTCTGCAATTCCTTCTCCTCCCGCCACCGGGGCTGCAGGGAGGAACTGATTCTTCTCCAGTACCCGGATCGAGGCCTTCAGTTCAGGATACGTGGTGGCACAGATTTGCGCTATGGAAGGATCGGAAAACACTGCCCCGATAAGCCCTCCGACCGCTTCAGTTGCATATCCTCTCCTCTGGTACTCCTCAAGGACCGAATAACCGATGACAACGGCACAACAAGCGCCCGGGCACGACGCTGTTCCCCCGCTGCCAACAAGTACCCTGCCAGAGGGCGGTGTGGCATCCAGAACCCAGTACCAGGAACAGAAATGGGGATCACGGTTACCGGACAGGATGGAGATGAACTGATCGATGGTCTCCGGATCAAGCAGGGGCGGGGGCCAGGATGGCGGGATCTTTGCATCAATAAGCTCGCCAAGCCGATTGGGATCGGTTCCTTCGCACCGGAGCATCCCGGGGGTTGCAGGGATAAGATCGAGTCTTGCCGTTTGGATGCGGTTCTTTTGTACCATTGTAAGTATTAGTAATATCCCCATTAATAACAAAAAAAATCCACCTGCGATCAGGATACCCGGGAGCCAGCCAGGTACCCAATCGATTCGCTTATGTTATTGACCGATCCAGAACTGGGGTGATGAAAGAGGAACTTCGATGGAAGATCATAGCCGGGCTCATCCTGGTTACGTTGTCGCTTTCCCTGTACCTTGTGCACTACTTCATCTTTGCCGATGCCCACCACCTGCTCATTTTCCTTGTAGGGGATATTGCGTTCATCCCCTTTGAGGTGCTAATCGTAACGCTCATCATCGACCAGATGCTTGAGTCCCGCGAGAAACGGCAGCGGATGGAGAAGCTCAACATGGTGATTGGAGCTTTCTTCTCAACACTGGGAACGCCCCTGCTTGGTATGCTCTCCCGCTCGGATCCGGACATCCATCGGGTGCAGTCCGCCCTCGCATCCAGAGGCGCAGGTAATGACGAACGGTTTGCCGTGGTGAAAGACTGCCTGAATACCCACGAGTGCACGATTGCTGCTGAGACGGTGGATCTCGCTGCTCTCCGCGAGCTCCTGATCCGGAACGAGGAGTTCCTCCTCCGCATTGCGGAGAACCCGATGGTCTTTGAGCACGACTCGTTTACCGATCTCCTCCTTGCAGTCACTCACCTGACTGAAGAACTGATGGCCCGGGAGAGCCTTGCTGATCTTCCCCCTGCAGACATCGCCCACCTGCAGGGTGATATGCACCGGGTATACTCCCATCTGGTGCCCTCATGGGCTTCCTATATGGAGTACCTGAAAGGAAACTACCCGTACCTCTTCAGCCTTGCCATGCGGAAGAATCCGTTCGATCCAACTGCGTCGGTTGTTCTCCACTGAGCTGTCACGGGGACCGGCACGGATTGGATCCTTTTTTTTTAGACACCAGCAACGCTTCGAGTACGGGGATTTCAATGCATATACCATAACAACAACCGGTGGCAACCTATCACCATGGAACCCGCACGACAGCAAACCAGTCATGGCAACTCCCTCCTCGTCCTGTCCATATCCCTTGCGATTTTCATGGGATCGCTTGACGGCACGATCGTCAATATCGCCCTCCCGACGATCTCGGAGGCATTCCATATATCGACAAGTCTGGTTTCCTGGGTTTCAACCGCGTACCTTCTCGTCCTGGCCGGGTGTGTTCTGGTCTTTGGGAATATCTCCGATATCATCGGGTTCAAACGCGTCTTTCTTGCCGGTTTTACTATCTTCACGATCGGATCGCTCGCCTGCGGGCTGCTGCCGGACATGTTCTCATCGTTCGAGCTCCTGATCGTATCCCGGATCTTCCAGGCGGTCGGCGGTGCGATGATGACCGGCATTACACCGGCCATGATAACAGCGTACATACCCAAAGCCCAGAAGGGGAAGGCGATGGGAATCGTGATGACCCTTGCTGCGCCGGGCACCGCATTCGGCCCTTGCATTCATGGCACGGCATGTGATCCATCCGGATTATCAGGATGCCGAGGATGAAGAAAGAGAAACGTGGGATTAATCTGATCATCCTCGTTTCAGGGAAGGAAAGATCACATAGTCCGGATCCGCACGCAGTTTTCCCAAGCTACGCTCTTGACTCCTCACAAGTCGAAGGTCGGCTCCGCATCCCTTCTCCTGTTCAGGGTTCCTTTCAGGAACCCCTCACATATCACAGCAATAGCACGTTGTATTCATCAGGAGCTTCTTGTTCTTGATCCACGAGCAGGTCCCGGTCTTGTCCCAGGAGTGGACGTATGCGGTTGAGTCGAGGAGCTTGAGTGTTTTGAGACGTTTGAGATCGGCAACAACCTTCCAGACATAATTGATAGGTCCATAACTCTTGGTGCCGTGGCCAACCGGATAAATTCCCGGATCGTCTGCCCCCTGGAATTCATCGGGTACGTTCCCGATGAAGGTTGACCGGTAGGCATCGATGAATACATAATCCTTCTTTCCGTTCGTGAAGACCAGGAGGGAGGCATCCGGGACTTCTTTGATGACACGGACTCCGGTGGTTTCGTACTGTAAATCTTCATAAACGAGCAGGGCAACATCATAACCCTCACGGGCGAGGAGGTTGACCAGGAGGAGGCTCTTCTCATCGGAATCGCCAGTCTTTTCATAAATCACTTCAACCGGATACCGCCGCTTGGGTGAGGGGTTCTCAGTTGGCGGGATCTGCTGTACGAACGCGACGATCATCTCAAAATATTCGTCATCGGAAAGGAACTGGCCGTTCTGGTACCGGGCATTCCGCAGCTGGGTCAGGACACTTGTGTAGAGTTCCTCCATCGCGGGATCGGATTCAAAGGTATCGATATATGCCCGGATCTCTTTCGGGTCCATGGAACTGGAGGGCACGTCGATCTTCATCTGCTTGGCACCATAGTATACCGACATATTGACCGGGATCCGGACCGTGTATTCGTAAGGTCCGCCGTATTCTGATGCATAGTTGAACGTGAAGGTCCGGTGGCCAATCCGGTCCAGGTCGCCGATCGGAACGATGAAATCCGTGCTCCGGGATGGTGCAGGGGCCGCAGTAACCGGCGTTTTTGATGATACCGGCATCGGGTCATCACCAGGCAACGTGACTGACCGGGTAACCGGAACACCGGGATCTGATACCGGGGGGCTCGTGCCGGGCATGCCGGGGGGGTTGATGATGATCTGGACACACCCGCATGATGCGATAACTACACAGAGCAAGACAACTACAGTGATCCCGGTGGTCTTCATGACCTTTGAGTATCTGTTTATTCACCGTATTTGAGGCTTGGCATTTTGGGTATTACCAGAGAGAAAACGAAACTCTCAAAAATACCAAGCACGTTCTCCACTCCGGAATGAGTGTGCTATGCGAAAGGTCACAGTTCTTACAATAATGCTAATAATTTCACTCGTAACAGCCGTTCCGGTGTCTGCCGATGACGGCAGTGTCTCCATGATATCCGCAGCCGGTACAACCCATGAAGTGTTGTTCCAGAACCATTGTTCATATCCAGTCTGGGTAGTTATTGTCGGGGGAACCCTGTATTACCCGTCACCGTCGCAAAAGTATAGTGTATGTCAGGAGCTCCCAGATCATTCCTGCGTCCCGACAACGAAATGCACGGGCGTTGCACACGGTCCGAATAATGCATACAAATGCCTGCAGGGTGCTGACCTTGTCGATAACGGGGGGTTCAGGCTCGATGCCGACAACACTCCCGGCAGCACCCACACCAGTACGCTGACCCGCACATGGCAGGGTTCATTCTGGGGCAGGACCGGTTGTGTTGATGATGGCAAAGGATCCCTTACCTGCGATGTGGGCGACTGCAAGGTATACCAGGACGGCAAAGGTAAGCTCCAGTGCGGGGGGCAGGGGCCCTACGGACCGTACAAACTGACCAAGGGTGAATTCAACCTGAATGAACACAACACGAACCTGGACTATTACGATGTCAGTCTCGTTGACGGGTTCAACATTCCCATGCGGATTGAACTCAAACAGGGCACCTTCAGGAAAAGCAATCCCGATGGCAAATCGGCCTATGACTGCGGAGCTTCTGAAGCAGCAACCGACCTGCTCCCGTTATTTGATAAATCCGGGTTGAGCACAACAACCATCGGCTTGTATCTGGACAAAGAACTGGTGTCGATCAAGAGTGCCTGCGAATATGCCCATGAATCCGCCCCCCAATTTGTAGACCAGTACTGCTGTCTGGGGGCATATGGCCCGGGAAAATGCGATCCGGGCAAGTGGCCGGCTGACCTCAGGACTGCTCCGTTCTTCAAGACCTACAATCCGATGGCATACAGTTTTGCATACAACGATGCCAGTTCAACATTCACCTGCAATAACCTGAACGAGAATACCCTGACGGGGTATATCGTGACATTCTGTCCGGCGAATGAGCCCATGCGCATAACACTCCCGGAACAGGATGATCATATCCATGCACCGGTTATGACGCCGACGCCGCTGGCGACGCCGGCCCCGACACCGGCACCGGAGCCGGCCCAGACTCCGGTTCCCCGGACACCGTACCACCCGGCAACAAGTGGTGAGACGGTATTCTGATTTTTCCTTTTCCATACGCTTGTATGATATTTGCAAAAGCTTACCAAAACAGGCTGATGCCGATCTCTCACCGTGACCGGATCATGGCCGGTAAAGACCGCGCTCCTTTTCCAGGGCTTCAAGGAACTGCTCGAGAATATCATGCCGCTCAGCTGCAATCAACCGGCCGGTCCGGGTATGCATCCGGCTGCCGAGCTTCAGCAGTTTTTCATGGAAATGCGAGACCGCATCATCTATCCCGGTACCGTGCTCTCCGGCCCGCATGAAGGTCCGGGCAATGCCCAGCGCACCCATGGCATCGAGCTTGTCGGCATCACTCAGGATCCTGGCTTCAAGCGACGCAGGCTCCTCCGGCGACTGGAACCGGTGCGTCCGGATCGCAGCAGCAATAACCGGGATCCGGTCCGGGTCATACCCGATGGAGGTGAGATACTCCACTGCAATCCGTGCACCTTCCTGTTCATGGGGAAGCCCGTGCTCCTTCTCAAGCGGTCGGGCTATGTCATGCAGGAGGGCGGCCGGAAGCAGGACATCCATGTCCGCATGTTCCTGCTCACCAATGATTCGGCACAGGTGAAAGACTCGTTCAGTATGGTCCATGCCGTGCGATCCCGCTTCGCTCATCACCTGACCAGCGAACCGGCGAATGGTCTCTATCCGATCATTCATGACGTTACTTCGATAATCCTATGGATCTTTCCGGTATTAAACCTCCCGGAATTGCCCTGCTTTTTACCCACGCGGTTTGTTGTCCCCGACTAGCTGAATTTCCATCCCCCGATACTATACACCACGATTAAATGGGATTATTTTTATTCAGGCGCCGCCTTCTTTTCCGGCATGAGAACAATCGGGATGTGTGCTGTCCTGCTTATGATCATCCTCACTGCAGGCTGCACCTCGTTCGTTTCCAACATGCAGACACCGCAGAAGACCCTGACGGTCAGAGATACTGCAGTCTTTACCCAGGAAAAGGTAAAATTCACTGCCACGATCGACAGTGTCTCACTCATCCAGAACACGAACCCACCCTATAAGGTATCGGCCTCCATGACCGTGAAGAATACCGGTAAGGATGCTTTCTCCCTCATCGGGTATCCAAGACTTGTCGATGGTGCCGGGAAAGAATACCCGGGATCCGCAATGCAGTTCGGGTCAGTCCTTCCCGGAGGGATGTCCGCAAAGACCTGCACAATACCGGTTCAGTCCCAGGACGAATATAATGCACTGGCAGCAAACGCACTCCTCAAAGTCAAGTTCCAGAGCATGACCCCGCTCCCCTACGAAGGGATCTGGCAGGTCGATCTCTGACCGCAGTCTGAACGGAACTAAAAAAAAATAATTATCCTTTTCCTGCCGTTTGAAGTCTGCCAAAAAACTTGAATAATTCTGTTTTTATTGGGGAGTTTTCTTTTTCTCCCGCTGATACAGCAGGAAAAGCGCTGCGAGAAAGAGCGGATAGAGCAGGTCAAAATACATCACAGCACCGGCATTGTTGACTGAGGTGTTTCCATGTGCCATAAGTTCCCACACATGACCTGCCCCGGCTGCAACCAGGAATAGGCCGGGACCGATGATCACAGCACGCCAGAAATCTTCACCATATTTCAGGCAGAGAATGGCAGTAAGACCCATGACCGTATCCCATATACCGACCTCGCGCTGGAACGGGTTTCCGACCGGCCAGCCGATAGAAGCAGCAACCTTGTCAGCAAAGAAGAGGTGCCCGAGACCGCCGTACAACAGGCCGATCCCGAGCCCGACAGCGAGTTGCCACATGAGAAAACAGCCAAGAGCCTGTGCATCGGTATACTGCTTCAGCCGGATATGGGCAACCGAGATTATCGCCCCGCACAGGGGGAAGAAGATCGGCCATATCAATTCGAAAAATCCCATGGATTGGCGTTGGGAGTCGTGCTATAAAAAGGGGTGAGGTCTTGTCATGAGCGATAGTCCGCTCCGGCAGACCATCAAAGATAATTGTTCTTCCGCAGCCAGTCTGCCTGGGGTGGCAGGTACCGGTACAGGATATCGCACTTCTCATCCTGGAAACTCCACGGGACCACGATCAGGATGTCCCCTTCGCGGATCCAGGCCCGCTTCTTGATCTTGCCCTTGATCCTCCCCATCCGCTGGACGCCGTCCATGCAGCGGACGCGGATGTGGTTTGCCCCCATCATCAGCTCGGCACAGGCAAACTGCTCATTTAACTTCTTCTTGGGCAGGCGCACGCGGACAACCGGTGTGCCATCAGGGTTGAACTCAACCGGTGATCCAGAATCTCCAGGTTTTTTTACATGACTGGTAATTAAAACAACTCCGTTGGAATAACAAGGGATTGAAGGATGATGAAAGTATGGGTCAGAATCGATTACAAGGTACTTTCGCGGAACCGCGCCCCGAGCCAGGGAACAAAGTCCTTCTTCCGCGACATCACGCCATCCATGCGGAGCGGGAGGGAGTCCCCGAAGATCCTGGTAATCAGTTCCGGTGACGCATCAGCATATACCTCGCTGGCATTCTCCATGACATTGGTAAACAGGACAGCAACCATATCGGCCCCGCTTCCGGCGCGCAATCCGGCAAGTTCTTTCCTGACATGATCAGCCCGTTCGTGGTTCCAGGCAAAGGAAGGCACCATAACCTGGGAGATGATCACCTTCTTCTTCGAGAGCTCGAACTCCTTGGTGTCCCGTGCAAGGATCACAGAGAGCGGGACACCGGCAAGGTCCATCCCTCTCTCGAGCAGGGCACCCGCGAGTTCTGCCGGGTCAGCACCCGCAAGCGGCGCAAGGAAATCAACCGCTTTCCGGTCCCGGTGCGTGGTGGTGGACATGCGCAAGCCAAGCGTGTCGGAGAGGATACCACAGAGGAGCGCCCCGGCAACATCCCGGGGCGGTACAAGCCCGGATTCGAGATATTTCAGGGCAATGATGGTTGAGGTAGCGCCAACCGGATCGTTGAGGAAACGGATGGGTTTGAGCGTTGAGACGGGGCTGAGCCGGTGGTGGTCGATGATCTCCACGATATCGGCATTGCCGATGCCGTCAACGGCCTGGGACGCATCGTTGTGATCGAGCAGGATGACCGGACGACGCACATCATCGAGCAGGGTTGTCCGCGTGAGGATGCCGGCAAGGGTGCCATCAGGGGCGACAACACATGCGGCCCGGAACTTTGACCCGGCAACAACCTGGCGGGCAACGGCAATCGTTTCGGAGAGCGCGAGGACCGGAACACCCGTCTCCATGACGTTCCGGGCCGGCAGCGAGAGGCTGATCATCTTCCCGACGCCGAACGCATCGAGCCGGGTGGAGAGGACACTGGTCCCCTTCCCGCGTGCGGCTGCGGCTACACGTTCGCCAACGGGCGCCCCTTCCGCAATGATCAGGCACGCGATCCCGGCTTGTATGAATGCCAGCTGGGCTGGTTCGTCATCCCCGACAACCGCGATGTCCCGGGTTGTCATCTTCGAGAGTGTGACGTGGAGGGCATCGATTGCAATGTAGACATGGCCTTCAAGGATGGAATGTGCCGATACAATGATCTCCGCGCTGAGGATTCGGGCAAAAATCTCGACCGGCACCGGCGTCACAGCAAGCTCGGCCAGATGAATGGTCTTCAGGTACGCAGCGGCAAGCGCGTGCTCGCCAACGATACCGATCGGCTTTCCCCCCGTATCCGTGATGACGACATTCCGGATGCCTTCATTTGCCATCAGGCCTGCGACATCAACGGTCGGGACATCCCCGTTCAGTGAGAAGACCGGCTTGTAGGTGATATCCGAGAGCCGGGGCTCGACCGAGGGGATGAAGACCGGGCACTCGGGCCCGAACCGCTCCAGCATGTATTTCGTTTCCGGGTTCAGGTCCCCGCACCGGGCCGGGATGTACCTGCCCGGTTCCGACCGGTTCCTGAATTCTGCATACCCGATGACGCTGGCAATACTGTCGGTATCGGGTTTCTGGTGACCAAAGAGGTAAATCTTGTTCATGGTGATCGGTTATGTGCCCACGGCAGCGTTCTGGAATATAATTATCCCGGGATCTCATAAGGTACGGGCATCACCTGTACATTCCGGCCCGTGAACACATGTGGATCCCCGATGAGAGCAGATGTTACAGGCGGAACCCGGGGCCCCGGTCGAAGAGCTTCTGGTACAGCGAGCTGAAGAGCGCGATATATTCAGCGGCCTCCGATGTGGATGTATAGGTCGTCCTCTCACCCTCCGCAGCCTGCCGGATGTATCTCTTCTCCGCAAGGAATCCAAGATATTCCTGTCCGGTCTTCGAGTTCAGGTCACAGCGGTTGATGATGGCGGTGAACGAGCGGGGCGTCCTGCAATAGACCAGGATCTCCCAGTAGATCTCGTAAACCGTGCGCCTTCCGCTCATTGCTCATCCAGCCCCAGTTTTTCTCTCAGCGCACACTCCGAGGCATCGATCTCGTGAAGGCGCTCGTCCCAGACTTTTGCAAACTTCGAGAAATAATATGAAGAGAGGAGGCTGACGATGGCAATTCCCAGGGTCAGAACGATGGATGGAAGGAGAGAAAGGCAGTCAAACGTGACTGATCCGCCATTCGCGGTCAGGGACAGCGCCCGGATTCCGGTTGCGATTGAGAGGAGGAAGAAGACCCAGCCTCCCGCTGTGCTGACAAGGATCATGGTCCGGATTGTATCCCGGTTATCCCGGTAATGGGCAAGCATCTGCACGATAAGACAGGTGACGCGTTCCTCCGGTATCTCTTCCCCGGATGCACAGAGAATATCACGGATCGATTCGACACCCTCAAAGATCCTTACGGTCGTGAGGAGCCAGCTGATCCCAAGACCGAAGCATGCCATTGCAGCTGCACCGGCAAGAAGCCGGAACAGGGGGATCTGTGGCTCCGCGGAGATTCCGGTTACCGCACCAATCATGTAAACGATACCAAAAGCGATGGCGAGTGCTGCAAAGATGATGTTGAGAAGGGAGATGAGGTAGAAGTTCGTGATCTCGTTTCTGAACTTATGAAGCACTGAATTCATCTTTCACCGGCTTATCTGTATTTTGGCGTTCTGCAAATAAAGAGCATGAAACTCTGTTACGTATCTTCTTTTTTTTATACGAGTCCGGATTGGTGTCCGGCAGAGCCACAGGTACTTAATTTCCCGGGTGCGAATACATGTATACAGGTGAACCCATGTCAAAACGGGCAGTCGACATGACATTCCAAGCGATGTACACGCTTACGGATCTCCGCGTGCTTCTCCGCGAGACGGCGCCATCGCACGAGTTCGATGAGAAACAGAAAGTACAGGTACAGCGCCTTTTAGATAATCTCGAACGTCAGGTCGGCTCTCTCAAGCAGGAGATGCTGAAATGAGGTGCGGGAACGGGATCGAGGCCCGACAGGTGGACGAACTCTTCATCAACATCGACCCAATCCAGACTGGCGGGAGGCTCACGGGCGATGCAATGAAAGCCGTCATCGCGTACGGTGACGGGTACTCGGTCTGCGACAACTGCCGCAAGCCCAACCGGCTCGACTACATCGCCAAGCCCCCCATCGCCGAGTTCCACAAGGAAGTTGCAAAGTGGCTGAACATGGACGCCGTCCGTACGGTGCCCGGCGCCCGGCGCGGGTTCCAGGCGGTGGCCCATACATACGTGAAAAATGGTGACCCGGTCCTGCTGACAACCCTCTCACACTACACGGAGTTCCTCGCGGTCGAGGAGGCCGGGGGCATTGCCCGCGAGATCCCGGCAAACGACCAGAAACTCATCACACCTGATGCCGCAGCGGAGAAGATTGAGGCTGTAACAAAAGAGTTCGGCAGGTCGCCCGTCCTAGCCTTCATCGACCATGTCGATTACCAGTTCGGCAACCTGCATGATGTTGCCGGGATCGCAAAGGTCTGCCACCAGTATGATATACCAATCCTCTATAACGGCGCGTATACCGTCGGGATCCTGCCAGTCGACGGGAAAGCACTCGGGGTCGACTTCGTGGTTGGTTCCGGTCACAAGAGCATGGCATCGCCGGCCCCATCCGGCATCCTTGCAACAACCGTCGAGCGGGAGAAGGAGGTCTTCCGCACAACACAGATCAAGGGAGATGTGACGAACCGGCAGTTCGGCATCAAGGAGCCCGAGATGATGGGATGCACGCTGATGGGCGTGACGCTTGTCGGCATGATGGCATCGTTCCCGCACGTGAAGGAGCGCACAAAACATTTCGACCGTGAACTGAAAAACCACCAGATCGTTATGGACGGGCTCCTCGCGGTCGAGGGGACAAAGTGCCTCTCCGAGTACCCGCGAAAGCACACCATGACCCGGATCAGCACCATTGACTCGTTCGACAAGGTTGCGGAAACCCACAAGAAACGGGGCTACTATCTCCAGAGCGCTCTTGAGGAACGGGGGATTACCGGTGTCATCCCGGGCGCAACGAAAGTCTGGAAGTTCAATACATACGGGGCCACGACAAAGCAGGCAGAGCACCTTGCCCGCTCGTTCGTGGAGATTGCAAAAGAGAACGGGCTGGCGGTGAAGGGATAAATTTTTGGAAATCTCATCATTTAGTCCGGACAAAAAGAGGGCTTATTCGGATTCTGAACGGGTAAGGTGCCTGGCAGGCAGAATACAACAATGGGGGATGATGGTCCCCTGCCCAAAAACGATAGATGCCGCCACCCGCTGGGCTCCCCCGAGGGAAGCCCTGAATCGGTGATCTCTCTCCAAAATTTAAACAGGTTTGATAGTTAGTCTCTTAGTGTGAACCGGAGCAGTTCATGCCAGGTTCCTTTTTCGCAACCTTGCTTTGATTTTTTTGGAGAGACCGGAACGTGATTTTCCTTTTTTAAGTACGTTCCGGTTTTACGATTTTGATCCCGACCATGATCGCGATTGGAAATCATTCCGGAAAAATCACGGATCGATTTTTATTTTTTCATCAGGGATCGATTTTTCCGGAACAATCGCGATCCGGTTTTCTTTTTTTAACCGGATCGCGATGGAAAAACCGGCTTTGCGACCAGATCGCTGTCGTGAGTGATGCATCCGGCCTGTTGCAGATCCATTAACTTTTCACAACCACAGCATGATTTTTTAAGAAAAACCGGAACATGATTTTTCTTTTTCAATCGACTTCCGGTTTTGAATTTTTGATCGCAACAATGATCGCGATTGAAATCGGAAAATTTTCAATCGCGATCCGGTTTTTGTTTTTTAATTGCGATCCGGTCTTCAAAACGGATACCGCCATCCTCATCGCACAACAACCCATTGGGGAACAAAGGTTATATCCACTCGTAACCTACTGACGAGATGAAATACCCGGGCTGCTGTCCTCCGGGGAAGAGGTTACGTGCAATGCTCGACAAGCTCGATCTCTCAAAGACTGCGGATGAGGCTTCTTACGAGAAGACGCTGGAGTCGTACAAGAACCGCCTCAATGTCCTCCAGCGCACGCTCCGTGACAAGAAGATCCCTGTCATCGTCGTCATCGAAGGATGGAATGCTGCCGGCATCACCATGACCGTCCACGAGATCGTCCATGCCCTCGACCCCCGCGGATACGCCCTGCATTCCATCGAAAAGCCAACCGAGGAGGAGCGTGCCCGCCCGTTCTTCTGGCGGTTCTGGCTCCGGATCCCGGCAAAGGGACGCATCTCGCTCTTTGCACGGAGCTGGTACAGCCGGACCCTCTCGGAGATGATGCAGAAACATACCTGGGAGAAATCCCTCAAGGGGCGCCTTGCCCGGATCAACTATTTTGAACAGCAGCTCAGCGATGACGGGACGAGCATCCTCAAGTTCTTTCTGCACATCTCCAAAGAGGAGCAGAAGATCCGTCTTGAGGAGCGGGAGCGGAACCCGCTCACGGCATGGCTCGTGACCCCGTCTATCTGGAATATCAACCGGCATTATGACGAGGTCCTCCCGGTTATTGAGCAGATCATCGAGAAGACCGATACCGCCTCTGCCCCCTGGACACTGGTCGAAGCCACCGACCGGAAGCATGCGATCCTGAAAGTTTATTCAACGATTATCCGCACCCTGGAGAAGCGGATCGAATCCGCGGATGAGGGAAAGCAGAAGAGACAGAAGACCAAGGAGATCGTAAAACCCAAAAAGAGCCCGATCAAACGCCACTCCCACCCGGAGAAAGTGTACTCAAAGGATGAACTGCAGGAGACGCTCGGGAGTCTCCAGATCGAGATGCTCGAACTGCACTATCTCCTCTTCAAGCGAAAAATCCCGCTGATGATCGTGTATGAGGGATGGGATGCCGCAGGCAAGGGCGGCAACATCACAAGGGTCACCCGGTTCATGAACCCGCTTGGGTATTACGTGGTGCCCATTTCCGCTCCCACCGAGCACGAGAAGGAGTACCATTACCTCAGGCGGTTCGTCAAGCATTTTCCCGGTGGTGGGGACATCGCCATCTTCGACCGGAGCTGGTACGGCCGGGTGCTTGTCGAGCGGGTTGAGAAGTACTGTTCCGAGGCCGAATGGCAGCGGGCATACCAGGAGATCAATGAGATGGAGGAGGACTTCATTCACTCGACCGGTGGCGGGATCGTCAAGTTCTGGCTGGAGATCAGCAAGGAAGAGCAGCTCAAGCGATTCCAGCAACGGGCAAGCGACCCGGAGAAGATCTACAAGATTACCGAGGAGGACTGGCGTAACCGGGAGAGATGGGACCAGTACGAAGAGGCCATCGACGAGATGCTCGCCCGTACCTGCACGGAAGCGGCTCCGTGGACCGTGATCGAATCGGACGACAAGTGGTTTGCGCGGGTCAAGGCGATGAAGACGGTAATCGCCACTGCCCAGAGACTCCTCTGAGCGTTGTCAGAATCCCCGGTGCAGCCCGGCATCGCGGGCGATCCGGATGGCACCGGAAAATTCAGCCGCGGTGATCCCGCGACAGAGCTCGCGGTAGCGGGAATTACTCTCCGCAACGACCCGGTATGCCGGATGGTACTGGTCCATGATATTCACGTACGTATCAGGCGAGATCTCCCGGGCGATCCATGGGAGCACCATGTCGCTCCCGGCAAGATTGCCGGGCAGCACGAGATGCCGGACCAGCAGTCCCCGCACCGCGATGCCGTCCCGTATCACCAGATCGCCGGCCTGCCGGTACATCTCCCGGATGACGGCATGCATAACGTCAACATAGTCCGGTACACCGGAGAGGTCTGCCGCAATCCCGTTGCTGCCATATTTGGCATCCGGCATCCAGATATCGATAATATTTTCAAGGAGCCGGAGGGTTTCAACGGAATCGTACCCGCCGGAGTTATACACAAGCGGTATCCTCAGCCCGCGCCCGGCTGCAATCAGCACGCTCTCGATGAGTTGCGGGACGATGTGGGTGGGAGTCACGATGTTGATGTTGTGGCAGCCGGCATGCTGGAGCCGGAGCATCATGCCGGCAATTTCCTCCGGCGTGGTTTCGGATCCCCTGCCACACTGGCTGATGTCATAATTCTGGCAGAAGCAGCAGGAGAGGTTGCAGTGCGTGACAAAGATCGTGCCTGAACCACCGGTCCCGACAAGGGGCGGCTCTTCGCCAAAATGCGGGCCGAAACTTGAGATGACCGGTAGAAGACCGGTCCGGCAGAACCCCCGCTCACCCGCGATCCGGTTGACACTGCACCGCCGGGGGCAGACCGTGCATGATGCCAGGAGATCATGCGCAGCATCGGACCGACGTTCCAGCTCCCCATTCGCGTATAGCCTGATATATCCCGGTTCTGCTCTTTCAGGTAGCATACAGGACTACTGCCCGCTGCGCTGCCCCCCGTTCCCGGTATCCCCGGTGATCGCCCCGTCCAGCGCGGTCACGAACCGGAGGCCGGTACAGGCAGCATCGGCAAGCCCGCTGATCCCGATCCGATCCTCGAGATCCTTCACCTCGCCGAGTTCTGCACCGGTGGCCGGCATCTTCGGGACTGCCCGGCAGGCAAGGTCGCCGGGCTTTGTATCGAACGTGCCGATCCGGCGCGCAATCGTGACCGTCTCTTCCTTGTCATACGTGATCAGCGGCCGGATCACCGGCACTGTCGCGGCATCGGCAACAACGCCAAGGTTGGCAAGGGTCTGCGAAGCGACCTGTCCGAGGTTCTCCCCGGTGACGACTGCGAGGGCCCCCTCGGCTGCCATCAGCCGGGCTGCAACCATCAGCATGAACCGTTTGCAGATGACGCAGCGGTACCGCGGCGGGACTTTGTGCCGGCTCATGGCATCGAAGAGCGGTTCGCTGTGTGCGATCACGAGCGGGGCGGGATTGCCGGCACACCAGAGCGAGAGCCGCCGGTGGTTCTCGATCGCCGCAGCGGTGACATCGGTTCCTGCCCACCGGCCGGCATCGAGATGCAGGTGCGTAATCTCGCAGCCCCGTTTCATCGAGAGCCATGACGCAACGGGAGAATCGATACCGGCCGACAGGAGGACGAGCACCCGCCCCTGCGTGCCCCAGGGAAGACCTCCCGGGCCGGGGATACGGCGGTCGTACACCAGCCCGCCAAAGTCCCGGATCTCGATGAACACCTCGTAATCCGGACTGTCGAGATCGACCGAAAGGCCAGGAATATGGTCGTAGATGAACGAGCCGATGTGCGTCCCGAGTTCCTGGCTGTTCAGGCCGGTCTTGTACTGCCGTTTTGCGCGGACGGCAAAACTCATGCCGGCCGAGAGGTGTTTTTTCGCACGAGCGAGTGCCACAGCGCTTATTTCATTGATATCTGCGGGTGTGCGCTCGCATGTGCTGACATCAATGATACCGAAGATACGCGAGACAATCATGGCGATCCGGTCCGGTTCGCTGCCATAGATCAGGATCCTTCCCCGCGGCGTCTCGTACCGGCACTCCAGACCTGAGGCAGCAAGGGCTTTCCTAATATTCCGGAGCAGCATGCCGATGAAATGGCGCTTGACCGGTTCGCTCTTCAAGAAGAGCTCACCGTATCGTGCCATCACGAGCATCTCGTGCCCGGGATCTCTCCTGCCTGCTGCCATACTCCCTGAATAGTTGCTGTTCATGGATGATAACCGTTCTCCGATCCCGGGTTCGCAGCAGGGGATACCAGCATTTTTGTCACCTCCTCATTTCGTACCAGTTCATCCCTCCGGACGAAATCATTTAATCACGGGAGTGAATAGTGTACTGAAATGGCGAAGAAGGCGACCAAGAAAGCTGAAGAAGAACCGCTCAAGTTGTTTTACATTTTCTACAACCAGGAGCGGTGGGACAACTGGTTAAAGACCCTGTCAGAGGCCAGTTTCGATGTCGATCCCAAGAGCGATGAGATGCCGGAGGGGTTCCGGATCCTTGACGGGTTCTCAGTCGATATCACGATCGAGGTCCTCAAGATCATCAAGCTGTACCAGAACAAGCGGTTCTCAAAGGAAGAAGCGCTCGACAAGCTTGCCCAGGTTGAGATTATCGTTATGTCGGCACCACCGAAAGGCGATCTTGAAGAGATCGTTGAGATCCTCCAGCTGCCCAAACTGGTGCTCTTTGCCGGCAGCCGGAAGTACCTGAACGGCGATTTCGACAAGGACATCAAGACGCTGGTCAAGAAAGGCAGGGACCAGATCGACAAGGACATGGAGATGGCTCTCGAGACTGCATCCAATATCGCAGCCGCCGTGATCGATGGTGCAGCCTGCTGCGGAAAATATGTCAAAGACGACCTTGAGAACCCGACACTCTTCGATGAATGGCTCATCGAATGCGAGCGCATGAACGAAGCCATGACCTCGCTCAAGAACTTTGACGAGAGCACCGGAGAAGACGAGTGATCGCGGACCGGGCCCGTTTTCGCCATGCCAAGAAACTGGAGCGGCTCGCGGGGTATCGCCTCCCCGAGCTCGCATTCTCGGGCACCATGCTTGAGACCCTCTGTTCCCGCATGAACTATGACGCGCTCGATTTCCATGTGCGGGAACAGATCCTTGCATTTTTCAATGATTTCCTCCGCTGCGACTGCCGGGACTCGCCGCTCTGCGGCTGCCCGGAGAAGAAATTTGCCAAAAAAGTGATCGAACTGCGGGAGAACGGGCTCGATCACCGGCAGATCTCGGGGTACCTCCTGGACGAGTACGGCATCGAACTCTTCCCGGCGGACATCCTCTCGTTCCTCGAAGAATCCGTCCATGTCCTGGAAGCGATATCCGATGTGGCGCGGATCCAGGGCCGGAGCGGACTTGCCGAGAAAACGGATGCCCATATCCGCCTAATTGAACGTTAATCAGGAAGAAAAACCCCATTTCATGCCGGAATAGTCATCAGCAAAGGCAAGCATTTATTCATAAGCAGAGCACAATGACAATTCTGTAAATGAAGGAGTCATATGCTGGGGCTGGAATATCCCCGGTTCCGGAACAGGCGCCTGCGGGAGAGCAGGAATGATCTGGCAGTACTCTCCGTATTACATCCCGTTCATTGCCTGCGGCCTGATCACCCTCATCCTTGCAGTTACCGGGTGGCGGAACCGCACCTATGTCTGTGCAAAACCGTTCGTCCTCCTGATGCTCGCCGTCTCCCTCTGGTCGTTCGGTTCGGCGCTCCAGGTCTCCAGCGCAGATCTCCAGACCCAGATGTTTGCCGGCATGCTCCAGTATCCCGGTATCATCACTGTTCCGGTAGCCTGGCTCCTCTTCTCCTTTGAGTACTCGGGGAGGGAGCACTGGATAACCCGGCAGAACCTCCTCCTCCTCTTCATCGTCCCGGCCATCAGTATCGTCCTGGTCGCAACAAACCCCCTCCACCACCTCTACTACCAGGCAGTGACCCAGCAGGCTATCGGCGGGCTTGTTTATATCGATTATTCGTATGGGCCGTTCTTCTGGTTCTATCTCATCTACTCCTACCTGATCATCTATATCGCCATCATGTTCATCCTCCAGCGCTTCGTGTACACCTCAGGATTGTACCGCGGGCAGATGATGGCGATCCTCATTGCGGTCTTCGTCCCGTTCTTCGTCAACCTTGCATACGCAGTTCGCCAGATCAACTTCATCGTCATCGACCCGACACCGCTCGCATTCCTGATCTCCGGTTTTGCAATCCTGATCGGCATGGTCCGGTACCAGCTCCTGGACATCACACCCATGGCACAGGACCAGGTCATCGCCAACCTGAGCGAGGGCATGATTGTCCTTGACCTGCAGGGCCGGGTCATCAGCCTCAATGCACCGGCTGAACGGTTCACGGGCATCTCCCCGCAGGAGTCGATCGGTTCCGATGCCGGCTCGCTCCTTCCCGGTTGCGGCCCGAAGATCATGGAGTCGCTCGCCGAGATGCGCTCGGGAGGGCAGGTATTCGAGATGGAGCGGATCATTGACGCACGACCAGCCTACCTCGAACTACGGTGTACCCCCATCATATCCCGGGGCGGGGACGCCAAGGGCTTCATCCTGATGATACGGGACATCACGGAGCAGAAACTTGCCGGCTTTGCCCTTGCACTTGCCCGGAAGAAGATCTCGCTCCTCGCGAGCATCACCCGCCACGATATCCTCAACCAGGTGACGGTGCTCCTCCTGAACATCGATACGCTCAAGGACGAGGTCAAGGACCCGGAACTGCTGGAACTGATCCGGGTGCAGGAGAATGCTGCCGAGAATATCCGTCACCAGGTCGAGTTTGCCCGGGACTACGAGACCATCGGGGTGCGAGCCCCCCAGTGGATGAACATCCGGGAGATCTTCAACCATCTCCAGCCGGTCATGGGCACGTACGGTATCGCGTTCGTCCCGCCGGAGAAGAACATCGAAGTCTATGCCGACCAGCTCCTTGAGCGTGTCTTCTACAACCTTGTCGACAACTCGATCCAGCACGGGGGGCACGTGACCACCATCAGCGTCCGGACCATGGATTCACCGGACGGCATCACGATCCTGTACGAGGATAATGGGGTTGGCGTCGCTGCCGGGCTCAAGGCAAAGATCTTCGAGCGGGGCTTCGGGAAGCATACCGGCCTCGGGCTCTTCCTTGCAAAGGAGATCCTGGAGATCACCGGGATCACCATCGAGGAGAACGGTGTCCCGGGGATTGGCGTCCGGTTCGAGATCCGGGTCCCGCAGGCACAACTCCGGATCCAGCCATAGACTGCCGCCCGGGCCGGCTGCTCATACCGCTTCTTTCACGTCCATGACGACTTTCCGGTGGCAGCGGGGGCAGGGCACCTTGACCGGGTGCCGGGAGCGCTGGAGCGAGAAGAGCCGCGTCCCCATGTAGGTCCATATATGGCTGCAGCGGGGGCACATCACGCGGCAGCTGGTGTACTGGCATTCCATGATCAGGATGCGGTCATCCGCTGATATTAACCCGGGGCAGGTGTGGGGTGAAAGTGAGCGATCCCGATCCTGAGGGATATGTGAGGTTGCCGGCTCATTTCCATGGCCGGCAGACCCGCGAGCTGCCCTCGTCCTTCTGCGCTTCGGCCCGGCCTATCAGCTTCCGGAGCATGCAGGGCGTGACAAACTCACCGGTCATGACATGAACCGTTTTCCTGCCGGTCTCCTCATCCATCCCGTAGCACAGGATGAAGTCCCTGCCGTGCGCAAGTGCCGATACTGCCATGCCCGGCAGGATCTCTTCAAGCGGTTGCTTCCGCCGGCGTGCCGGCTTGTGCGGCGGTACCATGCCGGAGTGTTCCGGGCGGCAGATAATAAGGATTGTGCGGCATACTGCAGGAATAAGATCAAAAAAAGAGCGATATCGTCCAGGTATCGGGATTATTGCGGGACCGGCCCGGTATATACGCCCGAACCAAGCCACCAGGTGTCATCGATCTTCACGCCATATCCCAACTTGGACTCAAGCGTCCGGTTGTGCTGCGGGTTGATGTAGGTAAACCGGTAAAAACCGCTGCCGTCCCCGACTGCCGCCCCCATCTCCCTGACAAAGACGCCGGTCTGTCCCTCGCGGACCTTCCCGACCGCCTCAGGGCTGACCGGGTGGGCAAGGGTGGTGCCATTGAAGCCATACGCATAGATGTAGAGTTCGCCCTTGACAAACGATCCCTTCGGATTGTTGAACTCGGTAAGAGCTGCCGGTGCACCGCGGGCCCGGGCATAGTCAGCGGCGCTCTCAACAAACGCTACGAGCGTCTCGTTGGATGTGTACGCTCCGTCCGTTGCAGCCGGTGCAACTGCCTGGGGAGTAGTAGCGCTAGTTGCTGTAGTAGTCGGAACTGATCCGGATCTGTTGTCAGTACAACCCGCGCTGATCACGAACAAAAGGATGAGGAGGCTGCCGATTGAGAGAAAGAATTTCAGTTTCATTGGTATGAATGAAGTCACGAACCTTAAAAAACCAATGAAAGAAGATCCAGAGATACGGAAGAAACGTGAGCAGAAACGATGCGAGGGATGGGATTCGAACCCAAGAACTCCTACGAGATTAGGCCCTCAACCTAACGCCTTTGACCTGGCTTGGCTACCCTCGCCCATTGTTTTATGAGGATTTTTACACTTGCGATACTGTGCCAAGATCGTGTCCAAGGCCCTCAACCTAGCGCCTTTGACCTGGCTTGGCTACCCTCGCCTTTGTGCCATAACAAAAAGGTTGTCTATCTAATAAAAACTTGTGTAAAGCATGGCCGGTTACCGGGGAAAATTGAACGGAACGAACCGGGGCGGGGATTCTCGCGCAGTTCCTCCCGCCTGAACCGGGTTTGCCTGCCCCGGCCGGCAATCCGCCGGCACTGATGATAAAAGCGATGCATCGGTGTATATTTATATACGCCATTCCCAGTGGTTAGTATGTGGTCTGACATCATCCACGAGTTCACCGACTCCCCATCCCAGAGCAAGGTAGTACGGTTCCTCCTGGAGAACGGGTTCGGGGTGACCGGAGACGGACGAATCTGCTGCAATGGCATCGAGGTCCCTGCAACCGCTGTGGCAAAGGCGATCGGTTCGGACCGGCGCGTTGTCGACTCAACAGCCCGGCGGATCCTCGAGCGCCCGATGCTCCGCGAGATCTTCACCAACATGCGGGCAACGCCGGACCTGAGCCGGGTTGCCGAGTCGCTCGGATTTACCGTCATCACCGTACTTCCCCGGAATGCGAGCGAACGTGGGATCGTGGGCGCTGCAGTCAAGGTGCTCTCCGATCATATGCTCTCGATCCGCCAGATCTTCGTGACCGACCCCCAGTTCGCCGAGGACCCGAAACTGGTTATCATCATCGAAGAGCCACTCCCCCATGGTGTGATAGAAGAGATCCGTGCCCTGCCCCAGGTCCGGCAGGTCATCATCTGATTTTTCCGGCCACGTTCACCGACCGCAGAGCAGTTCGACTTCGCGAGCCAGGCGGTACATCCGCTTCCGCGCCTTCTTCGGGAGATGGATTGCCGATGCAAGGGTATCGTCAATGGTCGTGCGGTGATGACCGGCGATCAGATTGTCTGCGTGCGTTACAATCTTCTGCTCTGTTGTCGATGGGATACTGTCGCGGGGGGAGAGTCCGAGCAGCGTGCACTCGTCCGCAGTGAGCCCGGCGCCGGTATGGCACTCTACAATCCGGGCAAGTTCCTCCGGAAAACCCTTCGCCCGCAGGAGATCCGAACCCTGCTGGGCATGATCGATGGCATGGGTACGGCAGCGCCCGATATCATGGAGCATGGCTCCACTTAAAACAAGGGACCGGTCTGCATCCGGATTTCCGGCCGCGTACTCAAGGGCGCATTCGGTGACCGCCCTGCAGTGGGCGATCACTTTGGGGCTGCAGCCGGTTTCTGATAGCAGACGCTCGTATTCGGTAAATCCCTGCTTACGCATGACCAAGCGAGTTCTTGATCGATTCGATCCGGGACTTCAGGGCTTTGAGGAGTATCTCGTTGTCGAAGTGGGTGAGGGGGATGTCGCAGTCAGGGCATTTGAAATCAGTGTTCATGGCAATGGGGAAGGTGAATATCTGGTGACATTCGCCACACTTGTAGAAGTCGTTCTCCTCCTCAAACCTCTCGCGCCGGGAGAGTTTCTCTAAGATTGTCTCCATGTCCTCGCGGATTGCATCGTGAATATGGTCGGTACGGAGCTGCCACAGGTACGTGAGCCAGCCGGTCTCATTGTTCTTGATCCGGTGATACTCGGCAAGCCGCTTCTCGTACAGGGTATAGAGCGTGTGCCGGACCGAGTTGAGGTTGATGCCGGTCTGCGCCGCAAGGTCCTCATCGCTGTGCTCGCCCTCCGCGGGGAAGCGCTCGAGGAGGTCGAGGCCTTCATCGCCAACAAGCCGGTGGAGATAGGCGCGGATTGCCGGATCGTTGAGCGTGTCTTCGGTTGAGTCCATCAGCGCATATATTGTCGGACTGTGCTAATATGTTTATCCAGCAGCGCAAGCGCAGCCTCCCGCGTGGGGCCCCAGCCGTACACGCTGACGAGCGCCTGCTCTTCTTCAAAGAGCGTCCCCGGCCACGGGATGTCGGCTGTGAACTGCCGGAATTGTGCAAGGTCGGCAGTGATGGTCATGTCGCGGTCGGCAAAGAGGATGCTCCGGCACGCTACCTGCCGGGACACCGGGGGGCGATCCGGCAGGACACCCTGGCATGCACCGGCATGGAGATCGAAGAGATTAATGCCGGTTGCCATCTCGACCGTGTCCACGGTGCCCTGGAAGCGCGGGTTGATCTCGATTGCAACGGGGCCATCCTTCCCGATGACAAAATCAATGCCGATCGTTCCCACGCAGCCGCTTCCGGCCGCGATCAACCCGGCAAGCGCCGCCATCTCCCCGCCAACGGGATGATCGGACGGCGTCACCGAGCCGGAGAAGCCGTATGCCGATTCACCGCTGCCACCCCGGAGGATCTGCTCGTTGGCGGCGATCGCGATTGCCTGACGACCCGATGCAACACAGCAGACGCTTGCGGGGACCCCTTCGACAAACTCCTGCCGGATGTGCGGGACATTCTCGTACAGTTCCCGCCACGCGTTCATCTCCGCTTCCGTGCAGATGACCGCGTTCCTCCATCCCCCGGCCCCGGTCCTCGGTTTGACCATGGCAGGATATTCACCGTCCGGGAGGATCCGGGGGACCGGAATATCGAGGGATTCAAAGAACTCCTGCGTCGCGCATTTGTCCATAAACCTGCCAATAGACCGGGGATCGGTACCAAGGCGGGGGACCGGTGACGACAGCATCTCGGCCCCGGAGGTCGGGACGAAATAGTCGAACGCGTGGCGCCGGCAGATCCGGTCAATAGCATCCGGCAGTTCGGCAAGGTCGTCGAATTTCTCACGATCCTTCGTGCACCAGGCGAGGTCCTGGTCGCAGAAATGGTCTACCGTGCAGACCTCGTATCCCGCATTGAATGCTGATTGTGCCACATGCCGGGTTGCAAACCCGGCAATGAGCACCCGGCCCTTCACAGGCCCACCGTCTGCTTGCCGGCCTTTGAGGGAATGATCTTTATCTGGGCACCGGGAAAATCGAGCGCCAGGTTCTTTCCCTCTGCAAGATGGTCGAGGAAGAGGGCAAGGCTCGAGATCTCGGAATGCGGCTGGCTCGTCACTGCAACGTTGAAATCGGCAAGGCCGTAGATCTCGCCCGGAACCTTCTCGGCACCGACAATGACCAGGATCTTTTTGTGCGGCCGGATCTCGCCGATCACGTCTGGCAGGTTCAGGCCGTACATCGTGAGGTGGACAACGGACCCGCCGTTCGCCTTCCACTCTTTGATACAGGATCGCCACTTCACGTTGTCCTCGCAGAAGAACTCCCCGCCCCAGCGTTCTGCAACATCGGCGATACTCTCCCTGACGTCCTTGTCGGCTGCGGCAAGGTACATCCCTTTTGCCCCGAGCGCCCGGGCCGTGAGCCCGACATGGGTGGTCACCCGCTGGTCGCGTTCGGGACGGTGGCCGATCCGGAGGATGGCGATCTCGTGGTCTGGCATGATATTATTTCCTCGCTTTGATGACGCCGTTCTCGATCACGTACGGCAGGTCTTCTTCATATTTGAACTGGTTTTTGATGAGTGCCTCGCCGAACGTGAGCATCCGGACTTTGCCGGAGCACCGCTCGACCAGGCAGGAGCGCTCGAGACGGGAGAGGGACCCGGCTACGACTGCTGCATCGAGACAGCAGACCTGTGCAAGCGCACCTTCCTCAATCTCGCCGTGCTCCGGGATCCGGTGGTACACAAACCAGTCGGTGTCCTCCTCTTTCACCTGTATTCATATTCCGCGAGGGAGAATAAGGGTATCGGGTCAGGACCCGGATCCGTCCCCTGCACGACCTGGAAATACCCCTCTGTTTTTTACTTCCGGCACCCAATACTGGGGCATGGCCGATGCCGGGACCGGGCTTCCCTACCACGAACTGGTCAGGCTCACTGACCGGATCCTCGATGCATGCGATGATGACGTTCCCTGTATCGCAAAAAAACTTGACGGGCTGAACGAAGAGATCCGGGCTGAGCTGGTGGTCTCCGATCTCCTCAACGCGTTCCAGGCCTTCTATTTTTTCTTCCGGACCGACCCGGGCGAACTGGTCCGCGAACGGCTCGAACTCGAGCCGGCATCATCGCTCCGCGGCGGGCTCCTTGTGGACGAGACTGATCTGCTGGAGATGTATTTCGGCATCAAAGATGCAAAACCGGTTGTTGTGATCAGCGATGGCGACAAAATTGTGGCAGCATTCTCCGGAAAGAACGCATACATGCAGGGCCGGGAATTTTTGCAGAACCCGGAGTGGCAGTGAGAGCGCCTGCCCGGCCTGCTCCTGACAATCACGAGGGATTCCGGTTGATCCATAACCGGTGGTGGAAAAATCCTCACCGGTCCCCGGCACTGATGATCCGCTCGTCCACCACTGCCGGCACCAGCGGCGGGAGCCGCCCCCACTCAACGATCGCATCACCCAGGACCGCAAAGATCCCGTCCACTTCCCCAGGATTCACCCGGTCCAGTACCGATCGATCGTCCGGCCGTATCTGGTTACAGACCGCAGTTGCCCAGGCATCGGCAAGCGCGACATTGGGGGCAACGATGGTGACTGCATCCGCGATCCCGAACGAGACCGAAGGTCCGACCGTTGCCGATGACGTGCAGATGCCCAGGATCATCTCCTGAGGGGGGACAACGAACGCAACCTTGTTGGAGAGCGAAGCCCCGCCCGCATGGATACCGACCCGGACCGGGCGGTCTGCGATGAGCGCGATGTCCCCGCCATTATCGATGACGCCAAACGATGCGCCGGCATCGATCATGGCTTCCATACCAGCCCAGGCGATCGTGCCGGCAACCGCGGCCATGGGTCCGACACCCGCCTTTTCTGCTGCTTTCGCCATACGTTGAACGGTCAGCGCATCCGAGTCCGGTTGATATGGCTCGTACGTTGCTGCAAAAAACGGGTCTGAGGCAATGTATGCCTCAAGCTCCTGCCGGGCAGTAAGGATCCCTGCCTTCGCAGCGGCAGCATGAGCAGGATCTTCCGCGAGGATCGTAGCAAACGTCTCGCGGAAGTGGAACCGTTCCCGGATCATACCGGGAGTGTCAGCGCCCGGTGCGGGCATGCCCCGATGCACTTGCCACAGAGGATACACTTGCTCTCATCGCACTGCAGCTTCCATTCACGGTCGAACGTGAAGACCTCACGGGGACAGATGCTGATGCAGGCACCGCAGTCCACGCACTCGCTCTCGTTATGGTGGACTCCCCGGTCCAGGATCCGGACATTGGCGCCAAGGCCGGACATTGAACTGCTGACCAGCTTGCACTTGTCGTCCGGCACATCAATGAGCGCCTCGCCTTCCGATGAATCGATGACCGCCCGCTCGACGTTGATGAGGACGCCGGTATCGAGGACTGCCTGGGCGATGATGGGCTTTTTGCCCTTCCCGCGCGAGAAGTTGACGAGCAGTTTCATTTCAGCCACCTCCCGCCAAAGCACTTGCCAAGATCAATCGCGGTCAGGAGCCCGATGACATGGCGTTTTTTATCAATGACCGGCAGTGCGCTGATGTTGTTCTGCTCCAGCTTCCGGACCGCGATGTCAACGGAGTCGTCCACAGCAGTGGTGATGACCTTGGTCTTCATGATATCTTTCACGAGCCGGGCCCGGCCGGGGTTTGCAACGGCCTTGGATATGTCGAAAGTGGTGACGATCCCGACCAGCTCCTTCTTCCCATTCACGACCGGAAGGTGGTTGGTCTCCCCCTTGAGGAGTTTCTTGGCAGCGCCGGTGATGTCCTCGTCCTCGCCGATCGTGATGACCGAGCGGTCCATGATGTCGAGCACCCGCGGACCGGCCGCGGTCTGGTGCATGGGCTTGTTGGACTTCGTTGCATCGATCGGCCGGGTTGGCAGGGTCAGGTGTACCTTCCCCTGCTCGACCCAGCCCTTCAGTTCCTGCGCAACCTCCCGGGCTTTCCGGAAACTGGAGAGGGACGAGGTCCTGACCTCCTCGCCGTTCAGGTCCACGATCCCGCTGCGCAGCTCCGCGTAGGTTGCGGTTTTTATCGTAGGGCGCGAGCGGCCGGGCACGCCATAATCGAGGATATCCACGCTGATGTCCTCATCGCGGACTGCCGTTGCCCGGACAACGTCCAGGTCGAGGACCGGCAGGGGCACCCCGAGCCCGATATACATGGTCACGCCGTACCCGGTCATGGTCGCTGCACGCAGGTAGTCCTGCGACATCTCCTTGAGGTTACCGGTCACCATCAGCGTCCCGAACCCGGCAGCGGGAGAGTGCTGCGTCCCCTCGCCCACGATCATGCCCTGGGCACCACACAGGAAGATCGGCACGCCGCTGCCGATGAGCCGGAGGTGCGGATCATTGGAGAGCGGGTTCAGGACACCGGCGCCCGAGTACGAGACATTGCCGCTGCCCGGGAGCAGGACGCCCATGTAGGTATGGAGAGTCCGGTCGGTCGTGTTTGTTGCCGCATTGTACCGCTGGTAGGCATTCCGGGGATTGCACATGATCGCCTGGTTGAGGTTCTCGAGTACAAGGTCAGTGGTGATCGTCCGGCGCGGGTAACAGTCCGTGCCCCGCGAACTTGCGCGGAGCTCGACTGATTTGCCGGCCACCAGGTCCTCGATGACATGCGCACCGCCGTACTCGTTCCCGAGCGTATCGGACTGCTGGGTTGCCCCGATGTAGGTATCGACCGCGGCAAGCCCCCCGTATGCTTCGACATTGTTGAGCCAGATCCGCTCCATCCGGATGGGTGGTTCGGCATGGCCGAAGTTGAGGAATGCCCCGGACGAGCACATGGCGCCAAAGGTTCCGGTGGTGACAACATCGACCTCTTTCAGCGCTCCCTTCTCCCCGAGCTGGGCAACGATCGCGGGCATCTCTTCAGCAGTGACCACGCGGGCGTTCCCGTCACGGATGCGTTCATGGATCTGTTCAATCGTCTTGTGCATACCCAGATATTCACATTTATGCATAATAAACCTAATGCTTATTACTATTGGTAATAAATGCGATTTTAACCCACCGCGTCCATGATGAGGTATGGATGTGGATGCGTTCATTGCGGAGATGGAGCGGATCGCCCCCCCGGAGCTTGCCGAGGATTTTGATGCCGGAAAGATCGGGTTGGTCGTTGAAGGGAAGCGTTCGATCAAAACGATCTGCGCTGCACTTGATGCAACTCCCGCGGTTGTGAAGAAAGCGGTTGCGCACAAAGCCGATATGCTGGTCGTTCACCACACCCCGCTCTGGTCCCCGGTGAGCGCGCTGACCGGGCCGGTCGCATCGCTGATGCGCGAGATCCTCTCGCATGACCTGAACGTGTATGTCATGCACACGAACTTCGACCGCGCCGGCTGCGGTGTCAACGACTGCCTTGCCGATATGCTCGGCCTCACCAACACCGAGCCGATGACACTGGGGCTTGTCGGGGACTGTTCACTCTCCGTCAAGGAGATCGTTAGCCGGATCGGCGGCCCGGTCCGGGTGTGGGGAGCAGTTACGAGACCCCGGCGCCTTGCGGTTGTTGGCGGCAGCGGGTTTGACCTTGCGTTCCTGCACGAGGCAAAAGCGCTCGGGGCCGACGCATTCCTCTCGGCCGAACTGAAGCATTCCGTGTACCGGGCTGCCCCGCTCCCGTGCATCGAGGCAACCCACTATGCCCTTGAGGCACCCGCGATGGAGCGGCTCGCGGTGCAGCACCGCTGGAAATTCATTCCCGATCTGCCGCAGATCACGGTCATCCCATGAGCGATCTCTTCGACCGGCTTGCAAGGGAGCGGGCGCTCAGTAACGATTTGCGGAGCGAGATCGAGGCAGCGTACGGTCCCCGGGGGAAGAAGGCCCTCGCGGCGCTGGACGCCGGCAGGATCCGGAAGTACCACGATTTCTTTGCCGTTGAGGGCAGGACCGGCGAGTATGTTGTTGACGAGGACTTCTGCACCTGCGGGGACTTTATGTACCGGAACCGCACCTGCTGGCACCTGGTCGCGGTCCGGATCGCGATGGCGACCGGCGTCTACGAAGAGATCGACGGCTGGTATGTTGACCGGATGCAGTGATCGGAACAATACCCTAATTACCGTTCACGGGCAACTGTACTGACGAATTGTGATCCCATGCTCGAAGAGGAATACCAGCTCGACTATTTCAAAAACCAGGGGTTTGTCCGCAAGGTCTGTAAGTCCTGCGGTTCCGCGTTCTGGACCCGCGACCCGTCCCGCGAAGTCTGCGGCGACGCACCCTGCGAACCCTACAACTTCATCGGCAACCCGGTCTTCAAACCGCACACGCTCGACTCCATGCGCGAGGCGTACCTCTCGTTCTTTGAGAAGCAGGGGCACACCCGCATCGGGAGGTACCCGGTAGTAGCCCGGTGGCGGGACGACATCTACCTGACCATCGCGTCCATCGCGGACTTCCAGCCTTTTGTTACCAGCGGCGTCGTCCCCCCGCCGGCAAACCCGCTGACCATCTCGCAGCCCTGCATCCGGCTCAACGACCTCGACTCCGTGGGAAAATCCGGCCGGCACCTGACCACCTTCGAGATGATGGCGCACCACGCGTTCAACACCCCGACTGAGGAGATCTACTGGAAGGACCGCACGGTCGAACTCTGCGACCAGTTCATCGCATCCATCGGCGGCGATATCAGCAAGGTCACCTACAAGGAGAACCCGTGGATTGGCGGCGGGAACGCGGGGCCGAGCGTCGAGGTCCTCATTGGCGGTCTCGAGGTTGCAACGCTCGTCTTCATGAGCCTGGGCCGGCAGAAGACGGAAGGGCAGGGGTACGACCTCAAGGGCGAGATGTACTACCCGATGAAACTGCGGATCGTTGACACGGGCTACGGGCTCGAGCGCCTGGTCTGGGCATCGAAGGGATCGCCCACCATTTACGATGCGGTATTCCCGGAGATGGTGAGCCGGGTCATGTCCGCAGCAAACCTCAGCCACATGCTGGACAACAAGGACTTTGCCAAGATCCTCGCCCTCAACGCAAAGTTCGCGGGTCTCATGGACATCTCGGGCTCCAACCTCTTCAACCTCCGGAAGAAAGTTGCGGCAGCGATCGATGTGCCGACCGACAAGCTCGACAAGATGATCACCCCGGTCGAGAAGGTGTACGCGGTCGTGGACCACACCCGCTGCCTCGCGTACATGCTCGGCGACTGCATCGTCCCGTCCAATGTCCGCGAGGGATACCTTGCACGGCTCGTCATCCGGCGCACCCTGCGCATGATGCACGACCTGAAGATCGATGAGCCGCTCGCCGACCTCATCGAGGAGCAGACGCGGATCATCGGCAGGGATCGCTTCGAGCAGGACATGGCCGTTGTCCGGGAGATCGTTGACCGCGAGACCGAGAAGTATGCCCAGACGCTTGAGCGCGGCACGCGTATCGTCCAGAAAGTCGCAAAGACCTACAAGGCGAAGAGCCAGCGGGTCCCGCTTGCCGAGATCATCACGCTCTACGACTCGCACGGCATCCAGCCCGAGATGGTGAAGGACATTGCCGCAAAAGAGGGCGCGGTGGTCGAGCTGCCGGACAACTTCTACTCGATCGTTGCCGATCAGCACTCCGAGTCGCGCCGCGAGTCCGGTGAGGAGGACAAGACCGCGAAGTATGCGGCACGCGTCCAGGCACTCCCGCCGACCCGGAAACTCTACTACGAGCAGACCTCGGACATCGAGTTCGAGGGGGTGGTCATCGACTTCTTCGACAACTATGCAGTCCTGGACCAGACACTCTTCTACCCGGAGGGCGGCGGACAGCCGGCCGATACCGGGACGCTCGTCTCGGACGAGAGCATGGTCCGGGTTGACGAGGTCATCAAGGTGGGCGAGGTCATCCTCCACCACATCACGGGCGGCGTCCTCGGGCGTGGCGACCGGGTCAAGGGGATGGTGGACGAGCAGCGGCGTCTCTCGCTCATGCGCCACCACACCGCGACCCATATCATCCTCCATGCGTCCAAGGAAGTCCTCGGCGCCCACATCCACCAGGCCGGAGCACAGAAGGGCAGCGAGAGCTCCCGCGTGGATATCCGGCACTTCAAGCACATCACCCAGGACGAGCTGAACCGGATCGAGATTGCGGCGAACCGGATGATCATGGCAAACCAGCCGGTCGAGATCGGGATCGAGGACCGGGGGAAGGCCGAGCAGAAGTACGGCTTCGGCCTGTACCAGGGCGGTGTCCCGCCCGGCAGGGAGATCCGTGTCGTGAAGGTTGCCGGGGATATCGAGGCCTGCGCCGGTACACACTGCCACAGCACCGGCGAGGTCGGGATGGTCAAGATCATCCGGGTCGAGCACATCCAGGACGGTATCGAGCGGATCGAGTTTGCGGCAGGCATCGCCGCCATCTACTACATGCAGCACCTTGAAGGGATTGTCATAAAATCAGCCGAGACGCTCTCGGTCCAGCACGACAACCTCCCGCCAACGGTCGAGCGCTTCTTTACCGAATGGAAGGACCAGAAGAAAGAGATCGAGAAGATGAGCGCGAGGCTTGTCGACCTGGAGATGCGGACGATCGTTGCAGAGACCATCGGCGGCATTCCGGTTGTCGTGAAGCGCATCGATCTCCCCCAGAAGGAACTCTCGGCCATCGCTTCAAGTATTTCAGGCAGGGGCGGCGTTGCACTGCTCGCGGGATCCGGGGAGTCGGTACGGGTCGTCCTTGCATCCGGCGATTCGCGGGTGAACGCCGGCGAGATCATCAGCCAGGTCTGCGGGCTCCTGGGCGGCAAGGGCGGAGGTAAGCCCGGCCTTGCACAGGGCGGCGGGCCGGATGCCGGCCAACTTGATTTGGCCCTCAAGGTCGGAAAAGAACGCATCATCGCATCCATCAGCAACTGAAGCGAGCATGACCGAGAAGATCCTTGTACTGGAACCGGGCGACGAGCGGGCACAGAAGATTGCCAAAGCAATGGCAAGCCAGACCGCAAGCGACATCCTCCAGCTCCTGGGGGACGGCCAGACAAGCCTCACCGACATTGCCGAGCGGCTGAGCCTCCCGATGAACACGGCCAAGTACCATGTCGAGAACCTGCTCGAGGCCGGTCTCATCGCGGTTGCCGAGACCCGGTACAGTGTCAAGGGCCGGGAAGTGAAGATGTACACGCTGGCAAACCAGCTGCTGGTCGTTGCCCCGCGGCAGTCATCCATGCGATCGCTCATCCTGAAGTACGCAACACTCTTTGGCATCGTTGCGCTCAGCTCGGCACTGATCGCAGCCCTCTCTCCGATTATCAAACCCTCCCTCGTCTCGCCGCAGGGATATGGCGGGGCCGGGCCGCAGCTTGCTGTGATGCATGATGGGAGCACGGGGAGTTACGCAACCCGTGCCGTTATGGAATCCGCAGCCTCCCCCAATGCAACAGCCGCAGGCGCCGAAGTGATGACGAAAGGCGCCCAGGCTGCAAACGACATTGGTCTGGTTGCGAATGCAAGCCCGGCACCGGTACCGGTCGCGATGCAGCAGCTGCCCCCGCAGGCACCGGCCGACATCACGACCGCCGCCGCTGCACAGGCAGGGATCGATCCCGCAATCGCCTTCTTCCTGGGCGGCATGCTCGTGATCGCGGTCCTGCTCTGCTACGAAGCCTGGCTGTGGAAGAAGAAGTAAAAACGGGAATCTTTTTTCCGGAAAAATGCGGGCCGGATGTAACAATAAATCGATCGCCGATTTTTCCGGATAAAAATTCAATCGCGATCACTGTTGCGATTTCAAAATGAAAACCGGAAGTTGTTTCGAAAATGATGATCGCGATGGACCTTCTGTAAAAAATCTCCGAAAAATTTCGATTCGAAAGATGGGGGCTGATGCCCCCATACCCCCGTTTGCGATTCCGGCCGCCGCCCCGAAGGGCGCCCCGCGGCGGCCTCAATACGGTTTTTGCTTCACAATAAACCGAACTGCCCCGCCGTGCCCCGGAGGCATCGAATCCCAAAGGGATGAGATGAGAGAAGAACCGTCAGGTTCTTCGAATGCCCTGAGGCGGGGAACCCTCCCGCCTGCGAGTTTTTGATTTGGTGTTTTCAGGGAATATTTTCCCGGGAACGTGTCTTCGAATCGCGATAATGGCTGCAAATTGATCGAGAAACGAAGATCGATTTTAAAAAAATAACAATCTCAATCCGGCTTTTTGGAGAGATTCCGAAGATCTCAATGAAAAAAAATTACGCTCTCTTCTTTCCGAGCACAGCCAGGAGCCCGCACAGTCCCGCAGCAACAGTAACGGTGAGCGGCGAGAGCGGGGACTCAGTCGGCGTGGGCATGGGCGTCGGTGCTGCCGTTACCGGCTTTGAGGTCTTCACCACAACCGGGGTCGTTGTGGGAATGGTTGTCGGAGCCACGGTCTCCGGTTCAGTGACCGTGAAGGTCACCTTACCAATGTATCCCTTGGCATCGGAGAAGTCCACATCATAGGACCCTGCCGATGCAATCGTCACCTTCTTGGTGAACTTGCCGGAACTGTCCTTGATGTCGTTCGTGGTCTGGATCCACTGGGGGCCGAAGATCCGGCCGTCGGGCCCGCGCACCTCGATCTCAACGCCATCGGAACCGAGCTTGGCGATTGCGCCCTCGATCCGCAGCGCCTCCCTGGTGGTCTGCGTCAGCGGGGACGTGATCTCGATCTCACCGGACCGGTCGATGAGCTTGATGAGCTGCATGGTCCTGGAATCGGACCGCAGGCGCGGCTCATCGTTGCCCACGTACTGGACCTCGATCTTGTACGTACCGCCCGGGAGCCCCTGCGTATCGAAGAGCTTGTACTGGGTGTTCTTGTTCTCCTGGATCGTCAGCGGCTGCTTGCTGATGAGGGTTGCGGTATACTGCGACTGGTACAATGCAACAATGAAGGTTGTCCCTGCCGGGAAATCGCTGTCAATGGAACATTTTAAGGGGATGCCCGCCTGGACCTCTTCCGGGCACGAGAGGTACAGACCGTAGGCCGACACGGTTCCCATAATACCCATGAGGCAGAGGGCAAGGAGTATGATCCGTTTCATGCAGACAGGTTCGTATGTCAGCTGATAAAATCATTCTCTTTGCAAAACAGAGGCCGGCCGGGCCGGCTCAGCACATGCTGATGAAATTCTTCAGGATACGCAAGCCGGTCGCGCCGCTCTTCTCCGGGTGGAACTGGACCCCGCAGACATTGCCCCGGGCCACTGCCGAGGCAAACGGGCAGATGTAGTCAGTTGCGGTGAGCGTGAACTCCGGGGCAGTGTCCGCGTAGTACGAGTGGACAAAGTAGACGTGCTGACCGTCAGCGATGCCCGCGAAGAGCGGGTGTTCACGGTTGCTGACCACCAGCGAGTTCCAGCCCATGTGCGGCACCTTGAGGCCGGGGACACGGGGGAATTTCCGGACCGAGCCGGGGATGAGGCCGAGGCCCTGGTGGAGACCGTGCTCCTCGCTCTCCTCGAGGAGCATCTGCATCCCGAGGCATATCCCGAGGAGGGGGATGGAGCGGGTCGATCCGGTCACGATCTCTTTGAGAGGGCCCAGTTGTTCCATGCCTTCGGAGAACGCACCGACACCGGGGAGAACCAGTCCGTCTGCTGATGCGATAACCTCCGCATCGCAGGTGATGATCGCCTCCGCGCCGGCTTTTTCAAGACCGCGTATCACGCTGCGCAGGTTCCCCAGTCCGTAATCAATAATGGCTATCTTCGTCATCCCTGCCTCCTTCGCGCAGCCTCCAGCGCCCTTCCGTCACCCATTCAGCGGGCAGCCCCTGCCCCTGCTGCCATGCCCCGAGCCGTAATGTCCAGTCCTTCCACAGGCCGGGATATTCGTCCGCGATCAGGTGTATCATTGCCATATCGCTGGACGGGCACATGAAACAACCGATCCGGTCCAGGTGCCTTGCATAGAGGACATTGTACGGTGCCTGCTCGCGGAAGATATAGAGCCAGACATGGAGCGCGGTCCAGTTGTGGATCGGGGCTGCAGAGAGCTGGACCGGCACGTTCCGGTTCCGCCAGACCCGGTCGCTCTTTGCCCGGGTCGCCGATTCATACCGCCGCTGTCCGATGAACGAGAGGCATTCGCCCCACCGTTCGCGGACCAGGTTGCCGACCGGCGTCAGCTTGCAGACCCTGCAGCACCAGCGGGCATTGACCGCAGGTGGTCCCTGCTTCTTAAATGTCTCCCGGAATGTGGTGAGCCCGTCAGTCCGGATGACCTCGAGCCCGTACTGCTCTGCCACCGCCCGGACATTTTCATAGGTCTCGGGAAACTCAAGGCCGGTATCGGCAAAGAGAAGCGGGACCTTCCCGATCGCTTTCGTTACCACCAGGAGCGTGGCGAGGCTGTCCTTCCCCCCGGAGTAGGAGATATTGGGCTGGAGCCGCATGTTCCGGTTGTGCACATCCATCACGAACTGCACCGCCTCCCCCTCGGCCCGCTCAAGAACATCGGCATTCGCCCGTACCGCGTCGTCCCACGATGCCTTCCCGGGAACCACCTGGGATGCGATGTTCCTGCGGGTCCGGACAATCGCGCCTTTCTTCATCTCCCGGGCTTCCTGTGCGCTCACCTTCGCACGCCCGACACCGATACAGGTCCGGTCCGGCGCAAGGATGAAGACCTCGTCTCCTGCCTGCACATGATCCTCGATGTAAACCAGGCCGGGGGCAAGCACGCTCATGCCCTGGTCGCGGATGAACGGCACCGCATCCTCACTGATAACGACATACCGTCTGGTTGGCGAGAAGAGCCGGCAGGCTTCCGGCCGGGGGACGGGCTCCCAGTGCCGCCTCCCCGGGAAATACCGGATGATCCCGGCAACACCGCCGCCGACAATGACCTCTTCCATCCGGTCGTCGTCAGGCACTTTGTTGAGGAGCGCGAGATGTCCTTCCGGAATGAGCGGGGCACCGAAATGATCGGAGTAAATCCGGTTTATCAGCGCGATATCGGCAGGGAATGCCGGCCGGGCATCGCCCGGGGGCGTGACCGGGACCTCCCGGGTCGCTGAACCGCAGGAACACTGTTTCGCAAGCACCGGCGCATGGCAGGTATCGCACCACCGGAGCAGGATCTTTCCAAGATAGGACGGGCGCATCTTCCCCCAGTATTCGTTCTGCGGGGATAAAAAAACGCGTGAGTATCATGCGGGTACACCGGGAATCGCGGGGTCAGCCCGGGCGGGAGCATTGATATCCCACCATTTTCAAGTTTATTACAGAAACCTATGATCGATCCATGGTTTTTTGCAGCATTCTGTCTCCTCCTTGTTGCGGCATGCGCTCTTGTCCGGGTGATACGGATCCCGGTGCTGTACGACCGGCTGGTCGCTGCAACGGTCTTCGTCACGGTCGCTGCAGCCGCCGGCCTCGCGGCCAGTATCGGTCTCGGGAGCACCACCGCCCTTGACATCGTCATCATCCTTGCGCTGCTCGGCTATGCCGCCATCATGGCATCCGGTACCCTTGCACAGGAGGCGACTGCATGAGCGACCTCATCGCTGACATCTTCATCTACCTGCTGCTCCTTGCCGGCGTCGGGTTTGGCGGGATTGCGCTGATGGGGCTGTTGATCTTCCCGGATATCCGGAGCAGGATGTACACCGCACTCCGCGCAAGTCTCATCTGCATGGCAGCGGTCATCGGCGCAGCAGCGGTCTATACAGTCGCGCTCTGGTCCGGGACCGGGGGAGAGCAGTACCTGATCTTCCTGATCCACACGATATTCCTTACCGGGATGATGGGGATCGCTATCACGGCTATCGGCCGGCTTGTCCGGGAGAAGACACGGAAGCTTGTCTACTGTGCATCAGCTGAGCCGAAGGCATCCGGGCCGGACCAGCACTGACCTTTTTTATCGCATCCCTTCCCCATACCGGTTCCCCATGAGGCATCCTCCGGCAGGTATGCGGTGGTTTAATTGCATACCGGGTCTACCCGGTAACCGGGGTATCCGTTCTGTCGTTCGAGTGCAGCCAGTGCGGGGAGTGCTGCAGCCACCTTGGCCTTGTCCATGTCGTCGTGGAGGAGTATGCAGGTCTCCGCTTCATGGTCCGGAACCAGTATACCGGGCAGAAGACAATCGTATCCGTGGACCCGGACAAGACTGCGCTCTTCATGGACAGGAGCATCTTCTCCGAGCGGCCGGAGGCATGCCCGTTCTTCCGCTACGATCCCGCGGCCGCGAAAGGGTGGTGTACGGTTCACCTGACCCGTCCGGAGATCTGCCAGGATTATGGCTGCTGGCGTATTCTCATCCTGGATCCGGCGGGGCGGCGGGCGGGAAGGATCATGTGCCAGCGCCATCTTGCATCCGAAGAGGATGCGCTGACCCGGCTCTTCGAGGAGAAGATCAACCACATCATCGAGCCGGACAATAGCCGGTGGGATGAACAGGTCATCCATATTCTGCAAAGGGCAGGTTATACGGTCCTTACATGACTTTTTTAGTAATCCGCTGCGGCAGGTCTGGTCATGGGGATGACCACCCGGAACCACCCCGCCGCAAACGTTTTTCCCGCTCCCGGTGAAAAATATGCAGATATGACACCAGAAGAACCGGCAGTTACCGATGATGAGCCGTGCGAGCAGTGCGGGCTCTGCTGCCGGATCTTCGGGCCCGGTATTGCACCGACCACGGCAAACGTCTATGTCTGGATCGAGCAGGGCAGGACCGACATCCTCCGCTGGTTCGTGGCATTCCGGGAGCACGGGGACCCGGTCCCCGGCACTGCCCTCAAACCGGAAGACCTTGGCGATGTTGTCTCCTTTGAGATGCGCAATCCGGAGACCGGGGGATATGTGACGGTCTGCCCGTTCCTGCGCAGGGTTGCGAAGGACCGGTACCTCTGCGGGATCCACCTGGTGAAACCCGAGATGTGCTGGAACTACCAGCCATGGGTCTGGGGCGAGACCTATTTCAACCGGTGTCCTTCCCTGAAGAAAGCGGATTACCGGTGCCGCTGGCCGCTCTGATTCCCGTCAAAAAAACCTGGATCCCAAAATAATTACCGGAAGAGATCCAGCAGCGGGAACCGGTACTGCCCCAGCTTCCCGTCAAAATTGGATGCACCGATATGCGTGATGCGGCCGGTTCCGGCAGCGGCAAGGATGCCCTCCTTCATGGCACCCCGTACCGCTGCCTCATCCGTACCGTTCAGGACAATCTCGTATATGGATCCGACACCATCCGGCACCAGCGAGTCCGGTATCTTCCCCTTCAGGGTCGGACAGAACATATGGTTCGTGCTGGCGGGCATCGGGAACGCGTAGTTTTTACTGGCAACCTTGGACCCGCTCCTGACGATCCCCCCGGCAAAACTCATGATGACCCCGTACCGGCCGGCAATGGCCCCTGCGGCTGCGGATGCGGCGGCAAGCGCGGATGGCTGGTCCTTCCCCATGACGAGGAAGTTGCCCCCGGCAATCCCCTTCACCGTGCCGTACCGTTCCTCGCCGATATAATCGCCTTCCATGACCGGTATCTTCCAGCACCGGCGTCTGCCGACCATGCAGCGCTCCTCGTACTGGTCGCCAAAATAGTGCATCCGGATGGAGAACCGGGACGGGACATCCGGGAGCCCGTCGAATGCGCTCGTCGTTGGTGCCGGCAGAACACACTGCGATATGCGGGCAGCCACATTGGCTTTCATGTTCTTCTTCTCGGCGCAGATCAGGATCGAGACCCCCGGCCTGCCATCAGGGGTCTCACCGGGAGCCCACTCCCGTTCGATCCCCGCCTCGCAGGGGCACGCTATCTTGGATGTGGCAAAACCGGCAGCGGTGACCGCAGCCGTCCGCGCCCATTCATGGGTAGCCGCGGTGATGATCACCCGCGAGATCCAGACGGGAAACGCCTCTGCGAAGGTATCAAGAATCAGGGCTCCGTTGATCTCCATACGCCTCTCATCCTTCCTTGTATACGATCCCTTCCTCCGTTATGATGGTGTCCATGAGGACGTCGGTGTTGTCAAGGGGGAGTTTCCCGATCTCCTGGCACGAGAACGCAAGACCGATCTTGCGGAGGTCCGGGTACTTCTCCAGGAACCGGTCATAATACCCGGCGCCGTACCCGATCCGCCCGCCACTCCGGTCGAACCCGAGCATGGGAAGGAGGATCGTCTCAACGTCTTCGCCATGGGCGGGGATCTCGCTGCCGATGGGCTCGGGGACACCGAACGTGCTCGGGACGAGCACCGAAAGATCCCGCAGGTACGAGAGCCGCAGGCTGATGTCCTCCTTCTGGATGATGGGAACGATGACCGGGACATTTCGCTGGAAGAGCGCGGTGAGGATCGGCGTGGTATTGACTTCCTTCTCCTTGGAAGTATATGCCATGACAACCTCGTTATCGCGGATCAGCGGCATCAGGTGCCGGCAGATTGCCCTGCTCTTTTTCAGCCGGTCGCTGGGATCCATCGCATCCTTCCGCTCACGGAGGATCTTCCGGATACTGCTTTTCTGTTCCCTCATGGGCAGTAGTAGAGAACCAGATTATTTATGTGTTTCCGGAGGGTTTTTCCGGGATCCGTATGGCTGTTTGGGGCGCAAAAGAGAAACGGGCCGGTCTTTCTGCTGATGGACAGGGACCGGTTATCTGGATTTTTTTGTCACGCGACAGCATTATCTGAAAACGCAGTACAGCATTTACTGTCTGAAAGGTGCTGGTATGCCGGTTGTGAATGTTCGGAAAGGAGATGACATCTGCCGTTATGCCGTTATCATGGTCATCGTCCTCATCAGCTGCAGCGGGTGCATGGCTCCCGCGGAACCGGCACCCGGCCCTGAAAAACCGGACCTTGTTCAGAACGATCCGGCCCGGCAGCTCGCGGAACAATACCCGGCGCCCGGGGATCTTGTTGTGGTAAATGGCAGCGTCATGCATATCCGGTGCCAGGGAACGGGCAGCCCGGTTGTCATCCTGGAGGCCGGCTCAACCGACTGTTCCCTCTCATGGGCACGCGTGCAGCCGGCGGTTTCCCGGTTCACAACGGTCTGCAGTTATGACCGGGCCGGCTATGGCTGGAGCGAGCCGCAGGAGGGGGCCCTGACAGCACGGGCTGTCACAAGCCGGCTGCACCAGCTCCTTTCCCGGGCAAACATTTCCCCGCCCTACATCCTCGCCGGCCATTCCCTGGGCGGGGAGTACGCCCGTGCCTATGCGCACTGGTACCCGGACGAGGTTGCGGGCCTGGTGCTCGTGGACCCGGGTTCGGAGTGGCAGATGGTCCGGACCGGGGAAAAATTTACCCGGGAGCAGAAGGCCGCAACTGCAGCAGCGGTCCGGATGATACGGGACGACCAGGAACTCGCAGAGAATGGCACGTTCGTACGGAACCTCACGCGGGTTCCGGTGGATCCCCGGCTCCCGCACGATGAGTTCATGGCATACCGGGCCCTGCTCGCGACCCGTCCCTCATTCTGGGAAGCCCGGGCTGTTGAAGGCGAGAGCGCTTTTTCCATCTTTGAGGAACTCCAGCGGGAGAATATCACGGATCTGGGGGACATCCCGCTTATCGTGATTTCGTCAGGTAACGAGATGGGATTCTCACCCGATCCGCAGCAGAATGCGGAGGCAAACCGGATCTTCCGGATGCTCCAGGAGGAGACTGCCCGCCAGTCATCTTCCGGGCAATACCTGATGGCACCGGAGACGAGCCACTATGTGCAGCTCGACCGTCCCGACATGGTCATCAGTGCAGTAAGGACGGTATTCAATGAATCGCGGGAACGGATCGGGGGATAGCGGCAGGGATTCACCGATCCCGCGTGCAGCCCGTCCCCCTGAACATTCCGGACATGGATGATGCCAGCTGCAGCGACACCGCAGGTCCTGCGCTTCAGGTCCCCCGGATCACCATCAGGGTTATGTCATCGAACTGGGGCATCCCACGCGTGAACTCCCCGACCTCACGGAGGATCCGTGCCAGGATCTCCGAAGAGGGCTGGTGTGCGGAATCACGGATGATGGACTTGAGCCGTTCTTCACCGAACATCTCCTCACGTTCATTGATGGATTCTGTCACCCCGTCGGTATAGAGCACAATAATATCGCCATGGCCGATCGGGATGGTCCGGGACTGGTACTCGCGGTTCTCGGCAGCGCCAAGCACGATCCCGGTCGGCCCCAGTTCCTCAACGGAACCGTCCTTTTTCCGGTACACTACCGGGGGATTGTGACCGGCATTGACATAGGTGAGGGTCCGGTCCCTGTCCGAGAGCATGCCGTAAAAGAGCGTGACAAACATACCTGCCTTTGAGTCCTGGGTGATGATATTGTTCGAGGCGTAGATCGCTTTGGCCGGGTCGCGGTGCCAGAGCGCGTTCACCCGTACAACGATCCGGGACAATGCCATGTACAGTGCCGCAGGGACACCTTTCCCGGAGACGTCGGCGATCAGGAGCCCGAGGGTTCCCTTGTCGATGGTCATGATCTCGAAGGGGATCACATCGAAGAAATCCCCCCCGACTTCCTTGGCCATGACACTTCGCGCGGCAATATCAAAACCGGTAATCTGGGGTATGACATCAGGCATGAAACTCTGCTGGATCTCCGCAGCAATCTGCAGCTCCGCGGTTGACCGGGCAAGTTTTCCTTCCATCTCCCGCCGTTCCGTGATGTCACGGACCGTCTCGATCGCGCCGGTGATATTTCCCTGCGGGTCGTACAGCGGGCTCGCCTTTGCCCACAGGTACCTCCCCGCGGTGCCCGGTTTCTTCACAAGGGTATCCACAAAGAGTGTGTCTCCCTCGCGCTGGATGCTGGAATACTGCGTCATCACCTCTTCCTGCGGCATGAGAACGAGATCGGCGAGAATCGGCCTCCGGTCACCGTAAAACGGGATTGCATATTCATGGTCACCTTTCCCGAGCATGTCGGCCGCAGCGACACCGGTCATCACCTCGACGGCCCGGTTCCAGATGATCACCCTTCCCTCCCGGTTGATGGCGAACGTGGGATCGGGAAGGAAGTTGATCATGTCGGCAAGGCTCCGCTGCGACCGGACGATCTCCTGCTCGGCGCGTTTCCGGTCGGTGATGTCGCGGATCGTCTCGATAGCCCCGGTGACATTTCCCTGCGGATCGTACAGGGGACTTGCTTTTGCCCAGAAATATGCCCCCCCGGGCCTGAAGTCCGGAATGAAGATGTCAACAACAAGGGTGTCGCCGATCTTTTCGATATTGTCATACCGCTTCTCGATCTCGGCTTCAGGCATGAAGATGAGGTTGGCGAGCATCGGTTTCAGGGTCTTATAAAACGGGACGGCATACGTATAGTCGCCCTTGCCGATCATCGATTCTGCCGGGACACCGGTCATCTCTTCCATGGCCCGGTTCCACGCTATCACGGTTCCCTGCCGGTCGATCACGAACGTGGCATCCGGCAGGAAACTGATGATCTCGGCGATCTCCCCGTGTGCCCGGACGATCTCCTGCTCGGCGCGTTTCCGGTCGGTGATGTCACGGATCGTCTCGATCGCGCCGATAATGGTACCCTGATGGTCGAAGAGCGGACTTGCCTTTGCCCAGAAATATGCCCCGCCCGGCCGGAAGTCAGGGATGAAGATATCAACAATCAGGGTATCGCCGATCCGTTCGATAGTGTCATACCGCTTCTCGATCTCGGCCTCGGGCATGAAGATGAGGTTGGCGAGCATCGGTTTCTTTGTCTTGTAGAACGGGATGGCATACTCATAGTCGCCTTTCCCGATTATGGATCCTGCCGGAACGCCGGTCATGGCCTCCATGGCGCGGTTCCATGCCATCACTCTTCCTTCGGTGTCAATGACAAACGTGGCATCCGGCAAAAAATCGATGACTGCATCGTGGAAAGACCCGGTTTCCTCACCCATTCCCGTTCGCTCCTGTGCAGGGATAGTGTCTATTGAGATAAGAAGATTGTTTACCGGCCCGGATCCGGTTCGCTGTCCATGACAGGTCGGAGTATACCAGGAGAGGGGAGTCCCTCCTTTTTATCTTCCGGATGTGCATTACCGGATGTGAAGTTCGACAAACGGTACTGGATCCTCATCGGTGCGGCAATGTTCTGTGCAACGGTCGCATCCGCCTCCACCCTGTACCTCGCAGCGGTAAGCGACCGGTTCATGGAATGCAACTCGGTCTCTGCCGCCTGTTTTTCTGCGGTCGGCATGGTGCCGTGCATGGTTCTTGGCGTCCTTGCGCTCCTCCCGGCAATGGTTGCAATCCCGTATATTTTCCGGCAGAACGAGAGGCCGGGGCTCATATCCGTGGCGGTCATGGGATGCATCGTTGCCTATACCGCCCTTGATGCCATCAACAATATCTCGGCCATCCTGGGTTATCACCAGGTCTTCCTGGCTGCCCATTCCGTCCTTGATACCACCAATAATGTAACCGGAACGATCGCCGGCACCGGTGAATCCCTCTGCTGACCGTGGGAGAAAGGCACCTCCCTGCGGTATCGGTCTGTTCGTGGCAGCAGGACCGGCCGGGGAATCCCCGTTCAGGGCTCAATCTGGCGCCCGGTATCGGGACCCGGACGGATCTTTTCAAGGATCCGTTCTGCGGTTGCCGGATAGCGGAGCCGTCCGGATTGCCGGGCAGTTTCAAGCAGTGAGGCTGCAGTGGTCCCGATTGCGATCAGGGCATTCTCCGCCCGCTTCCTGACAATCGGGGAGTCGTCATTCAGTGCAGTGATGAGCAGCCCGGCGGCGTCAGCGCCGCCGATCCTGCCGATCGCCATGACGGCACCAAGACGGGCATGGGTTGTTGTATCCGACAGGGTCGAACGCAGGGGACCGAGGGCAGGCTCGCCAATCGTCTCAAGCTCATACCATCGTTCCTTTCCGATGAGGAAGCAGGCTTTCCCTTCAGGATCTTCCGGGATGCATCGTAAGGATTCGAGGATATCCGCCACTATCGTCCGCAGCTGGTGGTCCCCCTCCGGCAGAAGCCCCGCCAGGTGCCTGCATGCAGGGGTGCCCTGCAGTATCAGGGCCTCCCGTGCCAGGTACAGGACCTCGTCATCGTCACTGCCCAGCTGCCGGGCAAGCGGTTCGACTGCTGCAGGATCACGGATTATCCCGAGCGAGCGGATGGCAGCGGACCGAATGCCGGTATCCGGATCTTCAAGGAGGCGGGCAAGTATGACGATGCCGGCAGTGTCCCCGACAGCACCCAGCAATTCTGCTATTGCCTTTTTGATCCGGATCTCGGGTTCATACGGCAACGCATCGCCAAGCGCAAGAACGGTCGCACGATTCTTATAGCGGGAGATGAGGCAGACGGCCGCCATCCGTGTTGCAGGATCCTCATTGTACAATGCGGCACCGAGTTCGTCAGTGATATCCGCTCCCATCCGCCCGAGGATATCCATGATGCGATTGTACTGCCCGCGATCCGCCCCCGGGATCGCTGCAAGGAGCGGCCCGGCCGCAGCCTTCCCGGCAGCGACCAGGTCATCAGCAGCTGCGGACCTGACCGGTTCGTCATCACTGGAGAGGGACTCGATCCGATACGCGATCCCGGCATCCTCCCCCAGGGGTCCCGGCCCGCTCTCGATGAGGGAGATGGTCGCCGGGTCCAGCAGTTTGAGGATGCCTCCCGCCGTTTTCTGCACATCAGGGTCGCGGTCATAGGTTGCCATGTGGATAAGGTCGAGGGCCCTCAGGTCCTGGATGCCGGCAAGCGCATCGAGCGCAGAGATCCGGGTCCGCCGGTCGGCATCGGCCAGGATCTCGGCCAGGACATCCAGGACCCGGGTATCCGGATCCCGCGCACGGGCAGCAAGCGCACGGGCAGCGGCTGCGCGGATCTCCGCATCATCGTCCCCGAGACCCCGGACAAGCGGGGGTACCGGAGCAATACCGCTCATCTGCCCGAGTGCTTCGATGGCGGCGAGACGGACATCGCGCCGGTGGTCCTCAGCTGCGCTGACAGCAGCCCGGATACCGGCAAATCCGGACGCGACCAGGGCATGGATCGCTTCGGAACGGACCCCCGGATCCGGATCGATGAATGCCCCGGTGATGCAGGACAGGGAAGGGATATCCCCGATCTGCCCGAGCACGGTAAGGGCGGCTCTCCTGACTTCCGGTACCGGATCCCCCGCCAGCTGAATGATAGCCTTGGCAATATCGCCGGATGCGGACCTGCCCAGCACGGTGAGTGCAGCGATCCGTTCCTGAGGATCGGGATTCCCGAGCAGTGCGCGGGCCGTCCCGGTGTCCATATCCCGGGTGCGGCCCCGGAATTCGGGAGGCGGGTACAGATCAGCGGACCGCCGGTCGCCCGGGCCGGCCGATGCCTGTCCGATGACCGCAAGCAGGTTCTGCGCTTCCCCGCCCAGCCGGGGATCGTCCCCCCGGGCAACCGCAAGCAGGCCCTCAATCCCTTCACTCCCCATCAGGATGAGGGCTTCCGTGACAACAAGGCGTCCCATCACCTGGTCGTCACCAAGGGTGGAGATAAGGGCCGGGACTGCCGGACCGCCCAGTGCAGCAAGTCTTCCGGCCTCCCCGAGGGCGATGAAGTATTCGATCCGGTCACGGTCCCGGGCCGGTTCCCAGCCTGCCGATTCCAGCTTCCGTGCTGCTGCCTTCCGGATGGCAAAGACCGGGTGGTACAGCGCCCTGGTCAGAAATTCCCGCACCCGGTTGTCGGCAAACGACCCCAGGGCGGCGATTATGCCGATAATACCCTCAGTATCCCCGCTCTTTTCGGCAAAACGGATAAGGTACGGGATTGCACGGGTATCCCCGATCTTCCCAAGAGCCTGTACCGCGCCGGCGGCAACCACAGGATCCTCATCATCCATGGCGCGTACCAGCACGGGAACGGCATCGCGGGAGAGGCGGATGAGATGCTCCCAGTCCTGCCTTGCAAGGGCGAACCGGACCTCATGCCGGACCTCGGGAGGTTTCCAGCCGGTCTGTTCAAGGGACCGCGCTGCAGCATCCCTGACTGCGGAGGCTTTGTCGCGCAGTGCCCGTACCAGGGGGGCCTGCCCGGGTTTCCCGAGGTACCCGAGCGCGGTTGCTGCACCCTGTCGGACAAACAGGGATCCGGAAGACGAGAGTGCTCCGATGAGCGGTTTTTGCGTCTGGTGCCCCAGAAGCCCGATGACCCGCGCTATCTCGGCCCGGTTGATCTCATCCGGGTCATCGAGAGCCCGCACAAGGTCTTCTGCTGCCGGCACGCCGAAGGCTTTCAGCTCGTCCCAGGAGCGACGGGCAACACAATAGCTTATCTTTCCCGGGAGATCGTCGGGCGTCCACCCGAGGAGATCCATGACTGCCGAGACATTCCTCCGAAAGGTGGCGTCACCGCTGCGCAATGCAGCGGTCAGGGGGGCTTGTGCATCGCGGCCACATGCTGACAGGGCATCCGCGATATGCTGCAGGTCATGATCATCAGCAGAAGCCAGCGAGGTGATCAGTGCATCGATCGCAGGACCGCTGCCAATCCTCCCGAGCGCCCGGATGGCAGCTTCCCCCACGCCATCCCCTTCCTTCATGCTGTCGGCAAGCGGCAGTATCCCGGTATCCCTCCCGCTGTTCCCGAGAGCTTCAGCGGCAAGCCGGCGGACTGAAGGGTCAGGACTGCCGGTCAGGATCCCGTCAAGGGCGAGTTCAGCACGCTTGTGGGGGACGTTTCCCAGCATCATGACCGCGGCCATCCGGTCCGGTGCATCAGCGTTCCCGATAATGTCCAGCAATTCATCGATAACATCGTCCTGCATCGATGAGATGATCCGGCGGATCACCTCCTGTACGCCGGTCTCGCTCCCCGAATACGCCCTGATTAGCAGACGGACAGACGGAATCCCGATATCCCGGAACCGGCGGGCAAGCGCATCGCGCTGTGAGGAGTCTGCACCGGTCAGTTGTGCGATTAATGCCTGGATCTGCTGCTCCTCCCCGGGGAGAAGTTGAGGTTTATGCCGGATCCGGATCCCTCCCCCGGCCCCCGACCGGAGGGCTTCTGATGCCCGTTGCCGGACCGCCGGGTCGGCATCCTCTCGTGCTGCTGTCCTGATGAGCAGCATACCCCGTTTGTCGCCCGATCGTTCAAGCGCCGTGATGAGCCCGAGCCGCTCCTTCCTTGTCCCTCCCCGGAGGACTTTTCCTGCAGCCATGAAAAGCCGGTCCGGTGAACGGGCCGCGTACCGGCAGAGTGCTTCTGTGGCAGATCCAGCCACGCGCACGTCCCGGTCATTGATGCCATTGAGGATGAGCGGCAGTACTGCAGGATCCTCCATCCCACCCAGTGCCATGAAGACGGCACTCCTGACGCGGGCATCCGTTGAACGCAGGGCCGATACCAGCGGCCGGAGTGCCGGGGCCCCGTATCGCCCGGCTGCGGCTGCTGCAGCGGACCGTACACCCGGATCGGCATCGCCAAAAGCCCGTAGGAGGAACGGCAGCGCGGCGATATCACCGATGATACCCAGTGATTCTGCCGATGCACTCCGTACCGCCGCCTCGCGATCCTGGCGGAGCCGGCGGAGCAGGTACGGGACCACCAAGCGATTGCGGATGGCCCCGAGGGCCTCGACCGCAGCAACCCTGACGGTCCTGTCGGTATCGGACAGGGACCGTTCGAGCGGTTGTATCACCTTCGTCCCGAATGGCCGCAGTGCTTCCACGGCAGAGACCCGGAGCGTGGGATCCGGATCGTTCAGCGCGGGAAGTATCTGCCGGATCTTCTCTGCAGAGGAGATCGCCTGAGGGGATTCCTCCGGCTCCTTTTTTGGGGGCAGACCCGCAGCAAGCTCAGCCTCGTCCCCGTCTTCAACAACCCAGGATATGTTTCCCGTACCGGACTTTTCGGGCGATCCCTCGTGAGATGACAGCCCCTCCCGGATCAGTGCCAGGGTCTCACCGGCAACCGGGCTCTGCATGGTATCATTGCCGGCTGCGGCCCGTTTCAGGGCTTTGATGGCAGGGGCACCAAACCCCGCCAGCACACCGGCAATCTTCCGTTTATGGTACATGTCGCTTCCCGCCAGAAGATCGAGGAGGACCGGGATCGAATCCGTACCGGCAGCAGAGAGATCGTCCCACTGGCCTTTTGCCACGAGATACCGGACCTTCTCACCGGTATTATTCGGTTGCCAGCCGGACTTCTCGAGCCCGAGTATCGCTTCCATGCGTACATCGGGGCCGGGATCCGCCAGTGCCCGGACAAGATGGGGTTGCGCCTGGAGTCCCCCGATATCCCCGATGGCTTCGACAGCGGCTGCCCGTATATCGCTCCCGGGATCCCGGATGGCGCTGACCAGCGCGGGTATCGCTTTCCGGTTCCCGATGCGGCCGAGCGCCCGGATGGCATTGAGCCGCAGGCGTTGATCGCCCTGACCTGACAGGGTGACAAGATGGAGGAATGCACTCTTTTGTATCCGCAGCAGGCCGGAAAAATCCCTGCGGATAAGGTGACAGACAACATTCTTCTGTATCTCGTCCGGCCCCGGTCTCCACCCCGCCCTCTCCAGGGATTCTGCAGACCGTACCCGCACTTCCCATGACGGATCATCAAGGGCTTCCAGGAGTGCCGGGATTGCCATTGTTCCGGTATATGCAAGGCCTGATGCCGCAGATGCCCGTACCTGTTCATTCTCGTGCTTCAGGGCCCGGGTCAGGGCTGCATGCCCGCGTCTCCCCATCCGGCGGATCACCTCCCCGCAGCCTTCCACCATTCCCGTATCTTCGGCCCGGGCAAGAACACGGAGTATCTCGCCGATTGCCGATACTCCCGCTTCCACCAGTGCCCGGACTGCCGCCTCACGGACATCCGGATCGGTTGTCTCCAGCGACCGGACCAGCCCGGCAGTATCGCCGTTCCTGATGAGCCTCTCAATATCCGCTTCAGTAGAGTTCCGGTGCAGCATTGCCGGTGTCCTTTCCCGGAAGGATCGGTCTCACCCAGTGTACGGGTTCATGCAGTTAAAAATCTGCCTTTGGGAATGATACCAGGGACCGGGCACGGGATCAGGAACAAATGCATATATCCGATCCCCGCACCGGATGTGAATATGCACGGAAGATGCCTTTGCACCATGATTCTTGCACTCCTCCTGGTTCTCACCGGGTGCGTCTCCACCCCGCAGGAAAAACCCGCTCAGCCCGTTGCCCCTGCAGGCCCGGAAGCACGACCGCATTACATTGTGGGGGCAGATGGCGATTTTCCCCCGTTCACGATGGCAGATCAGAATGGAACCATCTCCGGTTTTGATGCGGATGCTGCCCGCTGGGTTGCGGAGCACGAGGGCTTCGATATCACGTTCGTCGCAATGCCGTGGGACACCATCGTTCCGTCGCTGGAATCCCGCAGGATCGATATCATCTGGTCGGGGATGACCATCACGGACACGCGCAGGGAACGGGTGAACTTCTCCGAACCGTATTTCCGGGTGAGCCCGGCGTTTGCGGTACGGAACGGCTCACCGTTCACGATGCAGGACCTGTACGCCGGGAGGCTCCATGTCGGGGCACAGGCCGGTTCCACCGGGGCTGACTGGATCACGGACAATCTGGTAAAACCCGGCAGGATGCCCGGGGCTAATCTCACCCTCTACCCGGACATCTCATCGCTCTCTGACCGGGTTGCAGACGGATCGGTTGATATCTCCATCATCCAGGGCCCGTCACAGCAACGGGTCACCGCCTCGCGGTCGCTCGTCATCATCGGCTCTGCTCCACACCAGGAGCTGTATGCGGTCGCTGTCCGCAAAGATGATCCGGAACTGCTAGCCAGGATCAACGAGGGCTTATCCCGCCTGAAAAAGGATCCGTACTGGCAGGAACTGCAGAAAAAGTACGGACTCACCGAATGAGATGGGATCAGCTTCACTGAGGGAAAAACCGGGCAATGCCTGCCGTTTCACGGTTTTTATATGCCCTTTCATCCAATCCTTCTGGCAGAGGGTATGCCGGAATACCGGGGAGACACCTGATGGACTGTTCATGGGAGCGGAGTGACACTGCAGTAGTATTCACCCTGGGGGGACGCATCGATTCTGCCGGATCGATCCAGCTCGACCAGGTTCTGAAAGAGCAGCTCGTTGCTGACGACAGGGCAGTCATCCTTGAGATGGCCGGTGTATCCTACATGAGCAGTGCCGGTATCCGGGTCTTCTCGGTCACCGAGAAGAACCTCCGGCAGAGAGGCGGACACCTGTATCTCTGCGGGCTGCAGCCGGCAGTTGCAAAGGTCCTCGAGATCACCGGTTTCAACCGGGTCTTCTCGATCTGCACCACACGGGACGAGGCGCGGTCCCGGTGCAACCTGGCCGGGTGCCCGTCACAAGGAAGCGGTGTGGAGAACGTTCAACAAGCATCCAGTGTCCGGATAACTGCCGATACCTTCACGGACCATGAAGGGGTCCTGTGGATAACCGGATCCACCGGCCGGTCCTGCCCGCAGGACCTGGCTCCCGATGACCTCGTGCCCCGGGTATTTGCGCCGGAGATCTATTCGGCAGGTATCGGTGCACCCGGCGACTCGCCGTCCGAGAGCCTGCCGGAGACGGGGCTCCTGGTTACCATGGGCGGCGCCATCTTCTGGCGCCCTTCCGGCAGTTTTGATCCACCGGATTTTCTCATTCCCCGCGCCGATGCACCGCGTATCCTGCTCAATACCGCGTTCTCGATAGCAGCGGGCGAGGCATTTCACGAAGTACTGGCTGCAGAGCCCGTACGTCCCGGGGGAGTCCGCCTTGCCGAGCTCGGTGCGGACATCCTCGCTCATGCAAAAGCAACGCGGGAGAAATGCCCCGCCGTGATGAGCATGGTCATCTATGCAGGGATGCCTTCGTTGGAAGGGACCGTCCCGGCCCCTGCGGGAGAGAGAACACTCGTCGCGTTTGGCGTATGCATCGATATCCATTCCATGCTGCCGGATCGTGACCGCGACCTGCTGGAGATTCTCCGCTGCCAGAAAAACCAAAAGGGGGCGGAGAAGAGCCCGTTCCTGTACCTGCACGGGCTGGTCTTCGATACGCCTCCCTCGTTCTCCACCCGGGACATTGCCCGGCTCGTATCAGGAACGGCAGCACGGGAACCCTGCAGTGACATCCTGCAGCTCAGCCCGGACACCCTGCTTGACACTGCACTCGTTGGGGTGAATTACATCTCCCGTATCGAACATACCGACAACATGCCGATCCGGATTCACGGGGACTGCCCGGGCTGGAACCGGACCTTTGAGACGATCACCCGGTGGATGCACCAAGGCTGCAGCGGGGTCGATCTGACACCCCTGACCGGGGGCTTCTCCGGGACCCTGGTGTTCCGGGTCAGTGCAAAGGACAGCCGGGGCGCCATGATGATGCCGCTCGTGATGAAACTGGGGACGTGGCCGCTCATCGAAGCGGAGATCCACGGGTATACCGATCATGTCAAACGGTATATCCAGAATAATGCCACCCAGATCATCGAGACCGAACGGATCGGTGACTTCGGGGGTATCCTCTATAACTTTGTCGGGATCCGGGGGGCAGAGAGTAAAATCTTCTCGCTCGAGGATTATTATCTCGCCCACACGCCGGATGAGATCCTCCCGGTCTTCGATGCACTCTTCCGGGTCGTCCTGCAGGGATGGTACGGGAACCCGGCGAGGAAGGAGATGGACCTGTACCAGGAGTACAACCGGTTCTGGAAATATGACCAGATCCGGGAATATGCTCAGGCCCGGTTCGCTGCCTCCCCTGATGAGAAAGAGATCGAGCTCCCCTTCGGCCTCGGGCGGTCGGTCAATCCCCTCTGGTTCATCGAAACGGTCATGCCCGGCCGGTTCGGGCGGACTTTTTCCGTGTACGAGAGCTCGGTGCATTGCGACCTGAACATGAAGAATGTCCTGATGGATGAGACCCTGAACATGTGGCTGATCGATTTTGCGGACACGAAGTACTCGCACATCCTTCGCGACATCATCAAGCTCGAAGCTGTCCTGAAGGGCGAGATGGTCCCGGTGAATTCACGGGATTCGCTCAGGGACCTCGCCCTCCTGGATGCCCGGTTCCTCACGGCCCGCTCGCTCTCCGACATTCCGGCGCTTCCGGAAACGATCGGCGATCCATCCCTGGAAAAAGCATTCCGGGTTGTCCGTAATCTCCGCATGCATGCCGACCGGATCACGCCAGGTGACGATGACATCACGCAGTACTATCTCGGGCTGCTGCCGTATACCCTGAACCTGCTCTCCTATATCTCGGTCAACGAGTACCAGAAGGAGTACGGGTGGATTGCCGCGTCGCTGATCTGCAGGCGCCTGATGGAAGACGGCAGTTGACCAGCTGTCCCCCACCCCGTCTGTCATTCCCGCCAAAAGCAGGATCATGAAATTTATCTGGGTACAAACCGACTCCTGACCATTCAGGTGTATCCATGAGATTTGCTTTCATCATCCTCATCATCGGTATCACGGTTGTCTTTGCTGCCGGGTGCACCCAGCCCGCGGCACCGCAGGAGGTCACTCCCCCTGCAGTGAAGGAGACGCAGACCGCCCCGGCAACACCGGTCCTGACCATGACCAACCCGGTATCCCCGATCCCGCTCCCCAGCACGAACGGGATAAACCTTGCGTACGAGCTCGAGCTCAACGGCCTGGATACCAGCGCATATGTCCCGGAGTCGATCGACGTGATCAACCCGGCAACCGGAAGCGTCATCTACACCCCGGATGCAAGGGTCTTCCGGCGCACGTACCAGCCTGCATCCAATCCCCCGCCGACCGCTGAAGAGCGTGAGACCGGAACACTCAGACTCAGCACCCCGCGGATCTCGATCTGGTTCAAGGTGGATGAGAACGCCATACCAGAGAAACTCGTGCACCGGCTGACGCTGAACCGGAGTGCGCTCGGGCTGCCCCCGCTCACCATAACCGGCGGCGAGGTGACCGTGAACAGGAAGGACAAGCCGGTTGTTATCGGCTCCCCGATGAAGGGGCCGGGCTGGGTAGTGATGGAGACCACGGAGCCGACCACCCACCACTTCCTGGCGCCAATAACCATGTATAACAAGACCACGGTAGACCAGCGGTATGCCCAGGACTGGTTCTACATCGACCCGGTGACCGGGAATGCGGCAACCGGGAACGCCAGCTATGCCCGGAACTTCACCGGTTACGGCAGGGAACTCTATGCAGTGGCCGACGGGACCGTTGTCGTGGCCCGTGACGGCGTGCCCGAGAACGAGATCATCTACCAGAAGATTCCCTTTGCCTTCGAGACCGGTACCGGCAATACCGTTGTCATCGATATCGGCAATGACAGGTATGCGGGGTACTGCCATCTTGTCCCCGGATCCGTGAATGTGACCGTGGGTGAGCGGGTGCGGGAAGGGGATGTTATCGGGCGGATGGGCAATACCGGCCAGTCCGATGTCCCGCACCTCCACTTTGAGGTTGTGACCGGCCGGCCTGCGATCATGGGTGCTGAGGGGTATCCCTTTGTGTACCGGGAATTCGATCTGATCGCTGACGGGCTCGACCAGAATACCATGGATGAGAAAGCGGTTGGACCGGAATACGAAGGAGACAGGGCATGGACAAAACTGGGCGATTTTATCAGGTTCTACGAAAAGCCGGTGCCCCAGAAGAACAGGCTGCAGGAGAACTGGGCTATCGTCCGGTTCCCCTGAACCATCTCATTTTTTTGCTTTTTTTGCGGGGCGGCAGGCATGACCCGTGCCGGACCGGTTTTTATGCAGAGATTTTTTATAACGGACATCTCAGAACGGTCAGGTGGATGAAATACCGGTCGCACGGTGACCGGGATCCGGTTCATTCCTGCCTGCGGGACGTGATATCGACAAACGTAACAAGGCTCCCGACAATCCTGCCGGAAAAGTCGCGTACCGGGTTACCAAATACCTCGAGCAGGACCCGTGAACCATCCGGGCGGACCACGACCATATCGTCAACCCTGCTCGTCTCGCCACGCATCCCCCGGATGATCGGCATCTCATCAGTCGGGTACCGGCCCCCGGTCCCGCTCCGGTATGCCTCATACACCTCGGACAGGTTCTCTTCACTCGCATCCGGCAGGATGCCGCGTCCGAGCAGCCGGCCCGCTTCCCGGTTTGCCAGGATCGGTTTGCCGGAAGGGACTTCAACCATGAAGATGCCGATGGGGGTTGTGTCAAGGATGGTGGTGATCAGGTTGTTCCGGTTCGCGAGCTCCTCTTTTTGTGTGACGAGCTGGTTTTCCCGGGCCGTCAGCTCGCCCAGGTTCTGCCGGAGCTCCTCTTCCACGGCGGTTATCTGCGCATACGATGCCTGGAGTTCCTCATTCCGGCGAACGAGCTCGGTCTCGGCGTTTCTGCGGCCGGTAATGTCCTCGATTGTCCCATCGAACGAGACGATACGCCCGTCCTTGTCCTTTGTTGTCCTGGCATTGATGGCAATCCAGATTGTCGATCCATCCAGCCGCCGGATCTCCGCTTCAAAGTTCTGGATCCTGCCGTCCCGTGCAAGGATCTCCCCGAGCTCTGCACGGGCTTCAGGCCGGACGTACAGCTCCCGGATATCCTTCACCGACTCCATCATCGTTGTGGGCGATTCATACCCGGCGATCTGGGCAAACGCCGGGTTCATGTCAAGGTAGCGACCGTCCGGCGTTGAGCGGAAGATCCCGAGAATGGCATTGTTGAAGAGGTGACGATACTTGCTCTCGCTCTTCCTCAGCTCCTGCTGGCTTGCCGCCAGTTCGTCCAGGTTCTGCCGGAGTTCCTCTTCCGACGCGGTCAGCTGCTCATACGCGGCGCCCAGTTCCTCGTTCTTCTTCTTCAGCTCGTCTTCAGCCTGCTTCCGGTCGGTAATATCGGTCAGCATGGCAAACGAGCCGGCAAACCTGCCCTCATGATCCATGACTGCAGTAACCGAGACGCCGAATACCCGGGTACTGCCGTCCCTGCGGCGGAACTTCCGCTCGTAATACTCACTGACACCCCTGCGCCGGTTTGCCAGTCTCTTTTCGTTATCGCCAAGTTCCTCCGGGTCCATGAACTCCATGATCGTCTTCCCGAGCATCTCATCGACCGTATATCCGAGCATCTCAGCCATCTTGCGGTTGACAAAGATGGAGGTGAACTCCTCATCCATGGACCATATTCCCTCGATCGCGGTCTCCACAATCCGGCGGTACTTCTCTTCGCTTGCCCGGATTTTCTCCTCGGCTTTCCGGCGATCGGAAATATCGATACCCAGGCCGGCAAAATACTGTTTTCCCTGGATCGTCAGGGGGCTTGCCGTGAAGTACATGGGAATCTTCGTCCCGTCCTTCCTTTGGAGGTCCGCTTCCGCTTCACCGAAACCCTGCTCCATGGTTGTCGTTACCCCGGCGAGGACTGCACGCTGGCTCTTCTCATCATTCCGGTACCAGTCAAGGAGCTGCATCCGCGACAATTCCTCAGCAGTGTACCCGGTCATGAGCTCATGCTTGCGGTTCCACCGGACAAGGTGTCCATCGGCGTCATAGAGGTAGAGCATCCCCGGGACACTGTTGAAGATCGCATCGATGAACGTCTTCTCCCTCGCCAGTGCTTCGGCTGCATCTTTCCGTTCCGTGATGTCCCGGGCGGCTGCATAGATCAGGTTCCCGTGCGGGTAGGATCGCCATTCGATCCAGCGGTAGGTTCCATCCTGGTGACGGTACCGGTTCTCAAAGTTCACGATGATCTGCTGGTCTTTGAGGGATGAGACTGCCTCAAGGGTAGATGCAAGGTCATCGGGATGGACAAAGTCGAGGAACCGTTTCCCTTCCAGTTCACCGAGACGATACCCCAGGGCCCGCTCCCACTCCGGGTTCATCCGCCGGAAGTATCCATCGGTATCCGCGATACAGAGCAGGTCGAGGCTGCAGTTGAAGAACCGGTCAAGCTCGCCGGTCTTCTCTTCCACCGCATGTTCCGCACGCCTGCGGGTAACCGCATACCGGATCTTGTTCGAGAGCTCGGCGAACTGGGAGACCGGGTCGCCTCCTTTCTGGAGGTAAAAATCAGCCCCTTCATTCAGGGCCTGGATGACGATCTCCTCCCTGCCTTTCCCGGTAAAAAGGATGAAGGGGATACTGTTGTTCGAACCACGCACCCGTTTCAGGAATCCGATACCGTCCATGCCGGGCATCTGGTAGTCGGATACCACCGCATCGAACGCTCCCGATTCAAGGAGGGGGATGGCAGCGATAGCGGAGGTTTTTGTCTCGACGGTCATCCCCCCGCCGCGCTCAAGGAAGATTCGTGCTACCTCGAGGAGACCGGGTTCGTCGTCGACATACAGGATACGGTACATAATGCGGGCTATGTGGTGTTGTCTTTCCATCCAAAAATATATAATTTGGGATTCTGGTCCAGTGAATCAGAATATACGGCGTTGATTGCAGAGTTACGGTGCCCATATGGTCCCTGGCCAAAGATCCGGTAAAACTGCCCCCCCGGCAATACCCGGCTATCCGGCTTCCTGGTACAACATCCGTACCTGGTGTACCAGTCCGTACTACGGGGCCGGAGCGTGCCAGTACGAAACCTCCTCCTGCTCTCCGCGTCTCATGGAAGGCACAAGCAGACGGATCACCCGCTCAGCCGGAACGAACCAGGGGAGATGTGGCTGAACATCTCGTCATAGAGCCGTGACGGATCCGGTTCATCAGGAGCAGAATAGACAGGAGGCCGGTAGCCCAGTGCCCTGCGCAGGTCCTGCCGGATGTAAAACGACCGCCGGGCTGCGATAGCCCGCTGATCCTTGACCCTGACAGGAAGGCGGTGGATGTGGTCGTGACAGAGCCGGCATACGACGAGGATCCGTGTCGAGGGATCCCGCACCATCTCCCGGTACAGGCGGCGGGAGATACGATGGACCTCCAGGAACGGGAGCGCAAAATATTCCGAGCAGAGCTCGCAGTTCCCTTCAACGGCAATCCTGACCATCCGCTCCTGTGCCGGGGTCAGGCCGGGATATTCATTATCCGGCATACCCGATCACGACCGCTCCCATAAGCCTGACATTATCCTTCCGGCACGTGAATCTTTCGCCAGGAAGCCCCCTGCAGGGTGAGAGCCGCGGGGAATGGGCCGGGATCGGATCCCGGTACGGCAGCGATCTCTGCGCATTGTTCCGTCACAGGATACTCTGCACTGTTACCATCAACAGGCGGGGATCCCACCCGGGCACTATCGCCCGGTCAGCAGGAAAGGCACGGGCGTCAGGGTCAATATATACGGATCATCCGGCACCAGGGGAAGTGACGAGGCCATCCGGCAGCCTTACCGTAGAGACTTACCGGCGAAACAGTGCACCCACCACGATTGCAAGGGCGAGCCCACTGGCGGCAAGGACGGGGCTCACCGGGGACTCCGGCGTCCCGGTCGGCCAGGGGGTGGGGACGGTTATGACCGGGCCCCGGTCGATGACTGTTGCGGTGGTCACGACAAACGCAGGAGTCTCCGCAACACCGGTCTCGCTCGGGACAGGAGCCAGCAGGGCTTTGAAGTCAACGCGTTCCCCATCGCCAACCGTGATGACCTCCGTGTAGTCCTGGAAGTTCTTCTTGCTCACCCGCACCTTCATGGTCCCGGTCCTCGGTGAAAAATACGTGAACGGGCTTGTGCCGATATTGACATTGTCAAGCCATATCGTTGCACCTGGCGGCGAGGTCTCGAAATAGATACTGGCACCGGTCCGTGCCGGTGTTGTTGCGGATGCATCCGGTACATCTTCTGCCAGAGCCGTTCCGGCAACAACCAGGAGCAGCACCAGGATGCATACAGGGAGTACCGCCCGGTTCCTGCCCGTTTTGTGTCGGGGATCGGGGATGTTCATCATATCCATGCACTCGTGAAAGGAGGCCGGGCCACCATGCGCTCCGGCACTCCAACCGTTTTTCCTTATTGTGATCTGAGGAGGTTATTATAATCAGTGGATGGCCGGGGTTCAAAAAAACCGCTCCCCCTCTGTCGGGGCAGGGAAATGAATTGCAAAAAGAATTGTTCTGTAGAAATCCTGGTAATGTGATTTGATTGCCCCCCTTGCGCCAGCCCTGCCCCCGTTGGGGTCGGGGGTGCTTATGATTCTGCAGCATTACCTGTCATCAGCCTTACCAATCTGTGTACGGGTAATACGGCGTCATCGCAACCGGGGATGCCCCAGCGGCGGGGGTGGAGCCGCCTGGCGACGCCCCCAAGAGCGTCAGAATTGAAGGTTTTCTACAGAGCTAAAAGAATGAGCCAGGGCGGGAAAAACCGTGAAAAACACTATGAGCCCACAGAACAATCATTCTCTGCCATGAGCGTTCCCGACAAGTGCCAGACCTGCGGGAAAGAAGTAATCGGGTTCCAGGGTTTTGGTTGTTGCGCAGAATATGTCTGTGCAGACCATGCGAACCCGATACTCCTTGCATTGAAACCCGGGGAGCGCAAAGTATCCGGCGAGTGCTATTTTGAGCGTTACCGGTAACCATATATCCTCGACAACAGGGGCCTGGCCCATCGGCGGGTGAACCGCGGGCATCTCCCGCTCCCGGCCGCTGATGCTGCTCCCGATCAAAATCCTGTATGTTTATGCCATATCGGCTCTGAAATTGCGGTATGAAACCGGGCATCTCCTTCCTCCTGCTCACCATAGCTTTGGTACTAATGACATTCTCTGCCGGCTGTACCCGGCCGGATGTTTCGCCACATCCGGTGACTCCGGCGATCCCCGGGGCGGTCAACGTGACCACCAATGAGACGCTGGTCGCGTTTGTCCAGGAAGCCGTTGCCTATGCCCGGGAGCATGGCAGGGAGGCGGCCTTACGGGAGTTCAACAACAGGAACGGCTCGTTTGTCCGGGGAGAACTCTACATCTATGCGTATGACAACAACAGCACAACGCTCGCCCACCCGGTCAGCCCGGAACTGATCGGGACGAACCGGCTCGCTGAGCCTGATGCCTTTGGCAACCCGTATGCCTGGAAGTTCCGCAACGCACTCGCCGATGGTTCCGGGTTCCTCTGGTTCTATTACCACAACCCACAGCAGGCCAATGCGATCGAGAGAAAACTCGGGTACGTTGCGCGGGTTGACGACACCTGGTGGCTCGGATCCGGTGTCTACTATGGCCCGGTTGAGCCGGCAATGGCTGCCGGGTCCGCACCTCCCTCAACAACGCAGGAGATCAAATCATTCGTGGAAACGGCAGCAGATTATGCACGGCTCCATGGCAGGGATGATGCCCTCGCCACATTTAATAACCGTTCCGGCCCGTTCACGCAGAATGACCTGTACATCTACGCGCTGGACTATGACGGCAGGGCTCTTGCGCTGCCCTTCCAGCCGGACCTGGTCGGGACCAGTTTTGCAAATACCCGGGACGCGTCCGGCCGGTATTATACCAGGACCGAGATCCAGCTTGCACAGAACGGCGGTGGATATCTCCTGTACCAGTACCCGGATCCTGCCGCAAACTATACCGTGCGGTACAAGATCAGCTATGTCAGCCCCGTTGACCGTACCTACTGGATCGGTGCCGGCATCTATACCGGTGAGGAGCGGCTGGTGGATCCCGGTCTCCGGGGGTTCATGGATGAGGCGCGATCCTATGCGCTGGCAGAAGGAAGGGAGAAGGCCCTCGCTGCATTCAATGACCGGAACGGCCGCTTCATCAGGGACGACCTGTACATCTTCGCGTACGATTACAACGGTACCGTCCTTGCCTGGCCATACCGCCCGGATACCATCGGGATGAACCGCTGCAATGATACCGATCCGATGGGCCGGCACCATATCCAGGCCATGATCGACGCGGCCAGGACCGGGGGCGGGATGGTCGATTATTACTCGATAAACCCTGCAACGAACAGGACGGAGCTCAAGATCAGTTACCTCAACGATATCGACGGGACCTGGTTCATCGGGTCGGGCCGGTACATCGAGCCGGGAGCTGCTGTCCTGCGCGACTAAATCCCCGTTTTAAAATTCTCCGTGAAAAAAAGAGTTACGCACCGGGGAATGACTGGCCCTCGGTCTGCCCGCCATAGGGGAGCGAGAAATGGAGCTGCTCGATGATCCACCGGCTGCCGGTGTTCCGCAGCACCATCGTCGATCTCCCCCGGAGTGCCTCTTTGGTGATCCCGTCCGTGGTGAAGACAATGGTATTTTTGGCCGTTGCCCACGCAACCCGCCCGTCACCGAAGATCTTCCGTTCCGAGAAGGTTACGGAGAGGAGGTCTGCCTGCGTTACATCGCGCCGGATCTGACGGATGAATTCGCGGTGGTTCCCGATGACCTCGTCAGGTCCGCTGCCGTACCCGGTGATATCCGTTGAGAAGAGGTCCGAGAGCGTTTTTATGTCCTTCCTCCGGTACGCCTCGGCATACCGTTCCATGGTCGCGACAACCTCTGCTTCTGCTGCTGGAGTGAGTTTCATGGCAAATGATTGCCGGCAATAATTATGAGCTTAACGGGTTCCGGCCCTGGTTGTACCGGGTCAGAACAGCCACAGTACCAGCCCACCGGGTACACCAACCGCCAGGGGCTGTGAAAACCTTTTTACCTGACAGCGGCGATGAGAAGCGTACGTATGGAAGGGCATCGCCAGTGTGCGGTCTGTGGCAGGGAAGCGATCGGTATCCAGGCATTCGGGTGCCGGGCCTCCGCTGTCTGCAAAGACCATGCCCACAGCATCCTCCTTGCACGGGGACCCGGTGAGCGGTATTCGACCGGGGAGTGCCTCTTCGAACGATTCAGCCCTTCGGGTTCACCTCCCCGCAAGCCGGACGACCAGGCAGGTTAGGGAGCGTAATCCCGCTCCGCCCGTGCAGGTTATATCTGGAAGCATGACCCATGGTGTTCCGGAGCAGGAAGGATATGACCAGAGTACTGGTATCACCATCGAAATATATCCAGGGTGCCGGAGAGATTCAGCGGATCAGCAAACACATTGCCCATCTCGGCGGCCCGGTCCTCTTTGTCATGGGCGGTCACGCGTATGCTGACCTGCGGCCGGTCATCGAAGATAGTTTCCGGAAATCCGGAACACCGGTTGTTTTCGAGAAATTCGCCGGGGAGTGCACGCGGCCCGAGATCGACCGGCTGCGGGAGGTATACCGGAAAAACCGCTGCAGCGTTGTCGCGGGTGCCGGTGGGGGAAAAGCGCTCGACACCGCAAAAGGCGTATCGTTCTTTGAGAAAGCCCCGGTCGTGACGGTCCCGACCATTGCATCGACCGACGCGCCGACGAGCGCGATTGCCGTCACGTACACGACCGGCCATGTCTTTGCCGGTAACCTCCTCCTCCCCAAAAACCCGGAGGCGGTCATTGCCGACACGGAGGTCATCATGCGGGCACCCGTGCGGCTCCTCGTTGCCGGCATGGGGGACGCACTCTCCACGTACTTTGAGGCACGGGCGAACGCTGCCGCAGGCCATGACAACTTCGCCGGCGGGAAACAGACCGGGACCTCGCTTGCCCTGGCCCGGCTCTGCTACGATATCCTCCTCCGGGACGGGATTGCAGCAAAGGAGGGTGCGGAAAACCAGACCCTCACTCCCGCGCTCGAGAACCTCATCGAGGCGAACATCTACCTCAGCGGAGTCGGTTTCGAGAGCAATGGCATTGCCTGCGCCCACTCGGTGTACAACGCAATCACGGCCATCCCCGCGTGCCGGCACATGTACCACGGCGAGCTCGTGGCATTCGGCACGCTCGTCCAGCTCATGCTCGAGGGTGCCCCGGATCGGGAAATTGACGAGGTACTCCGGTTCTGCGATAGCGTCGGGCTGCCCGTGACCTTTGCCGGGATCAGCAAAAGTCCGCTGACCCGCGACGATCTCATGAACGTTGCCACAACCGCAACCGGCCCGGCGAACTTCATGGACAGCATGCCGTTTGCCGTTACCCCGCAGATGGCGCTTGATGCGCTCCTTGCCGCCGATGCCCGGGGAAAGGAGTTCCTGGCTGCGAAGGAGTAATCCGGATTCCCGGACGACCAGGCCGGGCATCTCCGGATCAAAGGTCTTATTGCGTACAACGAAGACAGCAGGTGCATGAGAATCATCGCCCTGCTCCTTATCCTCTGTTTCGCGTTCGCGCCTGCTGCCGCTCTGGTCCTGCCGCAGGTGCGGTCTTTCCCGGAAGCGCCGGTCATCACCACGGACCTCACCCCCGTTGCCTCGTTCGAAGGCGGGAGGCGGTACCAGGCCGGGGAATACCCGGTCATTGTCCTCACCGGTTCCTACCGGCAGATGGGCCGCCAGTACGGGGCCCTGATGAAGACCGAACTCAACGAGGAGTACGCGTTCATCCTTGACAGTGTGGCAAAACATGGATACACCCGGGAGAAGATGCGGGAGATCGGCCACGACATACCCGCCTATTATCCGCAGCGCGTGAAGGAGATCTTCGCCGGCATTGCCGAGACCTCGGGGCTCTCGGAGGACGATGTTGCCGTGCTCTGGTTCGGGGCGATCTTTGAACTCCTGTCAGCATCCCCCGTCCCGCCCCCGTCCTGCTCGTACCTTGCCACGTGGGGCGACTACACCACCGACAGCTCGGTCATCGTCTCCCGGAACTGGGACCTGGACGATGCCGTGATGCCGCTCACGAAGTGGTATGTCCTTACCGTGTACCGGCCCACGGATGGCAGCAATGCCGTGGCAACCTGGAGCCCGGCCGGGGTGCGCCCCGAGACCTTCATGAACAGCAAAGGGCTCTTCATTGCGGACGACAATGCGGGCATATCTGACGAGGCACCGGAGACCCGTCCGGAATTCATCACCGAATACTTCCGGTTTATGCTTGACTATTCCGACCTCAAAGCGCTCGATGCCGGCATCCGCGGGACATCTCCGGATGTCGGGTGGATCGTTGATGTTGCCGGACCGGGCGAAGCGTTCGTGTACGAGAAGATGACCAACAGGACCCTTCAGCGGACCGGCAGCGGGATTGTTGCTGCTGCGAACCATTTCACCGACCCGTCATGGAACCTCTCCGCGCCTCCCGAGCACTCGCTGGTCCGGTACAACAACCTCCTCCGGCAGGCCGGCGAGGCAAAGGGAATGATCGATGCACAGAAGATGATGCAGATACGCGATGTCTGTATGGAGAACGGCGGCTCGAAATTCTGTCATATCGTCTTTGGGACGACCGCGTACTCGAGCAACCACCAGGTCGTGTACGTGCCGGGCACCCAAACGCTGTAAATGAAGGTCATGGACAAGGACTGGCAGAAGGTCGAGCTCCGCCCGCTGTTCGGGAACTGACCGGGCAAAAAACGATGAGCACCGGGGAGATCCTCCCCCCTTGTTCATCTCAGAACCGGTTCGCGTCCGTCTCCACATCGATAATGACCGGCCGGCCCATCGCCAGAGCCTTCACGACTGCGGGGCGTAACTCTTCCGGTTTTGTTACCCTGAAACCGGCGCCCCCGCAGGCCTCGGCGTACTTCGCAAAGTCCGGGTTGAGCAGGTCAGTGGCAAAATTCGGGTAATGTTCCATCATCTGTTCGACCTGGATCATCCCGAGCTGCCGGTTGTTCAGGATGATGACGACGACGGGGAGGTCGTACTTGATTGCCGACACGAAATCCCCCATGGCCATGGAGAACCCGCCATCACCGGTGATGCAGAAGACCGGACGGTCGGGGTACGCGATCTTCGCTGCCAGTGAGCCGGGAAAACCAAAACCCATGGTTGCAAGATACCCGGACATGACGAACCGCTGGCGTTTCATCCGGAAGTTCCGGCCAAACCACCACTGGTTCTCGCCGACATCCAGGGAGATGACGGCATTGTCCGGTATCACGTCCGAGAGGACTTTCATGATATAGGGGGGGCGGATCGGAACCGCAGTGCCATCCGCTTCCCGGTCCCGCTGCTCGTCCCATTCGCGTTTCATCCGGACGACTGCTGTGCGCCGTGCCTCCGCTTCTTTCTGCATAAGGAGCGGGAGGAGCCGGGGGAGGACCGTGGCACAATCCCCGTACAGGGAGAGCGACCTGCTGTTCATGCCCAGTTTGACCGGATCGATATCAACCTGGACCATCGGCTTATCTGCCGGCACATTCGTGAACTTCGAGAAGCCGACCCCGAGCGTGATGAGGAGGTCCGCGTCGGCAGCGGTTCTCCGGGCCGCGGGCGACCCGACATTCCCGAGGATCCCGAGCACCCATTCCTCACGCTCGGGCAGGATCCCTTTTGCCCGGAAGGTAGTGAGGACCGGTGCACCGATCTTCCGTGCGATTGCGAGGACGTCATGGCCGGATTCATAGGCTCCCCAGCCGGCAATGATGACCGGATTCTCTGCGGCATTGATCCGGTCCGCTGCCTCCCGCATCCGTTCATCCGCCGGGACAAACGATGATCTGCCGATACAGGACTCGCGGGTGCAGAACGCTGCATCCAGCGGTTCCTTCTGGATGTTGTTGGGGACCGAGAGCTGGGAGACGCCACGATGGACAATCGAATACTTGAGCGCCCGGGTCAGCAGCAGGACCGCCTTGTCCCGGCTCGCCACCGTGTTGTTATACACGGTCACCGGCCGGAAGAGGGCGTCCTGGTCGATCTCCTGGATCCCGCCGGGGCCGGTGTACTGCGCTTCCGACTGCCCGTTGAGGGCAATGACCGATGCATGATCCTCCTTTGCATCGTACAGCCCGGTGACGAGGTTCGTGGCGCCCGGGCCGGCGATGGTAAGACATGCCGCAACATTCCCGGTCAGCTTGCTGTAGGCCGATGCTGCCATGGCTGCATTCGCCTCGTGCCGGAAGACATAATACTGCAGGCTGGTGTTCTTCCGTACCGCTTCCACGAGCCCGAGCGATGAGGTGCCGGGGAGCCCGAAGATGAAGCGGACATCCCATGCAGCGAGTTCCGCGGCGAGGACATCCGATACCGTAGTCACGGAGCGGGCATGGATGTCATCGGACGGGACTGCATCGAAGGCTTCTTTTCCCGCTCCGCAGACCGGACAGGTCCATCCGCCGGGAAGGTTTGAAAATGGTGTCCCTGACGGGATACCCGATCCCGGGATCCCGGCCGCTTCATCATAGACATACCCGCATACCCTGCACTTCCACGCTGCCATTCTCCTCCACCTTCAACCAACAATGGTGCCAGGGGGGATATAAATGAAGAGGAGGTGGCAGTTCGCAGCCGGCAAAACGGGAGGGCATCCGGTCCTCACCGGGTTTCCTGCTGTACGGCGGAACAGGTCCGGTCATTCCGGAGTCCATGCCCCGCGAAGGGTGTGGGTTTATCGGCATACCGGATCCCGGCACCGGACCCGTCCCTGCATAATCCAGCCGGTTTCCCCGTTCAGGATGGGGCTGTATGATATTCCCGTGGGGAATGCGGGATCTATCCGGGGATTGCAGGATCTCTTGCATGCACCGCATCGTTCCAGCAGGGATAATTAGCTGAGAGGAAATACCTTGGGAGATCATGATGAAACCATCCCTTTCTCTTACCCTTGCCGGCATCCTTTGCGTCATGCTGATCGCTGCCGGCTGCACGGGCACACCCAATGCGAACACGGCGCAGCCTGCGGCAACGACCGCGGCACCGGTGACCACCACTGAAGCAGCAGTTGCTACCGCCACGACCTCCCCTGCCGTTTCTTGGTCCGGTACCTGGAACACCACCTGGCTCGAACGGGACGGCAACCGGACGGTCTCGGTGATGACATTTAAGCAGGCCGCAACGGACGTGACCGGGAACTACAGCTACACGTATCCTGATGTGGGGACCTTCACCGGCACGTTTAATGCAACGGTGCAGGACAACACCCTGACCGGCACCTATGCAGAGAGCGATGACGATGTGGGGCTCTTTGTCTTTGTCCTCTCGCAGGACGGCAACGCGTTCACCGGCCGCTGGGTGCACGCCCCCTCCAACATGAGCGCCCTCCACAACTCAACGCTCTTCTGGAACGGGGTACGGAAATAATTTTTTTTCGTGCGAATTTCCGGGCTTTTCCAATAAGTGCGAAAACGGGAATGGTGCTGATGAGACGAACGATATCCGGAACAGGATTTTTATTCGTAATACCGCTTCTCGCGATGCTATCTGTTGCGGGAGTTGTAAGTGCTGGAACTATCGCAAGTGGAAATAATTACACCATACCCGCAACAGACTCCCCCGTTATTTTTTTTGAGGGGCTGTCAACACCGTGTAATGCGTCCTACAATGCTTCGGAGCTCCAAATTCATCCGTCAATTAAAAAGTACGATCTTGTGACATTCGATATCCCGAAGATGCGTGAGAAACTGGCGAAGAATGAGACGATCACGGTTCGGATTGATGGTGCGCCGTATGAGATAGTAGTTAAGAATGGTACCGAAGATGCCTATGGTATAATATGCGATACTACGGGCTGTTCAGGAACTCTTAAAAATGAAAAAAACAGTGAAATCAGTTTCGTATTAAGTGAGGAATGCATTCTTGGTCGAATTAAAATTAACGGGACAAATTATTTTTTCGATACTACACCTAAAACAGAAAATGGGAATGTCATCCAATATGTCTATTCTTATAAAAATGTTGTTTCAGAAGGGCCTTCAGTAAATATCGATGATGTTGATGTGACTCGCAGTTTTCCGATAACAATGATAATCACCGAAGCACCATCTACATCACAAATCCCGACTGAAACCCAGCATGCATCACCACTGATCTCTTTCGATGGACTGTCAACACCAAGTAATGCACCGTATAATGCATCAGAACTGAAGATTCCTTCATCGATTACAAAATACGAACTGCTGACATTCGATATCCCGAAGATGCGGGGGAAACTGGCGCATAATGAGACGATAACGATTCGGATAAATGGTGTACCTTATCAGGCACATCTTTATGATAGTACGGGAAAGGCAGAAGGCTTGGATCCGGACATCCGATCATATCGGGGATCTTTTGATAATATTCGAGATAGTGAAATTAGTTTGACAATTGGCAGGCGAGTTATATCTGGAGAGTTTTCAATCGATAACGTAAAATATTTTTTTGGTAGTACACCAGAAATTGAAAATGGAAAGGTTATTCAGTATGTCTATTCTTCACGCGATGTCATTCCCGCAGGTCAACCGACGTATTGGGGTAATGATTATGTCGGTCATGGGATTCCAACGATAACAACCAGAGGGTCACCCACAACACAATCCCCAATCACAACTCATGACGCTTCGCTGCCGGTTATCATTCCCCTCTGCGCAGCAGGTTTGGTCATTCTCGGTTTTCTCATCCGAAGGTGAAAACATGAAGTGTAAGTACCTGCTTCTTTCTTAGTCTTGGGGGCCATCTTTTTTTCCGCATCCACAATTCCCAGATCGATTTAAGTCCAAGAATTATTCCACAAGAGCTCTTTGCAAATAGGCTTCATCTCAAGGAACAATGGTTTCCCGGGTGCAGGTTCCCAAAAACCACCCACTACCGTACCCCGGTCACTCCCCCTTCACCGCTGAGAGGATGATCCCCTCGGTCGGCACGGCAAGGGCGCCATCCCGCGTGTACGGCTCAAGCCCTTCCATGATGCTGCAGAACATCGCATCCCGCTCCGTCTCGGGCATAGCCCCGATCTTCTCCGCGATCGGGAAGATGGAGAAGTATTCGGGGAGGAGGCCCGCAAGGGACGGGTGGCGGGCGATCTTTGTCCCGGTCCGGATGCGGATATCCTGAAACCCGGCGCCCTCAACCAGGTCGTGCAGTACCGCATGATCGGAGAGCGAACAGGCGACTTTGAACATGGCGGTCGACTCCTCGCCGAACCAGCGCGAGAATGCATCGCAGATGACCGGCACGTGAAGGCATTTCTCAAACCGGCCCCAGACACTCAGTGCAAAGCGCCCGCCGGGCGAGAGGACCCGTTCCATCTCCCGCAGTGCCGCAGCCGGGTCCGGGAAGAACTGGAGCCCCTGCTGGCAGATGACCGTGTCGAACACCCGGTCAGGGAACGGCATCGCCCGCACATCGCTTTTATACCACCCGATACCCGTGATCCCCTCGTCCCGTGCACACCGCTCTGCAACCCGGAGCATCCCCTCGTTGAAGTCGAGCGCCGCAACCCTGCCGCCCGGCCCGGCAACCCCCGCCGCTCTCCGTGCAATGATGCCCGTGCCGCAGGCGGCATCCAGCACCCGCGATCCCGGTCCGACCATTCCGGCGGACAGGAGGTCGTCCACCCAGTCCGCGGTCCAGACCGGGACCATGATCTTCTCATAGGTCTCCGGCCCGTTCGTATTCACCTGCCACCGGAAGACCGGCGTTTTCGCTGACATCTGGGTGCTGCACCTGTTATTTACCGGTCTGGTTTTTGGGGATATGAAGGGAGGGGATATGTCGTTACTGGAACGAGAGGATTTACTGTGGAAAATATGTTTAAACGAGCGTCTGCATTCAGTCGATGAAAATTTATCGATCAGGAGGGCTCCCCGCCTCAGGGCCTCTCCGAGGCACGGCGGGGCAAAGCGGTTTAATTGAGAATTTCATAGACTACGGAGACTGAAATTCAATACTGCCATTTTTACACATGAAACCGAATTGAAGCCGCCGCGGGGCAAGTCGAAAAACCTTTCAGGTTTTTCTCCAGACTGCCCTGACCCTAATGTCACGGCAGTCTCCCTTCGGGGTCCGAATGGTTCATCAGAACCATGAGGATGAGAAGAACCGTCAGGTTCTTCGAACTGGCGGCAGTGCTCATTGAGGGGGTATGGGGGCATCAGCCCCCATCATCAATCTGATTCTGATTTCCCTCAAAGAAAAGGATAGTTTCCCCTTTCACACATTCTGTGCCGGCACAACGGAGCTCCCGGCCGGCCGGGCGAATACCCGGGGGAGGGTGATCCCGAGCGCCTCCCGGAGCACGTCCTCAACCGTGTCGACCGGCACGAATACCAGTTCGCGCCGCACATCCTCCGGGACATCGGTGAGGTCCCGCTCGTTCTCGCGGGGGAGGAGGACTTTTCTGATCCCGGCCCGGTGGGCTGCAAGCACCTTCTCCTTGATCCCGCCGACCGGCATCACGGCACCGCTCAGGGTGATCTCGCCGGTCATGGCAAGGTCCGGGGCCGCGGTCTTGCCGGTGATGAGCGATGCAAGGGCAGTGAAAAGGGTGACACCGGCTGAGGGACCGTCCTTGGGGGTTGCCCCCGAGGGGACGTGGATGTGGATGTCGCTCGTCATGAAGTCGAAGCCCCCCTGCTGGCCGGCAAGCCGTGACCGGATGAGCGAGAGGGAGATCGATGCCGACTCCTTCATCACATCGCCCAGCTGGCCGGTGAGCGTGAGGTTCCCTTTGCCGGGCATGAACGTCCCCTCGATGAAGAGGATCTCGCCGCCAACCGGCGTCCATGCCAGGCCCGTGACCACACCGGGCACCGGCTCCTTTTTGGCAACCTCCTGCCGGATCATCTCTTTTCCAAGGATTACCGGGAGTTTGTCCGGGGTGACGACAAACGGCTTCTCCGCGGTGCCGGCAACGATCTTCTCCGAGACATACCTTGCTGCTTTTGCCAGCTGCTTACGGAGCCAGCGGACGCCGGCCTCCCGGGTGTACCGATCAATGATATCATGGAGGGCCGCATCATCGAACGTGAGCGTGTCCGCGTCAAGGCCGTGCTCGGCAAGGACCGCCGGGATGAGGTGGTCCCGTGCAATCGCGAACTTCTCGTTCTTGGTGTAGCCCGAGATAGTGATGAGCTCCATCCGGTCCAGGAGCGGCGCCGGGATCGTTGCAAGGTTGTTTGCCGTTGCAATGAAGAGCACGTCCGAGAGGTCAAAGGGCACCTCGAGGTAGTGGTCCGAGAACGTACTGTTCTGCTCGGGGTCGAGCACCTCGAGGAGGGCGCTTGCCGGGTCGCCGGCATATGAGGACGCCAGCTTGTCGACCTCGTCAAGGACAAAGACCGGGTTCTTCGTCCCTGCCTTCCGGATCCCCTGGATGATCCGTCCCGGGAGGGCGCCGATATACGTGCGCCGGTGGCCCCGGATCTCGGCCTCGTCCCGGACCCCGCCGAGGCTGATCCGGACATACTTCCGGCCGAGCGCCTCGGCGATGCTCTTCCCCAGGCTCGTCTTGCCGGTGCCGGGCGGGCCGGCAAAGAGGAGGATCGAGCCCTGCTTCTCTTTTTTGAGTTTCATCACCGCAAGGTGCTGGACGATCCGCTCCTTGACCTTCTCAAGCCCGTTGTGGTGTCTGTCGAGCACGGTTCTCGCTTCCGCGATATCGATGCTCTTTACCTCCCCGGCTGCCCACGGCAGGTCGAGCAGGAGGTCGAGCCAGTTCCGGATGATGGAGTTCTCGTGGTTGTGGGGTCCGCCGCTCTCCAATTTCCGGACCTCGGCCATGGCCTTCTTTTTGACATCCTCCGGCATTGCCGACTGCTCGATCTTCTCCCGGTAGCCGGTGTCGCCTCCTTCGGGATCCGCCTCGCCCAGCTCCTCCTGGATGACGCGGAGCTGCTCGCGGAGCATGGCCTCGCGGTTGGACTTCCCCACCCGGTCGGAGACCTTCTTTGCCATCTCCATCCGGATCGCGATCGTGTCCCGTGCCCGGGTCAGGAGTTCGAGGAAGGTGATGTACCGCTGGCGCAGGGAGGTCAGCTCCAGCAGGTTCTGCTTCTCCGCAACGCTGACCGGCAGGAACGGCATCACGAATCCCATGACCGCGTCCACCGAGTCCATCTCATCGATGGGCCGGGTGAACTGCTCGGAGCCGGTGAAACGGCTGCTCGTCTCGTGGATAGTGAGCTTGATGTCGGCAAGGATCCGCCCTTTCAGCTCGTCATCGATATCCTTCTCGTCGGGGAGTACCCGGAAGGTTGCATAGAACCGCCCGTTCCGCTCAAAGACCGTGGTTGCTGCAACCCGCTGCACGACCGCGGCCATCACGATATACCCGTCATCGGCCGGTTCAAGATGCGAGAGCCGGAGGAGCGTCCCGGTCCGGTACAGGGACTCTGCGGTCAGCTCGGATGCCCGGGTCCCGCTCTTGACGGTCAGGGCTATCGCCTGCGTATCCTCGCCCTTCTCCATTGCCTCGAGCAGGAGGCTGCCCGTGGTTGAATCGACACCGAATTTCGTCCGGCTCTCCGGGTACACGACCATCTCGAAGAGCGGTATCACCAGTCTCTCTGGCATCTGTGGTTCTGGTTCCTGCATTGTCTCCTCATTCATTTAGTTTGGTTTTACCTAACATTTCTCCGGGTGAAAAAAAAATTACCGGACCTTCCGCAGGAGGGCGACAAGCTCCTCCCGCTCGTTCTCGTCCAGTGCTTCCATCATCCGTGCGATCAGCCTTCTGAGGGCTGCCTGTTCTGCAGTCGCGATCATCCGGCCCTTGTCGGTCAGCCGGATATACTGGATCCGGCCGTCATCGGGGCAGGGTTCGCGGTACGCGCATTCCATCCGGACGCACTTGTTGACCATCTCGGTGACGGTCGGTTTTGACGTCCGGGTGATCTCCGCGAGCCGGCTGAAGGTGACCTCTCCCTGTTCATCGATCAGTTTCAGGTACGCGATCTGCTTCACGGTCATATCGGAGAGCCCGCATTCGGAGAAGACCGAGCATGAACACTCGTTCTTGAGCCTCAGCAGTGCCTGGAATGCCTCGAGCAGCTGCTGTTCCCGGTCCTCCATACTCCGATCGAAATTAGTTAGGGTGTGCCTAATTATAAAGGTGCTCATCCGGGCCGGCGTGCACGATGTGCCGGCACGACACCGGGCCTGAGATGCGATCCGCGATCTCCACGAAGACGCCCGGGCCGTCCCCGCGGAATGGATCCTGCCGGTTTATCTCTGGACAGGGCGATAACCGGATTCATGGTGAGACTGAGCTGGGAAGCAAAACTTGCAATCGTCCTTGTGGCTATGAGCCTGGGTATCTATACCTGCAAGTTCCTTGTCCTTAAAAACCCGAACGACACCGCGAACTACATCTTCAACGCCCTCGGCTTTCTGCCGATCAACGTCCTCCTCGTGACCATCGTGCTGAACAAACTCCTGGTCATGCGGGCAAAAAACGAGCGGATGCAGAAGATCAACATGGTCATCGGCACGTTTTATGCTGAAGTCGGGAACGAATTGATGAAGACCATTGCCGCGGGAGACCCGGAGAGCAGCCGGCTGCGGGAATCCCTCGCTTCCGGGAAGGACTGGAACCAGGAAGCGTTCGCACAGCTCAGGACACGGATTGCAGCGCACCCGTTCACGGCCGATACCGCCGCAATCGATATGCCGGCGCTCTTTGCGTTCCTCTCCTCGCGCCGGGATTTCCTGCTCCGGCTCCTTGAAAACCCGGTGCTGCTCGAGCACGAGTCCTTCACAGAACTCCTGCGGGCCGTCTTCCATCTTACCGAAGAGCTCCGGCACCGGCGCGGCATTACGGACCTCCCCCCGAGCGATTATGCCCATCTCTCGGGCGACATCGGGCGCGTGTACAAACTGCTGGTCCTCCAGTGGCTTGACTACATGGCGTACCTGAACACCAGTTACCCGTACCTGTATTCCCTTGAGGTGCGGACCAATCCCTTCAATACCCGTGCATCCCCGGTTGTGCGGTAAATTTTTATTCATTCCCCTTTTTGGTTTTCCATTTTTTTGTTCCCGTGAATGGATCTTCTTCAACCAGGTTGCCGGCACAACACCCCTCTCACACCGGCGGCGGAGGAGGTTCCAAAGGACCTGCGGTTCATTTTCACCCTCCCCTCACCATGCCTATAACTACACCAACCGGTAACGCTGACATGCAGGGAGCGTTATTTCATCACCAACCATCCGCAAATCCCGTACCGGTATTGCACCACGGAATTCGAGCGCATCGGCAGCATTGCCGGCCTTGAATCGGTTGCCGAAGGAACACCCTGGCAGGGCTTCGAGCGGCTGGCGGCGTTCATCTTCGAACAGAACGGGTTTGCAACCAGCACTGGTATCGTGAAGACCCGGGGACGGCAGCGGCGGCAGTACGATGCCATCGCAGAGCGGAACGGACAGACACTGCTCATCGAATGCAAACAGTGGTCGGGCGGACGCTACCGGCTGTCGGCGCTGAAGGCAGCGATCGCGAAACACAGGGAGCGGGCGGAGTTTTATGAACAGGTCACGGGCGATACGGGGATCCCCGTCATCGTCATCCTCATCGAGGAGGAGATCCGGGTCTTCGAAGGCGTCCCGCTCGTGCCCGTGCACCTGCTGAACGCGTTCATCGGGGAGCTCGACCGGTTCGTGGACGGGCATCGTTTTTCAGAATTCGATGCGGGGATGGAAGAGGATTTGCCGATTACGGCCAAATGATCCGCCAGATTCCCCCCCGGACACTTCGCCACCACGAAGACAGCAACCGGAACCGTTATCTGGACACGGGGCGCAGACGATGATGCCCATGAACGAACAACCGAAATGTGCATTCTGCGGAAAGGATGCGATCGGGTTCCAGTCGATCACCTGCTGGTATCTCCAGGTCTGCGAGGAGCATGCGGACAGTCACATCCGCACCCTGAAACCCGGGGAGAAGCAGTCCTGCGGCGAGTCCTTTTACTTTGAGTGGTATCCCACGGACAACGTCTAATCCCGGAACGGGGGCTGGCGCAGGGAGTCCCGGCCGGGGATGCAGGTCAGGGAACGGGAATGTCCCGTACCCGGTAAAAACGGTTATTCACATCGGGGTTGACCGTGATGCGGCATGCTGCCCCGGTGACGGGGAAATCCGGACCTGCTGTGCGGGGGTCTCCTCCCCGGCACCATCGTCCCCCGGTATCAGCGGCACCGGGTACTCCGCCCGAATCCTCACGGGGCGGCCGGTCATCTGCCGGATCCCTTCCTCCATCTCCTGCACGAGGTCCGGGCCATCTTCGTCCGTCAGGGACATCAGGAGATGGGCCCGGAGGATGCAGTCCGACTCCTCCATCACCTTTGCCATGATCTCCTCCCGCTCACGGGCGAGCTCCTGACGGCGCTCCCCGGAGGTCTGCGGAGCCGGCACGGACAGGAGGCTGCCGTTCGCGTTCATCTCATGGTAACAGAGGCAGATGTCCTGGAGCCCGTTGGCAAACGAGGCAACATCGGTGAAGACCGCCCGTTCACTGTCGTTTTCAAGCACGAGGGCTCCGTCATCGATCAGCTCCATGAAGATCGGGAACGCATCGATCAGGGCGGAGAAGAGCTCATCGGCACCGGGCACATCCTTCCCGTCAAGGAGCTCCCGGAGGATCAGAAACACCCCGGCGGCGATATCGTCGTCCCGCTGCTCCGAGAGTTCCCCTGCCCGGACCGTGATGCCGTGCAGGACCTGCGCATATTCCCGGTACGACTGCGCAAGGGTGTCCTGCACGATCTCCCGCTGCATCCGCTGTGCCTCCTCGGTTTCCTGCCGGGACGCCGGCCCGGTCCCGATCTGCTCCAGGTCCGCATCGATTGCCGCGATCTGTTGCCGGTAGATCTCGATCCGGGAGGTTGCCCGGATCTCGTCAGCCTCACCGGCCCGTGCGGTTCCGGCTATGCCGGAGAGCCGGGCATGCACACGCCGGATCTCAGCAACCCGGGCATGACGGGCGGAATACCGCCCGGCAGCGGGGGCAATCTGCGAAATCCGGGTATTGATATCGCCACCCTCATCCCGGAGCACCGCCAGCAGCTCCGGGTAGCCGGGTCCAAGGAGCGGCCCGAAGTCTGCAACGCAGGAGCCGCAGCACCGGCCAACGGCCTCAGCGTCCCGGCAGAACCGGACAATGTCGTCGCCAACAGTCCCGGTGAAGAGCAGGGCAGGGGCATTCTCGAACCGCTCGAGCAGGGCGCTGACCGCTGCCGAGGCTGCGCTGCCATCGTCATCGAAGAGCAGGCTCGCCCGCAGCGGGAGGATCTGCCCGCGGATCGTTGCAAGGGAGATGAGGATACTGCTCACGTCCCCGCCGGCTTCCTGCAGGAACTCTTCCCGGCACCGGATCTCCTGCTCCTGGAGCCATGACGGAATGCCGGGAAGATCGAGCTCCATCGGCGCACTGCCCCGTTTCTGCAATACGTTCATCAGGATGCTGAACATGACCGCCCACCCCTTGCTCCCGCAGTAAGGTCACGCTCCTTTTTACTACCGTTGTATTTAAACATACTTATTTTAAAAATACCCCGGATATCGCGGCTTTACCTGAATTTGCGGGAATTTTTCCGGTGTTTCCCCAAAACGGTCCGGAGAGAATACGCCATTGATCTGACGGGTTATGGTGCCAGAAAGAGCCTGTCAGATCCTTTTTTATGACACCACGGTCTTTTCATGCCTCACTCCGGATGACGTTCGCGATGATGAGGCCGGTTACCGCTGATGCACGGTCCGGCTCCACGGATACCCGATACCGGAAGAGGCCGCCCGCGCCGGTACGTATGTTCCAGGGCGTGCGGCAGGGATCCTGGGGCGCCAGCCCACTCGCTTTTCGTTCGGCCGAAATCCCGTTCACACCGTAACGGGATATGGTTCTTTGTCAAAGAAGAGTTTCCGGTCTGCATACACAACGGCAGCCGCAACTACGAGCAGCAGCACCGTGACTATGCATTTGGTGAACTGCTCCAGCGGGAAAACGGACATCGAAATGTCAGCCGAGAGGTGGATCAGGAAACAGGCGATCACGCTCCGGTTATTCCGGTAATACAGCCAGTTGATCAGAAACGCCATCGGGAGGACGCTGACCCAGAAATTAACAAAGTAAAGCCAGTTGGAGAGGAGCTGGTTATGGTAGTAGTGGCTGATGAAGAAGAGCGGGAGGTGCCAGAGTGCCCAGAGACCGGCGAACCAGAGCGTGGCGGAAAAGAGGGTGCAGCGGCTTCGTAAGCTGTCCATCCCGTACCCCCTCCACCCCAGTTCCTCGAACGCCGGTGCATAGACAAGGATCAGGATGACCGGCATGAACCCTGCGGTAAAACCGAACTGCATGGTAAGACCGAACTGGGATGCGGGCTGCCCGAACGGGAGCGAGAGGATGATGGCCAGCAGGATGACAACCGGGAACAGGAAGAGCGCTACCGGGATGTCATACAGCCTGATCCGCCGGAAGTTCACGATCCGGTCGAAGTAGTCCTTCCAGAGGCGGGGGTCCTTTGACCGGAAAAACATGACCAGGGTTGCAGCAAACGGCCCGAGTATCCCGAGCAGCAGGAAGAGGTCCTGCATTCCCTGCATTCCTGTCTGGTAGCTGCAGTATGCGGCAATGAACTCGCAGGTCCAGGTGATCAGGAACGCGATCAAAAAAAAGTAAACCGGGCGGTACGTCGTCATTCCCTGCATACTTCCAAGGTCCTGTCCGCCGCCACCCATCCGGTGAAACCTCCCCGTAATCCTTTCTGTTCCGGTTCAGGGCTGGGGCATGATAAGGGTATTGATACGGTTTACCGGGGGGCCGATCCCGGCGGGACAAGAGTCTCATGAGAGACCTGCACCGGGCTGGCCGTGCAATCACCGGCCCCCGGCGCGTTCCTTTAAAAATTCCCTGCTCCCGATTACCCGGACGGTCTCAACACCGTGGCACCGGTATTGCTCCTCGGCCAGCACCGCGGGCCACTCCTTTGCGATCCCCCGGGTCAGGTCCCCGAGGATGGTTACCCGTGCCCCGCAGGCGAGCCAGCCCTCCATGGCATAGCGGGTGCAGTAATCCGCGGCAACCCCGATGAGGGTCACATCAAGCGCAGCGGGATCGCCGCCGGGGCTGATCTTTTGGATATATTCATCGCGGGGTGTGCACTCTGCCGGGTTGTGGGGATCGTCAACGAAACAAAAGAGGTTCTCGTATGCAGTCCGGTGCCGGGCATCGCGGATGGCAGCACCGGATGCATCCCGCCTGCCCCACATGCTGAACCGGTTCTTCATCAGGTACCTGACATCCGGGAGGCCGGAGACGTCGAGGGCGAGTTCCCAGTCCGTTGTCCCGTACTCGCAATGGATCGGGAACTCGCGGCTCTCTTCAGAGAGCGGATATTCCTCGGCAAAATGCGTGTCCATGACCACAAAGGTATGGTCAAAGAACCCGTCCCGTACCGCATCCAGGAATGCCTGGGCCGGCGCGATGATCGCATCGGCACCGTGAATGGAGAGGCTGCCGTCGCGGTGCAGAAACCCGTTCTGCATATCGCCGATATCAAGAATCCGTACCGTTCTCACGCGGGATCACACCGGATGTTGGTGCGGGTACTATTTACACCTGCCAATTCTGCAGCCCGTGGAATTTCATGGAGCGTGAGCCCTTCGCCGTCAAACCCGCAATCGTATCCGGTCGAATCCCCGCGGCCGGTGCGATCGGGAGACCGGGGCCCGGAAAAGACGGGGGATCCCGGGCCCCTCCCCCGGGAAGCAGCGGAGGCCGGGTTTTATCCCGCAAAAGACACAAGGGGAGGCAGGCCCGGCCCTGCACCTCAATTCCGGTCAGCATAAATATCAGCGGCGCCTGATTGCTGGTTATGAGTGATGCCGAACCGGCCGGGGATGCGAAAAAACCGCGGCTCCTCTATATCGACAACCTCCGGATCCTCGTGATCAGCCTTGTCATTGTCTCGCACTGCTCGATAACCTACGGGGGCCCCGGCAGCTGGTACTTCATCGACCCGGGCAATGCCCCCGGAACGCCGTTTGTGCTTGCCGTAGCCGATACGCTCAACCAGTCCTTCTTCATGGGCTTCTTCACGCTCGTTTCGGCATACTTCGTCCTGCCCTCGCTGCTCCGGAAGGGCCGGCAGAAGTTTGTGCATGACCGGCTCGTGCGGCTCGGCATCCCGCTCCTCTTCTATGTCCTCTTCATCAACACCTTCCTGACCGTCCTCCTCATGGCTGCCGGGGCGCCGCTCCCCATGCCCGTGGCAACGCTCCTGAACCCGATAACCGGTCCCGCATTCGGGCCGATGTGGTTCGTGATGTTCCTCCTCCTCGCCACGGGCGCGTACCTGCTCTGGACTGCCGTCCGCCCGCCGGCCCCGCCTGGCAGCGTGCCGGCAAAGCCCCTCCCGGGATTTGCCGCCATCGCCGGGTTCGGCCTCCTGCTCGGTATCATCACGGCAGTTGTCCGTATCTTCCTCCCCATCGGGTCGACCTGGTTCTTCAACTTCCAGCCCCCCTTCTTCCCGCAGTACATCGCCCTCTTCATTGTCGGGATTGTGGCAGCGGAGAACCGGTGGTTCGACCGCATTCCGGACAGACTGGGAAAAACCTGCACGCTCGCGGCGCTGGCGCTGATCGTTGTCGAGCCGTTCTTCCTCTCCAGTGTCATGGGTTCGCCTTCCGGGATCTCACTCATCACGGGCGGACTCCACTGGCAGGCAATGGCGTATGCCCTCTGGGAGCAGATGGCGTGCGTCATGATCATCACGGCGCTCATCTGGATCTTCTCGACTTGGTTCAACAGCCAGGGGCCGGTGACGAACGCAATGGCAGCCGATTCCTACACCGTGTACATCTTCCACCCGGTCGTCCTCGTCTGCCTCTCCCTGCTCTTTGCGGGGATCACCCTGCCACAGCTGGCAAAGTTCGCCATCGTCCTCCCGCTGACCATCGCGGTCTCGTTCGGCCTCGGGCACCTGATTCGTTCGATACCGGGTGTGGACCGGGTGCTGTGACCTGGCACCCGGCACGTTCGTGCGACTTGAAAGTTCCCGTGAGGCCCCACCCCATTTTCTGCATCTCGTCCTGCAGGAGATTATACGATCCTAATATACGATTCTGCTCCGTAGAATTCCCCCTTTCAGATAATCGTCCCCCTTGCGCCAGCCCTGACTCGAAGAACCCAAAGGGTTCTTCTCGTGTCTCGCCTCTCACGAGACTCGACACCCCCGCGGGGGTGCCGAGGGTTTATCGACTCTCGGCAGGAGAAGAATTGCATCGCAATTCTTCGACTCGGGGGCGCATGTGATGCCTCCGTATTACATGTACGGGGCACTCCGACAAGGAATCGTTTTCATGAAAGGAAAATGATGCCGCCGCGGGGCGAGTCGAAAAACCTTTCAGGTTTTTCTCCAGACTGCCCTGACCCTTGGGTCACGGCAGTCTCCCTTCGGGGACGACCGAAGGGAGTTGAGAAGATTTTCAAAAGAAAATCTTCGACATCGGCGGCAAGCATCGTAATGGGGGTATGGGGGCATCAGCCCCCATCATCACTTCAAAGGAATTCAACAAAGCAACCGATTCCTCAACTCAAAATCGCACGTGACGAATTTGTTTCAGATTCTTTGGAATATATCTCAAAAACCACAGGGGAGATTTTCCATGGGGAATTCCCCCAGATGCGATAACGAGATATTATCTGTTACCGCTGTAGTCCAATCACAATTCAAGCCGTCCCCTGAGAGGAAAGACTGCCGTTCCCGCAGGGAAGGGCAGGCTCGAGAAGAATCCGAAGGATTCTTCGATGCGGTAGCGCACGGGGGGCGATAAAAAAATCATTGACCCCCATGACGAATCACTCTGTTTTCCGCTCCACTGGTCTGCTCAGACCTTCTCAATTGAGATCATCCAGTACTCCTGGATTGCGAAGATCGGGTCCTCCGTGCAGGTCTCGCACTCGGCCCGGGGCTCCTGGAAGACCATGTCGTTCGTGATCGGGCGGGTTATTGCCGGCTGGAGCGGGATATCAACGTCCTTCTGGATCACGTACCGGAACGGGTCGAGGTTCTCTGACAGGTATGCCTTGTAATGGTGCCGCTCGTCAGCGGTTGCATCGTACGACCAGTCGGCTCCCTCGGCCGCAGTCACGTCGTTCGGGACCCAGCCGTACCCCTCAAGGTAATACTCGGCCCAGAAGTGGGTGCCGGCTTTTCCCTCGAACATCTGGTACCCGCCGATTGCCCGGGCGGGGATGCCGAGCGACCGGGCAAGCGCGGCAAAGTACATGCTCTGGGTGCCGCAGTCGCCGATACCGGTCTCCAGCATGTACTCGGACTCAGCCTTCCCTGTTCCGTCAAGGTAGGAGTGCGGGGCATGGCTGTAGGGATACGTGTTCACGATATACCAGTAGAGCTTCTGCGTCCGGATGTAGGGGTTGGTCTCGTTCCCGACAATCTCCAGTGCTTTCTGCTTCATCGCCGGGGTAATGACGATATTTGCGCCGGCTTTCGTGTATTTCTGGTACTCGGGGTCGCTCGTCACGTACGGTTGTACGTTTGCGGGATCGATCGTGAACCGCTGCTCGTGCCGGGTGAACCGGAACTTGACTGTGGCATTGACGAAGGGGTCCTTCATCTCCGCAAGCGGGAACTCGAAGTACGCGATCCCGATGTCGCCGTTCGTGCCGGTCGTGGATTTGACGTATTTTGCAGGTTCCGTTGCACGGATCGTCACATTCGTCTGGGGCCCGTATTCGATGGGGATGGGCAGCCAGAGCCGGTATGTACCCGTTGCCGGAAGATCGGACCGGGGGATCGAGACCTGCTCGGTGCCTTCCCAGGTGATGGGGTCGATCCCGGGCCCGGTCGTGTAACTGCGGATCATCAGCGGCGACATCTCATCATAGATCGGCGTCCGTTTCATGGCTGCCGTCCGCGTATGCATCAGGGGCATGTTGTGGAACTGGATGTTGTTGACAGTGTCCATCGAGTACATCACTTCGCCGTCGGTCTTCAGGGTCGGGTTATTCTTCGCATCGAGCAGCGCCGTCCGCTCCTGCACGGAGAGGTCCGGCATGGCCTTTGCAACCTGTGCATCCGCCTGGCTGCGGTTGAAGGGGAACGGGTAGAGGATCATGCCGCACACGGTTGCCCGGTCCCGTGCCTTGAGGGCTGCGGCAGCGTTTCCTTCGCTGCGGTAATTCTCCTGTGCACTGATGAAGAGCGCTTCTGCAGCAGCGTAATTGCTGTTCGAGAACGCGTCCTCTCCCTGCTGCATGAGGGCATCGCCCGGCGACTGCGGGGCTGGTGTTGCGCCTTGTGGAGCCGGCCCTGGTGATGTGCAGGCTGCGCAGAGCACCAGGAGCGCGAGCAGGACGAAAAGACTCAGATCGGGAATGAACCGGTTACGGATGACGGACGGCATAGTATCAAGAGTGGATCTTGGGGGATGGGCATGATAAAAGCGGCAGTTTTTAACCGGGACCTTGTCGATACTTCTGCCGGCATGTTTCATGCCGGCAGATGGTTCCCTTCCGCAGGGGCCGGCCTACATACACCGGAAGCCGGCCGGTCACATGAGAACCGGGACGAACAGTCCGGGAGTTGAACAACCGTCCCGTACTCATGAGCGGGGCGGGATTTCCCTGCCCCCCTCACCAAATAATTCCGGGGGGATCGAATCCCCACCCGGTTTTTTTATCAGGAGAAGACCTCCCACCACAAACCCCTTCACGTGCAGCATCCCACCATTAAGAACAGATACCAGGTTTTTTTATGAATCCTGCATCACCCGGGTGCACTCCCGTGCACTCATATACCCTGACACAGCTTGGCTGGACTGACGAACACGCAGCAGCATTTGCACAATATTCCGGGCCGTACGTTGCCGGCCGCGTTGCCTGCCGGCAGAAGACGGTCTGGGACGTGCTCACCGGAGAGGGCATGGTCACGACCGGCATCTCCGGCGCTCTCAGGAAGCTCGGGCGGTTCCCGGCCGTGGGCGACTTCGTGGTGCTGCTCAGCCAGCCGGACGCCGGCGTGACCGCGATCGTGGACATCCTCCCGCAGAAGACCCGGTTCACCCGCGGTTCGGGAAGCGAAGGCACCGACCAGGTCATTGCCGCCAACATCGACACGGTCTTCATCGTCACGGCAGCCGGTCCGGACCTGAACGCCCGCCGGATCGAGCGGTACCTTGCCCTGGCCCATGCCTCCGGTGCCCGCCCGGTGGTCGTGATCAACAAGGCCGATCTCGCCGGCGGCACGGATGACCCCGCGGGCGGACTCCTCCCGGCATCGTCTGCCATCCCGGTCATATCCGTCTCCGCCCTTGACGGCACGGGCATGGAGCTCCTCGCCCCGTACCTTTCGGCCGGCACCACTATCGCCCTCATCGGCTCCTCCGGCGTCGGCAAGTCCACGCTGATCAACCGGCTGCTGGGCATGCAGGTCCAGGAGACCGCGGGCATCCGGGAGTCGGACGGCAGGGGCCGGCACACCACGACCGTACGCCAGCTCTTCGTGCTCGAAGGCGGCGCCATCATGATCGACAACCCGGGGCTCCGCGAAGTCGGCATCGGCACCGCCTCGGCCGGGATAGGAGAGACCTTCTCCGATATCCTTGAACTCGCCGCGTCCTGCCGGTTCCCCGACTGCCGGCACGGGACCGAGCCGGGCTGTGCGGTGACGGCGGCCGTGAGATCCGGGAAGCTCCCGCAGGCGCGCCTCGCGAACTACCACCGGCTGGTGAAGGAGCTCGCCTTCGAGCAGGAGAAGGCGGAGATCGGCCTCGTGCGGGCCGAGCGGAAGCGCTGGAAGAACGTCTGCGGCCATAACGCCCACAAGCAGATCAGACGGGCAGAGGAGTGGTAGCGGGAACGAAAGCCGGCAGGGAACCACGGCCGGTAACCGCCTGGCCGCTCCAAAACCGTTCCCTATTTATTCCGCGGTTGGCAACCGGTGCTCATTCAGGTGATTCACTGCCATGCAACTGCACAGCCTGCGACCACGGTCCCGCACCACCGGCCCCTGCATCCTCTTCCTCCTCGCCCTTACCGGGCTGCTGGTCATGCCGGCGCTTGCCGGCGACAACAATGCCACGGACAACACCTATTGCCAGAACCGCTACAACCTCGACTTCAGCACCAGGAATAACATCTCGGTCCCAACCATCGTGGACATCGATATCGCCACCGGCAACCTCCTTGTCCGGGGGCAGGTCCCGCTGAACCTCCGGGACGCACCCGACAACGCGCACGGCTGCCGGATGCATGACGACTGGTACTATGCCTATGACGGGATGAACGCGCTGATGCAGGACAAACGCTCGTTTGTCCCGGCCTATTTCACCTCCGACAATTACCGCAACGATGCCAAAGCGGCGGCGATCCGGCGGGCGATGGCGGACTTCAGCCTCGATCAGTACGAGGTCATCGACATCAGCCTCCTGACGCACCAGGGCAATGACATCCAGGAGTTCGGCCCCATCTCGCAGGCCTTCGGCAACGGGTACTCGCTCTGCACCGGCCCGCTGAAGAACTCCCCGTTCCACGGCCGGAACGGGAGCGCGGTCTGGTCGGACGTGCACTTCTGCCCCCCCGGCCTTGCCATTGACGCAGCCTGCACGCAGTCCATGACCGAGGACGGGGTGTCTGCCGATTCCTGTGCCTACGCGTCCCGCATCGGCCAGATCATCGCGCTGCTTGCCGGCGAAGGCCAGGCCCCCGGCACAAAACGGCTCATCTACTACCACTGCAGCCAGGGCTCGGACCGGACCGGCGCGATCACGATGAGTTACCTCCAGAAGACGATCCCGTCCATGAGTTTTGTCGATGCCCGGCACTACGCGGAGTACCTGGGCCGGGAGGGCAATGACGGCAGCCGGTGGCCGGTCTCGAACGGGTGCGACACGGCAGCGCTCGCGTACTGCGAACATATCGGCGGCAGCTGCGGTCAGAAGACGGAGGCCACCCGCATCCTGCTGCCGGGCAGCGACACGCACACGCACGTGCCGGGGCAGGAAGACCCGGTCGTCACCCCGGCGCCGACTGCCGTTCCCGTTCCTGCCCAGACCATGGTGCCGATGGCGCCCTACCGCCCGGACCCAACCGCCGTGATATTCTGAACGGGGCCCCGGGGGGCAGGACAACCGCCCGCACCGTTTTATCCCGCAAGGGACATACCCTGACACTATGCCGCTGAAAGCGATTATTGGCGGGGAGACAATAATCGCCCCTGATCTTTCCGATGAGGAGTGGGAGGCGCTGAAATCCCGGCACCGGAAGGGGCTCCCCGTAACGATGGCCTGCTGCGGGGCGCCCGGGCACCTGCGGTCATCGAAAAACGGGACCCGGCATTTCTATCACGCGGTCGATGCCGGATGTTCGTACGAGCAGGAGTCGGCGGAGCACCTCGCAATCAAGTACCTCATCTACCGGGCCTGTAAAGCGGAAGGCTGGGACGCCTGCGTGGAGCACCCGTCACCGGACCGGACCTGGATCTCCGATGTCTGTGCGCAAAAAGATAGCAGGACGGTCGTCTTCGAGGTCCAGATCAGCCCCATCTCTTCGCCCGATCTTGAGGCCCGCGACAGGAAATACCGGGACGCGGGGGTTGAGTCGTACTGGCTGCTGGACAACTACCTTGGCCGGTCAAACGAGTTCGAATCGTGGTACGATGGTCTTGTTCATGATGGAGACCGCCGCCGTAAAGAGGGCACCCCGTACCTTGATCCCTCCTTCTTCCATACCGGGACCGAGAACCATCTCTTTATTGCAAAGAAGATCAGGACCATCGGGCTCCGTGCACGGGAGCAGACGCTGTATTCCACCAATAACCCGGAGATCCCGATTGCCGCGTGGGTGCGGGAGGTGCTGAACGGCAATTACCCGCGGTACCTGGACGGGAACGCGGAGATTTTCTCCCACAAGCGCCGGCTCATCGATCGTGCAGCCCCGTCACTGGCCCGGCTCCGGGACGTTTACCGGGCGATCGTCCGGGACAGGACATACGAAAAGAAGCTCGCGGATGTGTCCCGGGCAATCCGGACGAACGACCGGCTGAAGGACGAACCCGGCCTGCAGCAGAAACTCCTGGAGATCGAGCGGGAGATGGAATGGCTGAAGAAGGAGTATTCAGCGGTCCTCTCCGACAGCTCCGGGCTCTTTGGCTGGAAACGGCTGCCGGGGCATGACACGCCCATCCCCTTCTTCCGGATCGAGTCCGAAGCCAATATCCGGAGACTGGAGGAGTACATCCGCACGTTCACGCAGTGGGAGGCGTCGTTCAATGCAGCGATCAACAGCCTTGAGCGGGAGATGGCGGCCCGGGGATAGTGCGGGACCAGCCGGTCCTGCAGCGGGAACCGGTCAGCCGGCGCCCTGAGCCTGAACGGCACCCGGTTTCGCGGCGTTTTTATAACGCCCGTCCCAACTACTGGGTACCAAACCCCAGGGATGCCCCTCATGCCGGAACCTTCACGATCCCCGCTCGCACGACTCGTGCTCTTCATCGCCTGTCTCGCTGTTGCCGCAACCCTCGTCGCCGGCCTGCATTACGTTGTCCTCGACCGGCCGGCTCAGGAGGCGGCGCTGCACCCCCCGGCCAACAGCGGGTCGTGCACCATCATATACACGGGGAACTGCGCCTACATCCATGCCACGATATGCCATGTGGGCGGGACCGATCTTGACTGGCTCAGGTCCTGCATGCAGGATTTCGGCTGCTGCGTATAGGTGAAGGGCCGCGGAAGGGGAGTACGGGACCCGTTATTCCCGGGCCATCAGCCCGAGCCGGCAGAACAGGTACGGTGCGCCAAGGGTGATCCACAGGCCGATGAGGGCCGACCGCACGAAGGTCATGCCGGGGCCGGCTAACCCCGGCATTTTCGTTGTGCCATCGAGGACTGCAAGGATGAGGAAGATGAAAAGGAGCCCGAGTGCCGCCCGGGCGGCCCTGTGCGACCCGCTCCCGCCGGCATTATACCTGAGGTGCGCTGCACAGATCCCGGCACCCGCGACAACGCCGAAAAGGATGCCGGCCGAGAGGAGCGCGTCACCCATCGAGATCGGGTCGATGGCAACACCGGTCTGCGCAAGGGCAAGCCCGGACCATGCGGGCGGGACCTGCCATGCGCCAAAGCTGAGGATCACCAGCTGCGATGCCACGACAACGGCCCCGGACAGGACCAGCGAAGCGAGGACCCGGGCCGCGACCCCCTGATGGAAGAACCAGGCGGCCGCTGCATCCCCGTACCGCAGGGACGCTGCGATGATGACGAGCGCTACGAGCCAGCCTCCGAGGATATCGCGGAGGAAATGCATGCCAAGGTACATCCGCGAGATCCCGACGAGCAGGATGATGGCGATGCAGGCAGCCCACACCGCCCGCGTCTTTTTCCACACCGCGATATAACCGAAGACCGTGGCCGAGACCTGCGCATGGCACGAGGGCAGGCTGAACGAGGTCTCGGAGGCGAATGCAGTCACGTCCCTGCTGATCCAATAAGGCCGCGGGGCGTGGAAGAAGAGCTCGAGCACCGAGTTTATCCCGAAACTGATGGAGTACAGCGCCATGAGCCGTATGCCGAGCCGTGAGTCTATGCACCAGAGGATCACGGGGATGATGAACATGAGGAATGTCGGCCCCGCCACGAACGAGATGAAGAGCATGATGCCGGCAAGGCCGGGGACTGCGGACTGGAGAGCAGCGTTCAGGGAAGGGTCGTCAAAGATCATTGGATTGGACTATTATTCTCATCGCTCTTAAAAGGGGTGCCGGGATCCGGGCGCGGTCTGCCCGTGCCCGGGGCATCATCGCAATGACCGGACGGTACGGGCAGCCGACCTACGGGATTAAGTGTCCCGGAACCATCACTCCTGTACGCACAATGCGGGGAACCTTTCCATGATTACGCAGGACATTGTCAGGAAACTCTGGGACGAGGCGGGGAACGGGAATATCGCAATCTGGCCGGATGAGTCGATGACAACCGTCCCGGCGGATTACAGCGGTGAGACCGCGGGAAAGAAACCCCTCATCATCCTCAAGCCCATCAGGCTCGTGAACCGGTTCGAGCTTCTGGATTATGCACTCCATGATGAGGAGCTGCTGACAACGATCGAGACCACCATCCGGGAGGCCGGGGGGCACGTGACCCGCGGCCCGCGGTCGTAGCGGGAATAAGCGCAGTCCAACTCATTAATCTGAACTCCTGCTTGCAACAGTGTCCCGGGCCCGGGTCCAAAACTAGGCGACGCAGAGGTACCCGGCGGAGAGGGGATTTCCGGAACTACGGCATCTCCCGATAGCGCCGATCCTCTTCCTGTAAGGCACCTTCGATAGCGTCCAGCGTCCGGATACTGGCACGCAGGGACAGGTCCTTTCCTGCCGCCAGCCCGGGGCGATGCTCCCAGGTGGTCGGGCTGCCGGTCTTTTCATACACCTGGTAATACCGTCTTGCCGTGATAACAACGCGGTACCTGGTATCTGCAAGCCGGTGAAGTGAGATCTGAACATGAACAAGCCAGTTCCGCATCCACCATGCCGAGAGGGCCATGTTCCGCCGGTCGGGGGCGATCATCCACAGCCTCCCCATTGCATGGAGTGAACGGTAACAACGGTCCCAGGCCTGGTCAAAGGAGCAGTGGAGAATCACTTCGCGGATGAGGGGATCCTGCTCTTCTTCCGGCGTCAGGGGATCCAGGAACAATTCCACGTATTGCGAGACGCAATACCCTGTGCAGAGGACACCCAGAACACAGACCGCGGCCAGAAGCATCCCGAACGGAGTCTGCAGAAACGTGAAGAGGGGAGTATGGGAGAGCTCAAGCAACGGGCTGACGAGTACAAGCAGGAACATGGAAAGAACCAGGACTGCTGCAGTAACGGGAACGAGGGTGACGATTGTTTTTCTGAACTGTGACATAGTGCGGATGCTTTCCTCTTCTGAATCCATGATATCTGTTCCGGACACTCATACCGGATGGAACGAGAATGCCCGGGGGGATCTGACATTTCCTCCAGATAAAAAAAATATCAGGCTTTATTGAATAAAAATAATACATCGGCAATTCCGCATTCTGCCTCAATCCCTCACGCCTCAGTCCAGCATCCGGTCAACCAGCTGGATGAGGTCGAGCACCTCGATGGAGGAACCGACAAGGACCCGCGTATCCTCAAGGTTCCTCCGGCAGAACGGGCAGCATGAGGCAAGGATGCCGGCCTGCATCCGGTCCGCGGTGGATATCTTCTCCTTTGCGATCGCGATCGCAAGGTCCGGGTGCCGGGCCTTGGTTCCCCCGCCGGCACCGCAGCAGACCTGGTCTTCCCGGTTCTTCTCGTATTCACGGAGCCCGATCCCCGGCAGTGCGCTCAGAACATCGCGGGGGGCCTCGAATGCCAGGTCCGGGCCCAGATCGTGCACCAGGTGCCGGCCGGCATGGCAGGGGTCATGGTATACGACCTGGAGGGGCGGCCCGGGCCGGAACCGCAGCTTCTTCTGCCGGATAAGGTCGCGGACAAATGCGGCGAACGGGACAACCGCAAACGGCAGCTCCGTCCCGTACACGCGGGGCCAGTCGGTCGTGATCGTCTTCAGGCACCCGGCACAGGTGACCAGCAGGGTCCTGACCCCCCGGGCCTGCAGGTCGTCGATCATGGCACGGATGGTCCCCGCGTACTCTTCCGGCATCCCGGTCCGGAACAGGAACGAACCGCAGCACGACTCCCGCTCCTTCAGCATGCAGAACTCGGTACCGGATTTGTTGAGGATCCGCAGGGCAGCCTGCCCGATCTCCTGCTGCCGGAAGGCTGCCGTGCACCCGGTAAAGAGTGCAACCGGTGCTGCATCAGCAACCGGGATTCCCACCGGGATCCATGCTGACCGGTCCTCCTGCAGGTTGCCGTACGGGTTCTTCCGGTCAAGGATCATCCGGCCCGTCCGTTCGATCGCGGGATCGACATATCCCATCTCCCGCCCTGCGCCCATGATCGATTCCCAGAGCGGGGCTGTCGCGATCCCCGACTCGCAGACAGCGGAGCAGGCGCCGCAGGAGGTGCACCGGAACAGGCTCGAGAAGAGTGCTGCCCCGTCCGTTTCAGCGGCAGGAGCACGGGTGATGCGGGAGCGTATCCATGGCTCCGGGGCAACAACCTTCCTCCAGCCGGCGATCCGTTCCATGGCCCCGTCGGGATAGCCGGCCCGGACCACCGGGCAGACCCCGACGCACTCCTGGCACCGGGTGCAGGCGTCCAGCTCCAGCATCTGGAGCGGGGAGAAGTGGCGCGAGCAGATCGCACGGAGATCCTGCCCGTCCATTTCAGGCACCTCCCCGGCGTGCGAGGAGCAGGAGCGGGGTTGCGACGATGTGCCGGAACCGGGTGAACGGGATGAGCATGACAAAGAGCAGGAAGGTTGCGTAGATGTGCACCATGAGGATCAGGATGGCGAGATCCCAGTTGAGCAGGGATTTGCCGATGAAGAGATCAAAACCGCTGAACCATTCGGCAACCATCCCGGAGAGCCCGATGAGGAGGATTGAAACCAGGATGAAATAATCGTGGACCTTTGTCCGCTGCCGGACCTCCGCGACCAGCAGCCTCCGTGCAAGGGCGGCAGTCGATCCGATGACGAGCGGGTACGCCAGCAGGGAGTAGGGAAGACTGAGGTCCGTGAAAAACCGGAAGAACGCCCCGCCGGCACCGGCTGGGTCGATGAGGGAGAGGGCGATGGCAAATGCCGAAAGGAGGGTGAAGGCGCCGAGGAGGATGAAGACCCAGAAGATGGACATGTGGACCGCCCACCGCCACCTGCTCCGGTTCCAGATCCTGCGGAAGAGGAGGACATCGAGGACGAGCGTCCGGAGAAAGACCCACGCACCGTCGCGGAACGCTTCGCGGGCCCATGCGGTGAGGAACCGGCCGGGCCGCCCGTGTCCCCACGCGATGGTGATGAGGAGGGTGCCGGCAAGGAAGACGATGACCGAGACCACGATCAGGGGCCAGTAGATGAACTCAGGGGTGAGGGGGTGGACCGCCATGAATCAGCAGGAAAATTTTTGCTACCGGCGTATTTATCAGTACGCCCCGATGAAGAGTGCAGCGCCTCTACCATTGTTTTTCATGAGGGGCCGGTCCGTGCCGGAGTCCCGGGTTCACGCGGAGTACCGGCACCCACCCGGTACTGTCTCGCGTTTGACACTTGTCCGCACCATCTGGTACAGGTTCACGATGACCCGGGAACGATAACCACGGTGCGGCCCGGGCCGGTGGGGTCTGATCATCCGGCAATTTCCCGGGGAACGATACCATCCGCGGGGGAAAAACCGCAGGAGAGAAAGCCGCAGGAGAAATTTCATTTCCTCTAGTATTTTTATGCCCCCGGATCCAACGCATCTCAACGATACGAACGAGATGATCTTCAATTGACCGCAACACAATCCCCCGGATCGCCGCTTGCACGCCTTGTGCTCTTCATTGTCTGCATGGCCGTTGCAGCCGGCATCCTTGCCGGAGTTCTCTCCTTTATCGGTAATCCCGCCGGGCAGCAACAGGCGATCCAACCACCGGAGAATAAATTCGTGGCCCCGTGGTATGATCCCGACTGCACCGAGAGATGTAACAACCTTTACCTGGCTCACACGATCGGCGCAGCTGCCTGGACAGCCTGCCTCAGTACCTGCTGTGGCGGCGGGATCACCTGTTAGGCCGGGCAGGTGCCGGGTCCGCGATCGTCCGGGGGAGCAACGGGCAAATATTTATTGTGCATTGGGAAAGGATCATATACGAAAATGTCCATCCAGAAACGGTATGAAACCGTTATCCGGCAGTTTGTCCGGCTTGCACAGGAGCGGTATCCCACCCATATCGACCGGATCATCCTCTACGGATCAGTAGCACGAGGGGATGCAGATGCAGATTCTGATATCGATCTCCTCGTACTCTGGAATGGAGATGAGCATGAAGGCTGGCGGGCAATGACCGGTCTCGCGTTCGATGTCATGGTCGAATGCGGGGAATATCTTTCCGTAAAAGTGATGAATGCAAAGACATTCAGTGATACATCCCCGTTCGGGCATAATGTGATGAGCGAGGGGATCCCGGTTGCCTGAACGCGATCTTGAACTTGCAGCTCTGAAACTCTGAATGCCGCGGAATATCTTCTCAAAGGCGGTTTTTATAACGATGCGGTCAGCAGGGCATATTATGCGATGTTCTATGCAGCCCGTGCACTTCTTGCAAGCCGGGATCTCCACCCAAAAGGCCACAAGGGACTCATCCTCCAGTTCGGTCTTGAGTTTGTCAGGAAGGGATTTATCGAAGAGACCTATGGCCGAGCTCTCTCTCATGCCAAAGAACGCAGAGAAACCGTGGATTACAATATTGAAGCGGCGATGACACCCGAAGAAGCGGGGACCATTGTATCGGATGCACGGGATTTTCTTGAAAGGATTGACCGGGCATTCGATGAAATGGATTTGAAGAAGTAATTTTTTTCTGTACCGGATTGATTAATGAATTTTGTTGCGCGGGCCTCACGCAACCGGAGCGGCTCGCAAAGCTCGGGCGCGATCGCGATCCACCAGATGACGCTCCTGACAAGCGATGCAACGGTCCGGCTGATTGGCGGGGGAGAGCGGGAAACACATATAGATAATAACGATTCTATTTACATGGAATGGATAAACCGCCCGGTGAATACGAACTGCAGATCCCCGGAATCAACGCCCCTGCAATGGAGCAAAAACCGATCTGCAATCCCTGGTTTGCGGCCGCCTTCAGCGGCATCGTCCCGGGCTGGGGCCAGTGGTATACCGGCCGGACCTGGGCAGGCATCGCGTTCCACGGCGGGATGTACCTTTTCTTTATCGCATTTTTCGGCGTTAACGTACTTCTTTCCTTTCAACGCCTGCTGATGCCCGAAGTGCAGTTCATCTACTGGGCGCTGTTTGCCGGATTGTGGATCTACGGCATGTACGATGCGTGGCAGTCTGCACAGCGGATCAACCAGGGCTCTCTTGCATTCTCAGGCAGGAGCTGGCTGTTCTGGCTCCCTGCCGTGGGGGTTGGCATCATCATCGTGTATCTTATCCTCCTCATGACCCTCGTGACAGGCGTCCTTGTCATGGGACTCATCGATCCCGGCAGTTTTCCGTCCCACAGTTACCACGACATGAACGTCTCGGTCACTGCGAGCCAGCCGGATGCCGGCCATATCGTTGTCACGGTGCAGAACGTCCCGGACCCGGACGAGATTTTCGAGATGTACTCAACGGTCACCGATGACAACGGCAATACGCAGACAAAAACGATCGGGCTTGACTATACCGATGTGGAAAAAGGCCGGACCATGGCATTCACCGGGCCCTATGCGGGGAGCAACCATGTCACCACGACCGTGCTCTTCGACAGCAACCATACCCGGATCCAGATCCTTGATGTGAACATGTGAAGAGTGTATCTCCACCCCTGACGGTAGTGTCGTACCAAAAACCCATCCTGTAACCATCCCTCCCTGATCCTCCTCCAGAGTCTTCGATCCCATCGGACAATCCGGGCCCTATAAGCCCCGTATTACCCTCTTTTGCCTCCGCCCGGATCAATTACTTCGAAGAATGCTGATGCATTCTTCTCGTGCCTGCCCTTTGAAAACGGCCGGCATATGTAAAAAGAGAGGGGGGAACTTCTGGACAGTTTCACTCCCCGCGCCGGGCCATTATTACCTGAACCATGAAGCAGTAGATATGGAAATTCCTGATGACGGGAACGGAGCTGAGGGATGGTATGGCAAAGATCAACGTCCTTGACCGTGAAGTCACTGTGGTGATGCAGAATGATGAGGACTACATCTGCATAACCGATATTGCACGATACAAAAATCCTGAAAGCACGGACGATCTTATCCGCAGCTGGATCCGGAACCGCAACACGATAGAATTTCTCGGCATATGGGAACAGCTCAACAACCCGGATTTTAATCCCGTCGAATTCGACGGGTTTAGAAAACAGGCCGGGCTCAACAGTTTTACTCTCACACCCCGGCAATGGATTGAAAAGACCAACGCCCGGGGCATTGTCTCGAAACCCGGCCGGTATGGGGGAACTTTCGCCCACAAGGACATTGCATTCGAATTCGCATCATGGATCTCAGTTGAATTCAAACTCTACCTGATCAAGGAGTTTCAGCGTCTCAAGGAGGATGAGCACAAAAAACTCGGCTGGGACATCCGCAGGAACCTTGCGAAGATCAATTACCGGATCCATACCGATGCCGTGCAGGAAAATCTCATCCCTCCCGAGCTGACACGCCCGCAGATCAATGCCGTATACGCTTCCGAAGCGGATGTCCTGAACATGGCGCTGTTCGGCATGAGCGCAAAGGAGTGGCGGGAGAATAATCCGGAGAGGAAAGGAAACATCCGGGACTACGCGGATATTTCTCAGCTCGTTTGTTTATCGAATCTTGAGAACCTGAATGCCCATTTCATCAGCGACGGCCTCACGCAACCGGAGCGGCTCGCAAAGCTGAACGCGATCGCGATCCACCAGATGACGCTCCTGACCAGCGATGTAACGGTGAGGCTGATCAGCGGCGGAGACCGAAAGCAGGGGGGTGGAAGGGGAAAAATGTAGGGGTGCAACAAAGGTTACAGAATATGTCGTTCACGCTTGGAGAAGACCCGCCCGAAAAAATTACAAACGAATTTAACCATAAATAATAATTATTCTTTAATGAATGTGAACAGACCACAATGGTATCTCCATGGCATGGGCGTCCTCTTCATCTGCGTCCTTTGCTGGACCATTGTCATATCAGCTGCCGGCGCCCCGGTCATCACTTCGGTCATGCCGGAAAAGACCGACCGTGCTGCGAACATAACCCTTACGCTCCATGGATCGGGTTTCGAACCCGGGGCAGAGATCGTGCTCACGCCGGTTAATATCTCACCGGTCATTGTCGGAAAGACTCCCGAAAGACCGCAGGATAATCTTGTGGCTTCTCCGATGGCCCTTGTTGTCTCCGGTGATTATGTGTATGCCAATGGTCCGGCAAACAGCCTCGAAATTATCAATGTCTCGGACCCGGAAAACCCGGTCCATGCGGCAAGCTTCAGGACAATTGGAAACGTGGTTGATATCGCAATTGCCGGTCATTACGCCTATGTGACCGGCGGAAATGTTCTTGAAATCATCGATATCACTGACCCGGAAAAGCCGGCAATGACCGGATTCATCTCAAGCTACACCAGCGATTCGGTACTGGAGGAAGCCTTCGGGGTAGGTGTATCGAATAACCATGCTTATGTTGCCAGCGTCCTGACCGATACCGTCGAGGTCTTCGATGTTTCCAACCGGTCAAAACCCGTCTTCCGTGCCCGGATCACCAACCGGGATTTCGGGGCCAGGCTCAATAACATCAACAATCTCTATGTCTCCGGAAATTATGTGTATGCCTCAAGCGCGGCAAGCAACGCAGTTGAGATCATCGATATCACGAACCCGGTGATGCCGGACCATCTGGGCAGTCTCCGGAACGGGGCCGGGGGGGCCTTGCTGAAAACACCCAACAGCATGTACGCACGGGGGAAGTTCGCGTACGTGACAAGTTTCGGTGACAACGCGCTTGAGATCATCAATATCTCGGATCCCAAACAACCCACCCACGAGGGCAGCCTGCGGGACGGGGAGACCGGAGCCTGGCTTGCGGATCCCTACGGTGTCCTCACCGCCGGCAATTACGCATTTGTCGGGACGGACACGACGTTGGAAATCATCGATGTTACCGATCCTGCAGCGCCGTTCCACAAGTTCAGCACGAATGCCAGGAAGAATTCGGAACCGTCATACGGGCCGCGTAAGGCATTCGATATTTCGGACGGTTATGCCTATCTGATTTCAACGGAACGGATCACGAATGGAAGCCCGTATAATGTTGACCTGAAAAATTGGCTTGAGATCCTGGACCTCGGTTTTATCCCGGCAACCAATGTCTCGGTTGCTGATCCGGAGAGAGCCAGCTGCATTATTGATCCGGCCGGCAGGGCCTCCGGACGTTACAATGTTGTCATCACGAACCCTGACGGTCAGATGAGCGTGATGGCCGGCGCGTTCGAGATTATGGAGCCGGAGAGGAACTCAACGCCCATTCCGTCACAGAATTTACCGGGAACAACACCGGCAGCCGGGGAACCTCTGCCATGGGCGGCCGTTACCGGAATCGTGGGTGCATTGATAATCATCAGGAGATTTTCATAAAGAGATTTTGCATTTCCCCCGGTTGTGTTGGAAGTTTTAATGAGATCAAAAAAAACGGAATTTTTTTTCGCGTGCCCGTGCGAGAGTTATGATCCGCACTGAGTGTCTGGTTGCGATCAGGCCGGAGAGGTTCGTGAAATTTGATATTCCCTTACCTTCATCGCACCCCGGAAATGGGATCGTTTTTTCATCCAGGGCAGATCTCATCCCCCGATATGAGGGAACTATTCAATCCGGGCCCTCGAAGAACCAGTAGGTTCTTCAAAGACCTTCGGTCTTCTCATGGCTTGAGCCGCTGTCGCTCACCATTCTCAAGCCCCTTTTCATAAGGAAAAGGGGCCCGTATCGGGCTCCGTTGTACCAGTTTTGCCTCCGCCCGGATCAATTTCATGCAAAACCAGCTGGTTTATGTGCAAGTGTTTTGGGAATACACCCATTGCGCTGGATTTACGCCAATCGGACGATTTTGCGGGCTCTTGTAAAACCTAAATAGTGCCTATTTAATTTGCCGATCTCATGCTACAGCGGGTTCCTGCCTATCGCAGCGGATTTGAGGCCACAGAAACGCATTGCATCCGTCCGGGCGGATCGGCTATTTCTCCGACGGAGGAACTGGTCTTCAGGCGGGGGATTCTCCGACGTGAGATGGGGGCCTCCGACGTAAATCTATATCCGGACCCCCTCTGATCACAAATCCTCCAGGAGTTTTGACCCAAACAAGGGGTCGGCGGATCCCAATCCGGGCGCGTATAGGGCTCCGTTCCGGAAAACTGGTACAACGGGGCTCGTATAGGGCCCGGATTGGGATGGAGTGGATCGCGAAAAAGGGGGGGTGCCGGGAGGGGGGATTTACGGTGGGGGGGATGGTAGAAAGTGCGAGGCGGGCCGTCATGTTTCCGGAAAAATTGCGGGGCGATTGCGAAATAAAAACCAGAACGTGATTTCTCCGGAACTTTTTTCAATCGCGATCACGGGTGCGATGTTTGGATGAAAATCGCGGGGGGCGGTTGATGAAGACCAAGGAATACTGTACCAACTCGCCACTAACCATAAAAAATTCCCGTGAGATTTTCTGCAATCTCAAATGACAGTCCTGCAGACTTTCACATACGTCTTTTCTAAAAAAAGATCCAACCCCCCCTACTCACTAGGCGGGGGATTAGCGGCTAACACCCTGAAAATTGTTGTTTTTCCCTTACAAAAGAAAAGTTATCTAATTTCCTGCTATAAACAACACGGATTGCCTCATTAATGAGGGGAATTATTTCCTCCCTCTTTTTAAGAAATTCATCCGAGGATGTGATGACTTCTTTATGTGCACCATGGTTGCGGTAAGGAGATGTTTTCTCACAAGCATATCGAATAAATTCAAAGTCTTTCGAAAACCGCGTTTTCAAATATTTATTAATGTCACGAACAACGGGGTGTTTTTCATTCTTTTTGAGAATTATTTTCCCCCAAGTTCCAAGGTGCACACTTTCTCTTGTTTCTGGATACATACTAAGAGCACCTTTAAAATAAAACGGTAAATCACTGTACAAATTTCCATAATCGATGCATGTTCCATCATCAGAGTATTTTTCAAACATAATCTGTCGGATCTCGGACCAGACTTCTGCATCAAGGAGACTTTCAAGACCTTTTCCGTAATTAAAGAGGATTATTGAGAGGTCCATTAGCTCTGCATTGTTTTTTTGAATAATTTCGATGAGGTTTTCATGATACATCTTCTCCGCATTTTTAAAAATTATCTTAACATCTGGATTGTCAATACTCTCAATACTAATTTTTGTTTTCAAATGTTTGGAGACCCGTTTTGATCCTTGAACAAAGTATACGTCAGCAATTTGCGGATTTAATTGCTCAGCTTTAGTCTGATATTCTTGCGCTTCATTAAACTTGCCGAGTTGGAAGTACGTTTGGGCGAGTTCACTCATAGCCATTGCACGAAAGCCGGGATTATTTTTCCCAGAAGGATGTTGGATTGCCCGCTCCAGCCAGGCAACTCCCCGTTTATAATCCCCTTTTTGTAAATGTTGCCGGCCGATAAAGTAATTGAAAAGTACATAATTCTCAGTTCTTTCATCGATCGTTGCCAACGCTGTCATCTCTTCATCTAATGCTTTTTCATCCCATCCGACCAGTTGATATGAAAACGATACGATATCAGTTAATTCTTCAATTCTCATGTCATTTTTTTTCAGAGAATATTCTTTGATTTCATCAATAATGGGAATAATTACCGTATCTCCCAGAGATATTCCCCGCTCAAGGAGTTCTCTAAAGATCCATAGAATTCCCCGTTCCTGAAGTTGAGCGTATTTGTCTCCTTCAGATTTTTCCATTAAATGGGCAACCTCATCAATGAACTGATACAATAGCGATTTACCTATTGCCGTTTCTCCAAGTAGGATGTGGTTAATCCCATCAGTTCGGAGTAATGTCAAATGATCTTCAACAGAAAGTTGTGTTGAGGGGATTTTTTCGAAAAATGCATGAGATTCATAATAGAAACCCATCTCCTGACATAGAATTCCTAAAGACAGAAGATTTTTTGGTGTAGGATTCAATTCTGCAATTCTTCTTGTATAATGCAACGCTTTTTGATATTGAAACGCTTTTTTTGCATAGCCCGCATACGAGAACAGATGTCTGATTTTTTCAGTGAACTCATCCGCCGATTTATTTTCAGCTTCTTTCGATAACGTCGAAATTTCAGATCCTTTTAAAAATGTCACTCGTCCTTCGATCCATCCACGCTGGATCGGTTTTTCAATTTCAATGAGGCATTTCTCAAGAAGATGAAGTTCCTTGTCGTATGCCTTGCACATTTCATATGCCTTGGCAATTTCCAGATAGCACGTTTCTTTGAATCCCGTTCGCGTGATACTATCCAGATATGGAAGTGCATCATCAATACATCTCTCTGAACCTTGAAAGTCACCCTTTTTTACGTGAACTGCTCCCATCTCCCTTAATAAATAAACCAATTCGAGTTGTGCTTGGTTAACCTCAATTGAATGTAATTGATCACCAACATATCCTGTGCATTTGGTGGGGGAATTTGTTAATTCCTTCAAATATTCAGTCCTATGACTGTAGGATAACTGATAACTTTTCAGAGCATCGGAATACTCTTCGTCTATTACATGACATTCGCCAATTTTCCAGCATGCGTCAGATCGTATTTTGTGATTCGAGGATTTTGAATAAATCAAGTTAAGCATCTGGCGTGCTTCATTCACAAACCCATAAACAGCGTAATAAAAATCCAACCAGGTTATTTGATTCGAATGATACGGACTTAACTCGAATTTTTCATGATTCTTATCAACATTAAATGAGTATTCACGATTCAGCAATGCAATTTTTTGATTGATTTCCAGAGAATCAAACCAGAATTCTGAAGCAATAAATACGCAATCCCGACAAAATCTGATATCACGGGGAATGGATTGTGCAAATCCAATTTTTTCGGGACTTTCAGGGTAAATTCCGAATGCTTGCCGGAAATTCTGCACCAGTGGATTCTCAATAATTTTTAGTAACTCCGCATCGATCTCAATTGGTGATAAATTCTGATACAGATTGATATTTTTTAAATAACGCGTAAGGAAAAACTGCCCTTCATTATCCCATTTACCTCCACCACTGGCAACAAGACTGCCCATCAGGTCGAGATTATGATTTGAATCCAGAAATTGATCTCCGCTATAGAACGGTTTTGAAACACGCCGGTTGGTCATCTGCGACCTGATGATGACCGCTTCATCAATGTCTCCCCGTTCGTTTGCGTCACGATAAAGATCATGCAAAGAATTTTCGATTAGCCTTGTTTCAGAATAACTCCAAGAGAAAGGTTTAGGATTATTTCCCGTATCCGACAATTTTTCATGGGGAAAAAAATCTGTGTAAGTTGTTGTCGAATCAGCTATCACTTTTCGTATATAACTAATCGTTTTCTGAATAATTTCCGGATTGTTGGAAACTTCGTTAAGTACATATAAAAAAAATCCAGGATCCCTTGTTCTCCGGTGATGGAAAAGACGATTAATAAAATAATAATGTGAAAACTGCTTTTTTTGCTCCTCGGATGCGAGCTGAAATTTTTTTCTAAAGTCAACACCTTTGATTATCTGATGCGCATCCCAAAGGGAGTGTATCATGGATTCTTTTTCAACTTTCATGGTTAACTATCCAAAGATGTCTTTTTTTGAGATTTGCAACTATTCCATGCATATATCGCGTTTCGGTTCAGGTATTTTTCCGGATTTATTATGGTTTCAATTCCAAGTTTAATAGCCGTTTCAAATAAAATTTCAGAATAACCTCCGTAATCATTCACGATAATATTCCCAGAGGGATTGAGCATGAAATATGAGCCTATCATATCATTACAAGTTTCAAAGACGGGTGTTTCTCCATTACTCATAGTTAGCGTTTCATGCATCTGAATAAATTTCTGAAATTGATCTGCTGTGATTGAAAGATCATCTTCACTATCCAAGTTTTGGCCCATGATGGGGAGGTACTGAAAATTTTTCCAGCGCTCAGGATTCAGAGTCCGTATAAGAGGACGGAGGTTTTCAGAATAGTTCAGACGGGTGATTGTAGAATTTATTTTCAGATGGATCCCTGCTTCGCGAATTCGATCAGAAATCTGAATGCAATGAGTCACGTGACCACCGTTTCCCCGTCCCAGTCGGGATTCAATTTTATCGCTGCATGATTCCACCGACAGCCCGATCCAGTCAACATGGTTTCGAAGTTGTGCAAGTTTTTTTACTGTAAGCAGAGACCCATTTGTTGTCAGGGATACAACATATCCGATTTCTTTTGCCATGCGGGTGAGGGAATCGATATGTGGATGTATCAGCGGTTCTCCCCCAACAAAATTGATCTTTTCAATTCCGATATCAAACAAAATCCTCAGTATTTTTTCTGTCCTATTTCGGTCAACCTCATCAGAACGGAGATTTTTTGTAAAACAGAATTTGCACTGGTAATTACATGCGGAAGTGATATGCCAGTTCACGGATTTGATGATGCCAGTGGAGGACATGATTAAAAATCTCAATGGAGTTTGCTATGAATAACACTGGAAATTGTTTCCAAAATAGTAAACAAAAATAAATATTCATCGGGCAGATGCTTATCATGGAGCGGCAGGAACATATCCACTTTCTAATCGCAGGTGAACACGTCCATGAGACCTATCCTCTTGTGATTAAGGGGAAGGGGATTACCCACACGTTTGTTATTGTTGAGAAGAATATCGGGAAAATATCACCAAAACCGGATATTGACCAGGCCGTTCTCACCAAAAAGATCCATGCAGCCATCAAGAAAGTCCAGACAAAATCCGAAGAAATGGATATAATCTGCGAGACACTCCAGACCGAGTCCGTGTCACTCGAATCTATCCGCGATGCGGTTCTTGATGTGTTTTTCAAATTTCCCGAGGCACGGTACTCCTTTAACATCACCGGCGGGACAAAACTCCACTCCATCGGCCTCTTCGTAATGTCGCTCTGGCTTGCCGCGGAAGTCTATTACACGCCGACAAAAAGCGATATCTACAGACTCACAATCCCCAAGATGAAGGTCAAAGAGTTGTCCGGCAATCCGAATTACATCGAGATCCTGAAAGTCCTTGCACCTCCCGCCAAAACGAAAGAGGTGGGATCTCCCAGGGCCGTGACACGCAAGGATCTCCTCAATGAAATGCAGAAGCGGTACAAACCGGTCCGGGACATCGGGGATAAAAAAACCAAACGCAAGCTGGGCTCCGGCACACTGACAAAATTGATGGCAAAAATGCTTGAATGGGATCTAGTTATCGAGGAATTCCGGTCAGGGAGCAAGAAAGCTAAGAATTATTCAATAACTCCGGACGGGGAGTTCGCGCTGAAGTTCTTCCTCACCCAGCAGAAGAAAAGCCAGACTGGACAGAAAAAATAATTTTGTTTCTTATCGGTCGAAACAATTTCGGATATTCATGATATCCACCGTCACCCCCATCTTTTTCTCATGCACAGTACAGGAAACAACACCGGTCAGATTTGGATCAGGAGCTTTGGATCGCACATCAATTGTCTCAATAAAAACCGTCAGACGGCAATCAATTCAGAGTATGTCACTTCAATCAAAAGCGACTGCGAGTGCATTTATGACGCATTCTCCCAAGACTGCAGCGATAACGCACAAAGCAGGTACCTATTCGTTGTATCCATGATGACGAATGACGGGGAAAAAGCGATCGTGTGGACAAAGGACGTTTTCATTAAAAACGGCGTGTTGCCAGAAGCAAGAAAGGAATTCCTTGCCCGGATTGAGTCTTTCAAAGTGGAGATCCTGGATGAAGTATTCAGGCTACTGGGGGAAAAACGAGGCCCTGCCCGACTTGATTTCTATACCGAACTGGACAAGATCAAATTCTGATTTTTTGTTTCTTATCCGGGAAACGATTTCCGTTTTCCTAGATATCCATCATCCATCCAATTCTCTCTTGCACACCGTGCAGGAGGTGAAACCACTATGGGAAAAGGCGGAGGCCACGGCCACAGCCCCAACGATGACCGGTCCAACTCCATGAACCCAAACAACGACGCGTACCATGCGGCGATGGACAATCATGCGGACCAGCTCAATCCCAACAACGACAAGTTCGAGGGGGATGAGGAATAACTCAAACTCATTTTTCCGAGATCAGAATTTACCCTCCGGATCCGTCGGTACACCGATCCGCCAGGAGATGCTCCCGACATACCCCGCAGGATCAGATTCTCGGTCGAAGAGTCCGATGGACACTTCTCCTGCTCCAGGTCTGAAGACCTATCGCACGTTGGTGAGTCCGAGGAGGGGGGAGGGGTCGGGCCGTAATACCCCCGTTTTGAGGCACTAAGTCGGCAAAAAGAGGCACTAAGTACCCCCAAAACGCACTTTTTCACGCCGGAGAAATTGTGACGTAAATAGCACTAATTGGTTGGGCGATCTCAGTGCTGCATGGGCTGGGGTAGGGGCAATTGAACCGGGGGGCGGTTTTCCGGACCTCTCTCCGACGGTACGAGTACTTTCTCCGTCGGTAAACCTGTGCGTGAACAGGCATCCCACGTCGGTGAGAGGGGCGTCACCGCCGGTCCACCACTTCCGGACCCCCTATGATCACAAATCCGCCAGGAGTTTTTGATAAAACAAGGGGTCGGCGGATCCCAATCCGGGCGCGTACAGGGCTCCGTTCCGGAAAACTGGTACAACGGGGCACGGATTGAGGCCGGATTGGGAATGCGATTGCTCCAAAAAAGGAGCAAGAGCTTGAGATGAATGCCAGGGCATTCTTCGAGTGAGTGGATCTGAGAAAAGGGGGGTGAAGATAAGGGGTTTTAATGGCGTGAAGATTGGTATTTTAGTAAGACGGCTTTCGTTTAAGCGAGCCGAAATTTTTTTTTTAAATTTTTTGAGAGAAAATCTGAAAAAAATTAGAAAAATTTCTCGCTCAAGTTTTTTAAATAATATACAATCAACATTTGAGAGAAAAATCAAATTACTTTTTGTAAAAAAAATTAGGTAGGTATCACTTCCCGGCCTTCTTCTGAATGATATTGCTTTGTTGTAATAAACCCACAATACTGACATACAAATGTGTCTTCATATGTTCCAACAGTAACAATTTCAACGTATGTTCTATCAATAAAATGATGAACTCCACCTACTGATTCACCATATTGATTAACATATACCGAATGCCCGGCATTCTCTCTTCGAGTGATATATCTCCGATGTTGATTCGAATTAATTTTCTTGGTATTTGTTTTATGTAAAGCGCCAAGGTTGCCACAATGTGGACATTTGATCGAATATAATAAATATACTGCCGCAATAAAAAATCCAATAAAGACGAGAATGGAAAGCATTAGACTTGAATTGAAAATATAAATAATGATACAAAAAATTATGTCAAAAACCAATATTTTGATCAACCAATCCTGATTAACCGATTGTCCCATATTTGTGACTTCTACTCGAATAGAAATGAAGTTTTTCTATTAATTTTCAAAATATTCATTGCAAACCATGAGAGCATTACCAACCAATGTAATTTTTTCATTCAATTAAAAAAAATTAGAAGAATCTAAAACCAGAATTGTTACCATTTGATTTTCGACGAGATTGGTTAAAGAGGCCAAATGATGGGGACATATCTCGATCGACTTTAGCTTCATTATATTGAGGTGGAATGCCAAAATTCCATCTCTGATGATTGTGAATTGCTTCAGTTTCACGGGCTTCTGCGGTCGATCGAGACCTTTTATGGCTTACAGAGTAACTTGAGAAATATTTCCCATCCCGTTCGTGTTCTTTAATACGACGATCAGGATCATTAGAAATTCCATGATATACAGGATTTCCCAAAGGTCCATACAGAGTGTAATTTTGCGTATCTCTAGGTGTACGCGAGCTCTTTTTTGCCATCTTGTCTTCCTGTAAGAAATCAATACCATTTTCAAAACGAAAAACTTTATGCAGATTATTTATCGCTAAATCGTGTGGTGATAATTAGTTGATGAAGAAAATTGCAAAAAGAAATCTTTTTCCAGATAATTTCGAAAAATAGGCTTATGGCCGATCTCGATCCCTTCTTCCATAAAATAAATTCCTGGTCCTTCACCCGGCACACGGTCTGGAACCGGTGCCCCCGCCAGTATTATTTCGAGTATATCGCCCAGTACGTGAAAACAAATCAGGTCGTCCCCCCGGAAAAAATCCAGTGGCTCAAAAATTTCACATCAAAACACGTGGTCCAGGGCTCGCTCATCCACGATATTATCGACCAGCAGATCCAGCTCCACTGCGAGAAGAAACCGATGGACCGCGATGCCGCGATTGCAGCGTTCGTAAAGAAAGTCTCGCTCTACAAAGGGATCGGCGGCGAGACCTTCACCGAGTATCACAACGGCGAAAAAATTCCGAATTCGTTTTTTGATTACATCGAAGAGAACGGGAAGACCTGCCTGCACACGTTCTTCGGGAAATGGCCGGACTATGCTGATCGCGAATGTCTCCGGCACGAGACCTTCGACCATTTCAGCATTGGGGATACCAGTGTCACGGTCAAGGTCGATTTCGCAACGAAACTGCCAGACGGCACACTCGTTCTCACGGATTGGAAGACCGGGCGGGACGATGACGAGTACGAGACGGAACTCCAGATGAAGGCGTATGTGTTGTGGGCCATGCAGTACTACCGGATGAGACCGGACGACATCCGGACCGAGCTGGTCTTCCTGAAGACGGGTAAAGTCAAACCGTATTCATTCTTCTGGGAGCAGCTGGTCGAGCTCCAGGCAATGATCCCGAAAGAATTTGCGGAGATGAATGCCTCGTACGAGTATGCGGATTTCCCGGCCCGGCCAACGCAGCGGGAATGTCTGAGCTGTAAGTTTGCGGAAGTTTGCCCGGATGCCGGCAACGTGAGAAAATGACCAGAGCCGTTTTTTTCACGTTCACACCCATCATGGCCGGGAATTACATGATTCCTGCATCAGCCACATCTCATTTCTATCAGGATTGTTATAACGGATAAAAGGATAAAAACGTGCGGGAAAACCACTGCCGTAACATGATGAACAACCCGAGGTTCCGGGCCTAGCCCGGGAATCTCTCCTTCCCGGTATGCGGAAACTTACAAAAAAAGAATCAATCTTGTACAGGAGTATCCGTCACCGGTACAATAACGATCTGACCGTTCGTATACCGGACTTCCCAGACGGGAGCATCCTGGATCCTTCCAGTCAGGATCATGTCGCTGAGCGGGGCAAGAATGTATCGTTCGGCAATCCGCTGCAGCTCACGGACACCAAACTCTTCGCTGTACCCGGTGACCAGAAGAAAACGGAAAACCTCGTCGTCAATCACAAGCCGGACATTCTGTTTTTTTGTCACCCGCGTGACCAGCTCGTCCAGGACCTGCTCAAGAATTTTCGACAGGTCTTTTTTATCGAGATCGCTGAAGACGATGATCTCATCAATCCGGTTCAATAATTCTGTCCGGAAAACGGGGGGGACTTTTGGGGTCCTGCCTCTGTCGGGAGGAGTTGATCCTTGAGAAATCTCATCCCCATGAGAGGGGGGTATTGTCGTGGATCCCGACAGGAGAAGAAGCGGATTGACCTGGATATTGGATGTCATAATGATAATGGCATTGGTCGCATCTGCGGTTTGTCTCCGTGAATCAGTGATACGGCCTTCGCCAAAGAGCTGGAGAAAGAGATCCAGGACCTGTGGGTGGGCTTTCTCAATCTCATCCAATAAGACAACACAGAACGGATGGTTCCGGAGAGCATCAACGAGAACCCCTCCGGTCTCGTATCCCTGATAACCCGGCGATGCCCCGATAAGCCGGGTGATGCTCTCTCTCTCCATGAACTCGGACATGTCAAACCGGATAAAGGAAGCATCACTGTCGAACAAATACTCGGCAACGGCTTTGGCCATTTCTGTTTTTCCGACGCCACTTGGGCCCATGAAGAGGAAGACACCCGCCGGCCGTTCGCGGGGAAGGAGACCGGCATAAACGATCTTCAGTCTCCGGCACAGTGTCTCCACGGCGGCATCCTGGCCAACCACCCGGGTTTTAAGGAATTTCTCAAGGTCAAGGATCTTCTCGTGCTGTCTCCCTCCGGAAAAACCGGTGATCAGGGAGAGGGGGATCCCGGTCTTTTCTGCCAGGACTTCTGCTATCGTCTCCTCCGTTACCGGGCCCGTGCCGGAAGTACTCCCGCTCAGTACCGGTACTCGAACTCTTACAGCCGCCTTGTCGATGAGATCGATTGCCTTGTCCGGGAGCTGGTGGTTCTTGTCGAATTGTTCCGACATCTCCACAGCAGCCTGGAGCGCTGCGTCGCTGATGGGAATGCCATGGTGGTTCTCAAGATGTGCCCGGAGTCCCTTGAGGATTGCGATGGTCTCTTCCCTGCCGGGCTCGGGAACAAGGATCTTTTCAAACCGCCGGGAGAATGCTTCGTCCGACTCGATGTACTGGTTGTACTCGGTGAATGTGGTTGCACCGATAATCCGGATATCGCCGCGGGAAAGTGCCGGCTTGAGGATATTTGCTGCATCGAGCTTGCCCCCTTCAGCCCTCCCCGCTCCGATCATGGTGTGGAGTTCATCGAAGAATAAAATAATATCCGGATTTAATCGTGCCTCTTCCATCAGTTTTTCGAGTTTTTGTTCGAACTGCCCCCGGTACACGCACCCGGCCAGAAGGGAAGAGATATTCACCTGGAAGATCCGCTTTCCGGCAAGGACCTGGGGATCTTTACCGTCTGCAACCCGGATTGCAAGACCTTCAACAATCGCCGTCTTCCCGACCCCCGGTTCCCCGACGAGGATGGGGTTATTCTTGTTTTCCCTGCCCAGGGTCTGGATCACCTGCAGGAGAATATCACGCCTGCCGATGAGCGGATCCAGTTTTTTTGCAGCAGCCAGCGCTGTCAGGTCCCTGCCATACCGTTCCAGTATTCTGGTTGAGCCCTGCTTCGGCTGGTATTCATTGAAGAATTTTTCATCGTCAACGGGTTCTTCGGTTTTTTTGGGATACTGCCGGTTTTCCATTGGCGGGCCGACCTTGTAGAGCCGGCAGAATGAAGCAAGATCGTACGGTGAATAATGGTAGAACTCAGCAACGTCTTTTATGAGCGGGGTCGGGTCCAGGAAGATTGCCGCCAGAAGGTCGAGGCAGGTGATCTTCTTTCCCGTGGCGAGCTCGTCGGCCGATTCAAGGATGGCCTTGAAGCGGGGATCATTCTTCTGGACGGTATCATCTCCGCTCTCTGCTTTTTTTTGTTCTTCCCGTTCCATAAATTGCAGGAGTGAATCGCGAAAAATCTGGAGGATGAGGTCAGCCTCCTGGAATGCCCGTTCCATGGCAAAAAGTTCTGCATTGACCTCTTTATAGAAGGGAAGATGGGGGATATCTTCAAGGGAGAGTATCGTAGCAAGCAAAAGCTCCGGCGAAGGTACTGTCATGCCCCTTCTTTGTGCCCGGTCAAAAGCCGTAATATCGACAACCGTTGCCCCACCGGATAGTTCTTTCATGATATCTCCATAGGAAAAAAAGCCATTAATAGATTGGGGTTTTTTCAATCACTTGTGTCCACGCTTCACCCTGGTGAGCCGGGAAGGAGAGATTGCTTTTGATTCCATGCGGGAAGTGAAATGCCGGTATGGCCGGAGATATCTCATGATTGTTTTGTGTATTCTGTCAATGACGGATGGGGAAGAACGCTTCGTGTCCGGAGTATCCTGTGAAGATTGGGGTGCAGGGGGCGCCAGGGCAGATTCAGGGATTTCATCGTTCTCTCCACGCTGTAGCAATGCATAGTGATCCCACGCTGTTGATCCTGCCGGGAGATCGGTGGTGCCCGTATCCCGTGATGTCCTTTTCGGTCGTTCACCCTTCCGCAGTGCGGTGGATGAATTCCGATCACGAAGGACATACGGGTAGAATGTTTTCAGTACCTCCTCAAATCGCCCATCAAGCAGGTGTGCATAGAATGGACGGGCTACCGGATCCCCGGCCATTCTCACGAAAGGTTCCCAGTACATTTCTCTAAATTCGGGGTTCCTATAGAGATAGGCCATGCCGGGCACGAGGCTTTTCTGCGCTTCATCATGCCTTCCCAGTTTTGCCAGCAGCATCCCCATGCCATAGAGGAGGCGGGGATCCTGGTATGTCTCGTTGAGTTTTGTTGTGTAATACCAGAGGGCTTTGTCCACCTGTCCCAGGGTTGCAAGAGAGTCCGCTTTTGCCACGACAAGATCGAATGAATGATAATCAGCGTTCTCCGCTTCATCAAATGCTGAAACGGCTTCCTCAAAACGGGAATGCTGGAAGTAGATGAGGCCACGGACAAAATCAATTTCCGGCATGTCGACCCTCCTCGGTTGATATTTCTTCAATTGGGGACAATTATGGATGATGATCTGGTCGTTGAGATCCTCCTGAAGATATTCAAACGATCCATATCGCTTACCGGGATCCTTGGCAAGACAGGTTTGGATGATCTTGTCGAGAGGAGTGCCCGTCATCGGGGGCTCGGCTTCACTATGAATCCGCTTCATGTCTGAGATAAACCGGTCCTGCTCCTCACGGGACCTGTCAGCGGGTGGCGTAGCAAGGAACGGCAGCGACCCTCCGGATACCATCTGGTAAAGGACGATCCCAAAACTGTAGATGTCGCTTCGTTCGTTACACAGGTCGGGATCCCGGTAATGTTCCGGGGACATATAGAGATACGTGCCAACTGCGGAGGTCAGGGTATCATGATTGCGGACGCACGAGGGGATGGGATTGTCGGAGTACTTCTGTGGCATTGGATTTGGATGAACCGACGCGATACCGAAATCGGTAATCTTAAGAATTCCGTTCCGCGTGATCATAATATTCTGGGGTTTGATATCGCGGTGGGCCCTTATTCCTTCGCTGTACGCGTGTTTCATCCCTTCACAAAACTGGTCTGTCCACGAAATGATGCGACACGCAGGCAGTTTCTTCGTTTTACTGAGGTACCCTGCAAGGCTGCTCTCACCACCCCTTTTCGGGGCGATGTATTCCATGATGATGAAGAGATTATCTCCATCGCTGACAATGCCGAAAGGATGGACGATGTGGGGATTAATTTTTATGGACAACCATATCCTGGCTTCCCGCAGGAACAGCTCCCGGGCTTTTTCTGAACGGATAAGGCCGGGGTTGAGGGCTTTTATCGCAAAAATCATTTTTTTCCCGAGATCCTCTGCCAGGTAAACGGTTCCGACGGAACCCCTGCCAAGGATATCGATGACCGTGTATTCTTTTGCAATGAGGTCGCCAGGTCTGAAGGGGGTGTCGTAAGGGGGCATGGTATCAGAGTGATTAGGTAGAATCCGTGTTTGTTCCGCTTTGGGGAGCCGGTCCGGTCTGAACACTTCCCGCACCGAGTAGCGGTCCCGGATCACCCTGGCAGATGAAGGCCCCCCAGTCAGCCGGATGGGGATATTCTTTCCGGATTTCGAGTTGTGCTTCCCGGAGTGCATCGGCTTTCGGGGTCCCGTTGAGGAGACGCTTGTAGAAATCAACCATAAGCTCCTGGGTAGGAGTATCCGGGACTTTCCAGAGGCTCATGACGAGCGTCTTTGCCCCGGCCAGCGCAAATGCCCGCCGCAGACCAAAGACCCCTTCACCGGTCTTTATGTCGCCCATACCGGTCTCGCATGCGGAGAGGACGGCAAGGCTTGTATTGGTCAGGTCAAGCCCGGTCACATCCTCCGCAGTGAGGATCCCGTCCTCTGCGTCGGGATGCACGTTCCGGTCTTCGAGCCATGTATTCGCCCCGGCAAGTGCAAGACCGGACCGCAGCATCGGGTTTTCCAACCGGGGGCCGGCAAGTCGCTGGATGCCCATCCCCGGCTCACGTAGAGTTTTTTCCTGCAATGATCGTTCCGTATCATTCTGGAAAAACCCGTGGGTTGCAACATGCAGGATGAGGGGAGATGCGACAGATTTCAAGCGGGTTTCGAGCGCGTCGGCCTCCAACAACGGTTGGACATTCAGGATTGAGCCGAGTTCCTCGCCTTCAATTTTTGTTCCCGGGAGAGGCGCAAAGTGCAGGGAACTTCGGGTGAAATCCCGGGACATCCGGCCGGGAATTTCAGATCTATCCTGCTGTACCTGTGCCGGTTCAGCCGCCAGATTGAAATCCGGGGATGCGAGAACCAGCGGCTTACCCGGGATTCCCGGCAGTTGCGTCGTGAACCGCAGAACATCCCGTCCAACACCAATATAACTGATATGGTACTCGTCGATGAGATATCTCCCGTCGGGTGTGGGGATCACCTCAAACGGAATAACACTGAGCTGGCTATCCGGTGCAATAATCAGACGATCAGAATTCCCGAGTGCATCCCGCAGGGGGGCAATCAGGGCCGAATAGAGCTCCTGTCGTTTGTCACTGCCAGCAGTGGTTGTCCCGGGTTGTCCCTGCGTTGTGCGATCCGCAGCCTGCAACGATCTCCCTTCTCCGGTCAGCCGGGACTTATAATTCGCAATGAGCTGATCGATCAGGTCTGCCTCGCCCAAATCGACCATGGTTACCGCATCCGGTTCGCCAGCCGGAAGGACAAAGGCACAATACCGGGCGGGTTTCCACTGCTTTTCTCCCTTGGCCGGGATCGCGGTAAAATCAAAGAGATCAAACCGGAAAAATTCCACAAGCGTTGTTCCAGGAGGAAGGCTGTGGGTAATCACTCTGGTGTCGGCATTCCGGAGGGTGTGGTCAAGCCGCATCTCGGGAATCTGGCGTGACAGATCTTTTTCGAGGCGCTCCTTGTCACCAGTCCATTCCGCAAGATGCCGCTGGTACTGCTGCATCCCCTCGCGTCCCGGGCCGGCGAGGGTCTTCTGGGCGATCTGCATCCGAAGAAGGCTGAGCTGCTTCAGTTTCTCCTGAAGATGAGTGTATTTCCCTCCAAGAATTGCGTCACGCTGGGCCGCCATGGCCTCTGCAGTGAGCGATTTTCGTCTGAGGACTAGGGAAAGCGCATCCCGTACGGCCGGGGGAGAATGGGCGAAATTGTGGAATATCAGGGAGATGAAGATGTCCACCATCGGGCGTAATGAAGTGAGGTACTTCAACTTTTGGTCTTCTGAACTAAGTGAAAACACCTGCCCGATCATAATATCCGAAATCGCCGACGCTTCTTTCATGAGCAGGAGCCCCTGATCCGGTCGACCTGTGGCTGTATACAACAACGCAAGGTTGTTGAGGCTGTCAGAATAATCCGGATGGGTTTCACCTAATACCGTTTTCCGTATCTCCAAAGACTTTTGGTAGAGCGGTTCCGCCTTCTCATACAACCCCATCGATTTATACAATCCCCCCAGACTGTTGAGGCTGGTAGCATAATCCGGATGGGTTTTACCTATCGAACTTTTTAATATCACCAGAGACTTTTGATAAAGCGGTTCCGCTTTCTCATATAACCCCATAGAATGAAACAACCCCGCCAGGTTGTTGAGGCTGGCGGCATAATCCGGATGGGTTTCACCCAAAGAATTCTTAATAATCTCCAGAGACGTTTGGTAGAGAAGTTCCGCCTTCTCATATAACCCCATTGTGTCATACAATTCCGCCAGGTTGTTGAGGCTGGTGGCATAATCCGGATGGGTCTCACCTAACACCGTCTTCCGTATCTCCAGAGACTTTTGATAAAGCGGCTCGGCCTTCTCATATAACCCCATCGAGTCATACAACACCCCGATATTGTTGAGGCTGGTGGCATAATCCGGATGGGTCTCACCTAACACCGTCTTCCGTATCTCCAGAGACTTTTGATAAAGCGGCTCGGCCTTCTCATATAACCCCATCAAAACATACAACATCGCCAGATTGTTGAGGCTGTCAGAATATTCCGGATGTGCTTCACCCAGCGAACTCTTCGTTATTTTTATAGACAGACAGAAGAGCGATTCGGCCTTCTTATACAACCCCATTGATTCGTACAACATCGCCAGATTGTTGAGGGTGGTGGCATACTCCGGGTGGCCCTCACCCAGCAAATTCTTTACTATTTCCTGAGACTTTTGATAGAGCAGTTCTGCCTTCTCATAGTGCCCCATCGAAACATACAACATCGCCAGATTATTGAGGCCTGTGGCATACATAGGGTGGTTCTCACCCAGCGGATTTTTGATAATCTCCAGAGACTTTTGATAGAGCAGTTCTGCCTTCTCGTAGTGCCCCATCGAAACATACAACGCCCCTAAATTGTTGAGGCTGGTGGCATAATCTGGATGAGTCTCACCTAATACCGTTTTCTTTATCTCCAGAGACTTTTGATAGAGCAGTTCTGCCTTCTCGTAGTGCCCCATCGAAACATACAACGCCCCAAAATTGTTGAGGCTGGTGGCATAATCCGGATGGGTCTCACCTAATACCGTTTTCTTTATCTCCAGAGACTTTTGATAGAGCAGTTCTGCCTTCTCGTAGTGCCCCATCGAAACATACAACATCGCCAGGTTGTTGAGGCTGGTGGCATAATCCGGATGGGCCTCACCTAACACCGTCTTCCGTATCTCCAGAGACTTTTGGTAGAGCGGCTCGGCCTTCTTATATAACCCCATTACGTCATACAACATCGCCAGATTATTGAGGCTGGTGGCATAATCCGGATGGGTCTCACCTAATTGCGTCTTATTTATTTCCAAGGACTGTCGAAATAGAGGTTCAGCGTTCCCATATAACCCAGTCGAAACATACAACGCCCCTAAATTGTTGAGGCTCATCGCATATTCCGGATGGGTCTCACCTAACACCGTCTTCCGTATCTCCAGAGACTTTTGATAGAGCGGCTCGGCCTTCTCATATAACCCCATCGAGTCATACAATCCCGCCAGACTGCTGAGGCTGGCGGCATAATCCGGATGGGTTTCACCTAACACCGTCTTCCGTATCTCCAGAGACTTTTGATAGAGCGGCTCGGCCTTTTCATATAACCCCATTGAAACATACAATCCCGCCAGACTGCTGAGGCTGCGGGCATAATCTGGATGGTTTTCTCCTAGTGCTTCTCTTCGGATCTCCAGAGCCCGGAGAAAGAGTGGTTCAGCTCTGTCATAGGCACTCATCTTATAATATAAATGAGCTAAGTCATCGAGAGTATGCAAGTAATCAGGATGGTTTTCACCAAGGGTAACTTTCTGGATCTCAAGTGCCTGAACAAAGAGTGGTTCGGCTTTTTCATAAGTTCTGACACGTTGATAAAATGATGCGATATTGTTGAGTATAATAAGGTAATCCGGATGCTTCACACCCACAGTTTTCTTCGTTATCCCAAGAGCCTGTAAATAAAGGGGTTCCGCCTTGTCATAAGCCCCTCTCTTTTCATAGAGGCTCGCCAGATTATTGAGGCAGTACGAATCATCAGGAGAGTTATTTCCAGACACCCCTTTTTGAATCTCAAGACACTGGAGGTACAGAGCTTCAGCTTTATCGTAGGCGTTTGTCAAACCATAGATTCCCGCTAAATTATAGAGACTATCAGCATATTCCGGATGGTTTTCATCGTATACGTCCTTTGTCAGGTTGGCTGACTCAAGGGCTGCTTCCAGGGCTTTGTCGAATTTTCCTTCCTTATAGAAACGTTCTGCTAATGCGTTGAGATCAGCGATCCTTTGCTTTGTATCCATGGTTTCAGGTATCCGAGAGATATCTCGTACTTATCACCATCCGATAAACGCTTTTTGATCTGGCCGACAAAGGTTCAGTAACAACAGGACTAAATATACGATTTTAGATAATGTAGCACGTTGAAAAAAATGGCAGACCCCCGATTTGAGATTAAGCGGTGTCTTCATCGCTACGAATTCTGGAATGAGGAGCAGAAGGATCTTTTCCATTTATATGCCGGGCAGTTTTTTAATGGTCAGATCGACTCGGAAAAATTGTACGAGAATCTCAAACAGAGTAAATTGATCACGTCAGAAACGCGTGGGCCGACAGATTATATTGGATCGGACATGGCCCTGAAAGAAGTGATCAAAGAATATATAATCGAAAATCATATCCCGGCATTGATCCAGTACGCGGAGAAACAACCGGGCTCACACGAGTAATATCCATGGGCCTTCAGGTACTCCACAGGTTTTTTATTCTTGATCCCACGGAATCAGCACTGGCAGACTATAAGAAGGGACTCATAACAGATATCAGGACCGAGTTTGTGAAAAAACTCAACCTGACTGAAGTTCCCCTTGAAGGAAAAACGGAAGAGAGACCTGGCTGGGAGACTGTTTTTTTGGCCATACAGAAAGATCCGGATGACCATTCCGGAAAACCTCCTTCGTGGATCGAACTGAAGAAGAATAAAAACGACCGCTTTTTTGAATTAAACGCTCACGTAAGGGACGGACGGATTGAGGAGTATCCCCGATATTCAAAGATCCTGTACACCGAATCTTCCAGTTGCCACCTGGAAGAGGTCGGGTTTGCTGCGGATATCTGCCCGGTAACCATTCAATTATCCTACGATATGGGGGAAGAAAAACACCGGATATTTTTCGATGTTGTTGAAGATCTCGTGAGGTATGCCTATAAAATCCAGTTCTATATGCAGGAAGGAAAGAAAGAGAATGAATGCATCGATAAATTTTCCCTTGCATATCTCGCATCGGAAAAACCAGCCCCGAAATTACCAGCCCCTGCTGGCGAGAGGGTTCGTAGCCTGGAAGCAGATCTCAATGAGCTGAACAGCCTGTTTGAAACGATCAGTTATTCGGTCAACCGGTTATTCTCCATCAAAAACCACCTGGCACTAGATCTACAGAATATCAGGAACATCCAGTCCAGGTTACACGAGGAGTTCCATGAGTCCGTTGAGATCGGGTATATCGAGAATAAAGTACATGAAATCGATTACAAAACCCGGGACTCGCAGATTTTTCTTGAGTTACTCCGGGACCGGAAAGATATCACCCTCGGAAAAGTGAAAATCGAAGAGAACAAGCAACTGATCAATTATAACCGGGATCTCCTGAAAATTCACCAGGATGCTGCCGTTGTTGAGAGTGCTGCCGTGGTGATTACGTTCATCACCCTCTTCCAGGTCCTCATCCAGTGTGTCAGTTCCGTCATCCCCAATTACGTGGAGACCAGCATCGTCTTCAAGGTCGGGATCCCGTTTTTCATATCCCTTGGGGTAATTTCCATTGTTGAATGCATTAAGGTGATCTCGGCTCTCCGTGAAGAGGATGAGACCCCAAAAAGCCTGATAGAGATTGTTGGCGGGGATAACAGGGCGAAGATCATAGCACTCGGCATAATTTTGCCCTTCATATGCCTGGTGATAATCTTTTACATCTGGAATGTGTTTATCGGCTGACCGTATGTCTGTACGGAAAGATTTTGTTTTCAGGAGGTCACGGAAGATCCTGTCGTAAGGGTGAGTCTGTGTGTACCAAAGACTTCTTCTATAGCTTTTCGGTTAAAGGGTAATCCATATTTAAAAAATTTTTCTTTGATGATTTTTTCCTGAGAAATTTCAGCTCCATGAATTTACTAATAGCTCGGCCATGAATTGCTAACAAACTAATAAACCCACTTCAGTTTCACCCCACCCCCTCTCCGCTTATATCTCATGAAATTCCATTACAGTTTATCCAATGAAACTCATTCATATCGCGGATACTCATCTCGGACTTGCAGCTTTTTCGAGGCTTGATCCAAATACAGGAATTAATCTTAGAGAAAAACAGATCTACGACAACTTCCTCCGTGGAATAAACGACATCATCAACGCCAGACCCGACTGCCTAGTACACGCCGGCGACCTTTTCGACACTGTCAAACCAAAAACCAAAGCCTACACAACCGTCCTGGAAGCACTGGACAGATTAAGTACAGCCGGCATCCCCTTGGTAATAATCGCCGGCAACCATAGCATGACCAAGACGCGGTACACCACATCCCCGTACGAGGTCCTCGCGTACCACAAGGCCGACGTAAAAGCTGCGTACAAATTCAAGTATGAAAAATTTGAGCTGCAAGACACCGTCTTCCACCTGCTCCCGAATATGTTAAGACCGGAAGATTACCGGACAGAATTTGATAAAATCGAACTAAGCCAAAAACACAAAAACGTCCTCGTCACCCACGGCCTCGCCACGCAGATAAAAGACAAGCGCCTGGCAACCGTCGCGGAGCACGAACTCGACGCTACAATTCTGAGTGAAACGTTCGATTACATCGCGCTCGGCCACTACCACCGGCAGTCGCAGGTGACCGACAATGCCTGGTACTCGGGCTCCACCGAGTACCTCACGTACGGCGAGATCAAGGACACGAAGGGCGGCCTGGTCGTGGACACCGGCTCGCACAGCGTGAAGCACCTGGAACTGCCGAAGACACCGATGGCCGACCTCGGCACGATCGCATGTGCGGGGATGCACCCGGGCGACATCACGGAGGAGATCATCGCCCGCGTGGAGCAGCGCAGCCTCCCGCTGTACGCGATGGCGCAGGTGACGCTGGATGGCATGTCGCGGGAGCACGGCAAGGGCATCGACATGAAGCACCTGGCCGGTGTCCGCGAGAACCTGCTCGACCTGAAGATCCGCGTGAAGAGCGAGGCCGAGGACACGCCCGTCCCGCTCCAGCAGGACATCCGGATGATCGATTACCTGCAGGAGTTCGATGGCTTCATCACGAAGAAGAATTTGTCGGAGAAGCAGCGGGCGTTTGTCGCGGCTCGCGGGAGAGAGGTTCTGCAGGCGGCGATGGATGAACACCGGGGGAGCGGGGAATGAATTCTTTCATACCGGTTTCTTGGAACACGCAGCCCCCCTCTTGTGCCACCAGTCCCCCGTTGGGGGACGGGGCACAGTGCGATGACGCCGTATTACCTGTACATGTGCTCTCCCATGTCCGCGGTTGCCTGTTGCATGCGGAGGGGCGATGCCTCCCCGCCTCAGGGCCCCTCTCGGGGCACGGCGGGGCAGATTACCGGGTACGCGACCATTTGCAAATGTTGAACGGTCCCGGTTGCGATGCCCGTAATAATCGTCCGGGATTCCCGATGAACAAGTCAACGAGGCCGCCGCGGGGCGCCCTTCGGGGCGGCGGCTCCCCTCGTAACCGGGGGTATGGGGGCATCAGCCCCCATCATTATGTCAGAACCGAAACCACCATTCTGATTCCACATTTGCCGGAAACGGATCATTCATATTTCCCCTTGATGGAGGCAGATAGATGATCCTCGACCGCCTCGTGCTCCGCAACTTCAAGCGCTTCCGCAACGCCGAGATCGAGTTCAAAGACGGCATCACGGGCATCCTGGGCAACAATGGCACGGGCAAGTCGAGCCTCGTGACCGCCATCTTCTTCGCGCTGTATGGCGTGAAGGCGACCGGCATCTCGGGCGACTACATCGTCTCATCGTTTGCCGGGCCGAAGGACAAGTGCGAGGTGGCGCTCGACTTCCGGATCGGCAGCGATGAGTACAAGATTATCCGGACGTTCCGGAAGGGCAGGAGCGTCACGCACGACGCCGAACTCTACCGGAACAAGAAGCTCGTGGCAAAGGAGGTGAGCCCGGTCGAGGAGGCCGTGAAGCTCGCCATCGGCATGGGCCCCACCGACTTCCGGAACACCATCTACGCGGCCCAGAAGGACCTCCTCACGCTGCTCGACAACACGCCGGCAAAGCGGAAGGAATGGTTCCAGAAGGCCCTTGGCATCGACTACCTCAAAACGGAGGGCGAGAAGATCCTCAAAGAGCAGATCGATGCAAAGACCGGCGAACTCCAGCGGAAGGAGGGCGAGCTTGCAGCACTCGGGAGCCGGCTGAGCGCTGAGGACCCGGAGACCCTCCGGAAGTCCGTCGCCGTATCGGCGGCAGCCATCGCGGAGCATACCGCCACCCGGGACCGGCTCGCACAGCAGAAGAAAGAGCTCGAAGTGCAGCAGAACATCCTCCGGGAGAAGAAGGCCGCGTACGACCGGCTCCTCCAGCAGCAGCAGGGACTCAGGAGGGAACGGGACACTGACCTGCTGGAAGCACAGAAACTCGAGGCCCAGATCGCCCTCCTGGCCGGAGAGGCGGAAGAGTACCACCGGATTGAGAAGACTGCAGGCTCATACGACGAGGTCCGGCACCGGCTGGACACACTCCGCAGAAAGAAGGAGGAGTTCCTTGAGATCAACGCGGAGCTCGGGTTTGCCAATGTGCAGCTCAACGACTTTGCCACACGGAAAGAGAAGCAGCAGGCGCTTATCGCCGGGTTCGACACGGACAGTGCGCGGAAGGCGGGGCTCATCGAAAAGATCCGTGCCGGGCTCGGGGCAGGGGATATTGCGGAGGACCGGCTCGAGACCGCGGTCAGCTACCGGCTCGCGGAGACCAACAGGCAGTCCGGGACCCTTGCAGCCCGGATCGAGAACTTCCAAAAAGAGCGGGAGAAGATCGCAGCCGACCGGGAGACGATCCAAAAAGCCGGCGCCGACGGGGTCTGCCCCCTGTGCCGGCAGAAACTGGGCGACCATTTCGGGAGCATCGATGCCGAGTTCAGCACAAAAATCCATGAGCTTGAGGCGAAGGCGGTTGCCGATCTCGAACGGCAGGAGAGGCTCAAAAAGGAACGGGTTGCCATTGAAGCACTGAAACCGGAGCTTGACGCGGTCCGCTCGATTACCGAGAAACTCCGGCAGAAACCTGCGTACGAGGAGGAACTCGCAGCCCTCACAGCAAAGCACACAAAGAAAACCGAGGAGATAGCCTCACTCACCGCTTCCCTTGCACGCATTGCGTTCGATGATGCTGTATTCCGGGCCTGCGAGAAGGAAGCTGCAGAAGTCCAGAAAGTGCAGCTCCGGTTCATCGAGCTCGGCCGGAAGATCGGCCACGGCCAGATGGCAAAAGAGCACCTTGCCGGCATCCGGGCAAAGATCGCCGGCAGGGACGAAGAACTTGCAACGATTGCAGAAGCGATCACCGGCGCCGCGTTCGATCCTGCGGCGGCAGTAACACTCGGGGCTGCGGCAGCCGATGCAGATGCCGGCCTCCGGAATGCGGAGGTTGCCATCGCAAACGCGACGCGGGATAAAAAATTCGCGGAGGAGAAGGTCGCGGCCTATGCCAGAGCACAGGAGGAGATCGCCGGCCTGAAAAAACAGGTGACGGAGATCGGCGACGAGATCGAACTCCTGAAACTGACGCGGGGACTCATCGCCGAGTACGTCATCTACCTGATGCAGGTGGTGCGGAGCCGGCTCGAGGGCGAAGTCTCACGCATCATCAGCGAGATCACGGGCGGGCGGTACGAGCAGGTGCTGCTTGACGAGGACTTCAACCTCCTGGTCCGCGACATCGACAACGACTACCCCATCGACCGGTTCAGCGGGGGCGAGCAGGACGACATCGCGGTCGCCCTGAGAATAGCCCTCTCGCGGTACCTTGCCGAACTCCACAACGTGCACGAGTCCACGTTCCTCATCTTCGACGAGATCTTCGGGAGCCAGGACGAGGAGCGGCGGAACAACCTCCTGACTGCGCTCCGCACGCAGGAGAGCCGGTTCCCGCAGATCCTTCTCATCTCCCACATCGCGGAGATGCAGGGCGAGTTTGCGAACACGCTCGTGATCGAGGCGGGGACGGATGGCGCAAGCCGGGTGCGGGAAGCGTAAGGGGGTTCGTTTCGGCAGGCCAAAAACCCGGTCCCGGAGCGGATAAAGCCACGCGGGATCATTCAACCCGGATCACCATGAGCGTGATATCGTCAAACTGCGTCGCGCTGCCGGCGAAGGCGAGCACATCGGCAATCACCGCGTCCACGATATCTTGGGCCGGCCGGGTGCGTTCCCGGTTCACGACCGCCACCAGCCGGCCGGTCCCGTACATCTCCTCCCGTTCATTGATCGCTTCCGTTACGCCGTCCGTGTAGAGGAGCAGGAGATCGCCCGGTGCAAGCGATGCCGAATCCAGGCCGTACGCAAAATCCTCGACAGCGCCGAGCGCCGGCCCGGTCCCGGGAAGCTCTTCAACGCTCCCGGTCGCGGCCCGGAAGATCATCGGGGGGTTGTGGCCGGCATTCACGAAGGAGATGGTGAGCGGATCCGACGAGATCACGCCATAGAAGAGTGTCACGAACATCCCGGACCGGGAGTTCATGCTGATGATGGAGTTGGCAGCGGTCATCGTGCCGGTTGCGGACGGGTACCTGACCGAGAGGACGCGGATCACCGTCAGGGAAAGGGCCATGAAGAGCGCAGCCGGCATGCCCTTGCCGGAGACATCCGCGATCAGGACAGCGGTCCGGGAGCCGGAATCATCCGGATCCGGGAGGGCGATGACATCGTAGAAGTCCCCGCCAACTCCTTTTGCCGGGATGTTCTTTGCCGCAATCGAGAGATGAGCCGGTTGCAGGATGGTTGCCGGGAGCAGGTCCTGCTGGATATCGGACGCGATCTGGAGCTCGGTCTTCTCCTTCTCGATCTCGGAACTGTAATGGCGGATCTTCCCGATCATCAGCGTGATGCTCTCCTCCAGGTGCCGGAACTCCGGGTTCTCGAGGGGACGAAGGGGATGATCAAGCTCGCCGGCCGCGATCCGGCCGGTATCATCGATGATCTCCGCGATCGGCCGGGTGATGTGGCGGGAGACCACAACCGAGAGCAGGATACCCGCGATGAGGGCGAGCGCCCCGATCCCCAGGTAGTAAAGGACCATTGCGGAGAGGTTCCGGTTCAGGTTCTCATCAGAATAGACCAGTTCCAGGACAAGGTCCATGTTGGTCTCCATCGCGTCATTGTCAAGACGGACAAGGAGGTAATGCTTCTTCATCCCCGCTGCAGTGGAATTGATCCAGATATCCTCCCCCGCAAAGGCAGCATCGAGCCTGCGGGAGAGGGCCTCGTCCATCGTGAAACTCTCGTTCACGCCGGTCGGGGTGACGAGGTTCCTGCCGGAGTTGAAGACCCGGACCGAGACAAGGTTGGGATTGAAGGTTCTGAGATCCTCTGCAGCCTCGTACGCAGAGAGATGGGTCCGCTCGCTGCTGAACGCGGTAGAGGTGAGCCCCATCTCCAGCAGGTACTCGTGGTCGGGGGTCGGCATGTAAGCCCATTTCGCCAGCTCGCCGGTCACCCTGCCGGACTCCGTGCTGGCGACCGCAGGCGTGACCCGGTCGGCAAAGAACTCATCACCGGAGAGTCCTTTCATCAGCGTTGCATAATAGTCCGGCCATGCCCGGAAATCCAGGTACAGCACCTGGGGCGAGGTGGTGACAATGACCACGCCGCTCTTGTTGATGATATGGAAGCCGAGTTCGCCTCCCGGGACGGGCTCAACCTCCTCTTTGAGCCGGTAGACATCGACCCGGTACGGGTCCCGGCCGGCCCGCTCGTACGCATCAAGAAATTGGGGAAAGCGCTTCATGAGCTCCTTGTTGTAGGTGTCGTCATACAACCGGAGCCCGTTGTCCACAAGCCGCTGGGAGTGGATCGCGTTCTGCTCGGTGGACCGGATCATCATCCCGTTTACTGCCACGATCTCGTCCCGTGCAGCGAGATACGAGGTGCAGCAGAGGAAGACGGTGACAAAGACGGTGATGAGGATGATGAAGATACTGATATAGACATGGAGGGGGAGGCGTTGCAGCGACAGGGAGGCAAAAGGTTTCATCTGGGGTCCCGGGAACGGTGTGATTAGTGCTGATATTCACCCGGGAAATAATAAACACTGGGGCCCGGCACAAACAAGACGGGCCGGGCATGGGAAGCGGAGTGACCACAGCGGGAAACACGGAGCGGATCTCCTTTTGGCCTGCACCGGTGCGAGAAAGAGATTCATTTAAATTGTTGAACGCCAGTTTTCAGTATGAAGTTTCCGGGTCTGCTCATTGGTATCGCTCTTCTGTTCCTCTTCATCGCTGCATGTCCTCCGGTATGGGGGGCCGGAGTCATGGTTGGTGAAAGCCCGGCCAGCGGGATTGCCGGCGTTTCCGGAAGCATCCCGCCCCCTCACGGCCCGTCCGATCCCGCTGAGGTGGAAGCGTTCCTTGATGAGGTCATGCCGGCAGCTATTGCCCGATACAACGTCCCCGGGGCCACGGTGGTTGTGGTGAAGGACGGCAGGGTGGTCGTGTCCAAGGGATACGGGTACCGCAATCTCGAAAACCGGACCCCGGTGCATGCCGGTACCACCACGTTCCGCATCGGTTCGATATCCAAGCTCTTTACGTGGACCTCCGTCATGCAGCTGGTAGAAGAGGGGAAGATCGACCTTGACGCAGATGTCAACACGTACTTAAAAGACATGAAGGTCCCGGACACGTACCCGGGCCAGCCGGTGACCATGCGCCACCTGATGACCCACACGGCCGGGTTCGAGGACTCAAGCCTCCACATGACCGGCGTGGATCCCGCAAACCTCATCTCCATACGGCAGTATTGTGGGGAGAATATTCCGGCCCGGGTCAACCCCCCGGGAACCGTATCCCGGTACTCCAATTACGGTACCACCCTTGCGGCGGTCGTGGTCGAGGATGTATCCGGGATGCCCTTCGAGCAGTACCTGCAGACCCGTATCCTGACGCCGCTTGGCATGAAAGATACCAGCATCCGGGAGAAACTCCCGCCGGATCTTGCTGAGAAACTAGCCCAGGGGTACTCGTTTGCCAACAGCAGGAACAATCCCACCGATGACTTCATCCTGGTGCCCGGCCCTGCAGGAAGCATCACCTCGACAGCGCCCGACATGGCAAAATTCATGATCGCCCACCTGCAGAACGGGACGTACGGCAATGCAACGATCCTGTCTCCCACAACTGCAGAACGGATGCATGCCCGGGCGTTCGCAAACGATCCCCGCATCACCGGGATGTGCCTCGGGTTCTACGAGCAGGATTATAATGGCCGGCGCGCGATCGTCCACGGCGGCGACACCGACACGTTCCATTCCCTCCTCTTCCTCCTGCCGGAGGAACAGACCGGCTTCTTTGTCTCCGGCAGCAGCGCCGGCGGAAGGGGTGTGCGGAATGCACTCTTCACATCGTTCATGGACCACTATTATCCCGAAAAACCCGTGGTGCTCCCTGCGCCGGACCCGTCTGCATCGGCCGGGTTGCAGAAGTATGCCGGATCGTACCGGTCAAACCGGCATAACTATGCCGGGTTCGAGAAATACTACTCCCTGACGGATCCCCTGGATGTCACTCCATCACCGGACGGCACGCTCATCATCACCGGCAGCTCCGGCCCGGTCGCGTATACGGAGGTGGAGCCGGGCATCTTCTCCCCGGCCGACGGGAGCCGCCCGGCTGACGGCGATGTCGTCTTCCACAGGGCAGCGGACGGCTCGTATGATTTTTTCATGTACCGCAACAACCCGGTGATGACCTATGATCGGGTGCCGTGGTACGAGATGAAGTCCTTCGGGGACGGCCTCACCACCGTGGCCGGACTCGTCCTTGCAAGCGTCCTGCTCTGGCCCTTCCTTGCCCTGTTCCGTCGCATGTACCGGGTCCCGGAACCATCAGTACCAAGAGCGGCCGTGATCGCCCGGTGGATCGCCGGCCTGGCAGGACTAATCCTCCTGGTCTTCGTCTTTGTACTCGCACCCTGGATCTCCAGTGATGTGGAAATTCTCACTACGTACATGCAGACGCAGGCCGTCCCGGCAGTCCTGACTGCAGTCCTGACACTGCCGGTGATTGCCCTGATCCTCACCCTGGCAGCCGTCGTCCTCGCGGTCCCGGCCTGGCGATCGGCATACTGGACCCTCCCGCACCGCGTGCATTACACGGTCGTTGTGGGTGCGCTCATCGCGATGCTCTGGTGGGTGAACCTGAACAACCTCTGGGTTTTCTGCCTGTAACCGGAAGACCGGGCCGGTTTTTACCGGATCCGCCCCATTTTTTCTGCCAGCAGGGAGGACCGGGCCGTCACGCACTTTCGGGGTCCGGCACGATCTTCCCGTCCTTTAAGTACAGCACCCGGTCGAAGTACTTCCGGTGCCAGTCCTCGTGCGAGACCATGACAACGGTCTGCCGGAGCTCGCGGTTGAGCTTCCGGATCAGGTCGAGGATCAGGACCGAGTTCTTCGAGTCAAGGTTCGCGCACGGTTCGTCGGCAAGGAGGAGCGCCGGGTTGTTCACGAGCGCACGGGCGATGGCAACCCGCTGCTGCTCGCCGCCGGACATCTCACCGGGAAGGAACCCGTACCGTTCTTTGAGCCCGACCAGCGCCAGGATATCCCGGCAGGCAAGGGTGCACTCCCGAGCGGTCATGCCCCGGACCTTTGACGGCAGGAAGATGTTCTCCTCGGCCGTCAGCTCCGGCACCAGGGCATAGTCCTGGAAGACATACCCGAGCCGGTTGAGCCGGAAGAGGGTCCGCTCCCGCTCGGAGAGGGAGGTCACGTCCACGCCATCGATGACGAGCGTGCCGCCGGTCGGCCGGTCGAGGAGCCCGAGCAGGTGCAGGAGCGTGGACTTGCCGCTCCCGCTCGCCCCCATCACGCCGACAAACTCGCCCCGGGCAATCGTCAGGTCAACGCCGTCCAGGGCCCGGACCTCCACGCTCCCCCGCCCGTACACCCGGGAGAGGTGCTCGCCCCGGATCATGGTGCCCCCCGGATTGCCGCGAGGATCTCCTCCCGCGTCGTCAGCCAGGACGGGATAAAGCCGGCGATGACCGCGACGCAGAAGAGACTCACGATTGCCCGGATAACGAGCCCCGTCTCCAGCAGCGGGGCAACGGGCCCGCCGGGGAAGACCAGCGGGTTGACCGCAAGGTACTGGAGCAGGGCGAGCAGCAGCACGCAGCCCGCGATGGTCCCGCAGAGGCAGATGAAGAGCGCCTGGAAGATGTAGGACTTGATGATGATCCGCCGGTCGATGCCGATGGCCTGCAGGATCCCGATCTGCCGGCGGCGGTACACGATGGAGATGAAGATGACGATGAAGATCACCACCACCGCGATGACCAGGCTGACGATGGTGCTGATGAAGTTGATGATCCCAAACGAGCCGACGATCGAGGAGAGGAACTCCGCGGACTTGTCCTCCCAGGTCCAGATCTGCTCCTGTACGCCGTACTGCATCAGGACAAGGCGCATGGCATCCTCGTCTCCCGTATTCTTCGTCCGGACCAGGACCTGGTTGGCCAGGTCGGGCGTGCCGAGTGCAGCCTCAGCGTCGTTCCGGGTAATGAAGGCATTGCCATCCACGAGGCTTGTTCCGGTCTTCACGATCCCCTTGACGCGGAACTGTTTTGTCACGCCGTTCCGGAACGTGACATCGACCGTTTTTCCCACGGCAACGCCGCCCAGCGTCGGGGTGCGTTCCACCTTCTCCTCCCCGGTGCCGGCAAGCGTTGTCCCGATCAGGATCTGGCCGGTGTCGCTCCCGCTCAGGTAGTCCCCGTCCACGATATGCGTGTGGATCTTCATCACTTCCCGTTCGCTGTCCGGGTCGATGGCGACCAGGAGCGGGGTCGTTGATTTGGACTTATGCACGATCGTTGCACCGGCCGCGTACCGGGGAGTTGCGGCAACAACCCCCGGAATGCGGTCGATCTTATCGACCAGCGCCTGCGGGTTTGTGATGACGAGCGATCCTTCCCGGGGCTCGATTACCAGGTTCGCGTAGCTGTAGTCGATGGTCTGCTGGTTGAAGAGCACCACAACGCCGGCAATGATGGAGGGCAGGAAGATCAGGTTGACAAAGACCATCGCGATGATCATGATGGTCAGGGCAAGCGTCCCCTTGTTCCCACGGGTAATGAGCCGGGATGCAAGGAAGAACGCGACCTGCTCCTCTTCAAGCATCGCCACTACCCTTGCGCACCCGGAGATAGTAGTACGCGCCAGCCAGCACCGCCGCGAGGATGATGACTGCCACAACCAGCATGAGCGGCTGGCCGTCGTCAAAGACGGTCATCGTCAGGGACTCCTGGCGGACCTGGACGCCGGAGTCGTCCTCGTACCGGATCGTCAGGTTGTAGACATATGTCCCGGCATCGCCGGCTTTGAGGGCAAAGACCGCGGGGGCGTCGCTGTCGGGCTCGATCTTCCCGACATAGGCATCCCGGACACCGGCGACCGGCAGATCGATGGTTGCCTTCACCGAGTTGGCATTGTCGGTGCCGGTATTCTCGAGCCGGATCACGAGCGAGACCGGGTCGCCTTTCCGGATCCGTACCGGGTCCGTTGAGAGGGACGCAATCCCGATCTTCGCCCTGCCCCGCACGTGGATCCCGATTACCTCGTTCTCGGTCGTGGTCGAGCCGTCAGGGTTGACATACGTGACCGTCAGGCAGACCCGGCTGATCCCGATGGGGGCGTTCTTGTCGGTTAAAAAGACCATAGCGATGGTCGCGTTCTGCCCCTTCTCCAGGCTCCCGACATGGAAGGTGCTGGGGGTTTTCTGGGTGATGGAGGGTGAACTGCAGTTCACGACAACGGTCACCTTATCGGCGCGGGAGAGCCCGTCGTTGCGGATGACCACCGAGGCCGGCACCTCGTCGCCCGGGTTCGTTCCCTCAGGCACGGTCTTCAGCACGGTAAGGGCCGGCTTCTTGAGGAGCGCTATCTGGGTATTCACATTGACGGGGACCGGCTGCCGCACGCTCTGGCCGCCGGTCACATCGATCCAGATCTCGGGGAAGTAGATCCCGTCCTTTGCCGGGGCACGGATGAGGAAGGTGATGGGGATGGACTGGCCCGGCCCGATCGAGCCAACCCGCTTGTAGTTGCCGGAGAGCACCTCAACATCCCGCGAATCGAGCTGGACGCTTTCGATATTGACGCTGATATCGGTGCTCCGGGTGCTCTCGAACGTGCCACCGGACTGGATACCGGTGTTCTCCTTGATACTCGCGGAGGACGCGGTGGTCCGGATGATCGCGGTGATCGTCCCCACGTCACCAGGCTGGAGGACCGCAGGCGAGATCGAGTAGTCGGCGACCATGACCGAGGGAGTCTCTGCTCCGGCCGGAATGACACCGAGGAAGAGGGCGAGCACAATGCAGGGAAGAACATGGCGCAGGGCGTGCATGATACAACAGGCTCCGTTTCGTTTGCCAAACATCGGACGCGATGTGCTATAAGGGTTGTGACCGTGCAGAAGAGCCGGACGCGGGGCGCGGGGGCACGTCCCGGGATCACCGTGCCGACCGGGATGGGCGATCAGTTCCGGCAGCACCTGATCCGGTATTTCCCGGGAGGGGGGCAGCGGGCGGGACCCGGCTTGTGCGGATCATGTACCATAACCGGAGGAATCATTACCGGCAATCCTCACCGCAAGACCTTATCACGGCCGGCTCCAACAATATACCGGACCATGGACCTCCTGCTCCCCGTTATCATCGGCATCGCGCTCTCGATGGACTGTTTCGCGGTCTCCCTTGCAGTCGGAACATCGACCAGGACCAGTCTCCTCAACGCCGCACTCATCATCGCCTGCTGCTTCGGTGCCTTCCAGGCTGGCATGACCCTTCTCGGGTGGGGGCTCGGCTCCGCGTTTGTCGGGCTCATCGCCGGCTATGACCACTGGGTGGCGTTCCTCCTCCTGGCCATCATCGGGATCAAAATGATCCGGGAGGGGCTGGAGAAGGACGATGAGGACGAGGGGTCTCTCAGCGCGCTTGAGGTTCTCCCGGTGCTGGTCCTCTCCCTTGCCACCAGTATCGACGCCCTAGCAGTCGGGATCTCGTTCGCCGTACTCCGGATGGAGGTCCTCATCCCAGCGCTCATCATTGGCATCGTTGCCTTCCTCATATCGTTCGCGGGAGTGATGGCCGGCATGAGGCTGAAAGAGCTGATCGGCAAACGGATCGAGATTGCCGGCGGTCTCATCCTCATCGCCATCGGGCTCAATGTCGTCATCAGCCATATGGCATGAACGGGTCCGGCAGCAGAGAGAATGTGCAGCGGAATACTGGAGGACGGGCTGTACCGGACCCGTACCAAGCCGAGGGTATTCATCCCTGCAGGTACCGCGTGTATCAGGAACGCGCTTCTTGTTATCAAAGGTCCCGCACAACCAGAAAGAGCCCGCCCTCAAGCCCGGCAAAGTATGGCCGGCCATGGATGAGGAACGTGTCGTAGGGGAGGAAGCCGGCCGGACGGAATCCCAGGTTCAGGAAAGCGGTATGCGAGACCGGGTTCGTGCATTCGGCAACGATCTGCCGGTATCCCCGCTCACGGGCCCGGGAGACGAGTTGTTCCATCATGGCTGCCAGTACCCCCCGCTGCCGGAAATTCGCACGGACACCGGCCTGGAGGGTATGGAGCACCGAACCCGGGGGTATCCCACCCCGTTCGAGGAAACGCTGTTCCAGCGCATCAATCATCAAAACCGCCTCATGGAAATTTTCAAGATAGGCAGCATACCGGCCGGGACTTTCCGAAAACTCATCCGTTACATCGAACGAGAAGAGGAACCCGACGGGTTCACCACTCCCGGGGTCCCGGGCTGCCAGGCTGAACCCGCGGGGCACGAGGGAGCCGATGTACCATTCTGCATGCGGCAGGAGCCGGGCCGGGTCAGGGGCGATACGGACGGAGGTCGGTTCGTCCGCGAGAAAGACCTCCGTGTAGAGCCGTGCAAGGGGCCGGACATCCTGCGGGGCAAGGAACGAGATACAGGGACTGCCAGGGTCCATGCCGGCTGTCCGGGTCCCCTTGTCGCGTTTCGCACCCGTCATGACATTCATCTGGTGCTGCACGCAACCTGATAAAAATTTTGGGCTCTGGAGAAAACCTATGTTGGCAAAGCGATGCCCCCCTCTTGCGCCACCAGAGTTGAGGATTCGTTCGAATCCTCAACTGCCTCATCTCTACGAGATTCGGCAAATCGAAGAGCCCAGAGGCTCTTCTCCAGCCTGCTCTTTGAAAAGAGCAGTCTTCCCCCGTGGGGGATGCTGTGGGTCTTCAGACCCGCAGCAGGAGAATGCGGAGAGGACGCTAGTCCTTCCGCAGGAGAAGATCATTATCTTCTCCTGAACGCTTCGCGTTCTTCGACCCGGGGCGCAGTGCGATGAGACGAGTTCGGTTAACAGTAATACGTCGTCATCGCAAAGCGGGGGTTGCATCAGCGGCGGGGTCCGACTGGTTCAAAGAACCAGGAGGAGGAGAAGATTTCTTGGTGAAATCTTCGACTGCAGAATCATGAAAGTCGAAGAACGCTATCGCGTTCTTCTCCAGTCGCATCTCTGATGAGATTCGACACCCCCAAGAGCGTCAAAAAGGTTCAATGATTTCTACAGAGCAAAAATTTGGGGAAAACTGCAGAGACTGCCGGAGATCACCTTCACCCCGCGCCCCCGTCCCCCTTATATGCCAGTACATGCCACATAGATTCAGCGATGGATGAGGATTACGCGGGTGCAGTGCGGGAGGCGGCCGGGAGGATCCAGAGCACGATCCCGGCAGACCTGGTAGCACGGTTTGCATCGGCATCCGGCATCCGGGAACCGGATTTTATCCCCTGCACCCCTGCGGACCCTGGCGAGATCTGTGCGGTTGACGGGTCGAATGTGACGCTTCTCGAGTCCGGCAGCATGGCGCTGGCGGTTGTCCGGGCAGCCCGGACGACCTATATCGGCAACGAACGGTCACGCCGCTCGGTTACCCCGATGACGTTTGCCACGATCGGGCCCGGGGAAGAGAACGCGGATTTTTCAGTGCTCTACGCGGACTGTTTCGGGTACCCGCCGGGAAAACCGCTCAGCAACGAGGATGTGTCGCGGGCAGCCGGTGTCCTGCGGGACACGATCGAGTACTGGGTGACCGAACGGATGGCACAGGAGTCGGGCGAAGGGGCGCTCCTGCTCCGGGACGGCCCCCTGAGGGTCTCGCACGAGAGCCACAACCCGGTCCTCGCCCGCATTGCCGCAACCTGCCGGGAGCGGGGGATCGGGCTTGCCGGGATATCGAAACGGTCGCAGGCAACCTGGGGCGGCGGTCACCCGCTCCTTCCGGCGGTCTTTGGGCTGGCGAAAGCCCGGGGGATCCGGGCCCCCTGGTGGATCGCGATCGATCCCGGTATCCTTGACCACGCCCCGTTCGCCCAGTGGCAGCACGGCGCCATGTATGTTGCCTGCCTCCACGAGCGGTCGAAGGGGCCGCTCAAGATCGAGCTCCCGAAGGGCACGGACCGGGAGACCGCCGGGGCGGTCATGGACCGGCTCGCCGGCTGTTCGGCCGACGGCCGCATCCCCGGGTACCCCTACCCCCTCTTCGATGCTCACCGCACCGTTGTCCTGACCGCGGAGACCGTGGAGAAGATCAGGAGCGACCTGCTCGGAGCGCTCGCGGGGGCCGGCATCGATCGGCAGACCTATGAGATCCTGTTCGGAGATTACCATGATGAATTTGCGCGATACTGATACAGCCGACACATCGAAATTCCGGCTCATCGGCAGGAGCGTCCTCTCCTACCGCTTCATCGCCCCCCACAGCGAGACGCTCTATATCGGGGATATCAGGAAAGTCGTCGACCATACCAAGCATGCCACGTTCTTCTGCAAGGTCACCGACCTCTCGCACGACTCCAACTTCGCCGACCCCAAGTGGGACACGCGGGCATATGCCGAGCAGTTCTACGGCCTCGGCGAGGACGTGTATATCACGGTCGATGCCGTGCCGCTCGGGTTCGTTGACCAGGACGGAAAATTCCACAAGCCCCGCACCATCCCGTCCAAGTTCTCGACCGTTGAGGAACCGACCGCGGAAGACTTCCGGTTCCTCACCGAACAGATGGGAGAGATAGAGGTCGGGCTCATGCGCACCGGCCAGGACGTCATCCGCGATGTTGCCGTACGGATTCCTGCAAGCGTCCTCCCGCAGCACATGGGTGTCTTTGCTACCACCGGCATGGGCAAGTCCAATTTCATGAAGACCTTCTGCGCATCCTGCATGAAGGCGCAGAAGTTCGGTCTCCTCATCGTTGACCCGCACGGGGAGTACGTGGGCGGGGGCAAGTCCTCGACCGGCGAGCCGACCAGGGGACTTGTCCACTACACGAACGGCAGGGACGGCCTTGCCATCTTCACCATCCGCGACGAGACCGAACGGAGGAAGTACGGGATGAACCGGCTCTGGCTCGAGTACGACGACTTCCGGATCAGCGATCTTGCCATCCTCTACGACCTCTCCGGCCCCCAGTTTGACATCGTCGAGGCACTCTCACGGACCAGCGGGCAGGAGATCATCGACTTCTTCGAGCGCGTAGACCCGGAGGTGTACCCCCTCCGGGACACGGGTTCCACCGGGGTCATCCGGGAGAACAGCATCGCGTTCCAGCTCCGCAACTCCATGCCCGGGCCGGTCCGGGTCATCAAGCGGCACATCGAGAACCTGATCGGGGGCAACAGCGCATTCTTCCGCCGGACCGGATCGTCCATCCCGGAGATCCTCGAGAACCTCCACCAGAACAAGGTCGTCCTCATCGATATCCCGGATATGGGCGAACGGAGCGAGCTCTTCGTGCTCTCCATAATCACGCGGATGATCATGAGCAGGCACCGGTCCGAGTCGCGGGGGCACGGTGTTGACGCGAAGACAGAGAAGCACCCCCAGGTCCTCATCAGCATCGAGGAGGCCCAGCGGGTGCTCGCCAGCGGCGGTTCATCGACCCAGGTCTTCCGGGAGTGCGCCATGGAAGGGCGCAAGTTCGGTGTCGGCCTCTGCGTCATCACGCAGCAGCCCAAGAACGTGGATCCCAAGGTCCTTGCCCAGATCAACACGTTCGTTGTCATGGGACTTGGCGACCGGGGGGACCGCGAGATCATCATGGGCAGCGCCAAGCAGGACCTCTCCCGGATGGAGATCGAGATCCAGACGCTCGACCGGGGGGAAGCGATCATCTCCACCATCGGGATCCCCTTCCCGGTCAGCACCCGCATCCACCGGTACGAGGACTATATCGCCATGCTCAACGCGGAGAAGAAGACAGACATCCGCGAGGGGCTCGACAACGGGTTCTGACTTAAGGAGATGATGAAAAAAGGCCGGAAGGTCAAAAAAAATATCAGATGACCTTTGCGATCGTTATCTCGTAGTTGAACGGTGCCGTGTCCTGGTAATTGTCATCGAACTTCATCCACCGGGCATCGACCACGTACACGTAGGGAGCGATCTCCTCGACCGTGAAGACCTGGCTCTTGTCATCGGTCTTTCCCAGCACCATGTACGGCTCGATGAGCCCCCACTGGATCTTCTCGGAGTGCGCAACGAAGTGCGGTGTCAGCGTGTCCCCGCCCAGCTGCTCTGCCTGGTAGTTTGTCACCGCATAGCCGATGACGGGCTTGTCCGCTTTGATGGTGATATGGTACTTCTCGCCCAGCTGGGAGAACTGGTCACCGAATGCCTTGAAATCATATTTCCGGTACTGGGCTGGCGATATCATCCCCTTCTCGTTCAGCAGGACCTTCTCGGCGGGAGCGGATGCCGTGGTCTTCACCGTTGCAGCGGTCTGCTCCGGCAGGGGTGCAGCAGGTGCAGGTGCGGTTGTGGTCGTGACCGTTCCTTCAGGGGGCGTAACCACAGGAGCGGCAGAGGGTTTCGGCGAGGTACAGCCGGAGATTGCCGTTGCACAGAGGACGAGCGCGAAGATGAGCGCGATTGCAATGCTGCGTGACATACTAGACTGGTGAACCCTTTTCGTATAAAAAAATTTTATAAAAAAACGGGATAGATCCGGATAGGCAGGAACTGAACCCACGCTGCAGCACCAGGCTGGTACCAGGGGCTGCAGGAGTATGGGGCCCGCTCAGGTTCACGGCCGGTGCTTCGCTGCAAGGAAGAGGACTGCACCGACACCTGCCGCAATGAGCGCGGCCCAGGGAAGAACTGCTGCCTGCGTTGGCGGCGCCCGCGGGGCTGGCGTATTCTCAGGTTCCATGGGCGGGGCAGGGGTCGGGATGGGCGTGCTGCCCGCCGGCAGGGGTTTCAGCGAGACCGACATCGAGTTGATCTGCCCCGGCAGGAGGCGTATCTCGGTCGAGAATGTCTCGTACCCCTCATTGCTGATGGCCAGTGTATGGTAGGTATTGGCCGTGATATCGGTGAACTGGACGCTCCAGCTGCCGGACCGGTCCCCGCTGCTGAGCTCGCACATGCGGTCGAGGCAGGCCTTTCCTCCGTCGGGGGTGATAAAGACCCGCAGCGAACCCGTAGCGGGTGATGAAGCCGGTTCTTTCTTCAGGGTCACCTCGCGCGCAAGCGTCTCGCCGGACGAATCCAGGAAGACCTGTCCCATATAGGGTTCATACCCTGGCGTCCCGTACACGTTCAGCATATGGTAACAGTCCGCTTCCACACCGGTAAAAAGGGTGCTTGCCGCCTCATCCGTCGTCCCCTGGTTCTCCCGACAGTCCGTATCAAGACAGACCGTCCCCCCGCCCGGGTTCACGGTGATCTGGATCGAACCCGTTGCACCGGAGACCGGCCCGGCAAGGGCAAGGGCCAGGATGAACAGGATGACCATGGCAGGCCGTGATGGGAATCGCATAAGGGATATTGTACGGGAGCCTCTGAAAAGTTTTGTGTAACCATGAAGGTGAATTCACCAATGAACCGACAATCTTTTTTCCTGCCACACCAACCCGATGCACGAAAAGCTGACCGTCATGACAGAATCCCACAGCAGTCCTTACCATACGATCCCCAAGGAGCGGATTGCAAACGTCATCGATGCTATTTACGCCTTCTCGATGACGCTGCTGGTCACTACCATCAGTATCCCGCCCAAATATATGCAGACAACAAGCCCGCAGCCCGTGCATGCCATCTTCGCGTCGGTCCTGCCGGATCTCCTGCACTACTTCATCGCCTTCATCATCCTTGCACTGTTCTGGTATTTCGAGCACCAGCGTTTCCGCCATCTCACGCATCTCAACCGCACGCTCCTGTTCTTCACTATCGCAAGCCTCTCCTTTGTCTGCCTCATCCCGTTCACTACCAACATCGCGGGAGACTTTCCTTTCGATATGTTCGGGGCCATGCTCTTCGAGCTGAATATTTTCATCCTCGGGGTGCTGATCCTGGCCCAGTGGTTCTATATCAGGAGCCGGGCACGGGAACTCGTGCCCTCGCTTGATGACAGCCACATCAGGCGAGAGATCCAGTGGGCGTTTGTCTTTCCTGCCCTTGCGGTAGCCGGCTTCGCACTTGCCGTCATAGGTTTACCGGGCACATCCGCGTTCTTCCTGCTTGCGCCATTCATCCTTGCATTCCTGTACTGGAAAGACCCGGAGAAGAACCGGCAGACAAAAACCGGGCAATGAGGTATTCCCGCCCTTGTGCCCTTGCCCGGATTACCCCATCTTCTCCCGCATCACAAACACAAAATGCGTAGGTTTCCGGTTATAGTACAGGATGGGCCTGGCGGTTATGGTCAGGGGTATTTTTATTCCATACTGGTTCCGTCCGATAAACAGTCCCTGCCGGTCACTGTCGCGATAGTCGATGAAGAAACTATCCCCGATCTCAAAGAGGTTTTCATTGTGCGCGAGCTCTTTGAGCTTCTTTCCGGCAACATCCTCGATTTTGCAGCCGAATTTTTGCGCAAACGTTGCGTTGATGTAGAGGATTTCGCCCATACCCCGGGTGATAACGGCAAGGTCCCGCATGTTATCCAGTGCAGCAGCAAAGAGTGCCAGGCGTTCCTTCTCAGAGACGAGCTGCTCGTTTGCGGTACGGAGGTCACGTTCCGCTGCCTTCAGGTTCGTGATGTCGTGGCGGAAGATCGCCACCTGCTGCAGGACTCCCAGGCTGTCACCGACCGAATAAATGGTTGTATCGAACCAGCGACCGCCAAGTTCTTCTTCGAATGAGACCGGCACCCCGGACCCCTTGTTCTGCATCGCATCCGCCATCTTCATGGATATGCCTCCGCTTGCGATCAGCTCGTAGATTACCGTCCCGATGAGAGCCTGCTCTGGTTTACCCGCACTCCGCGCAAATGCCTCATTGACTGCCAGTATCCTCCCCTCGTTGTCGGTAAGGACGGTCTCATCCCGTGTGGCGTTCAGCAGGGCGTGAATTGTTGCTTCGGCCTGTTTACGCAGGGTGGTATCCAGAAGGTTGCCGTACAGGGCAGGGCGCCCCTTGTACTCCATGGGAGCTTCAAGGATCTCCAGCTCGATTACCGATCCATCTCTCCGACGGCCGGTGAACTCCAGCCTGCGGAGAGAACGGGTTCCCTCCCGGGGGATATCCGGCGCCAGGGCAGGGGATTTTTCCAGGCAATGGCCGGGATCGACAATACCGGAAAACTGCTTGCCAAGCACCTCATCCCGTTCATACCCGAACATCGTGGCAAAACGGGGATTTGCATACCGGATGATGCCGTCCTGCCGGAGATATATCCCGGCCGGGGACTGCTCGACCGGATTCCGGAACATCTCCTCGGTCTCCGCCAGTGCAGCGTACTGCTGGCGGATCTCTGATTCAGCAGCAGAGATCCGCTTGTACGCATCCATCAGCTCCTCCTCATCGAGTTTTCGCAGGGTGATGTCCCTGACACTGGCCTGCAGCAGGGCCGGGTCCTGCACCGGGACCCGGTTCAAGGCTATCTCAACGGGAAACGGGGTCCCGTCGGCCCGGAGGAGATACCATTCAAAGGACTGCGTTTCACCGGCAAGCGCGGCCGCGAGGTGAGCGCGGGCTTTTTTTATTGACGGGTTGCCATCGGGCTGAAATTCCGGGGAGAGTTCAGGAACCGGCCTTCCGCAGATCTGCTCCCGGGGCCGTCCGAACAATATCGTTGCGGCATGGTTGCAGTCACGGATGACCTCATTCTCAACAAGCAGAATGGTATCAGCAGCGTTCTCAAACAGTGCACGATAGAGGACGAGACGGGAAAAATCGTGCTCTCCTGTATCATTCACCGGCATAGAAATATCTTCATCCGTGGGCCTGATAAAAATTGTTACTTGTGGAGGAGGGGATTACCGGGACCGGTTGTTCCGGCCAGTCTCCTGCATGTCGTCAGGTCACCCGGGTCAGCGCACCGGTGCCGAGGTCATAGTACAATCCATGTACGTCCACCCGTTTCTCGTCAACCGCCTTTTTCAGGAGCGGGTAGGTGAAGAGGTGCTCGATCTGGAGCCGCACATTCTCCTGCTCGATCATCTTGTACCGCTCCTCCTTCTCAACGGGGGTCTGCGGGGGCGTGATCCGGGTATCGACCCGTGTCTTGGCCTCGCGTGCGTTGTTGAGCCAGAGCGGGATGTACGAGTCCGTGCTCTCCTTATCGAGAGCGCGTATCGCGCCGCAGTTCGAGTGCCCGCAGATGACCACATCCTTCACTTTCAGGTGAACAACCGCGTACTCGAGCACGGTCGCAAAGTTCCAGTCATGGACCGGCACGATGTTGCCGATGTTCCGCTGGATGAAGAGTTCGCCGGCACGTGCCTGGGTGATATGCCCGGTCTGGAGCCGCGAGTCCGAGCAGCCGATCCAGAGCGTGGTCGGGTGCTGGCTCCCGGCCAGTTCCTTGTAATAATCGATGTTGGGAGTAAAGTCAGTCTCCCTGAACCTGAGGTTCCCTAGTAAGAGCTTGTCTATCAATGCCACACACCTCTGACAGTGTACATAGACCGGTCGGTTACCGGCGTATGATATACTGATACTGGGAGGGAGAACGAAAGAACCTTTCGACTTGATCAGGCCGGAATGGCGTGACCGGATCAGGGCCGGGCCTTGACCGGCATCAGCCTTATGCTGCATGAACAATAACGGGTACAGGACAACGGCATCATGCCGCTTTTGGAATGCAAGCCCATGCGAACGATATCTGCACAGACCGAGACCGGGCGCTTCAATGAGGACCTGACCCTCCTCACCCTTTACTCGCTTGCCGGGGAGGAGAGCAGCAGCGTCCCGGTCCTTAACCCGGAGATGATCAGGAAGATCGGGCGATACATCTTCTCTGAAGGAACAGACGGGGCCAGGGGCCGGATCATCGAGGCCGTGGAGGTACGCGAACTCACACCGGCAGAGATGGTCAGGGCCGAGAAGGAGCTCTGGATCCATTATCACCAGCAGAAGGCCGACCGGAGGAACGACCGGCTCTTCGCGGTCTTCACCGGCACCCGGATCATCGGCGTTGCCCGGTGCTCGCGCCACGAGGACGGGCTGGAAGTAGATGCCGTCTATGTCCTGGAAGAGTACCGGCTCCGTGGATTTGCACGCTCGGTCATGATCCTCCTCATCGAGGAGTGTGGGCGGAACGAGACCCTGTACATGCACTCCAAGTCCGAGCTCGTCACGTTCTATGGCAGTCTCGGGTTCCGCCCCATCCCCGAGATCGAACTTCCCAAAACCATCCGCGACCGGTTCAGTTTCGTGATGGGGGACCTGGACAGCATCAAGGTCTGCCCGATGCGCCGGGAGCCGGGCGGCCTGGCCGCCAGCAGGGCAACGGCTTCAGGCCAGGCATAGCCTGTCGCGGGGAATCCGAAAAAAGGGCAGGATACAACCCGGTTCCCGGCCGGGAAACCACGCCATATCAAAGAGACCAGCCGAAAAACGCATGCGCTCTTTTCGTTTCTTCGTTCAAACCCGATCCAGTCCCGACAGAAGAAAAAACCCGGATAATTCTGCGGTGATAGCGGGCAATAAGCACCGGATGATCGGTTTTGCGCCAAAACCGTCGGGACAAATTATCTCCGCACCGGGTCCCTGACAGGATACGGTTGTCAGGACATCAGCTCTCGACCACGAACTCGCGCTTCTTCCGATCCGTGATGTCCTCGATCGTCTCCATTGCGCCGGTAACATTTCCCTGAGGATCACGAATGAGCGAGGCGGTGATATGCAGCCAGCGGCCGCCTTCCCCGATCGCGGGGAAGAACTGCGTGCATTCATACCCGCCATCCGTTGCCCGGGTCAGGCTTGCCCCCCCGCGGTAGTCATTGACAACGCGGGAGATGTTCCCGTCAAGGAGCAGGTCGGCAAGGCAGGGCTGTTCCTGCGCATAGAATGCCCGCCAGTGACCGCTGGTGCCGACCATCTCCTCGCTCTTGTATCCCGTCATGATCTCCAGTGCCCGGTCCCAGAATACCACCTTGTGGTTTTTGTCGATAAAGAACTGGGGTACGGTCGGGATCTGGAAGATGGTATGGAGGAGACGGTCCCGTTCCTGCGCTGCCCGCTCGGCGCGACGCCGCTCGGTGGTGTCCTCGAGGATGAGCGTGATCCCGGGTTCGCCATTGTGGAGGGAGGTGGGGATGAACCGCCCTTCAAGGAAGATCTCCTGGATACCCTCCCGCACCAGCCGGATCTCCTTGCGCCAGGCCGGCCCGCCGTTCATGAGCGCCAGGAGTTCGTGCTCTTCGGCAGGGGTGAGCAGCATCGTGGGCGGGGCGCTGAGCCGGGTTCGCAGGACCGCTTCGCGCGGGACACCGGCAAAGGCGCAGAGGGAATCGCTCGCCTCGACGATCTGGAGGGACTTGTCGATGACCATGATGAGTTCGCGGGTATAATTGATGATGTTCCCGACCGGCACGCGCTGGGAGATGGTGTAGAGTTTGGCATTCCCCACGTGACGGAGCTCAAGCTGGCCGGTGGCAGAGAGTACGTCAAGGTATTTTGCCATGGAGTTCCGGCTCATGCCAACCGCTGCGGCGATCTCCTTGATTGAGAGACCCAGCGGGTGCTCCTTGAGGACCGCCCGTATCCGACCCGTTTCATCAGCCAGCTCGTCTTCCGCCATGGTTTCACGTCTTATGAACTGAAGAGATTGGTATGCTGCCGGATTTACCGGCTACCTGCATTGAATGGTATGCTGTGCATTAGCAATAAACATTGAATCCTAATGCCTAAATAGGAGATACGTAATAATATGTATTGTGCATAGTGTTTGTGCACTAGTGCACAGCATACCGGTCTGATAGTGGGGATTGCTCCTGCCTGTTTGAATGGATGATATACACACACCTCTGAATCATATCACCATACCAGGACAACCCCTTCTCATTTCCATATTCAGCAAGGACGATTCATACCAGGGAATCCCGGCATCAATACAGAAAGCCTTTCCCAAACCCTCACCGGGAAAGAAGAATTCGGGATCTCCCGCATACTCCTGTTCATCTCTCCGTACAGATCATCTCCAGCTCCCGCCCCGTCACCGGGAGGAGGAGACGATCCACCTTCCATGGATATCCCCGGAAGGGGGTCCAGCCTGAGCTGGGGATACGATAACACGGATCATTCCGCGATAAGGCGGAGGGCAAATTCTTCACCCGAAAGCAGCATTGGCCGATCCGATTCGGATGCGATCCATGCTGTGGCGAAGAGAAGGAGAAGCGCATTCTCGAGCGCGAGCTCGTACCGGCCGGTGCGTTTCTTTTCAGGAACCTGTTTTGCAAGACAGTCCCGGTCGGAGGGGGGGAAGTCACGGAACTCATCGGGCTGTTCTGCCGATGTTTCGAGGAGTTCTGCCTGTTCCCGGATGATCTCAAACGCCGTATAGAGCGCGGGGCACTGCGTGAGCAATTCGTTTTTTTGTGTTGCAGTATCCGCTGCATGGATCACCTCGCGGTAGTCGCCCAGCGAGAACCGGATAAACCCGATCGCAGCGAGATGGGCAGCGGATTGCCCGACCACCGGCACCTTCCCGCGAAGCGATTCACAATAGGTCATGAGCGGGGTGGCAAGGGCTGCCTCCCCGCAAGGTCCTTTCAGCCGTGCCGGTCCGAACCGGAGTTTCAGCCGGACCAGGAGGATGGTAAGGCTCGCTGCATACAGCATTTCGAGAATGAGCGTGACCGCGAGATTGGTGGGAACGATAAAGAAGATTATCGCATAGATGGGTGTCGAAAGGGCAACAATGTCCTTGACCGGCCGAATCCAGGCAAGCCATGCAAGGATACATGAACTGATGACACACCCTGCTGCAAAGTAGCGGATATCGAGGGTGCTGCCAGAATCGATTGCAAAAATGGCAAGGAGCGCCCCGCCAAAGGAGAGCAGGGGCACTGCAAGTTCCAGAAGAAGGATCGTCGTGTCCGATCCCTGCCTGACACAGGATACTGATTCACCGGGCATGTATTTCACCAAACATTCACTGATTATGACGGGTTGCGGGGAACATCCCCTTCGGAGCCGGGGCCGGAAAGACTCCGGGGGGCATTCCTGAAGACCCGGGCATTATTTCTTCTTCTTCCTGATCGAGACGCAGTTTATGACCGGCTCTCCCGTTACGATATACCTTCTGATGACCTGCCCGAGAACCTCAACAACATCGTTCACCTTCACATCTTCTTCCGGGGTAGTGAACATCTTTACCGAGATGGCACCCGACCGGTCGGCTACCCGGTACTGGGGACGGTTCAGGAACTGGAAATACACCTGCTCAACAACACCCTCAATCCGTACGGCCTTGCCGACCATGTTCTCGTTAACCAGTTTCACCCTGACGGTCTTTGCTTCTTCTTCGTACAGCGGAGTGAGATCAGCATACTGGGCCCGGCTCATGTAATTCAGGGCGATAGGGATTACCAGCAGCATGAACAGGCAGGGAATGAGCCAGATCAGGTTCGACCGGACATCCGCACTGTAGACAGATGCTGCAAGCAGGAAACAGGTGAAAACAATAAAAACGGCTATTGCAAGAATCGAGATCTTTACATCGATTTTTCCGATCTTCATCTGAACATTATTGGGTGCTTGCCTGCTTTAAGCGCTGCGTTTTTATCCCTGAAATCCAGGAATCGCACGTTCCTTGCACCGGTTGGTAATCGTTCATCACCCCGCCGCAGGATTGCCGGAAACGAATCGAAAGGCAACGCTACCATAAAACCCCGGGATAGGGGCTTGTCCGATTTATTCCCGTATCCCGGGGAATGAGACGACAGGGGGCCTGTCCCGGTCAACCGCTACAGCCCCGCTGACAGATGACTGGAGACCTGATTTCTCTTTTCGTGGTGAAAAATATAATTATGGTGAAAATTTACTTGAGGGCCGCAATCTCTTTCCTGAATGCTACCCAGTAGATGATGCCGACGAAGAGGAGTCCTCCGACGATGTTGCCGATAGTAACAGGGATAATGTTTGCAGTCCACATCGTGACCCAGTTCAGGCTGGCATTGATCTTCGTGGGGTCAGTAACAAATCCCTGGGTGAGAATGCCTGCAGGGATGAAGTACATGTTGGCAACACAGTGCTCGAAACCGCTTGAAACGAAAGCCATGATCGGGAACCAGATCCCAAAGAACTTGCCGACTGCGTCATCAGCACAGATACCAAGGAGGATTGCAAGGTTGACAAGCCAGTTGCAGCCAATGCCCTTGAGGAATGCCGACCACATACCCATCATGCCGACATAACTCACCTTTGCTCCACCTATCGCTATCGCACGCGAGCCAAAGGCAGTCACCGTGCCGACACCTGCTGCATCAAAGGAGACGAACGGTCCGTATGCCATGATGTAGGCGAATACAATGGAACCGATCAGGTTGCCGATATACACAAAGACCCACAGGTTAAGAACTTCAACCCACGTGACCTTGTGGATGAATGCAGCCATGGGGGCAAGCATTGCGTCACCGGTGAAGAGCTCAGCACCGGTAAGGACCGTGATAATAAGACCAACCGGGAACACAGCACCCAGAATCAGCTGGGAGAACCCTGCACTTGCGGTACCATAGCGGAGTGCAGCATCGGTTGCCATAATACCAGTCGAACAGACTGTTGCAAGGGCCGCACCCATGGCAATATACGCACCGGACATGAATCCACGGAGGACCATGTTCCATGCAGGCAGGCCAACTTTATACTTACCGGCATCTCCTGCCTTTGCAGTGATGGCTACCGGGGGATGAAACACCATTTTTTTACACACCTCTGAATCTGTCACCTATACCAGCAACTATGTCTTCGGATCTCGTATAGGTCAGACAGAATTTCTTTGTATGTTGTTATTAATAGGTTTCGAATTGTTCGCCGGAAAGTGCTATGCACTAGCTTCAAACCTACCGGAAAGCAGATAAACCGGTGAGTGAAATCTGGTTATTTCTGCCCCGTTTTCCAGTATTTTTATTTAACACGGGCTTTTGGGGAAAAGAGGGAAAAATTTTCACGATCCGGGGAATCCCGCCACGTTTCGTGCCCCGCGCAGAATGGATTTACCGTCGTCTCCGGATTGCACCGATGTCGCGCACGAATACCGTATGGATGGTTTTCCCGGATAAAACGGCAGAGAAACGGACACGCGCCACTCACCGGATGCTGCAGATTTGACAATATTCTTCAACTGCAACAATGAAACAGTACTTCGGAATTCAGAGGTGTTTTGTGGGCTACAGCGCGATAACCGGCCCGGTCTTCAAGAACCATGACTGCCAGGGACACAAGGAGTGTCACGACCGTCTGGTGACAGCGCTCGAAGGGCTGCCGAAAACCATCGCGATCCACGACCCGGTCCAGGCGACCCGGTCCCAGCTGGAGCGGGTCCATGTCCCGGGATACCTGACCTGGCTTGAAGGACAGTGCGTCAGGAATGCAGCATACTGCTCGCTCGATGATTACATGTTCACCGGAGGATTCCTGGAGCAGAACCAGATCCGGATGGGATACATCGATCCAAATACCTATGTCAACCCCTGCTCTTATGAGGTGGCAACGTATGCAGCGGGTTCGGCAGTTGCAGCGGTGGAGAGGACACTCTCGGGCGAGACCTGTTTTGCCATGGTACGGCCCCCGGGACACCATGCCGAGGCCGACCGGGCCATGGGATTCTGTCTCCTGAATAATGCGGCTGTCGCGGCTGCCGATGCGCTGACCTCGGTTGACCGTGTTGCTATCGTTGACTGGGACGCACACCATGGAAACGGGACCCAGAGCATCTTTTATGACAGCGACCGGGTCCTCTATTGTTCAACACACCAGAAGGATGCCTTCCCCCATACCGGACTCGTCCAGGAGACCGGACACGGGAGAGGGACCGGTTACACCATCAATGTCCCGCTCCCCTTCCGGTCCACGATCCCCGACTACCAGCTGGCTTTCACCGAAGTTATCGTCCCTGCCGTTCAACGTTTCGAGCCGGATCTCGTAATCGTCTCTGCCGGCCAGGATGTCCTTTCCGATGATCCGGTCGGGAGCATGCGGCTGGAGCCGGGAGATATTGGGGTGCTCACCTCGCTCATACGGGGTGCCGGCGACTTCCCGCTGGCATTCATTCTCGAAGGGGGCTATGGGCCGTCCCATGCGGATGCCATCCGCAGTATCTTCTCAAGCCTTGATGGCCGGGTTCCGGCCCCGAGCCGGGACAGCCTCCCGGTTAAGGCGGTCCAGGAAACGGTCCGGCACCTGAAAACCCTTCACCACCTGAACTGACGGCACAACGATTTGGTGCCGGCGGGGCCAGGGGATGACGAGGCTGTAATAAACCGTTAAACAGAATAACCGTGCAGGAGATATGCTGGGTATGGACCGGAAGATTCAGATCCTGATTGTTGCAGGTATCCTCGCTACCATCATTGCGTTCATCTTCAGTATCTATGCAGCCGGAATCGTTTTCATCATCCTGATCGTGCTCGTCATGTCGATGCTGATTATGAATGACACTGCTCACCTTCCGGACATTGTTGCAGAACTCAGCGATGATGCAAAAGCAGTTATCCTGCGGAATAACGGCAATACCGGAGCGGTGAAGATCCATGTGGCACTGGTCCCGCAGAATATCGAATTTGACATCCCGTCACTGGGTGTCGAAGAGCGATACACCCACCCCGTCCAGAGCATGATCCAGGAGGTCAAAGCGGTAATCACCTTCGAGAACGAGCAGGGGAACCACTTCTCCCGAACCTATAAATTATCGTCATGCGGGGAGTCCTTTGAGCCCCTCAGGCCGATGATCCCGATCTTTGGGTGGAAGTAAGAAGAGAAAGATACTCCAACCTTTTTTTTATCCCCGGTCGAAGATCTTTCCCCGACCGGCTCTTCGTACCATCGGCTGGACTTCTGCACCCTCGAGGTTTCCCGCAGCCCAGGTATATCTCTCCCGAACTGCAGGCGGGAGTTCCTTTTCAGGGATCGGCACAAAACCAAAACCCGCATAGAAGCCGGTGAGATGGCGGACTGCGTACATATACAGGTCGTCATTATGACATGCCTCCACCAGCGCCGAGACGACCATCCGCGAGTACCCGTGCTTCCGGTGACCGGGGGGAGTCCATATCCCGTCCACCTCGAGGCCGCCCGGGTGTCTCCGGCACCGGGCAAGCGAGACAAGGTCGCCACCGGTGAACACGCCAAAGATGCGATCGCTCGCCGGTGCCCCGGTTGTCTCGTGGTAGTCCTTCCAGACTGCCGCGGCCCGGTCAAATTCCCCGACACTGAGCTCCCGAACTTCGATCATTGGCCCATCCCCTCGATCCGGTACCCTTCGGGGGGTATTAGGATCTCAAACCGCGCACCCTCCCCGTAGACGCCGGTCTCCCGGATGGTGATCCCGGTGATCGCCGTGATCTCGTGGGCCAGGAAGAGCCCGTGCCCGTAACTCTCCTCCCGCTGGACAAAGAGGGATCCTTTTGCAGGATCCGGGATGCCGGTGCCGTTGTCTTCAATGATGATCGCGCAGTGGTCGGGACGGATCTGGTACGTTGCCGTGATCATCGTTGCCCCGGTCGATTCCTTGAGCGAGTTATGGAGGATGTGGTAAAAAACCGTCGGGAGATGCGGATCGGCAAATACCTCGAGCCGTACCGTCCAGGCACGGAAGACAACTGCACCGAAATCAAGACGGGCACTGGCGGCCCGGAATGCATCCTGTACCGGCATCCATGCGGGGGGAGTCGATCCGATATCCCGGAATTCCCGGGATGTCTCGATCTGGCGGCTCATGCCACTTGCCGTTTCCTTAATACCGGCGAGGAATGCGATCACTTCCGGGTCATTGAACTTCATAACGCCGAGACGGAGATGGGCATAGAGTATCGAGAGCCGCCGGGACATATCGTGCCGGAGGATACCGGCAAGCGTATTGAGCCGGTGCCCGGTCTTCTCCAGTGCAGCCCGGGTCATGACCTGGTCCGTCACATCGCGGATAGACTCGATCGCGCCGGTGATATTCCCGTTTGAGTCAACGAGCGCTGTTGCCGAGAAGCGGAGGTGAGCCCCCCGGTCGCCGTGGAAATGAGGGAGATACACCTCGGATACCAGTTTGCTGGATTCCCGCTGGATTGCCGGGTACTTCTCCTCGGGTCGTGCCACCCCGCTGATGATAAGCCCGACCAGCATCGGCCTGCGCTCCCCGTAAAATGCCAGCGCATATGCATAATCGCCCTGCCCCAGGACGGCACTCTTGCGTACACCGGTCATCTCTTCAACGGCCCGGTTCCATGCGATTACCCGGCCATCGCGGTCGATGGCAAATGTTGCATCGGGAAGGAATTCGATGATATCATGTAACTGCTGTTCTGACCGGGCCAGGTTCCGGGAGAGCAGTGCCACCGCTGCTCCCACGATGATGAGGATGGCCATCCGGGAGAGTGCAACCGGGTCAAGGACAGACTCGGCCGTGGCAAAGAGGACCACCATGGTCCCGTAGACGGCAGTTATTGCAACGGCAAAGAGAAAACCCCGGCGGGGATACCAGTACGAAGCGAGAATGATGGGGAAGTACAGGAGATGTGAGAGGACGATGGTGAACCCCTGCAGCATGCCGAACAGGTTGATCCCGAGCGTGAGCACCGAGACAGCGGCAATGGCAGAGATGCGGGTGCGATCAACGGGACTGGAAAGGACGGATGGGGAAAAAAGTGCCATGGCAACAAACAGACCTGCAGTCTTTCATTCGGACTGCATGCAGTAAAAATGTTCTGCCGCCGGACTGCCGGTTCCCTGAATCGTTCTCATTCAGGAATCCGGGGGGTGATACGCGTTGTACCGGGAGGGCAGACCAGTTCGAACCGCGCCCCCCTCCCTTCGACACCGGTCTCATGCATCGTGATGTTCGTGATGGCAAGGATCTCCCGGGAAAGGAAGAGGCCAAGGCCGGTATTCATCCCGTACTCGTAGCTGAAGACGAGTTCTTTCTTCTCGGCCGGTATACCGACACCGTCGTCCTCACAGACCACAACCACGGAGTCGTCGACCGGTCTGTTGCTGAACCGGATTGTGGTGATCTTCCTGCCATACTTGATGGCATTCTCGATCAGGTTGGTAAAGACCTTCTCGATCAGCGGATCGGCATATATCTCATGGTTTGACGGGAGGGCATTCTCGATCCGGACATAGGTCGGGGGGATGTGCTTTGCCGCAGATGCGACAAGCCCGTGGAGGTTCTGCCACTGGGGCGCCTTTACACCGACTTTCTGGTATTCACCGGTAAACCGTACCGAGTTGAGGGTCTGCGTCGCAATCTCGGCTGCGGATGCAACATGCTCCCATGCCTTCTCCGGATCCTTCTCCCGCATATCGAGCGCGTACTCAAGCGACTCGTGCTGGGACGTGAGCTGGTTGATCACTTCATGCCGGGTGATGCTCGCCATCAGGTTGAGTTTGGTATTCGCCTCATCGAGTGCCTGCTGGACGCGCCTGCGCTCCAGGTTCTCCTGGGTAAGCCGGCTGTTGGACTGCTGGAGATCAGCAACCGCCTGCTGCAGCTGTTCATTCAGGGTCGCAAGCCGGTCCTGTGCCTCGATGAGTTCGGCATTCTTGGAGACGGCGACGGCATACGTTGAGAGGAGAATATTCAGGATCTGGATCCGGCTGGACGGGATCCGGACCGTTTTACCGCCCAGCGTGATCGGCAGTGCAGCGGGTGTTCCATCAGGATCCGGTTGCTGGAGCTTCTCGATGATCGTCGCGATCCGCTGCCGGATGGATCCTGCATCGAACGGCTTGATGATGAAATCGTCAGCCCCCACCTCAAGTCCCCGGATCACATCCGCCGGGTCGAAGAGCTGGGTTACCAGGATAACCGGGATATTCTTCATCGAAGTATCGGCTTTTATCCGGCGGCAGAGTTCGTATCCGTCCATCTCGGGCATGACGATATCGGTGAAAACGATCGACGGCCGGTCGATGGCAATCTGCTCGAGCGCCACGTTACCATTCTCTGCAAGGGTTACACGGCAGCCCTCGTTCTCAAGGATATGCCGGAGATATTCTGCCTGGGTCCGGCTGTCCTCAACAACAAGGATCTTCCAGGGGGCTTTTGCCGGGGTATCGGTCATGGGACGGCTCCACATTTTGCGCAGGATAATTACGGGTCCGGGGTTCTCTGTTCTTCCGGTCGGGGTGAGAACAGCATGGTAATCTTCCATTGGTTCCCGGGGATAATAAACACGGTGGAGGAACCGGTTCCGCCGCAGTGAACCGAAAACTCCCCCGAGCCGGGGAGGGGAAAGCGGTTTTTCTCGTCAGGCGTGGGAGGGAATAGATTTTGGACAGAATTTTTCCCTGTGCTATTCCACCGAAGGACCGCGGCTACCGGTTGGACCTGCCTGCGGCCATGATGAATTTAAGTGGGTTTTTATAGTGGTGGTGAGAAAAAGATCATCAGAACATTAGTGCACAGCACTAGTGCACAGCGCAACAATCAGGACGGCACTTGTATGCGACCACCCCGCATCCCCCCGATGGTAACCGATATCATTCAGACGGCCATCATCTCCTTTGATGGTATGGAGTTCAGGACCCTGGAATCCTGCCCATTCTGCGGAGGTTCCGTTCAGGGATATGATACCCGGACGAAACGGTTTATTGTTATCACAGACGGTTCCGGGGAACGCACGATAACCGTCCGGGTTAAGCGGTTCACCTGCCGGAGCTGCCACAGGCTGATCAACGCCGATGAGCCGTTCTACCCGGACACCAGGATCGGAAGCCTGGTCGTGGATCTCTACTTCACCCTTGCATCGATCATGCCACCGAGCAGGGCAGCCCGCGTTCTTGAGGCCATGGGAATCATCGTTGACCGGACAACCTGGCGGAAGTACCTCCGCGAGAAGTTCCCGGAGATCCCGGCAACCGATGTCTTTGGGATGCGGCTCCCGAATTCGGTTATCACCATTGCAGATGCTGCCGCGCGGATCTCTTCTGCAGGGGGACATGCAGACAGCACTGATGTGCTCACGGTGTGCGGGCATCCCTCCTCCCGGAGGAGAATCCTACAGAAAGACGAAGCGATCATCGCTGATGTCCCCGCAGTGCCTGGTACAGCAGAGGCCTTTTCCCCGGATGAATCTCCCTGGCAAGCCCCGTATGGGAAACTGGTCCCGGTGATCCAGGAGACCTGCACCGGGGATAAGCAGGGGTTACCAGCCGCGGAATTTACAACAGGGGCCGGTCACAACCCGTTTTAAGGTGTCATCTGCCGGAGGGCAACCTGTTTCACCGCAAGGGCAGGGAGTGCATCGGCAGCCGCCCCGAGTACCTGCGTGAGATCGGCTGCCCCCAGTTCTTGGGAAAAGAGCGGGGCACCGATCCCGGCAACGAGGATCTTTTCAGCACCGGTCGCTTCCGCAACCTTCTGCACCGCAGAACAGACCAGGGACCGCTGCTCATCCCAGAACGTTGCTGCTACCTGCATCGCACCATCCTCCCCGATCTCCGCGAGGTCGGCACAGACGACACGGGCAAGGCGGCGCAGGGAGGCTTCAATCGTCTTCTCTTTCCTGTCGGGAGTGTCGCAGGTATACTGCACCGGACTGATATGACCCAGGACCAGGTGGGCATCGGCACTCGATGCGAAATATTCCGTGCTGACTGGTGTCGGTATGCCCCCTACCCGCACAGAGCGGACAAGGGTCGGGATACTCGTGCGGAGCATGCCGGTATAGAGGAGATATCCCCGCTGGAGCCGCCGGGTGTCCGTCAGATCCACAAGATCGTCAAACCGTCCAAGGGGGATGATATCCGCCGTGGTGCTCCCGATATCAAGCAGGACCGCATCCGGGTAGTCCTGGCGGAGGAAATCAGCGGACGCCAGCCAGTTCGCGGCAGCGAGCTGCGGGACTGCATGGTCATGAAATCCGGCATCCATCCCGTAAAAGCGGGCAGCAGGGAACGCCTCGCGTACCTTGTTGACGATAAACGCGATTCCCTCCATCTTTTCCGTGAAGCAATCGGCAAGTTCCCCGCTCATGACAACTGCCGCAGGGGCTGAGTTGCCGGAGGCATAGGGCCGGAGCAGGTCCGTGATCGGTGCCTTCTCCCAGAGCGGACAGTAATGGATATGGACACCATGCTCGTCAACGACTTTGAGGTTGGCCCCGCCGACATCAATCCCGATCATACCGGGGTTACCTGCCCGTTCGTGTCAAACCGGACCTGCCCGCTGAGATGTACCTGCGTCCCGCCATCCCCGTGGGAGGCTGCGATGAGGAGATCCGCGATCTCTTCTTTCATACAGGATGCTATCCCGACGAGGCTTGTGGTAATGCGCGGGTTGACATCCACGACATAGACCTTGTCTGCAACCACAACATCGATACCACAATACCCCTGGCACCCGAGGACCTCTGCAACCCGGATCGCAGTACTGATGATCTCATCTTCCCGGGAGGGGTGGACCGGAGTCACCCCGCCGAGATATGAAAACGCCCCGTCCGTTCCCATTCGGATATCCTGCCGGTTCACGGCAAGGACGAGCGGGGGGTTTCCTTTAAAGTAAAGGCACGCTTCCCCGATAACCCGGTTGGGGATGATACTCACCGAGAAGTGCTCCCCTTCGATGTATCGCTCGGCAAATTCCCCTTCCTTTGGGGCCGTTTCCGACAATCGTACACCCTGCGCCCCGCAACCACTGACCGGCTTGATGACGCACTGCCCGGCCCCCGGATCCCCGGGTACCGGAATGCCATGTCCGGCAAGGATCCGCTGGGTCTTCACCTTGTTGGCACAGAGCGCAGTAACCATGAATCCGCACCCGAGGTTATGAGTGTACTGTTCGAGGAGCATCGTGTACCTGGTGAGAAGGTGGTCGGGGGCGATGACCAGCCCCATCTCACAGGAAGGGGCGAGTCGTTCGATTTCGGCGGCAAAATCCCCCGAACCGGGCAGCACTACTTCATGACCGCACCGTTCAAAACTGGCTTTCAGGACGCCCAGCATGGCAGCACCTTCATTTGCCAGGTGGGGGTCGTGCGCGGTTGCATATTCAGCGAGCAGGACTTTCATCTCCCCAGTATTTGCTTCTTAGAGAAAATACACTTACCGAATCGGTGAGTTATTGGCAGGGAACGGACAACTGTGTAGGTACCATGAGACCATCCATCCTGCTGACCAATGATGACGGCGTGAGCTCGGTCGGGCTCTGGGCCGCGTATGATGCCCTCAAATCCATAGCAGACGTGACGGTGGTTGCACCGGCAAGCCAGCAGAGCGCCGTGGGGAGGTCCATCTCCATTTTCGAGCCGCTGCGGGCTTCACAGGTGAAGATAAACGGCGTCAGGGCATGGGCAGTTGCAGGAAAACCGACCGATGCGGTAATCATCGGGTTGTACTCGCTGAACCTCAAACCAACGATGGTCGTGAGCGGGATAAATATCGGGGAGAACCTCTCGACCGAGTCGATCATGACATCGGGAACGGTAGGGGCGGCACTTGAAGCATCGAACCAGGGCACCAAAGGGATCGCATTCAGCCTGCAGGTTGAAGACCAGGGGGACAAGTTCGACGACCCGCGCGACCACGGGCATAGTTTTGACGAGGCAAAAAAAGTTGTCCGGGATGTTGTCGGGCGCGTCCTCGAGCACGGGTTTTCCCCGGATACGGATGTTATCAATGTCAACATCCCGTCCCAGGTTAAAGGGGGATACGAGATCACGCGGCTCGCCCACAAGCTCTTCCATACCGGCGTGGAGAAACGGCTCGATCCCCGTGGCAGACCGTATTTCTGGATCAACGGCCCCCTGGTCGATGATGCCGAAGAAGGGACGGATGTGCACGCGATACGGAAAGGAAATGTCTCGGTCACTCCCATCACGCTGGACTGCACATCCTATCACGCATGCGAGGCAACAAAGAAAATTTTACGGTAATTTTTTTACAGCCCCCTTTTTCGTGCCTGATTTCCGGGGTATCTCATTCTGCCGATCTGGTGCAGTGGACCTCCGATCACCATCTTAATTAACCATAGCATGATGAAATATCCCGGTAATGGACAAGAAAGCAGAGGCACTCACCGCAGCCAAGAGGGCTGCCGGGTATAAGGCTGCAGATATGGTGCAGGACGGGATGGTTGTCGGGCTCGGGACAGGCTCCACCGTCTATTACATGATTGAACGGCTGGCAGAGCGGATACAGAATGAGGGGCTGAAGGTTGCCGGGATCCCCACATCCCACCAGACAGCGATTCGTGCCAGGCAGGCACACATCCCCCTGACAACCCTTGATGACAACCCGGTCGTCGATATCGCCATTGATGGTGCGGATGAAGTAGATCCCAAGCTCCGGCTCATCAAGGGCCGGGGTGCAGCCCACCTGCGGGAGAAGTGCGTTGCCGGAGCAGCGAGACAGTTCATTGTCGTAGTTGACGATGCGAAGGTGGTGAAAAGACTGGGCACGCAGGTTCCGGTCGAGGTTCTTCCGTTCGCACTCACTCCGGTAATCTCATCACTCCGGGCACTCGGGTGCGAGCCGGTCATCCGCGAGGCCGTGAAGAAGGATGGCCCGGTCATCACGGATAACGGGAATTTTGTGGTTGATTGCAAGTTTAAGGAAATTAAAGACCCGGAGAACCTTGAATCCGCCATTGCAGCAATCCCGGGTGTCATCGAAAGCGGCCTGTTCACCGCATATGCCCGGAAGACCACGGTTGTCGTGGGCGGGGAAAAAAAGTGTAAGGTAATAACCTTACCGGATATAGTCGCGTAACTTCTGGACGAGGGCGAGCTGGTTGTTCGCCTCTTTCTTCTTCTCTTTCTCGATGCTGTCCATGATCTCGTGGATCGGCTTTGCCAGCTCGTAAATCTTGACCGGGCGGCCTTTGCTCTCAGCCTTGCTCTCGCGGCTGTTGATCCAGTTCTGGTCAATCAGGTAGCGCATCGCGATGCTGACTTCCGGCTGCCGGAGGTCGGTGCCGCGCTCGATTGCGCGGGATGTTGCCTCAGGCGTGTTTGCAAGGAAGACCAGTACCTTTGCCACATTCCGTTTTGTTCCGATCTCGATGAGGAGATTTGCAAATTCCTCCTCCTTTTCCGTGAAATACATGACATTCTCCGTTCTCATACATCACATCCACAATATTTTCGATTTGCTATATCCAATAATTATGGCTTTTGCGTATATATAGTATATCGTATTGTTCGGCAATGGGCAGAGAGTATATATGTCATTAATTTTTTTGGCACCTGTTCAAGATAATGAGAGCGTGAGCCCGTTACAAAAAAGATTACAGGAGACCGAGACTCCGGAGATCCGAGAGGATCTTCACAACAGCCTTACGTGCATCCTCCGGTTCCTTACCACCGGTGATGATGAGTTTCCCGGACCCAAAGAGGAGGACAACGACTTTGGGATTATCAAGCCGGTAAACGAGGCCGGGGAACTGCTCGGGTTCATATTCAATCCGGTCAAGATTGAACCCCACGGCGATCTTGTTGAGGTTGATTGCCGTTGCAAGATCTGCAGAGGTTACGATGTTCTGGATCTTGTAATCAAGTTTCTTGGGGATATCAATTCCCTGCTTGCGTAAAAGGCCGCCAAGGATATTGAGCCCCTTGCTCAGGCTGTCGATACTCTTGGCACCGGTGAGGACAACCTTGCCGGATCCAAAGACAAGGGCCGCAATCTTGGGGTCCTGCATCCGGAGAACAACACCGGGGAACCGTTTCTTGTTGTATTCTGCATCCTTGATCTTGGATGCAAGCGTGGGAAGATCCAGATAATCAGTCACCTTTGCAGAGGCGACGATATTTTCGATCTTCAGGGAATCCTCTGGTCTGACCTTCATAGCTGTAAATCACCTGTAAGTCCGTGGTTTTTATGGTCTTAGGGCCCCGATGACCCGTGCCGGTCAGTTGGGCTTTATAAACCGTATATAAGCAGAGGAAGGGAGCATATAAAAGAGTTGCTATGAGATCCGCACTGTCTTCCATCCCCACACCCCGTAAGAGTCACAAGTGAAAAAAGAATCGGAGTTCCGGAATTATTCATCAAGGGTGGATACATCACCCGGATCTAATCCCATCTCTTTTGCCTTGAGCACCCGGCGCATGATCTTTCCGCTGCGGGTCTTCGGCAGAGATGTCACGAACTCGATCTCCGATGGCATGGCAATCGGTCCGAGGGTGATTCGCACATGGTAGAGGAGCTCGTTTTTGAGCTTGTCGCTGGGGGAATGCCCGACACGGAGGATGACAAACGCCTTGATGATGTTTCCCTTGACTTCGTCAGGCTTGCCGATGACGGCTGCCTCGGCCACTGCCTTGTGGGAGACGAGTGCACTCTCAACCTCCGCGGTCCCGATATTATGGCCGGCAACGACGATCAGATCGTCAGACCGCCCGAGGACCATAATATAGCCGGCAGCGTTTTTCACCGCAAGGTCGCCCACGGCATAACAGCCGGGAATGGTATTCCAGTACTTCCGGTATCGTTCGTCATCGTTATAGACGGTACGGAGCATTGATGGCCAGGGCTCACGGATCGCGAGGAAACCCCCCGTGCCCGGCGCAACGGAATTCCCTTCCTTGTCGACCACATCGGCCACTACCCCCGGGATCGCCTTTCCGGCGAAGCCGGGATACATGGGCTCGCCAAGCATGGTCGTGACCATATGCATACCGGTCTCGGTCTGCCACCAGGTGTCAAGGATCGGACAGCGGTTTTTGCCGATCACCCGGAAGTACCACTCGAATGCTTCGGGATTGAGGGGTTCCCCGACGGATCCAAGGATCCGGAGGGTTGAGAGGTTGTACTTGTCCGGCCACTCTTCGCCAAGCTTCATGAACATGCGGATAGCCGTCGGTGCGGTGTAGAGAATGGTGACGCCGAACTCCTCAACCATGCGCCAGTAAACACCCGGATCCGGGAAGTCCGGCGTACTCTCGGTCAGGATGATCGTTGCACCCATGGAGAGGGGGCCATACACGACATACGAATGCCCGGTGATCCAGCCGGGGTCTGCCGTGCACCAGTACACGTCGTTCTCCTTGATATCAAAGACATTCTTTGCAGTATAGTACGTCCCTACCATGTAGCCGCCACAGGTGTGGACAATCCCTTTGGGAGCGCCGGTGGAGCCGCTCGTGTAGAGGATGAAGAGCGGATCCTCGGCATCCATGACCTCGGCCTCGCAGTCTGGTTTCACATCGCTGATGAGATCGTAAAAATCAATCTCCATCTCCTTATGAATCTCGACCGGCTGGGTTTTCTCCCGGCGGAGGACAACAACATGCTCGACACTGGGGGCGTTGATGATCGCCTCTTCAATGATATGCTTGAGGGGGATAGACTTGCCGCGCCGGAAGGTGACATCGGCAGTGATGACCACCTTTGCCGCGGCTCCGGTGATCCTGCTGTTGAGCGCGGCAGCGCCAAACCCGCCAAACACGACACTGTGCACCGCACCGATCCGTGCGCAGGCGAGCATGGAGATTATCTGTTCAGGAACCATGGGCATGTAAATACAGACGCGGTCCCCCCTGGTGACACCCAGTTTCTTCAGGCCGTTTGCAACCTTCATCACCTCCCGGAAGAGCTGGCGGTAGGTATAGATACGCTCGGTATCATCCTCACCCCTCCAGATGAGGGCGACCTTGTTGCGGCGTGCATTTGAGACATGACGGTCAAGGCAGTTGTACGTGATATTGGTCTTGCCATCGATGAACCAGCGGGCGTACGGATAGTTCCATTCCTTCACGTTCGTATAGGGCTGGAACCAGTGGAGTTCGCGGGCGATCCGGTCCCAGAAGCCGTCAGGATCCCTGCGGAAATCCTCGTATGCCCGGGAGTAGTCCCCCAGCCAGCTGTTCTGCCGGTAGGACGGATCTGGCGTGTAATGCTTTTCGGTGAGTTTAACATTGAAGTCTTCTGCCATCAAAAAACCCCGATTTTACACAATTAATAATGAGTAATGCAAATTAAGGGTTGCCATTTTCCGTTCGGGAAATGCCCGATTTTGTGGAGTTATCTGGTCAGATATACTTTATTTTTTTATTAATTGCGGCGCCATCAGCCCGTTTTGAATTCCAGACAATTTACGGGCTTATTTTTTTGGAGATTTCTGCGCGGTGAGGTGCAGCCACCCGGGCGGTTAAATACGTCAGGGGCATTTCCCCCCATAGATTTAAACCAGAACCTCCACGACAATTAGAAGTTCCGTTGAGAAAATGCATCGCGGAGTTCCGGGTGGCCCGGTTTTTGTCCGGGTCGTTCCAGTGCACGACCGCAGCATGATACCCATGGATCGGGTGATCAGCTCATGAAGAAACTGATGCTTTCTGAATCCGAAGGATATGACCTTTTGAAAGAATACGGGGTTCCGGTCCCAGAATACCGGATGGTAATGACACCCCATGATGCTGCTACCGCTTCAGAGACGATCGGATTTCCGGTTGTCATGAAGATCGTCTCCCCCCAGATCATCCACAAGAGCGATGCCGGGGGAGTGGTTGTGGGCATTGGTTCAAAGGAGGCGGCAGCAGCAGCTTTTGACCGCATCATTACGAACGCAAAGAAGTACTGCCGCGATGCGGAGATCACGGGAGTTATCGTTGAACAGCAGGCCGAACCGGGACTTGAGCTCATCATCGGGGGCAAGACCGACCCGGCATTCGGCAAGGTCATCACGTTTGGCATGGGTGGGACACTGGTCGAGCTGATGAAGGACGTCACGCTCCGGATCCTCCCTGTTGACGAGGAAACCCTGCGACAGATGGTGCGGGACATCAATGGGTATCCCCTTATCCAGGGGTACCGCGGCATGAAGCCCCGGGACGAGGAGGCACTGGTCGCTGCCCTCGTTGCCATCACCCGTTTCTTCCAGGAGAATGACCGGGTCGTTGAATTCGACATAAATCCGCTCCGGCTGTACGAAACGGGTTCGCTTGCGGTTGATGCCCGGATTATTATTTCCGATGAGCCGGTGCACCAGGAGCGCAAAGCCCGGGAGCCGGTTCCCATTGAGTACTTCAATCCCCGTTCGATCGCGGTGATAGGTGCAAGCCAGGACTCGAGCAAGATGGGATATGCGGTTATGCACAACCTCCTCCATTTCCCGGGACAACTCTATCCCGTCAACAACAAGCGCAGCGAGATCCAGGGGCTGAAAGCATACCCCAATGTGACGGCAATCCCGGCTCCCGTAGATCTTGCCGTCATCACGGTTCCGGCAATGCACGTCCCCAGGGTGGTCGAGGAGTGCGGGCAGAAAGGCGTTCCGATGGCCGTCATCATAACGGCGGGCTTCAAGGAGATGGGTCTTGACGGCCGGGCCCTTGAGGAGCGCGTACTCGAGATAGCACGGCGCCATGGCACACGGCTTATCGGCCCCAACTGCCTGGGGATGATCATACCCCCCAAAGGGATCGATACAACATATGTCCACCAGACACCGGTCCCCGGGAATATCGCTTTCATCTCTCAGAGCGGGGCCATCATCAACACGGTTGTTGACTGGAGCCTGGCCAACGGGATCGGGTTCTCGAATGTCATCTCGGTCGGAAACCAGACCGATCTCGACTTCCTCGACTATCTCCGCTATGTCCAGAAAGATGAGAAGACCCGGGCCATCATCCTCTATATTGAGGAGATCGCTGATGGCAGGGAGTTCATGGAGGTCGTCTCGGAAGTAGCAAAGACCAAGCCGGTCGTTGCAATCAAGTCGGGATCGTCTACGAAGGGACAGGCTGCTGCAGCATCGCATACCGGATCGCTCTCGGGATCATACGATGTGTATATGGAAGCGTTTCGTAGTTCCGGGGTAATTGCTGTCCATACGCTCACCGGTGCGTTCCTTGCCGCACGAATGCTCGCGCACCCGAAGGGATACCCGCGGGGGAAACGGGCAGTCGTCATCACCAACGCCGGGGGTTTCTCCGTACTGTCGTCCGATTATGCCGAACGATATGGCGTCGAGATTGTCGACCTGCCACCGGAAGTGATAGACGAACTCAACCAGTTCCTCCCGGAGTTCTGGAACAAGAGCAATCCTATCGACCTCCTCGGCGATGCAACCGAACGGCGGTTTGAGAAGACCTTCGAAGTACTGGCACGCTATCCTGACCTCTGGGACATTGCTTTTGTCATCGGGTTCCCGAACCTTGTTCTCACCTCTGATCACCTTGCAAGGAGGATCCTCCGGTTCTCAGAGATGACCGGCAACCGGATCGTCGCAACACTCCTTGGAGGAGCATCCATGGATGCGGGCCGGGAATTATTGAAGGAGCATGATATTCCAAGCTTCGAAGAACTTGACTTCACGTTCCGGGTCATGGGACGGGTGCTCTGGCAGAAATACCGGGTCAGGGCACCGGGCCTCCTTTGACCCATCACGCTTTTTTGATAAAAAAGGATTAATCGTATTGGCGCCAGGTGTGTTCGCATTCCGTACAGCGGAAAAACCGGACCTCGCTCTCATCGGCAGCACGGAGCTGGCGCAGCCACCAGAACGCAAGATTGTGCCCGCATTTCGGACACTTGATCTGGATGGTGGGCAGGGTTTTGAGCTTTTCTCCTTCATCATCCACGATCACGATCTCATTTTCTGTGCGTGATTTCTTCTTATTGACCTTGTCAGTGTCGGCCTGCTCAATTTTCCGGATATACCCGCACTTTCGGCACTTGAGCTGACCACCGGAAGAGATCAGCATAGTCTTGCATTCAGGACAGAACATCGGTATACTATTGCGTGTTGAATGGTGATTAAGGCTGGGGTCATCACCATTCACCACCCCCGGTTTCCCATTCCATGACGGACCACCGCGGATTTTTGGGGATTGCACATCCAGAATCCTTTTTTGGTACCGGGTGGATAATTCTATGATGATAGAGTATCTGGTGCTGATCTCCTTTATCGGGTTTTTGTTCTTCCTCGTTCCCGGGCGGCACCGGAAATACGCTGCGATAACCGGCTGGACATTTATCGTTCTTGCCCTCTTTGCAGAGTTACCCGAATATTTCAGCCAGAACAATTTCCTGTACCCGCTGATGGCAGCACTCTCCCTGCCGTTTCTGGTCATCACGGCACAATACCTCATGAAAGATGATGAACGGGTCATCCAGCTCTCCCGCGCCGCAGCGGTTGCATTCATCATCTATGCGCCGTTCGAGTACGTGCCGGTTCTCGGCAACGCCCTGATCGGGATCGTCGTTGGCCAGATCGTATGGCTCTGCGACCTGCTGCAGTTCCCGGTCACCCTCAACGACTGGAATATCATCATGCACAATGCGTTCCGCGTCGAGATCATCCTTGGCTGCACCGGCATCCAGAGTATCGCCATCATGATGGGGGTAGCTGCCGCAGTCCCGACGACGACAAAACAGAAGATCCTGGCGTTCCTGATCATCGCCCCGACGATCTATTTCCTCAACCTGCTGCGGAATGTCTTTGTCATCATGGCATATACCGAGCAGTGGTTTCCCTACTGGCCGGAGATCGCAAGCAACGGGGAATTCGGGTACGAGAGTTTCTTCTGGGCCCACAACGTAATCGCGGAACTGCTGGCACTCGTATGCCTCGTTGTCATCGCGTACGGGCTTTTTATCATCATCCCCCGGCTGGGATCCTTTGCGGATGATCTCTACCAGTTATATTATGGCGAGGTCATGAAAGCGTTCGGTAAAGGTACGTGATCCGCTGGATCGCTGAAAGATTCGTGCAGACCGCGATGATGATGACCGATGCCCAGATGTAGCCGGTCACGCCTCCGATGATGAGGACAAGGAAGGTCTCCGGTCTCCCGAAGAAGCCGACACCTTCAAGCGGGTCATCGATCTTTCCTTCCACTTTCTCACGATAGCCGATCTCAGCGTAAACCACCGGCTTGATGAACGTGTTCATCAGGGAACCGATGATGGCAAGCGCGACGATCGCAAAGTCGGTGCCCGGGGGAACCGGATAATACTGGCTGATAATGGGGATGCCGGAGAGACCGATTCCCAGGATAGCAAGAGCATCGACATACTTGTCAACGATCCAGTCGAATACCGCTCCAAAGTCCGTATGCGAGCCGGTCTTTCTGGCAACGCTGCCATCGATGAGATCGAAAACCGCCGATACCAGGAGAGCAACCGCCCCCAGGAGGAACTGGCGGTTGATGAAGAGAACTGCACAGATGATCCCTGCGAGCAGGGCAAGGACCGAGATCTGGTTGGGCGTGATCCGCAACCGGACAAAAACGTCTGCCACGGGCTCGAGGTACTTCATGAACCGCGGCCGCAGGGCAGTAATGTTCATAACTCATTTCATGGGAATACGAACCATTAATAGTTGCCCATAAGCATCCGATGAACGCATGATCCTGACCGTCTCCATCATCAGGTTATTTATAGTCCCCATCCAATCTTACCGGAGAGTAGACCTGCAATGATCGCTACAACCGACCGTCCGCACGTGCTGATGATGTCAGAGATCACCGCTGACGGGAAACTGACGCTGAAAAAAGGCGCCTCGTCCAAGATCCTCATGAAGTACATGGCTCACGAGACCGAGCTGCTGCTCCACGAGACCCGTGCCGAGTACGATGCGATCATGGTCGGGGCAAATACCATCAGGATCGACAACTCGTTTCTGACGGTCCGGTATGTCAAAGGCAAAAGCCCCCTGCGGGTAATTCCCTGCAGCATGGCAGATATCCCTCTTGATGCAAACGTGCTTGGCCCTGATGCGCCGACGGTCATCGCAGTCTGCGAGCATGCACCCGCGGAGCGGGTGGAAGCTATCAAAAAGAAAGGTGCATCGGTTGTCGTTGCCGGTACGAAGCATGTTGACCTGCCGCTTTTAATGAAAATCCTGAGAGAGCAGTTCGGCGTGAAGAAACTGATGATTGAAGGCGGACCGACCCTGAACTGGCACATGCTGCACGACAGGCTGGTCGATGAGATCCGCCTCATCCACCTGCCATTCATTGTCGGAGGTTCGGATACCCCGTCGCTGGTCGGCGGGATGCACATCAATTCCGAGGACGAGATGATCCGCCTCAACCTCAAGAAGCATTACCTCTGCGGGAGCAACCTCGTCTCTGAGTTCGATGTCCTGTATTCCGGGGCATAACCTATGGAGAGTACCGAAATCTCCCCACCTGCACCGGCTGCCCCTCCCCGCCAGCATTCGTCCGGCCGGAGATGGTTCTTCATTCTCGTCGCAGGGCTGATTGTTATCATGGGCCTCGCGATTATGGCAGTATACCTCTCCGGGGACGATACCCGCGGCGTAACCGTTGTCCGGCTGGAAGGTACGATGGTGACCGGCGATTTTGCCGACCAGGAGATGATTGGCAGTGAACTCGTGGGTCGGGAACTGCGGCAGGCTGCCGACGACCCGATGGTCGAGGCAATCGTCCTGCGGGTGAACAGCCCGGGCGGGTCACCGGCTGCCGCCCAGGAGATCATCGGTGACCTTGAGTATGCAAAAAGTAAAAAACCGGTCTTTGTCTCGATGGGAGATACGGCAACCTCTGCCGCATACTATGTCAGCGCCCATGCCGACCGGATCTACGCCAATCCCGATACCTTCACGGCAGGCGTGGGAGTCATCTGGACGTTCTCCGATATCAGCCGCTGGATGGAACTGGAAGGGTACAATATCAGCATCATCAAGTCCGGGAGCAAGAAGGACATGGGAACAACATCCCGGCCCCTCAGCATGGACGAGGAGGAGTATGCCAGAAAGATCGTGGACGACAGTTTTGAGACATTCATCAGCGATGTCACTTCCGAGCGGTCCATCCTCCGGTCCGATATCGAGGACGGGCGCGTCATCCGCGGGGCCGATGCAGTCAGGATGAACATTGTTGATGAACTGGGCAACCTGAACGATGCGATCGAGGGGGCCAAGCGGATGGCGGCATCCCGCCGTTAGATCATCTTAACCGGATCGGCTTTCATGTACTCCCGGCATACCGTTGTGGCATAATGCCCGGGGGGAAGGGTAAAATCAAGGAACAGGGTTTTTTCTTCTGTCCGGGCGTTCACGTCAGCACGGAGGGCAACGGGGCGGAAAGCCCCGTCGAATTTTGTCTGGACGAACGATGAGGCACGGGCAAAGTCAGCGGGGGTGATCTTTCGATCCGCCAGCAGCGCTTCCGTTACCGGGTCGGTAACCGGAGAGCCTGTCTGGTCCCGTCCGGGCATGAAGAGCGCGATGCTGCACCGCCCCCGCCGGATATGGATCCCTGCTGCCGGGATTCCGGCTGCAGTCACAACATCGGTTCTCCCGTTCGCAAACAGGAGGCGGTCGCCGGCAACGGGATCCGTCAGCGTGTGGCCGTCATCAAGGCGACCGGAGAGTGCGCAGTTGAAGATATATGACTGGAACGCAGAGACAAACATCGAGAGGAGCTTAGGGGGGAGCTCGTGCAGTGCGCCGGCATAATCCCCCGGGTGAGAGTACAGGTAGTGGAGCATCGCCCGTTCATAATTCATCTGGACCGGCAGTGACCGCAGGGCTTCCCCGGCATCGCTGCCCGACCGGAATGCCGACCGGATTGTTTTGATATTCTCCGGCTCATTCGGGAACTCCATACCGATATAGGTCATGACCGCCTGCTCGTAATCCCCCCGCAGTATCCATTCCCCGACCGTATGGGTGACCGGCCGGATCGCACCGAAACGCTGGAGCCCGAAGTAGTTGGGTACGCCTTCTGCAATCGTCCGGGCTGTCGCACCTGCATGACCGGCAAGGTCGGCAGACTCCGTGTCCCGTATCGCGATGGCAAACCGGTTGCCGGCAAGGTCACCGAGCCTGAGCGCCTCGTTCGATTGCCCGACCGGCGTCAAGACGATATCTTTCAGGTGGATCCCTGCAACCTGCTCATGCGTGACATTGTAGATTGAGATACGCTGCCGGGTGACGGCGTTGCGGTCCTTGGTCCCTGCCCAGCCGATTCGCCGGTGACTGATGCCAAGGCATTTTGCAATCTCCTTGACCGCATGCTGGAGTTCCCAGTTGGTCTTCTCAAGGGTACAGATAAGGTATGGCCCCACACTGCCGCCTTTTCCCTCGAGCGGGATCTCATCAACCCGGAAATCTTCCGGAACCGTCCGGAGCCGCCCCCCGATCCCGGGGATATCGCTTGCATAGTACCGCATCCCGAGTTCGATCTCGAGCGGGAACGTGCTCTTCTTCATAACAGTGAGAGACTCCCCGTGATCCGGTCGAGATCCTCGCTCTTTGCCGGGCCAAGACCAAGGGCGGTAATGGTGCCGGGCGGGATCTCGGTCATCCCTGCATCCTGGATGAGGGACGTGGAGATCCCCGCCCGCTCGGCCAGCACCTTGAGTTCATAGAGCGTACGTTCATCATTGGCTTTCAGGACGACTTTCTTCTGTCCTTCCGTGAGCCAGGACTTCTGGAGGGCCTTGTCAGCGGCATTATACGCCCCGATAGCCGCGTGTCCCGCCTGGGCACAGCGTTTCCCGCAGCTCATCTTGACATCGTTGCGGATGATCAGGCACTGTTTGTACCGGAAATGGGGCTCTTGTGCCATGGTACACAGTCTTGGACGGGCAATCACAAATATCTATACCCACCGGGGGATACAGGTGATCACGACACCCGCAAAAAAACGCACCGGAGCAGGCATTCTCCCCCTATGGCGATGCAGTGTTCAGTCACCGGCTTGCCGGGAGTTATCCTCCCAATAATGAATCGACGGAACAATCCCCAATTTTGCGATCCGGGTCCGTGCACCCCCTCGTGGAGGTGTGAGGGGTATCCGGTTGACCCCCCCTCCACTTTTTTTCAAAAACGCCTGACCCCCCCTGGCATGGGGTAGGGGGGGTATACCGGTGACCCCCTCCCCCCTCAGGCCGAATTCGACCCCCCTACTCAATCGTGAGTAGATCCCCCGTTACTCAAGTCATGACGGTGACTCCACAGGAACCTGAGGATTAGCGCATGCATAAAAATGTTCATTACTCAATTCCGGGTAGGGGGGTATCCGGTCGACCCCCCCTGCATCTTTTTTCAAAACGTTCCTACCCCCCCTGCATGATGGGTGGGGGGGTATCCGGCGGACCCCCCCATCAAGGGGATGTGAGGGGGCAGGGGCAATCCACTCTTGGGAGCAACAAGGTCTTCTCTGTAGCAACACGAATTATTTTTCCCGTCCCATGTCCAAGAGTGTTATCGGAGATTTGGTTGCGCAGGATTATCAGGAGAAGATGCCCCGGGACAAGAGATTACCAGAAACTGATGGCATTTTTGATCATTATCGTCCTGGTCACTTCGGGATGTACCGGCCTGATACCGCCAGGTGAGAAGACCCCCGCCCCGATACCAACACCGCCCGGAGCCCGGCCTGCAATTACCCCCGACACCCTGCCGACTCTGGCAAACCCCCCGGTCATCGCCATCAGGAACATCACCCTCACCCACCCCAGGTATCTCAAACCGGTATCAGAGAGGGATTATCCTGAAAATACCACCAAAGCCCTTGAGGTAGTAACCTCTCCCATGACCGCAGACGGGATCAACGGGTACCTCCGCTGGGATTCGGTCCGGGCCCGTGCCGGGGGTTTGGAGGCAGAACGTATTGAGAAGACTGTCCGCGAGGTCGATGCGGCGATAGCTGCATCCGCCGTCAGGGAAGACCTTGTCCTCTACCATGAGATCCGGGACGATACCCCGCAGCAGATACGTGATTCCGGGAGGTATGCTGAACCCGGGTACACTCTCTGCTCCTATGACCTGTCCATCCTGTACCATGCGGGTTCACTTGCCCGCCGGGACCGGGACGGTTACCTTACCTATCTCGTTTTCCACGAAGGTCCCGGAAGCCACCTCCTCTTTGTCAACGAGAGCACGCGGGAAGTGCTCCTGCCCCGGGGGATGACCTGGGAGATGACTGCTGAAGAGAACGTGACACAGGCCCGGTTCACCCTCGATTCAGTACCCCGGTTCAAGGATGATGATATCCGGCACCTGCGGCTGATGTACATGAACCGCATCAGCTGACACCACCCGATCATGAATGCCCAGACAAACGCCGTACAGGAACACTACGACACGCTCCTTGCAGGTAACTACCTCTGGATGGCCGGGGGGATGAAGACCAACATCGATGCGGCACGTACGTTCCTCAAAGACCACTCCCTCCTCCCCGGCGCAGGGGGTATTGCCCTTGATCTTGGTGCAGGATGCGGGTTTATGGCAATACCTCTCTCTCACGCTGGTTACCGGGTGACGGCAGTGGATATCAGCCAGGAGATGCTCGCGATCCTGAAGAGCCATGCCAACGGGGCTGCAATACAGTGCATACCGGGAGATATCCTGGATATTGCCTCGTGGAGAGGGCTTGCCCCGGAACTCATCCTCTGCACGGGTGACACGATCACTCACCTTCCGGACACAGGCGCAGTCCGGGAACTCATAAAAGCCTGCGGGCGTGAACTTGCACCGGAGAACCGCCTGGTGATCTCGTGCCGGAATTACTCATTCCAGCCGGCAGGCTCATCGGTTGTCATCCCGGTACGGCGGGATGATAACCGTATCTTCATCTGCCGGCTGGACTTCGCGGAGAGTAACGTCATGGTGAGTGATTTCCTGTATACCCGTCAGGACGGATGCTGGAGACGGGCTTGTGGTACGTATCCGAAGTTGCGGATATCCTCAGAATGTCTGGTAAATATTCTCACCACATCCGGCTTCTCCGTCGAGAAACAGGATATTTCATCAGACGGGATAACCCTTCTTGCCTGCCGCAACCCGTAGCCTCCATTGCTGATACACGGTTTTTTTAGAATAATTCAAGTACGCTGCCATCAAGATCACTACCTTACCGGAGTGATGGATGGCATCTGTTCTAGTCTCGCCGCTCAACTGGGGTCTCGGTCATGCAACGCGGGACATTCCGGTCATCCAAAACCTCCTCAGCCACGGGCACGAGGTCACCCTCGCTGCCAGCGGTAATGCCAGGAAGGTACTCAGCCTGGAATTTCCGGACTGCCGGTCCATTGAATTTCCGGATTATCCGGCTCCCTATAGCAAAAGCAGGTTCTTCCTGCCCAAGTTCGCCGCTTCCATTCCGGCTCTGCTGGGCGCGGTATCTGCTGAGCGGGAGGGGATACAGAAGATCCTCCGCCGTGACAAGTACGACCTGATCATCAGTGACAACCGTCTCGGTGTCTTCTCCGGATCCACTCCATCGGTCTTCATCAGCCACCAGCTCCACTATCATCTCCCGCTCATAGCATGGCCATTCGAGCTCGCTGCCGTATGGCTCAATGGATTCCTCCATAGCAAATTTGACCGGGTCATTGTCCCCGATAATCCGCCGGGCCCGTTGTCCCTTGCCGGGAAACTCTCACGGGCCGATTCCAGACCCACCAGGGAGCGGGTTTATTACAGCGGGATCCTGACCAGCATGCGGAAGCGGCAGGCTGATGGTGACCTGGATTACCTGTTCATCATCTCCGGGCCGGAGCCACAACGGACCGAACTTGAACACATCCTGCTGCCCCAGGTAGAGCGACTTGAGGGTTCACGCACAGTCCTCCTCGGGAGCCCGGACAGGACAGATACCCCGGAATCCAGAACGGGCGTGACAATAATGAATTATGCAAGTACTCAGGAGAAGGAATACCTCATGAACCGTGCCGGGTGCATAATCTGCCGTTCGGGTTATACGTCCATGATGGAACTGGCGGAACTGAATAAGGCCTCCGCGCTCCTCATCCCCACACCCGGACAGACCGAACAGGAGTACCTGGCTGCATACTACCAGGCAGCCGGCTGGTTCCCTTCAGTATCCCAGTACTCGATCAGCCTGGATCAGGATCTCCGGCCCGGGAAAGCGTATGCCGGCTTCCCCCCGATGACCGGGACTGAGGAGAATGTAAAACGACTGTACCGGGATGTCCTGGCGGGGTACCTGGAATGAGCGGTTTTCCTGCAGGAGGCGGAAAGGCCCATGGATGAACTCATCGCGGCTGGTGTTGCTGTCATATGTGCAATCGGGGCAGTCGTTCTGCTCCTTGCCTGTGCCGCTTTGCAGGTCACCGCTCTGGTATGGAGTGCTCTTCTGAGGGGGGCATGGCCGGAGATTTTTTCAATCGCCCAGGTCCTTTCACTCATCCTTGTACTCTATATCGGGACGGGCCTGGTCCTCAGAAAGACTGGTATCATCTGATGGACCGTCACATTTCCCCTTTTAAATAATTGCCCCTGTGACACAATACCTATAATCCGCCGGGTCGTACCCGGTAAGGATACCACATCATTCCATTAGGTTTTTGCATGAAAGACAGTTCCATGATCCCCCTTGACACGCTCCGGACGGAGACCGGCGTGTCCGGACTTGACTCGGGGCGCGTTGCCGGGATGCGGTCCCGCTATGGTGCCAATGCGATGACCCCGCCGGTCCGCGATCCGCTCTGGAAACAGTACCTGGAAAAGTTCGATGATCCGGTCATCCGGATCCTGCTCCTTGCCGTTGCCGTCTCGACCATCGTCGCGCTCATCCAGGGCAGCGGGCTTCTGGACACCATCGGGATCATCATCGCAGTCCTGCTTGCAACCGGGATCGCGTTCTTCAACGAGTACAGGAGCAGCCGGGAGTTCGATGTGCTCAACGCCCACCGCGACGACACGGCCATAAAGGTCATCCGCGACGGGAACCCCACCTCCGTTCCTTCACGGGAGATCGTTGTCGGGGACCTGATCCTGCTCGAGGCCGGGGACGCGGTCCCTGCGGACGGATGGGTTTTATCCTCCGATGATCTGCATGTTGATGAATCTGCCTTTACCGGGGAGACCGAACCGGTGAGCAAGACCCTCGAAGAGTGCGTCCTGAAGGGCACGTTCATAACTGCCGGAAAAGGCCAGATCATCGCCGCCGCTGTCGGGGATGCAGCCCAGATGGGGGTAATTGCCGCATCACTGGGGATCGACCATGCAACCCAGACTCCCCTTGAGCAGAAACTCGAAGCACTTGCCCACATCATCAGCAGGTTCGGCTATGCAATGGCAGTCCTCATCTTCGGTTCGCTCTTCATCAAGGGAGTCCTGACGGGAGATGTCACCGGCATGGACCTTGCCACCGCGAACAATGTCCTCCATTACATCATGCTCGCGGTTGTTATCGTTGTGGCAGCAGTCCCGGAGGGGCTCCCGATGAGCGTTGCCCTCTCCCTCTCGCTTGCCATGCGCAAGATGACGCGGGCAAACTGCCTTGTCCGTCGCCTCATTGCCTGTGAAACGATCGGATCTGCGACTACAATCTGCACTGACAAGACCGGTACCCTCACCAAGAACCAGATGGAGGTTGTCGCAGCACCGTTCGGAGAACCGGTTATGGCAGCAAATCTCCCTTCGACCACTGCCGAATGGATTACCCTCAACGCTGCTCTGAACGGGACCGCACATCTGGAAGAGCGGGAGGGAAAGATCATCGTGATCGGGAACTCGACCGAGGGTGCCCTCCTCCGGTGGCTGCGGGAACACGCAGTCAATTACCGGCAGGTCAGGGCCGAATACCAGGTCACAAGGCAACACCTCTTTGACGGGAACCGGAAGCGGATGTCAACGGTAGTCAGGATCGGCGGGAAACACTATCTCCTGGTGAAAGGCGCACCGGAGATCCTTGCACAACTCTGTACATCATCACCCGATCTCTCCGGTGTCAGTTCCCTTGCATCACGGGCGATGCGCACACTCGCTTTTGCCCATAGGGAGATCGACGGCGATGATGATCACGAGACACACCTTATCTGGGACGGTTTTGTCGGCATACGTGACCACCTGAGGGAAAATATCCCGGAATCGGTTGCAACATGCCAGCAGGCCGGCATCAAAGTCCGGATGGTAACCGGGGACAATCCCGAGACCGCCCGGGCCATCGCGGCAGAGTCCGGTATCATGCAGGGAGGCACGGTGATGACCGGGGCAGAGTTCCGCACATTATCCCCCGATGAACAGGTCAGTGCGGCAAAGAACCTGGATGTTATGGCACGGGCAGAACCCATGGATAAACTCCTCCTCGTCCAGGCGCTCCAGAAGACCGGTGCTGTCGTTGCAGTTACCGGAGACGGTACCAACGATGCACCCGCGCTCAAGCATGGCGATGTCGGACTTGCCATGGGAATTGCCGGGACTGAGGTTGCACGGGAGGCAAGCGATATCATCCTGCTCGATGACTCCTTTGGCTCCATCACGAGCGCGGTCTGGTGGGGCAGGTCGCTGTACGAGAATATCCAGCGTTTCATCCTCTTCCAGCTCACCATCAACTTCTGCGCCTGCATCCTCGTCTTCATTGCACCACTCCTCGGGTACCCGGAGCCATTTTCCATTATCGAGATCCTCTGGATCAACATCATCATGGACACCCTTGCCGCGTTTGCCCTCTGCTCGGAAGCGCCGCATGCGGGACTGATGCGGCACAGACCGGTCACCCATGATGCAAAGATCATTACCCCGTTCATGTGGTTGTCCATAATCGTGACCGGTGCAGTCTTCATTGTCGGGGGCCTGCTCCAGATCACCACCGGGTTCATTGGTGGAACAAACCCTGCGGAGATTTCGACAATCTTCTTCTCGGCATTCATCATCGCCGCAGTCTGGAACGGGATTAACTGTCGTGCACTTGACGGCAGGATGCCACCCTTTTTCCGCGGAAATCCAACATTCTTTGCGGTGATGGGGCTCATCGTCATTGTCCAGATCGCAATCGTCCAGTATGGTGGCGTTATCTTCGGGAACGTCCCCCTCTCGGCAGAACAGTGGGCCCGCATCATCCTCATGACCTCGCCAGTGCTTCTTGTCGGCCTGGTCCTGCGGTTGCTATACCGGGCATCCCGTCCACAGGATCTCATCGTTACCGGATAATCCTTTTTTGAGCCGGCATGAGGTTTTTCCCGTTGCGGTCCCTCACCGGGCACCCTTTTATAGAGAGTCTTATATACCCGCATGCTTACATGAAGAGATCAGGATACCCGGGAAAGGAGGTGTGCAAAGGGTAACCACCCGTTCCCCTGCCGGAGCAGGGAGAACGGGTGCCGGGGGGTTTGTGCAGTGGCATATGGCTGCAGCCAATCCCCGCAACAGGCAATGATACGGATATTGTTTGTCGATGACGAACCCGATCTTCTCGAGCTCAGCAGGATCTATCTGGAGTCTCCCGGAGGGATTGCTGTCGATACCGCACCCTCCGCCCGGAGGGCTCTCGACTTCCTGAACACCACCCGGTTTGATGTAGTCGTATCCGACTTCCAGATGCCGGATATGGACGGCATCGAATTCCTTCAGTATATCCGTACCCACCAGGGCAGCCTCCCGGTCATCCTCTTTACCGGAAAGGGACGGGAAGAGGTTGTTATCGCTGCCATTAACAATGGCGCTGATTATTATCTCCAGAAAGGGGGCGAGCCGGATGCACAGTTTGCCGAGCTCCGGCGCAAGATAGAGCTCGCGGTGGAACGGAGACGGTCAGAAGAGAAGATCCTCTTTTATAACCGCCTGTACGCAATCATGAGCGCCATTAACGGGGCAGTCCTGCATACCCGGACAAAAGAAGACCTGTTCCAGAAGATCTGCACCATTGCAATCGACGAGGGGAAGTTCGCACGAGCATGGATAGGACTCCTCGATTCGCAGAAAACCGGACTCTTCCCTGCAGCCTGTGCCGGATTCCGTGACGAGTGCATACGACCGGTCCCCATTGCGGCAGACACCGTGACCGGCATTCATGGTCTGAGCGGGAGGGCCGCATTTATCAAAAGACGCGTGATTGAAAATGATATCGTCACGGGGAGCACGAAAGAGAATCCGGTCGAGACGGGGACGGGTAACGAATTTCATTCCGCAGCGGCATTTCCGATCTGGCTTCATGACCAGGTGATCGGCACAATCCAGCTGTATGCTCCTGAACCTGCTTTCTTTGGTGATGACGAGACCCGCCTGCTCGAGGAGATCTGTTCGGATATCTCCTTTGCCCTCGAGAGCATCGATGCCGATGAGAAACGGAGAAAGACCGAACGTGCCCTCGCTGAATCAGAAGAGAAGTTCCGCATCCTTGTTGAAGAGTCTCTTGTCGGTGTCTATGTCATCCAGGGTGACCGGTTCCTGCATGTCAATCCCCGGTTTGCCGAGATTATGGGATATGCCCGTGAGGAGCTGGTCGGGGGCATGCCGATAGATATGCTGGTTGCACCCGAAAGCAGGGACCTTGTCATGACCAGTATCAGCAAACGTCTGTCCGGAGAGATCAAGAGTCTTCATTATTCGTTCAGGGGACAGAAAAAAGATGGCAGCATTATCGATCTGGAGGTTGCCGGCACCCGGGCAATCCTCCAGGGGCAGCCCATCATCATCGGGAACCTGATTGACATCACCGAGCGGCTGAAGATTGAGACGGAACGGGTGCAGAAACTCGAGGAACTTTCCCTCGCAAACAAGAAGATCCGGGCGGCCGAGGAGCGCCTTTGGGCCCATATTGCCGCCCTTACCGAGAGCCAGGAGCGCCTCAACGAGAGCGAGCGGCGGTTGACAGACATAATCAACTTCCTCCCGGACGCAACATTTGCCATTGATACTGAAGGCAAAGTACTGGTCTGGAACCGGGCGATCGAGAAGATGACGGGTATCCCCTCCGAGGCGATGGTAGGGAAGGATAACTTTGAATATGCTATTCCTTTTTACAAAGCGCGCCGCCCGATCCTGGCTGACCTGGTCCTCTCGTTCGATGCAACCCTCGCACAGACGTATGAAAACCTCTCCCGGGACGGTGACAAATTCACTGCACAAATCTACCTCCCGGAGTTCTTTGGCAGGAAAGGGGTCTATGCATGGTTTGTTGCCGCCCCCCTCTATGACATCCAGGGGAAGATTGCCGGGGCCATCGAGACGATCCGGGATGTGACGGAATCCGAGGAGGTGCGGCGGGAACTGCAGGCGTCAAAGGAGCGGTACCGCACGATCATCGAGAACAGTCATGAAGGAATCATCATAGTCCGTGACGGGAGGATCGTGTACTCCAATCCGGGTATCCGCCGGATGCTTAACGGGTATACCGAGGAAGACCTTCTCGATAAACCGATCGCATTCTTCATCGATGCTTCCGACCAGCGGGAGATCCAGGAGCGTATCGAAAAACGGCTGTCTGGCACCAGCATGCCGGATACCGTGCGGTTCCGTGTGCGGGCAAAAGACGGTTCAATCCACTGCCTGGAGAGCAGGGCTGTCGTGATTGACTGGGAGGGGGGGCCGGCAACCCTGAGTTTCATCAGCGAGGACCCCGGACAATCCTGACTTCGTCCGGAGGTCACCGGCAATGGATGGAGACCATCGCCGGTCAGAACTGCCATCACGATGATTTTAACCGATCACTTCCTTATAGTAACCGGAAATGGATCTGTTCTTCACTATCATTGATTTCATCCTCCACTTCGACCGTTACCTGCCGGGGATCATCGATGCCTACGGTTTCTGGACGTACCTGATCCTCTTTGTCATCATCTTCTGCGAGACGGGGCTCGTTGTCATGCCCTACCTGCCGGGCGATTCGCTCCTCTTTGTTGCCGGAGCCCTTTCGGGTGCAGGGTACCTGAACATTGAGATCCTGCTCATCACCCTCGTTGTCGCGGCGATCCTCGGCGATTCCGTCAATTACTGGATCGGCCACCGGGTCGGTATGAAGGTCCTGGAGAAGAATTATTCACTCGTACGGCGCGACCACCTCGCTCTCACTGAAGAGTATTTCCGTCGGTATGGCGGCCTTACGATCGTCATTGCCCGGTTCGTCCCCTTCATCCGCACGTTTGCGCCGTTCCTCGCCGGTGTCGGGAAGATGAGCTACCGCTGGTTCCTCACCTACAACATAACCGGTGCCGCCATGTGGATCCTCGGATTCACGCTGGCCGGGTTCTTCTTCGGGAGCATCCCCCTTGTGAAGGACAATTTCGGCCTCATCATCTATGCCATCATCGGGATATCCTTCCTGGCGGTCGGTTCAATCATCTGGAACGTCTGGTGCTCGATGCGGAAATGTCCCCCGGCACAGGAATGACCTGAACGATAACGACCTGCAGGGCCGGGCGTTTCGGGCGACAGGAATGGATCACTGGCGATGGTCCTTCGCATCCCTCTTTTTGTAAAACGTGCAGAACGAACCGCACCGCGTGCACCCTTCATTGCAGGGTTCAACATGGATCGTGATGGCCGAACGCGGGAACTCTGTCGTAAGGTCCGCTTCAAGATGGTCTGTAAGATCATGGGACTGCGTCACGGAGATGTCTCCCGGCACAACCAGGTGAAAATCAATGAATACCTCCGGACCCGAACGCCGCGTCTTCAGGTCGTGAAAACCGGCATAGCTGCTTTCGTGCTCGCAGATGATCTGGCGGATGCGGTTCTCCTCCTCGACCGGAATGCTGTGATCGATTAAATCGGCAAACGACCGTTTGGTGAGATCATAGGCAGCCCGCAGGATAACAACTGCAACGCATAATGCCACCAGCGAATCGAAGATTGTTATCCCCGTCAGCCGGATGAGGATGAGCCCGGCAAAGACCCCGAGGGACGTATACACATCGGTACGGAGATGCCACGCATCGCTCTCAAGCGCAATGGATCCGGACTTTTTTGCAACCGTCATGAGACGTTCGGATACCACCCAGTTCACCAGCGCCGAGATTCCCATCACGCCGATACCCACGAGGAGCAGTTCCGGAGGGAATGGATCAGCCTCCCCGCCAAGGAGTTTTTTTGTCGCTTCAATGATGATGAGCAGCGCAGCAGCAAAGATAAGGACAGCCTCGATGAGCCCGGACATGTCCTCGAACTTCCCGTGCCCGAACGAATGGCCTGCATCGGGAGGTTCTGCGGATTTTCTGACGGAAAAGAACGCAATAACGGACGCGACAAGGTCCATGGACGAGTGTATTGCTTCGGAGATGATACTGACCGAACCGATGGAGAGGCCCACGAAAAACTTCAGCAGTACAAGCCCGGTGTTGGAGATGACGGAGAGACGGGCAGTTCTCTCCTTAAGGGTGTTGAGGCTTTTGATATCTGAAGGTGGCTGTTGCATGCGGGTACCGGTCAGATTTCATACTGCTGATGATGAAGGTTTGGCAGCGCGTGGTGCAGGCACATGCGAAGTGAGCGCGTAAGGGGGGGTGCGAGGTACCAGGTCAGCTAAACCGGTACCCGAGAGACTGGACCAGCCCAAGGATCTCCCGTACCTGCTCGTCCTGTTTGTGGGTGAGCCGTCGCCCTTTCTGGACAAGACGGCCCATCCGCACGATCTGGAGCCGCTGTTCCTGGGAGAGCGCTCCGGAGTGGTGAGCCCATTTCAGCAGGTCAAACCACTGGGTCCGATCAAAGGAATAGACCTGCGCAGGTCCTGCAACCGGTGAATACGGCATCGTGGCCCCTGCTATGCTGTCCGATTCCTCTCCGCCATATTCTTCCTGTAGATCTTCATCAGACGTGTCGGCACTGGCTGCCACCATATCCCGGGTATCCCGGCCCACTGACTCATCTGCGGAAATCCCCCCCACAGTCTCTTCCCCGATACGGTCGATCGTGACCTCGGGATCGGTGTCGCGGATGATCACAACGGAGGGCTCATCCGCTGCTCGATCACCAGTATCCTCGAACAGGTCTTCAACCCCCGTAACGGGGTCGGGCGTATGTCTTCCAATGTCAGCCTCAGGGGATGTGGCCACGACAGGAGCCTCACCTTCCGCCAGTTCAGGCTGGTTTGATGACTGTACAATAACCGGACTGCTGGTGGACACAGATGCAACCCTGCCGATCGAGCGTTCGAGCTCCCTCTTCTCCTCGACCGCTGCAGCCAGCCGCTCATTGTCCGTCATATGATCGCCCCACTCATCGGCCAGGGCAACCCGGGCCTGGTCAAGCTCGGATTCAAAGTTCGCCGCCTGCCGGATTGCTGTGTCCCGTTCCCGTTTCAGGGATTCAACCTGTTCTTCAAGACCCCTGACCGTGTCCATTGTACCGGCCAGTTCCCGGGTGAGTTCGCGGACCCGGGTCTCGCAGACCTCCCCCGCCTCCCTCCCGCGTTCACCCAAAACCTGAAGTTCCTCCCGCTCTGATGCAAGGAGCGCTGCAAGGCGTTCCTGCTCTGCCCTTGCCGATTCCAGTGTGGCAGTCATCCGGGCATTGAGTTCCTCTCGTTCAACACGGGCAGATTCACGTTCCTGTGCAAGCGTTGCGGCGAGGCCTTCCTGCTGCTGCTTTGCTGATTCCAGTGTGACAGCCATCCGGGCGTTGAGTTCCTCTCGTTCAACATGGGCAGATTCACGTTCCTGTGCAAGCGTTGCGGCGAGGCCTTCCTGCTCTGCCCTTGCCGATTCCAGTGTGGCAGCGATCCGGGCATTGAGTTCCTCGCGCTCAACCCGCGCAGATTCACGTTCCGAGGTGAGGGTTGCAGCGAGTTGTTCCCGCTCTTCCGATACCTTGCGGGCAAGTTCTGCCGAACGCTCCCCCTCGGCAAGCGACGCTTTCAGGTTATCCTCGCTGATCCGCCGCTGCCTTCTCTCGCTCTCCAGACTTGCCTTCAGCTGTTCGAATTCGTCTGAGAGGGACCGGATATGCTTGTCCAACTCGGCCCGATCGCCGGAAGCCGAATGCAGTTTCATCTCCAGGTCCCGGACAAGTGTTGTTTTCTCTTCGAGTTTTGCCAAAAGGGCGTTGCGTTCATCCTCGAGCCGTGTGAGATCCTGGCGGGCTGCCACCAGTTCATCGCGGTGGCTGTCGAGATCGGTCTTCACCTCAGCATGGGCACCCTGGAGCGACGAAAGTGCCGCGTCCCGCTCACGCACCGCAGCCTGAAGGGCCTCGACAGCCCCCGTGTGCTGTGCCTGCTCGCGGGTAAGGGCAGATTTTGTCTCGTCAAGTATACTCCGCGTGGAGGTCAATTCGGCCTGAAGCTGCTGGCAGAGCGACTCTTTCTCCCTCCTTTTCTCATCAAGGGCTGCATACTGACGCTCCTTTTCAGCAAGTGCCTGCGCTGTTTCGGAGGACCGGTCTTTCTGCGCCGAGAGATCGCGCATAAGGTTTTCTGCGGTATTCTTCAGGTTGCACTCGGTTGTCTCTTTGTCCCGGGTGACTTCAGCGACCCGGGTCTCAAGTGTGGCGATTTGGTCCCTGTCAGCAGTCCGCTCATCCCTGAGCCTTGAAACCTCCCCGGCCTGCTGCTTTGCAGTCTCCTTAAGCTCATCGATAATCCGTGTCAGGTCCTGCTCGGACTGTGCCTTTGCAAGGAGGAGGCTTTTAACTTCCTGTTCAGCAGCGGATGCCCGGTTCTTCTCTGCTGTGCATGCCACTTTCAGCTGCTCGGCCTCAAGCGTGAGTACACGGTAATTCTTCTCCAGGACATCTTTCTCGGGAACCAGATCCTTGAGCGTTGCTTCGGCGCTGTCGCACCGGGTGGTCTCGTCCTCAAGCGCCTTCCGGGTAGCAGCAAGATCGGCGTTTGCGGTCGTGAGTTCATCGGAGAGATAGGCGATCCGGTTCCGGAGTTCCCCGGCCTCTGCGGATGATACCTTGACGGACTCCTCATGCTCCTGGATGAGGCGGCGGTTCTCCTCCTCGGCACCCGCTATCCGGGACTTGTTCTCCTCCCGCTCCTGCAGGAGGAAATCCTTCTCCCGTGAGAGTTCCTCAATCTTCCGGGCCTTTTCCGCCAGTTCGTCATTCAGGAGGGTGATCGCCTGCTCCCGCTGCTCCAGCGTGCTGCCGAGATTGACCATGACACGCCCGCGCTCGGCCAGGGTATCCTCCGCATTTTTCAGCGACTCCGTAAGAGAGGTCCCATGGGACAGAGCACGTGCAAGCTCGTCAGACTTGTTGACCGCGATCTCGAAGGATGAGAGAAGAAATTCCAGGAGCTTGCGCCGGTCTGCCATGACGACAAACAGGTGGTCTTCATGCTGGATCTTGAACTGCGTCTTGACCTGGTCGGGCGTCTGGCGCTCGACAGGGGTTACCAGCATACCCTCGATCAGGGAGACAAGGTATGGCGCATCAAAGGGATACGCAATGAAGTTATCGGCGTTACAGTCAAGGACGTGGAGAAGATCGGAGAGGTTGGAGGCCCGGGTGACGATGAGGACCGGGATCATCCAGAGATCGTTGTCGGTCTTGATCTGCCGGCAGACCTCGTACGCCTCCTCACCCAGCGAGAGGGAGTCGCAGACAAGGAGGTTGGGTTTTCCATACCGGAGGGTTTCCAGGAGCTGGCTGCTGCCGGAGAAGAGGGTGACGCGGTACCCTTTCTGTTCCAGGTGCTCCGGCCGTACCGGGGCACCCGCTTCATTATTACTCAAAACGAAAACATCGATGACATTTTCGTTTCCATCGATCGCGGAGTCATTCATTCCAATCTCTCACGGTTTTTAAAACGGACGCGGATATGCCTGTATTATAATTTTATATACTGTATTATAGCATTTCTGGTCGAAATAGCCATTCCATGAGCCATGTTGCATGAAATCGGCATGAAAAAGGGGGAATAAAAATATTCTACGAAATTTTTCTGCGCGGCGAGAGATCGACGGGGATCTGGAGCTCGGTCAGGAGTTCCTCTTCAAGAACCGTGGCGGGATCGCTCAGGTACACTTCCCGGTGAGGGCCGGTAATGACGAAGTCCCGCTCCTCAAGATACGTCCCGATCCGTGACCAGGCACCATGCAATCCCGAGTACGGTCCCTTGTGGATCAGGGAGAGGCACTTTCCCCCGGGAAGCATGCGCACTTCCATGCCGGGGTCGCTGAGAGCGATCCGGCCCGATATGGGAGCTGCGCACTCGACTGTTGCATCCTTCTCGCGGTATTCCTGATCGTGATAGATCGACATGAAGGGACCAGTGACTTTCAACCCGTTCCGCTGGTTCTCTTCGGAGAATATCTGGCCGCAGAGGTCTCTCATGAGGATCGTTATCGTCTCAGCATAGCTGCCCGTGCCGCGTTTCCCGAGAATACGCTGGGGGGCTGCATCTTTTACAACAGGTTCGTTGAATGTCATGTACATCGTCTCCAGACTGGCACCAGACTCTGAGAGCAGCACCTCGATCTGTTGTAACCGAGTGACCTCCGACCGGATCGCATCGTGTCGTTTCCGGAAAAGCTCCCGGATCCTGCCCGTATCTCCTGCGTACCGTGCATGCAGGATTGTCTCAATCTCCTGAAGCGGGAAGCCAAGCCCGCAGAGCTCCTTGATTGAAACACCGGATGCAATCTGGTTTCCCGTGTAATACCGATAGCCGGTTGCAATATCGCGGTTTGCCGGCACCAGGAGCCCACGCTCATCATAGAGCCGGAGCGCTTTGGTACTCAGCCGGGTTATCTGCGAGAAACGCCCGATGGGGATACGATCGGTTGTCATTGTTACAGTACTGTATGATGCCGGTGAGAATATAGGGTGTCGTTGTCTCCCCCGGGGGAAGGTCCGGCCTGGCAGGATCTCTACACGCATTGGGGGTCTTCTTGCGGGGTACAGGCGGTCGGGCAGGGGACGTCTCCCGTACACGGAATGCCGGCAGAACACAGGATTGCTGGTAGTCACCAGTAAGGGGAGGGGAATGGAAAAGGGACGGGAAGGATCAGCTCAGTTTCTCCCTGAGCACGAAGACGCGTGAGAGGGTCTGGTCCCCCTGGATAACCGGGGAACTCTTGAGCATGGTCTTGATCTTCAACCCGAATTTGTTCACCGCGGTGAAGTTCCCGTTCCAGACCCGTTTCTTGTCAACAAAGAACGCATTCTGATCGATGGCAAAATGATCCGAGGGGTCCTGCAGGATGCTGATGTGCTTGTCCTTCAGGTCGGCCAGCTGGTAGCCGAACCGTTTGATGAACGCATCATTGACAAACGCGATGAGCCCCATATCATCGGTGCCGATGATGAAATCGTCCATGCTGTTCATCATGGCCTCGAACATCAGGAGGTTCTGCTTCTCTTTCTCGAGACGGGCATTGAGTGCCTTTGTTGTCTGTTCTGCCCGCTTGATGGCAGTGACGTCAAAACTGTTGACCGCACACCGGTCGACCCTGCCCTGCGCATTTACCAGCGGCGTGATTGTATACGAGATCCATTTACCTTTGATCTCCTCTTCGAACTGGTAAGGCCGGTTATCGAAGAAATGGTTGCGGATCGCGTCGGCGAGGGCGGCTGATACATACCCCCCCGCAACAAGGCTCTCGAGCAGGAGACCGGTACCTACTTCGGCGTTGGGGGTGAGCATGGAAGCAATGGCGTTGTTGATGACCAGGATATTCGTATTCTGATCGATGATGAACATCGGCTCCCTGTTGGCATTGATCAGGGCCTGGATGATGGAGTCGCGTTCTTTGACCTTCCCGTCGATCTCGTTCTTGTACAGCGCCATCTGGATGGTGGTCTTGAGTGCCCGTTCGTCAAGCGGCTTGATGAGGTACCCGAATGGAACGGAACGAACGGCCTTATCAACGGTGTTCTCATCGGAATGCGCCGTGAGGAAGACAACGGGGATACCCCGTTTCCCGATGACGGCCGCAGCTTCGATGCCCGTCATCTCACCCTTGAGAGTGATGTCCATGAGCGCCAGATCGGGCCTGAGTTCGGCAGCTGCATCGATGGCTTTCTGGCCGGTATCAACAACCACGGGAACGTTGTACCCCATCTTCTTGAGCTTGCTCTGGAGGTCTGCTCCGGTTATGAATTCGTCTTCAACAACAAGGATTGTCGGTTTGTCCATAATCATTCACCAGTCTTCTGCAACCGGGGGAAGGTGACGATGAAGGTTGTCCCGCCTTCCCGCTTCAGGGTTACCGAGCCGTTCAGCTGCTGAGTCAGGCCGTAGATCAGTTTCATGCCAAGCGACTCGGTACGTTCAAATGAGATCCCCTCAGGGATGCCTATACCATTATCATGGTATGTTAAGATGTAATTGTTTCCATCGGTGACGAAATCAATGACGATTTCGCCTTTTCTCCCGCCAGGGAAAGCGTATTTCAGCGTATTTGTCAACAACTCGTTGATGATCAGGCTGCAGGGGACAGCCTGGTTGATGTCGACCAGGATATTTTCGGCATGGATTTTACAGGATATCTGCGACTGGCTGACATTGTAGGTATCAAAGAGGTGCATGGCAAACTTGGTCAGGTAATCACTGTACTCGATCTGGTCGAGGCTCTTGCTCTGGTACAGCTTCTCGTGCACAAGCGCAATGGACTTGACACGGTTCTGGCTGTCGGTGAGCGAATCGATGACGTTCTTGTCCGTTGCCTTGTCTGCCTGCATGGAGAGGAGACTGGAGATGACCTGGAGGTTGTTCTTGACCCGGTGATGGATCTCCTTGAGGAGGTATTCCTTCTCCCGCAGCGATGTGGCGATCTGGTTCTCCATCGTCTTTCGTTCGGTGATATCATAGGAGACGCAGAGAACGGCAGTCACGCGGCCTGCATTGTCCTTTAACGGAGTATAGACACTGGAGAGCCAGCGTTCGGTGCCGTCGGATGCGGTGATCCGGTCATCGCGGCGGACATCGTGGCCATGCTGGAATACCCCGATGATGATCTGGATAAGGATGTCCGCATCTTCCCCCGGGAATACCTCCATGAGCCGGTGACCCCGTACATCGGTGAGGCTCCGTTTGAGGATCCGGAGCGCATAGTTGTTTGCGTATGTGATGGTCGCGTCTTGGTTGATGATATAAATTGCATTGGGAGATGCTTCGGAGAGGCTGCGGTACTTCTCCTCGCTCTGGCGCAGTGCTTCATCGGCTTTCTTCTTCTCGGTGATATCCCTGACGATTGCCTGGACTGCGATACTGCCATCGATCTGGATCCGGGTGAGGCTGACCTCGGCATCGAACTGCTGCCCGTCCAGGGTCAGGTGCCGCCATTCGAACCGCTGGTGATCACCGGCAAGGGCCCGGGCGATCCTGCCGGGGAGATCCTCCGGGGAGACTGTCCCGTCTGGCTGGATCTTTGGCGAGAGCATTGCAAGACTTTTTCCCACAATCTGCTCCTTTGTCCCGTTGAGGAGTTTCTCCGCACTGGTATTGCAGTCCGTGTAGACCCCGTCAGCCATGATGAAGATGGCATCGTAGGTCTCATCGAAGAGCGCATGGTACCGGCTCTCACGATCCTTCAAATCCTTCATCAGCTTCCCGCGGACTTGTTCAACGCCGAGAACGCCAAAGACTGCCATGAGGATGGCAAGGAAGACAATCATGTACGAGGTCCAGTTGATGACGTTCTGTTTGGCAATCATCACCTGCTTCTCGACATCGACACTGACAATGGCGACCACCTCGCCCCGGGAGTTCCGGATGGGGCTGTAGCCGGACAGATACGTTCCCCACTCATCGGTCGTGAAGTCGGCATCAACGGTGGGGTAGGAGAAACCATTGAGCATGTCCTGGGTAACCTCTGGGTACAGCCTTCCAATCGGAGCTGCGTCTGCCCCGATACCGTACGCGTCGTCCATGACAAAGACCACCCGGCCATCATCGAGACGGAAGATGTCAACATTCTTGATATCAGGAAATGCCTGCTTCATCCGGATGAGGATGCCCTGCATACGGCGGTACTCTGCCGTGGACTCGTCCCCCGGCTGGAGCGTGACGACCGTGTCGCCGTCGATCTGGGTTGCCGCGAGCGTGGCAAATCCCTGGATGTCATTGCGTGCCTGCTCCTTGAGGGCATTGGTTGTGACAAAGGAGATGTACAGGATACTGCAGCCCGAAAAGACAAGGATCATCAGCAGGAGGATCATTGACATCTTTTCAGGGACACGGCTGAACATATATCTAATAACGGCAAGAGTGACTTATATCGTTACCGATCAGGAACGGGGTAAACACGACAGGAGCCGGGTGCTGCACATCCTACCGGTCAGATCTCGTTCCGTACCCATGCCTCAATGAGTGCCCGCGATATGCTCATCATTGAGGGAAGCGGGGGGAGGGATGTGCGGGAGAACCAGCCTGCTGCGCTGATTTCCTTGTTATCGATAGTAATCTCGCCACCGGCATAATCGGCAACAAACCCGATCATCAGCGAGTCGGGGAACGGCCACGGTTCACTTGCGATATACCGGATATTCTTAACGCTGATACCCACCTCCTCCTTCACCTCGCGCCTGACGGCTTGTTCAAGGTTCTCGCCCGGCTCGACAAAACCGGCGATGATACTGAAAAGCCCGTGCGGGAACCGGGGAGAGCGGGCAAGGAGCACCTCGTCACCTTTTTTGATCAGGACAATAATTGCAGGGGAAAGTCGCGGGTAGACGATATAATTACAATCGGTACAGAGCCGTGCCCTCTCGGTGCGAAGCGGCCGGGTTTCCTTTCCGCACCGTCCGCAGAACCGGCTGGTCCGGTCAAACTGGAGGATCCTGACCGCATATGCTGCAAGCGCGAACTGGTCATCGGGGATCATCCCGTGCAGTGCCCGTACTGCAGAGAATGCAGATCCCCGGGGGACTTTTCCCTCCTGGCCAATGGCAGCCGCGTAATAGGGAATGGAATCCCGGCAGCCGAGATACTGCACCTGTTCCGGGATAATACCCGGAGGGAGCGGATGGGAGAACACAACCGTTGACAGGGGGGATTTCTGCATATACAGCACGTCATTTCCCAAAACGATTACCCAGCGACGTTCATCGCCGGTGGCCGGATCCGGCTCCGGATATGCTGCCACGAGCGGTTCAATGGAAAATACCGGCCGGTGTTCCATGCTGGTCCCTCATAACGAGTGACTGGAGTGTTGAACCTGGGGATATAAAAGAGGATTTGACGAGATTCAAATAGTTCCGGTGAATCCTGAAAGGGGGGGTGATCTCTTTCTCCCTAATTATTGATCCGGGCCCAGATGTCCTTTGCCGTCTGGATCCCCTCGGTTACGTTGATCCCCCCAAGGGATGAGACTGGCAGGTATGCTTCGAACTCGCTTGCCGCAAATTCCCGTTCCTCAGCGAACTTCACTTCCCACGAGGTCACCTTTACATCAACGAACGCGGAACCGTTGACCATCAGGACAATCGACCCCTTCTGCGAGAGCGTCCCGAGTGCATAGAGGGCCTGCAGGTTGCTGATGGTGACCGGGATAGTTGTTGTCGTATTAGCATTCTCCTTCACATCAATGGCGTACTGCTCGCCATGGCCAAGATATTGCGGCTTTTTGTTTTCAAGATACCAGACATCGAAGACTACCTTGTTCAGCCGGCCCCCGACCGGGTTGGGATTCTGGATATTGACCGTTGTGTTCACGACCATCTTTGAGAGGGAGACATCCGAGAGTGCGATATCGGTAACCGTGACAATCGGCTGCTTTATCGGGGGTTCGGAACTGCAGCCACAGGTGAGCAGGAAGGTAAAAAACAGGAGAAAGACGAGCTTGTGGGCATACTGCTTCATACTATCATCTCATCTCCCCACACTGGGATAAACCTGTGGTTGCACCGCAGGTTTTTTGGCAGCACAAGGATTAAGAAGGATCTTTGTGCAAGAGGTGTACAACAGGAACGGGTGATGGGATGTATACGATATCGCTGATAAGCCCTGATGAGAAGGAGACCCTTATCGGGAACCTGGCACCACGGGTGCGGTACGAGATCAAGTCCGAGATATACGGGTGCTGCATCAAGCTCCTTTCCGATAATGCGGTGATGAAAGAGACATGGCAGGAGAATTTCTACTCCATGTCCCAGAACGTCAGGTCGCACGGGCGGATGTACCTCTTTGAGGAGCCCGCGTACGCACCCGACACCGTCCTTTTCGATAAGATCTCAAAAACCGCGTTCCTGTTCAACTTCAGTTACTATGGCTGGGTCAAGTCCCTTGCCCTCAGCCTTGCCGGTGATATCCTCGAGGATGAGCATGGGATTTTTTCCATCCACGGTGCCTGCGTGGATATCACCGGAACCGGCCTCTGCCTTATCGGCGCATCAGGTGCGGGAAAGACTACCCAGACCTACGGCCTCCTGAAATACCCGGGCACGCGGATTGTCTGCGACGACTGGTTCTTCTCGCGCGTCTTCGGTCCCGAGATCCTTGCCTATGGATCCGAGAAGAACTTCTATATCCGGCAGGACCTGGAGAAGATCTGGAAGGAGTTCGAGGGGCTTGTCAGGGAGGGGGATTACGATGGGGAGGGCCGGGCTGTTGCCGATATCCGCTGGATCATCGGCAAAGGCCGGATCCTTCCCCTGACCACCCTCCGTATCATCATCGTTCTCAAGCGCGACCCGGATGACCGGAACACGGTCCAGACCCTCAATCCCGAGATCGCCCTCAGGTTGTTCGAGGAGAACCATTACTTCAATCCCCATCTCCTCATCAACGACAATTATAAGAGGGCCATCCGTACCCGATACCTCACAGACCTCCTGAACCGTACGACCGTCTATCTGGTCAATACTACGGGTACACCGGCGGAGACCCAGCACCTGATCCGGTCGCTTGCCAGTGTCCCCCAGTCATCGTAGGCACATCGATTTCATCCGGTGTTGCACGGGGCCGGGACACCCCCGGTTATTCCACAATACAGATATATCCCGTAAATAACAGTGATTCTCTATGATCTCGGTCCTGTATGTTGACGACGAGCCCGAACTGCTCGAGATCACACGGCTTTTCCTCGAAGGGACCGGGGATTTTCATGTCGATACTCTGGATAAACCACGTGAGGTCATACTCCGGTTGGGCACCACACGGTACGATGCCATCATCTGCGATTACCAGATGCCGGACATCGACGGGATTGCCCTCCTGAAGAAGATCCGTTCACTGCCGATTGACACCCCGTTTATCCTGTTTACCGGGCGCGGGCGTGAGGAGATTGTCATCGAGGCGATCAACAACGGGGCTGACTTTTATCTCCAGAAAGGCGGGGAGACCAACGCCCTCTTTGCGGAACTGGCCTCGAAGATCCGCCAGGCCGTACTCAGGAACCAGGCACAGAATTCCCTCCGAGAGTCTGAGAAACTGCTCTTTGACATCATCAATTTCCTGCCGGACGCCACGTTTGCCATCAGCCGGGCCGGGGTGGTGATCGCGTGGAACCGTGCGATTGAGGAGATGACCGGCGTTACCGCCCGCGAGATGCTGGGAAAGAAAGACTATGAATATGCTATCCCGTTCTATGGAAAACGCCGGCCGATCCTCATCGATCTCATATTCGAGACGGATGAGAAGATCCGGCATGATTATTCCGGGATCATCCGCGAGAAGGATGTCCTGACCGCAGAGACGAGCCTCCCCCGTCCGAAAGGCAGGCAGCGATTCCTTATGGGGAGGGCAAGCCCGCTCTACAACCAGCAGGGTGGGATCACCGGTTCGATCGAATCGATCCGTGACATCACTCCCCAGAAAGAAGCCGAGGACAATCTCCGGAATGCCCATTCCCGGCTCGCAGCATCGGAAGAGGAGCTGAGAAGCCAGCTGGAGGAGCTTATCAGGATTGGAAAGAACATCCAGGGGAAAGAAGAGCAGCTGCAGGAGATTGCGTCAACGATTCCTGGTGTCGTGTACCAGTTTTACGCAAGGCCTGACGGCAGCAGAGGAATGTATTATGTCAGCGAACGTTCCCGCGATGTCCTTGGTCTCAGCCCGGCGCTGGATTCATTCTTTGAAGCGTTCACGGACCATGTCCACCCGGGCGATCGCGACAGGTTCCTCAGCTCCATCGCAGACGTTGTTGCAAATATCGGGAAATGGAATTTCGAAGGGAGGTTCATCAAACCATCCGGCGAAGAGATCTGGTTTTTGGGAATATCGAGCCCGGCTCTTCACGAGAACGAGACGGTCTTCTCGGGGGTTCTCTTTGATATCACCGAGAGAAAAACCTCCGAGCGGTCATTAGCCGAGCAGGAAGCGCAGTACCATACGCTCGTTGAGCACAGCCAGGATCCGGTCTTCGTTATCCAGGACGGGAAGATCACCTTTGCCAATGATGCGCTCTTTGCCATGGCAAGCCGGCGCAGGGATGAGATGATCGGGCATTCCCTCTGGGAGATGATCGCACCCGAGGACCGGGAGCGGATTCAGGCAATCTACAAAGACCGGCTGGAGGGCAGGCCGGCACCGGAGACCTACGATCTCTCGCTTATCCGGGCGGACAACTCAACCCGGGTGCGCATAAGGGTGAATGTGGGCGTGACACAGTTCAACGGCAGGCCCGCGATCCTGGGAACATTCCATGATATCACCCGTGACCAGGAATGCAGGGAAGTATTACGGCAAAGCGAGCAGCGGTACCGGGAACTCACCGATCTTCTGCCCCAGATCGTCTTTGAGATGGATACCCGTCTGAATGTGACCTATGCAAATCGTCACGCGTTCACCGCACTCGGGCTGACTCCCGATGACATCCGGAAGGGGATAAATGCCCTGGATTATGTTGACCCCGCTCAGCATTCCCTAGTACAGACGAATATCAAAAAGCTCCTTGCGGGAGAGCCGTATGCAAACCCGGAATATACGGCAATCAGGAAAGACGGCAGCAGGTTCCCCGTCCTGATATATGCATCCCCTGTCTTCGAGGACGGCAGCCTTACCGGGTTCCGCGGGATCATTGTCGACATCTCTGCATGGAAGGAGGCAGCGGCTGCCCGATAGGAGATCGAGGACCGGTACACTTCGCTTGCGGAGGCGGCAATGGACCTCATCTATATCATCGACCGGGACGATACGGTCGTTTACGTGAACAGTTACGGCCAGCAGGTCATGCAGAAGAGCCGGGACGAGATTGTCGGGAAACAGAGAAAGATGCTCTTTCCCGAGGACACTGCGGCACGCCAGTACCAGAGCCTGCAGCGGGTTTTTACTACCGGAAAACCTTTGCGGATCGAGAGCCGTATCCCGCTGCCGGACAGGGATACCTGGCAGGACACCCACCTGGTCCCGCTGAAGGGACCTGACGGGACAGTCACTGCGGTCATGGGCATCTCCCGGGATATAACCCGGCTCAAGCAGGCAGACATTGCCCTCAAGCGGTCGAACGAGAAGCTCAATCTCCTCAATACCATCACCCGTCATGATGTTGCAAACCAGCTGACCATCCTCAATGGCTATATCCAGCTCGCACTCCTCAAAGAACCGAACCCGGTTGTCCTCGACTTCATGAAAAAGATCGATAAAACCGCGAATACGATCCAGCGGCAGATCGACTTCACCCGGGCTTACCAGGACCTGGGCATCCGGGCGCCCGACTGGTTCCGTCTCGACCAGGTTATTGCCAAAACCCAGCCATCCGGTCTGGTCCTGACCGAGGTCTGCAAGGATTATGAGGTCTTTGCCGACCCGATGCTTGAGAAGGTCTTCTTCAACCTCTTTGACAATGCAATCCGTCACGGGGGGCATGTCACGACCATCATGATCCGCTGCGATCCCCGCGGTGATGAACTGGTCATCGTGATTGAAGACGACGGGGTGGGTATCCCCCTTGATGAGAAACAGAAGATCTTCCGGAAAGGATTTGGCAAGCATACCGGATACGGCCTCTTCCTCGTCCGGGAGATTCTGGCGATAACCAGTATCGAGATACACGAGACCGGCCGTCACGGGAGTGGCGCACGGTTCGAGATCACCATTCCCAAAAACGGCTGGAGGAAGAGGAGCGAACTGCCCGGTGAGGAGCAGTAATCTTTTTGAAAATTTTCCGGTTCCCTGCAATCCACCAGGTTCTTTCCTGACATGTTTTGCATCAGTACCCGCTCAGGTAATAATACCCGTTATCTTCCCGCACATCAACACTGACCCGGAAGAGACGACTTATCTCACTGCTGGTCAGGACATCCCCCTTCCTGCCATCCCTGATAAAACGGCCGTGGTCCATGAGAATAACCCGGGAGATCTCCGGGATGATATCATGGACATTGTGGGTGATAAGGATAATACCGGTTCCGGTTCCTGCAATCCTTCGCAGCGTACTGCGGAACGTGTGCAGGGCATGAATGTCAAGGCTGTTGGTCGGTTCGTCAAGGATGAGCGTTGCCGGGTTACTGACCAGTGCCCGGCCAATGAGCAGACGCCGCGATTCTCCCGATGACATGCCGGACATCAACCGGTCGCTGAGGTGTTCAATCTCCAAAAATTTCAGGACCTGGTCTGCCTTCCGCTCAATTTCCGGTGTCACAATGTGATTGAAGAGACCGATGCTCGAGAAGAAGCCCGAGATGACAACCTCCCTGCCCGTGACCGGCCGGGTGTATGCAAACTGCAGGTCATTTGAGACAACACCGATTGCCGAACGGAGGTCAAAGACGTCCCAGACCTCCTTTCCCCGCATCCGGAAGATCAGGCCCGGCGCAGAGGGATCCGGGTATAGTTCCCGCAGGACGGTTTTAACAAACGAGGACTTCCCGGCACCATTGGGACCAAGGATAGCGACATTCTCGCCTTCCTGTATCGTGACCGAGAGGGAATCGAGCACTCTCGTATCTCCCTGCCAGACGGTGACATCAGCAAACTCCAGAAGCGGGGCTGCTTCCTGTGGTTTTTCTGGATTATCAGCCGTATTCATGAATCCCCACGGGGTTCACCCGGACATCTCCACTGACGGGGCTATAAACTCATAGCAGATCGTGGTCTTCTGACTGCCAAGGGTGAGCCTGCCCCCGGCGCGCTCTGCAAGGCCCTGCAGGAAACGCCAGGTCCTGCGTTTGCCGCTGTCTTCGCAATGAGGGATTGTGCCCCTGATCGAGACAACGATTGTATTGCCGGTATCCCGGGTCTGAATCGAGAGATGGTCTGCTCCCGTCCCGACAAGGTCTTCAAGGATATACGTCAGGAGATCGACATAGTGATCACGGTCGATCCACGTGAGCGGAGATGTTCCCGCACTGTCAACAGTAACCGCAACATCCTCGAGAAGCGGGCGGGTCCCGATCCGCGAGAGGAGCATCCGGGAGAAGGTATCGTCATCATCGGAGCCCGACAGGATGTCCTCGTCCGAGAGTACCGGGACCGAGAGACCGGTGATGACCCCATCCGTGATTTCCACAATATTATGGCGGGATATCTCCGCCGGGGGAGAGAATCCACGCAGCATCGTAGTATAATCGGAGAGCAGCCGGCAGGCCCGTGAGACGAGCGACGGATCGATGATCCCGGCCAGTTCATCGCGGTTGAAGGTGCGCTGGAGTTTGCCGATGACCTGACCAGCCTTGAGGACGAGATGGATCGATATCTGGTGGCGCTCGTGGTGCTCTTCGGCAAAACTCCGGAATGCGTCCAGCAGCTCGTCAATCATGTCGCTGTTGATCAGGGTCGTTGCCTGTTCCGCAACACCCGACTCTCCCAGCTCTTCCATCATGTACGACGTGTAGTACAGGCGTCCGGCCATGACCGTGAAGAGCTCGTTCACTTCCTCCATGCAGTCCTCGGCAAAAGCCGCGGTCTTCTGTGCCCGGTCCTGGTTCAGTTCCGCGATATTTGAGAGAGCCATTGCATCCCGACGGATACCGGCAAGCATCCGGGCTGCATCGGGCGCAGTGAGCACCCTGCCATGACCGGGACAGACCAGTTTTACCCCGCTTTTTACGATAATCTCCTCAATGCCGGCGAGCGAGCGGATGAGCTCTTCCTGCGACCATCCCACAAGGCCGGCAACTCCGGGGTTTGCTGCAAAGAGGAGATCGCCGATAAAGAGGAGATCCCCGATCCGCAGACAGATGCTGTCGGGGCTGTGACCCGGCGTATGGAACACATCCGCGCCCGGCCCCTCCCCGAACCGTATCCTCTCGCAGGCGAGTCCTCCTTCGGCAGTCACGCGGGTAATGGTTATGTCGGCACCGTTCGGGAAACAGAGCTCCCCTGCCGTTCCCGGGACCTCCGCACGATCCGGCGTGAAGAGATGGAGCCCGATCTGCATGGGGTAAATCTGCGCATTCAGGAGTTCCGCCTGGGTCAGGCGCCGGTCAGCCCGCTCAATTGCCAGCGCACCGTCCTGCTGAACGGCAAATACCGCAGTGTCCGGAAATGCAAACGCCGGATCTGCCTGGATACCCAGGAAGTGGTCGATATGCGCATGGGTCAGGAAGACGAAGACCGGACGATCATTCTTCTCACGGCAATCCGCCATCAGCCGCGCCATCTGCTCAACCTGGGCCGGAAGACCCCCGGGGTCGATCAGGAAGATAACGTCCGGAGTCGAGAGGAGATAATTATTGGAAGAGATGGTATCGATCTTCCGGATAAAAGGGTAAATTTCTGTGTCCGGTGCTCCGGGTACCGGCTGCCACAACATGGGGGCGAGCTGGTCGTTACCAGCCGGCAAGCGCCTCTCCCTCAGAACTATAAATGGTAAAGATTGACGTGAATCCGGCAAGTTTCAGAATCTTCATGACCTCAGGTGCAAGAGAGCAGATACCAAACTTGTCACCCGGGTTCTTGAGTTTCTTTGCAGTTGCAAGAAGCACGCGGAGCCCTCCGCTGCTGATATAAGTAACCCCGGAAAAGTTCAGGAGGATCTTCCGGTTTCCCGCATCGATTTCCCGGTTGATTACCTGTTCGAGTTCCGGCGCCGTTGACGTGTCCACCCTGCCGCTGACAGTTATAACCGTCTTTCCTTCATTGTTCGCCGTGTTTATTTCCACAATATCTCCCCGGTGATCGGTTAATGATTATTGCTTTCATACACTTCGGTAGTTTTTCAAGATAATCCTATCCATCACTCACCCGCGGATCAACGGGTGCCCGGCCTGACCGTTCATCGCCAGGGGTGTGGAACGGGCATTCAGCACGGGAGAACCGGACCGTCATCGCTCTCAATTCCTGGTGGTTATTCCGTTCCCGGTCAGCGGATTACCCGGATCACTTCATCATTCCAGCGGCGAAGCCGGCCATTTCCCGGATTTCCTGACAGACACCCGGTACTGCGGACGCTGGTTTTCATCCTCGCGATGGCGATCCGCTGGTCGGGATTGTTACCCAATGCGCGCATCAACGTCCGCTACACGCCCCTGTAATCCACTTCCGGTCATGGAATGGTATCACACTCCTTCACGGGCTCCCGCATTACCTGGTCGTGATCGATGACCCGAAAGACACAAATCATAACGCACTTTTCCCGCTCCACGCAAAAGGCAGGATGATCTCAAGAGCGGGAATCGCCCGTTATCCCGATTGATGCAAGGGATAAACCGTACGATTTGTCTGAAACCATCCGCTCTGAACGCAGGTACAACCCTATGCCTGACACAGGGGGATAGCCGAAGCGGAGATTCCGCAGTCGGAGTTGTGTGGCCCCGATCGATTCAGGCAAGTAATTATACATTCGCAGGGATTATCTTCAAAAGAGAGAACCGGGACAATCCTCGGTGAGGCGCCATTATGCCCCCGGAGACCATCCCCCATCACCCAATGTCACATTCATCGAGATCCGGAGCCTGAAATCATGACGAAAGAGTTCGAGATGACGATAGAGGCAGAGATCAACAGGATCCCGGACGTTTCAGCCCGGCTCGAAGAAGCAATGCAGGCAGGCGGTTTCCGTGACGAGGACATCCTCGACACCCAGCTGGCTGTCGAGGAGGCGATCACCAATGTCATCATGCACGGGTATGAACAGAAGGGAGGAGTGATCCGGATCGCGGGGGACGTGAACGACGGGACCATCGAGATCCGGATCGAAGATTCCGCACCCCCCTTCAATCCGCTCTCGATCCCGGAGCCAGACCTCGATGCCGATGTCAGCGAGCGCCGCATCGGGGGGCTCGGAATCTATCTCATCCGCCAGGTTATGGCAGGCCTCGCCTACCGGCACGAAGCGGGAAAAAATATCCTGATTATGACAAAAAAGAGGGCCGATTAGTTGTTTTTCAGGACTCTTTGATGATATCCTGGATATAGGCAACGCCGATCTTTGCCCTTCGCAAGCGTGTGGAGTCAAGGAGGTGGCGCATGTCAACGAACTCCGCCTCGCTCACGATCTTCTTCACCTGGGTATTGAGATCCAGCGATGGGTCATAGGGAACGTTTCTGAAGACAACACCATGGTTGTGGAGATACATCTGTTTTGCCGCACCGTTGTTGAGCGGGTTCGCGTAATAGAGCGAAGAGAGGTTCTTTTCATCAAACCCGGAGAGGTCGTGGGTGAGGTCGATGCCAATGCCGAAACTGACGAGTGTGTCCCCATTGTGGGATAACCCGGTGTCGGAGGCAATCCAGTCATGGACCTGTGACGGGGACATGATCGACTGCCCGTTTTTGGGTGCTGACTCAGCGATGGGGGATTTGCGAATCCCGGAACTGGCAAACCCGGAGAGTATACCCCAGATGGTAACCGCCACGATCCCACGGTAGCTCCTGACACGTTCATTTGCCGACGAGAAGATGGTCCGGTAAATATCCGAGATACTGACACCGTTCTGGTCCTCCGCATCGAGCGTGAAGTATTCATTGAACGGGCCGTCAAGCGTGACATTGAACCCGGTATACACCGGGACGTCCCCGCCGGTATCAGCAGGCGTGAGGAAATCCGGCATGTTGTTGCCATCGGTCGGGAGCCATACCATGGAGCCATGAAGGGTGATCATCTCGCCAAGGAGCGGGAGGGCGGCATTGACATCGGCACCGAGGGCACCAAGGCCCAGCGAGTAGTTCACTTCCGAGAACTTCTTCGCGCGGACATCTGCTGCGGTTATCCGGGAGTAGAGGACGTTATCGAGATCGCCCATAACGCGGAGGACCGGCGGCGTCGTCATCCATCCCGGCTCAATCGTCAGTTTTACACCCTCTCCGACGATCTTCTTGTAGAAGAGCTCGTTGAAGAGGGTCGGGTTCTTCCGCTTCTTAACGATGTCAGACACCGCATCGGAAACGGTCGGGAATATCTCGAAAACCGTAGTGAACCCGGCCATATCGAGAACTTTTTTCGGATACTCCCCGAGGCTGGTGAGTGCGAGTTTTCCATTCCTGCGTTTCATCTCGCGCTTCAGGGCATTGAAGACCCGGATGCCCCCGCTGCTCAGGTAATCGGACCCGGCAAGGTCAACCACCAGTTCCTTGTCATCATCATGGAGGGCTTCGCGTGCCCATGAGTCCAGCTGCTGCGCCCCGAACGCATCGAGCCTTCCGCTCACGTAAAAGACCAGGACACCATCTTTCCTCTCGCTCCGTGCTTCCATATCGTATTGCTCCGGAGGAGAATTTATCCCGGGGGGAATTTAAGGTTGGGGTTTGAACCGGATCACCCCGAATCACCTGTCCTGATTGATTGAATTTTCAGAGCCGGAACCGTGATCGAATCATTCCGGAGGGGTGGATCGCCGTACGTCGAGAAATCATGCGCCGGATCGTAAAAATATAAACCCGGCAATTCCGGTTTGACAAAAAAACGACAAAAAGAATTTAAACAATAAGTAATATTTTATTATTTAATCAAATCAGTATCGTGGAGCAGTGATGAGCTACCAGCCATACAATTCCCGGTATTTCCTGTATTCTGCCTTACTCTTCTCCCTCACATTCTTCATCTGCAACCTGATCCTTCTACCGGTTGCGGCATGATACCAGACGCCATCCATTCAGTACCAGCGACAGGAACCAGTACCAGAAAAGGGAGATTCGCTTGATTATTCAGTTGTCTACAGGAAGGCGCTCTGGAAGAGGAAATATACATTGAGATAGAGCGAGAAGACGAGGATGATTGCGCCCAGCATGAAGAGCAGCATATAAGTATTCTCGTTTTCCGTTGCTGTTGGTTCCATGAACGTTAAATTCACTTCATTTATATTAAGTGTTTCGGTTTTTTTCTCGCTATTTAAACCCTTAAACCAGATTCGAAAAGATATCTATAGATCAACTGCGGGATACAAAGACGAGAAGCGGTTTTCCGCTTTTTGAGAAGACTCGCAGGGTTGTCTCTGCAAGGCGGATCTCCGCTGAGGCAGCGAGATCTGCCAGGTATACGGATTCCTGTTTCATAACCCCCGGTGCCGGACAGGCGAGGGTTGTCTCCGTTGCCGGCGCGGTGATATTGATCGACAGATCCTTTGTCCGCCAGGATGCCGTGTAATTATTGCAGCCCCCTGTCCCGGACAGGCTCCCGTCTGCAGAGAACCGGATTGTCACGGGAGGGGTGGCAAGTGCCGGAACCATGATGCCCGTCTCATCAGCGTAACTCTCCAGCTGCCATGCGGTCCGGGTCATGGTGACACCGGCCGATGCCCGCGTGGCAGGGACATTGACAAAGACAACGAGGATTACCAGGAAACAGAGAAGGACGAGAGCCAGCCAGGTCATCAGCCGTTCCCGGGTTGAGGGAGCAGGTGCAACCGGCTGATCAACAGGATCGGGGCTGACCGTACCGGGCCCGTTATCCGGAGTCATACTACCGGATCAGGTGCCGGATGGGCGATAATAGTTTCGCCCGCAGGTTTGACCGGGCTGAAAGATACAGCGGGGATTTAATAGAAAAGCCGGCAACCTTAACGAAGAGGCTGGAGGCATGGCGGGAGCACCGGTAAGAAAGATTGGCATGATCATCCTCGCGATCCTTTGTTCGTACCTTGTTGCTCAATATTTCTCAACAGGTATCGTACGGGTGATGAACCTGCACGGGCCGGAGATGTATCTTGCCTCCTTCATCCTTTTCGCGGTTATCTTCCTCCTCGTCATGTCAGGGCTCCAGAGAGCATTGGGGATCTTCATCCTTGACGAAGAGCGTCTCAGGTAGTAAGGTACCCCCTGCGATATCGGTAAGCCATCCTCGGACTGGTTATTCCGGAAAAACAAAAAAAAATGGTTACCGTGAGGATTATGCCGCAGCCGGTGTTTCTGTACCCTTGAGCGTGAATGCAACGTAACAGGATGCGATTCCCGAGACAACGGCGAATCCGCCAAAGACAAAGGGAAGCAGCGCAGCTGCAATGAACGGGTTGAGCAGGAGGAGAATCCCGAAAATAATACTGATGATACCGAGAACGCCGTTACCGGCATCCTTTGCCCGGTATGCCTGGTAGATGTGGGCAGCCCCGATGAAACATGCCCAGAACCCGATAAACATAATGAGGAACGTGAAGGCAAAGATGGTTGCGTAGAGAGGATATGCCAGGATAAGGATACCGGCAAGGATGTTGATGACCGCAAGGAAGATCTTGAGCCCCATGTTACTCCGATCAATAACCAAGCACACGAGCGTAAAGATCCCTCCGACAAGCCAGTACGCACCGAGGAAAATGATGAAGAACTCCATTGTCTGGCCCGGGTTCAGGAGGAACATTCCTCCGACGACAAGCGTGAGCAGGCCCCACAGCAATACGATCCACCAGGGAAGGAGGAGATCGGCTGGCACTCCCGGTTCAGGTTGAGTGGTAACATCGATCATATGACTTTTCTCCAGTGATACATCGACAGGAATAGTATATCTAGTATTCTTTTCTTCCCGGCCGGTGTACCGGTTGCTGAAAGGATTAGGGGGCGGCCGCAGCAGTTTTTGCCAGGATTTCCTGATCAGCCTTTCCGGATATAGCCCCGTATCACCCGGCGGGTTGTACTATCCAGAAGGACGGAGAAGTCAAGGTCAACCACAAAGACGGGAAACATGCCAAGAAGGGTATTGCGGTTGATCTTGTAAATCCGGGACTCCAGGAGAGCCTGGGAGTTCTCGAACCGACCGGGTTCATTCAGGTTTCCCACTGGTTTTTTCTCCCCGTCACCATTCAGGGCAGCCAGCAGTTCTTTGAGCGCGAGCTCGCGGTGGAGGAGCAGCCGCTCTGCCATCGCCCTGCTGGTGTTCCCGTGGATGAACCGGATGATGAAATACTGGCTGATGACAAGGAGGCCGATGAGCGAGAACCGGTGGGCAATCTCCCGGAGCCCGGACTGGGTCAGGAATGCATCGAGCGTCATGCCCGGCAGAAGGATGATCGTGGTCAGGAAAACCAGGACCACAAGGAGGAAACCTGTAAGGAAGAGGAACGAGATCATCCACGGGGGAAGGTCCCGTGCAAGCCGGTCCCTGACCGCACCGAGATCCTGCTCGAAGCGGGCGGTGAACGGTTCGGTCTTCCAGACCAGGAGGTAGAAGAGGATAATGATTGCTGACTGTCCGGCAACAACGAGGGTGGTCCTGAGCGGGACCATGCCCCCGAGGAAGGCTACGATCACCATGAGGATATCAACGGTAAAGAGCAGGCTGATCCCCAGGGTGAGTGCCCTGCTGTTCATGAAGAACGCATTGATGAATATCCGGGTGAACTGGGATGTGCCCGTCCGGATGCCGTTCTCCGTCAGCCAGGTACGGAACCGCGTGATCTCGGGGATGCTCCCCCCGGAACTGCCGGGGCTGGTCGGGATGAGGAGGGTTATGAAATACCCCATGTTAAGGTAAAAGGACGCAGCAACAAAGAGCGTGACATAGTCCGGAACAACAAGGAAGTAGAGCCCGTTGAGGCAGAGGCAGACGAAGAGGATCATGACCTGCCAGTGCCGTCGATCCGGACCTTCAAGGAGGGGTCCTTTCCCTGCCTGGATCGTCGCAAGTTCAAGCGCGATGGCATCGTGAAGAGGGATCTCGCCGGTGCCGGCTGCGGTATCGGGGGCGGGAAGCGGGCGGGGATTCATGGGGATCACTGGAATCAGGGAACGAACGACACGGGCAGCAAGATATTTGCCGGGATGCTGCAGGCAGTAGATCATCGCCGGCAAGTTGTTTAAACATTCGGGATCCCTGCCACAACAACCATGCCTGCTGAATCCGGGGGGAGACGTACCCGATGACCTGCCACAGGCGCTGGCAGACACATTCAGGCGGGAACACTGCCGGTTTTTCCAGTACGCGTGGACGTGTTCAGGAGATCCTGACAGCAGACATTTTGTAGTTGAATCACCAACATTGGTGTAGGAATAACGCTTTTCGCGTGAAATATATCAGGAGATAATATGCTGGATACCAAGACTTCGTGCCTCATACGGGGGATTACCGGGGTGATCTTCGGGTTTCTGGCCCTGATGGTCCCTGAGCCGGTCATCCTCACATTCTCCGGACTCTTCCTCGTTCTCATCGGGCTTGTGATTGCCCTCCTGCTCTTCCTGGCAATCACCTCGCGGGGGGACGAATCGATGCTCTGGTTCGGGTTGTCCGCGGTGATGCTGGTCATTGCAATCCTCTCAGTGGTCTTTGCATGGTTCGTCGGGCTGCTGTTCATCCTCATCATTGTCCTGATTGCTGCCTACAACGGGTTCTACGACATCACGCTTGCCATGACTCACCCGAAGACCAAGTACATCGTGATACCGGCCATGATCCTCAGCGGGGTTGCCCTGCTCTGTTTCTTCTACCTCTACTTCCCTCACTTCACCAACCATCTCGATCTTTCGATCGTGGGCACGCTGGCAATGACATTCGGGCTCTTTTCTATCGGGATGGGGTATTACAAACCCGAGGGCGGCGAGAACGGGACTGAAGAGAACCAGGCAAAGCGGACGTTCAGGTGGCCGGACCTGAAAAAATAATTTTTTTGGGTTCCACATCCCCCCGTTCCCATGAAATACGACGTGATCGTTATCGGGGCCGGCCCGGCCGGCAGTGCTGCAGCAGAGGAATGTGCACGGGCAGGCCTCTCGACACTCTGCATCGAGGAGCACGGTACGATCGGGATACCCGTCCAGTGCGCGGGCCTGCTCTCGACTGCAGCATTGGAAGAATGCCGGGTCTCCGGCCGGTCCGTCCAGAACCAGGTCTGCGGTGCACGCGTCATCACCGGTTCCGGGACCGGGCTCTCCATCGATGCAAAGAAGACCAAAGCATACGTGGTGGACAGAGGGGTGCTTGACCGCGAGATGGCAGAGTCCGCAGCTCGGGCCGGATCGGAATTCAGGCTGAAGACCGCCGTGTACGGGATACGGGATGACCGTGTTCTCACGCGGGGCGCGAGCGGCAGGGAGGAGTTCCCGTTCCGCATGCTGATCGCTGCCGACGGCCCGCGGGGCACGGTAGCCCGCCTTCTGAAGATGGAGCGTTCCCTGGTTTACCTTGCGGGCATCCAGGCAGACATGCCCCACGAGTGCGATCCACGGTTTGTGGAGATTTACCCGGATGCTTCGCCGGAGTTTTTCGGATGGTCCATCCCCACGGCGCCGGGAAGGATTCGCGTGGGGCTCTGCGGCAGCACCAATATACCGAGGCGCTTCGATGCATTTGTCCGGCGGTTCGGATCCGGCATGACCCAGCTCGTAACGGGCACGCTCCCGCTGGGGATCATGCCACGGACATACGGGCACCGGACCCTCTTTGTCGGGGATGCTGCAGGATTCGCCAAACCAACATCCGGGGGCGGGATATACACCGGTGTCCGCTCGGCCCGGCATGCAGCAGCCGTTGCAGCAGAAGCGTGCAGAAAAGGCGACTTCTCTGATGAGGTCCTTGCAGGATACGAGAAGCGGTGGCGTGATGACTTCGGGCTTGAACTGGAGATCGGATTCAGGCTCTTCTCCTACCGCCAGACGCTGAAGAGCGAGGACCTCGACGCGCTGCTGGCCGGCCTGAATGATCCTGATATTATCCGCACGATTGAGGAGTACGGTGACATGGACCGGCCCCGGGAACTGCTCAGGCGGCTTGCCATGAAACCCGCAGCCCTCCGCCTCCTTGCGCCGCTCCTCCGGACCGGCTTACGCCCGTTCTTTTAACATCAGTTATCCGATGCCGGTGTCAGGAGATGGCAGCGCTCCGCCTCGGTCTTCCGCGGGTACCGGCAGGCGCCTTCCGGGACGCTCAGCTCGAACCGGGCACCTTTCTGGTATTCCCCGCATTCACAGACGGAGATCCCCGTGATGGAGAGGATCTCCTGGACAAGGAAGAGGCCAAGACCGGTGTTGCGCCCGTATCCTTTCGAGAAGATACCGGCCTTATCAAACGGCGGGATCCCGACCCCGTCGTCCTCGATGACAACCGTTCCGCCTCCCCCGGGGGTCGTGGTGGCGGAGATCCGGATAACCGAGACGTTCACGCCATGCTGCAGCGAGTTCTCGATGAAGTTGTAAAACGCCCGCTCAAGCAGAGGATCCGCAAATACCTCAAGACCCCGGGTATCGGACTGGACGGTGACGTTCCGGATATCGATACGGGTACAGGCCCGGAAGAAGACATCGTGGATGTTCTGCCAGTCCGGGGATGCGATACCCAGGTTCTGGTAGATCTTGGTGAACTCGATATTCTCACCGATTACCCTGACCGTTGACCGGAGCTTCCGGACATACATGGAATAATCCGGCTCGAGGGGCCGGTCTTTGAGGAGCGAGAGATACCCCCCGATAACAGTCAGCTTGTTCCGGATATCGTGCCGGGTGATGTCAGCGAGGAGGTTGAGCTTGCGGTTCGCGAGCTGCAGGGCTTCTTGCGTCATCTGGATCTCGGAGATATCGTGGAAGATCCCCATCAGGCAGCGCCTGCCCCCGAGATCGATGACGGTCGCGCTTGCATGCATCGGGAGATGACGGCCCCCGTTCCCCTGGACAACCAGCATCATCGATCCGGAGCCTTCATCGGCCACCCGGGCAAATGCTGCCGCGTACTGTTCGTGATACTGGGGGGGGTGAACAGCCAGGTAGGAGGAAAGGCGGATATCATCAAGCGATCTGCCGGTGATCTCCAGCGCTTTCTTGTTTGCATCGGTAATGAGGCCCGTTGAGATATCAACGATGAAGATGGCATCGCTTGCATTGGCCATCAGCTGACGGTTCTTCTCGTTCTCGTTCCTGAGAGCCTCCGCTGCCCTGCGCCGCTCGATTGCCTTATGGATCTTGTGGCGCAGTTCGGCGAACTGTGCTGCAGGCTGTCCCCCTTTCTGGATGTAAAAATCCACCCCATGGTTGATCGCCTCGATCACAACCTCTTCCCTCCCGCGCCCGGTGAAGAGGATGAACGGAATATCCCCGTACTGCGACCTGACCATCTTGAGGAAGGTGAGCCCGTCAAGGTCCGGCATCTGGTAATCGGATATTACCGCATCAAAGGTCCCGGAGGCAAGCAGGGCAAGCCCACCCATGGCGGATTCGGAACACGTTACGGAATATTCTCCCCCCTTCTCCAGGAACCGTTTGCCGATATCGAGGAGATCGGGCTCATCATCAACATAAATGAGGGAGATCATTATGCTGATGTAGCAGTTTAACCGTGATATATTTTTTTTTCGTACAATGGAATTATAAAAAAGTTTGGAATTATCCGGCGCCCGCTGTTCGGGCTGTTTGCTGAAAGCAGAAAAAATCACCGATTGCAGGGAATCACCACTACTGGCACTACCTGGTCGTGTGGTAACTGGCAGGAGGCGCGGGGCATTGCCTCGAACCGGATAAATGGGAACGTACTTAATACCCGGCGTCGTAATTTTCACCAGGCAGGAGTGACCGGATTGATTCGGCTTGAACTGGGGGCAACAACCAGGGAACAGGATCATTCCATCCTCCTTGCAATCTTCTGCCTCACCTTTGGGATCCTCTCGGCCGATCTGCTCATCCCCCTGGGCTTTGTGATCTGGATCCTCTACCTGGTGCCGCTCCTGATGTCGGTCTGGCTCTCCTACCGGTTCTCACCGTTTATCGTTGCATGGGGCCTCACGATTGCCGTACTGCTCGGCAGCCTCATCTCAGACTCTGTGCATGCAAGCCCCTCCGATCTTCCCAACCGGGCGGTCTTCATCCTGATGATTGCCGTCGTCTCCCTGCTGGCATGGGAGATCAAAAACAACTACGAGAGCCTTGCCGGAGAGATTACCGAGCGGAGGAGCGCGCAGGAGCGCCTCGAAGGGCTGGCCGGGAATCTCGAGGAGCGGGTCCTCCAGCGAACCCGTGAGTTATCGGATGTGAATGCCGAACTGAACCGGGACATCGAAGAGCGGCGCAGGGTCGAATCCGCGCTTGCTGCCGCCAACCAGAAGCTGACCCTGCTCTCGCAGATCACCCGCCACGATGTTGCAAACCGGCTCTTTGCGCTGCTGGTGGACATCGATCTTGCACGGGACCGGGCCGGGCTGGTAAAAGACCCGGATCTGGACCGGGCCCTGGACGGGATGGAGAAGACCTCCCGCGGCATCCAGGCCCAGATCGCGTTCATGAAAGACTACCAGGAGATCGGCTCCCAGCTGCCCGGCTGGTTTGCCGTAGATATGATCGCCCTGAACGCTGCCGACCAGCTGAGCAGGCAGGACGTCCGGGTAACAACGGACCTTGCCGACCTTGAGATCTTCGCCGATCCCATGATCAGCAAGGTCTTCTACAACCTGATCGACAACGCCCTCCGCCATGGCGAGCGGGTCAGGCACATCTCCTTCACCTGCCGCCGGCAGGGAGAGTCCATGGTCATCGTGTGTGAGGATGATGGCGTGGGGATACCGGAGAAGGACAAGCAGCATATCTTTGCCAAAGGTTTCGGGAAAGACTCCGGCCTCGGGCTCTTCCTCATCCACAAGATCCTTTCCATCACCGGGATCACCATCAGCGAGACCGGCGAACCCGGGAAGGGCGCACGGTTCGAGATCGCCGTCAGCCCGGACAAATTCCGCATCGTCCCTTCGGTACGGTGATTTTTTTATGTCAGCCCCATCCGGACCGGCTGGTTGCATGAAAATTTTTGGGCTCATACCAAACATTCTTGACTTCCTGCGGCAAAACCGGATCGGCGCCGCATCACGCTTGCTGCGTTCTGTGCCGCTGCGGCTTTTGCGGTATTCCAGGTGAGTATCCCCATCGCGGGGGGAGTGCATATGAGTCTCACGCCTCTTATCGGGATTCTCGCCGGCCCGGTCTTTGGTGTGCTCATTGTCTTTGTGACCAATATCCTTTCGGCTGCGATCGGGCACGGCGGCTGGGGGCTCATCGGGGCGAACACGCTCGTCAACGTAAGCGAGGCGGTCGTTGCCTTTGGGGTATTCCGGCTGCTGAAGAACTCCGTGCCGGATCTCTTCTCCCGTGCCGGTATCGCAACACTTATCGGGCTCTTCATCGGGAACGCCGTCATGATCGGGATCATCCTTGTCTCGGGCATCCAGGGCGTGAACCAGTCCCCGGAGCAGCTGCTTGCCGGCCTCTCGCTCATCGCTCTCATCAATATGGGGGTTGCGGTTATCGAGGCGCTTATGACCGGCCTTGTTGTAACATATATCGGGAAGATGCGTCCGGACCTGCTGGAGGGCGGGTGGCGATGACCGGCCCGGCACCGTCGCAGCCAAAAAACCATGGCCGGATCCTCTTCTTTGTACTGCTCTTAGTCATCGGAGGTATTGCATTCTTTTACCCCTTCGGAACCGGACCCATGGGGATTGAAGAGCGGTTCTCGTCAGCGCTCGGGCTCCCGCATGAAGAGGGGGAGCACGACCACGAGGAAGGGGGCGGGTTCTCAATCGAAGGGTCACCGGTATTGTACCTGCTTGTTCTTGTCCTGATCTGTATTGGATGCTGGTTGTTGTACCGGAAGTTCGGGGCGTGAACTGAAAATCTGTCTGCGAACAATCACGGTCAATCAGGTTTGTGTGCGGTTCACAGGTACATCGATCCCATTGCAATTGTCTTGCTGCTCCGTGAATCGATGATCATCCAGGTGACCTCGCTCTCTTCCGGCAGGATAAGTGTCCCGAATTTTATCCCGGTATGATCTGACAGGGAATTGGCGGGAGTCTCACCTTCGATGTAGAACGTATCTCCGGCTTTGATTGTCGTCCCGTTTGTGCCCACCTGGGTAAAGTTGATGCAGGTCTTCCCGACATCTGCCCCCGTCAGGGTTGTCTTCTGTTCGTCCCGGACAAAAACAACCCGGATTGCCGAGAGAGAGACCGGGTCACCGCCAGCGTGATCGAAATAGGTACGGTTCTCTAGGAGGTTCACCCGGACCTTGAAGCCTGCCTGGGGGACTTTATCCTGCGTATCGCCAAAACCACCGGCATACGTGCTTACGATTGCAGCAATCATGACGGTGACCGAGAGCATCAGCATGACACCGACAACAGGCGAGACCGCCCGGTCCCGGTTGTTGTGCCGGATCACCCGATCACCACATCATTGTCATAGATAATCTGGCCGCTTGGCATGTGCACAATTTTTACGGTTACAACGGAACCGGCAGGGAACTGTGCAGGATCGGAAACGTCGATGCCGGGGAAGAGGTATTCCATGCCCGGGTTGTGCGGGGGGACAGGGCCGCAATATTGCGCGGGAGTGGCCAGGATATCTCCCGGCTGTAAGACCGCTGATGCATTGCCGAACCAGTTATCATTACCCCGTGCAGTGTCCTGCAGGGTGTCACTGCCGAACCGGTTCTCGTCATTGATGAAGAGGACCCCGCTGTACTTGCCGGACGTATAGATACTCCATGAGTCATCCCCGTTCACGGAATACTGGCCGCTCAGGTTACCCTTGATGGTGGTACCGGATGGTGTCCGGAAGTAGGTGATGAGCTGGAGATCTTTTGTCGGAAGAGCATTGCCACTGATGTGTTTGATTGTCATGGACGGCACTGAATACCCGCCATAATCCTTCGCAGCCCAGATGCTGACATCGAGAATAGCGGCCGGTGCTTTCTTCTCTGTACCTGAGAGACCCCCGGCTGCGGCGCTGACAATTGCCGCGATCATGACCGTTACCGCAAGCATCAGCATGACACCCACAACAGGGGAAACCGCATTCTCTTCTTCCGGCATCAGGCAATCTTCCTTATCAGCAATAGATTGCCGCTCCTGATTAATACTTTTATTGATTTTTGTAGCAATTCATAATGGCACTGAGTTTAGAAAATTTTTTTTACCGCTGCAAAACCCTGAAAAAAATTCGGGATTGATTATGACGGGTGAACGTGGTATTACGAAAAGTAAAATTATTATCACTTTATGCTGAATCATTACCTGGGATTTTCCTGAGGAAACGGGATCCAGGGATCGTACGCTGCATGACACCGGGGGCAAACGATTGCGGAGCATCCGAAGTTATCGGAGAGATGCTGATGATTGGCCTTGCCATCCTCCTTATCTCGGCCTTTGCCTCAGTCCTTGGAAATTTTTCTCCGGCTGCCCGCGATCCGGGAATCACCGTGATGATGACCTACGATGCAGGGAACGTGACACTCTGGCATAAAGGGGGAGACTGGATAAAAGCAGAGGACCTGGCTGTCATCATCGGCAACGATTCCTCCCGCATGACCTATTCAGCAACCGATGCAGAGCTTGTCCTTGTGCCGGCAAAACAGACGTTCGACCTGGGCAGCAACATCACGATCAGGACCGGAACGACCTTTGCCGGGGATGAGACCATCAGCCTTGTCACGGCCCGGACGAAAATTTTTTCCGGAGTTGTGCACCTGTGAGTGATGATGCGGTTGCACCGGTGGTTGCAGCGATGCTCCTCCTGGCAGTCCTGGTAACGTTCTTCTCGGTCTGGAACGCGGTATACCTGCCGGCACTCAAGCAGCAGTCTGAGATGGAGCAGGACCAGATGATCAAGGCTGCATTCGGCAGGTTCTCCTCTGCTATTGAAACCGCGATAGCCCTGAAGGGCGGCCTGACCCTGAGTGAGCCGCTGCCCCTTGGGGGAGGCGCGGTAATCTTCAGCCCGGTAATGTCTGCAGGAACGATCCGGGTGAACGAAGAGCCAAAGCAGCTGTATACCGTCACGGTCACGGAGTCGGGCATCGATCACGAGTATTCCGGCCGGCTCGTGAACTTCTCGTACCAGCCGGTCAATGATTTCTGGCTTGACCAGGGCTATGTATGGCATTACGGGTACGTCAATGTCACGCGCGGGGTCTCGCAGGCCGGTGCGGACGGGGCGGCACTCTCAACACCGTTCATGTATCCTGCGATGGATGATGTAAAAAATTCCGGCACACTCCGGAATTTTGCCGGTACGCTCATTTCAATCGAATCGCGGCCATGGTATAATTCGTCATCAAACTGCTCGCATATCACAGTCTCGCCCGTTTCATTCCACAACGAACCCGGCGCTGCCTATGCAAGCGGCAATGGTATCGGAACATTTGGCCTTTCAGCAAACGTGAATGAGACCGGGTATGGTGTCCCGGAAAAAACGAGCCCCGACCGGCTCATTATCCGAATCAGCCGCACGGTGCCTGAGCCGGTCTCCTCTGGTCTGTACAACGAATGCAACCGGACTTTTGCACAACTTGCAAAGCGGTATCCGCATAACATCGCCCATACGTTTACCACGACAATCCATTACAACGAAACTTCGATCGCTCCGGTTGCCGGAAGTCTCCCGTTCGATGTCACCGTCCGCAATATTGCGGTGAATGTTTCGGCCAGGTAATTTTCAAAAATTTTTCCGTATGATACTCTGGTTCTGTCACCGGGTTTTGAAAATGTGTACGCTATCAACCGGTTGCGCCGGGCCCGGGGCTTTTTATTCCGCCAGCGTTCTGATGAAATATGATCCCCAAATCCGAAGATACGACTTGTATTGCAGGCGGGAGCAGGAGAAAACCAGGAACTTTTGAGGCAAAGAGACCTAATGAGGCGGGGGGATCTATCGTCGAAGAACATTTGCTCCGGATATGAATTCAGCTGGTGATTCCCGTGAATACCGCAGGTGCCCGGTGCCTGTCCCAGACAGGCCATTATTAAAAGGCTCTTAAAATAGCCTGATTGACAAACGGAGCCCGTTTTGAGAGAACAATCTCTGCCTGCTCCGCCATTCCTCCAGCGTAGCCGGGCGTCGTCCAGGGCTACTATTATTACAAATTTTAGTAATTTACACACTAATTGCTACAAAAATAACAAGATTTAAGACAAGGGCGAACCAATACGGAAGCAGGGTACGCCCGGAACGATCCGGGGAAACCCGCATATTCGACAAGCATAGCGCCAGGAAAATATCCGAGACCTCCAACCCGGGCCGGCGGGGAAACCGGCCCCGGGAACGAAAGGAGTTGTTGGCTATGAAAACCGTACTGTATAACGGGAGCCGGCAGGTTGCTGTCGACACCCGTCACGATGAGCAACACTCTGCAGCGCCGCGGCCGGTGAATTTTTCCGCGAAGTTCCGGCATGCGGGAAAGGATCTGTATCTCCACATTAATCGTGAAAAGAATGCTACGTATTACCTGCATCTCTGGTCATCGACCCGTACAGCGCAGAGGATGATCCTACCGGTATCCTCACCGAATGCAGAGCGGTTCCTCATGAGCAAAGGTCTTCTCTGCAACCTCTTTCCAAAAAGCAATCCGGGTGCAACACTCTAATAGGAGGTGCATGGTATCGTTGAGGAATTTTAAAGGGGAGACGCAACACATCCCATCTCATCATTCCACATCTGTTTTCCGGGACGTGCAGGAGATCCCCTGCAACAATAAAACCTGCACGTCCCCCCCTTAAAAAAAAACGGATCAGAACCCCGCCAGTTGAGGCACCAGGACGAATGCGTTGTTGACAATCACAAAGAGATACAGCGTGACGATGGTGCTGTAGAACGCGATTGACGACCCCTTCACTTTTGTCTCGGCAATGAGCGCGACAATGATAATCAGGAGCAGGGTGCCGGCCTTGACCGCGATGTGCACGAACGGGCTTGCCACGATGCCGGCCATGGCCGGGTTCAGCTCAACGCCACCGAGACGAAGGATTGCGTGGGTGGTGATGATATCCAGCACGAAGAGGGTTGCAAGGAGGAGTGTGAAGTCCGTGATCCTCCGGTCAATTATCCGATTCGCAGGGGAGTAATCAAGGATCCCAAACCGGCGTCCCATCTGCTCGACTGCTGCCATGAGCAGGCATGGTGCCGGGTTGTTAAAATATTTTGTGCCATAGATAATTTCAATTCTGCCTCTGAATTACCATTTGACCGAAAATTTTGTCTTTTTTAAGGAAAAATGCCAGATTCCGGCACATCTGGTGTGATAAAATGAAAAAAGGAAGCTATCGCAGGAAGCGCCCGGGTCAAACCCTGATATCCTGCCCGCGGTTTGCGGACTACCTCTTCTGGCGCGCCAGGTGCGTGCCCTCAGCGCACGGGATGCAGAGGCACTTCCCATCTACCGTCCGCGTCTTTGCGTCCGCGACAGATTCGCCGCAGCTTTCGCATGTCACCGATTTGAAGATCCGCGCCTTCTTCGGGGCTTCCATCTCGATCTTCTCGATCTTCATGATCTTCTCTGCCGGCGCGTGGAGCACCTTCACCGTCTCCTTGTGCATCAGCTCGTGGAACCGCTCCTGCTCCTTTGCCGTTGCCTGCCCGCCAAAGACCTTTGGCCGGAGTGTATTCATCTCAAGAGAGCTCTCGTCCTCGCCCCTGTTGAAGGTGATACGGACCGCTTTTCCGTCCTTCCGGTTATAGAAGGTAAAGGCGTGCTTGCCGTAGTCCTTAATGATGAGGTTACCCTTGCCGGCCGTTGTCCCGGCAATCACCTGTACCGCGTCTACGCCGCAGGCATCGGTCTCGCAGATGGCGACAAGGTCCTCGTCGTCGGGACGCTCGACACCCAGCGCCTCCATTGCCGCAACCGCTGCACGGTACCCTGAAGCGATACCGGGGCAGGAGTGCCCGTGAAAGCGGATGCAGTCTTCGAACGTGATGGCGCGGGGGGGGTTATGCTGGTCGTGTCCATGGCTGTGCCCATGATCATGGGAGTGATCGTGGTCGTGTCCGTGATGATGATCGTGGTCGTGTTTATGATCGTGCATGATACTTCTCTCCAGTACCCTTGCTGTTCCGGGACATAATCGTTGATATTTAACCCTGTGTGGCTGCTCAGCAATGTCCTCATCAGACGCTAGAGACAGAGTGCCGGCCGGGCGGGACCGGTTCCGGTTCCTGCCCGAAAAAACGAAGGGGATTTGCGGGATACAACGATGAGGACGGGGTCAGGAGATCCTGCAGGCGCCCGGGATGACGCACCGGACGCCGCCGAGCTCGCCGATGATGACCGGCAGGCCGTACACGTCTTCGATGACAGTCGGGGTGACGATGTCGTGCTTGCCGTGGACGTGGACGGTCCCGTTCTTGATGAAGATGAACGTGTCGGCAAAGCGGAGGGCCTGGTTGAGGTCATGCATGGTCATGACCGCAGCGATGTTGTGGTCGCGTACAATGTCCCGGATGGTGTTGAGGATGTCGACCTGGTTCTTCATGTCGAGGTTGCTCGTGGGTTCATCGAGCAGGAGGACTTTGGGCTCCTGCACAAGTGCCCGGGCAATGGCGACCTTCTGGAGCTCGCCACCGCTCATCTCGTCAATATACGAAAGGCGCAGGGCCTCCATGCCGAGCCGGTGGAATGCCGCGTCAACGATCTCCATGTCGCGCCGGGTCACGTCCCAGCCGATATGGGGCCGGCGGCCGAGCAGCACCGCATCGAACGCGGTGAGCCGACCGGTCTCCACCCGCTGAGGCACGTAGCCGACCCGGCGGGCGATGTCCATTGTACCGAGGTCGAGCAGGTTCTCATCGTCCAGCAGCACCGTGCCCCCCTTTGGCCGGAGGATCCGGTTCAGGCACTTGAGGAGCGTGGTCTTGCCCACGCCGTTCGGGCCGAGCACCGCCACAACCTCGCCGCGGCGGATCGAGAAACCAATCTCGCGGAGCACGTCCTTGTTGCGGTACATGAATTTCAGTTCGTTTACCGTTAAGATCGTCATCGTTTATACCCCCTGAAGAGCAGGAAGATGAATACCGGAGCCCCCATGAACGCCGTCAGCACCGCCACAGGCAGCACGTAGGGTGCCACAATCACCCGTGCCACCGTGTCCGATGCTAAAAGAAGGATTGCCCCCATCACCGCGGAGCCGGGAATGAGGAAGCGCTGGTCGTCCCCGATGATGCGCCGCACCATGTGGGGGCAGACAAGACCCACAAAGCCGATCACGCCGAGCAGTGCGACAATAACTGCCGATATCAGTGCTGCGACGGTCATCCCGATAAGGCGGATCCGCACCACATCGACGCCGAGGCCTTGCGCCGTCTCGTCCCCGGCATCGATGGCATTGTAGTTCCAGCGGTTGGCAATGAAGTAGAGCGTGCCGGCCCCGACAACGATTGCCATCAGGGGAATTATGTCCCAGCTCGCCCTGCCCACGTCGCCGAACGTCCAGAAGACCACCGCTGCCAGCTGGGCGTCGGTCGAGAAGTACTGGAGGAACATGACGCCCGCGGAGAACAGGCTCGACAGGGCAACCCCGGTGAGGATCATCACCTCGGGCGATGCTCCCTTGACGTGCGAGATGAGAAGGATGATCCCCGTCGCGATCATGCAAAAGATGAAGGCAACGACCGTGGTCAGGTACGGGTTGGAGATGAGGACCGGGCTTGCAATTGTTGACTGCATGTTGCCGGTCCCGAGCACGATCACCGCAACCGCGGCACCAAACGCGCCGGCACTGGAGATGCCGAGCGTGAACGGGGAGGCGAGCGGGTTTCGCAGGATCGACTGCATCGCGACCCCGGCAATCGAGAGGCCGACGCCCGCTATCACCGCGGCAAGAGCCTGCGGGAGCCGGACATTCCAGATAATCCGGTCCCATTTGTCCAGCGCTGATATGCCAAAGAGGCTCTGGACCACATCGAGCGGAGGGATGGCAACCGCCCCCACGGAAATTGCCATGACAAACAGGACAAACGAAAGGAAGAGTCCCAGGATGATCCAGTGTACTTTGCCCTTCAGGTAGGACTGGTATTCGTCCGGGACGTTTCCTTCGTTTAAGTGCATTGCAGGGTTCCTTTACGAGACGGGAATTTTCGCAAACCCGTAATCCTTGTAGTTGGCGTTGATGGCACCGAAAGCGGGCTTCCCGACAAATTTCGCGTAGATCTCATCGGCCTTCTGCTTCGGATCCACATCGGAAAACCGGTCCGGATACAATACTTTACCCACAAAGTACGCATCGGCAAGCACGGACTCGTAGTTCACGTTGTAGTAATTATACGGCAGGACTCCGTACACGTTGCCTTTTTTGACGGCTGATAAGCCGGCATAGGCCGGGTTGGTCTTCAGTTCGCCAATCGCTCCCTTGTTGTCCATCTGGATGGTGCCGACATCGATGAACAGGAACTCGGGGTCACCGTCAACGATGACCTCTTTGGAAACATCGGCATGCTGGGTGTCGGTGCCTGCGGCGATGTTCTTTGCATGCACCCAGAGGAAGGGCGGGTACGCGGGTTCAGTGGAGATGATACCGTGGGCCCCTGCCGAGCTGACCCCTCCGATATACGCGGTCTTCTGCTGGTCGGCCGGAATGTCCTTTGTCCGCTTCTCAAGATCGGCGCTGATCTCATCCACGTACGCGATCAGTTCTTCCGCCCGTGCCTCTTTGCCGAGTGTCTTTCCCATGATCCGGAGGGCTGCACGGAACTCTGCTTTCTCAGCATCGGTCCTGAAGGAGCCGTACGGGAAGGCAACAACCGCAATGCCGGTCTTGCCCTGGAGGGTGTCGGCTTCCGGCCCACTCGTGCCGTAGGTGGTGCCGGTCGACCCGGTCTTGAAGATCACCTCAGGGCCGATCCCGATGATCTTCTCGGGGTCGTCCTTGCCGCGCATCTCACCAAAGAGAGGCAGGGTGGCAAACTGCGGGTTGGTGATCGCATAGGCCCGTGCCTCGAACGGGTGCTCTTTCGTCTCCTGGGTGTCAACGGCAACGACTTTGTCCTGCGCTCCAAGGTACACAACATACCGGAGGCAGCCGGAACCGGAACAGACGATCTTCTGCGGGTTTGCCGGGACCTCAACGGAGCGCCCGAACCCATCCGTAATCGTTTTTGCTGAGTCCGTCTTTTCCTGAACAGCCTGCGTTTTTATACCGGTTTGTTGTGCGGAACTCCCGGTACATCCGGTAAATGCAACACATAAACAGATAAGGAGCGCGAGAGTGATTGAAATTATGATAGATTTCTTCATACGATTCTACAGATTATTAAAATCAAGTGCTATTAAAGCATAATGATCTGTACTTTTGATCACCACTTTTTGTGAAATGTCATTACTAGAGGCCCGGGAAATTTCCGGATCGTGCCACAAAACTGAGCTGCAGCAGATGTCATAGCGAATCTGCAGGGCAGTAAAGATACCAAAAGACCGTCAGATGATTCTGGAAAGATTATAAAGTGAATGAAGAGATCCAGGAATTAACAGGATCATCCCGGACTCCCAATCAGCTCCCGTTCATACGCCAGCACATGCCGGATAAACATATCCGGGTCCTGGAACGGTCCGGCGGGGATGGTCGTCTCCTCCATCGGGTTCGACCGCATCATTTTCATGGTCATCCGCTTATTAAGCGAATAGGAGTACCTGACTTCAAGAACATTATCTGTTCCCTGAATTCCCGAGTGACGGGACGGATTATACGCAATTGCGACCGCCCACCGTGTCTGCTCCATGTCAAGGTATACCGTGGCTACAAGGAACCGGTTGTCGTGGCGGATCATAACCCGGTCCTCGAACTCTCGAGCTGCCTGCCGGGTCGCAGGTCCTGGTTCGATCCCGTGATAGACCGGCATGAGGTTCACCATATCTGTAAAGAGTATTACCACAGGCTCTTTATCTCCGGCTTTCGCCATACTGTCGGTAATTTCGCATTCAGTTCCCTCGTTTCACACCGGCAATCGCAAGCGCCACGACTGCCAGTAGTGACAGGAAACCGGGACTCTTTTGGGGGGTGGTGCCCTGCGCCACCGGATCCTGCCGGGTTGCTTCCGCGGTATACTGCGTAATGACCCGGTGTACCTCATCATATGCATCCGCTACCCGGGGCCCCGGCCTGCTGATCACATCAGAATCGATGGCATAGACCCGGTTGTTTTTCACCGCAGAGAGTGACGCATACTGCGGGTTATTCAGGAAATCCTCCCGGATCAGGTCCCGCTCCCCCTGGTCCATCCCCCCGCCGCTGCTTACGATGATGATGTCCGGGTTGGCCACCAGGAACTCCTCAAGGGAGACAGTGCCCCACCCAGCCCGGCCGGCAAATACGTTGACTCCTCCGGCTCGTGTGATGATATCGTGCTGGAGGGTGGAGTTTCCACTGATATACAGGGGTTTGTTATAGACCACATGGGCAACGGTCGGGCTGCCGGTAAGCGGCCGGGCCGGTGCCTGTGCAATCCGCGAAGAAAGAATCCGTGTCAGGTTTTCACTTGCACCAGAGGATCCGGTTACGTTTCCGAGGATCCCGATATCGGTGATCACATGACTGACGTTCTTTGGTGCAATAACAATGACCGGAAAACCGATCGACCGGAGCCGTTTTACGGTATCCCGGGGGGTCTTGTCAGAGGCGACGACCAGATCGGGATGGAGTGCTGCAACCTTCTCGATGCTGACAGTTGCATATCCCCCGATGCGTGTTTTATTCTGGATCTCCACAGGATAGTCGCAGACATCAGTTATCCCGACAATCTGGTCCGCAAGGCCAAGAGCTGCAAGAGTCTCGGTGTTTGAGGGGGAGAGGGATACTATCCGCCGTGGCGTTTCATTCAGCGCAATCTCCGAACCGGCATCATCGGTGAGGATTGCAGCTGGCACCGGCAGGACAAGGAGAAGGAAGGCTGCTGTCAATACAAGGATGGCCGTCAGGCCCGCTGGATAACGTCTATCGTAGTGAGTCATGGTAATTCATCTCCCGGGTACGGGGTGGAACATCCGGCATCCGGCCGGGGGGCCAGGTGCTTGTGGCCCTGTGGTGGTTCAGAAGTGTCCTGCGATGCTTCGATGAGCTGACACAGGACCTCTTCGCTGGTGGTACAGCATTGCGCACCGGCTGCTTGTAATGTGGTATACACTTCCGCAGCTGATCCCTTTGCAAAATCACAGGACTGGAACGTCCGGTCTTCCGGCAGGTGGATGATGAGCCGCGCCGGGTCGCAATCGCGCAGTGCAAGGAGGATTGGGAGATTACCTGTCCCGACCGGGTGGACCGAGAGAACAACGGAATCGGCAGTCCGCAGCCATCCTTTCAGTTTTTCAATGGCATGGGCCGGAATGCCGGAGAAGGGCAGTACCGGAATTACCGGCAGTTCCAGCACGGTTGCCGTAAGGTAATCGGTATCGGTGGTGGCAAGAATACCGGCACGGAGTGAGAAATTCCTGCCGGCAAGGAGCTGCAGGAGTCCCGTCCCGCTTCCCCCGCCCGATATCACAAGGACATGATGCGGCCGGCAGCACAAACCCTGCCTGCCATCAGCCCGCACGGGCACTACCCAGATCCTGCCGGTGGCCGGGTGGCGGGAAATCACCACCTCGGCACCATAAACCTCCCTAATCTTTGCTGAAGTCAGCACATCGGCAGGCAATCCATCAGCAACCGGGGTGCCGTCTTTGATCATGATGAGCCGGTCGCAATAAATAGCCGCGAGGTTGAGATCATGGAAGACCCCGATAATGGTCTTGCCGGATGCGGCAAGGTCACGCATGAGCGACAGGATCTGGATCTGGTGGGCAAGGTCAAGGTGGGACGTTGGTTCATCCAGGAGGATGACCGGCGTGTCCTGGGCAAGGGCCCGGGCAATCAGCACCCGCTGCCATTCCCCGCCGCTCAGGGTCCGGATGGACCGGCCGGCAAGATGTGCAATGCCGGTCTCTTCCAGGGCACGATGGCACCGGTCATAATCTTCAGGCACCAGGGAGGCAAACCTGCTGGTCCTTGCATACCGGGCCATGAGGACAACCTGCAGCACGGTAAAGGAGAACGGCCGTGCTTCGTCCTGCGGGACAAAACCCAGCATGGTCCCAAGCATAGCGGGCGAGTAATGCCGGATATCCTGCCCATTAAGTTCCAGAGTACCATGGGAAGGCAGGACGCGGCTGATGGCCCGCAGAAGCGTGGTCTTGCCCGACCCGTTCGGCCCGATGATGCCGGTGAAGGTTCCTGCTCCAAAGGAGCAGCTGATGGCCCGGAGGATCTCTTTTCCCGGGTAACCGGCATGGAGGTTTGCGATGCGGACCATGATGGAGTCACTCATGCTGCATTCTCCCGCTGGTACACCAGCCAGATAAAGAACGGTGCCCCGATAAACGCGGTGATGATCCCGACCGGGAGATCCGAGAAGAAGGTTCTTGCGATTGTATCAGAAATGACCAGCAGGATCCCCCCGGTAAGGATGCAGGCCGGGATAACTACCCGGTTATCCGGCCCAAGGAGCATCCGGACCACATGTGGGGTGACAAGCCCGATGAACCCTATTGAGCCGGCAACCGAGACCGCGCCCCCGACAAGGAGCGTGCTGCCGCCCAGCACTGTCCACCGGACCCGGGACGCGTCGATACCCAGGTGCGCTGCGGTCTCCTCGCCAAGCGAGAGCGCATTGAGATCCCGGCCCATGAGAAAGAGGATAAGACCGGCGGTGATCAACAGCACTCCGGATAACGTTGCATCCTGGTACGAAGCATTCCAGAACCCGCCCATGAGCCAGAAGAGGATCTGGTGGACATTCTCCCCGGCGATTGCGATGAGGAAGGAGACGATGGCAGAGAAGAAGAAGGACACGGCAATGCCGGTCAGCAGCAGGGACTCAACAGAGATTACGCCCCGGCGGCCGGCGATCGCCCACACGATAAGGATAGCAAGAACCGCGCCGGCCCAGGCAAACACCGGGACAAAGAGCCCCCCAAGGAATACAATGGCAATGGATGCACCCAGTGCCCCCCCGGACGATGTGCCGAGAATATACGGATCGGCCATCGGGTTCTTGAACAGGGATTGCATGGCAGCGCCGGCGACTGCCAGGCCTGCCCCGATGAAAAACGCTGCAAGGACACGCGGGAACCGGATTCCCCAGACGATATCAGCTGAGCCCGGATTTGTCAGGACTAATCCAAAACCGGACGGGCCGGTGATGGTGCAGAGGACGATTGTCAGCAGGGTTACAGTAAGCATGCAGGCAATTATCAGGGCAGAACGTGTCATGTATTCAACCCTCCCGAACCGGGTCTCCCCCAGGGAACGGGATACAGGGCAGATTCAGTCTCATTACCCCGGAGGAACCTGTGGTGGTAGTCCTGCAGGACTGCATCCGGATCCACATCAGCAAACTGATCGGGATAGACTGCCTTTGCCAGGTAAACCATCCCGACCGGGGCATGGGGACTGAAGAGAAAATTCCCGTTTACAACAAATACCCGGTTCTCTACTGCAGCCCGCATTGTGGAAAGACCGGGCCGATCAAGCAACCGGGCATATTCCCCCTCCATCGTTTTGTCATTATCTGGTATGATACACTTGATAATAAAGTCTGGATCGCGTGTCACGAGCCATTCATTGCTGATCCGGGTCGCATTGGAAAAGATTTGCCCGGAAAGACTGTGGCAGTTCAGCATCGTGATAACTGAGTCTGCAGCAGAAACGTTCCCGTACGCAACATAATCCGAATACGATTCTATGTAGATAACCGGGCCGGAACCGCTCCCGCCGGGAATACGGTTGCTGACCAGTGCCAGGGTCTCTTCACAGAACAGTGCATATTCACGGGCTTTTTCGTCATGTCCGGTGAGGGCTCCAAGTTCGCGGGCAATCTTCGGGAGGTCTCCGGCTTTATGGGACTCTACGGGAACAGCACGGATACCGGCAGCTTCCCATGATCCTGCAGTCGCCGGGCGCATTGCTGAGATGAACATGACCATGTCTGGTTTCAGTTCCAGGATCCGCTCGTTGTCCGGTCGTTTCGCGTCCCCGACACTGACTGCATTGGGGAGAAATTGCAGAAGTTCCGGCTGGTTCTGGACAAGCGACTCCGGCACACCGATGACATGATCTCCTGCCCCGATAATGACCAGCAGTTCTGCGGTATCACTTGAGAGGCAGACAATGCTGGGTGAGGATACGGGGTCATTTCCTCCCGGCTGGTTTTTTGCATGCACGGAGGTGCAGCCGGTGAAAAGAACCATGAGCAGCACCACACCTGCGGTAAAAAGGAAAAACACCGGGGTGATTCCGGATTCACTCTGCCAATGGATTGTGCCGGGCATAGATCAGGCTGGTAATTCCCTCGTTACAATCGCTTACGAAGATCCGCAGACATGGGTGCGTTCATAATCCAGGACAAACCGGATGAACGCACCAGGATCCTCACAGGAATCATGCATAAGAGTCCTCTCACTTTCCTCATCAGACCGGAACATCCTGGTGCATGTGGACTCATGCGGGCTCGTATGGTATTTGACCTCGAGAGAATTTTCGTGGCCATGAATCCCCGGCATCCGGGAATAATTGTACGCAAAAGCGACTGCCCATTCATTCTCCTGCATGTCAACATACACGGTGCTCACCATGGGCTGGTGGTGGTACCGGATCAGAACCTGGTTCTCAAACTGCTCGATCGTCTTCCTCATTGTATCATTTGGGAGATACCCGAAATATCGTGCCATTTTCATTCCTCAGGTTTTTGTCGTTCTCACGGTACAATCGTGATTTCCGTTTTCGCAATCATTTTTCCCCGCGGATCGATCAGCTCAACCCAGAACGTCTTGCCGACATTTGCCGAACTGTTGAACCATGCGGTATATGCTGAACCTGGCTGGAGCCATGGCCCTTCGTGATACGGGGGATCAATACGGGCAATATCTCCCGCACGGAATGTCTTGACCCCGATTCCACCGTTTTTCTTCAGCCAGGCAGTATTGGTACTGTCAACAACAGAAGTCAGATTGACAACATCAACGGAATGCGAGGATGTGCCAAACGATTCAGCCGGATGAACGAGGATCTTTACCGTGGGAGTTCCAATCGGATCACCCCCGGTATGCTCAATAACCAATCCGTCACTGATACTATATTTCCCCTGGATGGTAGCCTGGGGTGCTTTCGTGGTTTCCTGGGACAATCCCCCGTAGAACGCACTGACAACTGCTGCGATAATTATCGTCACAACCAGCATCAGCATAACACCAACGACAGGAGAGACTGCCTCATGCTCAGATTGCCTGATCATTCAGCTCACCACATTAACATCCTGGCTGAAGATCATTTTCCCGCTTGGCGTGTGGATCAACCGGACACTGACGATATCTCCGGTCCGGAGGTGATACCATTCGCGTCCCAGGACCGCCTGCATCCCGTCCATATCAGTATCATAACGATAGACGCTGCCATCGGTATACTGGAACCGTGTTGAAGGACTGACACCATAGCCTGCCGACATTCCGGCGGGGCTGCTGTGCATCCGTGTCCCGATCATAAGGGTGTAATTGCCGTACATCTGGTCAGGGAAGTGGCTCATCACTGCGCTGTGGTTGACACCGGGGCCATAGCCTTCCGGCCCATGGTACTTGTTATCGCTGAAGTGGGTGTTGGCAAACGACGAGGCACTCACGTTGGGGCCGGTCACGCGCACACCTCCTTTGGTTCCATCGGCGGCTTTCCATGACGTGACGAGCTCAACATCTTTTGTTGGAATTGGATCGGAGGTGCCGGTAATGGCGAGGTCGAACATACTGTTCTGCCATGTACCGCCATTGATAATCTTACACTGAGCCGAGATCTGGGGTGCTTTCTGTTCCGGAGAAGTAAGACCTCCGGCAAACGCACTCACGACCGCTGCGATAATGATGACAACGACAAGCATGAGCATAACCCCGACAACCGGGGACACTGCTGCATCTTTCCATTTTTCCAGGTTATTCTCTTCCATATCTTCCTTCCCGATTTTTGGAGAACACCGGCAGGACACCCCGGCAGCGGTTCCTGCTTACTGCATTCACACAAGTACACTTGTATTATAACTATTTTAATTGATCAACGGGATCTTTAAATTCGTATCACGAGATGTTACAAAAATAAAGAAAAACATGGCGGTGTTCCGGTTACCCGATTCCCGCGCATTCAGGAAGGAATCAGCGTCAGCCGGGCAGAACGGATTCCCCGTTTGGTTACCAGCTGCTGTTCAAGGGCATGGATCCGTGTAACATCCCCCCGCACCAGGATGATCTCAAGACCAATTTCTCCGGCCATGTAAGCATGAAACGAGGTGTGGATGATTTCCTGAAATTCTTTTTTCAGGGTCAGCATTGAAGGCCGGGCACTTTTCTGAGCGGTCTCGAAAAGAACCGTTATCATTCCCTGCTGGACCAGAGACGGTGCTATATTGGAACCGGTTGCAGCATTCATCAGCACTCCTCCCTCCAGACAGCCCTGTTCATCTGAAGGTTGTTCTGCAGGAGGCAATCCTGGCGGGTGAACATTGTTTTTGTTTCATGAACACAGAAATTCGCTCGGACAGGGAGATCCTGCTCAACCGGCACCTGCGTAACAGGATATAAGCGTGATATTGCAAGACGGAGGTGATTCACATCCCGGATTATCATGGTTGATCTCATCAGGTTTTGTATTTCAAATATTTAAACTATACAAAAAAAATTGTTTTAAAACAAAAAAAATTGTCTATTGTGGCGAATCAAGTCAGCAAACCAGCTTCCAGAAAAAGCCCGCTATTCACCCTACAAAACCGGCTTTGCCCGGAACGGAACAAGGAATTTTCCGTTCTCATTCTCAACCACAAACGAGTCCACACCATACACGGTATTGATGCATGACGGGGTGAGGATCTCCTGCGGTTTGCCGTACCCTTCCATTCTGCCGCCACTGAGCACGACAACACTATCGGCATAGCGGTATGCAAGGTTCAGGTCATGAACCGCGATGATCATACCCGCGCCCCGCTCCCAGGTCAGCTCCCGCATGGTCTCCATCACCTCAATCTGGTACCGGATATCGAGCGCGCTTGTGGGTTCATCGAAGAGAAACAGAAGGGGGTCCTGGGCAAGGGCCCGGGCGATGAAGACCTTCTGGCGCTCCCCACCCGAGAGCTGGTCCATGTAACTCCCGGCAAGGTGCGACATCTCCAGGGCGTCAAGCGCCTGCTGGACGCGGGAAAGTTCCTCGTCCGACACCGCCCACTTGATATGCTGCCTCCGGCCAAGAAGGACGGTCTCGAAGACGGTTGAATACAGGGTATAGGTGAAATGCTGGGGGACGTACCCGATGGTCTTTGCCAGATCAACCGGGTCCATCGTGCGCATATCGGTCCCGTCAATCCGGATCGTCCCCGTGCTCTGGGCGTGGACTCCGGCAAGGGTCTTGATGAGCGTTGACTTGCCGGAACCGTTCGGTCCCACGAGGGCGACGATCTCCGCTTTCCCGACCGTGAACGAGATGGAATCGAGTACTGTCCTCTCCCCGTATTTTTTACTGAGGTTGTCAATAGCGATCTCCATGTTTTTACCCTCAGTACAGCCCCCGTCCCCGTCCCCGCATGATCAGGAAGAGGAAGAAGAAACCGCCAATGATGTACATTATGATCCCGACCGGGATCTCGACCGGGCTCATGACCGTCCTCGCTGCTGTATCCGATATCAGGAGTATCGCGGCACCCATCAGGGCCGAACAGGGGATGAGATACCGGTGGTCGTTCCCGATGATCATCCGGCAGATGTGCGGGCCCATGAGCCCGATGAACCCGATGATGCCGGTGAAGGCAAGGCAGCACGATGCAGCGAACGTTGAGATCATGAGACCCGAGAGCCGGAGGCGTTCCACGTTGATGCCCAGGTTCTTTGCCACATCGTCGCCTGCTGAAAGGGCATTCAGGTCCCAGGCCATCCGCTCAAGGAGGACAAAACAGATGACAACAAGCGGGACGAGGATGAGGACAACGTTCCAGCCGGCGCCCCACATCCCGCCCATGAGCCAGATCATCAGCTCCCTCAGTTTTTCGTTGTTGGTAACGTACTTGAGCGCCATTACTCCGGCGGTAAAGAGATACCCGATGACAACACCGGCAAGGATGAGCATTGACTGGGATGTTCCCCGGGACCGCGAGATCCAGTACACGAGGAGCATCGATAACCAGCCGAATATGAATGCCATGATGACGATGAACATGTCATAATTCACCAGAAACAACCCGGCAACAAGCCCAGGCCCAAGGACAATCGCCAGTGCAGCGCCAAAAGACGCCGCGGAGGACATCCCAAGAGTAAAAGGGCTGACGAGCGGGTTGCGCAGCAGGCCCTGCATGACGGTGCCGGCAACTGCCAGGCTGATACCGGTCAGGATGGCAAGGAAGATCCGCGGCAGACGGAAGCCGACAACGATCAGCTCGGCCTGCGGGTCAGCAGGTGCGGGAATAGTGAGGGGAATTGCATCGTACCAAACACCAACTGAAGGCAGGTTCGAATGCAGGAAGTTTTGTACCATCACCGCTGATGAATGCCCGACAGCAAGGACGGTGTCCTGTGGAGAGATGGAGACTGTCCCGATGCCGGCAGAGATGATGATCGCTGCCAGTACCAGGATGATAAGCCCGGAAATAAGTCCGATCCGCCTTGCGGTACCGGCATGATAGAGCGTATGGACTGACGCTGGTATTGGATTGGTGTGCTGATCTGTTCCGCTCATGAGACTGCCCTGCGAACCGGAAGGGTGAAATGGTACCTTCCCGAATTACATCCCGATACCTTTTACTGCACCGGCGATCTCGTCAGCCCGCAGGTCATCGAGGCGGAGGTACTGTGCACCCAGATCTTCCGAGAGGTGACGGGCAAGCCCGAACGAGAGGAATCCCTGCTCCGAATCGATCACAAACGAAGGGATACTCGCTTCACGGATCTGGAGCGCGATCTCCTTTGTATCCTCAAGCGGCGACCCCGATCCCATACTGACATTGGCCTTACCGTCGGAGATGATGACCATCCGGGGGATGGTATGGCTGTTGATCAGCAGCTCACGCTTTATCACCTCAAGGCCCCGTGAAAGACCATGGGCAAGGGGTGTCTTTCCGCCAACGGGAAGGTCCTGCATGTACTTGCGGGCGAGCTCCACGCTCGAGGTCGGGGGCAGGAGGACTTCTGCGCCTTTTCCACGGAAGACAACAAGCCCGACGCGGTCGCGTTTCTGGTAGGCATCGATGAGGAGAGAGAGGATTGCACCCTTGACGGCGGTCATCCGCTGTTGTGCCCCCATGCTGCCGCTCGCGTCAACAACAAAGAGGATGGTGTTTCCCATCTTCCGCTCGCGAACTTTCTCCCGGATATCAGATGGTTCCACCTTCACCGCAAGATCCCCCTCGCGCCCCCGCTGGTGGGGGGCAGCGGCCCGGATCGTTGCATCGAGCGCAATGTCCGGTGTAAGAACAGCGGGGATCCGGTTTTTCACATACTTCCCGTCTCGCGATTCTGTTGTACTCCGCCGGCCGTTCCCCTCCCTGCGAAATGCATCGATCCTCCGGGGAGGATTCAGCGGTTTTGAGTTCAGCCTGAAAGGAGCGCCTTCCGCAAAGTTCGTGGTAACCGAGCCATCGGGCAGGGTATTCTCCTTTGGTTTGTGTTCATGGTCGTGTTCGTGCCGGTGTTCCTGCCTCGGCTTTTGCTGTTGTGACTTCTGGATGGACTGCTCCATCTTTTTATTATCCATCTGCTGCTCCGAGAACGGCCTGCGGCGCATGCGGTGCGAGAGGACAAGTGCTGCAGCCTGCCGGATATCCTCTTCGCTGACCTCTGTCCGGTTATTGTACGCTGCAATAGTCGACGCCGTCTTCATCATTGTAATATCTGCCCGGTGCCCGTCAACGGCCATGTCGATACAGATCTGGGCGATCATCCGGAGCATCTCATCTGATATTTTTACTTCCGAGAGCATTTTCTGTGCAATGACAATCCGCTCGCGGAGTTCCTCTTCGGGAGCCTCCCATGTTGCGATAAACGCTTCCGGTGCGTCCTCGTATTGCTGCCGCCGCCGGATGACATCGACCCGGGTTTCCGCATCATGGATTCCTTCGATATCCACACAGAGGCCGAACCGGTCAAGGAGCTGGGGCCGGAGCTCGCCCTCCTCCGGGTTCATCGTCCCAATTAGGATGAAGGCCGACGGGTGGGCATACGAGACTCCCTCGCGCTCGATGAAGTTCATTCCCATTGCCGCGGCATCCAGGAGGACATCGACAATATGATCGTTGAGCAGGTTTACTTCGTCCACGTACAGGATATTCCGGTGGGCCTGGGCCAGGATCCCCGGCTCAAACTTCTTCTCTCCTTTCTTGAGCGCATGTTCGATATCGAGGCTCCCCACGACTTTATCCTCTGTGGCGCTGATGGGGAGCTCGATGACCCGCATGCGTGCGGGGGTTTTCTTCAGTGTACCTGCCTTCTTCTGGCAGTCCAGGCAGAGCCCCTTGGTATCCGTCGGGTCACAGCCGAAGATGCAGCCTTCGACAACCTCCCGGTCCGGAAGGAGGTGGGCAAGGGCGCGAGCTGCTGTGGACTTGGCAGTCCCCTTCTCGCCCTTGATGAGCACGCCCCCGATCCGGGGATTGATTGCATTGAGGAGGAGGGCGAACTTCATCTGGTCCTGGCCGACGATTGCTGAAAACGGGTAGATGTCGTTGAAGTGGTGCATGGTCTTCTCGGGCTCCTATTATGAATTTGAAAATTCGTAGTCTTTATTCATCACAATGTTAAGTATCATGCTATAAAATATTTTATTTTTAGATTTTGTTGCTAATTAGTATGAAATTTCGTAAGATTTTTAATAAAGACTGCCGAACGATACTGTCATGCAAAAATCCGGGGATGTTGTCCGTATCCCAAAAACCCGGGCAATCAGGTGTAATCAATGAAGATCGCGTGCATCATGTGGAATTCGTATTCCCGCCTGCTGAAAAAGGCGGCAGGTGAGACCGGGCACGACCTCGTCATGTTCCCGAACAGTCTTCTCGATCAGCACCCGGAGCGGATCGGGGACTTCATCGCTGCCTGCGGGGATGCCGATATTCTCCTCCTGCACCGTACCGCATACCCGTTCTGGGATGAACTGGAACCGGAGATCAAAAAGATACGCAAGACCAAACCCGTCATCTGCGTAGGGCACGATACAACTCTCTGGGGCCTCACCAGTGTCCCGGGACCGGTTGCCATCGCGGCATACGCATATCTCACCAACAACGGTGAGAAAAACATGGTAAACCTCCTCCAATTCCTGGAGCGCGAGGTGCTCGGGCACGATGTTACTGCCGATCCCCCGGAAGACCTGCCATGGCAGGGCATCTGGCACCCGGATGCGCCGGGATTTTTCCTCACCATCCAAGATTACCTGGAATGGCATTCAGTACATGGGAAACAGGGGGCACCGTTCGTGGCAGTTCTCTTTCCCCGGATGGCCTGGGCAAGCGGCTCCACGGAAATCGAGACCTGTCTGATACGGGAACTTGAATCGGAGGGACTCAATGTCATCCCTGTCTTCACTTACTCTATCCGCGACGATACGCTCGGGGCATGGGGGATGGCCGATGTTGTGAATGAATACCTTGTCGAAAAGGGCGTCCCGCGTGTCGGGGCGATAATTAAACTCACGCCCTTCCTGCTGGGCTCGGCTCGGGATAACACGTACGGCGGCGGGCCGGCGCAGGCAGGCATCAAACTCCTCACCAAACTGAACACGCCGGTATTCCAGCCGGTCATCTCCAACCGTCTCACGGTCGGGGAGTGGCGGGAATCAGCCGGGATCGGGGACGATATCGGCTGGGCGGTCGCACTCCCGGAATTCGAAGGAGTCATCGAACCGATTTTCATCGGTTCCAGCGCAGTTGGCGACCGGGATGACCAGGACCGCGAACCGGTGCCCGACCGCTGCGGACGACTTGCCCGGCGCGTGAAAAACTGGATCGCTCTCTCGCAAAAACCCGTTCAGGAGCGGAAAGTCGCGTTCATCCTCAACAATAATCCCTGCGCCAATGCCGATGCAAGTGTCGGTGGTGCTGCCCAGCTCGATACACTCGAGAGCGTTGCCCGTATCCTCCGGCGCATGGCAGCGGAAGGATATGCTGTCACGCCCCCCGAGAACGGGAAGGAGCTCATCACAACGATCATGGAACGGAAGGCAATGTCCGAGTTCCGCTGGACAACCGTCCCGGATATTATTGCGCGGGGCGGGGCGCTTGCCCTCCTTACCGCTGCGGAATACGAACCGCTCCTCGCCGACATTAGCCCGGCTGCTCGCGAACGGATCCGGGCAACATGGGGGGATGCTCCCGGCAACAGCATGGTCCACGAAGGAAAGATTGTCATCACCGGTGTTACGTATGGCAACGCGGTTGTCAGCGTCCAGCCAAAGCGGGGGTGCTACGGCGCCCGTTGCGACGGGGAAGTCTGCAAAATCCTCCATGACCCGACCTGCCCGCCGCCGTACCAGTACATTGCCACCTACCGGTACCTGACCAGGGTCTTTGGTGCTGATGTTATCGTGCATGTCGGGACACACGGCAACCTTGAATTCCTGCCCGGCAAAGGCTCAGGCCTTTCCTGCGACTGTTTTCCGGATATCGCGATTGCAGACACCCCGCACCTCTATATCTACAATGCCGACAATCCTTCGGAGGGCACAATTGCCAAACGCCGCAGTTATGCAGTGCTGGTCGACCATATGCAGACGGTCATGACCCAGGGAGAACTGTATGACGAACTCCTTGAACTCGACCGTCTCCTCCAGGAATACGAGACAGCGCGGACGGACCCGTCTAGAGCCCACGCGCTCCAGCACCTTATCCGCGACGCCGTTGCTGCTGCTGACCTTGACAAGGACATGAAGGTAACGCACGAAACTCCGCTTGAAGAACTGGTTGCGAAATCTCACGAAGCCCTCTCGCGCATACGAAACACCCAGATCCAGAGTGGTCTGCACGTTTTCGGCAGGGTCCCCAAAGGGGAGAAACGCATTGACCTTATCCGCTCCATCGTCCGTTTCGATTCAGGGAAGGGATCGATACGGAGGACAGCGGCCGCTATGCTCGGCCTTGACCTTTCGGATATGCTCGAACACCCGGAGAGAATATCGGAGAAGCACGGGCTTGCGTACGGTGCCCTTCTCGAACAGGTCAATGGGATGATCGGGAACTACATTGCCGCGGTCCTAGACGGGAAAGAGATCCCCTACCGGGAAATCTTCGGCAGGGATCCGGATGCTGTCGAGATGAAGGATTTGGCTGCGGTCGCGGAACGGATATGGTCTATTAACTGCCGGCTTGAGACAACCGATGAGATAGGCTCCCTCATGAATGGTTTTTCCGGAGGATACATACCGGCCGGGCCAAGCGGGATCCTCACAAGGGGACAGGAAGACATCCTCCCGACCGGCCGGAATTTCTACTCGCTCGATCCCAACCGGGTGCCGACACGGCCCGCATGGCGCGTGGGGCAGCGCCTTGCCGAGGCGATGGTTGCAAAATATGCGGGCGAACAGGGGCATGTACCGGAGAATGTTGCATTCTACTGGATGGCTGGCGACCTCATGTACGCGGACGGCGAGATGCTTGCCGAGATGTTTGCGCTGATCGGTGTCGAGCCGGTCTGGAGCAGGAACGGAAGGGTCGAGTCGTTTACCATTATACCGGCAGAGAAACTCGGGCGTCCCCGGATAGATCTCACGATAAAAACATCGGGCATACTGAGGGATAATTTCAGCACCCGCATCGACCTGCTCGATGATGCCATCAGCGCCATTGCAGCGCTTGACGAGCCTCCCGAACAGAATTTCATCCGGAAGCACAGCCTTCAGAGCCAGAAAGAGAACGGGGGGACCTGGCGGGACGCAACGATCCGGGTATTTTCCGCCCAGCCCGGCACGTACTCGAGCGGCGTGAACCTTGCAGTCCTTGCCAGTTCCTGGAAAGACGAGAAGGACCTTGCGGATATTTTCGTCTCCTTCAACGGGTATGGATATGGCAGGGACATTGCAGGGAAAAACGCTCACGCGCAGCTGGCAAGCAGCCTTGCCACGGTATCGGTCACGTTCAACAAGGTTGTCACCGATGAAAAGGACCTGCTCGGGTGCTGCTGCTATTTCAGCAACCAGGGTGGGCTCACGGTCGCTGCACGGCAGTACTCTGGGAAGGATGTGAAAGCGTACTACGGCGACACGCGGGAACCGGAGCACGTCGAGGTCCGCGGACTTGCCGATGAGATCCGCAGGGTCGTGCGGACAAAACTCCTGAATCCCAAGTGGATTGACGGGATGAAGGAGCACGGGTACAAGGGTGCCGCGGACATGATGAAGCGCATCCAGCGCGTCTATGGCTGGGAAGCCTCGACACAGGAAGTGGACGACTGGATCTTCGATGACATTGCGCAGACGTTTGTCAACAACACGGAGATGAGGGAGTTCTTTGAAGAGAACAACCCCTTTGCCCTGGAGGAGATCGCGCGCCGGCTCCTCGAGGCAGAACAGCGCGGGCTCTGGGACGCCGACGAGCAGGTGCTCGATGACCTGAAGAACAACTACCTGGAGATCGAGTCATGGATGGAAGACCAGGTAACCGAGGGTGATTTCCAGGGCGGGGCTGTTGACATCATCACATCAGAGGATGTCGCAACGTGGGGGGCGCCTATGGAAAAACTTCTTGAAAAGGTTCATCACCGCCCGCGCCGGGATTAGGATCAGGGGTAGTGGAAGAGAAAATCATGAACGCGATCGAAACAACGGATTTAACAAAACATTACGGCACGCTCTGCGCGGTTGACCACCTGACCCTGTCGGTGAACAACGAGATCTTTGCGCTCCTCGGGCCAAACGGGTCGGGCAAGACCACGACCGTCCTGATGCTCACCACGCTGCTGAACCCGTCAGAAGGCAGTGCACAGGTCTGCGGGTACGATGTCAGCCGCGATGGCGAACGGGTGCGCGAGAAGCTCAGCTATGTCCCGCAGGATATGGCAGTCGACATCAAGATGACCGGCCGGGAGAATGTCCGCTTTTTTGCCGACCTGTACGGGGTGCCCCGGGCCGGCGACCGGGTTGATGAGGTCCTTGCCGTCATGGAATTGTCCGACCGTGCGGACGATCTTGTCAAAACCTATTCGGGCGGCATGCGGCGCAGGCTTGAGCTGGCGCAGGCGCTCGTGCACGAGCCGTCCGTTCTCTTCCTTGACGAACCGACCATCGGGCTCGACGTGGCGGCACGGAAAAAGATCTGGGAGCACATCCGGGCGCTTCGAAAAAAAGGGATGACCATCTTTGTGACCACCCATTATATGGACGAGGCCGACCAGTTCTGCGACCGCGTCGGGATCATCAGTAAAGGAAAGATCGCGGCACTCGGGACCCCGTCCGAGCTCAAGGCACGGCTGATGAAAGACGTGGTAACTGCCCATATCGACGGCCCGTTCACCCCGCCTGCCATAGAAGGCGTCGTCTTTGTCGGGAAATCGGGTGACAAGGTATCGTTTACTGCAGAGAACGGCAGGGAAGCACTCCCGCTCCTTGCCGACGCGCTCAGGCAGTCCGGCTGCAGTATCCGTGCCATGTCCCTGCGCGAACCGACCCTTGACGATGTCTTCCTGCAGGCAGTCGGCCAGCAGGAAGAGCCGCACGGTTTTGAAGACGGGAAATTCCGGATCATGCTGCGGAGGCGGAAATGAGAGGGATTGTTACCTACATGAAACGGGACTTCCTCAAGTGGTCCCGGGGAAAGGTCGCCGTAATATCGGCGCTCGTTATGCCCGCTGCATGGCTGGTCTTTGTCGGGCTTGCCCTGCCGGTCAAATTCACCGGAAATTATCTTGACTTCATCACGCCCGGGATCCTGGTGATGACCATGCTCTCCGCCGGCTTATCCGGAGGGGCACTTCTCATGTTCGACAAGATCCTCGGGTTCCTCAACAAGTTCCTCGCGCTCCCGACACCCCGCGGCAGCATCCTGGTCGGCAAGATCTTCTTCATCACGGGCCGGGGCCTGATCCAGACCACGATCATCCTCGTGATCGCAGTCCTTATCGGTGCAACCCTGCTCTCCCCCCTCCAGTATGCCCTTACGTATTTCATCCTCTTCCTGTTCGGGGTCCTCATCTCGACCTTCGCAACAACCATCGCCCTTTACCTTGACGACCACGACTCGTATGCGGCATTCAACACGATGATATCCATGCCGCTCTTCTTCACTTCGAGTGCCCTGATGCCCTATGATGTGATGCCGGCCTGGCTCGCTACAATCGCCCGGCTTAATCCCCTCAGCTATGCCATCGATGCGGTGCGGGAGGTTACTGCCGGCGGGTTACCGGCAGTCCCGATTGGCCTGCTCCTCGCGGTAACATTCATCCTGGTCCTTGCCTGCAACCAGGTCTTCCGGAAGGTGACGGTTTGATCAAGAACATCATCCCGTTCCTGTTCATGACCGGGCTCCTTGTCTGCTGCATCGCAGGGACCGGCTGCACGGGATCCGCCTCAACCGCGACCGGTGAGACCGGTGCTCTGCCGGCATCAGGAGGACTGACACATTCACCCGCCGCTTCAGCGACCGGTTGCGTCCCGGTCACCATCACCCAGACGGATGGCACGACCGTGACCCTCCCCTGCCGGCCGCAGCGGATTATTGTTGGGAATGCAAATGCGGCCGAGATGATGATCGCGATAGGCGCGCAGGACAAAATTGTGGGCGTCACGCAGTCCACAACCAATGTCTCGTATGTTATGGACCGGATCCCAAGTGCAGAAAATATTGGCGACTGGCAGGTCCCCAATATCGAGCGTATCCTGTCGCTGCACCCGGATGTCGTTATCACGTACGCCAGTTCAAAGCCCAAGAATATTGACCAGCTGACTGCTGCTAACATCAGTGTCATCTACCTTGACTGTTACCGGCTCCGGACCCTTGCCTCCGATGCAAGGGCACTGGGAAGGCTGACCGGCAATGAAAAAAAAGCAGAACAATACGCACGGATGGTCGAAGGATCCATCAGCACGGTGACCAACCGTACTGCACACCTTTCTTACGATGAGTATCCTTCCGTATATTCAGAACAATACTCGTCCTATACGGTCTCAGGCCCCTCATCCGGTGCCGATGAACAGCTCACACTTGCCGGGGGACGGAACATCGCTTCGGATATCCCGACATCATCAGCAAAGATCAACACTGAGTGGATTGTGGCGAAAAAACCGGAGTACATTTTCAAGGTCGTTGCAGCAGCATCCACTTCACCATCGCACAATGTTGTTGATTCACTCGCCTCACGGCCGGGCTGGGACGCGATCCCGGCCGTCCGGAATAAGCGCGTGTATATCTTCTCAAGCGATGTCCAGTTCGGGCCGCGGTCGTACATCGGGCTCGTGCATACCGCCCGTATCCTCCACCCGGACCTCTTTCCGGACATGGATCCCGGGGCGATGCTGGACGAATATGCCGGAACGTACGTACCCCGGACAAACCTGACAACCATGGTGTACCCGTGAGACTTGGGTCCGCCCGATAACAATCCACATCGGAGAGAACGATGACAGGAAAACACACAGAAAAACATACAGCACCATCAGTACCGTCACGCAGACCATCCCGGAACGCTCCCGGGCCAAAATCCCGTTCCCGTAAGTCAGATGGACCGGTCATCGCCTTTGTCGGGGCCGGCCCCGGTGCCACCGATCTCATAACGGTAAGGGGCTGGTGCCTGCTTGAAGAGGCAGATGTCCTCCTGTATGCCGGGTCACTGGTGAACCCGGAACTCGTGGCAGTCTCCTCAGCGAAGATCAAGGAGAACAGCTGGGGGATGAAACTCGATGACCAGATCGCTTTCATGGTCACCCACGCCCGGGCCGGGAAAAAGGTTGTCCGGCTCCACTCCGGGGACCCGACACTCTATGGCTCGATCAGCGAACAGATCATCGCGCTGGAAAAGGCAGGCATCGGCATCGAGGTCGTGCCGGGCGTCTCCTCGCTCTTCGGTTCCGCTGCCGCGCTCAAAGCCGAGCTTACGCCAAAGGGTGTTTCCGAATCGGTCGTGATCACGCGCCCTGCGGGAAAGACACTTGAGAAGGACCAGATCCGGGAATTTTCCCGGACGGGAGCAACGCTTGCGATCTTCCTTGGCGCCGGCCATCTTGAGGAGATCGCTGCAACGGTCGATCTTCCCCAGGATACACCAGCGGCGCTCGTGTACAAAGCGACATGGGACGATGAACAATGTCTCCGCGGAACGGTTGGCACGATTGCCGGCCTTGCCCGGGAAGCCGGAATTGATCGCACAGCGCTGCTCCTGATTGGAAATGCCCTTGACCCGGAACGGAAAGGGGTGCAGCGGTCACATCTCTATTCGGGTACTGCATGACGGTGCACAGGGAGGTTCGTCTTACAGAGTACAACTTGTTCTCAATTTTTTCAAAAAAAATATAATCTTCAAGCAAAGATATTCTCATCACTGATAACCCATGCCGATGGAAGACGACCTCTCCCGGATCGGGATCTCGCTCCCGAAGAACCTGCTTGACCGTTTCGATGAAATCCTTAACTACCGCGGCTACTCGTCGCGCTCGGAAGGGATCCGCGATGCGATCCGGACGTACATCACGTATTACAAATGGATGTCGGATGTCAAGGGGGAGCGCGAGGGCGTCATCACGATGGTGTACGATCACGAGCAGCGCAACCTCCTCCAGGCCATTACCGAGATCGAGCACGAGTTCCATGACATCATTAAGGCATCGCTGCACTCCCATGTCACGCACGAACGCTGCCTGGAAGTGATCCTTGTCCATGGCGATGGCTCGCAGCTCAAGGCGCTTGCCGAGAAGCTGATGGCGCATAAGGGTGTCGAGTCCGTCAAACTGACAACGATCTCGATCGAAGAGTGATCCGACAACCATTTTTACTTTCAGACAGGGGATGGCAGGCCACTCCCGGAATAACGATACCGGGGCAGCCGGCATCCCTTGGATCACCGGATCCGGACTCCCTGCCGGTCCATACCCTGTCCGCAGGGCAGGGTTATTCCGGGTTTCCGGGCGGCATTATGCCCTAATTAGGCAGTTTTTTCTTCAGGCGAGGGCACCGGGGAAGGCATATTCAGGATTTTCCCGAATTCCGCAGGTAACCGGCACGAATAAGGCAGGTGCCGGGCACCCACAGAAAATCCCTTCCAGGAAATCGCCCGTAAAATGCCCGGATTGCCTAACAGAGCCCGATTTACCCCATCGGATCGGCCTTGCCCCGACCCTCCCCCGGGGCGTCCGTCTCCAACGGAGAAACTGCCCCGACGGGGACGGATGAGGGGGATGAGACCCGGGTTGCCGGGGCGGTCCCCCCGACCTCGCTGCCGGATACCAGGGCTGGGACAGGCATGACCAAGGCAGCAGGGACCGGGACGACCGGTGTCCCGGCCGGTGCCTTCGGCTGCAGCACCGATCCGTCGCGGGCAAGCTCGACAAGACCGGACTCCGTGACCCGGAAGAAGCGCCAGAAATAATCCGGCGAATAGATCCAGAGCTCGCGGGAGATTTCCGCGGATGCCGGGTAGAGCCGGAGCCCGGCAATCTCCTCCGCTGCCTCGCGCTCAAGACCTGACGGAGTCGTACGGATACGGCGCAGCCGTTTGATCTTCACCTCGGCCTTGATCTCGCGGGTCGTGATGGAGAAGTCGGCGAGCAGGCCGGGCCCGCGTTCGTAAAAGTGCACGAGCCCGCGACCTTTCGCGATCTTCTCCGCCTTCTCAAGAGCCCGGTCCGGGTGCCGGCCGCGGGTCATGCGGTACCTCCGGAATTGTCCGGGCCGGATTTTTTTCTTTGGATGGTGCAGGTTTTTTTCGCACCGCCTATTCCGGAAATTTTTCCGGCATGATTCAAGCAAATGGTTTTTCCGGAGATTTGTCCGGATCTTTTTTCACGAACTGTTGTGCCGGACATTTTTTCTGAACTGCTCTTCCGATACTGCCAAGTTTTGCCTGAGTGGATGTACTGGTCCTGTATAGTACTGCCTCCATGTCTTGTCTGATGATGACCGCACCCTGCCGGATCTTCCAGAAGCCAGCGGGCCGGATGTTTCTCCACGCGTTATTTTCAAAAATATATACGCTTTGTAGTATGAAGAACCCGCAACGGAGAAAAGGGCACCAAGATCACATCACGAACACGAACAGCGCCAGTGCTGCAGCGAGCAGGACGATGCTGTGCTTGAACCCGGCAAGGATGGAGTTTGAGCTGAACTGGCCGGCCATGATCCCCGAGAAGGTGCCAAGGATGATCCCGATCCTGAACATCTCGGTGAGATTATTAGCGGTATCGATGTTGATGTTGAGCGCCTCGGTTTTGAAGCTTGCAAGGAACGGGACATTGAGCTGATACGCGGTGTACAGGTAGATGCCGAACGAGAGGTAGATGATCATCACGTACACGATGGTGGTGTTGGCCCGCTCGCGCTTGAGCTTGAGGTAATGTTCGATGTCCGTGATGGCAATGATGAAGATCTGCCGGAGGTTGGTCGTGATCTCGGATGCCCGGACGAGCAGGGAGATGGCCCGCTTGACCGAGACGAGCCCGATCCGTTCCTCCATCCGGACGAGCGCTGAGTTGACGTAAACCCCGGACTGGATGTCCCGCGAAGCAACCGAGAGCTCGGAGCTGAGGACACCGAGTTTTGCACCCGAGATCCGGTGGATCGCTTCCTGCAGGGTGATCCCGATATCCTTCATGTCCGAGAGCTCGCGGAGGAACTCGGGGAGGTGCGCTTCCACGTTCCGCACGTACCAGCGCCGCCCTTCGTACGCGACAACGACCGGAGCCATGAACCCGATGATAGCAACGCAGATGAATCCCTCGAAGGCATTGTGCGAGAAGATCGTTTCGAACCACCCGAGATACCAGAGACCGCCGATGGCAAGAGTAACGATCATCGCAGCGATCAGGCTGTAATCATAGCTGGTGATGTAGGTCCGCAACGGGTTCTTGAGCTTGTTCAGAACCGTGTTCCGCTGCTTCCGGGCGTTAATCCGCCGGAAAAATTCCTTCTCCTCCGGGGATTCTGCAACGAGTCCCGGATCCCCCGACGGGATGCTTGAACCAAAGTCGTGCTCCACCACCTCTTTTCTCGTAACCTCGAGGTTCTCGGGCGGGAGCATGATGGAGAGGATCCAGATCATCACGATTGCACCGGCCGGGATCACGATGTACATAAGCGGGAGGATCCACTCCATGCCCTGCGAGTTGGTCATGCCCTGGGCCACAATCATGATGATGAGCGCAATGGGGCCGGCAACGAAGGCCGAGACATATACTTCGGCCATGATCTCGATGGTCTTTAACACCAGCTCGAGTTCCTGCCGTGCCTGGTCCCGGTAGTACTCGGTCTTGGCCCCGAGGTACGAGGCGATGTCGCCGCCGCTGTCAAACACGATCCCGAGATCGTTCATGAAGTCCCGCAGGTGGGGTGACGGCGTGGTCCGCTGGAGGTTCCGCATGGCCGTGATCATGTCATCCCCGAAGAGCTCCACGTCGCGGACGATCATGCCGAACTCCTTTGAGACCTCCCCGAACATGTCGCTCTCCTCGTACACCTTCCGGATCATCTCGTACGGCGGCATGGTCGTGGAGAGGGCCTGCATGTAGGAGATGGCGTACGGCAGGTCGAGCTCGATCTTCGTCTTCCGGCCGCGGGCAAGGATGGACGGGTAATAGAGCTGGAGGGCGTACATTCCCGGTACCACGATGCCGATGATGGCAAGCCAGACCAGCGGGTCTGTTGTGGAGAACCCGAAGAGCGGGATCTCAAAGCCGGTGATGAGGAAGACGGCAGCTATCGCGATGATGCCGCCGGCAGTCATCAGAAGGTTGAGCCGGGCGGTCCGGAGATAGCGCTCGGCGGTCATCGGCAGGTGGGCAGAGCGGACCGCGTCTCGGAGCTGGTTGCCGTGCATGCGCATCTCGAAATCGGTGACCTTCTTCTCCATTGCATAGATTGCAGGGGGGAGGGTGATGCCGGTCTCCATGCGTTCACTCCCCGAGGTCGTGGATGGCGTTTGCAAGGTCGCGGATCGAGGGGTTTTTCACTTTAAGGGCCCAGTCGAAGAACTCCTCGCGTTTCTTCAGTTCACGTTCAAGGTCCTCGCTGCTCCACCCGTTATGTGCCGCGATCTCGTCAAGGACTTTCGAGCGGGTGTAACACTGCCGGAATGTATCGGAGATGATATCCCATTCATACAGCGGGATGGACTCGACCTCGCCCTGGCAGTTCACCGCGATCTCGTGGATGGACATGTTCCGGCGGATGCGCCGCTTGCCGAGGGTGTAGATGGACTGGACGACCACAAGGTCAAGAGCCTGGAACATCACGGGCGGGACATTGATGGGGTCGTGGGTGAGACGGTTGACTGCTTCCTGCACCGTCCCGGCGTGGATGGTTGATAAGGTTGCGTGGCCGGTGTTCATGGCCTGGAAGAGTGTCTGGGCCTCCCGGCCGCGGACCTCGCCCACGATGATGTACTCCGGCCGCTGCCGCATGCATGCCCTGAGGAGCGCGAAGAGATCGATGTCGCCCTTGAGGCCCTCAGCATTCAGTTCGCGGGTCTGGGTGGGGAGCCAGTTCTTGTGCGGGAGCTGGATCTCGCGGGTGTCTTCAAGGGAGACGATCTTGGCGTTCTGCGGGATGAAGAGCGAGACCGCGTTCATGGTCGAGGTCTTGCCGCTTGCCGTCCCCCCGACCACGAGCAGGCTCTTGTGGTGCTCGATGGCAAGCCAGATGAGGGAGAGGGTCCGGGGGCTGTAGGTGCCAAGCCGGATCAGGTCGAGCGGGGTCATCGGATCTGCACGGAATTTCCGGATCGTGAACGAGCTGCCCTTGGTGGACACGACATCGCTGTAAGTAATCTGGACGCGGGCGCCATCAGGGAGCGTGGCGTCAAGAAGCGGGTTCGAGAGCGAGATCTGCTTGTTTGCCTTCTGGGCGAGTTTGAGGACAAACTGGTTCAGCTCTCCCTCACGAAACATCACGCTCGTGGGCAGGCTCCCGTACACCTTGTGGAAGATGAAGACCGGCAGGTCCCAGCCGTTGCAGCTGAGATCTTCAAGCGCAGGATCGCGCATCAGGACTTCGAGCGGCCCGTAACCGGAGAGGTCGCGCCGGAGATAATAGGTGAGGATGTCAAGGCGTTCCTTTGAAATCGCCGGGTCGAACTCCCGGATGATGTCGTGGATAACAGAAGTCGTGAACTGGTCCTTTGTATCCGTTTCGCTCGCGTTGTACACAATGATATCCCGGAGGCGTGCATAGGTCTCCTGCAGGACGGTCTTCTCGATCCCGGAAACGGGGGGTTCGTATACAACGTACACGAACCCCTCAGTGCCCACCCGCTGGATCTTGACGTACGAGAAGGGTTCATCAACCCAGTACCATTCGAGCTCAGCGGAGGAGGGCTCGTCAAGTTCAGGGCGCGGACGGTCTTCCCCGCGCTCCCCTGGTCGGGAGCCTGCCTGCAGCCGTGCGGGAGACGGTTCAGGCGAGACCGGGCCCGGATCTGCCGGTGCGGGCGCGGTGCCGGTACCGGCTCCCAGACCGGCCGGTCTCCCGAACGCGAACCAGGACCTGCGCTCGTACCGGGCCTTCAGCACAATGCCGGACGCCGCGAGGGTGACGAGCGCCGCTAGCGAGACGAGGACGGTGGGGATGAGGTCGAGTTCGATAAAGAGGGAGTATGATGATGATACGAGCGCGGCAAGGACGAGGATCCCGGTCATGATGATGCCATCCTGCGTGGGCGCGCAGAAGAAGTCGAGAGCCCGGTTGTACCAGTAGCTCGCCTGCGGGGGGATGCCGGGGCGGGGGGAAAGCTCCCCAGGAAGCACTGATACAGGGTCAGCACAACCGGAGGAAGTCATGGGCATTCCATCGGCTGTTTTTTGTCCCGGATGTGCGCTGGCCCCAAAAAAACCGCCAGTGCTGAACATTGTGGCAACCGTACTGATCCGTATGAGGAGCCGTGAGCGCATGTGAGTCCCATAATTGCATTTTTATCGGCTGGTATTCCCAGGACCAGCTCATTGTTCTGTACCTGTAAGCATGTACAGGCAGCATTGTAATAAATTATTTTGTTTTTGTGTTACTAAATTTGTTTATACATCAAAAATTTCCATACTAATTTTACAAAATGAAGAAATTTTTGAGGGATTGATTGCAAAAAGTATTATTTTTATATGATCAAGTGTTACGAATTTGTAAAGATGTATGAACATTATTCGGACATCTGAAAACGAGGTATCATAATGTGTACGCAAGAAAGAACCAGAGACGATGGCGTCTCTCCGGTCGTCGGCGTTATGCTGATGCTCGTAGTTACGATTATTATTGCAGCGGTCGTGAGCGCATATGCGGGAGGACTTTCATCCGGACAGAAAAAAGCCCCTTCGCTGGATGCGACCGCCCGTATCAGTAACGACGGGTACTGGGGCGGTGCAAGCTTCTTCGAGTTCCGGACAAATTCCGTGAGCGATCCAATTCCGACCAAGGACCTGAGAATGACGTTCACGTGGAAAGCAGCCCTTGACCCATTAAATACAACCCAGGTAGTGGTTACCGGACCCAACACTTCCGCAGGACAGTTCCCCAACTGCCATTATTATTCGGGAGGAGCCGGCTACCCTGCTGACGGGATCATGATCCAGTCCCCGCTTGGCTATGGTGGTGGCGTGAACCAGTCCACAACAGTATCGTCGGTCGGACCAAACAAGAATTATTATACCGACCAGATGTTTGGCAATTATACGCTGGTTGCTGGGAACTACATGCGGGTAACCCCCATCCAGTACGGTGCAACCGCTGACACCCGGTTCCAGTACTCGACCAAGTCCGGGTATTACACCCCGGGAACAGATGTTGACCCCATCCAGGCAGTTCTCGGTAAGAACTGGTACCTGCTCAGGACCGGAGACAAGGTCCACCTGAGTATTATGCATGTCCCCTCCGGTAAACTGATATATGACAAGGATATCCTTGTGGAGGGACAGGAATGAAACTTATGAAGGATTCTGCGGTCTCTCCTGTTGTCGGTGTCATGCTGATGCTAGTAGTGACGATCCTGATTGCCGCAGTTGTCTCAGCATTTGCCGGCGGGATGAGTTCATCCAATGAGAAACCACCCCAGGCAACGATCCGCGGGACATACAGCATATCCGAAGGGATCACGATCGAACACGTTGGTGGGGACCCGATCGCGATCAAGGATATCCGGGTATCGATTCGAGGGAGTCCCAACATTGGCACGTACTGGACAACAGAAGTGGTAAACCGCTCCTCGATAACCACTGCAAGCGGTGTCGCATGGATGAAAAGTAGCGGTTCTGCCGGCACTTCAGCGTTTGTTGCCGGTGACACTGCGTACATAAAACCGCCGTATCATGAAGGCCCATGGCTCCAGTCCACCCAGGGGTATGCGTCCTCATGGTGGAACCAGTCCTCCAATATCGGCAAAACACTCATCGTTGAGATAGCGGACCAGCAGGGAAAACGTGCGGTGGCGAAAGCCGAATTCCCCATTATCCCATAATTTATTTCAGGGAATACCCGCATGCCCTGTTTCCGGCTATCCCGAATCACCATCATACTTCTTCTCTTCTGCTTCATCGCCCCAGCGGCCCTGCCCGGCTGCCTTGGGACACATGTGCGTGAAAACCAGCCTACCCATATACCGGATAGTATTGGTACTGCAGGCAGTTTATCGAATAATAACATGAAATCTCTGGGGAACGGAGTACGCATCATCAGCCAGAACGACGATGTAACCGAGCTGCTGGTCGCGATTGGGGCTGCAGAAAATGTAATCGGGATCACCAGCACGGCTGTGAAAAAATTCTACCTGACGCGAAAGATCCCTCAGGCACAGAGCATCGGGGACTGGCTTTATCCGGATATCGAGACTATCCTATCCCTGAAGCCAGATGTTATCGTATCATACTCAACCTCGCGGCCAAGGAACCTGGAGAAACTCTCCGGTGCAAACATCTCGCTTGTCTATTGCGATGCATACCGGATCAATACGCTCGTTTCTGATGCACGCATGCTGGGGATCCTGACCGGGCATGAGGAAGGGGCACGCAAGTATATTGCATTTCATGAAAAATACGAATCCCTGGTCAGGTCAAGAATTCCGGATGACGGGACTGGCAACACCATCTCTGTCTATGCTGAGGCGTATTCGGATTATTCTGTCATGACCCAGCGGAGCGCCGGTGGGAGGATCCTCGACATTCTGCACGTCCAGAATATCTATGGCAACCATACTTCGGACTGGGCAACGGTAAACCCGGAATGGGTTGTCGGGCAGGACCCGGACATCATCATCAAGTTTTCAACAGACCCTGCCAAGGGCGAGAACCTGACATCGGTGCGGGAACGGATACTCCGCCGCCCGGGATTTTCCAACATTTCTGCAGTGAAGAACAACCGAGTATATGTCCTGAACGGTGAGATCGGGTCCAGCCCCCGTGCGGTGATCGGATTGGTCTATGCTGCCAAGGCAATCTACCCGGATCGGTTTACCGACATCAATCCCCAGGATATTCTTGCCGAGTATGACCGTGAGTTTGTTGCGGACACCGGGACCACAGATGCGTTTAATCCGGTGCTTGCGGTGGAAAAACCCTGATTTTTTTCATTTCTCCCCCATTTTCCTTCTTCTTCCTTTATTCAATGAATAATCTGCGAAACTGAGAGGGGAGCAAGGCGTTAGGTGATGTATATCCCGTTCCAGGGATCAGAACCATTCTCCATCTTCCGGAGCGGGGGGTGGAACTGAAGCCCCCATGGACTCCTTTTCCAACGCAGCCTCGATTGGGTCCGGTGACGTCCCGGTGATGATCGAGATCTCTGTATTGAGATAATTACCTTCCAGCGTAATATGGAATCTGCCTTCCTTGTACAGGGAAATGAAACGGGGACCGGGTGAGACCGGGTTTGATCCGGTCCCAGCTGAACTCGTCAGGCCATCCATGGTATCCCCGCTCACAACAAAATTGTAGTACCCGGTATCCGAACTGAATTCCCCGCCATACCCGTCACGGGCCAAAACCTCATGAGTCTGGTTATCACGCACAGTGATGATAAGGTATGGCCGCTGGATTGGCCGGGTCTTTGATCCCCGGCACGTATCCGGATATAAGTAGCAATCGTGCATGGGTTCTACCTTGTACACGATGTAAAGCGGTCCCTCTGCAACATTCACGAGAAGTCCGGTCGAATTGCCCCGCAGGGTATAGGTTTTTGTAAACTCAGGAGTCCGTTCGATAAAACGGTACTGCCTTGTTTCATTGAAACGGGTCCCATGCATAACCGGATAGGGATCCGGGGTTGTGATGGGGGCCACCCCCGTTACGATCTCAGATTTTACCGGAGTCCGTTTTGCTCCCGGGATTGTGATCTCCGATTCCGGGGCTGATGCTGTCTCACCGGAACCGGCATTGACTGCAGGGGAGTTTTTTGTTTCTGATGCAGGTTGCCACGGTGTTTCCGGGTTTTTCTGGAGTATTTTATTAACACATCCTCCGCAACCTGCAGTGAAAATAACAAGGAGGAAGAGTATTGACCAAAACAACAGCGTATGGTGGGATCGATTGCCGGGTTCGGATATCGTCTGCTTCGTCATAGGATATTCACCGATCAGACCGGGATTGATGGTGCTGTGTGGTTTGACATCGCCTGAAAAAGTATTGATAATTCGCTGACATACCATATATGCTCGCGAGTACCAGCATTGTAATAATACGGATACGATTAGTAACACAATTTTTCATTTTTGTATTACACAATATTGTGCGAATACTATTTATACAGCACAGATTTGACGAGGGGAGAATGATTCAGATAACCAGAAAAACTCTCAATGGATCGTGGAAATCCACACAAATTATTGTCGTATGGTGGTTCCATGAAACGGAATTCAATCCATTTTTTCTTACATATCCCGGAAAGGGTAAATCAAAATCTTAAATGACAACATTTTTTATCTAAGGAATTTTACTAATGTTACAAATCGTAATACTCACGGTGAACCCATGCACATACCCGACGCATTCATTCCCATCTGGCAGGGCGCCATCTACTGGATCATCGCCCTGGTCTTCATCGCCCTCTCTGTACGCTGGGCACGGAACGAGATGAGCGAAGAGAAGATCCCGCTGATCGCCGTCCTCGCAGCCGGCATCTTCGCGCTCCAGTCCTTCAACCTCCCGGTCTCGTTCGGTACCAGCGGCCACCTTGTCGGGGGCGCCCTTGCAGCGATCATCCTCGGGTCCCCGCTTGCCGCGGTCTTCATCCTCACGCTCGTCCTCATCGTCCAGGGCGTGCTCTTTGGCGATGGCGGGATCACGACCATGGGTGTCAATATCCTCAACATGGGAGTCATCGGCGGTTTTGTCGGGTTCTATACTTTCCGCGGGCTGATGGCACTGACCAGCAATGTCAACATCGCCGGGTTCGCCGCGGCATGGCTGGCCTGTGTCCTGCCGGCGCTTGCCTGTGCTGTTGAGATGTACTTTGCGGGTACATTCCCGCTCACGGAAGGGCTCGTTGCCATGGGACTCTACCATGCCCTCATCGGGTTCATCGAAGGGTTCGTCACGGTCGTTGCAATCCGGCTGATCGTTGCAGCCCGGCCGGACATCGTGGACTTCAGGATCGCCAACGGTACGCCCGAAGGGGTGAACGCGTAATGGACAACAAAACCTTCATCATCGCGGGGATCGCGGTGGCAATCCTGATCGGGGTCGTTGCCGTTTTCCTCGCATCGGGAGACCCGGACGGCCTTGAGAGCACCGCTCTTGTCGTGCAGGGGCAGAAGACGCTGACCGGCACAACTCCGGAAGATGCCGAACTCCATGAAGAGACAAAGGACCGGTTCTCCTTTACATCGCCCATGCCGGACTACTCGCTTGGCGGGGAACTCGGTCCGCTGGGCGGGATCATTGCGATTGTTGCCGGGACACTCCTTGCATTCGCGGTTGTGCTCGGCCTCTCAAAACTCATTGTCGGGAAGAAAAAGGCAGAACCAAACCAATAGAACTTTAATTTTTTCCACCGAACAGTAAAAGACTCTATGCACCTTATTGAAACCCGGGATCTCTGTTACTCGTATCCTCACAGCGTCAAAGCACTGCAGGGTATCAATTTTATTGCACCGCGGAATGCCCGGATCGCTGTTATCGGTTCCAATGGTGCCGGAAAAAGCACGCTCTTCAAGCATTTCAACGGGATTTTCAAACCGACCTCGGGTCAGGTCCTGATCCGGGGCGAGCCCATCACCCGGCAGAACATCCGCGAGGTCAGGAAGTTCGTCGGGATCGTCTTCCAGAACGCGGACGACCAGATCTTCTCCCCCACGGTCGAGCAGGACGTTGCGTTCGGGCCGACAAACCTTGGCCTTGACGAGGAGACCATCCACCACCGCGTACACGAGGCGCTGAGGATTGTCGGGATCGAGCACCTTGCCGACCGCGTCCCGCACCACCTGAGTGGCGGCGAGAAGAAACGCGTGGCCATCGCGGGTGTCATCGCGATGGAGCCCGAGGTGCTGGTGCTGGACGAGCCGACCGCCGGGCTCGACCCGCAGGGTGTCCACGACCTTGTCGGGTTCATCAATTCGCTCTCGAAGAAATACGGCATGACCGTGGTCTTCTCGACGCATGATGTCGGCCTTGTTGCCGAGGTCTCGGACTACATCTATGTCATGAACCGGGGGCAGTTCGTTGCGGAAGGCAGCGTGGAGCAGATCTTCATGCAGCCGGACATGCTCAAGTCGTACCGGCTGGATGTCCCCATCCTTCCCAAGCTCCTCGGCTCGCTCCGGCAGCACGACATCCCGGTCTCGATGGCTTACACGTACGAAGAAGCCGAGAAGTCCCTGCTTGCCGCATACAAAGGAAAGCCATGATCGAAGACCTCTTCTTTATTGAGAAACAGGCCTACCACGACAGTTTCCTCCACCGGCTGGACGCCCGCGTCAAGATCATCCTGTCGTTTGCGGTTATCATCGCCATGGTCGCGGTCCCCTACTCGACAATCGTGTACACGGTCGGGGCGATCTTCTTCCTCTTCTTCGTCCTGCTCTGGATCGCGTCAGGCATCTCACCGGTTGTGTATGGCAAACGGCTGCTTGCCATCGTCCCGATATGGGGGGTCATCATCCTCTTCCAGATCTTCTTCAGGAACCGGTATTATACCGACTACACCGTCCTGTATTCCCTCCCGCTCGGGATCAATATTTATGCCCAGTCAGTGGAGTTCGCCTGTATCCTTGGAGTGAAATTCATCATCTGCATCTCGTTCATCATCCTGCTCTCCTCCACGACCAAGCTGCAGGATCTCCTCCAGGGTGCCAGCAGGCTCGGGCTCCCGGCCGAGATAGCCCTTGCGCTGGGCATGATGATCCGGTACCTCTTCGTCTTCGGGTACATGTACCGCAAGATCAACGAGACCCTGACAACGAAATGCTTCGATGCATTCGACCGCCACCTGCCGTACCGGTACAGGCTCCGGCAGCTTGGGTACACCATCGGCACCATGTTCATCCGGTCGTACGAGCAGGGCGAGCGGGTGTACACGAGCATGCTCTGCCGCGGGTATGGCCGCGACAGCCACCTCTTCATCGCGAGAAAACCCCTCATGGGGCACGAATGGGCATTCCTCACCATCTCGCTCCTCTTCGTCATCGCCATCCCCCTCGCGGTCTGGCTGACATCGTTCCGGCTGCTCTGATCACCTGCCCCCGTTACCTTTTTCCCGTTTCCTGCCAACACCCTGCCATGACAAACCGGTTCGGTCACGGCTTCATCACGAGCCTCATGCTGATTGCAGAACACTTCGGCCTCCCCCCGGGACAGGCATGGCATGGCGTCCAGGACCATGTCGAAGGGCTCGTGGTCCCGGACCGGTTCAAAGGCACCGAGATCGAAGAACTCACGGAACTCCTGCGCAAGAAGGTTGTCTGGCATTCGGCAGGGACAATGGACCGTGAGGATGCACGGGACGTTGTCTTTGTCCTGAACCGGCTTGTTGTTGCCATCGACAAAGAGCTCGGGGTGAACGATGCGGAGGTCGGGGAGTTCAGGTGAATCAGCTCATTGACTAAAAGGAGCCGAGTGCCCCCTAACCCCCTCCCCTTCAGTCTGCCGCCACAGGCAGGCAGACTTCCGGGCGGGGGGATCTACTAAGATAAAAAAAGTTCTGAACGCTTTTCGCATCACATTCAGGTAATCGGGTCCATCGTAAATTTTGTGAGGCGCTGATGTAGGGGTTTATACAACGTCAAATAGTTCTTTGACAACATATCTGAGTTACGCCCGTTTCTTCCAAACGGATTTTTCCTGAACAATAAGGTAAGTTAAAGAAATTTAATATATTTCAAATCAAGATATTCACTGAAAATTTCCCTGATATTGGTTACATATTCACCAACAATCGAGAGAACAGATCCAGAATGCCCGAAAAACAACCATCTCAAAATGAAATAAATTCTTCGGGTTCAATTATTCCGCCAAAGGGTGCGAAAAAATGGAGAGAATGGTGCATCTTTGGTTTTATTATCGTTATCACAATTTTTATTATCATTACTTTTATTCTGCCCTCTCTTGGCCTCTCAATTTTCAGTTCGGGGGGTTGCCAATGTATCACACGTTTGCCGACGGCAATTGTCTATCAGCCGGATAATTCAACAATCATCTTGAATTACGGAGGAGGCGGGATAGGTTCGGATTCAATGAATGGCTTGACCGCAACCGTTACAGATAGCAACGGACGCGTGCAGTCAAAAACGATCGGAAACAAGTCAGGTTTTCAAGGAGATTTCAGCTGGCAGGTTGCTCTTGGTCTTGAGTACGCTGAAAATCATTACGTTATTCCCCCGCCCCTTGCAAAGAATCAGACTGTTATGTTTACGGGAAATTACGCGAGAAATGATGATCATGTAGTGGCCATAGCTCATTACTCGGATGGAGAAAATATCCAATTTATTGACAAAAACATTTGATGGTAATTACCATTTTCCGCTTCAAAAACTCAAAAAATATATATCAAAAACAATCTTGAAAATCCGCCCGTTTTTCCGGCCGTGAAAAAGTATCAATTTTACGTCAGAAAAAGAGCACTATCCTTATATGCTCTCAACCCCAATATTTTATGTGAATTTTCTGCGACATTTTTTTCATTTTGTAGCGGAGGTTTTGCTTGACTGACAATTACGATGCATCCCATATCACCGTACTCGAAGGGCTCGCGCCGGTCCGCGAACGCCCGGCGATGTACATCGGCAGTACCGACACCCGCGGACTGCACCACCTGGTCTATGAAGTGGTCGACAACTCCATAGATGAAGCACTTGCCGGGTATTGTACCCGCATCGCGGTCACCATCCACAAGGACGGCTCACTGTCGGTCGAGGATAACGGCCGCGGTATCCCGGTCGACACGATGGAGAAGAACGGCAAGAGCGCCCTCGAGGTTGTCCTGACCGTCCTCCATGCCGGCGGCAAGTTCGACAAAGCTACCTACCAGGTATCCGGAGGCCTGCACGGGGTCGGTGTCTCGGTTGTCAACGCCCTCTCCAACTGGCTCTCGGCCCACGTGTACCGCGACGGCAACATCTACGAGATGCGGTTTGCCCAGGGGAGGCCCACGCTTGCCCTGACGCAGAAGGAAGAGACCCTTGCCCAGATGATGGCCCGTTACGAGCGGTGGTACGGCCGGTCCGATTTTGCAAAAACCGCGGTACCCGTTGCCAGCGGAACCAAAGGTCAGCTCAGCCTTGACGCGGCACCCGAGATCGATATGGCAGGATCCGAGGCAGAGAACCGGCGCCTCTTCCTCTCCCAGTTCGGCCCGAAGCTGACGGGGACCATCATCCATTTCGTCCCGGATGCAACCATCTTCGAGACCACCACCTTCGATTACGATACCCTCGCACACCGGCTCCGCGAACTCGCGTTCCTGAATGCCGGTCTCACCATCATCATCACGGACGAACGCAGCGGCGATACCGCGAGCTACTGTTATGCCGGCGGGCTTGCCGAGTTCGTGAGATACCTCAACGACGGGGCGGAGTGCCTCCACCCGAACCCCATCGATATGAACAAGAAAGATGCCGAGAACAAGCTCGAGGTCGAGATCGCGATGCAGTACACGACCGGGTACGACGACAAGATCTTCAGCTATGTCAACTCGGTCAACACCCGCGAGGGCGGCACGCACCTCGAAGGGTTCCGCAGCGCCATCACCCGCGCCATCAACAACGTGGCAAAGAAGAACGGCATCATCAAGGAGAACTCGACCATCACCCTCCGGGGCGAGGATGTTCGCGAAGGTCTCACCTCGGTCGTCTCGGTCAAGATGGCAAACCCCCAGTTCGAGGGGCAGACCAAGATGCGCCTTGGCAACAGCAGCGTCAAGGGAATTGTCGACTCCCTGGTCTATGCCGCGCTCAGCGAATACTTTGACGAGAACCCCGCCGTGCTGAAGATCATCGTCGAGAAAGCGCTCTCCGCAGCAAAAGCCCGCGAAGCTGCCCGCAACGCCCGGGAACTGGCACGGCGCAAGAGCACGCTCGAGAGCGGCGGGCTTCCCGGAAAACTTGCGGACTGTTCGGAACGCGACCCCAGCAAATCCGAGATCTATATCGTGGAAGGAGATTCTGCAGGCGGCTCCGCAAAAGGGGGCCGGGACCGGAAGTTCCAGGCAATCCTCCCCCTACGCGGCAAGATCCTCAACGTGGAAAAAGCCGGTGAGCACCAGATCTTAAAGAACGCCGAGATCCAGACGCTCATCTCTGCCATCGGGACCGGTGTCGGGGAGAAATTCGATCCCGAACGGGCACGCTACCACCACATTGTCATCATGACCGATGCCGATGTGGACGGCGCCCATATCCGGACCCTGCTCCTGACATTCTTCTACCGGTACATGCTCAAACTCATCGAGGCGGGATATGTCTACATCGCCCAGCCGCCCCTCTTCCGGGTCTGGAAAGGAAAGGAAGAGAAGTACGTGTACAATGAAGAGGAGATGCAGAAAGTGTCCGCTGCCATGGGGGAGAAGGGTGTCTCCGTCCAGCGCTACAAGGGTCTTGGTGAGATGAACGCCCACCAGCTCTGGGACACGACTATGGACCCGAAGAACCGGATCTTCCGGCAGGTCACGATTGAAGACGCAATGGAAGCCAACGAGATCTTCAAGACCCTGATGGGAAAAGACGTGGAGATACGGAAAAATTTCATTATGCGCCATGCAAAGGAGGTGACGAACCTTGACATCTGATAAAAACGCTCCCGAACCGGAAGCAGTGACCCACCGCACCGAGCCGATCAGTATCGAGAACGAGATGAAGACCTCGTTCATCAACTACGCGATGTCGGTCATCATCAGCCGTGCCATTCCCGATGTGCGGGACGGCCTCAAACCGGTTCACCGCCGCTCGCTCTACGGCATGTGGGAGATGGGCAACACGAGCGACAAGCCCACCAAGAAGAGCGCGAGGGTGGTTGGTGACGTCATGGGAAAGTACCACCCCCACGGCGATTCATCCATCTACGATACCATCGTCAAGATGGCCCAGCCGTTCAGTTACCGCCAGATGCTCGTGCAGGGTCAGGGTAACTTCGGTTCCATTGACGGCGACTCGGCAGCAGCGTCCCGTTACACCGAAGTCCGGCTCTTCCCCTACGCGGAAGCGCTTCTCGAAGATCTTGAGAAGGACACCGTGAAGTTCATCCCGAACTACGATGAGTCACTCGAAGAGCCGACCGTGCTCCCCGCAAAGATCCCGAACCTGCTGGTCAACGGCACGGACGGTATCGCGGTCGGTATGGCAACCAAGATGCCGCCGCACAACCTGAACGAGGTATGCGCAGCGGTCGAGGCATACCTTGACAATCCGGAGGTCCCGGTCGAGGACCTGGTCCGCATCATGCCGGGCCCGGACTTCCCGACCGGCGGCGTCATGATGGGCGTCGAAGGGGTCAGGAACTACTATGCCACCGGCCAGGGCCGGGTCATCGTCCGCGGTGTCGCGACCATCGAGGAGTCCGAAGGCGGCAACCGGGGCGACCGGATCATCGTGACCGAGCTCCCGTACCAGGTGAACAAGGCCCAGTGGATCAGCGGGATCGCCGATATGGTCAAGGACAAGAAGCTTGACGGCGTCTCGGATATCCGCGATGAGTCCGACAAGGAAGGCATACGGGTCGTCTTCGAGCTCCGCAAGGGCTCGATGGCCCCGGTCATCCTCAACAACCTGTACAAGAACACGGCGCTCGAATCCGGCTTCTCGGTCTCGAACATCGTGATCGTGGACAACCAGCCCAAGCTCCTCAACATCCACGCGCTGCTCGGTCACTTCGTCCAGCACCGGATCGAGGTCATCCGGCGCCGGTCCGAGTTCGATCTCAGGAAGGCGCAGGAAAAAGTCCACATCTTAAACGGTCTCCTGATTGCACTCGCGAAGATCGACGCGGTCATCAAGACCATCCGTGCATCGGATACCGTTGACACGGCCCGGAGCGCCCTCATCAGCCAGTTCGGGCTCGACGAACCGCAGGCGAATGCGATCCTCCAGATGCAGCTCCGCCGCCTCGCAGCGCTTGAGCAGAAGAAGATCAACGACGAGAAGAAGGAGCTCGAGGCCGAGATCAACCAGCTCGAGACGCTCCTCTCGAGCGAGGCAAACATCAAGGACGAGATCCGGCGCGAGACCCGCGAGGTTGCCGTAAAGTTCGGCGACAAGCGCCGGACCCAGATCGCCCATGACACGAGCGACCTCTCAACCGAGGACCTCATCGAGGACAAGAACGTGCTCGTCTCGATCACGACCGCCAACTACATCAAGCGTATCGACCTCGACACCTACCGCAAGCAGCGCCGCGGTGGCCACGGCGTCACCGGTATGACCACCAAGGAAGAGGACCTGGTGGACTCGGTCTTCGTCGCCGGCATGAAGGACTACCTCCTCTGCTTCACGAACATGGGCCGGGTGTACTGGCTCAAGGTGTACCAGATCCCCGAGAGCTCCCGGGTTGCCAAGGGCAAACCGATCGTCAACCTCCTCAACCTCAAGGACGAGATCGTAACGACCGTCATCCCGATCAGCAGCTTCGACCCGGCAAAGAACCTCCTGTTCGCGACAAAGTTCGGGCAGGCCATCAAGATCAAGCTCGATGAGTTCAGTAACCCCCGCTCGACCGGCACCAATGCCATCAAGCTGCGGGAGAACGACAAGCTCGTTGACGTGATCCTGACCAACGGCAACAATGAACTCGTCCTGACCACCCGGTTCGGCCAGTCGCTGCGGTTCCACGAGGAGACCGTGCGGACCGTTGGCCGGAATGCCCAGGGGGTCCGCGGCATGAAACTCAAGGGTGAGGACACCATCGTCGCGGTGACCCTTCTTGAGAAGGACCATCTCCTCACCGTCTCGGACGTTGGTTTTGGCAAGCGGACCGAGTTCAGTGAATTCATGGGCCACGGCCGCGGGACCCAGGGTGTGAGAAACATGCTCCTTGAGCGCGACGCGGTGGTCATCGAGTCGCGTGCAATCTCCGACAATGACGAGATCATCGTCATGACCGCATCCGGCATGGTCATCCGCACGCCGGTCAGCGAGTTCCGCGTCATCGGCCGGGGCACCAAGGGCGTACGGGTCATGCGCCTTGAGGAGAAGGACAAGATCATCGGTATTGCCGTAGTGCCGGCCGATATGATCGGGAACGGCAGTGAGGACGGGAACGGTACCAATAATGGTACGAATAACGGTACCGGCACCGCTCCTGACGGGGCCTGATCATCCCTTTTTTTCACCAACACCAAAAAAACCAGATTCCTCTTCCGGATGGCGCGGGAGAACCTGCATACTTTTAAATAATAACCGCCAAATTTCACCATATCACGGGTGAACGATGGAGGATCACGAGCAGGGCCTTTCGGATGTTATCGCCCTCCTGCTCATTGCATTCCTGATCGTCCTTGTCGCGCTCTTTATCGTCGCTGCACTGACCGGTGTCCTGACCGGGTTCTTACAAAAATCGGCACTCGTTGCCGTCACCGCATCGGAATATACCGGGACACCAAACCACATCATCAGCATCTACCACAAGCAGGGTGACCCGGTCAACCTCGATGGTACATCCCAGACCCGGGGGGTATCGCCGGTCAGCATGATCATTGTGACGCCCGGGGGATCATCGGTACAGGTGCACCCGATCGGAACCATCGATACCCAGGCATGGAGCCCGGGCGATTTCCTGTATATCTATCCGGATGCGGGCGGCTACGGATTTTCGGATGAAGTTCCTGCTGCACCCCCGGCATTTCCCGCAACCGGAAAATATACCATCAAAATCACCGATACCAAGGCCAGCCTCCTTCTCCACAGTCTCGACGTAACCCTTTCCTGACCGGGCCGGGTAAATTCATTTACCTGATTTCTTTCCGGTATTCCCTGCAGCATTCCCGGTGCATATCCTTTATCCCCCTGCCCCCCAATCTCCCTGATGATCACCCTATGTTCCGGAAGACCATCACCACCCGGTCGCGCGGGGAGGGGGACATCGCCGACATCACCGGCGACGTGAACGCGGCTGTCCGTGCAAGCGGCATCCGCGAAGGGCTCGTCCATCTCTTCGTCCAGCATTCGACGGCAGCGCTCACCACCATCGAGTACGAGAACGGCGCCCTGTCCGACCTCTCGCGGGCACTCTCGGTGCTTGCCCCCGACACCGCCGAGTATGCCCATAATACCAGATGGGGCGACGGCAACGGAAGGTCGCATGTCAAGGCGGCGCTGGTTGGTCCCTCCCTGACCGTACCGGTCAGTGGCGGCAACCTGATGTGCGGGACCTGGCAGCAGATCGTGCTCCTTGAACTCGACACCAATGCCCCGCGGGAGCGCAGTATCATCTGCACGGTAACGGGGGAGCGCTAATGCAGGGCAGGGGAGCGGATGCAGGGGGTGGCAGGAGATGAATGATATCCTGAAGGGACGGGTCCTCTCGTGGTGCCGGGAGAATGAGATCCCGCTTGCCGGTTTCGCACCCGCTGACCGGTGGGACACGCCGGTCTTCGAGCCCTGGATACCGGACGCGTTCCGGCCCCGCTCAATCTTCCCGGAAGCACGGTCGGTCATTGTACTCGGCCTGCCGGTCAGCCTGCCGGTCCTCGAGACCGCCCCCTCCATCCACTACCACGAACTCTATAAAACGGTCAACACTCTCCTCGACATGCACGGGTACCGGCTCGCCGAACTCCTGACCCGCGAGGGACATCCGTCCCTCTGGATCCCCCGCGACGGGTACGGTTCCATCAGCGTCCTGAAAGAGAACCCGGTCGTCTTCTTCTCCCACCGGCACGCCGCGTTTCTGGCAGGCCTTGGCACCTTCGGCGTCAATAACACCATTCTGACACCGCAGTTCGGGCCACGCGTCCGGTTCGTCTCGGTCTTCACGTCCGCGGAGATCCCGCCCGATCCCCTCATCGGTGAACCGCTCTGCACCCGCTGCATGCAGTGCGTGGAGGCGTGCCCGGTGAGCGCCCTCAGCGGGCAGGACTACCCGGAAGGGCTCACCGACAAACTGGCCTGCGCCACCCGTTCCGAGGCGCTGTTCCGGCGTTCGATCTCTCCCTGCGGGCTCTGCATCCGTGCCTGTCCCATCGGGGCCGACCGGGAACGGTACGGGCGGAGCGACACGGCGATCTACGATGAGACGGACGAACGGTTCGCCCCGTACCACCGGGCATGGAAGCATGTCCAGGCCTATGGCAGCCGGTGAGCGGCGATGCAGGGGATGCCGGTTATATATACTCTGATGCCGCAATCACGGGTATGCACCGTACATACCTGGTCCTTACCATCGTCCTTGCAGGCGCGCTCCTCTGTGCAGGTTGCACCACGCAGCAGCCGGCCGTGCAACAACCCGTATTGCAGGCTACCCCATCCCCGGCCCTGGCAGTTACCACGCCAACACTCCCTGCAGGCATCACCGGCAACTGGGTGCTTACCCGCATGGGCGTGCAGGGCGGGAGTGCCCTCATCTACCCGACCGTCACGATAACGATGCAGGTCGCACCGGACGGGAGCATCTCCGGGAATACCGGCTGCAACAACTACTTCGGGAAGCTTGTCCCGACCGGGGCATCCACCCCGCACGGCGCGGGGATGAATGTCACCGGCCTCGGCATGACCAAGATGTACTGCCAGGACACTGCTCTGCAGGAGCAGCAGTACATGAACCTCCTTGAAAAGACCATGGCGTATGCAATCGACAGCCCGGAGCAGGTCGTCTTCACCACAACTGACGGGAACCTCCTCATCTGCAACCGGCCTGCCGCGATCGGGACCACCCCGCCGGCCCGGTACTGAGGCCCTCCACGCCGGCAAACCAGGGAAAATACTCACACTTTTTAGTTTTTTCCAAAAACGGAGCCTCAATAATAAAAGAAAGTCAGGCTGGAGCCAATTTTCAATGCACAAATTTTATTATGGTTTGAAGTATTTTGTACACCCATGGAAGGGTGTACGGTATGGGTGGAGATCTGGGCAGGACTGCGGGCGGGAACCTCCCGCTGAACAGCCAGCCCGGCGTGAAGAACGGCACATCTCTCAATCCCATTACGGTCCTCTATGTCGATGACGAGCCGGCACTCCTCGATCCGATACGCCATTTTCTCGAACGGAAGGGAACGTTCACTGTCGATACCGCGACCAGCGCGAAGACTGCCCTGACCAGACTGGCACGGAAACGGTACGATGTCATCGTCTCGGACTACCAGATGCCCGGGATGAACGGCATCCAGTTCTTAAAAAAGCTCCGCGAGGACGGGAACCGCGTCCCATTCATCATCTTCACCGGTAAAGGCCACGAGGATATTGTTGTCGAGGCATACGATGCCGGGGCCGACTTCTACATCCCCAAAGGTGGGAATCCCCGGGCAATGTTCCTCGACCTCACCCAGAAGATCTCCCAGATCGTGACCCAGCGGCGCTCGGAAGACGCCCTGCTCGAGAGCGAGGACCGGTACCGGAAGCTGGTCGAGCAGAGCCACGATGCCATCTTCATCTTCCAGGACTCGCACATCACCTTTGCCAACGAGCGTGTCATGGAGATCACGGGATACACCCGGGATGAGCTCTACGCCATGGAGATCTGGAACCTCCTGCACCCGGACGACCGCAGATATCTCCTGGATATGCTCGCTAAGCGGGAGAAGGGGTTGATCGTCCCGAACACCTACGAGGTCCGGATCCTGACAAAAGACGGGAAGACCCGGTACCTCGAAGCCGCTATCGCACCGCTGGTTTCCGGGGGCAGGGAGTCCATCCTCGGATCGGTCCGCGACATCACCGAGAGGAAGACGGCCGATGAGGCGCTCAGGAAGAGCGAGGAGAAGTACCGATCGATCTTCAACACCTTCGACGACCTCTACTACCAGACAGACATGGACGGCATCATCACGACCCTCTCGCCGTCCTGCCGCCGGATCACCGGCTGGGACCCGGAGGAGCTGGTGGGCACGCAGGTCCTCAACCTCTACCCGTTCCCGACGCAGCGCAGGATGCTCCTCGACCACATGTTCGAGAACGGCGCGGTCCACGACTACGAGGTCATCCTGACGAACAAGAAGGGGGAGCACCTCAACGTCTCGGTCACCAGCCACGTTGTCCGGGACGAGACCGGAAAGCCCGTTGCCATCGAGGGCGCCCTCCGGGACATCACCCAGCGGATCCGGGTCGAGAAGGCGCTGGCCGTCAGCGAAGCACGGTACCGGTCGCTCGCCGACTTCCTGCCGGTCATGGTCTTTGAGACGGACACCAACGGTATGCTGACCTTCGGGAACCAGATGATCCTCCCGGTATTCGGGATCGATCCTGCTGCTATCGGCACCGCGATCAATGTCCTTGATTATATCGTACCCGAAGAGCGGGAGATGGCACTGGCGAATATCCGCAAACTCTATGCCGGTGTCCCCCGCTCCTCCAACGAGTACACGCTCCTCAGGAAGGACGGATCCACGTTCCCGAGCATGATCTCCGCAAATGCCATCCTTGACGATCGCACTGGTAAACCCGTCGGGATGCGGGGCGTCATCATCGACCTCTCCGAGAGAAAGGAAGCGGAGCGGGCGCTGCGCGAGAGCGAGGAACTCTTCCGGACCGTCTTCAACAATGCCAACGATGCCATCTTCCTGTACGAGCTGACCCCGGCAGGAAAGATCGGGAACTACATCATGGCGAACACGATCGCCTGCACCACCCTTGGCTACACCCATGACGAGATCCTCGCGATCACTCCCTGCGATGTGGTGGCACGCTCGTACCAGGAGCGTATCCCGGCGATCACCGGCGAGATCCGGACGCACGGGCACGCAACCTTCGATTCAGTATACCGGAGAAAGGACGGGAGCGAGTTCCCGGTCGAAGTGAGCGCCCACGCATTCGAGTTTCACGGCAGGGATGTCGTCCTCTCGGTGGTGAGGGACATCTCCGAGCGCAAACGGATGGAGGAGGAACTCATCGCGAGCGAGAAGTACCTCAAGACCATCTTCAACTCGGTCCAGACTGCCCTGGTCATCATTGACCCGGAGACGCACACGGTCTTCGACCTCAACCCGGCCGCAGTCGGACTGATCGGCGCCGCAAAGGAGGACCTGGTGGGAAAGCCCTGCCAGGGGGCGATCTGCGTTGCGCAGGGGGGGCAGTGCCCGGTCACCGACCGGAAACACCGGTTCGAGAACACCGAGCACATCCTCATCACCGCAACGGGCGCCAAAGTCCCGGTACAGAAGACCATCCTGCCGGTCACGATCTCCGGCCGGCAGTACCTCCTCGAGAACATCTCCGACATCACGGACCGGAAGCGGGCAGAGGATGCGATGCAGAAGGCATACTTCGAGCTCGAGCAGAAGGTGGATGAACGCACCACGGAGCTGAAGAAGACCACCCGCTATCTCGAAGAGGAGGTTGCCGAACGGACCCGGGTGATGGAAGCCCTCCGGCTCAGCGAGGAGAAGTACCGGTCGCTCGTTGAACAGACGAGCGACCTGGTCTTCCAGATCAGCCGCGACGGCCGGATCACCTATATCAGCCCGAATGTCGAGACCATCCTCGGCTACCGGCCGGAGGAGGTCCTGGGCAGGAGACCAACCGAGTTCATGAACGGCCAGGGGATCACCGAATTCCTGTCGCTCTACTACCAGACAATCACGGAGAAGAAACCGATCGTCGGGATCAACCTGGCGTTTGTCGACCATGCAAAGAAAAGCCATATTTTCGAGATCAACGGCACGCCCCACGTTGACCGGGAGAACGAGGTGATCAGCTTCTCCGGTATCGCCCGGGACGTCACCGAGCGCAAAGCGCTCCAGGACGAGATCGCGGCGTCGCTCAAGGAGAAAGAGATCCTCTTAAAGGAGATCCACCACCGGGTCAAGAACAACATGCAGGTCATCTCGAGCCTGCTCAGCCTGCAGGCGAAACTGGTCAAGGACCAGAAGAGCCGGGACGCCATCAAGGAGAGCCAGAACCGGGTGATGTCCATCGCACTCGTCCACGAGCGCCTGTACCAGTCCAAGAGCCTTGCCCGGATCAGTTTCCCCGAATACATCCGGAAGATGGCCGAGAACCTCTTCGACTCCTACAGTGTCCGCACTGACAGGATACAACTTTTTATTAATGCTGACGATATATTCCTCCCTATCAGCAAAGCCATACCGGTGAGCCTCATCATCAACGAGATGCTCTCCAATTCGCTCAAGTACGCGTTCCCGGACAACCGGACCGGTTCCATCAGGATAACGTTCCGGAAGAAGGGGGACCGGCACCTCCTCATCGTGCAGGACGATGGTGTCGGCCTCCCGCCGGGATTCACCCTGGAGAGCACCGACACCCTCGGGCTGCAGCTGGTCAGCTCGCTGGTCGGGCAGATCCAGGGAGACATCACATATTCCGGGGAGAAGGGTGCAGAATTCAGGATAGAATTTACCATCGAACCATCAGCGGGTGATCATAATGACTGAGACGAAGATTCTGATTGTCGAGGATGAAGCAATTACGGGTATGGATATCAGGCGGGCCCTGACCGACATGGGGTATTCCGTGGTCGCAATCGCAACAACCGGTGAAAATGCCGTGAAGAAAGCCGGCGAACTGCGCCCGGACCTCATCCTGATGGACATCATGCTCGCCGGCAAGATGAACGGGATCGAAGCAGCCGACCAGATCAAGCAGACCCTGCGGATCCCGGTCGTGTACCTCTCGGCCTACAGCGACGACACGTTCCTTGCAAAGGCAAAGGTGACCGAACCTTATGGCTATATCCTGAAGCCCTTCCGGGAGCTCGAACTCAAGACCACCATCGAGATGGCCCTGTACAAGAACACGATGGAGCATACCCTGCGGATCAGCGAGGAGACCACCCGCGTCCTCCTGAACGCAACCGAAGACATCCTCTTTTTAGTCGATATCAGCGGAAGGCTGCTGGCATCCAACGAGGCACTCGCCCGGCTGACCGGCAGATCCGTTGCCGAGCTCAACGGCACCAACATCTCCGGGCTGGTGGCTGCCGGTGTCCTCTCGCCCCGCATGGCCGGGTGGTCGGTCCGGGCTGCCGACCGGAAGCAGGAGCACTTCGAGGAGGAGTTCCGGGGGACCTGGTACAACACCACGGTCTACCCGATCCTCAACCGCGAGGGTGATGTTGTTTTATACGCGGTGTATATCAGGAACATCAGCAAGAGCAAGTCGATCGAGGAGCAGTCCCGGCATAACGAGGAGTTCTTCCGTTCATTGATCGAGGACACCGCGGACATCATCGCCATCCTCAACTATGACGGGACGATCCGGCACGAGAGCCCGTCCATCAGCCGCACGCTGGGATACCCGCTGGCAGGGCTTGCCGGCACACCCATCTTCTCCTTCATCCCGGACGAAGAAGTCCCTGCCGCACAGGGCATCCTTGCCATGATCCTGGAGAACCAGGGCATGGTGAAGCCGATCCGGCTCGTGCTGAAGAAGAACGACGGGACCCGGTGCATGATGGAGGGGATCATCAGCAACCTGTACGGGAACCCGGTCATCGACGGCATTGTCCTGAACGGGTGGATCCGGCCGCTCCCGCCGGACATGGAGACGGCACGGTTGTCGTGATATCGTTTAAAAAGGTGGTTTGTAATTTTTTGAAGTGATTATGGGGGCTGATGCCCCCATACCCCCAATACACGATGCCTGCCGCCGCCCCGAAGGGCGCCCCGCGGCGGCCCCTGTGACAAAAAACCTTGTTGAGATTTTTTCCAACTTTATCCCCCACCGGGATGACTGCCGGTAAGTGGTGGCGTCGCTGGGGAGTGTTGAATCTCATCAGAATGAAATACAAAAGAACCCGAACAATTCTTCGAATCATCGAATCCCAAAGGGATGAGATGCTAGAAGAACCATCAGGTTCTTCGAAGGATTGGGAGAACTCCCATCCCTATGTTGCAAATTGATTCTGTTGACTGACACGTTGATAAAATTCAATCACAGGCGGTTAATCCAAAATTTACAGATTAGCCCTGAAAAAACCGTCTCCTATTCCTCACGCAACACGGGCGCGTCCCGGGCGGGGCATTTCCTGAAGGGACTTCCAGAGGAAGTACCCGACAACGCCGAACGTGATGGCCGGCGATACCCAGAAGGGGATGTGCACGCCGAAACTGTCGGCGATCATGATCGTGCCGAGGAAGAGGATGGAGTACATCGCCCCGTTCTTGAGATACTTGTACCGCTTGATGTTCTCCACGTTCCGGATCGTCAGCTCCCGGACAACGAATGCGCCGATACCGTTGCCGATGAGGATGAGGGGGACGGCCATGGTGAACGCGAATGCCCCGATGACGCCATCGATGGAGAAGGTGGCATCGATCACCTCAAGGTAAAAGATCTTGCTCATGTCCGACATGCCGGAGTCGTGGAGCATCTTCTCCTCTGCCTGCTCGGCATTCTGCCGGAACCCGTGGACAATGAAGAACGCGGTCGAGCCGACCACGGCGCCGAATGCCATCATCGGGTTCTTCTCAAGGGCGAACCAGACGATCGCGGCGAGCAGGATCGAGACGATGGCAAAGAACCAGACACCTTTGGATGCAAAGTACCGCTCGCCCCGGAGCCCGAAGTTTTTGGTCTCCAAAAAGAGCCAGTGGAAGAAGAGGAAGACCAGGAACGTCCCGCCGCCGATCAGGAGGATGGGGGCGGACTGTTCGATGGCGGCGATCACGAGCGGGTCGCTCGAGAACGTGGCAAAGAATGCGCCGACCGGCCCGAGCTGGGGAGTGGAGAGCCAGACAATGAGCCAGGGCAGGAGGCCGCGGATGGCAAAGACAGCAAAGAGGAGCCCCCAGAGGAGGAACCAGCGCTTCGCCCGCTCGCTCATGGTCGAGAGGACCTCGGCATTGATGATGGCGTTGTCGATGCTCGTGATGGTCTCAAAGAGGATGAGACCGGCAACGATCAGGACAATGGAGAGGATTTCCATGGGACTGAAATAGTATGGGCGGTTTTTCTCTATAAAGATATCAAGAGAGGGTCACCGGGTATCCCGTGGGTTGTCGTCCGGGACAAAGCAGAACGGATCTTCGGCAAAGAAATCCCCTTCCCGGGCATGCGCCCTGACCCGGCACCCGCCCCCGCAGACCTGCCGGTGCCGGCACGGGCCGCACCATCCCCTGAACGCGGCATCCTTCTGCCGGAAGAGGGAAAGGGCCGGGTTCTCCCCGCTGCCCCACAGGCGGGAGAACGGCTGCTCACGCACGTTCCCGACCAGGAACTCCGGCGAGCGGGCGAACTGGCAGGGCCAGACGTTCCCCCTGGCATCGATGTTTGCCACCCGGGTACCGGCACTGCACCCGCCCCCGAGGGATTCGAGCAGCGCACGGGCATCGGGAAGGTCGGCTGACCCGTCCGCCTCCATGGACGCGAGCAGGTGGACGCAGTCCTGCGGGGCGTCCACGGTCAGGAACTCCATTGTCGCCGCATCGGTCTCCTTTGCCTTCCGGTACAGGAGGGCGAGGGCGGAGGCGGTCTCCTCCCGGCCCAGCTGGAGCCGGTCATAGGATGCACTCCCCCGCCCGGCCGGCACAAGCCAGTACAGGCAGAACCGCGATGCACCGATCCGGATCGAGAGATCGACAAGCGCTTCGAGTTCCGGGTGGTTCTCCTTTGTCAGCGTTACCCGCACACCGCACCGGAGCCCCGCGTCCCGGCATGCGGAGAACGCTGCCACGGTCCGCTCAAACGCACCCGGGCAGTTCCGGAACCGGTCATGGGTTGCTGCCGTTGCACCATCAAGCGAGATACCCGCGTACTCGATCCTGGCATCCCGGATCCGTTCCGCCATTGCCCTTGTGACGAGCGTGCCGTTCGTGCTGAGCGCCATCTTCAGGCCCTTCTGCCGGGCATGGCGGGCAAGATTGAAGAGATCCTCCCGCATCAGCGGCTCGCCGCCCGTGAAGATGATGAGCGGGACACCCATGCCGGCGAGATCGTCGATGACCGCAAGGGCTTCACCGGTCGAGAGTTCCCCTTCTCCCTGGCACGCCGGGCCCGATCCATTGTAGCAGTGGGTGCAGGCAAGGTTGCAGCGGCCGGTAATGTTCCAGAAGACCACGGGCCGGAACATGCCGGTGAACGCAAGATGACCGGACGGCACCTCGCGCTGCGGCCGGTGCCGGTGCTTCATCACGGCGCTGACCGTGCCCCGCCCGTGGAGGCACTGGGTGATCCGGTTCACGTGCCACCCCCGTTCTCCCGGATCCTGACGTTCGGGACGCGTTTGTACTCGCGGGTGCTGAAGAGGATGCGGTACTCGTCACAACCAACCGCCTGCGCAATCCCGGCCACCTCGTCCATGACCTCCTCCCTGCTGTACCCGTGGTGGACGGTGTAATGGCTGAACTCCCACCGGCCGGGCACCGGCTGCCGCTCGTAGCAGTGGGTCACGCAGGGGAACCGCGCGAGTCGGTCACCGAAATCGCTCCCCCCGGATGAAGGCGGTTTCCAGGCAACCAGCGCATTCGCCCCGATCCCCAGCTTCCTTTGGTCGATCCGGGCGCGGAACTTCCGGATGATCCCGGACTCCCCGAGCCTTCGCACCCGTCCGATAACCTCCTCTTCGCTGATGCCAAGGCTCCCACCGACCGCTGCAAACGGCGCTTCAGTCATGGGCAGCCCCGCTTCGAGCAGGGCAACAAGACGGGTATCGGTCGCGTCCATCATCGGACACCCGCCTCCCGGGGCAGGAACCGGAACCGTACATCGATCTTCACCCGGCGCAGCGTGGGAAGGTCCAGCATGTCGGTGGCCGGGACACCCGTTGCATCACGGATGCGCCCGAGCGTCTCCTCTGCCGCCTGCCGGTCCCGTGCCGTCACCGTGAACCAGAGCGGGTACTCACCTTCCCGCCGGAAATTGTGCGAGACTTCAGGAAACCCGCTCACGATCGCCGCAACCTCGTCCACCCTCCCCTCCGGGAGACGAAGGGCGACGAGCGTCCCGGCGTGAAGCCCCAGGGGCCCCGATTCAAGGACCGGGGAGATGCCACGGATGATTCCTGCGCGGGAAAGGGCGCGGAGCCGGGCGATAACCTCCTCCCCTGATATACCCAGCCGGTCACCGAGTGCCTGCCACGGACGGGGGACGAGGGGGATGTCGTCCTGGATTGCCTCAAGGAGGGCAAGATCGACCCGGTCGGGGATACCGCCGTTCTTCATGCGGCACCTCCCGGCTCGTACGGGCACCACGGGTCCTCCCCGCAGACATCGGCAGCACCGGCTGCCGGCCGCTCGAGGCCGTCGCACCACCGCGGGCTGGTCATATCCGGCCCGCGGTACGCCCGGGCCCGGCAGCCGCCGCAGACGTCCCGGTACTCGCACCGCCCGCACTTCCCGGCGAGCCGGGACGGATCGCGGAGTGCCGCAAAGAGGGGCGAGGCCGCCCAGATCTCGTCAAACGGCGTCTCCCGCACGTTACCGGCCCTCGCCGGCAGGTAGGGGCAGGGGGTGACGTCCCCGTTCGCATAGATCCGGCAGTAGGTGATCCCCGCGATGCAGCCCCGGCCCCACGCAGGGTTGAGGATCCCTGCCTGGTCAGCGATACGGCGGAACTGCGGGGCACAGGTCGGCCGGAGGTTCACGTCGCCGTCGCGGTGCGCGAGGAGCACCTCCCGGATAACGGTCTCATAGTCCTGCGGGGTTGCAGGGGCGTTCCCCCGCGCCCGGCCGGTCGGGACCGGGAAGAAGACCTGGTAGTCGCGGACACCGAGGCCCTTGCCGAACCGGACAACGGATTCCACGTCGCCCGCATCCGGTCGCAGCGCGGTCATGTTGATCTGGACCGGGATGCCGGCATCCTGGCAGGACCGGATGGCGCTGACCGCCCGCTCCCACGAACCGGGAACGCCCCGGAGCGCGTCATGGACATCCGGGGTTGCTGCATCAAGGCTGATCGCCGCGGCACGGATGCCGGCATTTCGGAGCCGTTCTGCCCGCTCCGGGTTCAGGAAGTACCCGCTCGTCCCCAACACCATGCGGAGCCCCAGCTCCGTCCCGTACCGGGTGATCGCTTCGAGATCGTCCCGCATCAGGGGTTCGCCACCGCTCAGCACAACAACGGGCGAACCGGTCCGCCGGATCTGGTCGAGGACCCGGAACGCTTCATGCGTGGTGAGCACCCCTTCAGGTTCCCGCAGACCGGCATCCACGTAACAATGGGAGCACCGGAGGGGACACCGGAGGGTGATGTTCCAGGAGATGATCCGCGGGGGCTGCAGGGAATTATTCGTTGGTATTTTCCATACCTCCACCTGTTTCACTGGGGAGGCAGGGGAAAAAAACCCTGTGGTAACGGCATCCGGGCAGTAAAAAAATTTGGGAGATTACACGGGCGTGGCAACGCCTTCAAAGAGGTACTTCCAGACCAGTGCTGCAAGGACCGCACCGATGATCGGTGCGATGATGAAGAGCCAGAGCTGCGCAAGCGCGGTTCCCCCGACAATGACGGCGGGTCCCAGGCTCCGGGCCGGGTTGACGGATGTCCCGGTGATCATGATCCCGACAATATGGATGAGGGTGAGCGAGAGGCCGATGGCGATCCCGGCAAATCCGGCCGGCGCGGCTTTGCTCGTTGCCCCGAAGATGACGATGAGGAATACGAATGTCAAAACAATCTCCGCGATGAGGCCGGACAGCATGGAGTAGCCGCCGGGCGATGCAGCGCCATAGCCGTTCTGGCCAAGGCCGTCAACAGCAACGGAATAGGCAGGGAGACCGGAAGCGACCATGAGGAGGAGCGCCGCGGCGATGATGGCGCCGATGCACTGGACGATGATGTAGATGACGGCATCCTTCGAGGTGATCTTTCCGTTCGTGAGCATGGCAACGGTGATCGCCGGGTTGATGTGGCAGCCGGAGATCGGACCGATTGCATACACCATCACCAGCACGGCGAGACCGAACGCGAATGCGATGCCGAGGACCCCGAGGGACTTGCCGGCAATGACGGCAGCACCGCACCCGAAAAAGACGAGCACGAAGGTCCCGAGCAGTTCTGCAAGATACTTTTGTGTGTCACTCATAATCGGACATCCTGAACGATTCGCATGAACCGATAAGGAATTCTCCGCAGGCAGGATATATACGCATATCGGCATAAAAATGCGGAATAGTTGTGGGGTACACCTGCGGTTTTTATCCAGCAAAATATCTTATATTCTGGTACTGGGAGCAGTCGGCCGGCATGAGCATCTATCCATCCGATGAAGAGGAATACACTCCCGATCATATCCGGGAGATAGCGGACAGGATCGCTCCTGTACGGACCAAAGGGGAACTGCTCGCGCTCCTTGTCCATGAACTCCGGAACTACTCCCTCTTCGACCTCCAGATCATCGGTGGGCGGCTCAACAGCGAGATCGAGAAACTGCCCTCCCCGTACCGCGAAGCAGTCGGCCCATTCTTCCGCAGCCAGATCTTCGACCGTCACCACCAGGTCATGGCACTACACCGCGGCCATGGCGGGGCGCAGCTCAAAGACCGTCCCCTCATCGACCCGGAACTCCATGCAAAATTCTGGGCCATGGTGCCGGAGGGATGTTTTGCCTGGAACGATGCATCCGAACGCAACCCATACTTCCGGAACCCCAAGAACCGGCTCTTCTATTACCTCATCGCCGCCTTCACCATGTTCGTGCTCGATGAGCCGGGCCATCCCGTAGGTATGCCGTTCCCGGGCGGGTTTACCGTCGAGAAGCGCAGGGACGGGTACTACTGCCTCATCCGCGACAAGGAGAAGGATATCTTTTATTCGATCTGCAACTTCTGCCCGGCAAAGCAGGCAGAGGAACCGAAACGATAAGTCTTCCTGGGAGGAGTGCCTGATAACCGGCTGCCCTTTCAGCAAGGTTAATGATGCCGGAGGAAAAAGGCTCACGTACGGGCATAGCCTGACCTGCTCGTATGACCGGGCAGAAAACAAGAGGTGTCAATTCCATGGAAAAGAAGAAACTGACAACCGCTGCCGGGGCACCGGTCCCCGACAACCAGAACGCCATCACCGCAGGCCCCCGAGGCCCGATGCTGATGCAGGACGTCTGGTACCAGGAGAAACTTGCGCATTTTGACCGTGAAGTGATCCCCGAACGGCGCATGCATGCCAAGGGGTCTGGAGCATTCGGGAAGTTTACCGTCACGAATGACATCACGAAATATACGCGGGCAAAGATCTTTGAGAAGATCGGGAAGGAGACAGAGTGTTTCCTCCGGTTCTCAACGGTTGCGGGCGAGCGGGGGGCTGCCGATGCAGAACGCGATATCCGCGGCTTTGCCATGAAGTTCTATACCGAAGAGGGGAACTGGGACCTTGTCGGCAACAACACGCCGGTCTTCTTCCTCCGTGACCCGCACAAGTTCCCGGACCTCAACCGTGCCGTGAAGCGCGATCCCCGCACCAATATGCGGTCTGCAAAGAACAACTGGGACTTCTGGACCTCCCTTCCCGAGGCCCTCCACCAGGTTACCATCGTGATGAGTGACCGGGGCATCCCTGCATCCTTCCGGCATATGCACGGTTTTGGGAGCCACACGTTCAGCATGATCAATGCGAAGAACGAACGGGTCTGGGTCAAGTTCCACTTAAAGACCCAGCAGGGGATAAAGAATCTCACGGATGAGGAAGCTGAAGCGGTTGTTGCAAAAGACCGCGAGAGCAACCAGCGCGACCTGTACGAGAGCATCGAAAAGGGCGACTTCCCCCGCTGGAAGATGTACATCCAGGTCATGACCGATGAGCAGGCAAAGAAGATGCCCTATAACCCGTTCGACCTGACAAAAGTCTGGTTCCACAAACCGTTTCCCCTCATTGAGGTTGGTATCCTTGAGCTGAACCGGAACCCGGAGAATTATTTCCAGGACGTGGAGCAGGCCGCGTTCAACCCCGCAGCCGTTGTGCCGGGGATCAGTTTCTCACCGGATAAGATGCTGCAGGGCCGGCTCTTTTCCTATGGGGACGCACAACGTTACCGGCTTGGCGTCAACCACCACCAGATCCCGGTCAACAGCCCGAAACATGCCGTCGCCCATGCATCCCACCGTGACGGCCAGATGCGGGTTGACGGCAATCACGGATCGGCTGTGGGTTACGAACCGAACAGTTATGGGGAATGGCAGGAGCAACCCGAGTACAAGGAGCCGCCGCTCGAACTCTCAGGCGCAGCCCAGGCCTGGAACTTCCGCGAGGACGATTCCGATTATTATACCCAGCCGGGTATGCTCTTCCGGCTGATGAGCAAAGCGCAGCAGAAGGTGCTCTTCGAGAACACTGCCCGTGCCATGGGTGATGCACCCGAGTTCATCAAGATCCGCCACATCGGGAACTGCTTAAAAGCCGACAAGGCGTATGGGAAAGGCGTTGCGGACGCACTGAAGATCGCGCTCGATAAGGTGAAGTGAGCCGGGAGGCAGGCGACATAACGCCCGGCTCCCTTGTGCTGGCCGGAATGCACGCGGGCGAGAATACAGAAAAGACGGTTGTCCATGACTCCGTTACCGCTAGGTGTAAAGTGATGAACCTCGACTGGTTCGATCTTGCCGTGCAGTAAAAGGACAGCCAGCGCCTTGTGGCATCGGTCCGACCCCTGGAGACTCCCCCGGGCATCTTCCACCCGGATAGAACAACCGGGACTGGCGGGTCTTCCGAACCTTTTTTTTTATCCTGCTGCCACGACAGCGGTGGCAGATCTGCCTGACCCATAGGGCGAAAATTAGGTTTTTTCCCGTTCCCCTCACACCCTTCGGCATGCGTTGAAACCGACCTAATATGAGATATATGTGTGGCAGACCGCGACAGGAAACAGCGCGATCTGTAAAAAGGAGAAAAATCCATGAACATCCTTGCAACAGAATCCTTCGGGTCCCGGAGTTCGATCCGGAGCCTGAAGGCACCCGTGACCGGGACCATCACTGCACCGGTACCCGGGTCCATGACAAATACACCCACAGGAATTATGAACCGGATGGGAGGTGAGCCGGGGAACCCCCTGCCATGCCAGTAATCCACGATGCCATCGGCTGACTCCATGAATGCACCGGTTGCCACACGCCGGGTGCACACACATCTTTCGACAAGATATTCTTTTTCTTTTCATAACAACCCTGACGCCGTTCTCACGAATTGATAAATACGTGTGATTAAGTGACAGTGCGGACAAAACACTGAGATGAAAACGGGTATCGGCCCAGTTATACAGCTGGCCACCTTCATACAACAGGACGATGAATGCATGACAGGAAACGCGTTTTTTTCCGGAGAGATACAGGTTGAGCCCATCGGCATCGTGAAAAACAACATCGGACAGCCGCCGCTTGTTGCAAAGGAGGACGGCCTCCACCGGAACGATGCGGGCGGTTCTGCCATGGAGGCGATGCGCGGATCGCACGAGCAGCAGTCGGAGATTTTGCTTGCCCCGCACCTTGCAGAACTCCTTGAAGGCATCGACGCGTACTCGCATATCGTTGTCCTGTACTGGGGCCATGCCGTACCGCCCCACGGCCGGAAACTGGCAAAGACCCACCCGGCGGGGCTGGAGAAGTACCCGAAGCAGGGGATTTTTGCAACCTGCAGCCCGGCACGGCCCAACCCGGTGCTCATGAAGGTTGTGCGGCTCCTGCGGCGGGACGGGACGCACCTCGTTGTCGAAGGGCTGGACGCCATCGACCAGAGCCCGGTGCTCGACATCAAGCCGTACGTTGCCGACATGTACCCGCAGGAGGATGTCCGTATCCCGCAATGGATGGCCGATATCCAGAAGGAGTTCGGCCGGCGGTGAGCGTTCATCATGGACGACCTGTTCTGGAAAGCGGCATATATCGCCCTGTTTGTCATCTGGCTCGGGATACGGGGGTATTACCGGCAGGATGCTGTGCGGCAGGAGACAAAAGAGAAGGCCCGGCCGGGCCTCGACTCCCTCTTCCTTGCACTGAACTTTGCCGGCATGACATTGTTACCCGTGATCGCGATCCTCTCGCCCTATCTCGACGGGTTCGCGTTCCCGGTCCCGGACCCGGTCCGTTTCGCGTTCCTTCTCATCTTCGCGCTCAACCTCTGGCTCTTTGTCGCAGCCCACCGCGATCTCGGGAGGAACTGGTCGATGGCCCTCGAGATCAAGGAGGGGCACCACCTGGTGAGGAACGGGATTTACACAAAGATACGTCACCCTATGTACGCCCATTTCTGGATCTTTGTCATCGCGCAGGGGTTCGTTCTCGCAAACGCGCTGGTGCTTGTATTCGGGGTCCTGGCATGGGGGCTGCTCTACGTCCACCGCGTGCCAAAGGAGGAGGCGATGCTTATTGCGGAGTTCGGGGACGAGTACCGGGAATACATGGAGGAGACCGGGCGGGTCATCCCGAAGTTCTGATTTTTTTTTACCCTGGAGAAATCCTTCAATTCTGACGCTCTTGGGGGCGTCGCCAGGCGGCTCATCAGTCGAAGAATCTTGAAGGATTCTCCTCCTCCTGGTTCTTCGGATTAGTCGGACCCCGCCGCTGTGGCATCCCCGTTGGGATGACGCTGTATTATCGTACAAGAAAAATCTGATAGATCGATGACGGGTAATGCTGCGGAATCCTCAGCGCGCCCGCCCCCCGTACCGGGTGGTAATCTCACAACACGAGGATGATTTCCTACAACAGTTACACTATCAGAATAACGATGGGGGCTGATGCCCCCATACCCCCGGACTGTGACGAACGGCCGCCGCCCCGAAGGGCGCCCCGCGGCGGCATTCAGTTCCGGTTTTTCCAAAACCTGTTCTACCCATACCGTGCCTCGAGGAAGTGAAGAACGTCTTTGCGTTTTTTTAATGCCCGGATAAAGTATTGCTCCACGGGGCGAGGGTCGACAGCCCCCGAGCGCCCGTGGCTCCATCTTAATCCGATACTATCTCTTGCAGGTTTTCAACAGAGCCGATTTTCTCCAACAATCATCAGCCCCGGGCGGATCGCGCCCAGGGCGGGTTTCTGATGAATTTCTTCAGGATAAGCACACCGGCATATACCCCGGCACTTATCAGGATAATCGTTGCTCCTGAAGGGACATCGAGAGCCGCGGAAAGGAAGATCCCGGTGGTGGTAAAAACCGTCCCGAGCACGGCAGCGCACAACATCATGGTCTTCACGTCCTTTGAACACTCCCTGCTAATCGCTGCCGGAAGCGTGAGGAGGGCAATGACAAGGATGATGCCCACGACCTGGATGAGCATGACCACGGTCAGCGCGATGAGCACCAGCAGGACCCGGGAAAGGTGTGTCACGGGGAGGTTGGTGACCGTTGCATACTCCTCATCGAAGGTGACAGCGAGAAGATCGTTGAACAGCAGTCCAACCGTGATGACGATGACGCCAACAAGGCAGGTCAGGATCAGCAGTTCGCTCCTTGGAATGAGCAGGATATTCCCAAAAAGGTACCCGAAGAGGTCGGGAGCAAAGCCCGGCGAGAGGTAGATGAAGAGAATCCCAAGCGCCATGCCGGTTGCCCAGACAGCCCCGATCAGGGTATCCATGTGCTGGTGCGCTTTCCGCTCGAGTTCGCCCATGGTAATTGCCGCTCCCGTGGTAAAGACCAGCGCACCGAGGAGCGGCTCGATACCCAGATAGTACCCGATTCCGATGCCCCCGAAGGCGGCATGCGAGATCCCCCCGCTGATGGCCACCATCCTGCGGATGATGACATAGGTGCCGATGACCCCGCAGGCTATGCTCGCGAGAACGCCCGCCAGCAGGGCATTCTGGAAGAATGCAAAGGAGAGGATCTCAATCATGGTCTTCCTCATCAGGATGCGTGCGCAGCACCCGGTGGGGGTGGCCGTGGGCGATGATATCGACCGGGCACTGGTATGCATTCTGGATCAGGTCCCCCGTCAGCTCTTTGGAGTCGTGGGTATAGAGGCGGCGGTTGAGGCAGCCGACCTTGGTGACATGTGAGACCACAACGCCGATGTCATGCGTGACAAGGACAATCGTCATCGTTTTTGCAAGGCCGGCCAGGATATCGTAGAACTTCGTCTCGGTGGGGGCATCGACAAAGACCGTTGGTTCATCGAGAAGGAGCACCTGCGGGTTGCCTGCAAGCGCCCGGGCGATGACCGCACGCTGGCGTTCTCCCCCGGAGAGGTCGCGGATTGTCCGGTCTGCAAGGTGCTGGATCCCCATGGTCGAGAGCGCGGCATCAGCATACCGGTAGTCATCTTCCGAGTAACGTTTGGGAATGATGCCATTCTTCCTGCCAAGCAGCCCGGAGAGGACCATCCCCCGCACGCTGATGGGATATTCGAAGTCGAAGGTCCGGATCTGGGGAACATAGCCGATCCGGTGCCGGGTCTCCTCCGGGGCCTGGCCGAGGACGCGGACGGTGCCCTGGTCGGGGGGGATGAGGCCGAGGATCACCTTGAGTAGCGTGGTCTTCCCGCCTCCGTTCGGCCCGAGGATGGCGAATACATCGCCTTCCATGACCCGGAGGTCAATCCGTTCGAGGATGGTCCGGCCGTCCCTCGTAAGCCAGACATCCTTGAGTTCAATAACCGGAATCTCTGCTGCTATTTCGATCCCTCCATGAATGCCGATGCCGCGTTCTTCATGTTCCTGAGGTAGTCCTCTTCGAGCGGACTGACCAGGACAACCTTGCCCCCCATCTCATCGGCAATGACTTCAGCGCTCCGTGTTGAATATTCGGGAGATGCGAATACGATGGTAATATTCTTTTCCTTTGCCTGCCGGATAAGGTTTTGGACTCCCGTGGCCGTGGGCTCTTTTCCGTCAGCCTCGATAGGGATCTGGACGAGCCCGTAATCGCGGGCAAAGTAGGACCAGGACGGGTGGTAGACCATGAATGTGCTGATGTTGCGTGCAGCAACATCCCGGGCGATGGACGCGTCGAGATCATCGAGCTCCCCCATGAACGCGTCTGCATTGGCCCGGTACTCTGCCGCATGGGATGGATCAGCAGCAGCAACACCCTGATACGTGTTCTCCGCCATGATCCGGGCATTCCGGAGCGAGAGCCAGACATGGGGGTCGGTCCCAAGTTCGCCACCGGAAGCAGGCGAATGTCCATCTTCCTCCTCATCTCCCCGGCTTTTCAGGAACCCGATGCCTTGTGAGCTGTTGACGATGGTCATCGAGGGATTGAGGGCTGCAATCTTGTCCATCCATGCCCGTTCGAATTCAATGCCGGACCCGACCTTGATATACAGATCGGCCGAACTGATATCCGCCAGTTGTCCCGGTGTGGGCTCGTAGGTATGCGGGCTCGCCCCCGGGGGAACGAGGACGATCACCTTCGCGTGGTTCCCGGCAATCCGCTCCACGATCTGTTTCTGCGGGAGGATGGTGACGGCGACGGTGAGGTCCGGTGCTGCATTGCCGGTTATCCCCGTTGTCTCCTGACGCTGGACACACCCGGCAGAGAAGCAGAGAAGGATCGCCCCGGCTGCAACCAGGAGTGAGATCATGCAGCGGATTGCCCGTTCCCTTTTCTTGGGAGTGAGATTTCGTCTCTTTTCATTCATGGTATCAGGTCTCTTCGCATTAAATTTGGTATAATACCAACTTTTCCTGCGGGCTGTGGTACAGCAGGATGCTCTTTTTTAAAAGGCAGTGCTTTGCGTTTTTACGGAGATCTCTTCGTCTTCGTGCGTTATCTCCCCGCAGACACCCAGCTGCGGGTGCCCCATGAACTGGCAGATCCGGTCGATGGCCTTCTTCGAGACCATGCTCTCAAACCTCCGGACCTCGTTGCAGGCTTCGTCCGGAGAAAGCCCGTTTCTTGCGAGCATGAGGCTCAGGATACGGTGCCGCCTGATGAAAAACGCGGCATCGCGCCTGCCGGCATCGGTGAGCGTGACACCGTGGTACGGTGTGTGCAGGAGGTATCCCCCGCAGGTCAGTTCTGCGAACGTCTTGGTGATGGTGGAAGGATCAACGCTGAACGCCGATGCGATGTCATTCGTTCGTACCGTGCCACCCGATTCGAAGATGAATTTGAGATACTCCACCTTCCGTGCCGGGAGGGCAAGGCCGTGATCAGGGTTCATGCACCGTATTTCAGCTCATGACCAGATTAATTTTGGGGAATATCCAAAATTTGGCCGGGGCCCTGGCAACCATATGCAGAACCAGTGGATCATGAGGTGGCAATTAGCTCCGGCCAAACGCGACCGGGCGGGAAATGGACAACCGCAGGATTTTCGGCCGGATGAGAGGATCCTGTGGTCCCTTTGGGCAGGAGGGGTTTTCTGCTTCATCCTGCTGGTATCAGCAGGGATGACCTCATACCCTGCCAGCCGGTCAGTTGCGCATCGTTGCCGAGAAAACGAAAAATATCATCCGAACAGGACGGGCTGACAGGGTAACAGTAACCAAATCCCAATAATTTTCCCGGTTATACCGTCATATTTTCCGCACCGGGAAACACAATTCAGAACCGGAGCAAACCTGATTGTAAACCGGCAACAGGAGCGATACCCGTGGTGAGCCGGTTCCTGGAATAAAATAATCTCACATTACCCGGTAATTTCCCGGGCAGGGGTCGGTTCGTTGATTTGGACTTTTTTTGCGCTCGAGAATGCCGTTAAATTCTTCATAACCAGTGCTGCATGGGGGTTCTCCTGACAAAAAGCGAGAAAAGCACGGATCTGCTCAATGGTCTCCGGGTGGAGTTCGTGCTCCATCATGCAGGCGTCCTTCTCGGCGATCGCGTGCGGGACGTTCACCAGTTCCAGAAACGACCGCAGGGTCACGTGCCGGTCGCGGATGACGGTTGCGATCTTCCTCCCTTCGGGAGTGAGCGTCACCCCGTCGTATTTCCGGTACGTGATCATCCCCATCCGGTCAAGCTTCTGGACCATCTCGACCACCGTGGGGGGCTGGATGTCAAGTTCCCGGGCAATGTCCCGGGTGCGGGCGTAGCCTTTTTCCGAGGATGCGTTGAGGATCGCTTCAAGATAATCCTCGGCCTTCCTGCTGAGCGCGTGCATGATCGATCTTGGTTCCCGGACGATATAATATTTCGGGTGCCCGAAATCGGGTGCAGCGCGCTTTGTTTTAGGATTCGATTCCAATTCCTAACTTTTTTTGGCTACCTGCCGGGGATCCGAATACCGTTCGGGTTCACCTTATCCGAGCCAAACAGGAGAAACTCCTGCATGGACGATTCAGAACAACGAACTGGTTCTATCACCCTTCGTGAACCAGTCACAACACTCGATACCCTCGCTCCCCCCGGTTCCTGCCGGGTGGTTGGCATCTCCGCGCCAGCCATGGTGCGAAAGCGTCTCCTTGCACTCGGGTTCATCCCGGGAGCATTAATCGAGGCAGTCCGGGCAGCACCGCTGGGGGACCCGGTAGAATACCGGATAAAGGGGTACAACATCTCGCTCCGGAAAGAAGATGCCCGGCTGATTACCGTAACAACGGGGGCTGCCCGCTGATGCAGGCCATACCCTTGTCCTTCCTCCCGCCGGGGACCGAGGCGGTGGTGACCGGTATCCGGGCAGGATGCGGGCTCCACCACCGGCTTGCAGCCATGGGGATCTACCCCGACAGCCGGCTCAGTGTCGTCTGCTCTGACCGGGGATCCCTCATTGTCGCGGTCGGCGGGACCCGGTACGCCCTTTCCAAAGGAATGGCCATGAAAATACTCGTAGGTCCCACAACAGGGGGAATATCATGAAGAAGAATATCCGGATAGCCCTTGCCGGCAACCCGAACGTGGGCAAGAGCACCATCTTCAACGCCCTGACCGGTTCACGGCAGCACATCGGCAACTGGCCGGGCGTCACGGTCGAGAAGAAGAGCGGGACTGCCCGGCTCGGGAAAACCGGGATCGAGATCGTCGACCTCCCCGGCACCTACAGCCTGACCGCGTACTCCGTGGACGAAGTGGTTGCCCGCGACTACATCATCGAGGAGAAGCCTGACGTTGTGGTCCATGTCATCGATGCAACCAACTTCGAGCGGAACCTGTACCTGACCACCCAGCTCATGGAACTTGGCGTCCCGCTCGTCATCGCCATGAACATGTCGGACGAGGCTGAGAGGAGCGGCACGCTCATCAACCGGACTCTTGTCAAGAAGTATTTCGAGATCCCGGCGATCAGGACCGTGGGAAGTACCGGTGAGGGTCTCGACGAGCTCCTCCGGGCGGCGGTCACGGAGGCCGAGACCTCCCCCCACCACGAGCATGCTGTCGGGTATGGCGAGGAGAACGAACAGCACATTGCCGATATCGTTGCCGTGCTGGAGAAAGACCCTGCCCTGGCCTCGCGATACCCGCCCCGCTGGCTCGCCATCCGCCTGCTGGAAGGGGACGGCAATGCAAAGGATAAGATCCGGGCCAGCCCGATCAACACAGCCGTTGAATCCGTGCTTGCGTCCATCGACACGGAGAGGACCGAGGCGGAGATGGCAGACCGGCGCTACGAGGTCATCGCGGCGCTCCTGCCGCAGGTCTGCACGACCTGCGTCAAGGAGATGAACGCCTCGGACATCATCGACCGCGTGGTCACCGACCGGTGGCTCGGCATCCCGATCTTCCTTGCCCTGATGTGGGCAGCGTTCGAGCTGACCTTTGCCGTTGCAACCCCGTTCATGTCCGCAATCGATGCCATCATGGGATCCTGCGCCTCGTACGTTGCGGGGAGCGGCATGGAGCCTGCCTGGCTGGCGTCGCTTCTGGGTGACGGCATCATCGGCGGGATGGGCGCGGTCCTGATCTTCATCCCGAACATCTTCATCATCCTCTTCATCCTCTCGCTCCTCGAGGACAGCGGGTACCTTGCCCGCGCCGCGTTCGTCATGGACCGGCTGATGTACGTCATCGGCCTTCCGGGCAAATCGTTCATACCGATGCTCATCGGGTTCGGCTGCAATGTCCCGGCCATCATGGGGACCCGTACCATCGAGGACAGGAACGACCGGCTCATCACCATCCTCATCAACCCGTTCATGTCCTGCGGCGCACGCCTGCCCGTCTACGTCCTCCTTGCCGGGGCGTTCTTCCCGCAGAACGCAGGCACGGTAGTGTTCATCCTGTACGTGCTCGGCATCGTCCTCGCAATCGGCTCCGCGTATCTCTTCCGCAGGACCATCCTGCCCGGGAAACCCGCGCCGTTCCTCATGGAGATGCCGCCCTACCGGTTCCCGACAGCAGCAACCGCGCTCCGCCACATGTGGGACCGCGGGGAGATGTATATCAGGAAGGCCGGGGGTATCATCCTTGCCGGGGCATTCATTGTCTGGGTCCTTGCCACGTTCCCCTGGGGCGTTGAGTACGGGAGTGCAGAGAGTTATGCCGGCATGATCGGCCACCTGCTCGAACCGCTCGTGGCACCGCTCGGGTTCGACTGGAAGATTGCCTTGGCGCTCCTCTTCGGTTTCATCGCAAAGGAGATCGTTGTCGGCTCCCTTGGCGTGCTCTACGGGACCGGAGAGGACGAGAGTTCCCTGACTGAAGCCCTCCTTGCCGACCCATCCCTTGGGCCGGTCGCAGCCTTTGCGCTGATGGCGTTCGTGCTCCTCTACATGCCCTGCGTTGCAACGCTGGCTGTCATCAGAAAGGAGACCGGGTCATGGAAATGGACCGGTTTCTCGGTAGCATACGGTATTATCGTTGCGTACCTGGTCGCGTTCATCATCGTGAAAGCCGGGCCCGCAGTTATGGGAGGGATCTGACCATGGCATCACTGACAAAACCAATCTTTGCCGGCATCTTCGGCATCCTCTATCTCACCTTCGGGGTGACAGAAACGCTCTCCGGCCTTGTCCCGAGCATAACAGACCAGACCGCAGCGATCATGGTCCCGGCCGACATCATCGGCGGACTTGTCCTGTGCGTTGTTGCAGCGGTATACCTTGCTGCCCTGTACCGCTTTGAGACGGGAACCGGTAGCGGCCAGGCATACCTGTACGTTGCGATGGCTCTTTCGGTCATCTTCGGTACGGTTGCCCTTCTCTCCCGCGGGGCCCAGGGCGCAGACCTCATCCTCTTCGGTGACGAGGAGCCGTGGAGCCCGATCGCGCTCTTCGTGCCGATGGTCTGGCTTGCCATCCTGCCGGCGACGGGCATTGTCGTATGGAAAGGTCGGTTTTCCGGCAACCTGGTTGGGGAGTGACCATGACAGGAACACTCCAGGCAATTGCCCGGCTCATCCATGGCGGGGACAAGACCCTTGCCGAATGTTCGGCACGGCTCGGGATAACAAAGGGCCAGCTGGAGGACCGGCTCCTGCTGATGGAGCGGCAGGGATATATCCTCCGCCATAACGGCAAGGACCACGAGCAGCCCTGCACCTGCGGGCACTGCTGCGCCACGTGCTGCCATTCCAGCGGCAACCGCCCGGTACTGCAGACCCTGACGCCTAAAGGGGAGCGGCTGATTAGACGGTAATGTGACCGGCCAACTGCAAAAAATTAAAAAAACGCGGGGGATACCGGTAAAGGAGAGACAGCCCCGGTCAGTCCAGCGGAATCGTCTCCAGCTGGGATACCAGTTCCCAGATGCGGGTCCGGGCATGGATGGGCATGTTGGGGTCGTTGGAGATCTCGTCGATCTTGGAGATGGCTTCGGCAGCGCGCAGGCCCATCGCCTTGTTACTGTTCAAAAGCAGCGTCTTGGTCTCGTCAGCCACGCGCCGGATATTTCGGGGTATTGAACCGTCTTCCTGGATGTGCTGCAGCATCAGGATACAGTTTTCCATCGTCTTTTCAGGGTTCGCCATGATACCACCTGAATGTGTACCTGTAGTTAATATGCCGAACCTGCATATATAGATTCAAGATTGAATCGACGGTGATCGAAGATGCCCACACGCAAGGAAGAGGAGATCATGGCCGAATACCTCCTGAAAGGGGGCAAGATGCTCGAGAAGACCTGCAAGACCTGCGGATGCCCGCTCTTCGAGGTCAAGGGAAAGACGATGTGCGTGGTCTGCGCGGAGAACGCCATCAGCACGCAGGCTGCGGCACCTGCTCAGGCCCCGTCAGCGGCACCGGCCCCGGCCCGCACCGGTCATGTCCACGCCCATGCTCATGGCGAGACCTGCAGCTGTGGGGAAGACCACGGGGATGACGAATGTACCTGCGATGACGGCGGGCTTGCCGAGGAACTCGCGTTCACGATACACGCGCTCTGTGCACGCATCCAGAACGAGAAGGATCCCGAAGCGGTCCTCAAGCTGATGAACTCGGTCAAGGTCGGGACCGAGGCGCTCGAGATCCTCTGCCGGCTCTGAGCAACCCGTTTTATATTTTTTCTGCAATTCGACCTGAAACATTTTAACCTGCTGCTCCTGACACTGATCCACATGCCTGCGGGCCCCCATGTCCACATCATCAGTGCCGGCGAGGATATCCATACCGCATTTCCGGCACTCCTGCGCACGCTCCCCGGAATCAGCCGCGTATACGTCATAGCCGATGGCGACAGTTACAGCACATCAACCGATCCGGTAACCGACCGGCAGCGTGCCGCAACCCGGGCTGCTGCCGAATCGGTGAAGAGTATCTGCGATTCGCTCTGCATCCCTTATGCCCGGGAACTGGTCTTCCCACCGGTGTACCCGCAGGCACGGACTGTTCTTGCAAAGATCCGGCGGGAGAATCCCCACTCCCGGTTCACGTTCGACCTCACAGGCGGGTCAAAGGATCTCTGCATGGCGCTCCTCTCCCTCTCGCCATGGCTTGGGGGAGAGGTCTGGAACGCGTTCGGCGGGAAGGTCCCGCAGCATGTCCCGGTGCCGGACCGTGCGGTGGGTGCGATGCTTGCAAACGTGAACTACCAGACGATCCTTGCGGTGCTCCTGCGCAACCGCCCGGTCCCCCAGTCCTCACCGGATCTCCCGTTCATCCCAAGGCAGTACCTCTTCAGCCAGGTCTGGCCGTACTATGTCCGGCAGCGGGCACGGAAGCCGGAGCCAGGCAAACCCGTGCCGCAGTACAGGTATGGGCGTAAGCCGGCCAATGACCTTTCGCAGGCAACGTTCTCGTGGTTCATGAAGACGCTGGCAGAAGCAGGTCTTGCGGAGGAGGGCCCCGGCGACCGGAACCAGAAGGAGAAGTCATACCGGATTACACAGAATGGGGAGACCGCATTCCGGTTCTTTGCGGATCCGGCAACAAATTCGATCGTAAAGCAGATGATGGACGGGTCGTGATCCGGGCCTGACCCGGGGGTGACCCCCCTGCCTGAAATTTTTCAATCGCGATAAAAGGCAGTAAAGTACCCTCTTTATTTCCGGGTAAGTACTTGACTAACTAAGGCGGTACTGTACTAAATTCCTGTGTTTGCCGTCGTGACGGGATCTGTCGAACGGGCGAGGGTTGACTGAAAATTTTTGAGCAGGGGGTGAGGGGGTGATTGAAAATTTTTTGCTGAGGGGGGTGGGGGGAAGTTTGAGTGAACTGATAGTTGTTGGGTAGAATGATGGGGGCTGATGCCCCCATACCCCCAAACGCGAGGGGAGCCGACGATTCGAAGAACCTGATGGTTCTTCTCACATCTCATTCCTTGGGAATTCGATGCCCCGCGGGGCGCCCCCGCGGCGGCCTCAATTTTGGTTCAATATAATTTTCCCGGTCATTGCCCAGCGAGCCCTCGGCAGACGGGCGAGCGACCCCCGCAGGGGTGGGGAGGCTCATTACGCCACTGCGTGCTGGCAGAAACCGAATCTTTCCTTACCCATACCTCGCCCGGCACAGCTCAAACACCCGCTGCGCCGTCTTCTCGCCAATCCCATGAATAGCAACAAGATCCTCCAGCGACGCATTCGCTATCGCCTGAATCGTGCCAAAATGCGCCAGCAATAACCGGGCATTCTTCATCCCAATCTCCGGGAACGCCGAGACGATGTACTCCTGGTCCTCGCGCACCGAGCGGTGAGTCTTGTGCGGGTGGGCCTTGCGCTCGCCCCGCTCTCCCTCTTCGCGTTTCGCGAACGTCATGAGGAGATCGGCGGTGTCCTGCTCGTCCCGGGTGAAGAAGACTGCCACGCCCATGTCAACCGACAAGGCGGCAAGCACGCCCCGGATCGCATTCGGGTGGATGTCCCGCTGGGTATAGAGGTCCCCGCCCTCGATGATCATCACGGGCCGGGTCACGGCTTCGGCCATCGCCTTCACCTGCCCGAGCAGGTCGCGCTCGATGAGCGTGTCCACGAAGTCGCGGGCGGTCTTGCGTTCGACCAGGATGCGGTCACCGATGGCGTAATCGCCGGAGGGCAGGCGCTCGAGCCTTACGGCAGCGCCCATGTTGGAGAGGAGTTCGACGACCCGGGACGAGGTCTCGCGGTCGTCGATGACGATCTTCGGTCCGTTGGGTGTGAACTCCGCGATGGCAGCCTGCTCCGTGACAAGCGGCATCTCACGGGGAGACGAGAGCGCAGTATTGAGCGTCCGCATGCTCTTGTGCATCATCCGTTCCTTGACCTGCGAGACATGGCGGAAGACCTCGTCCGAGGTCCCCTTGGTGACCAGGACCACCACGCGCCCTGCACCATGCCGCCCGGTCCGGCCTTTGCGCTGGATGGACCGGATCTCGGAGGGCACCGCCTCGTAGAAGATGACGAGGTCAGTGGACGGCACATCGAGGCCCTCCTCGCCGACCGATGTGGCGATGAGGACTTTGAACTCGCCCTCGCGGAACCGGGTCAGGGCCGCGATCTGCTTCTTCTGCGAGAGCCCCTTCTCGGAGTCCTTCGTGGCCTGGCCAACGAACCGTTCACAGGCGATCCCGTGCTTTGTCAGGTGATCGACAAGCAGCTGCACAGTGTCGCGGTACGTGGCAAAGAGGATGATCCGGCTGTCAGGGAACTCCTCAAGCTGGCGCTGCACGAGGCCGAGCGCGATCTCCGCTTTCGGGTGCAGCTCCTTCGTCCATTCGACCGACCGCTCGAAGAGCTCGCGGAACGACTGGTCGGCGGCAAGCCGCTGGCTCGCCTTGCTCCCTCCCGCGGAAGTGCCCTCAGCGTAGAGTTTCGCCAGGTAGCCTTTCAGCACCTCGCTCCCCTGTGACTCGGCGAGCGTCACGGCATGCTTCAGCTTCATCAGCTCGGCGTATACCGATGCAGCCGAATACCCGGCAGGATCGCGGTTCTGGATCCGCTGCTGGATCTGGGCGTTGATGGCAGAGAGCGCCTTCATCGTCAGCTTCTCGCGTTTCGGCACGGTGAAGTGGAGCGAGCCGAGGAGCGCGAGCCGGTCCTCCATGAGCCCGTTGATAACCGCGATGGCGGACTTCAGGTCGGGCGGGAGCGCGATCTCGATATACTCGAGGTCCCGGTCAAAGACATACGGCCGGACATCCGGGTCGTTCTCGGTCCGGGTCTCCACGTGGCCGATCCCGAGGTTGGCACAGACCTCCTGTACCTTCTCCTGCGCCCCGCCGGGCGAGGCGGTCATGGCAAGGAGGAGGGGCTTGTCTGCCGATGCAAGGTAGCGCTGGGCAAGGAAAACATACGCATAGTTCCCCACGGCCCGGTGGCATTCGTCAACAACCATGAGGGACACGTCTGCAAGGGTGTACCGCCCCGCGATCACGTCGTTCTTGATGACCTGAGGAGTGGCGAGGATGACGGTCGCACGGTTCCAGTCGGCGGTCCGCTCCGCGGGAGGGGCATCACCCGTGAACATGACAAACGGGGAGCCTTCGCTGCCGTCTGCGGTCTTTGCCAGGAGATACTTCTCGAAGTAGCGGAGGTGCTGCTCAACGAGCGGTTTGGTCGGGGCGAGCATCAGCACCTTACCCCCCTCGTTGTAGAGCCGGGACGCGGCCGTGAGCAGGGCAACGGCGGTCTTGCCAAGGCCGGTCGGCAGAATGACCATCGTGTTGGCATCGAGGGATTTCATCGCGATGGAGAGCTGGTACTCCCGCTTCTCGATGGTCTCCGGCCTGATGAGGGGGTGGCTGATGTACTCCATTGGCTGGTTGAGGTTTGGATGCGGGGGGTTATAAGGGGAGGGGGCGGGAGGTGAAAGTTTGGGTCGTACAATATAGATGAAGAATGAAGATGGGGGCTGATGCCCCCATGCCCCCGATTGCGATGCCCTGCCGCCAATTCGAAGAACGCTGAAGCGTTCTTCTCAATCTCGTGGTTCTTACGAACCACTCGATCCCCGCAGGGAGACTGCCGTGACCTTCGGGTCAGGGCAGTCTGGAGAAGAATCACATAAGTGATTCTTCGACTCGCCCCGCGGCGGCCTCAATTACAGTACAATTCCCAGGAACCGGTAATTGCCCAGCGAGGCCCCGACGAGGCGGCCGAGCGACCCCCGAAGGGGGTGGGAGGGCTCACAAGACCGTTACACTCAACAAAACAACATCAATAAAATATTGCGATGAAAAACGGGTAAAAAAGAGAGGAAAATTCCTTACTTTATCTCCGAGAAAACCTTCGTCCCCTCAACCAGCGCTGCCACAATCTCCGGCAGATCAGCAATCTGAACCCGCACCTGCTTCATCGAGTCCCGGTCGCGGAGGGTGACGGTATTGTTCTCCTTGGTATCGTAATCCACAGTAACAGCGAACGGCGTGCCGATCTCGTCCTGCCTGCGGTAGCGCCGACCGATGGCGCCGCTGTCATCGTATTCTGCCTGGATGCCCTTCCGGTGGAATGCATGGGTGATATCGAGGGCGATGGTGTCGAGGCCGTCGCGGGTCATGAGCGGGAAGACCGCGACCTGGACCGGGGCGACACGCGGGGAGAACCGCATCACGACACGCTTCTCGCCGTCCGCCTCGTCCTCATCATAGGCCTGTTCAAGGATGGCATAGCACATCCGGTCGATGCCGTAACTGGGCTCGACCACGTGCGGGACGATATCCTCGCCCCGTATGTCGATGACCTCGTCGCGGACCTCGAAGAGGTTGGCCGGGATGTGGATTGTCTCGCCGTCCACGACAACATCGGCTCCTTCGGGGGTCGGGGTCGCGTTCGCGAGCGCCTCGAAGATCCCCTTCGCCTTGTTGCGGTACTGCTTGCCGAGCACGCCCATGTTCGGGACGATCCGGCGGCGGGCTACTTTCTTCGGCTCATCGTATTGGATGAAGACCGTCATCGGGGTACCGCTCTCTTTTGCGTGGGCGTTCAGGTCATAGTCCGTGCGGTCGGCAAGGCCCACGGTCTCAACCCAGCCGAACCGGTCCGAGCGGATCTCGGCGTCCCAGCAGTCGGTTGCATAATGGGCACGCTCGTCGGGGAGGTGCTGGCGGAACCGGAGCCGTTCGGGCCGGATGCCGAGCTGGACGAGCATCTCGTGGGTGAGGGCAACATAGTAGGCCAGGTACTGGTTTGCGATCACGCCCTTGTCCACGGCCTCCTGCATGGTCATGGTAACGGCCTCTTCGCACTTCTGCTGCTGCATCCAGGTGAGGAGCGGCATGCTGTAGTTCGCGTACCGGTGGAACCGGGGGTGCCGGTTCTTCTCGGCGGGGTGGACAAAGATCTCGGCCTCGGCCTGCGTGAACTCTCTGAGCCGGATCATGCCCTGCCGGGGCGAGATCTCGTTCCGGTAGGACTTGCCGATCTGGACAGCACCGAACGGGAGCTTGTCGCGGTAGAAGCGGAGGAGCCGGGAAAAGTCCACGAACATGCCCTGGGCGGTCTCGGGCCGGAGGTAGCCAACCCGCTGGGAACCCGGGCCGATGGAGGTTTTGAACATCAGGTTGAACCCGAAGACCTCGACCTTGCCGAGCACCTCCTCGCAGGCAAGGCACTTGCAGGTGGCGAGGGCTGCTGCAAGCTCCTCGTTCTTCATCGTGGAAGCGTTCTGGATCCCGCCGCCTTCCGCAACATGGTCGGCCCGTAAGTACTCCTTACAGTGGGGGCACTGGCACATCTTGTCGGCAAACCCTGCAACATGGCCGGAGGCGATAAAAACTGCCTCCTGTGCAATCGTCGGGCACTCGATCTCGTAATACCCTTCGCGGATAACGTAAAAATCCCGCCAGACATTCTCGACCCGGCGCTTCATCATCGCGCCAAGGGGGCCGTAATCAATGAAACCTGCCACCGCACCGTAACATTCCGACGTTGGCCAGATGAAGCCCCGCCGTTTGGCAAGTTCCATGACATTCTCGAAGACATCGCTCATGGTGATCACTATTGCACTAAGACTCTTATCGTATTGGACGGAACGCGACAAAAAGACTCTCATCTATATCCGGGCGTATATCCGGGCTTCCGCGGGCGTACACCCGGTATTTTTGGGGGCGGAAGATCTGGTGCAGTTTCTCTCCCGAAGTACAAAATAACCGGAAAAATCGATCCGAAAGTGCACAAAACCGGAACTTCCTGCATTTTGGAACAGGGTTATTTTAAAGCCCTTTTGGTCGAATGAGGCATAAAGATAGCATTAAATAGTTGACGCTGTATCATATATCCTAATCCCATACACGGGGTATCCAATGACCGAAGAAAAACGAAAGGCACAGCTTCTGAAGCTCTTCAGTTCCATGTCGGGGAAGACCAAGATCGTCGAACCGATGAAGAACATCCATGGGACCTTAAGAGACAGTGATGCGATCGAACGTGAGGTCGCTCTCGTCATGAGAGAGATCACGGAACAGGGTATCTTCAAGACATCCTTAAAACCCATCCAGCTCGCCAAGCTCGTCACCTCCTTCTATGCCGGGAAGAACGACACCGAGATCGCCCGCGAACTCGGCGACGAGAAACTGAGCAAGACGGTGGCACGGGCACGGGTGAGGCTCAAGCTCTTCCGGGAGCTTGACTTCAAGATGCCGTTCAACAAGGAGCAGATGGAGGACTTAATCGACTCGGGCAAGACGATGAAGGAGGTATCCGAGGAGCTGGGCGTCAGCCCCTCGACCCTCCGCGAGTACCGCCATGTCATCGAGGAGCAGGAAGACCCGACCATCGACCCGTACATTGACCGGATCCGGGACGTTATGGAAGACCGCGATCTCTCCGAGCAGATGACCAGGAGCGCCACCGACAACAGCCTTGGCGACTCCATCGACATCACCGAAGCTGAACTGATTGATGTGACCTGAGCCATCAGGTCACTACCCCCAATACCGATCCTTTTTTAGTGGCATTGCCCACTCGCTCCATCGTAACCTTCATCCACCGGTAAGTCCCGATCTTCACCATGCAACTCACGTGGCTTGGCCATTCCTGCGTCCTCCTCACGGGCACAAAAAGAGTCCTCATTGACCCCTTCATCGAGGGGGGCAGCGTTGCCGGGACCGATCCCGAGATCGTTGCGATCACCCACGGGCACGAGGACCACATGGGCGAGGCGGCGGCGCTGAAGAAGAAGACCGTGGCGATCACCGAGATCGCCAAGTACCTCAAGAAGAAGGGGCTCGCGGTCGAGGGGATGAACATCGGTGGAACAGTGGTCGTTGACGGGGTCTCGTTCACGATGACGCCGGCCCTGCACTCGTCCTTTATCGAGGAGGCCGGCCTGGGGTTTGCGGGGGGCTCTGCGGCAGGATTTGTCGTGGGCATGGACGGCGTAAAAGTCTACCACGCCGGCGACACGGGGCTCTTCTCCGACATGAAACTGATCGGCGAACTGTACCATCCCGATGTTGCGCTCCTCCCCATCGGGGGGAGGTATACCATGGGCGTTGCCGAGGCGATGATGGCGGCTGACTTCATCGGGGCAAAGACCGTCATCCCGATCCATTACAATACCTGGGAGAAGATCACTGCCGATCCCCGCGAACTGAAGAAGGCGCTGGAACGGACCACCGACATCAGGGTGGAGATCCTCACGCCCGGAAAGAGCATCCCCATCACCCCGTAGCCCGCGGGGTGTGTGGCGGAACGCGATCTTTTTTTATACATGGATGTCGTTCTAACGGATACCGGAGCGGACTTCCGGACAGGCAGGTAATCCATGTCCAACTGCCCCAAATGCGGTTCCAAGAATACCGAATGGACGGACTGCAAGACCGTCAATGACAAGACCATCGTCGTCTGCGTCTGCAGCGACTGCGGTCACACGTGGGAACAGCCGTTATAGACGGCAATTAATCCTGCAGGATCGCTTTTTTCCCGGAACGGGGCATCATGGACCGTTCTACCCCGTACGATACCAGCGGCAGGAGCATGTACAGCATCGTGCTGCTGCCGAGACCAAGCAGGGTCGCACCGATGGCAAGGAGGGAGACTGCCGGCACCACGAGGTTCCGGACAAGCCCGTACCGGATCCGGTCTTCGGGCAGGTCCTCCGCAACGAGCCGGTGGTTCCGGGTTGCATAGAACCACTGCAGGGCGAAGATCAGGCCCAGGATGAGGAGGCTTGCCTCGAAGGTGATGGTAGCACCGAGGTCGTCCCCGTAATCGCCGATGAAACTGGTCGTGAACGGGATGAGGGTGACAAAGAAGAGCCCGATGATGCTGAGCGAGAGGAAGTTCCGGTCCAGGAACCGCAGGTGGCTGAACTGGATGTGGTGGGCGGTCCAGAAGGCGGCAAGGACAAAGAATGCAATAATGTAGTGGTAAAAGTCCGGGATCAGGGACAGCAGGGCCTGAACGGAACTCTGGGTGACAATTGCGGACCGGGGGAGGATAAGGCTCGTTACCAGGAGGGTCATCGCAAAGGCGAAGATCCCGTCGGTCAATGCCTCGAGCCGGTTCTTCTCCAGCCGTATCTCCCGATCCTCGTTCAATCCGGTCATTGCTGGTTCAATGGTCTGTAGGGCGCCGGATGATTTGAATTTTCGTCCCTGCCATACAACAATGAATATGAGAGGCCACGGCTATCATTCTGCAGGAGTCTGATCAATGGCCCTGAACGCATGGATCATCCTCTTCATTGCCGGCCTCATGGAGACCGGCTGGGCTGTCGGGCTGAAATATACCGAGGGGTGGACAAGACTGTGGCCCTCTGCCGGGACCATCCTCCTCATGGCGGGCAGTTTTTACCTCCTCTCGAAAGCTCTTGAGGACCTGCCGGTCGGGACCGCCTATGCAGTCTGGACCGGTATCGGGGCGGTGGGAACCGTCATCATCGGGATGCTCGTCCTTGGCGAGTCCCGCGACACGATGCGCCTGCTCTGTCTCCTCCTGATCGTTGCCGGCATCGTCGGTCTCCGGATCGTGACACCGGAGTAGGCAGAGACCGCCCCCTCCCCTGTCCGCCTCAGGCAGCCGGGGGGGGACTGCGCACGAGCGAGAGGTAGATCCCAAATGCGCAGAGGAGGGCAAAGAGGGCGAACGCGACATGCATCGCGGTGACGAGCTGCGCGTGCTGTGCAGCGGTTATCGCGATCCTGCCGATGAAGAGCGTGATGACCATCATCGCCACACCCATCGACATCGTCTGGCCAAGGAGCCGCATGGTGCTGAGCGTGCCGGCAGCGATCCCGTACATCCGCTTCTCCACCGATCCCATGATGGCGTTGGTGTTGGGCGAGGAGAAGATGCCCAGTCCCAGGCCGATGACCGCAAGGATCGCCAGGATTGCGGGGATGGGGGTTGCCTCGCCAACCAGGACGAGGGCGGCAAGGCCGGCTGCGGTCAGCCCCATGCCGGCGGAGGCGATCTTCCCCGGGTCGATCCGGTCGGAGAGGTTGCCGGCGCGGGAGGAGACCGCTGCCTGGCAGAGCGGCTGGATGACGAGGATCGCACCGGCCATCCACGGGTCGAAGCCACGGACGTACTGGAGGTAGAGGCTGAGGAAGAAGGTGACCGAGAAGGTTGCGCTGTAGTTGATGAACGCGGCAAGGGTGGAGAACGTGAAGGTCCGGTTGCCGGTCCAGAGGCTGATATCGAGGAGCGGGAAGCGGACCCGCCGTTCCCTGCCAAGGAATAGGAGGAGCATCAGGGTGCCGGCTCCAAGCAGGACGAAGCCTTCGGTGTCCGGCAGCAGCGTGAACCCGAGCATCACGCAGACGAGCGTCAGGCTGTACTGCACTGCGCCGCCGAGGTCGAACGGCTCCCCCGCGGCATCCGCCCATTCACCGTCAAGGAACAGCAGGATCAGGGTAAGCGTGATGAGGCCGATCGGGATGTTGATGAAGAAGATGCTCCGCCAGCCGAAGATGTGGGTGAGCCAGCCGCCGATGAACGGGCCGCACGAGAGCCCGAGGTACACGGCGGTGGTGTAGATGCCAAGCGCCCTGCCGCGTTCCGCGCCCGGGGTGACCGAGGTGAGGATTGCAACCGCGGTGCCGAAGATGAGGGACGCCCCCGCCCCCTGGACGATCCGCATGACAATGACCGCCTGGGCCGACGGGGCAAAGATGGTGAGGGCCGAGGCGGCGGTAAAGACGGCAAGCCCCCAGAAGAAGATCCGCTTCCGCCCGTAAATGTCCGCCAGGCGCCCGAAGGGGAGGAGGAAGACCGCCGATGCAAGGAGGTACGCCGTCGCTACCCAGCCCATGGAGACAGCGTCCATGGAGAACTCCTGCCCAATCGACGGCAGGGCGATGTTGACCGCCGAGAGATCGAACGGGGTGAGGAAGCCGGCAAGGACGGCGATGAACAGGGCAATCGTCTTCGTATCGGGCATACGGTATATCCCGGTGAGACGGGGCTGCTGATAAGGCATACGGAGCTGCCCCAACCGGGGAATCTGTGGCAGACGCTCTGGCAGGCTTATCCGGTGGAAAAGAACATGAGGGGGAAGGGACAAGATAGAATCGACCATGACCCCGTCCCTTTCACCCATAGCACTCCTTGCATGTGCCCTTGCCGCGACTCTCCTCTTTGTCCCGGCTGTATCGGGGATCGATGCCGCACTGGGCGAGACCATCCCGCTCGAAGGGTACTCTCACGGGAGCCCCTCCGCGTACCTCTTCTTCACCGGCCCGAACCTGCCCGTCAATGGCGCCCCGCTCACGGACGCCAGCAAACATGCCGACCAGGGATATTTCACGAAAGTCCAGGTTGACGGGGAGGGTCACTGGAGTTACAACTGGCGAACGGCTAACCTTGACGTGGACGAGGGGACGTACACGGTCTGGGTGGTGAACGGGCCAAACGACCGCTCGAATCTTATGAATGCCGATTACAAGACCATATCGGTCAGGCTCACGAAGCCCTTCGTCTCGGCAGGGGCTTCGGGTTCCGGTTCGGGCTCGGTTATCGTATACGGGTCGATGGAGATCACGTCCGTCCCGGACGGTGCCTCGGTAGCCCTCAACGGAGCACCGAAGGGAAAGACACCGCTGACGATCCGTGACCTGGTCCCCGGCACGTACTCCCTGACATTCTCCCGTGCCGGCTACAGCGACCTTGCCATCCAGGCACCGGTAACGGGCGGCAGGGTCTCGGCAATCGAGGCAAAACTCGTCCCGGTGACCGCGACACCGGCACCGACAATGGTTCCCATGACCACAACAATAATCCCGACCACAACAACAAAGAAGGCCCCCGGTCTCCTGTTGGCGACCGCGCTTGCCGGCGTGCTCCTCGCCCTCCTGGCTCTGCGGGCGCGGCAGGACCGGTAACTCCTGCACCACCGGCGTTTATATCGGAGCAGGGGCAACGGATGGTAGCAGTATGACCGCGGACGCCCTTGCTATCCTTATCGTCGTTTCGCTCGGCCTCTTTACCGGTACCGGTGCCGGCCTCCTCGTCGGGTACTGTGCCCGGACCCAGAAGAAGGAGTTCCGGGATATGTCCCGCCGGGAGATCCTCATCAATATCGTCCTTATTGTGGTATGCTCATCAGCCTGCATTGCCGGACTTGCATGGTTCGCGTTCTTCCGGTGAGCAAAAAATCCGGTCTGTAAAAAAGCAGGGATCAGAGCCAGCGCGTCAGATCTTCAACCGGTGGCCGTATCGAGGGGGAGAGCTCGTCCTCCGGGTACCCGACGGCACATCCCATGAGTTCCCATTCCCCGGGCCGGATGCCGAGGATGGTGCAGAACTCCTCGTCCGATGCCATCTCCGAGGTCACCGAGACCAGGTGGAACCCGAGGTCGAGGGCGGTCGCCTTCAGCCACATGTTCTCCATGACATGGGCAAGCGACTGGAGCTGGACCGGCGGGTATCCCTTCTTCTCGGCAACAACGATATAATAGGGGGCGTTGCCGATACCGGGCACAAACCCGAGCTTCCGGATACGGGCGAGCCGGTCGGCAAACGGTGCACCGGCTGCCCGGATCGCCGGGTCGGCCTTCATCGCCGCATCGAGCTCTTCTGCCATCCGGTCCACCGCTGCCATGGCACGCGGCATGACGGATTTCAGTGCCGCTGATCCATTCTTTATCACGAAAAACCGGCGGAAATAGTCTTTTTGGCTCCCGACCGTGGCAGCAGCAAACGGGGCAAGGAGCCCGGCATGCAGGATACGGCGGATATCGTCTTCATCGGGAAAGACCGCCCGGAATACCCGGTACGACCGGCGTTCGGCCAGGACCTGGTCGATGAACCGGTTCCGCTGGTCAGCAATCTCATCGCACATACTTATCCGGACTCCGGTGTGCCTCCCGGTGCAATATACATTCGTACCGGGTACCCCGTCTCCCGGCTGCCACGCGGTCACCGTCTCGTGGCGTGGAGGATCCCCATCATGCCGAGCACGTCGTGGCAGGGCCGGCGCTCGATCGAGAAGTCATAATGGCGGCCGATATAATCGAGGAGCGCTTCGGACGGAGGTCCCGATATCGGGGGCAGGTGCAGCTCCATCTCGATCCGCCGGATCCCGTCAAGGTCCGCCGGCCGTATCCCCCACTCCGCTCCCTCGCAGTCGCATTTTATGAAGTCGCAGCCGCCCGCCTCACGGATGAGCTCACCCAGCGGGAAGGTTGGCACGATTGCCGATTCGTCGTCCCAGGTGCACCGGGAGACCGTCCCGTTGCCAAGGCCGGCCGCAATCACGCGGATATCCGCGTTGTTCAGCCGGATATTCTCGCACAGGAGCGCCGTTGTGACCGGTTCGACCGCCACGACATGGCGGGAGAGGCGGGCGGCACGGAGCGCGAATGCCCCCACGTTCGCACCGATATCGAGCACCCGGTCGTCCTCTCCGATATCGGAGAACCGGTAGTCCGGCACATCGAAGATCTGGCGCGACGCGGTCTTCTGCCGGACAAAACGAATGCCATCGGGTGTCGTGAAGGTGGACGGTCCGCTCATGATCAGGGTCCCGGAGGTAGAAGAACCGTTAGCGGGCTCTCTTCTTAATAAATGTCCCGGCCTCGTACTCGCGGAACGCGGTCCGGAGCTCCTCGCGGGTGTTCATGACAACGGGACCGCGCCATGCAACGGGTTCGCCAATGGGATCGCCGGCAAGGAAGAGAAAACGCATGCCGCTGCCAAACGACCGGACCCAGATCGACGGTCCGTCACTGAAGAGGACACAGTCACGGTTCTGGACATGATGGCCCTCACCGGCATCGAAGGTCCCATCTCCCCCAAATACGTAGGCGAACGCGTTCCGGCCATTCCCGACCGGGAGGGTGAAGAAGGTGTCGGGCCCGAGGGTCACATCGAGGAACTGGGGGTTGCTCACGATGTCCCGGACCGGGCCGCTCACCCCGTTGACGGTCCCGCAGATGACCCGGATATTCACGTCGGGCCGCGGGGAGATGGTCGGGATCTCTGCAGACCGGAACTCCTGGTACCGCGGCGGGATCATCTTCTTTTTGGCAGGCAGGTTCACCCAGAGCTGGAACCCCCCCATCCGCCCGTTTACCGGCCGGGGCATCTCGCGGTGGATGATCCCCGACCCCGCGGTCATCCACTGGACGTCCCCGCCATTGATACAGCCATGGTTCCCGATGCTGTCGCCATGCTCGATTGCCCCGTCGAGCATGTACGTGACCGTCTCGATCCCCCGGTGGGGGTGGTCCGGGAAACCGGCCAGGTAGTCCTCCGGCCGGGGGGCACGGAAATCGTCGAGCATGAGGAAGGGGTCGAACTGCGGGACCTCGTAATAACCGAATGCCCGGTGGAGCCTGACGCCGGCTCCCTCGACCGTTGCATACGCGGTCAGGATGCGTTCGGTGGTCCGCACCTGTCTCATAGACAAGGAACAGGCAGTCATCCCTCATTAAGATATGGGTGCACGGACACCGGTCCCGCGGGCGTGCGGGAGCCCGGGGAGCAACCTGTTAATACCGGGTCTTCCAACGTACCGTGCTATGGGTCTGCGAAGGCAGCTTGAGGGCGTTATTCCGGACGAACTGATGCCGTACGTCTCGGACCATTACGACGTTGTGGGCGACATTGTCGTCCTCGCACTCCACCCTGCACTCGGGCCGTACAAGGTGACGATTGCACAGGCGGTTGCCGCCGGCCGGAAGAATATCTATACCGTCCTGAACAAGACCCGGGATGTTGCGGGGCAGCACCGGACCGCACAGTACGAGGTCCTCTTCGGGCATGTCACCACGACAACATACCACGAGTTCGGGTTCTCGTACCGGCTCGATGTGACAAAGACATTCTTCTCCCCCCGGATGGCATACGAGCGCAAACGGGTCACCGACCAGGTGGAGCCGGGAGAGCGGGTCTGCGTGCCGTTTGCCGGTGTCGGCCCGTTTGCCATCCCCGCCGCTGCCCGGGGGGCGGATGTCCAGGCAACGGAGATCAACCCGGACGCGTTCCGCTGGCTCTCGGAGAACATCGTCCTCAACCGGGTGAGGGAGTCCTGCCACCCGCACCCGGGGGATGCATTTGACACCTCCCAATTCCACCATGGATCATTCGACCGGATCATCATCCCCGCACCCTACGGGGCGGGAGATGCCCTTTCGCCCTTCCTGCCGCTCCTCTCGGAGGGGGGAATGGCGCACTCCTACACGTTCCGGACAAAAGAGGAGATCCCGGCCCTTGTCGAAACCTATGAGAAGAGCGGGCTTGCAGTCACGTTTTATACCGCATGCGGGAACGTTGCGCCCGGCGTGAGCCGCTGGGTATTCGACCTTGCATACCCGATCTGATCGGACCTGCCGGGGAAAAGACGGTTATTGCTGGCCCGCATTCTCGGTCCAGCTGTTGATGATCGCAGCAATTGCCCTGCTCACGGTCTCGGTATTCTCCGTCCGGTGGACACGGTCGGTATACTGGTACGAGTTGTCGGGGGTTGATTCGAGGTGCGTGATGACCCAGACCCCGAGCCCGTCCGTGGATACCGAGAGCCCGTTGCTGAACCGCTCGTGGGCGATCACGAAATGCCCGTTCCCGTAATTGATGAAGATACCCGGGTGCTGCTCGGGGGTGAGGATCTTGGACATCTTCTCGTAGAGATCGAATGGCGTCAGGACGTTGTAGATGCCATCAGCGAACTCTTTCTTGGTGAGCATAATTACTCATTGACCGCGGGTATTAATAGAATGATCCGGCCGGGCCCCGCGGAGCATCCCGCGGGAGGAATGATGAGGGGGCCGGGCCGTTTCCGGAACGTGCCGGGTAAGACCACCGGCCCGATCTTCTGAATCTCCCACGAGCCCGCTGCTTCCGAAAGACCGTCTCAGTCCGCCCGGAGCGCCTCGATCGGGTCCAGGTTTGCCGCCCGCCAGGCCGGGTAGACACCGGAGAACACACAGATCGCTATCCCGATAAGCATGGCCATGGGCACGTAAACCAGGCTCTGGAACGTGAAGAAGTACTTCGTTGTCCCGACCATGATCAGGACAACCAGCCAACCTAAGATCAGGCTCACGATGGCACCGATTCCCGCCCCCACGAGCCCGAGGATGATCGCCTCGTAGAGGAACATCCTCTTGATCTCGCCTTTCTGGGTCCCGATGCTCCGCAGGATACCGATCTCCCGGATCCGCTCCGTGACGGACATCATCATCACGTTGAAGATGGAAGTCGCTGCAACCAGAAGCGAGATACCGGCGATTGCCATGACAAATGTCGTCAGGGTGCCGACCGTTGACGTAATGCTCTCCATCATCCGGCTGCTGTCCTGGACCTGGACCTCCTCCTCTTTGCGGTTCAGCTGGTCCTCGATCGCCTCTGTTGCTGCATCCGCGTCATCGATATCATTGAGGATTACGTTGACCTGGGGGTACTCTGCCTCGCCACCGTACAGACCGACATACGACTTCTCGGTCATGATGATGGCATTGTCGCTGTTGAGGTCCATGGACATCCCCTTCTCTTCAAGAATACCGACAACCCGCACCTTCTGGACGGTCTCGTTCTTGTCCTCGTCCCCGATCGTGATGCGGCTGCCGATGGTGAGCCCGTACCGTTCGGCCAGCGTCGGCCCGATGACTACCGAACTCGAGGTCTTGGGGAGTGCCCCCTCTTCAACGGTCAGGACGAGATCCATATCCTCGTCCCGCATGCCGTAGATGGTTGCCCGGCCCTCGTCATCCCCGACCTTGATCGTGTCGCTCTCGGAGTAAAGGGGATAGACCATACCGTACTTCCCGGCAACCCGCTCGATATCCCCGAACTGGTCTCTGCTGATAAAGTCGTCTTCATCGGAACTCCCTCCCATGCCGGGCGGACCCATCATCCCGCCGCCACTGCTCCCCGACCCGGGTTTCACGACCAGGACATTGGCCATGGCCGAGAGCTCTTCGGTGACCGACATAGTCATGTTCGCCCCCATCATGCCCATCGACGAGATTGCCACGACACCGATGACGATCCCGAGCGCGGCAAGTACGGACCGGAGGAAATGGAGCCGGATGCTCCGGACCGAGAGCTGGAAGATGATATCTTTCTTCATGCGTCGTCCACCTTCCCGTCCCGGATGCGGATGACCCGCTCTGCCTGCTCCCCGATATGGGGATCGTGGGTGACGATGATCACCGTCCGGCCCTGCTCATGCAGATCCGTGAGCATCCCCATGATCTGGGAACCGGTCCTGGTGTCAAGGTTCCCGGTCGGTTCGTCGCAGAGCAGGATGGCCGGATCGTTGACCAGCGCCCGGGCAATGGCCACCCGCTGCTGCTGCCCTCCCGAGAGCTCGGCGGGTTTGTGCTCGGCAAGGCGCCGGTCGATCCCGACATTTTCGAGCAGCCGGCTGACATGCCCGGTGGTATCGTTGCACCGGTGCCTGAGGATGTACGGGTACTCCACGTTCTCGTATGCAGTCAGGAGCGGGATGAGGTTGAACTTCTGGAAGATGTTGCCGATTGCATTGAGGCGGAGATCCGTCAGCTCGGTATCCGACATCTTCCGGATATTCTTCCCGGTGATCTTCAGGGTCCCCGAGGTCGGTACGTCAAGTCCCCCGATCTGGTTAAGGAGGGTAGACTTACCGGACCCGGACGGGCCCATGATTGCCACAAACTCGCCACGGTCAATCCGGATGGAGATATGATCGAGTGCCAGCACATCCCCTGATGCCAGGGGATAGATCTTGGTCACGTCGGAAAGTTCGATTACCGGTACGCTTGTCATGCGATCCGTCCAAAAAATCCTGATCAGGACTCGTCCGGGAGGGGATCGGCATCGGGTTTCTTCCTGAACCGGTCGGTGATGGATTTGAGGTACCCCTTCTTCCATGCCACGGCAAGACCTGCAAGCAGGAGAAGAATGACGACGATCTCGGTCACCGGTACCTGGCTGGCACCGGATCCGAAGGACCCGAACATGCCGCGCCGCTGGCCGGCGGGGTTCGGGACTGCCCCGGGCGTACCCGCCGAAGCGCCTGATGAAGGCATACTGCCACTGCCGGCATCGATCGCGAACTTCTCGGTAAAGACGTTCCCGTCAGTATCCTTGTACTCGACAATGACGGGGATTGAGCCGGTGCCCTGCAGGGTGTAGGTCACTTCGAAACTGGAGAAGTCGTCCGGCTCAAGGTTCCCGATTGCATAGACCGGGTTCGGGTTGACCGGCGTTGCCGGGCTCCCTACCGTCACGATGACCGACTTGGCATCGGTGAGACCATTGTTGGTCACGTCGCCCTTGATGGTCATCACTGAGCCTGATGACGAGCTCTCGATATTATTGACCACGATCTGGGCGCCTTTCTTATCGGTGCCGAAGGTTACCGGCATGCTCACGTCAACGGTGTGCTCATTGTTCCCGTTCAGGTACTCTGCGGCGAAGGTGAGGCTGGTCTCCTGCGAAGGCGTGACCTCGAACGTCACTTCCTTTGAGGCTCCCGGGGCAAGATCGCCCACGTATGCCTTGATCGGTGTTGTCGTGATACCGGTTCCCGAGGGGACGATCGTCACGCCCCGAACCGATGATTCGCGGGGATTCCATACCAGGATCTTCACGACTTCCTTCCCGCCGCTCGTGAAGGTGTCGGGCCGGCTCGTGATGGTCAGTTCCAGGGGAGCATCCTCGATCTGGACCGTGGTCCGGTACCAGAGGCTGTCAGCGTCCCGGAAACTTAAGGAGAAGATCGGGTAGAACGTCCCTTCACCGAGGCTGTCTGCCTCGATGGTGAACGAGAAGGTCTGGGTCTGGCCGGGCCCGATATTGGTGGAGGAGGAGAAGGGGGGGCTCGTGACCCGGAACTTGTTCTCGTTGTCGTACAGCGTTGCATGATTCACAACAACTCCGCTGGTCGTATCGCCGTTGGTCACCTTCACGGTCACCGTGCCGGTATCGCCCGGGTAGAAGGATCCGGGATTATAGGTCACGTTCGATACGTATACTTTGGATGCCGCCGCGATGGAATCAGCAGTCTGGAATGCTGATGCCGTTCCTGCAAGCACCAGCAGGATCAGGATACCTGCAAGTGCCAGGGGCCGGGTCTTGGATTGGTCCATTCAATACACTCCATGGAATGTTAATTCGTCATTGTGCATGTTTTCGCACACATTATGTAAAGTATCTTTTACATTTTTCTTATTAACCTTTGCATGAACCGATAGCCTGGCCCGGGGGGGTTCCCGGCGGGGATGCCCCGGGGTTCATCCCGGGTGCTCCTGAACCGGCTGAAATCGCGCGGGAGGTCAAAGCGGTGCCGGTAGTCGCATTTATATGACAAAATGTACTATATACTATACAAGAACTGGTATGAAGAAGAACACATTCTATCTTCTTGTCGGCTGCATCGCACTCATCCTGCTCGGGCTGTTCTGGTATTCGGTTGAACTCCACCGGCCGTTCCTGATCGAGACCGCGTTCATCATCGCGATTGTCATCATCTGGTTCGCCCGCAAACGGGTCACCGATATCATTGACGATGAAAGGACGGCCAAGATAACCGAACAGGCAGCCATGCGGACATTCCAGGTCTTCTGGGTGGTATTTGCCGCGTTCTCTATCGGCGCGGTCATGCAGATGCTGTATGTCCCGAAGATCTCGCGTGAGGTATTCCTTGCAAAGCCCGTCGACATGATGCCTCCGAGGATCATGGGGTTTGTCCAGCTCGCGCTCCTCTGCCTGATGATATTCCTGTATGTCGGTTTCCGGGTCTACTATGCCCGGAAATACGGGGAATGGGAGATCGATGAAGAATAAGATTAAGGTATTCCGGGCAATGCATGACCTCACGCAGGAGGACCTGGCCGCAGCGATCGGCGTCACCCGGCAGACCATCCTTGCCATCGAGAAAGGCAAATATGTCCCCTCCCTTGACCTTGCCTTTCGGATCGCCCGGCACTTCGATGTCAGTATCGAAGAGGTGTTCCAGTACAGCGACGAGGTCCTGACCATCGATATCGACTGACCGGCTGGCGGGAGTCCCGCAAGCCTGCCCGGAATGGGTGGGATGATTGCCATTACCCTGGCCCGGACCTGCCGGACAGGCTGCTTTTCTTTTCTCCCGCGTGTTCTTGGTGCAGGAAAAGGCTGATTAACCCGAAGGGGGTTATACCTCCCGTACTGACCGCTCATTCCGGCAGGATGACCGGCCGGGCATACCGGGAGGGCCGGAGCGATCCGCCACGGGCATGACCGCAGAACCTGCACAGCGATGGATCCACAGCAGCCGCATCGTGGTAGTCATCGGCATCCTGCTCGTTGCCGGCATTGCCTTAACACTCTGGTCACTCCAGTCTGAAGAGGAGGTTCTGAGGTCAGACCTTCTCGTGAAGACCCGCCTCGCAAGCCAGGGGATTGACCCGGCAGATGTGGCAGCGCTCTCCGGAACGGAATCGGACCTTGCTCTTCCCGAATACCGGCATCTCAAGGAGCAGATGGTGCGGATCCGCGAGGCGGACCCCGAGATACGGTTTGTCTATCTCCTGGGCCGGAGGGCAGACGGGACGTACTTCTTCTTTGGCGATTCCGAATCCCCGGACTCCCCGGATTACTCGTTTCCGGGACAGGAGTATGGCGAGGCGACCATCCTCATCCGGGAGATCTTCCGGACCGGGATCGAGGCGACCGGCGGCCCGGACACCGACCGCTGGGGCACCTGGGTGAGCGGGGTGGTGCCCGTGCGGGACCCGGCTGACGGGTCCATGGTAGCGGTCTTTGGCATTGACGTGACTGCCCGGGACTGGGACCGGCAGATCATCCGGGCCGGCCTGCCGGCGGCGATGGTCACCCTTCTCATGCTCATCCTTGCCCTGACCTTCCTCTTCATCCAGGACCAGGAGATGCGGGAACACAAGCGCCTGGTCGCCTCTGAACAGGCTGCACGCGAGAGCGAGGAGCGGTACCGCCTCCTCTTCACCCAGTCGCCGGTCGGCATCATCCAGCTCGACAGTTCGGGGACCATCGTGACATCGAACGGGCGTTTTGCCGAGATCATCGGAGTCAGGCCCGATTCACTGATCGGGTTCAATATCCTTACCCGGGCCGGCAACCCGGAGATTGTTCAGGCCCTCCGGGAAGCACTCGCCGGCAGGACCGGTTACTTTGAAGGCGGGTATACCACATCACTCACGGGCAGGCACCTCATCCTGCGGATCCTGGCAAAGCCTGTCGGCACACAGGAGACCACGCGGCCCGGGATCATCGCGATCGTTGAGGACATCACGGAACGAAAAGCTGCCGAGTCCGCCCTTTTCATGAGCAACCGGAAACTCAATCTCCTCTCGAGCATCACCCGGCACGACATCCTCAACCAGCTGGTCATCCTCAAAGGATTCATCCGGATGGCAATGAAACAGGAGACGTCCCCGGGCCAAGCGGAGCAGTTCCTGTCCCGGGCATACGGGTCGGCGGACACCATCGAGAAGCAGATCCTCTTCACCCGCGATTACCAGGACCTGGGCGTGCAGTCCCCGGCCTGGCAGAACGTCCGGGCGTGCGTTGAAACAGCGGCAAAGGACCTGCCCCTGCGAAATGTCAGGATCGATATCACCTGCCCGGACCTCAGTATCTATGCCGACCCGCTGCTCGGGAAGGTCTTTTACAACCTCATCGACAATGCTCTCCGTTATGGCGGGGAGCGGCTCTCGGTGATCCGGATCTCCGCGGAGGAGACGGGGGCCGACCTCACCCTTGTCTGCGAGAATGACGGCGAGAGCATTTCGGACGCCGATCGTCCGCACCTCTTTGAACAGGGGTACGGGAAGAATACCGGTCTCGGGCTCTTCCTGGTGCGGGAGATCCTCTCGATCACCGGGATCACTATCCGCGAGACGAGCCTGCCGGGAAGCGGGGCACGGTTCGAACTTGCCATCCCCCCGCAGGGATACCGGTTACCGAAACCCGGTTCATAACGCCAAAGAACCGTAAAAAAAGGGCTGCCGTACGGTGACACACCAGCAGCGATAACCAGCAGTTGTGGAATTCCGTTCAGCCGCGTACCGTCCGGAACCGGTACCCGCCTTTCGGGACACGCAGCTCGAACTCGGCACCTTTACCGTGAATGCCGGTCTCGCGGATCCCGATGCCGGTCAGGGAGAGGATCTCGCGGGCAAGGTACAGGTCGAGACCGCCCTTGATGTAGAACTCCCGGTTGAATATCCGTTCCTTTGCCTCGGGGGGAACGCCCACGCCATCGTCCTGGCAGATGATATGCAGTTCTTCAAACGACTCCTCGCAGAAGAGCCGGATCCGGGTTGTTTTGCCCCCATGGTCGAGGGCATTTTTGACGAGATCGGTAAACACCCGCTTCAGCAGCCGGTCGGAGAAGACCTCAACGCCCTCGATCTCGACCATGAGGATCACGTTCCCGAGACGGATCCCCTGGCTGGCTGCGAGGATGGTAGCGCGGAGATCCTGCCACTCCGGCGGTTCGATACCAATGTCCTGGAAGTCCCGGGTGAACGAGATGTATGCCTGAATCGCCTCGGCAGCGGCAAGCTCCTTTGCCACGATCGCTGCCTCCCGTGGATCGGTTGTCTGCTCCATGGTGAGCTCGAGGTTCCCTTTCAGTACGGTGAGCTGGTTGAGGATATCGTGCCGGATGATCCCGTTGAGGAAGTTGATCTTCCGGTTGGCATTCTGGACCGCCGTCTCGGCACGGATCTTGTCCGTGATATCGAGGATTACCACGACATATTTGGTGGTCCTCGGGATCCGGGTTATCGTCAGGAACGCGTTCCTCAGTTCGCCGTCCCACCGGATGAACCGCACCTCGTGGCTCAGCGGACCGTCGCTGTCCCGGAGCTGCCGGTTGAAGTGATCCCGCAGGTCCCTGATGTCCTCCGGGACAACGAACTCCGTCCATTTCTTCTTCCCCTCGATCTCGCTCCTGACATACCCCAGGATCCGCCCGACCTCGGGGTTGATGAACGATATGGTATCATCCTCCTCGATGATGGCGGTTGCGGCCCCGGTGTTGTCGAGGATCTCCCGGAACTTCAGGACCTTGTCCTCGAGCGCGGTCTCCCATTTCCGGCGTTCGGTCACATCCGCGATCGATTCGATGGCACCCATCCGGTTCCCTTCAGAGTCGAAGATCGGCGCGGCTATACCCCAGAGGATCCGGAGGGTGTTGTCCGGGTCGATGGTCGGTGTCTCGGCAACGACCGCATTGCCCTTGCGCCTGATGGCGGTATACCCCCACTCGCGGACCTGTTCGTCCGGCGCGCCAATCAGGTCGATCAGGAGCGGGCGCCGCGTCCCGTAGAACGGGAGCGAATACTCGTAATCGCCCTTCCCGAGGATATCAACGGCTTTGACGCCGGTGCTGTCCTCCATTGCCCGGTTCCAGGCAATCACCCTGCCGTCCTGGTCGATGGCAAAGGTCGCATCCGGCAGGTTGTAGATCACGCCGGACATCTGGAGGCATGAGTTCCGGAACGCACTCTCCAGCTCCCGTATCCCGGAGATCTCCTTGGCAGAGAAGAGGTATCCCAGCTGTTCCCCGTCTTCGGCCAGGAGAGGTGCGATGGTGAGGTGGACACGGACCGACCGGGCGTCCCCGGTGTTCTTGCAAAACCAGACCCGCTCCACCTCTTCAAAACCGTCCTGGTCCACGGGCCAGGTCAGGATCTCAAACCCGGTCACCAGGCGACCGGCCCGGCTGGTGAGGAGATGGCTCCGGGCGTCCCGCTCTGACTCGCTCATGAAGAGGAGGGGCGTCTCTTTTCCCACAAGTTCAGCGGCAGTATACCCCAGCATCCGCTCAATTCCCGGGTTGACGAGTGTAATTATCCCGGAGCAATCGGTGGTAACGATCCCGATACCCCGGGTCGAATAGAACGCAGCGGTGGTAAGGCGCTGCTTTTGGAAATCCGCAGAACGTGCGGCACGCTCCATCGTGATATCCTCGACAATACCCTCAACCCATTCCGTCTTCCCTTCACGGCTCTTCTTGGGCCGTGCCGTGATCCGTACCCAGATGGGGGACCCGTCCACCTTCTTCTGCCGGGCTTCGAACCCGTGGACCTCGCCATTTTCCGTCAGTTCCCGGATGAACCGGTCGCGGTCAGCGGGGTCTGCATACACCTGGAGCACGGGAGTTTTCAGGAGTTCGGCAAGGGATTCATACCCGTACAACCGGATAAGCGCCGGGTTTGCCCAGAGGAAACGCCCGGGCTGCTCGAGCCGGTTCCGGTAAACCCCAACGGGATTATCATTCACAAGAGTCCGGTACCGGGCCTCAGTAGCCCGGAGCATCTCCTCGAGGCGTCTCTGGACAGACGTCTCGGTCAGCGATGCGATCACCTGCCGTGTCCCCGGGATACGCCGAATGGAGAGGAGAAGCGGGACAGTGCCGCCGGTTTTGTCTGGGAGGTCGAACGAACACGTGGGGGGTATCGTGCCGTCCTGCTTCATCAGTTCGCCCGTGTACTGGCGGATCTTCTCAACGATATCCCCACTGACCAGGTCCTTCCAGTTCCTGCCCACAATTTCGTCGTGGGCATACCCGCTGATCATGCCGAACCGGGCATTGACACGGACAAACGTCCCGTCCTCATCGATCACTGCCATGGCAATGGCAGCGTTCTCGAAGATCTCCTGATAGAGCCCCCGGACCCTGTCGGGCTTTGCAGCAGCCGGCTTCTTCTTTGGGACCTCTCGCTTCTTTTTTACAGGCATCGGGTGGGACTCCGGTTAGACTTCATGTTCCTTTGACCGGTGCGGCACGGTACGGCATACGACGCACACGGGATTTTTTAATTATTCTGTATGAGGGCTGATATACCTTTACGCCGCGGTGATATCCATCACCGTGCCGGCAGGATCCAAAACCGCCTTGTATGACCTGCCCGGACTGTACCTTTTTTAAACAACCCGTCCTTTACTTACATTACAGGAATACCTATGGCAATAGACTGGTACAAGGAATTTGTCGACCTGAAGTACGAGCCTTCAAAAGACGAGCTTGTCTGCCTCTTCTATTTCGAACCTGCAGCAGGCATGAGCGGGAAGGAAGCCGCCGGGCGGATCGCGTCCGAGAGTTCCACCGGCACGTGGACGACCCTGCACACGATGCCCCCGCGGATGAAGAAACTGCAGGCAACCGCGTTCGATATCGAAGGCAATGTCGTGAAGATCGCGTACCCGCTCGATCTCTGGGAGGAGGGCAACGCGGTCCAGCTCCTCTCTGGTATCGCTGGCAACATCTTTGGCATGAAAGCTGTCCGCAACCTGCGCCTGATCGACGCTGCCCTGCCGGCCGCATACCTGAAGCACTTCAGGGGCCCGCACTTTGGCAACGACGGGATCCGGAAGATGATGGGGATCAAAAAACGCCCTCTCACGGGTGCCGTCCCCAAGCCCAAGATCGGGTTCTCCGCAAAGGAGCACGCTGATGTGGGGTACGAGACCTGGATGGGCGGTTTTGACTTTGTGAAAGACGATGAGAACCTCACCTCAGTTTCCTTCAACCGTTTCGACGAACGCGTGAAGCTGATGACAAAACTCCGCGACAAGGCGGAGAAGGAGACCGGCGAGAAGAAGTCGGCGTTCCTCAACATCACCGCTGACGTGGAGACCATGAAGAAGCGGGCTGACCTGCTTGCCGCAAACGGCTGGAACTACTGCATGATCGATGTGGTCGTGGCCGGGACCGCCGGCGTCATGACCATGCGGGACTACTGCTCGGACCTCGGCCTTGCCATCCATGCCCACCGCGCCATGCACGCGTCCTTTTCCCGGAACAAGAAGCACGGCATCACCATGCAATTCCTTGCCAAGATCATGCGCCTCGTCGGCGTCTCGCAGATCCATACCGGGACCGCGGTCGGGAAACTGACCGGCTCGAAGAAGGAGTCGATCGCCCTCGCCAACCTCCTGCGCGAGAAGAAGACCGAGGGGATTGAGGGCATGCTCCTCCCGCAGGACTGGGGGAAGATCAAGAGCGCGTTCCCGGTCTCATCCGGCGGCCTCCACCCGGGCCTTGTCCCGGAGGTGCTCGACATCTACGGTACCGAGATGGTCCTTCTGGTGAGCGGGGGTATCCACGGCCACCCGAAGGGGACACGGGCAGGTGCAAAGGCAACCATGCAGGCGATGGAGGCATGGGAAGAGGGGGTAACTCTCGAAGATAAGGCAAAGAAGGCAAAGGAACTCAAAGAGGCCCTCGGCAAGTGGGGCCACTACAAGCCGGTGTGACCCGCGAAATCACTTTTTTCCGTACTTCGAGACCCTGCCGGGGGTATTATATAGGCTGAACGATGAACAACAGTTCACCGGAGGCCCCCGGTATATACTCCGGACCAGTCCATGAGCAGTTCTTCTTCGGAGACACTGGCTCTTCTCCGGTCGCTCGAATCCTCTCCATCCGGCCTGACTTCCCCGCAGGCAGAAGACAGGCTTAAACGGTTCGGGCCAAACGAACTGGAGAAGCGCAGGAGGAAACGCTACAGCGCCGAGTATGTCCGGCAGTATACCCAGTTCTTTGCCGTGCTGCTCGAGATCGCCGCAGTCCTCTCCTTTATTGCCGAATATTATTCACCCAACGAAGGATACGGGATCCTGGGATTTGCGATCATAGGGGCAGTGGTTATCAATGCCTCGTTTGCATTCTGGCAGGAATACAAGGCAGACAAGACCGCAGAGGCGCTCCTCGAGCTGATGCCGTCCCGCGTCAGCGTCCGTCGTGACGGGACGGTCCGGAAGATCGATGCCCGGGCGGTGGCCCGGGGGGACATCCTGGTGCTCGAGGAGGGGGACCGGATCGCGGCCGATGCCGTACTCCTTGAGGATAATTCCCTGTATGTGAATATGGCGACCCTGACCGGCGAATCGGTGCCGGTCCGGAAGCTTGCGGGAAGAACCCCTCCGGACCTCCCTGCCGACCCGGACCAGACCGTATTTGCCGGAACAACCGTGGTCTCGGGCAACGGCACAGCCGTGGTGTATGCAACCGGCACGAAGACGGAGTTCGGCCGGATCGCGAGCCTGACAACCGAAGTACAGAAGCGCCTGACTCCGATGCAGCGCGAGATCATCCGCATCACCCGCATCCTCACGATCGCGGCGCTGATTGTCGGCGGCATCTTCTTTGTGCTGGGTTTTCTTGCCGGCCGGGGTTTTTTTGTCGCAGCAATCTTTGCTCTCTCGCTTATCGTTGCCAATGTCCCCGAGGGGATGCTGCCGACCATCACCCTCTCACTCTCTATAGCCAGCCAGAACATGGCAAAACGAAACGCCCTGATCAAGAACCTTGACTCAGTCCAGACGCTCGGGAGTGTCACGGTGATCTGCACCGACAAGACCGGGACCCTGACCCGGAACCAGATGTCAGCGAAAATTATCTGCCTGACGGGGGGAGAGGATGTCCACATCACCGGCGAGGGGTATTTCTCGAAACGCGAGTTCGAGATCCGAAACGAACAGCCCGGGTCCCGGCACCGGCTTTATGAGTTTTTACGGGCAGGGATGCTGAACTGCCGTGCAAAGGTGGGACCGGACGATATGTCCGGCGACCCAACCGAGATAGCCATCGTGGCAGCAGCAAGGAATGCAGGCATCGACGCAGCCGGGTATGAGAAGGTTTCGGAGATCCCGTTCACGAGCGACCGGAAGATGATGTCCACGATTGCCCAAAAAGACAATGAACTATTCACCTTCACCAAGGGAGCTCCCGAAGTCGTCCTGCCGCTTGCCACGATGTATTTTAACCGGGACGGCGCAGCAGTTCCCCTCGATCCCGCGACACGGGAACAGGTTGCAGGGAAAGCCGAACACATGGAACGCGAAGCGTACCGTGTCCTTGCCGTAGCATACCGCAAGGGATCGCAGGAAACCGATCTGGTCCTGCTCGGGCTCATCGGCTTTCTGGACCTCCCGCGTGCAGAGGTTGCGGATGCGGTGAAGACCTGCTACACCGCCGGAATCCGTGTCATGGTCCTGACCGGAGACAACCCGGTAACAGCCGGTGCGGTGGCAAAACGGATCGGTCTCCGCGTGGATCGTACCCTCACCGGTGATGAATTACGCATGATCAATGACAGCGAACTCGCAAGCATGCTTCTGACCGAGGATATCCTCTTTGCCCGCATGCACCCGGACCAGAAACTCCGTATCGCGACCATCCTGCAGGAGAACCATGAGATCGTTGCCATGACCGGGGACGGCGTCAACGATGCACCCGCACTGAGGAAAGCCGATATCGGCATTGCCATGGGCGAACGGGGCACCGAAGTCGCCAAGGAAGCTGCCGACATGATCCTTATCGACGATAATTTTGCTTCGATTGTCGCGGCGGTCGAAGAGGGCCGGACGATATACTTCAACATCAAGAAGTTCGTCACCTATATCCTCTCATCGAATGTGCCGGAGATCGTGCCGTACATCCTCCAGTTCTTCCTCCGGATCCCGCTTCCGCTCTCGGTCATCCAAATCCTCTCGATCGACCTTGGTTCCGATATGCTTCCGGGCCTTGCGCTTGGCTGCGAGCGCCCCGAGAAGGGCATCATGGAACGCCCGCCGGTTGGAAAGAACGAGCGGATCCTGGACCGCGAGGTCTTTAAACGGGGGTATTTCTTCATCGGGATCATCGAGGCGGCAGCGGCGATGACGGCATTCCTTGGCTTCCTCTACCTGAACGGCTGGGTGTACGGTGACCTCTCCATCACTGACACAACCCTCCACTACCAGGCAATGACCATGACGCTCCTCGGCGCCATCACGTGCCAGCTCGTCAATGTCTGGACGCTCCGGTCATGGGAGCTCTCGGCATTCCGGCCCGGCCTTCTGAGCAACCGGCTCCTCCTCCTGGCCATCTTTGCCGAATGCATCTGGATATGGATGCTCCTCAGTGTCGGGTTCGTCCAGGTCATCTTCAACACCGCGTTCATCCCGCCGCAATACCTCCTGCTGCTCGTCCCGTTCCCGATCATCCTGTTCGCTGCCCATGAACTCTACAAGTACCGGCTGCGAAAGAAAGCAACCGGCCCGCAGGCTGCTGCGTGATCACTGCTCGTTTATGCAGCAAAAAGAAATACCCGTGATCCCCGGATTCCTGATGCTGATTATAAGGTGCAGTGCAGAGCAAACTTGATTACCCGGCTGCCCCATGGGATCGTATGCACGACATCATCAGCAGCAAGAAGATGGAGAACGGCATTGTCGTCTTCTGGGCGGAGGGAGGAACGATGAAGAATGAGTCGTTCAATTTCCAGGAACTCATCGACATGAAAATCAATGCGCTCGACCTGCTCGACCGGCCCGGGTGGTACAGGCTGGACAAGGCTGCGCACACGCTCATTGCAAAAAAGTAGGGGATCAGATCTCCACGGGATATCCGGCAGCGGTCCATGCCGCGTAATTACCGGCAAGGCGGTACACGTTCGGGAAACCCGCACTTACAAGTTTTCGGGCACCGGAGATACTCGGCCCGTCCGCGTGGCAGTACACCAGGTATGTCTTTTTCCGATCAAGCGATGGAATTTTTTCATCGAGCATCGAAAGCGGTATGCTGATCGCTCCCGGCAGGTGCCCCCGGCCATAATACGGAGAGACATCGATAATAACAAGGTCTTTTTCGGTTTCCATCAGATCCTTTGCCTCAGCCGGTGTCAGGTCCACATATCCTGGCGCATCCAGAAGAGCGGTCGCGGAGGTCTGGACTGCCGGAACTGCGGTTAATACCGGAACTGCGGGTGTTGCCGCAGTTGTTGGTGCGGGAACGCTGGCCGGAGGGGTTGTGGCAACCGGAACTGCAGGAGCCGGTGCAGTCTGCGTGCAACCGGCAGCGAGGATGGAGCAGGCCAGTGCAAGGAACAGGACAATACATTTTTTTCTCAAGTGACATCACACCAGTTTTCCGTTGCCCTTCCGGAACGGATAACAGGTAATTACCGAACGATATAAAAAAGGAACTGGTAGCACCACCGGAAGGGTTCAGGGAACTTTTTGCCATCTGCGGATTGCAGAGCAACGACAAAACCGTTTCCCGCAGGAAAAACCATATAAGCGTATAAGCAAACACTTATACACAAACATGGAGCCCTGCACCAAGTGCCCGAAGTACACAAAACTCTGCGAGATCGTCCCCGCGATGGCCACCTCATTCAAGGCACTGGGCGACCTGACCCGGCTCCAGATCATCTACCTCCTTGCAACGGACACGAGCGGCACGCTCGGCGTCTCGGAACTCGCATCCCGGCTCGGCATCTCGCAGCCGGCCGTCTCGCAGCACTTAAAAACCCTTAAAAGCGAGGGAATTGTCGACTCGCGCCGGGAGGGGTTCTATGTCTACTACACCATCAACCGCGAGCGGATCGTGCAGTTCCGGGAAAACTTCGAGCTGATGTACGCGAGCGTGATGGATAACTGCCACCGCGAGATGGTACGGAAAGCAACCCGGGACCATGAGATCCGGGCCTGTGTCATCTTCTACTCGTACTCCGGCGTGACCCGGCGCGTTGCCGAAGGCATCCGGAACGCGAGCGGGTGCGATTTAATCGAAGTCCGGACAAAAACGCCGTACTCTAACTTCACGGCATACACAAAGGGCGTCCTGCGCTCGCGCAAGGGAGCGGCCGACCCGATCGAGCCCGATTCCATCGATGTCTCGGGTTACGATCTCCTCATCATCGGCACACCGGTCTGGGCGTGGAACCCTGCCCCTGCCATAAACGCTGCCGTCCAGGCACTTTCCGGCTGCGAGGGGAAGATGGCGGTGGTCTTTTCAACATGCTCCACCCAGCCCGGGGAAGCCCTGCCGGTCCTTGAAAAAGCACTGGAAGGCCGGGGTGTCCGGGTGATGGCGCAGGTCAGCCTTGACCAGAACGACACCCGGAACCCGGATGCCGGCGGCGAACTGCTGCGGCGGATCATAGCCGCAAATCCCCTGAGGGAGACGGGCGGCGGGAAAAACGAAGAAGAAAATGGAAGCGGGAAAAGGGGTGAAAGAACATGAAACCAGCGATTATTTATACGTCATACACGGGGACGACCCATAAAGTTGCAGAGCAGATCCACGAAGCCTGCGGCGGAGACCTCATCGAAGTCAAATCATGGGACATCATGTCACGTGTGTTCATGTACATGGCCCGCCATTCGCCGGAGATACAGGTCCGCGATGACGGGGTTCCGCCCTCAGCCATCGATCTCTCCGGCTATGACCTTGTTGTGATCGGGACCCCCGTCTGGATGGGAAAGCCGGCACCCTGTATCCGGAAGACCATTGCCGGTCTTACCGGGTGCAATGGAAAACCGGTTGTAATCTTTGCAACCTGCGGGGAGAAACCGGGCACGACCCTTGAGATCCTTGCAAAGGATCTTGCGGCACAGGGCATGACAGCTGCCGGGCAGTATTCAATGAATACCGAAGAGATCCGCGAAGGAACCGTCCTGAAGACCCTGATCGCGAAGGTAAAGGACAGCGGGAGCGGACCATGAAGACCGTCATCTATTATTTTACCGGCACCGGCAATTCGCTTGCCGCTGCAAAGAAGATAGCCGAAGCCCTCGGGGACTGCGGGCTCGTGCCGATTGCATCGCTGGCAAACGATACCTGTGCGGTTGTTCCGGATGCAGACCGCGTCGGGATAGTCTGTCCCGTGTACGATGCCGGTGTCCCCCGCATCGTGGCAGAGTTCGCCGGACGGCTTGACCTCTCGCGTTCTGCCTATACGTTTGCGGTCATCACGTTCGGAGGTATCGGCGTATCCGCACTCCACCAGCTGAACGGGATCCTGAAAAAGCAGCGGGGAGTCTTCCTGGACGCGGCCTTTGCCGTGAAGATGCCCGGAAACTTCCCGCCGGTCGGCCGGCCACCCGAAGCGGAGAAGAAGGAGAAGATCTTACAGGAAGCGGACCTGCGGCTCGCAGAGATCGCAGATACTATCGACAAGGGCCTCGCTGTTCCGCCCGGGTTCTCCCCGGTATCAGGTGTATTTCACTGGCTTCTCTACTCCCCGTTTTACAAAAATGTACATGCAGGCGACAAGGCGTTCACAGTTTCGGATGCCTGCACCTCCTGCGGTACCTGTGCTAAGGTCTGCCCGACAGGAAATATCCGGATGGATGATGGAAAGCCGGTCTGGCTGCACAGGTGCGAGCTCTGCTGTGCCTGCCTCCACTTCTGCCCGGCTGAAGCAATAGACCTGAACATGATGCGGGGGACAAAGGGCCGCGGCAGGTACCGTCACCCGGAACTCAGGCTTGAAGATATGAAAGCCCAGCGGGGGGAGTTAGTCCCGCACATCCCATAATTACCTTGTGATACCCATGACAGAATCTGAACCAAAACAAAAAGAGGCACCGTCACGCCAGACAATCCGGAAATGGATCCTCATCGTATCGTTCCTGCTGATCCCGGTAACGATATTCTACATCTCCCCGATCATTCTCATGATGGGGGCAGCTGAAGGCATCGCAACCGGCAGCATGATCCTCTTCATCCTGCTCTTTGTCCTCTCGTTCTTCGTTGCCCGTCTCTGGTGCGGGTGGCTCTGCCCGATGGGGGCATGGCAGGAGATCTGCTCGCCGATCATAAAGCACACCGTCCAGGAAGGCTGGCGGAAATATCTCAAATACGGCGTCGCGGCGCTCTGGCTTGGGGCGCTCGCGCTCACCATCGTGACAGCCGGGGGGATCCGTTCCATTGACCCGTTCTACGGCACCGTGAACGGGATCTCGATCTCGTCTCCCGAGGTGCTGATGATAGTCGGGGTCATCTTCGCGGTCATCTTCATCACCGCATACCTGGCCGGCCGGCGCGGCTTCTGCAGCGTGCTCTGCCCGATGGCCGTGGTAATGATCATCGGACGTAAGATCCGCAACCTCGTGCGGTGGCCGGCGCTCGGGCTCTCTGCTGATCCTGCCCGCTGCATTGACTGCGGGAAGTGCTCGAAAGCCTGCCCGATGGGCCTTGATGTCAACGGGATGGTGAAACAGGGAGATATGGAGACTCCCGAGTGTATCGTCTGCGCCAGCTGCGCGGATACCTGCCCGAAGGGTGCGATCACATTCGGCGTGAAAAACCGGTGATCACCCGGGCACATGGTAATTCCAGGAACAACCGGCTATGAACCAGGAATCCACGGGCGAAACGATACCCGGAGAGGGCAGGCGCGACACCGCATCACGGCAGCGGATGCGGCTCTGGCTCATCATCCTCTCGTTCATCCTCTATCCGGTCACCTTTGCGTACGTCTCGTGCCCCATCATCACCGAGGCGGCGGGGCAGGGGATTCTCACGGCAGGTCTCGTTGTCTTTGGCCTTGCCTTTATCAGTTCCCTGTTCCTTGGCCGGCTCTGGTGCGGGTGGCTCTGCCCCTCCGGTGGCCTGCAGGAGCTGGTGCGTTTTGTCCGTGACCCGCGCCTGCGGACAACGAAGATCGACTGGCTGAAGTACCTTGTCTTTCTCGGGATATTTGGGGGGATCGGGTACGCGATCTGGTCGGCCGGCGGCCTCTCGACCATTGATCTCCTGTACCGGACGGAGAACGGCATCTCGATCCTTGCCGCCGGAGGCATTGCCGCATTCCTCGGCCCGGTCACCATCGTATTGATCTTCACCCTCATCTTCAGCCGGCGCGGCTTCTGCCACACGTTCTGCCCGATCGCGCCGATGCTCATGATCGGCCGGAAGATCCGGAACCTGTTCCGCTGGCCGGCCCTGCAGATCTCAGCCGACAAGACGAAGTGTATCGGCTGCAACGCGTGCTCGGACAAGTGCCCGATGAGCCTCGATGTGCACGCAATGGTAAAGGAGGAGAAGATGGAAAACACTGAATGCATTCTCTGCGCTGGTTGCGCTGACATCTGCCCGGAGGGGGCGATCACCTATGGTATCGGAAAAAAATGAGACGGAACAACCCATGAAGACAGTGATCTATTATTTCACCGGCACCGGCAACACGCTTGCAGCCGCCCGCGCCCTTGCCGCGGAACTGGGCGACACGAAACTCGTCCCCATGCGGCAGGCGATCTACTTCGGCGCGTACACGCCCCGGGCCGATGCCATCGGTATCGCGTTCCCGGTCCACTTCCTGGACATGCCTGCCCTGGTCCGGCAGTTCGTCTCCGGCATCCTCTTCACCGGCGAGCCGTACATCTTCGGGCTTGCTACCTGCGGTGAGCGGCCCGGGGGGGCACTCTACCGGCTGCAGGAACTGATGGAGGAGAAGCGGTACACCCTCTCGGCCGGGTTCTCGCTCGTGATGCCGGAGAATTACATCGGCCCCATCGACCTGATGGGGGATGCACCCCGCCGCGACGCGAAGTTCGCTGCGGCAAAGGAGCGCATCCCGGTGATTGCCGACGCGATCCGCAGCCGGAAGGTCCAGCCACCGGAAGGGAACAACTCCGCGATCCTGCGGTTCGGCGGCAGGCTGACACACCGGTTTGCAACGCAATGGTACAATACACCCAGGCGCTTTCATGCGACCGCGGCCTGCAACCGGTGCGGGACCTGCGGGCGGATCTGCCCGACACGCAACATCACGGTGACAAAGGACGGCGTGAGCTGGGGAGAGGACTGCACGCAGTGCTATGCCTGCATCCACTGGTGCCCGACCGGGGCCATCGAGATTGGCGGCCGGACCAACGGAAAACCGCGGTACCACCACCCGGATGTCAACCTGATGGACATGCTCGTCCAGCGTGGTGAACCGAAGTGATCCACGCGGGACGCGGGGAGCGGATCCTTGACCGGGTCTCGGACCGGATCACCGCCATCACCACCGGGCCCCGCGCCCTTGCCGCCCTTATCGCGTTCTTCATCCTCGGGTATCTCATCAACGGGCGGCCGTTCGGCATCGCCGAGCTCAAATCGATCACCGGCGGGATCGGGATCCTGGACATGGAGTTCCTCTACTCGCCGGAGCAGGCGTACGCCCACCTTGCCGCGATGGGGGAGGCAGGCCGCTCCTTCGAACTGACGCATATCATCCCGCTCGATCTCATCCTCCCCGCGGTCTACGCCCTTGCGTACGCGTTCGTCATCACGTGGCTGCTGCACCGCTGGCTCCCGGCGGAGAGCGGGTGGCACCGGCTCAATGTTGTACCCCTCATCGGCGGCATCTGCGATTACTGCGAGAACCTCGGGATCATCGCGATGCTCCTTGCCTGGCCGGCGCAGCTGCCGGACATCGCCCTCTTCGTGATGATCGCAGGCTCCTGCAAGTTTGCGGCAAGTGCCTTTGCATTCACCATCATCTTCGGGGCACTGCTCGGGTGGGCGGTCAGCGCAGCAAAGGCCCGCTGCAGGGGATCACCGGGGAACGGATCGCAGGACACCTGATAAGAAGGATACACGCATGGAACCAGATTCACACCAGTACCGGAAGACCTTCGATACAACCATCGCGGAGACGATCGGGCAGGCGGTCCGGCTCATCGCTGCTGACCCGGCGCTCCTCATCCCGGCAAGTATCGTCCTCCACCACCAGAAGAAGGCTGCGGCAGTGCGGGCAGAACACGAAAAGAACGGGCTCCTCGTCCCGCCGGTCATGATCGTGAGCATCACCTCGCGCTGCAATCTTGCCTGCGCCGGCTGTTACATGCATGGCCGGGGCGGGAAGCCTGCAGCGGAGATGAGTCCGGCCGTCCTCACCCGGGTCGTGGGCGATGCCGCAGAGCTTGGCGTATCGGTCATCGTCATCGCGGGGGGCGAGCCGCTGGTACGGAAGGACGAGATCCTTGCCCTTGCACGGGCACATCCCCGGATCCTCTTCCCGGTCTTCACCAACGGCCTCCTGGTCGATGAGGTGCTTGCGGCGGAGATCGCCGGATGCCGGAATATCGTGCCGGTCATCAGCTTCGAGGGCTTCCGAAAGGATACCGATTCCCGGCGGGGGAACGGGGTCTATGACCGCCTGCTCGCAGCCTGTGCCCGGCTCCGGAGCCAGGACATCTTCTTTGGCTGTTCGGTTACCACATCGAACGAGAACTACCCGCGGGTCACGGACGAGGCGTTCATCCGGCAGATGCTGGATTGTGGCGCCCGGGTCTTTGCCTTTGTCGAGTACGTGCCCATGCAGCCCGGGACAGAGCGCCTGGTCCTGAGCCATGAACAGAAAGCGACCCTGCAGATCGTGCTCGCGGACTTCAACCGGAAATTTACGGCCCTCTTCATCGGATTCCCGGGCGACGAGGATGTGTACGGGGGCTGCCTTGCCGCCGGCAGGGGCTTTGTGCATGTCAGCCCGTCCGGCGATCTCGAGCCCTGCCCTGCGGCGCCATACTCGGATGCCAGCCTTGCCGAAATGCCGCTCAAAGATGCTCTCAGGTCCCGGCTGCTCGGCCGGCTTCGCGAGAACCCGGCAGTCCTGACAGAATCGGAAGGGGGTTGCGCCCTCCGGGCGAACCGGGCATGGGCTGATGAGCTGGCAGGCGGGAAATAGGAGAGGAGCGTGAGAAGATGGAAACAACTGCAGAGGATCACAAACCGCCAAAACCGGTAAAGTCCCTGGTCATCGTGTTCTCGTACCACCACGGGAACACGGAGAAGATCGCCAGGGCCATTGCGGGTGTACTCGGTGCCGAAGTGATGACACCGGACCAAATCCTGCCGGAGAAACTCGGTGAGTACGACCTGATCGGTTTCGGCTCGGGGATCTACAGCGCGAGTTTCGGCCCGCCCATGCTCGCCCTTGCGGACCGGCTCTCGTTTGCAGCAGGAAAGAACGCCTTCCTCTTCTCGACGTACGGGGCCCCGGGTTTCATCGCGGACCAGGAATTCATTGAGAAGAACCACGCAGAGATGCGGCAGAAACTCAGGCTCAAAGGGTACACCGTCACCGGGGAGTTCGGCTGCGCAGGATGGAACACGAACAGCTTCCTGGAATATTTTGGCGGGATCAACAAGGGCCGGCCGGATGCGGGCGACCTTGCGAACGCGGAGGCTTTTGCAAGTAAACAAGGGGAGAATGCCCGGGGCTCAATAGTATCATGATCCCGGTGACGGGCAGGAATTGCTGCCACATCATCTTTCAAGGAAAAAAGTTGAGCCGGATCCCATCATCATTGCAGATTATCGTTTTTGGAATTGTAATCGCATGCTGCAAGACTATACAAAAAAGGATCGGCAGTCAGCCCCTCACCCCGGCAACCGTTGTCGGCCGGATAATCTCAAAGGCCTTCTCCTGGATGCTTGCCCCGAAGCTATTAATGGTGAAGAGGATGGAGTCAAGGAATGATTTTTCCCGCATCAGGCCGGTCGGTTTATTGGATGCATCCTCCTCCATCACGCACTCGGTCCACCGTGGACTGAGTTCGAATATGGTCTTTTCAGGAACCGCGATGATATCCAGCCCCTCCTCGACGAGAACAGACGATTTCGGGCCGGTGATGATCGAGACATGATCGCCAAAGGATGTCGTAGTCCCTGCCGGGACCTGGATCGCAAAATAGTCCTTTTCTTGGGGGTTTTGAGTGTAATGAACCGCAAATACTGTCCCGGATACTTTTGACACCATGAATGCACCCTGGGGCAGGTGGCCCCGGCAGTCAATGGTCCTTTTTATTATAGAATAGCCTGAGGTGTCGGGCAGTGTGCTGTACGCCCTGCTGGATGTCCCAACAGGGGCTGTGCCGAACGTGGCACTCGAACCCCACTGCCCATACGCGGGAACGGTATAAGTATAGGGCCCGGTTATTGTATGCAGGACGTCGCCCGGGTAGCGTATGGCAACACGGACACCATCGCCAACCTCGATGTTCCATCCCTCGGCAACCACATCCCCCCGCGATGCAGAGGTTGTGCTCCCGCCGGCGTGGATCCTCACCTCGGCGGGATTTGAGAGCTGGGAGATATACGCGTAGGCAGTAGGGGAAGAGAAGCTGAGCGCGTATGTGATATACTTGTCAAGGGCCGCATCCACCGGCATGTTGTCCGTGATACCGGCAGATTTCAGGTACGATGCCGGGACATAATCGCGGAACTGTGCAGCCGATGTGATGCCGTTGCGATCGACAAACGCGGAAACGGGAGCCAAGACCGCGATGATTACAAGACAGGCAAGAAGGACCCGGTGCATACCCTTTTTTCATGGCCAGGAGAAAAAAAAATTTCGATCCGCCCGGGTGGCCGGCTTCTATATAATATCCTGCCCTGTTCCGGTATACCGGGGTTGCGGGCTTTTGTACAAGAACCGGATTCGTGTGATCCGGACCTCCCCGGGAATGGATCAACTGGCCAAAAAATGCAGGTGAAGAGGTCGCCCTCACCCCAGGTAGCACGCCGCAGCAAGTGCACCTTTCGGGCAGACACTGATGCAGAGCCCGCAGCCGTCGCAGGATGCCGTGTCAAAGACCGGGCTCTTCCCGCTGAGCCGTATGGCATGGTACCCGCCATCCCGGCAGGCAACAACACACCGGCCGCACCCGTCACATGCGCCCGGACGGGCAAGGACCGGACGGATGCGGGCGGTGCGGTCGAGCGCCTGGTGGCTGGTGAGCCGCGGCAGCGCTCTCCCCCGCAACTCATCGGGCGATGCGAGCCCTTTCTGCTCCAGGTAGTGCAAAAGACCGGTGTTCATCTCCTTCACGATCCCGTACCCGTCCCACATCACCGCGGTACAGACCTGGACTGCCGACGCACCGAGCAGCAGGTACTCGGCCGCGTCCTGCCAGCTGCTGATCCCCCCGATGCCCATGATGGGGAGCGGGACTGCCTGTGCGATTGTCGCAACCCGCTCAAGGCCGACAGGCTTGATTGCCGGCCCGGAATACCCGCCGTGCGTGCCCTGGCCGTTAACCGACGGCTGGGGCTCGAAGGACTCGATATCCACACCGAAGATTACCTGGACGCTGTTGATGGCCGAGATCCCTGCCGCCCCTCCCCGGGCAGCCGCACGGGCAGGGAGCGTGATGTCGGTGATGTTCGGCGTCATCTTGACGTACACCGGAACCTTTGCACCAGCGACAACGCACCGGGTGAGACTCTCCACCAGCTCGGGATTCTGGCCGATCGCGGCACCGAGCCCGGCCTCGGGCATGCCGTGGGGGCAGGAGACGTTCAGCTCGATGGCATCGCAACCGGCATCCTGCACGCGCCCGGCCAGATCCTGCCAGCCCGCCGGGTCCGTGCCGCCCATGATGCTCGCGATCAGGATATGATCGGGGCACTCGTCTTTGAGGGCCTTGATGCCGGTCTCCCAGTACGCGATGCTCTTTTTACTGAGCAGCTCGATGTTCGTAAAGCCGAGGAGCCTGCCGTCCGTCCCTTTCCATGCACTGAACCGCGGGGAGACATCCTGGATATCCATGCCGTCCGCGTGGATCGTCTTGATGACCGCACCGCCCCAGCCGGCGCGGAACCCCCGCCGGATCCCTTCGACCGAGGCGGTCGGGGGAGCCGATGCGAGGATGAAGGGGTTCTTCAGTTGCAGGGAGCCAAGGGTTGTCGTGAGTCGGGGCGGGCGGGGCATAAACCAATACCTTTCTACCGGATTGTCCTTCAATCAATAAAGGGATAGCCGGATCCTGAAGGGCACGCTCATATACGAGCGGCGTCAACCACTCACCGTTACACATGGCAGAACAGCGACCCGGAGTAGAGGTCCGCGAACTGAAGAAAGAGGAGTTCAGGCTCGCGGAGAAGTTATGGGAGGAGTATCGCGGGCAGAAGAACGATATGCCGGAGGAGCGGGTCTTTGGCGTCTTCGAGAACGGGAGCCTTGCGGCAACCGCCCGGTGCACCCGGCACCCGGACGGGCTCGAGATGGACTGTGTCTTCGCATCCGAGAAGCACCGCGGGAAGGGGTATGCACGGCTCGCCGTCCAGGCGCTGATGGACGGGTGCGGCAAGGAACAGATCTTCATCCACTCGACGCTCGCCCTCATCCAGTTCTACAAGACGTTCGGCTTCGTGCCGATCCACGAGGACAAGCTCCCGCGGACCATCAGGGAGCGGTTCCTCTTCTGCTTCGGCGAGATGGCGGGCTGCAATGTCTGCCCGATGACGCGGGCGGCGGCTGATTGAACGCCCGTGTGGAAACGGTAACTCCTTTTTATCCTTGGTGAGCGTGCAAGCCGGGTCGGATTATTGCGACCCTTTTTGCTCATGTCATTGCGATAAAATAACGATGTCCTATGATCCACAGGAGACCTATGGCAGAACCGGCCCATCCCCCACTTACAACCGATCCGAAACAGGTTGTCTGCGCCTACCTCCTCCTTACGTTCGCGCTCTCTGCAGTCTTCTGGTATCTCCTTATTGCACAGCCGCCGTGGGCAGCCAACTCCGGCCTCCTCAGGTACTCAGGATTCCTCCTCATGTGGTGCCCCGCGGTTGCAGCAGTCGGAACCAGGCTCCTCTTCCAGCGAAACCTCACCGGGTTCGGGTTCCGTCCCGGCGAACTTCGCTGGTGGTTTCTTGCGATGCTCATCCCAATCGCAGTCGGGCTGGTGATGTTCGGTACTGCATGGAGCACCGGCACGGCACCGTTCCTGCCGGATAAAGCCGCTGCCATGCTCACGCTGCCGGTGCTTGGGACTATCCTCTTCGGGATATGTACCAACATCGTCTCGGCAACGGGCGAGGAGATCGGGTGGCGGGGCCTCCTTGTTCCCGAACTCGGGAGGTTTACCGGATTCACACAGGTCGCACTCCTTTCCGCGTTCATCTGGGGGTGCTGGCACCTGCCGATCATGGTCTTCGGGTCATACCATGGATCGGGAGCGCTCTGGTTCTCTATTGTCACGTTCTTCCTCTCGATGGTTGGCGGATCGACGATCTTTGCCTGGATCCGGCTCCGGTCCGGCAGTGTCTGGCCAGCCGCCATCCTCCACGGGTTCTGGAACTATTTCATCCAGCAGTTCTATCCTGCGATCACGGCAACAACCGAGGCCGGCGCAGCCATGGTCGGAGAATTCGGCTGGTATACGGTCCTCATCAGTATCATACTCGGGCTCCTTTTCTGGCACCTGCGTTACATGCTGCCAACGATGCCAAAGCCGGAAGGCGGGTTGTAAAATACCGGATTCTCTCACCAAAGACCGGCGCGGGGAGGGGCTATCCCGCTCCCGGTATTTCCGGTGCCGTAATCCCCGGGATCGTAAGGGGATGGTCATGGTCGCAAGTTCTATACCCGACCGGGCAGTACATCCGATCAGATATACCGGCCTGGCCATGCCGGCACCGGACGCGGAGCACGATTATTACGGAAACGTACGCGGACATCGATGCGTATATCGCACAGTTCCCGGAGGATACCAGAAATATTCTTGAAAAAATCCGGGCCACGATTCACCAGGCAGCGCCCGGGGCAGAAGAGGCAATCCGGTACGGCATCCCGACCTTCCGGCTGAATGGTCAGAACCTGGTCCACTTCGCGGCATTCAAAGACCATACTGGCTTTTTCCCGACACCCTCCGGCATCGAGAGGTTCAGGACAGCCCTTGCGCCGTACAAGACGAGCAAGGGGACCGTGCAGTTCCCCCGCGGGCAGCCGGTTCCATACGATCTTATCGCGGAGATTGTCCGGTTCCGGGCCGATGAAACTCTGCAGGTGCGGACCCGGAAAAAGGGGAAGGGGAAGACACCTGCCGGAACGACCGGGAAATAAATACCCTGCCGACACTCCTGCCCACTGGCATATTTATTAATGAGCCGAGACTCACGTTACATGAGGAACGCTCATGAACAGCACCCGACAGAAAGTCCTTGACTCACTCAAGAAGATCAAAGGCGAAGTTGCGAAGGATTATTCTGTAAAAACAATCGGGGTATTCGGCTCGGTAGCCCGGAGCGAAGAGACTGAACAGAGCGATATCGATCTTCTGGTGGAGTTTGCACGGCCGGTGGGTTTTGTCACCTTCATGCGGCTTGAATATTTTCTCTCGGAAAAACTGGGCGGGCAGGTCGACCTTGTGACTGCCGATTCTTTGAAGCCGGCAATCCGTGACGGCATCCTTGCCGAGGTCATTTATGTCTGAACGGGAGGAGAGACTCTACCTTTCCGATATCGATGATGCAATTTCGGCCATTATTTCCTATACCCGGGACATGACCTTCGAGGATTTCGCAAAAGACCGGAAGACCCGCGAAGCAGTTATCCTGAATTTTGTAATCCTCGGAGAAGCCGTCAAGAAACTTCCGCCGGCAGTAACGGAACAGTACCCGGACATCCCCTGGAAAGAGTTCGCCGGTATGCGGGACAAGATGGTCCACGGCTATTTCTCCATCAGTACCATGATCCTGTGGGAGACTATCAGAAACGATCTCCCGCCACTTGCGTTGGCAGTACGGAACCTGCTGGGTAAATAATTGCAGTCCTGTGAGCACGGGACCGGAGAAACCTTCTTCACTTTCCTGCCGCATCCCCATTCCTTTTTATATCACACTCCAAGATCCTAAGCACCGTGACAGAATTCCAGCTCGTCTCCAGCTTCGCCCCGGCCGGCTCGCAACCGGAAGCGATCAATGAGCTGATCACAGGGATTGAGGACGACAAACAATACCAGACCCTGCTTGGCGTGACCGGCTCCGGCAAGACCTTCACGATGGCCAACGTGATCGCGGCAGCGCAGAAGCCGACTCTTGTGCTCGCCCACAACAAGACGCTCGCCGCCCAGCTCTACGCGGAGTTCTGCGACTTTTTCCCGGGCAACCGTGTCGAATATTTCGTCTCGTACTACGATTACTACCAACCCGAGTCCTATATCCCGGCAAAGGACCAGTATATCGAGAAGGACTCGGCCATCAATCCCAAGATCGAGATGCTCCGGCTGTCTGCAACCGCATCGCTCTCGACCCGCAGGGACGTGATCGTTGTCGCGAGCGTATCGTGCATCTACGGTCTCGGCAACCCGGAGAACTTCCGGAACATGGGCTTTGAGCTCAGCGTTGGCCAGAAAATATCACGCAATGATATCATGAGCCGGCTCATCGACATCCTGTTCGAGCGGAACGATGTCGAGCTGATGCCGGGCCGGTTCCGGGTGAAGGGCGATACCATTGACTTCATCCCGGGGTACTTCAACGACATCATCCGGATCGAGCTCTTCGGCAACGAGATTGAGCGGATCAGCGAGGTGGACAAGAACACCGGTGCCCGGATAGAGGCACTGAAATATTTCTACGTCTATCCCGCCCGTCACTTCGTCACCCCGGAGAGCGCGAGGGAGGGCGCGATCAAATCGATCCAGGACGAGCTCGCCGAAGTCCTCCCCACGCACGGGCTCATCGAGGCGCACCGGCTCGAGCAGCGGACCCGGTATGATATCGAGATGATCCGGGAGACGGGGTCAACGAAGGGGATCGAGAACTACTCGCGCCACTTCGACGGGAGAAAAGCCGGCGAGAAGCCTTACTGCCTGCTCGACTATTTCCCGGACGATTTCCTGATGATCATCGACGAGAGCCACCAGATGATCCCGCAGCTCCACGGCATGTATAATGGTGATCGGTCGCGCAAGAAGGCGCTGATCGATTACGGCTTCCGGCTCCCGAGCGCGTACGACAACCGCCCCTTAAAGTTCCACGAGTTCGAGCAGTACATGGGGCAGGTCATCTTCGTCTCGGCAACGCCGGGCGAGTACGAGCTCAAAAAGAGCGGGAAGGCGGTCGAGCAGATCATCCGGCCCACCGGGCTCGTGGACCCGGAGGTCGAGGTCCGGCCGATCGAGGGGCAGACCGGTGACGTGATTGCGGAGGTGCAGAAGACGATCGCGAGAGGCGACCGCGTCCTCATCACCACGCTCACGAAGAAGCTGGCAGAGGAACTCTCCGAATTCCTTGCCAATAAAAAGATCCGGACCCGCTACCTCCACTCCGAGATCGAGACGCTGGAGCGGAGCGAGATCATCCGCCAGCTGCGCCTTGGCAAGTTCGATGTGCTGGTGGGCATCAACCTCCTGCGGGAAGGGCTCGACATCCCCGAGGTCGGGTTCATCGGGATCCTTGACGCGGACAAGGAGGGCTTCCTCCGCGACACCCGGAGCCTCATCCAGATCATCGGGCGGGCTGCCCGGAATGTCAACTCAAAGGTCGTGCTGTATGCCGACACGATGACCGACTCGATGAAGAAGGCGATCGCTGAGACGAAACGCCGGCGCGAATTGCAGATGACCTTCAACAAGGAGCATGGCATCGTCCCGCAGACCATCATCAAGCCGGTCAAGGAGAAAGAGGTCGATGTGAAGGACACGAAGCACATCCCGAAGACCGATATCCCGAACGTGGTGATCGACCTCGAGAAGCAGATGCGGGACGCAGCGGAGAACCTGGACTTCGAGAAAGCGATTGCGCTGCGGGACCAGATCCGGAAGCTCAACGAGCGGCTGAGTGGGAAATAATTTTTCCGAAACGGTCCACGAAATTCTAAATTTTTTTTTTGCCGATTTTTTGGAAAATTTTTTGGGCTTTTTCTTTTTTGAGGGGGGATTTTTTTATTTTTTCTCCAGTCTGCCGGTTCCCGTCATGGAAAAACTGCCTGGCACGGTCACGTAAACAGGAGAAAACCGACCCTTTAAATGCCCCGTCCACTGTCGGTGTCCGACGTATTACCTCCCCAAAACCCCCTCTAAAACCCCCACTAAGAATGTGCGTAAACCTCCTTGTGGCAGGTACCTATAGATCGGTAACGTCGCGGTGGACAGATCCACACTATATAATTGGGGGAGCGTTCAGAAGCTCGTTTCACGTCGGAGAGGGGCTTTTTGGAAGGGGGCCGTTTTGCAGTCTCCGACGGTGGCGGGGGGTGTCCACCGATTAGTGCAGGGGTTAGCCCGGGAGTATTCCGTGAAGACGGGCGGGTGTTTAACGAATTACGATGGGGGCTGATGCCCCCATACCCCCAGGAGCGAGGGGAGCCGCCGAAGTCGAAGAACCTGATGGTTCTTCTCTTCCTCATGGTTCTGATGAACCACTCGGACCCCGAAGGGCGAGTCGAAGTTATCACTTCTCCACAGCCTGCGGCTGTCCCCGCGGCGGCCTCATTGAGTAAAAATTCATAAAATGATTCGATTCTTTTTCCTGTCAACGATTCTCCCCCGCCTTCCCGAATGCCTGCCCGTGGCGGCAGTCGGGAAGGGAGGGGGTTGGGGGGCACTCGCTCGTTTTTTTTCAATACATGATCACGTTCATCATCACAAAATCAACTTCCGGTTTTTATTTTCAAATCGCAACAGTGATCGCGATCAAAAACTTCCGGAAAATTCAGAGATCGATTTTTCTTTTTCACACGCTCTGCGATTTTTTCGAAAAAATCTATCCCTGATTTTCATTAGCGGGTATTGCATACCCGCTTGCAGGAACTGCTTTGCAGTATCCTGCATTTCATAACCGGATCGCGATTGAAAAATCCGCACCACGATCCTTCATCAGACGGAACAATGACAGATCGTGCTGATCAAGATCAGCTTAACTTTTCTCAATCGATCCGCGATTTTTTTTGAGAAAACGGATCGTGTTTTTATTTTGTGGGTATTTTGATACCCACTTGCGGGAGCTGCCAGGCAGTTCCCGCATTTAAAAAATCGATCTCCGGTTTTCATTTTGAAATCGCAACAGTGATCGCGATTAAAAACTTTCCGGAAAAATCAGAGATCGTTTTCATCTTCAAACGAGTCGCGATTTTTAATTCCCGGTTCACACGTCCGGCTCTTCCACATCCTCAAGCATCAGCGTGAAGATATCCTCGTACGTGATGTGCTTCTCCTCCTGGTGCTTCTTTGAGATCTCGCTGATGATGCTGGCGAACTTCCCCTTGTTCTTCTGGAACCCCAGCTTCGTTAACGCATCATCGGTTGTCCGGAAGAGCAGGAACCGGTCATGCCCGTACTCGGCAAAGATCTCGATCTCCCCCGGGGAACCCGTGCAGGGCAGCACCTTGATCGACCGGATCTTCTTCGGGTCCAGGAACTCCCCGGTTTTACAGCGTATCCAGACCATTTGAAAATATCAGCTCCAGGAAACCGGAAGGATCACATCTTCCCGTATTCACCGGGAAGTTCGGTCTCATCCTCTTCAGGCAGGACATCCGCGTCCTGTGTACCGACCTGGTAGTATTTCCGGATAAAGTCCCGGACCTTTTCGGATTCTATCCAGCCCATGTCCAGCTGCGTGATGATCCGGTCGATCTCCTTTGCCTGCAGGATGATCCGGTCCGGCAGGTCACCCGGTGCAAGGCTCGAGAGTCCCACGATGACCGCCAGCGGGTTGCGGATATGGTCGCCGAGGACCGCGAACTGCTCGATGTTCTTCTCGATCTGCTCGAGCGCTTTGCGCTTTGCCATCTCCATCTGTTTGCGGTCGGTGATGTCGATGAACGATGCAAGGATGCAGATCGGCTCGCCCTTGTCATCGCTGACCTTGTTCATCCAGAGCAGGACATAGAACGGGTTCTTGCTGTACTTCAGCAGGGTGATCTCCCCAAACCAGCTCCCGTTGCGCTCGATCGCTTCCCGGACAATGGCGAACCGGTGGAACGAGCTGACGAAGTCCGCGATGGTCCTCCCCATGAACTCCTGCTCGTGGTGATACCCCATCAGGCGGAGCAGGGACTGGTTGACATAGGTTATCTTGTAGTCCAAGTCAAGGATGGCGATGGCATTGATCGAAGAACTGATGGCATGGTCGCGGATCAGCAGGGCAAGTTCCGCACGCTTGCGCTCGGTGATATCGACCACGTTCACGACAAAATGATCGTCAGGCATCCTGCCAGCCGAGAGGAGCACCCAGCGGTTCCCGTCAATCCGGGTGACGAACCGGGCCTCGAAGTTCTCGATGCTCCCCCCCCGTTCGAGCTGCTGGAGAAAGAGGTCCTTCTTGCCCATATCAGCAAAGAACTCGCCGAACGGGATCTTCAGCAGGTCCTGCTCGGTATACCCCAGCATCGAGGCGAACCGGTGGTTGACCTCCTTCAGCGCGAGGGTATTCCTCTCGACAAGACCGACCCCTGCCTGCGCATGGTTGAAGAGGCTGCGGTACTTCACCTCGTTCCGGCGCATGTGGGTGGCAAGGCTCGAGACCACGACCGAGACCCCGATCAGGACGTAACAGATGACCGAGGACGAGACGAGCATGGCGATGTCCTGGCCGATGAAGAACCAGACAAGGGCCATGTAGGCAAGCGAGATGAGGACGGCGAAGATCGGGCCGCGGTTCGGGTACCAGTATGCCGCGATGACGACCGGGATGTAGAAGAGGTTGGGGGCAACGTCGTTGTTGCCATAATAGAGCGAGAGGATGTTGATGAGGAGGGCAAGAACGGTTGTGTTGATGACGATAAAGAGCCAGAGGTTGGAGAGACTCTCCTCGCGCTCGACAAATATATTGAGGGTCGCCATCAGGATTCAGGCCTGCCTTTGCCTGCCGGGCTCTCCCGGCACCGTTGAGTAAGAAACTCAATTGCTCGATTTGTTATTAAAGATTGTTTATTGATCCACGCGCAAAGAGAAAAAAAAGAAGGGATTTTTTCCGTTTCAAAAAGAATTCACCGGTTTCACCGGGCCTGTCCGCCCGGAAGGACCCGTGCCCTGGCCATACTCATCCCGCAAACCGGATCAGGTTCTCCCTGCCTTTCCGGATCTTGACGATTATCCCCCGGGCATGCATGTCATTGAGCGCCGAGCTCACCGTTGATTTGGGCAGCCCGAGCGACCGGACGATATCCGACTGGTACATCTCCCCACCGGCTGATCGGATTGCCCGCGTGATCTGGTCTTCGAGGCCATGGATCTCGGCAGCAGTGAGGGGGACAGCACCGGCAGGTTCGGATTCATCCGACCCGGCTTCGTCCGCCCCGGTATCCGGCAGGTTCACCGGCGCCGGTCCCCGGACTGGCGCCTTTGCTGACGTTCTGCGGCGATAGAGGAGGAAGCCCCCGGCTGCGAGAACGATTGCAGCAAGTGCCGGAATGAGGAGGACGAGCGGGAGCCCCTCCTTTTCGAGCACCACCTGCGGCCTGCCGGCACCGAACGACCGGACACCGTACCAGGTGAGCCCGTCCGTTGTGCGGTCAGGCGCGGGATCGGCTGTCTTCACCGTGTACCCGGCCGGGTACCGGATCGTGAGCACTGCATCCCGGGGAAGGTAAAGGCCCCCGGCGAACGCATCCCCGATCGCGATCTCCCTGCCGGGCCGGGCAAAGTTCGTCCAAGTGAACGAGTACAGGACAACCCCGTACCGGCCGGTGGGCGAGGTCTGGATGTCGGCAGTGCCTTTGAACCCGGAGACTTCCATGGACCGGGAATTGGCGATGGCTGCCTGCGATGCGGAACGGGTCATCAGGTCCCTGAACTCCGGGAGTGCCGTGCTCTCAATGGTACGGGCGTAGGACTCGAACGCTGCAGTGTCCGCATCGGTTGCAAGCGGGGTACGGTACTCCACCTGCCACAGGGCAGTTCCGTCTTCGCTGATGGTGATGGTGTAGGCAATCGTGGACGTTGCCGGAGTTTCGGCTGCGGCGTGGGGGACACCTGTAAGACAGAGGACTACGATGAGCGCGATGGTACTCATATCCTGCAGATGTGCCCGTTTCATGGTCTGCCTTCCTGTGTATGTATTCTTACGAGGGGAAAAAATTGTTGTGCCGGTTGAATCGCAGGGGCTGTTGCCCTGGATCATTTCTTCGGGCCGCCGGCATTACCGGGCTGCTGGCCGGGGTTCTGGCGGTCCTGCCCGTTCTGATTCTGGCCACCCTGTCCCGGGTTCTGCTGGCCGCCATCCGGAGCGTTCTGCCCCTGGCCGGCGCCCTGTCCGTTCTGGTCCTGGCTTCCCGGTCCCGGGGTCTGCCGGGGCGTGTTCATGCCATTCTGGCTGTTGCCCTGGCTGCCCTGGCCCTGCCCGGTCTGGTTGTCAGGTCCCTTGCCATTGCCCTGCTCCGGGCGGTTCTCACTGCCCTGACCGGGGCCTGCCTGCGTCTGGTTTGCGGCCGGCCCCTGCCCGGCATTATCCGGCTGGCCGTTGCCGTTCTTCATGCCCCTGCCCCGGTCATCACCCAGCGGTACGGGATTGAGCCGGGTCGAATTGTCGCCACCAACGAACCGCTCGTACCGCATCCGGGTCTTCTCCTCGAACTTCTCTTCAAGCCGGAGGCTGTTATTGTAGGCACGGGCAAGGCCGGTGCTGTTCGGGTTGCGCTGGAGGAGACCTGCAAGCACCTGCTGGTGTTTCACAATCATCTCCTGCGCATGTAAGAGGCCGGTCTCGTTTGATTTGAACGGGCCGATCTCGTTCTCTGTCTGGTTCACCTTGTTGTGGTACTGGTACAGTGCCCGCTCCGCGGCATCGGTGTTGTTGTACTGCCATTCCCACTGGTACTCATACAGGTGGTTGTTCGCGTGCTTCAGCTTCTTCTCAACCCGCTCGGTGGCGTTGAACGTGAATGATTCATCAAGGTCCTCAAACGCGATCCGGAGCCCGTACAACGGGTTACCCGGTCCAATAGTATTGGTATCCGGTGCGGTCTCTTCCGCTGCGCATATCCCGGTGAGGGAGATGATGGCAAGGATGATGAGCCCTGAAACAATTCCAGCGTGTATTTTCATGATCGGTTCTCCTGCCTGCAGGCTGGTTGCCTGCTGCATGATGGATTGTCTTGTGCGGTCCCACTTAAGGCTCGCGAGCGTCCGATTGTACGCGATCGGTCCCTGCTGGTACGGCATCCGCATCAAACGTCCAGGACCGTTCAGAAATCGTTTCCGGGGTCAAAATACGGAATTTAAAACCGGAAAAAAACCGGATTTTTCCTGCGGTTTTCCGGTGCCGGCAATGCAGGGAGCGCGTAAAATCGGCTAGCCGAGACCCCATTGGGCAAGAGTCGTGCGCGAGGGGTCGACATCGTTCCACTCCCAGCCAAGCGCCTCGATGATCCGGGAGATCGGCTGCTTGATGGTCTTCTCGAGCATCAGCTCCCAGTCAACGACAAACTCCGGGGGCACCTGGTCGGCATACTCAAAGCAGAGCACATCGGTCTTGGGATATTTCGCTGTCACGGTCCTGATGTAGATCCGCTTGGGTTTGCTGCCCTTGCCAAACTCCGTGTGCAGGTGCTGGTTCGCGTACTTGGCGCCCCGGACCTGGGCATCGTCCGTCTCGTAATCGTCGAGCCCCTTGCCGATGCCGCCAGGGATGCCGATCTCGTCAAGCGGGTACTTCCCGGCCCGGTACTTCCTGATGACATCGGCAAGGAATGCCTTGATCGTGTCGTATCCCTCGCCTGCCAGGATCATCTCCATCACGCGCTTTTGGACGTACTTCGTGATCTGCGGGGTATCGCTGCGCTTGATCTCGAAGCCCACGATGTCGGTCTCGTTTGTGTCCTTTCCTTCCTTCCAGACGAGCGAGCCCGCGTACCGTTTCTTCCGGCCGGCCTGGAAGAACCGGGCATAGATCTTCTCGAACTTGATGGAGAAGAAGTGGACGTCGGCATTCAGTACGGTCTTTGCAAATTCCTGGTAACTGGCGTTGAGGTGCTTCTCGATCGCCCGGGCGGTCGCGATGGTCTTGTCCCGGTCGATCCCCTTCTCCAGCTGGACCATGCAGGAGTCGGTGTCGCCATAGATGACCGTATAGCCCATCTTCTCGATCTCGCGCCGGGTGTGCTCGATGATGGCCCGGCCGACCGAGGTGACGGCTGCGCCGATCTCCCGGTCAAAGAGCCGGAACCGGGCGTACCCCGATACCCCGTAGTAGGTGTTCATGATCACCTTGAGCACATTCTGCTGCATGTCGTAAATGATATACTGGGGTGAGCCGAACGCGAAGGTGTTGCGCAGGCGTTTCTTCTCGTCCCGCTCCTTCAAGAGCTCGGATATGATGCTCCGGGTCAGCCCGTCCGGCACTTTTTTGAACCGGATGCCGTTGGGGGCTTCGAGTTCGCCGGCGGGGTCCTTGGTCTCGGGCGAGGCGTTGATGGTCATCATCGCCATCGGGTACAGGGACTTGAGGTCGAGGACCACCACGTTCTCCCGGACGCCCCTGCTCGGCTCAAAGACGGTTGCACCCTCGAACTCCTCGGCATTGGCAAATCCTTTCGAGGGGAGCACGTACTTGCCGTACGCCTTCCTCAGGACATAGACATCGATAACACTCGACGAGTTGAGCGTCTTGTCGAGCGGGCAGCCCACGTACCGGGCGATCTCGCGGTAGAAGTCGATGATGGTGTCCTTGCGGTTGATCCCCACACAGAGCTCCACGTCCTTGAAGTTGTACTCCACGAGCAGGGCGGGCTGGTCCCTCCAGAGGTCGGAGATGGTCCCGGTGTACCGGACCTTCTGCTGGCCGAGCTCCTCCATCGCGATGGCATCGAGCCGGTACGACTCCTTGAGCGTGGAATGCATCTTCTTGTATGCGGTCAGGAGATCGAAGAGCGCCCTGCCGCGGAGGGCATTCCGCTCGGTCATGCCGGGGATGCGGGCGAGCGAGTCGGCCCTGAGCCCGAGCTTCTCCATCCGGTTCATGATATAGGGCATATCGAAGTCAACGAAGTTCCAGCCCGAGAGCACGTCCGGGTCGCGGGCAATGATGTAGGCCGCAAAGGCCCGGAGCATCGAAGCCTCGTCTGCGTACGTGCAGATGGTGTGCGTCCCTTTCCGGAAACACCCGTTCTCAAGGCCCCCTTCCTTCTCCTTTGCCGCGATGGCGGCAGGGTCTCCTTTACCGACAAGGAGGAACGTGGTGTAGTCGTTGTCAAACGAGTCGTGGCAGGTGATGCAGATGATCGCGTCCCGCTGGGGGTCGGGGAACCCCCGCTCGTCCTCGCACTCGATATCGATGATGCAGGTCCGGGCCGGGGCGTCCACGACCGCGGGGGCGATGTCACGGTAGTCCGTGGTGGTCGTTGGTGCCTGTATCCCGCCCGTGAGGCCGGTATCGATCATGAACCGGGTGGCGAACGGGATGTCGGCCTCGAAGTGACGGTACCGTTCCCGCACCTCCCGCACATCGGTCGGGCGCTGGGTATAGATGCGGCGGAGCGGCTCACCCCGGATCGACCGGTACGAGGTGCCGGTCTCGAGGCTCGCCTGGGCCGGAAGCGGGATTGAGGCTGCCTGGTCGCCGGGAATGTAGAAGTACGGTTTGAACCCGTTCACATCAATGCGGACCGCCTTGCCCTGGACGTCCCGGCCGAAGATGTGGATGACCGGGCCGTCCGGCGCATTGCTGTACTCGACCTGGTTGATCGCGATCTTCACACCGGCAAAGGACTCGAGTGTGCAGGTGCCGGCAAAACAGGAGCCGGGCGGGGCGGACTGTGCGGTCATGATCAGGGCACCGCCTTCCTTGCAAGGCTCTTCACAAACGCGCAGGCCTCATCCATCTTCGCCTGCTCCCATGCATCGAGATCCCATTCCTCGATTTCGAGGATCCCTTCGCCGCCAACCCGGACGGGGACGCCCAGCGAGCAGCCCGAGAGCCCGTACTCGCCGTCAAGGATCGCGGAGCAGATTGCAAGGTCGCGGGAGTCCGACAGGACCATCCGGATCAGGTGGGCAAGGTGGAGTGCCGGGCCGAAGACCGTGCCGCCCTTCCCCTTGATCACCTCCATGCTCGCGCCGCGGAGCTCGGCAAGGATCTCGTTTCGCTGCGCTTCCGCAACCGGGTCGGCAAGGTGCGAGAAGACCGGTACCTGGTGCTCGCCGTGCTCGCCCAGGACATACGGGAATCCCCGGATATTCCGGTTGCGGAGCGCGATCCCGAACCGGGCACTGTCGAGCTGCCCGCCAAAACCGATGCAGCGCTCACGCGGGATGCCGGTCTTTTTGTGAAGGTACAGGTTGTTGATGTCCATCGGGTTGGTGACCGTGATGAGGACACCGGAAAAGTCCCGGAGCATGCCAACACAGTCATTGGTTGCCGGCATGTTCGCGTCCAGGAGGTCGGCACGGGTCTTCACGGACGGGGTACGGGGAAGGCCGGCTGCAAAGAGGCAGAGGTCGGCATTTCGGATATCCGAACGGTCCGTGCTGATCTGCACCCCAAGGCCCGTGTGCTCGAGATCGAGCACCTGCGCCTTCAGGAGGGCGGGGGCGCTGTCGAAGAGTACGAGTTCATCCACGAGGCCCAGGGAGGCCGCCATGTATGCGACTTCCCCCCCGATCCTCCCCACTCCGACAACTGCAAGGCGCGGCATTTTCGGTACGTATATGGGTATGCTAATAATAAATAACGACCATTTCCTGATGAATGGTACAGATCAGGCCGGGCCCGGTCAGGGTCGGCGGTGTCACGCTCGACAACCACCTCCTCCTTGCAGCCGGCGTCCTGGGTACAACCGGCGCGTCCCTCTCCCGGATGCTCCTTCTCGGGGCCGGGGGAGTGGTCACCAAGTCGATCGGCCCGCAGCCAAAGGACGGGCACGCAGGTCCCTGCCTCGTGGTCCTCGCGGACGGTCTCCTGAACGCGATGGGGCTGCCCAATCCCTCGAAGGACTTTGTCGAAGAAATTGCCGGGCTTGGCGGAAAACCGGTTGTCGTCAGCATCTTTGGCGGGACGCCTGAAGAATTTGGCGAGGTAGCGGGATGGTTTGCCGGGAAGGCGGCAGGGTTCGAGCTCAACCTCTCGTGCCCCCATGCCGAGGGGTACGGGGCTGCGATCGGGACGGACCCCGCGCTTGTCGAGGCCTGCACCCGTGCGGTCAGCAAAACCGGGATCCCCACCTGGGTGAAGCTCACGCCCAATGTCACGGACATCACGGCCATTGGCAAGGCTGCAGAGAAGGGCGGTGCGGGCGCCATCGTTGCAATCAACACCATCAAGGCAATGCGGATCTCGACCGGGCTGCGCCGCCCGGTCCTGGGCAACCGGTATGGCGGCCTCTCGGGCAGCGCGATCTTCCCGGTCGCGGTCCGGTGCGTGTACGAGCTGTATGAGGCCGTAAACATCCCCATCATCGGGTGCGGGGGTGTCTCCTGTGCGGACAACGTGGTCGAGATGATGATGGCCGGTGCAAGCGCGGTCGAGATCGGTTCGGCAGTGCAGGGTGACGTGAAGGTATTCGAATCCATTGCAAAGGAACTGTATGCAAAGGACGGCGTCCGAGCCGAAGAGATCGTGGGGTGCGCCCATGCCTGACGCCCTGCCGGTACCCGTCACGGTCCTCCGGATCAAGAAAGAGACGCCGAATATCCGTACCTTCATCTTCGACAAGGCGTTCCCCTTCAACCCGGGCCAGTTCGTCATGGTCTGGGTCCCGGGTGTCGACGAGATCCCGATGGCCCTTTCGTCAGAGATCAGCATCACGGTCCAGCTGGCCGGGGATGCAACAGAAGCCCTCTTCGGTCTCAAACCGGGCGATACAATTGGAATCCGCGGGCCCTTTGGCAACGGGTTTACCAAAGGCGAGAAGGTCCTTGCCATTGCCGGCGGGGTCGGGGCTGCCCCGCTCCTGCCGCTTGCCCGGGCTGACAGCGTGATGACGCTCCTCCTCGGCGCCCGTACCGAGACCGAGCTCCTCTTCCTGGACCAGCTGGACGAGTGCACGGACGTGCTGATCGCAACCGACGACGGTTCGCTCGGGTACCACGGGTTTGTCACGGGGCTCATGGACGATCTCAACCTCGGCAATTATGACCGGATAGCAGTCTGCGGCCCGGAGGTCATGATGCGGGCGGTGCTTGCCAAAGTCTCCGAGAAAGGGCTCGCCCACAAGACCGAGTTCTCTCTCCACCGGTACATGAAATGCGGTGTCGGGGTCTGCGGGTCCTGCTGCACCGATCCGTCCGGGCTCCGGGTATGCCGGGACGGGCCGGTCTTCCCCGGCGACATCCTCTTAAAAAGCGAGTTCGGGCACTACATGCGGGGCGCAAGCGGGCAGAAGAAGAATATCTGAACGGCGGTCACGCACGCCTGCCGGGTGCTCAGGCCCGTTTTTGTTCTGCCGGATCCGGCAACGGGAAACGGAACATCCCTTTGGGAATGCGGATCTCAAACCGGGCCCCCGTTCCTTCGGTCCCGGTCTCACGGATCGTTGCGCCCGTTATGGTGAGGATCTCCTCAGAGAGGAAGAGACCATAACCGGTGTGACGGTAGTATTCGCGCCGGAAGATCTTCTCCTTCGCCGCTTCGGGGATCCCGACGCCATCGTCCTCGTACACGATGACCAGATCATCGTCCTGCGGCCGGCAGGATACCTGGATACGGGTCACGTGCCCGCCATGCCGGACCGAGTTGTCGATGAGGTTGGTGAAGACCTTTAAGAGGAGCAGGTCTGCATAGATCTCGAGGCCGGCAAGATCAGTCTGCAGCCGGACATCACCCAGGCGGACGGATTCGGTTGATTCACGGATGACCGTTTCCACGACCTGCCATGACGGTGCGCTCGTCCCGATGCTCTGGTAATCGCGGGTGAACCGGATCTGCTGCTGGATGAGGCCGGTGATCTCCTCGATCTTTTTGAGCTGCTCGCGGGTCTGGGGATCAGTCGTGGTCTCCTGCGCAACCGCGACATACATCACGATTGCCGTGATCTGGTTGAGGATGTCGTGGCGGGTGATGGAGGAGAGCGTGTTGAGCTTCCGGTTGGTCAGCTGGATGACCGATTCAAACCGTTTGCGTTCCCGGATCTCGGCACGGAGGATCTCGTTTGCCCGCGTGAGCTCCTCGGTTCGCTCGCGGACGCGGTCCTCCAGTTCATCCCGGGCTTTCTGGATAACCTTCTCGGCAAGCTTCCGCTCGGTAATATCAATAACCGAACAGATAACGATATCATCAGAAGTGAGCGATGCCGATACCATGAACTGCCGGATGGACCCGTCGCGGGTCGAGACCCGAAGCTCATAATCGCCGGTGCGGACGTTCTTCTCGATCTCGCCAAGGAAATGCTCTCGCTCCCCGGAGACCGGCAGGATCCGGCTGATGTCCCTGCCTTCGAGTTCTGCCGGTTCGAACCCGAGGAGCCGGGCACACTTGCCATTCATCTCACGGATCTTCCGGCTCTTCAGCTCGAACGTGAAGATGCCGGCCTGCGAGTTGTCGAAGATCCCCTGGTACTTGCGCTCCTCGGCCTGCATCCGCTCGGCAAACGAGGAGGTGACCACACCGATCGTGACAAAGATGACAAACCACGCGGTCGAGACCGCGACCAGCATCGGATCGAAGCTGCTCAGCAGGTAGATGAGGCAGAGGTACAGGATGGAGATGAGCAGGGAGAAGATGACACCGCGATGGGGATAGCGGTACACGAAGAGGATGATGGGGAGGATATACAGGAACGGGAACACTTCGTAGATCCCGTGCGTTACGGAGAAGACGGTGGAGGTCAGGGCAATGACGATGCTCGACCCGATGACCGCGAGCCAGAAGATCTGGCTGTGCGCGAACCCGGCAAACCTCATCGCTTCACCTCCTTCTCGTTATCCTTGTCATGCTCAGCCGGTGGCATCTGCGATGCAAGGAGCGACTGCTCGAACCGCCGCCGTTCAAGGATCTCCGCCCGGAGCTCCTCGTTGATCCGCTCGAGATGGGCGGTCCGGGCTTTCACCTGCTCCTCCAGGTCCTCGAGCGTCCGCCGGATCTCCTCGTCAACGATCTTGCTGCCGGTGATATCGATGACCGAGCAGTAGACCCGGCCCTTGATCACCATCAGGACGGAGAGCACGACCCGGAGCACCGTCCCGTCCTTTGCATGGAAGAGCACCTCGGTCTCGGGAAGATCCCGGCCTTCCTTCCTGACCCGGGTAAAGAACCGATCGCGTTCACTGGCATCGGTCCAGATACCGGCAACATTCTTCCCAATGAGTTCCTCCCGATCGTACCGGAGCCACCGGGCGCATTTGGGATTGATCTCAACAATCCGGCCGTTTCCCGGTTCAATACAGATGATACCGTCCTGGGAGTTCTCAAGGATCTTCGCGATACGGGCCTGCTCGTCCAGCATCTTTCTCGCATACGAAGAGGCAACGATACCCACGGTCATGAAGATGGCAAACCATGCGGTTGCAACAGCGACCATCGTGTGGTTGGTGTACCCGAGGACATAGATGATGCTGATGTACAGGAGACTGACGACGAGGGTGAAGAGGACTGCACGCTTCGGGTAGAAGTACACGCACAGGATGATCGGCAGCACATAGAGGAACGAGAAGACTTCGAAGACGCCGTGGGTGAGTGAGAAGATGGTGGTGAGGACGGCACCGATACAGGCGGCAAGGAGGATGAAGAGCCGCAGGATCTCCTCGTTCTCGCCAGACCACGATTGCATCATCTGCGGGCTCTCTCCTTACAGGATACGGGGAACCGCCAGGCAGTCCCCTGCGGTATCCTGTCTCTAGTATATTCGATGATCGCATTCCATATATAAATAACAGGCAAGAAGGCGAGGGGAGTGGCGGGCGGCTCCGGTCAGTGCATTTCAGGTCCCGGAGCCGATCCGGCATTCATCAGCTCGAGGTCCTCGAGCTTGTTGATGTTGGTGAAGGTCTTCAGCCGGGGATCGTACCGGCGCAGGTCCTCGACCGGGACATACCGGGTGTTGATGCTGCGGATCATCGGGCGGAGGGAGTAGGAGACGTGATCCTCCAGATACGCGAGGAGGACCGGGCGCCGGTATACCGCGTGGAGCGGCTCGATCATATCATAGTTCCAGCTCGGGATCGCGGCATCCCCGTCGCCGATCACGTCGAACAGGTAGCGGACGACATCGGCATTGATGCAGGGCATGTCGCACGCGGAGACAAAGAGGAATTCCCCGCGGGCCGCCTGCGTACCGGCATGGAGGCCCCCGATGGGCCCGATGCCCGGCCGGATGTCGGTGATGCACCGGACCCCGTCCAGGTGATCGAAGCGCCGGCACTGTGCAGGGTCCTTGGCAACCAGGATGATCTCGTCGACAACCTGCCCAAGGGTGCCGATGAGCCGCTCGATGAAGGTCTGCCCTTCGTACACGAAGAAGTACTTCTCCCTGCCGTTGGCCCGCCGGGCTTCGCCCCCGACAAGGATGACTGCCGACCTCGTGATGCTCTTCATATCCACAGACCTCAGCGAACCGAATGCGCTCTGAGCCGATCGCTCTTTCCCGCTCTCTTATGTACTGGACTCTCGTGCCACTAGAAGTTTTTGCCTGCCCTTCTTCTCCATGGCGAGCAGGTACTCCTTGATCTCAACCGATGGCGAGAATCCTCCGATCCCGTCCGCGGCAACGACCCGGTGGCAGGGGATGACGAGCGGGGTGATGTTGCGGGCCATCGCCTGCCCGACGACGCGCGGGGATGTCCCGGCAACGCGGGCGATCTCCCCGTACGAGCAGGTGCTCCCGTACGGGATCGCCCGGACCGCACGGTAGATCCTGCCGTACACGGAATCATCGCCTGTGGCGGCGATGGTCGGAAGTGTGGTGAGATCGACCGGCCGCCCGGCACAGTACTGCTTTACCTTTGCCGGGACATCGCCATCGAGGGCGGTGGAGGAGAACCGGATACGATGGATCATTCCGCCATCATGCCAGACATGGACGTGCCAGAGGCCGAGCCGGCAGGAACCCCCGGTCACTTCCATTGCGCAAGCACCCCGCGGAACTTCTCCGCATCGCACTCGATCATCTCCTGCTGGATCCACGGCGGGAGCCCCTCCCGCACCCGCTTCTCCAGGAAGCGTTTCTCGGCGAGGACGAGCACCCCGCGGTCCTCCGGTGTCCGCAGGACCCGGCCGAGCGCCTGGAGGGACTTGTTGATCGCCGGCAGCGTGTAACAGAGGAACTCGCCCTCGGGCCCGAACTTGTGCCGGAAGTAATCGATCATCATCTTCCGGACCCGGTTGAACGGGGCAAGCGGGAGCCCGACAACCATCGCACCGGAGAGCATCTCGCCACGGTAGTCGAGCCCCTCGCTCCACTTCCCGCCGCAGACCGCAAACATGACGCCGGACTCCCCGCGGGCGGGCAGCGAGAGGAACTGCGTGAGGGCAGCCCCGGCATCGCCCTTGTCCCGCGGCTCGATGAAGATCTTCCGGTTGCGGATGCCGGGCGACGCAAGGTCGGCGTATTCCTTCAGGATCTGGTAACTCGGGAAGAAGACTGCCCGGTTGCCTCTCAGCGCTGCAAACGCCGTGATGTACCCGGCGATCCGCGTGCTGTTCCCCTTGTCCCGCCGCATGGAGTACGCGGTCGTCACATCGTTCGCACAGGCCACGAGCCGGTTCTCTTTCGGGAAGGCATTGGGGAGTACCAGCGTTGTCACCTTCGCGCTGCCAAAATAGTATTTCTTAAAACTCTCCACGGGGGAGAGGGTGCCGGAGATGAGGACACAGGCGGCATGCGAGCCGCAGACATCGGAGAGATCGGCGGCCGGGTCGATGTTCCGGACCTCGAGCGCCGTGCCGTTCTCGTCCCGCTTGTATACCGTGAGGTAGGCAGGGTCCGTGGAGGAGTGCGCGAGCCGGACCATGAACTCGGTGAGCCGCTCGATGGCGGTCTCGCGGAACTCGCCGCCCTTGATGTTCTTCTCCCGGACGGTCTCGGCAAGCCCGATGAGGTCGTCCACGATCTCGTCCATCTGCTTGTACAGGGACTCCCGGAGGATCATCCGCTCGAAGATGGCGGGATCGAACCAGTCCTCGGCCTCCTGCGATCCCGCAAGGCCCCTGATGAACTCGGTGAGCCGGGGCAGCACATGCCGCACCGCCTCGGCACCCTTGTGGCGCCGCGCCATGCTCCCCAGTTCGCGGGATGCCTGCTCAAGGTCGCGCTCCTCGAGCGTGACGCTGCCGATGTCGGTGATCACGTCGCCGCAGTTGTGCGCCTCATCGATGAGGAGGAGGACATCCTGCGGCTCCACGCCAAGGTTCGCGTAGAGCTGCTCCCGGATGTCGCGGTTGAAGAGGTGGTGGTAGTTGAGGATGACAACGTCCGTGGTCCGTGCCGCCTGCATCATCAGCTCGTACGGGCAGATGTCCTGGCAGAAATCGTACAGTTCCCGGGGGGAGACGAGATTTTTGATCATCCGGTCCGCCTTGTCGCGGACGGCAGTTGACGGGACCATCCGCAGGCCCATCGTCTCACCGGGCACGAACATCCTGCTTGCAATGTAATACGGGCAGAGGAGCGGGTGCTCCTTGTCCTGCCGGCGGATCTGCTGGACGATGAACGGGTCCTTGATCGGGTTTGTCGCCCCCTTCTCGGCCCGGTCCCGCATCAGCGAGTTGCTGAATGCCTTGACCCCCTCGCACCGCCGGTAAATGTCCCCTTCGCCCCCGAGCGGGCACATGCTCCCCTTGCCGACCAGGTATACCGTCTTGATATCCGGCCGTTTCCGCTTCACCAGTTCCATCTCGCGGATGAAGGTGTTGAGCTGGCTCACCGTCCGGACCGCGATCACGATCTTGCGCTTCTTCCGCTCGGCAAGGAGCGACGCGACAACGCTCGACTTCCCGCTGCCGGTCGGGGCATCGATCATCGCGATGCCGCCATCGCGGGCAACCTGCGCCACAACCTCGAGCATGTGGCGCTGGCCCGGGCGGTATTCGCTGTACGGGAAGTAGGTGTCGATGCTGTCCATTGGTGGATCAGTGTTGGTGCTGATGAGATATGAGCCCGGGGGTGCGGGGTGAAGGTGATGATTAAACCAAAACGATTAATAAAAACAAAAAATTTGCTCCGTTGAAATCTTGGAAATGATGATGGGGGCTGATGCCCCCATACCCCCAAAAACGAACACTACCGCCGATGTCGAAAATTTTCGTGCGAAAATCTTCTCCACTTCCTTCGGTCGTCCCCGAAGGGAGACTGCCGTGACCTTTGGGTCAGGGCAGTCTGGAGAAAAACCTGAAAGGTTTTTCGACTCGCCCCGCGGCGGCCTTAATTTTAGTTGTTTTTAGAACATTCCACATCAGAGAGTCTCGTACAGGTAATACGGAGGCATCGTAAGCGCCCCCGCCCCCAGCGGGGGCTGGGATGGCGCAAGGGGGGCGAAATCACAATCCCCCCTCACTTCCACTCCTTCATCGAAGAGACCGCCATCATGATGATGCCAAAAAGGAACAGCCCGAAGAATATCCCAGCAAGGTCCGAGTACATCCTCGCCACGGCGTTCCCGGCATACCACGAAACCAGGAGCGCGACGATCATGGAAAGGAGCCCGAGGAACCAGTCGCTCACCGCATCCGACCGGACGAACGGCAGGTCGATGTGTTTGGTCCAGCCCCGTTTTGCCGACACCGCCCACAGGAGTGCAAAAAGCGCGATGACGAAGAGGACGGCATCCCACCTTCCGGCAAGCGGCTGCATCACCGCTGCGATCAGGAGGGCGATGATGAGGGTGACGATAATGACGAGAAACCCGGGGACTGGCTCTCTCTCTGCCATGGATCACAATGCTCGCAAGAGAGCAATAAAGGTTCCCGGTTCACGCAAAAAAGAGATTATTCCCCGTTCTGGAAGACCGGGCGCCGTCCCTGCAGGCTTGCTCCGGGATCGATACGGAGGAGCCAGAGCATATCCGTGTTCAGGGGCCGGACAAGGGCATAGTCGCCCTTCGTTGTCACGAGCCGGGTGTGGTTCTGCAGTGCCACGGGATAACCGGGATCAAGGGCAAGCGCCCGGTTATAGGAATAGAGCGCCTCGCGGGGCCTCCCGAGGTTCCCGAGCGTGTCGGCCTTCCCAAGCCAGAGCTCCCGCCGGTCGTTATAGATCAGGAGTGCGTTATTGTACGCGTCCAGGGCGCCGGTATAATTACCGGCAGCATAAAGGTTCTGTGCACGGCCGGTCCATCCCTCGCAGCTGATCTCATCCAGATCGAGCGCTTTCTCGAACATGCCGGCAGCCTCGGCTGACCTTCCGAGATGACGGAGGGCAAAGCCCTTCTCCCCCCAGTAACGTGCATCGTTTGGCGATTCGTTCAGGACTTCATCCATCAGGACGAGCGCCTCACCGGGGCGGTCGAGGGCAAGAAGGATCCGTGCCTTGTAATACCGGATCTCGGTCTCATTCGGTTCAAGGCTGATCGCCCGGTTAACCGAATCCAGCGCCTCCTGGTTCCGTCCGAGACGATAGAGAACATCCGCTTTGTTTGCGAAGGTATCGCTTTTTTCCGGTGCAACCAGTGCTAACCTGTCGTAGGTATCCAGCGCATCCTCAAACCGGCCCATTTTGATCTGGATATACCCCTTGGTACTCCATGCCCGCACGTCATCGGGTTTCTGTTCAATCGCCCGGTTTATTGCCTCAAGCGCTGCGTCCTCGTGGTGAAGGAACAGGTAGTTGTAGGCAAGATTTGTCCAGGCATTCTCGGCCATGGGATCGACCGAGAGGAGGGTATGGTACACTGCTATCGATTCGGTATTCTTCCCCAGCATCAGGAGATACCGGGCTTTACCGGACAATGCCCGCGGCATGGCGGGTTCAAGGGCAAGCGCGTTGTCGGTCGCAACCACTGCATCGCTGAACTTCGTTTCATTTGCGAGGCGATCGGCTTCGTTCATCCAGTCCGTGGCATTCTTCGGAAGATCCCCTCCGGCAGAATTCTGAGGGGGAACGGGTCCGACAACCTGCATCGCGCCTGCCACGGGTACACAGAATGCTATGAAGACCAGGGCAAGAACGGTAGCAGAACACCAGCTGAATCGTAGTTTGTCAAAGAAAAATCCGGTCATTTTCTTCCTCATAGGGGTATTCGAAGAAACTCTGCCATAAGGGGTTATACATCTTCTGAAATTCCCCCGGCGGTTCAATTACAGACCCGGAGCATGCGCTGATCTCCTGAACAGGAATCACACTGCCGGTCCTGCTCTCACTGCCGGGCTGCCGGATCATCGAAGGAGACCGAGAGCTGCACGGTGCTGTCCGTATAGGCGATGTTCCGGTCTCCGTCAAAGGTGCCGAAGACAAAGACTTCCCGGTTGAGCGGGATGAACGTCTCGACTACGATGATCTCTTCTTTCTCCGGGATCTCGATCCCTCTCTTCGTAATCAGGTCGAGGACCCCCTGCGGGAGGTTGAACCCGGAGACATAGTGCTGCACCCGGGCATCGATCCGGCTCGTGGCCGTGACCACGGAAAAGCTCGAGCCGTGTGTTGTCGTGGTCTTGTTCCAGGACCCGGACATCCGCCTGCTGGAGTGCTCGGTCACGATCGGGGCATCAAACCCGCATAGCATTTTGAGCGCCGGCTGGGCAACCTGGACCTTCATGGCGTCCTGGAAGAAGCTCTCGGGCAGACCGGCGGACTTGAACTGGCCCCCGACAAGACCGGCAACGATGTCGGCACCCTTCCTGAAATAGGCAAAGACACTTTCCGTCTGTACCGTGTACTGCGTCCCCGCCGAGGAGACCGTGAAGTCTCCGCTGGTCTCGAAGAACATGAAGCCCCTGATGGCATTGATCTGCGTTGTGTCCCCTCCGAGCGGGATCCCGTTGACCCGGATCGCTGCATGTGTATGGGTGTCGGTGATAGCGGTCTCTTTGGTGAGCACGAACATGCCATAGAATGCCACATGCTCTCCCGTTGTCGGGAGGATGATGTCCGGGGCCGGAGCCGGACCCTGCACAAGGATCGGGGCGTCCTTTGCGATCCGGGGTGAGGCTTTGAATGCCTTGACCAGCTGTCTGCGCTTGTCATCGGTTACGCGTTTGCTGATGAACGAGTACGCGATCACACCGAGGATGAGGAGGACGATGAACCCGAAAATGTACAGACCGGTGGAGTCGGATGCCATGGTGTGAGGTGAACCGTACGCCTGAATGAACGTGTCGATCGGTATTCCGGCACACCCCGTTTCCGGCAGGTTGTCCTTTATGGAATCACTCCGCCCCAATCCCTTTATTTTTCAACAACCCATCTCTACCCATGGCAGTCCACCCCATCGAGGAGCGCTACGGCACGAAAGAGATGCGTGCCATATGGAGTGAGAAGAACCGGTTCTCCTGCATTGTCAGGGCAGAAGTCGCCCTGGCACAAGCTGAGGCCCAGCACGGCATGATCCCGGCTGCAGCGGCAGATGAGATCAGCGGGAAGGCGCACAATGCCTCCCTTGAACGGGCAAAGGAGATCGAGCTCGAGATCAGCCACGACATGATGGCTATCGTCAAATCGATCACGGAGGTCACCGGGGATTCCGGGCGCTGGGTGCACTACGGGGCAACGAGCAACGACATCCTGGACACGGCAACCGGCCTCCAGCTCGGCCAGACCCTCGACCTCCTTGATGAGAAACTCCGCCGCCTCCTTGCCGTCCTGCTCAAGCGGGCTGAAGAGAACAAGACACTTGTCTGCATCGGCAGGACCCACGGGCAGCACGGCGTCCCGACAACGTACGGGCTCCGGTTCGCGATATGGGCAAGCGAGGTCGGGCGGCACATCGAGCGCCTCGAACAGATGCGGCCCCGGGTCGTGGTTGGCCAGATGACCGGCGCCGTGGGGACTCAGGCAGCACTCGGGCCAAAAGGCATGGAGGTGCAGGCCTCCATGATGGAGTACCTGGGGATGAGTTCCGTGGACGTCTCAAACCAGGTCATCTCCCGCGACCGTTATGCCGAGTTCTTCATGTTCTGCGCCGGGGTTGCAACAACGCTTGACAAGATCGGCGTCGAGATCCGCTCGCTCCAGCGGACCGAGATCGGCGAGGTCGAGGAGGCCTTCGGTGCAAAGCAGGTCGGGTCCTCGACCATGCCACACAAGCGCAACCCTATCAAGAGCGAGCAGGTCTGCGGCCTTGCCCGGATCATCCGTTCATCGGTCGAGCCTGCACTCCAGAATAATACGCTCTGGGACGAGCGTGACCTGACCAACTCCTCATGCGAGCGGGTGCTCTTCCCCGAGGCGTCCATCCTCACCGATCACTGCCTCCGGCTCATGGCAACCGTGCTCGAGAACCTGGTCATCAACCGGGCCGCGATCCGCCGCAACCTCGCCTTCCTCCATGGCATCAACATGGCCGAATCGGTCATGATCGAGCTGACACGGAAAGGGATGAACCGGCAGGATGCCCACGAGCGGATCCGGATGGCGAGCATGCAGGCGCTTGCCGAGGACCGGTCGCTCGCCGATGTCCTGGGGGCCGACACCGAGGTGGTGCGCTTCTGCAGCAAGGCAGATATCGCCTCCCTCCTCTCCCCCGACGCGTATATCGGGACTGCCGTCCGGCAGGTCGAGCGGGTGATCGGGAAACTATCCCCGCTCTGCCGCTGATACTCCGTACATTTCCCAAAAGGTAAAAAAAACACAACCCGGTCATTGCGCCGCTGTCACATTTATTTACTCGGGCAGAGAAGATCGAACTACCCGGGAGGAGGACGAGCGGTACAGCCGGCACAGGATAATCTCCGGAAGGATAATCCCAAAACCCGAAATTCCGCTCCCGTGACCGATCATGCCCCATACAATTCTGGTCGTAGAAGATGATCAGCCAATCCTCGAGCTGATGGAGTTATTGATCCGCAGGCTCGGTCATCAGCCGGTGCTGGTCACCAACGGGGTCGATGCCCTCGAACTCGTCAAAGAGGAGACCCCGTCACTCATCCTCCTGGACATCATGATGATGCCCATCGACGGCTGGGAGTTCCTGGAGAAACTCCGGGGCGACCTGAAACAAAAGGACATTGTCGTCATCATCTTCTCGGCATCCCCGGCTGTTGAAGAGCGGATGGCACAGCTCCAGGATAAAAACCTCGATGTCCTGCACAAACCGGTCACATATGACGAGCTGAAAAAGAAACTTGCACAGTATCTTGATTAATCAATTATCGTTTATTTTATATAGCGTGAAACAAGATCACTTCATAACCACCGCTTGTTGCTGTCCTGGTATGCATCATGATCTCCGTCCTGTATGTTGACGATGAGAGCACGCTTCTTGAGGTCACGCGTGTCTATCTCGAACGGACCGGGAATTTTTCCGTCAAAACGGCAATTTCTGCAAAACAGGCAATAGCACTCCTTGAGAACGAATCGTTCGATGCCATCATCTCCGATTACCAGATGCCGGTCATGGACGGGCTGCAGCTCTTACAACACCTGCGTGAAACCAATAATCAGGTCCCGTTCATCCTGTTTACCGGCAAAGGCAGGGAAGAGGTTGCGATCGAAGCACTCAACTCCGGCGCCGATTTTTATCTGCAGAAAGGCGGGGAGCCAAAGAGCCAGTTCGCGGAGCTGGTCAACAAGGTGCAGCAGATTGTCAGGCGCCGGAGAGCGGAACGAGACCTCGCCCTGTCGGAGGAGAAGTACCGGGAACTGGTCGAGAACATCAACGATGTTATCTTTGCAGTGGGCTTTGACGGGTCGGTCACCTATGTCAGCCCCCGGGTACGGCAGTTCGGGTACACCGCGGAGATGATAATCGGCAGGCAGTTCACCGATCTCGTCATTCCTGAAGACCGGCAGGCCGCCAGGCAGATGATTGACGACATACAACAGGGTCTCCCCCAGACCCTTGAACTCCGGACTGCCGATGCAGAGGGGACGATCCGGGTTGTCAGGGTATCGGGCAGCGGGGTGATAACTGACGGGGAGCCCGCCGGCATCCGGGGCATCCTGACCGATATCACCCTGCAGCGGACCGCCGAGAAAAAAATCTCGGAGAGCGAACAGCGGTACCGGAATGTTTTTGAAGCTGCCGGCGACGCCATGCTCATTGTTGACGAGGAGTCCGATGTTATCCTCGACGCGAACAGTGCAGCACTGTACCTGTTCGGGTTTACTCATAGCGAGATCACGAGTATCCGCCACCAGGCCCTCCTGGCCGACATTCCCCGGGAGCAGAGAGACGACCGGACCCTGATCTCCGGGATCCCGGTCCGGTACTACCGGAGCAAAGAAGGGGGCATCATCCCGGCGGAGATCCTCTCGACCCGACACTCCCAGGAGAAGCGCACCATCAGTATCCATTCCATCCGGAATATCCGCGACCAGAAAGATGCCGAGGAACGGGCACTCACTGCCCAGCGGCTGTACGCGGTGCTCTCCCGGATCAACCAGGCCATAACCCGGGTAAACAACCTTGAGACGCTCGTTGCGGAGATCTGCCGGATCTCGGTCGAACACGGGAGGTTCCGGATGGCATGGGTGGGCCTCTTTGACAAGGAGAGCATGCACCTGCGCCCGGTTGCATCTGCCGGCCATGAAGAGGGGTACCTGGCAGCCCTTGACAGTTCCGGCAAGCCCGGACCCGGGGGGGAGCCGGTGGTCGGGATTGCTCTTCACGAGGGCCGGTATAGTGTGTGCAATGATTTCATGGCTGCACCGGCTGCAGAGCCCTGGAAGGATGAGGCAATCCGCCGGGGGTATCTCTCCTGCGCAGCATTCCCCTTCCGCCTCCATGGAGAGGTCGTTGGCGCGTATATCGTCTACGCTCCGCGGAAGAATTTTTTCAGCGCTGCGGAGATCGCCCTGCTTGAAGAGATCGCCCTGAACATCTCCTTTGCCCTTGATATGCTTGACGAACAGGCACGGCGCACTTATGCCGAACAGGCACTTGCCGGCAGCGAAGAGCGGGCAGGGTTCCTTGCTGAGGTATTCGAGCTGAGTGCCCAGCCATTTGCCGTCCTCGATCTCCCGAAAAAGAAGTTCGGGATTGTCAACCCGGCATTTATTGAACTGCTCGGATACCCGGAACAGGAACTCCATGCTCTTGGCTGGGAGGACATTACCCCTGAGCAATACCATGAAACGATTCACACCCTGACCGAAGAACTTGCCCGCACCGGGGTTCCCCAGCGCGTTGAGAAAGAGTTGATAAAAAAAGACGGGACGCGGGTGCCGGTTGAATTACTCCTCCACCGGGCGCTGGACAAGGGGGGCAACCCACGCTATTTCTATAGTTTTGTCACTGACATCACGGGACGGAAGAGAGCACAGGAGGCCCTGCAGTCCGAGCGGGACAGGGCCCAGCGGTATCTCGACACGGCGGGGGTCATGCTCGCTGTCCTTGACCGTGACGGTATCGTCACCCTCATCAACCGGAAAGGATGCGGGATACTCGGGTATTCTGAAGAAGAGATCACCGGAAAAGACTGGTTTGCCACCTGCATGCCGGAGCACCTGCGGGAGGTAACGGCAGAAGCATATGAAGCGGTTATGAACGGGGAGAATGAACTTCCGGAGTCCCAGGAATTCACGGTCCTGACAAAAAACGGTGATGAGCGCACCATTACCTTCCATAACACCCTGCTCCAGGATTACCACGGCACGATTACCGGCATCCTCTTCTCCGGAGAAGACATGACCGAGAGGAACCGGATGGAGGACGCTCTCAGGGCAAGCGAGGAGCGGTTCAAAGGGCTCATCCAGAACTCTTCTGACATGATCCGCATCATCACGGAGAGCGGGCAGATCACCTATTCCTCGCCATCAACGAAACGGGTAACCGGATACGATCCTGCCGATGTCCTGGGGAAGAGCACGTTTGATTATGTCCACCCGGATGACCGGGACCTTGTCCGGAGTGCATTCGGGGAGGTTGTCCTCCGTACCAATACCGGCACACCGACCGAGTACCGGATACGCCATGCGGACGGGCAGTATATCGATGTCGAAGCTGTCGCCATCAACCTGACCGGTGTTCCCGGCATAGAGGGCATCGTCACGACAACGCGGCCCATCACTGAGAGAAAGAGCATTGAACGGACCCTCCGGGAGCGTGAAGGCAGGTACCGTGCGCTCTATGAACAGTCACCCGATGCCATTGTCATTACGGGAGAGCAGACCAAGGAATGTAATCCGGCGGCTGAAGACCTGTTCGGTTGCACCAGGGACGAACTGCTCAGAAAATGGCCCCTTGAATTGTCTCCTCCCGCTCAACCGGGCGGCCGGTCTTCCCCGGCTTTGATGGAAGAGTACCGGGGGGCAGCAGAGAGCGGTTCAACCCGGGTCTTCAGCTGGGAATTCTGGCGGAAGGATGGAGCCCCGTTCCCGGCACGGGTGACGCTCATTCCTGCCGATGTCCGCGGGGAGAAGCTGCTGATTGCCATAATCCATGACACAACAACAGAAGCCCAGGAGACGCAGCAGTCCAGACACCTCTCCCGGTTCCTGGACCAGGACCCGGATCCGGTCATCGAGGTCCATCGCAACCGGGATATCGCGTATGCAAACCCGGCGTGCCGTACCATCCTGAACAACCTGGAACTTCCTGCAGACCCGGCCGCATTCATTCCGGATGATTTTGATACCCTTGTCATTGCAATCCAGTCTGAAACAAACCCGGTCTTTTACCGGGAAGTGCAGGTCGGGACAGCAATCTTCGGCGAGCGGCTCTCGTTCGATCCCGAAAAGCACACGATCCGGATCACCGCCCATGACGTGACAACGCAGGTATTCGAGCGGAACGCACTTGAGCGGGCAACCCGGAAACTCAATACCCTCTCCGGGATAACACGCCACGATATCAAGAACAAACTGACCGGCGTCATGGGATACCTCGAGCTGGCGAAGGGATCGACCCGGGACCCGGAGATGATCGAATATCTCAGCCGGGCAGAGATCTCGGCAACGGCAGTCAGGGAGCATATCGAGTTCACCAAGACATACGAGAATCTGGGGATCCATCCCCCCACCTGGCAGGATTTTTCCCTCGTGCTCGCAAAAGCTGTAAAACCACTTGAACGGGGCAGGATCGCCATCGAAGATCAGACCGCGGGCCTTGTCCTCTATGCGGATCCAATGCTTGAGAAGGCTCTCGTGTGCATTCTTGAGAATGCCATCACTCACGGCGTAAAGGCGACCCGTGTCCGAATCCACGGCTCCGGAGTCCCGTCCGGTTATCTCATCGTCATCGAGGATGATGGCGAGGGGGTGCCGCAGGACAAAAAAGAGAAGATCTTTAACAAGAAAGTGGGAACAGCAGGTGAATTCGGCCTCTTCCTCACCCGGGAGATCCTGAGCCTTACCGGCATTACCATCCAGGAGACCGGGGAGCCGGGTGCCGGCGCACGGTTTGATATTTCAGTCCCAAGCGGAAAATTTCAAATAAAATCGGTCTGATAGCTTTTTTCCAATTAAACAACATTTAAATATGAAAAAGTAAAATTATTGCTGTCGCACCACATCCCCCGGCAGAATTTTCTCGTGACCTCCCATGATTTCCGTCCTCCTTGTTGATGATGATCCTGACCTTCTTGAAGTAGCCCGGCTTCACCTGGAGATGACCGGATCGTTCCAGGCAGACACCTGTCGCTCGGCTGCGGGGGCCCTCTCACGGATCGGCAAGAAGCAGTACGATGCAATTGTTGCGGACTACAATATGCCGGTCATGAACGGGCTGGATCTCCTCAACGAGCTGAAAACCCGGGGCGATACCACTCCATTCATCATGCTGACCGGCTCGATATCGGAAGAGAAGATCATCGAGGCACTCAATTCCGGCGTGACATTCTTCCTCAAGAAGGGTGTCAACCTGGACGAGCCGTTTGCCGAGCTCACGAGCAGGGTCCATATGGCCGTCCGGGAGCAGCAGGCGGAGAAAAACCTCCGGCTCTTTTCGGCAGTGTCCCGCCACGATATGCTCAACAAGGTCGCTGCATTATCCGGGTACGTGGAGCTCACCGAAGCCCGAACCAGCGATCCGACCATCCTGAATTACATGATGAAACAGCAAACGATCCTCCAGGCGATCCGCGACCAGATCCAGTTCACCGATGATTACGAACGGATCGGCATCCAGCAACCCTTGTGGCAGCAGCTGGTCCCCATCATCGAACGATCGGCAGCGATCCTGCAGAAAGAAGATGTTTCCCTGGAGATGGATGGGATAGGGGATATTGAGGTGTATGCCGATCCCCTGCTGATGAAAGTGTTCTACAACCTCTTTGACAACAGTCTCCGGCACGGCGAACAGGTCAGGAAGATCCGGATTTCCGGTAACAAGACAGATACGGGCTTCATCATTTCATATACCGATGACGGGGTCGGAATCCCCGATTCAGAGAAAGACCGTATCTTCATCAGGATGCGGGGGAAGAATACCGGCCTTGGGCTGTACCTTATCCGGGAAATCCTGGGAATAACGAACATCAGCATCCGGGAGACCGGCACATTCGGGAAGGGTGCACGGTTCGATATCGGGATCCCGCAGACCCGTTTCAGGACCACATAACCGGAAAAAAGATCAGATATACCGGGCTTTCATCGAAAGCTTCCGGGGTGTATAGAGCGGACGGAACGGTTTTCCTTCAATATCCTTCTTCACTGCCGCGATCAGCGCTTCGGTCGTGAGCTGCTCCTTGAACGGTTTATTGGGCTGCGACTTCCTGCGGACCGTCACGGTCAGCTTCTTCGATGCGACTTCCTCGTCACCGACTACGACAACGTAGGGGACCCAGTCCATACCTGCCTCGCGGACCTTCTTGCCCATGGTCTCGTTGCGGTCATCGATATCGCACCGGATCTGGGCAGCGTTGATCGTCTTTGTCAGGTCTTCAGCAAACGCGGTGTGCTTCTCGGTGACCGGCACGACCCGGACCTGCACCGGTGCAAGCCAGGTGGGGAACCCGGGGACCGGCTGGGTGGAGATGTTCTCGAGGATTGCGCACATGACCCGCTCGACGCTGCCGGTTGGCGAGCAGTGGAGGATAGGCGGGTGGACGGGAGTGCCGTCTTCCTTGTGGTACTTGATGTTGAACCTGGTCGAGCTCTCGACATCGATCTGGACGGTCGGGTTCTCTATCGGGCGGTTCTGGCCGTCAATGGCTGCAAGGTCGATCTTGGCAACCCAGTAGTGGACGCGGTCGGAGAGGATCTCGATGAGCATCGGGCAGCCGGACTCCTTCACGATCTTCTTCACCCATGCCTCGTTCTCATCATAGAATGCCTTCGTGCACCGGAATGCGGCAACGAGTTCGGTCTCGAAATCTTTGCCGGTCTGCCATCCCATGGCAAGCTGCTCCTCGAAACACTTGAGGGCCTGCGGCATGTCAAGGCACAGCGAGTGCATATCGGGCATGGTGAAGGCGCGGAGGCGCTTTAAGCCGATGACCTCGCCCTTCTGCTCGTGCCGGAAGGAGTAGGTGGAGAGCTCGTACATCTTCATCGGGAGATGATTGGGCGAGATGTGCATGTCGCGCATGATCGAGAACATGCCGAAACAGGCCGCGAACCGGAGCATCATGTCGCGGTTGTTGGACTTGAAGCGGTACTGGCGCTCGCCGAACTTTGCAGCATGCTCGCAGATCGCCTTGTCGCCAAGGTCGTACATGACCGGGGTCTCGACCGGGGAGCCGCCATAGTCGAGCACGAGCCGGAGCACGTAATCGGCAAGCAGGTCGCGGATGATCTTGCCCTTGGGCATCCAGCGGAGGCAGCCGACATCGGATGCAGGCTCGTAGTCCACAAGTTCCTTTCCGCGCATCAGGTCCACGTGGGCCGGGTCGCCGCCAACGGGTTTTGCAATGCCGAGTTCTTTCTGGACAAGGCAACCGAAGGGAGTGTCGTTGACATACTCCTTGTAATCATGCTTCTTCCCGTCCGGGGTCATCACGAACCAGTCGTGGGTGACTTCCTTCTTTGCCGGTTTGACGGTCGTCTCACCCGGGATGATGGTCTTGGAGAGCTCTGAAAGCGGGTGGCCCTTGCACGAGAGCTTGAAGGACTTGTACCAGCCGAAGGGTGCACGCTTGACCGAGAGGCCCTCGCCTTCGAGGCCGGTCTTTAAGGAGTTCAGGACGGTGACCGCGGTCTCGGGTTTTGAGAGGTCGCTTGAGAGGTGGGCGTACGGGTATATGACCACCTTATCAACATTGACCTGACCGGCCGTCTTCTTAACTTCGTCGATTGCCTGGAGGACTACTCCCTCAAGGTCTTCCTCATCGATCGATTCCACGGCGCAGAAAACGGTGAGGACCTCGGTCTCTTTATCGGAGAGGACCTTGCACTCCTCCGCCATCTTCGTCTTCTTTTTGGCTTCGTATTCTATGTAATCTGAATGAATGAGAAGAAGTCGCATTGATTCATCTCCGATCCTCTAAAAAGATCATCCGTACACAATGTGCTTTCCCGGTATTTATAGGGGTAAACTCCGTGCAGCCGTTCACAGTTCGGGAGAAGGTATCGTCCGGAAACAGGATACGGCCGGCTTTTGGCCCGCATTCCGGTATTCCGGCGCATATGCAGTATCATGCGAACCGGCTTGCAATGCCGGTTTTAAAAAATTTTATCAACCCCGGCACCCCCGCCCGGAATTTTCCCGGCGACCCCTGACCGATCGACCGGAACACTCACGCCGGAGAAGGCAGTCTGCTGTTAGTTGTACAACTGCGGCACAGTTACATAACTTCGGCGCGGTTCGGTAACTTACATCATTTTTTCGTGCACCCAAAGATTACGCGGATCGCGGGCGTTCGCTGACCAGCGTGAACCCCTTCCCTTTCCCCAGCATGGACCGCACCAGCGTACTGGTATCGGCATTCGCATAGAACCGGAAGGCCATCTCCCCGCGTTCGGTCACCCGGTACTCCCGTCTTGTGCGCTCACCGGACGACATCCGCTGCTCCACGAGCCCTGCCTCTATCAGCGCCTTCATGAAACCAGAGAACGTGCCGTGCGCAAGCTCCTGCGGCGGTTTCTGACCCCGCCGGTACACGACCGGCTTTGCACCCGGTTTCACGGCCCTTGCCCGTGTCCTCTGGTACACCGACCAGACCTGCGTATACAGGTAATCGCGGGGCACCCATTCGTGGGCGGTCGCCGGCACGTTCTTCGCGTACTGCCGGAGGAGGTGCGCTAAGATCGTCTGGTAGTTGCCATTTGCGAGCAGGATCCTGACATCCGGGTCCGGCATCGGGGCGGTCACCGACACCTTTCCGTCGAAGGACGAATACACCTCCGAGCCCACCCACGGGGCGAGTGTCGCAAGCGCCGTACAGAGCCCTTGCGAGCCCTGGGAGAGATCCATCGTGAAACGGGCGCCGTAATTGTCCTGCACGATCTTCTCAAGAAGCGTTCTTGCTGAAGGATAAACCGGCGGGAAGAGGAGTTCGCGTGAGCAGGGAATGGAGAGGGTGGCGGAGAGCTCCTTCACCGCGTCGACCGCGTGCCGGACGGCGAGGTTCCGGGCCTCCTTCGCGGAATCGGGCGAGATGGTGTACGTCTCCTCTTCCGCGATGACGTATGTCCGGGTGATGCCGGGAAGTCTCCGGAAGAGTGCGGGGTAGGCGGTGTGGATGTTCTCGCCGGCCGTGATGATATGGACGTGGGGGGACGCGGGCATGAAAGGAGTGTCGGAGGGGGTTGGTTAAATGCTTGATCGTGTATAGTTTGGGAAATATTCTGCAGAGGGATCCCAAATTATGTCAAATAACCCCTGCCGGCCCCGAGGCCCGCCTTTCACAGCAGGCTGCCGAAGATGACTTTTATTGTATCCCGTAAACGAGGAGAACGGGACCTGGCGGATCCCCCGGCTGAAGGCGTGGCCGTCTTAATGGCAATATCCTATAAACCGGCAGGTAGCGGCTACCAGTTCCGGTTCGCGTGGTACCGCGAGAGGGTTGCCTGGCGCTGGTCAAGGTATTTTGCATCGCCCTTCGCCCCGTACGGCCGCTCAGCCCGCTCCGTGGTGTAGAAGACCAGCTGTCCGACGGGCATACCGGCATAGACCTTGACCGGCCGTGCATTGACATTTGCCATCTCCAGCGTGATGGAGCCCCGGAACCCGGCATCGATCCAGCCCCCGGTCTGGTGGAGCGTGACACCAAGACGGGCAATGCTCGATTTGCCTTCGATAGTTGCAACAATATTATCGGGGAGTTCGATGCGTTCGAGTGTCTCGGCAAGGACGAACTGCCCCGGGTTGAGGACAAAGGAATCGGCATGGGTCTCTTCAACCTCAGCCGTCACGCTCTCCCTGCTGTAGGGGTCGATAACAGCCACACCCGGTTTGTACCAGACAAAATGGTTCCCCAGCCGGATATCGATCGAGTTGGGCTGGATCAGCTTGGGATCGTACGGATCGATCCGGATATGGCCCCGGGAGATTCGATCAAGGAGTTGCCAGTCTACGAGGATCATGAGGAGTAATTTTTCGTGTTCATGGATGATTAGTGCTTCTTATTACGGTTTGTGAAATGCCGGGGGTTGTGCGGGAGTCGGACCGTGTTCCAAATAATTTTTTCAGGTCCTGGTACAGATATGTGAAAGGATTTATGAAAGGACCGGGTTCACTCATGAAATTCAAGAGAGACCGCCAGGAGGCATTCACCGGTCTTGAGGCGGCACTCATCCTGATCGCGTTTGTCATCGTGGCAGCAGTGTTTGCCTACGTCATTCTTGGCGCCGGGTTCACCACCACCCAGAAGAGCCAGGAAGTGGTCCATTCCGGTGTTGCAACCGCATCTTCCACGCTCCAGCTCGCGGGCGATGTGTATGGTATCAGCGAGGACATGGTTGGCATGACCATGTTCAACTTCAGTGTCAGCATCGCCCCGGGCGGCACTGCCATCGATTTCGACCGGGTTTCGATCACGTACAGCAACGAGACGGCCCTTGAGACGCTGACACCGGTCGAAGGGCGGCAGGCATTTTCTGTCCCGGCAGGGTACTGGGCGATTTCCAGCATCAGCGGGGAGACCGGATCCTCCAACAACCTGCTGGAGAAAGGTGAGCAGTTCGCCATCGCGGTCCACCCGGTATCCGGTGCCCCGAAGAACTCGGTTATCACCATCGAGGTCAAGCCCGGTACCGGGTCAACGGTTGCAATCAAACGAACGGCACCGTCTGCCCTGAAAGTTGTCAACAAACTGTACTGATTCCTTTTTTTCAATGCATTTTTTTTGGAGGTATCGTCTTTGTCAACTGAACAAACTGCTCGGGAGACTAAAAAACAAGGAGAAAAGAGCAGCGGGAGTTCTGCCCGGTTATAACTCGTCGTCTTCCCCGAAGTCCTGCAGGTTCCGAGGGCCGGTCCTGTCGCGGTCGAGCAGGGACGGGTCGATATGCCACTCGCTCCGGCGCAGGAGCCCGTGAAGAGTGCTCGCCTCCCGCACGGTGAGGTTACAGCGCCCGAGGACCCGCCGTATGAGGATCAGGGTATTCTCCCGCTTGAACCGTGGGTGGTGGATCCCGTCAAGGTACCGGTCGACATGCTGGTACAGGTACTCCATGTCCTGCGGGGGGCAGAGGGCATACCCGGGCAGCGGCAGGTTGGCAAGTTCGTAGCAGACAACTCCGACCGCGTGCGAGAGGTTGAGGATGGGGTATTCGTCGCTGGTCGGGATGGTACAGATCATATCGCTCCGTTTCACCTCCTCGTTGTTGAGCCCCCAGTTCTCCCTCCCGAAGAGGATCGAGATCCGCCCATCCACGTCTTTGATCCGCTCGCGGACCTCCTTTGGTGAATAGAACGGCATCCGCATCGAGTGGCAGACCGACTTGCTGACCGTCCCGGTCGTGGAGATGACGATATTGCTGCGGGCAAACACGTCCTCGATCGTGCAGGTCTCGGCACCGGCCAGCACGTCCTGGGCATGCGATGCCCGGGCTTTTGCCTCATTACCCAGCGGGCAGGGATTGATAAGAACGAGGCGGGAAAAACCGAAGTTCTTCATCACCCGGGCTGCGAACCCGACGTTGCCTTCATAGATGGGTTCGACGAGGACGATGTCAATATCGGGCATAAAAATGGTTACTGGACTGCATCAACGGTAGCCTTGAGGACACCGGCACCCTGGTCGTACACGGCATTCCCGACAACAATGGTGTCGGCATACTTCCCCATCAGGGCTGCCCGCTCTGCCGAGTTGATCCCACCGCCATAATAGAGGATGGAATTCTTCACCGCTTCCGATGCAGCTTTCACGACCTCCGGGTTGCCGAACGTGCCGCTGTATTCGATGTACACGATCGGGAAATGGAAGTAGTTGTCCGCAACGCTCGTGTAAGCCGCAACCTCCTCGGATTTCAGGTCACAGACGGATTTTGTCACCCGGCCTACCGATGAATTCGGATTAAGAACAATGTATGCCTCGGGCACGATCCGCTCGCCCCACGGGATCTTCCCTTTTGCCATCTGGACCCATGCCTTGTGCTTGCCCACGATCCAGGTGACATCGGTCGTGTTCATGACGCTGGGGACAAAGACGTAATCGATTCCCTGCATGAGGACAGCTTCGGGTCCTGCAGGTTCCATAACGAGCGGGAGGTCATATGCCTTCACCTGCTTCTGGAGTGCAGCAAGGTTCTCCTGCGTCACATTGAGCGTGCCCGAGAGCATCAGGGCGTCGGTGCCGCTTGCGGCAATTGCTTCAATGTCGCCGGGCCGGAGCTGCTTGTCAGGATCCAGTTTGGTCACATGCACCCAGTCTTTCCATTTCATGATATCGCGTGTACTATTGGCGCTCCATTTACATATACCGGTGGGGCTGAAAGGGATGGTGCAGGAAAAGAGATGATGCAGGGGAGTTCTTCGCGGTCACCTGCCGCTCGCAAGTTCAAGGGCGACCCGGAGATCCTTGTCATCGAACGGTTTTACCAGGTATGCATTCGGGTTGGTCTTCTTGGCACGGGAGAGCGTCTCCTCATCAGTCCGTGAAGTCAGGTATACGATCGCCATACCGGCATACTTTTTCCGGATCTCCTCAGCCACGGTGATACCGTCAGGCAGGCTTGAGAGGGAGATATCCATGAGGACAATCTCGGGCCGGATCGCCTCGATCTGGGCCAGCGCATCGCCGCCGTTCACGGCACGCCCGCAGAACTCGTGACCCAGTTTCTTGATCCGCCATTCGGTGGTCTTTGCTATGATATCGTCATCTTCGACAATGAAGATCCGCGCCTGCGTCATGGTATACTCCTGGTCCCGGCATACCCGCATGAAGTGAGACTGCCGGTTTTCCGCTAACAGAACATCACACAATTTATTATATAATATATTCCGTTCCCATGGTTAGCCTGCCCGGGTCTGCCCTGTTCTTACCGGCCCCGCGTTTTCAGCCGTTCCAGGACCTGATCGATCTCCTGTCTCATCAAGGGGCGGTCCGATTGTTCACGTATCCGGGAAAGGGCCGGGATTCCGGCCGGCCCCATATCCAGGAGGGCACCCATCGCTTCGCGCCGCCGGTCAGGATCACCGGCAACTAGGATCGCGGCAAGGGTCTCGATCGCACGATCGCCCCCGACCCTGCCAAGTGCTGCAACAGCCCCGGCCCGGACCTCACTATTTGCATCATCGGTAAAGTAGATGAGGACATCTACCGCCTTTTCCCCGGTCCGCGTCAGTTCAAACCATTCCTCATTGGCAACGAGGAGACTGATCCGTTCCTGTTCCGTCTCCGGGGTATGTCCTGCCTGGGCCAGGCTCTCTGCTGCGCCGGACCGGACACCACGGTCGCTATGCAGCAGCGCCTCGGAGAGATAGGGAACTGCGGTCTCCCCCATCGCAGTGAGTGCGTCGATGGCGATCCTCCGTACCGTGAAATCCTCACTGCCCATGGCCTCAACCAGCGATGAGACCGCCCGCTCATCGCCGATATATCCAAGCGCACGCGCAGCCCCGCTCTGCAGTTCACTGTCGCTCCCGTTGAGGGCGCGGATGAGGGCCTCCACCGAGCTGGCGTCTCCAAGATAACCCAGCGCTTCTGCAGCAACGATCCCGGTGCCGTTCTCATTTCGCTCAAGGAGCCGCACGAGTGCCGGAATAGCCTGCCGGTCACCCAGTTTGCCAAGGACGGATGCTGCCCCAACGACCACATCCGCCCGGGAGTCCGAGAGCGCGTTGATCAGGGGAGGGACTGCATCGGGGCCGAGGCTCCCGAGGATCTCGGCAGCAGTCGCACGGGTATCCCTGCCTGCGGCGAATGCTTCGATGAGCGCCGGTGCCGCTGCCGGCCCCATCATGGCAAGTGCCATTGCGGCATTCATCTGGACATCCCGGCTGGTATGGTCCAGGTACCCGGCCAGCTCGAACGGATCCGTAATTCCTTCCAGGGATAGTGCCGGAAGTTCCGGTTGTGCGGGAGTTGCCGGAGATTCTTCGGGCGGTGTTCCCACTCCACGTGCGGGGCCACCGACCCGGGGAAGGCCCCAGTTGCCATCCTGCTCTTTGAGGATCTGGTACGCTGCGTGCTGAACCCCGAGATCCGGGTCCTCGAGAGCCTTGAGAATGTGCGGGACGCACCGGTCGCCGAACCGGGTGAGGGCCGCCAGCGCACCGGTACGCATCTCCCGCCGGGGGTGATACGCCGCATAGACCAGGGGAAGGAATGCCGGATCCCCCATGGCTGCCAGGACCTCCCCGGCCCGCTCCCGCACCCGGCTGCTGGGATCGGCAAGGCGGGGGATGATATCCGCAGGGTAGAGTTTTTGCCCTCCGGGGATGAGGGGCGCGGATGGCAGCGGGGAGGCCGGGATTCCGGCCTGCCCTTCCTCTTCCGGCGTTCCGACACGAAGCGCAGGACCCCCCGAACGGGGGAGCCCGTACTTCCCGTCAAGATGATTGAGGAGGAGGTACGCGGCATGCTGTACCGTAATGTCGGGGTCTTCGAGACCCTTCATAATATAGGGAGCACCCATGACACCGAACCGGGAAAGGGCATGGAGCGCCCCGATCCGGAGTTCCGCATCCGTACTATATGCAGCAAAGACAAGGGGCCGGAATGCCGGTTCACCCAGCGCATGGAGGGCATCAATCGCCTTCGCCCGCTGTTTTGTGTTTTTATCGGAAAGATGCTGGATCAGCTCATGGGGATCGGGTCCGGCATCTTTTGCCGGACGGCCACGATCGGTGACAGGGGACGGGGCAGAACCCCGCGCGGGGGGTTGTGCAGCGGAGAGCCCCGCAATCGCCGCTTTCGGGGGAGCGGGAACGGCGGAATCATTGCGCAGGGCACTCAGTACTTTTTGTGCATGAGCCCTGACATCGGGATTGCCGTCCTTAAGTGCCTCGTGGACGTACGTCTCGCCTTTCCTGCCGAATTCTGCAATGGCAGTCAGGGCCCCGCACCGGACCCGGTGATCATCATCGTACGTTGCCTGTGCCAGCGCTGAAAAGGCAGGCTTGCCGATCCCGGCAAGCGCTTCAGCAGCGACATTGACAACCGACTCATCACGATCACGAAAGAGGCTGATGAGTGACGGCACGGCAAGAGCAGAACCAAGGTCTCCCAAAATCTCTGCCGCTTTTGCACGAATTGCCGGGCTGTCATTGGTCAGTGCCGCGATCAGCGAATCAATGACCGGCATCTTCAGGTTCGGAAGGCTTGCCATTATGGTGATGGCCTCCCCTGCACTACCAGAGACAAAGCTGTCCTTATCCCCGCTGGCATGCTGGAGCAGGGGAAGAACCGAGTCCACGCACCCGAGCCGCCCGAGATTCCGGGCAGCAACCGCCCGGATGAACGGGTCATTGTCGTTCAATGCAACCAGGAGGGGGTTGCCGGAGATCCCTTCCAGACGGTTTATCGCTTCGACAGCCCGTCGTTTGATCTCTACATCCTTGTTGCGCATGATGAGGACGAGCGCCTCCACAACAGGACGACTTTCATTTACCCGCCGGAGAATCCCCCGAAGCCGGGATATCTGGTTGTCATCACGGAGGATCTCAAGGATCTTTTCTGTTTCCTGGGCACCAAGCTGCTCGAATGCCTTTCTCTCCTGCCGGATATTCCACGCCTCTGCTGCGGATGCCGAAGCAGGGACCTCCACATCCTCGGAGAGTGCTGTCTGCCAGACCCTGAGTCCTTCGCGCTTGCGGAGGACACTCTCCGCTTTCTTTGCTACCTGCTCATCAACCTCCCGGCTCGCCGCAACAAGCACACCGGTCACCCGATCATCAAGGCTCTTGGCGAAGGCATCGAGACATGCGAGGCGTGCGATCCGCGATCCACGTTTCATGACATCGAAGAGCATTGGCAGTGCCAACGGGCCGATCTCCCCAAGAGCTGCCGCTGCGCTTGAACGCATCTCGGGAAATGCATCTTCGAGTTTTCCAACAAGCGGAGGAATGACGCAGGGATCTTTTATCTTCGAAAGCGATCGGATTGCCGCAAGCCGTGCACTGGTTTTCGGATCATTGAGCGCGGCGGTAAGTGGCTCAAAGGCCGGTTTTCCGATATCAGCAAGGGCATCTGCTGCTGCATTCCTGATTGCAGCATTGGAATCGTAGAAGAGGTTGACAAGAAAGGGTATCGCACGGGGATCTTTCAGTTTGCCGAGGGCGAGGGCAGAGGGTATCCTGACTGCCGGGTCCGCATCCGAAATAGCACGGGTGAGCGGTTCAAAGCCATCCGCATCTCCGATCGTGCCAAGAGCTTCGGCAGCGCCTTTCCGTATCCCGGGGTTCTCATCACGTAATCCCTCGACCAGATAGGGGATCGCTTTCTTTTTAAATCCCGCAAGATCCGACCAGGCGCCCTGCGCAAAGAGAAAGCAGACACGGATCTCATCGTCGTCAGGACTCCACCGCAGCTTGGTGAGCGCCGTTGCGGATCCTTTGCGGACCAGCCACGACTGGTCACCCATCGCGTTGAAGAGGAGCGGAAGTGCTGCATCCCCGGTGGCAACAAGGGCATTGACCGCAGCGGTCCTCACCCGCTCGTCATCATCTTTCAGACAGACAATCAGATCCGGACATGCATCATTCGATGGAAAGTTCAAAAGCGCTTTGGCAGCGGCAAGACGGACATCGGCATCCTGGTACTGGAGCGCCCTGATGAGACCACCTGCATCCCGCTCAGCCTCCAGTTTTGTAACATCCGGCCGGAATCCAAAGACACCCATGTGAGAAATCCCCGGTCAGGAAAACGCCGGCTAATACAGGGTCTGGCCGGAGTACCTCTCTCTTCCCTTTTTTCTCACACAATATATATATTCCGGACAATGCAGGGTGGCAGCCCCGTACTGGTTTTCACCATACTTTTTTATATAAATTCGTTATAGTAGTCAGATACCCATAATGCGGTGAGGGGAGGTGTGTGAACAGCCGAGACACGGTGCATATTGAGTCAATCCCTGCGAGCATCGCAATCACCGATAAGGCTGGCACCATCCTTCTCTGCAACCAGCACCTGGCAGAGATGTTCGGGTATGACAGCGCCACGTTGCTGCAGGGAAAACCGGTCACAGAACTGATTGCACTCCCCGACAAAGGCCGGGTTTCGCAGGAGCTTGGAGAGACCTTCGGGGGCGGGATGCCATCCGCAATCGAATGCCTGGCACAGAGGAAGGACAACAGTACGTTCGGGATTGAGATGGCCGGACAGCTCATGGTCAGCGATGATGCCGGGCAGGGAGCCGGCATTCTGGTGATCCGGGATGTTTCCCAACGGATTGAGCCCGAGTCGAAGATCCGCGAGTCCGAAAGCATGTACCGGGCGCTGTTTGAGAACACCGGCACTGCCATGCTCATTATCAGGGAGGATATGACGATCACGCGGGTAAATACCGGCTTTGAGCGCCTCTCGGGGAGTACCGGAAACGAGATCGAAGGCAGGAAGAGATGGACCTCATACGTGCTCGGTGAGGACCGGGAAACGGTACTGCGATACCACCAGGACCTTCGCAGGGATCCTGTATCCATCAGGGATTATGTTCCCCGCACCTTTGAGTTCAGGTTCATTGACCGCGACGGCCAGGTCCATACCTGCCTGACCACGATGGCTCTCATCCCCGCAACAACGGACAGCATTGTTTCTATCCTGGATATTACCGAACGAAAGAGCGCGGAGGATGCCCTCCGGCAGAGTGAGAACAATCTCAATGCCATCATCGACACCGCCCCGGTCCCCCAGTTTATTATTGATAAAAATCACCGTGTGGTACGATGGAACCAGGCACTGGAACGCCTCACCGGTGTCAAAGCAACGGCTGTCCTTGGTACCGACCGGCACTGGTCGGCATTCTACCCCCAGCGCCGTTTCTGCATCGCAGATTTTATTGTTGATGGTATGCCGGACAGGATTGCAGTTAACTATGCCGGAAAATTCCAGAAGAATGATGAGGTGCCTGACCAGTACGAGGTCACCGATTTCTTCCCGCATGTCGGGGAGTCTGGAAGATGGCTGACCTTTACCTCAATGGCGATCAGGGACTCACAGGGTACTGTTACCGGAGCCATTGAGACGCTCGTTGATATCTCCGGACAGAAGCAGACCCAGGCTGAGATATCCCGTGCCAACGAACAACTCACCGCTACGCTCCAGGAACTCCAGAGCACCGGGGAGATGCTGAAACAGAATATCAGCGAACTTGAGGAAGCAAAAAAGGAGATCGAGCGGAGCGAGGCGCGGTACAGGGATATCGCGACCAATATCCCCGGCATCATCTTCCGGTTTATTGTGCTGAAGGCCGATCGTGCACAGGATCCGTTCACGTGCGAACAGGTTTTTTCCTTATTTACCCTCGGGCCGGATGAGATCCATTCAAAACCGGATGCCCTCTTCAACCTGATCCATGAAGAGGATGTTGCGGGTGTGAAAAACTCGCTCCTTGAATGTGCAAAGGCGAATGAACCCTGGAATACCGCGTTCCGCATGAAACCCCGGGGGAACGAGACACGCTGGTTCAACGGCAGGGCGGTCCCCCGGGAGATCGGCGACGGGGATGTGATCTGGCATGGAGTCCTGATCGACATCACTGACCGGAAGATCGCCGAGATCGCGCTCATCGAGAACGAGCGGAAATTGCGGGCAATCCTTGACCAGACATTCCAGTTCATGGGTCTTCTTTCTCCGGATGGTACCCTGGTTTCTGCAAACCGCGCCGCAACGGACCTGATTGGCATGAATGAACCCGAAGTCATCGGAAAGCCGTTCTGGGAGACCCCCTGGTGGGCTCATTCCGGGGAACTGCAGGACCGGTTGCGGGAGGGTATCATGAAGGTAGCCCGGGGGGAGTCGGACCGTTTCGAGGCAACGCATCCCGGCATCGATGGGAGCACCCATTTCGTGGACTTTTCCTTAAAGCCGGTCAAGGATGACCGGGGCAATGTTGTTTTCCTCATACCGGAAGGCCATGACATCACCCGCCAGAAACTCCTCCAGGAGGAGATCAGCGCAGCACTCAGGGAGAAGGAACTGCTCCTCAAGGAGATCCACCACCGGGTGAAGAACAATATCCAGGTCATCGCAAGCCTGCTGAATATGCAGGCGCGGACGGTTGCCGATAACGGAACGCGGGAGGTCCTGCGGGAGGCACAGAACCGGGTCAAATCCATCGCCCTTGTTCATGAAAAACTCTACCAGTCCAGGAGCCTCGATCATATCGATTATTTTGACTATCTCAAGAAGATCTCACGTCATTTATACGAATCCTATGGTGTGAGTGCGAAGACGGTTACCGTGAATATCCACGCTGAGAACATCTCACTCCACATTGACAAGGCCGTTCCCTGCAGCCTGATCATCAACGAATTACTCTCCAATGCATTCAAACACGCGTTCCCGGATGGGAGGAAAGGGGATATCTGGATCACTATCCGGAAAGATGGCGAATCGCTTGTCCTGCTGTACCATGATAATGGCATCGGTCTGCCGGAAAATCTATCACCCGAGCGGGCGGAATCGCTCGGTATGCGCCTGCTCCATGGCCTGACCAGGCAGCTTCACGGGACGATTGAGATTTCCGGCCTTGAAGGCACCAGTATCACGATAACGTTCCCGTACGAGAGCAGGATGGAGGGATCGGCATGAAAAAAACCACGATTCTGGTCGTGGAAGACGAGTTCATCACCGGGGCTGATCTCCAGAGCGGGCTTATTGACATGGGATATAACGTTCCCCTGGTCGTTGACAGTGGCGAGGATGCCGTAGAACAGGCAGAGCATCTCCGCCCGGATGCCATCCTCATGGATATCACCCTGAGAGGGAAGATGACGGGGATCGAAGCCGCCCAGGCAATACGGAAGAAACTGGACGTGCCGATCATCTTCCTGACAGCCCACTCGGATGATTCCACATTCCAGCAGGCCATCAAATCCGAGCCTTTTGGTTTCATCATCAAGCCGTTTGAACCCTACAACCTGCACACCAGCATCGAGATGGCTCTGTTCAAGCATGCCATGGAAGAGCAGCTGCGCGAGAGCGAACGAACCGTCCGGGCCCTTCTCAACGCTACACCCGATGCCCTTGCCCTTATCAACCGCACCAGGCGCGTTGTTGCTGCCAATGATCCCATGTGCCGCAAGGTATCGCTGAGCAGGGAACAGCTGGAAGGGACCCGTCTGGCAGAAGTCGGGGAACGCGGGCTTCTTCCGCTGGATATCGGGATCATTGATGAGATCTTCAGTTCCGGCAGGGACTTCATCATCGAGGAGGAGCACCAGGGCCGGTGGTTCGAGACCTCGGTCTTCCCGGTCCATGAGTCTGATGGCACAATCCAGCGGATTGCAATCCAGTCCCACGATATAACCTGGAGAAAAACCTTCGAAGAACAGCTCAAGTCTGCGGGGATTGAGCAGATCGAACACAACATGGAGCAGTTCCAGATCCTCAACGACCAGATCCGGACGCCACTCCAGGCTATCATGCTCTATATCTCGATGGATGATTTTCCCTTCCGCAAAAAAGTCGAAGAGCAGGTAGGGATTATCGATGCGCTTGTCGATAAACTGGACAAGGGCTGGCTTGAGTCGGAGAAGGTCCATAACTTCCTCCTCCGCCATTACAAACCGGCAGCAGGCGGTTCACCATCCGGGGCAGGAGATGATCCGGCCCGATGACCACCCTTCTGATTGTTGACGATGATCCGGCGATCCGCGAGGTATTCTCCATCCTCCTGGCCAGGAGCGGATTCAGTGTCATGACCGCACCCGGCGGAAGTGAATGCCTCGGACTGCTGGAGAGCAGCCACCCGGATCTCATACTCCTGGACATTATGATGCACCCGGTTGACGGGTGGCAGACCCTGACTGCGATCCGGACCAGGCCGGAAACGTCGGGGATTCCGATCATGATGTTCTCGGGAAAAAGCCCATCTGCAGATGAACTTTTCCGGTACGGGGGCTGGATAGAAGACTACTTTATGAAACCAATAACCATGCAGGCAATCACCAGGTCATTGAACGACGTTTTCGAACGCATGGGTGTGACGCAGGCTGAGCGGGAACGGTTCCTCCAGAACGGGGCAGAATTGTCACTGATCGAGGAGTACTGTGCACTCAAACGTTTTCTCTTCATCTATGGCAAATTTTCCCTGGAGGTGTTCGGGAACGGATCGGATCCCGCAGCTGCTGTTCTCTCCCAGAGAAACCGGCTGGAGGAGATTACCCGGAAGATGACAACCGGTATCGGATTATTCAGTCCATCAAAGGGCAGCGGGAATGTATCATGATCCAAAACGGGATGGAGATCCGGATACCATGAGATCTTCAGCGGGGATATCCAGGACAACCGTATGACAGGACCGGGAAGAGAGACACCGACAATCCTGATTGCCGAGGATGAATACATCACCGGCACTGATATTCAGAACTGCCTCATCGATATGGGGTACGATGCCCCCCTTGTCGTAGATAACGGTGCCGAAGCGATCGAGAAGGCCGGAACCCTGCATCCCGATGTTGTTCTCATGGATATTACCCTTATCGGGGAGATCTCCGGGATTGATGCGGCATCCGTTATCCGGGAGCGGTACGATATTCCGGTCATCTTCCTGACTGCCCATTCGGATGACGCAACGTTTGAACACGCACGGGTCACCGAGCCGTTCGGGTATCTCATCAAGCCCTTCGAACCACGCAGCCTGCACATCAGTATCGAGATGGCATTGTACAAGCATGCCATCGATGAACGACTCCGGAAGAGTGAGGAGCGCTACCGGGGTTTTGTTCAGAATTTTCTCGGGATAGCGTACCGGTATAACCAGGATGCATCCCTGGAATTCCTGCATGGCGCAACCGAAGCGATCACCGGTTATCCGGCGGATGCATTCATGAAAAAAACGATCAACTGGAATGCGCTTGTTCACCCGGATGACGCCCATGATGTTCGCGCTCTGGATGCCATGATCCGCGAATCTGCTGAGTACTCCGCTACCCGCGATTATCGAATCATCCACCGGACCGGGGAGGTGCGATGGATTCATGAACGTATCCAGAAGATCAGGGAAGATGGCAGATCTCCTGCGTTCATCCAGGGGGCATGCTATGATATTACCGACCGGAAGAATGCCGAGGACGCCACCGCGGTTGCGAACCGGAAACTCAACCTGCTGAACAATATCACCCGTCACGATATCCTCAATTCACTCCACGGGCTCCTTGGTCTCATCGAGATGGCACGGGACACGATCCGGGACGAGAGTGCCCGCCCCGTGCTTGCAGACATGGAGACGGCTGCACGGCAGATCCAGCGGCAGATCACCTTCACCAGGAACTACCAGGATGTGGGCGTGAAAGCACCGGTCTGGCAGGGGATTAACGACTGTATTGCCCAGGCGAAAGAGAGTATCAGCCATGAAGGGATCTCGGTCATCATCGACCCTGACGAGGACCTTGAGTTCTTTGCCGATCCGCTGCTGGTCAAGGTCTTCTATAACCTTATCGACAATGCCCTGCGATACGGCGATACGATGACCCAAATCGCATTCCGGGCATCAGTCCGTGATACAAACCTCATCCTTACCTGCGAGGATGACGGGATTGGCATACCTGCAGAGGAGAAGGAGCGGATCTTTGAGCAGTGCGTGGGGAAAAATACCGGCATGGGGCTCTTCCTCGCCCGCGAGATCCTCATGATTACCGGGATCTCGATTCGCGAATGCGGCATGCCAAAAAAGGGCGCCTGCTTTGAGATGAACGTTCCCCCGGGTTCGTGGAGGAGGAGAGGCTGACCACCGGTTTTCCCGATTTTCCCTGTAACTTTTCCTTGTGAAAGACAGCAAATCCGAATCGTTTATACCTTTTTAACTGCAATCGGGAGGATACACAGGCGGCCTTTTCATGAAACTGCAGGAGAAGACGAGTCTGATTCTGGTAGCGCTCCTCGTCTTCTGCCTTGCCGGAATCAGTATCTTCGTTGCATCCATCTCCCTCTCCAGTTACAGTGCGCTTGAGCAGACCTACATCGAGCGGGACATCACCCTTGCCGCGGAGAGGATCGCGGAAGAGTCCAGTACGCTCTCTATCATTGCCAGCGACTGGGGCCCGTGGGACGACACCTATGATTTCCTGGGTGGCGAAAAGCCCGAGTATATCCAGACAAATCTCCTCCCGGAGACCTACTACAATCTCCGCCTGAACCTCATCATTATCACCGACAGGTCAGGCACAATCGTCTATGCCGGCGCATACAACCTGACAACCGGAAGACCGGAACCAGTCCCGGAATCCATCCGGGAACACCTCCGGCCCGGCCTGCCGCTTATGGCTATGGACGACCCGGAGAGCGGGACCGATGGCATTGTCATCCTCCCCGAGGGGCCCCTGATGGTAGCGTCCCGCCCGATCCTCAGAACCGATCTCTCCGGGACACCGCGGGGGGTCGTGATCATGGGAAGGTATCTCGATGAGAACGAGATCGCACGACTCGCCCGGTTCACCTCGCCATCCCTTACAGCATTCCGGCTGTCTGACCCGGCAGTGCCCCGCGAGGTTTTCTCTGCGCCTGAAGACCGGCATGGCAGGTTCAGGAGCATGGTCTCTACCCTCAGCGAGACCGAGGCCGGGGGGTATGCAGTCCTGAAGGATATTTATGGCAGCGAATCGCTCGTCATCAGGATACTCCAGGACCGGGACATCTACCAGCAGGGGGTCACCACAACACTCCAGTACATCTTCATCGTGCTTGCAGCCGGGCTCCTCTTTGGCGTCACGGTGCTCTTCATCCTGGACAGGCTGGTACTATCACGGATCATCGACCTCAGCCGGCAGGTCTCGGAGATCGGGCAGAGCACCGACAGTCCACAGCGGATCTCCATCGGGGGCAATGATGAGTTCGCCGGGCTTGCGTTGGAGATCAACCGAATGCTGGAGACGATTGAGAAGACCCGGCGCGGCCTTGTAGCGAGCGAGAGCCGGTTCCGGGAACTTGCCGAGCTCCTCCCCCAGACCATCTTTGAGATGGACAGAACGGGCCGGCTCCTCTATGTCAACCGGGCCGGGACCGAGATATTCGGCATCACGGAAGAGAAGATCAGGGACGGGGTGAACGTCAGGCAATTCCTCATCCCGGAAGACCACGCCCGTATGCAGAGGGGTCTTGCTGCGATCCTTTCCGGGGCCACCTCATCGGGCCAGATCTACAGTTTTGTGAAGAAGGACAACGAGCTGATGCGGGGGATCGTGTATACCGCCCCGGTCCGGAGGAAGGAGAACCCGGACGGTTTCCAGGGCATTGTCATTGATGTGACCGACCGCGTGAACCTGGAGGAAGCCCTCATCGAGAGCCAGGAGTACCTCCAGACGCTCTTCATGTCGGTACGCGCCGGGATTCTCGTGATAGATGCCCTTACCCACACAATTGTCGATGCCAACCCGGCAGCGCTCGACATGATCGGGACGACCCGGGATGAACTCATTGACCGGGAGTGCCAGGGGCTCGTCTGCCCGTCTCAGGCAGGCGAGTGTCCGGTCACGGATTTCAATATCATCCTGGACAATGCCGAGCGCTCCCTCCTGACAAAGGACGGGCGATCGGTCTCCGTGATAAAATATGTCGTCCCCGTCATGCTTCACGGCAGGGCCTGCCTGCTGGAGACGTTCATCGACAACTCCCTGCGCAGGCAGATGGAAGAGGAACTCCGCGAGAGCCGTGAGCGGCTTTCCGGCATCCTGCGTGCATCCCCGGTCGGGGTCTTTGAGACAACCAAAGACGGGATCCTTATTTACGTGAACGAACGCTGGGAGGAGATGACCGGCCTTACCCGGGAATCCGCGCAGGGAAAGCGATGGACCTCGACCATCCATCCCCATGACCGCAGCCGCGTTGAGGAGGAGATCCGGGAGTATCACCAACGTCAGCAAATCCTCCGGACCGAAGCGCGGTTCATCCGCCCGGACAAGACGATCCTCTGGGTGTACGGGCAGGCCGTGCCCCTGTACGATGCTGACGGAACGGTGCGGGGATATGCGGGGACCATCACCGATATTACGGACCGGAAGCGGGACGAGGATGCAGTTCAGCTGGCCAATAAAAAACTGAACCTGATGAACAACATCACGCGGCATGATATTCTCAATACCATTACCGGACTCCTTGGCTGTGTCGATATGGCAAAGGCAACGAAATCAACGGATGAACGGGTGGAACTCCTCAACGAGATCCGGGATCTCACCCGGGTAATCCAGCGCCAAATCGCCTTCACCAAGGAGTACCAGGAGGTTGGGGTGCACCTCCCGGTCTGGCAGAACGTCAACACAGTCATCTCCCGGATCCGCCAGAACTTTACGAGCAGTGGCATCTCTCTTGCGGTTGAACTGGAGAATGTTGAGGTATATGCCGACCCCCTGCTCGAGAAGGTCTTTTACAACCTGGTGGACAATGCGATCCGCTATGGCGAGCATATCCACACAATCTCGTTTTATTTCGAGATCTCCGACAAGGGCCTCTTCATCATCTGCGAGGACGACGGCATCGGGATACCCCCGGAGGCAAAAGCGCGGATCTTCGAGCGCGGGGTTGGCAGGAATACCGGGATGGGCCTCTTCCTGAGCCGGGAGATCCTGGGCATCACCGGCATCACGATCGAGGAAAATGGCGAGCATACCAAAGGGGCGCGGTTCGAGATCCATATCCCCCGGGGCACGTTCCGGTTCGTACGGGATGAGAAGGATTAAACATATCAGGAAAATGCATATGTAATCATATACGGGAAGTCTGACGAATCATGTCTGGTGAGAAGATCCTCCTTGTCGAAGATGACGACGTAATAGCCAAGGTAGCGGACTGGCGGCTGAAGAATCTCGGTTATGCTGTCTGCGGACGGGCAACGACCGGCGCGGAAGCAATGGAACTGGTCGTGAACGCCAAACCGGACCTGGTTCTCATGGATATCAATATCCGGGGCGACATTGACGGGATAGAAACGGCGAAGATGATCAAGAAGGGATTCAATATCCCGGTCGTCTATGTCACGTCCCATTCGGACGGCCCCACGCTTGAGCGGGCGAAAGCAACCCGCCCCGACGGGTTCATTGTCAAACCCTTCGATGACAACGATCTCCGTGTCGCCATCGAACTGGCACTGCAGCGGTGAAGGGATTCAGATCTGGATAACCGTATTATCCTTCTTTTTTCTGGCAACCCGCTGGAATTCGGCGATCTTCTCCCTTCCGATCCCGCTGATCTCTGCAGCGGTCGCGGGATCAGCGCTGAGCAGGGACCCTGCATCGATGATATCTGCCCGGGAGAGCTTGTTGAGCATCGGTTCGGTGATTCCGCGTATCGCAAGGAGCTGCTTCTTCCCTCGCTCTATCTGGAGCTTTGATACGGTCCGGGGGGCAGGTTTTTTCAGGTACGCACAGACCACGCTGACATGCTTCTGCACGGTAGAGAGAGACATACCGGTGAGTTCACTCAGGGCAGCCGGGGTATGGGCGCAGAACGCATCCGGGGTTATGACACCGGCCGCGATGTACTTTTTCAGGCTGACTGCCGGGATCCCGATCGTACGGAGGATCTGGCTGTTGTAAACAACCCTGGCATCGGTGACCAGTTGTCCGGATTCCTGTTCACTGATCCCGGCCGTTTTCAGGGCAGCAGGATCTGCACGGGCAAGATCGGAGAGCTCAGTGATACCAGCCTCTTTGAGCGCGGACTGGATCTTTGCATAACTGCGTCCCTTCCTTGGGATGAGCCGGTCCCGTATGAACTTACGGCATTCGGTCCTTCGCCGGAGTTTCTCAAGGACCGCTGTGGCACCGCTGACAATCGCTGCCGCGGTATCTGCCGGGACCTCCAGGATTTTTGCGAGGTTCTCCGGTGTACTCCGCGCAATCTCTGCCACCGAGTATATATGCCGGTTGCGGGCTTTTTGGATCAGGTCGCCATTCAGCCCGGGGACTTCGGCAAGGGATTCCTGGTTTGAGTTGATATGGTGGCACAACGGGCAGCCGATGTCCCAGGGGCGTGCCCCCTTGCGGACCAGCCGGACAAAGTTCAAGTGGTGTTTGTCACAGACATCATCGGTCCGAACGGCAAATCCCCACTGGGCCATGGGAAGGCCGATATTGAAGGTGCACTCCGGGTATTTTGAACACCCGATGAACTGGGTGTTTGCACGGAGGTGCTTGATCGCGAGCGTCCCGCCACAGACCGGGCATTTGCCGAGGTTCATCTCCTCTGCAGTCCGGTTGCGGATGTCATCGCCGATGACCTCCTCGTTCGCCTCGAGCTGGTCGAATGCCGCATGGAGCATTTCGCGGGACTCCCGCACCACGTCCTCGCGTGTCCGCTGGCCCTGCTTGATGAGCTGCATGTGGGACTCGAGTGTGGCCGTCATATCGGGGCGGGTTATCGTATCCGCGTGGGCTTCAAGCGATTCCGTGACAACGCGGCCGACAAGGGTGGGACGGAGGGGATTGCCTTCAACATACTTCCGGGACACGAGTTTTGCGATGACCTCGTGCCGCGTGCTCTTGGTTCCGAGGCCGAGCTCCTCCATCCGCTGGATGAGCTTTGACTGGGTATACCGGGACGGCGGCTGGGTCTCCTTCTCGTCCAGCGTCACCTTTGTTATCGGAAGCTTCTCGCCGACCTCAAAGGCCGGCAGGAGCACCTCCCGCGCCTCGGAGAAGGGGTAGACGGCATGCCACCCCGGTTCTATGAGCTGGCCGCCGGTGGTGGTGTACTCCTCTCCCCCTGCATTGAAGAGCACCTTCAAGGTCTTCCACTGGGCATCCGGGGCAAGGGTTGCGAGAAAACGCCGAAGTACCAGCTCGTAAATCCTGAACGCATCCTCACCGAGGACTTCTATGGTCGCTCCGCCGGTCGGGTGGATGGGCGGGTGGTCGGTCGAGGACTTCTTGCCGCGGGTGGGGACTGCACGGCGGTTTTTGATGATCCAGTCAACATCTTTCTGGAAGGGCGAGTTCCGGATGGTATTGAGGATGCCGGCAATATCCAGGGAGTCAGGGTAAACTGTGTTGTCGGTTCTCGGGTATGAGATGAAACCGTTCATGTACAGGTCTTCAGCGATCCGCATGGCATTTGCTGCCGAGAAACCCAGGCGGGCTGCTGCCACGATATAGGTCGTGGTGTCGAACGGGGAGGGTGCACGATCCTGCTTGGTACCGGTCTTGACATCGGTAACAACCAGGGGCTCTTTTGACCGGTCCCGGGCAAGTTCTGCAGCAGCCTTATCGTGGAACCGCCCGTTCGTGTGCCGGGTTTCAACCGGTTCTCCCCGCTTCTCAGTCGTGAGCGCGAGCTGCCAGTACTTCTCCGGCACAAAGGCCTCGATCTCCTTCTCCCGGTCAACGATCATGGTGAGTGTCGGGCTCTGGACCCGGCCTACCGAGAGGATATTATTTCCCCCGCGACGGGCAGCAAGCGAGATGAACCGTGTGAGGGACGCCCCCCACATGAGATCGATGGACTGACGGGCTTCTCCGGCAGCGGCGAGATCAAAGTCGAGCTCGGTGGTATGAGAGAATGCATGGTGCAGCTCCTGCGAGGTGATTGCAGAGAACCGGGCGCGGTCGATCGTCACCGTCTTATTGGCGGCACGGATAAGTTCGAATGCCTCCTTGCCGATGAGCTCCCCTTCCGTATCAAAATCCGTGGCAATCGTAACCTGATCCGCTTTCTTCGAGAGTTTCTGGAGGAGGGTAACTATCTTCTTCTCGGTCGGCACCTTGATGGTCCGGGCATCAACAAGGCTCCGCGGGGTGTACTGGTCGCTGCGCCAGTTCTGGTAACCGGGTTCGAAATCGATCTCGACCACGTGGCCGCGGAGACCGACCGAGACGGTGTCGCCAAACGAGTACGTTGAGACTCCGGCATCCTTGTTCTCGGTCACCTTCTTCCCGTTGCTGAGGATCTGGGCGATGCGCCGGGCAGAGATGTTCTTTTCCGCTACGATCAGGTGCACGGTTACTGCGCCCCCCGCTTTGTGAGTGCCTCTGCCAGCATCCGGTTCAGTTCGCCAGGATCCGCCTTGCCACGGGTCTTCTTCATGACCTGGCCGACCAGGAAGTTGAGCGCCTTGGTCTCACCCTTCCGGAAATCCTCGAGGGCCTTCGGGTTCTCGTCGATCGCCGCCTCGATGGCAGCGCTGATGGCGCCAGTGTCACCGGTGGTCTTTGCCAGGTTCAGCCGCTTCACGATCGCGTCAGGTGTCTCCGCGGTCTCACCCTTCAGGCGCTGGTCCAAAACCACGCGGAGGACCTCGATCCCGCTCTTGTCGGTGATCGTACCGGCCCGGAGGATCCGGATGAGCGCGGTCATCGCATCCGGTTCAACCTTGTCAAGACTCATATCGCGGTAATTCAGCTCCCCGATCAGGGTGTCGGCGATCCAGGTTGCTGCAAGGGGCGGGAGACCGGCTTTGTCCGATGATACGACCTTCTCGAAGAAGTTGGCAAGCCGGAGATCGCCGGTCAGGGTCCGGGCATGGTTGAGGGAGCAGCCATACTCCTTCATGAACCGCTCGCGGCGGGCATCGGGCAGTTCGGGGAGGTCAATTTTGTCCACCCAGGACTTCACGCGGAGCGGGCGGAGATCGGGCTCGGGGAAGTAGCGGTAATCGTGCTCCTGCTCCTTGCTGCGGGCAGACTGGGTGATGCCCCGGGCTTCAAGATAATGCCGGGTCTCGCGCTCGATCCGCTGGCCCCGGCGGATGAGGTTCTTCTGCCGGGTGACCTCAAAGGTGAGTGCCTTCTCAACGCCCTTGTAAGAGGTGATGTTCTTGACCTCAACCCGCTCGCTTCCTTTGATGGATATGTTGGCATCGACACGCAGCGACCCCTCCTTCTCGGAATCGAAGACACTCAGGTATTCGAGGGTTGCGCGGAGCTTGTTGAGGAACTTTCTCGCCTCCTTGGGCGAGCGCATGTCCGGCTCGGAGACGATCTCGATGAGCGGGATACCGGCACGGTTGTAGTCTACCAGCGAATATTTGCCGCGCTCCACATTGCCCATGTGGACGAGCCGTCCCGGGTCCTCCTCCACATGGATCCGGGTAAGGCGGACCTTCTTCTCGCCACCTTCGTCACTCTCGATCTCAAGGTACCCGCCTTCGGCAAGCGGCTTGTCGTACTGGGTGATCTGGTACGCTTTGTCAAGGTCGGGATAAAAATAGTTCTTCCGGGAGAACTCGGACTCGTTGAGGACCTCGCAGTTGAGCGCCTTTGCCACCTTCATCGCGTACTCGATCGCCCGCCGGTTCAGTGCCGGCATGGCACCCGGAAGGCCGAGGCAGATCGGGCAGACATGGGTGTTGGGGCCGTCGTTCCGGTAGTCGGTCGAGCACCCGCAGAAGAGTTTGCTCTTCGTATCCAGCTGGCAGTGCACCTCCAGCCCGACGATGACCTGATCTTCAGCATCTGCCATCTCAGCTCACCGCCTGTTCATACGCGTAAGCAACGTCCACGACACGCTCATCCTCAAACATCCGTCCCATGATCTGGAGCCCGACCGGCATCCCGTCGGATCTCCCGCACGGCACCGAGATGGAGGGTATGCCGGCAAGATTGGCCGGCACCGTGAGGATATCCGCCAGGTACATCGAGAGCGGATCGCTCTTCTCCTTCAGTTTAAAGGCAATGGTGGGCATAGTGGGGCCCGCGATAACGTCAACATCTTTGAAGATCCGGTTGAAATCAGCCTTGATATTCTCGCGGGCGATCTGTGCCTTGGCGTAATATTTGCCATAGTACCCGCTCGAGAGCGCAAACGTGCCGAGCATGATCCGGCGCCGGACCTCGGTCCCGAACGCAGCGCTCCGGACCTCCTGGTATGCATCGTGCCAGGACTTCCTCCAGTCAGGTGCCGGGCCGTAGCGGACACCATCGAAGCGGGCAAGGTTGGAGCTTGCCTCGCAGGTGCAGGTGACATAGTACGCTGCAAGAGCGTATTCCATGGAGGGGATGCTGCACGGGAGGGTTGTTGCACCCAGCTCCTCGAGACGCCCGATGGCTTTTCTGACAACATCGGCAACCTTCGGATCAACGCCTTTGCCGAAATATTCCTGCGGGATGCCGATCTTCAGGCCGCGGATATCTGCACTTGGAACCCGGGTGTAGGGCTTGTTCTGCGAGGTGGAGTCGTGACGGTCGTACCCGGCGATGACGCTCATCAGGGTGGAGACATCGTTCACGGTCTTTCCCATGGGCCCGATCTGTTCGAGCGAGTTCGAGTAGGCGATGAGGCCGTACCGCGAGACGCGCCCGTAACTGGGTTTCAGCCCGACGATCCCGCAGAACGATGCAGGACACCGGATCGATCCACCGGTATCGGTACCGAGAGCCATCGTCACCATGCCGGCTGCAACAGCTGCTGCGCTGCCGCCGCTCGAGCCGCCGGGGACCCGGGTGGTGTCGCAGGGATTGAGGGTGGGACCAAAGCCGGAGTTTTCGGTTGTGGTTCCCATCCCGAACTCGTCCATATTGGTCTTGCCGACAATGGCTGCACCATCAGCTTTCAAAAGGGCGATGACATGGGCATCATAGGGGGGAACATAGCCTTTGAGGATCTTCGAGGCACAGGTGGTCTCAATGCCCCGGGTGGAGATATTGTCCTTAACGGCTATCGCCATACCGGCAAGTTTTCCATCGCCGTGGGGTGCCCTGCTGCAGGTGGTCAGGAAGGCATTGTACCGGTCGTCCGGATCAAACGTGATCTCACCGGTCACTACATCACCCTCGGCGCTTTGATGAACCCGTCTTCTTTGGCCGGGGCATTCCGGAGAACGTCTTCCTGAAGCAGGGAGGGCTCAACGTCATCCTCGCGCAGGACATTGTAGAGCTCGCGCTCTGAGGTTCCCGTTCCCTCAACGCGGTCGAGGATATCGAAATATTCAAGGATTGCATTGAACTGGTGCGTAAAGGTGCCCAGCTGATCAGAACTGATACCGACATCGGCAAGTTCTGCTATATGTTGTACATCGTTCTCAGAGACCATGTTCCACCCGTATGATCTGGTCTATGTAATCTTGCATGGACGTTTTATAACCGTTTTTACGGGCAAGCTTACGCATGACCCCCCAGACCCCGCTCCCGTATTGCATGGCTTTCTTCTCGTACCATGCGAGATCTAGCGGAATGTGGCGTTCTGCGACCTCCCTTAACGGGATTTTCCGCCGGTTTCCCTGCACTTTAGCGGATGCAGGGATCGCCCGTGCAGCGCGCACAACCCGCAGGTCCAGGTACGGCATGGAGAGGCAGGTCCTGTGGAGCGCTGCAATCCCCTGGTCGCGGCGGGCCTGGAGCTCAAGCCCCGCAAAGTCCCGGGCCAGTTCGGCTTCAAGGTCAGGAGACGCCATATACCGGGCATACCCGCCGAAGAGCTCGTCGGCTCCCTGCCCGGTGATGATGCGGCGGTACCCCTGCTCCCCGGCCCAGCGCGTGATGAAGAACTGGGTCAGGGCTATGCCGGCGTCGACCGGATCTCTCTTCGGGATAACGGAGAGAACGCGAGGGAGCGCCGCTTCGATCTCGGCTTCGGTGATGGTGACGAACGTGCAGGAGAGCCCAAGAACATCGGCAGCATGGCGCGCCTGCCTGATATCATGGGACCCGTCAAGGCCAACGGCAACGCACTCCCGCCGGGCAAGGTGTGCCACGAGTGCCGAGTCTACCCCCCCGGAGAGTGCGGTCACCCCCTCATCGCTCCGCAGGCCGACCGCGGTAATGATCGCTTCTTCCAGGGTGAGATCCGGGACAACCGGCTGTATCTCCCCCCGCACCTCCCCGTTGCAGACAAGGGTGCCTTTTGGTCCTGCCCCCTCCATGATCCCGAAGTGGTCGCGGGCGCTGCACCGGTCCCAGCGCAGCCAGAACTCCCCGCCGAAACGGAGCACCTGTTCGGGAGCATTATGGCAGATCGTATTCACTTCTTCGATTGACAGCCGGCGGCCATCCTGTTCAACCCATCCGGTTAGGTGCGGGTGTGTCATCGCTCCTGGTCCTCGCGCATTATCTCTTCACTAGTGTGCCGCTGGATGCTAAAAAAAATGTGTCTTCCGATCCACTGGCTGGATCCGGTCTTCCCAATCGTAACTCATATCCGGGAATATTTCATCCATACCATCAGGAACGGGTTGCGGTGAAGGATGGCGTTCACGCCATGCTGGTGGCACCTGGTGCTGCCTGTGCCGGGATAATCTTTCTTGGGCTGGCGTCCGGGTCGGTCTTCATCACGGTTGTCGGCACCCTATTCATCAGGGGAGCATTCCTTATCAGCGTCACGGCATTCGTCCTGTTCCTGCGGGAATGGATTCTCATGAAGGGATCCTGATCCCACCTCCCTGCCTGCAGGCAGCGGATCTGTTTTACCGGAAGACCAGTGACAGTTTTTTCTCAGCGCCTCGGGAAGAGAGCCGGACATCCAAATTATTAAGTAGAAATCTCCCGTCCTTATTGAATTGGTGTAATAACGTGCAGGCATCTCTTGTTGCTCTGGTTGCAGCGCTCTGTGGGATCATCATGGACAAATTCCTGGGAACCACACCGGTATTCAGGATCATCGGCGATGCACTCATTATGGGTGCATTCATCATTGCGATAACCGCGTTCCTCTTGTTCCTGAAGAAGAGGTTCCTTGGCAGCAGCGATGAGATCATGTGGACGAGCAGCCATTAAGGGATCCTTGTTCATACGATTCTTTTTTTGGTGTTGACGGTCAATAGTATTGAGCGCGAGGGCAGAAGAGGCCGGCCAGCGGCGCCGGGCTTAAGACCTCGTCAGGAAAATCAGTACACAACTCACGGCCCGGGAGGGTAGGAAAGCTGGCCAACTCCGCCGGACTTAAGATCCGGTCCTTAGTGGTTCATGGGTTCGAATCCCATCCCTCCCATTCTCCGGAATCTCCGATTCACCGGTCAGCCACCCTTTGCGTTCATTTTTCTTCGGTTCCCGGTCAATCCCACTCTGGATCGAGAACAGGGAAGCCGGTGAACCTGCGTGGAGTCATGTGCTTTCCCCGCTCTCCTGCAGGATCGTGGTAACCCTCCCGACCCTGCCATCCTTCAGCCGTACTTTGATCCCGTGGGGATGGAACGCTGAACTGGTGAGGATCTCATCGACGACCCCCTCGGTCTTTCTGCCGCTCCGCTGGTCCGGTTTCTGGATGATTGCAACACGGATTCCGATCCTGACAGCGACACGGTAACGGGGATCCGCTGGTCTGGCCATGAAGAGATGTCAGCCCGGAACGATAAAAAAGGTCAGGATGGTTGAGGGAGCCCGAACGGATAATCAAAGGAGCCAATCCCGCCGTTCACCGTGGCTTTCATCGTTGTCCAGCCCTTCTGCGCTCCCTTCATCGTTGCGCTTGCCACTGCACGGTATTCATTCGATAGCGGGGAGAAGACGGTCCAGTGGTTCTGCCCGGAGATAGAAGTTGTGATAGTTACGGACGCCGAGGGATCTGCAGTATACAGCGCATACAGGGATGTATCATAGGTTCCGCATACAGGATTCCCCGTTCCGGCACCAGTGCCACTGCATTCTGCTGCCTCAAAATTCTGGACAGGCCGAAAGACCGCATCACGGGCAACCGGGTCCCGGGTATCGATCACCGGATCGCGGGGCAGGTCGGCAGAGACGGTAATGGTATACGGGTTATCCCCGGTCGTCCCGGGAGGGGGGATGATCGCCGGAATGCGGATCTTGACCAGGGTTGCCTTTCCGGTATCGAACAGGATGGTCTGCCATGACTCCGGCATACTGCGGATGGTATGAGAACTCAGTGCCGATACCACCGGAGAGTTTCCTTCGCGGTCTGCAGGAACCGGGATGAAAAGGGTGACATTGTTCAGGGCCTGATCGGTGGTGATACTCAGTGAGTATGAATAGGAGCTGGTGAGGGTCGAACGGTAAGACTCAGTTACATAGCCGGAGTATACTGCATACCCGACAGTCCCGGCCAGGATGACCAGGAACAAACCCAGGGTGATTCTGATAATTCTGTCCATAACGGGTGCACCCGGCCGGCAGCATGCCCGTTGCGGGATACCGGCCTGTATAATTTGATATTGATTGTCACGGATTGAATATTTGTTGGTAAGACCCCATGGCTAAAAAAAAACCAATCCTTTAACGTTTGGGTCGCTCACACTACAATACGATGACAGCCCGCCGTACCCTCCTCCTGAAGAATGTCGCCATACCCGGTAACCGGGTTACCGATCTTCTCATCAGGGACGGTTCTGTTGCCCACGCCGGGTCCGGAGGCACTGCTGACCGGACGATCGACTGCTCCGGCAGGTTTGTCCTCCCGGCCGCCGTTGATCTCCATGTCCATATGCGGGGGGGCAGCCAGTCGGCAAAAGAGGACTGGTCCTCGGGCAGCAGGAGCGCCCTTGCCGGGGGAGTGACCGTGGTCGTCGATCAGCCCAACACGATCCCGCCGCTGACCACACCAGAGTCATTCACCACACGAGTCCGGGATGCTGCCGCCTCTTCACTGTGCAGTTACGCCATCAACAGCGGGGTAACCATGGAGACGCCCCTTGAATCGATGTGGGCGGCCGGGGCAGCAGCATTCGGGGAGACATTCTTCGCCCCGTCGAGTTATGGCGAAGCGGTTTCCCCGGAAGTCCTTTCAGCACTCCTGGGGCGGATACACCAACTCGGTGCGCTGGCAACAATCCATGCGGAAGAGGTGGCCCCGGGCGAAGATACTACGCTCCAGATCCATGCGGGCCTCCGGTCTGCAGCCGGGGAGGTCCGGGCAGTGGAGGCAGTAAGGTCCTGCAACCGGAGCGGCTGCAGGCTTCATTTCTGTCACCTGAGCAGCAGGGAATCGGTGATGGCTGCAAGGGGCACCGTGGAAGTGACGCCCCACCACCTCTTCCTCGCGCATGAACGGTTTGGCGAATCGGACACGAAAGCAAAGATGAATCCGCCGCTCAGAAGCGTAACGGAACAGAAAGAGCTCTGGTCTGCCTGGGACCGGATCGATGTTATCGCATCGGACCATGCCCCGCACACCCATGCAGAGAAAGATGTCCCGTTCTCCTCCGCACCTTCAGGGGTCCCGGGTGTCGAGACCATGGTTCCCCTCCTCATGAACCGGGTTCTTGAGAAGAGAATTTCCCTGGAGGACGTGATTGCCAGAACCTCGACGAACCCTGCCCGGATCCTGGGTATCTTCCCGGCGGGTTTTGAGGTTGGGCAGAGAGCGGACTTTGCCATGTACCCAAAAAAGGCCGGGAAGATCGCGGGCGACCGGCTCCACAGCCGGTGCGGGTGGACCCCGTTCGAAGGCATGCCCGCCATATTTCCCGAAGTGGTCGTCATGGGCGGGGAGATCGTTTTTGAACATGGCGAATTCCACAAAGCAGCTCCCGCCTGGTACCCGGGCGCCGGGTATCAAAGGACATGATATCCGCCCGCATCACGATGCCCTGTGCCGAAGTGCTAAATAGCGGGAACGAGAAACGGGTTGTGCCGATACATGCGCATCCATAGGTCCCCGGGAGATCGATTGACAAGCGTCTGGATATGATCCATGGGACAACCCGGTTGCGCGACAGGCAGACTGCCCGGCATGGGTTAAAACACCGGTGAAGGACGGCAGCAGCCACTGGTGATCCGCGTGCGTTAATGCCGGGCAACATTTCTCAACAGGATCTGGCCACGATGTCATCGTTTGCTGATGCAGTCACGGAGGACCGCCACGGCACCCTTATTGCCGTTGAGGTGACTGCCGGTGCAAAAAGCGCGGTGTTTCCTGCAGGATACAACGAATGGCGCAAAACGCTTGGCTGCCGGGTATCCGCTCCGGCCCTTGAGGGGCGGGCAAACAAAGCGGTGGTGACGATAATCGCAGAGGTACTCGGTGTCCCGGCATCGTCCGTCAGTATTGTGGCGGGAGCCACCTCATCGCAGAAGAAGGTGCTCGTTACCGGAATTGAACGCCAGGAGACCCTCGACATTCTCCGCCCGCTCATGACCTGAACCACAGGTATTCAAACGGGTAACCGGATGCTCATGCTTCCAGCGATTGCATGAACCGATCCTGTACTATAAATAATTCGCCGCAATATATTCTGCCATACCTATGATCACGCGTTACATGCATTGCATGATACATGGGGGTGCGTTTACGTGTATTCACCGGATACTACCAAGTACCTTATTCACATCAGCCTCAACGCAGAGGGGGTGGTCGAGAAACCTGACGTAGTCGGTGCCATATTCGGGCAGACTGAAGGGTTACTCGGCGAAGACCTCGACCTGCGGGATCTCCAGAGGACGGGACGTGTCGGACGCATTGACGTCCAGATAACCAGCAAGAAAGGCGAGACAACCGGAGAGATCCTGATCTCCACCTCGCTTGACCGGGCAGAGACGGCCATCCTTGCGGCATCGCTTGAGACCATCGACCGCGTGGGCCCCTGTGTTGCCCGGGTTGTTGTGGAATCGATCGAGGATATCAGGGTCAGCAAGCGGAAGAAGATCGTTGAGCGAGCCAAGGAGATCCTCATCGAGCGGTTCGATGACGGCGCCATTGATTCGGACGAACTGCTGGACGATGTCCGGCAGACCCTGCGGATCGAGAAGATCGGGTCTGTGGGAGAGGAGAAAGTCCCTGCCGGGCCCAATGTGCTTGAGTCGGACGCGATCATCATTGTCGAAGGAAGAGCCGATGTCCTCAACCTCCTGCGGTACGGCATCAAGAATGCCGTTGCTGTCGAAGGGACGAACATCCCAAGAACGGTCATCGACCTGTGCGAGAAGAAGACCGTCACGGCATTTTTCGATGGCGACCGGGGAGGCGAACTGATCCTGCGCGAGCTCCTGCAGGTCGCCGATATCGACTTCGTGGCCTTCTCTCCCCGCGGCAAGAGTGTCGAGGACATGACCAGAAAAGAGGTCATCAAGACGCTGCGCAACAAGGTACCGGTCGAATATGTCCGCGACCAGTACTTCGAGGACTCTGCCGAACTTCCCGAGATGAAGACAAGCCGGAACGGGACCGAGACCGATGAGGGGATGGAGCGGAAGAACCGGCCCGGTCCCTCTCCCCGGAGGCGTGAACCCGGAACCGCCCCGCAGAATGTCCGGGACCATTACGACGATATCCGCGATCAGAACCGTGCCCGGTTCATCAGCAATGACATGGCGGTCGTCAGGGAGGTCCAGACGGACGAGGTCGAGAAGGTCATCGAATCGATCGACAGCACGGCAACGGGAATTGTCCTTGACCGCCCGGTTGACCAGAAGCTCCTTGACCGCTTTGTTGCAAAAGGGCTTGCATATGTTGCCGCAAAGGATTTTAGGGGCATCGTCAAACGCCCGCTCTCCATCCGCATGATGAAGATGAGCTGATTACCAAGAACATTTTCTTCCCTTTTTCGCGGGGATTTCTCCGGACATATCCCCTGCATCCCGCTGCCAAATTTATTTATTCTGCACAATACCATGATACTGTCTGGAGTTGCCCACTCATGCATAAAGAGGAACTCATCAACCTTCACCAGATGCTCTTTGAGGTCAAGGAGTACTTCGAGGAGATCAACCCGGAACTCAAATTTACTCAATACAATGCCCTCAAGATTACGCCCTCCCAGCAGCACAAGAGCAAGATGGAACATAAATACGCGATCTTCGTTCTCGGCACCGAGATCGCGAACGCGATGAAGGAAGTCGACTACACATCCTCGAGCAGGATATCAGCGCGGATGAAAGAACTGGCCGATAAAACGCTCAAGGAAATGGATTATTCAACATAACTCCGGTCCAGATCAATATCATTCATCCTGTTCAATACCTTTCACCCCTTTTTTGTGCAGGATCCCCTTTATTACCCCAGACGGCGAGAGAACCGTTCATGCAGTACTTCTCCGGCAGGGGACTCTCCCTTGATTACAGCGAGGTCAACAGGGCGGTAGAATCGGCATTTGCCGATCACGGGATGGGGATTGTCCAGATGCCCCCGAAAGTTTACATCACGCTCCCTGCCGGAGACTTCCGCACAATGCCTGCCTACCTCCCTTCCCTGAAGACTGCCGGGGTGAAGATTGTAAATGTCCACCCGGAGAACCCGTCACGCGGCCTCCCGACGGTCATGGCCCTGACCATTATTCTCGATCCTCCAACCGGGCAACCGGTTGCGATCCTGAACGCGACCGCCCTGACCGATATGCGGACCGGATCGGCCGGGGCTGTCGCCATCAAATACCTGGTACCTAAGAAGCGGATCATCCTCGGTATTGCCGGGACCGGGCGGCAGGCAGAGTCCCAGCTGCTGGCAACAGCAGAAGAGCGGGAGATAGACCGGGTCCTTGTCTGGAGCAGGAATCCCCGTCATGCCGATGCGTTTGCAGGAAAGATGCACCGGTTTGACTGTACCAGCGTGAGCCTGCAGAAGATCTGCGATGCGGATGTGATCGTGACAACGACACCGTCACGAACACCATATCTCAAAAGCGAGTGGGTCCATGATGGGACGCACATCAATGCGATCGGGGCCGATGCTCCCGGCAAAGAGGAACTGGATCCTGCCCTCCTGTCGCGTTCGCAGGTCTTTGTTGACGACATGGCGCAGGCCGTCCATTCAGGAGAGGTCAACGTACCCATTGAAAAAGGCATTTACACGCCCTCTGAGATCGCCGGGACGCTGGGCGAAGTGGTGATCGGGAAGAAGGGACGGGAGGACCCGGACCGGATCACCATCTTCGATTCAACCGGGCTTGCCATCCAGGATCTCGCCATAGCGCACATCGCGATGCAGCGATGGAGTGCGATCGATCTGTCATTCCTGTGATGCGGGAGAAAGCCCGCCCGGCTTCCGGCCCCGCATTATCGTTATGGACTACGGGAACTGATGCTGTAAGATCCCGCCCGGAATGCGGTCCTGCACCATATATCGCTATCGCCGTGCAGGAAAATTCGTTTTGGATTGGTCAGATATCCCGGAAAAGTCCTGCGGACGTTCACGGTCTTTTTTTAATAACCATCCGCCCCACTGGGGCATTGGCAGGCATACCGCATATTTGAGGTGGGGGGTATCCGGGTGACCCCTCCACCACGTTTATTCAAAAATGATTTGACCCCCCCTCCATGGGGGTGGGGGGGATATGGCATCGGAGGCCATGGGACCGGATGATGAACCACGTTTTTGCCGGGGGGGAGGCCGGCTGATTCACTCAAAAACCGGTTCACTCTTCCGGCGCCTTAGCGAACTTTTTCCAGACCTGCTCGCGATAAACCGGCCCGCTGTTATAGGTACAGAAGGGGATGAGCCTGCCATCCGGCGTCGCATAGTGGATGCAGCACCGCTGGACACGTTCGATGTCGTAATTGTACTTGTCCATGAAGTGCATTGAACCGATGAAGAGGGCATTCCAGTGGAACTCGCGCAGGGCATCGAAGTTCTGGCCAATCAGGGACTTGCTGATCAGTTTCCAGAACTCGGTGGTGTTCCCCTGCTCACCCCGTCTGACGGAGTTATGCATGTCCTTGACCCCTTCAAGAAGGGCCTTGTACTTGTTGATGGTTCCGCCTTTCCTGATGGTATCGGCCATGTGTTCGACGGATTCAAAGAAACTCTCTACGTCAACCATCCGGTTCACCGGAACAATGCCGTCCGGATGAACGAAGATATAGGTGGCTGCACCACAGTGCTGGTGGGCAGTGAACCGGACCTGCGGCCGGCCAGTATATGCCTCGACAAGATCGGAGATGGGAAGGACGCAGGGAACCGGGTAGAAGTCATCCGCTTTGAGAACACCGTCCATCTGCGACTCGACACTGTTCAGCAGGTCGGGGATGGTGATGCGCTTCTTCTCCAGGTCGTCATCGCTCGCGGCACCGGTGAAGGCGACCGGCTGGAAATTCACGCCCCGCACGGCTGAGGTATGCTCGATGGCATAGCGGATGATCCCGCCGATCTCATGATCATTCTGCCCCCGGATGACCGTTGGGACAAGCACGACGCCGAGCCTCACCTTCTCCATCTCCGCAATCGCCTTCTCGCTGATGGCGAGGATCGGGTTGGTTTCCTTTGTAACCCCGTCGAAATGGAGATAGACCGTGTTGAGCCCTGCCTCCTTGAGCGCCGCAGCATATCCGGGCTCCTTTGCGATCCGAATCCCGTTCGTGGCGATCTGGACCTGCGGGAATCCCATTGCCTTGGCCTGGCGGATGATCTCGAAGAGGTCGTCGCGCATGGTCGGCTCTCCCCCGGAGAACTGGACTGCCGGGGCAGGTACCGGCTTCTCGTTACGCAGAAGCCGCAGCATCTTCATGACTTCGTCAAACGAGGGTTCATAGACAAAACCGCAGGCGCGGGCATTGGCAAAGCAGAACTCGCAGTTCAGGTTGCAGCGGTTTGTCAGGTCGATATTGGCAAGAAGGGTCTGGGAATGGTGGTGGTTGCACAGGCCGCACGCGGTCGGGCAGCGATCCTCTTCAACAACATTCAGGGGATTGGAGACACCGCTTCCGATGGCATCGTACTCTTCGTACCGGTGATACATCCGTGCATCAGACCAGTAGAGATGACGGGATGGCCCGTGTTCCGGGCAGGTTCGCCGTAGCCAGACCTTTCCTTCCTCTTCAGTGATCTCGGCATCGACGACCCTGTTGCAGGCCGGGCAAAGACTCCGTGTCTTTTTAATGAGCATTGGTGTCCACCTGTGGCAGATAAAAACAAACCCGCGTTCTGGAGTAAATTTAATGTTTGTGTCTGCTCTTTATTAGAGGTATTGGAGTGCTATATTATTAGTCTTGAGATTATCGTCAGTTCCGTCCTCTCCGCGTTCTGGATCATGCTCCCGGCATATCTGCCGAATCCCGTCGCTGCCCTCTTTGGCGGGGGATTACCGGTGGATTTTGGCCGGAACTTTACCGACGGAAAGCGGATCTTCGGCAACGGGAAGACCTACCGGGGCCTGGTTGCCGGGATAACTGCAGGCATCCTCATCGGGCTCGTGCAGATCCAGGCTGCCAATGCGTTCGGCTGGGTTTCCCTCCCGCAGCATACCCTGCTTTCCATTACGCTCCTCTCGGTCGGTGCACTTCTCGGCGACCTGGTCAAGAGTTTCTTCAAGCGGCGGCTGGGAAAGGAGCGGGGGGCAAACTGGCCGGTTGCCGACCAGTATGATCTGGTGGCAGGAGCATTTCTGCTCCTCCTCGTCTTCGATCCCGCCTGGCTGTTCGCTGCAGTAACCCTCCCAATCCTTATCGCAATCCTTATCCTCACGCCCGTCCTTCACCGGGCAATGAACATAATCGGTTACCTGACAAAAGTCAAGGAGGTTCCATGGTGAGCGCGGGACTTGCAGACATGCTGGTGCAGTACAAAGCCATCGAGTTCGGGGATTTCACCCTTGCATCCGGTGCAAAGAGCAGCTACTACATCGATATCAAGACCGCGGTCACCCACCCGGATCTGCTCTCGGCAGTTGCCGATGCGGTTATCAAAGCCGGTGAATTCGAAGTCATTGCCGGCGTGGCTGTCGGGGGAGTACCGCTTGCCACGGCAATCGCACTGAAATCCAAAAAGCCCTATGCCATCATCCGGTCATCCGGCAAGGACCACGGGAAAAAAGATCTCATCATCGGGAACGTCCGGGGCAGGAAAGTCCTTCTTGTCGAGGATGTGACGACATCGGGGGGATCGGCCCTCTACGGAATCGAGGTCCTCCGTTCGGCCGGTGCACTGGCCGACACGGTCATAACCGTCGTTGATCGCGAGCAGGGCGCAAGCGCTATGCTTGCAGGGCATCATGTCCGGCTGCAGCCGCTGGTCCGGGTCAGCGAGCTTCTCAAAGAGTAAGGGCTTTGTAATCCAAGGGCACACTAGGATGGTATGAAAGCGCTTGTCGTTGGCGGAGGGGGACGGGAGCATGCGATAGCAGCGGCTTTGTTCCGCAACCCGGACACGAAAATATTCTCTGTCATGGCAAAACGCAACCCGGGGATCTTTCGGATAGCACAGGATATCCTGATCCATAAAGAAACCGACACGACCCGGATTACCGCATATGCCAAAGAACACGGGATCGACTATGCGGTCATCGGGCCGGAAGCCCCGCTGGAGGCAGGCATTGCCGATGCTCTCACCCGGGAGGGCATCCCGTGTGTCGGGCCGACAAAGGCGGCAGCCCGGCTTGAGACCGACAAGGGATTCTGCCGGAACCTGATGAACCAGCACAAAATCCCCGGCTGCCCGGAGTACCGGGTCTTCTCCGATACCGAGGAGGCAGTGAACTTCATCAGGGACTATGACGGCGATGTCGTTGTCAAACCGATAGGCCTGACCGGAGGAAAAGGCGTCCGCATCATGGGGGAACAGGTTGACCGCCAGGGGGCAATCGAATACGTCCGGTCCCTCAAGGGGAATGCTGTTATTGAAGAACGCCTCCTGGGAGAGGAGTTCACGCTCCAGGCATTTGTCGATGGCAAATCCCTGATACCGATGCCCCTTGTCCAGGACCACAAGCGGGCATTCGAGGGAGACACCGGCCCCAATACCGGGGGCATGGGTTCGTATACCATGCCCGATCACACGATGCCGTTCGTCACGGAATCGGACTACCGCACAGCACTGGAGATCATGCAGGCAACCGTGGCAGCGATGGCACAGAGCGGCCACCCGTACAACGGTATCCTGTACGGACAGTTCATGAATACCGCACGGGGTCCGAAGGTTATCGAATACAATGCCCGTTTCGGGGATCCTGAAGCAATGAATGTCCTCTCGCTGCTGCAGAGCGATCTCGGGGAGATCGCGTGGGGAATAACGGAAGGCACCCTTTCATCAAAGGATGTCCAATTCACCCGGAAGGCAACCGTATGCAAGTACCTTGTCCCGTCGGGGTATCCGGATGCCCCGGTTGCGGGTGACCCGGTGACCATCGGTTCCCACGAGGGGGCACTGCTCTATTATGCCAACATCGAGGAACGGCAGGGAACCCTCGTCACCCTGACGTCCCGCACACTTGCATTCGTCGGGATAGGAGATACTCTCGAAGATGCAGAGCGTGCGGCCGAGAATGCAGCATCTGCCGTGAACGGAAAGGTCCGGTACCGCCGCGACATCGGGACACGGAGGCTGCTCGACCAGCGTATAATGCACATGAAGGAATTACGATGAAGAAGGATTTCATATCAATCCTCGACATCAACGAGGATGAACTCAGGCAGTTGCTCTCTGATGCCCTTGAACTCAAGAGGCAGAAGAAAGAAGGGATCACCCACCTGCTCCTGACCGGCAAAACCCTTGCCATGGTCTTTGAAAAGTCCAGCACCCGTACCCACATATCCTTTGACGTGGGCATGAACGAACTCGGCGGTCATGCACTCTTTCTGAATGCCCGCGATATGCAGATCTGGAGGGGCGAGGAGATCCGTGACACGGCGCGGGCTGCGTCACGGTACGTCTCCGCCATGATGATCCGGGCTTACAAACACAGCACGATCGAGGAGTTTGCGAAGTATGCCACAATTCCGGTCATCAACGGCCTCTCCGACATGGAACACCCCTGCCAGATCCTTGCCGACATCATGACCATGCAGGAACATTTCGGCTCGACAAAAGACCTGCGGGTTGCCTGGGTCGGGGACGGCAATAACGTCTGCCACTCGCTCATCCTCGCAACGGTCCTGGCCGGATTTGAAGTGACCGTGGCAACCCCGAAAGGGTATGAGCCGGTAACGGAATACGTGAAAAAAGCCCATGATCTCGGCGGAAAGGTGACAATCCTCCGCGAACCCGAGAAAGCGGTACGGGATGCCGAAGTGATCGTGACCGACACCTGGGTGTCCATGGGAGATGAGGATGAACGTGATCAGCGCCTGAAACTCTTTGGCGATTACACGGTGGATTCCGATCTGATGAAACTTGCATCCCCTGATGCCCGTGTCCTCCACTGCCTCCCTGCCCACCGTGGAGAGGAGATAACGGATGAGGTTATGGAAGGCGGCCAGAGCCTCATCTGGGACGAGGCCGAGAACCGGCTCCATGCGCAGAAGGCACTGCTGGTCAGGCTGCTGAAAAAATAAGAGCAATCCTCTTCCCGTGCCCTGATTTTTTTTTAAAGAATTCGCTGGCCATTTCACGGTATGGATGGGACCACGGGAAAAAGAGGAAGTAATTACGATACAAAACCAGGATCTGCCATCACTTTTCGCCAACGAATTCCTTCAGCTGGGCAATCATATACTTCTCGACTTTCTTCAGCTCGTCCATCGAGCCCCGGAACGCCAGGAGTTCGCGCTTGTCCCCGTCCATGTTGGCAAAGTGCAGGGGTTCAATCCGCTCGACAACCTTGACCTTCTTGAATTTCTTGGAGATATCGATGATGAGCTTGCGGGGCACACCGGGGGGGATGATGATATCAAAGAGTTCTTCTTCAGCAGTCATGATAATCTTCTCATTTACCTATCTTGATCCGCTGGCTCATAATACATCGTCCCCCGCGGACGCCGCCAATCGGGTTCTTGGGCTTTCCCAGCGAGTTCATGCACCGGCCCATCAGCGCCGCGCCACGCGCCAGGCCGTCATCGACAAAGACGACATGGTTAACCGGGTCGTCGAAAAGGTTGCGTTCGATGATGCCTTCGAGGATGTACTCGGGTTTTCGCCCGGATATCGCCGCCCGCCCGGTGAACCCGATCGATGCATTCCGCGGGACGATCTTCTGTTCAACGGCAACATCGATCAACCGGAGGGCCATCAGGGCACAGACCCGGTCGATAACCTCGTTGAGCACGCCAAGACCGTGGTTTTTGTGAATCTCGGAGCCGATTGCAAGGAGGTTCTCAAGGTCGCTCGAGTTGACCCCGCAGTCGCACCCGATCATGGCAATACCGGAGTCCAGGGCAAGCTTTGCATTGACCGGTACCCTCCCGAACCGGTCCCGGTCCGCAGGAACGATCCGGATATCAATATGTTCGTGTGCACGCTTCACGAAATCGTCAACAACCTTCCGGTTGCCAAAAGAGAAGAGCCCGCCGGATACGCTGTGCTCCCCGAAGATGTCCAGTGCCGTCCCGGTCCGCTCCTTTACAAGACCGGTGCCCCGCACAATCGCATCGGGAACTGCGCCGGCAAGACCGCAGAAGTTCCCGATAGTCTTGGCAAACGGATTTGAGTCTTTGGGATCGACATCGCTTGTGATCCTGCCGTCAAGGGTGGTCCCGAAATCAATGGAGACGCAGGGGTTCCTGAAATCAACCGGGGTCCATTTTGCACCCTCTTTGATCCCGGCCATGGCAAGTTCGCCCTCCATCTCGTTTGCCACCATCTCGACACCCGTGGAGCCGACCGGGGGGATCACCCCGGCAACCGCCCCGACAAAGACCACCTTGTCGGCAAAACTGTACGGCTGGAGTTTCTCCACTTGGTTCTCCTTTGACATCGGGGGGGTCATCTTCCGGGGGGGGACACCCGCGGCAAGGCAGCCATTGGCAAGGGCAATCACAAAATCCCCGACCTGGTCCGGGGATTCCATCTCCGCAACAACGCCGGTGCTCCGGACAACGAAGTCCAGGTCCTTGTTGACGTCAAGGTGTGCCTCTTCATGACACCGGAGGAGCGTGTCCCGCACCAGGTCCGTGACCGCCTCGCGGGTAAGCTCGGTGCCGTCAAGGGTAGCCCCGAATACCGTCTCACCGGGTTTCGGCGGCCGGATATCCCTGCTCATGCTGACTGTCTTGTTGATCACGTACGACATACCGGTCTCAAGGCTGACACCGGTGAGGATGCACTTCGTGGTCGTGTTTCCCATCTCAACGGATGCCACGATAAAATAGGGCTTGTTTTTGAACTCCGGTATCTGGGATCCCGCGCCAAGATTGATCGTCGGGGGCGGGGGGCTCTCGACGATATGGGGTTTCGGCCTGGAGAAGCGGGAAAAAAAACTGGCACACATATCAGCGATTTTTGCTTCTGGCACGCCTTATACGTTTCTATTTGACGAACCCCGCGGAACGCGGGGTGAGGCAGGAGAAGAACGTGAAAGCGTTCTTCGACCTGACGAACCTCGCGGAACGGAAGGCTAATCAGAGGAAGAACGTGAAAGCGTTCTTCGACTTGACGAACGAGTGATATCACGGAACGCGGGGTGTATCTGGAGTAGAAAGATGTCGCGTTCTTCACCAGTCTCATCTCTGATGAGATTCAACTCCCCCAAGAACAGCTGAAATGGTGTCACTTGGGTGGCAAAAAAAAGTGAGATAAAAAAAAATAACTGGTTGCTGAAAATCGCAACCACTAAAAAATTATCTCTTCTTCTCTTTCTTCTGCTGGACGAGGCGGGCCTGGATTCCGAAATACTGCGATACCCCGATAGCATGGCACTGGTCGATGGTCGAACTGTCAAAGGAGACCAGGTCGTCGGAGTAGATTGCATCCGGGGAACTGCGGCCAAGTACCATCACATGGCCTTTGTAGAGCTCGAGATCAACGGAACCGTTCACCCGCTCCTGGGTGGTATCGATGAAGGCATTCAGGGCAGCATAAAGCGGTTCGTACACCAGCCCCTTGTAGGCAAGCTCCGACCACTTGTCATCCACCATCCTCTTGAACGCGAGCTCGGAGCGGGTAAGAACCAGGCTCTCAAGGTCGCGGTGGGCTGCCAGGATGACGGTTGCCGCCGGATGCTCGTAGTTCTCACGGGCCTTGAGACCTAGGATACGGTCCTCGATCATGTCGTTTCTGCCGATCCCGTGCCTGCCGGCAAGGGTATTGAGTTTCTGGATGAGGTCGTATCCCCTGAGCTTCTTCCCGTTCAGCGTTACCGGTACGCCCTTCCGGAACCCTAGGGTAATCCGTTCCGGTTTGTCCGGGGCCTTCAGGGGTGAGACGCTCCAGTAATAGATCTCCTCGGGGGGGTGGTACGCAGGATCCTCAAGTTTTCCCCCTTCGATGCTCCGGCTCCAGCAGTTCTCGTCCATGCTCCAGGGCTTGTCTTTCTTGACCGGAACCGGGATCTTGTGCTTCTTTGCATAATCAATCTCCCAGTCACGGGTGAGGTTGAGTTCCCGGATAGGGGCAACCACTTCAAGACCCGCACTTCGGATAATAAAGTCAAACCGGAGCTGGTCGTTGCCCTTACCGGTACAGCCATGACCGATCGCTTTTGCCTTCTCTTTTCTGGCGATCTTCACGACTTCCTGGGCAATGAGCGGCCGTGCAAGGGACGTGCCCATGGGATACCCTTCATAGGAACCATTTGCCCTGATGGCCGGGAATACATGGTTCTCTACAAACGGTTCCCGGGCATCGATCGTGTAATGCTTGTCAGCAAGCTTTTTGCCCTTCTCGGTCGCCACCCGTATCTCCTCCTCCTGCTGCCCGACATGGACTGCAACAGTCACGACACGGTCATACTGGTATTTCTCTTTTAAGAGCGGGATGCAGATTGAGGTATCAAGCCCGCCGGAATATGCAAGAACAATCGTACCTTTTCCCATGATGGATTCTCCAGAGTCTGTGGATGATCCTGTACATTTTTGCGGTCGTTCCTTATATTCCCGCGGGACGAAAGGACGGTCCTCTGGATCTTCTTCCCGATTACAGAACCGCGTACGGACGAGAAAGAACAAAAAAAGGGAGTTGTTCAGGCAATTGGTTCCTGAACGGCTATCGTTGATACGTTACTGGACTACGATCTTTGCCTGGATCTGGGGCTGGAAGGGTCCGGTGGTGTAGTCGTATGCACCGACCTTATCGAACATAACCTCAACCTGGCCGCCGTAGGGGATGGTTACCTCATCGCCGGTACCGAAGTATGCCTGGGTCTGGACGGAATCTGCCTTGATGAAGTGGGGCTTGAACGGGTCCTCGTTCTTCCAGATGACCTTGGTGCCTGCCTTGACATATGCAGTTGCACCCGGATAGACGGTCAGGTCCTGGGTGAAGGTCATGGTGTAGGTCGGGATGGGGGTTGGGGTCGGGGTCGGCGTTGCCTCGGTGGTGTTAACAACAACAACGATTACTTCCTTCGTGGGCTCGGGGGTGGGAGCAACGGTGGTGGGCACCGGTGTGGGAACAGTCGTGGGGACTGGGGTGGCCGCAGGCGTTGCCGGCTGGGATGTGCATCCCGCAAGCAGGATCCCGACAAACAGGATTGCAAGAACAACTGATAATTTCTTCATGCATCTTTTTTTGTTATTTCGGTATATAAGCATATTCAATTATTTTGTCTATGTACCCTGATCAATCGACACCGGGCGGCACGGACCGGACCAGAAGCATCCAAAAAAAAAACAGCAAATTGAAAAAAAAACGTCGAAATTACTTCAGATAATGGCTGATTGGCTCAAGGGTGACCTTCTCGCGCTTGATTGCATCAATGGCAAGTGCTGCTGCCCGCGCTGCCTGAAGGGTCGTAATGTAGGGTATGCTGAAGTCCACTGCCGCACGCATGATCTGGTAGTGATCCTGCCGTGACTGCTTGTCCTGCGGGGTATTAATGATGAGCCGGATCTCCCCGTGCCGCATCATGTCAAGGACATTGGGGGATCCTTCCTGGACTTTCCGTACAAGGTGGGCCTCGATACCTGCGTCATGGAGATAATCGACCGTGCCCTCGGTCCCGAACAGGGTAAGACCGAGTTCCTGGAGCTTGCGGGCGATCGGGATAACCTCTTCTTTCTGCTCCATATTGACCGATATGAAGATGTTCCCCTTGAGCGGCAGCTCGTTGTCGGCCGAGATGCAGGCCTTGTAGAAGGCGAGGCCGAAATCATAGTCAATTCCCATGACCTCTCCCGTGCTCTTCATCTCGGGGCCGAGCATCGTATCGACACCGCTGAGTTTGCTGAAGGGGAGAAGCACTTCCTTGACCGCAACATGGTCGATCTCCCGCTCCCGGTACCCGAGATCCCGCAGCTTCCTGCCAATCATCACTTTTGCGGCAATCTTGGCAATCGGGATGCCCGTTGCTTTCGAGACAAAGGGTACTGTCCTGCTCGCGCGGGGATTTGCTTCGAGGATGTAGACCGTATTGTCCTTTACGGCCATCTGGAGGTTGACCAGACCCACGACTCCCAGGCCGATGGCGAGTTTCCTCGTGTAGTCTCTCACCGTGTTAATGACTTCCATGGGAAGCGACTGGGTGGGGATCACACAGGCTGAGTCGCCGGAGTGGATACCGGCCTGTTCGATGTGCTCCATGATGCCGCCGATCAGGACCTCCTCCCCGTCGCAGACCGCGTCGACATCCAGCTCTATCGCGTTCTGGAGATAGGAGTCGATGAGGACCGGATGGTTCCGGCTGACCCGGACTGCCTCCTTCATGTACGTATCGAGTTCCCGCTCATCGTGGACAATCTCCATTGCCCGTCCCCCGAGGACATAGGACGGGCGGACGAGAACCGGGTACCCGATCTGTGCTGCTTTTGCTTTTGCCTCCGCCTCGGAGTAGGCAGAGGAATTGGGCGGGCAGGGGATGCTCAGTTTCTTCAAGAGCACGCTGAACCGGTCACGGTCCTCGGCAATATCCATGGCATCCGGGCTTGTGCCGAGAATCTGTGTGGCAAGGCCCAGCCTCCGTATCTCGTTCTCGATTGGCACGGCAAGGTTGACGGCATTCTGCCCGCCGAACTGGACCATGACGCCATAATAGGAATCGGATTTGAGGATGTTCGCAATGTCCTCGAGCTGCATGGGCTCGAAGAAGAGCCGGTCGGAGGTATCAAAGTCTGTCGAGACCGTCTCCGGGTTGTTGTTGACGATATGGACCGTGACCCCCTCTTCCTCCCGCAGGGCCTGGACGGCATGGACGGTACAGTAATCGAATTCAATGCCCTGGCCGATACGGATGGGCCCGGAGCCGAGGATGAGCACCTTCTTTCCGGCAGTCGGGACAATCTCGGTATTCGGTTCGTACGTTGAGTAGAAGTAGGGGGTGTTTGCCGGGAACTCTGCAGCGCAGGTGTCCACCATCTTGTAGGCAGGCGGAGCGGCAAGGGAGTCGATCTCGGCAGCGGGCTTCCCGCATATCTGGGCGATCTCGGTATTGGAGAAGCCATACTTCTTGGCCTGGATGATCTCTTCTGCCCCGCAGGACTTTTCCGCAAGACGCTTTTCCACCTCAACGATATTTTTGATCTTCTCCAGGAAGAAGGGGGTGATCGATGTCAGCTGGACGATCTCGTCAACGGTGAAACCCTGCCGGAAGGCGTCAAAGAGACAGTGGAACCGCTCATCGGTGGGGCGGGAGAGGATCATGCGGATCTCGGACGGGCTGGTGTGGACCTGGACATCGGTATCGAGCGAGCGCTTCGCTTTCATCAGCGCCTCCTCGATGGTCCTCCCGATAGCCATGACCTCCCCCGTGCTCTTCATTGCCGTGGAGAGGGTCCGGTCAGCACCCTTGAACTTGTCAAACGGCCAGCGGGGGACTTTCACCACGATGTAATCGATAGCGGGTTCAAAGGATGCCGGTGTGCACCCGGTGACCGTGTTGGTGATCTCGTCGAGCCGCAGCCCGATCGCGATCTTTGCCGCAACCCGTGCAATCGGGTAGCCCGTTGCCTTGGATGCCAGGGCGGAGGATCGGGAGACACGGGGGTTGACTTCGATGACACGGTAGTCCCCGTTCCGGAACGCAAACTGGATATTGCAGCCGCCCTGGACATCGAGGGCCCGGATAATCTTGATGGCCGCGCTGCGCATCATCTGGAACTCGTCGTCCCGCAGGGTCAGGATCGGGGCGACGACAACGCTCTCACCGGTATGGATTCCCATCGGGTCGATGTTCTCCATCCCGCAGATGATGATGCAGGTGTCGGCTGAGTCCCGCATCACCTCGAACTCGATCTCCTTCCAGCCGAGGACGCTCTCCTCGATCAGGACCTGGTGGATGCGTGAGCGCGAGAGGCCCAGCTCCACAATCCTCGTAAGTTCCTCGCGGGTGTGGGCAATCCCGCCGCCGGCGCCGCCGAGTGTGTATGCCGGCCGGACTACTGCCGGAAGGCCGATAGCGGAGATGGCCTCATCAACCTGGTTGAGTCCGGTGAGGATGATGCTTTTTGGTACCGGCTCGCCGATCTCCTGCATCAGGTTCCGGAATTTCTCCCGGTCCTCGCCCTTGTAGATCGCTTCGAGCGGCGTCCCCAGCACCTCGACATCTTTGAGCGCTCCTTTCTCCGCGAGTTCGGCGGTCATGTTGAGACCGGTCTGCCCGCCCATACCGGAGAGGATCCCGTCCGGCTTCTCCTTCTCGATGATCTTTGCGATGATGTCGGCGCGGAGCGGTTCGATGTAGATGGCGTCGGCCATGCCCGGATCGGTCTGGATGGTAGCGGGATTCGAATTGACGAGGACAACCCTGACGCCCTCCTCCTTCATTGCCCGGCAGGCCTGGCTTCCGGAGAAGTCAAACTCTGCAGCCTGCCCGATCTGGATGGGTCCCGACCCGATGATCAGGACCTTTTTGATGTGCTGCTTGCGCGGCATTATCCGAGCCTCCTGAAGACACCGTCAAAATAATGGCATTCCGTATCCTGGGGACCGGCATGGGCTTCGGGATGGAACTGGACGCAGTTGATCCGCAGGTCCTCATTCTCGAACCCTTCGACCGATCCATCATTGGCATTGAAGAAGGTGACCGCGCAGCCCTCCGGCAGCGAGTCCGCATCGACGGCAAACCCGTGGTTCTGGGTGGTGATGAAGATCCTCCCGTCCCGGTACTTGACCGGCTGGTTGGCTCCGCGATGACCGAACTTCATCTTGTAGGTGTCGCCGCCAAGGGCGAGCGCAGAGATCTGGTTGCCCATGCAGATCCCGAAGATGGGGAGTTCGCCGATGCATTTCTTGACGGTGGCAATCGTCTTGGTTGCAACTTTCGGATCGCCCGGACCATTGGTGATGAAGAGGCAGTCCGGCTCGCACCCGAAGATGTCTTCAGGAGAAGCATCGTGGGGGAAGACATAGAGATCGCCCTTTCTCCGGGTAAGGCTGGTGAGGATGTTGGTCTTGAGGCCAAGATCGATGATGGCCACCCGCTTCCCTTTTCCGGGAATGCGGTAGGGGGCCTTGCAGGAGACCTCGGGGATCGGAACACATTCTGATATGGAGGGGGTTTTTTGTGCAAGTTTCACGGCATACGCGCCATCATCGCTGCCCACGACCAGCGCGGCACGCATGGTCCCGTGGACACGGGTCTTGATGGTGAGGCTGCGGGTATCGACACCGGATATGCCGAGCAGCTTCTTCTGTTCAAAGTATTCACGGATGGTGGGCCGGGAGTCAGGAACATCGCAGATCTCGCGGCAGACGGCCCCCAGGACCTTCGTGCTCTGGCTCTGCATGTTCTGCCCGTCGACACCATAATTCCCGATCGTCGGGAACGTGAACATCAGGATCTGGCCGAAATAACTGGGATCGGAGAGCGCCTCCATGTATCCCGTCATGAGGGTGTTGAAGACGAGTTCGCCGGAACATTCGCCCTCAACACCGAATCCATCTCCCACAACATACTGACCATCCTCAAGACCCAGAACCGCCTTCATGATTGCCCCTTTTCAGATTTCCATAATAGATATGCCGGTAAAGTTATTAACGATAATGCAGTGGCCGGCCGGAGCTTTTGCCGGCCGTGATATGGAAATACCACACTGCAGAAGAAAAAAACCTGCCAGTACGGATATGCATTTAACCGATGCCTTCCGATATTGGATTGATACCTGATAGGTACAGAGGTGAAGAACAATGGGAACGTTAGGACAGAAGATTGTCGGCAGCGATGTCAAGGATATTGTCAGCCTCCTGAACAAGGCATACTGCGATGAGTGGCTCGCCTATTACCAGTACTGGATCGGCTCGAAAGTCGTGAAGGGGCCCAACAAGGAAGCGGTGATCAGCGAACTTACGCTCCACGCAACAGAAGAACTGAACCATGCAACCCTCCTCACCACCCGCATCATCCAGTTGGGCGGAACCCCAATCACAAAACCCCAGGACTGGTATAAGTTCACCAACTGCGGGTACGATGCCCCCGATGACCCGTTCATCGTCAAGATCCTGGAGCAGAACATCAAGGGCGAGCAGTGCGCCATCAAGACGTACAACTCACTGATGAAGAAGACCGAAGGCAAGGACCCGGTCACCTACAACATCCTCTTAACCATCCTCTCCCAGGAGGTTGAGCACGAGGAGGATCTCCAGGCACTTCTCGAGGACGTCGAGATCATCATGAAGAATAAGTGACCGCGGTCACGGGTTCCCTTTTTTCCGCTATCACCGGGTATAAATAGTTCATCCCGCAATTTCCTTCTTAACAGATATGACGGTGTTTGTACCATGACCGCGGAACATGTGGACGGAAAGAACAAAGGGAAACTGATGCTGTACGCGCTCTCGACCTGCGGCTGGTGCGGGAAGACCAAGGACCTGCTCCGTGAACTGGGCGTGGCATTCGACTACACCTACGTTGACCTGCTCGAAGGGGATGAACAGGACCAGGCGATGAACACGGTCGAGCGGTTCAATCCCCACGGATCGTTTCCGACCCTTGTCATCGATGACAAGCAGGCAATTGTCGGGTTTAGGGAGAAGGAGATACGGGAGGCCCTCGGCGTATGAGTGCAGTTCCATCAGAACAAGACGTGGATGACGTTTATACTACCCTGAAAAAGGAGGCCGAAGCCGGGGGATACCACCTGAATCCCGATCCGGATTTCACCAAAAACCTCATACGGGGACTGCTGAAAAACGACCAGCGGTACGGGTACCGCGCCTGCCCCTGCCGGCTTGCGAGCGGCCGGACATCCGAGGATCTCGATATCGTCTGCCCGTGCGATTACCGTGACCCGGACCTGAATGATTTTGGCGCATGTTATTGCGCACTCTATGTCAGCGAGGAGATCGCAAAGGGCGCCCATCAGGCTGCACCCGTTCCCGAACGACGCCCTCCCCGTTCTGAGCGGGGGAGAGCAAAAGCCACGCAGGTCGTATCCACCGGGGTTGTCCCCACCCTGCCACTCCCGGTCTGGCGCTGCAAGGTCTGTGGGTACCTGTGCGCCCGCGAACAACCGCCCGGCACCTGCCCCATCTGCAAGGTCTCCCGGGACCGGTTCGAACGGTTCATATGAAATTCCTGATTCCTCTCCCATTTTTCTCCGCCAGGTCTTTTCCGGGTATGCCGGGCCGGAAAACCGGGCGCCATTTCCCAACCCTCAAATATTCTCCTCGCCAAGAGTATGGGCATGAGTGGAACCGTCCAGATTGAGGTTGTGGGACTGGAGAAGTCGGAGTGTTCACCGTTTCCCTGCGACGAGGACCGTACCTGCGGCCTGACCGGTTGTTACCTCCGCGGCACCCTGCCGGAAGCCTTCGAAGAACTCAGAAAGGTATTATCGAAACTATATGGCGACCGCGTCTCCCTTACCCTGACATTGATCGACGGCGGCGCCCCGGAACGTATCCGGAACATCATCGAGAAGGAGTACCCGCCGCTCCCCATGATCATCGTCAACGGGCGGGTCACCCGGATCGGGCGCATCGCCCTTGACCGGATCAAAGCCGAGATCGAGAAAGAGCTGTAACCCGGCATGAGAACGTCCCGGCTTTTTACCAGACGAGCCGGGGAGGCACTGCCGTTCCTTCCTGTTTTTAAGAGATCCGACCAGTCCCTTTTCCCCCTCACACCGGGATCTGTTCACTGTGCCGGACGGACGACCCACCCCATGCGGCAGGGTGCGATACACCCCTCAAAATACCATGAAAATGCCCGGATTTTCCCGGGCCATTGCGGATTTTTCCGTCGAAAAGAGAACCGCGCATTTTCCGGATTTGTTCATAATTCCGAGAAACGGAAAAAAAACGCAAAATTTGCGGGAATCGGACATCAACAATCATTGATTGTTCCCGGTTTTTCAAAAAAGGAGCTTTTATCATTTCAAGATCATAACAGAATGCCAGAGCAGTTTATCATGTATGAGTAATAACCGTGATAGATTGACCTGCTGATGATGATCCTGATGTCCAGCCATCGCATTCCTGGGAAGAGAATTCCCGTGATCCCGGAAGACCGGGTTCCTGAAGAAGACCTCATCACGGTACCGCTGCCGGGCCGGCGGGCCACGCAGTGGCGGGGGGAGTGACCCATGCTCGCAACCCTGTTCCTCCTCTCCCTGCTCTGCCTGACCGCCGGCATCATTCTGCCGCTCCTTGTCCCTGACCATCGCATGGGCAGGACGGCCGGGTTCATCTGTACGATTGGTTCATCCATCCTGCTGGTTATCACATCGGCAGCAATCCTTCTCACCGGCCAGCCGTTCACCATCAGCCTGTACCAGCCGTTTGCCCCCTTCTCCATCACGGTCTTCCTTGACCGCCTTGCCGCATTCTTCATTCTTTTGATCGCCATCGTCTCCGGCTGTGTTGCCCTCTATGCAGCGGAGTATGCAGGACACCTGGAAGGCACGGTGCGCAAAGGCCTCCTCTGCTCATGCACAAACCTCTTCATCCTCTCCATGGTTCTCGTGGTGGCTTCATCGAACACCCTCTCATTCCTCTTCTTCTGGGAGCTGATGGCTGCAGGCTCGTTCCTCCTCGTCATGTACGAATACACGGAGGACGGGACACGAAAGGCCGGGATCTTCTATTTTGTGATGACCCAGTTCTCCACCCTCTTTGTCCTTTTGGGAATCATCGCACTGTATGCTGCAACCGGCTCCTTTGGATTCACGCCGGTTTCCGGCACAGGCACACCAGCCGTCACCATTGCGTTCATCTGCCTCTTCCTCGGTTTCGCGATCAAGGCCGGGATCATCCCGTTCCACAAATGGCTCCCCTATGCACATCCTGCAAGCCCGTCGCCGATATCCGCCCTCATGTCCGGCGTCATGCTCAAGGTTGCGGTATACGCGTTCCTCCGGATCCTCCTGGATGTATTCCCGCCAACGCTCTGGGCAGGGCTCCTCATCCTTGCAGCAGGCACGGCATCTGCGGTACTCGGGATCATCTATGCGCTCAAGGAGCATGATCTCAAGGCGATGCTCGCGTACAGCAGCATCGAGAACATCGGTATCATCTTCATGGGGATCGGCCTCTTTGTCATCTTCTCCAGTTATCACCTGGAGACCCTTGCCACCATCAGCCTCATCGGGGCCCTCTTCCATTCGCTCAACCACGCCATCTTCAAGAGCCTCCTCTTCCTCACGGCAGGTTCGGTGATCCACGCAACCCACACGCGGGACATCGAACATCTCGGGGGGCTCATCCACCGGATGCCGTACACCTCGGCGCTCTTCTTCATCGGGGCGCTCTCGATCGCGGCCCTCCCGCCCCTGAACGGGTTCATGAGCGAACTCCTCATCTTTGTCTCGTTCTTCTCATCCGTCTCGGTCGTGGACCCGCTCCTCAAGGTCATCATGTTCATCTGCCTCTCCCTCTTTGCCCTGACAAGCGCCCTCTCTGCCGCATGTTTTGTCAAGGCCTTCGGTTCGGTCTTCCTCGCGCTCCCGCGATCGGAGACAAGTGCTGCGGCCCGGGAGGTCCCCTTCCTGATGATCCTCGGCCCCGCGGTCCTTGCCCTTGCCTGTATCGGCCTGGGCCTCTTTGCCACGCAGATCTTCACCCTTGTTGGGTTCACCCTCCCGGTCCCGGACATGCTCCTGGTCGGGCTCCTTCTCCTCGCGATGGGCGTACTCACGTATGCAGCCCTGTACTTTACCGCCTCCCGCGAGACCCGGATCAGCGAGACCTGGGGGTGCGGGACGCTCCCGCAGGGGGCCTCGACCGAGTACAGCGGCCACGGGTTCTCCGAACCGCTTGACATCATCTTCTCGTCCATTTACCGGACGAAGATGGTGAATGAACGGAAGTACTTTGACACCAGGAACTGTATCTTTGCAGAAGGGCATGCCGAGATCCGGCTCATCAGGGTCTTCGAGGAGTACCTCTACCTCCCCGTAGCACAGAGATCCTTTGGCATCGCCACCGCTGTTTCGCGCTTCCAGAACGGCTGCCTGGATACCTACCTCCTGTACGTGTTCCTGACTGTGATCGCGATCATCGTCTACCTGGGGTGGTTTGCATGAACAGCGGATTTGTCCTGTACCTGGTGCTCAATACCCTCCTCGTTGTTGCCATCGCACCGCTCTTCGTCAGTCTCATCAAGAAGGTCAAGGCTGCTACGCAGGGACGGGCCGGCCCGCCGCTCTTCCAGACCTATGCAAACATACTCAAACTGCTGAAAAAGGAGGTCGTATACTCCCCGGACGCTTCCTGGATCATGCGGGTGACGCCACTCGTGAACATGGCCGCCATCCTGGTTGCCGCACTCTTCGTGCCGCTCGTCTTTGTCCCGGAGAGCATCGGGGGCATCGGCAATATCATCCTCTTCCTGTACCTGCTTGCGCTCGCCAAGTTCTTCATGGCCCTTGCCGGCCTCGATGCCGGCAGCTCCTTTGGCGGCATGGGCAGTTCACGGGAGATGAGTATCTCGGCGATCATCGAACCGACGACCATCATCGTCTTTGCAGCCCTTGCATTCGTGTACAAGACCATCAGCATCTTCGATATGTTCACCGCATCCGCCGGGGGCTTCCCGGCACCGACCCTCATCCTCATCGGCATCTCGCTCTTCATCATCCTGATCGTCGAGACCTCGCATATCCCGGTCGACAATCCCGAGACACACCTGGAACTGACCATGATCCACGAGGGGATGATCCTGGAACAGTCAGGCCGCAACCTCGCACTCATGGAACTCTCCTCCGCGATCAAGATGACGGTCCTGATGGCACTCCTCATCAACCTCCTTGTCCCCTTCGGGATGGTGACAACCCTGACGGTCGCAGGAGTCGCGCTCGCCGCCGGTCTCTTTATCATCAAGGCGGGGATACTCTCGGTCATCATCGGGCTCTTTGAGTCCTCGATGGCCAAGATGCGGTTCTTCCGGCTGCCGAACCTCTTTGCCATGGCATTCTTCTTCTCGACGCTGATCATCATCATCGAGGTCTTCTCATGACCGAGACTGCCATCCTCCAGGAGATCATCCGGGTCCTCTTCGTGGTGATCATCATCACCGCCGCGTATATCATCTCCACGCGGAACCTCCTTTCGCTCGTATCGATGTATGCGGCCCAGTCCCTGACCCTTGTCGCGATAGCCGTATCCCTCTACTTCCTTGAAGGAGCACCGGTCCTGATCGCGATTGCCGTGATCACCTTCATCTCCAAGGTCCTGATCATCCCGTACTTCATCGCAACCGTCCAGGAGCGGATCCGGATCCGGCGCGACATCGAGTTCCATTTCCTGAACCCGACAACATCGCTCATCCTCTCGGTGGCGCTGATGCTCCTTATCTATATCGCCCTCTCGCAGATCATGCACGGCACACCGGCCCGGGAGAGCCTCTTCTTCTTCGGGGCCGTCCTCGGACTCTCGCTGATGATGATGGGCATGATGGTGACCTTCTCGCGGAAGCGGGCGATAACCAAGGTCCTCGGGTACCTCTCCATGGAGAACGGCGTCCTGCTCTTCGGCCTCTTCGTGACCGAGCTGCCGTTCATCATCGAGTTTTTGATCATCATCGACCTGATCATCCTGGTCATCCTGACCACCATCCTGACGGTCGGCCTCGACTCCACCCTTGAGGACTATCATAAGCGCCTGCACCGCTTCCACCTTGTCGATGAGACGGAGGACACCTCATGATCCTCCTGGCATTTGCCCTGGTCTCGGCCATCGCCCTGGCACTCATTGCAACGGCCCGGCGTTCAGAGCGGATGAATACCGTATGCATTGCCCAGGCTGCCGCTTTTGCCATCCTTTCCGCGTACATCGTCCTGTCGATGCCCCTGCCGGTCTCGTCATTCCTGCTGGGAAGCCAGTTCTTCTTCCTCGACCATCTCGGGATCTACGAAGTGCTCGTCACGGTCGTGATCTTCTCCCTTGCAGCAGTCTATGCAAGGGGGTATGTTGAGAGCCTGCTCGAGAGCGGCGAACTGGGCAAAGGCAGTGTCAAGCTCTTCTATGCCGCATGGGCGCTGCTGCTTGCGGTCATCACGCTTGCGTTCTTTGCCGACAACCTCGCGCTCTTCTGGATCCTGGCTGAACTGACTACGATCATCTCCGCGGTGCTGGTTGCAATCCTCTCCGCACGGGAGAATATCGATGCAGCGCTGAAGTACATCTTCATCGCTTCCATCTCGATGCTCTTTGCGTTTGTCGGCCTCATCTTCCTCTTTGAGACCTCGCGATCAGTCCTCGGGACCGGCACCCTGAACTGGACGGAACTGATGGTCCATGCCCCGGCGCTACCGGCAGGCATGGTGGTTGCATCCGCTGCCCTCATCTTCATCGGGTTTGCCGCCAAGTCCGGCATCTTCCCGTTCCACACCTGGCTTCCCGAAGCACACGCCAAGGCCCCGTCCGCGGTCAGTGCCGTACTCTCGGGTGCGCTCCTGAACGTCGGCATCTATGGCATTATCCGGGTCTTTGCCATTGCTCGGCAGACCGAAGCTGCTGCTGCCCTGGCCGGCCTCCTCGCGCTCCTGGGCATCCTGACCATCGGGATAGCAGCGCTCTCGATGCTCCCGCAGAAGAACCTCAAGAAGATCGTGGCGTTCTCAAGCGTCGAGAATATGGGGCTCCTCCTCCTGGGCCTTGCCATCTCAACACCGCTTGCACTCTTCTGGGTCCTCTTCCACATCATGGCCCATTCCTTCACGAAAGCCTCGCTCTTCCTCTCGGCAGGGATCCTCCACCGGCAGTACCACAGTACCCTCTCTGCCGATGCCCCTGATGACATCACCGATGTCTTCCGGTACCAGCCGCTTGCCGCATGGGGGGTAATTATCGGCGGTCTGGCCATCACCGGTACCCCGCTCTTCCCGATATTCTTCTCAAAGCTCTTCATCCTCCTGGAGCTCGGGAAGGTCTCGCTCCCCGCAACCGCAGTCGTCCTCATCCTGCTCTTCATCGCAGCATGCGGCCTCGGGTACTTCGTTATCACGAACTTCACCCGGACCTCACCGGCCGGGACCCGGGCGGAGCTCCGGCCCTACCCGACCCCCCTGACGATGAAGGTACCGGTCATCCTCCTCATCCTCCTCATCATTGTGCTGGGGATTGTCTTCACGACCGGCGAGGTCTCGTTCCTGAACCGGATTGTTACGGAGATGAGGTTCTGATGTCACCAGAGATTTCACCCCAGGTTGCACGGCTCGCTGAGATTGCCGGCTCCGATGCATTCGGGCCGCGGATCTCTCCCGGACCGAATGGCGAGTGGTACCTCCAGGTGACGGAGGAGGAGTTCGGCCCGGTGCTCGAGAGCCTCGTCATCCATAAGGCCGTCCTTGCCGGCCTCTTCTGTGCAGAGGGGATCCTTCCCGGATCGCCGTACGCACTCCTGTACGTCTTTGAGAAGAAGTCCAGCTTCCTCATCATTGTGCTCGCGTGCAACGGGACTGCTCAGTCGATTTCCCGGCGGTTCCCGGCGGCAAACTGGTACGAGCGCGAGTGCCGGGACGGCTTTGGTATCGAATTCACCGGCGCGTTCGATACGCGGCGCCTCTTCCTGCACGAGACATACCCGGCAGTTTTCCACCCGCTGTGTAAAGCAACGCCCAACCGGCCGCCGCAGCTGAAGACGCGTGTGGACCCGGGCGACGAGTACCCGTTCCGGAAGGTGAGCGGCGAGGGCGTTTACCAGGTGCCGGTCGGCCCGGTCCATGCGGGCATCATCGAGCCGGGGCATTTCCGGTTCAGCGTGATCGGCGAGACCATCTTCAACCTCGAGGTCAGGATGTTCTACAAGCACCGCGGGATCGAGAAGCTCGCCGAGGGAAAGACGCCCCGGGAATGCCTGCCAATCGCAGAGGCGGTCAGCGGGGATGAATCGGTGGCAAACGCGGCAGCGTTCTGTATCGCTGCAGAGAAGATCTCCGCAATTACCGTCCCCGATCGTGCCCTGTATCTCCGGACCATCCTCCTTGAACTGGAGCGGATATACTCGCACCTTGGCGACCAGGCCGGGATGCTGGTGGACGTGGCATTCCCGCTGGGTGCAAACCAGTTCTCGGTCCTCCGCGAGGACGTATTCCGGATGAATGCAACCCTGACGGGTTCCCGGTTCCTCCGGGGCATGATGACCATCGGGGGACTGACCAGGGATATCCGGAAGCAGGACCTGCAGGCACTCGGGGAGTTTATCAGGAATTTCCGGAGCCGTTACCGTGTCGGCCTCAAGATCGTCCTGTCAACCACATCCGTGATCGACCGGTTCGCGACAACGGGAGTTATCGGAACGGAGTTACTCCGGCCGCTCAACATCACCGGTCCCGCCGGCCGGGCCTCCGGCGGAAAGGTCGATATGCGCATCAGCCACCCGTACGGCGTCTATGACCGGTACATTCCCACACCCCGCCGCCTCCATGACGGCGACGTCCTGGCACGGTTCACGGTCAAGGCGGCCGAGATCCTCGACTCCGCCGACCTGATCGAGCGGCTCATCGCCGATTTGCCGGACGGGACGACATGTGTAGAAAGCCCGCAGATACGGGACGGGCATACGCTCGCGGTTGTTGAATCTGCCCGGGGCCAGAACCTCTGCTGGGTATGGATCCGCAACGGGAAGATAGAACGGTACAAGGTGCGGACTGCCTCGTTCTGCACCTGGCAGGCGATCGAGCACGCGGTTCTCGGGGAGATCGTCCCGGACTTCCCGGTCATCAACAAGAGCCTGAACCTGTCGTACGCGGGGACGGATCTCTAGGTGGACATCATGGTAAACGCACTCTCATGCCTGCTCAAATCCAAAGTAACGGAAGAACTCCCGCTCCATGACGATGAGTTTGATCGGACCGGGATGGAGTTCCGGTGCACAATCGATGCCGTCTTCGGCCGGAGCCTCGCCATCCGCGAACTCGACACCGGCAGCGACAATGCGACCGAGATCGAGATCAACAATCTCAGTAACCCGTACTATGATGCCGAACGGTTCGGGATCACCTTTGTTGCCTCCCCCCGCCATGCCGATGTCCTGATGGTCACCGGCGCAGTCACCCACAACATGGCGATCGCGGCACGGAAGACCTATGACGCGATGCCGTCGCCCAAATTTGTGGTGGCGGTGGGTGACGATGCCTGTACCGGGGGGATATTCCGGGACACGTACGCCGTTCTTGGCGGTGCGGACAACCTGTTTCCCGTTGACCTGAAGATCCCGGGCAACCCGCCCACGCCGCACCAGATCCTTGCCGGCCTCCTTCTGCTGATGAAGAAGGCAAGCGATCGATGATACCCGCGGCGCCCTGATTCACAACTTCGGGTTACCGCGGAGTATTTTACCTCTCGGATGCAAAGATACGTACCATGAGACCGGTACGGAGATGGGGTCATGGACCGTACAGGGTAGCAGTCATCCACGGGGGACCGGGAGCACCGGGCGAAGTGGCACCAATTGCCCGTGAGCTCTCGACCATGATGGGGATCCTCGAACCCTTCCAGACCGAGACCACGCTCGACGGACAGGTGATCGAGCTCCGATCGGATCTTGAGGAGCACTGCCAGCTGCCGGTCACGCTCATCGGGTACTCGTGGGGTGCATTTCTCTCGTGGCTGCTCGCAGCCCGGTACCCGGAGATGGTAAAAAAGCTGGTCCTGGTCAGCGCCCCGCCGTTCGAGGAGCAGTACGCGGCCGCCATCACCCAGACCCGTATGCGGAGGCTCAGGGCAAAGGACCGCCAGCGGGCACAGGAGCTGCTCTCAAAACTCGCAGATGAGAAGGAGCCCGACAAGAACGGGATCCTTGCCGGCCTCGGGAGCCTTCTGGCAAAGGCCGACACGTTCAACCCGGTACCGTACGAGGACGAGGGTTTTCACTGCCAGTACGATGTCTTTAAAGGAGTATGGGATGAGGCCGCCGATCTCCGGGGCAGGGGCGTGATCCTGCGGATGGCAAAGAGCATCCGGTGCCCGGTTGTTGCCATCCATGGCGAGTTCGACCCGCATCCCGCCGAGGGGGTGAACGATCCGCTCGCCCGGGAGCTATCGGATTTCCGGTTCACCCTGCTCGAAAAATGCGGCCACCGCCCGTGGATTGAGCGGTATGCGTCAGAGAAGTTCTTCGAGGCGCTGGCGAAGGAGATATGATATTATATGCGCAACAGATACCACCAGTCGTTACAATGGGAATTCGGGCGCATTTGCTCCACGTAATTACAACAATCGGCTCATGGTAAATCATGATCTGTAATAATCCTTTAAAGTGATGATGGGGGCTGATGCTCAAAGAGCGCTGAAGCGCTCTTCTCAAGTCAATCATCGCTGATGCGATGCTTGCCTCCCCCAAACCCCCAATAAGATACCAGCCCCCAGTTCGAAGAACGCTGAAGCGTTCTTCTCATCCTCATGGTTCTGATGAACCAATCGGACCCCGAAGGGAGACTGCCGTGACCCAAGGGGTCAGGGCAGTCTGGAGAAGAATCTTAAAAGAGATTCTTCGACTCGCCCCGCGGGGGCCTCAGTGCGATAAAAAGGATTCAGGTTCTATTCATAGTTCTCATGTTTTAACCGACCTCCCCCGCCCGAACGACTGCCTGCCTGTGGCGGCAGTCGGAAGGGGAGGGGGTTGGGGGGCACCTGCTCCATTCTATTGTGAGAATCCCGTTGACCGTTTTAATTATTTTTTTACAAAAAACTTTATTATCCTCAATCTCAAACAGACCAATTCTCGATTTCTGGAGCATTCTCATTCTTCCGTCCCGTGAACACCCCCCCGCTCACTCCTGCAGCATCCCCCCATTCTCCCCCAGTATCCGTTCCCCCAACTGCCTTCCGTGCGAGCCGTTCCAGTAGAGTCTCCGGCACCGGTCACACCAGAAGAACCGGAGGCCCCGCCAGTCCTTCGGTGCGTACTCCGCCTGCCCGATCTCGCAGGTCGTGGCTTCCCGCAGGGGCTCATTGCACAGCGAGCACCGGGTGAGCAGGAGCCGTCGTTCAATAAGGCCTGAACCGATGAGCTGCTCCACCTGATCGACAACATCCTCAGAAATTATCAGGACTGCATGCTCCTTCCCCCGCCGGGCCAGCTCCGCATCGCGGGTGAGGAGGATCCGGCCTTCCTGTTGCGCGAGTTCGAGCAGGAGCGTATCCTCCTTCGTGTTTCCCTCTGCAAGACCATTGGCACTCGTGGTGTCATAGCCCATAAACCGGAGGTACCGGGTGAGCGTGCCGAGCATGCGATCGGCAATGAACCGGTTCTCCGGCCCCGTGTCAGCCGGCATGCTGCACCACTTCGATCGTCTCGCCGCAGGACCTGCACTGCCGGCCGTCAAGTTCCCGGAAGCTGCATGAGAAGCCGCGGCGCTCGATGAGCAGTGCACCGCAGGCAGGGCAGTACGTGTTCTCGTACTCATGGTGATACACGTTCCCGAGGTACGGGAACCGCAGGCCAAGCTCCTTTGCCTTCCGGTAGATCTTCTCCAGGGTCGCAACCGGCGTCGCCCCGCGGTCGGTCATCTGGTAATCCGGGTGGAATGCCGAGAAATGCATCGGGGTCTCCGGCCCGAGGTTCCCGATCACCCAGCGGATGAGGGCGGTCTGCTCCTCCATGCTGTCATTGAGCCCGGGTATTACGAGGGTCACCGTCTCGACATGCATCCCGAGCTCGCGGGCGAGTTGTGCAGCATCAAGCACCGGCTGGAGATGTGCGCCGCAGGTTCTGGTGTAGAACTCGTCCGTGAATGCCTTGATGTCGACCCGGAACGCCCCGAGTACCGGCGCGATCTCGCGCAGGGCCTCCTCCGTGATGTACCCGTTCGTCACATAGATGGTCCCGAGCCCGGCCTTTTTTGCAGCCGTCGCCATGTCGAGCGTATACTCGTGCCAGATGGTTGGTTCGTTATATGTCCAGGATATCGAGGCGCTCCCGCTGGCAAGGGCCCGACGCACCCCTTCTTCCGGCATGAGAGTACGGAGGTGTGCCCCCTCCAGGGTTGCCCGCGAGATGTGCCAGTTCTGGCAGTGCTTACAATGGAAATTGCACCCGATACTGCCCAGAGAGTACGAGCGTGTACCGGGAAGGTAATGGAAGAGTGGCTTCTTCTCGATCGGGTCGACAGCCTCGGCGCTGATCTTCCCGTACGTCTTTGCGTCGAGTACGCCGCCCTCGTTCCACCGCACGCCGCAGATCCCGTGCTTGCCGTCACGGATGGTGCAGCGGTGGCTGCAGAGCGAGCACTTCATCGATCCGTCTTCGAGTCTTGCGTACTGGCGTGCCTCGTGCATACCGTTTTACCCTTCTCTGGTACGGGAACGGACCGGTTTGTGGTGCCGGTGCTCCTCCCGCTCCACATCTTTGATCCCTTCAGGGGAGTCAACCTCGAGCACGAACGATCCCCGGTACCCGCAGTCCTTGCAGACATAGATGGATCCCACGTATCCCCCGACCTCGGGGAAGATCTCCTGGCTCTTGCACTTGGGGCAGTAGAACATAGTGAACTCTTTTGTGCCTCCACTACAAAAACTAGTGCAATGAAGACCGTTGTCATCTCTCTGGGCGGCTCCATCCTCATCCCGGAACTGGAGAACCACCTCATCCAGGATTACATCCCGGTGCTCAAGAAGATCGCAAAGAAGTGCCAGCTCTATGTTGTTGTCGGGGGAGGGGGAGAGGCCCGGCGCTACATCACGGTATCGCGGAAACTGGGGCTTGACGAGGGCACATCCGACGAGATCGGCATCCTCATCACCAAACTGAATGCCACGCTCCTCATTGCATCGCTCGGGAACGATGCGTACCCGAAAGTCGCCGATTCCCACAACGAGGCAAAGAAGTTCGGCGAGTCGGGCAAGATCGTCATCATGGGCGGGATAACCCCCGGCCAGACCACTGACGCGGTCGCCGCGGTCCTTGCCGAACGGGTCAAGGCATCGGCATTCATCAACGCGACATCCGTCAACGGGGTTTATGAGGAGGACCCGAGGAAGAACCCCAATGCGAAGCGCTTTGACAAGCTCACGCCCCAGCAGCTCCTGGAGATTGTCGGTGCCGGTGGCCTTGGCGCCGGCTCGAACAATGTGCTGGATGTCATCGCTGCCCGGATCGTGGAACGGAGCGGGATCCCGCTGGTCGTGCTCGATGGATCGAACCCAAAGAACCTGGAGAAGGCAATCCTCAGGGGGAAATTCACCGGTACAATCGTATCAGAGAACGGCAAGAACCCGTTCCCCATCTGATCCTCCCCGGGCACCACCACCTATTTTTAACTTCCCGACCAACTATGATGGCACGGGGTAGTAGGGTAGCCTGGTCCATCCTAGAGCGTTTGGGACGCTTTGACGGCGGTTCGAATCCGCCCTACCCCATTTGCGATGAAGAAACAGGACGCCGCACGGATCTATGCCGCACTTCTCAAACGGTATCCTGATGCCCGCGAGCCCGCCGGCAAGATCTGCCGGGGGACGCCGTTTGAAGTCGTCATCCTCACCATCCTCTCCGCCCAGACCACGGACAAGGCCGTGCTGAAAGTCAAGCCCGCACTCTTCGGGAAATATCCCACACCGCAGAAACTTGCAAAGGCGAAGCAGGCGGACGTGGAGAAGATCATCCACAGTCTCGGGTACTATCACGCGAAGGCGAAGAACATCATCGCGGCATCGCAAGCCATCCTCGACCGGTTCGGCGGAAAGGTGCCGGAGACCATGGACGAGCTCCTCACGATCCCGGGCGTTGGCAGGAAGACGGCGAACATCGTCCTCTACCATGCACTCGGTAAAAATGAGGGGATCGCGGTCGATACGCACGTGCGGAGGCTGGCGCAGCGGATCGGTTTTTCGGACACGGACAATGTGGAGAAGATCGAGCAGGACCTGATGCGGATCTTCCCGCAGGAGGACTGGGGCGACCTGACCGATGTGCTGATCGCCCATGGCCGGGCAACCTGCGATGCGAAGAAGCCGCTGTGCGGGGAATGCGTGATTGCCAGGGAGTGCCGGTGGTTCCGAAAGACCAGCTGACCGATCGATTGTTCGATGAACACTCCAGGCCCGGGGCGTCTTTGACTCGCTCGCGGTCCAGCCACTCCCCCCTCGCAACCCCGCAGGCCGGGCACTTCCCAAGATCCGTCAGTCACCCAACTCCATAGTGAGATCTCCAAATCCGGGCTCCCGGAACCGATCCCGGCTGCCCCCTCCCGGTTCAAACGCCCCTGCCTGACTACGTGGCACCCCCACTTTTGCCAATGAAATAGGATTAAAGAGGTTTTAGGAGGCTGTTATAATTAGCCGGAATCGCCTGAAAACAATGGAAATCGCCCGGATGAAAAACCCTTGTACATAAATGCCCTGTTTTTGCATGAAATTGATCCGGGCGGCTGAAAAAGCGGGCAATCGGAGCCCGTATCGGGCCCGGATTGACCTGTCGGAGATACTCTCCCGGGCGGGATACTATAAGGGAGATTACTCCCCGTTCTCCGTCGGAGAACTCCCCCCGCCCGACGGGGAGGGCTCCTGTACCGGCTCGTCTGGTATAACTAGTGGCAGTTCAGCCCGGGGACTGTACTTCCCATCCTCCCGGATCTCGAAGAGGCCGTCATGCCGGATAAGGAAGAACTGCCAGGTGCCGTTTTTGAGCCGGAGCCAGAACTCCCGGGCCGTGACTTCCGTGAGCGGGAGCCGGTTGGCCCGGGCAATGTCGTTGCGGTACTTCTCCAGCACCTCATTCGCTTGTGCAAAGTACAGGTCCGTGCGCCGGATGCGGACAAAAATTGTCCGGAATTTTTCGCAGAGGATGAGATCAAACGAATCGCTCCGGCCCCCGGGGAGGACAATCACCTCACCGCGCCGTGCCGCGATCACCTGTGCCTCATCAAGCGCCTGGAGCGGCGGCCGGCCACGCTGCCGGTTCCTGCGCTCGCGTGTTCTCTTCGGTCTGCCGGTGCTCATACTCCCTCCGCGTTCACCCGGGGCAGCGGGGCGGTGATGGCGGCTGCCGCCCGGCGGCTGAACTCTCGCTTCACGGGCCGGGTACGGATGCTGATCGCGTAATGGGTCGCCATGTGCCGGATCCGGACCCATTCAAGATCCTCGCCGACCTTCCTGATCCATTCCTGGAGCTCGGCGGGGATGAGCCAGTGCGGCACGCTGCTGTCATGCTCGGTCGGGCGCCGGGGCATCATGATCCTCCGTCATCGTCCGGGTCGCGGTCGTGCTCAAGTTCATCCAGGCGGTACTCGACATCGTTGAACTTCAGGAGCAGGCCCTCGGCAAGCCGGTCCTGCCGCTCGGCAGCCGCAAGGAACATCTTCCGCAGCGCCTCCTCGAGTTCCGCATACGGGAGATCGGAGTCTTTCAGGAAGAGCCGCTCGGCAATTCTTTTACGGACTTTCACGTTCATCCGCGGCGCCGGGAACTCCTGGCCCCGCAGTGCCGTGACACGTTCGATCCCGCGTGCAGGTTTGCCGGTAACTATTCCCGCGGTCTCTTTCGGTACACTGTTGTTCTTCCCTGCCGGTTCTGTTGTATTCCGGCCCTGGTCTTCTGTTGCTATAGGCATCACTCCGTTTTGGATCGTATTCCTCTCGCGTTACCGGCAGGAGCAGATCGAATCTGCTCCGCTCGTTCATGTGCAACCGGGCCGGGGATCGGGCGATGGCATCCGCTCGTGAAAGTACCCTTTCTGGAACGATCGCTGCCGCTTTCCCTGGCAACGGTTAGCGATGCAGGAGATCGCAGGATGGATTGCCCGCGGTCCCGGCAAATGCCGGGAGAATCCCACAGATGCCCGCAACAACACTGCCCTGCGATGGCGTGTGCAGCAGCCGGATTTCATCATCACGGGCCTGCTGCGGTATCCCGGTTACGCTGATGGTATACCCCGCCATCGTGCAGAGCAGCACAACCCAGAGTACGATGACGGCCGCCAACCGCTCCGCATGGTGGAGCGGATGGCCGAGGGCCACGAGTCTCATCGTCACGGGGTTGCAGAGTTCACGGAACATTGTGATTATACCTTCCAAGGACCCGCCCCATTAAATACTAATTGGTCCCGTTTTACGCCGTGGGAACGCCTGAAAATAAAAATTAATATTTTGCGCGTATATTTTCCAGAATCAAAATATAGCGCGCGCGATGATCCGGTGCGGAACCTCAGTGGATCTCCACCCGCTCCCCGGTCTCCATGTACTGGACGTTCTCCGCTATCTTGCAGGCATGGTCGGCGCAGCGCTCAAGGTACCGGGCCACCATGATATAGTGCGTGCACCGCGTTATCGTCTTGGGATCCTCCATCATGTAGGTGATCCCCTCGCGAAAGATCGAGTGGCGGAGCGCATCGATCGTGTCGTCCCGGGCCGAGAAGTTCTCGATAAAGCGGAGGTTGTCGGACTCGTACGCTGCTATGGCATCGTCCACCATGTCCATCACCAGCTCGGCCATGTGCGGGATGCTCATCAGGTTTGCGATGTGCGGCTTGTCCGAGATCTCCCGGACGATCTTTGCGATCACCTTGCCGTACCGGCCAATCCGGTGCGATGCCCCGATCACTTTGAGCGTGCAGGCAATCACCCGCATGTCCCGGGCCATCGGCTGGTTGAGGGCAATGAGCTGGTAGCAGTGCTCTTCGAGCCGGACCTCCATCCGGTGGATCTCATCCTTTTGTTCAACAACCGATTCTGCAAGCGCAGTGTCCTGCCGGATCAACGCGTCAACGGAAGTCCGGAGCATGTGCCGTCCGAGACGGGCCATCTCCAGGGTCTCCGTTTTGAGGCTTTTCAGTTCCGTGTGAAACTTGTTGTCTGCCATGGTTCCTCCTAGCCGAACCGGCCGGTGATGTAGTTCTCGGTCAGCTCTTCTTTGGGGTGCTCGAAGATCTGGGCCGTTTTTCCGCACTCGATCAGTTTGCCTAAGTACATGAACCCCGTGTAGTCGCTGACCCGGGCGGCCTGCTGCATGTTATGGGTGACGATGATGACCGTGTACTCCTCCTTGAGCATGTCGATCAGGTTCTCGATCTTGGCAGTGGCGATCGGGTCAAGTGCCGAGCAGGGCTCATCCATCAGGATCACCTCGGGCTCGACCGCGAGCGTGCGGGCTATACAGAGGCGCTGCTGCTGGCCGCCCGAGAGCCCGAGCGCCGAGTCGGAGAGCCGGTCCTTCACCTCGTCCCAGAGTGCGGCCTGCTTCAGGCTGTGCTCAACAATCCGGTCGAGTTCAGCCTTGTTGCTAATCCCGTGGACCCGGGGGCCGAACGCGATGTTGTCGTAGATGGATTTGGGGAACGGGTTGGGCTTCTGGAAGACCATCCCCACCCGTTTCCGGAGCGAGACAACATCCGTATCGGAGTTGTGGATATCCCCGCCATCCAGCGTGATCGCGCCGGTGATCTTCACGTGGTCGATGAGATCGTTGAGCCGGTTGAAGCAGCGCAGCAGCGTGGACTTGCCGCAGCCGGACGGCCCGATGAGTGCGGTGACCCGGTTCTTCGGGATGTGCATCGATACCGACTGGAGGGCGTGCTTGCCGCCGTACCAGAGGTTTAAGTCGTTTGTTGTGATGATTGCAGATTCAGACATAATTTACCCCCGTATCTTTTTCCGGAAATGTGTCCGCACGGCTATCGCTATCGCGTAGAACCCGACCACCATCAGGAGGAGGACGAGTGCGGTGCCGTACTTGCTGGTCGATGCCCCCGGCACATTGGTGGCAAGGATGAAGAGGTGGTAGGGCAGGGCCATCACCGGGTCGAAAACCGAGTCCGGCAGGTAGCGCTGCGAGAAGACAACGGCCGTAAACATGATCGGCGCGGTCTCGCCTGCAGCCCGGCCAATGGAGAGGATTGCCCCGGTCACAATTCCCGGCACCGCCGGGGGGAGGACCACCTGGCTGATGGTCTGCCACCGCGTTGCTCCGAGCGCAAGACTCCCTTCGCGCAGCGACTGCGGGATGCTTCTGAGGGACTCTTCGGTTGTCCGGATGATCGTGGGAAGGACCATCAGGGCGAGCGTCACCTGGCCGGCCAGCATCGAGACCCCCACGTTGAGGTACAGCACAATGAAGGCAAACCCGAAGAGGCCGAAGACAATGGACGGCGTCCCGTTCAGCAGGTCAACACCGGTCCGGATGATCTTCGTGATCCTTCCCTCGCGGGTGTACTCGATCAGGTAGATCGCCGCCCCGACACCGAGCGGGAGCGCAATAAGGATGGCTCCGGCAACCAGGGAGAGCGTGCCGATGATCGCAGGATAGATCCCACCTTCGCGCCCGAGATCCTTTGGCGGTTCGGTCAAAAACTCCCACGAGAGGGCGGGAAGGCCGTTGATGACGATGTCCTGCAGGATGATCACCAGGATCGCGAGCACGATGAGGGCAGACGCAACGATGAGGCCGAACGAGATCTTCTCTATCTGGTTTCGCGAGAGCCGTCCGCGTCCATAGTACCATGCGCCTGCTCCGAGAATGACCAGGCACGCAAGGAACCAGGGGAGCGCTGCAAGGATGAGCACCAGGAGCAGCACCAGGAGGCCGGCTTTGAAGAGGGTGACGAGCCCTTCGCTGATCCGGGAAGGGATAACGGGTTTGCGGCCGGGCCGGGCAGTTCTTCCTTCATGGAGGTGTCGCAGGATAGCGACAGCGGAGATGTTGATGATGAGCGTGATGACCAGCAGGACGACAGCCACGCCAAACAATGCGCTGTAGTGTTCGCTCCCCACCGCAACCTCGCCCATCTCGATACCGAGCGTGCCGGTCAGGGTCCGGACCGGTGAGAGGATGTTCCAGATCGGCTCCGGAATGATGGCCGCGTTCCCCGCAACCATCATGACGGCCATCGTTTCACCGACCGCCCGGCCGATCCCAAGGATGATGGCCGCGGCGATCCCGGAGAGAGCTGCGGGGACGATGACCCTGCTGATGGTCTGCCACCGCGTTGCGCCTATTGCCAGCGACCCTTCGCGGTACTCGCGGGGGACGGCGGCGATGGCGTCCTCCGAGACGCTGATGATCGTGGGCAGCGCCATGATCCCGAGCAGCACGGACGCGGCGAGCCACGTCTCACCGGTCGGCAGATCGAACGTGATCCGAATGAAGTCCGTGAGCACGATGAGGCCGAAGAACCCGTAGACAACGGACGGGATGCCGGCCAAAAGTTCGATGGCCGGCTTGAGAATACTCTTGATCTCCGGGGAAGCGAGTTCAGCAATGTAAATGGCACAGCCGAGTGAAAGCGGGACGGCAAAGACCATTGCCCCGAACGTCACGAGCAGGGTGCCGACAATAAGGGGAAAGATCCCGTACTGCGGTTCGGCTGCCGTGGGAGCCCAGGATGGCCCGAGCAGGAACGGGAGGATCCCTTCCGCAAGAAAGATCGGGTACCCGTCCCGGAGTAAGAAGAGGAGGATGAATGCAACGACGATTACAGCAAAGAAGGCTGTGCAGAAGAAAAAGGATCGGATCAGCTGCTCGCGCAGCCGGACGATCCGGGCCGGGCCTGCGGTGGTATTGCTGCCGGGGATCTTTTGTGTGAGGGATTTCATGGTGCCGTACCTCCGCAGGCTGGTGCGTTTTTATCCGCGTTACTTCAGGGTCACATACCCTTCGTCTGCAACGATCTTCTGGCCGTCCGCGCCGAGGATGTAAGTGATGAAGTCACCTGCAAGGCCTGAGGGGTTGCCGTTCGTGATCACATACAGGTCACGGGAGACCGGGTAGGTCTTTGTCTTGACATTGGCGAGAGATGGGGCAACAATCCTGTCGGCATTATACCAAATCGGGAGAGGCTTGACGTCATTGCTCACAAATCCGATCGAAACATACCCGATGGATCCGGGCGTCTGGGCAACGGTCTGGAGGACGGCGCCATTGGAGTTCTTCTCCAGCATCTTTGCCGTCGGGGTCTTCTTGGCAAGGAGGGTCTCGTCGAAGTACGAGCGGGTGCCGGATGCGCTGTCGCGGCCGATCACCACAATCTGGTTGTTGGTGCCGGGCACATTTGCCCCGGAGATCTCGGACCATTTTGTCGTCTTGCCAAGGTAGATGTCCCGGATCTGGTCGAGCGTGATGTACTTGATCTCATTGGCCGGGTTCACCACGACAGCAATACCATCCTGTGCCACCGTGGTGATCACGAATGACGGGTACTTTGCCTTCTCGGCACTGGTCACTTCGCGGGAGGACATGCCGATGTCAACGGTCTTTGCACCGATGGCCTGAATACCGACACCGGACCCGCCGCCCGAGATCTGGATGTCAGCACCCGGGTGGGTTGCCATGTACTGGTCGGCGGCTTTCTGGACTATGGGCAGGACCGTGGTCGAGCCGCTGATCTTGATCGTCTGTTTCTGGCCGGTTGACACCGGGACAGCAGGTGTTGCCGCAGGTGCGGCAGCAGTGCTGACCGCTGCAGCGGTCTGCTGGGCAGGGGAGTCTGCCTGTGCCAGGGGGGTAGCAGCTGGAGTGAGCTCTGCCTGGGCAGGGGCAGTATTCTTGGTATCAGTTCCGGTGCAGCCGGCAGCCAGCGCAAGCATGAGTACCGCGACGAGGCTTACGGCCATCATCAGGATGGAATTTTTTGTTGTTCTCATGATGTTCCATCTTACCTGTGCCGGAATAAAATATAGTATTTTTCGCAATAAACTATACTACTCTATAGTCACTACATATTACAATAGAGAAAGGACAGGGTTCAATCTGAAGGGTGATTTGATTGACCCGTTCTGAATTATGAATACCAGAACAGTACCGGGCGGAGAGCAAATCTGCCCGGCTTCTGTCGGACCTTCTGGCAGCACAGACAATAGTTACGAAAAACGATTTTCAGAAAAACCGGCAGAGAAAAAAAGGACAGACCAAAAAAACCGGTGAATCAATAACCGATGATCAGCCGGATGATCACGAACGCGATAAACCCGATGCCGGCACTCACCGGGATCGTGAGGATCCAGGCCCACATGATATTCCGGGCGATGCCCCATTTCACGGCGCTCGCCCCCATGGTTGACCCGACACCCATGATGGAAGTGCAGATGATGTGCGTTGTGCTGACCGGGATTCCCAGTACCGATGCACCGATGATGGTCGAGGCCCCGGCTGTTTCAGCTGCAAAACCATGGACCGGACGGAGCTTGGTGATCTTGTATCCCATGGTCTTCACGATACGCCAGCCGCCCGACAGGGTTCCCAGTGCAATCGCACCATGGGCTGCGAGGATGACCCAGAGCGGGACCGGCAGGTGGTTTGGATCGGCAGCTGTGCCGAAATACCCGATGGAGAAGAGGAGCGGAAGGATGATCCCCATTGTCTTCTGCGCATCATTCGTGCCATGGCTGAAGCTGTACGCAGCAGCAGAACAGAGCTGCAGCCGTTTGAAGTTTGTCTCAGCTGTATGCTTCTCGGCATGTTTTGTGAGGTGAAGAATTACAACCATGAAGAGAAAGCCGCAGGCAAGACCGATGAGAGGAGAGATGACCATGAAGAGGGCAACCTGGCCGATGGTTGACCACTTGATGGCAGCAAGACCGGCAGCAGAGAGACCAGCGCCGGCCATTCCCCCGATAAGGGCATGTGATGACGAGGTAGGAAGTCCGAAGAACCACGTTATGAGATTCCAGCTGATTGCCCCGGTCAGTGCAGCGAGAATGATGAACGGGATGAGCGAGGTTTCGACAATCTCAAGCTGGATGATCTTGCTGATCGTGCTTGCGACAGCAACACCGAATCCAAAAGCGGCGATGAAATTGAAGAACGCAGCAAAAATCACGGCAGTACGGGGAGGCAGGACTTTTGTCGAAACGACAGTAGAGATCGAGTTGGCCGAGTCGTGAAACCCGTTGGTAAAATCAAAGACCAGCGCGATGCCGATGATGATAACAATGAGCTCCCACGTTGCTTCGATCATATGGTCTCCCGTTATGAGCGACAGCGAATATATTGATTCCCGACATAAACTATATGAGTATATATAAACTAAAGAGTCAACAGGAGAAGTCTGATTCACCCGGCAGAGCCGGGAGAGCGTGTGGATATGGAGATTCGGCGGGTTCAGGTTACCGGGGGTTCATCATTTGTCGTGACCCTCCCGAAAGGTTGGGCAGAACAACATCACATCAAAAAGAATGATCCGGTCGGGCTTGAGATCCAGCCGGACGGAGCCCTCATCATAACCAAGACAATATCCGATGAGCCGGTCCAGCGGATAAAAACCATTGACTGCAGTACGGTATCGGATCCTGATTTTCTGTTCCGGATGCTGATCGGTTCCTACATCTCCGGTTTTACCATGACCCGGCTCATCACAAAAGACCGCTTCCCTCCATTTGTGCGTACAGTTGTCCGGGACTACACGCAGATGACAATCGGCCAGGAAGTTGTGGAAGAGACCCAGAGCCAGATATCGATTAAGGACCTCCTCAACCCGGCCGAGATGCCATTTGCCAATACAATCAAGCGGATGTATGTGATAGCGAGGGAGATGCATGAAGATGCGGTCAGCGCCCTGCAGACAAAAAATTCCGGTCTTGCAAAGGATGTGATCAGCCGTGACACGGACGTTGACCGGCTCAACTGGCTGATCGCCCGGCAGACCAATATGATCCTGCAGAACGCAAGCCTCTCGCGGAAGATGGAGATCTCATCCAGAATGGCGATGCATTACTACATGATCAGCCGGATTATCGAGCGAATTGGCGATCACGCAGTAAGGATTGCTGAACACGCCCTTCCCGTCATTGATGCGGATGTTGACGCAAAGATCCTGACAGCATTGAAAAAATCAAGCGAACTGTCACTGGAGCTTTTCGACCGGAGCATTGTCTCATTTTTCAATACGGATATGAAAGAAGCAAACCGGAACATCCAGTCTATCAGCTCTCTGGAAAAGATCTGCGGGGACATCAATAACATGGCGCTCAGGCTCGATACACCGGTAGCAGTCAATCTCGATTACATTGCAGAGAGCATTCGTCGTTCCGGGGAGTACGCGGGCGATATCTCCGAGACGATCATCAACCTCATTGTAGAACAGGAGACCGTGCCATCAAAGCCGCGGGATGCCCGGTGATTTTAAAATAATGGGTTCAAATCCCATCCACCGGAATTTTTCTTCAGGTTTAGTACCCGATAAACACCCGCACAACCGCGAATGCCATAAACCCGATGAACGCGCTGATCGGGATGGTCAGGATCCAGGCCCACATGATGGTCCGGGCAACAGCCCACTTGACGGTACTCGCACCCTGGGTTGTACCGACACCCATGATTGAGGTGCAGATGATATGAGTGGTACTGACCGGGATACCGGCAATTGAAGCGCCGATGATGGTGGCCGAGCTTGCGGCATTTGCCGAGAAACCGTGGACCGGCCGGAGCCGGGTGATGTTGTAGCCCATGGTCTTGACGATCCGCCAGCCCCCGGCAAGGGTCCCAAGCGAGATCGCCAGGTAGGCAAGGAAGATCACCCAGAACGGGACAGGCAGGTTATTGGGATCAACCCCTGAACCGAAATACCCGATGGCAAAGAGGAGCGGGATGATGATACCGATGGTCTTCTGTGCATCATTTGTACCATGGCTGAAGCAGTTTGCTGCTGCTGCAACGAGCTGGAGGCTCTTGAACTTCGATTCGGCAGACTGCTTGTTGGCTCCCCGGGTGACCCAGAGTACCGCTGCCATAACGAGGAACCCACAGACAAAACCGATGATTGGGGAGAGGATCATGAATGTTACAACGAGTTCGACTGTTGACCACTTGATGGCAGCAATCCCGGCAGCGGATAGTCCTGCACCGGCAAGCCCGCCGATAAGGGCATGGGACGAGGAGGTCGGGAGACCGAAGAACCAGGTGATGAGGTTCCAGGAGATTGCCCCGATGAGGGCACTGAGAATGATGTAGGGGACCACTGCAGTCAGGACATAATCGAGCTGGATGATCTTACTCACCGTGCTTGCAACCGCGACACCAAAACTGAACGCCGCGATGAAGTTGAAGAACGCGGCAAAGACGACCGCGTTCCGGGGCGAGAGGACCTTGGTCGAGACAACCGTGGAGATGGAGTTGGCAGAGTCGTGGAACCCGTTCGTGAAGTCAAAGATGAGCGCAATGCCGATGATGATGACGATGAGTTCCCACGTTGCCTCGATCATGCTCCTCCCTCACAGTCCCCGGTGTGCATCATGAGTGCCGGATCGCGATGTCGGAGAGGACGTTCGCCACATCCTCGCACCGGTCCGTCGCGGTCTCGAGGTGCTCGTAGATGTCCTTGAGCTTGATGATGGTGATGGCATCAGTGGTCTTGAAGAGGTCCGTCACCGCGTGGGCGAGCACATCGTCGGCAAGGTTCTCGAGACGGTTCACCTCGATGCAGCGCTCCTCCACGTACCGCGGGTCCTTGATGGACCGTATCCCTTTGACTGCTCCTTCGATCTCGGTCGTTGACATGTGGATGAGCTTTGCCAGCTCCACCATGTGGAGGTCGGGCTGGCCGATGCCGTAATAGTACATCTTCTCGGTCGCCCCGTCAATGAAGTCCAGCACATCGTCAAGCGATGACGCAAGTCGCGAGATCTCCTCGGGATCCAGCGGGGTGATGAAGGTGGTGTTGAGCTGGTTATAGATATCGTGGGTCAGGAGATCGCCCTTGTGTTCCAGCTTCTCGATTGCATGGCGCTTCTCCTTGACATTGGAGAAGTCTTCAGTGAGGGCGACCAGCTGCCATGCCGCCTCCTTCACGATTGCGGCCTGCTTCTCGAACATGTCGAAGAAGACCTTATCCTGCGGTATCAGCAACTCACGGAGCCCCATAACAAACACCCTAGTATCGCCGGAAGATGTTAAAAATATAGCGAAATATTGTCTGCTCTATATCACCGAGAGGAAGAGCATAACAATGTGGTACATGGACCATGCAACGACAACTGCCAGCGGGATCGTGATTACCCATGCCGTGAGCATCTCCCGCACAACCCGCCAGTGGACAGCACTCTTGCCCCGGGTGGCACCGACGCCGACAATCGCCCCGTTGATAGCATGGGTTGATGAGACGGGTATACCGTAATGGGTGACAGAGACCAGGATTGCACTACTCGCGGTTGCCGCACAGAATCCCTGGTAGGGCCGGATCTTGGTTATTTCCCGGGCCATCTTGTCCACCACCTGCCAGCCGCCAAAACAGGTACCGAGACCGATTGCAAGCGCGGACGTGAGGATAACCCACCCCGGAACATCGAAGGTCGAGAGGATACCTGCCGAGAGGAGGAGCGCCGTGATGACACCGACCGCATGCTGGCCGTCGTTTGCCCCATGGGCAGTGGCCTGCACAAGACAGGCAAGCACATGCAGGGGCTGGAAGATCCGCCTCATCCGGTTGCGCCGCGAGTGCCGGAAGAGATGGGAGACGATAACATCCAGGACAAAGGCACAGACCATGCCGATAACAGGAGAGATGAAGATGAAAAGGACGATGACGAGCAGCCCGCCCACCTTGATAAGCCCAAGGAGCATCATCACCGGGATGACCAGCGATGCTCCGCACAGGGCGCCAAGCATGGCGCCGAACCGGACATCTTCATGGAAAGAGGCCACAAAAAGCCCGAGTACCACGGCACCGGAGATTGCACCGGTGACACCCCAGACAAGTACTTCTGCAACACAGGTATATGATGGCAGGATCACCGCGGAAAGTCCCATGACCGCAATCCCTGCGCCGAGAAGTCCCCCGACCATTGCATGACTGCTGGAGATAGGAATACCGATCCGGGTTGCGAAAAAGACCAGGATGATGGCCGATCCCATGGCGACGACGATTGAGATAGGAGTCATACTCCCGGTACTGACAATTGCAGTTCCGATGGTCGCTGCAACGGCAGTGGTGAACAGGTAGGGGCCGATCGCGTTGCAGAGCCCGGTTAAGAAGACCGCTTTTGCCGGAGAAAGGGCCTTGGTTGCTACTACTGTTGCAATAGAATGCGATGCATCGTTGAGCCCGTTGACAAAGTTCAGGGCAAGGGCAAGGATGATGCCGAACAGGATGATGGGTTCAAATCCGATCATGCGTGAGCCTTGGCGATATCAGAGAGGGCGTGACCGACATCGTTGTATTTCTCCATGACCTTCGCCATGCCCTCGTAAATATCCTTGAGCTTGATGATCATGAGGAGGTCGTTGGTCTTGAACAGTTCAAGGATCGCCCGGGAGAGCAGTTCCGTGGAGAGGTTATACAGCCGGCTGATCTCGGCCGCATGGGTCCGGACCTCTTCGGGATTCTTCAGCGTTGTGAGATCCTCAACCGCGTGGGCGATCTCTGCTGAAGCAAGGAGGATGAGATAGGAGTACTCCTTCAGGACATCGTTTGTGGCCGGGATCTCGTAATTGCAGAGCTGGTGGGTCACCCAGTCAATCCGGTCGAGCACATCGTCAAGGGCCGGCGCAAGGCGGGCGATCTCCTCCGGTTCGAGAGGCGTGATGAGGGACTCGTCGAGCTGTTCGAAGATCTTCCGGGTGATCTCGTCACCATGATGTTCCAGCTGGCGGATCTTGTGGGCTTTTTCCGTCCCCCCGGGGAGCTCGTGCGTGATCTCGTTCAGCGTGGCCGATGCTTCGGATATCTTTCCGGTCATCTCCTTAAAAAGGGTAAAAAACACCCGGTCTTCTGGCAGGATCAGGTCGCGGATGCGCATAGCAGTCAGTGATTACCTGCCGGCAATAAAAAAGTACCGGTCATGCCGGGGATGACGGGCGATCGCTGGCCGGAACGGTCCGCCAGGAGTCCCTGGGTATCATCATCTCGAACCGGGCACCCCTGCCGGGAGTACCGGTCTCGCGGATGGTGATGCCGGTGATCGCCAGGATCTCCCGTACCAGGAAGAGACCCATGCCGGTATTGTTGCCGTACCCGAACAGGAAGATCTGCTCCTTCTTGTCAATCGGTATCCCGATCCCGTCATCCTCGCAGACAAGGACACCGGTCTCCCCCTCCCGCCTGAACGTGAACTGTACGAATGTGAGCGATCGCCCGTACCGCAGGGCATTGTCGATCAGGTTGAAGATGACTTTCTCGATGAGCGGGTCGGCAAAGACCTCGATGGTTCCCTCGACATGGTTCTCGACCCGGATCGAGCCGGGATTCGCATAGCGCAGGGAGTTCGCGACCAGGCGGCCGACCGGATGCCAGGCCGGGGAGTGGGAGCCGACATTCTGGTAATCCTCGGTGAACTTGACCGTGGTGATGGTCTTCTCGATCATGGCAAACGATCGCTGGATATACTCAAGGGTCTTCTCCGGGTTCGATTTGCTGATCATCTGGCAGAGGTCGAGATACCCCTGCACGACCGTGAGTTGGTTGAGGAGATCGTGGCGGGTGATGCTGGTCATGAGATGGAGTTTCTTGTTTGCCTGCTCGAGGCCCTGCTCAGCCCGCTGTCGTGCAAGGTTCTCGGCCTTCAGAGTCACGTTGATCTGCTGGAGTTCCTCGACCATCCGCTGCAGTTCCTCGTTGAGCCCCAGCGAGCGTTCCTGGGCTTCCACCAGCTCGAGGTTCTTCCTGATGGCGATGTCATAGGTTGAGATCAGGATCCGCAGGATCTCGAGCCTGCCGGCCTGGATCGTGTACCGGGTATTGAAGAACTCGGCAGTGATCGGCACATGCTCGTTTTCCGGTACCGGCACCGCTCGGTGCCGGAGGACTTCGGATATCCGCTGGAAGACCGATTCAGGATCGAACGGCTTGATGATGAAGTTGTCCGCCCCTGCTTCAAGGCCTTTGAGGACATCCGCAGGATCAAAGAGCTGGGTCACCATGATGACCGGGATCTGTGCCGTCTCCGGATCCTCCCGGATCTTCCTGCAGAGCGCGTACCCGTCCATCTCCGGCATGACGATGTCGGAAAGGATACAGGCGGGCTTCTGGTTCCTGATTATCTCAAGTGCTTCCTTCCCGTTGCCGGCGATCGTGTAGGCATACCCTCCCTTCTTCAGGATATGCCCCAGGAACTCAGCCTGTGTCCTGCTGTCCTCAACCACCAGGATAAGCCCGTCGACCCTGATGATGTCGCTCATGGTGCCGCCCCCGGAGGCGTGTGACGCGTAAGGAGACGGGCAATGATGTCAAGGATCGCGGTGCGCTCGAACCCGCTCTTGACCACGTACGCGTCAGCCCCGACCGATACCCCGTGTTTCTGGTCCTCCGGTGAATCGAGCGAGGTGACCAGCACGACCGGAAGACGGGTGAGCCGTTCGTCCGCCCGGATCTTCTCGGTGAGGGTGAAGCCGTTCATCCGCGGCATATCGATGTCGGAGACCACGAGGTCAAACGGCTCCTGTTTTAAGAGCGCGAACGCTTCAATTCCGTCGGTTGCGGTCTGGACCCGGTATCCCTCCCGCTCGATGATCGTCTGGAGGAATGTCCGGGAGGTGACCGAGTCCTCGACAACGAGAACGGACTTATCCTTGAGACCTTCGTGGATATTCCGGGCTGCCTTCGGGCTCCCTTTGAGGGATTCCTGGATGAGTTCGATCGGGTCGAGGACGAGGGCAAGCGTGCCGTCGCCAAGGATGACCGCCCCGGTGATCCGCCGGACCCGGCGCAGCTGGCTGCCCAGCGGCCGGACAACGATCTCCTGGACCCGGACAACCTCGTCCACGATGCACGCGATCTGGCCGGCACCATATGCAAGGATGATGACCGGGACGGGGATCGATGCGCCGGACGGTCCGCGGGTTGCCGGGATTCCCAGGGCGTCCGTGAGCCGGATCGTGCTGATCATTTCGTTGTGGAAAAGGAGGGACGAGCGGTCACCATCGGTCACGATGGCATCCCTGCGCACCCGCATCACCTGCCGGACCTGCTGCATGGGAAGGACATACATCTGGCTGCCGGACCTGACCACGACCCCGCGGAGCGTGGCGAGCCTCACCGGTACGGTGATTCGGATGGTTGTGCCCCGGTTCAGGATGGACGATACGGAGACCATTCCCCCCAGACGAGTGGCGGTGTCCTCGACGATCGCAAGCCCCAGGCCCCGGCCGGAGAACTCCGTGACGGCCGGGCTCGTGGAGAGGCCGGAGCGGAAGACCAGCCAGAGGATCTCGCTGTCGGAGAGGACCGCGGCATCCTTCTCGGTGATGAAAGTCCTCTCAAGGGCTGCCTTTCGGATAACCGTTGGATCGATACCGGCTCCATCGTCTGATATCTCGATGTTGACCTTGCTCCCCGAGAGCGGGACGACCCGGATCCGGACAATGCCCCGGACCGGTTTCCCTTTCGCGGCCCGGATGTCCGGGTACTCGATCCCGTGGTCGACGCTGTTGTGGATCAGGTGCATGATCGGGTCCTTGAGCGCTTCCAGGATACGGCGGTCCATCTCGATCTCTCCCCCTTCAATGACAAAGTCCACCTGCTTTCCCGAGGTCCGCGAATAGTCCCGCACAAGCCCGTTGAACGGGACAAGCATAGTGCCGATTGGCAGGAGTACGGCATCGTGGATGAGGTCAGAGATCATCTGGGTGCTGGACTCGAGCGCGGCCCGGTCGATCTCCGTCTCGCGGATATGCATGCCCAGGTCGTGGTGGAGCGATGTCACAAAGTCACGGTTGTACTCAAGGAACTCGACAATCCGCTGGAGCGGCAGCACCAGGTCGGGGGGGAGATCGGTCCGCTGTTTGCCAAACGAGAGCTCCCGCAGCCGGTGGAGATCGCTTGAGACGAGCGTATTGTTCCACCGCCATATGCCAAACCGGGTCACCATCTCCTCCAGCTCCCGCATCCGGTGTGCGATGAAGAGGCGGGTCGTTAAGAGGTCATCGGAACCGGAGATGAGCCGGTCGAGCTTGTCCGATGCGACCCGCACCGTATGGGTATCCCACAGGGACGATGGCTGGACTGCGGCGTCCACCGGTGCATTGCCGTTCCCGCTGTCGGCAGAAGACCGTATGCCCGCATCTGCAGGAGACCTGGCGGCAGGCACAGTACCGGCACCCGGCTGCCCACCGGCAGGGAAGACAGCAGACGGTTCCTGGCCCGCCGGGGGGCGCAGGAATTCATTCCGGGTCACCGGGACTTCCCCGCGAGCGGCACCTTTGCCGTCGCCGGTGAGCGTGCGGATACGCCGGTTGATCTCGCTTGCCGACACCCGTGCCGCATCACCCTCCAGAAGAAGGGCGCGGGCAATCTTGAGGGCTTCATGGAAGAGATCGAATGCCTCCTCGTCAGGCACGAAATCCCCTTTCTTCATGGCGGAGAAGACCGTCTCCAGGTTCTGGCAGACACTCTCGATCTCCCGCAGCTGCACCGCCCGTGCCGCTCCCTTCAGGCTGTGGGTCTTCCGGTATGCCTTCTCGATATGCCCGGTCACTGCACCCGGATCCGCCCGCTCAATATCGAGGAGATGCTGGGTGATCTCCGTGAGGTGTTCGTCCGCTTCTTCCCGGAACGTCTCGAGGAGCCGGGCCCGGAATTCCCCGTCGGCATCGGTCATGGCTGGTTCTGGTTACACGTGATACTGTTCGGTGATCTTCTTGAGCCGGACGCCCAGGGTGTGGAGGTCCTCTGCGGTCTTCTCTGCTTTCCGGGTAATCTCGAGGTTCTTCTGGGCCGCGTCCCGGATCTTCTCCATCGCTTCTGAGATATGGTCCATGCCGGCCGCCTGCTCGTGGATGGACGACGCGATCTCGATCGCTTCGCGCGACGAGTCGGCTATCGAGCGGGTCAGCACCTCGATCGCTTCCTTTGCATCGCTCGTCAGCCGGGCCGCATCGGCCACGGAACTGGTGCCACGCTCGGTAGATACCACCGTGGACGAGACACCCCGCTGGATATCGGTCAGGATCGTACGGATATTCCCGGTAGCCTGCTTGGACTGCTCGGCAAGGTTGTGGATCTCGTGGGCGACCACGGCAAAGCCCTTGCCCAGCTCTCCCGCTTTTGCCGCTTCAATGGATGCATTGACCGCGAGCAGGTTGGACTGTTCCGAGATGTCCGTCACCGTCGCGATGATCTCCCCGATCGCCTGGCTCTGCTCCTGGAGCTTAATGACGTTCATCCCGATCATGTCCATCTGGCGCTGGATATGGTTCATACCGTCAAGGATCTCCTGGACCGATTGCTGCCCTTCCCCGGAGACTGCCAGTGCCTTCATCGCCTTCTCCGACATCTCCTTGGTCTTGAGGTTCACGATATCCGTCTTCTTGCGCACGCCCTCGACCGTATCGGACGTGGCATTGACGGTGCTGGCAGTCTGCGAGCTGGCCGACGAGAGCTGGGTCGTGATGTCCAGGATCTCGCTCGATGCCGACGAGAGGACGCTGACACCCTCGTAGAGTTCCTCGTTGATAAGTTTCATCAGCCGCTGGAGCTCGATACCGGTCGTGTTGAGGGCATCGCGGTACGCGACGAATTCGCCGGCAACCGGGATCTTCTCGTCGAACCGGGCCGTGAAATCGCCTGCCGCATAGAACCGCGAGAGGCGCATTGCTTCGTTGACCGGTTCGGTGATGGTCTCGAGGGTCTTGTTGAACCCGGCGATGATCATCCGGTACCCGCCATGGAACGCGTGCTCGTTGCCACGGACCGAGAGGTCCCCGGCACGGGCGGCATCCGTGAGCTTGATCGTCTCCTTGTGGAGATGGTCGAGTGAATCGACCATCATCCGCAGGGCCGGGCGGATCTCATCAGCACTATCCACGGGGGCGGAGAACTCCTGCACGTACTCGCCGTTGGCGATCTTCTTGATGTTGCCCACGACGTTGGTCTGGAGGTCGTCGGCGAACTCATCCATGGTCGCCGCCATCACTCCGATCTCGTCTTTCCGGTGGATATTCAGGCGGGCGGAGAGGTGCCCGTTCCTGAGCTCCTTGATCATAACAACGACTTCCTGGAGGGGGTTGGAGATTGAGCGGCCAAAGACGATGGCAACCGCGGCACCCATGCCGATGGAGGCGATGACGAGGGCAACGATCACGTTCCGGATGGTATCGATGGGGCCGGTGTAGTCCGAGAGTTCTGCCCGGGAGACGATGTACCAGTCGAGGGGTTCGAAGTAGGTGTATGCGTCGAGGACCTGGGTCCCGTCGGCAACGTGGGGGACGGAACCCTCTTTGGTCACCAGCATCTGCTGGACGAAGGACTCGTTTGCCCAGTTCTCGCCTTCACCCCGCTTGGAGACCAGGACGTTCCCCGCACTGTCGATGACGTACATGTACCCGTTCTGGCCGACAACGGTATCGCGGATACTCTTCTTGACCACATCAAGGGTCTGGCTCTCCTCGGTCCCGACAAAGAGCACGCCGATGATCTTGCCTCTCGAGTCCTTGATCGGTTCGTATGCGGTGACATAGTTCTTCCCGAACAGGTCGCGCCGGCCATAGTAGGTTCTGTCTGTGTTGACCGTATAGTCATAGACATCATCGGTCAGGTGCGTCCCGACCGCTCTTTTTCCGATGGTGTCAAGGACGTTGGTGGAAATCCGGACCGCGTAACTGTCATTGTACACCTGGAAGACCGTTGCAGCGCCCCCGACCATCCTCTGGACGTTGTCGACGATCTCGTAGTTGTCGTTGACAACGTACTGGTTGCCCGCACTGTCGATTAAAGTCATCCTGTTGTCGATGATCTCCGGGGTCCCTTTGCCGTAGAAGTTCTGTTTTGCCACGTTGAGGTCGCTGTTGACCTTGTTCCTCGTGAGCTTGTAGACATCGTTGGTCCAGCCTTTCATATCGCGAACCTGCGTCTCGAGCAGTGCCTGCGTCTGCTCGTTGATGACACTGCTCGAGCTGGAGTAGGCGACGATGCCCAGCAGCAGTGTCGGGATGATGGCAAGGAACAGGCAGATCACCAGGATCTTGGTCCCCACTTTCATGTTGGAAAAGAGTTCAAACATACAGTATCGTTCCCCCGAAATCGGCATACTCCGGTATTAAATCAATAGACTGGTGCGATAGCGTATTAACCTGATCATCCGGTTGCGGACTGGCGGTACAGGGGGAAAAATTTGAGAGGAATTTGAGGGATATCTGGGGGTGCAGGCATGCGGATCACGCATCATCGATGATGATACCGGGGTCCCCCAGGATGGCAGCGCCGTTGAGGACATACACGTTCTCATCCATGACACCCATCAGGTAGCGGCGTCCATCCCTCAATACCCCGGGAGGCGGTGCTGTCACCTGGTTCATGTCGATCGTCCCGACACCGCTGATGCTGTCGGCAAGGATCCCGAACGTGATCGATCCATCGGTCATGACGATGACCCGGTTGAGGTCGGTGAGACCCTTCTCCGGAATTTGGAAGAGGGCCCGCAGGTCGACCAGCGATATAATCTGTCCCCGCGCAGCACATATGCCGCTGATGAAGTCCGGTGTGCCGGGAACCGGTGTGATCTCGCCGGTGAGAATCACCTCGCGGACATACCGCATCTCGACGGCATACTCCTGGTACGCAAGATGAAACCGGAGGATCTCTGTCAGATCGGTTTCCCTGACACCGGCTGATGGCTGGACCATCTTTGCTGCACGCTCCGCCAGGATGGCATGCACGGCATCGGCGTCCGGTTCTTCCGCCTGCTGTGCAAGCGTGATCTCCGCACGTTCCCGCAGCACCCCGATGATATGAGAGAAGTCAGGATGCTGTGCCCGGGCAAGGAATGCGGCAAGATCGGCAATGACCACGAGACCGTTCTTCGTGATTTGAAGATAGTCCGGCAGGGGCGGGTGCCCATCTTTTTGCGAGGACGTGTCTGCGGAGAGATCCGGTTCGCCGACACCGCCGGTCCCGTCGATCCAGAGTGCGACCGCCTCTTCTCCCGCACAGGTGACGACGAGCATGTCGGTCAGGCGCGGGGGGCGGGCGGGGGCACCAAGGAGTTCCCCCATGGGGCAGACCGGCAGGATCCTGCCGTGGAGGTTCACGGCACCGGCATACCCCCTGCCCGGGCCGGCCGAAGGTGTGAAGTCCATCATCTGGACTACCGATTGGATCCCCGCAAGCGGGATTGCACACTTGAGGCCGCCAGCCGAGAAGAGGAAGAGCTGCACCATACTCTGGTTGTCCCGTGATCCCTGATTGGTGCTGGGAGGGTAAAAAGGGTTGGAATCAGGTGGCACCGGGCCACAAAAACAGGTGCCGGAAACGGCACGTTTCAGGAGATGGACTGGGCGGGAATTGAACCCGCGGCCTCTTCCATGCCAAGGAAGCGATCTACCACTGATCTACCAGCCCGCTCCTACCTAGTTGGTTGCCATAGGTTAAAAGAATTGTTTATGATAAAACGCCACGTCCATTCCGAAATCATCACATCAAACCCATCATCTGCCGGCACACTTCCGATACCGGATAGTCTGCGATGGTAAGCGGCAAGGCACGGGCAAACTTCATTATCCACCATGCTGTCAGGATTATGTATGCGGTCAATCGCAATCCCCGTAATGGTCTTCCTGCTGGTCACCATGATGCCGGTTCAGGCTGCCGCAGATGGACCACTGGGGGAGAAAGCGGCAGTACCGAGACCTGACTGGGGAGAGAAACTCGGAAATGTTGTCGGCGATCTTGTCGACGAGTTCGAAGCGGGCGGGGGACTCAACCGGATCGTATGGAGCGCAGAGAAACAGGAGAGGTTCTGTGAAGCGCAGGCACTCAGGTTTGTCGACATGCCTGAGGAGAAGCGGGCGGGAGTTGCCGGAATTGTAATAAAGAACTGTGAGATCTCGATCAGGACATACGAGCAGGAGAACAAGGACGGAAAGAACAACCGGAATATCGCAGGGGGATACGTACGGCTTGCCGGCCTGTACTCATATGCAGGACCGGAATATGCTGCCAACCGGCTCGATGCACTTGACAATGCGATCAAAGCCGACCCCTACTGGAGTTTTGGCTGGGAACAGAAAGCGGACATGCTGGAGGAGTACGGGCTTCACTCTGAAGCGCAGGCCGTTCTCGATGAACGCGATCGCCTCTATGCAGAACAGCTGCAGACCGGTGCAGGTTTGTTCGACCTCTTCGGCATAGGCATGCCGCTTTCCGCGGTGCCCGCAATGGGAGCCCTCCTCGTTGTCCTGTTCCTTGTACGGGGTAGAATCCGGAAGTGAAAGAAGGAGAGGGCGGCGGACCAGTCCTGCCAGTTCACTCCCCCTCCCTCCCCGATCAGGGAACGAGAAAGATATAAAAGAAACTTACCAGCATCGCGATCAGAGACAGGATGATCCCGAGCACCCCGGCATACGCATGATCTCTCACCGCCACGACCCCAAGAATGATCCCCGCTAAACCTGGGATATAGGGGATCACGATGAAGGAGACGATTCCAAGGACAATGCTCCCCGCGGCGAACTTTTTTCCCCGTGACCACGATTTTTCCGGTGATGCCTGCACCTGCCCGCTGCCCGGCAATTGCTGTGGAACCGGCCCTGATGCCGGCACGGAGCCGGGCGGATGTGCTTCACCTTCCCTGGTCCCTGCCTTTCGCAAAGGATGACCACAGTTCCGGCAAAAACTGTTGGTCTCCGGGTTATCCGTGCCGCACTCCCCGCAGAACATACCCCTGGTCCCCCCTATCGGGAGGATCATCCGTTTCGGGTTATTAATGTTTTGGAGGGCCGGGCAGGGATCCTGAAAAAAGGAGTTTCCGGACTCCGGTACGGATTCGCCAGGTCTTCTGCATACATTTTTGTAGTCGCAGGGCATAGCCCACTCTGTATGAGGACGGCATTCATCCCGCCTCTTGTCTTGGGACTCCTGCTCCTCCTGTGTGCGATACCCCCGGTTCATGCGGATAGCCTCACAGACTTCGCACAGGATGCATCCAGGGATTTCCTTGGCTTTGACATCACCGATGCAAAACCCGCGTACCAGAGAACCACGCAGGACTGGCTGAATGAAGCGAATGCGGAAAAAGCCCGCTGTGAATACAAGAGCGCTCAGTATAATGAGCGGATCCTTGCTTATGTCAGTGCAAGCACCACGGATACAGGTGTTATCGAAAAATGGAAGAATCCGACTGCCAATGCACGGACGTACCTTATCTCAACCGGCTTCCACCAGCAGGATCCGGAAGCAGGTCAGTTATATGGAGAGATGCTGACGGCATGCGTCGCGGCGGACAAAGCATACCGGAAGGCGTACGAACTGACAGCTGACGATGATTATAAGGCGCATGCCGAAATCTTCGATGAAGCAGCGGATGTCTACGATGCTGTCGGCAATGAAGAAGGAGCAGAGGAGGTGCGGGACGCGGCAGCGGTTGCACGGGGGCATGAGGCTGCGAATGCTTACCTCCCCCTCACGTGGTGGCTTGCAATTCTTGCAATGACGGTCGGGCTGATCATATTCCGGCGTACGCAGCAGTAAGGTATGATACGGGCGGGCAGAACAGGCCGGACTGCACACACACCTTTTTGTAAGCTGACTCCAAAGGGGCTTGTATGAGGCAACGGGTGCATCTCCTCCTTCTGGCCGCGCTTCTCATCATGGTAACGGCAATCCCCCCCGTGCAGGCCGAAAGCGACGTGACAGCGGACGATATCCTGATTCCACTTTCAGAGGGTATTGCCATGCTTGATAAGAGACTGGGCCAGCAGCGCCCTGTGTTCCTGAACACGGCACAGGATTTTATCGATGAGGGAAACTACTGGAAGCGCCAGTGTGCAGAATACTGCCGGATGCATGACGAGCGGGCACGGGTGTACATTGCGAGGGAGCAGGCAAAAGGCCGGCTTCCCGGTGCGGTTTCCGCATACTCCTCGGCATCGCTGGAGCAGAAGTTTACCTTCGGCGTATCGTCAGGATTCTACACCGCAGATCCCTATGCCAAATCCCTCAATGAGAAGACAAAAGATGCATGCACCGAAGCGGAAAGGAATTACAATAAAGCGTACGAGATGACTGCCGCAAACAACTACGAGCAGCAGGCCGAGATATTCACGGAAGGAGCCGAGGTCTATGACGTGGTTGGCGATACATCGGGGGCTGCACAGGTACGTTCGGCAGCAGCAGCAGCGGAGGCGCGGGCGACCGCACGGGATGAGGGCTTCAGCGACTGCCTCATTGTGACGGCAACCTTCGGCTCCCCGATGGCGGACGAGGTCCAGCTGGTGCGGAACTTCCGCGACAACACGATACAACATGAGTATCTGGGTTCCCGCTACGTGACTGCCCTGAACGCGATGTATTATTCCTTCAGCCCGATCGTGGCGCGGGCTATCGACCAGAACCCGTCCGTGAAACCATTGATGCGCCTTATCCTTGCGCCGCTGCTCGGGATCGTCCTTCTGTCGCAGGGACTGTACTTGTTCCTCGCGTTCAGCCCGGGGCTTGCCACGGTCGCCTTCATCCTTTTCGGCGGGGTGCTTGTCGGCCTCGTGTATGTGACCCCGGTGATGCTGCCGGCCCTCTGGATCACGGCGAAGAAGCGGCGGCACATCCCGGCGTTCAGCCTTCTCCCGTTTCTTTCCCTCTGGGTTGGTCTGCTTGCATTGCTCGCGATCGGTGCAGCCATGAAGATCGATATTCTGACGGTGACGAGCTCCGGTCTCTTGTTTGTCTGCACGGTTCTTCTCACTGCGGCAGCAGTATCCCTCACAGTATCCGGGTATCTCGGTTTCTCATTGGCAGGAATGGAAGAATAACTCCCCTTTTTCCCCTGCGGAAAAACGTGATTGGTTCTGCTCTAAAGAGACGGGTGCGAATCCAGCCGGTTCATGCCCGTTTCTACAAAGCCCTAATTTTCTGAGAACAATCCCCTGGTGCACTGTTCAGAACAGGGATCCTCTGCCGTTACTGCAGCGGCGGGAGGACCTGCGGGGGCGGGAAGATATCAAGCCAGAAGATGTTCACGATAATCGCAAGCAGCCCGATGATGATGGCAATGGCCCCGGCAACCGGGAACCGTGTCTTCTGCTTCCGGGCAAGCGCGATGCTCGCGATCCCGAGGATGACAGCAACCATGCCAAGGAGGACCGGGTACAGGATCCACGAGAGAACTGCCGGCAGGAGACTGATGATGCCAAGCCATGTCCGCCGTGGTTTTTCTCCGGCTGCAGGGGCCGGTGCGGGGGCAGGCGCCGCAGCCACCGGGGGTTGTGGTGCTGCCGGGGCTCGCCCGCTTTCTGCCGGCGCACCAGCCGGCTGTTTCCGAAGTGCCCTGCCGCAGTTCCTGCAGAAACTGTTCGTATCCGGGTTTTCCGTGCCGCACTCACCGCAGAACATGAAAAGGCTCCCTGCGATACGATCTTCTGTCTGAGCTCATCAATGTTGTGTTAAAAAAATCAATATTTCCGGAACGAGAGCAGTTCATCGTAGACCCGGTAGGTCTGGCCGGAGTGCATGTTGACGATGATCTCGGCCCGGTCGGTGTTCTTGGACCCGGCAAGGACGAGCTCGTTGATGCCCTGGGAAGGTTTGATGATCCCGGTTTTGATGGTACCGTCAGGATAGGTCACCTTCACGTCCGCGGACCGGATCAGGTTCTCGCCGGGTCCCCGCTGGAACTGGAAGGTGATCCGCCCGTTCACCTGGTCTTTCTGGACGCTGAAGTAGACCTTCTGGTTGTCCGGCATTATCTGGGTTGGTTCGGGGACCATCGGGTCTGCTGTTGGCAGGGGTGCTGCCGAGGTCTCGACCGGTGCTGGCGGCATGGTCATGACAACGGCCGGTTCCGGCTCCGGTGTCGGGACCGGGGTTGCTTTGGGCGCTGATATACCCGGCATCTTTCCCTTGAGCATCGGGAGTCCGATAAAATAGACACCAGCAATAACCAGCAGGAGGATAACAACCGCACCGAGGACAAGGATCCGGTTCACCGGTTTTCTGCCGGCGGGTTTTGTTTCCGGTGGCTTTTCAGGCAGGTCGGCAAGGCCGCTGAACGCCGGGGCGAGCGGATCCGAACCGGAGATGCCAGTCCCCTCTTCCGGTACGATTGCCGATGAGGTACTCTTCGGAACGGGTGCCTTCTCCGGCATCTCGTACGCTGGTTCCGGCTCATCTGCATGCTCCTCCGCCACCTCAGGTACCGGTTCGGGTTCGGGGGAGACCTCATGGCTGTATCCTTCGTCCGGTTCCGGACCAGGAACGTGATCATGCTCCAATTCATGAACCGGAACGCCCGCGGACGGCGACGACCCTGCCGGGATTACCGGTGTTCCGCACATCTCGCAGAACTTTACCGGCGCAAGAAAGACCGCTCCGCAGTTCCTGCACGTTGGCAGGATATCGATCTTTGCACCGCAGCCCGGACAGAACTTATGACCGGGTTCGACCGGTTTTTTGCAGGACGGGCACTGCTGCGAAGTCCCCGCAGGGGGAGAATTCTCCATGAAACGGTTTTGGGCGTAAGGCGATAAAAAGTGTTGGGTTTGCGTGCCGGGCCTGCCGTTCTCCGCTCTCGCCCGGATATCTCCCCAACCAGTACGGTCATGCTGCAGCAGCCCGGCCTATCCCGGTCCTCACGTGACCAGGGCATCGTAGACCCGGTACGACTCTCCCGAGGTCATCTTGGCGATAATCTCCACCCGGTCCGCCCCTTTCGAGCCGTCAAGGATGATCTCGGTGATTCCCTTCAGCGGCAGGATGATGCCGTATCCCACCGATCCGTCCGGGTGGGTGACGGTAATTTCCGCGCTGCTGATACTCCCGTGTCCCGCGCTGCCGGCATAGATGATCAGGATGCGGGACGTGATCGGGCTCTTCGTGACCTGGAAGTACATGGTCTGCCCGGGAGGTGAGGTCTGGGTTGGCTGGGGGACCATGCTGCCGGATACCGGGGTATGCACCGGGGTGGTTATCGCGGCCACCGGTGTGACCGGTTCGGTGATCACCGTTACCGAAGACTGCTGTGCCGGCGTCTCGCTGGTGAGCCCGCCCTGCAGGAGAGGAAGCACGAGAAGGTACCCTGCTGCCAGGATGAGGATGAGCGCGATGCCAATTATAACCGATCGGGCCGGAAACTTAATCCGCCGTTCCCGGACTGGTTCCTTTCTGCCTGACGGCCCCTGGTCATCGCCAAAGACAAACAGCGCGTTGCCTGCCGCGGTCGATGGTTCGTTGCGGTGGGATTCCCGGGACGACCCGGGTCCCGGTTCCTGTGGGCGCGAAGACCGCCCGGTTGTTTTCCGGGAGGAAGGTTCGTCCTCGTCCCAGTACTTATCCATGATCTCCGCGGTATCAGGTTCCCGGATGACCCGCGAGTACCTTCGGGGCACCTCCTCCCGCGGGGGTATCTCCTCCTCTGCCGGGTAGTCTTCCGGCTCGCCGTCCGCAGGTTCTTCTGCAGTGTCCGCAGGTTCTTCCTCAACATCCGGATCGGCCAGATCCTCCTCACCGGTCCCGGGTTCCTCACCACCGGACAGCCCGGCCTCATCCTCACCCGGTTCTGCCGGTTCTTCGGGTTCAGCCCTCACATTCCGGGAAACCGCCGGTGCCCCGCAGGACTCGCAGAACCGGACCGGGCCCATGAAAAGCGCCCCGCACTGACTGCAGACCGGCTCTTCCATCAGGGGTGTCCCGCAGTACTCGCAGAACGTGTAACCTTCCCGGACCGGACGGTTGCAGCCGGGGCAGGCACGCTTATTATCGTGAGACGGGGGCGGGGTACCCATGAAACGCAGGTTAGCTCTTACGCATTAAAAAGCCGGCAGGTCACCGGCCCTTAACACCGGATCATGCAGCATCCAGCCGGGAGATAGCGCGGATTGCCCGTTCCCGGGCCTCCTGCATCCATGAATCCTGCACGACCTTGCCGTTATCGATATACCGCTCGATGAGCGGCACCGAGCCCGCGGGCCCGGTCTCCGGTACCGGAAGGATAACACGGGTACCGGTATCCGTTGCATAGACCTGCTTGACGCCGCTCCGCTTCCCCCGTTTTGCCTTCGCCACACCCCCGATCTCGACGATGTCCATGGCAAAGTCGATGACCGGCGCGTTGGCGATAGCCCCCCCGACACCAAACGCATCCACGCAGTCGCGATATGCGATGACGTCCTCCCGCGTCACCCCGCCGGAGAGGAATATCTTCACGTCCTTATACCCGTGGGAATCGAGTTCCCACCGTACCTCCTCGATGATAGCCCGCATGTTCCCCCGCCGGGAACGGGGGGTGTCGAGCCGGACTGCCGTCGCCCCGCACCCGGCCGCCCGCAGCGACTCGGACTTCTCGTCGCAATACGTATCGCAGAGCATGATCCGGGGCACGGATGGGGGTGCAGCCCGGTCGAATGCTTTCCATGCATCCTCGGGGGTCGGGTAACACATCACGAATGCGTGCGGCATCGTCCCGATCACCGGCATCCCCTCAGGGGCGCACGTGTTCGAGACCCCGTCCACCCCGCCGATCCAGGCAGCACGCTCGATCATCGCGGCAATGGCCGGGTGCTGCCGCCGGGATCCAAACGAGTACACGGGCCTGCCGGCTGAGGCATGCCGGATATGGGCTGCAGAGGTGGCGATGCCGGATGCATGGCAGAGAAAACCCAGGATTGCTGTCTCGTACCGGCAGAAATCCCGGTAGTTCCCGGCAATCCGGAGAACCGGTTCGTTCCGGAAGAAGACAGTACCTTCGGGCATGGCATCGACCGTGACCGGCAGACCGTCAAGCAGGGCAAGCACATCCGCCAGTCCGCAGAAGACACCAAAGGTGTCGGGGAGCGATGTGGCGGTCACTTCCATGACCACGTGCGGGTTGAGGTCGTCCCTGTGCAGGGTCTCCTCGGTCCGGTTGAAATAGATGTCCGTGCAATCGCCATTCTTTATCTCCTCATCGCTGACGGTCAGGAAGGTGCCCATACAAGGAAGTATGGACGTTGTCTCCTTTTACCCTTGCTGATGGGCTCCTCCTTTCGTCAAGTATTAGTGCCCCCGTCGCCAACAGGTTTTAGGAAAACGGAGTCCAGGGTGCTGATGACGCGTACGGATGGCGGAAATGCCGGGCCAGGCCCGGCATGCAGGTGGTGCTGATGCTCGGGATTATCGGCGGCACGAGCCTCCTTTTCACAAAACTGCCGGAACTTACCGAAAGGCAGGTTGATACCCCCTTTGGGAATGCCAGACTGCTCTGCGGCGACGTGGTCTTCCTGATGCGCCACCAGCACGGGCTCCCCCCGCACCGGATCAACCACCGGGCCAACATGGCGGCGCTTGCCCTCGCAGGTGTGGACCGGATCATCGCCTTCGGCTCCACGGGTTCGCTGACAACGGATATCCCGCCGGGTGCACTCGTGATACCGGACGATTTCATTACGATGACCGACATCCCGTCCATCCACAACCACGCGATCGAACACGTCATGCCCACGCTTTCAAAGGAACTTGCCGGCGAACTCCGGCGCATAATCCCGGAGGCGCGGTATGGGGGCAGGTACATCCAGACGAGGGGGCCCCGGTTCGAGACCGTCTCGGAGATCGCGGCATTCTCCCGGATCGCCGACCTGGTCGGGATGACCCTGGCGTCCGAAGCAACCCTTGCAGCCGAGCTCGAGATCCCGTTTGCAGCCATCTGCACGGTGGATAACTATGCCAACGGCCTTTCCGACGGTGTCCTGACATACGGGGAGATCCTTGCCATCTCCCGCCAGTACCGCGACCGCACGGCCGCCATCGTGAATTCGATTATTACAAATATTGCCGGGATCAAAGGTGAATGAATCCATGGACGAGCTCTTCAACAGGAACCGGAGTATCCTCATCACGGGCACGCGAGCCGGAGGAGAACCGGTCGATATCTTCATCGATGAGTCGGGAGTGATAGCCGGTATCGGCCCGGACTGCCGGAAGCAGCATGCGGGAGAGGCCGATGTCATGATCGACGGCTCGGAGACCATCGCCATCCCGGGCCTTGTCAATACCCATACCCATGCGGCAATGTCCCTTCTGCGGGGCTATGCTGACGATATGATCCTGCAGGACTGGCTCACCCAGAAGATCTGGCCGCTTGAGGCCCATCTCACGCCTTCTGACGTGTACTGGGGGACAAAACTCGCCTGTCTCGAGATGATCCGGACCGGCACCCTGGCGTTCAACGACATGTATTTCATGATGGAGGAGGCCGCAAAGGCAGTGGACGAGGCAGGTATCCGCGCAACCCTCTGCTACGGGTTCATCGACCTCTTCAATGCCGAGAAGCGCGAGGCCGAGTGCAGGGCCACCGAGAACCTGGTCCGGCATATCCGCTCCCTCAACAACCCGCGCATCACTGCGGCGGTGGGCCCGCACGCCATTTACACGGTCTCCCCGGAAGGGCTGAAGTGGTGCGCAGAATTTGCAGAGGACCAGAAGATCGGCATCCATATCCACCTCTCCGAAACCGAGAAAGAGGTAAACGACTGCGTTGCCCAGCATGGCAGGCGCCCGGCTGCACACCTTGACGAGTGCGGCATCCTCACGCCGCGCACCGTTGCCGCCCACTGCTGCTGGCTCGATGAGGCGGAGTGCAGGCTCCTTGGCGAGCGCAAAGCCTCCGTCTCGCACAACCCGTCAAGCAACATGAAGCTTGCCACCAACCGTGCCATGCCCTACCACTGGCTCAGTAAGGCCGGCGCAAATGTCTGCCTCGGGACGGACGGGTGCGCCTCGAACAACAACCTCGACATGTTCGAGGAGGCCAAGACCGCTGCCATCCTCCAGAAGTTCTTCTGGAACGACCCGACCATCCTGCCGGCACAGGAGGCACTTGCCGTTGCGACTGCAAATGGCGCAAGAGGCCTCGGCCTGAAGACCGGGACGATTGCGGCAGGCGCTCCGGCCGACATCGTCCTCGTGAGCACGAAGACCAGCCTCAACACCCCGCTGCACAACCCTGCTTCCAACCTCATCTACTCCTGCAACGGGAGCGCGGTGGAGACCACCATCTGCAACGGGCGGATCCTGATGCTCGAACGCGAGATCCCCGGCGAGGCGGAGATCCTTGCGGGCGCAGCGGCTGCTGCCACCGATCTCGTGAGACGTGCACAAAGCTCGTAACAGGATGTCCTGCAGCATGATTCCCCGCACAGACATGGTTCGTCCAGCCCGGGTCATCCCCGCGGTGCTGGTTGTCCTCTTCCTTCTGGCCGGGGGGTGCCTCGACAACCTGGGGAGCCTCCACGGCCCATCATCGCTCCGTCAGGGTACGACGGGCGACCTGCGTGCCTATTTCCTGGATGTCGGGCAGGGCGACTCCTCGGTCATCCTCTTCAAGGATAAGGTGATCCTCATTGATGCCGGAGAGGTCGATGCAGGAGACACCGTTGTCGCCGACCTTGAAAAACTCGGCGTCACGAAGATCGATCTCCTGGTTGCAACCCACCCGCACTCCGACCACATCGGCGGGATGAAGAAGGTGCTCGCCGCGTTTACGGTCGCAAAGGTGCTCGACTCCGGGACGCCATCCTCCTCGTCGTTGTACGAGCAGTTCCTCACAACCATCGAGAAGAAGGACATACCCTATATCGTTGCGGAACAGGGCCGGACCATCGAGGTTGATCCGTCCCTCCGGATCCTCGTACTCTCGCCGCCAAAGGAACGGATCAGCGACGACCTTAACACCAACAGCATCGTCCTGCGCATCTCGTACGGGACGGTGAACCTCCTCTACACCGGTGATGCGACAACCGCTGCCGAGAACGGGATGGTGAAGACCGGGTATCCCCTCGACGCACAGGTCCTCAAAGTCGGTCACCACGGCAGTTCGGGTTCAAGTTCGGCAGCCTTCCTCTCCCGGGTCAGTCCTGAAGCAGCGGTAATCTCGCTTGGGGAGAAGAATGATTACGGCCACCCGCACCGGGAGACTATCGAGCGGCTGAAGCTTTCCGGGCCGGTGGTGTACCGGACGGATACGGACGGGACGATCCTGGTCCGGAGCAACGGGGAGACCTACTCGATCACAACAGAGCGGGAGGATGCCGGCATCTGGGCTCCTGCACCCGTTCCAACAACCACGACGACTACAACTTCCGTTGCGGACACAACATCGGCCCCGGCAACCACACGTGCAACAACCGCGATCCCCATTACCATCCCCACGGTGCCGCCCGATCTGACCATCCCGGTCCCCTCCATCACCATCCCGCCGGTCCAGGCCGGGGATGCCCGTGCTCTCCGGATCAGTGCAGTGCAGTTCGATGCCCCGGGGGATGACCGGCAGAACGTGAACGGCGAGTGGGTGCGTATCGCCAATGGCGGCAGCGGGCCGGTCCTCCTTGCCGGCTGGACACTCTCGGACAAGGACACCCCGGGCCTGTATACGTTTCCGGCCTTTGTCCTGCTTCCTGAGAGTACCGTAACGGTTTATGCCGGGAGCGGGATGATGAACGAGACCTCCCTCTTCATGGGGAAGACCGAGCCGGTCTTTGCGAACAGCGGCGACGAAGCAGTTTTAAGGGACGGCAGCGGAGTGATCATTGACCGCTCGGCGGGCCGGTGATCCTCATGGAACTCTTCATAGACCGGATCGAGGGGGATATCGCCGTCCTCATCGGCAGGGAGGACGGGAAGGTCCGGCTGACAATCCCCGTCTCTGCTCTCCCGCCCGGATGCACCGAGGGCGAGATCCTCACGATGGCGCTAGCTCCCGACCATGATGCAACGGAGCGGGCACGGAACCGGGTACGCGCCATCCAGGAGCGGCTGCGATCGGACCGCTGACCGCGCCACAACATTTTTGTCCTCATCACCGGAATAGGCTCATACATTACCATGACCAGAGAGAACGGCCGGACCATCCAGGCAACGGGATATGTCTCTGACGAGATCGTTGACGTACCGGAAGAGCCGTTTGGCATACCGGTCAGCTGGTGGAAAATTGGTCTTGCCCTCTTCACGCTGGTCCTGGTCATCGAGACCGTCCTCCTCCTCATCCAGGGAGGCACTCCACACGTGATAGGTGCCCTCTATGCCGTCCCGGCGATCCTCTACGCGTATTTCTACCGCCGGAAGGGCGTCCTCCTTGTCTACCTCCTCGCCATGTTCTTCTTCATTGTCGTGGTGATATTTCGGTACCCCTCGGTTGACGACCTTGTTGCGGCCGCTTTCCGCGCAGTCCTCCTCATCGCTATCGCCCTCACCGTCTCATACCTCACCCACTTCCTCCTGCTGGAGAAGCGCAAATACCATGCCATCTTCGACAATACCGAGAACGGGGTCATTGTCGTCAACATCCATACCCGCGCCATAACCGAGATGAACCAGCGCTTTTCCAGCCTGACAGGATATCATCATGACGGAAACACCCCGCCATCCCTTGAAGATTATCTCATAAGCCCTGATCAGGTCGGTATCATCTTCACATCCCTCGAATCCCAGTGTTCAGCACCCGCCAGTGAGGTGCTGCTCAGGCGCAGGGACGGCAGTACCTGGGCTGCAATCATTGTTGGCAGGAAGATCGCGGCAGATCATGCAGTCATGACCTTCATCGATATCACGGAACGGAGGAAAATTGACGAGCAGCTGCGGCAGTGCAATGCCGACAGCAACCTGTACCTGGATATCCTGACCCACGACATCAACAACATGAACACCGCCAGCCTGAGTTACTGCCGCCTCCTCCTGAACCGTCCCGGTGTTTCCCATGATGACCTTGCACAGCGGCTGTCGGGTTCCCTGGAGAAGACCGACGATATCATCCGGAACATCTCCATCCTGCGGCAGCTGAACACGCAGGAGACAGCACTCGGCAGGGTCCCTCTTGCAGAAGTTATCAGGAAGGAGATCGCGGCATTCCCCGGCGCCCGGATCGAGTATGACGGGACCGAAGCAGGGGTTCTTGCCGATGATATGCTGGGATCTGTCTTCGCGAACCTGGTCGGCAACAGCCTGAAGTATGGCGGAAAGGAGACCCGCATCGTTATCCGGGCTGCAACCCGGCAGGACGATGTGGTCGTCACCATTGAGGACGATGGCCACGGGATCCCCGACGATGTCAAACCGATCATCTTCGACCGGTTCCGGCGCGGGGATACGACCGTAAGCGGGAAAGGGCTTGGCCTTTTTATCTGCAAATCGCTGATCGACCGGTATGGCGGCACCATTATGGTCAGCGACCGGGTCCCGGCAGATCCCTCGAAGGGAGTGCTCTTCCGGTTCACCCTGAAAAAGGCGTAATCATTTTTTTATGCTCTGTGGAAATCATTGAAAAGGATTGACGCCCACGGGGCTGTGCCCGGAGAATTCCCCGGAATTCTTCTCAAAAGAATCCTCGCCGATGGGACGATTCTTTCCCCGCCGCCTCGCCCACCCGTCCCGGTCCTGATAAACCGATACCGTTTTATTGATTCCAGATGAGGTTAGCGCAATGACACACCACGAGGCATTTGAAAAACATGACCATGCCGGCGGGAAGCAGTGCCGGGTCTGCTGTGCCCATGCTCCGGAAAGCGCAGCACATACAGCCGGGATCTGCACGCCCTGCTGGTACAAAATCCTCATCGTCGTCTTCATCGTGATGATCGCAATCTCCTACGTAGTGTGGTTCGGGGTCCTGTGAGGGCCCGGGGGACGGGGCCGGGAATGGTATCAGCATGAAGATCGCTTTGGTGGTTTATAACAACATGACCCTCCTCGATTTTGCCGGGGTTTATGACCCGATCAGCCGGCTGAAGACCATGGGGTTTGTCAGCACTATCACGTACCATATCTGTGCCAGGACCGACCGGGTCCGGTCGTCCGAAGGTGCCGTCCTCGTCGCAGACCAGGTGATTCCGGATCTCTCCTGCTATGATCTCGTCATCATCCCCGGGGGTGACGGGGTTCGGGATCTCGCGGGGGACCGGGCATTCCTTGCATGGATCTCCGTTGCATCCGAAAGAACCACGGTTGCAGCCGTCTGCGGCGGTTCGCTCCTCCTCGGGGCTGCCGGCATGCTCCGCACCAAAAAGGCGACAACGCACCCGGCACTTTCCGGGCTGCTGGCAAATTTTGCACGGGAAGTGACCCACGACCGGGTCGTTGACGATGGGACGGTTATCACTGCCGGAGGGGTAACTGCAGCAATTGATCTCGGGCTTTATCTCTGTGAGAAGATAGCCGGCGCGGATGTGCGGGAGAGAATTGCACAGCAGATGGACTACCCCCACTACCGGGTATAACCGGATACTTCATCCACCCGGGCACTCGTGAAGCTTTAAGACCTGATCCGCTGTATTACCCCATGAGGTGTATGGCGTGTCCCTTACCATCCCTGCCCTTGCGCTGATGCTCTTTGAGTACCTGAATGTCCTGGTCGCATTCGCGGCACTGGTCCTTGCAGTCCAATGGAAGAAGAACGAGTTCTTTGCCGGTCTCTTCTTCCTGCTCCTCTACACGATCATGGATGCAATCGAGCTCTCCCTGTCCGCACTCTTCGATGTCTCGATGATCAATGCCTCGCAATTCGGGTTTATCCTGCTGGCGCTGATCGGGTTCATCCTCGGTATGCGGCCTCAGGCGGGCATACAGCAGCCGGCCTGGAAACTGGGGTAAAAAAAGCGGGGGGAGGTAAGGTCACGCGGTCTCGATCTTCGAGGCATCTTCGAGACCAAGGACCCGGATCGACTCGTCCCGCATCTTGAACTTCTGGATCTTGCCGGAGATCGTGATGGGGAAGTCTTTGACGAACATGACATACCGGGGGATCTTGAAGCGGGCTATCTTGTCCTTGCAGAAGTCCTTCACGTCCTGCTCGGTCATGGTCTCGCCCTCCTTCATCTTGACCCATGCGCAGAGCTCCTCGCCATACTTGACATCCGGGACACCGACCACGTACACGTCCGCGATCTTGGGGTGGTGGTGCAAAAACTCCTCGATCTCGCGGGGGTAGATGTTCTCGCCGCCCCGGATGACCATATCCTTGAGCCGGCCCACGATCTTGAAGTACCCTTCTTTGTCCATGGTGCCAAGGTCGCCGGTGTGGTTCCAGTGGTCCTTGTCAAGCGTTGCCTGCGTTGCCGCAGGATTGTTGTAATAGCACTTCATGACGCAGTAGCCCCGGGCGCAGATCTCCCCGACATCCCCGTTGGGAACGATCTTGCCGGTTGCCGGGTCCACGATCTTGAGCTCCGTGTGCGGGAATGCCCTGCCCACGGTCGTGACCCGGCGATCGACCGGGTCCCGCGTCGTGGTCATGGTGACACCGGGTGCGGTCTCGGTCTGGCCGTACACGATCACGATCTCGCTCATGTGCATCTTGGTGTTGACCTCTTTCATGACCTCGATGGGGCAGGGGGAGCCGGCCATGATACCGGTCCGGAGGGATGAGAGGTTGTACTTGCTGAAGTTGGGGTGGGCAAGTTCCGCAATGAACATGGTGGGGACGCCGTGAACCGCGGTACACTTCTCCTTCTCGATGGTCTTCAAGACCTCCTCGGCATCGAAAGCGGGCGAGGGGATGACCATGGTCGATCCATGCGTGAGACAGGCGAGGTTGCTGAGCACCATCCCGAAGCAGTGGTAGAACGGGACGGGGATGCAGAGCCGGTCCTTCTCGGTAAAGCCCATGCCCTCCCCGATGATGTACCCGTTGTTGAGGATGGAGTGGTGCGTTAAGACCACGCCTTTGGGGAACCCCGTGGTGCCGCTCGTGTACTGGATGTTGATGGGGTCGTCAAACGTGAGCGACTCGCCCCGTTCGATCAGCTCCTCCTCCGAGATCTCCTCGGCACGCTTCAGGAGGTCGTCCCACGTGAACATACCCTGGTAGGGGGTGTCGCCCATGAAGATGACGTTCTTGAGGAAGGGGAACTTCTCGCTCTTGATCTTGCCGGGCTTGGACTCCGCAGCCTCGGGGCAGGACTCGTAGAACATCCCGATATAATCGGAGGTCTTGAACCTGCCCTGGATGAGCAGGGTCGAGACCTCGGACTGCTTGAGGGCGTACTCGAGCTCGTACGTGCGGTAGGCCGGGTTGATGTTGACCATGATGGCCCCGATCTTGGGGGTCGCGAACTGGAAGAGGATCCATTCCGCGTGGTTCATTGCCCAGATGCCGACACGGTCCCCCTTGGCAACGCCCATGCCCATGAGCCCGCGGGCAACCTGGTTCACCTTCTCGTTGAACTCTTTGTAGGTCCACCGGATGTTCTGGTGCATGGAAACCACTGCATCAGTCTCCGGGTATTTTGCCGCAATGTAGTCAACCATCTCACCAATCGTCATTCCCATCAGGGGGAATGTCGATGTCCCGCTTGCATAGCTGCCCTCAACCATTCGTACAAAATGGGAGACGGGATAATATATGATTAGTGATTTGATGCACCGGTGTGGTGCACTTGTGCTGCGTATATTCCCGCAAGTGCACCACGCTGGCGGCCAATTCCCGTAACCTGCACGGCTTTCCCGTGATTCCGGCCGGAACCGCCCATGGTCACCGGCCCGGTCCGGTCACAGGAGGGCTTGTCATTCCTGTGCCGGAACAAAACTCTTAAGTTTGTACACTGCGATTTTATTGAGTCAGGAAATTCAAGTTCCTGGTGACAGAGACGGGGTTGTGGCCTAGCCCGGTATGGCGACGGGCTCCAGCGGTCTTTGCGTTCAAAGCGTGCTCAGATGATGAACAATGGGTCTACTGATGTGATGATGACCCGTTGGAGCACTGATGCGCATGTCGGAGAGACCCGTCGATCGTGAGTTCAAATCTCACCAACCCCACATTCTTCTTTCATGTATTTCCTTCGAGCCACGGCACCCGGTTGCATGCAGCCGTGCGTACTGAGATAATCCCTTCGGAGCACCCGGCATGCTCAGGTGAATACAGGGCTCACGGCCCGATGTTTTCTCGTCATAGTATTCAGCCTGCAGAGGCTTCCGGTTCTGCCAAAGGATGTCAGGTGCCGGTCTGCCACTCCCGCACACATGAGAGAAAAACAATGAATAGCTCCCCGTTCCCACAGTAAACAGGAAGAGGTGCCCGTGTGCCAAAATGGCACAGGGACCGGGCAACCGATATGGCAGAGGGACTCAATCCAGGAAATCCGGAAGGACCAGCCGGCCTGTCATGTATCCTCCGGTTCCGGAAGGAGGACAACGTGGGTATCGCCCTGCAGGACCTTACCTGCGGCGCGTCGTACCCCCTGGTAACTGCCGGAGCAAAGGAGCATAGAACGCTCCACATTCCCGCTGACCAGCCGGACTGGTGCCGTATTACCGGTCAGGCAGGTAGCGTCCCGCGCTACCACAAAGTAGCAACAACCGCCATCCCGAAAAATTCTCCCGTCGTTAAGGATGGTACCGCCATCGGTGTCGCCACATCAGATATCCGACAAGGCGAGCGGGTTGACCTCTGCCTGAAAAACTCCGGCGGGACGCTGGAACGGGTGGGCGGCAATATCCAGGAGTATCCCAACCTTTACCAGCCCCCGGCAGAACCTCTCGAAATCCTTGCAGCTGCGTACCGGATCTACCGTGACGGGTTCGACCGCCGCCCGACACTCCGGCCGCGGGAGTCCCTTACGGAGATCCCCGGGTGTCCGGTGGTGTCCGTGTACCCGCGGGAAGACGGGACATGGGGTTCGCGCAACCATATCCTTGTCATCCCATCGGTCTTCTGCGTGAACCAGGAAGCGGCCGAGATCGCTGACGCGTTTCGTGATACGCACTGGGGGAACCAAAGCGAGAATGCGGTGATCACCCTCACACACCAGTCCGGGTGCTGCCAGACCGGTTTTGACGAGGAGGTTACCCTGCGCACGCTCACGAATATGGCATGCCACCCGAATGTCGGAGGAGTGCTCGTGGTGACGCTTGGCTGCAGCCCGCTCTGCGTGAACGACCGGCTCTTTGCAGCGATCCGGAATAATGCCGGCAACGACCGGATCGTCCGCTGTCTTCACCTCCAGCAGGAAGGCCGTCATGCAGCAATTTCAGCCGGGAAACGTTTTGTCGAAGAGATGATCGCCGTTCTCCGGGCACAGCAGCGCAATCCCCACCCTGTCTCCGGTCTCTGTCTTTCCGTCAAATGCGGGGCATCGGACCCGACAAGCGGCCTTGTTGCGAACAGCGCGATCGGTCACCTGTCCGACTGGCTGCTTGACCGGCAGGGGACGGTGGTCATATCGGAGATAATGGAATTCTTCGGTGCCGAGCGGATCGTAAAAGAGCGATGCCGTGACCCTGCAGTCTGGCGCGACCTCCTGCGCATCATCAAGACCAACGAAATGATTGGCAAGTCCGTTGCCCGGGCAGAAGATGCTGACATCCATTCCATGGAACTAACGCTTGGCAACATCCAGGCCGGCCTCTCCACGCAGGAGGAAAAATCTTTTGGCGCCTTCAAGAAGATGGGATTCTCGCACCCGATCGAGAACGTGGTCCGGTTCGGAGAGCGGGTCACCGGCTCCCGCCACGGGCTGTATATCATGGACGGCCCGGGACAGGACCTGGTATCCGCCTCCGGCCTTGCGGCTGCCGGTTCGCAGGTTATGCTCTTCTCGACCGGCATCGGGACGCCGCTCGGAAACCCCGTGACCCCGGTCATCAAGATCACCGGGAACACGGATACCTTTTTTCGGCATGCTGATTTTATCGATCTCAGTATCCCGTTTGACCGGATCGTGACGGAAGGTGCCTCGGAGCAGGAGGTCGCGATTGCTACCCTGCTGCCGGAACTCATCGCAGTTCTTGAGGGCAGGATGACAAAGGCCGAACAGAACCGGCACCGGGATTTTGCCATCCGGAGTTATACGATGGTGCAGTAAGGGGGAGTTCCATATGCAGGTGACACCAGAAAAGACCGGAGAGTGGCTTGTCCTGCGGGCGGACGGCCGTTTCGATAATGCCGGGGCAAAGACCGTGGCAGATGCGCTGGACCAGGCGCTGGCTGGCGGTTCGCACACGGTCGCGATCAACATGGCAGGAGTCACTTACCTCAGTTCGGCCGGGATCCGGGTCATGGTTGCCTATCACCAGAAGTTCTCCCGGCTCAAAGGCGGGTTGTACCTGACATCGGTGAGCGAGCGGATCAGCCAGCTCCTTGAGATGACCGGCCTGTACGATCTCCTCGACAGCCCGCAGGAAGAATCCGGCACCGCCACCGGCCTGCAGGCACAATCCTGCGAAGGATGGTCGCTTACCTCCCGCACTCTTGAGCCGGATGGGAGGTTTGTCCCGCACAGAATCGGCGGGAAGGGCCCGGATCCAGCCGGCCTGCCGGATGAGCCGGCATCAGAAATCCTGCCCTTCTCCCCAAATATCCTCGCGCTGGGGAAAGGAGCGCTGGGCTTTGACGCTGAAGGGTGCAGGGGGAGGTACGGCCCCTTCCTTGCCGCAGCCGGGTATGCCGCATACCGCCCCCTCACCGGCGAGGAGCCGGACTTTGAGGAATACGCCGAGGCATACATCCCCGGCCTCCATGTACTCTTTGGCATTGCCATGACCGGGAGTTTCGCATTCCAGGTCTCGTTCGAGAGCAATACATCCCCTCCCGGCCTTTCGGACCTTGCCGCGTCCTTCCTCCCGCTCTGCAACACACCTTCGTGTGCATTTGTGATTGCCGCTGAGGGTGAAGTCCCGCAGGGCATCCTGGTAAGTCCACCACACGCTGACGGGCATGCGGGGGAAGGCGAGGGTGTTCTCACCGCGGCGGACGGGAGCCGGCTCTGCCTTGTGCTGGCAGGGGGGACATTCGGGAGTGATGCAGTTCCCCTGCAGGCCCATGCAGCATTCTTCTCGTACCAGCCGCTGCGTCGCCATGGCCGGGTAAAACTGAAAGACACTGCCGGTTTCCTTTTCGAGCAGGACCTCCTGGACGTTCTGCCGATTACCTCCCCCCCTGAAAACGCCGGGGGGCTACAGATCCGGCTGCTGCGTGGGCTGGCGTGGGTGGCACCGCTGGAGAGTCCCCCATGATCACTTCACGTGCCGGAACCAGCCGCCGCGGCGCGACCTGTCACCGCATCGTCACTGGTGTTGCCATAGTCGCCCTCATCATCACATGCTTTCTTCCCTTTCCCTGTTCCGCAGCCGGCGGGGATGCGGCGAATCCCGCCACAGTCACACCTGAACGAGCGGTGGATGTGTCGGGAAGTTACCCCGTGGTCACGGAAGCCTTCCATGGGCTGTACCGCGGGATCCAGGAGGGGCTGGCAAACGACTCGTTCCTTACCCTCATCCAGCTGATGGGCGTGATCATCCTTATCGCGTACCTCCTGACCCGGAGCAGGATCTTTCCGGAGATCCTTGACGGGAATCCATCGGTTTCGACCCGGCTCATCCTCATCCTCCTCTTTGGCGCCCTCTCCATCTACGGCACACTCTCGGGGATCGAGGTCGAGGGGGCGTATATCAATGTCCGCGACCTGGGCCCTATGGTCGCCGGCCTCCTTGCCGGCCCGTACGTCGGGGTCGCTGTCGGGATCATCGGCGCCGCGTTCCGGCTCACGCTGGGCGGGTTCACGGTCTATGCCTGCTGCCTTGCTGCGGTCTTTGCCGGCCTCTTTGGAGGCCTCATCTGGCTGCACCACAAGCGGCGGTTCTGCGGTATCACGACCGCGGTCCTCTTTGCAGTCCTTCTCGAACTCTTTCACATGGGCCTCATCCTGCTCCTCAGCCGCCCGTTCTCCGAGGCGCTCGAGGTGGTATGGGCCGTTGTCCTGCCGATGATCATCGCCAACACTGCCGGTGTCTTCATCTTTGCCTTCATGGTCCGGAACGTGGAGAACGAGCGCCGGATGCAGGCCCAGCGGGACACGCTCCTCTGCGAGGTCGAGCACAAGAATACCGAGCTGGCGATCGCTGCGGGGATCCAGCAGGACTTCCTCCCCCAAAATATCCCGGTAACCCGGGGGTTTGCGATCGCTGCAAAGAGCATTCCGGCAACGGAGGTTGGCGGGGATTTTTTCGATGTCATCCCGCCATCCGACCTTCCCGGGCAGGGAGAGCGGACTGCCGTCCTGATCGCGGATGTCTCCGGCAAGGGGATGCCGGCCGCCCTCTTCATGGCCCTCTCCCAGACGGTTGTCAGAGTCCTTGCAACATCCCATGCATCGCCCGTCTCCCTTATCCCGGCAGCCAACACGATCATCACCTCGCGGTCACACTCGGGGATGTTTGTCACGCTCTTTTACGGGGTCCTCGACCCGGAGACACGCTCACTTGCGTTCATCAACGCAGGCCATAACCCCCCGTTCATCCTTCGGGCCGGCTCCCTCAAAACAGAGGAACTCTTTGCCTCCGGGGCGGCGCTGGGCATCATGGCTGCAAGCCGGTTCCGGGAGTACCGGGTCCCCCTCTCCCCCAATGACCTTATTGTCCTGTACACGGACGGGATCACGGAGGCGGTGAACCCGGCGGGGGAAGAGTTCGGGACCGGCCGGCTCGTGGACGCAGTTAAGGAACACGCATCGGCAACCCCGCAGGAAATCGTGGATGCCGTGGTGTCCCGGGTCATGACGTTTGCGGGGAGCGAACCGCAGGCTGATGATATCACGATCCTGGTCATCAGGGCCCTCTGATACCGGCGGAGTCCTCTGCTATGAGTCCCCGTCGGGGCGGGCATTTCTCTGCAGCAGTTCCCCCACCCGGATTTTGCAGGATTCAAGCTCGCGCTCGAGCCGGGCCTCGTCCGTGATGTCGTGGAACATGATATCCACTGCATTGATTCGGCCGGTGGTGGTATGGAGAGGGGAGACAGAGCACCGGTAGCGTTTCACACCGGTTTTCGTGTCCCAGGGGATATCGGAAACCTCCCGCTGCCCGCTCCGGAATACCGATGCGGCTGCTGACCGGATCGGCTTTTCGGAATCCGGATTCAGACCAAGGCTCCCGATATGCATCCCCAGGATCGCGATACGGGAAAAACCGAGGATCTTTGCACCGGCAAGGTTCGCGTACGTGATGGTGCCTTCCGGGTCCATGATGAGCACGGGATCCGGGATGGATGAGAGGATCTCGTCAAGGATCTGGGCCTGGTGCTCGACTCGTTCTGCAAGCGCTTTTGCCTCGTCCACGGCCCGCCGACGCTCGACTGCTTTCTCGATCATGTTCCGGAGCTCGCCGAATTCCGCGACAGGGTCCCCGCCTTTGCGGAGGTAGAAGTCGGCACCGGAGTTGAGCGCCTGCATGGCAACGACCTCGCGGCCTTTGCCGGTGAAGATGATGAACGGCGTGGTGCTGCCCGAAGCCCGGAGTTCGCGGAGGAACGCGATACCGTCCTTTTCTGGCATCTCGTAGTCCGAGACGATGGCATCTACGCGTTTTGCCCGGAGGATTGTGAGTGCCTCATCCACGGACCGGGCTTTCAGGATCTCATCCGGGCCCCCCGCCCCGAGGTATTGCACTGCAAGCCCGAGCAGGGCCGGGTCATCATCGACAAGCAGGATCGTGAGCACGGGAGATTCACCGGATGATACAGCATAATTCCCGGGGATAATAAACCTGTGCCGTGAACCGGGCCTGCCGGATCCGGCATAGGGTTCCGGTTTTCTTCAGGGATGGTTCCACCGCCGGCCATGTGAGAGATCCGTTTCTTTGGGGGTTCATCCCGCAGCAGCCCGTATGGGCAGAAAAGAGACAGGTGGCTTGGGATGGGAGGACCCTGGGGAAAAATTTCCGGTGTGCCTACAGCCGGTTTTTCCCTTACTCTGGAATCTTTATCATATCCAAGAGGCACATACTACTGTCAAGATCCATAGGAACGATTTTCATGTACCTTGTTGGTGAAGCACTTGTGGGCGATGGCGCGGAACTGGCGCACATCGACCTTCTGATGGGCGATAAGGAAGGCCCGATCGGTTCCGCGTTTGCAAACGCGATCTCCCAGTTGTCTGTCGGTCACACCCCCCTCCTTGCGGTAGTTCGGCCAAACCTCCTCACAAAGCCCGTGACACTCGTCATCCCGAAGGTCACCTTAAAAGACATGCACCAGGTCAATGAGATGTTCGGGCCCGTACAGGCAGCGGTGGCAAAGGCTGTCGCGGACAGCGTCGAGGAAGGTGCGTTCGGCGACCTCGACATCGAGAACATTGCCATCCTCTGCTCCGCGTTTGTCCACCCGGAGGCAAAAGACTACAACAAGATCTACCGGTTCAACTACGGGGCAACAAAACTCTCCATCACCCGGGCGATGGCAGCGTTCCCGGACAAGAAGACCCTCCTGCACGAGAAGGACCGTGCCGCCCACGCGATCATGGGATTCAAGGTCCAGCGCCTCTGGGACCCGCCGTACCTGCAGGTGGCATGCGATATCGTTGACCTGGGCAAGCTCCAGTCCGTGCTTGCGGCACTGCCCGAGAACGACCACCTCCTCATCGAGGCGGGAACCCCGCTCGTCAAGAAGTTCGGCCTCTCCGTCATCTCCGAGATCCGGAAGATCAAGCCCAACGCGTTCATCATCGCGGACATGAAGATCCTGGACACCGGCAACCTCGAGGCCCGCATGGCAGGCGACGCAACCGCCGACGCGGTCGTGGTCTCGGGCCAGGCCCCCAACTCCACGATCGAGAAGGCCATCACCGAGGCACGGAAGATCGGCATCTACTCGGTCATCGACATGCTGAATGTCAGTAACCCGGTCAAGCTCATCCAGAGCCTCAAGGTCAAGCCGGACATCGTCGAGCTCCACCGTGCCATCGATGTCGAGGAGACCGCCCATGCATGGGGCGACATCCCGGCCCTCAAGAAGGCGGCAGGCGGCAAGCTGCTCGTCGCAACCGCCGGCGGCATCCGCACGAACGTTGTCAAGGACGCCCTCAAAGCTGGCGCCGACATCCTCGTGGTCGGCCGTGCCATCACCGCATCCAAGGACGTTGGTCACGCAGCGGACGAGTTCCTGGAACAGCTTAACCGCGAAGAGATCGACCAGTTCCGTATTATGACGGATTTCTAATACAACATTTTTTTCATCATCCTCATTGAAATGGAGCCTCTTCAAAGGCTTTCCCGGTTAAAATTTGTATTTCCTTTGAGGGATTGGAACACAAGATCTGCGGCCATTCATTGTTCTGCAAAATTTTTTACATCGAAATTCAACGAAATATTGTTCCTACACAGGACTCTTTACAATATATCGAAAAAAATTACAATCTTGTAAAAAGATATTTAATCTTACACATTCTAATGTATTATGGCAAAGGAATTTTTGCTTTTTGCCCATGGTGATTGAATCAGTTTGAGAGGGTTTAGACACCCACCAAGGTGGACGTGCAATGCAAGTTATCAGCGGAAATGAAAAACAAAATGCTACCAAGCGCATTCCTGTCACTCCGACAACCTGGGAGCAATTATCGCTATTGAAGCGCCCCGGGGAATCGTTTGATGACCTGATGTTGTCTTTAATAGAGTCCGGGCGCAGACAACGCCTTATGGATGACCTTGATGTAGCGGCTGCTGAACCCTCAGTACCATGGGCAGAGGCAGTAGGAAAGCTCGGCTTGAACAATGTTATTCATCAAGCCTAATGCAATAAAATTTCTGGAGATCCTTCCTGAGAAGGATAGGAGGATCGTTGGGGACCATATCTCCCGATTGAACGGGACCTGGCCCCCTGCTGGCGATCTTGAGAAGCTGTATGATTGTCGGTACCGGATGCATGTTTCGCGCCGGTATACGTTGTTCATCGAGTATGATGGCAAGGACGTTACGGTTCTGCAGATCATGACCATTGAACAAGCCCATAAGCGTTATGGGCAGATTTAATCCCTTTTTGTAAATCCAATAATCGATTATCAATCCCTTCTTTTCGTTGAGTCTGAATGGCATCGCAAGAGAAACACCGGTCCATGAAAACGGATCCTGAAAAGAGAGTATCACCGTATTCTGTTGGCATTTGACAAGGGAGTTTGGGTGATTGACGGTGACCGCATTCAAGATTATTGTGGAGAAACACCCGGACGGGTACGTTGCCTACCTAGGGGGCATGACACAGAATATCCGGAAAAAAAGAAGGGATGGACGAAATTATTTGGGGCTGCAGATCTCGTAGATGACAAAATCACCGTAATTTTTCGTATTGCAGTATTTACCGGACCAGAATGCAGCCCACTGACAGGAGAACAGGTCCGGGTACGTGACACAGTATTCTCCGTAATTCATGGGCGGGTGGGTCGCGGCGTACTGCTCCGGATAGTCCACAACATAATAATGAAAACCTGCAAGACAACTCCCGGCTATCGACAGGCAGATCATAAACAATACGAGCCGGGCAAGTGGCGAGCGTTCTGTTTGAACTTCAGTCATCAGGGACACCGTTCCTTTTCGTTCTCCACATTATACGGCGTCCGATATAAACACCCCTTATTTGAAAAACGGGCGCGTACCCGGGCTTCTCCATATCCGGAACCGGTATACCAGCATATCCCGTCATGCTCCTTTTTGGGCGTACGCGGGCACACCGGATCAACCATGGTGATGAAGAGAATACTTCAAGCATCCGGCCGACACATCCCTCCCCATGAGCCGGTACGACGATATGGGACTGCGTATTCTCGCGCAATATGAGCGAAGAAAAACCGGGGATACCTGCACCGAATCCCTCCGGGTCGACGGCCAGGGGCTGATCCCGCGTGCAGACCCGAAGTACTGTGTACGGATCATGCCCAAAGATGATCCGAACAACCACCGCTTCCCGCTCCCGGCGGATTTCAACGTGAAGAAGTACTTCACCATCCCGGCAAAGGACCTGCCGGTGCCGATCCCGTATGATGCGGACGTGACGATTGCGATCATCGAGACCGACCGGAGAGGGGAGAGGGTGCTGGCACAGTCCCCCCTGCGGTACAGCACGGTCTGATACGCGGCAGTATGATGGGGGAGGGGGTGCCCCGTTCGTGAAAAAAACCGGCACCCCCCTCCCCTGCTTCAAACACTGCCCCTGCCCGACCCCCCTCGGGTTCCACTGGGAGAAAAACTGGCGAATTACAGTCGTGGTTTCCACACGAAACCGGGCCATTTTCAGCACCTGCAGAAAGGGGGGTCGGGTAGGGGATGAACAGGTTTCGACCGAAAAAAGATCCGGTCCGCGGATGGTGCAAATGGAATACCCGCAGTGTCCATCCCCGTGTTGCATCACGTGATCCACCGGCTCTGGCATATGATCACAGCCATGAAAAATGGCTGATGTACCTGCCCGACCCCCTCGCGGCTATTCCAATCCATGGTACAAGAGTCAATACCATGCCCGCGTACTTCGACCAAATCCACCTCATGATGACGCCCCGGGCAAATGCTGACGACGCGATAGTCAGAAATATCATCGCCCGGACGCTGACCCGGCTCTGCCCGATCGCCGTGTTGTTTGGCGGGGTGGGAAACCTGACATCCGAACAGCATATCATCCGGTCATCATCCGGCCGGGCGACAGCTCCAGGTTCTGCCTCACGGGGGCAGTCGCGGGTTCGCCCCATCTGTGCCGGCCCGTTTTGTCATCTGCGCATATCGGCAAAAAAACTTAAACCGTCCGGCGTTAATGAAACACCATGGCAGAAGAACCGTACGATGCACTGTTCACAACGGATTTTGACGCATGGGTGAGGGAGGAGGTCGCCTGCCAGGACGGGATTGTTGCAAATCCCATTGTCGCAAAAACTGCAAAAGGGCCGGTCGAATACGCACGCATCGGAGAAGGTCCGGTCGTTCTGGCCATCCATGGCGGCCCCGGCGGCTACGACCAGGGACTCCTCCTCTTTGAATGGGCGACGAAGGCCGGCTTCTCGCTTATCGCCCCGAGCCGCCCGGGATATCTCGGTACCCCGGTATCGAGCGGGAGAACACCTGCGGAGCAGGCGGACCTCTATGCAGCACTCCTCGACACGCTCGGAATCGACAGGGTCGCCGTCATCTGCGGATCGGCCGGCGGCCCGTCCGGCTACGAGTTCGCCATCCGTTACCCGGAGCGGGTGAACGCTCTCGTCGCTGCCGATGCCGTTGCTTCACAGTACTTCGTGCCAGCCAACGCCGGGCCCGTTGCCCAGGCCCTCTTCCTGAGCGGTCCTGGGGAGCAGCTCATCAGCTACTTTACGAAACACTTCCCGAAACAGACCCTGCACGAGTTCCTGCGGCAGGAATCCGTCCTGCGGCCGGAACAGATCGATATGCAGGTAGAAGCGGCGTTACAAGACCCCGACCAGGTCCGCCTCCTGCTTCGGTTCTCCCGTTCCATGTCGGAGTACCAGAAACGCCGGGCCGGGGTTGACAACGACCTGAACGAACTGTCAAAGCTGGACGATCTCCCGGTCGGAAAAATCCAGTGCCCGGCCCTGATCATCCACGGGACGCATGACGGCGACGTCCTCTTCTATCATGGCGTATATGCGTGGGAGAATATCCCCAATGCTGATAAGATCTGGGTGCGGGAGGGCTCGCACCTCTGTACATGGATCTCACCGCAGGTCCACGACATCCACGCACGAATCGTATCGTTCCTGAAGCAGCACACGTGAGTGAGAGAGGGCAAGATCCTCCCTTTTTATTCCTGAAACAAGACGGGCGGATCCAGCTCCCTGCTCACGGGGTATTTCCAAAACAGAATCAGGAGCCCCGTCTGCCGGGTGCAGGATCCTCACTCCATGCTGCAGGAGGGGATGAAAGTCTCCGTCAGCACCGAAATATCCCAGCACCGGTCCGGGCTCTGCCCGGCCGTGGCAATTCTTCGCAGGATTGGACAAACGACTGCCGAACTCGATAAAATCCGGAAATACAACAAGTACCGTTGGCCGGATCAGGATTTTTCTGTCCGTCCGTGATCGTTCGCCCCATCCGTCCCGGCATCGTAGATCAGCGCGAGGACATGCGGGGTGTTCCGGTACTGGATCAGGCGCGTAGAGATGCGGCACCTGAGCGGGGATCCCCCATGGGAGGGGATTACGATCTCATGCCGGTCCAGGACGCCGCCCGCCTGATCAAAAGCATACACGATCTGGTTTGTGTATTCCGAGCCGGAGGAGGGCCAGATCTCCCGGGGTGTCCTGCCAATCAGGACCGACCGGGGGAGGTCCACGAGCTCGCAGAACTGCGGGTTGACATCGACATATTCGCCGTTCATCGTGGTGAGGGTGATTGCAGCAGGCGACTGCTCAAAGAATGTCCGGTACGCCTCCTCGCGTTCCGCAAGGATCGACTCGTTGAGGGCGAGCAGCCGGTACTGCTGCTTGAGCTCGGATTCCCGTGTTGCCAGCCGCTCGTACGCTGCCCGGAGCTCTTCCTCGGTGTTCTTGAGCCGGGTGACATCGTGGCCAACAACCTGGTACTCGCGCGGGGTGCCATCGGGGGCGAAGAGTGCCCGGGCCGACCAGGTCTGCCAGTGCTGCACGCCGTTTTTGCCGGGGACCCCCCGTTCGACCTGGTCTGCCGGTTTGTCACGGGTGAGCTGTCCCAGGAATTGTACCAGATGATGATAATTTTGTTCCGGTACCAGGTCCCCGATCTTCTTTCCCACGGCAAGATCAAACCCGGCAGCGGCGCGGAAATAGTCGCAGATGGCCCGGTTGACAAAGGTGATGACGCCATCCGGGGTGAACCGGGCGATCATCTCCTCCTGGTCGTCGACGATCGACCGGTACCGCTCCTCACTCTCCCGCAGTGCCTGTTCGATCCGGTACCGCCGGTCTGCCTGGCGGATCTTGTGGGCGAGTTCCGCGAACTGCGCCCCCGGCGTCCCGCCTTTCTGGAGGTAGAAGTCGGCGCCGTTGTTGATCGCCTCGATGACGATCTCCTCCCGGCCGCGGCCGGTGTAGAGGATGAACGGGAGGTCGGCAGATCGTTTCCGCAGCTCTTTGAGGAAGACGATCCCGTCGGTATCCGGCATCAGGTAGTCGGAGACGATGACATGATAGGAGAGCAGGGTGGGGGAGGCGAGGGCTTCGGTTGCGGATGTCGCCGTCGTCACGTGAATGCCGCCAAGCTCCTCAAGATACACCTTGCCCAGTTCGAGAAGGGCGGGTTCGTCATCAACATAGAGGACCCTGATCGTGTCCGGCATCAGATGTTCGGTATTGATGCGGAGGTATATGGAAGTTGCGGGAGGGGGGAGAGCGGAACGGGCGGTACAGATCCGCCCAAATCCGGCGTTACTGCTGGTAATCGATGGAGAGCCCGCATTTTGTGCAGATGAGCGTGCCCCATTTGCCGGCCTGGTAATCGGCCAGTTCCTGCTCCGTCAGTTCATCGCTGCCGATCCCGTCTTTGAGTTCATCGAATTTTTTCAGGTCTGCCGATCCGCAGAACGGGCAGTGCGTAACCGGGTATTGTTCAGTGGGTTTCTTGTCTGTTGTCATGGATTCTCCCTGGGCAGGAATCTGTGTCGCTGATGAGATTTCCGGCGGGATGTCGGAAATAGGTATCCCTTAATACCAAAACGGTAGATCCTCCTGCATGGATGATTCTCTTGATCTTCTCCTGAAGGAAGGAAACCGTTTATTCCAGGCTCACGATTTTTCCGGGGCGATTGCCTGTTCCGACCGGATAATCGGGCAGGATCCTGATGCCATCCCGGCGTGGATCCTGCGGGGTTTCTCCCAGCAGATTCTCGGCCGCCACGAGGATGCCATAGCCTCGTTCGACCGGGTCCTTGCCACCAATCCGGACAATATTTCCCTTCTGTCCAGCCGGGCTGAGTCCTGCGGGAAACTCGGGAAGACTGATGAAGTGAACGCGATCCTGGAACAGATTGCGGGAATAGTCCCCACAACGTCCAGCGGGTGGCACGAACAGGGCCGGGTTTTGGAGAAACTGGGGAGAATTGCAGAGGCAAAAGAAGCATACCGGCAGGCCATCGCGCTCGATCCCAAGAATGCCGGGGCATGGGAAGATCGCGCCTGCCTGTTCTTCTGTCTGAAGGAATACAACGAGGCGCTCAAGGTAAGCATGGCCGCCATTTCCCATTTCCCGAAGAAACCGTCCCTCTGGATCCTTAAAGGCAATATCCTCTCCTCCCTCCGCGAGTTCAATGATGCCATCACTGCGTATAAAGAGGCAGCAAGGCTGACACCTGGCGATCCATTTGCCTTGTTCCTCGTTGCCCGGGAGTATCTTTTCCTCGCGCAGACAAAAGCGCCGGGAGAGTCCGAAGGGGTACGGCTGGAAACGTTTGTCCAGAACTATGACAAGGATTACCGGCATGCAGCAGATACCTACTGGAAAGCCCTCAAACTCCGCCCGGAAAGCCCCGGGAAATGGGCAGAGTTCGGTATCGCGATGTTCGCCCTGGGGTCTTACAAGGATGCTGCCGATGCGTACGAAAAGGAGCTGGCCGTGACCCCGGATGATTTCGAGGCGCTCCTCTTCCACGGCATTGCACTCGGAAGAAACGGTATGAACCGCGAGGCGCTGGTATTTTTCGATAAAGCGCTCTCGGTCCGGCCGGATGAGGTGAATGCCCTCTATAACAAAGGTGTTGCCCTTGCGCTTACCGGTCGATTCCAGCAGGCGATCGAGTGTTTCAAAGCGAGCGGGGAACGCGATCCCCTGGGTGCCATGTCATGGCTGTTTGCCGGCATCCTGTACATGAAGGCGGGCCGCTACCGGGAGGCAGTCCAGGTGTTCGACCGGGGTATCGGGATAACGTCATCTTACGATATCCTGTGGGTCCTCCGCGACGAAGCGCTGACCAGCCTCGGCCGGTATGGTTCGCTGACCATCCTCGATGACAAAGCCGGGCGCGACCCGGAGTTTGCGGCAAAGGCACGGTACTACCGCGCCCATGCGTTCGAGATCCGGCAGAAATACCCGGATATTGTGGCAACGTACAAGAAGTCCCTGTATATCACTCCGGAGTATTCCTGGAGAGGGGAGTTGACGAAACATGCGCTGGACCACGAGGATTACCGGCCCCAGATCCCCCCGGAGATGTTGCCTTCAGCCTACCCCAAGGATCCCAGAGCATATATCCGAAAGGCCGAATACCTGCAGAAGATCTATAAATATACTGAAGCTGTCGAGTCATATCGGGATGCGGTGAAGCTCGAGCCCAAAAATCCCCTATGGAGGTACCTCTATGGCAATGCCCTCTCTCATGATGGACAGAACAAGAAAGCTATCGAAGCGTTCGACGAAGCCCTGAAATATTCTCCGGATAAAGACCTGGAGGGCCTCATCCGGCGCGAACGCGACAGGGTCGTTGAAGCCTATAATAACCGCTCCATCTTCTCGCGGATCCTGGGGAAGGACTGACCGTGTGTCAACGGACTCAAGGCCTGGATAATCCCTGCAGGAGAAGACAACGCGCGATTCTTTTTTTCCTCCCTCCCGCTTGCATTCTTACTTATCCTTCGGGGACAACCATGTGGTATGAGCACGGAGATCCCCTGGGACGAATCGCGCAAGGAATGGAATCCGGTCGACATGACCGTCACGTACGATGGCGATGGGGCATTCACCGCCCGCACGCCGACGGGGATAACGTTCCCGATGGAAGCACCGGTTGGCATGGGCGGGCACGGGAAGGTCGCCAATCCCATCCAGCTCCTTATCGGATCGCTGGGGGGTTGCGTTGGCGTGAAGATCCTCCTGGCTCTTGGCGACCAGGGGATCGCGGTGGACGGGCTCACGATTACCATCCACGGGACCAGGGTGAAGACCATGCCCGCGTTCTTCGATCATGTCCACCTGACCATCACGCTCCGGGCGAATGCAGAGGATGCCATGGTCAGCAACATCATCGACCAGACGCTTACCCGGCTCTGCCCGATCGCCGCAATGTTTGCCGATGTCGGGAAAGTGACCGCGGAGCACCGGATCCTAAGGTAGCGCCGCCCGGTGCAGGATACCCGAGTAATCGGATCATCCGGCCCGCGATAAGAAGAAACCCTTATACTATGGCTGCGGGAATAAAGCTTCAACGATAATGACGGTATCTTCCGCCTCAGTGCAGGGTGTCGTCAAATCCATGGGACTCGTCTTTGGCGACATCGGAACGAGCCCCATCTATGCACTCACCGCCATCTTCCTTCTCATTCCCCCGACCCCATCAAATATCATGGGGATCCTCTCGCTCATCATCTGGACACTCACCATCCTCGTCACCATCCAGTATACCTGGCTTGCCATGCACCTGGGTAAACACGGGGAGGGAGGGACCATCGTGCTCAAGGAGATCCTGCTCCCGATGCTGAAGTCCGGCAACCAGATCGCGTTTGTCTCCCTCCTCTCGATTACCGGCATCGCCCTCTTCATCGGGGACAGCATCATCACACCGGCCATCAGCATGCTCTCCGCGGTGGAAGGCGTGATCCTGATCCCGGGGTTCGAGCACACATCGCAGGCAACCCTCATGATTGTGGCCGGGATCATTGCAATCGGTCTCTTCTCCATCCAGGCACGCGGGAGCGAACGGGTAGCATGGACATTTGGCCCGGTCATGGTCATCTGGTTTGCCGCGCTTGCAGGGGCAGGCATTGTCGCCATCTGGTCGGCGCCGCAGGTCCTCCTCGCAGTCAGCCCGATGTATGCGGTCCACTACCTGCAGTCGCACGGGCTGGAAGGGTTCCTGATCCTCTCGTCCGTTATCCTCGTAGCCACGGGAGGCGAGGCCCTGTATGCGGACATGGGGCACCTGGGCCGTGAACCCATCGTAACCGCTTGGTATATCGTTTTTATCGCCCTTGCCACCAACTATCTGGGCCAGGGAGCGTTCATCATCACGCATCCCGGTGCGGAGAACATCCTTTTTGAGATGGTCTATTCCCAGTTCCAGGCCCTGTACATCCCCTTCCTCCTCCTCTCCATCGCGGCAACCGTCATCGCATCACAGGCCATGATCTCCGGGATCTTCTCTATCGTGTACCAGGGTATCACAACCCGGATCATCCCGCTGCTCCGGATCGATTATACCTCGCCGGTGCTCCGGTCCCAGATCTACATCGATATCGTGAACTGGGCGCTCCTGCTCGCGGTACTCTTCATCATCCTGATCTTCCGTTCATCCGCAAGCCTCACCCATGCCTACGGGCTTGCCGTCTGCGGCACCATGGTCATCACCGCCATATTCGTCTTCTGGATCCTGATCCTCCGGGGCCAGGTGGTCCGCTCACTTATTGCGATCGGGACCCTTGCAGTCACGATCGTCTTCCTGATTGCTAACCTCCACAAGATCCCGGAAGGGGGGTACTGGTCGCTCATCCTGGCATCGATCCCGTTTGCAGTCATCCTCATCTACGTGAACGGCCAGCAGAAACTTGCCGCAGCGCTCCGGCCACTCCCGCTCGAGGAGTTCCTTACCCGTTTTAACAAGGAGTATACTGCACTGAACCGGATCTCCGGCACAGCGCTCTTCTTTGCCCGCGACTTCCGGAGCCTCCCGCAGTACATCCCCCGGATCATGTTCAACAACCGCATCATCTATGAGGATAATATCATGGTCTCGATCATCAGGACCGACCAGCCGTTCGGTGTCACGTGGGGCGTTACGCGGGACGTGACGAAGGGATTCTCTATCTTCGAGATCTACCTGGGGTACATGGAGATCGTGGACATCCAGAAGATCCTCAGGGAGGCAGAAATCGACGAACTGACGATCTTCTATGGTATGGAGGACATCGTGACCACCCATCTTGTCTGGCGGATCTTTGCCGCCATCAAGCGCCTCTCACCCTCGCTCGTCCAGTTCTACAAGCTCCCGTCTGACAAGATCCATGGCGTTGTGACGCGGGTCGAGCTCTGATTGCCGGGCCGGCAGGGCACCAGCCGATGAACAGGCTGAACGATAGTCCGGACAACTCCGGCCGGGCCGCATACATCAAGGCGGCGTTTTGGCTCCACGATGCAGCGGGGGCAATCCTGCCAACGGTTAGTGGTCTGCCGGCAGGCTGGTTCGAATCTCATCCGCGAACGCATGAAGCCGGTCGCGGTACGCATCCGCAAGAATAGCCGCCTGGGTTCCCGCATTGCAGGAGCAGTTGGCAAGCGAGAGTGTACGCATCTCCTCTGCATGCGGGTCGTCCGATCCATAGATGGCATCGATGACCTGCCACGTCGCCGAGCACCAGCGGATGAAATCGTAATATTCCAGGCCGTACTCGTTTCGGTTTACTGTGTCGAGCGCCGCGATCCGATCATTGATGCGGGAGATCGCCTGCTCCGAAGGGATTCTGATGGTTACCATGGCTGGTTGATCCGGAATTAATGTTCAATGATACCGTTTAAAAATGATCGGTTATTGGGGCTACCGGCCTGCAAGGTAACGGAGCTCCGCTTCCTGCGCCGCCGGCTCCCACGCGCGGACGGTTGCGTTGTACGACTCAAACCGCGGGTTGAAGACGATGCCGGTCACACCCTCCGCGAGCCCTGCAACCGTTTCTCCACCGGTGAACGAGCCGTCCAGGTACGTTTCAATCCCGTTCTCCACCACGCGGTCAAGGCGTTTCACGGCCGACGCGAGCACAACAGACGGCCCGAGACGGGTCTGGTCGGAGTCGACCCCGATGACATACCGGCCGGGTCCCTCTTTTGCTGCCGCGACCGCACCCGTGTTCGAGTACCCGGCTGCCAGGTAGATGACATCCGCGCCGTCGAGGTACATGCTCCGGGCTATCTCCTTTCCGCGAACCGGGTCCAGGAAACCCTCAGTCGAGTTGTCCCGGACATATGCCTCATCTACCCGGACGGGTGCATCCTTTGCCCGCACCCCGTCCCTGAATCCCTGCCGGAACGCCTCGAGCAGGGGCGACTGTGTACCCAGGATGATCCCAACATGCTTTGTCTTCGATGCCGTTGCCGCAAGGACACCGGCAAGATAACTCTCACCATACGAGGTGATCTCGTACGCCTGCACGTTCCGCCCGCCATTGCCGGACTGGTCGATGGCAAGGAACCGGATATCCGGATTCTCCGCAGCCATCCGCCGGGTATCGTCCGTGTAGGTGTAGCCGATGGTAATAATGAATCCCGGGCGTTCCGCACCGCCGGCTGCTTGGAGCAGGCCGGGCAGGCGGTCGCGGTCAGCATTCGTGAACTCCCGCTTGGTAAAGGAGAGGCGCTCCTGAGCAGAGAAGAGCCCGCGGTACGCGCTGTCGGCATACGAGAGATCGCCCTTGCCGGCATCATAGACAACGTACACCATCGGGCGTTCCGGCTCGTGCGGCGCGGTGATGAAGAGTGTAACAAGGACCAGTGCCGCAGCAAGAGCAAGGCCGCCAATGATAAGGTGGGCAGGTTTCATGGCCGTAAAAACTCCATCACGGGAACATCGGTATTCCCGAAATTCTCTTCGTTCAGCATCCGCACGTGCGAACCGGTGACCCGCTCGTATGTCGTGACATAGAGCTCGCGGAACGTGATATCCGGGTTCTTCGCGATGGCGGAGAGGGTGGCCGCCGTGAACTCGTCCGAGAGCCATTGCCGGATATCTTCGTCGTAGACTGCCCCGAGCGACGGTTCTGATGCCGCTGCCCCGGTGAGATAGAGTAAACCGTTTGCGGTGGCGTTCTGTGCGATGCTCTCCCCGAAGCAGGTATCGACCATGTACACGATCTGCCGGTACCGCCCCTCGCGCTCCATCTGTCCGGTAAGGGATGCAAAATCGGTGTCCGAGAGGGACAGGTTGCCGGAGAAGACGATCCCCCCGGGTCTTCCGTGGCTTGCGATGTACACGAAGACATCCGTTCCCGGATCTGAAGCGAGGACAACCGGCGTCTCCGGGGTACTGTTACCGGTCAGGACCCTGATGAGGTTGGTGGCAGTGACCTGCCCCCCGGTATAATCGACCTCTGCACCGGAACGGAGGTTGATCCCCTTCGGGGCATTATGGATATTCCCGTGGAGCGGGTTCTGCGGGGATGTCGCCACATCGTCGTACAGCATCAGGATGATACGGTCATCGGGGACACCGTTTGCCCGAAGGAGCGCGTACATGGCAAGGGCATCGGACTGGTGCCGGTAGTTGTGCCACCCCCGCGAGGGGCCGGCGATCACCGCGGCAAACCCGGTCCGGTTGGCAGCGGGGAGGTACCCGGACCGGCTCTGTGCGATATCCATGAGCCCTGCTGACGCCCGGCTCAGGCCGGCTGATGCTCCGGTTGCGCCCTCTTTTGCCGAACCAAGGACTTCCATGCCCCGGAACTCACCGTCCTCGACAATCCAGTGGGAATAGAAGGTGACCAGCGGGTCGACTTCGAATGTTGTATCATAATCGAGCGGTCCGCTGACGCCGGAGACCGCGGGTGTCCGCCCGGCACGGAGTGCAGCAATCGCCTCGTGCGACCCCTGGGCATCCCAGCCTGCCGGCGTGCCATTGCCATACACGACCTTCCGCACGGAATCCGTCAGGGACTCGAAGGGTGCCGCATCCTGCCGGGCTGCGGTATACGCGGCGAGCAGGACCGCATCGTAAGCAGGGGCGGCATAGTCTGCAGGGGCATGGCCGAACGTTTCCTGGTAGGCCACGGCAAACCCGGTTGACGGGTCCGCGGTCGGCGATGTGCCCTCGATCCCTTCCGCATCAGCACCCAGCAGCCGGATCAGCTCCGGAGTCCCCCCGGCATCCGTGACGAAGAGCTTCACCGGTTGACCGGAGCGGTCGATCGCCCGCTTCACGATCGCGGCATCGGGTGCCTGGCCGGCGAGAAGAATATATTCGGGATCCCCCCTGAGTGCCTCGTTCACACCGTTGTTCAGGCTCCCGGCCTCCTGCCCGTACTGGGTGATGGTGGTGAGGGATATCCCGTATTCCGTTGCAAAGAACCCGGTCCAGTCATAGAAAGTCTCGCCGTAGGTCGTGTTCTCGGCAAGCAGGGCAACCCGGGTCACCCCCCGGGTTTTGAGGCTTGCAAGGATCGCTTTCACCTGCGCTACATCGCCCTGCGCGGTCCGCCAGAAGTACCCCTTCTTCCCGAACGCCCGGATGAGGTCGCCCGAGGTAGTGAGCGGGATTATGAGGATCTTCTGCCGCTTCTCGAACTCCGGCGCAAGCAGGTACACGTCATCGCTCGTGGGCGGGCCGATGACGATCCGGACCGAGTCGTCGTCCAGTAGCTCCTGTGCCAGGACTGCCGTATCGCCCTGTGTCGTATCCTTATACACGAACTCGACCGGCCTCCCGCCGATCCCACCCTGCCGGTTGATGTTCTGCTGCGCCCATTCCATCGGCTCTTTGAGCTCGATGAAGCCGGTCATGGGGACGAGGACCCCGATCCGGACCGGTGTATTCGCGTGCAGGATCGTGTAACCTGCAAAGGCTGTTGCTGCGAGAACGATAAGGAGGACAATTGCAGGGAGGAGCCGGTTCCGGTCTATCGCGATCACCCAGGTCTGGCTTTGGCAATTACGGTCCCGTATCCGCCGGGTCGCAGGATAGCTCGTCAGCCGTCAGGACCTTGTTAGAGAAAATGGGAAAACCTGCCTGATAAGGATATTTATCCAAAACCGCCCGGACCCTAAAAAATCAGTTGGCCTGGCACGGGCAGGCTGCCTCACAGGTTCCCCGGATTCCTTCGCAGTCCGCTGCGGGGTCTCCCTGCTTGTCGAGGCACTCCCGGTATTCTGACGTGCAGAGCCGCTTGCAGCCGGCGCAGGAGGTGCTGTCGCACTCCAGCGTTGCCTGGCAGGCGAGATATCCGGCCCGGTCACGACACTGCGATCCGCTTCCCATGATCATGGTTGACGGGCAGTACATCTTGTAACATGCCTCGCTGCAGGTCAGTGAATCAAACAGAAATGCGTTCTTCGGCGCCTTGAGGTTCTGCTGCTGCGGGAGGTCGAATGCAACGTAATGCACCACGGCAACAACCATTGCGGCGAGCGAGAGGCAGATCATGAAGAGGACGAGGCGTGAGAGCGGGGTTGGCAAGTCTGTCATCGGGTGACCATCCGTTTTCGTAATCTGTCGTTTGGGTGAATGGTATAAAAATGGCGGGCATCCGGATCGATGCTGATATCCGGCACCGCAGGTGAACCGCAAAACCTGTAGCCCGGACCATCTCATACTCAGTGACCATGACCCGTTACCTGATCGATATCCGTATCATGGGGCCGGTTCAGCGGGAGATCCGGGCGCTCTCCTCAAACCTGCAGGAGAGGTTTCGGATTGCGGACAACCTGACGGTTCCGCACATCACCCTTGCAGGGCCGTTCTCGACCAGTGACGAGGCCCGTCTGGTAACAGACTTTACCCGCACGTGCACGGAACAGACCGGGGTGCCGGGATACGAACTGGGGGGGTTCGGGTTCTTCGACCAGACGCGGGCGGTCTTTGCGGAGGTCTTTCCCGACGAAGGCCTAAGGCAGTTCCGGTTCACGCTCGCCACCGTGATTGCACCGTACTGCACCCTGCGGGAGTATGACCGCGTCCCCGCGGAAGCCTTCCGGTTCCATGCTACGCTGGCGATGAAACTCAACTGGTTCGCGTTATGGCGGATAAAACGCTATATCCGCTCGCAGGAGCCCATCCGCCACCGCCGCCACCCGGTCAGGGTAACGCTGTTGAGGAACGCAAAAGTCCTCTGCGAGTACGATTTTGTGCAGGCGCGGATGCTCACGCCGGCCCAGGCGCGGAGCAGGGCCACCCGGCTGCGGGATCGGGATGCACTCAGGCCCTGGGACGAGACGGGCGGCGGGTAACTTCAGGCAGGATCCACCAACCCGCACGCTTTTATTGCCAGTGATGTCATCTCATCTTACAGGGATCTCATCATGGAGAAGAACAGGATATTCACGGTCGGGCTTGTTGGACTTGCGGTCATCATCTTCATCTATGCCGGCTGGGTCATCGCCACGCCCCCCGTATCGGATGACCCGCATGCATTTGCCCTCATCGTGCTCGGCATCGTGATGATCGCCATCGGGTACTGGATCGGATCGCGCGAGAAGAGCGGATAACCCGGCAGGATCCGGTCGGTTACGCTTTTCCCCCCATCTTTTTAAGGGCCCGCTTCCGGTCCTCGTAGATGGGGAATACCTGGTTGAGCCGGGTGATCTCGAAGACATACTGTACCTGCCGGTTGAGCGAGCAGAGGGCGATCTCCCTATGACGCTCCTTCTGGGCGTGTGCGGCAGAAAGGAGCACGCGGACGCCGGCACTCGAGACATAATCGGTTGAGGAGAGGTCGAAGAGCAGTCGCTCCGGGCCATCTGCAAGGATCGTCCGGATCTCCCGCTCCGCATCGGGTGCACTGTCTGAATCGAAGCGCCGGGGGAGCAGGACGATCACCGTGCCGTCCTCCCGCTGGATCTCCATTGCCACCGCTTACATCACTCCCTTGACAGCATACCGTGATAGGGCAGGGATGAAAAAGGTTTGCCATCGGGACTCCCCGGCGAGAGAGAGAGTACGTCAGAGATCGAGCAGGTTGAGCCCGGTCTCCTCATCGAAGACACGGTCGACCCTCCCCTCGAGCATGGTGATGAAGACCTCGCACGTCCCGCTCACCACCGCGCTCTTGAGGTGCCCCCCGAACGCCTGGTGCGTGCTGTCGGTGATGGTTGCATGGAGATGGAGGTACGGAGCACCGTTCATTGTCGTGATGCTGCCAAGGAGGGCGGTAAGTTCAAGGTCTCCCCACAGGGTCTTTGCATGATACTTCTTTGTCGCGGTCTCGAAGAGCCCGATCTCCGCGTTCCCCACGGCACCGATCCCCTGGACACTGCCGAGGAAGATACGTTTGCCGGTACAGAACTCGTTGATGGTGCTGACGATCTCCTCGCCGCGATCGATGCGGATGATGCATGTTGGGCCAAACTGTCTGTACCGCATAATTTTCCCCTGGTTGCGGATGCTCTCTCATCCGCATGTATGATCCATGCTCATTTAAGGATGGTGATCGGGGGAGCAAGTGCACCACCATATGCAGGGTATTTTCGATGGACTTTTTATTTTTGACTGCCGAATAATTTCCTGTAACACTCCGGGCGGGTATCCCGCCTGCGTATATGTGGAGGCTGTGATGGAGGAGTTCCCGGAACCCATGAGGATGCTGCAGCTGATCCTTGCCGGCATCATCCTCTTCCTCCTCCTCTTTGGCATTTTTATCATTGCCTTTCCGGACATTGCGTTCAACGAGCCTCATGTGACCATCGGAAACACAACACCGGTCACTCCTCCCGCCCAGGTCTCGCGGTCATGGTCGTTCAACAACCGTTCCGCTTCGGTCGCGATCACCATTGACAGTTCAGTGTATGCCGCATCGAAGAGGACATACCGGAGCACGTTCCTGATCGGGGACCAGAAACGGATCGGCACCCGGTATTACCGGGCAATGATCAACGACCCGACGCAGGACCGGATCTATACCGATCTCCTCCGGCAGTTCCGCACCATCCGGGCCGACCAAAGCCTGAGCGATGATGAGTACCTCGAGATGATGGCAGCCTTTGTCCAGACCATCCCGTACCGGGACGGCGGCAATGCGCCCCCGAAGTACCCGGCCGAGCTCCTGGTTGAGAACAGCGGGGACTGCGATGACAAGGCGATCCTCCTTGCAGGGCTCCTTGCACGGGAAGATTATTCCGTTGTTCTCTTCAAATTCGGACCCGAAAGCCATATGACCCTCGGGATCGGCTCCGATGCCTTCCCGTACAAATCGACCGGGTACACCTACCTTGAGTCCATGACCCCGGCGTATGTCGGGATGCCCTCGTTCTTCCTTACCCGTTCCCTGGACTCCGATCCGCTCGTCCTGCCGATCCATAACGGCACGAAGGTATACCGCCACGGGAACGAGACAGAACTGATCAGCAGGGAATATGCCCGGTCGGCAGCGGAGGCTGACCTGCTGTCACGACAACGGGAAGAGTTCCCGGCGGCAGAACGGGACAGCCCTGCGTACCATACGCATATGGAGCGGCTGAACCGGGACCTGGCCATCCATTCGTATATCATGAGCCACCCGCTCGACCGGCCGGGCACGATCGCGTTCCTGACGCAGGGGCTGCCAGCCGTGATGCAGTGAGGATGAGGGGTGTCCCCGCCAACCAGGGTATCCCCCCATCAGAAAATGGCCGGTCACAACTGTTTCCGGTATATCCTGACCGGTTCGCCATGGTCGTCGAGATCGCTCCCGAGATGCACCCAGCCGGCCTTCTCGTAGAACCCGGTCATCCTCGAATAAAGGTAGAGTTCAGAAAATCCCATCTGGCGCGCCCCTCCGAGCACGTGGGCCTGTAACTGAGTGGCAATGCCCCGGCCCCGGTATGCCGGCAGCACGAAGAGCACGGCCATCCAGGGGGTGAACTCCTGGCGCGAGAGGAGATCGGTGCGGAGCAGTCCAACGGTCCCGACCGGCTCTGTCCCGTCGAATGCCACCCAGATGACGGGCACTGCGTCACGCTGTGCATGGGCCTGCTGTACAGTCCCCGGTTCCGGGGCGTCCCCCACTCGTTCCAGAGCCATCCTGCTATTGTCTCGCGGAGGCCGGGGTGATCCGCAACCGGCTCGATCCTGATATTCATGGTGCAGGTATTCCGGTACCCTTTTTCCGGCATGAAGGTTGAGGCGACATGCTGCGTCAGGTCCTGCCGTAATGGAGCGTGAAGAGCGATACATGGTCGTCGGCGTGACAGACCGAGTCGCAGAGGAGGACGAACTCGGGCGAGAGGACCTCGGCAAGGAGCCGGTTCCACTGGCACTGCAGCATGTGGTAGTCGCTGCGCTCTCCCCGGGGCTCGGTGAGGATGGAGACCACCTCCGTCATCAGGAAGGCATCGATAGAGGCGGTCACGACATCGAGCGGGCCGTCGTGGGCGAAGATATCGTCAAAGATGCGGCCATAGGACTGGTACACCGAGAGGGCAAGAGCCGGGGAGTACAGCCCGGGCGTGTCGTTGTTTGCCCCCATCTCGAAGAGGAGGAAGTGGTCGATGCAGGGCTTGAGCCGGGCAAGATGGACCCGTTTCTCCTCGAGGGGCATGTGGTGGTACGCCAGCGAGCTCATCGCGATGTCCACGGTCCCGCCGATCCTCTGCGAGCAGTCCTGGACGGTGCAGCTCTCGATCCGGATGGGGATGTCCGGGAACGCGGCATGGATCGTCTCTTCTGCAAGGTTCACCATGGCCGGTGACGGGTCGATGAGCAGGATCTCGCTGATGCCGGGGATCTTCTTGTGCTCCAGCAGGCAGGTGAGGACTGCAACGGCGAGCGCACCGTTCCCGCACCCGATGTCCATGAACCGGACCGGATGACCGAAGACCGGCAGGGACTCCCCGCAATGCCGGATAAAGTTTTTGCGGGCATTGGAGAGGAGCGGGACCGATGCGAAGTGGATGAAGGGCCGGGGGTCCGCAAAGACGCGGGCCGGCTTGATGAGCCGGTTGCCATACCGCTCGAAGAAACTGGCGAGGAACGCGAGGCCGAAGAGGCCGTCCTCCTCTTCAAGGACCCCGGCCCGGGCCCATGCACCGGCCAGCTCCCCCTTGCCATGGGCGGCAAGGAACGTGGCGAGGTAGAAATGGAATGCCGGCACCAGTTCCGGCCGTACCGTATCGTACCGCTGCGGGGGCTGGGATTTGGCGAGGATCTCATCCGCACGGGAACGCCATTCGCGCTGTTCCCGGTCAGTCAGAAAGAGCATGATCTCCGGTATTTAGGGAAGCATGACTAAAAAAACCCTGCCGGTCTGACACCAGCCGGCCCGGCCGCGAGCATGGCGGGCATTGCGATCGAATCGGGCAGGCCGGCACAGGAGATCCCCATGGTCCTTGTTATATCCGCGGATCAGGTTCCGAAACCCGGTTCACCGGGAACTCCCGCTGGTGAGAGAATGGCAGGGGGATACCGGTGGCGCTGGCATATCCGGATGCTCCCCTACACCATTACCGGCAGCGGGGGCTTCATTTCAGCAGCTCCGGAATGCTGTCGTGCCCTTCGTTCACATGAGATAACAAGATTAATATGCAGCCTTGGATACTGCTAGATTGTTCGATGATGACAACCACTGCGTCCGGCTCAAAGCGAATTGCAGGGATTGCCGTTCTTCTTCTGTTCCTTCTTATCCTCTGCCCCACGACAGGCGCTGCTTCGGGCGAGGACACGGATCTCGACGGCATTCCTGATGCCCAGGATAACTGCATGTATGTATCGAATCCCGACCAGACGGACTCCGACAAGGATGGTTCCGGGGACTCCTGCGACAAATGCCCTTATGAGTACGGGCCACTTGAAAATTCCGGTTGCCCTGTACAGCAGGCACCGGCAGATTCGGACGGGGATGGAGTATCCGATACTGAAGACAAATGCCCCTATGAGAACGGACCGCTGGAAAACTCCGGTTGCCCTGTACAACAGGCACCTGCAGATTCGGACGGGGATGGAGTATCCGATACCGATGACAAGTGCCCCTACGAGTACGGGCCGTCCGGGAATTACGGCTGCCCGGAGCAGACTGCTGCTCCAACAGCCGCACCCGACTCTGACAAGGACGGGCTTCCGGACGACCAGGACAAGTGCCCCTACGAGTACGGGCCGTCCGGGAATTACGGCTGCCCGGAGCAGACTGCTGCTCCAACAGCCGCACCCGACTCCGATAAGGACGGGCTTTTGGATGATCAGGACAAGTGCCCCTCTGAATACGGGCCGTCCTGGAATTACGGCTGTCCGGAAATAACAACCGCTCCGACAAAGGCTGCATTCACGCCGACCCCCGTACTGACATCACAGCCCCTTGCCGGCTCTCTCGTGACCAGGACGCTCATCACTCCGGCCACCGGCGGCCAGACTACGGTGGCCAATCCGCCGGGGATGATTATCAGCATCAGGCCGATCATCGACCCGCTCGGCCTTGGGAACAGCACCATTCGGGTTGACGCAAAGGATCCTTCCGGTATACAACGGATCAACATTTATGTTGATGACACCCTCCGCAGGAGCTGCGCCGGAACATCGGTCTGTTATGTTGTCACGCCGGACCTTCTGGAGCGGAACCGGGTCGGCGCGCTCGTCACCACCAGGAACGGGGGGACAGGTGTCATCGGGTTCGTCTCGGACAGCATACGCCTCGATCCGCGGTGGGCCCGGGACAGCGATGGTGACGGGGCCCGGGATCTCAACGACAACTGTGAAAACACCCGGAATCCGGGCCAGGAAGACTCCGATCAGGACGGGGTGGGGGATGCCTGTGACCAGTGCAACGTGATGCAGATCTGCCTCGGAAGCCCCGGCATCAGCGAGACGATCTCCTGCGGCAAGAGCGGGGAGGTTGCCCGCGTCCTTGGCGATGAATGGTATTACAGCCGGATCTATACATCGGTTGGTTCGGACGGCTGCGGGTGCCGGGACCCCGACGGGCTGGACTACTTCCAAGCCGGAAGTGTATCCTCGGAGCGGGTGACCAGCAGCACGGGCATATCCCTGGCCGGTATCCGGCGCGAGAAAGGCTGCACGGTGACCTCCGGCTGTGTCGTAACGGGTTCTGACCGGTGCCAGGACGCACAGACACTGCTCGAAGCCACCTGCGGACCGGGCGGCGAAACCACCCGGACGGTCCGGTGCCCGCAGGGCTGTTCCAATGGGGCGTGCACATGCGATGACAGCGACCGCGGCAATGACTATTACACGCAGGGTTCGATAGGACGAAACCAGGACACCTGCGAGAACGCGACCACGCTCCGGGAATATACCTGTTCCCTGAACGCGACCAGCCAGGGCATCGATGAACGGCTGGTGCAGTGCCCGGGAGGATGCTCAGAGGGCGCATGCCGGTGCGATGATTCCGATGGCGGTTTCCATCCGGAAGTGGCAGGACTGGTCGGGCTCCATGAAGTGAACAAGCACGACTACTGCCTGCCGGACGGCATTACCCTCATGGAATACTGGTCGGAGCGGACCGGGAACACCTGCAATGTTTTGAACGCCACCGTTGCGTGCGAGGGGTCCTGCAAAAACAATGCCTGCATTGCCCCAAGCTGTACCGACTCTCTTCAGAACCAGGGCGAAACCGATGTGGACTGCGGGGGGCCATGCGCTGCCTGCGGGATGGTGAAGGTGCGCGGGATCCTGATGTACGAGGAGATGGAGGCAGGGCCCGGGGGATCACGATACAAACCGATCCGCGGCGTGACCGTGGGCCTGGTAGATCAGGGGATTACCACCAACTCCGAGCACGACGAATTCCCGCAGGGGACAAGGACCACGACCACGGACAGTGAGGGGTATTTCGAGTTCATCGTTCCGAGAAACGCATATGTTGCACCAAACGGATACGGCCTCAAGTTCAAGCCAACCAACAGCGCTGCACGGATCGAACGGGACTTTGACGGCTGTGATGAATTCGTCTTCTTCCTCACGGATACCGGCGTTAAAGTGAACACCACGGGGGATGCTGACTTCGGGAGGGTGATCGTTCCCACCAGCTACGGCGGGCCATCCCGTAATCCGGGTATTATCTATGCGCCCGGCTACTGGTATGAATGGCGCCTCTCGCTGCTCTGCGGAAGGAACGCAGAATCGCTCCCAACCGGTTCCGCCTACTTCAACCTTGCCGAGGACATCGCGGTTGCCCGGACCTGGGCTGACGGGCACCGGGCTGAAGGGAGTACCGACACCATCACCCGGGCTGACGTGCAGTACCCGGACAGCGTGGGCACCCCACGGTATAATCCGGTCTATGGCGAGATCGACCTGAACAAGAAACACGGGGACTACGACCCCGGGCTTATTGACGAGACGGTCCTGCACGAGTACGGCCACCAGCTGGAGGACGATATCGCGATGACTGACTGGACGGGCGGGGCCCATACCCTGTGTACCCGCGATGATGCGGAATTTGCACTCAGCGAAGGATTCGCGGAATGGTTCAGCGCAATGATTGCCAACCGGTTCCGCACCGATCCCGACCACTGGATGTCTCAGGAAGCGGAAGATTATGATCTGATTGAGACACCTTCGTGTACTGCACCTCCGACAGTAGTCTGTGTGGACTGGGCACCGGCCGGAGAGGCACAGGCTGACAGTCTCCTGTACGATGCGGCCGGGGAGCCGATCCGGGGACCGGACGGTGAGCCCCTGCACGGGACCGACCAGGCAGTCTGCCGGGAATTCTATACTATCCCAACACCTGCCCCAAACAACATGCAGAACGTTGAGCTGGGTGTTGTCGCGCTCATGTGGGACCTGATCGATGTGCCCGGTCCTGAATATCCTCCGGCCCTGGCCACCGAGACATGGGACACGATTGGCGGCGAGGAGTACGAGGACGCGGTCTTCAAGGTATTCGACCGGGAGTTCGACAACTTCTTTGATGCCCCGGACATCTGCCAGTTTGTCTATGGTTCCTCCGGATGGAAGGCCCGGTTTGCGGGGCAGCGCGAGGCTACAGCAATCGATGAGATCATGCAAAGGAACCTGATCGAGAATGCGTGCTGAGGTGTGAGAGATGGATAAAAAATACCTGGTTATCGGCGCGGTTGTCGGACTCCTGGTCCTTGGTGCAGCCGCAGCGTATTATGTCATGGTCTATGCCCCGAACAATGCAAGCACCGCTCACGTCGAGGAACTCCACATGAAAATGTCGGCATCGAGCCTGGGTGAGCTCGAGATGATCGTCAGGGGCAGTGCGGCACCCTATACCCGCGAGCGGGCAGTGATTGTGTACTCGGATATTGCCCAGCGCAGTGACAATACCGACCGCGCCCTGGCATTTCTCAAGGAAGTTGCACAGGCCGAGAAGGATGGGGATGTCCGCACGGCAGCATACACGAACTATTACTGGCTGAAGGATACCGCAGGGATACCCCCGGACATGCAGGTTGAGACACGGGTCATCGGAGATATACGGCCCGGCAACAACATCACCGTTCTCCTGACCGTAAAAAGCCTGCGCGGGAGCACCCTCTCCACGGTCGGCCTGCAGGCACGGAACCTGCAGGAGACCGAATCACCTGCAGCCGATCCGGGGATCGCCACCATGACGGTGGTTGACGCAAATAAAGGCAAAGGGGCGCTCACCAATGTCGTGCTCACACCCTCGAACCGGATCCGCAGGCCCCTGCCGGCCAACGTGAGCGTGGAGTTCCCGTATACCGTCACGATAAAAGCGCCGGGAAAGGTCGTGCTCGAGGCGGTTGTCGAGGCCCGGTATGACCGGGTCGACTACGACCGGGTGAAAAAGGACATCTTCCTGGATGTCGGCACGGGCAGCGGGAGTTACGTTATCGTGTAGCCCGGGTTATAAAAACCCATTTTTACCTGACCGGGCAGGAGGGAATAAAAAGGTACTATCAGGGATCACGGCACGAACCGCAGCCCGGGGTAGACAGCGCCCCGCATCTCGTCGTGGGCGATCACGACACCAAGCCGGTTCATGACATTCTCGCGGAACGTTTGTTCAAGGACAACCCGCGGGAACATCCGGGTCTGGCGCTGGTACACCCGGACCCATTCGCTCCAGAGCAGCATACACTGGACGTCCCGCAGCCCGTCCTTTCTGACATGGGTTGTCAGGAACTCGTCCAGCAGAACAAGCTCGTACAGTTCATCGGAAGCAGGAGCAGCCCCCCGTATTCCTGCCCGGTCCTCGAACGGGGTGATAGCAGCAGTACTCTTGGCAATCTGTCGGAATTTTTTGGGTTCGGCTGTTCTGCCTGCATTACCAGTTCCGGTACTCTGCACACTCGTCATAATAATCAGCAACCCAGTATGTGAATCAGGTATAATATATAAGTTTCTTATCCCCGTAGCACCACTTTCCGGGGTTTTCTGAAAAAGATGCACCATATTTAAATACGGGATGATTGGAGGACTCTACAGAGCCGGATTGATTTTATATTACCCGCATGAATATGGGATCTTTTGTGGGCCGGCCGGAACTGAAGATATCCTTAAACCCCTCCCGTTCGAATCATGTTGCGGTAACCATCATGGAGAAGATCACCCTCGGCCCGATGCCGTACATGAGTGTCATGCCCACCCTGCTCGTGGGCGCAAACGTCAAAGGGAAAGCCAATTACATGACCGCCGCGTGGGCGACTGTTGCCTGCATGGCACCACCGATGGTCTGCGTTGCGATCAACAAGAGCCGCCACACGCTTAAAGGCATTGAAGAGAACAAGACCTTCAGCCTCAACGTGCCCGCGGCTAAGGACATCGTTGCAACGGACTATTGCGGGATCGTATCGGGGGAGAAAGAGGATAAGTCCCAAGTCTTTTCAACGTTCTACGGAAGACTCCAGACCGCCCCGCTCGCGCGGGAGTGCCCCGTGAACATCGAGTGCAGGCTTTTCAGGGCCGTGGACTGCGGGAGCCACCTCCTTGTCATCGGGGATGTAGCCGAGGTCCATGCCGATGCATCGTGCGTTACGGCAGGAAAACCGGACACCCTGAAGACCGACCCCGTTGTCTATGCGCAGTCCACATACTGGCAGGTCGGGATGCAGCTCGCCAGCGCATTCTCGGCTGGAAAAGATTATCAGAAACCGTGAGGCGCCGGGTTCTTTCTCAATCCCCCAATTTTCTTCTTTTTTTCCGGGAAAATCCTTCATTACGAACAGGGATTGACGCCCCCGTCATCTGAAAAAAATACAGGAACAGAAACCGGCTCACGGGTTCCTGTGGAGAACGCGTGCCAGTATCACCAGGAACGCGAGCGTCGCACCAATTGCGACCGGTCCCGGGCCCGGGGAGTACGTTGCTTTCGTGGCGGGGATTGCCGGTGTAACCGGGGTTGGTTCCGGCGTGATGACGATAACCTCCTCCGGTGTTGCCTCAGGGGTCATCTCCGGGGTCGCAGTCGGTACCGGGGTCGGGATGGTGATGTGCGTTTCCTTCCTGATCAGGGTCCCGGAGACCGGTTTTGCACCCGGTGCCACTTCCTGCAGCCGGACGATCGCAATATCCCCGCTCTGGTTCAGGGCAGGGGTCGTGCCGGTCAGCTGGACGGATATGTCAAACCGCTTGCGGACATAGCTCAGGGTCCAGCCATCGAGTTTTGCCGTCTGGGACTGGCGCACAGGAATTGACTCGACGATGGGGTCCTGGCCCTCGAGCGTCTCGGTCTTGCTGACCGTCCAGTGCGGGCTGGCAAGGTCCGTATACATCGTGAGCGAATTGTCGCTCTCGAATGTCGAGCCGGTCATCCAGGAGTCAAAATGGATACTGTACACGGCAGTGACGGGGGAACCCGGGGGATAGTCCGCACCGGCAGGGGTGACGGAAAAATTCTGGAGTGTCCAGCCGGAGACGGCAGGGACCAGCAGGATGAGCAGGAGAACGGCGGCACGGAGACGGAGTGGAACTGCGCAGGAACCCATACCAGTTCTTCGCCGCAGCGACGAATAAAGGTACCCGTCCCACAGCCTGAGGCCCCTGATGCGCTCACTCCGGGGCCGGGCAGGGGACCACAATGCTTTGCCGTCGCCGGTAGCGGAAATACCCCCGGATATTCCCTCAGAATCGCCGGATTAAATCAAAGAGGTTATAAAGGGAATATTTTCAAATATATACGTTGGATACCAGAAATCCCGAATAATGGAGAACTCTTCATAATACACCCCTCTTTTATGTGAAAACGGTTTTTTTATGTATTCCCTGTTGTACGTTGATGACGAGGAAGTCCTGCTTGACCTCAACAAGATCTTTCTTGAGAAGACCGGCGATTTCTCTGTCGAAACGGCACGTTCAGGATCCGAAGCCCTCGAGAAGATGGACCGGGTATCCTTCGATGCCATCATCTCCGATTATGACATGCCGCACATGGACGGCATTGCACTCTTAAAGGAGGTCCGCTCCCGCCACGGAACGGTGCCGTTCCTGCTCTTTACCGGCAAGGGCAGGGAGGAAGTCGTCATCCAGGCGGTCGATAACGGCGTCGATTTCTATATCCAGAAAGGGCGGGACATGCAGGGAATGATCGCCGAGCTCCGGTACAAGACCAAACGGGCGATCGAGCAGCGGAAGATGCAGCACGAACTGGAACTGTCCCGCCGGCAGATGAACGACATCATCAACTTCCTGCCGGATGCAACCTTTGTCCGGGACACGTCGGGCAGGGTCATCTCCTGGAACCATGCCATGGAGAAGATGACCGGGATCCCCCGTGAATCGATGCTGGGGAGGGGCGATCTCGAATACACCATGCCGTTCTACCACGAAAAACGCCCCCTCCTCGCCGATTATGTCTTCATGACCGACCGCCTGGATGATACCTGCTACCGGTTCATTGAGAAGAGCGGGGACAAGATGACCTCCGAAGTCTTCATCCCCCACTTCAACAACGGGGCCGGTGCCAATCTCTGGTGCACGGCAGGCCCCCTGTACGATTCTGACGGGCAGGTTGCCGGTGCCATCGAATCGTTCCGCGACATTTCTGACTTCTGCTCTGTCAAGCGCGACCTCAGTATCTCCCGGGAGATGAACCGGGGCTTTGCGGAGATGATCCCGGTCGCAGTCTACGAGATGGACCTGACGCGGACCATCACCTTTGCCAACAGCATCTGTTACGAATGGTTCGGCATATTGCCGGAGGAACGGGATGACACCATCTCCATCATGGACTTCATCGAGCCCTGTGACCGCGGGCGGGCAGCCGCCGATCTCCGGGACGTGGTCAAGGGAAAGAAGAGTACCGGGCAGGAGTATCTCCTGAAAAGAAAGGACGGCAGCACCTTCCCGGCCCTCATTTATGGCGCCCTGATGACGGATCCTGATACCGGCCGCCCTTCCGGCGTCAGGGGCATCATCGTCGATATCACTGAACGCAAACGCGAGGCTCTTGAGCTCTCTATCAACAAGGAGCGCCTCATGCTCGCACTCAGGGCGGGCCGCATCGGCGTCTGGGACATCGAGATGCGCACCATGGAGATCCTCGATATCCATGAGTGGGCATGTGCCGCTCTCGGGTACCAGAAAGAGGACCTCCCGTCAATCACGATCAATATCGCAAAATCCCTTGTCCACCCGCTGGACCTGCCCCGTATCCTGCTCGCATTTTTCAGTCACCTCTCCGGAAAAGCACTCTTCTTCGAATCCGAATTCCGGCTCAAATCAAAGGACGGAGACTGGAGGCAGGTCGCTGTCCGGGGCAAGATAGTCGAGCGGGACATCCGCGGCGAGCCGGTGAGGATAACCGGGGTCATCAGCGAAGTAACCCGGCGGGATTGATGGCGATGCAGGTCTCAGGACCGGCCCGGAAATCCCTTCCCAGGCAGGACCAGAAACGAAAAGAACATCATCCTTATCGGCTTACCCTGAACATGTGACAAGTCCCGCAGAAACCCCGGTACCCGCCCCGGCTATCCTTGGACGGATCGTATCAGCCCAGCGGGCCGAGATAACCGAGTACCATATTTATTCTGCGATTGCATCTGCGCTGCCGGAAGGGCACAACCGGCAGACACTCCTGAAAATTGCCGGGGAGGAACTCTCCCATTACCAGGTCTGGAAGCGGTATACCCGGATGGATACCGGACCCGACCGGGCACGGATCCTCTGGTATACGGGCATGGCCCGCATCCTTGGTATCACATTCACCCTCAAACTGATGGAGAACATCGAGAAGCGTGCCCAGAGAGCGGATCCCGCCATCGTGGCGGGGTTTCCTGAATATGCCGGGATCATCGCGGACGAGGAGGAGCACGAGCAGGCACTGATCGCCCTCATCGATGAAGAGCGGCTGAAGTACGTGGGATCGGTTGTCCTCGGGCTCAACGATGCACTCGTGGAGTTCACCGGGACGCTTGCCGGTCTCACGTTTGCCATCCAGAACACGCAGCTCATCGCCGTCACCGGCCTGATCATGGGAGTGGCTGCATCCCTCTCCATGGGTGCATCCGAGTACCTCTCCCGCAGGTCCGAGGACGGGGAGCAGAGCCCGGGAAAGGCTGCTGTCTATACCGGCCTGACGTACGTGGCCACCGTCATCCTCCTCATCCTGCCCTTCATGCTCATCGGCAACCCGTTCTCCGCCCTGCTCTGCACCCTCTCGTGCGCTGTCCTGATCATCCTCTTCTTCACGTTCTACATCTCCGTTGCAAAGGACCTCCCGTTCTACCGGCGTTTCGGCGAGATGCTGGTCATCAGCCTTGGCATCGCAGCAGTCTCCTTTGTCATCGGCATGGCAATCCGGGTATTCCTCAGCACCGGTGCGTGAGCAGGGGTTCACAACCCCCGCATCTTCCGAACGGTTTAATTAGACCGGGAGTGAATGGAGAGTATCTGTATCATGAACACCCCCGACCTGTCGCCGTTCGAGAGAGCGCAGAACCTTGCAAAGAGCGGCAGGGTCCGGGAATCGCTCACGGCGTATGATGAGGCGCTCGCTTGCAGCCCGGATAATGATCTCATCCTCAACAGCAAAGCGGTTGCCCTGATCACGCTCGGGAGATACGAGGATGCTCTCAGCACGTGCAGGCGGGCTTCCTCCCTCAATCCATCTTCAGCCGACATCTGGACCAACATGGGAGTGGCACTGGAGAAACTCAACCGGCTTCCCGAGGCAGCCGACGCCCTGGAACGGGCGATACGGATCCACCCGTACGACGCCTACTCGCGTGCGCTGCTGGGGATCGTGTACCAGAAACTGAACCTGGAAGACCGGGCCGAAGCCCAGAACCGGGAGCTCCGGGAACTGGTCTTTCCCAATGAATACGCCGGGTTCTTCTTCGGCACTGCCGCGTTCCTTCTCGGCATGCTGCTGGGCGGCATCCGGGGTGTCCAGGGAAAACCGATGGAGATCACCGTATCGTCCCAGTTCGTCATCCTCCTCTTCTTCTGTATCATCTGTGTCGTGTACTGGAAATCCCTGCACAAACTCCACCAGATCAACCGGAACGTCATCGTTGTACCGTACCCCCAGACCATCGAGGGCGACCGGTCGGCACGGGGAATGTATGTCGTCCTTGTCATCATGATCGTCGTCTTCGTGGTTGGCGTATTCCTGGGAAGCGACGTCTGGAACTGGATCGGATGAACGTTCCGGGCCCACGTACGGGGGCCGGAACTGCAAGTCCCTGACCTGCACCCGGATCCAGGTCCGGACAGGAGAAATTATATCAGTTCATGACATAATGGGAGAACGAGTAGTAAGGACGAAAGGTTGTGGTTGAGCCGTGGCATATTCTATCCTGATTGTAGAAGACGAGATGATCATCGCGATGGAGATTGCAGCCATCATCAGGAAGATGGGACATGCCGTTGTCGGCACGGCGATGAAGGGTGAGGATGCCATCAGCCTGGCGGAACTCCGGCACCCGGATCTCGTGCTGATGGATATCTTCCTAAAAGGCATGATGGACGGGATCACCGCCGCAGAGATCATCTACCATACCCACAATATCCCGGTCATCTACCTGACCGCAAATTCCGACGTGAACACGCTTGAGCGGGCGATGAAGACCAAGCCGTTCGGCTACCTGACCAAACCGGTGAATGCACAGGAACTCCATACCGCGATCGAACACGCGATAAAAAAGTTCCAGAGCATGCAGTAACCTCCCATGGGCAGCAGGACAAGGCGCTGGTAAGAAACTGCCCGCAGGTGATGAGAAGGAGATCCTGATCTGCCGTGATACCCTCTTTTGCCATCCGGAGTCTCAGGACGAAGATCCTCCTCATCTTCCTCATCCTGTCGATCGTGTCCCTCGCGGTCACGGGTTTTGTTGCGTTCCAGACCATCGGCAGCATCGGCGAATCGGCAAGGATGAGCAGCACTGCCCTTGGCAAAGATGCGGTCCGGGACAGCTCTGCCGCCCTCACGAATGCCACGGAAGGGTACATGCTCCGGATGGCAACCGACCAGGCGAACCTGATCGATGAGATCTTCTGGGAGACCGGCATGGAAATCAACATCCTTGCTTCCCAGGCGCTCTCTATCCAGAACAATCCCGCATATGTCCCCCGGATACCCTCGTTTCCTCCAGGGAATCCCCCTGCTGATCCGCGATCGGGGACACTCGTCCTCATTGCCCCGCAGGCATCCGTCTCCGCGTCAGATGAGGAATACCGGTCCCTGGCAGGGATGGACGACCTTATCGCCTCTGTTTACCATTCCGACGGGGATTTAGTCGCGGTATACGTCGTCACCAGCTCGGGGATTCTCCGGGCGTACCCGTGGCAGCAGATCGCCGGAACTATCTATGATCCGCGGACACGCCCCTGGTATACTGCGGCACTCGCATCTCAGGAAACGGTATGGACTGCCCCGTATGTCGATGCTGCCGGCCACGGGCTTATCGTTACATGTGCCCGGCAGGTACCGACAAAATTCGGGACCTGGGTGGTTGCCTCGGATGTTACGATTGACCAGCTCAATGCGTACACTTCGATGAGCATGGCCGGGAACGGGTATGCAGTCATCATCGACAGCAACGGGACGGTCATCAGCCGGCCGGGCCTCTCGGCAGAGAGCAAGCGCTGGGACCAGGCGTATGTGCCGGAGAACATCCTGCATGCCCAGAGCAGTGAGCTCTCCTCTGCCGGCCGGAACATGACCGCGGGAAAGACCGGTATCGAGCGGATCACCCTGAACGGTAACCGGACCCTTGTTGCGTATGCCCCGATCCAGTCCCTGAACTGGAGTTACGCGATCTTCATGCCGGAGAGCGAAGTGGTCCGGCCAATCCTGGTCACCGAGGGCAGGATCATTGAAGCAACCCTGGAGACCAGCGAAGAGATCCGGGCACACACGGACAGGGTCACATCCCTCTTCCTGCTGCTCTTTATCCTGCTCCTCATCATCATCATAGTCCTCTCGTGGCTGCTTGCCCGGGTCATCACCAGGCCGGTTGAAGCGCTCAAGGACGGGGCCGCTGCGATCGGGGGCGGGGACCTGAAGTACCGCGTGGACATTCATTCGGGCGATGAATTCGAGGACCTTGGCCGCTCGTTCAACCGGATGGCTGCGGACCTGAAATCGAGCATTGAGAACCTGAAGACCACAACCGCCGAGAAGGAACGGTATGCAAAGGAGATGGAGATCGCCCGGGAGATCCAAGAGAGCTTCCTCCCCGAGACCGTCCCCCATATCCCCGGGTACGGGATAGCAGCCGTGAACACGCCCGCGATGGAGATCGGCGGCGACCTGTACGATTTCATCCCGGCCGGTACCGGGCGCCAGGGGTTCGTGATCGCCGACGTCTCCGGCAAGGGCGCCAGTGCTGCGCTCTACATGGCACTCTCCCACACCCTGCTGCATGCCAGCGGCGAGGCAGACCCCGATCCCTCCGGCGCCGTGAAAAAAGCCAACCGGTTGCTCTTCGACGACGGACGGTCGAGCATGTTCATCACGGTCTTCTACGGCATACTCGATGCCGGCAGCAGGACCTTCACGTACGTCAATGCCGGGCACAACCCGCCGCTGCTGGTAAAGGCTGACGGTACGGCCGTGTGGCTTGACCATGCAAAAGGGATCGCCCTTGGCGTCATAGACGATGTTGCGATCCCACCGGCAACCATCGGCCTCTCCGCGGGCGACACCCTCGTCCTGTACACGGACGGGGTAACCGAGGCATTTAATGAGAAAGACGAGTATTTTGGCGAGGACCGGCTGATGGAGACGGTCCTGAGGGCCCGGTCACTCGGAGCAGGGGATATCCTTGACGCGGTTGTGGCGGATATCCGCACCTTTGCCGGAACGGCACCCCAGTCGGACGATATCACGCTCGTGGTGATCCGGGTCGGATAGCCGGCCCGTGCCCGGCAGATTGCAGACCGGTGGACAGGTCATCAGGGAGAACCTGGTCCCTGCCTGCAGGAACGGTCGGAGGCACTCCGCTGGACGGGTCAGGGGGCGTGAATTCGCCGCCATGTGCTCCCGCTGATGCAGCCTGACGGTCGAGAACCGATACCAGGCAGGCCGCATCGTTCATGCCTTCACCCGCCAGCGGCCCGTCAAGGATACTGCCGATGACGCCGCGGAGGACATGACAATAACCGGAGAGGTCCCCGGCGCCATAACTGGCATGGCTGACCGCCGCAGCATAGGCATCGATATACCGATGGAGATCCGAACGCAGCAGGTCCCGCCAGGACTCGCCAAGCTCGGTTTCCAGCGCCCGCAGGTCAGCCAGCGCTGCATCGTATCCGGCGCAGATGATCCCGCGTTCGGGATGATCGCGGGGGATATTCGCGAGAAGATCCGGAATGCCGGCATTTTCGTAATACGGGGCAGCTGCATACAAGGTGTCATCAAATGGTGAGAGGGCATCCGGGTGCCTGCGGGTCTGGTCAACAGCGGCCCGGAACCGTGCGATACGGTGCCGGATGTAGTCAGCGGAGCTCGGGTCCATGGCATTCACTTAACGGGAGGTTATGTTGGACGTTCAGCGGTACGTGGGCCGGGTCAGAACGGTGATGTGGTATCGTATGTTGCCGGTAAAAAAATAAAAAAATTGCCACGACACGCTGCACGGGGCCCGTGATCGTACGCACGAGCAGGCTGCGGGCTTTTTTTACGAACAACGCTTATGTACCTGTTGCTTAACCATGTCCCACATGCCTGCCGGTGATGACTCCGGAGTATCGATGGCAGCAAAGGAGAAGACCGTCTTAACGAGCCTGATCGTTGATTTCGTTCTCTGGCTCCCTGACATCACTGCTGCCATCCTCTCCGGGTCGATTGTACTCTTTGCCGATGCCGTGAAATGCGCCAACGAGATCCTCGCAACGTTCTTTGCATATCTTACGATCCGCAAGATGGCACGGGGTGGCAAGGGGACGTACGACTACGGCATGGGGAAGTTCGAGACCGTTACATCCATCATCACCGGCGGCGTCATGCTCGTCTCCCTCGCGCTGGTCTTCTCGGTTGCGATTTACCGCATCATACTTCCCGAGGAACTCGTGCACGAAGGGGTACTGCTGGGTGTATTCCTGATGATAATCGGCGTCACCATGAACTCGTACCTCTGGGTGAAGAACTACCGCATCTGCTTAAGAGAGCCCTCGCCCATCATGGACTCCCAGTGGCGCCTCTTCCGGACCAAGGCGTTTTCGGACTTCTCGGTCCTGGTCGCGCTCATCGCGGGCCTGGTCTTCTCGGACTACCACTGGGCGATCTACATCGACCCGTGCGCCTCCTTCATCATCGCCGGTTTCCTCCTCTTCTCGGGATACCGGGTCATCGTCTCGTCGCTGCCTGACCTCCTGGACAAGACGCTTGACGAGGAACTCCAGATGGTGATCGTCCAGCACCTTGCAGTTTACTTTAATGATTATTACGAACTTCACGGCGTCAGGTCCCGGCGCTCGGGAGCAAATATCTATATCGAGATCTTCTTAGAGTTCGACCGCGAGAAGCCGATGGGCGAGGTCCAGCTGGCGATTAACCGGATCAAGGCATCGCTGGAGAAAGAGATTCCCAAAAGTTCGGTCAGCATCGTCCCGACCGACAAGCCCATGCCGGGAGACGGGACGATGAAAGGTTCGCAGGGTTGAGTAACGCCGCTATTCCGGCTGCTGCTGGGAGGCGCAGTGGAAGGTCCCGTACCCTTCCACCAGCGCACGGGCATTGATCCCGACAACCTTCCGGTCCGGGAAGAGCCCCTCGAGGATCCGCAGGGCTTCCTCATCGTGGGGATCGCCAAAGACCGGGACGATGACCACCGTGTTGCCGATATAGAAATTCGTGTAGCTGGCCGGGTACCGTTCGCCATCGGCCTCCACGGGCGCTGGCATCGGGAGCTTGATCACGGTGAGCGGCCTGCCGTCCTGGTCTGAAGACTGCCGGAGGATCTCGTAGTTGTCGTGGAGTGCCGGGTGGTTGGCATCGGCCACATCCGGTTCATAGGCACAGACAACCGTTGACGGCCCGACGAAACGGGCGATATCGTCGATATGCCCGTCCGTGTCATCCCCGATGATGCCATCGTTGAGCCAGATGACCTTCTCGATGCCCAGGTAATCGCGCAAGCACTCCTCGATTTGGTCAGCAGTGAGGTGGGAGTTGCGGTTGGGGTTGAGGAGGCAGGCACGGGTTGTCAGCACCGTACCTCTGCCATTCACATCGATCGAACCTCCTTCGAGCACGATACCCGGCTCGAAAACCGGCAGGTTCATCCAGCGGTTGATGATCTTCGGGATCCTGCTGTCGCGGAGCTGGTCCTCGTACTTGTTCCCCCACGCGTTGAACTCCCAGCGGACCATGGCGGTTTCGCCAAGGGCACGGTTGATCACGAAACTCGGACCGTAGTCGCGGATCCAGACATCGGAATATTCGTTGGTATGCAGAACGATCCGGTCAAGGTCTGCACCCATCTCGCGCAGGCGGGAACGTACCCGCCGGTGCGTGACCGCCGATGGGACAAAGACTTCCACACGCTCGGAGGCATGGAGCTGCAGGATCAACTCGAAATACGCCTCTTCAACCGCCGGTATATCAGGGAAGGTGACCGGGTTGTGCGGCCACGAGAGCCAGACCGCCTCGTGCGGCTCCCATTCCGCCGGCATCAGGAAACCGCGGTTCCGGGGGGTATCCCCCGGCCGGAGATCGGGAAACGCGCCGCCTTTGCCGGTGAAGACCTTCCCGATACGCCCGTACGTGTCCGGGCGCCGGTTGCGGAAGAAGCCCCAGGAGTCCTGCACGGCACGGTTCATGGCAAGGTCCGCTTCTACGATGAGCGTCGCCTCGTCCTCCCCGGCCCTCGCGAGGACGTTGCCGAATGCGTCACAGACAAACGAACCCCCGAAGAAGAGGGTCATGCCTTCCCTGCCGGTGCGGTTGACCGCGGCGACATGGACGCAGTTTGCAATGGCATGGCTCCGTTGGATCAGTTCCCATGCCTCCCGCCAGTCCCCCTCGGCAGGCGTAGTCCCGTCCGGGTGACCGATGGCAGTCGGGTACAGGATGAGATCCGCCCCCTCCAGGGCAACGCACCGGGCAGCCTCCGGGAACCACTGGTCAAAGCAGATCATAACCGCAATCCTGCCGAACCGGGTCTCGTGCACCTGATACGCATCACCCGGGTAAAAGTACCCTTTTTCAAAAAAGCCCGGGTCCTGGGGGATGTGCACCTTGCGGTACGGGGGGAGCAGGTTCCCGTCAGTATCGATGACCACGGCAGTATTCGAGAATTTCCCGTCCGTCCGCTGCTCGAAGATCGGGACGACGATGACGACACCGTGCTCCCGGGCAATGTCGGCAAACGCGGCCGTTGACTCGCCCGGGATCGTCTCGGCGATCCCGGCAACATCCGCGCCGGGATGCCGGGGGAAATAGGGAGTACGGTACAGCTCGGGAAGACAGATGATCTCCGCGCCGGCCCGTGCAGCGGCAATCACGGCATCGCGGGCTTTGGTGAGCATCGCTGCCCGGTCACCCGAAACAGACATCTGGACAAGGCCGATAGTTACCTTCCTGGACTCCATACTCCTCGTGGTATACGGGTTCTTTCTCTTGAGATATATAGGGAACCGCTCCGGCGTGCCGGGTCCCGATATGCCAGGGGCGGCACGGTTCCGGATACCAGAATCCTGCACGAACCGGCAATTCCCGTCAGTTCCCGCCAGATGCCGGCTGGAGCAGCAGCGGGTCCCGCTGCCTGGTTCGCCAAAACCCGGGATCGCACCCCAATATGGTGCACCAATGCTGGCCACGGGCCGTGATCATTTAAAAACGGTTTAATATTGTGCACCACAAAGGTTTGAGAATGGTGCAACATTTCCGGTTTTCGATGAGAAAATAAGAGGGTTTGCACCAGTTTTTACTCGCATGAGGATTTTTATGAAGCAAATCGAAGAAATGAGCAGGAACAACCTCTTCCTGATCGACAACACGGCAAACCCTGCACCACTCGGCCTCTGTGCATTCGGGATGACCACCATCTTACTCAGCATCCACAATGCCGGCATCACCGCCCTCTCGAGCCCCATTGTTGCCATGGCATTCTTCTATGGCGGGCTTGCCCAGCTCATCGTCGGCCTGATGGAATGGAAGAAGAACAACACCTTCGGCATGGTCACCTTCGGGAGCTTCGGGCTCTTCTGGATCTCCTTTGGTGCAATCCTTGTCCTGCCGGTCACCGGCCTTGCAAAGGCACCAACACCGCTCGACCTTGCAGCGTTTCTGGCAGTCTGGGGCATCCTCATCATCGGCCTCTTTATCTGCAGCCTGAAGATGCACCGCCTCCTCCAGGTGACCCTTGCAGCAGTCGTCCTCCTGGTCGTCCTCCTGGTGGCGGCAAACCTGACCGGCGACCACACGATCCATACCCTTGCCGGTATCACCGGAATTGTTGCCGGCGGGCTGGCACTCTATATGGGGATCGGCGCAGTCATCAACGAGATCTTCGGAAGCCGGGTGCTCCCGGTCTGATCTCACTCATTTTTCCGAATCCTGACATACATCACCTCATCCATAACGACACCGTTCTTGGTTATGGCGTTGTGGTGTACCGCCTCGCGGGTAAACCCGTTCTTCTCAAGGACCCGCATCGATGCAGGATTATTTTCGAAGATCCCGGCCTGGATGCGGAGGATCTCCCTGTCCGCGAACGCAAGGGGAAGGATGAGTCGCACCGCCTCGGTCATCACGCCTCTTCCCCAGTACGGTTCCGCCAGCCAGTACCCGATCTCGGCAGTCCGGCGATGAACATCCTCCAGCGGGTGGATCCCGATCCCCCCGGCAACTTCGTCACCAACAAGAATCGCACGGAAGATATTCCGCGATGGCCGGGCTGTTGCCATGACAATGAATTGGCGCCCGTCATCTTCAGTATAAGGAGAGGGGAAGAGGTCCCGCATGGTTGCTGCAACGCGGGGATTGCCGGCATACCGTACCAGGGAGGGGAGATCGGCAATATCCCATTCACGGAGGGCGATACGGGCAATGGGTGCGGGCATAATCTCGGTACTAATTTCACGTAACGGCAAAAAAAGCGCACCGGTCGGGCCAGGTATGAACCGGCAGCCTGCCGGCCGCGACCGGATCACGCGGGCACCAGGGCAGCGGCCAGCGGAAGACCCGGGCCGGCGTCCGGTGCAGGGCAGGTACGATCCGGCGGAGAATAAACAAGAATTATAAGGTTTTGCGATGAGCCTATTTGCGAGATCTTTTGGTAAGTTCTCACGTACAGACTCATCATACCCTGACTGGAATTTTACTGGGATGCGGGTTGCAGAAAGGATAACATTATTCCTCACTGAATCTCCAGCACAGGAATCAGTCCATACAAAATACCGGGCGCCACCAGGTGAAGATGGCGTTTTTCATGGATTTGGCAATCTGAGGGGAACAGAGGTTATCATATGACCAGGACGTGGGTGTACTCTTTCAACAAGGGTGACGGGAAGAACAAGAGATTGTTGGGCGGCAAGGGCGCAAACCTCTGCGAGATGACGCAGATCGGCCTGCGGGTGCCGCCGGGTTTTGTGATCACGACCGAAGCCTGTCTTGCATACCTGGACGACCCGAAGCGGGCACTCCCCGCCGGGGTCATGGACCAGGTACATGCAGAACTTGCCGTGGTGGAGAAGAAGAGCGGCCGGAAGTTCGGCGGGCGGACAAACCCGCTGCTCGTATCGGTCCGGTCGGGCTCAGCTATCTCCATGCCGGGGATGATGGACACCATCCTCAACCTCGGGCTGAACGCCGATACCCTCAAGGGGCTCATCGATGAGACCGGCAACGAGCGGTTCTGTTACGATGCATACCGCCGGTTCATCCAGCTCTTCGGCAAGGTTGCGCTCAATGTTCCGGACGAGGAGTTTGACGTGGAGTTTTCCATCGTCAAGCAGAAGGCCGGGGCCAAACACGATGTCGACCTCTCGGCAAAGGACCTTGCCGACATATCGGAACGGTACCTTGCCGTGGTCAAGCGGTGCACGGGCAAGCCGTTCCCGTCCGATCCCGTGGAGCAGCTGGAGATCGCCATCCGCGCCGTCTTCAACTCGTGGATGGGGAAGCGTGCGGTCGATTACCGGCGCGAGTTCCGGATAACAACCGATATGGCGAACGGGACTGCGGTCAACGTGGTCGAGATGGTCTTTGGCAATATGGGCAACGACTCCGCAACGGGCGTCGGCTTCACCCGCGACCCGGGCACCGGTGAGAACCGGCTCTTTGGCGAGTACCTGGTCAATGCACAGGGAGAGGACGTGGTTGCCGGTATCCGGACGCCCAAGCCCATTGCTGCCATGGAGCAGGAGATGCCGGCAATCTACCGCCAGCTCGTTGAGCTGCGCAACAAGCTCGAAACGCACTACCGCGAGGTGCAGGACTTCGAGTTCACCATCGAGAAGGGCACCCTCTACTGCCTCCAGACCAGGAACGGCAAGATGAACGCCTCCGCCCTGGTGAAGACATCCGTTGACATGGTTAACGAGGGGCTCATCGACCGGAAGGCGGCGCTCCTCCGCATCCAGCCCGCGATGCTCGAACAGCTCCTCTTCCCCCGGCTCGACCCGAAGGCCAGGGCGACACCCATTGCCAAGGGACTTCCCGCATCGCCCGGCGTTGCGGTCGGCATTGCGGTCTTCGACGCCGACCGGGCCGAGAACCTTGGCCATACCGGCCGGCGCGTCATCCTGGTCCGCGAGGAGACCAAGCCCGAGGACATCCACGGGTTCTTCGCCTCGCAGGGCATCCTGACGAGCCGGGGCGGCAAGACCTCCCACGCGGCGGTCGTTGCCCGTGGCATGGGGAAACCCTGTGTCTCCGGCGCCGAGGGCATCCACGTGGATGTCAAGACCCGGCATGCCCGCGCCGGTGAGCACGAGTTCACGGAAGGCACGCTCATCACCATCGACGGGACGACCGGTGCCGTGTACCTGGGCGAGGTCCCGATGATCGAGGCCGAGTTCTCCAAGGAACTTGCCGTGCTCCTCTCGTGGGCAGACGAAGCGGCACGCCTCCGGGTCATGGCAAACGCCGACACTCCCGAGGATGCCGAGCGGGCGGTCCGGTTCGGTGCCATGGGCATCGGGCTCTGCCGCACCGAGCGGATGTTCAACGGCGTCGAGCGCCTGCCGATCATGATCGAGATGATCGTTGCCGAGACAAAGGAGGACCGGATGTCTGCGCTCGACCGGCTCCTCCCCATCCAGCGCGAGGACTTCAAGGGGATCTTCAGGGCGATGGCACCCCGGCCGGTCACCATCCGGCTGCTCGACCCGCCGATCCATGAGTTCCTCCCCTCCGAGCACCTGTTGGTTGACGAACTGGAGGAACTGCACAAGCTCCGCGAGATCCTCCGGGGCATGCGGGTGCTGACCGATGCCGTGACATTCATGAACCATTCCCGCGAGGTCAAGCCGCAGGTCCAGAAGTTCACCGACCCGGCGCTGGTTGACGAGGCCATCACCCGCAAGCAGGCGATCCTTGACAAGGTTCGTGCCCTGCACGAGGTCAACCCCATGCTCGGCCACCGCGGTGTGCGGCTCGGGCTCACCTTCCCGGAGATCTACCGGATGCAGATCCGGGCGATCCTCGAGGCGGCTGCCGAGTGCCAGAAGGCAGGGATCGAGGTCCACCCCGAGATCATGGTCCCGCAGGTCTGCACGGCACAGGAGCTCAAGGCGGTCAAGAAGTGGGTTGACGAGATCCGGGCAGAAGTGGAGGAGAACTACAAGGTCCGCCTCGATTTCAAGTTCGGTTCCATGCTCGAGGTGGTCCGGGCCTGCATGCGGGCGGACAACCTTGCCGAGCAGGCGGAGTTCTTCAGTTTTGGTACCAACGACCTGACCCAGGCGACCTTCTCCTTCTCCCGCGAGGATGCCGAGAACAAGTTCCTGCCGATGTACAACCAGAGCGGTATCCTGCAGGACAACCCCTTCGAGGTGCTGGACATCAAGGGTGTGGGCAGGCTCATGGAGATGGCGGTCACGTGGGGCAGGCAGACGAGAAAGGAGATGAAGGTCGGGATCTGCGGGGAGCATGGCGGGCACCCGGCATCCATCGTCTTCTGCCACCAAATCGGGCTCACGTATGTCTCCTGTTCGGGGCCCCGCGTCCCGGTTGCACGCCTTGCGGCAGCACATGCAGCGCTGCTCCACGGTGAGAAAGGTGCGGACAAGGCGGCGTGAAGAGGAGCCGGATTTTTCTTTTTTTTAAAATATTTTTCAGGTCATTCCCGGATTTTTTTCAACGATATGATGGGGGCGGATGCCCGAAGAACCGATACAGGGTCCTCCCTGCTCGAAATATTTTTCCCTGATCGCAGTTCGAAGAAACCGTATGGCCTCTTCTCATGCTCCAGGTCACGGACCTGTCGCATTTGAAATTTAATCCGGATCGATCGAGTCCTGATTGAATTTTTTTGAGCAGCCCCTGATCAAAAATTTTTTGCCGGACCCTGCTTGAAAAATTTTCATCGCGATCACAATCATGAATGAAAAACTGATCCGGATCAACCGGATCCTGACAGAAAAATTTTCAGCAGACCCTGATCAAAATATTTTTGCCGGACCCTGCCTGAAAAAAAATGAGCAGACCTTGCCTGAAAAACAGCGGAATATTTGTGGGCTCTGACGGAACGGGTTGTTGCAGAACCATTTAACTTTGATCAACCAGACCCTGCTGAAATTTTTTTGAGCAGAGTCTGATTGAAAAATTTCTGACAGACCTTGCTCAAATATTTTTCATCGCGATCACAATCGCGAATGAAATTCTGATCCGGATCAACCGGACCCTGAAGAAAATTTTTTGAGCAGAGTCTGGTTGAAATTTTTTGACAAACTCTGCTGCTCAATACAAACGGGAGGGGACCGGACCTGCATACTGGCTGACCACCATCGTCGTTGTTCCATGTCGTCTGCCCTGTTCTGCCAGGGGGAGAGGTACTCGATCATGGTCTTCCTCTCCGACGGAGAATTTCGGGATGGGGTTGTCTGACAGCCCAATCCGGATTTACTCTCCGACGTGAAAATCGAATATCGCGGTTCTGTGGGCATGTCCGTAGTACGGGGGCCATTCGGATTCGTCTGCCAGAATGCAGATACGGGCATCTTTTTGCTGGGTGATTTTTGCCGGGTTTTTCTGAGTATGCGGACGCGATCCAGACCGAGATCGGCCATTGTATCGCTGCTAAATACGCCCGCCATTCTCCGACGTGATTTCCAGCGGAAATGGTGGAATTAGTGCTGCATTTTCGTGAAATGTTGTCGTACGGCAGGAAAAAACGGGGAAACGGGGGTCATTTTGGGGCCGGATTTAATATGATGGGGGCTGATGCCCCCATACCCTAACGGGGAGAGTAGCCCCCCCCTGACGGGGGTCGCCGCGACGCCTCATCGGGTCGCGGCTGGGCAGATTACCGGTCCCATAAATTTTGTACGGTAATTGAGCCGCCGCCGGGGGCGCCCCGCGGGGGGCGGCGGGAGCTTCGCAATTTGATAGAGTTAATTTTCATCAATGAACTCAACAATATTCCGTACTCTCTGTTCGGTTGAGGGATGGTATTCAATAAACGCATAAAATAATCTTGAATGAAATTTCGAAAAGTCAAGACTGGATGGAATTGAATCTAATGTCCGTTTTAGAATTTTTGATGGTTTCCTAATACCGTATTTTTCTTTTAAAATTTTTGATGCAAATTCATCACTGTTATACTCATCCCAATGAAAAGGTTCTGTAAGGATACGGATTGATGACAAAAGCACAAATAAGAAAAAAAATAAGGACAGGATAAAAAGATCTTGATTAGCTTTTACCAATAAACAATAGATTAAAGGAAACCCACCAAGACAAACTAAAAGGAATAATGCTGGAACACCATATTGCCCTCTTTTCAAATGCCCTTCTTCATGAAGTAAACAAAACCTTATCATATCATCGTCCAATTCTTCACAATATTTTGGATTATATGTTATAGTATTGCGAGAGAGAATCCCGGCTTTAAAAGACATCGCTATATCTTTCGATACCTTAAGTGTCCTATTTGGATCGATTAGGTTATCATTTTTTAATTCATCAATTATTTGGAGAATTTTCTCTTCAATTTTATTATCCATATTTCTTCAACAAATTTGTACTAACTTTGATCGCAAATAATTAGCGTTTAGTATGCATTATTCATTTTTCAGAAGGTAGAAGATTCCATCGCCATCACCTCTATCTCCCCTCCCTTCCAACAACATAACCACACATGCCACGCCCTGCTCAGGAAAATTCCGGCCTGAAAAAATGTGAACTGATCACCGGCCCCCCCTTCTACCAGCCGGAGTTCGAGGAGTCGTACCGGTACATCATCGATGAGTACGAGGTTGAGCCGAGAAAGTACGCCATCTTCATGCCCTGTGCGGTGCGAAAGCCGTACAGCAAAAGCCCGAGCCACCAGCTCATCCGCTCCATCATCGGGCAGGTGCTCAAACCCGAGGATTACCACATCGTCATCTTCGGCACCTGCGGCATCGTACCTGCAGAACTCGAGGAGATGTACCCCTACGCCCATTACCAGTACATGCTCGGGAAGTGCAAAGAGCAGAAGGTGCTTGACGACTTCCTGCGGATCGAGACCGATCGCGTTGCCGGCTACCTGGCAAAGACCAAGGGCACCTACCAGTACCGGATCGGGTACTGCATCGGGCTCTTCCGTCAGGCACTCATCGCCGGATCGGAACAATCCGGCGTGCCACTCGATATGGTGCTCCCGTCCCGCGACCTCATCAACCGGGTGATTGAGGAAGGGGACTGCATCTTTGAGGAGGGGAGCCTCTCCATGGAGGGGTACCTGGGCGAGTTTTGCGACAGCCTCATCGCGTTCCGGAACACGCACTGACCGTACGATAGAAAGAAAAGGCACGACGGCAATAGTTCATCATACGAGAGATCGAAACGAAGGCGCCGTATGTCCGATGAAGCACCCCATATCCCCGGTTTCATGCAGCAGATGGGCGAGTCGATTGTAAAGACCGCCTCAACGCTCGACCATGCCCAGATCGAGGCTTTTTTCCATGAGATGCTGGGCACCCAGCGGATCTATGTCAGCGGTGCCGGACGGTCGGGGCTTGTTGCCAAGGCATTCGCCCTCCGGCTCATGCACCTCGGGTACGACTCGTACGTTGTCGGCGAGACCATCACCCCCGCGTTCCGCCAGGGAGACACCATCGTGGTCTTCTCAGGCTCGGGTGAGACGCAGTCGATGGTCTCGGTCTGCGAGACTGCAAAGGATCTCAAAGGGAGAGTCTGTGTCATCACCGCGGTCCCGGAGTCGCGGATCGGCAGGATGGCAGACCTGGTCGTGAACCTCGGCGACCCCACGCACACCTACCACCATGACAAGAACTCGTTCGAGGTCCGGCAGGTGACCGGCAAGTACCGCTCCATCACCTCCGCCTTTGCACCGTTCGGCACCATGTTCGAGACGCTCGCGCTCGTCTTCGCCGACGCGGTCATCTCCTCGCTGATGGAGGCAAAGAAGGACGAGATCGCGCGGATGCAGGACCGGCTCACCAACGTTGAGTGAGGAAATCCTTTTTCCTGCTGCCGCCTGGACAACCAGGCCCGGCCATCACAATCCCCGCTCGTGCGAAATAGCCGGTTCATGATAACCATATCCGGCCTCTCTTCAGACGAGATATCCCTGACCAGAGTGTTTTTAAAGATTCAGTCCTCAAACTATCTGCAACATTCAGGTCCAGGTGATCCCGGGAGTGAAGTGGCGGTTTTTTTTTGCGGTGGGGATTCTCATCGCGCTTGTCCTCGCAGCAGCATGCACTGATGAGGAGCCTCCGGCTCCGGTCATGGAGCCTGACGGCCCGGTCCTGCCAGGCCAGGTACTGTACCTGGTGGGCGATATTATTGGGGAAGGCACGGTCGGGGGCACGCTTAACTCGGGGACCATCGACACCATCACCATGACAGTTGGCCTTGTCCCGGGTGCAAAGCCGATCTATTTTGACAATATCTCCATCTTCTATGCCGATGCAGTCCGGACCGAGAGCCTCGTCCCGGTCGAAGGAATACGGGGAGATCCCCCGCAGGGGTGCTGGGGGATCATCGCGATGAAAGACGAGATCGGGTTCTCCAACAACCGGCTCGAATACGAGGAGAAGATGGTCATCCGGATCAACCCGAAGGCCCCGCTCGTGCCCCGGCAGTTCGCAACGATCAGCCTCACGACACCCTCCGCAACCTCCCTGACCCTCCGGCGGGTCGCACCCCCGACGATTCTCAAAGAGGGGAATATCCTTGCGCCGGTCTGAACCGGGTCATCCTGCTCCTGCCGGTATTGCGACTCCGAACGCAGGGTTCACAGGAGCAGGCGGATGAAAAATTATTCCAGCCGGATGAGCATCAGCCGGTAACAGATCCAGGCAAGGACTGCAGCCGCACCAAGGCAGAAGAGGCCCGCGGGGCGAAGCGCGGTGCCCATGACCGTCACGGACATCCCGGCAGCTGGCTCGAGCAGGAGATAGAGGACGATCGCAAACCCTGCCATGAGGAGGACTGCCGGCTGGACCAGCAGGGCCTGGCGGGTCTTCACATCCCGCGGTTCCCGGCGCTCTGCCAGTGGGGTACTGCCCCGGTGATCCGGGGCCTGAGCGGGGCTGGGCTCATCGTCAAACGTGATCTCCGGCTCCCGGAACTGGAACCGGCAGCGGGGGCAGAAGCAGGCATCATCCGGAATCGTATCATGGCCGCAGGAAGGACACTGCATATCCTTGCGTTGGTGCTGCATGGATATGAGCCTTGTAGTGGGAGGCGTTACTGAGATAGGCCGGCCCACATCAGCCCGACCGCGAATGCCGTGCGGTACTCTTCCACGGAAAAACCCGGGTCCCTTGCCTGGAGATCGGCAAGCGCTGCAGCCTTTGCACCTTCTCCGCTCCCGTACTCCCCTGCGTTGAACGCTGTGCAGACTTCGAGGACATCGAACGAGAGCCGGCGCACCCTGACCAGGGCATCGCGGCAGGCTGACGGGGGTGCAGCGGGAACGGCATCCAGGATCCGGTTGAGGAGATCGTTATCATCCGGGACCGGGCATGACGGGGGCGATCTCCCCTGCCGGAAGACGAGGATGAAGGCTGCAGAGAGAACGGACGGATCGGCTTTAACACCGGCGGGCATGATGATTCACGGCCCTGTTTTTTTCTGTCTTCGTTTCAGGACTTCGCTGCTGCTGAAGACCGGTCCAAACGGTTCGAGCATGTGCTTCTTCATCTCCTTTTTTGCCTGCTCGCGAATGTTCGGGACCGAGAGGAGGAGCGAGAGGACCCCGGTCCGCAGCCGCTGCCCGTAATCATGCTGCGGGAAATCATAGACCCCGTGCTTCCGGTAATATGCATCGTCAGCCCGGAAAACCGCCCGCATCTCGCCCCAGATCTCGTCGCGGAAGACCTTCCAGCCGGCGACAGCGGGAAACCCACCGGGGGCAATGTACCCGCTCTCTGCAAGCCGGAGCAGGCGGGCTGCAAGCGCATCGATCCGGAGGTCGATGGCATAGGAGTTTGCGTCCTCGTCCGAGACCATGCCGGCAGGGTTTGCACCCTGCACGGTGATGTACGCAGTCATGACCTCCCGCAGGGTCGTGCAGGAGAAGAGCGGTCCCTGCACCAGGCAGGCGACCTGTTTGCCCTTCAGGCTCGGCACGTGCCCGGTAAAGAAACTCCGGTCCAGGACCTGCTTGAATTCGGACGAGAGATACCGGTCCTTCACCGTGCCGGCAAAGACGATTATGTCGGCAGGAGCAACCTGGGTCTTCCAGAACTCGGAAAAACCGTCCGTGTACACGCACTGGTTGTCGAATGCGCACCGGCAGCACCCGAGGCAGCCGCCTTTCATCCCCGTCTCGCTCACGGGGACGATGGACGCGTTCCTTCCAAAGCAGGAAGCCATCCGGGAGACCATCTTCTCCAGGTTCGAACCGGGCGCTGCGTCAGAGATGATGAGGACACTCTTCCCCCGCGTGTCAAGCGGGAGCGGGATGCCGGCAGAGGCGTAGTTGAACGACGTTGCCGGGAGCGGCGGGTATACCCGCTGGAGCGGGGGATGGCCCTGTGCGGTGGCGAGGAAGTCTTCCCCGAACCGGATGAGGCTCTCCTGGTTCTCCTCCTTCACGAGGTCGTCCATCTTCGCCATGAACGAACCGGTCCAGTGCATCCCCAGGTCTTCGGCAACCGCGTGGAGGTACTCGTTTGCGGTGTGGTCGAAGAAATGGATGGATGTCGTGAGTGATGCTGCATATTTTCCAAAAAAGTCCTCCCTTCCGTTCCGGGTAACGACCAGTTCGATGAACCGCTTGAACTGCGCCGGGACGAGCATATAATAGACCGGCGTGGCAAAGAGGACTGCATCGGCAGACGAGACCGATGTCATCACTTTTTTGAATTCATCTTCCCGCGATTCGATCGCACCGATCTGTGCTGCCACATCGACCACCATGAACGTGTGGGCGGGAAATGCCAGCTCAAGGAACCGGACATACTGCAGCGTGACGCTGTCGCTGCCCTTGGGGCTCCCGTTCAGAACGCAGACTTTCAAGGTACCTTCCTTCCGGGGGAGCATTGTGCGTGCGGGAGGATTAAGGTGACGAAAGATGACCGGCCAGAAAAATTCCCGGACGATCGTTTACAGGCGAGAAGATTACTGCGAAATAATTCTCACACAAACGAAATTTTATACAATTGCCATGCTCATGGAATACACATGTCACAGGAATCACGTCCCGGCCGGTTCATGCCCGGGCTCATCGCGCTCTTCATTGCCCTTGTCCTGCTCGTTTGTGCAGCCGGCTGCACGCAGCAGTCGGCACCGCAGGCAACGCCGGCACCCACGACCGCAGCCCAGGCCGGCATGGCAAATCCTGCCTCGGTTGCCTGCGTGAACGCGGGCGGCAATCTTGAGATTAAGACCGACGCCACCGGCGGCCAGTACGGCATGTGCACGTTCCCGAACGGAACATCCTGCGAGGAATGGGCGCTCTATCGCAATGAGGGATGTAAGGCAGGAGCCGGTGCACCAGCAACTCCGGCACCAATCGGCATGGCAAACCCGGCATCCGTTGCCTGCGTGAACGCGGGCGGCAATCTTGAGATTAAGACCGACGCCACCGGCGGCCAGTACGGCATGTGCACGTTCCCGAACGGAACATCCTGCGAGGAGTGGGCGCTCTACCGTAACGAGGGATGCAAAGCGGAGGCTGCCGCACTGGCAGGTACAGCAGCGGGAGGCAAGAAGATGGTGACCATCACGGATGCAGAGAATGGAAAGACAGTCGATATAACGCAGGGCACGCAGTTTGCCGTCCAGCTCTCAGAGAACCCGACAACGGGATTCCAGTGGAACGCAACCCTCTCACCCGGCCTTGTCCTCGTCTCGGACAGTTACGAGACCAGACCGCATGCAGAGGGCATGGTTGGCGTTGGCGGGACCCATACCTGGATCATCAGCGCAAAGGATACCGGCAGCCAGAAGTTCTCCGCGGTCTACCGCAGGTCATGGGAAACCGTGACCGGCAGCGAGACAGCGTTTGCGGTCACCATCAATGTTGAGAAGGCATAACCGGGAATGGACATTTCCGGCACCGGCAATCCTCTTTTTTTATAGTAATCGGTTCATGGAATAGTTTTTTATGTGGCAAGTACAATCTGACGCTATATGGTATGGATTCAGGTATGGACGGACCCCCAGGAGTTCATCCGATCCGAGAAGATCGAGTCTGTCTATTACCGTTCTATAAAGAAGGGGCAGAACGAGGACTGGATCGAGGTGGTTGCCCGACCGCAGGAGCGCGCGATCCTGCAGGTGTCGGTCAATGCCGGTAACTTCCCCAAGACGGAGAACGACCAGAAGGCATGGCAGATGCTCGTCAATGCGAGGGCACTCCAGGTCATTTCGGAGGTCATCCGTGTTATCAGCGACCCCGACCAGCGCGGAAAGGTCATCTCGCTCAAGGACCTGATAGCGTTCGATTTCGTGCAGGAGGCACCAAGGAACCTGGACATCGAGGTCTGGGTCTGGAAGATCCCCTGCCACAACTGCGGCAAGGAGACGCCGGTCGTGTACCCGGTCGGTTCGTTCTTCGGGTTCATGCTCGAGTTCAACTTCCTCTCGAACCTCCCGCTCCTCCTCTCGGAGAAGTACCCGTTCTACAAGAAAGCGCATGCCAAGGGGAAAGAGGGCGAGGAGTACCGGAACACCTGCGTCAACTGCGGGCATGCGCAGGAGGACTGGCGCGTGATGGAGTCCTACCTGGAACTCGTCAATACGCCCGGTGCCGTGCAGGAGAAAGTCCAGCTCACGGTCCCCCTGACCGATGACGAGCAGGCCGAGTACCGCAAGGCCGGGATCAGCTCGAGCTGGTGAGCCGGACCGGCTGGTTCAATTTTTTTTCGCGTGATTTTTTTAAAATTTTTTTTTATGAGAAATGATTTGACGTTGTGCTGATGATCGCAGGGCCATTTCCCCGGATCCTGCGCCGGCAGGTCCACCAGTCCCCCTCCCCTCTACCGGCAGGGTTGACGATTCCCCCTGCGGGAACGTATCTCCTCATGGGGAAACGCAGCCCGTTTCAGCCCCCGATTTCCGGGCACCCGGTCCGGTGGACAGAAAATATCCGGACTCGTGTCCACCGTTCAGAAAATACGGGCATTTTCCACCCGGAACAGGAAAATACCCGTATTCCGAGGGGGTGAGATCTTCCCTTTTCGCGGTGTTCCGGAGGGGGTGATTTTTCCCCTTCCCTGCAGCAGGAACATGGCTCCTGCGCCGCCGGAAGGGCACTATGACCATTTCCCGGTCCCGGATCAAACGCCGGAAGTGCTCACCACGCGGTAGGAAGGGATATTGATCTGGAATTGAATTTCGCTAAATGCCGTCTCATGACTGAATTGTCCCCCCTTACGCCAGCCCTGCCCCCGTTGGGGGCGGGGCGCATGTGATGTCTCTACATTACCTGTACGGGATACTCCGGCAAGGAATCGTTTTTCTAAAATAGAAATGATGCCGCCGCGGGGCGCCCTTCGGGGCGGCGGCCAGTATCCTCATGGGGGCATGGGGGCATCAGCCCCCATCATCATTTAAGGATTTCAACGGAACAAGAAAAACCGATTCACGACCCGGTTTTATTCGGAAAAAACCGGTCACGAAAAAAGCAACTGCCCCTCTTCACCGGAAATACCCCACCACATTCCGGAAGATCTGCATATTCATCGATTCAGCCGGCACCGGGATCCCCTGCCGCCGCATTTGCTCCTTCCGTAAAGGCCAGTCATACAAATTCGTAAACTCCATCGCCCGCTCCGGGTGCGGCATCATGCCGAGCACTTTCCCATCCGCTGATGTGATGCCCGCGATGTCCTCCACCGAGCCATTGGGGTTGTACGGGTACTCGCCGTTTGCGGGCGAGAGGTCCTCGCGGCAGTACGTGAACGCAACCATCTTCTGGCGACGGATCCGCTGGAGCGTCTCTTTGCTGCACGAGAAGTTGCCCTCGCCATGCGAGACCGGACAATAGATCCGCTCGATCCCCTTTGTCCAGAGGTTCTCGTTTGCCGGTTTGAGCGTGACGAACCGGCACTCGAGCACACCCTTGCGGTTGGGCATCAGGGCGATGTCGCGTTTGTACTGCTTGTCAAAGGCCGGGACGAGCCCGAGGTTTGCCAGGATCTGGAAGCCGTTGCAGATCCCGAGCACCAGGTTGTCACCGTCCAGGAACTCCTCAACGTCTCTCCATAAGTTGTTCCGGACGCGGTTCGCGTACGCATTGCCGGCACCGGTGTCATCGCCGTACGAGAACCCGCCGGGGAAGACGAGGAGCCGGTAATCGCTCATCCGCTTTTTGTTATCGATGAGGTCGTTGATGTGGACGATATCGGACTCCATACCTGCCCGTGCAAGGGCCACCTGCGTCTCCATCTCCGAGTTGATCCCGAATCCGCTCATGATGAGCGCCCGCTCCGGGATCGTCTCGATGCCGACAGGGGCTGCTTTTGGACGGGGGGCTGCAACCTTTCGTTTCATGATCAGTACCTCCCGAACGGCGCCTTGTAGGCCGTTTCCAGTTCCGCGACCGGCATTTCAGCAACCGTCGTCGTTCCGGTGATCCGCAGGTTCTTCCCGCCGACCCGCCCGAGCAGGATCGCATCGGCCCCGAGCACCTGCTCGAATGCCCGCTTCCGGTCCGGGGCGATCGTGACCACGAACCGGCCGAGCGTCTCGGAGAAGAGGTACACATCGGCCCTCCGGTCGGGCGGGATCGTGATGTCCATCCCGATCCGGCCGGCAATGGCAACCTTCGCGAGCGCAACGCCGAGGCCGCCGTGCGTGACCGGGAACGCAGATGCAACAAGCTCGTGGGCGATCGCATCCGCCATCCTTTGGTACCGTTCTTTCATGGCAGCGGGGTTAAGCACCGGCACGGTGCTGCCCGCGATCCCGAGGTGGGCTGCGTATTCCGATCCGCCCAGCTCCTCCGCGGTGTCACCGATGACATAGACAAGGTCGCCCTCGATCTTCGCATCGAGCGAGACTGCCTTTGTAACATCCGGGTGGACGCCGATGGAGGAGATGAGGAGCGTCGGGGGCACCGAGACCTTAACTTTCTTCCCGTCTGCATCGAAACCGGAGAAGTCGTTGAACATGCTGTCCTTGCCGGAGATGAAGGGGGTGCCGAACGCGACTGCCGTATCGTGGCAGCCGAGCGCTGCCCCTTTCAGCTGGCCGAGCCGGACCGGGTCATCGGATGAGCACCAGCAGAAGTTATCAAGGATCGCGATCTGATCGGGGGGGATGCCGATGGCGACGAGACCGCGGACGGCAGCATCGATGCCGGCGCCGGCCATCCGGTACGGGTCGATCTCGGAGTAGGAGGGGAACATCCCCTGCGAGAGCCCGACGCCCCGCTTCGAACCCGGCACAACTTTGGTCAGCGTAGCAACCGACTGGACCCGGCCGGCCCCCTGGACCGGCCCCAGCACGTGACCACCCTGTACGGTGTGGTCGTACTGGATGGTGATGTACTCCTTTGAGCAGGTGTTCTTTCTCGAGAGCATCGCTTTCAGTGCTGCATCGAGCCGGTCCGGGCAGTGCGGGAGTGCGGGGGCCGGGCCGGGTTCTGGGACAGGAACGGTCTTCAGCTGTTTCCTGGGCAGACCGTCATGGAGGAAGGAGAGTTCGATGTCGAGCACGACTTTTTTATGGAACTCGACCACGCACCGGCCGGAGTCCGTGAAGGTGCCGATGACCGTTGCCTCGACTTCGCGGCGTCTCATCAGGTCCATGAACGCGCCGAGTTTGTCCGGGGGGACGGCAACGGTCATGCGTTCCTGCGACTCGGAGATCCAGATCTCCCACGGCGCCATGCCGGGGTACTTGAGCGGGACGGCATCGAGAATGACATGGCATCCGTTGCACTCCTTTGCCATCTCAGCCACCGAGCAGGAGATCCCGCCGGCCCCGTTGTCGGTGATGCTGTGGTAGAGCCCGAGGTCGCGGGCTTCCTTCACGATCACGTCCGAGAACTTCTTCTGGGTGATCGGGTCGCCGATCTGCACCGCGGTCACGGGGCTCTTCGGGTCGAGCGCCTCGGATGAGAAGGTAGCGCCATGGATCCCGTCCTTCCCCACCCTGCCGCCAAGCATAACGATATGGTCGCCGGCCTGTGCGGACTTCTCGTAGAGCTTTCTCCCGCCCGATTCCCGGGGCATGATCCCGACCGTGCCGGCAAAGACGAGCGGTTTTCCCACGTACCGGTCATCGAAGTACACGAATCCCTGCGGGGTCGGGATGCCGGAGCAGTTCCCGCCTACGCCGACACCATGCACGACCCCGTCCAGGATCCGGCGGGGCGGGAGGATGGGGTTCTGCCGGCCAGAGGCACGGTAGAGCGCCGGGTCCTTTTCGGGGTCTCCGACGCAGAAGCCATAGATGTTGATGCAGGGCTTTGCGCCAAGGCCAAAGCCGATGGTGTCCCGGTTCACCCCCACGATGCCGGTGAGGGCGCCGCCAAACGGGTCGAGCGCGGAGGGTGAGTTGTGCGTCTCGACCTTGTGGGTCACGATGTGCTCGTCGTCAAACACGATCCCGCCGGAGTTGTCCGAGAAGACACTGACGCAGATATCCCGGTCACCCTTCTCCTCCCGGATTTTGTTGGTCGCGGCCTGGATGCAGGTCTTGTACAGCCCCCGCGGAATGTCGTCGTCAAGGGCCGATGCAAAGATCGTGTGCTTGCAGTGCTCGCTCCAGGTCTGGGCGAGCGCCTCGAGTTCAACATCAGTTGGTTTCCGGCCCTTCGTGGCAAAATAGTCGCGGATCGTATGGAGCTGGGCAAGGTCGAGCGCGAGGGGTCCGCGGCGGTTACCGGTCTGCGGGTCGGTGATCCCTTCCTTGCCGAGCCGGGCCAGTTCCTCATCCGGGATGTCCAAGTCCACCGGTCCGGCCTGCGGGAGTTCGTGGAGTTCCACGAACGGCACGACGCGGTCCATGCCCTTCGTGCCATAATCCTGCCGGCTTTTTATCGCGATCCGGTTGATGAGCGGGTTTGCCAGTGTTGCCGCAAGCTGCCGGAGTGTATCGGGTGCAAGCCTTCCGCGGACAAAGAAGAGCTGCGAGGTGAATACCCCCTCGCCCTCCGAGAACTTCATGCTGAAATAGTCCTCGATGGTCTGCCGTGCAGTAGTGCCCACATTGTCCGTAACGCCCGGCAGGAAACCGACCTCGATGGCATCATCGAAGTTTGCCGGTGTTGCCCCGTCAACGACAAACTCCTGAACAACGGGATTGGCAAGCTGGTCCCCGATCTCCCTGAGCTCTTCAGCGGAGAAGTCCCGGGACGCGGTTGCAATGGTATAGACATCGATCTGGTGCAGCTCTTCGATGGCAAAACCGAGCGAGCGGATACGGTCGGTCCGGACTTTGAGCCGGGGGTCGGTCTTGTAGCGGACTTCAATCCGGTGGACGTGGGGCATGGGCAATCTGATCATGTGGTTGGTCGTGATGGTGAAAAATGGTATCTGTGGGGGTACGTTTTGTATATCACGGCTGCCTATGGATCATACGGTCAGGTAACCGTTATGACCCGCAGAGGACAGGGAACTACCACAGATTCCGGCCGCCCGGCATCACCGGACTACTGGAAACTCGATATGCACGTCCACTCGCGGTATTCCGGCGACTCGGTGACCGACCCGAAGAAGATTGTGAACCTCTGGCTGGAGAGGGGCATCCTCTGCATTATCGCCGACCATAATACGACTGCCGGATCGCAGGCCGTGTATGCAGACCTGCGGCGTATCGATCCGGGCGTCCCGCTCATCCTCTCCGAAGAGATCATGACCGAGAGCGGCGAGATCATCGGGCTGTTCCTCTCAGAAGAGGTGCACCCGTACCTCTCCGCCGCAGAGACGGTCGACCTCATCCACGAGCAGGGCGGGCTTGCGCTCGTCCCCCACCCGTTCTGCTCCTACCGGGTCAGCAGCGCGATGCGGTCCGACATCCTTGACGAGATCATCGGCAGTGTCGATATCATCGAAGGATACAATGCCCGCACCCTGCGGGACGAAGACAACAACCGGGCAAGGGAGTACGCAAAGGTACACAAAAAACCGGTCTCGGTCGGGTCAGATGCGCACACGACCCGGGAGCTGGGGCGCTGCTTCCTCGAACTTGATCCTTTTTCCACCCCGCAGGAACTCATGAGGGGACTCTCGGCCGGCAGGGCGAACTTCTGCCGGATGGACAGCTCGGTCCATGCGCTGACAAGGCTTGTCAAGGCAGTGAAACACGACGGGATGCGCGACGAATAGGTGCCGGGTTTTTCGCGTACAATCCAAAGGATTCTTGTTTTTCGGTATCCCATACGGTACCGGATGTCTTCCCACAGCCTGCTCGAAGTTGAATGCCCGTCCTGCGGAAAAAAACGGGAGATCGTGATCTGGCAGATGGTCGATGTCACGCGTGAACCGGAACGCAGGGAGGAGATCTTTACGGGGAAGATCAACTACTTCACCTGCGATGGCTGTGATTTTGAGGGGTTCATCACCGCACCGCTCGTGTACCTGGACATGGAGAAGGAGTTCTGCGTGCAGTACGTGCCGGTCGAATTTTTTGAGGATACCGGGTACCTGAAAGAGTCATTTACTCCCGATGGCGGGGTTCGCACCGGGCTGCCTGCCAATACTGCTGAATCACCCGAACTCTCCTGCATGCAGGGCGCCCATATCGTCTTCTCGATGGCAGAGCTGATCCGCTATGTCCTCTTCCGCGAGCGGCTCGGGCAGGTTTTCGCGGAGACCGGGGGAGAATCATGACGGGCCAGGAACCGGTTCCCGGCTGCCCGTTCTGCAAACCGTTCGGGGACGACATCGTGGCGAAGAACGATCTCTGTTATGCCCGCTGGGACCGGTTCCCGGTAACGAAAGGCCACCTGCTGATCATGCCGTTCCGGCATACGCCCGATTACTTCTCGCTCACTCCGGAAGAGCGCCGGGCGATGGCAGACATGATTGAAGAATGCCGGACCATCCTTGAAGATAATTTCCACCCGCAGGGGTACAACCTCGGATATAATATCGGGGAGGCGGCAGGCCAGACGGTGATGCACTGCCACTGCCACCTCATCCCCCGGTACACGGGCGACACCGATAACCCGAAGGGGGGTGTCCGGCGGGTCGTTGCCGGAAAATACTACAAGAGCCCGCTCAAACGGATCAACGCCGACAACCGGACACGGTATCATCCGCCGGGACGGGATACCGGAGAGTCTGGCTGACGGTAAGCTTTGTAACGTGGCGGAACAGAGTTAAAGACCAACTATGACATTTGCGGAATCATCACGGATGGAGCGCACCCTCCTTATCGTTGCGCTCCTGTTTATCATCATCATCGCGGTGAAGATGACCGCCTACATGGTCTCGCTCATTATGATGGCACTGGTCCTCACGATGCTCGTCATCCCTGCCCAGGTCTGGCTGAGGAGCAAAGGGCTCTCAACATTTGTCTCGACGATCATCATCACCATTGCTGCATGTCTCATCATCCTGGCGTTCGTCGGGCTGACTGCCCTCTCGCTCAACTCCGTCATGATGGATCTCCCGCAATACCAGAAGGAGCTCAATACCCGGCTTGCGGACATCTCCGCGATGCTCGCGCCGCTCGGGTTGTCCTCACTCGTGACATCCGCACCCCAGCTGGACATTGGCGATGTCCTGTCCTACGGGGTCTCGGGAGCCACGATCGTCGGGGACGCGCTGATGTTCCTCTTCTTTGTCGGGGTCCTTTCATTCTTCATGCTGCTCGAGGTCCCGGCGGTTACCGATCGGATCGAGGAGCGCTTTGGCAAAGAGTCCGGGACCGTGCAGAGCCTCTCGCGGATGACCGGCTATGTCATCGATTTCATTGTCGTGCGGACCGAGACGAACTTCATCCACGGCCTCCTCTTCGGGGGTTTTTTGGGCCTGATGGGAGTCCATGGCGCGATCATGTGGGGGACGCTGACCTTCATTCTCGGGTACATCCCGTTCTTCGGCCTCATCATCGCGGCAGTACCGGCCGTCTTCCTTGCATGGCTCCAGTTCGGCGTTCCCGGCGCCCTTGCTGTCATTGTCGTGGTCTGTATCCTGAACCTGCTCGTGGAGAACCCGGTATACTCGTTCCTCGCGGCCCGGAAGTTCGAGATGCCGGCGCTCATCGTCATCATCTCGGTCATCTTCTGGGGCTGGCTCCTTGGCCTCGTCGGTATGCTCCTCTCGGTGCCGTTCACGCTCTTCATCCTCCTGGTCTTCCAGCTCTCGGATGAACTCCGCTGGATCAACGTGACGCTGGGCGTCAATCACCTGTTCGAGGACGTCAGCGGGACAAAAGAAGAATAAATTTTTTTGGGTTTTGGATTTTTTGGTTTTTTACTATTCAGGATTTTTCAGGTTTTTTGGGTTTTTGTGCAGGATAATGTGCAGCGTCTGCCGGAGGTCACCGGAGATCCACAAAAAGGGATCAGGTTATCTCCCGCACGGTCACGGCATAGTCCCCGTCCCAGTCCAGCGTTGCAACCGACCTCCCGAGTTCTTTGCCGGACACCTCCCGGACAACCACGGTAACGATAACCGGGGAGATCGTGGATGAGGGTTTTTCGGTGAACGACCAGTACAGCTTCTCACCGGTGTTGGTCACCCGCGGCCCCAGCTGGTTCACGATATGATCGGGTGTGCTCCAGGAGAGGAACTGCCCGTAGCTGGCGGTCCAGTCATATTCTGCTGTTGATGTATCGATCCCGTTCGTTATTACGCTGAACTCCACGCCCGGGGTGGACGACATCATCGGGGAGTACCGCTGGGGCGTTGCCCAGAGTCGCACCGATGCAGCAGACGTTGCCGGTGCCAGTGTCTGCGGCACCGTGACGATGCTGCACTGGCCCTGCACGCAGCCGCAGGATCCGGCGCCGCAGTCAAGCGGCCCTTCGCAGCTCATCGTGCAGGCAGTTCCGCTGCAATCCCTCTGTGCAACCTTGTTGATGCAGCTTGTCGGGTGGCAGCACTGGGCCGGCACGCAGTCCTCAGGGGCAGTACACCCCATGGCGTTCATCGGTGTCGGTGCGGTGGCAGCGGGTGAAGACTGAACGGTCGCAACCGGCGTCTCCGCTGCCGGGGGCGTACCGGACGTGCACCCTGCTGCAAGTACCATAACAATAGCCAGGATGGAGAGTATCAGGATCCGGTTGTGCATACAGATGGATTGGCGCAGGAATAATAAAAAGGAGAGGCGATCATCCTTGGCGATTCCCGGAATTTACATTAATGTCAAGAGATAAAATACCGGTATGGTTTCCCTGATTCGTTTAAATCCGCGGCTCGTGATGGCTGGTTTCGTCCTGCTCATTCTTCTGTCCATTGCCGGCACTGCGGGATGTACACAACCGCAAATCCCGGGAACGGGCCAGCAGACCGCAGAACAGAAATCCTTTGTCGAAGTCACCGCAACGCAGCCGGATGCACAACACATCGTTGTCACGTACCAGGGCGGACCCAATATGCAGAAGGTCATGGAGCTCCAGACGACCATAACCGACAGTACCGGGAAAGTCCAGACAAAATCTGTCGGGGACCGGCTGGGCACGACACCCATCACCATCCGGGGCACAAACACCCTTGAAGGCGATTTCTCAGGTCAGGACCATGTAGTGGTCCTCGGGTATTTCTCGGACGGGTCGAACAGGGCAATGCTCGACACCACCGTCTGAATGGTGCCGGGAGATATCCTCCGGGATATTTTTTTATGCCGAAAACGGCGATCTCATCCAGCCTTTTTTAACGTGAAATGAACCGCTGCACCCTTCCCCGGCTCGCCTCTGATACGGTCAGAGGCCCAGATGGTGCCACCATAACTTTCAACAAGGGTACGGGCAATGTAGAGACCGAGCCCTTTGCCGCTCCTGGTATGCCTCCCTTTCCGGAACCGGTCAAAGACGACCGGCTTCAGATCATCAGCAATGCCCGGACCGTTATCGGTCACGATAACTTCAACGTGATCCGGGTTATCGGCTACGCTGATGGTGAGTTCAGCTTCATGGCCGGCGAATTTTATGCTGTTCCCGAAAAGATTGGCCAGGACCTGGGAGAGGAGCGTGTCTGCCATAACCTTAGTCGTTGTACCCGAATACCGGATGGTATTGCCGGAAAACCGCTGGATCTCTCCCTGGATGACCGCATCGAGATCCACGCTGCGGATCCCCTCCTTCTTCTCATGCAGTTTCCGTATCGTGGAGACATTACCGATGATCTCGGTACTCTGGTTGACGCTGTTCACGAGCCGTTGGGCGATGGGCTTGTTCTCGGCACTTGCTTTCATCAGCAGCAGTTCCGTAAGGGCGAGGGCCCCGGTGTTGACGTTGTGGATGTCGTGGGTGATGATGTCCAGGTACAGGTTGGCTTCCTCGTTTGCCTCCGAGAGGCGTTTCTGGGCAAGCAGGACCTCCTGGTGCTGGATAACGGCTGCTTCGTAGGCTGACAGGAGGAACTCGATGATCTGCTGGCGGCCATGGGGGAGCTGGAAGCGCTTGCCGGACAAGACGATATCGGCCGGGTCTCCGCCCTCCGATCGTTCCGATCCCGTTGCCATCTGGTGGAGGATCTTCCTGACCCGTGAAACCAGGTAATCTCCCTGGTAGGGTTTGGTGATGAAGTTGTCGGCACCGGACACCATGGCGTACACAACATCCTTGCTGTCCGTCAGCATCGTCAGCAGGATGAGCGGGATATCGCAAAACCGCTCATCATTTTTCACCGTCCGGCAGAACTCGTACCCGTCCATGACCGGCATGATGACATCGCTGATGATGATATCGGGGCGTGTCTTCTCGAGTTCCTCCAGGGCAGACCGGCCATTCTCGGCTGCAATAACGGTATACCCGTTCTTTTCGAGCGTGGCCTTCAGGATCTCTGCCTGCGTGCGGCTGTCCTCAACAATGAGAATGGTTGCCGTATCCGGAATGTCGGGCCGGGAGGGAGTCATTTCAGGTACTCTTGCATCATCTCATCAGTCCATTTATTAAAAACATTCCATAGCCGGGAGAACAGACCTGCAGATACCCGATATACTACTCCGGGTAAGGAATGCCCTGAAGATAAGGGAAGAGCAGGGCGTCTCAGCCCACCAGTTTCTTCTTCCGCAGGAGGCGGTTATAGCTGATGGCGAACCGGTGGGCCTCGTCGCGGATCTCCTGGAGGTATCGCAGCGCCATGCTTTTTTTGTCAAGGCGCCGCGGGAGGACTTCCCCCGGCACCCAGATCTCCTCTTCCCGTTTTGCCAGCGCGATGACGGGAATATCACAGCCAAGGCCGGCAAGGGCATCGAGCGCTGCAGAGAGCTGCCCTTTGCCCCCGTCGATGACAATGAGGTGAGGCATCTCCGCCCCTTCTGCCACGAGCCGCTGGTAGCGCCGTTTCACGATCTCGGCGATCGAGGCGAAGTCATCGACCCCCTCGACCGTCTTTATCCGGAAACGGCGGTAGTTCTTCTTCTCGGGCAGTCCATTGACGAACTGCACCATAGAACCCACCATCGCGGTCCCCGAGAGGTGCGAGATATCGAAGCACTCGATTGCCAGCGGGGGCTCAGGGAGATCGAGAGCCTGCTGCAGGTCGTTCACTTTCAGTTCGTTTTTGAGGAACGCGTGGTCGATATTCTTCTCAACCAGGTCGAGGAGCCGCTTCTTCTCGCCTGCCTTCGGGACGGTGACCTGGACTGCCCTGCCCTTCTGTTCGGTCAGGTACCCTGCCAGGGCTTCATCAACCTCGTGCGGCACGATGAGTTCGCCCGGCGGGGTGCGGTCGGCATAATACAGGACCAGGAATTCATCGAAGAAGTCCTCACGGCACTCAAACGAGTACTCCTGCTTGTTGATCAGGAGTCCCTTCTCAACGGAAAATACCATGAGATAGACCGTTGCGCCGGAGATCGTGTACCCGACCACGTCCTGGTCCGTCTCCCGCGGCCGTTCGACGTGCTGGCGCTCGGCAAGATGCTCGATCGCGGCGATCTGGTTGCGGAGAACCAGGGCTTTTTCATACTCCTGCCGGGCGGATTCTTCGGCCATCTCTTCTTTGAGCGCTGCCAGGAGCTCGGTTGTCTTCCCCTTCAGGATCGCCGTGGCCTTGCCGACTGCCCGGTTATACTCCTCCGGGCTTATCGCACCGATACAGGGAGAACTGCAGGTCTGCATATGGTGCCGCAGGCAGGCGCGCCGGGGGAGCCGGTTGCAGGACCGGAGCAGGAAGATGCGCCGGACAAGCCGGATGATCTCGTCGCGGGCGGCAGCCGAGACGAATGGGCCGAAGTAGAGTGCGTCCTCGCGCCGGGTCCTCCGGGCAATCCCGATGCGGGGGAACGGCTCTTTGGTCAGTTCAATGTAGGCGAACCGCTTGGCATCCTTGAGATCGATGTTGTATTTCGGCTGGTGCCTCTTGATGAGGTTGTTTTCGAGAAGGAGCGCCTCGGTCTCGGTGTTGGTTACCATGACGTCAAGCGAAGCGATGGCGGCTACCAGGCTCCGCGTCTTGGGGTCATGGTCCTTTTTGACAAAGTAACTCGTCACCCGCTTCCGGAGATCCTTTGCCTTCCCGACGTAAATGATCGTCCCGCTGGTATCGGAGAAGAGATAGCAGCCCGGGGCGTGGGGGAGGGTCGAATACGGGATCATGGATGTACCCGTATATCCGATCTCTGACAAAATAAGCGATAAGGATCCGGCTATTCATCTGACACAGCGTGCATCCATTATCCGGGGGATGATCGCATGAGCTGGATTCCCGCCCGGCATGACGCGGGGAACTGGTTATCCTGCATGCATTTCCATGACAGGGGCAGATGGATGAATTATTGGGTTAATTTTATACGCTGTGAGCGATAATGGAGAGATCACCCAGAGATTACCGGCTCTGCCGGCCGGGAGCTGGTCCAATGGAATGGCTCTATGCAAAGGGGATCCCGATCGAGGCGCAGTACCTGTACCGGAAAGCGTTCGTTATGGCCGGCCAGGGAAATGATGAGAGTGCCCTCAAATACTACCGGCAGGCACTCATCATCGCGCCAAAATACTCCAAAGCCGTGTACGAGATGGGCAACTGTCTTGCCCACCTCGGCAGGTATGCCGAAGCAGCCAGGATGTATGACCGGGCAATCCATCTCAACCCGGAAGAGCCCGCGTTCAGGAGACAGAGAGAGAGTCTCCTCCGGGAATCAGACACCTGATCGCTTCACCGGGTCCCGCTGCCCACCAGAATCTCGCGGAGGAACATCCCGGTATAGCTCGCCTCGGTTGCCGCAACCGCTTCCGGGGTTCCCGTTGCAATGATCCGGCCCCCGGCATCCCCGCCGTCCGGGCCGATGTCGATGATGTGATCGGCCGACTTGATGACATCGAGGTTGTGCTCGATGACGATAACCGTGTTGCCTTTCTCGACCAGATCGTCGAGCACCTTGATCAGTTTCTTGGTGTCATCGAAATGGAGACCGGTGGTCGGCTCATCGAGCAGGTAGAGCGTTTTCCCGGTTGCCCGCTTGGCAAGTTCGCGGGTGAGCTTGATCCGCTGCGCCTCCCCACCCGAAAGGGTAGTCGAGCTCTGGCCGAGCTTGATGTAATCCAGGCCGACACGCGAGAGGGTCTCGAGTTTTGACCGGATGGACGGGATGTTCTCGAAGTGCTTCATCGCCTCTTCCACGCTCATGTCGAGGACATCGGCAATCGACTTGCCCTTGTACTTCACCTCAAGGGTCTCGCGGTTGTACCGCTTGCCCTTGCATTCCTCGCACTCGATGTACACATCGGGCAGGAAGTTCATCTCGATCTTGATGAGGCCGTCGCCTTCGCATGCCTCGCACCGGCCGCCGCGTATGTTGAACGAGAACCGGCCCGGTGCAAAGCCCCGCATCTTCGCCTCTTTTGTCTCGGCAAAGACCGCCCGGATCTCATCGAAGACCTTGGTGTAGGTGGCCGGGTTGGACCGGGGGGTCTTGCCGATCGGGCTCTGGTCGATCACGATGACCTTGTCGATGGCGGAGTCGAAGACGATCTTATCGTGCTTCCCTGCCTGGTCGCGGGACTCGTGCAGGATCTGCATCATGCCCTTGTACAGGGTTTCGTACACGAGCGTGGACTTCCCGCTGCCGGAGACACCGGTGATGACGGTCAGAAGACCGATCGGGAACTTTGCATCGATGTTCTTGAGGTTGTTCTCCCGGCAGCCCTTCACCGTGATGTACTTTTTCGAGGCCCTCCGTGTCCCGGGGACATCGATCTTCTTTGCGCCCGAGAGGTACTGGCCGGTTAATGACTTCCTGTTCTTCTCGATCTGCTTCGGGCTGCCTTCCGCAACAACGTGGCCGCCGTGCATGCCGGCACCCGGCCCCATGTCGATGACATGCTCCGCGGACCGGATCATGTCCTCATCATGCTCGACCACGAGCACGGTGTTCCCGAGGTCGCGGAGCGTCCGGAGGGTCTCGATCAGTTTCCGGTTGTCCCGCTGGTGGAGCCCGATGGAGGGTTCATCGAGCACGTACAGGACGCCCATCAGGTTCGAGCCGATCTGGGTGGCGAGCCGGATCCGCTGGGCTTCGCCGCCCGAGAGGGTCCCGGCATTCCGCGAGAGGGTGAGGTAGCCGAGACCGACCTTCTCCAGGAAATCGAGCCGGGACTGGATCTCCTTGATGATCTGTTTGGCGATCTCCCGCTCCTTAACGGTGAGTTTCAGGTCACGGAACCAGGCAGCGCTGGTGGCGACCGACATATCGGTGACATCGATGATGGACCTGTTGTCAACCCGGACCGCGAGGACCTTGTCCTTGAGCCGCTTCCCGCCGCAGGCCGGGCAGGGGGAGACCCGCATGTAGCCCTCGAGCTCGCGTTTGCGCCAGTCCGACTGGGTCTGGGCATAGAGCCGGGCGGTCTGGGGGAGGAGCCCCTCCCATTCCCCGGTGTGCGACCATTCGGCGTCGCCGTTCCTCATGCTCATCTGGAACTTCATCCGCTTCGAGGAGCCGAACATCAGCGCCTCATACTGCTCCTTCGTGAGATCCTTGATCGGCGTGAGGACCGAGAAGCCGTAGTTCTTTGCAACCGTGGCGAGGTACTGGCCCCTGAATCCGTCCATCGGGTTGCGGTACGGGGCAATGGCCCCGTCCGCGATGCACCGGTTTTTGTCCGGGATGATGAGATCGGGATCGAACTCCATCTTCACGCCGAGGCCGTGGCACTCCTCGCAGGCCCCGAACGGGCTGTTGAACGAGAACATCCGGGGCTGGAGTTCCTCGAATGCCATCCCGCAGACCGGGCAGGCCATGAGCGAGGAGTACGTGGACTCCTTCCCTGCTTCATCCGCGACGAGCACGAGCCCTTCGGACTTTTTTAAGCAGTTCTCCACCGCCTCGGTGAGCCGGCCCCGGTCGGAGGATTCGAGCCGGTCGATGACGATCTCGATGTCCTGCATCTTGTACCGGTCAAGCTTGATCTCCTCATCGGTCCGGATGATCTTCCCGTTGACCCGGACCCGGGTGAACCCTTCCTTGTTGAGATCCTTTAAGAGCTGCTGGTACGTCCCCTTCTTCTGCCGGACGATTGGCGCAAGGACCGTGACCTGGCCGGGGAATTCAGCGGCGATCTGGTCGGCGATCTTATCGGGTGTCCGGGCCGCGATGGGGATGTTGTGCTCGGGGCAGAACGGGATCCCGATGCGGGCATAGAGGAGCCGGAGGTAATCGTAGATCTCGGTGACGGTCCCGACCGTGCTGCGGGGATTCTTGGAGGTGGTCTTCTGCTCGATGGAGATGGCGGGCGAGAGCCCCTCGATGGCATCGACATCCGGTTTCTGCATGATGCCGAGGAACTGCCGGGCATAGGAGGAGAGGGACTCGACATACCGGCGCTGCCCTTCGGCATAGAGCGTGTCGAACGCGAGCGTTGATTTGCCGGAGCCGGAGACACCAGTGATGACGACAAGCTGGTCACGCGGGATCGTGACGCTGATATTTTTGAGGTTGTGCTGGCGGGCACCTTTGATGATGATATCTTTCATTCTGGTGCTGAGACATTTTGGCGTGGGGTATTAAAGAGATGAGGGATGGGGCATGACAGTGAACAGGGGGGGCTCCTCCCGTGCCGGAGATCCCTGGATGGATCGGGATGGCGCAATAGGGGGGGTAATATCCGGCATGAGAATTTCACCAGAGCAAAAACCAATGCATATCATTTAACATGCAGGATGTCCTTTTCTCATCTATGGCAAATCCCATGAACGATAACCGAAGCCGTTCCCTGGTCCGCAGGGCAGTCATCCTTGCTGCACTCGCAGCGTTTGCGCTCCTGCTCGCAGTCCCTGGAGCAGCGAATCCCCCGGGCAATGTAGTCATGAACTATGACCAGATGACTGACAAATTCACGGTCACCATCACCCATCCCGTGGACGACCCCGCAAAACACTACATCAATAAAGTCCAGGTCAAGTACAATGGCAGGGTGATCAGCGACCCGGACTACAAGAGCCAGCCCACGAAAGACACATTCACCTATGACTATACGGTTTCTGCCCTTCCCGGGGATACCTTCTGGGTCTATATAACCTGCAACCAGGGAGGATCGGTTGAAAAGCAGTACGATATTCCGGTTCCGGTCACGACAATCGCGAATGTCGTGGCTCCAGCCGCACCTGCAGAAGCCCCGGCACCGGTCCCGCCAACGCAGAAATCCCCGGCCGGCATCCTGCCGCTCTTCGGGGCAGCGGCAGCCGTCCTCCTGCTGCGAAAAATATAATCCTTTTTAGTCCCGGTCTCCCCGGCGTTCGCTGTACGGGATCTCGGCACTCTTCCCTTTCTTTGGTTTCTCGCGGGTTGCCCGCGCCGCCTCGAACCGGTCTTCGAGCGGGATCTCGACACTTCTGCCTCTCGACAACGGTTCACGGGCATTGTGGGCTGCCTCAAACCGCTCCTGCAGCGGGATCTCGACGCTCTTCCCTTTTGACAGTGGCTGATCCCGACTCATCCGTGCCCGCTCAAAGCGTTCCTGGACCGGAATCTGCGCACTGCGGCCTGAGGACCCGCGTTCATCTGCCCGGTTGAGGCGCTCTGCAAAGGAGATTGCATCGCTCCTCCGGGATACCGGCCGGTCCCGCTCATCAGCCGGCGGTGCGTCACCATCCGGAATAAACTCGATCTCATCGCTGCCGCTCCGGCCGCGGGCCCGGGCGGGGCTTCCCGCCAGCCGGGATGGGGAGGGAGTGCTGGCAGCCCCTGAACGCCCGGGACCCTGGTATGCAAAGGGACTCCGGGGTGCACCCGATCCTTCCCGCCGGATCTGGGTGACCTGCTCATCAATGAGATCCTGCCGGTCCCGGGCGCTCCATTCCGTGAACATCAGGAACTGCAGGAATGCTTCCGGCTCCCGGAACAGGGAGGCATTGATCCCTTCGAACAGGATCGTCCGTTCAACCTCGCCGAACCAGCCGCCCCGCCGCTCGGTTATCGCATCGTTTTCCCGTTCAAAGACGAAAACCCGTTCGATCTCCCCGTTGCGCCCCCAGGTTGTCTCGGAGATGCCGGATGGCTCGAAGGTAAATAATTTTCCCACCTGCCCGTACTCCCCGCCCTCGCGGACAGCGATCTGGCTGCCCCCCTGTTCGTACTGGAATGTCCGGGGCCGGCTTCCCTGCGAGAACGTCTCCTCGAGCATCCCCATCCGGTCAAAAACAAACCGCCGGAGAACAAGGGAGGGCTTCTTCGGGTCGGTCTCGGTCATGATATCCGATGAAGGATCGAAACGATAGGTCCGCCGGATATCCTTCTTACCGTCAAGCACACGGACACCGCCGCTCCCGTACTGGTAGAAGCGGACGATCCGGTCATCCTTCCGTGTTCCTGCATATTCCGTGATGACAGCATCGGCCATGGTGCTCATTCACTCCGCGCCAGCAATTAGTACATGACGTTCAATCCAGCAGGGGAAAAAGGTTGTTCTAATAAAAACGGGTTCCGCCGGCGATCACATGCCAGAAGAGGAAGATTCATTCGATCCCTGCACCCATTGTTTACCGGATGACTGGCGATGCCATGGTCCCGGGCCCGGTCTGCTGTATCAGCCCGGTCCCTGAGAGGACCCTGTGCCTGGCAAAGTGGAGTTCGCGGTTCTTTGCCTGGCTGATCGATATTATCATCATTATCCTCTTCGTCAATATCCTGCGGGGCATTTTTGAGCCGTTCTGGCACCTGCCGCTCCTCTGGGACTATGCCCGCTGGGAGATCCTTGGAGTCGTCTTCGAGGCCTTCTTCGTCTTCCTGTACTGGACGGTCATGGAAGGGTTCGAAGGCAGGGGACAGTCGATTGGGAAGATGGTCATGAACCTGAGGGTGGTGAACCGGGATGGATCGAAGATCTCCTGGAAGGCTGCCGCTATCGAAAGTTTCGGCAAAGCGTTCGTGCCACTTCTCCTGTTCGACTGCCTGATCGGCTGGCTCGCGATGCCCGAATCCAAGCAGCGGGTATTCAACCGGATATCCGGAACGATTGTCATCCGCACCGATTACCGGGAACCGGCCGGTATCACGTACGTGCGGGATTAATCCCGTGAACTCCTTTTTCGATTTCACCATCACACCGGTATCCTGCAACGGATACCAAGGGGATCCAGGCAACGGCGATGCGGGATTTTTCCTGCATCCTATGCCAGGCGGTGAACCTTCCGGAGCAGATCGACCACCCTGCGGGTATGATCCCGGGGGGAGGGCACCGGGATCTCAGCCCCGCGATCAAGTGCAGAATAGATACAGGAGACCGATTCTCCGTGCGACTGCCCGTACCCTCCCTCAAGGACGAGCGCGAGCGGGGTTTCCGTTGCCTGTGCAAGCAGCGTCGTCAGGATGGAAAGATCGGGCGGGAACAGGTTCATCCCGCCCAGTGGATCGTCAAAGAGGATGTCCTGGCCCGCTGATACCATGACAAGACCGGGTTTGAACCGTTCGATGGCCGGCACGAATACCTCAGCGAAGACCGCCTGGTAATCCCCGATACCGCACCCGGCCATCAGGGGGGCGTTGATGGTCAGGCCTTTTCCGGTCCCGTTCCCGATCTCCCCGATCGCACCGGTCGACGGGAAGATATACTCCTGGTGAACGGAGCAGTACAGCACCCGGTTCGAGAGATAAAACGCGTGCTGGGTCCCATTGCCGTGGTGGATATCCCAGTCAACGATCGCCACCCGGTCAACATGGTCAAGGGCTTTGTGGGCTGCGATCGCGGCGTTGTTGAGGAGGCAGAAGCCCATAGCGCGGGCACGCTCGGCATGATGGCCCGGCGGCCGGATGAACGCAAATGCATGTTCACCGGCAAGCGCATGGTCGGCAGCAGCGATCGCCCCGCCTGCTGCCATGAGGGCTGCATCGAAAGAATGCGGGGTCACATACGTGTCGCCGTCAAGGTGGGAGAGACGGGTTGTATCCGCACACCGCTCTTTCAGCCAGGATACGTAGTGACGGTCATGGATACGGCATACGTCGTCAACTGAAGCGGCATCCGGCGTGATGCGGGGGATACCTTCCGGGATCCCCCCGATCGCATTCAGCAGGCGGGCGTGAGACTCAGGGTGGTCCGGGTTGTCATGCCGGGCGCAGGTCAGGTCGACAACAGCACACCGGCGGGACATCGGTTCTCACCGTTCAGACCAGTCTCCAGGCGCCCTGCTTGTCAGAGTACAGCGATGCAACGACGAAGGATTTTTCCGCCGCAAAAGCTGCAGGCACCTCGTAGATCAGGAAACCTTTGACATTGTTTGCCTTTCCGGGGAGGACTGCCCCTTTGGTGTCGCCATCGGAATACCAGTAATCGTACATGTGGCTGACCTCCCCCTGGATAACCGACTTTGCGCTGGGGAGCGATTTGTGGTGGTACATCGTTCCGTCACTGTAAAGGGCGATGGTATTCGGTGCCGGTGCCCATGCGGATTCGGTCCCGGTTCCTGCTGCAGTGAGGTAGATCAGGACAAAGGTGTTACCCTCGGCTGGCCTGAATGTCGTGTTGCCCGGCTGGGGATCGAGCGGGTTGGACGACTGCAGCTGCTGGCGGGCGCTGCTCAGGGAGGGATCGATGTAGAAGACGGTCGGTACAACCTTATACGCCGTAACGGTCAGTTCGCCGGTCTTTGCCCCGCTCCCGAATGCGAGGGGTGAATTGACGGGGACAGCATCCGGGTAGGGGCTTTGTGCTGCCGTAGCTGCCGCAGCCACCGTTGTAGGAGCCTGGGCCGGGGCAGATGTTGCCGCCGGCTGGGATGCCGGAGGAGTGCCGGCGCATCCTGAAACGATCACAAGAAATACCAGGAGAACGGGAAATGCGAGAGCGAATCTTGTTTTCATATGAGACGATGGGTTATTCTGTATCATAAAATATTTGATTTATTATCGGAAAGGAGCCCGATCATTACAAGGGGGATTCCACGTATGCAGCGAGGCGGTCATCGAGGAGTGCCCGGCACGAGGGGCAGACCACCTTCTTCTTCCGGTCCAGTTCATCAAGGGTATCCGGCCTGAACATGACACATTCAGGATCCGTGCAGTGCGGAAGCCCCAGGAGATGACCTATCTCGTGGGAACCTTCCTTGACGATCCGGTCAATAAAATCATCGTCACTTGCCCGGCGCCCGTAATACTCGTTGTTCAGGCGTGCTGTCGAGACAACGCCGGCCCCGACGGTCTCGCGGGCAAGACCGAAGACAAAACTGTTCCCCTGCCGGAAGAGATCCTGGTGGACCACGAGAAGGACGGGATCCGCTATCTGGTGCCGGCGCTTGTACGCCTGGATGCTGTCAAGGAGGGCCCGGGCATCAACCTGCCTCCGCACCATGTCCATGCCGGCAATCCTGACATGGTTCTCGGAAACCGATGCCCTGACACCAAGAACCGATTCGATGCTTCGCGCAACCGGCATCTGCAGACCTGCCGGGGACTGGGAATCCCAAAAAATATGGATATGCATCGCTATACTCTGTTGGAATGGGCTCCTATAAACATATTGAGCATCTGGTCGGCGAATACATTGCCCGGAACTATTCCCGCGCGGTTGAGGCCGGAGTCGGGAGGAATACGGTCGCCGCAGAGATCGTCCATACGGCAGGAGCCCTGATGCGATGCACGGACATCAGGAAGGACATTCCGGAAACGACCGTTCCCATCTCCCGCGATGATCTCTTCGAGCCGGATCTCTTGCTCTACCAGGGAGCCGATGTCATTTATGCGATCCGGCCGGCTGCCGAGATGGTCCCCCCGCTGATGGAGATTGCGCATGCAGTCAACGCGGATCTGATCGTCTACCACCTCGGGTTCGAGATGTACGGGGACGGCGGCGAACGCATCGACTGCGGCGTCATCCTCCATCGCTATGTAACGAGATCAGAACCCGTCAAAGAGGGTTGACTGGGTCTTTGCAGGCGGTTTCTTTTCGGGAGGTTTTTCCATTGGGGGCTCTGCCGGCGGGACGGGCTCAGGTGGCGGCGACTCGATCTTCTCCTTCTCTTTCCTGGCCTTCCGGGGGGGTTCCTTCTCTTTCTCCCGCTCCTTCTCTCGCTCTTTATCCTCGCGGGCGATGGTCCGGACCACCTCTGCAGAACGGGCTTTGTCATTCAGGAAAAAGTTGAGCTGATCGGCATCAAGAGGAACGGAACGGGCGTAATTTGCGGGATTCTGGGTGATGAGCAGTGAGACCGTACCGAGGTAATTCTCGCGAAGGGTGTTCTGGGGAACATGCATCATACCGGCGATTTTATTGAAAGTGGCTGTACGGATCGCCTTCTGTTTCTTTGCTGTCGCCATCTTCTGCCAGCGCGTGGGGGGCATGATCCGGGAATGGATCCCCTTTCCACCGGCAGCCCGGGCAACGCCAAGGAGCATGATCGCCGTGGCATATCTCCAGAGGGTGTGGTATTGTCTCCGGTAGGTATACCCGAGATATTCATCTGCCCGGGCCAGGCTCCGGTAAGCCTGGTCTGCTGCTTCCCGGCCAGGGAGGAGATGCAGGGACCCTTCAATCCACTGCTCGATCGCTTCGGGAGTGTCATCAACATCGTACGAGAGCCGGAGGAGGTCGTCGTCCGGGGTCCTGCCGAATACTGCGGTGATCAGGGAGAAGATCGAGACCCGCTCATCCTTCTGGGACGTATGGATTTGCGTATCAGAGAGGGTATCGCGGCCTATCGCCGAGGCATAGAGCATATTCACCGCAGAACGGATGTCCCCTTCCGCACTCTCGGCAATTGCATTGACCGCTGCATCGCTGCACTGGATCTTCTCCGCAGAGCAGAGATACCGGAGCCGGGGGACGATCGAACGGGCGGGTACCGCCTTGAACTGGACGGGCTCGCACCGGGCCCGTAGCTCGGGAGAGAGGCCATAGAGATCGTTTGCGATCAGGATCATCGGCTGTTTTGCCTGGCGAATGCAGTCGATGATAGCTTTTGCCCCTCCGCGATCGGCAGTGCCCTGGAGGTTGTCGGCCTCATCGAGAATGATGAGTTTCCGCAGCGAGCCGGTCAGGCTCGCCGTTACGCTGCCTGCCCCGGCAATCCGTTCAATGACGGCGGCTGTCCGCTGATCGCTTGCATTCAGTTCAACGACATCCCATTTCATGTCGTTCGCAAGGGCATAGGATGCAGAGGTCTTTCCGATACCGGGCTTCCCGTAGATGATGAGGGGTTTTGATTTGGACGTCCAGTTCTTCGCCCACTCAGCGATCTGGAGTACCGCGGTCTTGTTGCCGATGATATCCGCGAGGTGTGCGGGGCGATACTTCTCTGCCCAGTCCATACACTCCGGTTTACTCCATGACCAGATAAACCGTATGATTTTTTGTATCGATTACTGCCTGCACGAGACCCGGAACAAATAAGTTATCTCTGATGAAGCGCAATTAGCATACGCACGAAGATTTTTAAAAATTTTCAGGTGATGTCGTGGTCCACAGCTGCTCCACAGAAGCGATTGCAAAGGTTGTAAGGGAATACGAAGGGGTCCGGCGCAAACATGCCATTGGCGACATGGTGAAGGCCCTGAAGATAGATGCACCCCACGTCCGGGCAGCTTTCGGCGAGGATGCAGCAGTGATAGAACACCACGGGGAAGCCCTTCTCCTCGCCGCCGACGGGATCTGGAGCAAGCTGATGGAAGCCGACCCCTACTGGGCAGGGTATTGTTCGGTTCTGGTGAATATCCATGATATCGCTGCAATGGGGGGGCACCCGGTTGCAATGGTCGATATCTTCTCGATTGCCAATACCGCCATCCGCGACCAGGTCGTGAAAGGCATGCACGATGCCTCAGAGCAGTTCGGTGTCCCGATTGTCGGGGGACATCTGCACCCGGATGCTCCCTACAGCGTCATCGATGTCTCTATCCTGGGATGTGCACGACTCGATTCCATCATCTACAGCCATACGGCACAGGAGGGGGACAGCGTGGTTATGGCCATCGACCTCAACGGCCGTGTCCACCCTTCGTGCATGCTCAACTGGGACTCGGTTACCATGAAATCCGCCCAGGAGGTCCGTGCCCAGATTGCCCTGATGAAGCTTATAGGGAGGAAGCACCTGGTCACTGCCGGTAAGGACATCAGCAATCCAGGGCTTATCGGGACACTGGGGATGCTCCTTGAAGTCAGCGGGAAGGGAGCAGAGATCGACCTCGGGAAGATCCCAAAACCGGATCTCGCTCTCAACAACATGACGTTTGAACAATGGGTGAAGATGTATCCCGGCATGGGCTTCATCCTGACGGCAAATAAGGAGAACGTCCCGGAACTCATCCGGTTGTTTGCTGATGTCGGCATGACCGCAAAGGAGATCGGCGTGGTTGATTCGACCAAGGAACTCCGGATCCGGTACGACGGGCAGGAGACCCAGGTCTTCGATTTCATCAAAAACGGGATCATGCATCTCTGCGAAGAGGATGTCCCATGCCGGGTGCCGTGAAGCGCATCGGGATCGGGATTGCAGAAGATGCAGAGAAAGTTCTCGAGAGCATTATCGCCTATCCGGGTCCCGAAGAGGTGATCGGTTACTGCAGCCCGGGCACCATGAACAGCCTGGCTGCAGAATACCCGGGTGTCCGCATCGTTGAACATGAGACTCCCACAGAGGCGCTGGTCAGCGATCTGGCGAAGGGAATTATCGATGCGGCGGTCAGGGGGACGCTTCCGGCCAATGCAACCCTGAAAGCCCTGAAATCCGCGATGGGTGTCGATCACCTCGAGCGGATCGCCCTTCTTGAGACGTTTGACGGGAAGCAGTTCCTGTTTGCCCCGGTTGGCGTCGACGAGGGCTGGACTGTTGAGGAGAAGGCGGAAATCATCCGGAAGGGACGCGTCGTGGCGCAGAAATTCGGCCTGCCGGACAAGGTCGGGGTCCTTTCAGGGGGGAGACTCGGGGATATCGGGCGGCATTCGAAGGTCGATGCCAGCATCGCTGATGCCGAGGAAGTTGCCCGGAGGACCGGTGCCGTTCACCATGAGATCCTGATCGAGGATGCCATAAGGGACTGCGGATTCATCATCGCACCGGATGGGATCTCCGGGAACCTGGTCTTTCGTACGCTCGTCTTCCTGGGAGGGGGGCACGGACATGGGGCACCTGTGGTAAATATCAGCAGAATTTTCGTGGATACCTCGCGCGCCTCACCAAATTACACGAAAGCTCTTTTGCTCGCAGCATCTTTGTTGGAATAAATTTTAATCCGAAAAAATACCTTATTTTGCCAAAAAAACGTTTTAAAAGTAAATAAAAATATTCTGCGAAATTACGGACTCCGTTTTTTGCTTGCTGGGCTGGGCGCGTTCCAAACCAATATTGAAGGGTAATTTGAAGGTTTTTCCCAAAAAGTATTTATATATACCAATTGGATTTCTTTTTGAGGTTTAAAACATGGCAGATTTACCAATTGCCGCAGTTGTGAGGATTGCGAAGAAAAACGGCGCGGAAAGAGTGGGAAGCGATGCAGCTGAGGCACTTGTTGCAAAGGCAGAGAAATATATCGCCCAGCTCACCAAGGAAGCCAACAAGCTTGCCGAACACGCAGGCAGAAAGACGATCAAGAAAGAAGATGTTGACCTGGCTGCAAAGTCCAACTGATCAACATTTTTTCCTCTTCTTAACCAGAAATTCACATCCATCCGGCATCATCGGTTCGTCCGCGAGCGAAGCGCTCATCAGGCCCGGCATCCAATTTCCGTATAGATGCTAAACAAAAAACCAATGCCCGGAGATCCCGTCTGTACGGAGGACCTGCTTGCTGCCCTCACCCGGCTCTTCAACAAAGGGGCGCAGATCGAGCGGGAACCGGTTGATACCGGGGACGGCACGCTCCTCTTCACCTCGGAGATTCACCTGATCGATGTTGCCGGGAAGTATCCCCATGACGGGATGTCAGCCATTGCATCGCGCCTCGGAATTACCAAGGGAGCCGTATCGCAGACGGCAAAGAAGCTTGAAGACAAGGGATACCTTGAACGGGTGAGCGGGGAAGGAGACAACAAGACGGTTTTTATCCGCCTGACTGCTGCAGGACGACGGGCTTTTGACTGGCATACCGAATACCACCACCGGGTCAATGACCGGATAGCAGAGGAGTTCGGGCGGCTGACCCCCGGAGAGCAGACACACTTCCTGAAGGTGCTCTCCAATATCGAAGCGGTCTTTGACTCATGCACGGATATCCGCAGGAGCGTCCAGAACCCCCGGTAAGATTTAACATGGTTTAGTATCTAAACTATTTTACCGGCATTGATTTGCCATGGAGGAACACGATGAATGAATACTCATTTTCCCCGATACAGCAGGGCGATAGTACGGAAATTATCAAAATTTTCAATTATTACATCTCCGGCAGCTTTGCAGCGTACCCTGAGGATACCGTCCCGGAGGCATTCTTCTCACTCTTTATAGAACAGATCCGGAACTACCCCTCTTCAGCGGTCCGGCTGCCCGATGGATCCATCGGGGGGTTCGGTCTCCTCCGGGCTCATAACCCGATGCCGGTATTCCGGCACACTGCGGAGATCACGTATTTTATCCGGCCGGACCTGACCGGAAAAGGAATTGGATCCCGGATGCTTGAACATCTTGAAGACGAAGGGAGACAACGGGGGATCACGACGATCCTTGCGAGTATCTCGTCACGGAACGAGGGGAGCATTCGCTTCCATGCCCGCCACGGGTTTACCGAATGCGGCAGGTTTGTAAATGTGGGAAAGAAAAAAGGATTGTTCTTCGATACCGTCTGGATGCAGAAGTTCATCTGACAGGGTCAGAACTTCCCTTTCGTGCTCCGGATGGCCCTCTTGTCGCCGGTGATCTCCAGTGCCTGCCCAAGGGCAATGCCAAACGCCTTGAAAGCCGCTTCGGCCTTGTGGTGGTCGTTCTTTCCGGAGAAGGTGATATGGGCGGTGATCCCTGCACGGGTGCAGAGCGAGTAGAAGAAATGTTCGAAGATGTCCGCAGGGATGGTCCCGACGGTCCGGCTGCCAAATGTACCCGTGAAGACAAGATATCCCCGTCCGCCACAGTCGAGCGCAACCTGGCCCAGGGATTCGTCCATCGGGATAACGGCATGCGAAAACCGGCGGATCCCGCGCCCCTCTCCTATGACCTGCCGTATTGCATCACCAAGGACAATGCCGATATCCTCAATGGTATGGTGACAGTCCACATGGAGATCTCCTTTTGCAGTGCAGGTAAAGTCAAATCCGCCATGCTTTGCCATTGCTGTCAGCATATGGTCAAAGAACGGAACGCCGCAGTCCACCGATACATTACCCTTGCCATCGGGATCAATCCTGATGAGAACGTTCGTCTCTTTCGTTGCCCGTTTGACTTCCACAACTCTCATATACATTCCTCCAGTGCATCCGCAAGTCTGAGTTTTCCGCTGTAGAGCGCCGAACCCAGGACTGCTCCATGCGCCCCGGCAGTCTTCAGGAGGGCGATATCGGACCGGGACGACACGCCACCGGCCACGACAACAGGGATACCGACGCTGTCGATGAGTTTCTTCACCGGCTCGAACCGGACACCCTGCTGCAGCCCCTCGACATCGACATTGGTATAGAGGAGAGAACCCGCCCCCAGTTCCTCGAACCGCTTTGCCCAGTCAATGTAATCCCCGGCAGTTTCCTGCCAGCCGCGGACCGCGATCTGCCCGCCTTTGGCATCAACGCCGGGCATAACCCGCTCCCTGCCGTACTCGCGGGAGAGTGCCCGTATGCAGGAAGGATCCTGCGTTGCGAGCGTTGAGATGATGACACGGTCAACACCGAGATCGAGCCAGTGCCGGGCATCGTCAAGGGAGCGGATGCCACCACCAAGCTCAATCTCGACACCGGTCTGTTTGATCACCATGGTGATCAGCTCGGCATTCTTCGAAGAAGTCCCGAATGCCCCGTCGAGGTTGACGACATGGAGAGCTTCTGCCCCTTCATTCAGCCACCGCGTGGCACAGGAGAGCGGATCACCATATGCCGTTGCACTCTCACGCTGCCCCTGTACCAGCTGGACACACCGGCCCCCGAGGATGTCGACTGCGGGAAAGATCTTCATACGAGCATCCCTACCGGATCATCCGCTGGATCGCCATCACGAGGATGTCTTTTGCGCCTGCACGCTTGAGCTGGTTGATGAGCGTGTACACCCGTTCTTCGCTGACGACTGCGTGTACTGCAACAAGCCCTTCGGACGATGCCACGTCCATCACGGTCGGGCCGGAGAGACCAGGGAGCACCCGTTTGACTGATTCGAGAGAGGCCCGCTTCACATTCATCATCAGGTAACACTGGCCTCTCGCTCTGATCACACTCTCCAGGGCAAGATGGATCTCGTCGATCTTCTCCCTCTTCTGGTTCAGGGAGTTGCGGTTTGCAATAAGAAATGTCGAGGTTTCGAGGACCTCATCCATCACCCTCAGCCGGTTGGTCTTCAGCGTTGTACCGGAACTGGAGAGATCGATGATAGCGTCGGCAATTCCCAGGTGCGGCGTTGCTTCGCATGCCCCGCCGACAAGGACGACATCGACATCGATCTTCTGCTTTTTGAAATATTTCCGGGTTATCACCGGGAACTCGGTTGCGACCTTACGGCCCGCAAGCTCCAAAACCGATCCGATTCCGGCGTCCTCCCGTACCGCAAGCACGAGCCGGGCCTTCCCGAGCTGGAGATCCAGCAGTTCCTCGACATCGGACTGCCGCTCGACAACCATGTCATGCCCGGTGATCCCGAGATCCGCCGCACCATTGGCAACATACTCCGGGATATCAACAGGCCGGGCAAAGAGGATCTCGACGTGCGGATCGAGCGTGCGGGTGATGAGCCGCCGCTCGCTCCCGCTCTCCCCGAGGTGAAGCCCGCTCTTTTCGACCAGGCCCATAATCGGGGCAGCAATTCTCCCTTTGTTGGGGATTGCAAGCCGTACAATGTCGGAAAAAAAGGGGGAGTCACCGGTTTTTTTTGTGACTTTTGCAGATCTCGCCATTGCTGTCTGCTTAGAAGGTCTTGAGTTTGCCTTCGATTACCTTTTCGGTTATCTGGGTGACGTTCGCAAGTTTGTCGTCGACGATTCCCATGATCTCGGCGTTGATATCCTTCAACTTGACACCGGATGCAGGGAGTACCTGGACGCTGGCGACGAGGGGCATGTCGATGGGTTTCCCGATCTGGGAGAGCAGCCGGATGTACATCTCCTCGATGCCGTCGACCTTCTTCACGCAGTCCTGTGCGATCTGGGTGGAGAGAAGGTTGTAAATCTTGCCGATGTGGTTGATCGGGTTCTTGCCGCTCGTTGCTTCCATTGACATCGGGCGGTTGGGTGTGATGAGCCCGTTGCAGCGGTTGCCACGGCCGACGGAGCCGTCATCGCCCATCTCGGCAGAGGTTCCGGTCACGGTGAGGAAGACGCTCTTCTTCTTGATGTCATCGGCAGTGTTGACATGGACCACGACTTTGCGCTTGGTGGTCTTCTTTGCGACAGCGGTGATCTCCTCGTTGAGGAGGTCCATGTACTCCACGTACTCGCGGATGTCCTTGCAGTAGCGGTCAACGATAGCGCAGGCAATGGTAAGGGTGATGGTGTTCCCGTCGCGCAGGCCCATGATCTTGATATCCTGGCCGATAGCGGGGTACTTCTTCCGGAGCTTGGTGTCGATGTAGTTCGCACTGTTGAGAATGATATTCTCAACATCGGAGAACGGGGCATGGCCGACACCGAACGAGGTGTCGTTCGAGCGGGGGACTTTGCCCTGGCTGGGCTTGAAGACGTCCCGGAGATCGGTCGACCCGGTCCCGAGGCGGCAGTCGATCATGATCTCACGGTTCAGGTCGAGATCGGGAAGGATCTTGTGGATGTACTTGTGGGCTGCTTCAACGGCAACGGCGTCCGTGGGGATCTTGGAGCCATTCCACTCTTTGGTTGCCCGTCCGTCAAGAAGGACATACACCGGGCGGATCATCCGTCCGCCGCCAAACTTGGGTGCGGATTCACCGGCAACGACCTCACCCTGATCGGTATTGTGGTGGAGGACAACACCAAACTCCTCAAGATAGGTCCTGCACAGGGCCTGGCTGATGGACTCTGCAATACCATCGGCAAGGCTGTCAGGGTGGCCAAGGCACTTGCGCTCGGCAAGTTCGATACGCTGTTTTTCAAGGGGGATCTGGTCCAAGGCTTCGATCTGGATATTTCTCTTCATGTATTTCCTCGTGGAACTTCGATAGCATATATGGGGGAGGAGTTCATATAACAATTTCTAAAAATGCAATTACCGCCCCTTCTTTTATTATCGATAGTAATAACAGGCTGACCTGAAGATGGGTCGTGCCAGGAATATTTCAATAATACACCCGTCGGCAGGGATCTGACTTCAGGGGAAAAAGGGAGGGGTTACCTCCGGAGGAACTTGTGAAGGATCGTCATCTCGCTCCCTTTCGGGGCTTTCTTGACGGCAGGTTTTGCCGGGACCGGCGTTTCGCCGCCCTCGTCTTCGTCGTGGTCCTCATCACGTGCAGGACGGAAATCGTGGGCCGGCGGATCGGTACGGGTCATGCGCTTGTCGGGAACGGTTGAGGCATGCCGGTTCTGGGGCAGTGTCCTCGACTGGCTGAGTTTGGTTCCGCAACCCGGGCAGAAATTGGCAGAATGGGGCAGCTTCTTTCCGCAGTTATGACAGAACTGGGGGGTTGTTGCCGCAAGATCCTCGTCGTGCGAAGGTTTTTCCCGGGGGGGTTCATGCACGGGGGGTCGTGCTGCCGTGACAGGCTCCGGTTCCGGTTCAGCAACCGATACGGTACGCTTTACCGGTTTTGCATGCTGCTGGAGCGGTTTCATGGCACTCTTGACCGCCACTTTCATGGCAGACTGTACTTCCGGCCGTTTGACCGGCTGCATCTCCGCCTCCGGTTCAGGCAGGTCATACGTCTGCGTAATGACCGGTCTCTTCACCGGCTCCGGGGACTGCCGGATCTGGGCGCGTCGTGCAGGAGGCGGCGCGATGACTTCAGGCTCCTGAGCCGCAGGAGGCTCTTCTGTCGGCACTTTGTACATGGAGAGGAGACGCTTGACCGGGGGCTGTTTCTCAAGATCTTTGGTCGGTTTGCGGGCAGGATGGAGCTCCGGCGGGGGACGGTGTACCGGTCGCTCCGCCCTGACCGGGGCCGGCGGTTCCTCCTCCGGCTCTGCAACCGGGGGCCGGACTGCTTCCTCGGCGCGGCGCTGCGGGGCTTTCCTCTTTGCCGGCTGATCCGACTGAAGGAGCGCGATCCATTCATCGATCTCTGCTGACCGGTCCATGCCGTTCTGGACAAAGACCAGTTTCATGGTCTTCACATCATCGTCGGCGGAACGGATGGAAAGGACGAGCACCGGATCCGAGGTTTCGGAGAATTCAACGATACTGCCGGAGATGGTATTCCGGGGGATGTCCTTTGCAGTAACACGAAGCTTCTTCTCCTGGGTATCGATCAGGAAGACACGCTGGTTGGTGAGGTAGGCATGGAAAAAGAACTTCTTCACCGAGACATTCAGGGCACCGATCAGGACCTGCTCGCCCGGCTGGAGGATGCGGGATAACCCGCCCTCCTCCTCTTCATCCGGTTCGTCCCCGGAATCTTCAGCCGGGGCCCTTGCGGACGGGGGTCGGGCTGACGGGATCCGGGGTTCTGCAGATCTCATGCTCCCTGCCGGGGAGCGATCGGAATGCTGGGCTATCTTGCCGCCGCAATAACCGCATTCGGTCACATTATCCCTGATATTCATCCCGCAGTGAGGGCACTTCATCCATATACTCCGTTTGATAAGGATCCGGACTGGATATTATAATGTTCTCATTGGATATGAAAAATTCTCTGATCGGTTCCGGGTATTCAGCGCCCGTTCATCGGAGTACCGGAAGAATCCTGAACGGTAAGGTGCCGGATAATCTCGTCCTGGTCTTCCCGGCCCGGACCGGCCAGGATGTAAAGACCAGTCTCCCCGCGGCCGGCACATAAAACCGCGTTGATACGGCACCGGACTGCATCCCCGTTCAGGAGACATAACCCGGGCGTGATCCGCCCGAAGCGCTCATTGATGGCAGAACGGAACGATTCGGGGCAGGCACATGCATGATATACCGTGCTGCCCGCAACGACAAGGAGTATTCCGGCCTTGCCGATCTCACCGGATTCGCCGGCCCGGATCGTACCGTATTTCTCATCGCCGTATGGGTTGAGGAATTCCCGGTAGAACGGGTCATGGCGTTCCCTGAGCTGGCTCAGGAACAGCCCGGCTTTCATCGGGAGATAATTGGAATACTTCGCCATCACGGTATCCCTGAGATGGGAAAAGGCCGGATCGTCAAGGAGTTCCTGGAGCGGTGTTGCCAGTTTTGCAAACAGACCCCCCCGGACAGGCCCGGAGATCGTGAACGGTGCCGGCCGGAAGTACCAGGTCTTTTTTTCCAGGGTGAGGGCAAAGGAGCCATCCTTGAGGCGAACCGGGTGGAGTGATGGTGCCGGGGTACCCGCGTGGACATCCGGCCCCTTCGGGGGGGATACCGGAACCGCCCGTCCTGAACCCGTTCCGCGTGCAAGAGCCGCCCATTCATCCCCGGAATGCGTCTTGTCCAGGTGCCGTTTCCACAACGGGTCCCGGACCGTGGCGATCGAGACCAGCCGGAATGCCGGGCCAACCGGAATGAACTTCGCTCCACAGGAGCTGCATTCAATGAAAAAGTCGGTATGGGGGATACCGAACAACTGCCTGCCGGTGATCTTCGAAAGAGCGCCGTTCCGGCAGACCGGGCACAGGGCCATCCAGCTGAGGAGCGGCCTTCCATCCGCGTCCAGATTGCCGGATGCGCCCGTGAGCAGGTTCTGTGATGCGATATGCCATGTCCAGGGTGCCAGGATACGGAGGGAACGCCGGGAACGGTGAATGTCCTTGTCCAGGAATTCAGCGTATTCAGCAATACCGGCACTGACCAGCACTTCCGCGATAACCGGCGCTGCAGCTTTTCCATCGATGGGGATGCGGGCTGCAATAACCCGATCAAGACCCTCACGGACATCAGGAGGCTGCAACCCGGCAGGCGTCGTCATGGGCAGGGAATGCGAAGCTTCAGCATTCAGGCACTCCATCGTCACCCGGACGAGTTCTCCGGTGACCATGACACCACTGCGGGCGAACGGGATGCGGGACACGTTCCCGGTAATGGTTTGGGATGCCAGCGCCAGCAGCTCGGGAGGGATGGGTAAATATTGCAGGCCAGTCATTCTGTTTTGTCGTACCGTGTTAGGGTGCACGGAGGATAAATTCTTGGGAGCGCAGTTGTTCCGGAAGGGAGACCGATCCTGCCGCACGGGTCAAATAACAAGCGTTTTCATATCAGCACACAGATAATATTCTGGCGTTCTTTCGGGGACTTCCTGGACGGAGACTGCAGACACGAACAGCGTCGGTTTTCCGGCATTGGCAGGCCCGGTTGAGCACCGGTCACCTGGTCACTATGGATCCCATTATCTCAATCCTTTCCGTTTTCTGTCTGGTTTCCGCATTTGTGACCTTTGGGCTGGGAATCGCGGTCTTTGTACGAAACCCGCAATCGGATCTGACCCGCCTCTTCCTGGTTACAATGATCTCAGCAACATACTGGGCAATCGGCGAGTTCATGATCTTCCAGTCCGGGACGCCCGAGGGGGCATGGTTCTGGCTCAAGGCCAGTTCGTTCTGGCCGTTTGCGGTATCATTCACGCTGCATTTTGGTCTTACCTTCACCCGCCCCGGTTTCTATGACCGGCACCCGAGACTCACCCTTGCTTTCATCTACCTCCCCTCGGCTGTTATCACGGGCATCCTTCTCCTGACTGACTGGATTTATACCGTGATCAGCATAGCCGGCAGCGGATATGGTTACCTTCCCGTAAAAGGCGGTATGGCATACCCGGCCGAGGCATTCTATATCTTTATCATGATGCTTGCTGCGGTTGCCATCATTTATTCCTACTGGAAACATGCAACAACACCGAAGGTGAAGAGCCAGGCATTAATCCTCTGGGCAGGGATGGCGGCAGTCCTCGTCTTTGGATCGCTTTCAGGCTTTATCCTGCCATACTTCTCCATATTGACCCCCAACCTTGTTTTCATCGGAATCATGATCTTCTCCTATGGAATTACCGTTGCCATCAGGAAGCACGAACTCTTCGTATTGAGCCCTGCAACTGCCGTCCCTGATATCCTCCGTACCATGCCGGATGCCATGGTCCTTGCTGACATTAATGGCTGCATCATCAGTGCCAATGAATCCTGCAGCGCGGTTCTTGGCATCGAAGGCAGTACATTGACCGGCAAATACGTCTCGTCAGTCATACCCGGGGAGGCGTTTTACCGGATCCGCGCAAGGATATTGAAGGATACCACGATTTCAGGCCTGGAGACAAAACCAGCAAGCAAAGCATCCTCCACCGTAAGTATTGCCGGATCCCTTGTCAGCGATCCGGGTGGCGACCCGGCAGGCATGGTCCTGATCATCCGGGATATTACGGACAGGATAGCAACGGAGAATGCCCTTCTCATTGCTGGAAAGAAGATCTCCCTCCTCACCCAGCTTACCCGCCACGATGTCAACAACCTGGTCAGCGCATTATCCGGTTACCTCCTGCTGCTCAAAGACGATCCCGACGATCCGGGCCGGGAGGGCTACATCGCGGCAAGTATGGATATTGCGGAGAAGATCTACAACCAGCTCCAGTTCACCCGGGAATACCAGGATATTGGTTCGCGGCAGCCGGTTTGGCTTCCCCTGGAGGAGGCGTTAGCAAGGGCGATGAACGACATTTCCGGAAAGGACATTATCATCACCCGGAACGTTTTTCCGGTCGATATTTTTACAGACCCGTCGTTTGTCAAGGTCATTTACAACATTCTCGAGAACGCATTCCGCCACGGGGGCAGGATATCAAAAATTGAGATATCCACTCACCAGGGGGATGACGGGACACTGCGGATCATCATCGAAGATGACGGGATCGGAATCGCTAACGGGGAGAAGGAATCCGTTTTCCAGTATGGTATTGGCAGGAATACCGGCCTGGGTCTTCCCCTCTCCCGCGACATCCTCTCCCTCACCGGCATTACCATAGCCGAAACCGGCGTCCCGGGGTCCGGCGCCCGTTTTGAGATTGTCGTCCCATCAGTATCCTGGCGGGCGCACCAGTGATCCGCAAACGGGCTGGTCATCCAGAAAGGCGGTTCCTGATGAGCCACAACAATAGACATTGCCGGTGAAATGCCTGCGCATGGATTCCTGTCAGATGATTATGGTCCATGGATCTCCCGATCCGGGCCCGGATTTCTGCCCGCTGGAATCATGTATGCCCGGTACGCCGGCCAATAATGCTTTCACCAGTCACGATCCTCCAGGGATCCTCTATGGATTCGTACAGGAATCCCTCATCCAGAACCCATCCATCATTTTTTCAGCAACCGTATCCCACCCTGGGGGGGAGGGGGGTATACCGGTGACCCCCCTACCTGTTTTTTCCAAAATCGCAGGACCCCCCCTGGCATGGGGGTGGGGGGGTATGCCGGTAACCCCCTCCCCCCTCCGGCCGGGTCATACCCCCCTTACCCGTTTATGGGTAGCAGGCCGTTTGAGCCTTTGACTCCTGATGCTCCAGTGGAAGGTGCGGGGGTGAAGGTGCGTAAATGAGTATGTTACTCACATTTGAGGTGGGGGGTATCCGGTCGACCCCCCCTCCCGTTTTTTTCAAAATCACAGGACCCCCCCTGGCAGAGGGTAGGGGGGGTGGAAAATTTCCCGGCACCGTTCTGACCAGCGGAGTTCAGCAGAGCTGGTATTTCAATAATATTAACCGCCCGGTGTAATGTATCCTCATTTTCTCCGATAATTGTCCGCCAGCCGTGATGCCAATATAAGATGCTGTGCAGGGATTGTGTCTGAAACCATTCCGGAAGAACCGGGGATGGCGGAATTGCCCAAAATCCAGCAAAAAGAACGGAGCATGTGAACCATAATGAAAAACCAGACTGTATTCACCAGCTGCATCCTGCTGATGCTGATGGCACTGGCGGTGCCGGTGTCAGCAGAAAATACCAATGCCGGTGGTTCGTCGTATGTTTATGTATCGGCGGTAACCATTGACCCCTCGGTCTTCTACCCGTACGAGAGGGGGACGGTCAGTATCACCCTGACCAACAACGGGAACTCCACCGTGGGAGTAACTCACCCGAACCTCCTCGCCTCATCGAACGATATCAGCATTGTGAACCAGGACAAGTGGCAGACCCTCTCCTACATCGGGTCCGGAAACTCGATCACGTATACCTTTGAGGTGACGGTGAACGGGATGGATGGCACGTACTTTGCCCTCTTTACCACCGAGACCAAAGATGGCGAAAACCTCCATTATCCCATCACCTTCAAGGTGGACTCAGAGGACCTCCATGCGGCCATATCCAAACAGCCGGAGACGTTTACCGTCGACAGCGAAACAGAGGTCAACCTCAGCCTGATCAACCCGCGTGACGGGGCTATCAGGAGTGTCTACATCACGACCCACGACAGCGGTTCGGATATCACGCCGGCGGTTACCTTCATCAGCAGCGTTGCAGCCAACAGTGTTACCGAAGTCCCCTTCACCGTCACACCGCACAAAGCAACCAATATCACGTTCGATATCAGGTACCAGAACGGGGATGTCAAGCGGGAAGTCACCGTTGTCCTTCCCATCGATCCTGGCAATGCAAAGGATGCCGCGGTACCGACCATCAACAACCTTGCACTGGCATCCCAGGGTACTACCTACGATTTGAGCGGGGATATCACCAACACCGGGGTAACGGACGCAAACGGGGTTGTCGTCTCCGTTGGCCTGCCTGCGAAGGGCACGGGGACGTACCCCGAGTATGCCGTGGGAAGCCTTGCATCGGATGACTCTTCCAGTTTCGAGGTCACATTCACCGCTGCGGACATATCCTCCGTCCCGCTCGTGATCCACTGGAAAGACGCTTACGGGACCGATTACTCAGTGACAAAGGTCCTCGACCTGACTTCATACTCAGATTCCGGCGGGATGCCCTCTACCGGAACTAGCACGGGCAGCTCGGTAAAATCATCCTCTGCGAACAGCATGATGCAGGGCGGACCGAACGGTATGGGAGGGGCACCGGGCAATATGGGAGGACCAGGAGGTTCTTCATCCTCAAGCAGCAGCGTCCTCTCCAGCATCACCAATGCAAAGGGAGGGCTCTCCTCGTTTTACCCGGTCATCGCAATGTTCGCATTCATCATTATCGGTGCTGTTGCGTACACCCGGCGGAAATGGATCATGGCAAAATTCAGGAAGCAGTGAGGGGGGGAATATGTCCCAAACCCCCCTTATCCGGCTGGTGGACGTCACCAAGACCTACCATCTCGAGAGCGGGGACTTTACAGCCCTCTACAATGTGTCGCTCGATATCATGGACAATGATTTCGTGGCCATCATGGGACCATCAGGATCCGGTAAATCGACGATGATGAACCAGCTTGGGATTCTTGACGTCCCGACAACAGGGAACCTGTACATCGAAGGGCGGGACGTAGCAGCGATGAGCAACCTTGAGAGGACACACCTCCGCCGCGACGCCATTGGTTACATCTTCCAGAAATTCTACCTGATCCCACTCCTGTCCGCGTACGAGAATGTCGAGTATCCCCTGATCCTGAAGAACAAGCAGCGGGACACAACAGGCAGGGCGAGTGCTATGCTCGATGCCGTCGGGATCGACCGGGAGAAGGGGGAGCACCGGCCCAACCAGCTCTCCGGTGGCCAGCAGCAGCGCGTTGCGATTGCGCGGGCCCTTGTCAATGATCCGAAGATCCTGCTCTGCGATGAGCCGACCGGCAACCTTGACCGGAAGACCGGCCTGCAGATCATGGAGATTCTCTGCGACCTGCAGAAGAAGGGCAAGACGGTTATCCTTGTTACCCATGACCCGAAAGTTGCGGAATACGCACAGCGCACAATCCGGCTTGACGATGGGAGGATCGTGGAATCATGATCGGCGATATCTTTTTCCAGCTGTCGGTCCGGAGCGTCCGGCTGAACTTCCTGCGCTCGATCCTGGCCTCGATCGGGATCGTTATCGGCGTTGTTGCTATCTCGACAATGGGGATGCTGGGGACGAACATGCAGCTCCAGGTGAAGGACCAGCTCTCATCGAGTGCAAACACGATCGTCATCACCCCGGATGCTATCCGTATGGGACCGCCCGGCTCCGGTTCTTCATCCTCATCCACCGAGACCGGGATCAAGAAGACCCAGCTGAATAAGATCAGGGCTGCGGTGGGGACGAATGGGACGGTGATCCCGATCTATTCGTCCAGTACGGAATTTACCTCCGGCAATGTCCCGGCACGGGGCACGATATACGGGATGGATCCCGACGACGCGACCGGGTTTTTAACCATCGGGAACGGTACCACTATCGGCAGTATCAACGAGGCGCTGGTCGGATATACCCTGGCCCAGACCCTGGGGATAGAGATCGGGGACAAGATCAAGATCAGCTCGGCTTCATCCGGCCCGCCATCGCAGGACACCTCATCGGCATCCCGTGCAACGGTGAAGATAGTGGGCATCATCGATACGCGCGGAACCGTTGCAGACAGCGTGAGTACTGATAACGGGATAGTCGTCTCCCGCGAGTGGTTCGTTGCCCAGTATGGCGGGAAAGATCTTTACGACCAGGTGAACGTTATTGTCAAGGATACCGATGATATCGCGGAGATTGAGGAGGCGATCGACTCCAGCCTCAATACCGATGCAAAGACCCCGGCAGTCCGGATCAGTGACGCCAGTTCCCAGCTCGATACGATCTCGTCAACACTCGAAACCCTGACAACGTTCGTCCTCGCGATCGGGGGCATCTCGCTGCTTGTCGCCGCAGTCAGTATCTTCAATGTGATGATGATGTCGGTCAACGAGCGGGTCCAGGAGATTGGTATCCTCCTCTCCATCGGTACAGAGACCGGGGAGGTCCGCCGGATGTTCATGTACGAGGCCCTCATCCTGGGAATCCTCGGGGCCGGTATCGGCGGGGTGATGAGCCTTGTCATCGGGTATTCCGTTGTTGACGCGATAATGGGGACCACAGAGTACTTCTTCCTGCCGGACAGCCTCATCTATATCCCCGAAGGAATGCTCGTCGGGATGGTTGTCTGCGTGCTCTCGGGGTTCTACCCGGCATGGAGGGCATCGAACATGGATCCGATCGATGCGCTCAGGAGTGACTGACCCGGTTTCGGGCAGCGCCTCACCACCTTTTTTCGCCCCCGGCACAGAATTTCGGAACGCTCCCGGCAACCCGGCTTTTTCATTGGAGTCTGGTTAACCGGCATCCGGAACCGGGAAATCCTGATTACCTGTACCTCGCGGTTGAATTAATCCCGGGAACCGGGTTGTATTACACCAGCCGAATGTACCCAATATAAAACCTGCCATGAAGAGGGATTGGGTGCGGTGACTGTCTGTTAACCGGGCAGCCATCGGAAAGGAGGTGAAGACACCCTGATCACAGGTTAATGATCGCACGGGACCAAAAGAACCATGCTGCGGGCAGAAACGGGCAAATCACCGGGGATACAGGATCCCCGCAAGGCAGGCCCGGAATGTAATCAGCACACGATGCAGCAGAAGAGAGAAACCAAAAGGAAGTAAATCATCATCGAGTCCGGCATTCTCTGGCCGTTGGGATCTCACCGGAATCCCGATGAGGCAGAATGCCGACAGACAACCGTCCAAAGGGCAGACCCGCCCACCCCGGATCCGGGAATGGAAAATAAGAAAATGCCCGCAGCTCCAGGCCGTTCCCGGTTCCACCATTTCAGGGACACTGCTTCCTGCAGTTCCCTGCATACCTTTTTTGCCCGGGGATCGTGAAGCATGACTGGAGTGCTGACATCCGGGGATACAATACTGCACCAGTAAAAGAACTGAGGACTGGCCGATATCCGGTATTTCCTCAAGCGAGAGATTTCCTGGTTACCGGCGGGGGGATAACGATCAGTCCCCGTTATGAACCCCTCAGGTATATTGCCGGTTATGTCAACCAGCAGGTTGAATAAATCCCGTTTCTGGTCAGTATTTGACGATCGGTATGATTTGAATATATAACCCACAGCAGTCATGCTGAATACGCGAGGACGACAACGCCCGGACCGGGCAGGATTGTCCCCACAGGGATCTGGTGAACCTTACCAGAGGTTCCGTGGTCCCTTCGCATACAATGGAGATCATACCTATGAAGAACTCTGTCAAGATCATCCTGGTCGCCTCTGCTATCCTCATTGCCGGTGTATTCCTTGCCGGCTGCACGCAGGACGCGGGGACTACAACCGGCAGTACTGCAGTCTCTTCCGGCCAGGCACAAACTGCTGCAACCGAATCGGCTGAAAAAGCAGCGAAACCCTCCGGCACACCCCCGGCAGGAATGCAGATGAACAGCACGCACCAGTCCGGAAATCCGCCGGCGGGCATGGAAATGAACGGGACCCGCCCGTCAGGAACCCCTCCTGAAGGCATGGCAATGAATATGACAAAGCCTGAAGGCACACCGCCCGGCGACATGCAGGGCGGAGATGGCCAGGGAATGGGCCCGATGGGCACACCACCCTCGGGTACTCCGCCGTAGGGAACCCCTCCGTCTACCCAGTAACCCTGAAACCTGAATCAGAATTAAACAAAACCCAAAAACGGATCCGGAACAGGGATCGCGTCCCTGACCGGGTCCCCCTTTTTCCCTCTCATTCCAGCGGGCGCTTGAGGAGTGTATCCAGATCGCTGATAATCTCCGACACGCTTCCATACCGTTCTTTCGGGTTCTTCCGGATGCACCGGTTGATTATTCCGGCAATCTGTTCTGCGTCATCTCCCCCGATAACAGGGGGTTCCGGGTTCGTATGCAGGATGGCATGGGTGACCTCCCCCATCCCGGTCCCGGAGAAAGGCAGCCGGCCGGTTATCATTTCGTAAAAGAGGACACCCAGCTGGTAGATATCCGTCCATGGCCCGGCCTCACCATAGATGTTGGGAGCGAGCTGCTCCGGGGCAGCATAGTTCAGCGAGAAACTGATGAGACCGGTATGACGCGTATCCGCCAGTGCCTTTGCAAGCCCCCAGTCCGTGATCTTCGGGACTCCTTCAGGGGTGAGGAGGATATTCTCCGGTTTGATGTCGCGGTGGACAATCCCCCGCTCATGGGCGTACCGCAGGCCTTCGGCAATACCTTTCACGATACCGAGGACCTCCCGTTCTTCCAGGGGGAACTTCCGTGACGCAAGCGAGGATTCGATATATTCCATCTCGATGTAGGGCATGGGGAATACGTTTGCTGCATATACCTCGACAATATTCGTGTGGTGAAGCCCCTGCCAGATATGGAGTTCCTTGGTGAACTGCGCCCCCGTCACCTCGTCAAACCGCACGGGTATTTTTATTGCCACTTTGCGGTTCTCTGCCGGATCCATTGCACGGAACACCCTGCCCACCCCGCCCTCTCCAAGATATTCCGCATCAGGATACTTCTTCTCCAGGAGGGGGGGGAGTTTTACGGTAAAATAGGGCTGTTCCTCCGCGCCGGAACCGGCGCTCAGTGTCCCCTGCCCCGGCAGGGTCACGATAGTCGCATTCCGCGGCGGCTGGGTCTTCAGAGGATCATCGGATTCAGATGACGTCCTCCGCTTGAAGGAGCGTTCGAACCAGATCCCTCCTGCAGCGGCAATGATGATCAGGATGGGGATAACCCACCAGAACTGGAGGATAATCCCGCCAATGGTGTTCGGGGGAGGGGCACTGGTGGAACCCGGACCGGTCTGGGGAACCCCGGATGCCATCTGCTGTTCCCCATAGAGGCCGGCCTCAACGGGGTTCTGGTTAAACCTGCCATCGGGAGAGCCGGGAAGGCTGCCACCCCGGGTTTCAAGAGGGGATACCGGTGTTGCATTTGCCGACCGGATCAGGGTATAACTCTCAGGCCGGCTTACGAGCGGCGCCCGGTCTGCCGGTTCAGATCCGGCCGGAGATGATACGAGGATTGACTGCCGGACGTTAAGGAGATACGAGGTATCACCGGTACCATCACCATTGCTGTCGGTCCCGGCATACCCTTTCCAGTAATTTCCCAGGGGCCCGGAGATGTCCTTGCCGCTGTACTGGTACTCCTGACCTCCCGAGAACCACATATTCTCACCGGCAGCACCGGAGACATCCTCCGAATTAGCAAACTGGTTTAAATAAAACGTATTGGAACGGGATCCCCTGTCGGCAACAACACCGATACTGTTGTTCACGATAGTGTTTGTGAAGAAGATATTGTTCTGCGCCGACTGCAGTTCGATCCCGTGGAGGAAGCCTGCTATCTCTACGGCGCTGACCCGGTTATTGTTCGACCGGACGAGCAGGCCGTTCTCGGAACTCCCGCTTATGATAACGCCGTTAAGGGTGATCCCGTCAACATCAAGGACAATGCCGGCACCAGTATCGCCGGCAACGATCCGGGGAGGATTGGAGGTATCAAGGGCACCGAACGTGATCTGGTGGTTGATGATCAGGCTTCCCGGGTATGTCCCCCCGGCGAGGAAGAGGGAATCCCCGTTTACCGTGCTGTTTATCTTCTCCTGGACTTCGGTTCCCGAAACCGATCCATTGATAATGATGACATTTCCGGATACCGGGGAGATGACTGCCAGGCAGAAAATGAGGACAAGAACCAGAAGAGGGCAGAAGCTCGGCAGATCACCCGGATAGGATCGTACGGCTTTTTCTCCCCTGCACATCGGATTCACTCGTTGTTGATGAACAGGAAACGGGCGGAACTCTCCCCTATTGCACAATCTATGACATCCCCGTTCCTGATCGGGGTCTTGTGCATCGGGGTAATTTTTGTGGCGTTCACAAAAGTTCCCCCGGAGCTTCCCCGGTCTTCAATAAACCACTCTTTGCCCGAACGGTATATAATGGCATGGGGCTTGGTTATCCGGGTCACCGCAGCGTATTCCACCGGAAGCGCGATGTCGCCTTCTTTTGCATGCGAGGGGAAGTCCGGGTCGATCCTGCCGATGCTGATCCGCTCCTTTTTGATGAGGAAGGTCTTTCCTGCTGCATTCCCCTCGACAAGGTGGAGTGCCGGGCCCTGGTCCCCGGATCCCTCGAGGATCGCTTTCCTGACCGGTCCGATGCGGGCCTGGAGGTCGCCGTACCCCATCGGGATGTTGATACTTGAGAAGACACCGATGTTCTTGATGAGCAGTTCGAGACCGCCATCGACAAGGGAGAACTTCCAGACCGGGTGAATACCCTTGACCGTCTCCCGCCCGAACCCGGCTTCCTTCTTGACGAGGCCGATCACCACCAGCTGGTCGATGTGCTTCTTGGTATTGGCATAACTGGTGTCAATACGGGATGCGATCTCGCTGATCTCCTTTGGTTCCTTCTCGATGACCTTGAGGATCTTCAGACGGACCGGGTTAGACAGGACCTCCAGATATTCGGAGAGCTCCTGCAGGAAAGCCGGGTCGGTTGAGACGGAGACGGTTTGTTTGGCAGACATAAGTCAAAACACCTGGTTCTTGCGATTTTTCCTGGTTCAATGTTAAGTATGCTTTACAATAGTATCGTAACAAAGCTGATAAAAGAATTGGCATACTCCCTGCATCATACTTGAGCTGCCATCCCGGATATTTTTGCCAGTCCCTGTCCCGGATAACCGGCCGTGAGCCGTTATATGATCCACGGGAGTTCAATATTTCCCGCGCATGGAGAAACGTCTGACCGGGACTGTATCATCAATATAAAATACACGTCATCCATCTCATTTCCGGACCACCAAGGATGGCTGGAATCATGGAAACCAGGAACCCTGCACTCACCGTGCTGAAAAAAACCGCTGTAACCGGAAGATCCACCGATCCTGGAATTTCCTGCACCCTCATCTCCCGGGAAATAATTGCCGGCATAGAAGAGGATCTCGCAGAGTGCCGGCAGAACACACCGGAATACCGGATCACGCTCCCTGGCTGGATCAGAAGACTCAGGACAAAAATACCGGGCTGCAGACAATGACAGAAGAATCATCACTGAAAAAATACCGGATGGAGATCATCCTTGCAGGGATTCTCATCCTCTCCGCATTTTTGAATATCTGGAATATCTGGAACCTGGGATACTCAAATGATTATTATGCCGCGGCTGTCAGGAGCATGCTTGAGAATCCTTCGGCTGCCTTCTTCAACTCCTTCGATGCCGGGGGATTTGTTACGGTCGACAAGCCACCGGTCGGGCTCTGGGTCCAGGCCCTCAGCGCGATCATCTTCGGGTTCTCCGGCTGGGCGCTGATCCTCCCGCAGGCCCTTGCCGGAGTCGCATCTGTTGCCCTTCTTTATTGCATTGTTTCCCGGCCGTTTGGGAAACCGGCCGGGCTCATCGCTGCATTTGCCCTTGCCGTAACCCCGGTCTTTGTTGCGGTCTCGCGAAACGGGACCATGGACGGGATCCTCATCTTCATCATCCTCCTTGCAGTCTGGACCGCACTCAAGGCAGCACGGGAGAATTCCCTCCCGTTCCTCCTGCTGGCAGTAACCCTTGTCGGGATCGGGTTCAACATCAAGATGATCCAAGCGTTTATCATAGTCCCTGCGGTTCTCGTCATTTACCTGCTTGGTGCCGGAAAAATTCCGTGGAAAAACCGTTTCCTGCATATCCTGATGGCAATAACCCTGCTGGCAATTGTCTCACTCTCCTGGGCGGTCATCGTTGACGCAATTCCCGCCGACCAGCGGCCGTTTATCGGCGGCAGCGGCGACAATACCGTGATGGGGCTCATCATTAACTACAACGGGATCCACCGTCTCGGGAGCGATGGGACGACGGGACCTGGCGGAAGTGGAGGGATACCGGGCAGCGGGACAATGACAGGAGCCGGAGATATCCCTCCGGGCACATCATCCTCACGGAACCAGTCTGCCGGCCAGCGGGATGCGGGCATGATGTCCGGTACCGGCGGGATACCCGGCCAGGGTATGCAGTCCCGGCCGTACAGTATGAGCGGATTGCAGGGCGGAACGCAGGAGGGAATAACACCCTTTGCACAGACGCGGAACCAGAGCTCCGGTTTGGTGGATGGCCGGGTGGCACCCGATACCGGAGGGCTGGGTGGGCAGGGGATGCCATATCAGACGGGCACGATGCAGCAGGGAGGTCTCTCCACCGGAAACAGCCCGGCTGCACCCGGGGGCATGGCAGCACCGGGTGGACGCACGGGCGGGGGCGGGATGGACAATACCGGATCGCCGGGCATCCTGCGCCTCTTTGGCAGCGGCCTTGCCGGACAGCTCTCCTGGCTCCTGCCCTTTGCGCTCATCGGCCTCCTTGCCTGGATCCGGAGACCGGCTGAACTGAGTGGTAAAGCCCTTGAGGATGCCGGATATTTCAGCGAACGGGGACTCGTCCTCCTTGCCATGTGCCTCTGGCTCTTCCCCGGCCTGATATACTTTAGTTTCACGACCGGCTTCTGGCACACGTACTACCTTGCCACGATCACCCCGCCGCTCGCAGCCCTCGTCGGGATCGGTGCTACAGGAATGTACACCCTGTTCAGGGAAGGGGCCGGCCCGGCGGGATTGCTGTTTATCGGCGCAGTGCTCGTCACAGGCCTTGTCCAGGCTGCCATCCTGTCTTCGACCGGCTCCGGATGGTCCGGCACCGTTGTCCTCCTCCTGGCAAATGCGATCCTCGCGGTCGTGATCATCCTTGCCGTCCTCACCCTGACCCGCCGGCACAGGAGCGGCACAATTCCCAGGATAGCGGTTGCCGTCGCAGTCGGTCTCCTCCTGATCACACCCACCATCTGGGCCTTCTCGACCATGGCAAATGGTGGGGGTACCCTGCCGGCCGCATCCGGGCCACAGGCAGTGCGGGGCAGCATCGGGGGGATGCCGGGCAATGGCATGGGACAGGGGGGATCTTCAGGTAAGGATTTTGGCCTGGCGGACTACCTGGTCTCGCACAAGAGCAGCGAGCGGTGGATTGTTGCCGTTGCGAGCAGCCGCGAGGCGTCCGGAATTATCCTCAGTACCGGCGAGCCGGCGATGGCGATGGGAGGATTCACCGGTTCCGACCGGATCCTCACGATTGACAGACTGACCAGCCTCATCAGCAACGGCGAGATACGGTATTTCTATCTCTCGGGCGGAACGGATAACCGCGGGGGATCGGCCGGAAACGCTTTGGTCTCCTCGTGGGTGAGCAGCCATTGTACCGTCATACCCGCAACAGAGTACGGTGGCGCGGACACTGGCAGCACAACATCCCCTGCCGGGATGCAGGCGGGCGGCCTGCCAGGTGGCGGGAGCAATACCCTCTATGACTGCAGGGGGGCGGCGGGATAACCGGATCCATGCAGCAGATCATGAGTCGGGAGGGGTTGCGCGGGCTCGGTGAGGGGGGGACTGAGGACAGCCGGGAGCGTTTTCTCTGGTTCATCGGCATCGGGATTGTCGCGTCAGTTGTAGACATCGGTCTCCTTTATCTCTTCTGCGAGTGGGCCGGCATATGGTACCTCTCTGCGGCGGTCCTTTCGTACTGCTGTGGTATCGTGGTCAGTTACTCGCTCAACAAGGCCCTGACCTTCCATGACCGGAACCGGCATTATATCCGCCAGTTCACGACTTTCGCGGCAATCTCGGTCAGCTGCCTGATGGTGAATATCTGCCTCATCTGGCTCTGTGTCTCCCTGCTCTCATGGAACTACCTCGAAGCAAAAGTATTTGCAACCCTCTGTGCTGTCTTCTGGAACTATTACGGCCAGAGCAGGATCACGTTCTGCAGGGCTGCTGAATAAAAAAAGGATCAGAACCCGGCCGGGTCTACCGCGTCCCACCGGGCTTTTCCCTTCTGCACAAAGAACCATGCCGGCAGGAAGAGGACAACCGATCCCAGGGCATAGAGGGGGCTTGCAAACGCGAGGGCCGAGAAGATCGTCAGGACGATGCCGAGCAGGAGAAGGTAGACAAAGAGAACCTTCACATCATAGACCAGGACATTGGGGGACAGCCCGGTGAGCCAGACCATGACACCGGCTGCATAGAACGAGACCGCGAGGCAGAGGACGACTGCGGGAATGAGGTTTGCCGCTTCGCCGCTCATGAGGGAGACCACCGCGATGAACATGACAGGGACCACCTGGAGGAGGGAGAATGTCATGAGTTTTCCGCCGATAAGCCGGCTGACCGTGACCGGGAGACATGCATACGGGCCGAACGAGTCGAACATCGTCACCCAGGTGTACATGGTGGACGCGATCACACCAGTCACGATGGCGAACATGAAGAGGAGCCCGTGGGGCGGGAGGTAGGGGCCCAGAAGGGAGAGGAAGAACCAGATCACGGCAAGGGGGATGAGGAACGAGAAGAGCGTCTGGCCGACAACGCTCCCGCTCCGGTAGAGATCGATCATGTCTTTTGCGGCAAGGGGCGGGTCCGGGAGGAAGGCGAACCGTCTCGCGAGCGGGGCAAAGGAATCCCGGAACTCTTTGACCGAGCCGGTCTGTTCGGGGCTGAAGAGGACAACAGCGAGGGCAAAGAGGACAGAGAGGACGACGACCGATATGACAAGATTCGTCCACGAGAACGCAGAGAACAGGAGCATCGGCGGGAAGAAGAGCGCCGGGTTCATGCCGGTCACAGCAACAACCGATCCCCAGGCAACGCCAAGCAGGAGCACGACACCCCAGAGCAGCGCCCGCGACCGGGCATAGAGTGCCGAGAGGAAGAAGACCACGCACAGGCCGTAGAGGAACGAGAGCGTCAGGGTCAGCAGGAGGAGGAGCGCGGTGCCAAGCGATATCCCGATGAACGGGGACGCGAGCATGTACCCGAAGCCGAAGGGGAAGACCCAGAGGAAGAAGTAATAGACAACGTCCTTGACAACAAAGACAAAGAAGATGTGTGCCTCCGAAAGCGGCAGGCTCCGGGCAGAATACGCCAGGAGACTTGCCTGCCCGAACCGCCGGTTCATCACCTCGTTCCCGAGGAGTCCGAACGCCCCGACCATGAAACCAAGGAGGAGGAAGTTGGCATGGATGATGAGCGAGAGGTTGCCGGCGGGAAGCGTTGAACGCACCAGCGGCAGGAGGAACGAGCCCATGAACGCAATGCCGAAGATCATCACCGGGAACATGGCAAAGGAGATGCTCCCGAACATCGTGGAGTGCATCCGCCATTCCTCTTTTACCATTGCGACGAAGAGCTCAAACATGGCGATCCTTCCGGACAAGCGAGAGGAAGAACTGCGGGAGGTGCTCACCCTTCGCGGTCAGTTCGGCAACCGGCCCGGTGTGGAGGAGGTTGCCCTTGTGCAGGATGGCAAACTCCGAGCAGACCTCCTCGGCAACTTCGAGGATGTGCGTCGAGATGAAGATCGTGTTGCCTTTCTTTGCATACTCCGCAAGGTAGTCCTTGATCAGGTCCTGCATGATCGGGTCGAAGTTGATGAGCGGCTCATCGATCAGGGCAAGCGCCGGCTCGTGGATGAACGCCTGTGCAAACATCAGTTTCTGACGGGTGCCACGGGAGAGGTCCTTGCATAAGACGTTCTTCTTGTCTTTAAACTCAAGGAAGTCGAACCAGTAATCCGCTTTTGCATCAAGGTCCGGGATCTTCCGGACCGCGCCTACGAAACGGAGGTATTCCATAGAAGTCAGGAAACTGGGCGGGGTCTCCTGCTCGGGGATGATCCCGACACGTTCCCGGACTGCAACGGGTTCTTGTACCACATCAAGGCCGAGAACGGTCGCTGTCCCTCCAGTGGGACGTACCTGGCCGGTCAGCATCTTGATCATCGTGGTCTTGCCGGAGCCGTTCGGGCCGAGCAGGCCAAAGAGCGCTCCCTCTTTCACCGAGAGCGAGACATTGCCGACGGCCGTCACGTCCCCGTAGGTCTTGGTCAGTCCTTTTGCTTCCAGTATGGTTGTCATAATATCACATCTTCCTCGTGTTCTTCTTCCGTGCAGGGATTTTTTCCCGGTTTTTTGCCGCAAGGCCATTCCAGACAAAGTCCAGGCCCTCTTCGATCAACTGTTCCCGCTCCGCATCTGACGCTGCCATCCCGATACGGGCGATCAGGCCGGCGAACGCGGAGGCCATCATGAAGATCAGGATCTCCGGGTCGGAGTCGCAGATCAGCCCCTCTTCTCTCCCCTCCTCGATCAAATCTTGTAAGAAAAAGAACCGGGACATACCCTCTTCCTGGGCACTCTTCGAGATGAAGGGGGTGTGGGCGAACTGCTCCATGAACTTCACGTTATCCGGGTGGGCAGTCCCCCATGCAACGGCATTCCGGCCCAGCCGGTTGAGCTTTGCCTTCGCATCCGGTTCGTCGGCAAGGCCGCGGCACATCGCTTCCGCAGCCTCTGCCTTGACGCGGAGGTACAGGGCATCAATGAGATCCTCCTTTGTTTTGAAATAAAAGAAGAGCGTGCCGGTTGCTACGCCGGCCTCCCGGGATATCAGCGAGGTCGGTGTACCGAAAAATCCCCGGTCCACAAAGAGCCGGAGGGCCGTCTTCAGGATCGCTTCCTGTTTATCCGGTGATGTCTCGGTCATGGGTCACACCCCGAACGATTCCAGCTGGGCTGCGGTGAACGGTCCCCCGTGGCCGGTATAAACGATCCCGGGCCGCAGGGCGATCATACTGTGGACGCTCTCCGCTAACGCACCCATGTCCTCGGCAAAGACCGGGAACCGGGGATGGTGTGCCGGGAACAGGCCCATGAGCAGGTCGCCGACAATATATTCCCCGGTCGCAAGCCTGACGGCAAGCGACCCGCGGGTATGGCCGGGTGCAGGGACAACCTCGCCATCGATCCCGAATGCGTCGAGCCGGTACGGGCCGGTTACCCGGTATGCCGGATCGACCGCCAGTTCCGGGTGGGGGGTTTCCCTGCCGATCAGGAGGGAAAACACGCTGCCGACCAGCGAGACCGGGACGGGCTGGAGCCCGTTTCCCGCTGCAAGCGAACCTGCTTCATCCGCGTGGACGAGCACCGGTGCCCCGGTTTTTGCAGAGATCGCAACCGCACTGCCGAAATGGTCGGTGTGCACGTGCGTGATTATAATGAGACCGAGATCCCTGAAATTGTACCCCTCCTCTTTCAGAACAGCAAGGATCCTCTCATCACTTCCCGGCAGTCCCGTGTCGACAAGGACAGGCCTCGTTCCCCGTATCAGGAACGCGTTGACCCGGCCGAGGGGGATCGTGCGGACCAGCCGGTCCTTTGGGAGAACGGGATCAGCCATTGGTCCTCCCGCCAAGGATTGCACGTTTCACCGCGCCGGCCTTGTTCAGGCACCAGAGACCCCCTTTGAGGATGGGGACCACGACAGGGATGACCAGGCCGTCCATCTCTGCTGAGACCTGTTTCATAAGATCCGGGATCGGGAGGTGCTGCGGGCAGACCTTTGCACATTTCCCGCACTTCCGGCAGAGCCCGGCATAGGATACCTGCCCCATCAGCCCGCCGTGCCGCCCGATATACTGGAACCGGCCTGACCTGTCATGGGGGAAGAGGTGGTGGGCGTTGTAACCCGCAAAGCAACCGGGGATGTCAACCCCGAAGGGGCACGGCATGCAGTACCCGCAGCCTGTGCAACCGATCTTCATGAGCCTTTTGTACTCGTCCCGTGCAGCATGGATGGTGGAGAGTTCCTCCTGCGTAAGGGAGTCCGGCTGCGCGTCCTGTGCCGCCCGCAGGTTCTCATCAATATGCGATTCCTCGTTCATCCCCGAGAGGACAACCGTGACTTCGGGATGGTCCCACACCCAGCGCAGCGCCCATTCCGCAGGGCTGCGCTTCGTGGGGGCGCTGTCCCAGATCTTCTGGACAGATTCTGGTGCTTTCCCGCCAAGATTTCCGCCCCGGAGGGGTTCCATGATGATGACCGCAAGCCCCTTCTCTGCGGCGTACCTTAACCCCTCGGTACCAGCCTGGTTATTCTCATCAAGGAAATTATACTGGATCTGGCAGAACTCCCACAGGTACGCGTCCACGATCTCTTTGAACTCCGCGACGGTGGCATGGAAGGAGAACCCGGCATTGTTGATCCGGCCGTCCTTCTTTGCGGCATCGAGGAAATCAAGGACACCAAGCCCCACGAGCCGCTGGAATGCGGTCCTGTTGAGGGTGTGGAGGAGGTAGTAATCAATGTGATCCGTCTCCAGGGTCGCGAGCTGCTCACCCAGGATCCGGTCCATGTCCTCCCGCTTCTCAACCGACCAGTGCGGCATCTTGGTGGCGATCTTTACCTTTTCGCGATACCTTCCCGCGAGAGCTCGTGCAAGGATCGCTTCGCTCCGGCCCATGTGGTAGACAGGTGCGGTGTCGAAGTAATTGACGCCATGATCAATGGCGTACCGGATCTGCCGGACTGCACGCTCCTCGTCAATCCCCCGCCCTTTTGCAGGCAGACGCATGCAGCCGAAGCCGAGAATTGAGAGTTTGTCGCCGGTCTTTGGGACAGTGCGGTATAACATGATGACTCCTGGTTGTAAATTGACTAGTCAGTCAATTGTTGGGCACAGCCGGTATTTAATGATACGGATCGGGTTTTTAAAGAAAAACCCTGGCACTTCCTGGCCAGTCCCACGTCACGGGCGGGCAGCGACCAGCAATGATTAGTGCTCCCGTTGCATATGAACAGGTATGGAGCCGGACAGCCCGGAAGCGGCTTTCGTTTCATTCATCCGGACCTGGCAGGGAGAAGAGGCACGGATCGATACACCCCGCTGCATTTCCGGAACAACCCTATACCTTGTCCGGTCCTTTGATCGCGAAGCCCTCCAGTTCAGTTTCCCGGTACTCATCCATCGGAACCTGCCGGAGGAGTGTGGCCTCGACCCGGTGGGCGCTGACGGGGCTGCGGCTGCACTTATCGAAGGGATCAAGGCCGAGGCAGAGTGTCGTCCGGGTCTCGGTCCCCTGTTCGGGAAGGGCACGACCGGTTCTTCGCGCTACCGCGACACCATTGAGCCATACACGATTGTTCATTCTCATGCGGCGATCGGGACCGGCCTCTGGAAAGCGGATGACCGGAACTTCTGCGATGCGGAGGGCATTCACCTCATCCTCCGGGGCGCAGTGCCGGCCCCGCAGTCATCTCCGGAACCGGAACCCCGGCTGATCATCGGGCACCTGGAATACCTGGCAGAAACGGTTGGTTCACTGGTCAGCCGGTTTCCCCGGCAGCGTCTCGAACCGGCATGGCTCGCCTCACTCGACCAGAAAGGACTGCGAAGGATACTCCCACACAAGGGACTCGTCGGGTTCGTGGGAGATGGTTCACATCTTGCCCGGAGCATCACCCGTCTCCGCCCGTTTTTCCGGGTGGCCGGTCCAAAACAGGGGGTGAACATCCCATTTGCCTGCCCTGTTGAACTCGGGCCGGTCGAGCTTGAGCTCCCGGCAAGCAGCCGGACCGTGACCGGCCTTGGCATCCGAAAGCGGGAGGTGCTTGCCATTGCCGGGTCGAATGCGCAGGGCAAGACCACGTTCTTAGAGGGAATCCTGGCCGGCATGGACGACCATGCCCCGCATGACGGCCGGGAGCTCGTGGTCACCGTGCAGGGAGCCCAAATAGCCGAATCGACCAACATCGGGCTTGCCGGTGCCGATATCAGCATGTTCTTCCACGCGCTCCCCCCCGGCGTGAGTGGAACAGTCAGTTCCGCCCATGGGATGGGGAGCGGGTCGATGACCATGGCGCATCAGGTCCAGGATGCCATTGCCCGAAAGGCCCCCCTGCTCATCATCGACGAGGACCGGGCCGCCCCGAACCTGCTCGTCAGGAGCTGCCTGCAGAAAGAGGAGATTACCCCCCTGTCCGAGATCCTCGCACACCAGAAGGAGAAGATGGGAGACACGACGCTGGTCTTTGCCGCGTGTGCCATGGACACCCTGATCGCACAGGCCAACCGGATCATGGTTCTCGACCGGCATGTGGCATCTGCGATAGAAGTGGAGGAGTTCCGGCACCGGGTTGCCACGCTGCTGCGGAAGACCGCCGACGGGCTCTCATATCCGGACTCATGATCGGGAGAGAAAAAGCGACTTTTTTTATATCCTGTCATCAGATAGCAGCACTACGAAAGCGAGGGAGATCCGGATGACACGACGGTCTGGTTTGCGACAGGGAAAAATGACAGGAAGAATTCTCGCGGTTATGCTGTTCATCACCAGTATCTGCATCCTTGCTGCCGGGTGTACATCGCCTGCGCCTGCTGCGACAGGCACGGCTCCTGCTGCGCCGGCGACCGATGCCGGCATCAGGATTATCACCGAAGATCTTCCCCCGTTCAATTTTGCCGGGCCGGATGGAAAGGCAACCGGCCAGGCAACCGAGGTTGTCACCGCTATCCTCACCCGCCTTGACCAGAAAGCCACCATTGAGATCCTGCCATGGAACGAGGGGTACAGCGCTGCCCTGGCTGGACCAAAGGTCGCGCTCTACTCAACCGGCCGCACGGAGGAGCGGGAGAACCTCTTCAAATGGGTCGGCCCGGTCACTGCCTATGACTTCACCTTCTATAAACGGAACGGGTCGGAAATTGAGCTGTACAGTGTCGAGGCCGCGGGAAAAACCGGAACAATCGGCGTCGTGAAGGAGGATGCCCGGCACCAGTTCCTGAAGCAGAACGCTGTTACCAATGTCGTGACCTGCAACACCGATGCAGAGTGCCTCCGGCTCCTGCTCGACAACAAAACCGATCTCTGGTTCGGCAGTTCCGTCAATGCCCCCTCCGTTGCTGCAAAAGCGGGAGTCAGTCCCCTCTCGTTTACCAAAGTCTACACGGTCCGGACCGTCCCCATGTATATTGCGTTCAGCAAAGACACACCGGACCATGTGATTACGGAGTGGCAGGAGGCTCTCGATGCGCTCAAGAAGGACGGGACATATGATGCGATCCGGCAGAAGTACGGACTTGACACCCCCGTCACGGCAGATGCCCCGGCACCTGCAGCCGGCCAGGCAGACCTTGCACTGGCCCATCTCATGACCATGACGGACAACCGGCTGACAGGACTCCTGCACACATACCGGATCCTCGTCCTGACACCGGACCTGAAATCAAAGGACTGGCAGAAGATCCGGCCGCTCCTTGCAGCCCTTGAGAGCAACGAGCCGGACGTCCGTACCTGGTATGCAAACCCTGACGGCTCCTACTTTACGGTGAGTGACGGGCTCACGAATGCGAACCTGAAAAACCGGTCCTATTTTCCGGTCGTGCTCTCCGGGAAAGATACCGTGGGGGCCGTTATCGTAGGGTATACTACCGGCAGGAACTCCGCAGTTGTTGCGGTGCCGGTCAGGGACAATGGCGGGGTTATTGGTGTTTTGGGCGGGTCGCTCTATCTTGATGTGCTGGCCGACACACTCAGGAAGGATATACCGGCGCAGTTTGTTTTCTATGCGATTGACCAGGAAGGCAGGTTCGCGCTCCATTCGGAGAAAGGGCAGATCACCCGTAACAGCGCAACCATCAGCCCCGACACTTCGTTTGGCAGGGCCCTGAGACAAATCCAGGCAAACGAGAGCGGGGACGTGAGCTATGATGACGGGGGTGTGAAGTACCAGGCAATGTTCCGCACTTCGCCTGTCACCGGCTGGCGGTTCGTTGTGGCATGGCCGGATTATGACGCAAAAGCCTGAGCCGGTCCTGGCCGGTTTGCTATACCACGAAAAGGGAAAATCAAAAGGGGGTGAGAGAGGTTCCTTAACACCCGCACCGGAAGAGTTCCCGGACCATCTCCGGGATCTCCGATACGCGGGATGCAACGGGCACGCCGTGTTTTTTGAGCCGGGCTATCTTTGACCGGGCATCGCCCTCGCCACCTTCCACGATAGCGCCTGCGTGGCCCATCCGCTTGTCCGGTGGGGCCGAGACGCCGGCAATGTAGGAGACGATGGGAAGGTTCGTGGACTTTGCCCCCTCCTCCTCAAGGTTGCCCCCCACTTCACCGACCAGGACAACGGCTTTTGTCTCCGGATCTTTCTCAAAGCGTTCCAGGACATCCGCAAACGTCTGGCCGATGACCGGGTCGCCGCCGATACCGATGACGGTGCTCTGGCCGATGCCGGCCCGGGTCAGCTCGTCCACGACCTCGTACGTGAGGGTGCCTGAACGGGAGATGACACCCACGTTGCCACGTTTGAAGAGGCCCGCCGGCATGATCCCCATCTTGACCTCGCCGGGCGAGAGGAGCCCGGGGCAGTTGGGGCCAATAACGCTTGCGCCTTCCATCCTCGCGTACGCGATCGCCTTCATCGAGTCCTGCACCGGCATGTGCTCGGTGATGCAGACAATGGTCGTGATACCCGCGTTCGCCTCCTCCATGATCGCATCGGCTGCCGCACCCGCGGGGACGAAGATGACCGATGCCCCGATATCGTGGTGCTTCATAGCCTCCTTAACGGTGTTATACACCGGCACGCCATGCACCTGCTGGCCGCCCTTGCCGGGGGTGACACCCGCGACAACGCCCTTCCCGCCGACCTGCTTTGCGTACGCGTTCATCAGGCCGATGTGGAACTCGCCCTGCTTGCCGGTTGCGCCCTGCACCAGGACTCCCGTATTCTTGTCGCCGTAGATCATGCTGTCACCTGCACTGCCTTCTTCACAACAAGGTCCATCGTGTCCAGCATCTCGTAGCCCTTCTCGGAGAGGAGATGGCGCCCCTCTGCCTCGTTCGTGCCCGCGAGCCGGACGATCACTTTCTGGGAGATGTTCGCGGCGATGATACCCTTTGCAACCTCGTCGCACTTGGTGATGCCGCCAAGGAGGTTGACCACGATCACCTTCACGTTCGGTACGCTTGCCACGAGCCGGACCGCCTTCTCCACGCGGTCGCTCTCAGCTCCGCCGCCCACGTCCAGGAAGTTTGCAGCCTTCCCGCCATAGAACTCGATGAGGTCGAGCGTTGCCATCGTGAGCCCCGCGCCGTTGCCGATGACACCAATCGCGCCGTCAAGCTCAACGTACGAGAAGCCGTGCTTCTCGGCTTCGCGCTCACGGTCGGAGAGGTCACGGTTGACCGTAATTCCCTGACGACCGAGCGCGTTGTCGTCAACGATGATCTTCGCGTCCGCGGCGAAGACGCCGTCCGGCGTTGTGACGAGCGGGTTGATCTCCGCAAGGAGTGCGTCCTTCTCGATGAAGATCCGGTAGAGCTTGTTGATGATCGGGCCGATCTCCTTTGGGGCCTTCCCCATCAGCTCGCGGAGCATGAACGGCGGGAGTTCCTTCATCAGCGGGTTTGCAACCACTTTTTTGATCAACTCGGGGTGTTCCTTTGCCGTGATCTCGATCTCGACCCCACCGGCCTCCGTGAAGAGGATGAGCGGCTGCTTGCTCGACCGGTCTACCGTGATCGAGAGGTAGTACTCATGCTGGATATTGAGTCTCTGCTCGGCAAGGATCTCTTTGACGGGCAGGCCCTTGATTTGTTTTTGGAAGAGCTCTTTTGCAACCGATGTCCCGGTCGCATTATCGGCCATCAGGATGCCACCGGCCTTGCCACGGCCACCAACATCGACCTGCGCCTTGAGCACAAAGGCGTTGCCCAGTTCGCCAAGATGGGGGGTGAGTTCGTCAGGCGATCGGATCAGGAACCCGGCAGGGACGGGGATCCCGGCCGCTTTGATGACATTCTTTGCCTCGTATTCGCGGAGTTTCATGATTGTTTCCCCAGCTCAAGGCCGAGCTGCATGGCTTTCAGGTTGAGTTCCTCGGTCCCCCTGGGAACGGAGTCGAGGATGGCTTTCTGTAACGATTCTTCACTCACAACATGCGTTGCAGCGACCAGCGCCCCGAGCATCACGATGTTGGCGACGATGACTTTCAGGTTCGCTTTTGCCTCGCCGGTTGCCGGAATCTCGATGCACCGGCACTTCGGCCGCGAGTGGACGAGCGTGGAGTCGATGAGCATGATGGCCGACTCCTGCGCTGATGCCCCGTACTTCTCGAAGCCCTCCTGCGACATGATCACGTAAATGTCGGGGACCGAGACCTTGGGGTACAGGATCTGGTCGTCATCGATAACAACCTGGCTCATCGATGCCCCGCCCCGGGCCTCGGGCCCGTACACCTGCGTCTGGACCGCGAACTTGTTGTCGTACATCACGGCTGCCCGGCCGAGGATGACGGCCGAGAGGATGATACCCTGCCCGCCGAATCCCGAGAACCGGATCTCCTTTCTCATGGCTTCACCCCCATTGCCGGCCGACTGCGCCGGACCAGTTCGCCGACAACGAACATGTCCTCCGGCACCGGCTTGTGCTCCTCAACCAGCCGGTCCCGTTTTGCCTTCAGGAGCGAGTGGCTCTTCAGGAACTCGACATGGTCCATGACCTGCCGGAACTTGTTGCGGCGCCCGAACGCGGTGGGGCACTGGACCAGCACCTCGATGAACGAGAAGCCGGGAGTCTCGAGGCCCACCTTCACCGCCTTCTCAAGCTCCTTGACATGATAGGAGGTCCAGCGGGCAACATAATTGGCACCAGCAGCCGCAGCCAGTTCGCAGAGATCGAACGGGGTCTCACTGCACCCATACGGGGTGGTCGAGGAGAGGCAGCCCTTGGGAGTTGTCGGGCTCCCCTGCCCGCCGGTCATGCCGTAGATCTGGTTGTTCATGCAGACCACCGTCAGGTCGATGTTCCGCCGGCAGGCATGGATGAAGTGGTTGCCGCCGATTGCCGCCATGTCGCCGTCGCCCGTGAAGACCACCACGTTAAAGTCCGGTTTCGCCATCTTGACGCCAGTTGCGAACGCGATGGCCCGGCCGTGGGTGGTATGGAGCGAGTCGGTGAGGATGTAGCCGGGCGCACGCGAGGAGCAGCCGATACCCGAGACAAAGACGGTATTCTCCTTCTTCCAGTTCATCTGGTCGACAGCGGCGAGCGTGCAGTTGATGATCGTCCCGTTGCCGCAGCCGGCACAGAATATGTGGGGCAGCCGGTCCTTCCGGAACCAGTCATCGTAGCTCATACCTTCTCCTCCAGGGCTGCAACCAGCTCGTTTGGCGTATGGAGTTCGCCACCGAGTTTCGGTATGCACCGGACCGGCACCTTCACGTGCCGCTCGATCTCGCGGGAGATCTGGCCAAGGTTCATCTCGGGGATGAGGAAGCGCTTCGCGTTTTTGAACTCCGCAAGGGCTTTCTCGGGGAACGGCCAGACCGTGCGGATACGGAGGAAACCGATGTTCTTGTCCTTCCTGTCATGCATCACCTGCATGACCGTGCGGACCGGGGCACCGTAGGCAACGAAGACCTGCTCGGCGTCCGGGTTGATGATATCGTAGTCCGCCATCTCGTACCGGGCATTATCGATCTTGTCCACGAGCCGTTTGACCAGCGCCATGTGCAGGTTTGGGTTGGTTGCACACGGGTAACCCCGCTCGTCATGGGTGAGGCCGGTCACGTGGACGTGCTGGCCGGTACCGAACGTGGGGAAGCCGGGGATGAGGTCGGGATCAGTGACCTTAAACGGGGGGTTGCCGGCAACGAACGGTTTCCTCTCCACTCGCTCGACCTTATCGGGGATGAGGATCTTCTCCCGCATGTGCCCGATGGTCTCATCAGACATGATGAAGACGGGCACGCGGTACTTGTCCGCGAGGTTGAAGGCTTTTACCGTCAGCTCGTACATCTCCTGCACGGTGGCGGGCGAAAGCGCGATGATGGCAATGTCGCCGTGGGAACCGAACCGGACCTGCATCATGTCGCCCTGCGCCGACATCGTGGGCTGGCCGGTGGAGGGGCCGCCCCGCTGGATGTTGACGACAACGCACGGGGTCTCGGTCATGACGGCGAACCCGATGTTCTCCATCATGAGCGAGAAACCGGGGCCGCTCGTTGCGGTCATGGCCCGGGCGCCGGTCCAGGAGGCCCCGATGATGGATGCCATGCTGGCGATCTCGTCCTCCATCTGGATGAAGACGCCCCCTTTCTTTGGGAGCTTCGCCGCCATGTGCTCGGCAACCTCGGTCGAGGGGGTGATCGGGTACCCGCCAAAGAAATTGCAGCCGGCGGCAAGCGCCCCTTCCGCACAGGCAGTGTTGCCCTGCCAGAATTCAGTACGCGTCAATATTCAATCGCCACCTTGTGGGGTTCGTAGGGTTCCTCGTCGATCCATGAGATCGCCTGGTCCGGACAGGTGAGCTGGCAGACGCCGCAGAGCTGCCGGCCGTAGAGATTTCTCAAACGGCAGTTGGTGCAGCGCTCGGGCCGGTCAAGTTCCGGTACCGCGATACCTTTCCTGTTCAGCCGCTTCCCTTCGCGGAAGATCTTGTACGGGCAGACTTTCGTACAGAGGTTACACCCCTTGCACCGGTTCTCATCGATGACAAGCTTCATGGATCGGCAGTCCTGACTCGTAGTACTTATACGGGAACTGTTACAAAAAACCTGCCTTTTATGCTACTGAGGGTCGAGGACCCGAAGGATGAGAAGAATCCGAAGGATTCTTCGAGTTGCTGGGGTCGAGGACCCGAAGGATGAGAAGAATCCGAAGGATTCTTCGAGTTGCTGGGGTCGAGGACCCGAAGGATGAGAAGAACCCGAGGGGTTCTTCGAGTTGCTGAGGATCCGCAAGCAGCAACGGCCGGCTCCCCACTCGCATGATCCCGTAGTCACCGGCACGGAAGCCCCTTCACGGCCCCGTTGCAGAGTGACGGAACGCTTCCTCTGCATTCCTGCGGGCCGCCTCGAAGATGTCGTTGCCACGGGAGTCGATGGCAACCACCAGCGGGAGCCGGTCGAGCCGGATCGCCCAGACCGCTTCGGCCATGCCGAGGTCCTCGAAGAAGACCCCCTCAAGCTGCATCCGTGCAGCGGCAAGGGCGGCGCATCCTCCGGTGAACGCAAGGTAGACGCCCTTTCCTTTGAGCTGGTTCCTGACCGTTTGGCCCATCCCCCCTTTCCCGATGAGGGCACGGACTCCTTTCTCGATGAGAAAACCGCTGAGCTCGTTCATCCGGGCAGAGGTGGTCGGGCCTGCGGCGATCACCCGGCCGTCCTGAATTACGGGGCCGCAGTGGTAGATGACCGCCCCTGCCGGGTCGAACGGTATCCCCGCTTCCTGCATCCGCAGGTGGGCCTCGTCCCGTGCAGTGTACACGGTCCCGCTCAGTTCGACAATGTCGCCGATCTTCAGATCCAGCACCTCGTCGCCCAGTGGCGTAGTGAGCTGAACTGCCCCACTCATCGCTGCACCTCCACGGTTGCGTGCCGGTTCGCCCAGCACTGGATATTGACTGCAACCGGCAGCGAGGCGGTATGGCAGCCGGCTGTCTTCACCTTGACGGCGAGTGCCGTATAGTCCCCGCCGAGACCCATCGGGCCGATCCCAAGTTCGTTGACAGCGGCAAGGAGGTCGTGCTCGTACTCGGTCATCCGGTCAACCGGTTCGAGCAGGGCTTCCTTTGCGAGCGCCGCGGCGCCATCGAAGGTGCCGCCGATCCCAACCCCAATGATGAGCGGGGGGCAGGGGCGGGAGCCGGCAAGGTACACCGTCTCGACCACGAACTTTGCGATCTGGAACTTCTGAGAGGGGAGGAGCATGGCAGTCCGCGACACGTTCTCCGCACCTGCGCCCTTGGGGAGGACGGTGACCGTGAACTTCCTGCCGGGCCGGACATGGACGGCCGGCATCCCGATGCCCGTGTTGTCATCGGAGTTGTGCCGGGTGAGCGGGCTGACGACATTGGGGCGGAGCGGGACCTCCTTTGTCGCCCTGCGGACACCTGCGGCAACGGCATCGTAGAGATTCTGCGTGAACGGGATATCGGGCGGGACGGTGAGGTACACCACCGGCACACCGGTGTCCTGGCAGAGGGGGACGCCGAGTTCTTCGGCAACATCGATATTCTTCAGGATATTGGCAAACTCCCCGCGGGCTACGGGGTCCGTCTCGGTTTCTGCCGCATGCCGGATGACCCGTAGCACGTCCGGGGGGAGGCGGATAACCGCGTTCCGGCATGCCTCGAACGTGGCATCGGCAAGCGCGGACAGATAGGGTTCGCTCTCCTCGTTCTGCATCTAACAATACTGGGGGCGGGGGATGATATAAGTGGTGGGGGTTGCCCGGCAGGCACGCTACAGGGGAACCCGAATGAATATGAAAATATGAAGGTGACCAATGGGCTTATTGCATATCCCCGGCATTCGGCGGGATCAAAAGGATTCGTTCAACAGCTTCGATCCATAAAGATTTCTCAGCATTTTCATCCGGTTTTTCAATAAAAAGGGAGCTGAATTGAAGTCCGACGGTAATTGAAGTGATCAGACGTGCGGCATTTTCAGGATCAACCTGGCGGGGGATTTCCCCCCGGGCTTGTGCCCGGGCCAGGCAGTTTCGGATAATAATCAGATTGCTCCTAAAAAACGGGACGATCTTTTCGCGCTGCACAGGATCCTTCAGGAACTTTTGCGGTGCATTGGAGAGGATATTTGCATACCGCTTCTGCTGGATAAAGACCAGGTCGGCATAATCCTGAAGGTTGCGACGGATATCACCATCGCGGGCAAGGGTTGCTTTTACATCAGCCTGATTATTCCGAAGAACCGTAAGAACGACTTCGTCCCGAAGTGCGTCAACATTTCGGAAATAACTGTAGAGCGCGGGAATCGTCACTCCAACCTTCTGGGCAATAGCTTCGAGGGTCATGGCGTCCCAGCCATTCTCTACAGCTACTTCAATAGCAGCGGTAATGATCCTCTCCTTCGCATCCTCACGGTATTGTTTATTGACACGGGCCATGTCCGTTCCCTGGTGATTGAATGGTCTTTGTTCTTATTAGGCTTTCACTTTATTTAAATTACTTTAGTTATACTTAAAAAGATTTAAGTTTACTTAAAACACTTTAATTAAAGTGCGGGGAAAACCCCAAAAATCTGGAGAAATGGTATTTAATGGACATTATTGCCAGTGGTTTGCAAAATGTGATGGCGGTTCTTCCTGCCCTCATTGGTGCGCTCGTTATTCTTCTCATCGGCTGGATCGCCGGCCGTGTGCTCGGAAGAGGAGTCCGCTTCGTTATTGATAAAGCAACAGAAACAGTAAGTGCCGCCCCGATTATCGGGGATTCGGACATCACGAGATCCGTGACAAAATCTTCCGTCTCCCTCGGGTACCTGGGCGATATCGCGACACGTATCATTGTGTATATGCTGGCAATTCTCGCCGCAGTCGATATACTCAACCTCGATTACATGAGTAAACTCATGACAAAAGTCGTGGAGTATATCCCGCATGTCATCGCCTTTGTCATAATTCTTATTACCGGTATCCTCCTTGTTGACTATTTCATTGACCTGTTCAAAAACTACTCAGCAGATGCAAAGATCGAATTGATCAACCCGGTGCTTGTGCTGCTTCGCGTGTTCCTTTATTTTGTAGTAATCATGCTCGCCCTGTCACAGTTGCTGATTGACCTGACCATCGTGTACACAATCATTACACCGATATTCTGGGGTATTGGCATCGGCCTTGGTGCTTCAATCGCCATCGTTGTCTGGTTCGGCATGAAAAACCGGAGCGAACAGATTATGGACAAAGTCATGGAAGCGATATCCAGATAAGGATCCTGTCATTGGATCTCCTTCATTTTACCGGAGCCGCGCCGATCCCGGAGATTAAGCAGGCTCTATCGGGTTCACAGGAAGTCGCACCCGGTTTGCCGGTCTCCGTAATCATCCTTGGGGCAGTTTTGGGATTTCTTACCGTAACTATCATGTTGCGGCTATACCATGAGAAGACGCTTTTGCAGGGTCATATGACCTTCGGGAAACGATACGGGCGTAGCGGGTTTTGCCAAAATGGGATCATATCCACCGCCGCACCCTCCGCCGGTACTCCCGGTATTCCTCACCGAAGATCGCCTCCAGTCTCCGCTCCTCATCGGTGATGAACAGCAATTCAATGATGACGATAAACAAAATCGGGAAGACGAAGGGTACCAGCGTCCCCATCAGGACGGCGCTGCCAAAGAGTATCGCTGCCATGGCAAGGTACGCCGGGTTCCGGCTGAAGCGGAACGGACCGTTCGTGATCAGGACCACCGGGGATTCGTACGGTGACAGGGTGGTCCGGTTCTTCAGGAAGAGGGCGCGGACCCGGAAGGCCAGCACCAGGCCGGCCCCGATAAGGAGGAACCCGGTGAACGTGAGAGGAGGGGAAAGAACGATACGGCCCGGGTAGAGGAAATGGGACAGAATGGAGAAGAGGAGCAGGAGGAGGAAATATCCCTGACCGTCAGCCAGCATACGCGCCCTGGTACGGAGTCCCCCAGCCATGGAACACTATCCCGGTGATTTCTCCGTCGCAACCTTTTCCGACGTCAGCTGCCGCTTGGCATCCATGGACCGGAGCATCCCGGCCATCACGGCCGGCATCTCTGCCCGCAGCACCTTCACGCCCTCCTCCGTTGTGCCGCCTTTCGTGGCCACCCGGGCAATGACCTCATCGAATGTCATCTTCTCCGCCGCCAGGATCCTTGCGGTCCCGATCAGGGTCTCCCGGGCCAGAAAGTCTGCCATCTCCGGCGGGATCGTACCCGTCCGGGCAGCGGCCCGGGAAAATTCCTGGACCATCGATACGATGAGGGCGGGGCCGCAGCTGGTGAGATCGGTGCAGAGGTCGAAGTCCTTCTCATCACACTCAACGGCCCTGCTGATTTGGTTCAGGAGACCGAGGACGAGCGTCTTATCCTCCGGGCGGACGCGGTCGCCCCATGCCACGAGCGAGATACCGGCGTCCTGCTCGGCGGTCACGCTCGGGATGACCCGGACGCAGCGGATCCCGTCACCGGCCCATTCCTCCAGCTGCTCAAGGCTGACGCACCCGGCAATCGAGACGAGCACGGTGCCGGGCCGGATCGCATCATGGATCTCTGCAAGGACACTCCTGACCACAAGCGGCTTCACGCAGATGAAGAGCAGGTCGGCACGCTCGGCAACGGCGCAATTGGAGGGGACAGCAGTGATGCCGGTCTTTTCAGCAAGAGCACGGGCGGAGACCATGGTCTTCGAACTGGCAGCGATCGCATCGGGTGCGACGCCTGCGGAGGCGATGACCCTGCGGACCAGCATACTCCCCATCGAACCGGTGCCAATGAAACCGTACCGTGTCATGATGCGTCAGATATTCGGGCTGCTCGGTAAAAAAGGAGGGGTGGGGAGACCCACAGATACAATTCCCGAGTTCCCTGATGCAATCCCGGATCACGTGATGGTCATGATCCCAACCGGGAGGGCGGATTCCTTGATTTTGGAGGCCCTGATCCACTGGTGAATGTTCGTGGATTTCCTATTGTTTTCACTCAGGGTCTAATTGAAAAAAAATCGATCGAGATCACGATCCCGATCAAAAACCTGTTCCGGATCAATCACGATCCGATTTTTATTTTTCAACCGGATCGTGATTTTTCATTTTCAACCAGACTCTGATTGAAAATTTTTCAGCAGACTCTGGTTGAAAAACAATGGAATAAATGGGGGTTCCGTCGGATGGTTCCGTTGCAGATCCAGTTAACTTTTTTCAACCGGATCGTGATTGAAAAATTTTTACCGGACCCTGATTAAAATTTTTTAGGCAGACCCTGATTTGAAAATTTTCATCGCGATCATGATCGCGATCAAAAACTCTTACGGATCGATCGCGATCCGATTTTAATTTTTCAACCGGATCGCGATTTTTTATATTCAACCAGACCCTGATTGAAAAACCTGGAATAAACGGGAGTTGACTGGTCGCATTTGAAAACCAGGTCCGGATCGATCCGTGCCGGTTTTACTTGCTCAATCGAAACGGTTCTTCCAGATAATCAGGAGATCCGCAACCACATGTCCCCCACCCCCAAAACCACTCCTTTTATCCTGCACCGTCTCACACATCACATAATGGTACCTGCCATCGTTTCCCGGCGGACGGCACTCGTCCTCCTCGCCTTCATCATCACGCTCGCAGTCATCCCCCCGGCATCCGCCGAGACCTACGTATTCGTGCGGTCGATCGGTATGAACGGGACCGCAAGCAGCCAATTCGTCAGCCCTTCCGGCCTCGCGGTCGATGCCGGGGGATTCGTGTATGTCACCGACTCCGTGCTGAACCGCGTCCAGAAATTCGATCCCAACGGCATCCTGCTCTCCACATGGGGCGTCAGCGCCCCGGAGGGAACCGACCCGCCGGCCGGGCAGCTCGCGGGCGCCGGTGGCATCCACAAGGATGACGATGGCAACATCTATATCATCGACGCCCGGGCGGGGTCCGTCGCACGGGTCCAGAAGTTCTCTGCCGACGGCATGAGCCGCGGCTCATGGGGAATCCACGGCAGCGGACAGGGACAGTTCGACAAGGCATACGATTGTGCAACCGATTCAGCAGGGAACCTGTACGTAACCGACACCGGCAACAACCGCGTCGAGAAATTCCTGCCGGACGGGACATTCCAGACCTCGTTCGGAACAGCCGGCAAAGGAGACGGCCAGTTCATTCAACCCCTGGGTATCGCCACAGGACCGTCCGATACGGTCTATGTCGCCGACTCCGGGAACAACCGCATCGTCATGTTCTCGACAACAGGGCAGTACCTGGGCACATGGGGCTCGGCAGGCACCATGCGGGGCCAGTTCAACACCCCCGCGGGGCTCGCGGTCGATTCGGGCGGCAATGTCTTTGTCGTGGACAGCATGAACTACCGGGTCCAGAAGTTCAGCGGGAACGGGACGTACCTCGCTGCATGGGGCACCCGCGGGGAGATCCCCGGCCGGTTCATCGGCCCAACCCACATCGCGGTGGACACCCACGACGGTGTGTACGTCCTCGATTCCGGCCTGTCGACCGGGAATGGCAAAAGCATCCGGCGGTTCCAGAAGTTCGTGCCCGAGACCGCGGCCGGCGCACCGACCGCGACTCCCACGCTACCAGATCCAACCGTGACGCTCACCCCGCTCCCGCCCGTGACCCCGAAAACCGAAAGCCCCGCTGCCCCGGCATCGAAGAACGAACCGGACACGGTGGTCTCGGTCATCTCGGAACCCCCGGGGGCCACCATCTGGATCGATGAGACGATCAAAGGGACAACCCCGACAAGTCTTCTCCTCTCGAAAGGCACCTACACCATGATACTGAAGAAGGACGGGTACAAGGACGATGAATCGTCACTAGCCATCACATCGGCGGAAAGGATGGCAGTCACCCGGACGCTCCAGACACCCGGGTTCGCGACCATCCTGGCGCTTGCGGCCCTCGCTGCTGTTGCGGCGCTGGTGCGTGGCCGGAGATAACACACCCCCTCTTTGCCCGACCGGAAAACTCCTTAAAAAAATCCGACACGAGTGCCCGGAGAACGCCTCCGGCTGTTCTCTTTTTTTTAAAATCCCGTCGATAAACCAGTGATAACCCCGCTCCACTCACCAGTGTCATTTCGATATTGTTATCCGAAACAGGGGTTGACAAGTAACGTACCCATGAGATCCCCGGTCTTCACGCTCCTGCTGGTGGCAGCCTGCTGCCTCTGCATCATGGCACCCGTATCTGCGGTAACGGACTTGCGGAACAATGCCACGGAGTTCACGGTTGCCGCCAATATCAACGCCAACGATACCCCCGCATGGAAGAACAACGAAGACTTCGACATTGCCAGGCGGGGTCTCATCGCTACCTACGACCCGCTGATCATTCCTGCTGACATCCCGAACATCACCACATGGAATGCCGAGGCGTTCCGGCGGTTCCAGAACGGGGCCCGTCCGGATTCCATCCACCCGCTCCTGTACCGGCAGGCACAGCTGAACAACATCCACGGTCTCTTCATGGTGAAACCGGGGATCTACCAGGTCCGGGGTTTTGACATCTCGTCCATGACGCTGGTCAAAGGCAAGACCGGCTGGATCGTCATCGATCCGCTCTCATCGGTCGAGGCTGCCCGGGCAGCGATGGCGCTGGTCAACAAAAGCCTCGGCTCTTACCCGGTAACAGCCGTCATCTACTCCCACCCCCATGCGGATCATTACCAGGGAGTCAAAGGGGTTACCACGAGTGATGCGGTCAGGGCCGGCAGGGTAGCGATCATCGCTCCCGAACACTTCATGGAGCATGCCATCAGCGAGAACGTGTATGCGGGGAATGCAATGCAGCGGCGGGCCGTGTACCAGTTCGGCCTCCTCCTCCCGCGGGACGAGAAGGGACTGGTTGACACCGGGATCGGCAAGACCATCTCGACCGGGACTGCCTCCTTAATCCCGCCAACCATGGAGATTACCCATACGGGGCAGAATGTCACCATCGATGGCGTCCGCATGGAGTTCCAGATGTCGGAGGAGGCCGAAGCCCCGGTTGAACTGAACATCTGGTTTTCGGATCACCGCACCCTCTTCGTTGCAGAGAACTGCGCCGGATCGCTCCACAACATCCTGACCCCACGGGGGGCACAGGTGCGGGACCCGCTCGCGTGGTCGGCGAGCCTGGACGAGACCCGTCGGCTGTACGGGGACCGGGCGGAGGTCATGATCGGGGCCCATAACTGGCCACGGTTCGGGAACGAGAGCGTCATTGAGATTTTGGAGAACGAGCGGGACATGTACAAGTACATCAATGACCAGACGCTGAACCTTGCCAACAAGGGGTACACCATGGACGAGATCGCGGACATGATCCGGCTCCCCCCGTCGCTGGAGCAGTACTGGTACACCCATGGCTTCTACGGTCAGGTTTCCCTGTGCGTCAAGGCAACCTACCAGCGGTATCTCGGGTTCTACGACGGGAACCCGGTCAACCTGAAACGGCTCACGCCCGTGGAATATGCAAAGGGCATGACGGAATACATGGGAGGGAGGGATGCCGTGATGCCGCGTCTCAGGAAGGACTATGCTGCCGGAAACTACGAACTCGTGGCTTCGATCGCGAATTACCTCGTGTTTGCCGATCCCGCGGACAAAGAAGCCCGGCAGATCGAAGCCGATGCTCTTGAGCAGCTCGGGTACCAGGAAGAATCAGGAGCAGCACGGAACGCGTACCTGATGGCGGCTTCGGAACTCCGGGGTACCCTGCCGGCCCGGGGCCGGAACATGATATCCGGGGATATCATGGCTGCGATGACAACCGGCCAGCTCCTTGATTACCTGTCTGTACGGGTCAATGCCACGCGGGCAGACGGCGATAATTACCGCATCAATTTCAGGATCACCGATACCGGGGATACGGCACTCGTCCAGGTCAGGAACAGTGTGATCGTATACTGGCTCAACGAGACCTCGCCCGAGGCGACCGTATCGGTTGAGATGCCCCGGAGAACCCTCGAGACGCTGGCACTGAACCCGTCAGCAGCCCCTCAGGGGGTAATCGTCACCTCCGGAGATCCGGCGCTGTTCAAGGAATTTACCGGTATGCTTGACACCTTCGATCCCAACTTCGCGATTGCCGTACCGTAACCGGACGATACGAAGACACAACCGGATAGACGGATACGTAACGGGCGAATACGAAAAAACCTGGCGGGGAGACCGGCACCCCCATACCTTCTTTCACCCGCAGTCAGGTTACCGTTGTTCAGACCCGGATATCATGGACCTCATGATGACGCTTGCCATCTCCCATGCTTAAACCAGCGTCCGCTCCCGGGCACGGTGAAATGGGGTAACACTCGCGGAGAAAGCCAAGATACGGTAAAAAAAGAAAAACGAAAAGAATAATTTACTTCTTGCCGCCCTTTGCGGGGGCTGCACCTTTCTTCTCGTCTGCCTTGGCCGGTGCTGCACCCTTTGCCGGTGCTGCTTCCTTGCCCTTTGCTGCCGGTGCCGCTCCCTTTGCGGGTGCTGCACCCTTTGCATCCTTTGCGGGCTCGGCTGCTGCTGCCTCTTCGGTCACGACCGGTGCCGCAACAACCTTCTCACCGACAAGCTTCGGTGCTGCAACGACCCTGCCGCTGACCTTGATGGTGGAGACCTTCATGTGGGAGGGGGTCGGGAGCTTGTGGCCGCCGTGGCGCATTGCGTCCTTGATCTTCTCGAGGTACTGGGCGGTGGAGAAGACCGTCATGATCTTCTGGCCGGGGTCAACCCGTGCCGCGGTCCCGACTGCCTTACCGAACGCGAGGCGCATGCCTTCCGAGACACGGTCGGCACCTGCGCCGGTTGCCTGCTTGTTCTCGCGCAGGACATGGTGGGGGAAGACACGGACCTTGAAGTGGAAGTTGGACCGTCCAACATCCTTGAGGAGGCGGCGGTTGATGGTGATGCGGGCTGCCTCGAGGGCCGAGTGCCGGATCTGGCATGCCTCGTTCACGATCAGGTCAACTTCAGTGGGGAATTCCTGCGAGAGGTTGCCCATCTCGAACTGCACAATCTTGTTCCCGGGAACACCGCCCATGTACTCGCGCCGTGTATAGGCTCTCTTGGAGATGTTCCTGTACATCTTTGCCGGTTTTCTAACCATCGCGTCCTACTCCTTGTTGATATTTTTGAAAAAGCGGGCAGTAATATCGGGCATTTGACTGATATCGGTGCCAGTTCGCTTCACTAAACTGCTTTAATAAAATGGATACGGGGCGTATTAAACCTTACTGGATAGCGCAGTTCTGGTTGATAAGGTCGAGCACCTCGCGCCTCACCTGCGCAAACTCCGGGCTCGTCCGGTCGCGGGGGCGCGGGAGCGGGACATCGAAGACCCGGCAGATCCTGCCGGGCCGCGGGGTGAAGACGATGATCCGGTCGGAGAGAAAGACCGCCTCGTCGACGCTGTGGGTGATGAAGACGATCGTCTTCTTCGTCTCCTCCCAGATATCGAGGAGCTCGGTCTGGAGCTTGTTCCGGGTCTGGGCATCGAGCGCACCGAACGGCTCGTCCATGAGGAGGAGGACCGGGTCGAGCGCCAGCGCACGGGCGACCGCCACCCGCTGCCGCATCCCGCCCGAGAGCTCCGAGGGGTAACTGTCACGGAACTGGCTCAGGTTGACAAGATCAAGATACCGTCCTGCGATGCGGTACCGCTCCTCCTTTGGCATACCCTTCATCTCGAGGCCGAACGCGATATTGTCGATCACCGTCCGCCACGGGAAGAGGGAGTACTCCTGGAATACCATCCCCACCTTGGGGTTCGTGCTCCGGATCTCCTCCCCGTCAAGGAAGATGGTGCCGGCCTGTGCCGAGTCGAGCCCCGCGATCAGGCGCAGGAGCGTGGTCTTGCCGCAGCCCGAGGAGCCGAGGATACAGACAAACTCCTTGTCCCTGACGTCAAAGGTCACGTGGTCCAGGACGACAAGGCTGCTGCCGTCGTCTTTTACAAACGCCTGGTTCAGGTCGCGTATCTCCAGCTGCCCCATTCAGGCCACCTCCCCGGTGCGCCATCGCAGGAAGTACCGGTCAACATAATACCGGAAGACCATATCAAAGGCAAGGCCGATCATCCCGAGCAGGATCATATAGACAACCACGCTGTCCATCTGGTGGAGGGAATAATAGAACCAGAGCTTCTGGCCAAGGCCATAATTCGAGACGCCGAAGAGCTCGGCAGCGACCAGGCACATCCAGCCGACACCGGTCGCGATCCGGATCCCGGCCGCCACCGAGGGGAGGGCGGCCGGGAGGGCAATGTACCGGATGAGGTCGCGGTCCCTGGTGCAGCCGAGCATCTTTGCCGCCTCGACAAAGACCCGCGGGACGCTGCGGAACCCGCTGTAGGTGTTGATGACGATGGGAAAGACCGCGCCGATGAAGATGATGAAACCTGCCGAGAACGTGGTCAGCCCGAACCAGATGATGGCGAACGGGATCCAGGCAAGCGGCGGGATCGGGCGGAGGAGCTCGATGAGGGGGTCGACAAAGGATTCGATGCGGCGGTTCCACCCCATGATGATCCCGAGCGGGATGCCCACGAGCAGGGCGAGGAGAAGGCCGATGGCGAAGTGGACCAGGCTCGTCTCAAGATCGATGAAGATGTCGCCATCCCCGACCAGGCTGACAAACGCAGAAAGGACATCGGTCGGTGCAGGCAGGATGAACGGGTACCGGATGATGACTGCGGCAATAAACTGCCATGCGGCGAGTGCCAGGATGATCGCAAGCACCCCCAGCCGCCAGTCCTTGCCATTCTTCTCTACGTACTTTCCCATGGTTGTCCCCATGCCCGGGGCGGTCCCCCGGTTTATCCTGTACAGTTAAGGACCTCAAGAGAAAAAAAGGGTTGGTCAGATAACCGGGTTTCAGTTCTTCTTATAGAACGAGAGGTCGAAGATGTCGTCTTTTGAGAGCGACTTCTTGATGTACCCGAGGTCGTACTGGATCTTCGCGTAGTCGAGAACCGGGTCCACGATGATGTTCGGGTCCGAGTCCCAGCTGCCGTCCCAGTCCGCGATTGACGCCTTGACATCGGCAAGGTTCGCGCTCGTCTTGTTGGCATAGATCACTGCTGCCTCGTCCGGGTTCTGCAGGTTCCAGGCAACTGCCTTGTCGTTTGTCACAATGATCTGTTTCACGATCTCCGGGTGCTCCCGGATCAGCTTGCCGCTGACAACGAGGACACAACAGGTATGGTTGGGATACATCTCGCCGGACTGGACAACAACCTTGCCTTTGCCCTGGTTGACGATGACGCTGGGGGACGGCGTAGGCAGGAAGACTGCATCAACCTTGCCGGCAAGGATGGCCGTTACCGCATCGCCTGGCGACATGGGAGCAATCGTGACGTCTTTATCGGGGTCGATGTTGTTCTTCTTGAGCCAGTCGCGCAGGATGGTATCCTGGATGCTGCCGACGGCAAACGTGCCGATGGTCTTGCCTTTCAGGCTCCCGGGCCCCTTGTAGTCGATGGTGTTTGCAACCACGAGATCGGAGCCCTGCGTGTTGACACCGGCAACGATCTTTGCATCGAGACCGGTGCTGAGGGCGGTCAGGAACGGTGCAGCGCCTACATAGGCGACATCGAGGTCACCGCCCTGCATGGCCTGCATCTCGGAGGGTCCGCTCGGGAAGACCTTGTCGGATACCTTCTGAACGCCAAGCGGGGCGAGGTCTTCCTTCCACCAGCCCTTCTCCATCGCAGTGATAAAGGCCATCTGGTGGGTGCTGGGCTGGTACCCGATCACAAGCTCCTTGATCGGTGCGGCAGACGCAGCCGGTGCTGCCGTTCCAGACGGGGCGGTCGTGGTTGTCGCAGACTGCTGGGTGCAGCCGGCGGTGAGCAGTAAGAGGGCAATGGCGATGAGCGCAATTGCCGTGATCCTCATCAGTTTCATGGTGAGAGTGTTGTTCGGTCAATAATAAAAAAGTGCCTCATATGGATAATAATTATCTATTTTTGTATCAAAAAATGATGTTAAACTGACAAATGTAGCAACATTATGACAGAATTGTCCACTTTCTGTACACAATGACCAGCCATTTTTATGACAAAAAGGAAAAACTTTTGATAAGTTAACCCGATTGTATCAATCATATGGTACAGAGCGACCCAATCGACCGGCTCATGCGCGCAGCCCTCACCTCGGACGAGGAATTCGTCCTCGCCCTTGACGACCTGCTGCGGCGCGACCTCCGGATGAGTATCCGGGAACTCTCGGAGGCGAGCGGGATTGCCCAGAGTTCACTGTATAAGATCCTGCATGGAAAGAGGTCCCCCAACCTCTCCACGCTCCGGGCCATCATCCGTGCAATGCGCCAGTTCTACCGGGCCGGGGAGGGCGAGTTCATCGGCCTCATCGTAGCCCGCCCGGTCCTCGAGACCATCGAGGAGCGGACGGCCGTTGTCGACTCGCGACGGGTGACGGTCCGGGAGTACCCGGTGCATACGATGGAAGACGCAATCGTTGCCGCGGTCAGGGCCGAGCGCGAAGGCGCTGTGGCCATTGTCTGCGCCCCCATCGTCTCGAGCGTCATCGAGCAGCTCGTCCACATCCCGGTTGCAACCATCATCCCGAAGGAATCGGTCCAGCGCGCGATCGAGCTTGCGGCACGCAAGGCGTGGCTTTAATCAGATTACGATCAATAATACCGGTTATAGACAGACAGGGTGAACGGATGCGAACCGATGTAGTACGAAAGGGGCGGCTCACCGGAGAGCGGAGCGGCGATATCGCGCCATTCCTCTCATCCATGACAGCCGATCGCCAGATCGCCCGTGCAGATCTCCTGGTGGATATTGCGCACGTTCTGATGCTCGACAAACAGAAGATCAATGAGCGGACGGTGACAGAACAGATCCTTGCCGAGCTCCTTGCACTGCACCGGGACGGTCTGCCGGAAGATGTCTTTGATGACCGGTTTGAAGATGTCCATGCCGGGATCGAGTCGCTCATCATCACCTCCGCAGGAGCCGAGGCGGGAGGCCGTATGCACATGGGCCGGTCCCGCAATGACGAGGTCGCAACCTGTATCCGGATCCGGCTCCGCGAGGACCTGATCCTCCAGATGGCCACGATCCTGAAGCTCCGGCAGACGCTCCTTGCGCTCGCCGTAAAACACACAGGAAGCGTGATGCCGGGCTTCACCCACCTGCAGCACGCCCAGCCCACCACGCTCGCCCATTACTTCCTCGCGTACGAACAGGCATTCGGCCGCAACTATGACCGGCTTCGGGACGCCTATACACGGGTCAACCTCTGCCCGCTCGGCGCTGCAGCATTCGCATCCACCGGCTACCCCATTGACCGGGAGTACACCGCATCCCTCCTCGGTTTTGACGGGCTTGTCGAGAATTCCATGGACGCGGTCGCCACCCGGGACTTTGCGCTGGAAACCCTTGCCGATATCGCGATCCTCATGGTGGACGTGAGCCGCATGTGCGAGGAACTCATCATCTGGTCCACATCCTTTGTGAAGTTCGTCAATCTCAATGATGCGTTCTGCTCCACATCGTCTATCATGCCCCAGAAGAAGAACCCGGATACAGCAGAGATCATGCGGGCCAAGAGCGCATCGGTTGCAGGCGCATTCACGGCTGCCCTCATCACGGTCAAGGGCCTCCCCATGAGTTATAACCGCGACCTCCAGGAACTCACGCCGAACATCTGGCGCGGGATGCAGGATGCCCGGGTCTGCACCGGCTTCCTTGCCGACATGGTCGGGACCGCCGTCTTCGATACGAAGCGGATGGCAGACGAAGCAGGCAGGGGGTTCTCCACGGCAACCGAACTGGCCGATACCCTTGTGCGCTCCTATGGCCTGCCGTTCCGGACTGCCCACAATATCGTAGGCCGGGCCGTCCAGAAAGACAGCCTCTCGCTTGCTACTCTTGAAGCGGCAGCGCAGGAGATCGGAAAGGTCTCCCTCAAAAAGAAGGGGCTCACCCAGAAGAAGATCGACGAGGTCCTGGGAGCGGACTACTCAATCGCCCTGCGGAAAGCGCCCGGCGGCCCGGCCCCTGCCACGACAAAGCGGGCAATCGCACACCGGAAGAAACAGGTTGATTGCGATGCTGCCCTCACCGATAAAAGGCTCGTTCAGCTGAAAAAAGCAGAAGAGAAACTCATCGCAGCAGCACGGAGGCTGGTAGCATAACATCATCGTTCCAGTCCGGCGACCATGTCCGGTGCACCTACCGGGGCATGGAGAAGACCGGCGTCTACATCACCGAACGCGACGGCATGGCAATCATCAAGCTCAGTTCCGGGTACAACATCGGAATCCCCCCGACCGCATGTTCACTCGCTGAACGCCCTGCTCCGGTCGCCGTAAAGCAGCCTGAGGTTGTCCAGAACACGGCCCTCCCGACGCTCTCCATCGTCTCAACGGGCGGGACAATAGCAAGCAGGATCGATTACCGGACCGGCTCGGTCACGAGCCAGTTCAATGCAACCGATATCCTGACCGCAATACCGGAACTTGCGGAGATCGCCAATTACCGCACGGTACCGCTCGCCACCATCCTCTCGGAGAACATGACCCCCGCCATCTGGCAGGACCTTGCACGGGCGGTCCATGCAGAGATCAGCGGGGGCGCGAAGGGCATCATCGTCACGCACGGAACGGACACGATGGGTTACAGCGCAGCCGCGCTCAGTTTCATGCTGGATTCTCCTGTCCCGATCGTCTTTGTCGGGTCGCAGCGGTCAGCTGACCGGCCCTCGAGCGACAATGCAATGAACGCGGTCTGTGCTGCGGCAGCGGCAACGAGCGACATTGGCGAGGTCGTCGTGGTGATGCACGCGACAACCAATGATGACACCTGTGCAATCCACCGGGGCACCCGTGTCCGCAAGATGCATACCTCCCGGCGCGACGCGTTCAGGAGCCTCGGGATCACTTCCACCGGCAGCGTCGAATACCCATCACGGAAGGTAACCCTGGCAACGGACGCGGTCCGGCGGGGGACGCGGAAGCTGGCGCTCCATGACCAGCTTGACCCGCACTGCGCCCTGGTGCAGTTCTACCCGGGGATGTCCCCGGACCTAATCAGGGCATACGAGGGATACCACGGGCTTGTCATCGCGGGGACCGGCCTCGGGCACACGAGCACCGCGCTCATCCCGCAGCTGAAGCGTCTTTCTGAAAGCGGGACGTTGATCGTGATGACCTCGCAGTGCATGCATGGCCGGGTCTGCGACCGGGTGTATGATACCGGCCGCGACCTCCTGAACGCGGGTGTTATCGAGGGCGGCGATATGCTGCCGGAGGTTGCACTTGTCAAGATGATGTGGGTCCTGGGTAACGAGAAGGACCGGACTAAAGCGGCAGCGCTGATGCAGGAGAATCTCAAAGGCGAGTGCACGGGGAGGAGCCTCCATGGACTATAAGGCACTCGGCCTGGTTGCCGGTATCGAGATCCACCAGCAGCTGGACACGAAAGAGAAGCTCTTCTGCCACTGCCCGACCACGCTTCGCGAGGTGGCAGAGCACAACGGCGAGTTCTCCCGCTACCTCCGGGCAACGGTAAGCGAGATGGGTGAGATCGACCGGGCGGCAAAGGAGGAGATGAAGAGCGACCGGAAGTTCCTCTATTATGCATACGATACCACATGCTTGGTCGAGAATGATGAGGAGCCGCCGGCGCCGGTGAATGACGAGGCGCTCTCGGTCTGCCTGACCATTGCAAAGATGTTCGGGATGACCCCGGTCCCGCAGGTCCATACCATGCGCAAGCTCGTCATCGACGGTTCGAATACGAGCGGGTTCCAGCGGACTGCGCTCGTGGCGTTCAGGGGCGCCCTCCCGGACGGCGGTGAGATAGAGACGATCTGCCTTGAGGAGGAGGCAGCCCAGCGGGTGAAGGACGACATCTTCAGCCTTGACCGGCTCGGCATCCCGCTCATCGAGATCACGACCTCCCCCTGCATGCACACCCCCGAGGATGTGCAGAAGGTCGCAGAGTATATCGGCATGGTGCTGCGCTCCACCGGCAAGGTCAAGCGCGGGCTCGGCACGATCCGGCAGGACGTCAACATCTCGATCGCGGCAGGAGCCCGTGTGGAGATAAAGGGCGTGCAGGAACTCGACCTGATCGCAGAGGTTGTCCGGCGCGAGGTGCAGCGGCAGCAGAACCTGCTCTCGCTGCGCGATGAGCTGAGACAGCGCGGGGCTGCTGTTGACGCGACAACGGGAACCGATGTCACGGCACTCTTTAAGGACACGAAATCCGCGGTCCTCAAAAAGGCAAAGAAGATCCACGCGATCGTTCTCAAAGGGTTCGCCGGCCTTGTCGGCCGCGAGATCCAGCCGGAACGCCGGCTCGGGAGCGAGATGTCCGACTATGCCAAGAAGTGCGGTGTGGGCGGGATTTTCCACACGGACGAACTGCCGGCATACGGGGTCACCGCGGAGGAGGTTGCCAGCCTCCGCAGTTATATGAAGGCCGTGGAACAGGACTGCGTTATTCTTGTCGCCGGGGCAAGCGAGAAGCAGGCGTCATGTGCCATCGCGCAGGTCATCACCCGCGCAACGATCGCCCTCTCGGACAAGCCGGTGCCGGAGGAGACCCGCAAGATGCTGGAGTCCGGGAGCACCGCGTACATGCGCCCCCTGCCGGGTGCGGCGCGGATGTACCCTGAGACCGATGTGCTGCCGGTCGTCATCGATGATGCCCGGTGGGGCACTGTGGTTGTTCCCGAACTGCTCACCGCAAAGGCTGAACGGTTCGCGGCTGCATACGGGATCGAGCGGAATTACGCGCTCCAGCTGGCAGCATCAGAGAAACTCCCGCTCTTCGAACAGGCGATCGCTGAGGGGATCAAGCCCAAACTTGCCGTCTTCACCATCCTCTCCACGACAACGGAACTGCGGCGGGACGGGGTGGACATTGCAAAGATCCCCGACAAGGCATACCTTGATACCTGGCATGCCGTGGAGTCCGGCAAAGCTGCCCGCGAGGCGATACCGGAGATCTTCCGGAGCATCGCGGGCGGGAGTACGTTTGCCGAAGCGCTCTCGAAACTTGCACCTGCAGTCTCCCGCGAGGAACTGGAGACGATCGTCCGGAAGATCATTGCCGAACGAAAAGACTTCGTGGCACAGAAAGGCAGGGCCGCGCTCGGGCCGCTGATGGGCGTGGTCATGGCAGAGGTGCGCGGGTCGGTTGACGGGAAAGTGGTCAGCGAGATCCTGAAGAAGGAGATCGAGAGCGCCACCACCCCAAAATAACCCGGTTTTTTTTAGGCTGCCGCGGATGGAAAGCAGGTTCAGGCGCGAACATTTATGAGCGGGGCAGCAGAATTAGATAAGGAGTTTAGATTATGGGAAAGACAGGAACAACAGCCTGGGCACAGGTTAAGGGTGTCAAGGGCAAGATTCGGCTCGTCCCCAAGAAGGAAGGCGAGGCAAAGACCCCCGGCCCGAACCAGCGGTTCAAGGCAGGGGCAAACGTCAAGCAGATCGACATGATGAACGAGGCCATGGGCGGACGCGGCGGTGCACGTGGCGGGAGAGGGGGCAGGCGCGGCGGCGACCGTTCCGGCGGCTCCGGCATGAACGAGTCCACTGCAAACCCGATGATCCGCCGGCGCATGAAGCGGGCAAAGGTCTCCGCTCTCGGTGCAAAGGCCAAGTCATCCCGGTAAATTTCGTATCAGACAGCCCTGCGGGGCAAAGGGGTATCAGACACCCCGTATATTTTTCTCCCGGCATTACCACAATCCCGTGAGCATCCTTTTTGCATCCTGCGAATGATAATTACCTAGTACGAAGGAATACCCATGGTGAATATGGATCTCAAAACCGCGGTGAAGAGTTACCAGTTCGGGGAACGGGCTAAATCCGAGCTGATCGTATCGTCCCAGTTGTGCATTGCTCTGACCAGTTTTTCCGACCAGGAGAAGGCTGGCGGCAGGAGAATGCTTCTCCTCCTCGTCGAGGCTGTCAGGAGCGAACTCCAGTTTGCCTTCCGGAGCACCGGCCAGGCCGATTTCAACAAGGCGATTACTGCCCTCAACGACGCCATATCGCTTATCGAGGGTGACAATCCCGAGCAGGCGTCCCAGAAGATTGCCCAGGCAATCAGCGCATCGACTACCCCGGCAGCAAATGCATGGCAGGTCTTAAGCGACAATGGACTCCTTTGAGTTCTTCGGGTTCCTCACCCACCGCTCATCGGTCCGGGACTATACGGACAATCCATTGACCGGGGACGAAACAGCCTTCATCCTTGACTGCGCTTCCACTGCACCGAGTGCCGGGAATCTCGAAGCATGGGACGTGGTCGTGGTCACGGACGAGGATGTCCGGCTCGCTCTTGCCGAAGCTGCATATGAGCAGGAACATATAGGCCGGGCGTCAACGGTCTTTGTTACCTGTGCCAACTATATCCGCTCAATGTCGCGGTACGGTGAACGGGGGATCCTCTTCGCCGTGCAGGACGCGACCATTGCCTGCACATACATGATGCTCGCCGCCCACGCACAGGGCATCCATACCTGCTGGACAGGAGCGTTTGATGAGGAGGCGGTGAGGGAGATCCTCGGCCTGCCGCAGCATGTCCGTCCGGTTACCATGCTGGCAGCGGGGCACGGGCGCCCGCCGGTATCCCTCACCGAGCGCATGGATGTCGGTGAGCACGTGCACCATGATACCTGGTAAGGAGAAGAATCATGCCTGACTATACCGTAACTCTCGAATCGGCCTGGTACCTCAAGGATGTCAAGTCGCTGGACGATGCGATCGGGATCGCCATCAGCGAGGCGGGGAAGCGCCTGAATCCCCATGCAAAGTACGTGGAAGTGGATGCGGGCATGTCTGCCTGCCCGTACTGCGAGCAGGACCTCTCAAGTGCCATTGTCGTTGCTGACACCGCGCTGGTCGGGCTCGTCCTCGAGATGAAGGTCTTCCGCGCTGAATCGGCAGAACATGCCGGCCGGATCGCAAAATCGGTGATCGGGAAAGCCCTGCGGGAAGTCCCCCTCAAGGTCCTGGATGTCGTTGAGGAGAAGGAGACATGATCCATATTGTCGGCCATACGGCCATTGACCATATTTCCAAGGTCGCGCACCTGCCGGAGAAGAACTGTTCCACGCACATCACGGACCGCCAGATCTATTTTGGCGGCGGGGCGGCAAATATCGCAGCAGGGATCGCCACGCTTTCCGGCGAGGTGACGCTCGTCTCCTGCGTTGGTGGCGATTTTGCCGGCAGCGCGTATGACCAGTGGCTGAAAAAACTCGGCGTTCACCAGGAGTTCTTCCTGGTACCGGATGCCCACACCCCCACCGCGTTCATGTTCACGGATGAGTCGGGCGACCAGATGACCTTCTTTGAATGGGGAGCTTCGCGTGCGTTCAACAGCTCCCCGGCCCCTGCCATCCCCCTCGTCCATATGGCAACGGCTGACCCGGAGTTCAACTGCAGGGTCGCCGAGAAGAGCGAGTTCGCGTCGTTCGACCCGGGGCAGGACGTATTCTGGTACACGAAGGACCAGCTCAACTCGATCATTGACAACATCGACATCCTCTTTGCCAACCAGCACGAGGTCGCCCACATGTGCCGGACGCTCGGCACCACACGCGATGAGCTCGTAAAACGGGTCGGGACTGCCATCTTCACGATGAGCGGTGACGGGAGTACGCTGTACTCGAAAGGAAAGGAGCATTTCATCCCGGTCGTGCCGGTGACGCTTGCCGACCCCACCGGGGCCGGCGACTCGTACCGTGCCGGGTTCCTGACCGCCTATGTCCGGGGCTACGCACCCGAGACCTGCTGCCGGATCGGGGCGGTCACATCATCGTTCGTTGTCGAGCACGTGGGATGCCAGACACACCTGCCAACATGGGGTGCTATGATGGAACGGTATGAACGGCATTTCGGGAAGATGGAACCTCCGCACATTCGGTGAGGTACTATGAGTTGGGCTGCACTGACCTCGGGCGGGAAGGATTCAATCCTCTCCTGCCAGAAAGCCCTTGACAGCGGCAGGGATGTCCGCTACCTGGTCACAGCCCGGCCAAAGAATCCCGACTCGTACATGTTCCACTCGGCAAACCTTGATGCGGTCCCCGTGATCGCCAGAATTGCCGGGATGGAATATATCGAGATCGCCACGCACGGCAGGAAGGAGGAGGAACTCGCCGATCTCGAGGAAGGCCTTGCCGCACTGGATATTGAAGGCGTCGTCGCCGGCGCTGTTGCATCCGCGTACCAGGCTGAACGGGTGAAAGCGATCACGGACCGGCTGGGGCTCACCCTCTTTACCCCGCTCTGGCACATGGATACCGAACTCCTTCTCCGCGAAGTTGCGGCCCGCCTGGATGCCCGGATCGTTGTCACCGCTGCTGAGGGGCTCGATGCCACGTTTCTCGGGGCGCGGTTCGATGACACCCTCATTGAACGGCTGAAGCAGGTGGCAAGGACCCGGCGGATCAACATCGCCGGAGAAGGCGGGGAGTACGAGAGCCTCACCCTGGATGCCCCGTTCTTTTCCCGGCCGATCACGTACACCACATCGGAGATCCATTCATCGCATGACCGGCATGAACTGGTCCTGGGGGGGTTTGCATAAATGGCCCATGACAGCGATGTCAAACTCGGGCAACTGGCACGGTTCATCTTCACCGCCCCGTCATGGCAGCGGTCGGTCTTCCTGATCGTCCTGCTCGGGCTCTTCATCGATGCTGCCGGGGCAAAGTCCTGGCTGAACATGAACCTCTCAGGGCCGGTCTCCTTCTATATCCCGACCGTTATCAGCAGTTACCTTGCCCTGCCGGACACGTTCGTCTTCTCGGGGACGCTGGTCTTCACCATCCCCGCCATTGCCGCACTCATCCTGACAAAACCGATCATTGAACTGGGCGGGAAGACGATGACCTGGAACCGCTCGGGCCTCCTCGCCCTTACCTGTACGGTCTTCGGCGTCATCATCACGCTCGCAGCGCTTGCGATCTCGGTCACCCTCATCCCGCTCTTCTATGCCATCTCACTCGGGTTCATTTTCGGCCTTCGGCTCCTCGTTCTTGTCGCAATCGCGGACTACCGGGTCCCCCGCATGGTCCTGCCGGCCCTGACCCAGAGCATCGCTGGCATCATCATGGGGATGATCCTCTTTTCTCCCTCGTTTGCGATCTTCGCCCTCGTCCTCCACATCGTCTTCGGCCTCGGTTTTGCCATCCTCATCTGGATGATCGAGCAGCCGCTCCAGCGCGCTTTTAAAATCCGGGGGCTGGCATTCATCAACGCATTCATTGCCCACATGACCGACGGCTCTTCGCACGGGATGGAAAAATTCTTCCGGGAGATCGGGGAGGGGATCTATGTCCCGCAGGTCAGTTTCTTCTTTACGCGTGAGAGGAAGAAGCCGGTCATCTTCACGGTACCGAACCTCCATCCGGGGCCCATGGGGGAGATCGGGGGAGGGAACCTGCCGAAAGTGATCCATGATCACTTCGTCCCGGAAGAGACCTTCGTTGCCCACGGGTGTGCAACCCATGACTTCAACCTCGTCTCGGAGACCGAGATCGGAAAGGTCATCAGCGCCATGCAGAAGTCCCGGACAGGCCTTGCCTACCAGGGGGTGGCAGCAAAATCCGGCCGCGTCACGTATGGGAGCGTGCAGGTCCTGTACCAGAAATTTGGGGACTCGCTCCTGCTCGTCACCTCGCGTTCTCCCGAGCGTACCGAAGACATTGACTTCTCGATCGGTATGACCATCATGGCGGAAGGGCACCGATGGTTCCCGCACGTCGCCTTCGTGGACGCCCACAACTGCATGACCGACCTCTCCTCACCCGTCATCCTCGCCACGCACACGGCGATGGAATACCAGCAGGCATCGCTGCAGGCCATGGAGGAGAGCAGATCGATGGAGATGTACCCGTTCCGGATCGGCGTTGCACATCGCGAGGTCCCGTTCAGCCGCGAGCAGGGATTCGGGGATCTCGGTATCCAGGTGATGATTGCCGATGTCGAAGGCCAGAGAACTGCCTATATCCTGATTGACGGGAATAATGTGGCAGCCGGGGCGCGGGAGACTCTCCTGGAACAAGCCCTCACGCTGGTCAACCATGCCGAGATCATGACAACGGACTCTCACGTAGTCAATACGATCACCGGCAAAAACCCGGTCGGGCTGGCCGTATCCGCAGATGAGATCATACCCGAGATGATGCAGGCGATTCGCGATGCGGCAGACGATCTCTCCCGGTCTGAGTGTGCTGCAGCCACGGCCCAGTGCGAGAATGTCATCGTGTTCGGGTCAAACCGGATCGTCCAGCTGGCAAGCACCGTCAACGCCATGCTCGTCTTTGTAGCACCGCTCTCGCTTGCCATGCTGCTCCTTGCATTCCTTCTCTCAATTATCGCCTACGGCCTCATGGGATAAAGGCTAAAAACCGTTCTTTTTTTAATATATTCCCTATTCAGTATCCTTTTCTGAATCCGGGGCTTCTGACCACAAGATTTATTCGCGATCATTATCGTATTCACATGTAAGAAAGGGGGCAGGTACCAGAACAGTCGTCTCTACACACAAGACCTTCGTACAGCGGTTGATCAACTCGCGAGGTGAAAGGTGATAAAAGTTCATCCAGGTACGCTCATTGCAACCCGCTGGATCGGTGTCGACCTGAACACAACCGGCCACGTGGCCGTCGCTGCCGATATCCTGAGCGGTAAAACCATGAAACTGGGAAAAAATATCCACTACAATCACCATCAATCATCGAAAAACTGCACGAAATTCTGGAAAGAAGGCAAACTCTGGAAACTGAAAAAGATCAAGTCCCGCGAACGGAAAACCTTCAAATCAGCACTGAACGCCATCTCCCGCCAGATCGTCTCGTTCGCCGAGTCGCTCGGATCGGGCATCAAGTTTGAAAAACTCTTCTCACCGCGTTACTCTCACCGGCAGGACGCGGAAAAGTCGTTTGAATTCTCGTTTGACAACGGCTCATTCTTCTCGCTCCAGCAGCAGGTCGAGAAGCGGGCATGGAACCGGGGCATCCCGGTCATCTACGTGAACCCGGCCTACACGTCAAAGCGGTGCTGCCGGTGCGGAAGTTTCGGCAGGAGGACAAAGAAACGCTTTGAGTGCCCCCACTGCGGGTATGTTGCCCATGCCGATGTGAATGCAGCATTCAATATTGCCGCGGCGTCTCTCCGAAACGCAACCGGGGAATTTTTGGCACACCGGAAACCGGAAACGGAGTCGATCGGCAAAAAAGAACTGCGTCGCCAGGTCCGCGAGGAACCGGTTACGCCACCAGGGATTGAACAGGTGACCGGCATGATGCCGTGCGGGAACCTGCTTGCCATCCTGGAATCATACTGATTTTTTAGTATCAGGTTGTCACAATCACCGATATTTCCGTATCGAACGGATTCCTGCGCATCGCAAGCGAGAACAGGTACGGGTAGTTGTGCTTGAGGAACTGCATGTAGTTCAGCCATTCGATGATAAGGAGCCGGTAAACGCGATTGAGATCGCCGGACAGGTGTGCACAGTCCGTCTTCGGGAGACACGAGAATTTTTCCCGAGCCATCATCTCCTCTGCCAGGTGATACAGGGCCTGGAGGAGGGGCGTGAAACTGTCATGTTCGATCAGCTGGGGATTCTCCAGAATCACAACCAGAAACTGCCTGCGGTCCATCAGGAACTGGTGGAGATCATCCATGGGGACACTACAACTGTCAAGATTGTACGAATGATTTTTGATTACCGTTCGTGCACGGGAGAACTCCTTGTCAGACCAGTTGTCAGATACAATCAGGGCCGAACGGATCTCTTCAATATCCGGGTCATGCGAGCTCAGGATCTTCAGGAGCCGGGTCCCGATCTCAGAAAAGAAGAGTCCGATGATCATATTGAGCTTCTCAAGACGGCTCTTCCGCTCCCGCTCATCAATCATAGACTCGATGGAGTTTGCTGCAACACCTACAAAACAACCGACACCGGTGATGATGATGAGCATGACCAGGATCTTTCCGGCGGGAGTGACCGGGCTGATGTCCCCATACCCGACCGTTGCAACCGTGACAATCAGGAAATACAATGCATCAAGCGGGGGGAGCTGTTCAAAGATCATAAGCCCGATCATACCCACAACAAGAACGCAAAAAAGGATACTGAGGTAAACCCGCATCCGGAGGGAGAGGGAGAGATTCATCATTCAGTGAAGATGTGCCTGATTCGATAATTAAATGAATCGCTGCTCAGGAGAGAATCTGGCATTCACCATGGGTGAACGGTTTCTTTGGAGTGCGAAAGAATCAAGTACGTTGGGAATGAAGAACGCTCAACATATGCGTATACTGCAGGGAGAGGAGTGAGATGTCATCCAATGTAAAAAGGATCAGGGCCGGTACCGCAACAGAAATCCCGGTGGGGGATATGACGGTTTTTAAGGACGGGGAACTGGAGATCCTGCTCATACATCTGGACTCCGGCATCCATGCCATGAACAACAAATGCATTCACGGCAGCTGCAGCCTTCTGCATGGCATCATTGAAGGGGCGAACATCCGGTGCCGGTGTCATTATTCCCTCTTCGATATAAAAACAGGAGCAAGACTTGATGGACCGGCAACAACACCTCAGCCAGTCTACACGGTATCTGTAGAGAATAACGAGATCTTTGTGAGTCTTGAATAAACACCCGGTCTCCTGTCGTGATGACAGGATACCCCCGACCAGATTCCTGACAATAAGTTAGAATCTTCTAGCAATCCGCGCCCGTGACGCGCTTTTTCGAGTCGCGCGATTTACTTTACACCCAAACTCTCTCATTATGCCAAATGATAAAATCGCGCATTGTTGAGCCGGTCCGCGGAGCATGTGCGAGTGCGCCAAAGGTGCACGAAGCGTGCGGAGCGGGGAGGTGGAGAAGTCTAATGTTGTCCCTCGTTACCCCCAGTGAGTTTTCGGTATGTCTCCTCACCCACACACTCCTTTGCATACTTACACCACTGGACACATGACAAAATATCATTGTAAATAACAAAGCCGCAGTTGTCACATGCCACTTTAATGTCGTTCGAGAAAACCTCCACCTCGTTCCCGCACTGCGGGCACTTTTTGATCGAGAGGGTCGGTGTCCGAAGATTCGAGGCCCCGGGACAGTGGTCAAGCACGGGGCTCCTCCTGCGGTGTCTCCAGCCGTTCTTCCAGAAGCCGGATGTCTCCCGGTTTGAGCATCTTGTACTCACGCAGGAATGCCTCCCGGTACTCGGCAATCTTCTTTGTCGGGATATAATTGAACTGCCGGACCCTCTTTTCGAGTTCGTCGGTGATGATCTCGTCGTTCGTAAAGTTCCCTCTGTACACGTCAAGGAGGATCCAGTCCAGCCGGTCGATCCCGGTCTCCTTTCCTTCGATCGGGATCTTCTTGATCTTGATCTGGTCCGGCGGGATGCCGCCACAGATCGTGCAGTAATTCCCGTCCTTTGCATCGCCGCCCATATATCACTCCCGTATCATCGTGAGGCTCATCTTGAACCGGGTGATCGCAGAGAGGGCGTGCGGGGCGTTTGCCGGGAAGATTATGGTCTCTCCTTCCTTCATCTGGTACGTCTGGCCGCCGACCCAGACCTCGCATTCGCCCTCAAGGATGGTGACCGTGGCATCGTAGGGCGCCGTGTGCTCCGACAATCCTTCGTTCTCATCGAACGAGAACAGGGTGATGCTGCCCGCTTTCCGGTTGATTATCATCCTGCTGGCAACGGTCCCGTCAGCATAATTCACAAGGTCTTTCAGTGCGAGTACTTTTCCTTTGAGATCTTCGCGCTTCTTGTCCGGTTTTTCAGTCATTTTGATGGTTTCGAGTTTGAATTCCATGTGATCACCTTCCCGTTATTTTTCCTGATTATTCAACGGCGGCCTGTTTTTTGAATATACAAGGGCTCCATCCTTTGGACAGACATCGATACACCGGCCGCAGAGGTAACAATCTGCCTTTGCATCCTCCCGATTTGCCTCATCGGCAGGGCACGTTTTCTCGCACTTTTTGCACTCGACACAGGCATCGGTCCGGCGGAGCCTGAAGAGACTTCTGGCGGCGCCAAGGGACAGCACCGCCCCAAACGGGCATATCAGCCGACAGAATGGCCGGTAGAAGACCGTAGACACGATCAGGACAATGATGAATACCCCAGAACCTGCTGTCAGGCTGAGGTAAAAGAAATCGCGGATGCCGAACCATGTCAGCAGCGACGCGGGGATGACGAAGGCCATGAGGAGAAAAACGACGAAAAATGCCGCCCGTATGATCTGGAAGAGTTTTTTCTGGGACGGCCGGACCTTGGGTAGTGGTGCATGGTATGCGATCTCCTGCACAGCCCCGACCGGGCAGGCATACCCGCAGAAGAACCTCCCGAAGACAAACGTCAGCAAAAAGACGACCGTAAGCCCGGCTGCACCGATGATGAGGGGAGCTCCCAGACCCTGAACATCCCTAAGGACAAGCTGCTGGAACTGGTACGGGGCAACCGGGGAGAAGATCAGAAACCCGAGCGCCGCCGAAACGATGAGCAGCAGCCACCCGATCCATCGCCGCCACCTGCCCGAGTACCAGAGATACGCGAGAACACCAATCAATACGAGCGCGTAGACAAACCCGACAGCTTTGGGTACAGCACTAATGACCATTTTTGTTCCCACCCATCATTCCTGGCCGGCAGACCAGATGCCCTGCCGGCCAGGGTATTCGTATTCCTCATCAGCGGGCCGCAGTAAAAAGGCTGCGCAATCAGGCCTTCACCATGCGGGCCATGTCTGCCTGCACGGTGGTGTTGGGTTTGAGATCGAAGTTTTTCACCAGAACGTCCAGAACGGCAGGTGACACGAAACCCGGGAGCCTGGGCCCAAGCGTGATGTCCTTCACGCCGAGCGAGAGCAGAGCGAGAAGCACCAGCACGGCTTTCTGCTCGTACCACGCGATGTTGTACGAGATTGGGAGCTCGTTGATACCGACCCCGAATGCCTTTGCGAGCGCCTGGGCGATTACGACCAACGAGTAGCAGTCATTGCACTGCCCGGCATCAATCACCCGGGGGATACCGCCGATGGTGCCGAGACCGAGGCTGTTGTACCGGTACTTGGCGCAGCCGGCCGTCAGGATGACCGTGTCCTTCGGGAGCGCTTTGGCAAATTCCGTGTAATACTCCCGCTCCTTCTGTCGCCCGTCACAGCCTGCCATGACGAGGAAACGCTTGATGTCTCCCTTCTTCACCGCTGCAATGACCGTGTCCGCAAGCGCGAGGACGGCATCGTGAGCGCAGCCGGTGATGAGGTCGCTCCCGTTGCCGGGCAGGGCCTTCGGGGGCTGGCAGGTCTTTGCAAGGGCGATAATCCTCGAGAAGTCCTTTTTGCCACCGGGGCCTGCTTCGATATGCGGCACGCCCGGAAAGCCGGTCAGGCCGGTCGTGAACAGGCGGCCCTTGTACGTGTCCTTGGGCGGGACGAGGCAGTTGGTCGTGAACAGGATTGGACCATTGAACTGCTCGAACTCCTCCTTCTGGTGCCACCACGAGCTGCCATAGTTGCCGACAAGATGAGGATACTTTTTGAATGCCGGGTAGGCGTGAGCCGGCAGCATCTCACCATGGGTGTACACATCGACACCGGCGTCCTTGGACTGATCGAGGAGCATCTCGAGATCCTTTAAGTCATGGCCGGTGATCAGAATCCCCGGCCGTGTTCCCACGGTCGTCTTTACGCTCGTGATCTGCGGTTTCCCGTATGCCGAGGTGTTGGCAGTATCGAGCAGGGCAAGGACGTTTACACCAACGCTTCCACACTCCAGGACGAGTGCTACCATATCAGGCACCGGAAGATCCCTCAGCATGGATGCGAGTGCTTTCTGGAGGAACATGGTTATCGCAGCATCCGTCTTCCCGAGCACTGCCGCATGGGTGTAGTACGCGGCAATCCCCTTGAGCCCGAAGAGGAGGGTTGACCGGAGCGACCGGACATCCTCGTTGGCGGTCGAGAGGATTCCGACGGTTTTTGCCTTTTCGAGGATATCGCTGTCGCCCTTCGGCTTCCAGGTGCAGGCATCCGGTTCCGTGCTGCCGCTCGCGGGCAGTTTGTCCCGGATCCCAACAGCCCTGTTGATCAATGCCGCGAACCGGGCCCTGTCAAAGTTGACGTTGGTCAGCGTCGCAAAGAGGGCGTCCGCGATGAACAGTCCCGCGTCAGGATCGCTCTTTCCCTTCTCCATTGCAGCAAGGTTCCGCACGGAAATCCCCTTGCAGAGATACACAAGCACGTCCTGGTAGGCGGCGATCTCGTCATCCTTTCCGCACACGCCTTTGATGGTGCATCCGGTACCCTTCACCGTTTCTTCACACTGATTACAGAACATTGTTTAACTCCCTTAGATTTCCTTTTGATACAAGATATTAATAGCATACCAGATTATAAATAGAGAGGAGTTTCCAATTACATACCATGCAGGATTCATGCACGGTCAGCCAGACCGTCCGGTACCTCTCCAAGCGGTGGACGCTCCTCATCATCCTCGAACTCTACAAGGGGGAGGGGTACAGCCGGCGGTTCTCCGAGCTCCGCGATGCCCTTGCCGGCATCACACCGAAGGTTCTTTCGGAGCGGCTGAAGGAACTGGAGGAGCAGGAGATCATAACGCGGAACGTTGATGTCACTGCGTTTCCCGTCAGAACCGAGTATACCCTGACGGACAGCGGGCTTGAGATTGTGGATATTATCCGAAACATCAAGGGCTGGGCACTGAAATGGAAGATCAAAAACATCCCCTGCGGAGAGCAGGACTGCAAAGTCTGCGTACTCTAAGAATACCGGAGATTATACCAAAGGTGTGAACCTATGAAACGGAAGATTATCAGTATCGATGAATCGAAATGCACGGGATGTGGCCAGTGCATCCCGGACTGCCCGGAGGGTGCCCTCCAGGTTATTGACGGGAAGGCACGGCTCGTCTCCGACCTCTTCTGCGACGGGCTGGGGGCCTGCATCGGGACCTGCCCGGAGGGCGCGATCTCGGTTGTCGAGCGGGAAGCGGCGCCTTATGATGAGAAGGCCGTGATGGAGACTATCGTGAAACAGGGCGTCCCGGTCATCAAAGCCCATCTCGAACATCTCGCAGGCCACGGGCAGATCGCGCTCTATGACCTGGCAGTCGGGTACCTGATCGAAAAAGGCATGCCGGTTCCCAATCATACGGCACCGGAACAGGCCGGTCGCATGAAATCCGCTCAGCACGGGGCAGTACGGCAGCCGGCATCAACGTCTTCCCCATCCGGGGTGTGCCAGCAGCCCGCAGCTCACCCGTTTGCCGGCTGTCCCGGCTCGGCAGCCCGCAGCATCCCCCGTTCCGGGAGTCCGCGCCAGCCGGCTCATGGGACAACGGATTCCGAGCTCCGGCAATGGCCGGTCCAGCTCAGCCTGCTCAACCCGGCAGCTCCGTACTTCGAAAACGCGGACCTGCTCATCGCTGCCGATTGCGTCCCGTTCGCGTACGCCGGATTTCACGCAGAGCTCCTGAAAGGCCGTATTGTGATCATCTTCTGCCCGAAACTGGACCCGGACATTGAAGGATATATCGAAAAACTTGCACAGATATTCTCCACGCATACTATCAAATCGATCACGGTCGTCCACATGGAAGTCCCGTGCTGCAACGGGGCCCGGTATGTTGTGGACAAGGCACTGGAAAAAGCAGCGAAGAAGATTCCGGTCGAGGAGAAGACTATCACAATCGACGGCGGGATGGTATGATCAGAACAGGTGTCTGCGAATCGGGATGCAGACTATCAGAAGGGGTAACGGGTGGTGAAAGCAGATGACGAATCCCACGGGAGCAATCCGCCAGCGGGATGGCATGACGTACGCGGTCGTGACCCGGATGCCGGCCGGTATCGTGAGCCCGGACGATCTTGAGAAGGTCGCAAAGGTAGCACGGACCTACAGGGTTCCGATGCTCAAGGTGACAAGCGGCCAGCGCATTGCGCTTGTCGGTATTCAACCGGGCGATGTGCAGAAGGCAATGGATGATCTGGGCCCGCTGGCTAAACCTGAGACGGCTCCCTGCGTCAAATTCGTGCAATCCTGTCTCGGGACGGAGATGTGCAGGTATGGCAACCAGGATTCCATTGGTTTTGCTAAATCCGTTGATGTGCTGTTCAGGGACGAGACATTCCCGGCCAAGATCAAGATCGGGATCTCAGGCTGCCCCCGCTGCTGCGGAGAGAGCCATACGCGGGACATCGGGATCATGGGAACGAACCGGGGATGGACGGTCCTCTTCGGCGGGAACGGGGGGAGAATTCCGAGGTTCGGTGACATCATCGCCCGCGATCTTTCAATTGAAGAAACTCTTGACTGTGTGCAGCGGCTCTCAGAGTATTATCGCGGTCATGCAAAGCCCCATGAACGCACGGCGAGGTTCATGGAACGTATCGGGATGGAAACACTCAAATCCGAACTGTTGATATTTCTTCCCTATATTGAGATTGAGAAGGTGAAATGATCATGAAGATTACCGATGTTTCAAAAGTCGTGTCGGGCCCGAACCCGCACCATGTCGATGCACGGAAGATATACGACTCCCCGCACGCGATGGCGGTCGTCATCACGCTCCAGCCCGGCGAGGCATTAAAGAAGCATATCACACCGGTCGATGTCTTCTTCTACGTGCTGGAAGGTACCGGGGTCATCGAGATCGGAGACGAAAAGAATACTGTCGAAAAGGACATGCTGGTCGAGAGCCCGGCGAAGATCCCGCACAAGTGGTCGAATGATAGTTCCTCGATCTTCCGGGTTCTTGTCATAAAGGTACCAAAACCCATGGAAGAGACAAAACTTCTCTGAGATCAGAATCCTTTTTTTTTTAGAGCCGGTCCGCTGTGCAGGTGCGAGGGGGCAAAAAGGTGCACGAAGCGTACGGAGCGGGGCGGCGACTCTCCGTCAGCTTATCAAGAGGAGTGAAGATCCTGTTAGTCATGTTCGTCTCCACGGGATCGCGCCCGGTTCGATACTCTAAAAATTGTCTTTATTAACAAAAAAGGTTCAATATTGCCCATTTTTTAAAAATAGAGCGAGAATTTCCCGTATTTCGCTCTGCATACCCCCGACCAGATTCGAACTGGTGTCGCCGGATCCAAAGTCCTGCATGATTGACCGCTACACTACGGGGGTCTATGAAGATTTAGTTAACTACACTCGGCAAATTTCCATAAAGAAAATTTGTCCTATTCCATTTCGCGCATGAGATATTAAATTCAACATCAGGGCTGGAAATTATGAATTTTTGACAGGGAGCCGGTCCGCGGAGCACGTGCGAGTGCGCCGCAGGTGCACGAAGCGTGCGCAGCGGGGCGGCGATCGACCGGATGCTGTTCGGGACATGCCGGTGACGCTCAGTCATGTTCGTCTCCACGGGCTCGCGCCCGTTCCGCTCACATCACTTCGCTGCTTTTCTTCGGCTGATCGGGTAGACGAAGACGCACCCCCTTGCTCGCAGGCTCGCGGCGGGGCTTGCTGTTCCGGCCCGCTCCTCACACCATGCTCCGCATCGTGTTCGTCGCTGTTGATCGGGCACACGCGGTACGTTCAGTGACTCACTCGCGCGACGCATCAGGGGCTCGGACTCGATGCTGATGCATCTCGTTACCTTCGCACCCTGAAGCGGCGCTCGTTCGGGCCACTCTGCGGCCACGACCCGCCGCCCGCTTCGCTCCTCCCGCCCTTGAAAGGGACGGGCAGTCATTAGGATAACCACGGGGTAAGGTTTCCGGTTGGGGGTGGGAGGATGCGAGCCGGAACACGGCGACCATCGCCGTGTCGCGCGAGCATCGGGCGGGCCCAGGAAGATCAGAGCGGCTCAACAGGACAGGCACGAGGGAGCAGGGCGGGGGCGGGAAGAAGGCGAGCCGGTTACGGGACCGCAGGGCGGGCCCGTCGTGCGAGCCTTCGGGGTGGGCCAACTTTGCCAAGAAAGATAATGCCAGGCGTCGATATGGTACCAACCCGGGCAGGGCTCGTGATTGGCCTCATGGTGACCCTGTCCGGGCCACTTTTTACCGACAGAAAAAGATGATTCGCATCTTTGTTCGATGCAGTAACCACCGGAAACTTTTCCACATTCCAAAAATGGTATTCCGGTATTTCCGGTGCTCCCAGTACTCGCGCCGGGTGAGCATAGGATCTACTCCGTCCTTATTCCGCTTGGAAGTGGATCACAGTGCCACGCGATCATATCAAGCCGGTGCCGTTCGGCGATCAGGTTGTCGAGCCCCTCCCATGCAGCCTTATCGGTCCATGACTTGATGATCTCATCGTGCCTATAACGGAGATCCTGCGCTTCAGCCTGCAGCATGAATGCCCGGCGTTCCATTGCAGGAATTGCAATCTCGATGCGTTCGAGTTCTTCGAGGACCTTGATCGGCATCGCATCATAAATTGTTGGGGTCATGCCGGCACCCCTTCCGCTGCGACCACTGGCGCCGGCGCATTCTCCCCGAGCATGAAGTCCGCTGCCTTCTCCGCCCTGCCTGCCGCATACATCACGAGGTCCGCGTCGGCCTTGATCGCCGTCGCCCAGTTCTGGAGGTATGCAGCCTGATTCTGAATGATCGCTGTTGAATCAATCCCGGTGAGCGCTGCCAGGTATGCACTCCCGATCTCGGCGACCAGTTCCTCGCGCCCGTAGGTGTCGGACCCGAAGCAAACCGGATCGGTCTTCTTGAACCGGTCGAGCCGGGGCCCGGTGGAGTGGATGCACTCATGGAACATCGTTGCATAGTAGTGCTCGGAGGTCCGGAACTGGCCGATCTCCGGGCAGGTGATAATATCCATCTGCGGGCAGTATGCGGCCCGGCTCCCTTCCGCGATTCGTATTGAGTGCCGGCCTGTGTATTCATGGATGATTGTATCGCATCCGAGGAGGTGGGCGTTCTCTTTCAGGTCCGGCAGCTTGTAGCCCTTCTCCTGATAATCAGTCTGTGCGATGTTGAATACAACGAAGGCTTTGAGAAAACGGATCTGTTTCCTGCGCTCGGTCTCCTCGCCGTTCTCGTCCTTTTCCGTGTCGGTCTTCACGGTCCGGCCTGCATAAATGATCCCGTACCCGTGCTCACCGAACTGGACCTGAAGCCCTGCGGCGCGATACTGGCGATAGGTCGCCCAGAAGGGGAGAGGGTAGGAGGTGAGCCCGAGGATCAGCCGGTTCAGCCCGGTATAGGCCCTGCCGCTGAAAAGATTTCGCGGGCCGTTCTCGGTCCACGGTTTGAGCCAGGGGATCTTTCCCTCCGAGAGTGCCTTAATGATCCTCTCGTTGATCTGTGCTTTCACGTCTGCTGCCTTCATGCGGGCACCTCGGCGGGCTGCATGGTTGCAACGTGTGCATATTTCCGCTCCCCCTTGATCATGCCCTTGACCTGTGCGAGTGGGGTAACATACCGCACATCGTTGATCTCGAACATCACGGCCTTGCCAGACCGGGTGATCCATGCCTTCCCGACCGGTGCCGCGTCCGGGTTCTTCATCACATCGGAGATATCATAGACCGATGCGGGCCAGTGGTCTTCGAGCCTGCGGACTTCACCGGCAGGAATGACTGCCTGCATGGTCTTGACATCGATACGGACCGAGCCGTTATAGAGGCGCGCCGCCCCTATGTGCTCGAACTTTACATCTGTGTTTGTTGTTGGCCTCATGGTGTTTTTCACCATATACTCATCGACGTGAGAGCATATAGTACATCGGCGTGCGCAGGGTGAAAGTAAAGGCTGTGCGTTGTCCGATTTGCGAAATAACGAAATTGCGCAGAATTTTCTTTTGCATTGCCCGCCCAGGCACACAGCGCGACAGGCCGCTGATGCGTCCCGTAACCGCGCCGTGTGGCCATGACCCGCCCTCTCAGTTTTCTGTTGGTACGCGATCGCCACGGTTGGACCCGCCCGACAAAGCGAGCGACCGGCCGCTGATGCGTCCGGTAACCGTCGCTTTGTCCTCCCGCCCGGCCCTGAAACCTCCCTCCGTTCCTATCGCAATGACTGCCCTCCCTTTCAAGGGAGGGAGGAGCGAAGCGGGCGAAAGGTCCGGGGCCCAGCGGCCCGAGCGAGCACCGCGACAGGGGCGCGAAGGTAAGGAGCCGCATCAGCGGCGAGTCCGAGCCCCCTGTGCGTCGTGCGAGCGAGTCACTGAGCGTCTGCGTTTTCACATCAACAGCGACGAACACGATGCGAAGCATGGTGTGAGGAGCGGGCCGGGGCAGCCGCTGGCGCCGGAGCAACGCGACAAGCCAGGGGCGTCATCCTACCAACAGGAAACTCCGGAAAACAGCGAGGTGATGTGAGCGGAACGGGCGATAAGCCCGTGGAGACGAACATGACCGAGCGTCTGCATTTCCTGTTTTCGATAATTCCTGACAGATGTAAAAAAAACGGCATCTATAAACTCTCACCCGACCATATTCGTTCTCAATCCTTCGAAAAGAGACAATGTGTTTGTTACAGACAACACAATCACGGAAAAGGTGCTATGATGAGCAACGAGGCAGATAAGGGGGCCGTCAGGTATGGTATTAAGGATCTGACCATCTCCGACTTATCTTGGAAGATTCTCATCCTTTGCAGTGTCGGGATCGTCCTGCTCGTTTCCATCTATTGCCTGTCTTATGGCATTACAACTATCTTCATGCACCTGTACTATTTCCCGATCATCCTCCTTGCCTACCATTACCGGTACCGGGGATTTGTCCTTGCCTCGATCCTGTCAGCAGCATATATCGGGCTCGTGTATTTTTTCCAGGCCGGACAGGCCGATGTCATTACTGGCGCCTGGTACAGGTTTTTCGTGTTTATCGGGATCGCAGCGATTATTGCATGGTTATCGGAACAGCTGGCTACTGACAAGACCGAGCTTCAGGAAAGTACACGAAAATATCAGAACCTTTTCGAAAATATGCTCGAAGGGTTCGCGTACTGCCGTATGATCTACGATTCTGACGGCAGACCGGTAGACTGGATCTACCTGAATGTCAATCCGGCATTCGAACAGCTGACCGGCCTGAAAAATATCATCGGGAAACGGGTTCTTGAAGCGATACCCGATATCAAGGACCTGACACCGGAACTTTTCGATACTTACGGACGTGTTGCCTCCTCTGGAAAACCCGAGACCTTTGAGATCGATTTCAAACCTTTGAATGTTTGGCTGAAAGTCTCGGTCTTTTCCCCGGAGAAGGAATGTTTTATCGCGGTCTTTGAGGATATCACGATCCGTAAAAATGCTGAAGTTGAATTACGGAAAAGCGAGAAACGGTACCGTGACCTTTTTGAGATGAACAATGCCGTCATGCTCATTCTCGATCCCAAGAACGGTACTATTATCGATGCAAACGAAGCAGCCAGTCGTTTCTACGGATACAGCCGGGAAGAATTGCGGGCATTGTCGATTACCCGGATCAATACAGCCGATCCAGGCCAGATCCGGAAAGACATGACCAATGCTGTCGGCAGCCAGGGTGCGGTATTCCAGTTCCGGCACCGGAAAAAAGATGGCGGGATCCGCGATGTCCAGGTCTTCAGCGCCCCTATCATGCTCGGTGATCACCAGCTTCTCCATTCTATTATCCAGGATATCACCGACCAGAAAATCGCAGAAGATGCATTGAAACAGACCAATAAAAAACTCAACTTACTCTCCAGTATCACCCGGCACGACATCATTAATCAGATTTTCACCCTGAAGGCATTTCTTCATCTCTCAAAAGACTCGCTGAACAATCCCCCGCAACTTTCAGAATACCTGATCAAGGAAGAGCGGGCGGTAGACGCAATCGAGCGCCAAATCGCATTTACCCGGGAATACCAGGATCTCGGCGTCCATGAACCGGTCTGGCAGAACGTCGCGGTTTGCGTTAATAAAGCAACGGCAGCACTTTTGATGAGGGACATCCGGATCGATAACCAATCCGGGAATCTGGAAATCTTTGCCGATCCCCTTTTTGAAAAAGTCTTCTACAATCTCATCGACAATGCACTACGGTATGGGGGCACGAAGATGACAACGATTTCTCTGTCCTCCCGCGAACAGGACGCTGGTCTGATATTGACGGTTGAGGATGATGGCGAAGGCATTCCCGCTGGTGACAGGACGCGACTATTTGAGCGCGGGTTCGGGCACCATACCGGCCTTGGGCTCTTCCTTTCCAGTGAGATTCTCGCGATCACCCGCATCACCATCACGGAGACCGGTGAACCCGATAAGGGAGCACGGTTTGAGATTGTTGTACCGAAAGGGATGTACCGGTTGTCCTGAACTTCCGTGTTAATTTGGTTTTTAATTCCTCGATAATCCCACCACAGCGACGAGCATTCCGCTTTAGCGGTATGCGAGGAGCGGGCCCTAGCAGCCGCTGGCGCTGGAGCGAAGCGACAAGCCAGGGGCGTCTTCGTCTCAACAGTCAATTGACGAGAAACAGCGATGTGATGTGAAGCGAGCCGGAGCATCAGCGAGGACGAGCGAACATGACCGGGCGTCTGCATACCAACCGAGCAACCGCAGGTCGCCGCCCGCATCGGACGCTTCGCACGACTGCGCCGTGCAAAGCCCCGCATCAGCGACCCGATCCTTTAAAAAAGTTTACAGGAGTTTGGAGTCCTTTCCTTTTCCCGTGGTCAGCATTTTCACGACAAGAACCCGGAATACCGCAGTACTCTCGTTCTTCCAGGTGTGGGCTATCATCGCGGGGCTCTCAACCACGGAATCCTTTCCGACACTCTGGTGTTCATCGCCGATCTCGACAACGCCGGTCCCTTCAAGGACATAGAAGAACACATCAACCGGCGTGACGTGCTTCTTGAGCGATTCTCCGGGCTTGAGGGTGATAACGACTGCCGCGGTATCCGGGGCCTCGAACACTTTCCGTACATCGACATTGTGGGGATTTTTCACAGACACGAGTCTGGTTACATCGGTAATTTTCATTTTAACTCACCTTTTCAATCTGAATATAGGGAAGGAATGCGAGCAAATCTGATTTGAGCGTATCCATTCCCACTCGTTCCATGAAGCGGGCTGTCCGTTCATGAGGCTTTGCATGATTCTGGTAATACTCCGCAACCCGCTGCACGCAGTCGAGTGCTTCTTCAGTCGTAAGATTCCGGGCAATGATGTCGGCGAACCGGGGCCGGGTCCCGGCATTGCCGCCGAAGAGGACCGTCCAGCCCCTGTTTGTCCCCATAATCCCGATATCCCGCGTGTGGCTCTCGCCGCAGCAGCGGGGGCAGCCCGAGATCCCGATCTTGATCTTGGCCGGAAAGGTCCGGTCCTTGAAAAGACCATCGACAGTTTTAGCAAGACCGATGGAGTCCTGGTTGC